>JAESFN010000026.1_pt1 | contig 763486 bp, 765 predicted proteins | sample 9269411 | NCBI WGS metagenome assembly JAESFN01 (sample SAMN14505399, study PRJNA617100) | algae metagenome | isolation source: Iphinoe sp. HA4291-MV1 and co-occurring heterotrophs from trail next to... | place: USA: Maunawili Falls, Hawaii | collected 2009-07-25
AGGCCAGCTTCCCCGAAAGGAGCCAGCCCGCATCCCAACCCATACCACTGACCATACAAACTCTCTCTCGCCACCCCCATAAGCCACCAGGCAACCCAGCCGCCCCAGCCCAACGCCAGCCCTCAAGACAGCAACCCCTCTCGAGACCACCACCCAGGCGCCGACCGCACATCCCACCCCAGAAGCCCAATCCAGACCCCAGGACAAAATGCACCCAGACCAAAGCAAACCACATCACCCAGCCATACCCATAAGGAATGACCTCACCACTAAAACTTCCAAACCCGATGCAATTGTCAAAGAGCGCGACCGAAAGAAAATCACCCTGCGCATTCTCGAATGCGACGGGCGACCAATCGGCCTGAAGGAACCACCAACTCGGTGGGCCGCAGAAGCTAAGGTTTACATCCCTTGGCGTCAAGGCCCGACGTCGTCGGCGTGGCGGGTTTCTAGTCGGCTGCCATCGAAGTGTCAAACCCCCGCCGCGACTTTTTCCGCCTGCGGGACGAAACCATTCGTCATCCCGACCGCCTCCCCCACCAGGACGAGCACCGGCCCGCCCTGTGCCCAGCTCGGCGCGGCCGCGACCAGCGCCGGCAGGCTGCCGCGCAGCACCCGGGCGGTCAGGGTCCCGCCATTCTCGATCAGCGCCGCCGGCATCGCCGGCGCCATCCCGGCTGCCAGCAGCCCGTCCGCCAGCGCCGGCAGGGTCGTCACGCCCATGTAGACCGCCAGCGTCTGCCCGGGCCGCGCGAGGGCCGCGAAATCGAGGTCGAGCCTGCCCGCCCGGCTATGCCCGGTGACGAGGGTCAGCATGCGGGCGCAGTCCCGATGGGTGAGCGGGATGCCTGCCTGGGCAGCGCAGGCGAGCGCGGCGGTCACGCCGGGGACCACGAAACAGGGCACGCCGGCCTCCGCGCAGGCCTCCGCCTCCTCCCCGCCACGGCCGAAGACGAAGGGGTCGCCGCCCTTCAGCCGCACCACCCGATGGCCCTGTCGCGCCAGCCGCACCAGCAGCGCGTTGATCTCCGCCTGCGGCAGGCAGTGGTCGGCGCGGCGCTTGCCGACATGGATCAGCGCCGCCCCGGGCCGCGCCATGGCCAGCACCTCGGCCGAGACCAGACGGTCATGCACCACGACATCCGCCATCGCGATCAGCCGCGCGGCACGGAGCGTCAGCAGATCGGCGGCCCCCGGGCCAGCGCCGACCAGGTGGACCTCTCCCATGTGCGGCACCGCGGCGCCGGCGCGCCGCACGACGCGGCGAAGTTCCAGCAGCGGTCCGACCAGGCGCCGGATCAGCGACCAATCGGGGGAAGCGACCGCGATCATGCCGGCACCGGCGCGCGCGCGAGCAGCATCGCGATCTCCGGCCGGCAGGCGCCGCAGCCGGTGCCGGCCCGTGTCGCCTCGCTCACCGAGGCCAGGTCGCCGGCGCCGTCGGCGATCGCCGCCGCGATCCGCCCCGCGGTCACGCCATGGCAGGCGCAGAGCGTCGGCGAGGGTGCCGGCCCGTCGGCGGCACTGCCGGCCAGCAGCGACCGCCGCGCCTCGAGCCCGATCCTCGGCTCCGCCATCAAACCCGCGAGCCAGTCGCGCCGCGGCAGGGTCGCCGCGTCGGGGGCCAGGAAGACCGCCGCGATCACCGCCGCCTCGCGCAGCAGCACGCCGCGATGGAGGCCGATCGCCGCATCCTCGAGCAATGCCCAATGCCCCGCACTCTCCGGCAGCGCGCCGCGGAGCGCAGCGAAGGCGGCACTCGCCTCCCCCTCGCCCGCCAGCTCATGCCGCCAGACGCCGGCGGGCAACGGGCTCCGCGCCTGCCAGGCAGCGGGCAGGTCGAGCGCGGTGCAGGCGAGGACAAAACCCTGCCAGTCGGCGGCGAAGCGCGTCACCGCGACGGCCGCGCCCTTGAGCTCCGGCTGGCCACTGATCGGATCGACGACCGGCAGCACCGCCGCGTTCACCCGCGCGCCGGCAGCGAAGCGCGCGGTCCAATGCATCGGCGCAAAGCAGCTCCCCGGGCGCTGCCCGGGATCGAGCCGCACCCGCAGCACCGCCGACCCTTGCGCATTGCCGACCCGCACCAGCTCCCCGGCGGCAATCCCGGCGGCATCGCCGGGGTGCAGCACCAGCTCGGGCTCCGGCGCCTGCGCCATCAGCCGCGGCACCGCGCCGGTGCGCGTCATGCTGTGCCACTGGTCGCGAAGCCGACCGGTCAGCAGCGTCAGCGGCGCGCCGGGTGCGGCGAGGCCGCGCCAGGGCGTCGGCACGAAGCGCGCCGGCGGCGAGAGCCGGCCGCCCGCGCCGCCTGCCTGCGGCACCGGCCAGCGCGTCGGCGCCATCGCGGCGTAGTCCGCATCGGTCATCGTCGCGAGGCCGCTGATGTCGAAAGCGCGTTTGCTCTCCGGCACGAGGCCGGTCAGGCCGGCATGCTCGCGGAAGATCGCCGCCGGCCCGCTCCAGGTGAAAGCGTCGGCGAAGCCGAGCCGCTTCGCGACCTCGGCGATGATCCACCAATCCGCCCGCGCCTCTCCCGGCGGCGACAGGAAGGCGCGCTGGCGGCTGATCACGCGTTCGCTGTTGGTGACGGTGCCGTCCTTCTCACCCCAGCCGAGCGCCGGCAGCCGGACATGGGCGTGATCGAGCGTGTCGCTCTCCGCCGTGCAATCCGAGACGACGAGGAAGGGCGACTGCCGCAGCGCGTCCCGCACCCGATCGCCATCCGGCAGCGAGACCGCCGGGTTGGTCGCCATGACCCAGAGCGCGCCGATGCGCCCCTCGCCGAGGGCGCGGAACAGCTCAACCGCCTTCAGCCCCGGCCCGCCAGCAAGCCGCGGCGCCCGCCAGGCGGCGCGCAGCGCCGCGACCTCGACAGGGTTCGCCCAGTCGAGATGGGCGGCCAGCATGGTGGCGAGCGCGCCGACCTCCCGCCCGCCCATCGCGTTCGGCTGGCCGGTGATGCTGAAGGGCGATGCGCCGGGCTTGCCGATGCGCCCGGTCAGGATATGGCAGTTGATGATCGCGTTCGCCTTGTCGGTGCCGGCGCCCGACTGGTTTACCCCTTGGCTCCAGAGCGTGACGCTCCGCTCGGTCGTCGCGAACCAATCACGGAAGGTCGCGATGGCGGCGGGATCGAGGCCGGTCAGCACCGGGGCACGCGGCGCGATGTCGCGCGCGACGGCGAGCGCGTCCTCCATGCCGGGCGCCGCAAACCCTCGATCCGCGCAATGGACGAGGAGGGCGGCGAAGAGCGCCACGTCGCTGCCGGGAGCGAGCGGCAGATGCAGGTCGGCGCCGGCCGACGTCGCCGTCGCCCGCGGATCGACGACGACGATCCGCATCCAGGGCCGCATCGCCTTGGCCGCCAGCAGCCGCTGGTGCAGCACGGGGTGGCACCAGGCGAGGTTGCTGCCGACCAGGGTGACGAGATCGGCCTGCTCCAGATCGTCGTAGAGCGCCGGGACGATGTCTTCCCCGAAGGCCCGGCGATGCGCGGCGACGCTGCTCGCCATGCAGAGGCGGGAATTGCTGTCGATATTGCCGGTGCCGAGGAAGCCCTTCGCCAGCTTGTTGGCAACGTAGTAATCCTCGGTCAACAGTTGCCCGGAGACGTAGAGCGCGACACTTTCCGGCCCGCCTTCGGCGAGTGCGCGGGAAAAGCCCTCCGCGACCGCGTCCAGCGCCGCGTCCCAGCTCGCGCGGCGGCCGCGCACCTCGGGGTGCAGCAGCCGGCCGGGCAGCGCGATGGTCTCGCCAAGGGCAGCGCCCTTGCTGCACAGGCGGCCTTGGTTCGCCGGATGTTCCGGATCGCCGGCGACGGTCCCATCGGCGCGTGCCAGCACCCCGCAACCGACGCCGCAATAGGGGCAGGTGGTGCGGGTCGCGGCCGAGCCAGACACCTCAGTAGACGTCGCGCTGGTAGCGGCCCTGCCGGGCGAGCGCCACGATCCAGTCGCGCGCCTGGTCGGCGCTCATGCGGCCTTCGCTTTCGGCGATGCCGCGGAGCGCCGCGTCGACATCCTTCGCCATGCGCGATGCGTCGCCGCAGACGTAGAAGCACGCGCCATCCTGCAGCCAACGCCAGAGATCCGCGGCCTCCTGCCGCATCCGATCCTGCACGTAGATTTTTGCCGCCTGATCGCGGGAGAAGGCGAGCGAGAGGCGGCCGAGCACGCCCTGCTCCTGCCAGGCGGCGATCTCGCCCCCGAACAGGAAATCGGTCGCCCGCCGCTGGTCGCCGAAGAACAGCCAGGACGGCCCCTTGGCGCCGATCGCCTCGCGGTGCTGAAGGAAGGCGCGGAAGGGCGCGATGCCGGTGCCCGGCCCCACCATGACGACCGGCGTCGCCGGATCGGCCGGAAGACGAAAGTGGCTCGGCTGCACATGCGCGGTCAGCGTCGCGCCAGTGGCGGCGCGATAGGCGAGGTGGCAGGAGGCGATGCCGTCCCTGACCCGGCCGCGCCGCTCGGCCTGCACCACGCCGATGCAGAGCTCGACCCGCCCGGGGACGGCGAGCGGCGAGGAGGCGATCGAGTAGAGCCGCGGCTTGAGGCGCGGCAGCGAGGCGACCAGGTCCGCGAGCGGCGGCCGGGCCGATGGGAAGGCTTCCAGCAGGTCGAGCAGATCGGCGTCGCGCGGCTCGGCGTCGTCGTCACCATCGGCGAGCTTCCGCAGCATCGCCGCTTCCCGCCGGTCGCGCGCGGCACCGGCCAGCAGATCGAGCGTGCGGTCGAGCGGGCGGGCGATGTCGCGTTCCTCGGCGAAGGCCTCGTGCAGCGCCGCCGCCTCCGGACCCAGCGCCGCGATGCAGGCATCGACCAGCGCCGGGTCGTTCGGCGCCGCGATGCCGAAGGAATCGCCCGGCTCATAAGCAAGACCGCTTTCGGCCAGATCGATCACCACCTGGCGGACATCCTTGGCCGACCCCTCCCCAGTCAGCCGCGCCGCGCCGACCATCCGCACGATGGCGCCGGCGGGCTTCGCGGCGGCGGCCGGCGCAAGCGATGTCGCCGTGGCCGGGGGGGATGCGGAGGCGAGCGCTTTCAGCGCCTTCTGCGTCTCCTTCCCCCCCGGCACGCAGAGTGCGAAGGACGTCTCCTGTCCTTCGGCGAGGGCTTCGGCATAGCTCTGGCAGAGATAGCCGCATTGCCCGCAATCGAGCTGCGCCATGCAGGCCATGTAGCGCCGCGGCAGCGGCCGGCCCTCGGCCAGCGCCTGGCGCTCGGCGAGCGCCAGCGCCGGGTCGTGCCAGGGAAAATCCTCGGCCGGCGGCGGCGGCGCGGCGCTCGAGAGCGCAGCGCCGCCGGACGCGCCGCCATAGAGCCCGGCGAAGAAGCCGTTCAGCCAGGCGCGCTGCTCCGGCGTGAAGGGCGCACTGTCCGGGATCACCGGCACCGGCGCGGTACCCGGGAAGGCGTTGGGGAGGATGACGTTCATGCCATCGCCTCGGCGCGCTCGCCGGTCATCGCATCGAGCGCCGCTTCGTCATGGCGTGCGCAGAAGTGCTGGAAGCTTTCGCCCGCATGGCGCCGCTCCATCCAGCCGCGCAGCAAGGCGAGGACGAGCGGCGGCAGGTCATCCGCCGCGACCGCCGGCCGGATCAGCCGGCCGATCGCCTGCTCGGGCCCGGCGCCGCCGCCGACATGCAGGTCGTAGCCTTCGACCGTCTCCTCACCCTGTTCGACCTTGGCGCCGAGCAGGCCGATATCGGCGACATAGTGCTGCGCGCAGGAATGATGGCAGCCGGTCAGGTGGATGTTGATCGGCGCATCGAGGGTGATCCGCGCCTCCAAAAACTCGGCCAGCGCCGCGGCGTGGCGCTTGGTGTCGGAGGCGGCGAACTTGCACCCGGCATTGCCGGTGCAGGCGACCAGGCCGCCGCGCACCGCGCTCGCCTCGGTGGCCAGGCCGAGGGCGGCGATGGCGGCCATCGCCGCATCCAGCGCCGCATCCGCCACGTTCGGGATCAGCAGGTTCTGCCAGACGGTCAGCCGGATTTCGCCGCTGCCGAAGCGGGTCGCGACCTCGGCGAGGCCCCGCAGGCGCTCGCTCGTCAGCCGGCCGACCGGCGTCACGACGCCGACATAGGACAGCCCCTGCTGCCGCTGCGCATGCACCCCGACATGGCCGTGCTTCACCGGCGGCGCCGGTGGCGTCAGCGCCGCCGGCGGCAGCCGCGTCAGCGCCCGGCCGAGCTCCTCCGCCACCTTCGCCAGGAAGGTATCGAGGCCCCAGCGGTCGAGCAGGTATTTCAGCCGTGCCTTGCGGCGGTCGGTGCGGTCGCCATGGGCGATGAAGACGCGGAGGATGGCGTCCGAGACCGCGACGACATCTGCCGGCGCCACGACCACGCCCGTCTCCCGTGCGAAGTCGCGATGGCCGGTGATGCCGCCGAGGCCGAGGCGATAGACCGGCCCCTCATCCGTCATTGCCGCGGTGAAGGCGATGTCGTTGGTGTCCTCCAGCACCGCGACGCGGCCGCCGCCGTCGAGCGCGATGTTGAACTTGCGCGGCAGCGCATAGAGGTCGCGGCTGTTCAGGATGTGGTGGTGCAGCGCGCGCACCGTCGGTCGGGTGTCGATCAGCTCCCCGGCATCGAGGCCGGCGGTCGGGCTCGCGGTGATGTTGCGGATGTTGTCGGCGCCGGTGCCGCGCGGCAGCAGCCCGATCTCGCCGAGCCGCATCACCAGCTCCGGCCCCTTCGCCGCCGGGATCTCCCGGATCTGGAGGTTGGCGCGGGTGGTGATGTCGGCATAGCCGCCGCCCAGTTCGTCGGCGATCGCCGCCACCTCGGTCAGCTGGTGCGCGCTCATCACCCCGCCCGGGATGCGCAAGCGGCACATGAAGCTGTCCTGCGCGGGGGCGACGTAGAACAGCCCGTGATACTTGGTCAGGAAGACATCGATGCCCTTCGGGAAGCGGCCCTCGCCGGCGCGCGCCGCAAGCTCGTTCCAGCGGTCGAGCGGGTGCTTCTCCCGCTTCGCCTGCTCCTCCGGCGTCAGCCGGCCACCCTCGGCCACGGCGCGGTCCTGAGCCGCGCGGAGCGCGTCGGCAGGGGCACTCCCCTCGCCCGCCGGCGCGCCGCGCCGCGCCTCGACGCCGGCCCAGAAGCCCTTGAGGTAATTCTGCTGCTCGGCGGAGAAGCCGGGATCGGTCGTCACGCCGCCTCCTTCGCGAAGGCGGGCCCCAGCGCCAGCGCGGCGCGAAACGGTGCCACGCTGCGGCGGCTGGCGATCAGATCCAGGTAGAAGCCGGAATCGCCCGTATCGCCATAGAGCACGGCGCCGACCAGCCGCCCGTCGCGCAGCCAGAGCCGGCGATAGGCGTCGACCTCCTCGTCGCGAAGCGTCACCGCTTCCGCGTCCGGCGGCGCGATCTCGCCCGCCGACCAGACCGCGGTGCCCGAGACCTTGAGCGCCGCGCTGTCCGCCCGCGGCGCCCAGAGGCCCGCACCCCCGGCGATCGCCTCGGCCGCGATCTCCGCCTGCTCGAGCGCCGGCGCGACGAGGCCGATCAGCTTGCCGTCATGCTCGGCGCATTCGCCGATCGCAGAGACCGCGGGATCGCTCGTGCGCATCGCTCCATCGACCAGGATGCCGCGGCCGATCGCGAGGCCCGAGGCCTCGGCGATTCCAGTCTCCGGCCGGATGCCGACCGACATGACGACCAGCGTGGCCGGAATGCGGGTGCCGTCGGCCAGCAGCACCGCCTCCGCCTTCGTCGTGCCTTCGATGGCCGCGGTGCGCGCCGGCATCGCGAAGCGGATGCCGCGGGCGCCGAGGCGCTTCGCGAGCAGCGCCCCCGCCTCGCTGTCGAGCTGCCGCTCCATGGGCCAGTCGACGGCGTGCACCACGGTGACGCGCATGCCGGCGAGCGCCAGCCCCGCCGCCGCCTCCAGCCCGAGCAGCCCGCCGCCGATCACGACCGCAGCGCCACGGCCGCGCGCCGCGCGCCGCATCGCGAGCACGTCGCCGAGGTCGCGATAGGCAAGCACGCCGGGCAGGTCGGCGCCGGGCAGCGGCAGCCGCGCCGCGCGCGATCCGGTCGCGATCACCGCATGGTCATAGGGGATGGGCTCGCCGCGCTCGGTCACCGCGACCCGCGCCGCGCGATCGAGATGCGCGATCCGCGTCGAGGGCTGGAAGCGCACGCCCTTGGCGCGGAGTGTAGCCAGCGGATGGGTGATGAGGTCGGCGACCTCCGCCCGGCCTTCGAGCAGGGTCGAGAGCGCCACCCGGTCATAGGGCAGCGCCGCTTCCGCACCCGCCAGCGTCACCACGGCACCCGGAAGACGCTCGGCGACACGCACCGCGCAGCGGGTGCCGGCCGGCCCGGCGCCGATCACGAGGACGCGCATGTCTCAGGCTGCCGCCAAGGCAGGGTTGGCGTGGCGGGCATGGAGGAACTCCAGCACCGCCTTCCGCGCGTGCACGAAATCCGGATGCTCGGCGAGCGCCAGGCGGTCGCGCGGCCGTTCCAGGCGGACCGGCAGGATCTCCCCGATCCGGGCATTCGGCCCGTTGGTCATCATGACGATGCGGTCCGAGAGCAGCACCGCCTCATCGACGTCATGGGTGATCATCAGCGCGGTCATGCCGAGGGAGGCGTGGATCTGCATCACCTGGTCCTGCAGATGCGCCCGCGTCAGCGCATCCAGCGCGCCGAAGGGCTCGTCCATCAGCAGCACCTTGGGCTTCATGGCCAGCGCGCGGGCGATGCCGATGCGCTGCTTCATGCCGCCCGAGATCTCGTGCGGGCGCTTGTCCGCCGCCTGGGTCATGCGCACCAGTGCCAGGTTCTGCGCGACCCATTCGGCGCGCTCGGCGCGGCCCATCTGCCGTGACAGGGTCTGGTCGACCGCGAGCCGGATGTTCTCTGCGCAGGTGAGCCAGGGCAGCAGGGAGTGGTTCTGGAAGACGACGGCGCGGTCCGGCCCCGGCCCCGCCACCTCCTTCCCTTCCAGCACCGCGCCCCCCTGGGAGGGTTTCAACAACCCGGCGACGACGTTCAGCAAGGTCGACTTGCCACAGCCGGAATGCCCGATGACGCTGACGAACTCGCCGCGGTCGATGCGCAGGTCGATGTCGCGGAGCACCGGCGCCGGGCTGCGCGGGAACGCCACGGTCAGGCGCGAGATTTCAAGGAAGGGCGTGCTGCTCATGACGTCGTTCCCTCAGGAAGCCGCGGTGCCGCGGGTGACGATGTGGCCGGCGAGCGCCACCAGCCGATCCAGCACGAAGCCGACCAGGCCGACATAGATCAGCGCCACGATGATGTCGGACAGGTTGGAGCTGTTCCACGCATCCCAGACGAAGAAGCCGATGCCGACGCCGCCGATCAGCATCTCGGCGGCGATGATCGCAAGCCAGGACAGGCCGATGCCGATGCGCAGCCCGGTGAAGATGTAGGGGGCGGCGGCCGGCATCACGATGCGGCCGAAATAGCCGAGGCCGCGGAGCTGGATGACGGCGGCGACGTTGCGGTAGTCCTGCGGCACGTTGCGGACGCCGACCGCGGTGTTGATGATCACCGGCCAGACGGCGGTGATGAAGATCACGAAGATCGCGCTCGGCTGCGCCTCCCGGAAGGCGGCCAGGCTGAGCGGCAGCCAGGCCAGCGGCGGCACGGTGCGGAGCACCTGGAAGATCGGGTCGAGCCCGCGCATCGCGAAGGCCGAGGTGCCGATCAGCATGCCGAGGGCGATGCCGATGACCGCCGAGAGCGAGAAGCCCATGGCGACGCGCTGCAGCGAGGCGAGCAGATGCCAGAACAGGCCCTTGTCGAGCCCGCCGCGGTCGTAGAAGGGATCGACGATCAGGTCGCGGGCATCGACCCAGACGCGCGACGGCGGCGGCAGTGTCGCGCCGGGTCCGCTCGCCGCGACCTCCCACAGCACGATCAGCGCCGCGAGCACCAGCAGCGGCGGCGCGATCCGCGCCAGCAGCGGCATCAGCCGCGGCGGCTTCGGCAGCGGCGCCGGCGCCGGCCGCGCGATCGGCACCGCGATCTCGGGCTCGGTCTTGACGATGGCGTTCATCCGTCAGGCTCCTGCGAGTTTCTTGATCGCGAGGCTGTCGAGGTAGGCGGCGGGATTGGCGGGATCGAAGACCTTGCCGTCGAAGAAGGTCTCCCGCCCGCGGCTGGTGCCGGAGGGCGTCTCGGCGGCCGGCACGCCGGCGCGGGCGGCGGCGGCGCGCCAGATCGCTTCCCGGTTGACCGCGGCGACCAGGGCGGCCGTATCGGTCTCCTGCGGCAGCACGCCCCAGCGGATGTCCTCGGTCAGGAACCAGAGATCGTGGCTGCGGAACGGGTAGCTCGCGTGGTCGCGCCAGTACTTCATGATGTGCGGGCTGTTCTCGACCCGGCGCCCGTCGCCGTAGTCGATGATGCCGGAGGTGCGGCCCTGGATGTCGGCCGCCGGCACGTTGAACCAGGCGCGGCGGCCGAGGATCGCCGCCATCTCGGCGCGGTTCTGCGGCTCGTCGCACCAGCGCGCGGCTTCGATGGTGGCCGCGGTCAGCGCTTCCGCCGCATGCGGGTTGGCGTCGACGAAATCGGCGCGCAGCGCGAAGGATTTTTCCGGGTGGTCGGCCCAGAGCTCGCCGGTCGTGAGTGCCGTGTAGCCGAGATTCTGGGCGACGAGCTGGGCGTTCCAGGGCTCGCCCACGCAGAAGGCGTCCATGGTGCCGACGCGCATGTTGGCGACCATCTGCGGCGGCGGCACGACGATGGTCTGCACGTCGCGGTCGGGGTCGATGCCGGCGGCGGCGAGCCAGTAGCGGATCCAGAGGTCGTGGGTGCCGCCGCGGAAGGTCATCGCGACCTTGCTGTCGGGCGTCAGCGTGCTTTTCAGCGGCGCCGCATCCAGACGCGCGCCGAGCGGGCGGTGCTTGGCGGCGACCGAGATCGCCTGGCCGTTGGTGTTGAGCCGGGCCAGGATCGCCATCGGCACCGGCTGGTTGTTCTGGGTAATGCGCCCGGTCTGCATCAGGTAGGGCATCGGCGTCAGGATATGGGCGCCGTCGATGCCGCCGCGATGGCCGCCGAGCACCAGGTTGTCGCGCGTCGCGCCCCAGCTCGCCTGCTTGTCGACGACGACGTCGGGCATGCCGTGCCTGGCGTAGAAGCCCTTCTCCTTGGCGATGATCAGCGGCGCGCTGTCGGTCAGCGCGATGTAGCCGAGCTTGGCGCCGCGAACCTCCGGCGTCGTCGAGGCTTGGGCAAAGGCGCCGCGCGGCGCGGCGGCGCGGACAGCGGCAAACAGCGCGGCCGTCGCCGCGATGGCCTGGCGGCGGGTGATGGTGGTCATGCGGTGGTCTCCCGGGGATAGGCTGGCGGCGGTGGCGGGGGCGGCGGCTCCGGCTCGCCCAGGCGTTCGGCAGCGGCGTGCCAGAGGGCGGCGCCGTAGGGCGCGAGCGCCTCCTCGGTCGGCACCTCCGGCGCGACATGACCCCAGCGCCGCATCTGGCCGAGCCACCAGGCGGCGGCGTCGCGGCGGGGGAAGCTTGCGCGGCGGAAATGCAGCGCCGGCCCGGGCACCCGCCCTTCGATGGCGGCACCAAGCTCCCGCTCGCCCAGATGATGCGGCATCGCCTGCTTCAGGATGCGCAGCAGCTGCGGGCGGTTCGCGGGCTCCTCGATCCAGCGCGCGGCGGCGATCACCGCGGCGGTGCAGGCGATCGCCGCTTCCGGCGCGCGGTCGAGCGCCGCCTCGGCGAAGGCCAGCACCTTCTCCGGATGGTCGGGCCAGACCTCGCCGCTGCCGAGCACCATGCGCCCGGCGCCGAGCGATTCCGCGAGGCTGCCCCAGGGTGCGCCGACGCAGAAGCCGTCGATGGCGCCGGCGGCGAGTCGCGCGGCCGCCATCGGCGGCGGCACCACGATCATGCGCAGGTCGCGGTCGGGATCGAGCCCGCCTTCGGCAAGCCAGTGCCGCAGCAGGTAGTTGTGGGAGGAGAAGGGGAAGACGACGGCGAGCGTCACCGGCGCCGGCTGCCGGCGGACCGCCGCGGCGAAGCCAGCCGGCGTCGCCGGCCCGTCGAGCGCATCGGCCAGCCGCGGCGAGAGGGTCAGCGCATTGCCGTTGACGGTCAGGCCGCAGGCGACGCGGAGCCGCGCCGTCAGGCCGCCCAATCCGGCGGCGAGCGCGATCGGCATCGGCCCGAGCAGATGCGCCCCGTCCAGCATGCCGAGCGCCAGCTTGTCCCGGACCGCCGCCCAGGAGGCTTCCGGAGAGAGCGATACGCGCAGCCCGACCGTCTCGAACAGCCCGATCGCCTCGGCGACCAGCAGCGGCGCCGTGTCGATCAGCGGCACGTAGCCGATGCGGAGCGCGTGGCTGCGAAGGCTGGGACGTGGGGCGGCTAGGGCCAAGCGACGACTCCCGAAGCCCAGGATGGGCATCGAGACGGGCCGCCCTTGGACCGTCGGGGATAGGAAGCGGTGGCTGCGGATGCGCGCCATTGCGCATCCCCGCTGTCACCGTTCAATCAGATCACGGCGGCCACCTCAAGAGAAATGCGCAAGAAATACGCAGATTCTTCAGCGTGCGCGTATCGTGAGCATTATACGGGCTCGGATGCCTTCCGGGCGTGCAGAATCTCTGCCGCCATGGCCGCCAGCTTCATGCCCCGATCCATCGCCAGCCGCCGAAGCCGGCGATGCGCGGCGTCCTCGGTCAGCCCCATCTCCCGCATCAGCTTCAGCTTGGCGCGGTCGAGCAGCATCCGCTCCTCGATCGTCGCGCGGGCGGCGTCGAGTTCGGCGCGGAGGCCCTGATGGGCGCGGAAGCGCCGGATCGCGACATCCAGTACCGGCCGCACCCGGGACGGGTGCAGGCCCTCGACCACATAGGCGGCGACGCCGGCTTCGAGCGCGGCTTCGATCTGCTCGGGCTCGCCCTTGCCGGCAAACAGCACCACCGGCCGCGGCTCGTCGCGATAGAGCGCCCGCATGCTCTCGAGCGCGTCGCGGGAGGGGTCGTCGATGTCGCAGACGATGACCTCGGCCTGGCTTTCGCGGACGAGCCGCGTCAGGTCCCCGGGCGCGGCCGCGACCGCCGCCACGGTGAAGCCCGCCCCTTCGAGGCCGGCCCGCACCGCCGCCGCCCGTTCGGCATCGTCATCGACCAGCAGCACGCGCAGGGGATCACGCCCTTTCCAGACCGGAGAGAGCCGCGGTGCATTTCATCCCGCCGGCAATCTGCCCGATCCCGGCATCGCTTTGGAAGCCTTGCCTCCGGGGCGGATCACCCCTCTGCCAGGGCATAGACCCGCAGGCGATGCCCGTCGGGATCCGTCGTCACGAAGCTGCGGCCGAAATCGAGGTCGACCGGGGGTTGGAGGACGGCGAGGCCACGAGCCGCCCAGTCGGCATGGACGGCATCGACGTCGGCGACCTTGAAGGCGATCTCCGTCCCGCCGCCGGCGGCCGCCGCGGCGGGCTCCACCGTGTGGCGGGACCAGAGGCCGAGGCCGATGCCGGAGGGCAGCGGGATCATGGCGAAAGTCGGCGCCGCCTCCGCCGGCTGCCGCCCGAGCAGGCGGGCGTAGAAATCCGCACTCGCGAGCGGGTCGTCGACATAGAGGATGATCAGGCTGGGGTCGGGCATCGCCGTCTCCTGCGGTTGCGATGCCCTTTCCCTAGCCGCGGCCCCTGTCAGATTCCGGCAGCAGCGCGCATCAGCCGTCGAGCTCCTCGCGGCTCCGCCATTCAGCGAGCAGCACGCGCCGGCGGCGCGGCAGGCGGTCCGCGGTCGCTTCCGCCGCCGCGATCCGATCGAGCCGGAAATGGCGGAAGTCGCGGCGCAGCTCGCACCAGGCGATCAGCACCTCGCTCGCCTCGAAGAAGCCGAGGGCGACCGGCTAGACGACCCGCTCGGTCACGGCCGCCGCCTTGTCGGTGTAGGAGAGCCGCAGCCGCCGCTCCTGCCGCATCGCCTGGCGGATGGCGGCGAGATGCGGGGCAGCCGCGGCATGCGGCCCCGCCAGCATGCCGCTCGCGGCTGCCGCATCCTCCAAGCCTGGCGGCAGGACCGCCTCGATCTTGGCGAGCGCGTCCTCGGCACCGCGGGCGAGGTCCGGGTCGCCGCGGCGCGCGACCAGCCGCAGCCCGAGGATCAGGGCATCGACCTCATCCTCCCCGAACATCAGCGGCGGCAGCAGGAAGCCTGGCTTCAGCACGTAGCCGAGGCCGGCCGCGCCTTCGATCGGCGCGCCGCCGGCCGTCAGCGTCGCCACGTCGCGGTAGAGGGTGCGGAGCGAGACGCCGAGCTCCTCCGCGAGCCGCGCCGCCGCCACCGGCCGGCGCCGGCGGCGGAGCGCCTGCAACAGCTCGAGCAAGCGGGCAGCGCGCGCCACGCCCTGCCCGCGCCCGTCAGGCCGCTTCGCGGACCGCCGGCGTCACCTCCAGCCCATCGGGGCCGGCGGTGACGCGGAGCGTGGCGCCGTCCTGCACGCGGCCTTCCAGCAGCAGCTCCGCCAGGCGGTCCTGGAGGCTGCGCTGGATCACCCGTTTCAGCGGCCGGGCGCCGTAGAGCGGGTCGTAGCCGGCCTCCGCCAGCCAGTCCCGCGCCGGGCGGTCGAGGTCGAGCGTGATCTTCCGCTCCTCCAGCAGGCGCCGCAGCCGGCCGAGCTGGATCTCGACGATCGCGCCCATGTCCTGGCGGCCGAGCCGCCGGAACAGCACGATCTCGTCCAGCCGGTTCAGGAATTCCGGCCGGAACCGCTCCCGGACCGCGCGCATCACCGCCGGCCGCGCGGCATCGATGTCGCTCGTCTCCGGCAGCTCGGCGATCGCCTGGCTGCCGAGGTTGCTGGTCAGCACGATGATCGCGTTGCGGAAATCGACGGTTCGCCCCTGCCCATCCGTGAGACGGCCATCGTCCAGCACCTGCAGCAGGATGTTGAAGACGTCGTCATGCGCCTTCTCCACCTCGTCGAACAGGATCACCTGGTAAGGACGGCGGCGCACCGCCTCGGTCAGCGTGCCGCCCTCCTCGTAGCCGACATAGCCGGGTGGCGCGCCGATCAGGCGGGCGACCGCGTGCTTCTCCATGAACTCCGACATGTCGATGCGCGTCATCGCGCGCTCGTCGTCGAAGAGGAAGCCGGCGACCGACTTCACCAGCTCGGTCTTGCCGACCCCGGTCGGGCCCAGGAACAAAAAGCTGCCGATCGGCCGGTTCGGGTCCTGCAGGCCGGCGCGCGCCCGGCGCACCGCCTTGGCGACCGCGGTCAGCGCCTCATCCTGGCCGACGACGCGGGCGCGGAGCTTCTCCTCCATGCCGAGCAGCTTGGCGCGCTCGCCCTCCAGCATCTTCTCCACGGGGATGCCGGTCCAGCGGCTGACCACGCCGGCGATGCCCTCCTCGGTCACCGCCTCGTTCACCAGCCGCCCATCGGTGCCGCCGGCCTCCGCGAGCTGCCGCTCGATCCCCGGGATCACGCCGTACAGCAGCTCGGACGCGCGGCCGAGATCGCCCTTGCGCTGCGCGAGCTCGACATCCGTCCGGGCACGGTCGAGCTCCTCCTTCAGCCTCTGGGATTGGACGACCTTGCCCTTCTCGGCCTCCCAGCGCTGGGTCATCTGGGCCGAGCGCTCCTCGAGGCCGGCGAGCTCCTTCTCGAGCTTTTCCAGGCGGTCGCGGGAGGCGCCGTCATCCTCCTTCCGCAGCGCCTCACGCTCGATCTTGAGCTGCATCAGGCGGCGGTCGAGCTCGTCGAGCTCCTCCGGCTTGCTGTCGACCTGCATGCGGAGGCGGGACGATGCCTCGTCGATCAGGTCGATCGCCTTGTCGGGCAGGAAGCGGTCGGTGATGTAGCGGTTGGAGAGCGTCGCGGCGGCGACCAGGGCGCTGTCGGTGATGCGCACGCCGTGATGCGTCTCGTACTTGTCCTTGATGCCGCGCAGGATGGAGATGGTGTCCTCGACCGAGGGCTCGCCCACGAAGACCGGCTGGAAGCGCCGCGCCAGCGCCGCGTCCTTCTCGACGTGCTTGCGGTACTCGTCGAGCGTGGTCGCACCGATGCAGTGCAGCTCGCCGCGGGCGAGCGCCGGCTTCAGCAGGTTCGAGGCATCCATCGCACCATCGGCCTTGCCGGCGCCGACGAGGGTGTGCATCTCGTCGATGAAGACGATGACCTGGCCGGCGGCCTGCTCGACCTCGGTCAGCACGGATTTCAGCCGCTCCTCGAACTCGCCGCGGTACTTGGCGCCGGCGACCATGGCGCCGAGGTCGAGCGCCATGACGCGCTTGTCCTTGAGCGCCTCCGGCACGTCGCCGCGCACGATGCGCAGCGCCAGGCCCTCGACGATCGCGGTCTTGCCGACGCCGGGCTCGCCGATCAGCACCGGGTTGTTCTTGGTGCGGCGGGCGAGCACCTGGATGGCGCGCCTGATTTCCTCGTCGCGGCCGATCACCGGGTCGAGCTTGCCGTTCCGCGCCACCTCGGTGATGTCGCGGGCATACTTCTTCAGCGCGTCGAAATTGGCCTCGGCATTGGCGCTGTCGACCTTGCGGCCTTTCCGGATTTCGGCGACCGCCTTCTCCAGCCGCTGCGGATCGGCGCCGGCGCCACGGAGCGCGCGGCCGGCATCGGTGTCGGAGGCGGCGAGGGCGACCAGCAGCCGGTCCTGGGCCACGTATTCGTCGCCGGCCTTGGTCGCCTGCTGCTGCGCGGCGTCGAGCACGCGCACCACCTCGGGCGTGAATTGCGGCTGGCCGGCGCCCTGGCCGCTGACCTTGGCCTGGCGGGCGAGTGCCGCGGCGAGCGCCTGCTGCACCCGCGACTGGTCGCCGCCGGCGGCCCGGACCAGGCCGGCGGCCGCCCCTTCCTCGTCGTCGAGCAGCGCCTTCAGCAGGTGCTCGGGCGTGATGCGCTGGTGGAACTCGCGGATCGCGATGGTCTGCGCGGCCTGCAGGAAGCCCCGCGCGCGGTCGGTGAATTTTTCTATGTCCATCTCTCTGTCCCTCTATCTGAGCGGACCCATGCCCACCGTCCCAAGGAGCGGCAACGGTGGACAAGACGTCTGACCTCATGTGGTAACTTGTCCGGATCGGCTTCAAGGGTCCGGGAATGCGCGTCGAGAAGATCTATCGCTACCCCGTGAAAGGGCTGACGGCGGAAGCGCTGGAAGAGGTGCTGCTGGCCGAGGGTCAGACCCTGCCGCACGACCGCCGATTCGCCCTCGCCCAGGGCGACGCCCCCTTCGACGAGGCGGCGCCGTCCTGGCTCCAGAAGCGGCATTTCGGCTGCCTGATGGCCAATGCCCGGCTGGCGCTGCTGCATTCCGCCTTCGACCCGCGGAGCGGCGAATTGCTGATCCGGCCGCCGGAGGGCTCGCCACTCTCTGCCAGCACCCGGACGGCCGAGGGCCGCGCCGCGATCGCCGGCTACCTGACGGCCTTCCTCGGCGAGGAGGCGCGCGGCACGCCCCGCTTCGTGGAGGCGCCGGGCCATGCCTTCACCGACGTCGCGACGAAATGCGTATCGATCATCGCCCTCGCCTCGGTCGCCGCGCTGTCGGAGAAGGCCGGCATGCGGCTCGACCCGTTGCGGTTCCGGGCCAATATCTACGTCGCCGGCGGCGCGCCGTGGTCGGAATTCGGCCTGATGGACCGGGAGATCATGCTGGGCGGCGCCCGCCTTCGCGTCTTCAAGCGCATCGTCCGTTGCCCGGCGACCGAGGTGAACCCGGACACCGCCGAGCGCGACGCCAAGCCGCCGAGACTGCTGCGCGAGCATTTCGGGCATATGGACCTCGGCGTCTATGCCGAGGTCATCGAGGGCGGCCGGGTCGCGGTCGGCGATGCGCTGGAGGCGATGGAGCTCGACTGAGGCTCAGGCGCAGTTGGCGCAGACGCCTTCGACCTCGACGGTCGCGGTGCCCGGGGTGAAGCCTTCGGCGCGGGCGGCGGCGGCGATCGCGGCGGCGACGGCAGGGGCGCAGATCTCGGCCGTCGCGCCGCATTTGCGGCAGATCAGGAATTGGTGCGGGTGGTCATGGCCATGGCCGTGATGGTGGCCATGCCCGGTCTCGACGCAGGGCATGAAGGCATTCAGCCGCTCCAGCTTGTGCACCAGCCCCTGTTCCAGCAGGAAGTCGAGCGCCCGGTAGACGGTCGGCGGCGCGGCGCCGGCGCGCAAGGACCGCAGCCGGTCGAGCAGCGCATAGGCGCCGATCGGCGCCTCCGCCTCCAGGATCAGGCGCAGCACCTGGCGCCGGAGCTCGGTCAGCTGAACGCCGCGCGACGCGCAGAGCGAAGCCGCCCGCTCGACGGCCGCCGTCACCTCCGGCATGCCTGGAGTCTCCCTTTCGTCCGTCAGGGGTTATATCGTATCGCCATGTCCGATAGCCCAGCCCCGCCCAGCCTTGAAGCCCGTGCCCGGTTCCTCGAGGCCTGCCGATTCACGCCCGAGGGCCTGATCCCCGCGATCGCCCAGCAGCACGACACCGGGGAGGTGCTGATGATGGCCTGGATGAACGCCGAAGCGGTCGCCGAGACCCTGGCGACCGGCCAGGTCTGCTACTTCTCCCGCAGCCGCGGCACGCTCTGGCGCAAGGGCGAAACCTCGGGCCAGCGGCAGCGCCTGGTCGACCTCCGCCTCGATTGCGACGGCGACACCATCCTGGCGCTGGTCGACCAGACCGGCGTCGCCTGCCACACCGGGCGGCACAATTGCTTCTTCATGGCGATCCGGGAGGAGGCGCTGGTGCCGATCGCGGCCCCCGAGATCGATCCGGCGTGGCTCTACGGCCATTCGCCGGCATGACGCCGGTCACGCTGATCACCGGCTTCCTCGGCGCCGGCAAGACGACGCTCCTGAACCGGCTGCTCCGGCATCCGGCGCTGGCCGAGACCGCGGTCCTGATCAACGAATTCGGGGAGGTCGGCCTCGATCACCTGCTGGTCGAGACGCTCGACGAGGATACCGTGCTGCTCAATGCCGGCTGCCTCTGCTGCACGGTCCGGGGCGACCTCCAGCGGGCGCTGACCGGGCTCGCGGACAGGATCGAGGCCGGGCATCCGGTGCGCCGGGTCGCGATCGAGACGACCGGCCTCGCCGATCCGGCGCCGATCCTGCACACGCTGATGAGCGACCCGGCGCTGCTGCGGCGCTTCCGCCTCGACGGCGTCGTCACCCTGGTCGATGCCGTGCATGGCGCTGCGACCCTCGATGCCCAGCCTGAGGCGGTGAAGCAGGCGGCGGTCGCCGACCGGCTGGTGCTGACCAAGGCCGACATCGCGGCGCCGGAGGCGGTCGCGACGCTCCGCGCGCGGCTCGCGACGCTCAATCCCGGCGCACCGATCCTGGACGCCGATGCGACGCCGGAGGCGCTGCTCGATGCCGGGCCCTTCGAGCCGGGCGGCAAGATCGCCGATGTCGCGCAATGGCTCGGCCAGGAGGCGCGGCATGCGCATCACCACCACCACCACCACCACCACGATCCGAACCGGCACGATGCGCGCATCCAAAGCTTCGCGCTGCGCTTCGCCGAACCGCTGAAGTTCGATGCCGTCGCGAGCTTCCTCGAAATGCTGATGGTGACCCGCGGCGACAGCCTATTGCGGGTGAAGGGTATCCTGAACCTGGTCGGCGAGAATAAGCCGGTGGTGCTGCATGGGGTCCAGCACGTCTTCCACCCGCCGGTGCGGCTGGCGGCCTGGCCGGAGGGCGACGACCGCAGTTCCCGCCTGGTCTTCATCGTCCGCGACCTGCAGCGCGAGACGATCGAGAACGGCCTCTCGGCCTTCCTCGACGCGGCCTGAGAGCTTGCCGTGACGCTGATCTACATCCTGGCCGGGGAGGCCTCGGGCGACGTGCTGGGCGCCCGGCTGGTGGCGGCGCTGCGGGAGCGGCGGCCGGACCTCGGCTTCGCCGGCATCGGCGGGCCGCGGCTGGCGGAGCAGGGCGTCCCCTCGCTCTTCCCCTATCGCGACCTCGCGGTGATGGGCCTGCTGGAGGTGCTGCCGAAGCTCAGGCTTCTGGCGCGGCGGATGCGGGAGGCGGAGGCCGATATCGCCGCCCGGCGGCCGGCGCTGATCGTGACCATCGACAGCCCGGGCTTCGCCTTTCGGATCGCCAAGCGGGTGCGGCCGCTCGGCATCCCGCTGATCCACTACGTCGCGCCGCAGGTCTGGGCCTGGCGGCCGGGGCGGGTGAAGGCGCTCGGTGCCATCCTGGACGGCATCCTGGCGCTGCTGCCCTTCGAAGCGCCGTTCTTCGAGCGGGCCGGGATCCCGGTCGATTTCGTCGGCCATCCGGTGCTGGAATCGGGCGCCGATGCCGGGGATGCGGCGCGGTTCGCGACGACGTTCGGGCTCGAGCCCGGGGAGACGCCGCTGCTGGTGATGCCCGGCAGCCGGCGCGGCGAGGCGGCGCGCCTGCTGCCGGTCTTCGGCGCGACGGTGGCGGCCTTGCATGCCCGGCATCCCGGCCTGCGCCCGGTGATCGCGGTCGGCCCGATCGTGGAGGCGCAGGTCCGGGCGGCGGCGGCGGCCTGGCCAGGCCGGCCGATCCTGGTCGAGGCGCTCGCCGACAAGCACGACGCCTTCGCGGCCGTCGCGGCGCGCGGCGGGGCCGGCCTGATCAAGTCCGGCACCTCCAGCCTGGAGATGGCGGTCGCCGGCATCCCGCATGTCGTCGCCTACCGGATGAACCCGGCGACGCATTGGATCGTCCGTCGCCTGGTGCAGGTCGAGTATGCCAGCCTGGTCAACCTGCTCGCGGGCCGGGAGGTGGCGCCGGAATTCATCCAGGGCGACGCGACGCCGGCAGGTATGGCGGCGGCGCTGGCCGCTCTGCTGGCAGACAAGGCGTCACGCGACGCCCAGCTTGCCGGCTTCGGCGAGGTGCTCGCCGGCCTTCGCCCCGCCGAGGGCCTGCCAAGCGCAGCGGCGGCGGCGTCCGTGCTCCGCGCCCTTTCGGTCGCCGAGCCATAGCTGCTGGGCTTGACGATTCTACCCGAAACGAATTCCGGCGATCTGATTTCCAATTTACGACAGCGCGACTGAGGCCGAAAAAAAGGATATAGAGATCCCAGCTCGCCCGGCGACAAGCCCTCCATGGACGGATTGCGCGACGCTTGCACGATCCAGCGTCTTTGATTCCCGATAAGTCGAAGAGGAGATTGAGGTCCCTATGCGCGCCGGGCCTTCCCGACGGAGGGACCAGAATGGACAGAATGGGATTGACCACGCTTGCCCCCTATCTGGCCATACTTCGAATAGCGCTCTCGCAGTCCTGTGTGCGTTGGTCATCCACGGCCCTGCCGGGAAGGCAATTTTCCAGCGCCCAAAGCGCGAGTGCCTGCCTTATCCCGGAAAGACAGCGATCGGACGGGTTCGTTACGATTAGATCGACTCGCCTCTTGCCGGCGGTCGGATTGGTCTGTTCCCAGGACGGGTCGATGTCAGCTGTACCAACAGCCGAGGTCCAAATAGCGTCTTCATGAACGCCCAGCGCCATCAGCTCAGCGCGAACGGCGTCGATCCGCAGCGTATCGAGCCCGGAGATCTCCCGCTCGTCTTCCGCGATGTGCCCGCGAAGAAGTATGTAGCCTTGATTTTCCCGCCATAGAACCGCCGCAGTCCTGATTCTTTGGGTCAGGAAATCGCCGTTCATGCTCGAAGTGCCGCGCGTGAAATATATCCATTGGACGCGTTGCAGGTCGCAGGCATGAGGATGCGGCGTCGGTGGGGGCGAATAGCTGGCGTCCTGTGCCAAGGCAACCACCGTGCAATTCGCCAGCAGGGCGATAGCTATCAGGCTTTCACGTCTCATAACCTCCCGCTCCTGCGATGATTGCGGCAACATCATCTTGATGACGGTGGTGTCGAACGCGCGTCGAAACAAATAATCTGTCTGTGTTCGCGCCGCTGTGACAATAAGCTCGTCAGCATCCCAAGCGGCGAATCTCCGCTGGACCGTTCCGATCGTGGGCGGGAGGAATGCCCCCGAACCGGAGACGCGCATGTCCCTCACCCGCCGCACCCTGCTCGCGACGTCCCTCGCCGCCCCGGCGCTCGCCCAGTCCCGCCCGCCGATCACGCTCGTCGTGCCGTACGCCGCCGGTGGCGGCACCGACATCGTCGGCCGCGAGTTCGCGCCGTTGTTCTCCGAGGCGCTGGGCCAGACGGTGGTCGTCGACAACCGCGGCGGCGCCGCGGGCCATGTCGGGTCGATGTCGGTCGCCCGGGCGCGGCCGGACGGGACGACGCTGCTGTTCGCCGTCTCGACCAACATCGTCGTCAATCCGCATCTGCAGCGGGGCGACCGGTTCGACCTGGCGGCAGCGCTCGGCGCGGTTGCGCAGGTGTCGCTCTATCAGTACGTGCTGGCGCTCGACCCGCGGTTGCCGCCCACGAACCTGATGGAGCTGGCGGCCTTCGGGCGGTCGCGTCCGGCGGGCGACCTGACCTATTCCTCGGCCGGCGTCGGCAGCAACAACCACCTGGCCGGGCTGCTGTTCAGCGAGGCGGCGGGGTTCCAGATGGAGCATGTCTCCTATCGCGGGACGGGTCCGGCCTTGCTCGACGTGGTGGCGGGGCGGGTTTCGATGAACTTCTCTTCGCCGCCGCCGGCGGTGCCCCTGATCCGGGAGGGCAAGCTCAGGGCGCTCGCGGTCACCGGCGCGACCCGGCTTTCGGCCTTGCCGGACGTGCCGACGCTGGCCGAGGCGGGGATGCCGGGCATCGTGATCACCGGCTGGCACGGCGTCTTCGCCCCGGTGCAGACCCCCGCAGCTGAGCTCGACCGCTTCGAGCAGGCCGCGAAGACGGCTGCCCAGCGCGCTGATTTTATTCAGAAGCTGGAACGCGACGGCCTGGAAGCCGCACCGGTCCGCAGCCGCGCCGTCTTCGACGCCGCGGTGCGGGAGGAGAATGCCTTCTGGGCGCGCAAGGTGCGGGAGCTGAACATCCGGCTGGAGTAGGCGCCCGGCGGCCTCAGCCGCGGTTCCGCGCCATCGCGGCTTCCACGTCGAGCGCGACGCGGAGGGCGGCGAGCCCGGCCTCGCCGTCCACGGCCGGCGGCGCCTCACCGCGGATCGCGGCGACGAAGCCGGCCTGTTCGGCTTCCAGGCTGTCATGGTCGGTCCAGGAACGGCGGTCGATGCCGCTGCCCGGCATGGTGGCGACGGGCTCGGCGCCGCCGCGTCGCAGCACCGCCAGGCTGCGGGCCAGGAAATCGACCGCGAGCTCGCCCTCGGTGCCGAGCACCCGCAGGCGCCGCTCCATCGCGATGCTGACCCGGCTGGCGGTGATGGTGGCGCGCCTGCCACCCGGGAAGCCCAGATGCGCGACCGCGAAATCGGGGCGGTCGGAGGCGACGGCGACGCCGACCGCGTCGACCGTCTCGGGCGGGCCGCCGGCGAGCGCCATCACCAGGTCGATGTCGTGGATCATGAGGTCGAGCACGACCGAGACGTCGAGGCTGCGCGGCCGGAACGGGGCGGCGCGGACGGCCTCGAAGCTCAGCGCCCGGCCGCCGGCGGGCGCCTGCATCACGGCGCGGAAGGCGGCCGAGAAACGCTCGATATGGCCGACCTGGAGGACGACGCCCTGCGCCTCGGCGAGTGCCACCAGCGCCTCGGCCTCGGCGATGCTCGCCGCGATCGGCTTCTCGACCAGCACCGGCTTGCCGGCCTCCAGCGCCGCGGCGGCCAGCGCGTGATGCGCCCGGGTGGGGGCGGCCACGATCAGCGCGTCGGCCTCGGCGATCAGCGCCGCGGCGCCGTCGGCGCGGACCCCGAGCTCGGCGGCGACGGCCGCCGCCCGGGCCGGGTCGGCGTCATGGACGCCGATGAGCCGGGTCGCCGGCCCGGCCGCCGCCTTCAGGGCGTGGAAGCGGCCGAAATGGCCGACGCCGAGGACGGCGATCGCGAGGGGTGAGGTCATGGCGCGCCCTCCTAACCGGAATCGGTCTAATATCGCAAAACCTCTCCGGCCTTGCGCCTCCGGGGAGCCGTCGTCATTCTCCGCCGCCTTTGAACAGGGGACCGGTCCGGCCCGATGCTGCATTTTGCCCGATGGAAGACGATCTCCATCCTCACCGTCCTCGTGGTCGGGGTGCTGCTGTGCATCCCGAACCTGCTGCCGCGCAGTGCCTTCCCGGACTGGGTCCCGGCGCGCCAGATCAGCCTCGGCCTCGATCTCCGCGGCGGCTCCTACCTGCTGCTGGAAGTCGACACCAACGCCGTGGTGCGGGAACGGCTGGAAGCGCTGGTCGACGGCGCCCGCACCCGGCTGCGCACCGCCAATATCCGCTACACCGGGCTCGCCGCCGATGCCGCCAACCGGCGCATGAGCGTCCGCGTCAGCGATCCGGCGCAGGCGGCCGCGGCCGCGACGGCGCTGCGCGAACTCGCGAACCCGGTGCAGACCACGGGCGGCACCCAGGCCAACGACATCGACGTGACGACGGCGCCCGACGGCACCGTCACCGCGACCCTGAACGAGGCCGGGCTGCGCGCCAAGGCGACCAATGCGGTCGAGCAATCGATCGAGATCGTCCGCCGCCGCGTCGACGAAACCGGCGTCTCCGAGGCGCTGGTGGCGCGCCAGGGCGCCAGCCGCGTGCTGGTGCAGCTGCCGGGCGTCGAGGATCCGAACCGGATCAAGGAATTGCTCGGCCGCACCGCGCGGATGACCTTCCATCTGCTGGACGAGAGCGCCAACCCGAGTGCCGCGGTGGCGCCGCCCGGCGTCGTCTTCATGCAGGGCGAGACCGGCGGGGAGCGCTACCCGATCCGCAGGCGGGTCGAGGTCGACGGCGCCAACCTGACCGATGCCCGCGCCGGCCAGGACAGCCGGACCGGGCAATGGGTGGTGAACTTCACCTTCGATTCGGTGGGCGGCCGCCGCTTCGGCCAGATCACGCGGGAGAACGTCCAGCGCCGCTTTGCGATCGTGCTGGACGACAAGGTGATCAGCGCGCCGGTGATCAACGAGCCGATCCTGGGCGGCCGCGGCCAGATCAGCGGCAACTTCACGGCGCGGACCGCGAACGACCTGGCCGTCCTGCTCCGCGCCGGCGCCCTGCCCGCACCGCTCACCGTCGTCGAGGAACGGAGCGTGGGGCCGGAGCTCGGCGCGGATGCGATCCGGGCCGGCATCATCTCGCTCGCCGCCGGCGCCGCGCTGGTCTTCCTCTACATGGGCTTCGCCTATGGCCTGCTCGGCTGGTTCGCGAACATCGCGCTCGCCTTCAACCTGGTGCTGATGGCCGCCGCCCTGTCGCTGATGGAAGCGACGCTCACGCTGCCCGGCATCGCCGGCGTGGTGCTGACCCTCGGCACCGCGCTCGACGCCAATATCCTGATCAACGAGCGCATCCGGGAAGAGGTGAAGAACGGGCGGACACCGATCAGCGCGCTGGAGCTCGGCTTCAGCAAGGCGTCCGGCACCATCATGGATTCGAACCTGACGAACCTGATCGCGATGGTCTGCCTCTACGCCTTCGGCAGCGGGCCGGTGAAGGGTTTTGCCGTCACCGTCGCGATCGGCACCGTCGTGCAGATGTGGACGGCGACGACGCTGGTGCGGCTGATGGTCGCCTGGTGGTACCGCGCGACCCGCCCGAAGGAAGTGCCGGCCTTCGCCAAGCCCGGCGCCGGCCTGTATGAGCGGCTGCGCAGGCCGCTGTTCCGGCTGGTGCCGGACGTGACGCGCATCCCCTTCATGCGCGGCGCCCGGATCGGCTTGATCGTCTCCGCGGTGCTCTCGACCGCCTCCCTGGTGCTCGCCTTCCAGCCCGGCCTCGACAAGGGGATCGACTTCAAGGGCGGCATCGTGATGGAAGTGCGCACGCCGGATGTCGCCGACCTCGCGGCACTCCGCGCCTCGGTGGGCGGCCTCGGCCTCGGCGATGTCGGGCTGCAGCAATTCGGCGATGCGTCGACCGTGCTGCTCCGACTGCCCGCCCAGGGCGAGGAGGGCCAGACCCAGGCCGCGGTCAACCGCACCCGCGAAGCGCTGGAACGCGCGGCACCCGGCGCCCGCATCCTGCGTGTCGAGGCGGTCGGCAACCGGGTTTCGGACGAGCTGTTCCTGGGCGGCATGATCGCGCTCGCGATCTCGCTCGTCGCGATGCTGCTCTACATCTGGTTCCGCTTCGAATGGCAGTTCGGCATCGCGGCGATCATCACGCTGATCCTCGACACCACGAAGACCATCGGCTTCATGGCGCTGTTCAGCATCGAGTTCAACCTGACGACGATCGCGGCGATCCTGACGATCATCGGCTTCTCGGCCAACGACAAGGTCGTGGTGTTCGACCGCATGCGGGAGAACCTGCGGAAGTTCAAGCAGATGCCGCTGCGGGAACTGGTCGACCTGTCGATCAACGAGACGCTGAACCGCTCGGTCGGAACCTCGATGACGCTGCTCCTGTCGGCGGTGCCGCTGCTGCTGTTCGGCGGCGACACGCTGTCGGGCTTCGCGCAGGTGATGGTGGTCGGCATCATCATCTCGGCCTCCTCCTCGGTGTTCATCGCGGCCCCGATCGTGCTGTTCACCGGGGAGAAGCGGCTGCGCCGCGGCGATCCGGCAGAGGCCGCGTCGCCGAAGCCACCCCAGAAGCCGCCGCAGAAGCCGGTGCGCGCCGGGTGAGGACGGGCCGCCGCGCCGCGCTGCTGCTGCCTGCCGCGCTGCTGGCGCGGCCGGCGATCGCGCAGCGCGCGCTGCCGCTGACCCTCGTCGTCGGCGCGCCGGGCGGCTCGGCGCCGGATCGCTGGGCCCGCGGCTTTGCGCCCTTCCTCGAGCGGCACTGGCCGCGCAGCAGCGTCTCGGTCGCCAATATCGCCGGCGATGGCGGCCTGGTCGCGGCGCGGGCGATCGCCGATGCGCTGCCCGACGGGCGGGCGATCGGCGCCGTCGCGACGCCGGCGCTGATCGCGCGTGCGATCGAGACCGATGCGGCAGCGACGCTGGAGCGGCTCGATTTCCAGGGCGCCGTCACCGAGGAGCTGCTGGTGCTGGTGGTCGCCCCCGGAATCGCGCCCGATATCGCGACACTCCGTGCCCTCGGCGACCGCGGCCGGCTCGGCTGCCCGCCGGCCGGCAGCGCGGCCCAACTCGCGACCACCATGCTGGCGACCGCATTGCCGCTGACGCCGATCGCCTTCCCTTCGGCCGGCAGCGCGCGGCAGGCGGTGATCGCGGGCAACCTCACCGCCGCGCTGCTGCCGCTGCCGGATGCGATCAACGCGCTCCGCGAGAACAAGATCCAGGCGGTCGCGATCGCCGCCGAGACGCGGAGCCCGCTGCTGCCGGAGCTCGCGCTGTTCTCCGAGCTCCGCCTGCCCGCCGTGCCGCTGACGCAGCGCGGCTTCGCGATGCCGAAGGGCGTGCCGCCGCTGATGCGGGACGGGCTGGCGGAGGCGCTCGAATCGGTGCTCGCGGATCCGGAATTCGCCGCCCAGAACGCCGCCCAGGGCCGCACGCCGCGGCTAGTGGCGGCGGCCGAATGGGATGCCGCACTCCGCGCCATGACCGAGCGGCTCCGCCGGCGCTGGCAGGAAGATCCCTGGACGCGGCGCTGACCGCGGCCGCGATCGCCGCCGCGGCCTGCCTCAGGCTACCTTCATTGGTGTTTGGCTGTTTCTCGCCGCAAGGTGTCCGGAAGCCATCCCTTTTCGACAAGGGTGTTGAGAGCCAACGTGACTTGGCTCGGCGAGAATCGCCGCTTTCTCTCGCCCCAGGCATGGACCTGACTCAAGACCTCCGACGGATCGTCGAATACGCCATCCTTCGCGACCCAGTAGACGGTCGACAGCAGTTCCATACCGAAGGGTGTCTCGAAGCCGCTGACCAGGTCCGCCACGCGCTCGAACCGTGCGAGCGTACCGGTGCCTTTCAGGAACTCGGCGGCTTCCTCGGTCGCACCAGGAACGATGGACAACTGCTTGTCCGGGGCATTTCCACCATCTTGATAGCCAGCAACGAAATGGCCCTCGATGGCGGAGAGCACGTAGGAGAGGTTTTCCGCATACGGCCCGTAATGCGCCTTCGTGAAGCTCAACCGGAGGGGTTCGCCCGCTTCCTGAACGAAGAACATCAGCTTGTGGACCTCAAGCAGCGTGACGAAGGGGTCTAGCAACGCCCGAAGATAACGATCCATCAGCCCGATCAGCGCAGCACGCCCCGGCGTCATCCTCGGAACGCTGGCGCTGGACATGCCACGCCCCGCCTCCGGAGCGCCTGCAGGCTCGAACACGATGACTTTGACGTCCTGCATCCCGGACAGCGCGTCGAAGATGCGCTGCTTCACGTCAGGCCATTCCAGTCCGCCGAGACCGCTTCCGAGCGGAGGTATAGCGATCGATCGGATGCCGCGTTCGGCAATCTCCGCCCGGAGCGCCACCAGCCCCACCTCGATGTCCTCCATGCGGCTCTTGCCGCGCCAATGCCGCTTGGTAGGAAAATTGATGATCCAGCGTGGCGTGGTGAGCTGACCAACCTCGAACACGAACATCTTGCCTGGCTGGACGTCGCCGCGGTCGCAGGCAGCCTTGTACGCCTTGAAGTTCTGCGGGAAGGCATTCTTGAACTGGAGCGCGACGCCGCGCCCCATGATGCCGACACAGTTGACGGTGTTGACGAGCGCCTCCGCCGGCTCCGCGAGCAGGTCCCCCATCTTCATCTCAATCATGGCCACCTCCCGCTCACGTCAATAGTACCAATCCCGTCTGACATGCACCTCGGGCCGGTGTGGCGCAGATGCCAGGAGATTCGATACCTCATTCTGCACGCTCGCGCTGTAGACCCCGACCCGCCGCACCAGCGACCAAGGGAAGTGATAGCGAAACAGGAATTCGGACTGCTTGGCTTCCTTGATCTCCTCGGCGTTCCATTGATCGGTCCCGATCGCGCTCCAGTTCAGCTCGTCGAGCTGAGCCAGATCCTTTCGGAACGCCGTGTACCGGGTTCCGGCGTTGGCCAAGGAAAAGCACCACTCCACCCCAGACCGGGCTGCGTGATCCACGACCTCTCGCAGGTCTGCCTGCAAGGTTACGATCGGGCCTTGGCCGCCGCGATACGTAAGAGCGGGATGATTCGCTTTCCAGATTACATACATCATGATGGATCGCGGGCAGAAGTAGAAGGGTACGTATTGTCCGACGAAGGTGTCGGTATGGCATTCGACCGGAAGCCGGAGCCGCCGGTCCTTGATGTCACTCATCCCGATCATGCTGCCGACATCGGTGCGCGTCCGCATGATTTCATCGCAGTACAGGCCATTGCTTTGTAGCACTGCCTGCAGGCGATCCTTGTGCAGGATGTGGTAGATCATCGGCCGGGCCGGCACGCTTGTCATGCGCTGCCTATCTGCATGAGCCATCACCTCGGATCACACGCGGTTGGCCGCCCCGCCGAACGCAGCTCGACCCTTCGTCCTGCATACCGTCGATCATAGGGCGAAGGTGTACCATTGCGGCAACGCCTTCGGCGCGGCTACCTCGCTGATGCCGCGCCCTCACTCCAGAACGTAGCGCGCCGTCACCCGGTGGCCGTCGCTCATCGCGCCGGTGAAGACGATGCGGGCGCCGGCGGCGGGCGGTGCCGCCAGCGTGCCGACCAGCCGGTTCGGCGCCGCCGGCGCCAGCGTGACCGTCGCGGTCTGCCCGCCCGCCTGGATGGTGACGCGGCCTGAGGCGCGGGCGCTCGGCGACGGGCGGCCGCTTTCGTCGTTCAGATAAAGCGTCAGCGCGGTGCCGGCGATGACGAGCTCCAGCGGGTGGCCATCGGCGGTCACCACCTGCCCGCCATTCGGGCCGCGCGGCCGTGCGGGCTGCGCGGCGGCGATGCCCGGCAGCAGCAGCAGGCCGGTCAGGATCTGGCGGCGAAGGGTCATGGGTCTCTCTCCTTTCGAGGTTCAGAAGGCTTCCGCGGCGCGGCCTTCGGGCGCCGCGTCGCGTTCGGCGATCAGCCGGTCGAGCGCCTTGCGCCCGAAGCGGCGGAACAGCAGCGGGGTCAGCACGGCATCGAGCAGCGTCGCGCTGATCAGCCCGCCGAAGATCGTCACCGCGACCGGGTGCAGGATCTCCCGCCCCGGCTCGCCGCCGCCCGAGAGCAGCGGGATCAGCGCGAGCCCGGCCGAGAGCGCCGTCATCAGCACCGGCGCCACCCGCTCCTCGCTGCCGCGAATGACCAGGGCGCGGCCCCAGGCCTCGCCCTCGTGCAGCGCCAGGTTCAGGCAATGGCTGACCTTCAGGATGCCGTTGCGGGCGCTGATGCCGGCCAGCGTGATGAAGCCCACCATGGAGGCGACCGAGAGCGGCAGCCCCGCGATCCAGAGCGCCGCGACGCTGCCGATCAGCGCCAGCGGGATATTGGCCATGACGACGAAAGCGAGCGCCGTCGAGCGGTAGCGCTGGCGCAGCACAACGAAGACCAGCAGCAGCGAGACGAGCGAGAGCAGGCCGATCACCCGTGCCGATTCCTCCTGGGCGCGGAAATTGCCCTCCAGCACCGCCGCATAGCCGGTCGGCAGCGGGAAGGCCGCGATCGCGGCGCGAAGATCGGCGGCGATCGCCGCCATGTCGCGGGCGCTGTCGCCATTGCCGGCAACGACGATCCGCCGCTGCCCGCCCTCGCGCAGCACCTGGTTCGGCCCGTCCACCTCCTCGACCGCGGCGACGAGGCGGAGCGGCACATGGCCCTGCGGCGTCGCGACCAGCAGCTCGCCCAAACCTTCCGTCGTGCGGTCGCGGTCGGCGAGCCGCACCACCACGTCGAAGCGGCGCACCCCATCGACGATCTGGCTGACGACGCGCCCGTTCGAGAGCCCTTCCATCGCCGTGGTGAGCGCCGCCGGCGCGAGCCCGTAGAGCGCCGCCTCGGTATAGTCCGGCACGATGCGGAGCTGCGGGATGCGCACCTGCCGCTCGACCTGGATGTCGACCAGGCCCGGGATCGTCGCCATCCGCGCGCGCAGCCCTTCGGCGAGCGTGCCGAGGGTGTCGAGGTCGGGGCCGAACAGCTTGACCGCGACCTCCGCCCGGACACCGGACAGCATGTGGTCCAGCCGGTGCTGGATCGGCTGGCCGATGCTGACATTGGCCGGCAGCGGCGCGATCCGGGCGCGGATATCGGCCAGGATCGCGGCACGGCTCCGCGCCGAGCGCCGCAGCGCGAGGTCGATCTCGTTCACGTGCACGCCCTCGGCATGCTCGTCGAGCTCGGCGCGGCCGGTGCGGCGGCCGACCGAGACCACCTCCGGCACCTCCAGCAGCAGGCGCTCGGCGACGGCGCCGAGGCGCGCACTCTCGGCAAGCGAGATGCCCGGCTGGAAGGAGAGCCCGACCAGGACGGTGCCTTCGTTGAAGCCCGGCAGGAAAGCGCGCGGCAGCTGCGTCGCGCCCGCCGCCGCCAGCCCGAACAGCAGCACCACGCCCCCCACCACCTGCCGCGGCCGCGCCAGCGCGCGGAGCAGCGCGGCGCGGTTCAGCCGCTTGGCGGCGCGCAGCACCGGGCCGTCGCCGCGATGCGCCCGCGCCGGGCGATTGCCCAGCAGCCAAAAGGCCAGCACCGGCGTCAAGGTGACCGAGACCAGCAGGCTCGCCAGGATCGCCACGATGTAGGCGACGCCGAGCGGCGCGAACAGCCGGCCTTCCAGCCCCGGCAACGCGAAGAGCGGTACGAAGACCAGCACCACGATCGCGGTCGCGTAGACGATGCCGGAGCGCACCTCCTGGCTTGCCGCCGCCACCACCGCGAGCACCGGCCGCGGCTTCGCGAGCACCGCATTCTCCCGCAGCCGACGCAGGATGTTCTCCACGTCGACGACGGCGTCGTCCACCAGCTCACCGATCGCGATCGCGAGGCCGCCGAGCGTCATGGTGTTGATCGTCAGCCCGAAGGCGTGGAAGACGATGACGGTCGCGAGCACCGAGACCGGGATCGCGACCAGCGAGATCGCGGTCGCGCGGACATTCAGCAGGAACAGGATCAGCACCACCGCGACGACCGCCGCGGCTTCGAGCAGCACGGTCTCGACGTTCCTGATCGAGCTCGCGATGAAATCCGCCTGCCGGAACTGGACGCGGGACGCATCGAGCCCCGGCGGCAGCGCGGGCTGCAGCTCGGCCAGCGCCGCCTCGACCGCGCGGGTGACCGAGATGGTGTCGGCGCCCGGCTGCTTCTGGACGCCGAAGATCACCACCGGCTGGCCGGCATAGCCCGCCTCGCCGCGCTTCGGCCGCGCCGCGAAATCGACCGATGCGACCTGGCGCAGCAGCACCGGCGCCGTCTGGCCCGGCCGCTGCGCGACCGGCGTGTCGGCGAGGTCGCGCAGGCTCTGGGTCAGGCCGAGGTTGCGGATCAGGTATTCCCGCCCGCGCTGATCCACGAAGCCGCCGCCGGTATTGGTGCCGAAGCGGGCGACCGCGGCTTCCAGCTGCTCGGGTGCCACGCCCAGCGCCAGCATGGCGGCGGGATCGGGCGTCACCCGGTACTGGCGCACCTCGCCGCCGATCGGGATCACCTGGGCAACGCCCGGGATCGAGAGCAGTCGCGGGCGGACGATGAAATCGACCGCCTCCCGCGCCGCCATCGGCGAGACGCCCTCGGCGCGGACCGCGACCAGCATGATCTCGCCCATGATGGAGGAAACGGGGCCCATCACCGGCGCGACATTGGCGGGCAGCGCGGCGCGCACCACCGCCAGCCGCTCCGCCACCAGTTGCCGGGCGCGATACAGCTCGGCCGACCAGTCGAACTCGACATAGACGATCGAGAGCGAAACCGAGGAGACCGAGCGCACCCGCATGACGCCGGGCATGCCGTTCATCGCGGTCTCGATCGGGAAGGTGATCAGCCGCTCGACCTCCTCCGGCGCCAGGCCCTCGGCTTCGGTCAGCAGGGTGACGGTCGGGCGGTTGAGGTCGGGGAAGACGTCGACCGGCACCTTGGGCAGCAGCAGCGCGCCATAGCCGAGCAGCACGCAGGCGGCGATCAGCACCAGCATGCGGTTGCGCAGGCTCGCGGTGACGAGAAGGGCGAACATCAGCGCACCTGGTTCAGCAGGCCGGCGCCCTGGACGACGACGCGTTCCCCGGGGCGGAGGCCGGCCAGCACCAACACGCGGGCGGCGTCCAGCGGCTCGGTGCGGACCGGGGCGGCGGCGAAGGTCTCCGGCTCCAGATGCCGCCAGACCACCTGTTCGCCGTTGGCGGCGCGGACCACAGCGGCGCGCGGCAGGATCAGCGCCTGAACCGGATCGGCGACCGCGGCGACGACGATGACCGGCTGGCCGAGCGCCAGGCCCGGCGGCGGCGCATCGAGGCGGAACTGCGCGAGCGTCGCGCCCTGCTGCACGGCGCGCCCGAACCCCTGCAGCGAGAGCGGCATCGGCTGCCCGCCGCGGACCGAGGCGCTGGCGGCGCGGAGGTCGGTCCCGGCATCGGCGCCGAACAGCAGCGCCTCGACCCAGAGGCCTTCGGGATCGACGATCTGGAACAGCACGTCCTGGGCCGCGACCACCTGGCCGGCGATGGCGCGGGCGCTGGCGATGACGCCGTCGGCCGGTGCCCGGATCGCCTCCGGCGCCACCCGGTTGCCGGCCAGCAGCACGCGACGGCGGCGCAGGCCATCGAGCTCGATCTCGGTGTCCAGCACCTGGATGCGGGTGCCGGCGCCGGTCGCCGCCAGGTTGCGGGCGCGGAGCAGCCGTGCCTCGGCCGCCGCGACCAGCTGGTCGATCTCGCCGGCGCGCTCGGCGATCGTCGTCTGGTCGGCGACCGGCACCGGCGGCTCGACGATCGCCAGCACCTCGCCCCGGCGCACCCGCTGGCCGAGCCGCGGCAGGCCGCCCTCGGGCGGGGTGATGCGGCCGCCGGCGATGCTCTGCGCCATGCCGCCGCGATTGGGATCGGCGATCACCCGCCCGACCAGGGTCACGGTCCGCGACGCCTCCCCCTCGCGGAGGATGGTGGTGCGCAGCTCGAGCAGGCGCTGGCTGACCTTGGGCAGGAAGACGCGGCCATCGGGCAGGCGCTGCGGCGCGTCGATGCCGGCGGCGGGCGCAGCCGCCGGTCCGTCATGGTCGTGCCCGGAATGCGCCGCGGCCGGCATCGCCGCCAGCGCCAGCACCAGACCCGCGGCGATTGCCGCGACCCGGCGGCGGCGGCGCGGCCGGCCGAGCGCCAGACCCGCGATCAGGCCGACGGCCGCACCGCCGCCGGCGACCAGCCAGGGGCGGTGCGCCGCCCATTCCAGCGCCTCCGTCCAGCGATCCTCGAAGGGGCCGGCATGCGGATCGGGCGCCGCCACCGCCGGCAGCAGGCCGGTCAGCAGGTCGTCGCCGGCGGGCCCGCCGGTGATCGAGAAGACGAGGTCGAGCGGCGCGCCCGGCACCGCGAGCAGCGGCGCCTGCAAGCGCCAGGTGCCATCGGGCTCGGGCTCCGCGACCAGCGCCGTGTCGCCCGCCGTCACCTCCAGCCGTGCCCCGGTGACCGGCGCATTGCCGTCGAAGAGGTCGATCCAGATGCGCAGCCGGTCCGGCGCCTCCCGCACCGCGACCAGCTCATAGAGGTCGGAATGGACGGCCAGCCGCGGCCGGGCCGGCACCGCGGCCGCGGGCGCCTCGTCATGCCCCTCATGGGCCAGGAGCGGTGCAGCGAGGACAAGGGAAACAGCGGCGAAGGACGCGCGCAGGACGGCGATGATGGACATGGCGGCGGATCCGGTGGTGCTTCGGGCATGGCTCTGGCGCCGCGCCCGTCGCTCCGGACGGCGCGGCTAGGCGGGGCGCGCCCGCCTTGGTGGCCGTGCCGGCCGGTCCGGCGCCAACGGGTCCGGCCGTGCCGCCGACAGCACCGGCGGGGTGCGCAGCGCGAGGATGGCGGGCGCCGGCAGGCTGGCGCCCACCGGCGCGACGCCGCCCGGCAGATGGCAGAGCGCGCAGCAGGATGCCTGGCCCGGCGCCTTGCCCTGCCCGTCCTCCTCCGGTCCGGCATCACCATGCGCCGGCGCCGCGGCCGCCTGATCCACCGGCGCCGCGGCATGCACGTGGGTGACGTGCGCCGCCATCAGCAGGATGGCGAGCAGGGCGAGGAGGCCGGCGGGGCGGAGCCGTTGCAGGATGCGGCGCATCGGGCGCAGAGGTGCGCCGTCCCGGCCGGTAGGTCAAGCTTGGAAACTTAGTCCGGGCTTATCCTGTTCTCCCGCACCACCTGCGACCATTTGGCGATCTCGCCGTCGAGGAAGGTGCGGAGGCCGGCGGGATCGGAGAGCACCAGCCGCGCCTGCTGGGTCTCCTCCATCTGCTGGCGGGCGCGCGGCTCGTTCAGGGTCTCGCGGAGTGCGGCGTTCATGCGGGCGACCATCGGCTCCGGCATGCCGTGCGGCGCGAAGACGCCCCACCAGGCCTCGGCGGTCAGGCCCTGGAAGCCGGCCTCCTCCGCGGTGCCGACCGCGGCCAGGCCGGGCAGGCGCTGCGGCCCGAACTGGGCGACGGCGCGCAGGCTGCCGCCGGCGATGTGGGGCGCGACCAGGGCGGCGCTGCCGATCATCATCTCGATATGGCCGGCGACCGCGTCGTTCACCGCAAGCCCGCCGCCGCGATAGGGCAGATGCGGCATCCGCACGCCGGTGCGGGATTGCAGCAGCACCATGGTCAGGTGGCCGATGGTGCCGTTGCCGGTGCTGCCGTAGGAGACCTCGTCCGGCCGGGCGCGGGCGGCGTTCACCACGTCGGTCAGGCTGCGATAGGGCTTGTCCGCCTTGGTCGCGATCACGTAGGGCGCGCCGCCGATCAGCATCACCGGATCGAGGTCGCGGGTCAGGTCGAAGGGCAGGCTCGGCAGCAGCACCGGCATCACCGAATGGCTGTCGAAGGTGAGCAGCCAGGTCAGCCCGTCCGGCCGCGACTTGGCGACGACGTCGGTGCCGATCGAGCCGGCTGCGCCGGAGCGATTCTCGACGATCACCGTCTGACCCAGCCGCTGGGTCAGCCCCGGCGTGACGAGCCGCGCCACAAGGTCGGTCGATCCGCCGGCCGCGAAGGGGACGACGATCCGGACGACGTTGGTCTGGGCGCGGAGCGCGGGTGCGGCGAGTGCCGCGGCGCCGAGCCCGAGCGCCGTCCGGCGCGCGATGCGATGAATCACGTGTGGCTCCCCATCATTCTTCAAGGTTCAGCACCCCCGGATGGAACAGTTCCTCCGGTGCGATCGCGCGCGCCGCCAGGCCGTCGGCGACCGCGAAGCGGATCATGGCGGCGATCTCGTCCCGGTTGCGGGCGAAGCCGTAGGGCCAGGGATTGCCGCCCATGAAGGCGCTCTGCGTCGCCGCCTCCGCCGCGATCCAGGGCAGCGAGACGCGCAGCACGTTGACCATCGCGAGCTCATCGAGCGAGAGCGCCTTGGCGGCCCCGAACAGGCGGAACAGCTCCGCCGGCACCCAGGGATATTGCTCCGCCACGTCCTTCCGGACCGCCAGGCAATGCATGATCGGGAAGAAGCCGGTGGCGCGGTGCCAGGCTTCCTCGGCTTGGCGATAGTCGGGGAAAAGCCGCGCGACGGGGGCCGATCGCGCCAGGTAGCAGGCGGGCGGGCGCGGCGCGATCAGCGCATCGATGCGGCCTTCGGCCAGCGCGGCGTCCAGGCTTTCGCCGGCCGGCGCCACGTCGAAGCTGGGCGGCAGCGTGATCGGGATGCGCTCCCGCTCGGTCCGCCAGCGGATCGCCCGTGTGTCGATGCCGTGCTGCTCGCGGAGGATTCCCCGCACCCAGAGCGCCGCGGTCTGCTGGTATTCCGGCAGGCCGATGGTGCGGCCGGCGAGGTCTTCGGGGGCGCTGATGCCGCGGTCGGTCCGGACATAGATCGCGGAGTGCCGGAAGGCGCGGGAGAGGAAGACCGGCACGCCGACATAGGGCGCGTCGCCGCGCGCGGTCGTGACGATATGGCTGCCCATCGAGAGCTCGCTGATCTCGAAGGCGCGGTCGCGAAGCGCTCTGCGGAAGATCTCCTCGGGCTCGCCCGGGATCGCGTGGAACTGGACTCGTGGCGAGGCGACGCGGCCATCCAGCACCGGCCGGGTGCGGTCCGAGAGGGTGCAGGCGAGCGAGAGGGCGAGCGGGTCGGTCATGGCGTCAGTTGGCCTGGATGCGGGCCATGCGGATCCATTCCCGCTGGCGGCCGACATCGCGTTCCAGGAAGGCGCGGAAAGCGGCGACCGTCATCGGCATCGGCTGCGCGCCCATCCGCGCCTGCGCCTCCTGCGTCGCCGGCAGCGCCAGGATGCGTCCGACCTCCGCATGCAGGCGATCGACGACCGGCGGCGGCACCGCGGCCGGCGCCATCAGCCCGAGCCAGATCGAGGCCTCGTAGCCGGGGATCGCCTCGGCGACCGCCGGCAGCTCCGGCAGCAGCGGGCTCCGTTCCGGGCCGGTGGTCGCAAGCCCGGTGACGCGGCCGGCCGCGATCTGCTCGCGCATCGTCGGGATGGCGTCGAACATCAGCGGCACCTGGCCCCCGATCAGCGCGGTCCGCGCCTCGTTGGAGCCGCGGAAGGGGATGTGGTTGAGCTCGGCGCCGGCCATCGCGGCGAACACCTCGCCGGCGATGTGGTAGGGCGTGCCGGGTCCGGAGGATGCGTAGTCGACGCGGCCGGGATTGGCGCGGAGATAGGCGATCAACCCCGGCAGGTCGCGCACCGGCAGCGAGGGGTGCACGGCCAGCACGTGGTAGGCGACGTTGATCGCGGCGACCGGTGCGAGGTCGCGCAGCAGCACGTAGGGCCGGTTCGGCAGCAGCGTCTCGTTCGCGGTGTGGGTGTTCGACATCAGCAGCAGCGTGTGGCCGTCGGGCGCCGCCTTGGCGACCGCATCGGTGCCGATGGTGGCACCGGCACCCGGCCGGTTCTCGACCACGAAGGGCTGGCCGAGCGCCTGGGACAGCGGCTCGGCCAGGAAGCGGGCGGCCACGTCGGCGGAGCCGCCGAGGCCGAAGGGGACGACGATGCGCACCGGGCGCGACGGCCAGGGCGCCTGCGCCCGGAGCGAGGGCGCGGCGAGCAGCGCGGCGAGGCCGCCGAATGCGGCGCGGCGCAGAACCATGACGACCTCCCTTCCCGGTGTTGCGGGCAGGATCGGCCGTGTGGTGCTCAGCCGCAACCCCTCGAACGGGATGCCGCGTCGACGACCCGGAGCGTCATCGCGCAGCAAAGACAACCGTCAGGCCGGCGAGCACGGCAAGCCAGCCGAGGAGCAGGATCATATCGTTGAAACGCGACCAGATCGGCAGTCTCCGTTCCAGCTGCTCCTTGCCCTGCTCGCCCATCGAGGCGTCGACCCCGAAGACCCGGAAGGTCTTCACGACGGCGGGACGATAGAGGCCGAGCTTGCGCAATCCCCACGCCAACCAGGCCCCCAGGAACATGTCGCGGATCAGCTGCGTGAACCGTCCCAATCCGCTGATCTTGATCGCTGCGGAACCGGCCAGTGCGATGGCGATCCCCACGAAGAACAAGGCGCTCCTTGTCGTATCGTCCGGGCTCGGGCCGATTGCGTAGCGCGTACCGTAGGCAACAGCGACGACCACCCCGATGCTCAGAATCCAGAATTTCATGTCATGGCACCTGTGGCGAGCTGGGAGGGCATCCGGTCATCGGGCGCTCAGGCGATGAACCAGTCCGGCGCCGGCATCGTGCGATAGGCGTCGCGCAGCGCCTGCGACCAGCCCTCGCGCACGCCGCGGAAATACTCGTCCTCCTCGCCGATGCGCCGGCGGAGCCCGGTCGCCATGGCGTCGCGCCGCGCGACCAGCAGGTCGACCGGCAACCCGACCGTGAGGTTCGACCGGAGCGTGCTGTCCATCGAGACCAGCACCAGCTTGACGCCGTCCATCAGCGGCGTGCCGAAGCCGACCACGCGGTCGAGGATCGGCTTGCCGTATTTGTGCTCCCCGATCTGAAGGAACGGCGTGTCCTGCGTCGCCTCGATGAAGTTGCCGGCGGCGTAGACCAGGAACAGGCGATGCGCGTCGCCGGCGATCTGCCCGCCGAGCAGCAGCGCCACGTCGAAGCCGATCCCCTGCTGCGCCATCGCCTGGCCGTCGGTCTGGTAGACCTCCCGCACTGCGGCGCCGACGAGCTGGGCGGCGCGGAACATGGTCGGCACGTCGCGGAGCGTCTGGCGGAAGCCGTCCAGCAGCACGCCTTCCGCCAGCCGGTTCCAGACCGCCTGGCTAATCGCGAGATTGCCGGAGGAGAGCATGACGAAGATCCGCTGCCCCGGCACCTCGTCCACCTGCATCTTGGAAAAGATGGAGATGTTGTCGACGCCCGCATTGGTGCGGGTGTCCGACAGCATGACGAGCCCTTCGTCCAGATAAAGGCCGACGCAATAGGTCACGGCCCTACCCTTCCCCCGAACGCAAGACCGCTCGCGGCCGCTCCGCTCGAAAGGCGTCGCCGAAGCGATGCGAGCACTTGGTCGAAGGTGTAGCACGACATCCGGAACGCGCCGAGCACGGTGTGATTGGCCCGCCACCGGAGCCGGTCGAGATCGTCCTTGGTCAGGTCGGCGTCGCGCCCGACGATGAGCAGCAGATGGATCGTCGGGTGGCTGTTGCCGAAGATGCGTCGGAACGCATCGGAGGAACTGCCCTCGGTGGAGATGCGCCAGGCCCAATCCACGAGTTGGGAGAAGCCGTGCTCGAAGCGCGGCGACCAGCGCCGCATCGTCTTTCCAGGCTCCGGCCGGCTGAACACACTGTGTTCCCGGGCATCCTCGAACTCGACTAGCGTATAGGCATTCGCCTCGCTGTCGCCGCTGGCCACGTCGCAGGCGAAGTCGCCGAAGAGGTCCAGCTCGTGGGCGATACGGTTCGGCGCCTCGACGGCCGCGTTCATCAGGCTGAGGGCGGCGCACAGGTTCGGGCGCGCCTTGAAGAAGGGTGCGATCTCCGCTCGCTCCCGCAATTTGGCCCCGGACCCGAGCAGGGCGTCCAGATCGTCAAGTTCGGTCGCGAGCGCGGCCGGATCGAGCCTATGCAGGACGAATGTCCTCATACCCGGTGGGTCAACGATGAGGCTGGAACTGAGGAACGTCCTCAAGCTGGCTGCGGCGGAACACGTCGACGATCCGGATCCAGTCGTCCGCAAGCTGGAAGACGACCCGGAAGTCGTCGCCGACCCGCAGGACGTATTCTTCCTGACTTGGCGCCGGCAGCCGTGCGATGCGCACGTTATCGACCTTATGGCGCATCTCCGGCAGCCGCTCGACTGCATACAACACCTTGCTCCGCTCGGCCGGCGGAAGCTGGTCCATGAAGTTCTGCGCGGTGAAATCCCAATCGATGGTCATGGCAGGGGTGATATAGGCCCTCACGCCGTCAGATAGAAGCGCGCGATCTGCTGGCCGAGCTCGACGTTGCGGTCGATGCAGTCGGTCAGGAAGTCGTGCAGCCCGGCGGCCAGGATCGGCTCGATGCGGCCGAATTTCAGCCGCGCATGCAGCTCGCCGGCGAGCCGGTGCGCCTCGCCGCGCCGCCCGCCGGCGGCATTCGCCAGGACGTCGAGCGTCTGCTCGACGCGGCGATAGCAGGCGATCATGGACCGCGGCAGCTCCGGCCGCAGAATCAGGAGCTCGGCCACCAGATGCGGCTGCAGCCGGGCGTTATAGAGCCATTGATAGGCGCGCTGGGCGGAGACGCTGCGGAGCACCGCCTGCCATTGCAGGTAATCGACCGCGCTGCCCTCCGCATCCGGCTGCTTGGCGAGCAGCGTGTGGCGCACGTCGAGCAGGCGGGCGGTGTTGTCGCCGCGCTCCAGCATGGTGCCGAGATGGGTGAAGCGCCAGGCCTCGTCGCGCAGCATGGTGTCGGAGGCGGCGCCGTAGAACAGCAGCGAGCGCGCCTTCACCCAGTCGAGGAACGGCGCCAGCCCGTCGCTGGACAGCGCCCGCGGCGCCATCTTGCGCGCCTCGTTCCAGGTGTCGTTGATCGCTTCCCACATGTCGACGGTCAGCGCCGCCCGCACCTGGCGGGCATTGCGCCGCGCCGCCTCGATCGCGGGCAGCAGGCCCGAGGTGTTCTCGGCATCGAGGATCATGTGGTGCAGCACCGCCTCCCGCGTCGCCTCGGGGTGCTTGGCGTAGAAGCCGCGCTCGCCGCCGGTCGCGACCAGCAGGGAGCGCCATTCCTCGTCGCGATGCGTGAGGCCGGCCATGCGCGCCGCGACCATCAGGCCGCGGGCGACATTGCCGGCGCGCTCGGTGTAGCGGCCGAGCCAGAACAGGCTGTCGGCGGTGCGGCTCAGCATGGCGTCAGGGCCCCTGCCGCTGGGATTGGGACTGCGATTGCGATTGCGATGGGGCGGGCCCCGCCGGCGGATCCTCCTGCAGCACCCAGGTATCCTTGGTGCCGCCGCCCTGGCTCGAATTGACGACGAGCGAGCCTTCGCGGAGCGCGACCCGGGTCAGGCCGCCGGGAACGATGCGCACCTCCTTCCCCGTCAGCACGAAGGGGCGGAGGTCGACATGGCGCGGCGCGATGCCGGCCTCGACCAGCGTCGGCACGGTCGAGAGCGCCAGCGTCGGCTGGGCGATGTATTCGGCGGGCTTGGCCTTGATCTTCGCCGCGAACTCCTCGCGCTGGGCGCGGGTGCTGTGCGGCCCGATCAGCATGCCGTAGCCGCCCGAGCCATGCGTCAGCTTCACCACCAGCTCGTGCAGGTTCTCCAGCACATAGGCGCGGTCGGCCTCGCGCTCGCACAGGTAGGTCGGCACGTTGGACAGCAGCGGCTCCTCGGTCAGGTAGAAGCGCACCATCTCCGGCACGTAGGGGTAGATCGCCTTGTCGTCGGCGATGCCGGCCCCCGGCGCATTGGCCAGCGCCACGTTGCCGGCGCGGTAGGCGCGCATCAGCCCGGCGACGCCGAGCATGGAATCCGCCAGGAAAGCCTCGGGGTCGAGGTAGTCGTCGTCGATACGGCGATAGATGACGTCGACGCGCTGCGGCCCGTTGGTCGTCCGCATGTAGACGATGTCGTCGCGGACGAAGAGGTCGGCGCCCTCCACCGCCTCGACGCCCATCTCGTCGGCCAGGAAGCAATGCTCGTAATAGGCGCTGTTGTAGGCGCCGGGCGTCAGCAGCACGACGCGCGGATCGGCCGGGCAGGTCCTGGGGGCGACCGCCTTCAGCGTCTCCAGCAGCTCCTCCGGGTAGCGGCCGACCGGGGCGATGCGGTGGGAGGTGAACAGCTCCGGGAACAGGCGCATCATCGCCTCCCGGTTCTCCAGCATGTAGGAGACGCCCGACGGCGTGCGGCAATTGTCCTCCAGCACGTGGAACTCGTCGGGGCCGGTGCGGACCACGTCGATGCCGGAGACATGGGTGTAGACGCCGGCCGGCGGCGTGAAGCCCTCCATGATCGGGCGGTAGACCGGGTTGCCGAGCACGAGCTGTTCCGGGATGCGGCCGGCGCGGATGATCTCCCGCTTGCCGTAGACGTCCTGGAGGAAGAGGTTGAGCGCCCTGACCCGCTGCTCCAGCCCGCGCGCCAGGCGGTCCCATTCGCCGCGGCCGAGGATGCGGGGGATCAGGTCGAAGGGGATCAGCCGCTCCGGGTCGCCGCCTTCGCCATAGACGGCGAAGGTGATGCCGAGCCGGCGGAACAGCAGTTCCGCCTCCCGCCGCTTGGCGCCGAGCAGCTCGGCCGAGGTCGCTTCCAGCCATCGCTCGATGCCGCCATAGGCCGGGCGCACGCCCGCGGGGGCATGCATCTCGTCGAAGGCAGGCTGCGTCTCTCGCGGCTGCAAAGGCGATGGCTCCCCCAGAAGGCGCTTCGGCGTCTGCTTCGAGGATGCAGGAAGCCGCGCCCGGTGCAAGCATCATGGCGGGGCAAAACCGCCATCCCGGCAGCAGGCTGCACAAGCAGCGGGCAGGGCGCGGGATTAACGGCCCTGCCTGCGGCGCCTATCCTCCGTCCGGCATGCAAAGGGGAACGCAGCGGCATGACGGAGCGAACGGGGGCCGAGGTCCTGGCCAGGGCCTTTGCGGAGGCGGGCGTCGCGCGGATCTTCGGCGTGCCGGGCGGCGGCTCCAGCCTCGACCTGATCGCCGCCACCAGGCGGGAGGGAATCGGCTTCGTGCTCGCGCGGCACGAATTCGCGGCCGGCGTGATGGCCTCGGTCACCGCCGAGCTCTCCGGCGCGCCGGGTGTCGCGCTCTGCACCCGGGGTCCCGGCGTCGGCAATGCCGCCAATGCCATGGCCAATGCGGCGCTGGAGCGGAGCCCGCTGGTGCTGGTGGCGGACGGCTTCGCACCGGCCGAGCGTGAATTCGCGACGCACCAGTATTTCGACCATGCGGCGATGATGGCGCCGGTCGCCAAGGCGACGGTCGCGCTGGGCAAACTGCCAGCCGGCGAGGCGGCGCGGCAGGCGCTCGATGCCGTGCTCGCCGCCCCCCGCGGCGCCGCGCTGATCGAGATGTCGGCCGAGGCCGCGCGCGCCGCCAGCCCGGAAGCACCGCGCTTCGTGGCGACGGCCGCGCCGGAGGCCGGTGCCGCCGCCCTCGCCGCGGCGCGGGCGCTGATCGGCGCGGCGCGGCGGCCGGTCGCGATCCTCGGGCTCGAGCTGCTGGACCCCGAGGCGGCGCAGGCGGCGCGCGCCCTCGTCGCCGCCCTCGGCTGCCCGGCGCTGGTCACCTACAAGGGCAAGGGCGCGATCCCGGATGCCGACCCGCTGTTCGGCGGCATCTTCACCGGCGGCGCGGCCGAAGCGCCGCTGCTCGACGCCGCCGACGCCATCCTGCTGCTCGGCGCCGATCCGGTGGAGTTCATCCCGAAGCCATGGCGCTGGACGGCGCCGCTGCTCGATTGCGGCACCGCGCCGCGGCCGCTGCATTACCGCCGGCCGGACGCCGGCTGCTACGGCCGGCTGGCGCCGATGCTGCGGGCGCTGGCGGAAGGCCTGGCGCCCTCGGCCTGGACGCCGGCCGCGATCGCGCCCTTCCGGCAGGGCTGGAAGGCAGGGCTCGGCAATGCCGGCGGCGGCGGCAATGCCCGCGGCCTCGGTCCGCAGCGCGTGGTCGAAATCGCGCAGGCGGCCTGCCGCAAGTCCGGTGCCGATCCGCGCCTCGCGGTCGATGCCGGCGCCCACATGTTCCCGGCGACCATCTTCTGGGAAGCGCAGCGCCCCGGCGACCTGCTGATCTCGAACGGGCTCGCGACCATGGGCTTCGCGCTGCCGGCCGGCATCGCCGCCGCGCTGCACGACCCGTCGCGCGGCGCGATGGCCTTCATCGGCGATGGCGGGCTGCTGATGCAGCTGGGCGAGGTCGCGACCGCGGCGACGCTCGGCGCCAGGCTGGTGACCGTCGTCTTCAACGATGCCGGGCTGTCGCTGATCGACATCAAGAAGGGCGGCCGCGACCTGCCGGACCGGGCGCTCGACTGGCCCGCGGTCGATTTCGCCGCCGCCGCCCGCGCCATGGGTGCGGCCGGCTTCTCGGCCGGCAGCGAAGCCGCGCTGGAGGCCGCACTCGCCGAGGCGCTGGCGCTGCCGGGCCCTTCGGTGATCGACGTCGCCGTCGACCCCTCGGGCTATCCGGCGCAGATCAAGGCGCTGCGGGGCTGAGCGCCCGCAATCTCAGCGCTGCCGCCAGGGCAGGCCCTCTGCCTTCCAGCCGGAGACGGTGCCGCGGTGGCCGTCCCCGTCCACCGGCCCTTCGAAGCCGGCGCCGACGTTGAAGGCGTGCGGGAAACCCGCCGCCTGCGCCGCCTGCCCGGCCGCCAGCGACCGCGCCCCGGACCGGCAGAGGAAGTAGATTTTCGTGAGCGGCGTCAGCCCGGCCTTGCGCAGTTGCTCGGCGAAGGCGCCGTTCACCTGCATGCTGGGATAGACCTGCCAGGGGATCAGCAGCGGCTGCTTGCCGAGCGCGCCGAGGTCCGGAAGGCCGACGAAATTCCACTCGGCATCGGTGCGCACATCCACCAGGGCCGCATCCGGCTCGCCCTGCAGCGCCGCCCAGGTCTCGGTCGCCGTCACGTCCGGCACGTCGCTCATCGGGTCCTCCCCTTCGCTCGTCGCCGAAAGCTAAGCCTGGGCCCGCCGGGACGCCAGACGCAGCAGCGCGAAGCCCAGCACGCCGCCGACCAATGCGTGGACGATGACAGCCGGCAGGGAGTGCCCGCCGTGGTTCACGATCTGGTAGACGACCGTCATCATGGAGACGCCGATCAGCTGAGACAGCGTCCGGGACACCGGAAGAACCTTGCGCAGCATCCAGGCGAGCAGGCCACCGAGCAGAGCCGAGCCCAGCGCCAGGCCGATCACCTCGCCGATAGCGACGGCGGTCAATCCCCGACCCGCGCCAGCTCGGGCCAGGGATGGCGGCGATCGATCTTCACTTCACCTCGACCCCTCACTTCACCTCGACATAGCGCAGATAGGGCTTCTTGGCTTCCCAGCCTTGCGGGAACAGTTCCTTGGCCTGGGCGTCGGGGATCGAGGGCGGGATGATGGCGCGGTCGCCCGGGCGCCAGTTCACCGGGGTCGCCAGCTTCTTGCTGTCGGTGAGCTGCAGGCTGTCGATCACCCGCAGGATCTCGTCGAAGTTCCGCCCGGTCGAGGGCGGGTAGACCAGGAACAGCCGCACCTTCCTGTTCGGGTCGATGACGAAGACGGTGCGGACGGTGAGCGCCGGATCGGCCTCCGGATGCACCATGTCGTAGAGCTCGGCGACCGCCCGGTCCGGGTCGGCGATCATCGGGAAGTTCACCGCATGGCCCTGGGTCTCGGCGATGTCGGCCTCCCAGCCGGCATGGCTGGTCAGCGGGTCGACCGAGAGCCCGATCACCTTCACGCCCCGCCTGTCGAACTCCGGCTTCAGCCGCGCCGTCTCGCCGAGCTCGGTCGTGCAGACCGGGGTGAAGTCCTTCGGATGGCTGAACAGCACGCCCCAGGAGCTGCCGAGCCAGTCGTGGAAGCGGATGCGCCCTTGGGTGGTCTCCGCCTCGAAATCGGGGGCGATCTGGCCGAGCTGGATGCTCATCGGGGTCAATTCCTTCTCTCTCTTGCGCATCCGAACCGCGTCCGTGGCAGGATGTCCAGAGACGGGAAGAAGATCGTCCCAGAGGGACGACAGGGAGAACGCCATGCTCGGACTGATGCAGGATTGGCCGCTTCTGATCCATCGACTGATCGACCACGCGGCGATCCAGCATCCCGGGCGCAAGATCGTCAGCCGCTCCGTCGAAGGCCCGATCCATCGCACCGACTACGCAACGCTGCGCCTGCGCTCGCTTCGCCTGGCCAAACGACTGGTGCAGGAGGGGGTTGCCGAAGGCGACCGGGTCGCGACGCTCGCCTGGAACACCTGGCGGCACCTCGAGGCCTGGTACGGCATCAGCGGCATCGGCGCGATCTATCACACCGTCAATCCGCGGCTGTTCCCGGACCAGATCGCCTGGATCCTGAACCATGCCGAAAGCCGGCTGATGCTGGTCGACCTCACCTTCGTGCCCCTGCTGGAGCAGCTGGCGCCGCGGCTGACGCATATCCGCCGCTACGTCATCCTCACCGACGCCGCGCACATGCCGGAGACCAGCCTGCCGAATGCGGTGCCTTACGAATCCTGGCTGGCGGAAGCGGATGGCGACTACGCCTGGCACGGCTTCGACGAACGCACCGCCGCCGGGCTCTGCTACACCTCCGGCACCACCGGCGACCCGAAGGGCGTGCTCTATTCGCACCGCTCCAACGTGCTGCACGCGATGTCGATGCTGGCGACCGACATGATGGGCATCGGCGCGCAGGACGTCGTCATGCCGGTGGTGCCGATGTTCCACGCCAATAGCTGGATCCTGCCCTTCGCCGCACCCGCGGCGGGTGCGGCGCTGGTGATGCCGGGGGCGAAGCTCGACGGCGCCTCGGTGCACGAATTGCTCGAAGCCGAGGGCGTCACCTTCTCGGCCGCGGTGCCGACCATCTGGATGATGCTGCTCCAGCATCTGCGGAGCTCGGGCAGCCGGCTCTCGACCGTGCGAAAGGTCGCGATCGGCGGCTCCGCCTGCCCGCCGGCGCTGACCGAGGCCTACCAGAACGACTACGGCGTCCGCGTGCTGCATGCCTGGGGGATGACCGAGATGTCGCCGGTCGGCACCCTTTGCTACACCAAGCCGGAGGTCGCGCACCTCCAGGGTCAGGCGGCACTCGACCTGCAGCGCACCCAGGGGCCGCCGCCCTTCACCGTCGAGCTCAAGATCACCGATGATGCCGGCGCGCCCCTGCCCTGGGACGGGCGCACCTTCGGGCGCCTGAAGGTGCGCGGCCCCGCGGTCACCGCCGCCTATTTCAAGGTCGATCCCGCCGGGCTGCTCGACGCGGAGGGCTTCTTCGACACCGGCGACGTCGCGACCGTCGACGCCCATGGCTACATGGAGGTCACCGACCGCTCCAAGGACGTGATCAAGTCGGGCGGCGAGTGGATCAGCTCCATCGCGCTCGAGAACATCGCGGTCGGCCATCCGGACGTGGCGGAGGCGGCGGTGATCGCGATCCCGCACCCGAAATGGGACGAGCGCCCGCTGCTGATCGTGGTGCCGAAGCCGGGCACCGCGCCGACCCGCGAATCGCTGCTCGCCTTCCTCGCCGACAAGGTCGCCAAGTGGTGGCTGCCGGACGACGTCGTCATCGTGGACGAGCTGCCGCACACCGCGACCGGCAAGCTGCTGAAGATGAAGCTGCGCGAGTCCTATCGCGACCATAAGTCGCCGGCGTAAGCCGGTCAGAAGATCAGGCTGTAGATCATCCGGATCGCGGTGATCGCCAGGAACACCGCGAAGGCACGCTTGAGCGCGAGCGGGGGGATGGTGTGCGCGAGGTGCACGCCCCAGGGGGTGGCCAGCATCGAGCTCGGCACGATCAGCGCGAAGCCGATCAGGTTGACGTAGCCGAGCGAGAAGGGCGGCGTCAGCGGATCGCCCCAGCCGCCCCAGATGAAGCCGATGGTCGCCGGGATCGAGATGATCAGCCCGAAGAAGGAGGCAGTGGCGACGGCGCCGCGGATCGGCGTGCCGAAGGCCGAGAGGATCGGTACGCCGACCGTGCCGCCGCCGATCCCCATCATCGCGCTGACGGTGCCGATGAAGGTGCCGATCGCATGCCGCGCGGCGCCCGTCGGGAAGCTGTCCCGGACTTTGAAGTCGACGCCCGAGAAGCCCATGTTGATCGCGACCAGCAGCGCGATGATCGCGAAGACCGCGGTCAGCACCTGGCCCTTCAGGAAGATCGCGAGCACGGTGCCGATCACGACGCCCAGGATGATCGAAGGCCAGATCGAGCGCAGCAGGGGGATGTCCATCGCCCCCTTCGCATGATGCTTCCGCGCCGACTGGATGGAGGTCGGGATGATGGTCGCGAGCGAGGTGCCGACCGCGAGCTTCATCATCACCGAGTCCGGGATCGCGAAGAGCGGGAAGATGTTGAACAGCACCGGGACGATGACGATGCCGCCGCCGACGCCGAGCAGCCCGGCGAGCGTGCCGGAGACGAAGCCCGTCGCCGCCATCGCGGCCGCGAGCCCCGCGAGCCAGAGCGGGTCGGTCATATGATCCATGATGCGGCAGGTCCTGTCGGCGCGGCGGAAAGCCGTGCCATACACGATTCGCCGCGCCGTGCCATGCTGGCCACCGGACATGGAGTTGAGGTCGGATGACGGATGCGCAATCGCCGTTGCTCGGCGTGCTGGGCGGCATGGGGCCGCTCGCCTCGGCGCAGTTCATGGCGCGGCTGACCCTGCTGACCCCGGCGGAGCGCGACCAGGACCATATTCCGACCGTGCTGTGGTCCGACCCGCGGGTGCCGGACCGCACCGCGGCGCAGCGCGGCACCGGTCCCGATCCGCTGCCCTGGCTGCTCCGCGGCATCGCCGGGCTGGAAGCGGCGGGCTGCCGGGTGATCGCGATCCCCTGCAACACCGCGCATGGCTGGTTCGACGCCATGGCGAGGTCGACGCGGCTGCCGATCCTGCACATCGTCGATGCCGCGGCGGCGGAACTCGCGCGGCTCGGCGTCGATGGCGGCCGCATCGGCCTGATGGGCACCGCGGCGACGCTCGCGATGCGCCTCTATCAGCAGCGCCTGGACGCGCGTGGCTTCGAGACGGTCACGCCGGACGAGGCGGAGATGGCGCGCCTCGTCTCACCCGCCATCGCCGAGGTGAAGGCGAACCGCGTGGCGCAGGCCTATGAGCCGCTGATGGAGATGGCGCAGCGCCTAGTGGCGCGCGGGGCGCGGGCGGTGGTGCTGGGCTGCACGGAGATCCCGCTCGGCATGGCGGCCGGTCCGGAGGCGCCCTTCCCGGTCGCCGACACGATCGACGCCCTCGCCCGCGCCTCGATCCGCCGGGTCAGGGGCGGCTGAGGCCGGTGCGGGTCAGTCGCCCGGCTTCTTCTTGCCGCTGAGCAACGCGTAGACGGCCATCGCATGGCCGTGCCCGAGGCCGAATTCATCCTTCAGCCAGGTGACGATCTGCCCGGCCTTGATCCCGGGCCTGAGGCGGCCTGCCTCGGAGAAACCGCGGGCGTCGGAGAGCGCCTGCATATCCTCCGGCCCCTTGCCGGTCTTGCTCCGGATCGTGTCGAGATAGGCCTGGAAGCTCACGGTTGTTGCCGGAAAGCCGCGGTTTCGGTCTCAGTCGCACTCGCAGCCAATGGTCGGGCCGGTCTCGGCCCGGACGACGTGATGGTCGATCCATTCGGAAACCAGCAGCCGCGCCTCGTTCACCGAGGCTTCCGGGTGGTGGATGCGATAGAGCGCCGTGCAGGCCCGGAAGGACGCGAAATCGTCGTTCCCGACCTCGCGAAGCTCGCGATAGGCGGTGACGACGGCACGCTCGCAGCGGCGGGCGATATGGCTGAAGTCGCTGCCCATGACGGTACCTCGGTCCGACTCAGATGCGAGTCATTCGCAATCAACGACAAGACCCTAGCCTCCCCGGGGCGCCGCAGCAAGCGGCGCGTCTATCGTAGCCATAGCAACATCCGATCAACCGGCGCTGACCGCCTCCGCGATGGCCTTCCCGACGTCGACGGTGCCGGCCTGGCCGCCCATGTCCCGAGTGCGGGGGCCGCCTTCGGCCAGCAGCTTCTCGATGGTGCCGGTGATCGCATCCGCCGCCGCTTTCTCGCCCAGGTGCTCCAGCATCATCGCACCCGACCAGATCTGGCCGATCGGGTTGCAGACCCACTTCCCCGCAATGTCGGGCGCGCTGCCATGCACCGGCTCGAACATGCTGGGATAGGTCTTCTCGGGGTTGATGTTGGCCGAGGCCGCGATGCCGATCGAGCCCGCGACCGCGGGCCCGAGGTCGCTCAGGATGTCGCCGAACAGGTTGGAGCCGACCACCACGTCGAACCAGTCCGGATGCTGCACGAAATGGGCGCAGAGGATGTCGATGTGGAACTGGTCGGTCTTCACCCCCGGATAGCGCTTCGCCATCTCGGCGAACCGCTCGTCCCAATAGGGCATGGTGAAGGTGATGCCGTTCGACTTGGTGGCGCTGGTCAGCTTCCGGCGCTTGCGGGTCATCGCCAGCTCGAAGGCGTATTTGATCACCCGGTCGGTGCCGATCCGGGTCAGGATGGATTGCTGGGAGACGAATTCGCGCTCGGTGCCCGGGAACATCCGGCCACCGACGCTGCTGTATTCGCCTTCGGTGTTCTCCCGCACCACGTAGAAGTCGATATCCGCCGGCCCGCGATCGGCGAGCGGCGATTTCGAGCCCGGCAGCAGCCGGCAGGGGCGGAGCGAGATGTACTGGTCGAACTGCCGCCGGATCGGGATGAGCAGGCCCCAGAGCGAGACATGGTCCGGCACGCCCGGCCAGCCGACGGCGCCCAGGAAGATGCTGTCGCTGTCGCGCAGCCGGTCCATGCCGTCATCCGGCATCATCTTGCCGGTCTGGACATAGGTCTCGCAGGACCAGTCGTGGTGGACGAGCTCGAGCTCGAAGCCGAAGCGGCGCGCGGCGGCGTCGAGCACGCGCAGGCCTTCCGGCACCGTCTCCTTGCCGATGCCGTCGCCCGGGATGACGGCGATGCGGTGCTTCCTGGCCATAGGCTTTCCTCCACGCTTGAGCGCGCGGAGAGTGGCGGCGGTGCCGGTTCGCGGCAAGGGGGCGTCACAGGCGCCCTTCGCCGCGCTATTCAGGGGGCATGACCAACGCTGCCCCCGACCTCCGCCCCTATGCCGGCCTGGCGCTCCACGACGCCGCGATCCCGGAGCTGCCGAACCATTACCGCGGCAAGGTCAGGGAGAATTACGACCTGCCGGGCGGCCAGCGGCTCATCATCGCGACCGACCGGATCAGCGCCTTCGACCGCATCCTGGCCGCGATCCCGCTGAAGGGGCAGGTGCTGACCCAGATCGCGCGGCACTGGTTCGACCGCACCGGCGACATCTGCCCGAATCACGTCATCGCCTATCCCGACCCCAACGTGCTGCTGTGCCGGCGCCTCACGATCATGCCGGTCGAGGTGGTGGTGCGGGACTACCTGGCCGGCACCACCTCGACCTCCATCCTGTCCATGTACAAGGCCGGGCGGCGTGCGATGTACGGCCACCGCTTTCCGGACGGGCTCGTCCCGAACCAGAAGCTGGCCACGACCATCATCACGCCGACCACCAAGGCCTTCGATGCCGGCCATGACGAGGAGCTGACCGCCGAGCGCATCCTGGAAGCCGGGCTGCTGACGGCAGCGCAGTGGGAGGAAGTCTCGGCGCTGGCGCTGGCGCTGTTCGCGCGCGGCCGGGCGCTGGCGGCGGAGCGCGGGCTGATCCTCGCCGACACCAAATACGAATTCGGCTTCGACGCGGATGGCCGCATCCTGCTCGCCGACGAGATCCACACGCCCGATTCCAGCCGCTACTGGTTCGCCGCGACGCATGCGGCGCGGGTCGCCGCCGGCGAGCCGCCGCAGAGCTTCGACAAGGATTTCGTGCGCAGCTGGGTGGTCGCGCGCTGCGATCCCTATCGCGACCCGATCCCGGAGATCCCGGACGAGATCCGGCTCGCCGCGGCACTCATCTACCTCGAGGTCTACGAGACCCTGATCGGCACGCCCTTCCCGCTGCCGCCGCCGGACCGGCCGGTGCTGGCGCGGATCCGGGAGAACCTCGCCGGGTTCTTCTGATCGACGGTCAGCGCGTGCAGGTCACCCGGATCCACCCATCCGGCCCGGCCACCACCCGGCCGCCGCGCATCGCCCGGGCATTCTCGCGGTAGGTCTCGATCGTGCAGCGACGAAGTCCGGCCGGCAGCATCGCCTCCAGCCCGTCCTCGATCCCTTCGTAGCGGCAGATGATGTGATAGCGGCGCGGGTTGGCGGGATCGAGCTCCCACCAGTCGCGACGCGTCCGCGCATCCTCGTTGGGGCGGAGCGAGGCCAGCTCGGCGGGCGGGCCGTCGAACAGCGTCGCGCCGCGCAGCCAGTGACGCATCGGCGACGGCGCCAGGACGAACCCTTCCGGCACCCGCAGGCGCGCCGTGCCTTCGACCTCGACCGATGCCGGGCAGGCGAAGGCGGCGGTCGCTGCCTGGCCGAAGGCCTGGATCGGCAGCAGCAGCAAGGCGGCAGCGACGAGCAGGCGCATGACAGCGACCCTCCGGCGTCAGGCGGCGAGCGCCGGACCCTCCGCCGGATCGCCGTCGCGGAGCATCTCCGCGATCGCCTGCTGCCACTCCTGCGCGAAGCGCGCCAGCGAAAACCGGCCGATCGCCGCTTCCAGCAGGCGGCGCCGCGCCGCGCGCTCCGCCTCGGGCATGTCGATCAGGGCCACCATCGCCGCGGCGACATCCGCCTCGTCCTCCGGATCGACCAGCAGCGCGCCGTCGCCCGCCACCTCGTGCAGCACGCTGTCGCGGCTGACCGCCGGCACCAGGCCGCGGCTGATCGCCTCGGCGACCGGCACCCCGAACCCCTCGAGCAGGCTCGCGAGCACGAAGCCGCGCGCATGGCCGTAGAGCCAGGCTAGCTCGGCATCGGTCACATAGGGCAGCAGCAGGACGCCCGGCGTCCGCGCCGCGGCAGTCGCGACCGCCTCATGCCCCGGCTCGCGCCCGCCGCAGACGACGTAGCGCACGCCGCGATCGGCAAGGCCCGAGCGGGCGAAGGCGGCGATCGAGCCCTGCTGGTTCTTGCGGTTGCCGATGCTGCCGACCGAGAGCAGGAAAGGCGCCTCCTCCAGCCTGGCGACCGGCGTGGTCGCGCGGTTGGCGATGTCGGCACGGATCGCCGGATAGATGACGCGGGAACTCGCGAGCCGCGCGCCGGGCAGCACCGCTTCGAAGGCGCGCTGGGAGGCGCGGCTGACGAAGACGACATGCGGCCCGACCTGCGCGATCTCGTCATAGATCTTGCGATAGGCGCGAACGACCTCCGGATCGAAGAGCGCCGGGTGGGTGAGCGGGCCGACATCGTGGCAGAGCACCGCATCGAAGCGCCTGAGGCGCGTGGTCAGCACGGTGAAGGCATCGAGATGCAGGATCGGCCGGCGCGAGCGTCGGCGGGGCAGCCAGCCGAGCGGCCCACCCACCACCTGCCCGCGCGCCTGGAGGTATTGCAGGCGCCCGATCACGGAACCGAACAGCCCGGAGGGCGGATCCTGCCGCGGCAGGATCCAGAAATAGGTACGGCCGATCAGCGCGCCCGCGCCCTCGATCAGGTCACGGCCGATGAAATACTTCCCGGTCCGGCTGTGCACCGCCAGCGAGAAATCGATGTCGAAGCGGGGCTCGGCGCGGGCTTGCAATAGGCGTCTCCTGCTTCTTCGCGGCGCCGTGGCCCGCGATCCATCAGATGGGTGGCCTGATACCATCAGGCATGAAGAAGCCGACATCCTTCCGTGTGAAAAGTTATGAATCCCTCTCGAATGTGAGGCCGCGCTCCAGGATCGCCGCAGCCACCCGGGCAGTTTCGTCGAATTGGATGCCCGCGGAGGTTGCAGCGCCCTCCTCCAGACGCCGGGCGGCGCCGGCCGCGACCAGGCTGTCGCCGAGCCGCCGGTGGCGAGGCCCGAGCCCGCCCGGATCGGCGATCAGCAGCGGTGCGCCGGTCGCCAGCGCCTCGCTCAGCATGGAGACGGAATCGCCGGTGACGACGATCGCCTCCGCCTGTGCCAGGAAGCCGGCATAGGGGTTCGGCGCGGGATCGCCCCAGCGGTGCAGCCGGTGCGGCACGCCGGCGAGCGCCTCGGCGAGCGCCTCGGTCGCCGCGGCGCCGGTGCGGCGGGAGGCGCTGGCGAGCACGCTGCCGGCGAAGCCCGCAACGCGGCGCCCGATCGCCGCCGCGACCGCCGGCGCCATCCCCTCCCCGCGCACCGGCCCGCCGAGCAGGAGGGCCACGCGCGGCGAGGGCAATTCGGCCAGCCCGGCGAAATCCTGCCGCGCCGCGGCCAGCCGTGCGGCCGAGACCCGGTGCATGGCACCGAGGACCGGCAGCACGTTGGGCGCCGATGGCGGGTTGTCATGCCGGCCGAGCACCAGCAGGTCGAATTGCGCCTCGGCGAAGCCCGGCCGCATGCAGTGGACCAGCCGTGCGCCGCGGCGCTTGAGCCAGAGCGCCACCGGCGCCGATCGCCGTCCGGCCGCGATGACCAGGCGCGGCCAGGGCGGCCGGAACGCCGCGCGGGCGGCCGGCGTCAGCCCGAGCAGCGTCGGCCAGCGGAGCGGCAGCCGGGCGAGCGGCCCCCAGGCGAGCGGCACGGTCCGGAACGGGCGCCCCAGCGCCTCCGCGATGCCGAGCGCCTGCGCCGCCGTACCCGCTCTCGGATCAGCCAGAACCCATATGTCCGGCCCGGCCGATTCACGCCTCCGGGCTTCGCCCTCCGACGATCGGACGGGCGGGGACCGCTGCTCCGTCATGGACGGCGGGCGCGCGGCCGATTACCAACGGGGCAGAGAAAGGACCAATCCGCCATGCCGAGCCTCCACGCCTCCGACTGGGACCGCGACGCCGCGCTCACGACCGCGCGCATCCTGCTCGAGATCAAGGCGGTGAATTTCCGGCCGGAGGAACCCTACACCTTCACCAGCGGCTGGAAGAGCCCGGTCTATATCGATTGCCGCCGCATCATCTTCTTCCCCCGTGCCCGCAAGCGGATCTGCGACCTGGCGGTCGAGAAGATCGGCCGGCACATCGGCTACGAATCGATCGAATGCGTCGCCGGCGGCGAGACCGCGGGCATCCCCTTCGCCGCCTGGATCGCCGACCGGATGATGGCGCCGATGGCCTATGTGCGGAAGAAGCCGAAGGGCTTCGGCCGCAACGCCCAGATCGAGGGCGACGTGCCGGAAGGCCAGCGCACCCTGCTGGTCGAGGACCTGACCACCGACGGCGCCTCCAAGATCGCCTTCGCGCGCGCGCTCCGCGACGCCGGCGCGATCTGCGACCATACCTTCGTCGTCTTCTACTACGGCGTCTTCCCCGGCAGCTTCGAGACGATGAAGGAGATGGGCCTCGCGCTGCATTCCCTCTGCACCTGGTGGGACGTGCTGGAGGTCTGCCGCGAACGCCCCTATTTCGCCGAAGGTGCGCTCAAGGAAGTGCGGCGCTTCCTGGAGAACCCGGTCGGCTGGTCGGAAGCCCATGGCGGCATCGCCAGCTTGGCCGATGCGCAGCAGAAGGGCATCACCGTCTGACATTCAGGAGCAGGCTTATGGCCCCCCCCGCCCTTCGCCTCGCTTCCCTGTTACTGGCTCTTGCGGCCCCTGCCGTCGCGCAGCCGGCGCGCGACAGCCTGACCCTCGGCATCATCCAGTTCCCCTCGACCTTCCATCCGAACATCGATGCGATGGTCGCGAAATCCTACGTGCTGGGCTTCGCGCGGCGGCCGATGACCGCCTTCGGCCCGGACTGGCAGCCGACCTGCCTCTCCTGCGAGACGCTGCCGACGCTGGAGAACGGGCTGGCGGTGCGGGAGACGGCCGCGAATGGCCGTGCGGGAATCCGCCTGACCTACCGGTTGCGGGAGGGGCTGCGCTGGGGCGACGGCACGCCGATCACGTCGGAGGATCTCCGCTTCGCCTGGGAGGCCGGGCGCAACGACGCGACCGGCTTCGGCAATGCCGAGTTCTACCGCACCGCCTATGAGCTGATCGTCGTCGACAGCCGCACCATCGTGCTGCGCTTCGACAAGGTGACCTTCGACTTCGCCTCGCTCGCCGATTTCCAGCCGCTGCCCGCGCATCTCGAGCGCGCCCGCTGGGAGGCCGATCCCCGCGCCTACCGCACCCGCACCGCCTACGACACCGAAACGACCAATCCCGGCCTCTGGAGCGGCCCCTATCGGATCACCGCGGTGCAGCCCGGCGCCGGCGTCACGCTGGAGCGGAACCCGCAATGGAGCGGCGCCGCGCCCGCCTTCCGCCGCATCCAGATCCGCGCGGTCGAAAACACCGCGGCGCTGGAGGCGCAGCTCCTCGCCGGGCAGGTCGAGATGATCCCGGGCGAGCTCGGCCTCTCGCTCGAACAGGCGGCGGCCCTGCAGCGGCGGGCCGGCGACCGCTTCCGCTTCGAGTACCGGACGGGCCTCACCTACGAGCATCTCGACCTGAACCTCGACCATCCGGCGCTCGGCGACCGGCGGGTGCGCCAGGCGCTGCTGATGGCGCTCGACCGGCCGCAGATCGTGGCGCGGCTGTTCGACGGGCGCCAGGCGGTCGCGCATAGCAGCGTCAATGCGCTCGATCCCATGCATGCCGAGGATGTCCGGCAATGGCCCTACGACCCGGCGCGCGCCGCGGCGCTGCTGGACGAGGCCGGCTGGCGCCGCGGCCCCGACGGCATCCGCCGCAATGCCGCGGGCGAGCGGCTGGCGATCGAGCTGATGACGACCGCCGGCAACCGCTCCCGCGAACAGGTGCAGCAGGTGCTGCAGGCGCAGTGGCGCGCCGCCGGGATCGAGGCGCGGATCAGGAACGAGCCGCCGCGCGTGCTGTTCGCGGAGACCCTGTCGCGCCGGCGCTTCCAGGGGGCGGCGCTGTTCGCCTGGATCAGCTCGCCCGAGAACGTGCCGCGCTCGACGCTGCATTCCGACGAGATTCCCCGCGCCGAGCGCAACTGGTCCGGCCAGAATTTCGGCGGCTACCGCAACCCGGAGATGGACGCGCTGCTGGAAGCGCTGCCGGAGGAGCTCGACCCCGACGAGCGCCGGCAGATGTTCGCCCGCCTGCAGGCGATCTATTCGACCGACCTGCCGGCGCTGCCGCTCTGGTTCCGCTCCGACCCGCATATCTGGCCGCTCTGGCTAGACGGCGTGCGGCCGACCGGGCACCTCAACCCCTCCTCCCTCTGGGCGGAGGAATGGCGGGTGCGGCCTTGATCCTCGGGCGGGTCGTGCAGATCGCGGCGACGCTGGCGATCCTCTCGCTCGCCGCCTACCTGCTGATCGGCCTGATGCCGGGCGACCCGATCGACCTCGCGCTGATCGGCGACCCGCGCCTGTCGGCGGGCGATGCCGCACGGATGCGGGCGCTGCACGGGCTCGACCAGCCGCTGCTCGCGCGCTACGCCGCCTGGGCGGCCGGCGTGCTGCGCGGCGAGTTCGGCTATTCCCGCCTCTTCGCGGTGCCGGTCGCCGCCGTGCTGTGGCCGGCGCTGTGGTCGACGCTCGCCTTGCTCGGCGCTTCGCTCGCGATCGCGGCGGCGGGCGGCATCGGCCTCGGCGCGCTGGCCGCGGCGCGGCCGCGGAGTGCCGGCTTCGTCGATGCGGTCGCGGTGATCGGCCAGGCGATGCCGGCCTTCTGGCTCGGCATCCTGCTGATCATCCTGTTCGCGGTGACGCTCGGCTGGCTGCCGGCCGGCGGCACGCCGGAGCCGGACGGCAGCGCGCTCCGCTTCCTGGTGCTGCCGGTCGCGACGCTCGCCGTCGCCAATGTCGCCGCCTATGCCCGGCACACCGCGGCCGCGATGACGGCGACAATGACAGAGCCCTGGATCCGCACCGCCCGCGCCAAGGGCGCCTCCGGCGCGCGGGTGCTGTGGCGGCATGCCTTCCCGAATGCGGCGGTGCCGATCCTGACACTCGCCGCACTCGATGCCGGGGCGCTGGTCTCGGGCGCGGTGGTGACCGAGACGCTGTTCGCGCGGCCCGGCATGGGCAAGCTGATCTACGACGCGATCATGGGCAACGACTACAACCTGGCACTGGTCGCGCTGCTGCTGGTGGCGCTGGTGACGATGCTGGCCACACTCGCCGCCGACCTCGCGCAGCGGGCGCTGGACCCGCGCCTCGCGTGACGCGGCTCCGGCTCGGTTTTTTGCTCCTTGGGCTACTGGCCGCCGGCGCGCTGGGCGCGCCACTCGTCGGCGCCTGGCTCGGGCATGACGGCGGCGCGCCCGACCTCTTCAACCGCTACGCCGCGCCCTCGGCCGCGCATCCGCTCGGCACCGACGATCTCGGGCGGGATCTGCTGACGCGGCTGCTCGAAGGCGCGCGGGTCTCGCTCGCGGTCGGCATCGCGACCGCGCTCGCCGCGGCGCTGATCGGCACCGGGCTCGGCCTGCTGGCCGCCTGGCGCGGCGGCATCGCCGATGCGGCGGTGATGCGGGTGGCGGACGGCATGCTCGCGCTGCCGGCGCTGCCGCTGCTGGTGGTGCTGGCCGCCGTCGATCCGGCGGTGATCGGACTGCCGCGCGGCGAGGCGATCTCCGACATCCTCCGCATCGTGCTGATCCTGACGCTGTTCGGCTGGATCGGCGTCGCGCGGCTGGCACGCGCCGCGGCCTTGGCGGTGCTGGCGCGCGACCATGTCCGCGCCGCGCGGGCGCTCGGCGTCACCGAGCCGCGGCTGTTGCGGCGCCACGTGCTGCCGGCGCTCGCCGCCCCGGTCAGCGTCGCGACCGCGCTCGCGGTCGCGGGTGCGATCCTCGCCGAGAGCACGCTGTCCTTCCTGGGCCTCGGCATCGCGCCGCCTTCGCCCTCCTGGGGCAACATGCTGGCCAATGCGCAGGAGCTGGTGTTCAGCGCGCCGCTCGCCGCCCTCTGGCCCGGCCTCGCGATCCTGATCGCGGTCGCCGGCTGCACCCTGGTCGCGGACGGGCTGCGGGGGCGTTAGGCTCGGCACTCCTCTCGAAAGGCGCTTTGAGGCCGGGTCTGATGCGGGCCCTTGCCTCTGAGAGGCCAGCAGCTTCAGCGCGGCTTGAGAGCCTTCCGGAAGATGACCTTGTCCTCACCGGCTTGGTAGAACTCGCGAATACGAGCCTCCTCGTCGTAGCCGAGCAATGCGTAGAAATTACGCGTCCGCTGAAATGCCGGTAATCCGGAGGTTTCGACGAGAAGCAGCCGCGCGCCACGCTCCGAGAGCAACTGCTCGACGTAAGCCTGAACCGCTGAGCCGACACCCTGGCCGTGCCGATCAGGATGAACGGCAATGAGGAGCAGGTTCCAGGTTCCCTCCGTCAGTCGCTCGGGGACGCAGTAGGCGACTGCGATCGGGCCGGAATCGTCGAAAGTCGTCCAGATTTCGTCGGGTGAGCTGCCGTCGAGATAGGCGGCCGTCATGTCGTCCAGCATTTCCGAAGGGAACAACGCGTTCGCGTCGATGATAGCCTTCAGTAACGGCAGGTCTCCACGCTCCACGGCGCGATTCGTTCCGGTAACGGAGCGCCTTCGAGCTCCCGTCATGACCTCTGCTCCATTCCCTTCACACCCCGCCGGCGATCCTTCGGATCCGACTTGGATGACGTCTGCTGGAAGCGAAGCGTCGACGAGAATTTCGGCCCTTCGACGACCGTATCGGACGAGAGTTGCTACCCAAGTCCAAGACAGGTTCCGTCGCTCATATGTCCGGCCTGGACAGGGCTTTGATGGTCGGAGCGGCGGGATTTGAACCCACGACCCCTTGTCCCCCAGACAAGTGCGCTACCAGGCTGCGCCACGCTCCGAACCGCGCGGGTGTTACCACCCTGCGCCCGCAGGGGCTAGTCCCTGGCGGCCAGGCGATGCAGCGCGGCACGCACCGCGTCCAGCTCGTCGAGCACCGCCTGCAGCGCGCGCTGATCGGGCTCGTCGGCCGGCGGCGGGTCGCCGAGCGGCAGCTCGCCATGCGCCGCCACCTCGTCCTCCGCGCCGCCATCCTTGAGCAGCCGCTGCACGCCCTTGATCGTGTAGCCCTGGGTGTAGAGCAGATCGGAGACGCGCTTGAGGAGAGCAATGTCTTCAGGGCGATAGTAGCGGCGGCCGCCGCCCCGTTTCAGCGGCTTCAATTGAGAAAACTTCGTCTCCCAGAAGCGCAGCACGTGCTGCGGGATCTGAAGATCCTCGCTCACCTCGCTGATGGTGCGGAAGGCGGTCGGCGCCTTGCGCGGGCGGCGCTGGCCATCCTCGATGAGGAGATCGTCGCTCACAGAATCTCGTCCCCGGGCGGCGTCTCGCCGTTGATCCGCGCCTTCAGCACCTGCGAGGGCCGGAAGGCCAGCACCTTGCGCGGCAGGATCGGCACCTCGACGCCGGTCTTCGGGTTGCGCCCGACCCGCCGGCCCTTCTGGCGCACGATGAAGCTGCCGAAGGCCGAGATCTTCACCGCCTGCCCGGCCTCGAGCGCCGCCGACATGCGCTCCAGCACGGTTTCCAGCAGCGCGGCGCTCTCGTTCCGCGACAGCCCGACATTGGCATAGATCGCCTCCGCCAGATGCGCGCGCGTCAACGTCTCCATCGGCGGATCGGAACCTCCTCGCAACCCCTTCAAGTGCCAGTGAAAACCGGCGCGGTATGCGGCGTCAACCGCGATGAAGGAAGCGAGGGAAACAGGGCGTCAGAAGCGTGCGAGCGCGGCACCCCAGGTCAGCCCGCCGCCGATCGCCTCCATCAGCACCAGGTCACCCGCGCGGATTCGGCCGTCCCGCGTCGCCTCGGCGAGCGCCAGCGGGATCGAGGCGGCGGAGGTATTGGCGTGCCGGTCGACCGTCGCCACCACCTGCTCCGGCGGCAGGCCCAGCTTGCGGCCCATCGCATCGATGATCCGGATATTCGCCTGGTGCGGCACCAGCCAGCGCACGTCGCCATGCCCGAGCCGGTTCGCCGCCAACGCCTCGTCGACTACCGCCGCCAGCTTGCCGACCGCGTGGCGGAACACCTCCCGCCCCGCCATGCGCAGCAGGCCCGGGCCGCCGGTCGAGCCGGCGCCGCCTTCGATGTGCAGGATGCCGCCATGCCGGCCATCGGCATGCAGATGGGTCGAGATGATGCCGGGATCGCCGACGCCCGCCTGCGAAGGCACGGCGCGCAGCAGCACCGCGCCGGCGCCGTCGCCGAACAGCACGCAGGTGCCGCGATCGGTCCAGTCGAGGATGCGGCTGTAGATCTCGGTACCGATCACGAGGACGGATTTCGCCTGGCCGGCCCGCATCAGCGCATCCGCCACGCCGAGCGCATAGACGAAGCCGGTGCAGGCGGCGGCAACATCGAAGGCGAAGCCGCCCGGGATGCCGAGCTTCGCCTGGATGCGCACCGCAGTCGCCGGGAAGGCCGAATCGGGGGTCGAGGTCGCGACGATCACCGCATCGACCTCGGCAGCCTCGGCCCCTGCCGCCGCCAGCGCGTCCCGCGCCGCCAGCACGCCGAGATCGGAGGCGGTGACGCCGGGCTCCGCCAGGTGCCGCTGGCGGATGCCGGTGCGGTCGCGAATCCAGGCGTCGGACGTCTCCAACCCGAATCGCTCCGCCAGCGCCAGGTTGCTGACCGGCTCGCCCGGCAGGTGGCCGCCGCAGCCGGCGATGACGGCGCGGATCATACCGGCAGCGCGCGCGGCTGGGCGGCGAGCTTCGCCATGCTGTCCCGGATGCTCTCGTTGAAGCCGTGCGTCACCATGTCCATCGCGACATCCACCGCATGGGCGAAGCCGAGCGCATCGGTGCCGCCATGGCTCTTGACCACCACGCCGCGCAGCCCGATCAGGACGGCGCCGTTGTAGCGTCGCGGGTCCATCCACTCACGCAGCCGATCGAGCGCCGGCCGCGCCAGCAGGTAGCCGAGGCGGGCCGGCACGCTGCTGGTGAAGACCTGGCGCAGCAGGCCGCGCATCAGCTTCAGCGCGCCCTCCCCGGTCTTGAGCGCGACATTGCCGGTGAAGCCGTCGGTCACCACCACGTCGACGGTGCCGGCGGTGATGTCATGGCCTTCGATGAAGCCGCGGAAATGCGCGCCGAGATGCGAGTCGCGAAGCGTCTCCGCCGCCGCCCGCACCCGGTCGTCGCCCTTGAGCTCCTCGGAGCCGACATTGAGCAGGCCGATCGAAGGCGTGGTCAGCCCCAGCACCGCGCGCGCGAAGGCATCGCCCATGACGGCGAACTCGACCAGGTTGCGCGCATCGCATTGCACGTTGGCGCCGAGGTCGAGCATGACCACATCGCCCCGCGCCGAAGGCCCAAGCCCGACGAGCGCCGGGCGATCGAGCTCCGGCAGCGTCTTCAGCACGATCTTGGCCAGCGCCATCAACGCACCGGTATTGCCGGCAGAGACGACGCCCGCCGCCTCCCCCGCCGCCACCGCATCGATCGCAACGCGCAACGAGGCGCCCCGCAGGCGAAGCGCCGCGGTCGGCTTCATGTCGCCCGGGATCGCATCCGGTGCGTGGCGGATCGAGCAGATGCGGGCCGCGCGCTTGCGTCGCGCCAGCGCCGCGCCGACCCGCGCCTCGTCGCCGACCAGCAGGAAGCGCCCGTCCGGGTGCCGCTCCGCCGCCAGCTCCAGCCCGTCGAGCACGACCTCCGGCGCCGCATCGCCGCCCATCGCGTCGATCGCGAGGGAAAAGGCCGGCGCCGACGGCTTCGGGGCCATGGTCAGCGCCGCACCACGCACCGCGCCATCAGGCGCGGATCGCGGGCTTCACGCGCTCGGCGGCCACGACCTCACGGCCATCGTAATGGCCGCAATGGCTGCAGACGTGGTGCGGGCGCTTGAGCTCGCCGCAGTTTCCGCACTCCTGATAGGAGGGGGCGGACAAGGCCTCATGGCTGCGGCGCATCCCGCGGCGGGAGGGCGAAACCTTCTTCTTCGGGACGGCCATGGCGCCGGGCCTCTCTCTCAATCACAACGGGGAATTCGTGAGCGGCGGGCCTTAGCACCCGCCCCCCCGCGGCGCAAGCGCGACGGGCCGCCTAGGTCTCCCGCTTCAGGCGCGTGAGGGCCGCGAAGGGGTTGGGCCGGGCCGGCGCCGGCTCCTCCGCCGCAGGCGGCGGCGCGGCCAGCCCCTCCGGCAGCGTGGCTCCCGGGGCACGTGGATAGGGGTCGAGCGCCAGCGAAAGCTGCTCGGCGACCGCCTCGCCGAGGTCGATCGTGTCGTCCTCGATATCCATCTCGTCCGGCGCTTCCGGATCCTCGGACGGCTCGCTGCCGGCCGGGATGAAGCGCATCGCCAGCGGCACCGCGATCCGCTGCTCGACCGGATCGAGGGTCACGATGCAGGCCTGAATCACCTCCGCAAGGAGCTGCCCCGCCGCGGTGAAAGCCCCGCCCGGGGCCGGCTCCAGGTGCAGCTCGGCCTCCAGCCGGCCGATCGCCGGGATGCCGAAGCGCTCGGCCAGCGCCGCCCGCTCGGCCTCGCTCGCCACCAGCCGCTCCCGCCGCCCGGCGGCACCGATCCGCCCGATCGCGAGCGGGCGATGGAATTCCGGGGTCATGCCGGCACCGCCGCGGCGCCCTGGAATCCGGCCCGGCCGGCGAGGAATGCCGCGAAGGGCTGGCCCGCCAGCGCCCGGTCCTCCGCCAGCACCCGGTCCGCGAGCCGCCCGGCGCCCGGCGCCTCGCCGCCCCGCCAGACGTTGCGGGCCAGCGCCTCGGCGAGCGCCGCCCCGTCGCCGGCGTCGAGCGGCGCCTCATAGGCGACGGCCCGGCCATGGAAGGCCTCCCACATCCGCTTCACCCGCTTGCCGACCACCATGTCGGACACCCCCATCTCCCGCAGGTTCAGGTCCATGTCGGCGAACATCGCGTCGAAAACAGCCTGGGCCAGCGCCGCGCCGCGCGGATCGGGATCGGCCCGGAGCCGCCGCACCAGCAGCGCCACATGCAGGTTTATCAGGTCGAACCGCCCGTCCAGCGTGTCCGGTACCCCGATCTCCGCGAACAGGGCCGGGTTGCGGGCGGCGGCGACCGCTTCGGTATAGAGGGCGAAGCCGCTCCGCTCATGCGGCTTGCGGCGGAACAGGGCGAAGAGGCCCATGGGTCGGCGCGATCCTCGGTTGCTACGCGGCAGGCAGAGAGGCGGGTTGACCCCGCTTCCCCCGGCTCGCTATTCCCTGCACATGGCTCGCCCCGTCCGACCGGTCAATCGCCCCATCCGCATCGCGGCCGCACTGGCGCTGGCCGCGTCGCTCGGTGCCTGCAGCTTCTTCCAGGCGGCGCCGATCCAGCGCGGCAACCGGATCCAGGAAGAGCAGCTCTCGCAGATCACGCCGGGCGTGCAGACCCGCCGCGACGTCCAGGCGCTGCTCGGCTCCCCCTCCTTCGCCAGCACCTTCAACGACGCCAGCTGGTACTACCTGAGCGCCACCTCCCGCATCGCCCCCGGCCGGCGCATGCAGATGGAAGACCGGCGCGTCGTCGCCATCACCTTCGACAATGCCGGCGTGGTGCAGGGCGTGCGCACCCTGACCGATGCCGACGGCCAGGACGTCGCGATGGTCGACCGGGAGACGCCGGTGCCCGGCACCGAGCGCAGCCTGCTGCAATCGCTGTTCGGCAATATCGGCCGCTTCACCGGCGCCGGCGCCGGCGGCCTCGGCCCGAACAACCCCAACGCCCCAGGTACGGGCGGCCGCCTTTAAAACTGCGGTCGAGGCCGACTTCCCGGGCCTTGCCGCCTTCCTGTCGCGATGCAATTGTCCGGCCTCGCCGCAGCGGGGCCGCCCGCGCGGCAGGCATTTCCGCACGAGGTAGAGCATGGCCAAGATCAAGGTGAAGACCCCCGTCGTCGAGCTCGACGGCGACGAGATGACCCGCATCATCTGGGGGTTCATCAAGGACAAGCTGATCCTGCCCTACCTCGACATCGACCTGAAATACTACGACCTCGGCGTCGAATACCGCGACCAGACCGACGACCAGGTGACGGTCGATTCCGCCAATGCCATCAAGCAATACGGCGTCGGCGTGAAGTGCGCGACCATCACCCCGGACGAGGCGCGCGTCGCGGAATTCGGCCTGAAGAAGATGTGGCGGTCGCCGAACGGCACCATCCGCAACATCCTCGACGGCACCATCTTCCGCGAGCCCATCATCTGCCAGAACGTGCCCCGCCTGGTGCCGCACTGGTCGAAGCCGATCGTCGTCGGCCGCCACGCCTATGGCGACATCTACCGCGCGGTCGAGATGAAGGTGCCGGGCGCCGGAAAGGTCACCATGACCTTCACCCCCGAAGGCGGCACCCCGCAGGAAATCGGCGACTTCGCCTTCAAGGGCGCCGGGGCTGCCATGATGCAGCACAACCTGAACGCCTCCATCGAAGGCTTCGCCCGCGCCTCCTTCAACTACGGCCTGGCGCGCAACTACTCGGTCTACTTCAGCCACAAGAACACCATCCTCAAGGCCTATGACGGCAACTTCAAGGACATCTTCCGCGGCATCTACGACGCCGAATTCAAGGCCGAGTTCGAGAAGCGCGGCATCACCTACGAAGACCGCCTGATCGACGACATGGTCGCCTCCGCCCTCAAATGGGAAGGCGGCTATATCTGGGCCTGCAAGAACTACGACGGCGACGTGCAGTCGGACATCGTGGCCCAGGGCTTCGGCAGCCTCGGCCTGATGACCTCCGTCCTGCTCTCGCCCGACGGCAACACCGTCGAATCCGAGGCCGCGCACGGCACCGTCACCCGCCACTACCGCGAGCACCAGAAGGGCCGCGAGACCTCGACCAACCCGATCGCCTCGATCTTCGCCTGGACCCGCGGCCTCGCCTACCGCGGCAAGTTCGACGGCACGCCGGACGTGACCGGCTTCGCCGACACGCTCGAGAAAGTCTGCGTCGACACCGTCGAAAGCGGCTTCATGACCAAGGACCTCGCGATCCTGATCTCGAAGGACCAACCCTGGCTCAACACCCAGGCCTTCCTCGCGAAGCTCGACGAGAACCTGAAGAAGGCGATGGGCTGAGCCTGTAAGGGCGGTGCATCCCGGAGAGGGACTTTGTCCCTCTCCGGGCCTCTCCCTGCCAGGAGCCTAGGGCCCCTGGACCCCGATCATCTTGGAGCCCCCTTCGCTGTGAGGGCTCCAAGTGAAGCAGGTCAAGGAGCCTCCAGGCTCCATTCACGGCGCAGCCCGTCCTTCCTCCACGGCGTGGCAGGCGGCCATGGTGGCGCCTGCGGCCAGCAGCTCCGGCCGGTCGCGGCGGCAGCGGTCGTTGGCGAGCGGGCAGCGCGGGTGGAAGGCGCACCCGGGTGGCGGGCTGATCGGGCTCGGCACTTCGCCGCCGACCGGGATGCGGATGCGGCCGGTCATATCGAGGTCCGGGATCGCTTCCATCAGCGCGCGCGTATAGGGGTGGCGCGGCGCGGTGAAGAGCGTCTCGGCGGGCGCGAGCTCGACCAGGCGGCCGAGATACATCACGCCGATGCGGTCGCTGACCTGGCGCACGACGGCGAGGTTGTGGCTGATGAAGAGATAGGTGAGGTCGAGCCGCCGCTGCAGGTCCTTCATCAGGTTCAGGATCTGCGCCTGGACGGAGACGTCGAGGGCGGAGGTCGGTTCGTCGCAGACCAGGAATTCCGGGTTGGAGGACAGCGCGCGGGCGATCGAGATGCGCTGGCGCTGCCCGCCTGAGAATTCATGCGGGAATTTCCGGCCATCCTGGGGCGAGAGCCCGACCTGGGTCAGCAGCTCGCCGACGCGGGCGAGCACGGCGTCGCGGCCGCGGACCAGGCCGAAGGCGCGGATCGGCTCGGCGACGATGTCGGCGACCCGCCAGCGCGGGTTCAGGCTGGCATAGGGATCCTGGAAGATCATCTGCATGCGCCGCCGCTGGTCGGAGGCGGCGCGCGCCTGGCGCAGGTCGCGCCCGTCGAAGACGACGCGGCCGGCGGTGGTGCCATACAGGCCGACCATCAGGCGTGCGACGGTCGACTTGCCGCAGCCGCTTTCGCCGACGAGCGAGAGGGTGGTGCCTTTCGGGATCGCGAAGGAGATGCCGTCGACGGCGCGGAGCGTGCGACGGCCTTCGCGGGCGATCAGGCGCTGGAGGGCGGGGCGGGAGACGTCGAAATGGCGAACCAGGTCCTGCGCCTCGACGAAGGGGATGTCAGGCATGGGCGGGGTTCCTCGCGTGCAGCCAGCAGGCGGCTTGCGTGGTGCCGGCGTCCAGCAGTTCCGGCCGTTCGGTCGGGCAGCGGGAGAAGATGCGCGGGCAGCGCGGGTGGTAGGCGCAGCCGGTGGGAATGGCGGAGAGGCGCGGCATCGCGCCGTCGATCTGCGCCAGGCGCTCGACGCGGCGATCGAGCGGCGGGATCGAGGCCATGAGGCCGGCGGTATAGGGGTGGTGCGGCGCCTTCACGACGTCCCGCACCGGGCCGATCTCGGCGATGCGCCCGGCATACATCACCGCGACGCGATCGGCGGTCTCGGCGATCACGCCCATGTCGTGCGTCACGAGCATCATGGCGGTGCCCTTCTCGCGCGCCAGGCGCTTGAGGAGGGCGATGACCTGCGCCTGGATCGAGACGTCGAGTGCGGTGGTCGGCTCATCGGCGACGATCAGCTTGGGTTCGGCGCAGAGGGCGAGGGCGATGACGACGCGCTGGCGCATGCCGCCCGAGAATTCATGCGGGTAGCTGTCGATGCGCTGGGCGGCGGCAGGGATGCCCACCATCTCGAGCCAGCCGATGGCGCGCCGGCGGGCTTCCGCAGGGTTGATCGGCAGGTGCGTGACCATGGTCTCGGCGAGCTGGTGGCCGACCGTGTAGAGCGGGTTGAGCGTGGTCAGCGGGTCCTGGAAGATCGCCCCGATCTCCCGCCCGCGGATGCGGCGCATCTTGTCGTAGCGCAGGTTGTCGATGCGGCGGCCTTCGAGCAGGACTTCGCCGCCGGCGATGCGGCCCGGCGGCTCCAGCAGGCCGATGATCGCCGCACCCGTCATCGACTTGCCGGCGCCCGATTCGCCGACGACGCCGAGGACTTCGCCGGGCGCGATCGTGAAGGAGACGTCGTCGAGGGCGCGGAGCGTGCCGCGCCGGGTCGGGAATTCGACGCGAAGGTTGCGGACTTCGAGGATCGGCTTCGTCATCAGCGCAGCCTCGGGTTCAGCGCGTCGCGCAGCCAGTCGCCGAGCAGGTTGACCGAGAGCACCATGGCGACGAGGGCGAGGCCGGGGAAGATCGCGATCCACCACTCGCCGCTGAACAGGAAGTCGTTGCCGATCCTGATGAGGGTGCCGAGCGAGGGCTGGGTCGGCGGCACGCCGACGCCCAGGAAGGAGAGCGTCGCTTCGGAAAGGATCGCGAGGCCGAGGTTGAGTGTCGCAATGACGAGGACGGGCCCGAGCACGTTCGGCAGCACGTGGCCGGTCATGATGCGAAGGCTGGGGACGCCGATGACGCGGGCGGCAAGGACGTATTCCTTGCCGCGCTCGACCAGGGTGGAGCCGCGCACGGTGCGGGCGAATTTCGGCCATTCGCTGATGCCGATCGCGAAGACGACGACGAAGAGCGCGATCTGGTCGTGCACTTCCCGCGGCACGGCGGCGCGGACGACGCCGTCGACGAGGAGGGCCACCAGGATCGAGGGGAAGGTGAGCTGGATGTCGGCGATGCGCATCAGCACGGAATCGACCACGCCGCCCATGTAGCCGGCGAGGAGGCCGAGCGAGACGCCGAACAGGGTCGCGAAGGCGGTCGCGCAGAAGCCCACCAGGAGCGAGATGCGGGCGCCGTACAGGATCGCCGACAGCACGTCCCTGCCCTGGTCGTCGGTGCCGAGCCAGTAGTTGCCGTCGCCGCCTTCTTCCCAGGCCGGCGCCTGGAAGGCGTCGCCGAGGTTGAGCGAGGCGAGGTCGAAGGGATCGTGCGGTGCGATCAGCGGCGCGAGCAGCGCGCCGCCCACGCAGAGCAATGCGACGATCGCCGAGACGATGGTGACCGGGGAGCGCTTGAAGGACCACCAGAGATCGGAATCGCGCAACCGGGCGATGGCGCCGGCCATGGTTCAGTGTCCCCCGCGGCCGCGGCCGATCCGGAGGCGCGGATCGACGGCGTAGTAGAGAAGGTCGACGATCAGGTTGATCACGACGAAGAGGCAGGCGATCAGCAACAGGTAGGCCGCCATCACCGGGATGTCGGCGGCACCGACGCTCTGGATGAACAGCAGCCCCATGCCCGGCCACTGGAACACGGTCTCGGTCACGATCGCGAAGGCGATGATGGCGCCGAGCTGCAGGCCGACCACGGTAATCACCGGCACCAGCGTGTTCTTGAGCGCATGGCCGAAATGCACCGCGCGGTTGCTGAGGCCGCGGGCGCGGGCGAATTTTATGTAGTCGGTGCGCAGCACCTCCAGCATCTCCGCGCGCACCAGGCGCATGATGAGCGTGAGCTGGAACAGGCCGAGGGTGATCGAGGGCAGGATCAGCGCCTTGAGGCCGGACCAGGTGAGCAGGCCCGTGCTCCACCAGCCGATGGTCACGGTATCGCCGCGCCCGAAGCTCGGCAGCAGGCCGAGCCAGACCGAGAAGACGAGGATGAGCAGGATGCCGATCAGGAAGGTCGGCAGCGAGACGCCGATCAGGCTGAAGGTCAGGAAGGCGCGGCTCAGCCAGGAATTGCGGTAGAGCCCGGTATAGACACCCATCGGCACGCCGATGAGAAGGGCGACGGCGGCGGCGCAGAAGGCGAGTTCCAGCGTCGCCGGCGCCCGTTCGGCGATCAGCGTCGCGACCGGGCGCGAGAGGCGGTACGACAGGCCGAATTCGCCTTGCAGCGCGTTCACCGCGAAGCGGGTGAATTGCACCCAGAAGGGCTGGTCGAGCCCGAGATCGGCGACGAGGGCGGCGCGCTGGGCTTCGGTGAAGTCCTGGCCGAGCATGATGCTGACCGGGTCGCCGACATAGGCGAACATCGCGAAGCTGATCAGCGCGACCGCGACCAGCACCGGGATGGATTGCAGGATGCGGCTGACGACGAAGGCGAACATCGGCGGGCGGCCGCGGTCAGTTCATCCGGGCCCAGCGGAAATAGGGTTGGTTGTTGGCGACGTGCGGGATCTGCAAGGTGGTGCGCGTCGCCCAGGGGATCATCTGGTGGTGCAGCGGGATGTGCGGCACGTCGGTGCGATAGAGGCGGAGCGCCTCGGTGATCGCGGCCTGGCGGGCGGCACCGGTCTCGGTCTTCATGCGCTCGATCAGCGCATCCATCTGCGGGTTGGAATAGCGGCCGTAATTCCAGATGCCGTCGCCCTGGGCGCCGTTCCGGGTCGCCACCAGCGACTGGAAGGAATAAAGCGCATCGAGCGTCGGCACGCCCCAGCCCAGCATGTAGACGCTGGTGTCGTCGCGCTGGATCTTGGCGAAGAAGGGTGCCAGGGGCATGGCGTTGAGCTGGGTGCGCACCCCGACGCGGGCCCACATCGCAGCGATCGCCTGGCAGATCTGCTCGTCGTTGATGTAGCGGTTGTTGGAGCAGTCGAGCGTCACCTGGAAGCCGTTCGGATAGCCGGCCTCGGCCAGCAGCGCCCGCGCGCGCGCCTGGTCGTAGGGCAGCCGGACGTCCTCGGCCTGGACGTAGCCGTTGACCTGCTGCGGGAACAGCGTTCCGGTCGGAACCGACTGCCCGCGCATCGTGGTGCGGTTGATCGCCTGGATGTCGATCGCGTGATACAATGCCTGGCGGACGCGGAGCTCGCGGAACGGGTTGCGGCCGCGGACGTCGCTGTAGAGCAGCTCGTCCCGATGCGTGTCGAAGGCGAGAAAGAGCGTGCGCACCTCCGGCCCTTCCAGCACGCGGATGCCCTGCGCGGCGCGCAGGCGGTTGAGATCCTGCAGCGGCGGGTCGAGGACGAAGTCGACCTCGCCGGACAGCAGCGCCGCGACGCGCGTCGCATCGGAAGAGATCGGGCGGAACACGATCTCGGCGACGTTCGCCTGGCGGCTCGCTTCCTCCCGCCAGCCCCACCAATCGGCGTTCCGCACCATCACGGTGCGCACGTCGGCTTCCCGCGACTGCAGGCGGAAGGCGCCGGTGCCGTTGGTGTTGCGGACGGTGAACAGCTCCTCCCGCGCGCGGGTGTTCTGCGGGCGCGGGGCGTTGTTCCGCTCCGACCAGCTGCGCGACATCATGAAGACCGAGGCGAGCTTGTTCGGCAGGATCGGGTCCGGCACCTTGGTGACGATGTCGACGACCAGCGGCTCGACCTGCTCGACGCGCTCGATGGTGTCGACGTAGATCCCGAAATTGGAGGTGGGCGCCAGGGCCCGCGTGATCGAGAAGACCACGTCGTCGGCCGTGAAGGCCTCGCCTCCGTGGAAGCGGACGTTCTCGCGCAGCCAGAAGCGCCAGCGGTTCGGCGCCTGCTGCTCCCAGCGGGTGGCCAGGCCGGGCGCGAGGCCGAGATCCGCCGTGCGGGCGATCAGCGGGTCGTAGATCTGCTGGAGCACCATGGTGACGGTGCCGACGTTCTGGCTGTGCGGATCGAGGGTGTTGGGGTCGCCGGAGGCGGCCCAGCGCACGGTCTGCGCCTCAGCGGCGCCCAAACCGACCAGGGCGGCCATCGCCGCCGCCAGAACCCAACGCCTCATGCTTCCGCCCCCGCGTTCACGTCATCCCAGCCCCAGCCCATAGAACGCCTGCCCCTGTGGAGGGAAGCGTTTCAACGCGGCGGCGGCTCCTCGACGACGAGCGCCCCGTCCGGGGTCGCCTTGCGTCCGGTCGAGAATTCCATGGCCAGGGTATAGCCGACGGCGAGCACCACCGGGCCCAGGAACAGGCCGAGGAAGCCGAAGGCGAAGACCCCGCCGAGCGCGCCGAGCAGGGTCAGAAGCAAGGGCAGGTCGGCGCCGCGGCTGATCATCATCGGCCGGATGACGTTGTCGATCGAGGAGATGCCGAGCGCCCCGTAGAGCCCCATGAAGATACCCCAGCCGGTGGAGCCCTGGACGAAGAGCCAGATGGTGGCCGGCACCCAGACGATCGGCGCGCCGACCGGCAGGATGGAGATGGCGCCGGCCAGGATGCCGAGCAGCACCGGCTGCGGCACGCCGGCGATCCAGAGGCCGAGCCCGGTCATGATGCCCTGGGCGACGGCGGTGCCGAGCAGCCCCCAGACGACGCCCTTGGTCACGTTGGCGACGAGCGCGATCAGCCGCGTCGCATCGGCGCCGCCGATCCGGACCACGAGCCCCTCCACCCGCGCCGCGATCGCCGGGCCGTCGCGGTAGAAGAAGAAGGCGAGCAGGATCGCGACCAGCAGCTCCGCGATGCCCGACAACAGCGACAGCAGCGCCGAGAGCGCCAACTGCGCGAGGGTTCCGGCATAGGGCTTCGCAAGGTCGACGACACCCGAAAGGTCGAGCTCCACGCTGCCGATCAAGCCGGAGATGTAACCGCCGACCAGCGGCAGGCTGGTCGCCCAGTTCCCGAGATTGGGGATGCCTTCGGTGATCAGGCGTTCGATGGTGCCGCGCAGCCCGTCGATGTCCTCCCGGCTGGTCGGCGCCGCCAACACCAGCGGCAGGCCGATCAGCACGAACTCGACGGTCACCATCACGCCGGCCGCCCAGCCCGGCGACAGCCGCAGCCGGTCGCGCAGCAGGCGGCAGAGCGGCCAGGTGGTGTAGGCGAGGATCGCCGCCCAGAGCAGCGCCGAGACGAAGGGCCGAACGACGAGGAAGCAGCCGATGGCGAGTGCAACGAGGGCCGCGATCCCGATCAGCCGGGCGGGTCTCAGGGGATCGGTGGGCATCAGCCTTCCTGCGCGTGGACCGTTGCACCCTTGCCCCGGCGCCCGCTGCACCGCAACGGAAAAGCAAGCGGGGTGGTCCTCCGCCGCGCCACTGGTTAGCCTTCGCCCGCCGCGCGCCCCGGGGAGGATTGAAGACGATGCCACGCTTCGCCGCGAACCTGTCGATGATGTTCAACGAGGTGCCGTTCCTCGACCGATTCGCCGCCGCCCGCCAGGCGGGCTTCGAAGCGGTGGAGTTCCTGTTCCCCTATGAGCACCCGGCGGCCGAGATCGCGGTGCGCCTCAAGGACCAGGGTCTCCAGCAGGTGCTGTTCAACGCGCCGCCCGGCGATTGGGCCCAGGGCGAGCGTGGCATCGCGGCCCTGCCCGGCCGCCAGGCGGAGTTCCGCGAGGGCATCCGCAAGGCGCTCGACTACGCGGCCGCCCTCGCCTGCCCGCGGCTGCACGTGATGGCGGGGCTGGCACCCGCCGGCGCCGCGCATGACGCGCTGACCGCGACCTACGCGGCGAACCTCGCCTGGGCGGCGGAGGAATGCGCGAAGATGGGCGTGAAGCCGGTGATCGAGCCGATCAACCACCGCGACATCCCGGGCTTCTTCCTCAACACGACGGATCAGGCGGCGGCAGTGATCGCGGCGATCGGCGCGGCGCGGCTCGGCATGCAGTTCGACCTCTATCACTGCCAGATCACCGAAGGCGACATCGTGAAGCGGGTCGAGAAGCACCTGCCGCTGATCGCGCACATGCAGGTCGCCGACAATCCCGGCCGCAACGAGCCCGGCACCGGCGAGGTGAACTGGCCCTTCGTGTTCCAGCGCGTCGATGCGGCGGGCTTCCGCGGCTGGATCGGCTGCGAGTACCGCCCGGCCGGCGATACCGTGGCCGGGCTCGGCTGGTATGCGCCCTACCGCCCATGACCGAGCGCTTCGCCCTCGATCCGGTGCGCGACCTGTTGCTGATCGTCGATCCGCAGCCGACCTTCATGGAGCTCTGCCCCGACGAATTGCCGGTGCCGGGCGCGGAGGCGGTGATCCCGGTGATCAATCGCATCCTCGCGGGCCCGATCGCGCGCGCCGTCGTCACCCAGGACTGGCACGACCCCGCGCATCTGAGCTTCGCCTCCCAGCATCCGGGCAGGCAGCCCTATGAGGAGGTGCAGCTCGCCTACGGGGCGCAGACGCTCTGGCCGGATCACGGCATCCGCGCCACCGCCGGCGCCGCGGTGCATCCGGCGCTCGACCAGTCGAAGGTGGTGCTGGTGCTGCGCAAGGGCTATCGGCGCGCGATCGACAGCTATAGCGGCTTCCGCGAGAACGACCGCGCGACCGGCACCGGGCTTGCGGAATGGCTGCGCGCGGTCGGCGTCGCGCGGCTTTTCATCGCGGGCATCACGCGCCCCTATTGCATCGACCACTCCGCGGCCGACGCGGCGGAGCTCGGCTTCCAGACTTATGTGGTCGAGGATGCCTGTTCGCGCCTCGGCCCCGCCGCGGCGCTCGACGAGAGCCGCCGGCGGCTGGAGCAGCAAGGCGTCCGCTTCATCGACAGCGCGGCATTGCTGCCCGCCTGACAACACCCATCACGCGAGAGGATTACGTTCATGAAGATCGGTTGGATCGGCCTCGGCATCATGGGTCGCCCGATGGTGGGGCATCTCCGCACCGCCGGACATGAGATCATCGTGCCGGAGCGGCCATCGCTGACCGCGGAGGATCGCGCCGGCGCCACGGTCGCCGCCGATGCGACGGCGGTCGCCGCCGCGGCGGATGTCGTGATCCTGATGGTGCCCGACACGCCCGATGTGGAGCAGGTGCTGTTCGGCGCCGGCGGCGTCGCGGCGGGGCTCAAGCCCGGCACGCTGGTGATCGACATGTCCTCGATCAGCCCGACCGCGACCAAGGGGTTCGCGGAGCGGATCCGCGGCAAGGGAGCCGAGTATCTCGATGCGCCGGTCTCCGGCGGCGAGGTCGGCGCCAGGCAGGCGAGCCTGACCATCATGGTGGGCGGCAGCACCGCCGCCTTCGAACGCGCGAAGCCGCTGTTCGAGGCGATGGGCAAGAACATCACCCTGGTCGGCGAAGAGAACGGCGCCGGTCAGACCTGCAAGGTCGCCAACCAGATCATCGTCGCGCTGACCATCGAAGCAGTCGCCGAGGGTCTGGTCTTCGCCGCCAAGGCCGGCGCCGATCCGGCCAAGGTGCGGCAGGCGCTGATGGGCGGCCTCGCCACCTCCCGCATCCTCGAGGTGCATGGCGAGCGGATGATCAAGCGCACCTTCGCGCCAGGCTTCCGCATCCGGCTGCACCAGAAGGACCTCAACCTGGCTCTGCAATCGGGGCGCGAACTCGGCCTCGCACTGCCCGCGACTGCGAATGCGCAGCAGCTCTTCTCCGCCTGCGCCGCGGCGGGCGGTGCCGATTGGGATCATTCAGGAATGGTGAAGGCGCTGGAAACTCTGGCCGCGCACAAGGTCGCGCCGGATACCTGATACAACCAGAGACATTATAAACAATGCGTTGCAATGTGGCGAAAAATAGAGCAAATTTCCGGAGAAGGGACTGGTCCTTAGACCTGTCTCGGCGCAATGAACATGGTGGTGGGGGAATCGTCACCCGCTGAGGGCCCGAGGTTGAGCATGAAGTTTGCGGATATCGGTCAGCAGCTCCGGAGCTACCGGCTCGAATCGGGTTTGCGGGCCGAGGAAATCGCGGCGCGTCTCGGCGTGTCGCGCGCGGCGCTCTATCGCTACGAGAAGGGCGAGGTCATCAAGCTCGACACCATTCGTCGGTTGGCTGAGCTTCTGAAGATCTCGCCGCTGTCGCTGCTCGGCATCGGCGTCGAGTATTTCGCGCGTCCTGCCGGCTTCCAGGAGCGGCTGCGCCAGGCGGAAGAGCAGGCCGACCAGATCATGGTGCTGGGCGGCGCGCTCTGCCTGCAGGTCGCGACCGAGGGCCTCGAGGCCGCGATCGCGGAAGCCTGGGGCGAGCTCGCGGATGCGAGCGGCGAGCGGGCGCAGGCGCGCGCCGCGGCCGACCAGTTGCTCGGCCTGATCCAGGCGCGGCGCCGCCTGCATGCGCAGCGCCGCCCGACGCTGACCGTGCTGCTCGGCGAGGGCTCGCTGCGGCGGCTGCTGGCGGAAGGGCTGTGCGGCGGGCTGAAGCTGTCGGAGCGCCTGGCGCTCCGCTGCCGCCACGCGGCGCGGATGGAGGTCGAGCAGCTCGCGAACCTGATGGAAAGCGGGCCGATCGGCGTGCAGGTCGGGCTGGTCGCGGGGCCGGAACCCTCCTCGCCCTTCATCCTGCTGCGCGGCCGTGAGCGTTCGCATGTCGTGACCGGCCCCTTCCCGCCCGACACCGCCCCGCCCGGCGGCACCGGCGTCGCGATGATCACCGCCGGCGAGGATGCGGTCTCCATCCACCAGCGGGTGACCGAAGCGACCTGGCGCGATTCGCTGAAGGGCCCCGCGGCGGCCGAGCGCCTGCGCGTGATCCTGCGCGAAGCGCCGCTCTAAACCAGCCCTCAGGCGCCGGGCGGACGCATACGCGGCCTCGGATCGGTCAAGTGAACCGATCCGCTTGCCTGATCAGAGGTCCTTCCGGGCCTCGACGACGCTGTCGTCTTCCGGCACGCGGTGGATGGCGAAGCCGAGGGCCTGCATGAAAGCGAGCATCGGGCGGTTGTCGGCCAATACCTGGCCGGCGGCGTGGCGCAGGCCCTGACCGCGGCCCCACTCCAGGATTCGCTCCATCAATTGTCGCGCGACGCCGCGGCCCTTCATCGCCGGGCCGACGACGACCGCGAACTCCCCGCTGTCGCCGCCCAGCTCCCGGATCAGGCGCGCGACGCCGAAGATGCGGTCGTGCCGCCCTGTCTCCCGCTGCACGGCGACGAAGGCCATCTCGCGGTCGTAGTCGATCTGGGTCAGGCGCGCGGTCATCGCCGGCGGCAGCGCCTTCAGCGCGGAGAAGAAGCGGAAGCGCACATCCTCGGGCGCCAGCGAGCGGAAGAAGTCGCCGAGTGCTGCCGCATCCTCCGGCCGGATCGGGCGGATCAGCAGCGCGGTGCCGTCCTTCGCCGCCCAGTTCGCGGCAAGCGATGCCGGATAGGGCGGGATCGCGAGCTGACCGCGCATGCCCTCCGGCCGCAGCAGCAGCGTCGCGTCGAGGGCCAGCACGCCATCGGCATCGGCGGCCAGCGGATTGATCGAGAGCGTCGCGATCTCCGGGAAGTCGACCGCGATCTGCGACAGGCGCACCAGCGCATCGGCAATCGCGGCGCGGTTCGCGACCGGGTGGTCGCGATAGCCGTGCAGCAGCCGCGACGCCCGGGTGCGCGCGATCAACGCGGCGGCGAGCGGCAGGTTCAAGGGTGGCAGGTCGAAGCCTTCGTCGGGGTCGATATCGGCCGCCGTGCCGCCGCGGCCGAAGCCGATCCAGGGCCCGAACATCGCATCCTCGCCGAGCCGCAGCCGGAGCTCATGCGCCGGCGCCGCCTGGCGCTGCACGAGGAAGCCCATGGCACGCGCGGTCGGCCGCGCGGCCGCCAGGCGTGCCGCCATCGCCGCCGCCGCATCCCGGACCGCGCGGGCATCCTTGAGCCCGAGCACGACGCCGCCGATCTCGGTCTTGCGCGGCAGGTCCGGAGAGCGCGCCTTGAGCACCACCGGGAAGCCGAGCATGGCTGCCGCCGCCGCCGCTTCCTCCGGTCCCATGGCGGCGCGGGAGGGCACCGTCGGCAGGCCATAGGCGGCGAGCACGGCGAGGCCCTCATCCTCCAGCATCGCGCGCCTTCCCTCGGCGCGGAGCGTCGCGATAAGCCGTCGCACCGCCGCGCGGTCGGGGGCGAGGTCGAGGACATCGGCCGGCGGCAATTCGGCGGCCGCGATCCGCGCCGCGCGATCGGCGGCAAGGTGCAGCGCGCCGCGCACCGCCGCCTCCGGCGTCGGGAACACCGCGACGCCCGCTTCGGCCAGCGCCGCGCGCTGCGCGCGGCCGGTCGCTTCCCCCGCCCAGCCGACCAGCACCGGCGCGCCGCGCGTCGCCCGCGCCGCGGCGGCCAGGGTTTCGCGCACCGTCTCCGGCCGTTCCTCCGGGACCGGCGCATGCAGGGCGACGACCGTGTCGACCGAAGGCAGGCCGGCGAGCATGGCCGCCGCCTCGCCGAGATGGGTGCCGGCGAGCGGACCGAGGCTGATCGGGTTGCGGCCGCTGCTGCCGGCCGGCAGCGACATTGCCAGGGCCGCCAGCGACTCGGGCGGGAACTGCGCCAGCCTGGCGCCGCCGGCGATCACCGCATCGGCGGCGAGCTGGCCGAGCCCGGTGCCGTTGGTCACGATCGCGATCCGGTCGCCCGGCGCATCCGCCGCCGGCCGCGCCGCCAGCCGCACCCGGGCCAGGGTCTCCGCCGCCGACAGCAACGATTCGAGGCCCGAAACCCGGATCACGCCGGCCCGCCGCAGCGCCGCTTCCATCACCTGGTCGCTGACCCCGCTGCCGTCGTCGAGCCGCCCGCCGGCGCGGAGTGCGACGACCGGCCGGGTGCGCGCCGCGGCGCGCGCGGCCGAGATGAACAGCCGCCGGTTCTTGATCCGTCTGAGGTCGAGCAGCACCGCGCCCGTCGCCGCATCCCGCGCCAGCCAGTCGAGCACCAGCGCGAAGCCGATGCCGGCATTGCCGCCGATGCCGATCACGTGGCTGAAGCCGACCGCCTCGGCCTCCGCCCAGTCGAGCACCGCGCGGGCAAGTGCCGCCGATTGGGTGACGAGGGCCAGCCGCCCCGGCCGCGGCGGCAGGTGCGAGAGCGTGGCGTTGAGGCCGATCGCCGGCACCGCGACGCCGAAACTCCCCTGCCCCAAGGCGCGGACGCCGGTCGCGGCCGAGAGCGCGGCGAGCTCGGGTGCTGCGCCCGGCAGCACCGCCGCGAAGCAGCCCCGCGCCGCGAGTGCCGCCATCGCCGCCGGCTGGCGATCGGGCGTCAGGCAGAGCACCGCGAGGTCGGGCGCCGCGGGCAGCGCCGCGATGTGGGCCGCCGATTCGAAGCCCGGCGCCTCCAGGCCGACCGCCATCAGCCGCCCGGCGAAGCCGCCGCCAGCGAGGTTGCGCGCCAGCACGCCGGTGATGTCGAGCGCCGGGTCGGCGACCAGCGCGACGCTCTCCGGGCGGAGCAGCGCGGCGTCGCGGAAGCCTGGGCGGCGGCGGAGTGCCAGCATGTCGGGGCTGTCCATGGCCGCAAGGTGCGACGGGCGGGGCGACGCTTTCAACCACGGGACCTTGCCGAGGGCGGCTCAACCGCGTGCAATGGGCGCGAGACGAGGAGAGACCGATGGCCGACGACCCGTGCTGGGACCCCGAGATGCTGGACTTCCAGCGCCTGATGGAGGAGCGCGGCCGCGGCTTCCCGCCGATCACCCTGACCCTGCCGCTGACGGCGGGCCGCGCGACGACGGAGGCGCTGAATGCGCCGCTTTCGGAAGGCGGGCCGGCGATGGCGGAAAGCGCCGATCGCTGGCTCCAGGTGCGCGGGCGCCGGCTGCTCTGCCGCCTGCACCGGCCCGTCGCCGGCAAGGCCCTGCCGTTGCTGGTCTACCTGCATGGCGGCGGCTGGGTCTGGAACAGCATTGACACCCATGACCGGCTGATACGGAGCTATGCCGCTGCCGCCGGCTGCGCCGCGATCGGGCCGGACTACGCCCTGTCGCCGGAAGCGCGCTTCCCCCAGGCGCTGGAGGAATGCGCGGAGGTGGTACGCCAGGTGGCGCGCGATGCGGCTTCCTGGGGCATCGATCCCGCCCGCATCGTGATCGGCGGCGACAGCGCCGGCGGCAATCTCGCGGCCGGCATCGCGCTGCTGCTGCGGGAGACCGACCCGGATATCCGCCTGGCCGGCCTGCTGATCAATTACGGCGTGCTCGACAGCGCGACCGACGGCGCCAGCTACCGCGAATTCGCGGATGGCTACACGCTGACCCAGGCAAAGATGCGCTTCTACTGGGATTGCTACTGCCCGGACGCGGCGCTTCGCGTCAGCCCCTTCGCGGCACCGCTCCGCGCCGATCTCCGCGGCCTGCCGCCGGTGCTGGTGCACATCGCGGAGCTCGACGTGCTGTCCGGCGAGAACCATGCCTTCGCGGCCAAGCTGCGGGAGGCCGGCGTGCCGGTCGCGACACAGGTGTTCCCTGGCACCATCCATGGCTTCCTGCGTGCCATCGGCCGGGTGAAGGCGGCCGACGCCGCGGTCGACGACGCCGGCGCCTGGCTGCGGGACCGCTTCGCCTGAGCGCCCGGTGATCGGAGGGCCGAATGGCCTGGAGATCTGAATCGGGCGCTCGACTCACGAGGCTGCGCGGGCCGCGGCGCCTTGGCCTCCCACTCGCTGTCATCGCCGCCGTCATCGCACTCGCGACCGCGGCGCTCGACCGGTTCTGGCCGCGCGAGGAAGACTGGCTGCGACTGACGGTCGTCGACGGCGACACGCTGCAAGGCCCGGGCGGCCGCTACCGCCTCCATGGCATCGACGCGCCGGAGATGGCGCAGCGCTGCGAGGCGGAGGGCCGGCGCTATGCCTGCGGGCAACGGGCGCGGGAGGCGCTGGCGGACCTCGTCGCCGGGCAGGACCTCGCCTGCGCCACAATCGACCGCGACCCCTATGGCCGCGCCGTCGTCCGCTGCCGCTTGCGCGACGGCACCGACCTCGGCGCCGCGATGGTGGAGCGCGGCTGGGCCATGGCCTATCGGCGCTACGGCAGCGACTACGTCCGGCAGGAGGATGTGGCGCGGGAGGCGCGCCTCGGCCTCTGGCGCGGCCGCTTCGAGGAGCCCTCGGCCTGGCGCCGCGCCAACTGATCAGCCGCTGCCGGAGGTGGCGCGGATCGCCGCCGCGAGCCGGCCGAGCCCGGCCCGCGCGCGGGCATCGGTCAGGTTCGAATGCAGCACGACGTCGCGCGACGGCAGCGGCGGCAGGCCGAGCCGCGCCGCGACGTCGATCGTGCCCGCCGGCGCCACGCGCCGGGCCAGCGCCGCGACCGCGAGGCCGGCAGCGGCGGCGGCACCCACCGTCGCGACGCCGCCGCCCATGAACACCTCCCGCCAGGCGATGCCCGCGGCATCGAGGCTGCGCACCGCCATGGCGCGGAGCTGGCAGGAGGCCGCCTGGGTCGCCAGCGGCAGCGGCGCACCGGGCGTCCACGAAAAGTCCGGCGCCGCGACCCAGGCGAATTCCTCGCGCAGCAGCGTCTCGCCGTCGCGGCGGCTCTCGTCGTGGCGGAGCAGGATCGCGGCGTCGAGCTTGCCCTCGTCATAGAGCGCCAGCAGCTCTCGCGTCGCATCGACGCGAAGGTCGATGACGAGCCCCGGATCGGCGTCGCCCATGCGCCGCAGCAGCATCGGCAGCTCGGCACCGACGATGTGGTGGCTGATGCCGACCGCGAGGCGCCGCGGCGCCTCGGCGAAGGCGGCGATCGCGCGGGTATGCGCCGCGACCAGCGCGCGCGCCGCATCCAGGAAGGCGAGGCCCGCGGCCGAGAGCCGCACCAGCCGCGGCGTGCGCTCGATCAGCCGCCGGCCCAGCCGGTCCTCCAGCCGGCGCAGCTTCAGGCTGATCGCCGCCTGGCTGCTGTTCATCGCTTGGGCGGCCCGGGTGAAGCTGCGGGTCTCCGCGATCAGCAGGAAGGCGTGGACGGCATCGGGGTCGAGGCTGCGCATGCGCCGATTATATCATTCCGACATCACTGAAAGGCAATGGCAGCCGATTTTCTTATCGATCGGCGACGGCCACGCTGCCAGGCGGATCACAGGACGCCTCCGCCATGCCGCAACCGATCGCCGCCCCCGCCGCCGAAAATGCGACACCGGCCTATGTCTGGACCGTGCTGGCACTCGCCGTCGGCGCGCAGACCGCGGGCTCGATCGTCTCGCAGGGCGTCTATGCGCTGGTGCCGTTCTGGAAAGCGGGGTTCGACCTGTCGCAGGCTGCGGCGGCGCTCGCGGTCACGGTGATGAATGCGGGGCAGATCCTCTCGATGATCGGGCTCGGCCGGGCGATCGACCGGCATGGCGAACGCGCCGTCGTCGCGCTGAGCATGGTCGCGATGGGCGCCGTCGCGCTGCTCGCGGCCGCGGTCGCCGACAGCTACCCGGTGCTGCTCGCGCTGCTGCTGGTGCTCGGCGCGTTCTATGCCGCGGTGCAGCCGGGCGGTACCCGCGCCATCCTGCGCTGGTTCCCGCCGCGGCATCGCGGGCTCGCGACCGGCTTCCGCCAGGCGGCCGTTCCCTTCGGCACCGCGATAGCGGCGATGCTGCTGCCGGCGCTGGCGATCCGGCACGGCTGGCCGGCCGCGGTTGCGGCGCAGGGCGCGATCGGCATCGCGGGCGGCCTGCTGTTCTGGCTGTTCTACCGGGAGGAGGCGGGCGGCGGCGCGCCGGCGCGGCCGCCCGCGCTGCCCTTGCGGGCACTGACCACGACGTTGTGGCGGCTTCCGGGCTTCCGGCTGGTGCTGCTCGCCGGCATTGCCATGTCCGCCTTCCAGTTCACCTTCACCGCGCATGCGGTGCTGTTCCTGGCCGAGGAGCTGGGTCTCGGCCTGCTCGCTGCCGCCGCCCTCTTCGCCCTGACGCAGCTGGTCGGCATCCCGGGCCGGGTGCTGCTGCCCTGGATCAGCGACCGGCTCTGGCCGGGGCGCCGCACCCGCTCGCTCGGCGCCGGCTGCGTCGCGGTCGCGATCGTCTTCCTGTCGCTGCCGGCCGGCGCGCCGGACTGGCTGCTCTACGCAGTCCTCGCCGCCCTCGGCCTGTTCGGAATCGGCTGGTTCCCGCTCTACATCCTGGAGGTCGCGGAGATGGCGCCGAAGGCCGCGATCGCCGCCACGGTCAGCATCGCGACCACGCTCTGCATGGTCGCGATGTCGCTGGCGCCTCTGCTCTTCGGCCTGGTCGTCGACGCTGCCGGCTACCGCCCGGCCTGGGCATTGCTGACCGCCCCGGTCGTGCTGCTGCTGCTGCCGCTCCTGCGCGCGCGGCGAGGGTCGTGACTACTCGCCGCCGGCGAGGAAGCGCGCCACCGCGGCGCGGTCGGCGGCGGCGCGGAGGCCGTTGCCACCCATCCAGAGGCCTGGGAACATCTCCTCCGGATCTTCGAGGAAGCGGTCCAGCATCGCCCGGTCCCAGACGCGGCCCTCGTTCCGCGCCGCCGCAAGCACCGGGGAATAGTCGAAACCCGGATCGCCGCCGACCCGCCGGCCGCCCAGGCCCACGAGGTTCGGCCCCGGACCCGGCGGCGCGCCGGCGGCCACCGCATGACAGGAGGCGCAGTGCGCGACGAAGACGCGCTCGCCGGGCTGCTGCGCCAAAGCGACGCCAGGCAGCAGCAGCAGCAGCAGCAGCAGCAAGACCAGCGCCGCGGCCCTTGTGAGTCGCGCGTCCGATTCAGACCTCCGGGCCGTCCGACGTATGGGGACGATCACAGCCCGTACTGGATGCGCACGATCCGGTCGGTGCCGCTCTCGCCGCCCCAGGCCTCGCCGGCAATGCCGTCCATCTGGCGGACATTGGCGTTCGCACGATCCGAGGGGAAGGAGAGGAAGCTCCGGTCCGCCGGATCGAAGCGGACGACCGCATTGGCCGGGAAGTCGGTCAGCCAGACCTTGTCGGAGGGATCGACCCAGACCGAGTAGCAGCGCGGCCGCTCGCCCGGCAGGCGCCAGGCCTGCCAGGACCCGTCGCGCGGATCGTGGACCGAGACGTTGCCGCTGTTCCACTCGCTGATCCAGAGCCGGCCCTGGCTGTCCGACCAGACGCGGCGGGCGCCCTGGTTCGGGGTCGGCGGATCGACGATGCGCACCCGGGCGCTGCCGAGATCCTCGATCTGCGCGAGGTGATTGCCGGCGAGCGAGACGTACCAGATGCCGCCCTGCGGCGTGCGGGTGATGCCGTAGGGGCCACGGCCGCGCGGCGCCTCCCACACCTCCATCCGCTCGGCGGCCGGCGTGAAGCGGCCGTAGATGCCGTTCTGGCCGGTGAACCAGTAGGTGCCGCGGTCGTCGAAGACGCCGGTATTGAGGTTGCCGTTCGGGAAGGCCTCCGGCAGGCGCCAGACCTGCACGCGGCGGTCGCGCGGATCGACCCGGACGATCGCGTTCTGGCCGCCATCGGTCACCCACAGCCCGCCATCCGGCCCACGGATGACGCCATGCGGGGCGGAGCCGCTCCCGAGCGCCACCGGCGTCACCGTGCCGTCGCGCGGGTCGAGCCGGTTCAGCGTGCCGTTGCGCTGGCCGCAGAACCAGAAGCTGCCGTCGCCGGCGGCGGTGACGTCGCGGGACCCGACCCGGCCGCTGCCGGGCGTTGCCGCATTGAAATGGGTCACCCGGTAGCCGGGCGGCGTCGCCGAGGCCTGGGCCTCGGCGCGCGGCGCACGGAGCAGCGCCGGCGCCGCGAGGGCGGCGGCGGCGCACTGGAGCAGGTCACGACGGTGCATGGTCAACCTCCCGATCCTGGCTGGTGATGGGTGGGGAAGGTCGTCCTGCGACGGCCGCCGCCGCAAGCGGAATCGCCCTACCCGTTGCCGTCGGGCCATTCGTCGCCGAGCAGCTCCGGCTCCTGATAGGCATCGAGCCGCGCCGCATGGGCCGCGACGTCGGCGGCGAAGAGCCGCGCGCAGATGCCGCGCGCCAGGCGATCCGCGCCGTGCCCGATCGCCGGGATGTCGCCCGAGAGCTTCCCGAGCGAAAGCGTTGCCGCGAAGTTGAAGATGTGCAGCCGCGCGAGATGCGCGCCCTGCCCCGTGCAGGCGAAGTCGCCGTCGAGATAGGGCGAGGCCGCGAGGCCGGCATCGGCCTCCTCCGGCGGCGGCTGGTAGACGTCGCGCCAGAGCCGGATGCCGGGGGCGATCGCCGCCAGCTCCGGCCGCAGCGTCGCGTCCTGCGCGAAGCCGGTGCCGAGGATGGTGAAGTCCGCCGTGACCGCGCCGCGCGGCGTCGCGAGGACCAGCCGCTCGCCGTCTTGCGCGACGGCGGTCACCGGCGCGCCGGTCAGCAGCCGGGCGTGGCCATGGCGCGCGACGCGCAGCACGCTCTCCCGCGGCGGCGGCGTCTGCCGGCGCTCCAGCGCCAGCATCAGCCGCCAGCGCGCGGCATCGTCGAGCGACGGCCAGCCATGCACCGCGCCGCGATGGTCGAGCGCCTTGGAGGCATTGACCCGCGGCAAGGCCGGGCGGCGCAGCAGCAAGGCGAGCGAGGCACAGCCCGCCTCCAGCGCCGCGCCGGCATTGTCGAAGGCGGAGGCGCCGCCACCGAGCACCGCAACGTGCTTTCCGGCCAACCGCCCGAAATCGATCGCATCCGCGCTATGGGCGAACAGGCTGCCGCGCCATGCCGCCAGGAAGTTTTCCGGGATGCGCGGCGCGCCGAAGCCGTCGCGCCCGGTCGCCATCACGACGTGGCGGGCGAAGACCGGCGGGCCATCGGCGAGCTCGATCCGGAACAGCCCGCCTTCCGGCAGGATCGCCGCGACCGCGGCGCCGTTCCGGATCTCGAGCCCGGCCTCGGCGCGGTACCAGCGGAGATACTCCATCCAGAGCCCGCGCGGGATCTTGCCGAGCGCGTCCCAGGCAGCACGTCCCTCCCGCGCCTCGAACCAGGCGCGGAAGGTCAGCGCCGGCAGGCCGAGCGCCGGCCCCGCGAGCTGCTTCGGGCTGCGGAGCGTCGGCATGCGCGCGAAGCTGTCCCAGGGCCCTTCGACACCGGCCGGCGCGCGATCGACGAGCAGCGTGCGGGAGACGCCGTTCCGGATCAGCGCGAGCCCCACCGCGAGCCCGGCCATGCCGGCGCCGATGATGGCGACGTCGCGGGCGATGCCGCCATCCGGCGCGCGGGTTTCCGGCACCCAGTCCGGCGCCGGTTCCTGCAAGAGCTCGAGCGAAGCCCGAAGGGTCATCCCCCCGCGAGCGCGCGCTTTGCGACCTCGGCCAGGAAGCCGGAGGCACGGGGCAGGATCGCGTCGTTGAAGTCGTAATGCGGGTTGTGCAGCTCCCGCCCGCCTTCGGCCGGGCCATTGCCGATCCAGACGAAGGCGCCCGGCACCTCCTTGAGATACCAGGCGAAATCCTCGCCGGTCATCGCCGGCGGCAGGTCGCGGCGCATGGCGCCGCCGGCAGCCGCCGCTTCGGCGGCCAGGTCGCGTTCGGCGGCGTGGTTCACCGTCACCGGCACGCCGCGGCGGAACTCGAGCGCACCCGTGACGCCGAAGGTGGCACCGATCCCTTCCGCGATGCGGCGCAGCCCGGCCTCGATCGCGACGCCATCCTCCTCCCGCAACCAGCGCGCGGTGCCCTTCAGCGTGGCGCTCGCCGGGATCTGGTTCTGCGCCTCGCCCGCTTCCATGATCGTGATCGAGACGACGCCGCCCGAGATCGGGTCGAGGCTGCGCGCCACGATCGATTGCGCGGCGGCGATCGCATGGCCCGCCGCGATCACCGGGTCGCGCGTCAGATGCGGCAGCGCAGCATGGCCGGCATGGCCGTCGAAGCGGATCGCGAAGCGGGCACCGGCCGCCATCACCGGCCCGTCATGCACCGCGATGGTCCCAGCCTCGAGCCCCGGCCAATTGTGCCACCCGAAGATGCGCTCCATCGGGAAGCGCCGGAACAGCCCTTCGCGGATCATCGATTCGGCGCCGCGGCCGCCTTCCTCGGCGGGCTGGAACACCAGGTGCACGGTGCCGGACCAGTCGGGATCGGCCTGCAGCAGCGCCGCGGCGCCGAGCAGCGCGGTGGTGTGCCCGTCATGGCCGCAGGCATGCATCACGCCCGGGTTCTGCGACTTCCAGGGCAGCGCCTCAGCCACTTCCTGGATCGGCAGCGCATCCATGTCGCCGCGCAGCCCGACCGCGCGATTGCCGCCCGCCGTGCCTGCCCCGCCGCGCCGGAGCGTCGCCACCACGCCATGGCCGCCGACGCCTTCCGCGATCTCGGTGACGCCGAGCTCCTTCAGCTTCGCCACCACGAAGGCGGCGGTCTCGCTTTCGTGCAGGGTCAGGCCGGGATGGGCGTGAAGGTGCCGGCGCCAGGCGGTGAGGGTCTCGGCGAGCGGAGCGTTCATCCCCCTGTCTTACTGCCACCGGCCGCACCTCACCAAGAGGTGGGGTGGAACCACGCAGGCGCTTCGGGGTTGAATAGGGAATGATCCGGGGCAACGCCAAGATCCTCGTCCTGTGCCTTGCCCTCCTCGCCGGTGTCAGCCGGGGGCAGGAAGCGCCGCGCGACATCCCCTACCGCGTCGAGTTCACGCCGAGCGGCGACGAGGCGCTCGATACCGCCGCCCGCGCCGTCTCCCAGCTCGAACGCCTGCGGGAGAGCTCGCCGACCAACGCCTTCGGCCTGGTCGCGCGCGCCGAGGCGGATGGCGACCGCATGATCACCGCGCTGCGCTCGGAAGGTTTCTGGGCCGGCACCGCGCGCGTCACGCTGCTCGGCCAGACGCCGGAACAACCCGCGCTGGCCGATCGGCTGGAGGCATCGCAGGGCGAGGTGCCGGTCGTCGTCACCCTGACGCCCGGGCCGCGCTACACGCTCGGCCGCATCGCGGTCCGGGGCAGCGGCGCCGAGATCGCGACCGCGACACCCTTCGGACTGACGGAAGGCGAGCCGGCCCGCGCGGCGCCGGTGCTCGATGCCGGCGACACGCTGCGTGGGCGCCTCCGGGACGCCGGCTATCCGCTGGCCCGCAATGTCTCCCGCGACGTCGTCGTCGACCATGACCAGCGCCGCATGGATGTCACCTTCGTCGTCGATGCCGGCCCGCGCGCCAATTTCGCCGCCCCCACGGTCACCGGCGCCGAGACCGTCGATACCGGCCTGCTGGAACGCGTGGCGACGCGGCGCCTCGGTGGCGAGGCCTACGGCCCGGCGCGGGTCGAAGCGGCGCGGAGCGCCATTTCGGCGCTCGGCCCCTTCTCGACCGTGCGCGCCCGCGAAGCGACGGCGCTCGATGCCGAAGGCCGGCTGCCGGTCGCCTTCGAGGTGACGGAGCGGCCGCCGCGGCTGTTCGGCGCCAGCCTCGCCTATGAGACCAATTACGGCCCGACCGTCCGGCTGTATTGGGAGCACCGCAACATCTTTGGCGCCGCCGAGCGGCTGCGCATCGAGGGCGAGGTGGCGCGGCTCGGCGATGCCGGCGGCTTCGACGACGCGACCTACCGCCTCTCGACCACGCTCCGCACGCCGGAGGTGTGGCAGCGCGACATCCAGAGCGTCTCGACCATCGCGCTGATCCGCGAACGGCTCGACGCCTATGACCGCAACGCCTTCGTCGCCTCGACGCTGTTCGAGCGCCGCCTCGGGCCGAACCTGGTCGGCCAGGCGGGCCCGTCCTTCGAAACCGGGGAGATCGGGCGCGACGGCGAGCTTTCGCCCTTCACGCTGCTCGGCTTCACCGTGGGCGCGCGCTGGGACTACACGACGAGCCTGCTTGATCCACGCAGCGGCTGGCGCGCCTCGGTCACTGCGACGCCCTATCTGGCGCTCGGCGATGGCAGCAACTTCACCAGGGTGCTCGCCAATGCCAGCACCTATTTCGACCTGAGCAGCGACGGCAGCACGGTGCTGGCGCTCCGGGCCGCGGTCGGGTCCGCCTTCGGCGCGGCGCGCGACGACATCACCCTCGACAAGCGCTTCTATGCCGGCGGCGGCGGCTCGGTGCGCGGCTACACCTTCCAGGCGATCGGGCCGCGCGACGCCCGCAACCGGCCGCTCGGCGGCGCCAGCCTGGTCGAGGGCAGCATCGAACTCAGGCAGCGGCTCAGCGGCAATTTCGGCATGGTCGCCTTCCTCGATGCCGGCAGCGTCAACGACAATGCGACGCCCGGCTTCTCCGACCTCCGGGCCGGCGCCGGCCTCGGTGTCCGCTACGCGACCGCGATCGGGCCGATCCGCCTCGACGTCGCGGTGCCGCTGTCGCGCATCCGCGGCGAGAGCGGCTACGCGCTCTATGTCGGCATCGGGCAGGCGTTCTGATGATGCGCGCGCTGCGCTGGGTCTTCGGCACGGTCGCCGTGGTGCTGCTGCTCGCCATCCTCGGCGTGGTCGGGGCGCTGTTCTGGGCCAATACCGCCGGCGGCCGCGCCACGATCGAGCGGCTGGCGCGGGAGAACGTCGCCGGCCTCACGATCGAAGGCCTGGAAGGGCCGCTGCCCGGCCGGCTGCGCATCGCACGCTTGGCCATGGCGGATGCTCAGGGCACCTGGCTGGAGCTGGAGCAGGCGGAGATCGCGATCGATTTCGCGGCGCTGCTCGGGCGGGAGCTGCACGTCACCCGCATCGCCGCGTCGCGCATCGCGGTGCAGCGGCCGCCGGTCAGCGAGCCGGCGCCGGAGACGCCGGCCGAGAGCGGCGGCGGCGGCCTCCCGCGCCTGCCGGTCTCGGTGCGGCTCGACGCGCTCGAGATCGGATCGCTGGAGCTGGGCGAGGCCCTGGCGGGCGTCGCGCTCCGCGCCGCGATCGCCGGCGAGGCGCAGATCTCCAACGAACGGGCGTTGGCGCGGCTCGACATCCAGCGCCAGGACGCGCCGGGGCGCCTGGCGCTCCGCGCCGATCTCGACCCCGCGGCGGAGCGGCTGGCGCTCGACCTCCAGGCCGACGAGCCGCCGGGCGGCGTGGTCGCCACCTTGCTCGGACGGCAGGCCGAGGCCTTCTCGGCGCGGATCGGCCTGGACGGGCCGGCGACCGGTGCCGCGCTCACGATCGCGGTCCGGATCGGCGAGGAGATCGCGCTGGAGGCCGCCGGCACTGTCCGCGCCGCGACCGACGGCAGCGCCGGCATCGCTCTTCAGGGCACCGCGCGGGCGGCGCCGCTGCTGCCGCCCGACGCCGCCCCGCTCGCGACGCCGGCACAGTTCGCGGTGGAGGCGGAGCGCGCGGCCGATGGCGCGATGACGCTGCGGCGCGCGAACGTCACGGTGCCGGCCGGCGCGCTCGCCGCCGAAGGGCGGCTCGACGCCGCCGGCGTGGTCGCCGCGACGGGGCGGCTCGCGCTCCAGGCCAGCGGGCGCTTCGGCGCCCTGGTGCCGGAGGGGTTCGGCTGGGACGGCCTCCGCGCCGAATTCGCCGCCGCCGGCCCGACGAGCGGCCCGTCGCTCCGGCTGGAGCTGGTGCCGGAGGCGCTGCGGGTCGCGCCGCCGCCGCTGGCCGCGGCCCTCGGCGCGACGCCGCGGCTGACGCTCGCGACCCAGGGGCTCGACCGGATCGAGAGCCTGGTGCTCGACGGCCAGGCGATCCGCATCACCGCCGCCGGCCGGGTGGTGGAGCCGCTCGACCTCCGCATCGATGCCGCTGCACCGGATGTCGCGCGCATCCTGCCAGGCAGTGCCGGCGGGCTCGAAGCCGGGCTCCGGGTCACCGGCGCGCTCGCCGACCCGGCGCTGGCACTGACCGCGCGCGCGGCGCGCCTCGCCTTCGGCGCGCAGGCGCTGGAGGGGCTGGACCTCGCGGCCCAGGTGACGACGCCGCTCTCGGCGCCGCGGGCCGAGGCGCGGCTCGCGGCCCGCTATGCCGGGTTGCCGGTGACGCTCGACCTCGCCGGCGCCCCGGAGGGCGAGGCGATGCGCCTGACCCGCGCCGCGGCCGGCTTCGGCCCGGCGCGGCTGACCGCGAGCGGCCTGCTCGATCCCAAAACCGCGATCTTCGAAGGCGAAGCGCGGCTCGACGTGCCGGATGCCGCGCCCTTCGCGGCGCTGGCCGGGCAGCCGATCGCCGGCCGCGCCCGGCTGGACGCACGGCTCACCCGCGCCGGCGCGCTGCAAGGCTTCGATGCGGTGCTGGAAACGCCCGGCCTCCGCTACGGCACGACGCCGATCGCCGGCCGCGTCACCGCGCGCGGCACGCCGGAAGATGCCGAAGTGGCGCTCGATATCCGCAGCAACGAGAACGGCGCCGTCGGGCGCGCCCGCATCCTGTCCGGCTCGGATGGCCGCCGGATCACGGTGCCGGAGCTCCGCGCTCGCGGCGCCGGCGAGACCATCGCCCTCGCCGCACCCGCACGCATCCTGCTGGCGCCGGACGGCGCCGTGGTGGTGGAGAGCCTGGCGCTGGCGCCCGGTCGCGGCGGCAGGCTCGAGGTCAGCGGCCGCCATGGCCCCGCGCAGACCGCGCTGGAGGCGCGGCTCACCGCCCTGCCGCTCGCGGCCCTGGCGCCGGGGATGCCGGTCGACGGGCGGATCGAGGCCGTGCTGCGGCTGACCGGCGCGGCCGCCACGCCGGATGCGCGCCTCACCTTGGACGCGCGGGGCCTGCGTAGCACCGAGAACGCCTTCCGCAGCGTCCCCCCGCTCGACATCCGGGCGGAGGCGGAGCTGCCGCGGCTCGCGAGCCTGCGCGCGACCGCGGAGGCGCGGGCCGGCAACGCCATCCGGCTGAACCTGGAAGCGCGGGCGCCTCAGGGGTTTGCGACCAATGCGCCGATCCAGGCGACCGTCACCGGCCAGGGCGACGTCGCCGCGATCGCGGCACCCTTCCTCGCCGGCAGCGCCAACCAGGCGCGCGGCCGCGTCGCGATCGACCTCCGTGCCGAAGGCACGGTCGGCGCGCCGCGCGCCAATGGCCAGGTCCGGTTGAGCGAGGGCCAGTTCCGCAACACCGAGTTCGGCGCGACACTGACCAACATGGCGGCCGTGCTGCGCGCCGAGGGCAACCGCCTGATACTGGAAAGCTTCACCGCCCGCACCCCGGGCGAAGGCGAAATTGCGCTCGCCGGCAACATCGATGTCGGCGCCCCGGGCATGCCGCTGCAGGCGACGGCGACGGCGCGGCGGGCGCGGCCGGTGCAGTCCGATGCCTATTCGGTGCAGCTCGATGCGGATCTCACCGTCGAGGGTCGCACGACCGAGGCGCTGCGCGCGGCGGGGCGCATCGGCCTGACCCGCGCCGAGATCCGCATCCCGGAACGCCTGCCGGCGAGCGTCCGGACCATCCCCAACGTGCGCGAGCGCGGCCGCGGCGCGCCGCAGCCGCCGCGCCGCGCCGCCGCGCCGCCGCGGCGCCAGGCAGCGCCGCCGCCGGCCGCCGCACCCGGTGCCGGACCCGAGATCGCGCTCGCGATCGATGTGGCCGCGCCGCGGGGCGTCTTCGTCCGCGGCCAGGGCGTCGATGCCGAGTTCGGCGGCAATCTCCGCATCCGCGGGACGGCGGCGGCACCGCAGGTCGAGGGCGCGCTCAATGTCCGGCGCGGCGAGCTCTCCTTCTTCGACCGGCGCTTCAACTTCACCCGCGGCACCGTCAGCTTCGATTCCGGCACGCTGGTGCCTTCGCTCGACTTCCTGGCCGAGGTGCGCGCGCGGGAAGTGACGGCGCAGATCACCGTGACAGGCCGCCCGGACGCGCCGCGGATCGCCTTCTCCTCCACGCCCGAGCTGCCGCAGGACGAGGTGCTGGCCCGCATCCTGTTCGACCGCACGGCGCGGGAGCTCTCGCCCTTCCAGCTCGCGCAGTTGGCGCAGGTGGTGGCCGGTGCCGCCGGCATCGACACGCCGGGCACCGGCAACGTCTTCGACCGCATCCGCCGGGCGCTGGCGCTCGATCGCTTGGGCGTCGGCGAAGCCGAGCGCAACGCGCAGCAATCGGGCGGCGGCTCCGGCGCGCCGACCCTCGAAGCCGGGCGCTACGTCGCGGACGGCGTCTATCTGGGCGTGACCCAGGGCACGAGCGGCGGCACGCCACGCGTCGGCGTGCAGATCGACCTGCTGCCGCGGCTCCGCCTCGAGGGCTCGACCGGCGGCAATACCCAGGCCGGCGACCGCATCGGGCTCGGCTACGAATTCGAGTATTGAGCGTCCGATGATCGCAGGGCCGATTGGCTCGGAGATCTGAATCGGACGCTCCACTTGAAAGGGGGGAGGCTGCGATGGCCGCGACCACGCTGATCCGCAACGCCGACTGGGCGGTCGTCTGGGACCCGGCCGGCAGGCGCCACGCCTATGCGCGCAGCGTCGACATGCTGGTGCGCGACGGCGCCATCGCCGCGATCGGGCCGCATGATCCGAAGGTGCGGACGGATGCGGCGGTGATCGAGGGCGCCGGGCTGCTGCTGATGCCGGGCCTGGTCAACGTCCATACCCATCCGACGACCGAGCCCGGCTTCCGCGGCGTGCGCGAGGATCACGGCGTCGCCGAGCAGCAGATGACCGGCCTGTTCGAGCGCAGCCAGTCGATGCGCCTCGACGCCGCGGGGCGGCAGGCGGCGATGCGCCTCGCCTATGCCGAGCTGATGGCGGCCGGCGTCACCAGCGTCGTCGACCTCTCGGCCCCCTTCGAGGGCTGGATGGACGTGATGCGGCAGAGCGGGCTGCGTGTCTGGGTCGGTCCCGGCTATGCCTCGGCGCGCTGGGGCATGAGCGCACCGCAGAGCGTCGAGTGGCTGTGGGACCCGGCGGCCGGGCGGCGCGGCTTCCAGACCGCGCAGGCGATCATGGAGGAGGCGGAGCGCGACCCGTGCGGCCGCCTCTCCGGCATCGTCTTCCCGGCCCAGATCGACACGGTGGAGGAGGACCTGCTGCGCGATTCGATCGCGCTGGCGGAAGCGACCGGGCGGCCCTTCACCACTCATATCGCGCAGGCGGTGGTCGAGGTGCGGGAGATGATCCGCCGCCACGGCACGACGCCGATCCAATGGGCGGGCGCGCTCGGGCTGCTGACGCCGCGGAGCATTCTGGGACACGCGATCTTCACCGACGACCATCCCTCGATCGGCTGGCACGGCAGCCGCGACGTGGCGCTGATGGCCGAGCGCGGCGCCGCGGTCGCGCATTGCCCCTCCCCCTTCGCGCGCTACGGCGAGCACCTGAAGCATTTCGGGCGCTATGGCGGGGCCGGCGTGCGGATGGCGCTCGGCACCGATGTCGCGCCGCACAACCTGATCGAGGAGATGCGCCTCGCGCTGCTGCTGGCGCGGAACGCCGCGCGCGACCTCGGCGCCGCCGATACCGCGGCCGTCTTCCATGCCGGAACCGCCGGCGGCGCGGATGCGCTCGGCCGCGCCGATCTCGGGCGGCTGGCGGCCGGGGCACGCGCGGATTTCGTGCTGGTCGACCTCGGCCACCCGCTGATGGCGCCGCCGCGCGATCCGCTCCGCAGCCTCGTCTTCCATGCCGCGGACCGCGCGGTGCGCCAGGTCTTCGTCGGCGGCAGCCCGGTTTATGCCGATGGCCGCCCGATCGGGCTCGACGTCACGGAGGCTGCCGGCATCCTCGCCGAAAGCCAGGCCAAGATGCTGCGCGACGCCGCCGGTCTCGACTACCTGGGCCGCGACGGCGACACGATCGCGCCGCTGTCCTTGGGGTTCGTCTGAATCGGGTCAAAAGGCACGAATGCGATCCCGGCCGATGTTGGCGCGCAGGCGCGGCTTCTCGACTGGCTCGGGAAGCAGATCCACGCGGCGCCCGACCAGCCCGCTCAGCCGGCGCTCCAACGCGGCGAGCGCGAAGAGCCCGATGCGCGCTTCGGGATCCAGCTCGGCCGCAAGGTCCACGTCGCTCCTGAACTCGGCATCGCCGCGCGCGACCGAACCGAAGATCGACAGGCGGCGAATGCCGGCGGCACGGAGCTCCGCCTCGTGCGCGCGGAGGGTGGCGATCACCTGGTCGGCAGCGGTGGATCGGGGCGTCGTCGTGCCCATCGTGTCATGGCTCCTCGAGGACGCTTATAGCACGAGTAGGGCGACGGGACGTTACTGCCGGAAAGCCCGCCGAGCGAAGCGCCACTGCCAGACGCAGAGCGCCGGCGTGATGAGGAGTTCCATGAGCAGGCCGAACAGCATTGCAGGCCCCGGTGAGCCCTGCAGGAGCAATCCCAGCAGCCGCGCCAGGCCGCCGAGGAACACGATCGCGCCCAGCAGGCGGAAGCGGGCGCCATGCGCCTCGATCCGGCGGATGGTCGAGGCGAAGCCGAGGCCGATGCCGAACAGCAGGCCGGAGAGGTAGCGGATGTGGCTGTCGGCGGCGATGTCGGCGGGCGGGCTGCCGCGCAGGAAGCCGCTGCCGGTCAGCATGCCGGCGAGCCCGGCCGAGAGCGGCACCAGGCAGGCCAGAGCGACCGCGAGGCGAAGCGCGCGCCCCTCGGTCACGGCGCGACCGGGCGGAGGCCGGCGGCGGCCAGGCGCTCCGGCGTGCAGAGGCCGGCGAGGGCCACGAGCATCGCGCGCCCGGCTTCCGGCGCCGCGCAGACGGTCAGCACGGCGCCGCTGAAGATGAGCCGCTCCTGCACGGCGTCGGGCAGCGGGCCCAGGATGTCGACGCCGTCGACCGCCATCAGCTCGCTCATCTGCTGGATCGCGAGGGCGGCTTCGCCGCGCGCGACGGGTGCGGCCGTGAAGCCTTCCGGGATGATCATGGCCTTGGCGTTCACGAGCTCGGCGATGCCGAACCGCTCGATGAGGCCCGCGAAGAAGATGCCGCTGGCACCTGCCCGGGAATAGACGATGGAGGGCACGGCGCGCAGCGTCGCGACCAGCGCTTCCACGCTGCCGATATCGGGGCGCGGCGCGCCGGCGCGGACCGCGGCGCCGACCGCGGAGCGGGCGAGGTCGACGCGGCTTGCGGCATCGGCCGCACCTTCGGAGACGAGGCCGGCGATGCCGGCCTCGGTCAGGATCACGACATCGGCCGCCTCGCCTTCCGCCAGGCGGCGGAGCTGTGCCTGAGTCGGGCCGAAGCCGAGTGCGAGCGGGCGTCCGGCCGCCGCATCCAGCTGCGGCGCCACGCCCTCGATCACCCGTTGCAGGCCGAGCGTCGTCAGGACGCGGAGCGGATCCGCCATCAGGCGGCCGGCTTCAGCACGTGGATGACCCGGGTCTCGATCATCGGCCGCGTCTTCGCGGCATAGGCCGCCATGTGCGGCGCGGCGCCATGCGCCTTCAGCGCCGCTTCGCTCGCCCATTTCTCGATGACGACGAAGGTGTCCGGGCCGAAGGCGGTCTGGATGGCGCCGAACTCCGGCACGTCGACCGCCGGGCCGTATTCGATGCAGCCATCCTCGGCATGGACGGCCGGCATGTTGGCGCGGAAATGCCCGAGGATCTCCTCGCGCTTGCCCGGCTTGGCGGTGATGATGGCGAGGACGTGGATCATGCGGTGCGGTTCCCTTCCCGTGGCGCAATCCTGCGCCACGGGGGGATGGGCGGCAAGGCGACGCCGAAGACAGCGGATCGGTTCACTTGACCGATCCGAGGCCGCGAACGCGGCCCGCCGCGAGTGCGGCGAGCCAAGGCGGCCGGATGGCCGCCGCCCGGCGATTGAGGGGCGGACTAATCCGCCTGGGCGCCACTGATCTCGACCAGCTCGCGCCAATTCGCCTCCTCCGCGCGCCAGAAGGCGCCGAAGGCCGCGGGGCTTTCGTCGACCACCGGCTGGAAGCCGAGCGGGCCGAGGCGGCCGCCGAAATCGGGTGCGCGCACCACACGCGTGATCGCCTCGAACAGCGTCTGGGTGATCGGCGGCGCCAGGCCAGCCGGCGTCACCACCGCGTACCAGACCTGGGCGTCCATGCCCTTGCCCGGCATGACCTCGTCCATCGACGGCACCGCCTCCAGCCCCGGGACGTAGCTGACCCGCGCCGCCGAGCCGACCGCGAGTGCGCGGAAGCGGCCTTCGCGCACATGCGGCATCAGCGCCGGCATCACGTCGAACATCATGTCGATATTGCCGGCGACGAGGTCCCCGATCGCCGGCCCGCCGCCGCGATAGGGAACGTGGGTGATGTCGATCTCGAGCGCCTTCTTGAGCTTCTCGATATAGAGGTGGCTCGTCGTGCCGGTGCCGCTGCTGCCCATGGTGACGCGGCCGGGATTGGCGCGGGCGAAGGCGACCAGGCCGGCGAAGTCGCGCCAGGGCCGTTGCGCATTGACCACCAGCAGGATGGTGCCGGAGCAGACGCGGCTCACCGGCGCCAGCTCCCGCAGCGGATCCAGCGTCATGCGGCTGCCGTAGAGGAACTTGTTGGCGGCGAGCGTGTTCGCCGCGGCCAGCATGATGGTGTGGCCGTCCTTCTCGGCCCGCGCGGTGTATTCGGCGCCGATATTGCCGCCGGCGCCGGCGCGGTTCTCGACCACGATCGGCTGGCCGAGGATCGGCTGCAGCCGCTCGCCCAGCATGCGGGCGGTGATGTCGAGCGCGCCGCCGGCGGCGATCGGCACGACGAGGCGGACGGGACGGTTGGGTGCCCAGCCTTGGGCGCGCGCCACGGCGGGCGCCGCGAGGCCGGCGGCGAGAACGAGACGACGGGACAACATCCGGGAAACTCCTCCGGGGGATTGCTACTGCGGCTCCAGCCCCACTTCGCGGGCGCGGGTGCCAAGGGTTTCGATCTGCCCGCGCAGGAAATCCTCGAATTCCCGCGGCGTGCTGCCCCGCGGCGTAAAGCCGAGGCGGCCAAGACGTTCCCTCACATCGGCTTGTGCCAGCACTTTGTTCAACGCTTCGTTCAGCCTGGCGACGACGGGCTGCGGCGTCGCGGCCGGCGCCGCCAGGCCGAACCACACGATCAGCTCGAAGCCGCGCACGGTCGCCCCGATCGGCGGGATCTCCGGGGCGAGCGGGAAGGGTTCCGCGGTGGTGACGCCGAGCGCCCGCACCCGGCCTTCCCGCACCTGCGCCAGGCCGTTGGCGAAATCGGTCAGCGTGCTGTCGACGCGGCCGGCCATCACGTCGGTCAGCGCCTCCGGCCCGCCGCGATAGGGGATCGGCGTCATCTGCACGCCGGCGAGACGGTTGATCCCCTCGCTGCCGATCAGCGCGCTGGCATTGCCGTGGCTGAAGGTGAGCGCGCCGGGGCGGGCGCGGGCGAGCGCCATCAGCTCCGCGACATTCTGCGCCGGGGAGGTGTTCGGCACCACGAGCAGGTAGGGCGCCTCGGCCAGGAAGCCGACCTGCGCGAAGTCGCGGATCGGGTCGTAGGCGAGGCGGCGCACCAGATAGGGGTTGAGTGCGCCGTTGGTGACCGAGAGCACCGCAAGCGTATGGCCGTCGGCGGGGCTGCGGGCGACGGAATCGGTGCCGACCACGCCGTTGCCGCCCGGGCGGTTGTCGACGAAGGCCGGCTGGCCGAGCTCCCGCCCGAGCGGCTCCGCGATCAGGCGCATCAGGCTGTCGGTGACGCTGCCGGCAGGGAAGGCGACGACGATCCGGACCGGGCGTTCCGGCCAGGCGGCGCGGGCCGCGGTCGCCACGAGCAGCACCGGCAGGGCAAGCGCCGCGCGGCGCGGGATGCCGGCGGTCATGGTGCGGCGCTCCCCTTGCCGGTCAGGTATCTGTCGATCTCGGTGTTGTCGGCCTTGGGGCCGAGCTCGGCGAGCGCTGCGCCCCAGATGCGGCGGCAGAGCGCCAGCGCCTCCGCCTCCGCCCCGGTCTCGGTGGCGATGGCGCCGGCGGTTTCGAGGTCCTTGCGCATGAGGCCGAGCTGGAAGCCGCCGGCGTAGCGGCCGGAGATGATCTCCTGCCGCAGCTTGGTTTCGGTCGCGACGTTGCGGCCGGAGGAGGCGTTGAGCACGTCGGTGAAGACCTTGAGGTCGAGCCCGAGGCCGTCGGCCATGCGCAGCGCTTCGACGGAGGCCAGCAGCCCCGCCGCATAGACGTAGTTGTTGAGCGCCTTCATCGCATGCGCGCTGCCGACCGCGCCGGTGCGGATGATCTTCTCCCCCATCGCGCGCATCGCCGCCTCGGCGGCGGCGAAGGACGCATCGTCGCCGCCGATCATGATCGCGAGCGTGCCGGCCCGCGCCTTGACGACGCTGCCCGAGACCGGCGCGTCGATCAGCGTCGCTCCCTGTGCCGCGGCCAGGCCGGCGAGCCGCCTGGTCTCGCCGGGGATCGAGGAGCCCATGTCGACGACGACGCTGCCGGCGCGCAGCGCCGGCAGAAGCCCGCTTTCGCCTTCCGCGACCGCGGCGACGACGGCGCTGGTCGGCAGCATGAGGAGCGTCAGGTCGCAGGCGGCCGCCACCTCGGCCGGGGTCGCGGCGAAGGCGAGCTTGCCCTCCGGCGCATCCTCGGCGAGGGCGGCGCGCGCCGCTTCCGCGCTGTCGCAGGCGAGCAGCGAGAATCCCTTGGTCAGCAGGCAGCGGGCCATGGGCAGGCCCATCATGCCGAGCCCGATGAAGCCGATGCTGCTCGGCGCGACGTCGGAGGCCATGCGGCGCCCCTCCCCTGTTCCACTGCGACGACTGTTGGACGGCGCCCTAGGCCTTGGCAAGCGGGCCCGCCCAGGCGGGCGGGCGGCGCGCGCGGAAGGCGGCGATGCCTTCCGCCGCCTCGGCGCTCTCGGCACGGCGCGCAAAGGCCTCGGCGCCGGCCTCGGCATAGCCCGCCGGCACCACCGGGCCGAGGGCCGCGAGCAGCGCCTTGGTTTCCGCGAGCGCGCCGGGTGCCCCTTGCAGCACGTCGCCGATCACCGCATCGACGAGGGCCGCGAGGCCGGCCGCATCCCCGGCGATGCCGTGCACCAGGCCGATGCGGCGCGCCTCCGCCGCCTCCACGACATGCGCCTGCAACACCAGCCGCGCCGCCTCGCTGCGGCCGGTGCGGCGGGCGATCCAGGGCAGGATCTGCGCCGCGACCAGGCCGCGCCGCGTCTCGGGTGCTGCGAAGCGCGCATCGCCAGTGGCGAAGACGAGGTCGGCCGCGCAGGCGAGGCCGAGCCCGCCGGCATGCGCGGCCCCTTCGACGGCCGCGACGACGACCTGCGGCAGTCCCGCGAGCCCGGCCAGGATCGCGCCCATCCGCCGGTTGCGGACCAGCGCCGCCTCCCCTTGGGCGAGCTCGGTCAAATCGAGCCCGGCGCAGAAATGCCCGCCGGCGCCAGCGAGCACCAGGATTCGGACCCCGGGATCGGCCGCGCAATCGGCAATCAGAGTTTCGAGGGCAGCGAAGAGCGCGCCGTTCAGCGCGTTCCGCCGCGCCGGGCGGTGGAGGGTCGCGCGCAGCACCGCGCCCTCGCGCGACCGCAGCAGCGGGTCTTCCTCGGCCATGCCCATGCCTCCCTGTCTCCCTCTCCGATAGCACGCTAGAGAGCATGCGACAGGGGGACCGCGCATGAGCGTCGCACTCGGCATCATCGGCTTCGGCATCATGGGCGAGCGGCTCCTGCGCGCCGCCCTCGACCACGACCCCGCGGTGCTGCGACCGGTCGCGGTCTGGGACCCGGCGCCGGAGGCCGCGGCACGGCTCGCCGCGGTCGCGCCCGGCCTGCCGATGCTGGCGAGCGCCGCCGCGGTGATCGAGGCCTGCGACTGCCTCTATATCGCCTCGCCGCCGGCGAGCCACCTCGATCATGCGCGGGCCGCCTTCGCCGCAGGCCGCGCCGCCTTCCTCGAGAAGCCGCTCGCGACCGATGCCGCGGCGGGGGCCGGGTTCGTCGCGGCGGCGGAGCGGGACGGCGCGCGGGCGGCGGTGAACTTCCCGATGGCCTCCTCCCCCGCCGTCGCGCAGCTCGCCGAGTGGCGCGGCGCGATCGGCGCGCCGCGGTCACTGGCCATAGAATGCTTCTTCGCGGCCTGGCCCCGCGGCTGGCAGCGGGAGGCGCAGGGCTGGCTCGACCGGCCGGAGCAGGGCGGCTTCACGCGGGAGGTGACCTCGCACTTCCTGTTCCTGACCCGCCGCCAGCTCGGCCCGCTGGCGCTGGAGGACGCCCGCGCCCGCTTCGATGCGCCCGGCCGCGCGGAGACCGCGATCGCGGCGCGGCTCACGGCCGGCGGCGTGCCGGTGACGCTCGCCGGCGGCGTCGGCGTCACGCTCAAGGACGACCACAATGCCTGGACGCTGGAGGCACCGGGCGGCGCGGTCCGGCTGCGCGACTGGTCCTTCGCCGAACGCCGCGCCGCCGACGGCACCTGGCAGCAGGCGCCGGATGCGCTGCCGAACGAGCGCATGCGGCCGCTGGTGCTGAAAGGCCAGCTCGACAAGGTGGCGGCGATGACCCGCGGCGAGCCGCATGGGCTGGCGACGCTGCGGGAAGCGCTGGAGGTGCAGCAGGTGGTGGAGGCGATCCTGGCGGCGCGCGGGTGATGCGTCGGCCCCACAAGGGAGGGCATTGGCCTGACCAGGCCCATCGCGAGGCAGGTGCTCCGCGGCGGGACGGCGAAGAAGCCGGCCATCCGAGGGTGATCGCCTGCTGAAAAGCCCACGTCGCGGGCGACGCCATCTGCCGGCGCTTGGTATGCTCAGGCGCCAACGGGCTTAAGCAGGCGCTGCATGGATGAAGATCGAATGGCGGCCGACCGGATGCTCGGCTTCCTGGCTCTGGCAGAGGGTCTGAAGCGCGAGTTGCGCCATTCCTGGCTGTCCGATGGCAGGCGCGAAAGCGTGGCCGAGCACAGCTGGTCCGTCGCGCTGATGGCCTTGCTCGCGAATGGGCGACTGCAACAACCGCTGCGATTGGATCGCGTGCTTGCGCTCGCCGTCGTTCATGACCTTGCCGAGGCGGAGATCGGCGACATCCCGTTCTTCGAGGCAAGCGAGCGCAAGGCGAGGAAGGCGAGCCTCGAACAGGCTGCCATGGATCGTATCGCAACCATGCTACCGATGCCGGAGGGGGATATGATCCGGCAGATCTGGCTGGAGTACGAAGCAGGAGAGACGCCAGAGTCGAAATTCGTGCGCGCGCTCGACCATCTGGAGGTGCAGATCCAACACAACCTCGCCGATCTCTCGACCTGGGAACCTGTCGAGTACGATCTCGTCTACACCAAGATGGACGGGCGCTGTGCGCACGAGCCCTTCCTGCGGCAACTCCTCGGCGGCATTCGCGCAGCGGCGGAGGCCAAGATGCGGGCCGGCGGGGTCGACGTGGATGCTGTGCGAGGACGCCTCGGTGTCGCAGCCACGCCTACGTCGCCGGAAGGGCTGGCGTGACGGACCTGAAAGCCGCCGGGTTGGCAAGGCAGCAATCTTCCGAAGGTGAGATCGGAAGACCTCACGAAGCCGCCGCCCGCCCGGTCGACAAGATGGTGCGATGACCCGCGGCGAGGCCTTCGACACGCAGCAGGTGGCGGAAGCTATCCTCGCCGCGCCAGCGCAGGGTGAACCCCCGCTGCGCTACTGTTTGATCTCCGGCTCGACGAGCCTGGCCAGGTTCCGAAGCGAGTCCTGCCACCCGAGATAGCAGGCCTCGGCGGGAATGAGGTCCGGGACGCCCGCCTGCACGATCTCCACCTCGGTGCCGACCGACACCGTCTTCAAGGTCACGGTCACCTCCATGACGCCGGGCAGGTTGGGATCGTCGAAGACGTCCGTGTAGCGAACGCGTTCGCCCGGGACGAGCTCGACGTATTCGCCGCCGAAGGCGTGGCTCTCGCCGGTGGTGAAGTTCCGAAAGGCCATCCTGAAGGTGCCGCCGACCTTCGCCTCCAGATGATGCACGGTGCAGGCGAAGCCGTTGGGCGGCAGCCATTTGGCGAGCGCATCCGCTTCGATGAAGGCGCGGTAGACCTTCTGCGGGCTGGTCGCCAGGACACGGTGCAGGCGTATGGTGCTGGGCATGGTCGCTCCTCCTCATGGACTGATCAGTCGCCAGGCATCGGCAGAACTAGCGGCGTCGCCGACCCATGCCCCCAGGACGAGCGGCGCTCCGCCGATCCGACACAGGGTTTCGGATTTTCTGATCAGGCCCGGCTCAGTAAGCCCCCGCCCAGCCGTCGCGGCGGGGGTCGGAGGCCGCCATGCGGACGCCGTTCTCCAGGATGCGGATCGCTTCCAGGCTGCAGGGGCCTTCGAGCGGCGGCACCACCTTCACCCGGTGGCCGAGCGCTTCCAGCGCCGGCGCGTGATGCGCCAGGCCCTGTTCGATGGTCAGCGCGTCGTCGCCCTCATGCGGCCAGTTGGCGGACTGGCCGTATTGGGAGGAGCTCCAGCGCGGCAGCTCCATTGCCTGCTGCGGATCGAAGCCGAAATCGCAGAGCGCCACGATCGCCTGCGCATTGACCTGCACCTGGTTGTCGGCGCCCGGGGTGCCGATGACGCACCAGGGCCGGCCATCCTTCAGCACCATCGGCGCATTCATGGTGTGGCGCACGCGGCGGCCCGGCGTCAGCAGGTTCGGGTGCCCCTCCTCCAGGTGCCAGTAGCTCATGCGGTTGTTGAGCAGCACCCCGGTCTCGCCGGCGATCACGCCGGAGCCGAAGGGTGAGTTGAGGCTCTGGATCGCGGAGACGGCGTTGCCGGCGGCATCGACGACGCAGAAATAGGTGGTGTCGCCGCCGCCGCGCTCCGGCTTCAGCGGCAGGTCCGCGGCGCGGTTCAGGTCGATCGCGGCGGCATGCTCGGCGGCGCGCGCCTCCGAGAGCAGCATCGCGAGCGGGATGTCGCGGCCGCGCGGATCGGCGCCATGCGCCTCGCGGTCCAGGAAGGCGCGCTTCTTCGCCTCCACCATCAGGTGGATCAGCGCCGTGCTGTCCCAACCGAGGGCCACGAGGTCGAAGCGGTCGAGGATGCGGAGCGTCTGGAGCAAAGTGAAGCCGGTCGAGTTCGGCGGCGTCTGCGCGACGGTGAAGCCGCGATAGGGCACCGCGATCGGCGCCACCTCCTCCGCCTGCATCGCGCCGAGATCCTCGGCCGTCAGCGGCACGCCGGCCGCCGCTGCGCCCGCGGTCAGCAGGGCCGCGAAATCGGCGCCCTCGGCCAGCGCCGCGAGCGTCTTCGCCAGCGCCGGCTGGCGGATGAGGGCGCCGAGCGGCGGCGGCGCGCCGTCCGGCAGGAACAGCGCGGCGGCCTGCGATCCGGGGGCGAGCCGCACGCGCTGCGCATCCGCGAAGTGGCGGAAGGAATGAGAGGCCGCGAAGCCGCCCGCCGCCGCCTCGATCGCGGCGGCGTAGAGCCGCGCTTGCGGCGCCTCCCCGCAGGTCGCGTGCAGCAGCGACAGCCCGGCATGGGCGCCGGGGATGGAGACCGAGAGCGGCCCGTGCAACGGGATGCCGCCGCGCTCGCGATAGCTGCCTGCGGTTGCCGACGCCGGCGCCGCGCCGCTGCCGTTGAAGACCCGGCCGCGCTGCCGCGCCGCATCCCAGACATGGTAGAAGCCGTCGCCGCCGAGGCCCGACATATGCGGCTCCACCACGCCGAGTGTCAGCGCCACCGCGACCGCGGCATCCGCCGCGTTGCCGCCGGCGCGCAGCATGTCGAGCCCGGCCTGCGTCGCCACCGGATGGTTGGAGGCGACCGCGCCATGGCGGCCCATGATCAGCGGGCGATGGGCGCGCGGCGTCGGCTGCATCGGCTCAATTGCTCCCGAGGTTCATGCGGGCGACGATCGGCGCCCAGCGCGCCACTTCCGCCCTGAGATGCGCGCCGGCCGCCGCCGGCGAGGTGTCCGGCCAGACCTCCACCCCCGCCACCGCCAGCCGCTGGCGCACCGCCGGATCCGCCAGCGCCCGCCGCGCCGTGTCGGAGAGGATCGCCATGACCTCGGGCGGCGTGCCGGGCTTGGCGCAGAGCACCTGCCAGGCGTTCAGCTCGTAACCAGCTATGCCCGATTGCGCGAGGCTCGGCAGCCCCGGCACCAGCGCCGAAGGCTCGGTCGAGGACACCGCGAGGCCGCGCACCAGCCCGTCCCGCATCAGCGGCGCGAGCATGGTCGGGCTGTCGATGGTGAAGCTCATCCGCCCGGCGACCAGGTCCTGCACCGCATTGGCGGCGGTGCGGTAAGGGACGATGGTGAAGTCGGCGCCGATCAGCTGCTTCAACAGCTCGCCCGCCATGTGGTTGGTCGCACCCGGATTGGCGGCGCCGTAATTCACGGCCTCCCCCCGCGCACGCAGCCAGGCGAGCAGCCCGGCCACATCCTGCGCCGGCACGCCGGGATGGACCGCGAGCACGAAGGGCTGCCGCGCGACGAGCGCCAGCGGCTCGAAATCCGCGACCGGGTCGAAAGGGAAGTTCGGGTAGACCGCGCGCATCACCGGATGGTTGTTGGTGACGATCAGGATCGCGTAGCCATCCGCCGCGCCGCGGTGGAAAGCGGCGGCGCCGACCGTGCTGCCCGCACCCGGCAGGTTCTCGGCCACCACCGGCCGGCCCAGCAGCGTCGCCATGGCATCGCCGAGGATGCGCCCGACGACATCGGTGACGCCGCCGACACCGACCGGGATCACCATGCGGATCGGCCGCGACGGGAAGCGCTCCTGCGCGGTCGCCGGCAACGCGGCGAGGGATGCGGCGGCGGCGAGGAGCTGGCGGCGGGCGGGCATCGGCGAGGCTCCGACGGTTTGCGGCGTCGCGCGGGTCAGGCAGGATGCGAAAGTATACAGAGGATCGGCGCCGATGCACCCCATCACCCTGCAGGAGCCCTTCCGCGCCCTGTTCTACGCGCCCTTCTATGCGGCGCTGGCGCGCGGCGCCTATGCGGCGGAAGGGGTGGAGGTGAGGCTCCGCTCCGGCGCGGTGCCCTCGCTCGCCAAGGATGCGGTGCTGGAGGGCGAGGCCGATATCGCCTGGGGCGGGCCGATGCGGCTGCTGCTGGCACATGACAAGGATCCGGCCTGCCCGCTGCGGCTGTTCGGCGCGGTCGTGATGGGCGATCCATTCCTGCTCGTCGGACGCCAGCCGCGTCCCACCTTCCGGCTGCCGGACCTCGCTTCCGTCACGCTCGGCACGGTGAGCGAGGTGCCGACGCCCTGGTGGACCTTGCAGGACGACATCCGCCGCGCCGGGCTCGATCCCGCTTCGCTCCGTCGCGTCACGGATGCGACGATGGAGGCGAACGCCGCCGCGGTGCTGGCCGGCACGCTCGATTGCGCCCAGCTCTTCGAGCCCTACGTCACGCGGCTCGAGGACGCAGGCTGCGCGGTCTGGCATGCCCAGGCGGCGCGCGGCCCGACCAGCTACACGGCCTATTACGCGCGGCAGGACGTGATCGCGGCACAACGGCCGGAGTTCGAGGCGATGGTGCGGGGGCTGGCGGCGACGCTCGCCTGGTTCGCGGATGCCTCGGACGAGGAATGCGCGCGGGAGATCGAGATGTTCTTCCCGGAGATGGTGCCGAGCCTGATCGCGCGCTGCATCGGGCGCTACCGGTCGCTCGGGGTCTGGACGGAGACGCCGGACTTCCCCCCCGCAGCGCTGGCGCGGCTGGAAGCGGCGATGCTGTCGGCGGGCGCGATCGCGCGCAGCCCCGGCTTTGCCGGCCTGGTGGCGGAAGGGGTGACCGAAGCGGCGCTCGCCTGAGCGCGGGCTAAGTGGCGAGCTTCGGTCCCGGCAGCTCGATCTCGATCGCGAGCGTCGACATGTTGCCGCCGCGGTCGACATTGACCGCGACCTTGCCCGGGTCGATCGCGACGTAGCGGGCCACCACCGCGACCAGCTCCTGTTGCAGCTTCGGCAGGAAATCCTCCCGCGTGCGGCTCACCCGCTCATGGGCGAGCACGATCTGCAGCCGCTCCTTCGCGGCCGTCGCCGTACTCCCCACGTCCCGCTTGCGGGCGCGGAAGATGTCGAGCCATCCCATCAGGCAGCCCTCCCCCCGAACAGGCGCTTGAACAGACCCTTCTTCTCCGGGTCCAGGAAGCGATGCGGGCGTTCCTCCCCCAGGAATCGCGCCACGCTGTCACCATAGGCCTGTCCGGCGACGCTTTCAGCATCCAGGATGACCGGCGTGCCGGTGTTGGAGGCACGCAGCACGCTCTCGCTCTCCGGCACCACGCCGAGCAGCGGGATCGCCAGGATCTCCCGGATGTCCTCGAGCTTCAGCATCTCGCCGCGCTCGACGCGCGCCGGGTCGTAGCGGGTGACGAGCAGATGCTCCTTCACCGCGTCCTTCTTCTCCTCGGCGCGCTTCGACTTCGATTGCAGCACGCCGAGGATGCGGTCGGAGTCGCGGACCGAGGAGACCTCCGGGTTGGTCACCACGATCGCCTGGTCGGCATGATACAGCGCCAGCAGCGCGCCCTTCTCGATCCCGGCCGGGCTGTCGCAGAGGATGTAGTCGAAATCCTTCGACAGCTCCTCGATGATGGACGCCACGCCTTCCTTGGTCAGCGCATCCTTGTCGCGGGTCTGGGAGGCGGGGAGGATCGCCAGCGTATCGACGCGCTTGTCGCGGATCAGCGCCTGGTTGAGCTTCGCCTCGCCCTGGATGACGTTGACGATGTCGAACACCACCCGGCGCTCGACGCCCATGATGAGGTCGAGGTTGCGCAGGCCCACGTCGAAATCGATCACCACCGTCTTCTTGCCGCGCTGCGCGAGGCCGGTCGCGAAGGCGGCGGAGCTGGTGGTCTTGCCCACGCCTCCCTTGCCGGAGGTGACGACGACGACCTGTGCCATGCCCAAAACTCCCCCTCTGTCCTACCCGGCCGCGCCCGACCCGATCGGGTCGAAGCGCAGGCTCTCGCCCGCGAGGCGGACCTGCACGGCACGCCCGATCGGCGCGCCCGTCAGCCCCTCGCGCACCGCGTAGTAGCCGGCGATGGAGACGAGTTCCGGGTCGAAATTCTGCGCGAAGATGCGCGCGTCCATGTCCTCCGCGCCGCCGGCGATCGCCCGGCCGCGGAGCGCGCCATAGACGTGCAGGTTGCCGTCGGCGATCACCTCGGCCCCCGCGTTCACGGTGCCGGTGATGATCAGGTCCGCCCCCTGGGCCCAGACGCGCTGCCCGGCGCGCACCGGCTGGTCGACGATCATGGTCGGGCGCCGGCTGCCCGCGGCAGGCGCCGGCGCGGCGGCGGCAGCCGGCGGCGCAGGCTCGGCGGCCGGCGGCGCGGACGCCGCCGGTGCGACCTCCCGCGGCTCGTCGCTGCCGGATTGGCGGAGCGGCGGCAGCCCGGCCGCGATCGCCGCCTGGCGCAGCTCCGGCGTGCCGCCCACGGTGCCGATCGGCACGATCTCGAGCGCGCGGAGCGCCTTCACGAGGCCGGCGAAATCCATCTCCGCCGGCGCCACCGCCAGATCCGCGAGCCCCACCACCACCGGCGCGAAGCGCAGGAAGCCGGGCGCGCGGCGGAACTGGTCGCCGAGCGCCGGCACCACCTGATCGATCCGGGAATCGAGCAGGCGCAGCACCAGCAGGTTGAAATTGGCGCCGCGCAGGCGAAAGGGCTCGATGCGGGGCTGGGGCACGGCGGACATACGGGCCCGGTCCATCCTCTGGCTGGGGTGAAGGGCGCGACTCGGGCCAGGCCCGGACGCGCATAAGGTAGCAGGAAGCTATAGCCGCCGGGCGCGGCGGGGCGAAGCCCCGGATCGCCCGGAAAAGCTGCGTCCCCCGGCCTTCCGCGCCCGCAACGGGGCGCCCATAGTCGGGGCGTCCAAGGGAGCATGCGGTGCAGCCGATCATCCTGAACGAGCCCTTCCGGGCCGTCTTCTACGCCCCCTTCTACGTCGCCGAGGCGCGCGGCCTCTATGCGCGCCAGGGCGTCGAGGTGCGGCGCGACACCGCCGGCGACCCGGCCCGCGCGGCCGACAACCTGCTCGAAGGCCGCGCCGATGTCGCCTGGTCCGGCCCGATGCGGGTGATGCTGCTCCGGGCGCGCGATGCCGCCTGCCCGCTGAAAAGCTTCGCCGCCATCGTGATGAAGGACCCCTTCTACCTGATGGGCGCGGCGCCCCGCCCGGGCTTCGCGACAAGCGACCTCGCGGCGCTTCGCCTCGGCGCGGTCGCCGAGGTGCCGACGCCCTGGTGGTGCCTGCAGCAGGATATCCGCGACGCCGGGCTCGACCCCGATACCCTCGCCGTCACGCTCGGCCCCTCGATGGCCGAGAACGCTGCGGCACTCCGCCACGGCACCCTCGACGTCGCGCAGATGTTCGAGCCCTTCGCGAGCCAGGTCGAGGATTCGGGCGGCGCCGTCTGGCAGGCCGCCGCCGATCGCGGCCCGGCCGCCTACACGGCACTCTACGCGACCGAGGCGCGCATCGCCGAACGCGGCGCCGAATTCGCGGCGATGATCCGCGCGCTGCGCGACGCGCTGGCCTGGATCGCCGATGCCGAGCCCGCCGAGATCGCGGCGACCATCGCGCCGCTGTTCCCGGACCTGCCGCAACCGCTGCTCGCCCGCGCCCTCGGCCGCTATCGCGCCAACGGCATCTGGACCGCGGATCCGCGCTTCCCGCGCGCCGCCTTCGACCGGCTGCTGACATCGATGGCAAGCGCCGGCCAGCTCCCGCGCCTGCCGAGCTTCGAGGACTGCGTCGACGAGGCCATCGTCGAACGAGCGCTCGCCGAATGAAGACGGAGCCGGGCAACCGCGCCGACTATCGACGCTTCGTCAGCCTCGACACGCGCTGGATGGACAACGACGTCTACGGGCATGTGAACAACGTCACCTACTATTCCTGGTTCGACACCGCCGTCGCCCGCTTCCTGGTCGAGGAAGGCGTGCTCGACATCGGATCGAGCCCGGCGATCGGCCTCGTCGTCGAAACCCAGTGCCGCTACTTCGCGCCGATCGCCTTCCCGGACCGCATCGCCTGCGGCCTCCGCTGCGGGCGCATCGGCACCTCCTCCGTCCGCTACGAGATCGCGGTGTTCCGGGAGGCGGAGGAGCGCGCCAGCGCGGAAGGCCATTTCGTCCATGTCTATGTCGACCGCGCGACGCAGAAGACCCCGACCCCGATCCCCGAACGGCTCCGCGCCGCCCTCGCCGCCCTCGTCGTGACCTGACCCGTTGCGCCCCGCCCGCCGAGCCGCAACACTGGAGTTCCCATGACCAAGTTCGAACCGCTCAGGCGCCTCGCGATCCTCGACGATTACCAGGGCGCAACCCTCTCGCTCGGCCCCTGGCAGGATGCGCCGCCGACGCTCGAGGTCACCGTCTTCCGCGACACGCTCCATGACCCCGATGCGCTGGCGGCGCGGTTGGCACCCTTCGACGCCATCCTCGCGATGCGCGAACGGACGCCCTTCCCCCGCGCGCTGGTCGAACGCCTGCCCAACCTCCGCCTGCTCATCAGCACCGCGCGCCGCAACCGCTCCTTCGACGTCGCCGCCTGCCGCGAGCGCGGCATCACCGTCTGCGGCACGCCGGATTTCGGCGCGCCCACGGTCGACCTCGCCTGGGGCCTGATCCTCTGCCTCGCGCGCGACATCCCGCGCCAGCAGGCCAGCCTCCGCGCCGGCACCTGGCAGACCGGCATCGGCATGGGCCTCGAAGGCCGCACCCTCGGCGTGATCGGCCTCGGCAAGCTCGGCGCCCGCGTCGCCAAGGTCGGTGCCGCTTTCGGGATGACCGTCCTCGCCTGGAGCCAGAACCTGACCGCCGAACGCGCCGCCGAAGCCGGCGCCACCCGCGTCGAGAAGCACGAGCTGCTCGCCGCCGCCGACATCGTCTCCCTCCACCTCGTGCTCTCGGACCGCTCGCGCGGCATCATCGCGGCCTCCGACCTCGCGCGCATGAAACCGACCGCCTTCATCGTGAACACCAGCCGCGGCCCGCTGATCGACCAGGACGCGCTGATCGCCGCCCTGCGCGAGGGCCGCATCGCCGGCGCCGGCCTCGACGTCTTCGACGCGGAGCCGCTGTCGCCCGACCACCCGATCCTCGCCGCCCCCAACACCGTGCTGACGCCGCATCTCGGCTACGTGTCGGAAGACAACTACCGCGCCTACTTCGCCGGCGCGGTGGAAGCGATCAACGCCTTCGAAGCAGGGCACCCGATCCGGGTGATGGAGCCATGAGCCACCTTCCCCTGGGCTGGGACAGCCTCGACCAGGCCGCGCGCGACACCGCCTACAACAACACCGACGCGGTCCCCGACAGCGCCGTCCTGATCGCCGAGCGCAACGCCACCAGCGCCACCTACCGCGCCGCCCGCACCCGACACCTCGACCTCCGCTTCGGCGAGACCGAGCGCGAAGCCTGGGACATCTATCCCGGCCCCGATGCCAACGCCCCAGTCCTCGTCTTCATCCATGGCGGCTACTGGCAACGCAACCGACGCGAAGACTTCGCCGCGCTGGCCGAAGGCGCCAACGCCATGGGCTGGTCGGTCGCGATGAACGGCTACACCCTCGCCCCCGACGCCTCCCTCACCCGCATCGCCTGGCAGGTCCAGGCCGGTCTCGACTGGCTCTCGGCCCACGGCGCCGAACACGGCGCCGCCGGACCCATCATCGCCTCCGGCTGGTCCGCCGGCGGCCACCTCGCCGCACTCGCCGCCGAACACCCGGCCGTCACCGCCGCACTCGCGATCTCGGGCGTCTACGAACTCGCCCCGATCCGCGACACCTACCTCAACGCCGCCCTGCAACTGACCGAGGCCGAGATCGCCGACCTGTCGCCGATGCGCCGCCCCGTGGTGCAGAAGCCGATCGCCGTCGCCTACGGCGCCGCCGAACTCCCGGAGCTCTGCCGCCAAAGCCGCGACTTCCACTGGATGCGTGCCGCCGCCCAGGCACCCGGCCCCCTCATCCCGATCCCCGGCGCCGACCACTTCCGCGTCCTCGAAGCCTTCCGCCAACCGGAGGGCATGCTGCTGCGGGCGGCGGCGGCGCTGCTGGTGTGAGGTTGCAACTGGGAGAGGCTTTGCCTCTCCCAGACCCTCACCACCAGGAGCATAGATGCTCCTGGACCTGCTTCACTTGGTGCCAAGCCTTGGGAGGGGCCGCCCGCTTCGGGGCGGCCCCTCCCAAGGCTTGGCGTCAAAAGCAAACGGGGTCGAGGGGCCTGTAGGCTCCTCGTGGGTGGGGTCTGGGGAGGGCAAAGCCCTCACCAGGGCAACATCACATCACCAGGAACCGCGCTGCCGCGTCGGCCAGCACCTGGGCTCCGAGGGCGAGGTCGTCTTCCTTGGTGTCTTCGGCCCAGTGGTGGCTGATGCCACCGATCGAGGGCACGAAGAGCATCGCGACCGGCAGTTGCTTCGCGATGATCTGGGCGTCGTGTCCGGCGCCGGACGGCATGCTCTGCCAGAGGGCGGGGGCGTGGGTTTCGGCGGCCGCTTTCAATGCGTCCTGCATGCGGGGATCGCAGAGGGCGGGGGTGTCGAGGCGGAGCGCCGAGAGGGTTGCCTGGCAGCGTTCGCGGCGGTTGCTCTCCTGGATCAGGGCGCGGAGGCCGGCTTCCAGGCGATTGAGGACCGTGATGTCGGTGTCGCGGAACTGGAAGAGGATCTCGGCGCGGCCGGGGATGATGGAGGGGGCGCCGGGGTCGAGCGCGATGCGGCCGGTGGTCCAGACGGTGCGGTCGCCGCAGAGCATCGGGAAGTGCTGGTCGATGGCGGCGAGCAGGCGGATGGCGGTGAGGCCGGCGTCGCGGCGTTCGGCCATGGTGGTGCCGCCGGCATGGTCCTGCTGGCCTTCGATCACGATCCGCCACTGCCAGATGGCGACGATGCCGGTGACGACGCCGAGGCGGAGGCCGGCCTGTTCGAGTTGGGTTCCCTGCTCGATATGCATTTCGAAGAAGCCCTTGTAGCGATCGGCGTCGAGGCGGAGGCGGGGGATTCCAGCGAGCCCGGCTTCGGCGATCGCGTCGCGGAGCGGGGTGCCGGTGGTGCGGTCGCGGCTGGAATCCATTTCCTGTTCGGTGAGGTCACCCACGAGCGATCGGCTGCCGGGGAAGCCGATCTGGAAGTGCCCTTCCTCGTCGGCGAAGGCGCAGACGTCGACGGGCAGGCCGCTGCGGGCGAGGGCGAGGGCGCCGATGACGCCGAGCGCGCCGTCGAGCCAGCCGGCCTCGTTCTGGCTTTCGATATGGCTGCCGGAGAGCAGGTGCGGGCCGCTGCCGGGATGGCGGCCGAAGACGTTGCCGATGCCGTCGATGCTGGGTTCCAGCCCCACTTCGGCCATGCGCTGCATCAGCCAGCGGCGGCTTTCCATGTCCTGGGGCGAGAAGGTCGGGCGGTGCACCCCGGTCTTGAAGCGTCCGATCTGGCGCAGCGTGTTCAGGTCTTCGAGGAAGCGGGCGGTGTCGACGGTCGGCACGGTCGGGATCCTTAACAACCGGACATTATGCTGAGCGCATTTCGCAGATGCAGCAACGGTTTGGCGTGACATCACGTTTGCGTCATGACTGTATACGCCGATGCCGGGAGTTTCGTGGATGCCGAGCCGTCGTGCCGTGCTGGCGCTTGCCGCCGGCTGTGCCGTCGCGCGTGGGGCGGCGGCGCAGGGCGTGCGGCCGGCGGCGGCTGCGGGGCCGCATCGGCTGGTGGTCCCCTTCCCAGCTGGCGGCCCGATGGACGGCGTGGCGCGGCTGATGGCACCGGCGTTGCAGGCGGAGCTCGGGCAGCCGGTGATGGTGGAGAACCGGCCGGGCGGCGCGGCGGTAGCGGCGACGGAGGCGGTCTCGCGCGCGGCGCCGGATGGCCAGACGACGCTGATGGTCGCCAATTCCTTCCTGATCGCGGCGTCGATGAAGCCGAACCTGGCGTATGACCCGCTGCGCGATTTCCGCCCGATCGCGCTGCTGACGGTGATGCCGCATGTGCTGGTGGTGGCGCCGCGGGTCGCGGAGGATTTCGCCGGTTTCCTGGCGGCGGTGCGGCGGCCGGGCAGCGGGCTGTCCTTCGGATCCTATGGCAGCGGCAGTTCGAGCCATCTGGGGGCGGAGCAGCTCAAGCTGCTGGCGCGGCTGAATGCGATGCACGTCCCGTATCGGGGCGCGGCGCAGGCCTATTCGGGGCTGTTCGCGGGGCGGGTCGAGTTCATGTTCATGCACGAGCCGGACGTGGCGCAGCCGATGGCGGCCGGCCAGATCCGGCCGCTGGCGATCGCCGCCGCCGCGCGGTCGCCGCGCATGCCGGAGGTGCCGACCTTGGCCGAGCTCGGCTTCGGCCAGGTGATGTCGGACACCTGGTTCGGCGTGGTCGCGCCGGCCGCGGTGCCGGGGCCGGTCGCGGCGCGGCTCTCGGCCGCCTGGCTGGCGGCGCTGGCGCGGCAGGAAGTGACGGCGCGGCTCGGCGAGCAGGCCTTCGGCATCCTCGGCATCGGCGCCGAGGATTTCGGCGCCCGCATGCGGCGCGACTTCGCGGCCTATGCGGAGGTCATCCGGGCGGCCAATGTGCGGGCGGACTAGGGCTGACCGCCTCTGATCCGGTCTCCGTCCCCGCGAGCCTTGAACGTCCGATGCAGCGCCATCTCACTATCCTGTTCATCCTCGCCGTTACCCAGATCATCGGTTGGGGAACGGTGGGTGTCCTGCCGGTGATCGCGAGGCCGGTCGCGACAGAGTTCGCGGCGTCTCTTCCTTCGGTCTTCCTCGGAACATCGGTCATGTACGTCGCCATGGCGTTCGCCGCACCCTGGGCCGGCGGCGCCTTCCGCCGGTTCGGCACGCGGCAGGTCATGGCGGCGGGAGCAGGCCTGATCGGGCTGGGCCTCTGCCTCCTTGCCGTGGCGCCGAACCTTCCGGCCTTCCTGGGGGCATGGGCGCTGATCGGGATGGCGGGGGCCATGTTCCTGACGACCTCGGCCTATGCCTTCATCGCGGAATACGCCGATGACCACGCACGCAGCCTGATCGGCATGCTCATGCTCGTCACCGGGCTGGCGGGCAGCGTATTCTGGCCCGTCACCGCCTTCCTCGACCATCTGACCGGCTGGCGAGGAGCCATCCTTGCCTATGGCGGCATCATGGTGCTGCTGATCTATCCGCTGATCCGGTTCGGACTGCCGGTGACCGAAGCCACGACCAGCGAAGCCGCCCCACGAGGAGCGGCGCCGAAAGGGTCTGTCTTCGCCCTGCTGGTGACAGCCATCGCCCTGAACAGCTTCGTCACCTTCGGCGTTCAGTCGGTGGGGATCGAGCTCCTGCAAGCGATGGGGGCGGAGCTTTCCGTATCCATCGCCGTCGCGTCTGCCCTCGGGGTGTTCAAGGTCGGGGGACGCGTGATCGACATTCTGGGCGGGCCGCGATGGGACGGGCTGTCCACCGCGCTCGTCTCAGGCGCGATGATGCCACTGGGGCTGGCTGCGATCTGGATGGGCGGTTCAGGGCTTCCATCGATGACCGGCTATCTGGTGCTGTTCGGCATCGGTAGTGGAGCCTTTGCCGTGGCGCGCGCCACGATGCCACTCGTCTTCTACGACAAGGCCGACTACGCGGCCGCGATGTCGACCATCGCCCTGCCGATGAACCTGGTCAACGCTCTGGCACCGCCGGTGCTCGCCGCGCTGCTGACCGGCATCGGAGCGCAGGCCGTGTTTGCCGTCCTTGGCGGTTTAAGCGTGGCGGCTTTCGCCGTCCTGCTTCGACTGAAGGCGCTGACGGCCCGATCGGCGCGCGCCGAATGATCACGCCTTCGGGCTTCACTGCGTCCAGAGCGTGATCGCGATCACGTCCGGTTCGATGGGGACGCTGTCGTCGCGGCTGCCTTCGAATTCCATCCAGCTGATGCGCGCCGTGACCGTGGCCGCATCCAGAAGAAAGACGGGCCCCGCAGGCAAGGGATTGGGCATCGACGGGCTCGAGATGCCGAACCGCTGCGAGGGGAAGTTCACCTTGGTTGTCTCAACCCGCGTCCATGGCTTGCCGCTCATCGGCTCCACGGGCGCGTGGTCCGGCTCGGACTCGTAGATCGCAATCTGGATGTGCTGCTGCAGGCAGTCCTGCGTGTAGATCACCATCCCCGCCGGCGGCACGAAGAGGCGGGAGACCTCCATCTCGGCCGTGATCTCGGTTGGAGGCATGAAGGACGCGTCTTCGCCGTCGATGAGATAGAATTGGCCGTAGTCGGACTGCCACGCGAAGCGGGCCCAACCACGCGGCGACAGAAAGCGCGTCATGCCCGATCCCCCTTCCTCAGAACCTCAACGGCTTTCCAGCGTCAGGCCGCCATCGACGGTGACCGTCTGGCCGGTGACCATCGCGGCGCCGGCCAGCAGGAAGACCATCACCTCGGCCAGATCCTCCGGCCGGCAGCGGCGCTTGAGCAGCGCCTTCTCGGCCGAAGCCTGGCGCCGCTCCTCGGTCCATTCGACCATCCAGGTGGAATCGACCGCACCCGGCGCGATGGCGTTGACCCGGACATCCGGCGCCAGGCCGCGCGCCAGGTTCTTGGTCAGCGAGATCACGCCGGCCTTGGTCGCACCATAGGCCATGGAGCTGCCGGGCGAATCGAGGCCGGCGATGGAGGCGACCGAGACGACCGCGCCCTTGGCGGCGCGGAGCGCGGGTGCGGCTGCCTTGGTGCAGCGGAAGACGCCGAGCAGGTTCACCTCCAGCACCGTGGTCCAGAGCTGCTCGGTCAGCCGGTCGAGCTCGGCCGGGCGGATGATGCTGGTGGTGCCGGGCGTGCCGGCATTGTTGACCAGATAGTCGAGGCGGCCGAGATCGGCGACGGCCTTCTCCACCATCCGCGGCGCATCGGCGGCATCGCCGACATTGCCCGGCGCGGCGATCACGTCGAAGCCCTCGGCGGCGAGCCGCGCCACCTGTTCGGCGCCGCGGGCGTCGTCGGCCAGGTGGTTGATCGCGACGCGGCAGCCGTTGCGCGCCAGCATCGCGACGGTCGCGAGCCCGATGCCGGAGGCGCCGCCGGTGACGAGGGCGGTCTTGCCCTGAAGCTCGTAGCGGATGCTCATGATGCGCGGTCCATCCCTGCCATGGTGCCGATGCGGCGAAGCGCCTGCTTGAGCGCGAGCAGCCGGCGGTCGCGCGCCTCGAACAGCGCCGCGGGCTCGCCCTGCCAGTCGTAGAAGCCGGCGCCGGCCATCACGCCGGTGCGCCCGGCGGCGACCGCGGCGTCGAGCGCATCCGACTGCCCGCGCACCTCCGGCGGCGCGTACATCCTGTTGCGCATCGCGTCCTGCATCATGGACAGGCCGGTGAAATCCGCCTTGGCCAGCACGCCGAGGATCGGCAGGCGCAGCGCGATGCCATGGATGATCGCGGCATCGATCTCCTCGGCCGAGGCGACGCCGTCGTCGAGCAGCTTCTGCACCTCGAGCCCGATCGCGCTCTGGATGCGGTTGGCGATGTAGCCGGGCACGAATTGCCGCATCACGATCGGCTGCTTGCCCATCGCGGCGCAGAGGGCGCGCACTGTCTCGATGCAGGCGGGGTCGGTCTCGGGGCCGCCCACGATGTCGACGAGGTCGACGAGGTAGGGCGGCGTGTACCAATGCGCGATCAGCGTGCGCGCCTGGCGCGCCGCCGGCATCAGCGGGAAGATGTCGAGGTAGGAGGTGTTGGAGGCGATGATCGCGTCCGACGGTGCGACCGCGTCGAGCTCGGCGTAGAGCGCCCGCTTCGCATCGGGCTTCTCGACGATCGCTTCCACGATCAGCTCGGCGCCGTCGACGGCCTCGGCGAGCGTCGCATGGCGGGTCAGCGCCTGGGCGAGATGGGCCGAGGTCCAGCCTTCGGGCACCTCGCCGGCGGCGGCGAGCGTCGCGAAGGCCTTGCCGATCAGCGCCTCGGCGCGGTCGAGCGTCGCCGGGTTGCTGTCGGTCAGGCGCACCTCGTGCCCGCCGAGGGCGAAGACCAGCGCCAGCGCATGGCCCATGGTGCCGGCGCCGAGGACGGCGACATCAGCCATGATCCGGGGTCCAGGGCGCGGGCGCGCGGGCTTCGATGTCGGTCACCACATCCACGACGACGGTCTCCTTGGCAGCGATGGCGCGTTCCAGCGCGGGGGCAAGGTCTTCCGGCCGCTCGACGCGGATGCCCGAAAGACCAAAACTGCGCGCGACGGCGGTGAAGTCGGTCGGGCCGAAGCGCAGCAGCTCGGCGGCCGCTTCGGGCCGGTTGCCGGCGTTGCGCACCAGGTTGGGCCAGCCCTGGCCGAAGCCCGAATTGTTGTTGACGATCAGCACCACCGCGATGCCGCGCCGGCGCGCCGTCTCGAGCTCCGCCAGGTGGTAGTAGAGTGCGCCGTCGCCCGACCAGCAGAGGACGGTGCGGTCGGGGGCGGCGCATTTGGCACCGAGGGCGGCCGGGAAGGACCAGCCGAGCGAGCCGGCGGCGCGGAGATAGGTCTGGCCGGGCGCCAGCTCCACGCAATTGCCGGTCCAGATGCCGGAATAACCGGTATCGGCGACCAGGATGCCGTCCGCCGGCAGCGCTTCGGTGATGGCGCGGCCGAGATCGGCGGGGTCGATGGCACTGCCGGGCGCGGTGCGGCGCGTTGCCCATTCGGCGCGCCAGGCAGCGATCGCCGCCTGTGCGGCGGCGAGGTAGGCGCCATCCCGCGCCGGCCGGCCGAGTGCCGCGCCGAGCGCGCGGAGGCCTGCCCGGGAATCGGCCTGCACGGCGACGACAGCAGGGTAGGAGCGGTCGAACTCGGACGGATCGGCGTCGATCTGCACGATGCCGCTGCCGGGCTTCGGTGTGCGCCAGTAGTTGGTCAGCATGTCGCCGGTATCGGCGCCAACGAAGAGGATGAGGTCGGCATCGGCGAGGATGCGGTTGGTGGGCGGCCCGGCATAGGCGCCGGCGACGCCGATGTGCAGGGCGTGGCGCGTGTCGACGATGCCGCGCGCGCCGAGCGAGGTCGCGATCGGCGCCGAGAGCGCTTCGGCGACGACGAGGAGCTCTTCCCCGCAGCCGGAGAGCGCCGCCGCATCGCCGGCGACGATCGCGACGCGGCCGGCGGCGAGCAGCGCCTTGGCGGCGCCCGCGATCGCGGCGGGATCGGGTTCCGGCCGGTGCATCGGCACGCGGAAGGCCGAGAGGTCGGCGGGCGGCGTGGCGACGCTGCCGGCTTCGATCACCTCAGCCTGCAGCCCGAACAGGTCGAGATGCACCGGCCGCGGCGGCATCGCGACCGCGGTCGCGAAGGCCTGGCGCAACGCCCGCGGCAGGTCCGCGGCATCGGCGAGATCGGCCGAGAGCTTCGTCACGGGCGCGAACAGCGGCGCGTGATCGAGCTCCTGATAGGCGTTGCGGTGCTGGTGCGCGGGCACCTTGCGGCCGGTCAGCGCGACGATCGGCGTGTGGTGCAGATACGCGTCCTGGAGGCCTGCCGCGAGGTTGGCTGCACCGACCGACTGCGCCGCGACGACACCCGGGCGGCCGCTGACGCGGGCATAGCCGTCGGCCATGTAGACCGCCGCCTTCTCGGTATGCGCGAGCACCGGCGCGACACCGGCGGCGGCGAGCCCGAGCAGCGTCCGGCGCAGCACCGCGTCCACGAAGAACACATGCGTCTGACCCGAGGCCGCGAGACTCTGCGCCAGCCATTCCGCACCGGTCATCGCCATGCCGTTTCCTTCCCGCAGATCGGGCAGCAGGCTGCACCGCGCGGCGCATCGCGGCAAGGCCGTGGATCGGCGGCAGCCGACGCTCGCAGATCAGTTGGCGGCGCCGGGCGGGATGGACGGCAGCAGGTCGAGCGTCTGCCAGGCGATACCGTCCGGCGATGCCTTGGCGATCGACTTCAGCCGCGCGATCTCGGTCAGCAGCTTGTCCGGGTCGCAGCCTGGCTGCCGCGCCGAGATCTCGAGCACCGCGGCCGAGCAGCGCAGCAGCGGGAAGAATCGCTCCCGCCCGTCGCGGTCCTTGCCGGGCACCCTGCCCTCCTCCCGCTCGCGCGGATCGTAGAACATCGCCGCCGAGCCCGCGAAGTCGTCGAGCAGCAGGCGGAGGCGCAGCATGAATTCCGGCCCGTCGAGGCCGCGGATGCCGATGAAGAAGTCGTCGCCGCCGACATGGCCGAGGAAGACGCCGTCGCGTTCCGGGAAATGCCGCCGCATCGCCTCGGCGAACAGGATGATGGCGCGGTCACCGATGCGGAAGCCGTAGCGGTCGTTGAACGGCTTGAAGTGGTCGAAGTCGAAGTAGCAGAGATGCCGCGCCTCCTCCGAGCGGATCGAGGCATCGGCGGCATGCGCCGCGACCGAGAGGTTGCCGGGCAGCCGGGTCAGCGGGTTCTGGTCCAGCGCCAGCCGCAGCCGCTTCTCGTTCAGGATGCCGACCAGCGCGCCGGCAGAGACGAAGCCGGCATAGCGGCCGGCATCCTGCAGCAGCAGCCCGTCGCAGCCGGCCGGCGCGGCGCCGAAGCTGCGGAGCAGCGTCTCGGCATCGGCATGGATGCTGGCGACCGGGCATTCGACCATGAACTTGGCGACCGTGTTCTGGGTGTTCGGGTTGCGCAGCAGGTCGCGCCCGAAGCGGCCATAGATCAGGCTGCGCAGGTCGCGTTCCCGGACCACGCCCTTGGGCGCGCCGACGCCGTCGACCACCGGCACGATCGACTGCTCGCCGCCGCGGCGGAAGACGTCGAAGACGCGCTCGATATGGTCGTCGCGCCCGACCGTCTCCAGCCGTTCGATCGCGGCCAGCAGCAGCTCGCTGTCGCCGGCATCGGTCCGGCGGCGGCGTTCGCGGCCGACCGCGGCGACGAGTGCCGGATAGGCGGACAGCACCGCATCCGGATCCGCGGTCGGGTGTGCCACGTAGTAGCCCTGGATCAGGTCGCAGCCGAGCTCCCGCGCGACCAGGAAATCCGCCTCCGTCTCGACGCCTTCGGCGATGACCATCAGGCCGAGGGTATGGGCGAAATCGGCAATGCGGCCGACGAACAGGCGCTTGCGCGGATCCTTGGCGATGCCGTCGATCAGGAAGTGGTCGATCTTGACGTAGTCGATCCCGCCATCGAACAGCAGCCGGATCTCGGAATGGCCATGGCCGAAATCATCGGCCGCGAAGCGCATGCCGCGCTTGCGGCATTGTACCAGCATCTGCCGGAAGCCGGGCAGCGAGACGGTCTCGTGCCGCTCCGACAGCTCGATGCAGAGGTTGGACGCGGGCAGGCCATGTGCCGCGAGGTCGGCCGCCGCGGCTTCCAGCATCTGCAGCCCCGCGCTGCGGAGGATGCTGCGGCCATCGAGGTTCAGGAACAGGCGGCGCTGCCCGGGATCGGACAGGTCGCGGAAGGCCATGATCGCCTTCCGGTGCAGCACCCGCTCCAGCTCCCACAGCACGCCGAGCACCGCCGCATGGTCGAGCAGCGCGATCGGCGTTCGGAAGCCCATCGCCTCCTGCCCGCGGGTCAGCGCCTCCACGCCGTAGAGCGTGCCGGCATGGCATTCGACGATCGGCTGCAGCACCGCAAACAGATGCCGCTCGGCCTGGTCCAGGAAATCCCCGCGCGCATGGTCCGGGTGGGCCGGAATGGCCACCGCCATCCGATCGCCGGCGGACGGGTCGGCGTGCAAGGCGGACATGGAAACGACCCCGGCATTGAAGATCACGGCACCGTGATGGTTAGCGGGGCCACCTTTGATATGCGTTAACGGGGTGGTGACAATTGGGTGACGGTTGCGCGACGCCCTCACGCATAGCCGAGCACCGCGTCGCGAGCGGTGTCGGTCGCTTCGCGCTCCGCGGCGGCACCGAAGCCGCCGCCGCCCGAGGTCTCCAGCCGCACGACATCGCCTTGCTGCAGCATCACGCCATCCGATTTCGGCGCGATCGGCGTCGTGACGCCGTCGCGGATCAGCGTGAGCCGGCCGAGGCTGCCGGGCGCGCCGCCGGCCAGGCCATAGGGCGGAAAGCGGAAGCGGTCCATGTTCGCGGTGAAGACGGCGGCCGGGCAATCGACGCGCCATTCGCGCAACAGGCCGAGCCCGCCGCGACGGCGGCCGGCGCCGCCCGATCCGGGGATCAGCCCGTAGCCGGTGATCGACAGCGGCATCCCGGCCTCGATCATCTCGATGGGGATGTTGCTGTTGTTGTGCATGCCGAAGGACCAGGCGTTGACGCCATCCTTCGCGGGTGCGGCGCCGGTGCCGCCGATCTCGATCTCGACCAGCACCTCCCGCTCGCCATCGGCCGCGATGGTCTGGAAGGTCGCCACGTAGCTGCCGCCGTAATAGGCGGCCGGCATCCGGTCCGGCAGCGCCTGGTGCAGGCAGCCGAACATGACGTTGGCCAGGCGATGCGAGACTGCGACGCGATGCGCGACGGAGGCGGGCGCCCGGCAACTCGTTACGCTGCCTTCGCGGTGGCGGATCGTGATCGGCCGGTAGCAGCCGGCATTGGCCGGCATGGCGCCGTCGGTCGCCGCGATCACCGCGTAGAAGACCGCGCAGTTGGACATCGCCGGCGTGCAGTTGATCGGGCCACGCTGCTGGTCGGCGCAGCCGGTGAGGTCGACGGTGATCTCGTCGCCCGCGATGGTCAGCATCGCATGCAGCCGCACCGGCTGCCCGCTCACCCCGTCATCGTCGAGGAAGTCTTCGAACTCGTAGCGGCCGTCGGGCATGGCACGGATGGCGGCGCGCATCGCCGCTTCGCTCATGTCGAGGATGCGCGCACTCGCTTCCACCATCGCGCCGGCGCCGTAGCGGCCGGCGAGCCGCCGGATCGAGGCCGCGCCGATCTCGAGGCTCGCGAGCTGGCTCTGCAGGTCGCCCAGCATCAAGGCGGGCTTGCGCACGTTCTGCCCGATCATCGCCCAGACCGGCTGGTTGAGCACGCCCTTCTCGATCAGCTTCAGCGGCGGGATGCGCAGGCCTTCCTGGAACACCTCGGTCGCCGTCGCGGCATAGCTGCCGGGCGCCATGCCGCCCATGTCGATGTGATGGCAGAGGGCGCCGACATAGGCGATGCGGCGGCCGTCATGGAAGACCGGCTTGAACACCAGCACGTCGTTCAGGTGCTGGGCGCCGCAATAGGGATCGTTGGTGGCGACGACGTCGTCCTCCGCCCAGTCCGACGCCGCGACGAAGCGGTCGAGCAGGGTGCGGAGCGCCGCACCCATGCTGTTCAGGTGCTGCGGGATGCGCGCCGATTGCGCCAGGTTGTTGCCCTCCGCGTCGAAGACGGCGGTCGAATAGTCCAGCAGCTCCCGCACCACGGTGCTGCGGCTGGTCCGCCAGATGGTGACGTCCATCTCGGCGGCCGCCGCGGTCAGCGCGTTGCGGATCACCTCGATCTCGATCGGGCCGAGCGTGGTCATGGCGTCGTCCTCGCGGCGATCACCGCGCCGGCGGCGCCGAGGCGCGCGGTCCAGCCGGCGGCGATCCAATGGGTGGAGAAGGCTTCCTCCAGCAGCGCCGGGCCGTCGATGACGGCATCGGGCGTCAGCGCCTCCCGGTCCCAGACCGCGACCTCCCGCCAGGCGCCGCCGGTGAAGACGCGGCGGGCCCCCTTGCGGGCCGGGCGATCGGCCGGGACCGGGTCGCCGACCGCGGGCTTCGGCAGCAGGCCGGTCGCAATGGCGCGGAGCGTCACGATCTCCACCGGATCGCCCGGGTTGGCGTAGCTGAAGCGTTGGCGATGGGTCGCGTGGAAGGCTTCCGTCAGCGCCGCCAGCGCCGCGGCGTCGGGGGCGGCGACCTCGCCCCAGGGGATCAGCAGCTCGAAGGCCTGGCCGTGGTAGCGCATGTCGGCAGCGACCTCGATCCGGCGCGCGGCGTCCGGGACGCCGTCGGCGGCGAGCCTCGCGCCCGCATCGGCGCGGAGGGCTGCGATCGCGGCGGCGAGGCCCGGCAGCGACGCCGCATCGGCGCGCAGCATCACGCTCCGCGCCATGTCCTGCACCAGGTCGGAGAACAGGATGCCGTAGGCCGAAAGCGTCCCCGGCTCACGCGGGAAGGCGACTTCCGTCATGCCGATCTCGGCCGCGACGTCGGTCGCGTGCAGCCCGCCGGCGCCGCCGAAGGACAGCAGGCAGAAATCGCGCGGATCGAGCCCCTTCTCGAACAGCGACAGGCGGATGGCGGCGCCGAGATTGGCGTTGGTGACGGTCAGCATGCCCTCCGCCGCCTGTTCCGGCGAAAGCCCGAGCGGCGCGCCGATGCGGGCCGCGATGGCGGCGCGCGTCGCCGCCATGTCGAGGGTCATCATGCCGCCCAGGAAGAAATCCGGGTCGAGCCGGCCGAGGGCGAGATTCGCATCGGTCACCGTGGGTTCGGTGCCGCCGCGGCCATAGGCGACGGGACCCGGCCGCGCGCCGGCGCTGCGCGGCCCGACGGTCAGCCGGCCGCCGGCATCGACCGCGGCGATCGAGCCGCCGCCGGCGCCGATCGTGCGCATCTCGACCATCGGCAGGCGCACCGGCAGGCGGTCGATCTCGCCCTGGGTGACGACGGAGACGCGGCCGCCCTGCACCACCGAGACGTCGAAGCTGGTGCCGCCCATGTCGACCGCGACCAGGTTCGGCCGCGCCAGCAACTGCGCGAGCCGCCCCGCCGCCAGCGCGCCGCCGGAGGGGCCGGAGAGCAACAGCCGCGCCGGCTGCCCGGCCGCCATCCGGAGCGAGCAGACGCCGCCGTTCGACTGCACCAGGAAGACCTGCGGGTGGAAGCCGCCCTCGCCGAGCCGTCGTTCCAGCCGGTCGAGATAGGCCTTCACCACCGGCACCAGCACGGCGTTCAGCACCGTCGTGGAGCTGCGCTCGTATTCGCGGATCTCCGGGCTGATCGCGGCCGACAGTGAGATCGGCAGGCCGGGCTTCGCCGCCGCGACGAGCTCCGCGATGCGGTGCTCATGCGCCGGATTGGCATGGCTGTTGAGCAGCGCCACGGCCAGGCACTCGGCCCCGGCGGCATCGATGCGTGCCAGCAGGCTGGGGATCGCCGCCTCGTCGAGCGGCGTCTCGATGCTGCCATCGGCGCGGATGCGCTCGGCGATGCCGAAGCGGGCGTCGCGCGGCACCAGCACCGGGTTCGGATCCGGCGCCAGCCCGTAGATGTCGCGCCGGACGTGGCGGTTGATCTCCAGCACGTCCTCGAAGCCGGCGGTGGTGAGAAGCGCGGCGCGCGCCAGCCGCCGCTCCAGCACCGCATTGGTCGCGATGGTCGTGCCGTGCAGCAGCAGGCCGACATCGGCCAGCGCGAAGCCGAAGCGCGTCGCGGCCTCGGTGACGCCGGCGAGCAACCCGATCGAAGGATCCTCCGGCGTCGTTGGCGTCTTCCAGGCATGCGCCGCACCGCTCCGCGCATCCAGGATCTGGAGGTCGGTGAAGGTGCCGCCGATATCGACGGCGATGCGGATCGGTTTCTCGGCCAAGCGGCAGAATCCTTGTAAGTCGGGCATCCGATTCAGACCTCCGGGCCATTCGGCCCTCCAGTCATCGGATGCCGTTCAGCCCATGACCCTCGGCAGCCAGAGCGCGATGCCGGGGAAGACCATGAGCAGGGCGACGGCCAGGAGATAGGCCGCCAGGAAGGGCATGACGCCGGCGAAGACGTCGGTGATCGGGCCGCGGTCGCGCCGCATGCCTTGCAAGACATACATCACCGTCCCGTCCGGCGGGCTGATCTGGGCGATCTCCACCAGCATGGTGACGATGACGCCGAACCAGATCGGGTCGTAGCCGAGGGCGACCACGATCGGGAAGATCACCGGCACCGTGGTGATGATCATGGAGAAGCCCTCCATGAAGGTACCGAGGGCGACATAGAGGCCGATGATCGCGAGCATGATCGCCCAGGGCGGCAGCGGCAGCCCGGCGATATAGGCCGACAGCGCCTGCGGCACGTTGATCGTGGTCAGCAGGTAGTTCAGCAAATAGGCGCCGAACAGGATCAGGCCGAGCAGCGCGGTGTTGCGCGCCGTCGCCTCGGCCGAGGCGTTCAGCATGCGGAAGCTCAGCTTGCCCTCGATCGCGGCGAAGAAGCCGGCGCCGACGACGCCGAGGGCCGCCGCCTCGGTCGGCGTCGCGAAGCCGCCATAGATCGAGCCGAGCACCAGCAGGATCAGCAGCAAGGTCGGGATCAGGTCGAGCAGCGCCCTGAGCTTGAGCGCCAGCGGCAGCGGCGGCGGCTTCTCCATCGGGCTGCGCAGCCCGTGCGCCACGATGACCAGCAGGAACAGGCCGGTCACCAGCACCGAGGGCAGGATCGCCGCGATGTAGAGCGCGCCGACGCTGGTTTCGGTGATCAGGCCGTAGATGATGAAGGTGATGCCGGGCGGGATCAGGTTGCCGAGCGCGCCGCCGGCGGCGAGCGAGCCCAGCACCATGCGCGGGCTGTACTTGGTGCCGGCGAAGAAGGGCAGCGCGACCGAGCCCATGGTCGCCGCCGTCGCGACGCTGCTGCCGCTGATCGCGGAGAAGACGGCGCAGCTCGCGATGTTGGTGTGCAGCAGGCCGCCCGGCAGCCGGTTCAGCCAGACGTTGAGCGCCCGGAACAGCCGCTCGGAGAGGCCGGCGCGCAGCAGGATCTCCCCCATCAGCAGGAACAGCGGCACCGCGACGAGGACGAAGTTGCTGGACGGCCCCCAGAGCGTCTGCCCCGCGAAGGCCCACCAGGGCCGGTCGGAGAACATCAGCCCGGTCAGCACCGCGAGCACGCCGAGCACGGCCGCGATGTAGACGCCGGCACCGAAGAAGACCAGGAACACCGCGACCAGCGCCGCGATCTCGGCGACCGGCAGCGACTGTCCGGTCGCGGCCGCGCCGATCACCGAGGCGACCAGCAGGATCAGCAGGAAGCCGATGGCGATCAACGGGGCCTCTCCCCCTCATGCGCCATCGCGACGGCATCGAGCGCTTCGGCGGTCTCGTCCTCGATGGTGCGCGCGCCCAGCAGCGCATCGACCGCTTCCGGCCGGCCGGTGAGCGCGGCGAGCGTGGCTTCCGCGAGCAGGAGTGCGGCCATGACGACGAAGGCACAGATCCCGAAGGCCCAGATGCCCTGCGGCACCACCATGGCGACGCGCCAGGCGGAGTTGTCGTGCGCCTGGAACAGCGCGCTCTCGTCCACGAGCTCGAGCGCCGCCCAGGCGATGAAGGCGCCGAGGCCGAGCAGCAGCACGAGCGAGACGATGTGCAGCGCGGCGCGGCGGCGCGGCGCCAGCCGGTTGACCAGCACGTCGACCCGGATATGCGCCCGTGCCGCCAGCGTGTGCGCCAGCGCCCAGGCGATGCCGGCGGCCAGCATGTAGCCGGTCATCTCGACCGTCGCCTGGGAGGAGAAGCCGAACAGGCTCCGCGCCACAACGTCGAAGGTGATGAAGAGCGCGCAGAGGATGTAGTTCCAGCCCGCGACATAGGCCATCACCGCCGCCGCCGCGGCGGCGGCGCGGCGGGCGGCGCCGAGTGCCCTCACCCGCCGAAGCGGATGCCGGAGAGCGGCGCGATCGTCTGGTTGTAGATCTCCCCGCAGCGGGCGCCGCAGCGCCGCACCCAGCCGGGCAGCACCGTCTGCTGGAAGATCTGGCGGAGCTGCGCGCGGTCGGCATCGGTCGCCGTGACCTCGGTCATCGGCCGGGCGGCGACGTTGTGGATGCGGCAGGCATCGGCGCGGCCGATGTTGCAGTCGATGCCGTCGCGGGTCGCGGCGGCGCCGAGCTCCCACAGCTTGTCCTGCATCTCTTGGAAGGTGCCTTCCAGGAAGGCGCGCACCTGCGGATCGAGCCGGTTCCACCAGGCGATGTTCACCAGGTAGCCGGCGACCGCCCAGGAGAGCGGCAGGTCGGAGACATGGGTCGAGACCTCCGGCCAGCGCGCCGCGGCGCCGCTGCCGGTGCCGGTGATCGCGCAATCGACGACGCCGCGCTCGAGCGCCGAATAGACCTCGGGGAAGCCGATCGAGACCGGCTGGGCGCCGATCGCTCCCATCAGGTCGACCAGCGAATTGCCGAAGGTGCGGATACGGCGGCCGCGCAGGTCGGCGAGGCTGGTGAAGGCCTGGCGGCAGAACAGCACCTGCGCCGGGAAGGGGTAGGTCATCACCAGGCGGGTGCCGAAGCGTTCCAGGTCGCGGTTGGCGACCGGCATCACAGCATCGGCGATCCGGCGCGCGACCGCGATGTCGGGGGCGAGGCCCGCCAGGTCGATGCCGTCGAGGATCGGCACGTCGCCGGAAAGGGTCGTCAGCGTGCCGGCGCCGACATCGGCCTGACCCGAACGCACCAGGCGCACGATCTCGGCGCCGCCGAGGTTGCGCTCGGCATGGGTCGAGAGGTTGACCTCGATGCGGCCGCCGGTGCGGGCCGCCATCATCTCCCTGAGGTAGGGCACGTCGACGCGGGTGTATTGCGGCTGGGTCGGCAAGGGCTGGGTGACGGCGACGACCGGCACCCGCGGCCCGGCCGGCAGGCTTGCCGGCATCTGGGCGATGGCGGGTGCGGCGAGCGCGAGCCCGAGCGCCAGAGTGAGCGGACGCAGCATGACAAGTCCCCCTTCAAGCCGGCGTGATGCTGCATGGCGAGCCGAGCGTATGCAATCCGGCAATGTCCGGCCGGCGATGCCGCGGGCGCCGGCTTTGCCGCCTGGGGCGGCAGCCCCTGCTCCGTCAGGGGCAGGACGGGCCGCGGGCGCGGGCCGGGTCGCCGAGCAGCGCGAAGCCGAAGGGCTGCTCCGCCTCCGGATCGACGCGCACCCGGACCGCGCGGATATCCTCCGCCCCCGGGACCATCAGGCGGGTGACGTTGCCGAGGGTGCGGTCGCCCTCCCCGCGGAGCGGCAGGTCGACGAGGAAGAAATGGCTGTCGCCATGCACCAGCAGCACCGGGCGACGGTAGCGGACGGCGCCTTCCAGCAGCGCCCGCCGGGTCGCCGCGTGGCCTTCGTAATCGCCGAAGCCGCAGCGGTCGCGGAAGAAGATGTCGGCCTGGAACAGCAGCACCAACGCCGGCGCCGCGACCCGCTCCGCCTCCGCGAAGGCCGCCTCGATCCAGGCGACGTTGGCCGCGTCGCGGGCGGGGTATTCGCGATCGGCGCCCGGCGGCTGCGGCCCCTGGAGCGGCGGGCGGTTGTTGTCCGAGCCGACGACGTGGACCGTCGCAAAGACCACGCCCTGATGCGTCCAGCGGGCATTCTCGACGTAGTCGCGGCGCGCCGGGTCGATGTCCGCCTGGCGGGCCAGTGGCAGGGTGACGGCGCCGAGGCTCTCGCGCTCGGCGAAGAAGCTGCGGCGGATCAGTGCCAGCCGGTCCAGCGGATCGAAGCGGCCGGCGCGGGCCTGCCAGCAATCGGTCCATTCATTGTCGCCGGGCGTGTAGATCAGGGGATGGGCGAAACGGGCGAACCAGCGCCGGGTGCGGCCCTCGACGATCGCATCGGTGCAGGGCTCGCCGCCCGCCTTGGTGTCGCCCACGAAGACCGAGAAGGCGGGGGCGGCCGCGTTCATGCGGTCGACCAGGGCATGGACCCGCGCCTCGTCGGCGCAGGGATTCTCGCTCGGCCCGCAATAGGGCATGTCGCCGAAAGCCAGGAACTCGAAGGGCGCGGCGCGGGACGCGGCCGGCGCCAGCAGCAGCAGGACCAGGGCGAGCAGGAACGGCATGGCGGGGTCTCCCTCGCCTGCTTGCCTAGCCCGGGTCGGGGCGTGCCGCCATCCCGGCCCGGTGAAGGCTTGCGCCGCCGCCGCCCAGGGGCTACCCGCCCGGCGTGTCCGAGCCCACCCTCTCCATCCAGGATTTCGACTTTGCCCTGCCCGACGCGCTGATCGCCCAGTCGCCAGCGCGGCCGCGCGACGCCGCGCGGCTGCTGGAGGTGCGGCAGGACGGCATGGCCGATCGGCGCGTCGCCGAGCTGCCGGCGCTGTTCCGCCCCGGCGACGTGATCGTCGTGAACGACACCCGCGTCATCCCGGCACGGCTCCGTGCCCGGCGTGGCGATGCCGCGATCGAGCTGATGCTGAACCGCGCCGAGGGCGGCGGGCTCTGGCACGCGCTGGCGCGCAATGCGCGGCGGCTCCGCGCCGGCGACAGCCTCGTCATCGAAGGCGCGGGGACGCTCCCCTGCCGGGTCGTCGAGCGGCAGGAGGGCGGCGCGGTGCTGCTCGATTTCGGCCCCGACCAGGGGCTGCTCGCGACCGCGCTGGAGGCGGCGGGCGAGGTGCCGCTGCCGCCCTATATCGCGCGCCCGGCCGGCCCCGATGCCGCCGACCGCGCCGATTACCAGACGATCTTCGCGGAACGGCCGGGCGCCGTCGCGGCGCCGACCGCCAGCCTGCATTTCACCCCGGCGCTGCTGGACGCCATCGCGGCGCGCGGCGTCACGCGCGCGACCGTCACGCTGCATGTCGGCGCCGGCACCTTCCTGCCGCTCCGCGGCGAGGACATCCGCGGCCACCGCATGCATGCCGAATGGGGCGAGGTCGGTGCCGAGGCGGCGGCGGCCATCAACGCCGCACGGTCCGCCGGCGGCCGGGTGGTCGCGATCGGCACCACCGCGCTGCGGTTGCTCGAGGCTGCCGCGACCGAGGACGGCATCGCACCCTTCCGCGGCCTGACCGACATCTACATCCTGCCCGGCCACCGCTTCCGCAGCGCCGACCTGCTGATGACCAATTTCCACCTGCCGCGCAGCACGCTCTTCATGCTCGTCGCCGCCTTCGCGGGCACGACGCGCATGCGCGACGCCTATGCGCATGCGATCGCGGAAGGCTACCGCTTCTACTCCTATGGCGACGCCTCGCTGCTGGAGCGCGCGGCATGACGCTGTCCTGGACATCGGCCGGGCAGGACGGCGCCGCCCGGGCCGGCACGCTCAGGACTGCGCATGGCGAGGTGCAGACGCCGGTCTTCATGCCGGTCGGCACCGCCGGCACCGTGAAGGCAATGACCGCCGATGCGGTGCGCGCGACAGGCGCGCGCATGATCCTCGGCAACACCTACCACCTGATGCTGCGCCCGGGGGCGGAGCGGGTGGCGCGGCTCGGCGGGCTGCACCGCTTCGCCGACTGGCACGGCCCGATCCTGACCGATTCCGGCGGCTTCCAGGTCATGTCGCTGGCGGCGCTGCGCAAGATGGATGCCGACGGCGTCACCTTCCAGAGCCATATCGACGGCTCCAGGCACCGGCTGACGCCGGAACGCAGCGTCGCAATCCAGCGCCTGCTCGGCGCCGACGTCACCATGTGCTTCGACGAATGCACCCCCTTCCCGGCGACCGAGGACGAAGCCGCCGCCAGCATGCGGCTGTCCATGCGCTGGGCGGCGCGCTGCCGGGACGCCTTCGAGGCGCGGGACGGCCATGGCCTGTTCGGCATCGTCCAGGGCAGCACCTTTCCCGCGCTCCGCGCCGAGAGCGTCGCGGCGCTGACCGCGATCGGCTTCGAGGGCTATGCGATCGGCGGCCTCGCGGTCGGCGAAGGGCAGCCGGCGATGTTCGCGACGCTCGACGTGACCCTGCCGCTGCTGCCGACAGCGCGCCCGCGCTATCTGATGGGCGTCGGCACGCCGGCCGATATCCTGGGTGCGGTCCGGCGCGGCATCGACATGTTCGACTGCGTGATCCCGACGCGCTCCGGCCGCACCGGCCGCGCCTATACGCGGCGGGGCGTGCTGAACCTCCGCAACGCCCGGCATGCCGAGGATGCGGGGCCGCTCGACCCCGGCTGCGCCTGCCCGGCTTGCCGCAGCCACAGCCGCGCTTATCTGCACCACTTGTTCAAGTCGGACGAGATGCTCGGGCCGATGCTGCTCACCTGGCACAACATCCAGTATTATCAGGACCTGATGGCGCAGCTCCGCGTCGCGATCCTGGAGGGCCGCTTCGAGGCGGAGGCGGCGGCGATCGAGGCCGGCTGGGCGATGACGGAGGATCCATGACCGACGACCTCTCGGGCCTGACCCAGCTCGGCCAGCCGAGCCGCATCCCGGCATCGCCCGAGCAGGCGGTGCTGGAGCGGGTCGGCAACCCGCATCCCGCCCGCCGCTACTGCATCCGCTTCACCGCGCCGGAATTCACCAGCCTCTGCCCGCTGACCGGGCAGCCGGACTTCGCGCATCTGGTGATCGACTATGTCCCCGATGCCTGGATCGTCGAGAGCAAGTCGCTGAAGCTCTACCTCGCCGCCTTCCGCAACCACGGCGCCTTCCATGAGGCCTGCACGCTCGACATCGCGGAGCGGCTGGTGGCGTTGCTGTCGCCGCATTGGCTGCGCATCGGCGGCTATTGGTACCCGCGCGGCGGTATCCCGATCGACGTCTTCTGGCAGACCGGCATGGCGCCGGAGGGCGTCTGGATCCCGGAGCAGAAGGTCGAGCCCTACCGTGGACGCGGCTGAGCGCATCCGCACGAAGGCGCTGGCGCTCGGCTTCGACGCCGTGGGCATCGCCCGCGCCGCGCTGTCGGAGGCGACGCGGGAGCGGCTGGCGCGGTTCCTGGCCGACGGCATGCATGGCAGCATGGGCTGGATGGAAGCGCGCAGCGACGAACGCGGCGACCCGCGCGCGCTGTGGCCGGACGCGGCGAGCGTCATCTCCCTCGGCATGTCCTATGCGCCGGAGGACGACCCGCTGGCGACGCTGCCGCTCCGCGACCGGGCCACCATCAGTTGCTACGCGCGGCATCGCGACTACCACGACACGGTGAAGAAGCGGCTGAAGGTGCTGGCGCGCTGGATCGCCGGCGAGTGGCGGCAGGAGCAGATAAAAGTCTTCGTCGACACCGCGCCGGTGATGGAGAAGCCGCTGGCGCAGCAGGCCGGCATCGGCTGGCAGGGCAAGCACACCAACCTGGTCAGCCGCGCGCACGGGTCCTGGCTGTTCCTGGGCGAGGTGTTCACCACCCTCGACCTGGCGCCCGATGCCGCCGAGGTGGATCATTGCGGGTCCTGCACCCGCTGCCTCGATGCCTGCCCGACCGCGGCCTTTCCGACGCCCTATCGGCTCGATGCGCGGCGCTGCATCTCCTATCTGACGATCGAGAACCGCGACCCGATCCCGGAGGAATTCCGTGCGGCGATGGGCAACCGCATCTACGGCTGCGACGATTGCCTGGCGGTCTGCCCCTGGAACAAGTTCGCCGCCGCACATGCCGAGCCGGATTTCGCGCCACGCGCCGCGCTGACCGCGCCGCGCCTTGCCGATTTCGCGGCACTCGACGATGCCGGATTCCGGGCGCTGTTCTCGGGCAGTCCGGTCAAGCGCATCGGGCTCGGGCGGTTCCTGCGCAACGTCATGATCGCGATCGGCAATTCCCGGCTGCCGGCGCTGCGCCCGGTGGCGGCATCGCGCTGCGAGGATACCGATCCGGTCGTGGCCGAGGCCGCGCGCTGGGCAACCGCGCGGCTTCCGGCATGAGCGGCGGCGCGCTGGTGCTGTTCTCCGGCGGGCAGGACAGCGCGACCTGTCTCGCCTGGGCGCTCGACCGCTTCGATGCCGTCGAGACCATCGGCTTCGACTACGGCCAGCGGCATGTGGTGGAACTCGCGGTGCGCGACGGCTTCCGCGCCGGGCTCAGCGCCCGGTTCCCGCATTGGGCGGCGAAGCTGGGCGTGGATCACCTGCTCACGCTCGATGCGCTCCGCGCCATCTCCGACACCGCGCTCACCCGCGACACCGCGATCGCGATGCAGGCGGATGGGCTGCCGAACACCTTCGTCCCCGGGCGCAACCTGCTGTTCCTGACCTTCGCCGCCGCGCTCGCCTATCGCCGCGGCCTCAAGCACATCGTCGCCGGCGTCTGCGAGACCGACTACTCGGGCTATCCGGATTGCAGGGACGACACCATCAAGGCGCTGCAGGTCGCCCTCAACCTCGGCATGGAGACGCGGCTCGTGCTCCACACGCCGCTGATGTGGCGGGACAAGGCCGCGACCTGGGAACTGGCCCACGCCCTCGGCGGCGCGGCGCTGACCGCCCTGGTGGAAGAAGCGACCCATAGCTGCTATCTCGGCGACCGAACCACCCGCCACCCCTGGGGCTATGGCTGCGGCACCTGCCCGGCCTGCGACCTCCGCCGCCGGGGGTGGGAGAAATGGACTGCGACCCATGCTGCGTGACCGCCGACGCCTCGAAGGCGCGCTGTTCCTGATCGCCTTCGGGCTCTGCATCCCCGCCGCCAATTGGCTGATCGGGAATGCGGGCACGGTCTGCGTGCCGGGCGGCCCCTGCCTGATCCCGGTCGCGCCGGGGGTGATGGCGCCCTCCGGCGTGCTGATGATCGGGCTCGCGCTGGTGCTGCGGGACCTGGTGCAGCGCCGGCTGGGCGTCGGTTTCGCCTTCGCGGCGATCCTCGCCGGCACCGCGCTCTCGGCGCTGCTGGCGCCGCCGGCGCTGGTGCTCGCCTCCGCCGCGGCCTTCCTGATCAGCGAGACCGCCGACCTTGCCGTCTACACCCCCTTGCAGAAGCGCGGGCTGCTGCCGGCGGTCGTCGCCTCCTCGATGGTCGGGCTGGTCGTCGACAGCATCGTCTTCCTGACGCTGGCCTTCGGCAGCCTCGCCTACCTGCCCGGCCAGGTGCTGGGCAAGGCCTGGATGGTGCTGGCGGCGCTGCCGCTGATCCATTGGCTGCGCCGCCGCGACGCGCGGCTCGGCCTCACCCCAGCCTGACGGGAGCGCGTCGCATGGAGGCCTTTCTCTGCACCGCCTGCGGCACGCAATTCGCCCCGAGTGCGGCACCGCCCGCCGCCTGCCCGATCTGCGAGGATGAGCGGCAATTCGTCCCGCCCTCCGGCCAGGGCTGGACCACCCTCGCCCGCCTCGGCCGCAGCCACATGGCCAGTTTCCGAGTGGAGGACGGGCTGCTCGGCATCGGCATGGCACCGCATTTCGCGATCGGCCAGCGGGCGCTGCTGCTGCGCCTTCCCGGCGGCAACATCCTCTGGGACTGCATCAGCCTGATCGACGAGGCGATGGTCGCGATCATCGAGGGTCTCGGCGGCCTCGCCGGCATCGCAATCTCGCATCCGCATTACTACACGACGATGGTGGAATGGAGCCGCCGCTTCGGCGACGTGCCGGTCCACCTGCATGCGGCCGACCGCGAATGGGTGATGCGGCCCGATCCCTGCCTGCGGTTCTGGGAAGGCGACAGCCAGGCGCTGGCGCCGGGGCTGACGCTGATCCGCGCCGGCGGGCACTATCCGGGCGGCACCGTGCTGCATTGGGCGGGCGGCGCCGGCGGCCGCGGGGCGCTGCTCAGCGGCGACCTGTTGCAGGTCATGCCGGACCGCCGGCATCTCGGCTTCATGCGGTCGTATCCGAACCTGATCCCGCTCGGCGCCGCGGCGCTCCGCGGCATGGCGGCGCGGCTCGCGCCCTTCCGCTACGATGCGGTCCACGGCGCCTTCTGGGACCGGGTGATCCCGGCGGGCGGGCAGGATGCGGTGGCGCGTTCGATGGCGCGGCATATCGACTGGCTGGAGCGGGACGACGCCGGATAGGGTTCGCCAGGAACCCTGGTGACGGCTTGGTTCCGACCACGTATCATCCGCGGATTGGCTCGGCCGAGGCCCCATGAGTTTCGGAAGCGACAGCGTCTCCAACCTCCAGCGGTTCCTGAACGGCAAGCTGCAGCCGTCCCCGGGCCTGCTGATCGACGGCGTCCTCGGCCCCCGCACGCGGGAGGCCCTGCAACGCTATGAGGAGGTGCGCGCGCGCATCGGCACCGACGGCGCGCTGATCGATGCGCATCTCAGCCGCGACCATGTCTGGCTCGGCACCCCCGAGGGCTGGACCGAGCCTGGCGACAACGAGGCGGCGGGCGGCGCCGGCCCGCATGCCTGGATGGCGATCGCGGAGGGCGAGATCGGCGTCTCCCAGACGACCGGCCGTGGCAGCCATGCCGCGCGCATCGCGGCCTACCGCCAGGCCGCGGGCGGCGAGGCCGGCGGCCGCTGGGATTCCGCCTTCGTCAACTGGGTGCTGCGCCGCGCCGGGCATGTCGGCACCGGCAATGCGGCGCCGGCGAGCTGGATCGGCTGGGGCATCGGCTGCACGCCGCGCTACGGCGCCGTCGCGGTGCTGCGCGCGGTCGCGGACGGCCCGCCGGACGCCGCCGGCTACCATGTCGGTTTCCTGACCTCGGCGCAGTCGAACAAGGTGCGCCTGCTCGGCAGCGACCGCAGCGACAAGGTGAAGTTCTCGAATTTCTCCAAGGCACGATTCGAGCCGATCGCGCTGCGCTGGCCAGGCTGAACCGCCGGCCTGTTCCCCGCGCGACACGCATCCGATCCCCTCGCCCTCATCCTGCCCCCGCGGTTCGCCGCAGGACACGGCAGGAACGAGAGAGGGACATGCCCGACGACAAGGCCAGCTGGGTGGTGGGCGCGCTGCAGATGGCAGGTGGCGGGCTCGAGATCGCGCTCGGCGCCGGCGCCGCCGCGGCGCCGACCGGCGTCACCCAGGTCGGCGGCGTCATCCTGATCGCGCATGGCGCCGACACCGTGGTCGCCGGCTTCCGCAGCATCCGGAGCGGCGAGGCGAAGACCACCTTCACGCAGCAGGGCGCGACCGCCTTGGCGAAGGGGTTCAAGGCGTCGGACGACGCCGCGCGGTTCATCGGCATCGGCGCCGACATCGTCGCCGGCGTCGGGCCGAGTGTCGCGATCGGTGCCGCCCGCCGCCTCGCGATCGCCGGCGCCGGGCGCGCGAGCGAGAGAGTCGCGGTCGCCTATATGCCGAAGAGCGTGCTGCCTACCGGCCACAACGCCGTCGGCATCCGCCAGGGGGGCACCACCGCTTGGTTCCACTTCCTGGGCCACCCGACCGGCTCCTTCCGAGGACTGCCCTTTGGACCCAACGCCAAGTACGCCATCACGGAACTGGCGGTCACGACCGAGCAGGCGTCGCGCGCCGATGCGGCGCGACGCATGATGGTGGAAGCCGGCGAGCAGGCCTGGGGACGCCTCGGTCCGAACTGCACGACGACGGTCCTTCGCGTGCTGAAGGAGGCCGGCATCGTGGTGCCGGCCTGGTCGCGTTCGCCTTTCCTGCTGCATCTCGGGCTGAAAGCCGGCGCCGAGATCAGCGTCGTCGGAGGCACCGTTGCTGCCGCGGCCGCCGCCGGCGCGACCGCCGGCAAGCCGGTGCCGAAGAGCGTGGTGCCGATCCCCTGGACATCGGCGACCCCTCGCTCCTAGCGGTACACTTGGCCGTAGAGCGCCTCGATCGCCGCCGCATCCGGCACCCGTGGATTGTTGGCCGGGCTGCCGGAAGTGAGCGCCTGCTGCGCCATGGTCGGGATCAGCGCGGCCCAGCGCGCCGCGTCGATGCCGTGCCGCTCCGGCGTCGGCACCGCGAGGTCGCGGTTGAGCGCCGTCAGCTCCTCGACCAGTCGCGCCCCCGCCGCCTGGTCGCCCTCCGAAGCGGTGGCGATGCCCATCGCCCGCGCCGCCTCGGCATAGCGCGGCAGCGCGTCGTTCAGGCCAAAGGCGGTGACGGCGGGCAGCAGCATGGCGTTGGAAAGGCCGTGCGGGACGTGGAAATGCGCGCCGATCGGGCGCGACATGCCGTGGATCAGCGCGACCGAACTGTTGGAGAAGGCGAGCCCCGCCAAGGTCGCGCCCTTCATCATGGCGGCACGCGCCGCGGCGTTGCGCGGCTCGGCGTAGACGGCGCGGAGGTTGGGCGCGATCAGCCGCATGGCGCGCAGCGCGTATTCGTCGCTCTCGTCGCTGGCGCGCCTGCTGACGAAGGCTTCGAGCGCATGGGTCAGGCTGTCGATGCCGGTATCGGCGGTGGTGCGCGGCGGCACGCTGAAGGTCAGCTCGTAATCGACGACCGCCGCGAGCGGCAGCGCGCCCAATCCCGCGATCAGCATCTTCTCGTCACGCTCGGTGTCGGTGATGACGGTGAAGCGCGTGGCTTCGCTGCCGGTTCCGGCCGTCGTCGGCACGCAGATCACCGGAAGTGCCGCCTGGTTCGCCTGCGCCGGTACCTTGAAGTCGCGCATCTTCGCACCCGGCGGCGCCGCGGCGAGGATCGCGATCGCCTTGGCAGTGTCCATCGGGCTGCCGCCGCCGAAGCCGAGCAGGCAGTCGAACTCGCCAGCCTTCAAGGCTGCGACCCCGGCCTCGATCACCGTGTCGGTCGGGTCAGGCACCGTCTCCGCGAAGATCGCCGGCGCCATGCCCGCCGCGCGGAGCGGCGCCAGCGCCCGGTCGACGGTGCCGGAGGAGACCATGAAGGGATCGGTCACCACCAGCGGCCGCGACAGGCCGAATTGCGCCAGCACCTCCGCGATCCGGGCGACGGCACCGCCGCCGATCAGCATCAGGCGGGGCGATTGGACGCTGGCGACCATGGGCGTTCTCCTCCGCGGCTTTCTACCGCGCGGCCCTGGCCCCGGCATAGAGCGCGAGGCGCCGCGCCGCGGCCGGCGCCAGGCCGCTGCCGGCATCGGCCGGCATCGCCGGCAGGCTCTCCGCCAGATGGCAGGCGACCTGGCTGTCGCCGAGCGGGCGCAGCGGCGGATCCTGGTCCCGACAGATCGCCGCCGCCGCCGGGCAGCGGGTGTGGAAGCGGCAGCCGGGCGGGATCGCCATCGGGCTCGGCACGTCGCCGCCGAGCGGCGTCACGCGACCGCGGCGGCCGGGATCGGGGTGCGGGATCGCCGACAACAAGGCCCGCGTGTAGGGGTGCAGTGGTGCCGCAAACAGCCGGCGCTTCGGCGCCAGCTCTACGATGCGGCCGAGATACATCACCGCGACCCGGTCGGCGACGTGCTTCACCACCGCCAGGTCGTGCGCGATGAAGAGGTAGGCCAGGCCGAAGCGGCGCTGCAGGTCCTTCAGCAGGTTCACCACCTGCGCCTGGATCGAGACGTCGAGCGCCGAGACCGGCTCGTCGCAGACGATCAGCTCCGGCCGCATGCTGAGCGCGCGGGCGATGCCGATGCGCTGGCGCTGGCCGCCGCTGAACTCGTGCGGGAAGCGGGCCGCATGGAAGGGTGCCAAGCCGACCAGGCCCAGCAGCTCCGCGACCCGGGCGCGGCGCGCGGCGGCATCGCCGATGCCGTGCACCGCCATCGGCTCCGCGATCGCATCGCCCACGTTGAGCCGCGGGTTGAGGCTGGCATAGGGGTCCTGAAACACGATCTGCGCGCGGCGACGCAGCGCCCGCAGCGCGGCGCCCCCGATCGCGGTCACGTCCTGCCCGTCGAATCGGATCCGGCCGGCGGAGGGCTCGATCAGCCTGAGCGCCAGCCGCGCCGTCGTCGACTTGCCGCAGCCGGATTCGCCGACCAGCGCCAGCGTCTCCCCGCGATGGACGGCGAAGGAAATGCCGTCGACGGCGCGGACGGTGCCGACCTGGCGGGCGACGATGAGGCCGGACTTCACCGGGTAATGCTTGGCGAGGCCATCCACATCGAGCAGCGGCGTCATGCGGCGGTCCCGAGGGCGAGCGAGGCCTCGATCGGCGCCCGGATGCAGGCCGCCTCATGCCCGTCCGCGATGTCGCGGAGCGGCGGCTGCGCCGCGTTGCAGGGGCCGATCGCGAAGGGGCAGCGCGGCGCGAAGCGGCAGCCGGGCGGCAGCGCGAAGGGCGGCGGCACGGCGCCTTCGATGGCAAGAAGCGTTTCGCGCTCCTCGTCGAGGCGGGGGATCGAGCCCAGCAGGCCGAGCGTATAGGGGTGCTGCGGATCCTCGAAGATGGCGCGCGCCGGGCCGCGTTCCGCGACACGGCCGGCATACATCACCGCGACCTCGTCGGCCATCTCGGCCACGACGCCGAGGTCATGGGTGATCAGGATGATGCTCATGCCGGTCTCGGCCTGCAGCTCCCGCAGCAGGTCCAGGATCTGCGCCTGCACGGTGACGTCGAGCGCCGTGGTCGGCTCGTCGGCGATCAGCAGCTTCGGCCGGCAGGCAAGCGCCATCGCGATCATCACCCGCTGTCGCGTCCCGCCCGAAAGCTGGTGCGGGTATTCGGCGAAGCGGCGCTCCGGTGCTGGGATGCGCACCCGCGCGAGTGCGGCGACGGCACGGTCGCGGAGCTCGGCACGGCCGGCCCGCGGCTCATGCGCGCGCATCGCCTCCATCAGCTGGTCGCCGATGCTGTGCACGGGATTGAGGCTGGTCATCGGCTCCTGGAAGATCATCGCGACCTCCCTGCCCCGGACGCCGCGCATCGCGCGCCCCGGCAGCGCCAGCAGGTCACGGCCTTCGAGCAGCACGCGGCCGGCGGCGACGCGGCCGGGCGGCGGCACCAGGCGCATGACCGAGAGCGACAGCATGGACTTGCCGCAGCCGCTTTCGCCCACGATGCCGAGGGTGCGGCCGCGCGGGACCGAGAGCGAGACGCCGTCGACCGCCGCGATCTCCCCTGCCCCGGTGCGGAAGACGGTCCGCAGCCCCTCGATGCTGAGCAGCGCCTCCGTCATGCCCAGCGGAAGGTCGTGGGCGCGATCTGCTCGGCGCTGCGATGCGCCCAGTCCCGCTGCGGCACCTGGCCTTCGATGCGCTTCTGCGCCTCGTGCAGGTGCGCCGCCGCGGCGCGGTAGTCCATGGTCAGCACTTCGCCATCCTCGACGACCTTCCGGCCGTCGACATAGACCGCGCGCAGCGCATCGTCGCCGGCCGCGTAGATCAGGCTGCGCAGCGGGTCACGCGCCGGGCGCATGCGCGGATGCGCGATGTCGACCAGCGAGAAATCGGCGCGGCAGCCGGGTGCCAGCCGCCCGATATCCTCGCGCCCGAGCGCCGTCGCACCGCCGATCGTGGCCGCATGGAACAGGTCCGCCGAAGAAAGGGTGCGCGGGTCGCCCGCCTGGGTGCGCGCGACGTAGGCGGCGAGCCGCATCTCATCGAGCATGTTGTGCGGATAGGTGTCGGTGCCGAGGCCGAGATTGACCCCGGCCCGGCGGTAGCGCCCGATGTCGCGGAGCGCGATGCCGCGGCGGGCGAAGACGGTCGGGCAGTGGGCCACGGTGGTGCCGGTCTCGGCCAGGCGGCCGAGATCGGTCCGGGTATGCCAGGGCGTCGAGGGATGGTCGTCGAGGAAGATGCCGTGCCCGATGATCGAGCGGTCCGACAGCAGGCCCATGCTGTCGAGCCAGCCGATCGGCGTCATGCCGTGGCGGCGGGTGATCTCGTGGAACTCGACCACCGATTGCGCGGCATGGATCTGCCAGGAGACGCCGCGGGCCGTCGCCTCCTGCCGGCTTTCGCGGAGCAGCGCCTCGGAGCAGGTGTCAATCTGCGCGGGCACCACCATGCCGAACAGGCGGCCGCATTCATGCTGCTCGGCGCGCTCGATGAGCGTCAGCGCCTCGGCCATCGCCTTCTCTCCGGCCGTTTCGTCCCATTCGTATTCGACGACGTGGCCGTTCTTCGTGAACCAGCGCGCCGAGCGGAACATCGGCGCGATGCAGACCCGCATGCCGGCTTCGGCGAGCAGGTCGAGCCAGCCCGGATGCGCCATCGAAAGATCGGCGACGGTGGTGACGCCGGAGAGCAGCAGCTCGCTCATCGCGACGCGGACGCAGGAGGGCACCGCATCCGCATCGGCGCGGAAGATCGGCAGGTATTCGTAGAGCGAGGAGTTGTAGAGCCCGGGCGTCCCCACCTCGTCGGTGAAGCCCTTGTTCATGGGCTCGCTCGACGGGTGGGAATGGATGTTGACCAGGCCGGGCATGACCATCAGCCCCCTACCCTCGATCACCTCGTCGGCGGCGCCGTCGAAGCCGCGCCCGACGAAACTCAGCACGCCGTCCCGGAACGCGACGTCGGCGTCCCGGAGGTAGACGTGCTCGCCGGCGGCCTTGTCCCAGGCGATCGCGAGATCGGCCTGCCGGATCAGCGTGGTGGTCATCGACCTGCCTCCCCCTTCTGCCCGGCTACCGCGTGAGCCGGATATCGAGGCCCTTGTAGAGCCCGACGCCGTAGATGCCATGCGCCCGCACGCCCTCGGTCCGCTGGCTGGCGGCCAGATGGAGGTTCTCGCGCGCGATCGGCAGCCAGACGTTGTTCTCGGCCACGATCCGCTGCGCCTCCGCGATCGCCGCCTGGCGCGTCGCCGCATCGAGCGCGGTCTTCGCGGTGTTCAGCGCCGCGTCGGTGCGCGGGTCGGACCAGTTCATCCGGTTCGGCGTCGGCCGGTTGCGGCTGTCGAAATAGAGGGCGAAGCCGTCGGTCGCGGAGATGTACGGGTAGGACATCACGAAGGCATCGAATTCCTGGGTGGCGAGCCGCCCCCAGCCGACCGTCGCATCCCAGAGCTGGATGCGCATATCGATCCCGACGCGGCGGAGATCGGCCTGGATGGCCTCCGTGTACTGGCGCGCTTCGGTGGTCTGCAGGCCGTACAGCAGGAAGCTCGCGCGCTGCCCGTCCTTGACGCGGACGCCGTCGGGGCCCATCCGCCAGCCGGCCTCGTCCAGCACGCGCCGCGCCGCCGCGGGGTCGAATTGCGGCACGAGCTGCGCCGCCTGCTCATCGAAACCGGTGACGTTCGGATTGAGATAGGCATTGGCCGGCTGCGCATTGCCGAACCACACCGCCTGGACGATCGCCGCCCGGTTCACCGCCAGGTTGACGGCACGACGGATCGCCGGATCGCCCACCACCGGCTTGTCGACCTTGAAGCCCAGGAAGTAGTCCCAGAAGTAGTTCTCCTGCCGGGTCATGCGGATGGTCGGCACGTTGCGCAACTGCTGGATCGCGATGTTCGGGATGTACTGGGTGACGTCGCCCTGCCCGGTCTGCAGCGCGGCGAGGCGCGTATTCGCCTCCGGGATCACGCGCCAGATCACGCGGTCCACCTGCGGCGCCGGGTTCTGGTAGATCGGCGGACCCCAGCGGTAATTCGGGTGCCGCTGCAGCACCAGCTCCTGCCGCGGGGTCCAGCTCACCCAGCAATAGGGGCCGGTGCCGTTGAACCCCTGGGTCCCGAAGTTCTGGCCGAGCCGCTCGACCGTGTTGCGGTCGACGACCGAGGCGAAGAACAAAGTGAGCTGGTACAGCAGCTCGCCGAAGGGTTCGGTCAGCTCATAGGCGACGGTGTGGTCGTCGATCGCCCGTACCTCCCGCACCGGGCCGGCGCGCCAGCGCACCGGGCTGCGGTTGGCGGGGTCGACCCAGCGCATGATCGAATAGGCGACGTCCTGCGCGGTCATCGGCCGTCCGTCGCAGAAGGTGACGTCGCGGCGGAGATGGAAGGTGTAGGTCTTGCCGTCGGGGCTGACCTCCCACCGCTCGGCCAGGCCCGGACGGATGGTGCGCATGTCCCAGTCGAGCGAAACCAGCGTGTCCGACATCATGTAGACGACCTCGCCGGCGCCGCGGGCGGTCGAGCGGATCGGGTCGTAATTGTCGGCGTCGATCTCGCGCAGCACGACGAGGGTGTTGCGCGGCGCGGCCTGCGCCCAGGCGCCGGCGGCCGGCAAGGCCGCGGCCAGGGCGAGCATCGCGGCCACAAGCAGCTTCTTCATGGTTCCGTTCTCCCGGTTCTCGTCCCTGTCACACGCGCAGCCGCGGGTCCAGTGCATCGCGCAAAGCATCGCCGAGCAAATTGAATGCCAGCACCACCAGGAAGATGGCGACCGAGGGCACCACCGCGATGTGCGGCGCGAAGAACAGGAAGTTGCGCCCCTCGCTCGCCATCGCGCCCAGCTCGGGGTTCGGCGGCTGCGCGCCGAGGCCGAGGAAGGACAGCGCCGAGCCCAGCAGGATCACCTGCCCGAAGCGGAGCGTCGCGAAGACGAAGATCGCGGAGAGGCAATTCGGCGCCACATGCCGCCAGATCAGGCGGAGGTCGGACATCCCCGTCGCCCGCGCCGCCTCGATGTAGTCCTGGCGCATGACGACGAGCGCCGAGCCGCGCACGATGCGCGCCATCAGCGGCACCGTCGCGACCGAGAGCGCCAGCACCACCGCCGGGATGCCCGGACCGAGGATGGCCGCGATCGCCAGCCCGAACAGGATCGCCGGGAAGGACAGCATGATGTCGACCAGGCGCATGATCGGCGCATCCAGCCAGCGCTGGTAGAAGGCGGCGAGGAAGCCGAGCACGGCGCCGATCCCGCCGCCGAGGATCACCGCGGCGAAGCCCATCAGCAGCGAGGCGCGCATGCCATACAGCAGCCGGGTGATCAGGTCCCGCCCCTGCGCATCGGCGCCGAGCGGCAGGCCCGGGCTGCCAGGCGGCTTCATGGCGTTCGACAGGTCGTTGTCGAAGGGATCGGTCGGCGCCAGCAGCGGCGCGAAGATGGCGGCCAGGATGACCAGGGCGACGAAGACGAGGGCGGCGGCGGCCGCCGGATCGCGGGTCAGGCGGCGGAGCAGGCCGGGGCGCGGCGGCGCCGCGATGGCGGGGACGGTGGTCGCGCTCATGCCGCGCGCATCCGCGGGTCGAGCGCCGCATAGAGCAGGTCGACGACCAGGTTCACGATGATGAAGCCGAGCGAGAGCACGATGATCGTGCCCTGCGCCATCGGGAAGTCGGAGGAGGTGATGGCGCCGACCGCGAGCCGGCCGACGCCGGGCCAGGTGAAGACCGTCTCGGTCACCACCGCGCCGCCGAGCAGGAAGCCGATCTGCAGCCCGATCAGCGTCACCACCGGCACCATGGCGTTGCGCAGCGCGTGGCGCAGCACCACCAGACGCTCCGGTAGCCCCTTGGCGCGGGCGGTGCGGACATGGTCAGCCGACAGCACGTCGAGCACCGCGGTCCGCGTCATGCGGGCGACCGGCCCCACGAAGACGCCGCCCAAGGTGATCGCCGGCAACGCGATGGAGCGCAGCCCGTCGAGCGTCCAGAGCGGGCCGCCGCGCCCGGTGAAGGGCAGCCACTGCCATTTGAAGCCCACAAACCAGATCAGGATCAAACCGAGGAAGAACACCGGCACCGAGACGCCGGCGACCGAGATCGCCATCACCCCGCGATCGATCAAAGACCCGCGCCAATAGGCGCCGAGCGTGCCGAGCAGGATGCCGAGCGGGATCGACCAGACCAGGCTCGCCAGCATCAGCTCCAAGGTTGGGCCGATGGTGGTGCCGAGCTCCTGCGCGACCGGGACGTTGTTGATGATGGAGGCGCCGAGGTCGCCCTGCGCCAGCCGCCAGAGATAGAGGCCGAACTGGGTCGCCAGCGGCTCATCCAGGCCGAGGTCGCGGCGGATCTCGGCGATCACTTCCGCCGTCGCGGAGGGACCCGCGCGCACCGTCGCGGGATCGGTCGGCACCACCTGCATCAGCAGGAAACCGATCAGCAGCACGCCGAACATCACGGGGATCGCCAGCAGCAGGCGCTGGACCAGATGCCGAAGCATGGTTCAGCCGAGCTCCGAATGCCGGTCGAAGAGGGTCGACCCATCGCGGAGCGTCAGGTCCGCGCGCACCTCGCGAAGTGCCGTTGGATCGATCGCGAAGACATCCTCCGACAGCACCGCGACATCGGCGAGCATGCCGGGCTCCAGCGTGCCGCGCCGGTCCTCCGCGAACTGCGTATAGGCGCCGCACCAGGTGTAGCAATGCACCGCCTCGGCGACCGTCAGCGCCTCGCTGGCGCCGAGCACGGTGCCCTTGTTCGTGGCGCGCGTCGCCATGGTGAAGAGATTGACGAAGGGGTCGACGGTCGAGACGGGACAGTCCGACGACGCGGCCGGGTGATGGCCCTCGTCGAGCCAGGTCTTCATCGGGTAGGCGAATTCGCTGCGCGGGAGGCCGAGATTCTTCACGTAGAGATCGCCGAACTCGTACAGGAAGACCGGCTGCGGCACCGGCAGGATGCCGCGCGCCTGCATGCGGCGGCGCTGGTCGCGGGTCACGAAGCCGCAATGCTCGATGCGGTGGCGGCGGCCGGCGAAGGGGTGCGCGTCGCTGTCGGCGGCCTCCATCCCCTGCAGCACCTGCTCGATCGCCGCATCGCCGATCGCGTGGATGTCGAGCTGCCAGCCCTGCTCATGGTAGCGCTTCAGCAGCGCGTGGATCTTGGCGTCCGGGAAGGTGAAGACGCCGGTCGTGTCGCCGATCCGGTAGGGCTCGAAGAAGGCGGCGGTCAGCCCGCCGGCGGAGCCGTCCGCGAACACCTTGACCGCGCCCCAGCGCAGCCCGTCATCGCCCGCGCCCGGCCGCAGCCCTGCCTCCCAGGCGGCCTCCGCGATGCCTTCCGGATTGCCGGCGAGCACCTGCCACATCCGGAGCGGCAGGCGGCCCGCCGCCTGCGCGGCGCGATAGGCCTCGACCTCGGCGAGGCCCGCGGTCATGCCGACATTCATGTCGGTCGCCGCGGCGAAGCCGCGGGCCGCCAGGTCGCGGCAGGCGGCCTCGATCGCGTCCAGCATCCGCGCCTCGGTTGGCTGCGGGACGTGGTCGCGGATCAGCCGCATCGCGCGTTCCTGGAACAGCCCGGTCAGGCGTCCCTCGCGCCGTTCGATCACGCCACCTTCCGGGTCAGGCGTGTTGTGGCCGACGCCCGCCACCCGCAGCGCCGCGCCATTGGCGACGCCCATATGGCCGCAGGTGCGCACGATGAAGACAGGATTGTCCGGCGCCGCGGCGTCGAGCTCGGCCGCCGTCGGGTGCCGCCCGACATCGAGCGCGCCATGGTCGTAGCCGCGGCCGAGCACCCAGGCGCCGCGGGGCGCGGCTGCCGCGGCAGCGCCGATCCGGCGCAGCACCTCATCGAGCGTCGTCACCTCCTCGGCTCGGAGGTTCACCTGCGACAGGCCGAGGCCATAGGGCAGCAGGTGCATATGCGCTTCGTTGAAGGCCGGGATCGCGACCCGGCCGCCGAGGTCGAGCCGCTGCGTGCCTGGCGGCGCCAGCGCTTCGACGTCGCCAGCCGCGCCGACCGCCGCCACCTTGCCGTCGGCGATCAATAGCGCCTCGGCGAAGCCGCCGGCGAGGCCGCGAAAAATCCGGCCGCCGGCGATCAGCAGCGGCGCAGCGGTCACGATCGGTAGTCCGGCCTGTCGTTCTCGATCAGCCGCAGGCTCGCCTCCCAGGCGAGGTTGTAGCCCGGCTCCTCCCGCGGGCGGTTGAACTGCGCCGCGGTGTGGATGCGCACCTGCTCCGGCGGCAGCACCAGCTCGGCACCGCCCGACTGCGCCGCGATCTGCGCCTGGCAGGCGCGTTCCAGGTAGTAGATGTTGTCGAAGGCCTGCGCCGGCGAAGCGCCGCAGACCAGCAGGCCGTGGTTGCGCAGGATCATGGCGTTGCGGGTGCCGAGGTCGCGCACCAGCCGGTCCCGCTCCTCGAGGTCGAGGGCGATGCCTTCGTAATCGTGGTAGGCGAGGTGGCCATAGAATTTCAGCGCATGCTGGCTGATCGGCAGCAGGCCCTGGCGCTGCGCCGAGACGGCGATGCCGGCGGCGGTGTGGGTGTGGACCACGACCATCGCATCCTCCCGCGCCATGTGGATCGCGGAATGGATGGTGAAGCCGGCGGCGTTCACGCGGCTCTGCTCCGGCGCGCCTTCGACGAGGTTGCCGTCGAGGTCGATCTTCACGAGGTCGGAGGCGCGCATCTCGTGGAACAGCACGCCGTAACGGTTGATCAGGAAATGGTGGTCCGGCCCGGGCACCCGCGCGCTGATGTGGGTATAGATCAGGTCGGTCATGCGGAAATGCGCGACGAGGCGGTAGAGCGCCGCCAGTTCGCAGCGGATCTGCCATTCCGCCTCCGGGATGCCGGCCCGCTGGGCCTGGGACAGGGGCAGGTTCATGGCAGGCGGCTCCCGCAGGGATTGCAATTCGGTGATGCTCCGCCCCGTGCCGGCGCGCGTCAACCGCCTGACCGGCGATTTCCGGGCCGGCCCCCTTTGCGCAGGCCGCCGCGGCACCGCATGATGGCGCAACGCCCCTGATTGCCGGAGACCGCGCGATGCCCCGCGCCGCCTTGCTGCTTGCCGCACCGCTGCTGATCGGCACCGCCGCTCTCGCCCAACAGCCGGCGACCCCGCCGGCCGCCGCGACGCCGCCGGCGGCGCCGCAGGCCGCGGCCCCGACGCCGCCTGCCCCGCCGCCCGGGCTCTATACCGAGCGCAGCGTCACCGCGGTGCTGGCGGCGGAAGCGGTGGCCGCGGCGGTCGAGGCCTGCGCCGGGCGCGGGCACCGGGTGACCGCCGTCGTCGTCGACCGCGCCGGCAACCTGAAGGCGGCGCTCCGCGCCGACGGCGCCGGGCCGCACAGCGTCGCCGCGGCGCGCGCCAAGGCCTTCACCGCGGCATCGACCCGCAGCGGCACGACGCAATTGCTGGAAACGGTCCGGAGCAATCCGGGCGCATCGCGCCTGCCCGACATCGAAGGCTTCCTGGTGGTCGGCGGCGGCCTGCCGATCCGCGCGGGGGATGAGGTGGTGGGCGCGATCGGCGTCGACGGCTCGCCGGGCGGCCTGGTCGACGATCAATGCGCGGAAGCCGGGATCGCCCGCATCCGCGACCGGCTGGGCTGACCGCGCCACCTGTGGCCGCAGCATCCGACGCAGCGCCGCCGGGATCCGGATGTGCTCAACCGGCCGTGGTGCGCGGCCTCAGCGTCAGGCGGCTGCCAGTGCGTCCCGTCGCCGCCGACGCCATCAGCGCCGCCACGTCGGCGGGCCAGGGAGCGACGCGGCGGGCGCCGAGATCGACGCAGAGATAGAGCACCTCGTTCACCGCCACCTGCCAGCCTTCCTGGGCCTGGAGCAGCACGTGGCGGACCAGCAGGCGCTTGGCGTCCGCTGCCAGCACCTCGCTGGTGGCCCCGAGCGGCGCGCCTTCCAGCACCTCCCGCGTGTAGCCCTGCCAGGATTCGGCGGCGAAGGTGCCGAGGCCACGCGCGCGGAAGGCAGGGCCGAGGCCGAGCTTCGGCCACAGCACGTCGGTCGCCATGTCGAAGGCGACCAGGTAGTAGGCGAGGTTCATGTGCCCGTAATGGTCGACCCATTCGGGCTTCACCCGGGTCAGCAGCGGCAGCCCGGTCACGGCCGGCAATCCGGGTAGGACAGCCAGCCGAGCGGCGCGCCGTCCGGCCCGTCGATCCGGCGTGCATCGGCGCAGCCGCGCTCCAGCGAGAAGGCGCGCGGACCCGGTGGCGGCACGCTTCCTTCCGGCGGCGTGCGGGTGCGGGGCGCGGCGTCGCCGGGCGCGATGCGGCAATGGGTGGTACTGCCATCCGCCCGCCGCACCAGCACGTCGTAGAGCCCGCCGTCGCGGCGGAGGTCGAGCACCATGGCGCCGTCCCGCTCCGCCAGCAGGCAGGCGCGCAGCTCGCGCGCCGCCTCCGGCAGCATCGCCGTCCAATCCTCCTGCGCCGCCGCGGGTGCTGCGAGCAGCAGAAGCAAGGCGGCGACGCCACGCATCAGTGGATGTCGTCCGAGCGGCGCAGCGCGTCCTTCAGGATCTCGACGTTGAAGCCGGGCTTCTTCGCCATCTCCAGGATCACCGCTTCCTTCCGGGTCAGCAGGTCGATCGCCGCCGGGATCTTCGTGACCGACGCCGCCGGGATCACCACCGCGCCATGCCGGTCGGCATGCACCACGTCGTCATGCGCCGTCGCCATGCCGTGGATGGTCACCGGATGGCCGAACTCGACGATGTGCACATGCGCGTGGCTCGGGTTGATGCTGCCGGCGATGAGCTGGAAGCCCGGCGCCAGCATGTCGAGGTCGCGGATCGAGCCGGAGGTGACGCAGCCGAGCACGCCGAGCCCCTTGTGGACGTTGCTGTTCACCTCTCCCCAGAAGGCACCGATGCCGGGGGTGGGGTCGATGTCTTCCAGGATCGCGATGGTGGGCAGCGCCCCGGCCGCGACGTAGTCGTACCAACCGATGCGGGCCGCGCGATCGGCCTCCTTGCTGCGGGCCGACGGCGCCGCGGCGCGGAGGGTGCCGACGCGGGCCAGGCCGCAGATCGGCGGCAGCGTCACGTCGGCGATCGCGAATTGCCGGTAGCTGAAACCCCAGCCGCGCCGACCGGGATCGGTCACCTCGAGCGCGTTGCAGATGGTCGGCGTGTCCCAGGCGCAGAGTGCCTTGAGATCATCGGCGGTGAAGGGGTAGTCGGCCATGCTTCGGGATTCCTCCTGGAGCACATACCTTCCGACGGGTGTGGCGTGCGGTCAATTCAGCTGAGGAACTCCGGCGAGACCATCCGCGGCAGGAACAGCACGAGGCCGGGCCAGAGGATCACCAGCGCCAGCACCGCCAGCATCGGCAGCAGCATGATCACGGTGTCCTTGAGCGCGTCGCCGACCCGCATGCCGGCGACGTGACAGGCGATCATGAGGCAGAGGCCGTAGGGCGGCGTCACCAGGCCGAAGGCCAGGCTGACGATGCCGATCATCGCGAAGTGCACGGGATCCAGCCCCGCGCCGGCGGCGAGCGGCTGCAGGATGGCGCCGACGATGATGATCGCCGGGATCGCATCCAGGAAGCAGCCGACCACCAGGAAGACGCCGGCGATGAAGAAGCCGGTGCCGATCGGCCCCATCCCCCAGGCCGAGACGCCGGAGAGGATCGCTTCCGGGATGCGGTAATAGGCCAGCAGCCAGCCGAAGCAACTGGCGGCGCCGACGCAGAAGAGCGCCACGGCGGCGAGCCGCCCGGTTTCCCCGAGCGCGTCGAGAAGGCCGCGGAAGCTCACCTCGCGATAGACCAGCAGCGACAGGAAGCCGGCATAGAGCACGGCGATGCAGGCGCTCTCGGTCGCGGTGAACCAGCCGAAGATCTTGCCGCCGATGATGATGAAGGGCGTCATCAGCGCCGGGACGGAGGTCAGCAGCGCCGCCCCGAAGGCGCCCCAGCTCGCGCGCGGATAGGTCGGGTAGCCGCGGAGCTTCGCATAGGCATGCACGGTGCCCATCTGCACGAGGCCGATGAACAGGCCCGGGACGATGCCGGCCAGGAACAGCGCGCCGATCGAGGTGGTCAGCACGCCCCCCCACACGATCATCAGGATGGATGGCGGGATGATCACCGCGAGCACCGCGGAGACCGCGGTGATCGCGACCGAGAAGCCGTCGTCGTAGCCTTCCTTCCGCTGCGCCTCGATGAAGATCTTGGACTGGCTGGCGGCATCGGCGGTCGAGCTGCCGGAGATGCCGGCGAAGAAGATCGACAGCACGACGTTGATCTGCGCGAGCGAGCCCGGCCAGTGCCCGACCATGGTGCGCGACAGCGCCATCAGACGGTCGGTGATGCCGCCGACGTTCATCAGGTTGGCGGTCAGCAGGAAGAAGGGCACCGCCAGCAGGATGAAGCTGTTGAAGGCGTTGAAGCTCTCCTGCATCAGCACCATCGGCGACAGCCGCGGCTCGATCAGCAGGATCGGCAGGCAGGCGAGGCCGAGCGAGACCGCGACCGGCACCCGCAGCGCCAGAAGGGTGAAGAACAGGCCGAACAGCACCCAGGCCGCCTCCCCGGAGGTCATGACGTTGCCGCCCATCACGCGCGCCCCCGGAGCGTCGCGATCGCATCCCACATGCGTTCGCCATGGAAGATCAGCCAACTGACGCCGAGGATCGGCCAGGCGATATGGATCAGCCAGAGCGGCAGCTCCGCCAGCTCGCTCTCCCGGAACCAGGCGAAGTCGGTGAACTCGATCCCCCACCAGACGAAGGTGAGCGCGAAGATCAGGACGAAGACGCCGGAGACCAGGTCCATGGCCGCGGCCGGCCTCGGCGCGAGCCGCGGGAACACGTCGACGATGAAGTGGATGCCTTCCTTCTGCGCCAGCATGGCGCCGATCATCACCATCCAGACCAGCAGGAAGCGCGCCAGCTCCTCGGTCCAGATGTAGTGGGGGATGATCGCGGTGTAGCGGGAGCAGATCTGCAGCGAGACCGGCACGACGATGATCAGTACCGAGATCGAGAGCAGGCCGGAGAGCAGGCGCGCATAGGCGGCCGAAAGGCGCCGGAACAGGCCGGGCGCAGTGTTATCGGTCATATCGATGTCCTGGAAGGGGACGGCCCGGCGCCGTCCCCGGGTTGGCGTTCAGGCAGTCGTGGCGTTGATGCGGGTCATGATCGCTTCGGCGTCGATCTCCCGTGCATAGGCCGTCATCACCGGCTCCACCGCGCGCAGCATCTGCGGGCGTTCGGTGAAGGCGATGCGGCGCAGCCGGCCTGCGCGTTCCAGCGCCTCCAGCTTCTGCCCGTCCTCGGAGGATTCCGCCTGGCGGCCGAACACCCCGGCCTCCAGCCCCGCCCGCCGGACCGCTTCCTGCAGCTCGCGCGGCAGGCGGTCGAAGACCTGCTTGGCGAAGCAGATCGGGCGGATGGTGATGGCGTGCTCGGTCAGGATCAGGTTCTGCGCCACTTCGAAGAAACGCATCGATTCGACGCCGGCCGCCTCGTTCTCCCCGGCCTCGATGACGTTGTTCTGGATGGCGTTGTAGATCTCGTTGTAGGCGATGACGGTCGGCGACATGCCGGCGGCGGTGAAGGCGCGGCTCCAGATCGGCGCGCCCTGCACCCGCACCTTGAGGCCGCGGAGCTCCGCCATGGTGGTGGCGCTGCGATTGGCGAAGATGTTGCGCACGCCGCCGCCGGCATAGCCGATCAGCATCACGCGGGCGCGGCGCTCCACCTCCTGCGCCACCGGGGCGAAGAGGTCAGCATCCAGCACCCGATTCCAATGCGCGAGATCCCGGAACAGGAAGGGCGCATCGACGAAGGGCGCGGCGCGGCTGAAGGTCGACATGTGCGCCGGGCTGACGATGCCGTAATCGACGGCCCTGCCCTGCGCCATGTACTCGAAATACTGCTTCTCCAGCCCCAGGCTGGAATTCTTGTGCAGCACGAAGTTGATCGGGCGGTTGTAGTACTGCTTGACCAGCTCCTCGAACCGCACCAGGGCGCGGGTGAAGACGTGGTCGTCGTTGAACTGCACCGCGCCGTTCAGGGTGATCGCCTGCTGCGCCCGCACGATCGCCGGCATGGCGAGCATGGCCGCGCCCGCGGCGAGGAACTGCCTCCGCTTCATGGTCGCTCTCTCCCGTCGTTTTCGCGCCGGCTTCCGGGAACCGGCTGGTTACCAGTATGGAGGAAAGCGGGCCGGCGGGAAGCGGAACTTCGCCCCGGCAGGAATTCGAGACAGACGGCTTAGCGCCGCGAAGGAGAGGAACGGATGAACAGGATCGATCTGGCCGGACGGGTGGCAGTCGTGACCGGCGGGGCCCGCGGCATCGGGCTCGCGATCGCCGAACGGGCCGCGGCGAGCGGCGCGGCGCTGGCCCTCTGGGACCTGGACGCGGCCAAGCTCGCCGAGAGCCAGGCGATGCTGGAGACCAAGGGCGCCCGCGTCTCCACCCATGCCCTCGACCTCACGAGCGAGGCGGCGGTCGAGGCTGCGGCCGCGGCGACCCTCGATGCGCATGGCGGCATCGACATCCTGGTCAACAATGCCGGCATCACCGGCGGCAATAAGCCGACCTGGGAGTTGCCCGTCGCGGAATGGCGGCGCGTGGTCGAGGTGAACCTGATCGCGCCTTTCCTGGTCTGCCGCGCGGTGGTGCCGGCGATGCTGGGCCGCGGCTACGGACGGGTGGTGAACATCGCGTCCATCGCCGGGAAGGAAGGCAACCCGAACGCGTCGCACTACAGCGCGTCCAAGGCCGGGCTGATCGGGCTGACCAAGTCGCTCGGCAAGGAGCTGGCGACCAGGGGCATACTGGTGAACGCGATCGCGCCGGCCGCCGCCCGGACCGACATCTTCGCCCAGATGAGCGAGGCGCAGATCGCCTACATGCTGTCCAAGATCCCGATGGGCCGCTTCGTCGAGACCGAGGAGATCGCGGCGATGGCCTGCTGGCTGGCGTCCGAGGAGTGCAGCTTCGCAACCGGCGCCGTCTTCGACGTGACCGGCGGCCGGGCGGTCTACTAGATCGTTGTCGAGCATCTTCACGCCTCCGGGCGAAGCCGCCCTTCGGCGATCTGCTCTAAACGATGCCGGGCCTCGATGCGGCGTGGTGCTCCTTGAGGATGCGGTCCTCGACCGGATCCAGTTCCTTCAGCACCACGTCGTAACCCCAGAGGTCGGCCAGGTGCTGCAGCACCGCCTTGGCCTCCTCCGCCGCGAGCAACTGGCGGTCGAGCACCCGGTGGTGCAGCACCAGGCGGCGATCGCCGGCGAGATCCACATCGGCGATCTGGATGTCGGGATCGCTGCGGCCGATGTCGTATTGCCGCGCCAGGGCGCGTCGCACCCGGCGGTAGCCGCGCTCGTCATGGATCGCGGCGACGCGGAGCGAATCCTCGTCCTCTTCGTCGGCCAGGTGGAACAGCCTGAGGTCGCGCATCAGCCGCGGCGACAGGAACTGGGCGATGAAACTCTCGTCGCGGAAGGCTGCCCAGCCTTCGCGCAGCACGCCCATCGCATCGCCGCAGCCGGCGAAGGCCGGGAACCAGTCGCGATCCTCCGCGGTCGGCTCCTCGGCGATGCGGGCGATGTCGTTCATCATCGCGAAGCCGAGCGCATAGGGGTTGAGCCCGCCATAGCGCGGATCGTCGAAGCTCGGCTGGAACACGACGTTGGTGTGGCTCTGCAGGAACTCCAGGTAGTGGCCGTCGGAGATCCGGCCTTCGGAATGCAGCCGCGTCAGGATGCGGTGATGGACATAGGTGGCGCAGCCCTCGTTCATCACCTTGGTCTGGATCTGCGGGTAGAAATACTGCGCAACCTGGCGGACGATGCGGAGAATCTCGCGCTGCCAGGGCGCCAGCCGCGGCGCCGACTTCTCCAGGAAGTACAGGATGTTCTCCTGCGGCAGCTCCAGCAGCGCACGGCGCCGCTCGTCGTCGGCCCGCTTCGCCGTGCCGCCCGAAGCGGGCACCGTCATGCGCCAGAGGTCGTTGTACATCGCCTCGTCATGCGCGCGGCGCTCCAGCTCCCGCCGCTGCTCGCTCGCGAGATCGGGCACCCGCCGGCGCGGCGAGCGGAACACGCCATGGGATTGCAGCGCATGCGCGGCATCGAGCAGCCGCTCGACCGCCGCGGCACCGTGCCGATCCTCGCATTCGGCGACGTAGCCACGGGCGAATTCCAGGTAGTCGAGAATGCCCTCGGCATCCGTCCATTGCTGGAACAGGGTGTTGTTCTTGAAGAAGTGGTTGTGGCCGAAGGCCGCGTGCGCGATCACCAGGGTCTGCATCAGCGCCGTGTTCTCCTCCATCACATAGGAGATGCAGGGCGAGGAGTTGATGACGATCTCGTAGGCGAGGCCCTGGAAGCCCTTGCGATAGAGCCCCTCGTGGCGGGCGAAGCGCTTGCCGAAGGACCAGTGCTTGTACAGCACCGGCATGCCGTTGGCGGCATAGGCATCGAGCATCTGCTCGGCCGAGATCACCTCGATCCGGTTGGGATAGGTGCTGAGGCCGAGCTCCTTCACGGCGATCGCCTCGCAGGCATCGTGGATGCGGCGGATGGTGTCGAAATCCCATTCCGCGCCCCGGAACAGCGGCTCGGTCATGGGCTCGCCTCCGCCGTCGCGCCCCCTTTGCGGAACAGTTCGCGGAACACCGGGTAGATGTCCTTGCGGTGGCGCACCTTGCGCATCGCGATCGGCAGGCCGTCGGCGCGGAGCGCGGTGTAGAGGCGCCAGAGATCGGTCTCGCGCGGGATGAAGCCGATCGGGCCGTGGTCGCCTTCGCGCCCGACCTCCAGATAGGCGTAGTACTGGCAGGCGGGCAGGATGTCGGTCGCGAGCAGCCCTGCGGTCTTGTCGTTGTCGGAAGCGGTGTTGTCGCCGTCGCTCGCCTGCGCGGCATAGATGTTCCAGTCGTCCGGGCTGAAGCGTGCCGCCAGCACGCGGCGCATCTCCTCGAGCGCGGTCGAGACCACGGTACCACCGGTCTCCGGGCTGCGGAAGAAGGTCTCCTCGTCGACCTCCTTGGCCTCGTGGGTGTGGCGGATGAACACCACCTCCACATGCTTGTAGCGCCGCTTCAGGAACACGTAGAGCAGCAGGTAGAAGCGCTTCGCGAGGTCCTTCATCCCCTCGGTCATCGAGCCGGAGACGTCCATCAGGCAGAACATGACCGCCTGGGCGATCGGCCGCGGCGCCGGCGCGAATTGCCGGTAGCGCACGTCGAGCGGGTCGATATAGGGGATGCGCAGCACCCGGTGGCGCAGCCGCGCGATCTCGCCCCGAAGCGCCTCGGCGCGCTCGATCGCACCCGCTTCCTCGGCGAGCCGCGCCTGGTCCTCCAGCTGCTCCAGCGCTTCCGGCTTCGGGCGGCGCAGCGCGATGCGGCGCGACAGCGCGTTCCGCATGGTGCGGCCGAGCGCCAGGTTGGCGGGCGAGCCGGTCGAGGAATAGCCGGCGCGCCGGAAGCCCGAGACCTCCCCCACCACCATCCGCTTCTTGGCGAGATCCGGCAGCTCCAGATCCTCGAGGAACAGGTCCAGGAACTCTTCCTGGGTCAGGGCGAAGCGGAACTCATCTTCGCCCGAGCCGCTGTCGCTGCCCTCCTGGCCGGAGCCGGCGCCGCCGCCGCGGGGGCGGGGAATGCGATCGCCTTCGGCGAAGTCCTTGTTGCCCGGCAGCACGTGTTCGCGGTTGCCGCCGGCGGCGCGGCGGAGCCCCGGTTCCTTGACCCCGGAGGCCGGGATGCTGACTTCCCCGCCCCGCTCCATGTCCTTCATGCCGCGCCCGGTGACGCTGTCGCGCACCGCGTCCTGAATCTGCTCCTTGGCGCGGCGGAGGAAGCGTTGCCGGTTCGCCAGGCTCTTGCCGCCGGGATTGCGCCGCCGATCGACGATGTGCATGGCGGTGTCCGATCGCGCTCCTCAGCCCGACTGCTTGACGCGCATGTACCACTCGACCAGGCGCCGCACCTGCCGTTCGGTATAGCCACGCGACGTCATCCGCTCCACGAACTCGCTGTGCTTGCGCTCGGTCTCGTTGTCCTTCTTGGAGCCGAAGCTGATCACCGGCAGCAGCTCCTCCACCTGGCTGAACATCCGCCGCTCGATCACCTCGCGCAGCTTCTCGTAGCTGGTCCAGCTCGGGTTGCGCCCGGAATTGGCGGCACGGGTGCGGAGCGCGAACTTCACCACCTCGTTGCGGAAATCCTTGGGGTTGGCGATGCCGGCCGGCTTCTCGATCTTGGTCAGCTCCTGGTTCAAGGCGTCGCGGTTGAGCAGCTGGCCGGTGTCCGGATCCTTGAAGTCCTGATCCTCGATCCAGGCATCGGCGTAGGCGACGTAGCGGTCGAACAGGTTCTGGCCGTAATCGTGGTAGCTTTCGAGATAGGCCTTCTGAATCTCGTTGCCGATGAACTCGGCATAGCGCGGCGCCAGCTCGCCCTTGATGAATTCGAGGTAGCGCTTCTCGGTCTCGTCGGCGAATTGCTCGCGCCGGATCGCCTGTTCCAGCACGTACATCAGGTGCACGGGATCGGCCGCGACCTCGATGGTGTCGTGGTTGAAGGTCGCGGCCAGCACCTTGAAGGCGAAGCGGGTCGAGATGCCGTCCATGCCCTCGTCGCCGCCGGCAGCGTCGCGGTATTCCTGCAGGCTGCGGGCGCGGGGATCGGTCTCCTTCAGGCTTTCGCCGTCATAGACGCGCATCTTGGCGAAGAGGCTGCTGTTCTCGTGCCGGCGCAGCCGCGACAGCACCGAGAAGCGCGCCAGCATCTCGAGCGTGCCGGGGGCGCAGGGCGCGCGCGACAGCTCGCTCGAGCGCAGCAGCTTGTCGTAGATGCGCTGCTCCTCGGTGACGCGCAGGCAGTAGGGGACCTTGATGACGTAGATGCGGTCGATGAAGGCCTCGTTGTTCCGGTTGTTCCGGAAGGCCTGCCATTCCGCCTCGTTGGAATGCGCCATGATGATCCCCTGGAAGGGGATGGCGCCGATGTTCTCGGTCCCGATGTAGCTGCCTTCCTGCGTCGCGGTCAGCAGCGGGTGCAGCATCTTGATCGGCGCCTTGAACATCTCGACGAATTCGAGGATGCCCTGGTTGGCGCGGTTGAGGCCGCCCGAGAAGCTGTAGGCATCCGGGTCGTTCTGGGCGTGGACCTCCAGCTTGCGGATATCGACCTTGCCGACGAGGGAGGAGATGTCCTGGTTGTTCTCGTCGCCCGGCTCGGTCTTGGCGACCGAGATCTGGCGCAGGCGGGACGGGTTGAGCCGCACCACCCGGAAGCGGGAGACGTCGCCGCGGAACTCGTCGAGCCGCTTCACCGCCCAGGGGCTCATGAAGCCTGTCAGCCGCCGGCGCGGGATGCCGTAGCGATCCTCCATCATCGCCCCGAACTTCTCCGGGTCGAACAGGCCGAGCGGGCTTTCGAAGACCGGGCTGAGCTCCTCGCCCGCCTTCAGGACATAGACCGGGTGGACCTCGATCAGCGCCTTCAGCCGTTCCGCGAGCGAGGATTTGCCGCCGCCGACCGGGCCCAGCAGGTAGACGATCTGCTTCCGCTCCTCGAGCCCCTGCGCCGCGTGGCGGAAGAAGCCGACGATCCGCTCGATCGTCTCCTCCATGCCGTAGAACTCGGCGAAGGCCGGGTAGCGGCGGATGGTGCGGTTGAGGAAGATGCGGCCGAGCAGCGGGTCGCGGGCCGTGTCCATGATCTCCGGCTCGCCGATCGCGGCGAGGATGCGTTCGGGGGCGGAGGCGAACATCATCGGGTCCGACCGGCAGCCCTGCAGGAAGTCCGACAGCGACATGTCGGCCTCGCGGCGCTGGTCGTAACCCCTGGCGAACTGGACGAAAACGTCGTCAGACGAATGCATGCCATGCTCCTCGCCGAGTTGTGGCGTCTAAAACACTACGCCCGCGCGAACGGCGTGGTTGCTGCCTCCTGACCTGTTTCCTCCAACAACTTGTAGTGCCGTCGTTCGTCGGGCGATGACGCTGCCGATTGTAGGCTCGCGCCGGGTATCGGATTCAAGCCTTACAGTGTCCAACTGTGTCGTCCCTGAAGGAATTGGATAGGAATCACACACTCACAAGGCCCGGGCACAAGGCCCGGGTGGACAGGCGGCGCCTCCGTTGCGACACAATCCACCTCTTGGACGCATTCACGGGAAGGAAAACGCCATGGCAGCGCAGCAGACGGGTCGAGTCGCACTGGTCACCGGTGCCGGGACGGGAATCGGGCGTTCGGTCGCCTTGGGGCTGCTTGGCGCCGGCTATGCGGTGGCGCTCGCCGGCCGCCGGCAGGAACCGCTGGATGAGACTGTCTCATTGGCAGGTACTGCCGGCGGTCAGGCGCTGCCGGTCGCGACCAACGTCGCCGACCCGGCCGGCGTCGCCGCATTGTTCGCGGCGATCCGGGAACGGTTCGGGCGCATCGACCTCGTCTTCAACAATGCCGGCCTCAACGCCCCCGGCACGCCGTTCGAGGACCTGCCCTACGAGAAATGGGCGGAGATCGTCGGCGTCAACCTGACCGGCAGCTTCCTGGTCGCCCAGGCCGCCTTCCGGATGATGAAGGACCAGGCGCCGCAGGGCGGGCGCATCATCAACAACGGCTCGATCTCCGCCCATGCGCCGCGGCCGGACAGCGCGCCCTATACCGCGACCAAGCATGCGGTGACCGGGCTCACCAAGTCGATCAGCCTCGATGGCCGGAAATACGACATCGCCTGCGGCCAGATCGACATCGGCAATGCCGCGACGCCGATGACCCAGCGGATGCAGCGCGGCGTGAAGCAGGCGGATGGCGAGGTGAAGGTCGAGCCGACGATGGATGTCGGCAACGTCGCCAGCACCATCCTGTTCATGGACAGCCTGCCGATCGACGCCAACGTGCAGTTCGTCACCGTGATGGCGACGAAGATGCCTTTCGTCGGCCGCGGTTAAGCGTCCTTCAGAAGGAAGCCGGCGCCGCAGCCCGCCGCCACGTCCCGGACGAGCTTGGCCAGGCTGTCCGGGATCGGGATGCCGGCGTCCAGGCGCCGCGCCCGTTCCCGGTCCTCGGGGTCGCCCGGGATCAGCACCGGCTGCGCCGGGTCGGCCGGCTTCGTCGCGCGGAGCGCCGCGAGCTCCTCGTCGAGCTGCGCCTCGAATTCGCCTGGTGCGCGGACCGCGCCGGGGCTGAGGGCCAGGAAGAAATGGCCGATATCGTCCGGCTGGCCCTTCCGGCGCTTCGGCTTGTGGATCGCCGGGAAGGCCGCGCCGGGGAGCGTGCCGGCCAGGATATGGGCCATCATCGCCAGGCCGTAGCCCTTGTGGCTGCCCATCGCCGCGGTGCCGCCGAGCGGCGTGATGCCGCCGCCCCTTGCGTTGAACAGCCGGTCGTAGCCGGCGTGCGGGTCGGTGACCGGCACGCCCTTCTCATCCAGCACCCAGCCTTCCGGCAAAGGCTTGTCCTTCAGGTGGTGGACCTTGACCTTGTTACCGGCGACCGTCGTCGTCGCCATGTCGAGCATGAAGGGGCGCTGCTTGTCCGCGGGTGCCGCGAAGGCGATCGGGTTGGTGCCGAGCATCGGCTCCGCCGCATGGGTCGGCACCATCAGCAGGTTGCGCGCCGCACTCGTCACCAGGCCGATCATGCCGGCATCGGAGGCGAGCCGCGCATAGTAGCCGGCGGCGCCGAAATGATGCGAGTTGCGCACCGCGACCACGCCGATGCCGAAGGCGCGCGCCTTCTCGATCGCGAGCTTCATGGCGCAGAAGGAGACGTAGTGGCCGAGCGAGGCGCCGCCATCCATCAGCACGACCGCACCCGCATCGCGCTCGATGCGGGGCCGTGCCTCGAGGTCGAGCTGCCCGTCGCGGCGCATGCCGTCATACATCATCACCATCGAGATGCCGTGGCTGTCGACGCCCATCAGGTCGGTCTCGACCATCACCTCGGCGGTGGTCTCCGCCATGTCGGCCGGCATGCCCCAGGCGGCGAGGATCGCCAGGATCTGGGCGCGGACGCTGTCGGCGGTCGCATTCATCGGCATGTTCTTACGTCTCTTTCACTCAATCTACGGAAGCGCCCGTGGCGCGCACGATCGGCACCCAGCGCTCGATCTCGGCCGCGATGAAGGCACGGGTGGCGTCCGGCGTCATCCCGTCCGGGATGGTGTTGCCGAGCTGGATCAGGCGGTCCCGCACCTCCGGCTGGCGCAGCACCTCCGCGATCTGCTCGTAGAGGAACTGGCGGATCGGCGCCGGCGTGCCGAGCGTCGCCGACCAGGGCGTCCAGGTCGTGGCGCGATACTCCGGCAGGCCGGCCTCGGCACTCGTCGGCACCTCGGGCGCCATCGGCGAGCGCTCCGGCGTCGCGATGACGATGCCGCGGACGGTGCCGGCGCGGATCGGCTCCGACAGGAAGCTGATGGTGTCCGCCTGGAAGCCGGTGCGGCCGCCCGCGAGATCGGCAAAGGCCGCCGCCGATCCGCGGTAGGGCACATGCGTCGCCTGCACGCCCAGCAGCGAGACCAGCATCGCGCCTGCGATGTGCCCGGTGGTGCCGTTGCCGGAGGAGCCGTAATTGTAGCGTCCCGGATTGCGCATGAGCAGGTCGCGGAACTCCGCGAGCGTCGTGACGCCGAGCGAGGGATGCACCGCGACCGCGATCGCCGAGTGGCTGCTGATCGTGACGTGGTCGACGCCGGTCAGCGGATGCACCGCGAGCTGGCGATAGAGGCCGACATTCAGCGCGTGGCTGCCGAGCGCGCCCACCAGCAGCGTGTAGCCGTCGGGCGCGCTCCGCGCGAGCTCCCCGAAGGCGACGATGCCGCCGCCGGAGGGCCGGTTCTCGACCACGAATTGCTGGCCGAGCCGCTGCGACAGCGCCGTCGAGATCAGCCGCGCATTGATGTCGGCATTGCCCCCCGCGGCGAGGGCCACCAGCACCCGCACCGGCTTGTTCGGGTAGTCGCCGGACCGCGGCTGCGCCGCGGCAAGCGCCGGCATCAGCAGCGCCAGCGCCACGATGATCGCGCCCTTCATGGTCCCTCCCCCGTCCCCGTTCAGCCGATGCCGTGCTCCAGCACGCCGATCCCCTCGACCTCCAGCGCCAACCGGTCGCCGGGCTTGAGATAGCGGGGCGGGGTGCGGAAATGCCCCGACCCGGCCGGCGTGCCGGTCGCGATCACGTCGCCGGTGCGGAGCCGCAGATGCTTGCTCAGCCAGGCGATCAGCGTGGCCACGGGGAAGATCATCTCGGCGGTGTTCCCCGCCTGCACCTCTTCGCCGTTCAGCCGGCAGGAGAGCACGGTGCGCCAGGGTTCGCCGAACTCGTCCGCGGTCACGATCCAGGGGCCCATCGGGCAGAAGCCGTCGAGCCCCTTGGCGAAGCTCGTCATCGGCAGCGGATGGTCGAACTGGAATTCCCGCGCCGACAGGTCGTTGAGGATGGTGTAGCCGGCGACGTGGTCGAGCGCCTGGCTCTCCTCGACGCACCAGGCCTCCCGCCCGATGACGACCGCGAGCTCCACCTCCCAATCCGGCTTGGTGACCGAGGGCGAGATGCGCACGATGCTGCCCGGCCCGCAGACCGAGGAGGCGGGCTTGAGGAAGATGCGCGGCGCCGCGAGCTTCGGCCCGCCGACCTCCGCGGCATGGGCGCCGTAGTTGCGCCCGACGCCCAGGATCTTGCCCGGCAGCAGCGGCGCCAGCAGCCCCGCGATCGGGCGCCGCAGCCCGGCATTCTCCGGCCGCGCCGCGAAGGCCAGCGCCCGCGACGCCGCGGTCATCGCCGCCTCGTCGGCCAGCAGCGCCACCATGTCGCCCGGCAGCACCGGCGCCGCTTCCCGCGCCACGGCATCGATCGCCGGCTGCAGCGGCACCATCTCATGCCCGAGTATGCCCGCGATGCAGACCGCCGCGCCGTCCTGGATCCGCGCGAGCTTCACGCCGCGAGCGCCGCGTAGTCGAGGCTCGCCATCACCTGGACGCGCAGGATGGAACGGTGCTCCTCCGGCCCGTAATCGGCGACCGCGTTGTGGGTGGTGCCGATATTGTCCCACATCAGCACGTCGCCCTCCCGCCAGTCGTGGCTGTAGAGGAAGCGTGCCTCCGACTGGTGGCGGAACAGGAAGTCGAGCAGCGCATCGCTCTCGGCCTTCTCCAGCCCTTCGATCACCGTCGCATAGCCAGGATTGCAATAGAGCACGCGCCGCCCGGTCACCGGGTGGGTGCGGAAGACGGGCTGGCGGACCGGCGGCTTCTTCGCGCGCTGCTCCGGCGTCAGTGCGCGGCGGATGCTGCCCGGACGCGCCCGCATCATGTCCCAGAATTTTTCGAAGTCGTGGATGGCGTGGCGACCCTCCAGCCGTTCCCGGATCTCGGCCGGCAGCGCCTCGTAGGCGGCGTGCTGGTTGCGGAACTGGGTGGCGCCGAGCACGCGCCCGTCGCGGCGGGGGATCCGCTTCGCATGCAGCACATTGGCCAGCGCGATCTCGTGCGAGTAGCTCATGTCGGTGTGCCAGCCCTGCCCGGCATCGTGCAGGCCGAGCGGCTCGCCCGCCTCGTCCTTCATGTTCGACAGCAGCATCACCTCGGGGTGGCCTGGCGCGTGGAACAGGTTCGCGACATTGACCTCGAGCTCGCCGAAGCGGGACCCGAAGCCCGAAAGTGCGGACGCGTCCAGATCCTGGTCGGGGAAACACAGCACGCTGAATTCGCCGAGGGCGCGCAGCACGTCGCGCCGCGCCGCATCGTCGAGCGGCCGCGCCAGATCGATGCCGGTGACGCGGGCGCCGAGGCCCGCATCGTTGGGCGTGATGTGCATGGCGGTTTGCTCCCTGACCCGAAGCCTCCGCCACGGGACGGCTTCCGTCAACGCGCCGCCCGCGGCAGTCTTCCGTCATGGGACGGATCGTGATCATCGGCGCCGGCATCGTCGGCCTCTGCCTCGGCTGGCACTGCGCGCGGCGCGGCGTGGCGGTCACGCTGCTCGATGCCGGGGAGCCGGGCGGCGGCGCCTCCTCCGGCAATGCCGGGGCCCTCAGCCCGGGCTCGGTCGCGCCGCTCGCGATGCCGGGCGTGCTGCGCCAGGTGCCGGGGATGCTGACCGATCCCAAGGGCGCGCTGCACATCCCGCCCGGCTATTGGCCGCGCGCCCTGCCCTGGCTGTTCCGCTTCGTCGCCAGCGCCCGGCCGGCCCGCGTCGCCGCGATTGCCGGTGCGCTTGGCGCCCTGCAATACGGCGCCATCGAACGCCACCGCGAGATCATGGCCGCCGAAGGCGCGCCTGAGCTGATCCGCAAGACCGGTCAGCTCTACCTCTACCGCGACGCCGCGCACCTCGCGAAGGATGAGGCGAGCTGGGCGCTCCGCCGCCGCAACGGCCTGCGCATCGAACAACTCGACGCCGCCGGCATCGCTGACCTGGAGCCCGGCATCGCGCCCCATTACACCATCGGCCTCTTCCTGCCCGACCAGGGCAGCGTCGCCGACCCGAAGCGCCTCGCCTCCGTCGTCGCCCGCGGCGTCGAGCGCCAGGGCGGGCAAATCCTCCGTACCCGCGTCACCGCCATCGCGACCGAAGCCGGCCGCGCGATCGGCGCCATGACCGATGGCGGCGTCGTCGCCGGCGACACCGTCGTGCTCGCCGCCGGCGCCTTCTCCGCGCGCCTCCTTGCCCCGCTCGGCATCCGCGTGCCGCTCGAGAGCCAACGCGGCTACCACGTCATGCTGCCCGAGCCCGGCATCGCGCCCGCGCGCCCGATCGTGCCCGCCGACCGCAAGGTCTTCATCTCGCCGATGGAGCAGGGCCTGCGCATCGCCGGCACCGTCGAATTCGGCGGCCTCGACCGTGCGCCGGACCCGAAGCGCGCCGCCCTGCTGCTCGGCGACCTCGCCCGTGTCTACCCGCAGGCCAGCGCCGCCGGCGCCGAAGGCTTCTGGATGGGCCACCGGCCCTGCCTGCCCGACAGCCTGCCGGTGCTCGGCCCGGTCGCGACGCTGCCCGGGCTCTGGTGCGCCTTTGGCCACGGCCATCTCGGCCTCACCGGCTCCGCGCCGACCGCCGCCCTCCTCGCCGCCGCGATCGCCGGCGAGACGCCCAACACCGACCTCGCCCCCTTCGCCATCGAGCGCTTCCACACCGGGAGAACGGCATGACCACGACACGCAAGGTCCTGATGATCACCGGCGCCGGCCGCGGCATCGGCGCCGCGACCGCCCGCCTCGCCGCCGCCCGCAACCACGACCTGCTGCTCACCTGGCGCGGCAACCAGGCGGCGGCCGAAGCGACCGCGGCCGCCTGCCGGGAGGCCGGCGCCGCCGTCGAGCTCGTCCGCGCCGATGCCGGCTGCGAAGCCGAGACGCTCGCCGCCTTCGCCGCCCTCGATGCCCGCTTCGGCCGCATCGACGGCCTGGTCGCCAATGCCGGCATCACCGGCCCGATGCGCCGCCTGATCGACACCAGCCTGGCCGACTGGGACGCCGTGTTCCGTCCCAATGTCTACGGGCTGTTCCTCTCGCTCCGCGAAGCGGCGCGGCGCATGTCGACCGCGCGCGGTGGCCGGGGCGGCGCCATCGTCACCCTCTCCTCCCGCGCCGCCGAGATCGGCGGCGCCGGCGAATTCATCCACTATGCCGCGAGCAAGGGCGCGGTCGACACCATCACGGTCGGCTTCGCCCGCGAAGTCGCCGCCGAGGGCATCCGCGTCAACGCCGTCAACCCCGGCCTGATCGACACCGAGATCCACGCCGCCGCCGGCGCGCCCGACCGCATCCAGCGCTTCGGCCCGATGATCCCGATGGGCCGCGGCGGCAGCGCCGAGGAAGTGGCCGAAGCCATCCTCTTCCTCCTCTCGGACGCCGCAAGCTACATAACCGGCGCCCGCCTGCCGGTCGGCGGCGGACGGTGAAGGTCAGCCCAGACCCGCCCTGACCGCCGTCAGCGCCTGCTCGGCCTGGGAAGCATCCGGACCGCCGGCCTGCGCCAGATCGGGCCTGCCGCCGCCGCCCTTGCCGCCCAGGGCGGCGCTGGCAGCGCGGACCAGGGTGACGGCGTCCGCCTTGCCGCGCGCGGCCTCGCCGAGGCCGACCATGATGCTGGCCTTGCCGTCGGCGGTGGAGACGAGGGCGACGATATCGGCGGTGCCGCCTTGCAGGATCGCCTCGACGAGCCCCTTGAGATCGCGCGGCGGCACCTCGCCCACGATGCGGAGCGCGGCGCGGAGGCCGCCGATCTCCTCGACGCTCGCCGCGGCGCTGCCGGTCGCGAGCTTCTTGCGGAGCTCGGTGACTTCGCGTTCGAGGCGCTTGCGGTCCTCGATCAGGGCGCCGACGCGCTCGGCGAGGTCCTGCGGCCGCGCCTTGAGGAGGGCGGCCGCATCGCGGAGATGGCCTTCGCTCTCGGCGACGGCCGCCAGCGCGGTCTCGCCGGTGACGGCTTCGAGGCGGCGGATGCCGGCGGCGACCGCACCTTCGGAGACGATGCGGAACAGGCCGATATCGCCGGTGCGGGCGACATGGGTGCCGCCGCAGAGCTCGACGCTGTAATTGCCGCGGCGTTCGGTCGCGGCCGCATCGCGGCCCATGGCGACGACGCGGACCTCGTCGCCGTATTTCTCGCCGAACAGCGCCATCGCACCTTCGGCGACCGCGGCTTCCGGGGTCATGAGGCGCGTCGTGACCTCGGCGTTCTCGCGGATGCGGGCGTTCACCTCGGCCTCCGCCCAGGCGAGCTCCTCGGCCTCGATCGGCTTGGGGTGGGAGACGTCGAAGCGGAGCCGGTCCGGCGCGTTGAGGCTGCCCTTCTGCGCGACATGGGTGCCGAGCCTGCGGCGCAGCGCCTCGTGCAGGAGGTGGGTCGCGGAGTGGTGGGCGCGGATGGCGCCGCGGCGGGCGTGGTCGACCTCGGCCTGGACCGCGAGGCCCGGCGTCGCGGCGCCGTGCGCCACGGTGCCGAGATGGACGAAGAGGTCGCCGAGCTTCTTCTGGGTGTCGCGGATGACGATGCGGCAGGCCTCGCCCGCCTGGATGATGCCGGCATCGCCGACCTGGCCGCCGCTTTCGGCATAGAAGGGCGTCTGGTTGAGGATGACCGCGACCTCGGCGCCGGCCGGCGCGCCGGCGACGACGGTGCCGTCCTGGACGACGGCCAGGATCTCGCCTTCCGCGGTTTCGGTCGAGTAGCCGAGGAATTCGGTGGCGCCGAGCTTCTCCCGCAGGTCGAACCAGACGGTCTCGGTCGCGGCTTCGCCGCTGCCGGCCCAGGCGGCACGGGCGCGCTGGCGTTGCTCGGCCATCGCCGCCTCGAAGCCGGCCAGGTCGACCGCCCTGCCCTGTTCGCGGAGCGCATCCTGGGTCAGGTCGAGCGGGAAGCCATAGGTGTCATAGAGGCGGAAGGCGATGTCGCCCGGCAGCGTCGCCTTGTCCGGCAGGCGCGCCAGCTCGTCGGCCAGCAAATGCAGGCCGCGATCGAGCAGCGAGCGGAAGCGCGTCTCCTCGAGGCGGAGGGTCTCGACGACCAGGGGCTCGGCGCGGACGATCTCGGGATAGGCGCTTCCCATCTGGCGGACCAGCGTCGGGACCAGGCGATGCAGCAGCGGCTCCCGCGCGCCCATCATATGGGCGTGGCGCATGGCGCGGCGGAGGATGCGGCGCAGCACGTAGCCGCGGCCTTCATTCGACGGCAGCACGCCGTCGGCGATCAGGAAGGTGCCGGCGCGGAGGTGGTCGGCGACGACGCGGTGGCTGCTGCGGAAGGGGCCGTCCGGGTCCTGCCCGGTCGCCTCGGCGGAGGCGAGGATCAGGGCGCGCAGCGTGTCGGTGTCGTAGTTGTCGTGCTTGCCCTGAAGGATGGCGGCAAAGCGCTCCAGGCCCATGCCGGTGTCGATCGAGGGGCGCGGCAACGCCACGCGGGTGCCGGGCGGCCCTTCCTCGAACTGCATGAAGACCAGGTTCCAGATCTCGATGAAGCGGTCGCCGTCTTCATCCGCGCTGCCGGGCGGGCCGCCGGGGATGCCGGGACCGTGGTCGTAGAAGATCTCGGAACAGGGGCCGCAGGGGCCGGTATCGCCCATGCGCCAGAAATTGTCGGAAGTCGGGATGCGGATGATCCGGCTGTCGGGCAGGCCCGCGACCTTCTTCCAGATGACCGGCGCCTCCTCGTCCTCGGAGAAGACGGTGACCAGCAGCTTGTCCTTGGGCAGCGCGAAATCGCGGGTCAGCAGGGTCCAGGCATGCTCGATCGCCTGGTCCTTGAAGTAGTCGCCGAAGGAGAAATTGCCCAGCATCTCGAAGAAGGTGTGGTGGCGGGCGGTGTAGCCGACATTGTCGAGGTCGTTGTGCTTGCCGCCGGCGCGCACGCATTTCTGGGCGGTGGTGGCGCGGCTGTAAGCGCGCTTCTCCTGGCCGGTGAAGACGTTCTTGAACTGCACCATGCCGGAATTGGCGAACATCAGCGTCGGGTCGTTGCGGGGGACCAGCGGGCTGCTGTCCACCACCTGGTGGCCGTTGCGGGCGAAGTAGTCCAGGAAGGTGGCGCGGATGTCGTTGCTGCTGGTCATGTCTCGGCCGTCGGGTGATCCCGCCGGAGCGCGGGGCCGCAACCTGTAACGCGCGGAAGTTGGGGCGTGAAGGGCCGAGGGTCAGGCCGGTCAGGGCTTGGCTTCGTCTTCCGCGTCGTCCTCGGCCTTCTCCTTGTTCTGCTCCTGCTTGCCGACCTTGCCGTAATCCGGGCCGCCTTCCTTGCGTTCGTCCGGCCGGTTCAAGGGATGGGGCTCACCTGCCGGCGGCCCGTCCGGGGCATTCTCCGGCAGCTTCGGCTTCTCGGGCGTGCTCATCGGCGGTTCTCCTTCAACCGGGAGAACCGCCCCGCAGGCCTGGCGGTTGCAGCCTACTCGGCTGCCTGCGCCTCGTCGTCCTCGGCCTGCTCGCCGGTCAGCATCTTGTCGACCAGCAGGCCGGCCTGGGTGCGGACCCGCTGCTCAATCGCCTGGGCCATCTGCGGATGGTCGCGGAGGAACTGCTTGGCGTTCTCCCGCCCCTGGCCGATGCGGGTGCTGTCGTAGCTGAACCAGGCGCCGGACTTCTCGACGATGTTGGCCTTCACGCCGAGGTCGATCAGCTCGCCGACCTTGCTGATGCCCTCGCCATACATGATGTCGAACTCCACCTCCCGGAACGGGGGCGCCATCTTGTTCTTCACCACCTTGACCCGGGTGTGGTTGCCGATAACCTCGTCGCGGTCCTTGAGCGCACCGATGCGGCGGATGTCCATGCGGACGGAGGCGTAGAACTTCAGCGCGTTGCCGCCGGTCGTGGTCTCCGGATTGCCGAACATGACGCCGATCTTGAGCCGGATCTGGTTCAGGAAGATCAGCAGCGTGTTGGATTTGGAGACCGAGCCGGTGAGCTTGCGCAGCGCCTGGGACATCAGCCGGGCATGCAGGCCGACATGGCTGTCGCCCATCTCGCCCTCGAGCTCGGCGCGCGGCACCAGCGCCGCCACGCTGTCCACCACCAGCACGTCGACGGCGCCGGAGCGGACCAGCGTATCGGCGATCTCGAGCGCCTGCTCGCCGGCATCCGGCTGGCTGATCAGCAGGTTGTCGACGTCGACGCCGAGCTTCCTGGCATAGCCGGGATCGAGCGCATGCTCGGCGTCGATGAAGGCGCAGGTGCCGCCCTTCTTCTGTGCTTCCGCAATCGCATGCAGCGCCAGCGTGGTCTTGCCCGAGCTTTCCGGCCCGTAGATCTCGACGATGCGGCCCTTCGGCAGGCCACCGATGCCGAGTGCGAGGTCGAGGCCGAGGGAGCCGGTCGGGATCACCTCCACCCCGTCGCTCAGGTTGCGCGCGCCGAGCCGCATGATCGAGCCCTTGCCGAAGGCCCGCTCGATCTGGCTCAGCGCGGCGTCGAGCGCCTTACCCTTTTCCATCCTGCTATCCCCGATCCCTGCTGGCGGCCGCGAACGGAGTCGCGGCGCGGTCTGTCCCGCACATTATGCGATCGAGGGGGTCGCCGGGCAAGAACAATAAGAGAACATTCGTATCAGGCGGCGTTGTTGGCGACCCGGTCGTTCAGGCGCCAGACGAAGGCGATGATCTCGGCGACCGCCTGGTAATGCTCCTCCGGAATCTCGGCGTCGAGCTCCAGCCGGTGCAGCGCGCGGGCCAGCGGCGGGTTGGGCACGATCGGCACCTTGTGCTCCTCCGCCGCGGCGCGGATGCGGGCGGCCAGGGCGTCGACGCCCTTGGCGAGGATGCGCGGCGCCGCGTTCGATCCCTTTTCGTAGCCGAGGGCGACCGCGTAATGGGTCGGGTTGGTGATGACGACGGCTGCCTTCGGCACCGCGGCCAGCATGCGCTGGCGGGATTTCTGCAGCCGCAGCTGCTTCATCCGCCCCTTCATGTGCGGGTCGCCGTCGGTTTCCTTCTGCTCGTCGCGCATGTCCTCCCGGCTCATGCGCAGCTTGCGGATGTGGCGCAGCCGGACCAGCACCAGATCGAGGGTGGCGATGACCGCGAAGGCGATCAGCGCGCCGCGCATCAGCCCATAGGCGGCATCGGCGGAACGGCCGAGCAGGGCCGAGACCGGCTCGTGCAGCAGCGCCTGCAGCGCCGCCGGATTGCCGAGCGAGGCCCAGAGCGCCGCGCCGACGACGCCGAGCTTGAGGAGGGTGCGCCCGAACTCGATCGCCTGCTCGGCGCCGACCAGGCGCTTCAGCCCGGCGAACGGGTTGAGCTTGGAAAATTTCGGCGCCAGGCCCTGGGCCGAGACGAGGCCGCCGGTCTGCAGCATGGTGCCGGCGACGGCACCGATCAGCGTCAGCCCGGCGACCGGCGCGATCGCGAGCAAGGCGAGCTTCAGCAACGCCGGCGCCGCCTGCGCGGGGTCGAGGCTGTGCGACATCTCGATCACGCCGCGGAGCGAGGCGAGGAGCGAGCGCGCCATCGGCGGCAGCGCCATCATCATGCCGAGGAGCCCGGCGCCGAGCGTCGCGAACATCACCGCCTCCCGCGACAGCGCCACCTGGCCTTCGTCGCGGGCGCGGTCCAGCCGGCGCTGGGTGGGGGCTTCCGTACGGTCCTCGGCGTCCTTCTCTTCCTCGGCCATGGCTCAGCGGTATCCCGGCAGGGCCGCGAAGGCGGCACGCGCCGCATCGCCGTAGGCGCCGAGGATCGCCGGCAGCAGCAGCGCCAGCAGCGCGATCCCGGCCAGCAGCTGGCCGGGGATGGCGACGAAGTAGATCTGCACCTGCGGCGCCAGGCGCGACAGCAGGCCGAGCGCCACGTTCAGCACGATCGAGCCGAAGATGAAGGGCGCGGCGATGCGGAGCGCCAGCGCCAGGCTCTCGCCGGCGGCTTCGGCGAAGGCTTCGGCGGCAGCACCCGCCGGCCAGGGATCGCCCGCCGGCAGCACCGCATAGCTCTCGGCGAGCGCCCGGAGCGGCAGCGCATAGAGCCCGGTCGTCAGCACCAGGAGGATGGTCAGCAGCGTGAACAGCCGGCTGGTCGCGGTCCCCTGCCCGCCCATCCCCTGATCAGGGACGAGGGCGCTCGCGAGCCCGAGCATGAGGGCGACGAGCTGGCCCGCGATCGCGAAGCCGATGCTGACCAGGCGCGCGAGCGCGCCGAGCCAGAGCCCGACCAGCACTTCGAGCAGGATCAGCCGCCCGGCCTCCATCGCGGTGTCGGGCGCGGCCGGCAGGTTGGGGGCCAGGGCCGGCAGCAGCAGCGCGACGAGTGCCAGGCCCAGGCCCAGCCGGAACGGCGCCGGCACCTCCTGCTCGCCCAAGCCCGGCAGCACCATGACGGCGGCACCGATGCGGCAGAACAGCAGCGCCGCCTGGAAGGCGAGCACCGGGAGCGAGGCCAGCAGCTCCGCCTCGGTCACGAGGCGCCGCCGGCGGTCACCATCATCCGGAACAGCGATTCGGCGTAGCCGCGGAGGGCGCCGGCCATGAACGGGCCGAGCAGCAGCAGCACGCCGGCCAGCACCGCGAGCTTCGGCAGGAAGCCGAGGCTGGCTTCCTGAATCTGGGTCAGCGCCTGGAACACCGACACGACGAGCCCCACCAGCAGCAACGCAATCAGCGGCGGCCCGCCGACCTGCAGGCCGACCCAGAGCGCCTCGCGCGTCGCGAGCGTCACCTGATCCAAACTTCACCTCCGCCGCATTTTGCGGCGCTGTTTGCGCCCTCAGGCGCCGGGCGCGGCCTCCGGCCGCTTGGCTCGCCGGACTACCGGCGGGCCGCATTCGCGGCCTCGGATCGGTCAAACGACCGATCCGCATCTAAGGTCCGCCTCAGATCGGCATCCGCATCACGTCCTGATAGGCAGCAACCACCTTGTCGCGCACGGCAACCGCGGTCTGCAGCGCGAGCTCCGCCCGGCTCACCGCCATCACCACATCGGTCACGCTGCCCTGCCCGGTCAGCGCCTGGGTCGCGGTGCTGTCGGCGGCGCGGCCGGCACCGATCGCCTGGTCGACCGCGCGCGACATCACCGCGCCGAAGCCGCTGCCGGAAGCCGGCTGCGTGCGCGTCGAATTCGAGAGGCCGTCGGCGCTGCGATAGGCGGCGGCGACGCCCGCGGCGCCGAGGGGAGCGACCATCAGCGCAGCGCCTCGATGGTGCGGGTCAGCATGCCGCGCGTGGTCTCGAGCACGCCGAGATTGGCGCTGTAGCTCCGCTGCGCCTCCCGCATGTCCATCACCTCGACCAGGCCGTTGACGTTGGGCGTGCGGACATAGCCGCGCTCGTCGGCGGCCGGATGCGCCGGATCGAAGCGTTCGGGGAAGTCGCCGGACGCGGTGCCGACGCGGGAGACGCGCACCGTCTCGACGCCGGTCGCCCGGTCCAGCCGGTTGGCGAAGGTGACGGTGCGGCGCCGATAGGGATCGCCACCCGGCGTCTCCGCCGTGCTGTCCTTGTTCGCAAGGTTCTCGGCGACGACGCGCAGCCGCGTCGCCTGCGCCTGCATGCCGGCCGCCGAGATGCGGAGCGCGCTTTCCATGTCCATCGGTTCTGGGCCCCTTAACCCTGCCGCCCGAGGGCGGTGCGGAACATGTTCATGAACCGGCGGTGCAGCGTGATAGCCAGCGCATGCGCCTGGTCGGTCTCGGCAACCTTCATCGCCTGCTCCTCGATCGAGACGGAGTTGCCGTCCGGCGTCCGTTCGGCGACCCGGCGCTCGCGCTCGGCCCCCGGCACCCCGCCGCCGCCCGCAATGTGGCGGGCATTGGTCGTGGCCAGCGTCGGCGTGCCGCCGGCGGCGCGCGCCAGCGTTTCGCCGAAGGGACGCAGGTCGCTGCCCCGGAAGCCCGGCGTGTCGGCATTGGCGATGTTCTGCGCCAGCACGCGCTGGCGCGCGTCCAGCCAGTGCAGCCGCCGCTCGGCAAGGGCCAGGGGTCCGGTCTGGGTCGGGTCCATGCGGCATGGATCGCATGGGCTTGGCGAAGGATCCGTAAACGGCGATCCGCCCCGCCGCGAAACGCTCCGGTAAGGGCCGGCATGCTTTCCTGCCGCCATGCAGCAGGCTGCGCTATCCGAAAACTCGCCCCGCAGCGCCGGCTTCGTCGCCGCGGAGGACATGGCCCGCGGTGCGGCGACGATGCTCGGCATCGCCGAAGCGCTCGTCGCCGCCGGCAACCGCGTCGACCTCACCGGATTCGAGGCCGAGGTCGCGCGGCTCTGCGCCGGCATCCTCGCGCTGCCGAAGACAGAGGGCCAGGCGCTGGCCCCGGCCCTCGTCCTGCTGCGGGACCAGGCGGAACGGCTGCAAAACGCCATGTCGCCCGCCTGATCGACTGCCCCATCAACCGCCGGCAGGAGGCCGCGGCATGTACCCTTCGCAATGGATCACGACGCAATGGCTATGGGCGGGGCTGGCTCTCGCCGGCATCGTCGCCCTGCTGCTGCTGCTGGCGCGCGGCGCCCGCGCCGCCGGCCTCGCACCGCGCGCCGGGGGCCAGCGGCTCCGCGTCGAGGAAACCCTCGCTCTCGATTCGCGGCGCCGGCTGCTGCTGGTCCGGGTCGACGGCGAGCGGCTGCTGCTGCTGACCGGCGGCGCCGCCGACCAGAGCCTCGGCTTCCTGCCCGCACCGAAGGACGGTCAGCCATGAGGGCTGGCCGCATCCTCGCAGCACTCCTCGTCCTGCTGCTGATGGCGTCGCCGGCGATGGCGCAGAGCGTCGCGATCGACCTCGGCGCCGGGCAGGCCGGCACCACCGCGCGGCTCGTGCAACTGACGGCGCTGATCGGCCTGCTGTCGCTGGCGCCTTCGCTGCTCGTGATGGCGACCGCCTTCGGGCGCATCGTCATCGTGCTCGGTCTGTTGCGGAGCGCGATCGGCGCGCCCTCGATCCCGCCCAACCCGGTGCTGGTCGGCCTGGCGCTGTTCCTCACCTTCTTCGTCATGCAGCCGGTCTTCGAGCAGGCCTGGACCCAGGGCATCCTGCCGATGACCGAAGGTCGCCTCGGCGAGATGGACGCCATGCAGGCGGCAGCCGAGCCGTTCCGGCGCTTCATGGCCTCCCAGGTGCGGGAAGCGGACCTGGCGCTGTTCCTCGACCTCGGCGGCATGACCGCGCCGGAGGCGGCGGATCAGGCGCCGTGGCGCGCCCTGATGCCGGCCTTCATGGTGAGCGAGCTGCGCCGCGCCTTCGAGATCGGCTTCCTGCTGTTCCTGCCCTTCCTGGTCATCGACATGGTGGTCGCCAGCATCCTGATGTCGCTCGGCATGATGATGCTGCCGCCCTCGGTCGTGTCGCTGCCCTTCAAGCTGATCTTCTTCGTCATCGTCGACGGCTGGCGCCTGGTCGCCGGCAGCCTCGTGCAGGGCTTCGGCGGCGGGTAGGGCGTCGCGAAGGTCGCGCGAGCGCGCGTCAGGCCGCCTCGGCTTTGGTGGGCGTCGCGCGCAGCGAAAGGCCGAGCGCGTTCATGACGCGAAGGACGGTGGCGAAGGCAGGATTCCCGTCCTCGCCCAGGGACTTGTAGAGGCTCTTGGCGCCGACATCGGCAGCGCGCGCGATCTCGGTCATCCCCTGCGCGCGCGCCAGAGTGCTGAGCGCGTGCTTGATGAGGTCGAGGTCGCCCTCCTCGAGCGCGATCGAGAGATATTCCGCCTGAGCCTCCGGGGTCCTCAGGTAGTCGGCGGCGTCGAACGGTTCGGTCTTGAGAGCCATGATCAACCCTCCAGTGCGGCGGCCAATGCGATGGCCTGTTTGATGTCCCGCTGCTGCGTCGACTTGTCGCCGCCACACAACAGGACGTAGAGAACCAAGCCCTTTTGCACGTAGTAGACCCGATAGCCGGGGCCGTAGTGGATCCGCAGCTCTGAGACGCCGTGGCCGACAGGGGAAGCGTCGCCGGCGTTGCCCTCCCCCAACCGTTCAAGGCGGGCGGCAACGCGGGCTTTGGCTCGCTCGTCCCGCAACCGGGACAGCCATCCGTCGAACTCGGCCGTGCGGCGGATCTCGATCGTCGGTGCCGCGAGCGCCTCGGTCGCATTGGATTTCGGCGGCTCCGTCACAGAAGTATCTTATACGATACCACCGTCCGGTTCAACCCATAGTGTCCTGCGGGATACCCATCATCGTCCCGGAGCCAGGCTTCATCCCTGCGGCAGGTGCTCGGCGATGTAAGGCGGCAGATGGAAGGCGCTGACCTGAATCTCGGGCGTCCAGTAGCGGGTATGGCCGAGGATGCCGGCCGCCGCGGCGCGGGCGCGGAGCGCCTCCGGTGATAGCGTCGTCATCCCCGGCGCCTTGGCTGACCAGCCCAGGGTCATGAAGCCGCCGACATAGGTCGGCACCGCTGCGACATAGGCGGAAACCTCGGCGAAGGCGCGGCGACGGCGCAGGCTCGTCTCGCGCAGCTCGTCGGCCTGCATGAAGGGCACGCCGCACTGGTTGACGACCACGCCGCGGTCGCCCAGCAGCCGGGCGCAATCCGCATAGAAGGCGTCCGTGAACAGGGCCTCGCCGACGCCGATCGGGTCGGTGCTGTCGACGATCACGACGTCGAACGACGCCGCCGGCGCGCGCGCCGCATAATCGATGCCGTCGCCCACGATCACCTCGGCGCGCGGATCGTTCCAGGCATCGCCGCCGATCGCCGGCAGGTGCTCGCGCGCCAGGCGGATCACCTCGCCGTCGATCTCGACCATCACCGCGCGCTCGACGCCGCGATGCTGCAGCGCACGGCGCAGCACGCCGCCATCGCCGGCGCCGATGATCAGCACCCGCTTCGCCGCGCCATGCGCCAGCAGCGGCACATGCGCCAGCATCTCCTGGTAGACGAACTCATCGGCCTCGGTGATCTGCACGACGCCGTCGAGCAGCATCACGCGGCCATGCGTCTCGCTCTCGAAGACCAGGATGTCCTGGAAGGCAGAGCGCACCCGCGCCAGCTCCCGCCTGACGCGGAACCGCTGGCCCCAGCCGGCGTAGAGCGTTTCGTCGACCCAGGCGCCGTCGGCCATCGGCGCGCTCAGCCGAGCAGGCCGCGCTTGTGCTCGGCGAGCTGCACGCGCTCCGGCAGGAAGCCCTTCTTCAGCGCCGCCAGCGCCCGGTAGGGGTCGCAATCGCCGCAGACGAAGATGTCGAGCGCCGCGTAGTCGCGCTCCGGCCAAGTGTGGATCGAGACGTGGCTCTCGGCCAGCACCAGCACGCCGGAGACGCCGCCATTCGGGGAGAAATGGTGGAAATGCCCGTGCAGGATCGTGGCACCGGTCGCGAGCGCGCCTTCGCGCAGCACCGCGTCGATGTGATCGGGATCGTCGAGGTTGGTGGCACCCCAGAGGTCGATGATCAGATGCGTGCCGGCATAGCGGATGCCGTTGCGGGCAACGAAGTAATCCTTCGCGGCCACCGAGCGGTTCTCATCAGTCTGGGCTTCGCTCGGCAGATCCGAGACCATCCCCAGTTGGACGAGAGCTTCCATGATCGGGCTCCTTCCAGCCAGCAGATGACCGTAACGGTCGTGGTCAGCGCCGACCGGGGTCGGCGGCGCGGCCATATGCGGCACGGAGCCCCCCGCCGCAAGCGAAAATCCCGCGAAGTGGCCGAAAATTCTGCTGATCACCCCTGCAGCTGACGCAAGCGCCTTCTGCGCACCCCAGGGTTACGGAGGAAACTTCACCGTAAAGGGTCAGTCCTGCCGGCTCGCCGCCAGCCGCGCCGGGAGTGCGCGCATGAGGTCGAGCTCGCGCTGCAGCCGGCCGAGATCGGCGATGCCGCGGAGCGGATCGGAGGTCAGCAAGGCGAAGGCCTCGGCGATCGGCCCCTCCCCCATGCGCGGCCGCAGCGCCTCCTTCAGCGTCGCCAGACGGGCATCGTCGCCGGCGAGTGCGGCGAAGGCCGCGAGCCGCGTCGCATCCCGTCGCTGCGCGTCGTCGAGCGGCGCCGGCGCCGGTGGCAGGCTGGTGGCCAGATGGCGCGACAGCGCCGCGACCGCACCCGGCCAATCCTGCGCATCGGCGCGGAGTGCCGAGAGCGGCGCCTGGCCGGCATCGCCCATCGCGGCGAGCAGCGCTTCGGCCGCCGGCCGCTCGCCGCGGGCCGCCAGCCCACGGGCGCGCAGCACGCTGCGCTCGGCGGCGAGCGGTGCCGGCAGCCCGTCGAAGCCGGTGGCATCCAGTGCGGCGAGCGCCCCCTGCGGGTCGCGTTCGGCGAGCCGCAGCGCCGCGAGCCGGGCACCGTAGCCGGCGCGGCCGGCGCGCGTCGTCGCGCGGTCCGCGGCTTCCTGGAGCAGCGCCGTCGCACGGTCCGGCAGATCGAGCTCCAGCAGCCGGCCGGCGAGGCCGGCCAGCGCATCGGCGCCTTCCGGTCCGCGCGGCAGCAGGTCGCGATGCTGGTCGAACAGCGCGACGGCCGCGACCGGCGGCTCGCTGACCAGCGCCTCGGCGAAGCTCTGGGCGATCTCGGGCGCCAGCGCCGCCGCCTGCTCGGGCGCCAGCGCCGCGGTCTCCCGCAACAGGTCGAAGGCGCGGCGCGCGGCGCCGGTCTGGCGGCGGAGCGCGGCCAGGCGGCGGCGCAGCGCGACCTCCTCGGCATCGCCGCGCCAGGCGAACAGCACGCGCTCCAGCGCATCCGCAGCCCCCGCGGCATCGATGCGCCCGGTCGCGAGACGAAGCTCGGCGGCGCGCCGCAGCGCACGGGCGCGCCACAGGCGGTCGGTGCCCTGCGCCAGCGCATCGTAGCGGCCGAGCGCGTCCTCGGCGCGGCCTTCCGCCTCGGCGACCCGGCCGCGCGCATAGGCGAAGGCAGGCTCGTCGGGCAGGGTCGCCAGCAGGCGCTGCGCCGCAGCCGGATCGCTCTCGGCCAGCGCCTCGGCCGCCAGCGGCAGCATGCGGTTCCGGATCGGCTCCGGATAGGTCAGCAGCATCGGCAGCGCCGGCACGATGCCGGCCGCGGCGGCGCGGTTGCCGCGCGCCGCGGCGAGCAGGCCGCGCCAGAGCGCGGTCTCGTCGGTCAGCGGCAGGCGCTGGTCCTCGATCCCGCGCGCATCGGGGATGCGGCCGCCGAGCAGCGCCGCGATGCCGTGGCCGAGCAGCAACCGCGCATCGCCGCGGACCCGCGGATCCTCCTGCAAGGCCAAACCGCCCATGGCCTGGGCTTCCTGCGGCATGCCGAGCACCAGCAGCGTCTCCAGCGCCTCCCGCCGCAGCGGGCCGCGGGCCAGCGGCGGGGCGGCGGCGATCCCCGCCTGCTGCTCCCGCAGCCGGTCCTGCAACAGACCCGGCAATCCGGCCGGCAGGTCGAGCACCCGGGTCAGCGCCACCGCTTCGGCCGCCGGCTCGATGGCGCCCGGCGTGCCGAAGCGGAGCGTGTCGCCGGTCGCGGCGCCCAGCAGGATGCGGTCGGCAAGGCTCCGCATCACCAGCCGGTCGCTGCGCGCCAGCACCGCCGCACCCTGGCGGGTCGGCAGCAATTCGAGCTCGGGCATCCGCCGCGACGCACCAAACCCCTGGCCGGGCACGGTCAGGGTCGCGACCAGGAGCGGCTGGCCGGTATCGGGGTCCTGCAGCGCGAGCGCGCGGCCGCTGCCTTCGGTCACGATGACCAGGCGGGCGGGTGGGCCGGGCTCCGGCTCGGCGGTCATGGGGGTGCGGTTCGCGAGCGTCTCCTCGCGCACCGCCTCCAGCACCCAGCCCGTGCCGTCGCGGCGCGGCAGCAAGGTGAGGCCGGCCGAGAGCGGCAGGCGCAGCACGACGCCGTCCGGCACCGTCCAGGTATCGGCGGCACCGAAGATCGGGTCGGCGGCGACGCGGGAGAGGTCGATCGGGCCCTTGGCGTCGAACACCGCGAGCATGGCGCCGCCGCGGCGGAACACCGCGGCGCCGGTGTTTTCCGGAAAGGCCAGCGCCACGGCGCGGCCGGCCGCGACCAGGCGCACCGGCACGCTGCCAGGGACCGGCGGGGGGGCGAGGATCGGGGCCGGCGCACGCGGTGGCGGCGCGGCGGGCGCGGCCGCCGGGGTCACCGGCGCAGGTGCTGCCGGCGCGGCGGACGGCGCGGGTGCGGCGACCGGCGTGGCGGCGGCGGCGGCGGCGGGGACGGGCGCAGTCGGCGCCGCAGATGCGCGCTCGGCTTCCTGGCGGGGCGCCTCGGGGCGCGGCGCTTCTTCCGGTGCGCCGCGGCGGCGGGCCTCGCGGCGGCGGCGATCGGGCTGGGCCGGCTCGGCGGCGCGTGGCTCGGGCGCGCGGGCTTCGGGCCGGCGCGCATCGGTGTTCCGGGCGGCCGTGGCGGGCTCGGCCGGGCGCTCCGCCGCGCGTTCCGCGGCCGGCGCATCCCCCGCATCGACGACGACGCGGTTGTCGAGCCGGAAATGACGCAGCCGGACGCCGGCGGCGGCGGTCACCGCGACGGCGTCGCCCTCCATCGCCAGGCCGGTGACGTTGCGCGGCAGGCGGGATGCGGCGGGCAGCGCCGGCGGCGGCGCGTCGAAGCGCAGCAGCAGCCGCTCGCCCTGCATCTCGGCGCGGTAGCCGATGCCGCCGGCCGGCAGGTCGAAGACGAGGCGGCCATGGCCGGGATGGCTGCCCATGCGCAGCGCGACCGCCCGCGGCTCCTGCGCGCCGGCGGCGGCGGGCAGCGCCAGCGCGAGCACCAGGACCAGAATCGCGAGCCCCGCGCTCCGCATCAATCGAAGCTCGCCAGCAGGCGGTCGATCTCTTCCTGGGACACGCCGGCGCCCGGAAGCTGCGGGCCGTTGGCCAGCGCCTGGCCCTCGGTCAGCGACGGGTTGGGCGCCGCCGGCGCGGCAGGTGCCGCGACGCGGCCTCCGGCAGCGCCGGTCACCGCCTCGACCCGGGCCTCGATCGCCTTCAGCGCGCCCACCACCTTGCCGATCCGCTGGCCGGTGATGTCCTGGAAGCTGCAGGCCTCGTAGATGCGGGTCACCGCGTCCTGCATGCGCTGCGCGGCTTCCGCCGGCATGCTGCCCTGGAGCTGCTCCAGCAGCTCGCAGACATCCAGGATCTCGTTCGTCGCCTTCGCGGTGTTCTCGACGATGGCGTCGAGCTCGTCGGTGGCGCTCGGGATGTGGCTGCCGGTGATGTCGTCGACCTGCAGCGCCGCGATCTCCGACTTCACGCGGGCGACGGTGCGGCCGAGCGCGGTCAGCTCGGCCAGCAGCACGGCCTCCTTCGCGGTCAGGTCGCCGGTCATGCTGACCAGGATCTGGCGGACGACCGCCTCGATCCGGTCCTCGTCGGGGAGCATGGCGCCGTCAGGCATGGACCAGCACCTTCTCGATCTTCTCGCGCAGCGTCTCCGCATTGAAGGGCTTCACGATGTAGTTGGAGACACCCGCCGCCTTCGCCGCGATCACGTTCTCGGTCTTGCTCTCGGCGGTGATCATGATGAAGGGCAGGTTGCGCAGGCGCTGGTCGGCGCGCACTTCCTTGAGCAGGTCGAGCCCGGTCATCGGCGCCATGTTCCAGTCGCTGATCACCAGGCCGAAATTCCCGGCCCGCAGCTTGGACAGCGCCTCCTGCCCGTCGGTCGCCTCGTCGACATTGTCGAATTCGAGCTGCTTCAACAGGTTTCGGATGATGCGCAGCATCGTCCGGTAATCGTCCACGATCAGGACGTTGATGTTCTTGTCGAGGGCCATGTTTTGCCTTCCCGTGCTCAGTTGTTCGGGTTGCGTTGCGCGCGGTGACGCGCGAGCTCGGTGGTGAGCATCCGTGCCCGATCGGGGCGCATGGCCCCGATCACCGGCGCGGCCTTCCGCTCACCCATGCGATCCAGGATCTCCACCAGCACGGGCATCTCCAGATCGTCGAAGATCGCGGCCGCGTCGCGCGGCCGCATGGTCTCGTAAAGCCGCACAAGGCCGCGCCAGCCGGCCTCGTCGCGCTCGCCGCGGGCGCGCTCCATGGCTTCCAGCCGGCCGCGCATCTGGCTCAGCTCCTCGATGCGCTGCTGCAGGCGCCGCTCGGCGGCGGCCAGCATCACCTCGCGCTGCTGGTTCGCCTGCTCGCGCTGGTCGAGCTCGGCCCGCCGGGCGCGGAGCGCTTCCAGGACGGCGCGCTCGGCGGCGAGTGCCGGGTCGGGCGCCGCCGCGGCGGGCGTCGCGGCCGCCGCCACGACGGCGGGCGCGGGCGCGGGCGGCTCATCGGCGGCGCGGGCCGGCGCGATCACCGCGAAGGTGGCCGGCGCCGGCGCCTGGCTCGCGGGTGCGATGGCACTCCGCCACAGCGTCTCCGCCTTCAGCAGGAACAAAGCGCCCATCGCGGTCACCGCGAAGGGCAGGATGCGGGGGCGCCTCATCGGGCCATCCTCAGCGCGCGCATCAGGTCGCGCTCGGCCTGGCTGCGGGGCGAGGCATCGTCGGGCGTGCCCGGCTCCGGCGCGGCGGGCGCCACGGCAGCCAGCGGCCGGGCGGCGCGCACCAGGACGTCCAGCCGGTCGGCCAGGCTCTCGGCCCGCTCGGTCAGGTAGCGGAGATCGTCGCGGAGCCGCTCCGCGGCCCCCGCACGCTCGTCGAGGTGGCGGATCTCCTCCTCCGCCGCCGCGCGCAGCCGGCGGAGCGTCGCATCCGCCGTGGCCGCCGCCTGCGCCAGGCCCTGGGCCGAGCCGTCGAGCGCGCCGCGGTCGCGCCGCAGCGCCGAGAGGCCGCGCTCCAGCCGGATCGCATAGGGGATGGCGGCGCCGAGCAGCAGCAGCAGGGTGAGCTGCAGGCCCCATTCATAGGCGCTCATGGCGCAGCTCCCGCGCCGGCCGGCAATTGCCCCTGCGGCGCCGGTTCCTGGCGCAGCTCGCGCTCGATCCGGACCGCCAGGCGCTCTTCCCGCCGGCCGAGCTGGGCCTCGAACATCGGAACGTCGCCGCAGCGGAGCGTCACCGGCGATCCGGGGGCGACGCCGAGCGAGACGCGGTCGCCGACCTTCAGGTTCAGCACGGTCGAGAGCGGCATCACCTGCTCCGCCAGAACGACGTCCAGCGCCACCGCGGTGTCGCGCAGCTGTTGGGCAAGATGGGTTTCCCAGATGCTGTCGCGGCCGAACTTCTCGCCCATGAACTGCTGCAGCAGCATCTCGCGCACCGGCTCGAGCGTCGCATAGGGCAGCAGCATGTCGATGCGGCCGCCGCGATCCTCCATGTCGACCCGGAGCTTGACCAGCACGCAGGCGTTGGAGGCACGGCTGATGGCGGTGAAGCGCGGGTTCACCTCCAGCCGCTCGAAGCGGAACCGCACCGGGCAGAGCGGCTCGAAGGCGTCGGTCAGGTCGGACAGCACCACGCTGACCAGGCGCTCGACCAGGGTGCGCTCGATCGTCGTGTAGGGCCGGCCTTCGACCCGCATCGCGGCGGTGCCGCGGCGGCCGCCGAGCAGCACGTCGACGACCGAATAGATCAGCGGGCTGTCGACCACGATCAGCCCGTAATTGTCCCATTCCTCGGCCTGGAACACCGCCAGCATCGCCGGCAGCGGCACCGAGTTCAGGTAGTCCCCGAAGCGCAGCGAGGAGATCGCGTCGATCGACACCTCGACGTTGTCGGAGGTGAAGTTGCGGAGCGTCGTCGACATCAGCCGGACCAGCCGGTCGAAGACGATCTCCAGCATCGGCAGGCGTTCGTAGGAGACGAGGCCGGAGCTGATGATGCGCTCGATGCCGGTCAGCGCCTCGCCGCCGCCGTCGCCGCCGCCGAAGCCGAGCAGGCTGTCGATCTCGGCCTGGTTCAGGACGCGGGTCGCTTCCGGCAGGCTCGGCGCCTCGGCGGGCGCGTCCTCGTCCTCGAGCGCGGCACCCCAGGCGGCCGCCAGATCCTCTTCGCTCTCGGGGCCGGTGCCGCTCATTGGACGATCATCTCCACGAACAGCACGTCGGTGATCCGGGCCGGCGCGACCGCGATGTTGGCGCGCGACATCAATTCTTCCCGCAGGCGATACGTGCCGGCGCTGCCGCGCAGCTCCTCCGGCCGCATCTCGCGCAGGTAGGTCTGGAACAGGTCGAGCAGGCGCGGCATCGCACTCTGCACCGCCGGCACGTCGTCGCCGCGCGCGACCTCGATCTTGCTGCGCAGCTTGAGGAAGACCGGGCGGCGGCCGGGAACATTGAGGTTGGTGATGATCTCGGGCACGTCGATGAGGGCGGGCGGCGCCACCGCGGCCTGCGCCGGGGTCTCCGCCGCGCCGCCGAACACGCCCGAGAACCAGAGCCCGGCGCCGGACGCGGCCAGCACCACCGGCAGGGCGATCAGCAGAAGCGTCTTCTTCCCCCGCCGCACCGGCGTCGGGAGAGCTTCCACCTCGTCCGCATTGCCGGCCACTGCCGTCATCAACCGTCCGCCTTCTGCTGCTGCGTGCCGGCGCTTTCTGCCCCGCCGCGAGCCGCACAATTGCCCGAGGAGGCTTAAGGAAGCCTTGCGGCACGCAGTTCCGGCCGCCCTGCGGCAGAAACTGCCGCCCCCGGGCAAGCCGCTCCGCCTCACACCGCCGTGAACGCTGGCACGCGGCTTGCCCTTACCCTGGCGACGCGGCCCGCCTCGGGCTGCCGGAGGGCCTGATCATGGACGTCGCCGGATATGTGATGCTGTCCCGCATCGCGCTGCAGGAGCGGGCGACGTCGGTGCTGGCGAACAACATCGCCAATGTCGACACGCCGGGCTTCCGCGCCAGCCGCGCCGTCTTCGGCCAGCAGGTCTCCCGCGCCGGCGGCATCGACGGGCCCGCCGGCCTCGGCCGCACCGCCTATGTCCAGGACCGCGCGACCTGGCGGGAGACCCAGCCGGGCACGATCCAGCAGACCGGCAACCCGCTCGACGTCGCGATCACCGGCGACGGCTACTTCGCGGTCGAGACCCCGCGCGGCGAGCGCTACACCCGCGCCGGCCGCTTCACCCTCGGCGCCGACGGCCGCGTGCTCGACATGCAGGGCAACCCGCTGCTCTCGATCGACGGCCAGCCGCTGGCGGTCGCCCCGGGCGACACCCGGCTCGAGATCCTGGGCGACGGGACGCTGCGGTCGGAGAACGGGCCGATCGGGCGCATCCGGGTCGTCCGCTTCGAGAACCAGCAGCGGCTGCGCGCCGAAGGCGACCGCCATTTCGACGCCGCCGGCGAGGCGCCGCTGCCGGTCGACCGCCCGGCCCTGATGCAGGGCGCGGTCGAGGGCAGCAACGTCCAGGCCATCGCCGAGATGAACCGGATGACCGTGGAGCTCCGCGAATACCAGTTCGCCACCCAGTTCATGGAGAAGGAGGGCGAGCGCATGCAGAGCGTGATCGACCGCCTGCTCCGCCCTCGCGCCTGACCTAGCCGCCCATGTTTTGCCGAGCAGATTCACGCCTCCGGGCGGTTCCGCCCTCCGCCGATCTGCTCTGAGCCGAGAAGGATACGCCGATGCGTTCGCTCAACATCGCCTCGACCGGCATGATGGCCCAACAGACCAATGTCGAGGTCATTTCCAACAACATCGCGAACCTCTCGACCACCGGCTACAAGCGCCGGCGGGCCGAGTTCCAGGACCTGATCTATCAGAACATCCGCCGCACCGGCACGCAGAGCGCCGATACCGGCACGGTCTTGCCCTCCGGCGCGCAGATCGGCCTCGGCGTCCGCACCGCCGCGATCTACCGGATCAGCGAGCAGGGCAACATGCAGCAGACCGAGAACCGCTTCGACATCGCGATCCGCGGCAACGGCTTCTTCCAGGTGACGCTGCCCTCCGGCGAGACCGCCTATACCCGCGACGGCACCTTCGGCCTGTCGCCGGAAGGCCAGATCGTGACCGCGGAAGGCTATGTGGTGCAGCCCGGCGTCACCATCCCGCCGAACGCGGTCGACGTGACGATCAACGCCTCCGGCCAGGTGCTCGTGAAGCTCGACGGCCAGGTGAACCTGCAGAATGTCGGGCAGATCCAGCTCGCGATCTTCGCCAACGAGGGCGGGCTCGATGCGGTCGGCGGCAACATGTTCCTCGCAACCCCGGCCTCCGGCCAGCCGCAGCAGGCGGCCCCCGGACAGCCCGGCTACGGCCAGGTGATGCAGGGCTTCATCGAAACCTCCAACGTCAACGTGGTGCAGGAGATCACCTCGCTGATCACCGCCCAGCGCGCCTACGAGATGAATTCCAAGGTCATCACCGCGAGCGACGAGATGCTCCGCACCCTGACCCAGATGCGCTGAGGAGCATGCCGATGCGCCGCCGCTTCCTCCTGGCCGTCCTCGCCGCCTTCGCCTGCGCCCCCCTCGTCCCTGCGCTGCCCGTCGCCGCGCAGGAGGTGGTCGCCGCCCGCCCGCACGCGCTGGTCGACGGCGACAGCATCCGCCTGTCGGACATCTTCGAGAATGCCGGCCCGCGCGGCGACACGGTGCTCGGCTCGGCGCCGGCGCCCGGCCGGCGCATGCTGGTCGAGGCGCCGCAGCTGGCCGCCATCGCCCGCCTGTATGGCCTCGCCTGGCGGCCGATGAGCGCCAATGAGCGCGTGGTGATCGAGCGCCCCGGCCGCGCCGTCAGCCGCGAGGAGATCCAGGAGGCGCTCCGCGGCGAGCTGCTCCAGCTCGGCATGGACGCCGATTCCGAGCTCGACCTGCCCGGCCTCGTGCCGCCGATGGTCCCCGTCGCCGCCAGCGTCCAGGTCGCCTATGAGGCGAGCCATTTCGACCCGGCGAGCCAGCGCTTCGCGACCACGCTGATCGTCATGGCGGACGGCATGCCGACGCTCCGCGCGCGGCTGACCGGCCGGGCGCTGCCGACCGTCCCGGTCGTGGTTGCGACGCGGCGCCTGCTGCTCGGCGACGTGGTCTCCGCGGGCGATACCCGCCTGATCCGCATGCGCGCGGAGCGGGTGCGGGCGGGCACGGCGGACCGGCTGGAGGACGTGGTCGGCCGCCAGCTGCGCCGCCCGATCGGCAACGGCATCGCCTTCATCCAGGCCGATCTCGCCGCGCCGAACCTGGTGACCCGGAACGAGCCGGTGACGCTGGTGCTGGAATCGCCCGGCATCTCGCTGACCGCCGCCGGCCGCGCCCTCGATTCGGCCGCGATCGGGGAGACGGTCGCGGTGATGAACCTCGGCTCCCGCGTCGTCGTCGAAGGCACGGTGACCGGCCCGGCCCGGGTGCGCGTCGTGCCCGGCGCGGTGCCGCTCAACCGCACGCCGCCCGCCGCCCTCGCTTCCCTGCCCCGTTAGATCAGGATCTCGCCGCCATGCGCCGCTTCCTCCTGCTGCTGCCGTTGCTCTCGGTCACCGCCTGCGGCTCGCTCGAACGCCTCTCCCGCGTCGGCCGCGATCCGGAGATGGCGCCGATCACGAGCCCGACCGCCGATCCGCGCTGGCGCCCGGTCAGCATGCCGATGCCGGCCCCGACCGAGCCGCCGACCGTCGCCAACAGCCTGTGGCGCCCGGGCAGCCGCACCTTCCTCCGCGACCAGCGCGCGGCGCAGGTCGGCGACCTCGTCACCATCCTGGTCTCGATCCAGGACGAGGCGGAGCTGCAGAACCGCACCCAGCGCGCCCGCAACAACACCGAAGGCATGGGCCTGCCGCGCGTCCTCGGTCTCGAGAGCTCGGCGACCCGCATCCTGCCGAACGCGATCGACCTGAGCCGCCTGATCGAGGCGAACAGCACCAGCGGCGTCGACGGCAATGGCAGCGTGCGGCGGAACGAGACGGTGACGCTCCGCGTCGCGGCGACGGTCGCGCAGACGCTGCCGAACGGCAACCTGGTGATCGCCGGCCGCCAGCAGGTGCGGGTCAACAGCGAGCTGCGCGACCTGCAGGTCAGCGGCGTCATCCGGCCGGCCGACATCGCCTCCGACAACACCGTCCGCCACGACCGGCTGGCCGAAGCGCGGATCGCCTATGGCGGCCGCGGCACGATCAGCGACGTGCAGCGCCCCCGTTACGGGCAGGAAGTCATGGACATCCTGCTGCCCTTCTAAAACACAGAAAAGGCGCGACCCGCGGCCAGGACGGCCAGAACGGCGGGTCACGCCCTCCAAAACGGAGATGCGGTCATGGGCGGTTCCGCAAGGGGCCGCCCATGGCACGCGCGGCGCGCCTGTCGTGGCGCGACCAGCTTGCCGCGACCGCAGCGAGGTTGCGCTCGGCCCATGCCTTGAGCGCGGCCATGATCGGCACCAGCTCGGCCGCCGCCGGGGTCAGCGCATACTCGACCTGCAAGGGCCGGGTCGCCCGCACCGTGCGGGTCAGCAGGCCGTCGCGCTCCAATCCCTTCAGCGTCTGCGACAGCATCTTCTGGGACACGCCCTCGAGCCGCCGCAGCAGGGCGCCGAAGCGCTGCGGCCCGCCATCGAGTGCGACGAGCGCGAGCGCTGTCCATTTCTCGCCAAGGCGGGCCATCAGGTCGCGCGACGGGCAGAGGCGGAGGAAGGCATCGGCTTCGCGGCCGGCGGCGGGGTGCACCATGGTTACCTTGGGGTACCTGATTGACGATGGAGAGTACCGGCGCGATCTAGCCGCCGTCGCCGCGGCGCACAAGGCGCGCGGCCTGGCAGGAGCCAACGCACCATGCAGACATCGGACACCGCCGGCCCGCCCCCGGCGCTCAAGGTCATCGAATGGGTTTCCGCGAGCGGGCCGTTGCACGAACGCTCGGCGATCATCGAAGGGCCAGGCGAGCTCGGCCTGGTCGACACGCAATTCACCAACGCCAATGCGCGGCGGCTGGCGGCCGACCTGATCGAGATCGGCAAGCCGCTGGCCTGGGTCTACGTCACCCATCCCCATGTCGACCACTTCAACGGCGCGGCGCTGATCCGGGACGCCTTCCCGGCGGCCCGGTTCCATGCCCAGGCGTCCGCCATTCCGCTGTTCGCGCCGATGGTCGCGGAACGCCAGGCGGGGCTCGGGATGGCGGCGCCGGGCGGCGCGCCGAACGTGGCGGCCGAGGCGCCGGGCTTCTTCTCGCCGATACCGGAGGCGGGCCTTTCCATCGATGGCGAGCCGATCGAGATCTTGCGCGGCCCAGGCGACCACCCCGATTCCTCGGCCGTCTGGGTGGCTTCGGCGCGCACGGTGATCACCGGCGACATCGTCTTCTCGAAGACCCACGCCTTCACCGGGGACCATGACGACATCCCGGGCTGGATCGCGCTGGTGCGCCGCATCCAGGCGCTGGCACCGGAGCGGGTCGTCGTCGGCCACGCGGCCGCCGAGGTGCGACGCGACGCATCCGTGCTCGAGGAACAGATCCGTTGGCTCGAGGACTACCGCGCCGCGCGGGCCGAGGATGCATCGGCCGAGCATCTGCGGCAGGCGATGACCGCCCGCCACCCGGGCTATGACAACGACTTCATCTTCGCCTTCTCGGAGGGCGTGCGTCGTTGACCGCGGCGGCTTCCCCATGGCGCATGAAACCGGGCTAGCTTGAGCGGGACATGACCGGGGAAGCCGGATGCGGCGAAGCGGATTGGGCGCGGCGGTGGCGGCAACGCTCGCGACCGCGGCCTGCGGGATGACCGACGAGGCGCGGCGGGCGCCGGCGGCGGCCGCGCCGGCAGCCGCCGCGCCGGCAGCCGCCGCGGAGGCCTCGTCGCCGGGCCGGGCGCCGGGCCGCCGGCCGGTGCCGCCACCCGCCGCCGAACGTGCCGCGCCGGGCGGCGCCGGCTGGCTGGTCGATGCCGCCAGCGGCTGCTGGCTCTGGACCCATGCCGCGCCGCCCGGCGTCGCCGCCACCTGGTCCGGCGCCTGCCCGCGCGGGCCGGCCGAAGGCCCCGGCGAATCGCGCCTGGCCTGGACGCAGGATGGCCGCGCACGCAGCGCCACCATGACCGGCGCGTTCCGCCGCGGCCGGATCGAAGGCGAGGGCACCGCCGCCGGCCCGAACGGTGAACGCTATGCCGGCGGCTTCCGGGACGGCCGCGGCAATGGCCGCGGCGCGCTGACTTTTACCAATGGCGACCGCTACGAGGGCGACATCGTCAACGACATGGCGACCGGCCGCGGCGTCTATGCCTGGGGCAATGGCGATCGCTACGAGGGCGGCTTCCGCGACAACCGCCCGGACGGCCAGGGCCGCTACCAGAGCCGGAGCGGGCTGTTCGCCGGCAACTGGGACTATGGCTGCTTCCGCGACCCCATGAGCGGCACCCGGGTCGCGATGTGGCGCGACGTCGCGGAGTGCCCATGAGCCGATGTGCGGCCGGTACCACCTCTGGCGTCCGCCGGCCGAGCTGACCGAGTACAGCGAATCGGTCTCGGCGACGCCGAATCACCCGCCCACCTGGAACATGGCCCCGACCCAGGAAGGGCTGGTGCTGCGCCGGCATCCGGAAGCGGGCGCGCGGCACCTCGGCGTGCTGCGCTGGGGCCTGGTGCCGCATTGGGCGAAGGACGCGGCGGGCGCGGCGCGGCTGATCAATGCCCGCGCCGAGGGCCTGGCGGAAAAACCCTCCTTCCGGGAGGCCTTCGCGAAGCGCCGCTGCCTGGTGCCGATGGACGGCTTCTATGAATGGCGGGCGGAAGGCGGCGCGAAGCAGGCCTATGCGGTGGCACTCCGCTCCGGCCGCCCGATGCTGGTCGCGGGATTATGGGAAGGCTGGAAGCAGCCGGACGGGAATTGGCTGCGCACCTATACGGTGATCACCACCGCCTCCAACCCGAAGCAGGCGCTGGTGCATCCGCGGATGCCGGCGATCCTGCCGCCGGCGCGCTGGGATGCCTGGCTCGGCGCCGAACCGGCGACGGAGGCTGCGCTGCTTGCGATGCTCACCGCCTGTCCGGCCGAGTCGCTCGCGATCTGGCCGGTCGACAACCGGGTCGGCAAGGTGGCCGAGAACGATGCCGGGCTCCTGCTCCGCAAGCCGGGCGCAGCGCCGCCGCCCGAACTGGACGACGCGCCTCCCTACTAGGGCTCAATCGTCCCGATGGACCTTCTCCATCTTCTCGTGGCGCTCCTGGGCCTCGATCGACATCGTCGCGATCGGGCGGGCCTCCAGCCGGCGCAGGCCGATCGGCTCCCCGGTTTCCTCGCAATAGCCGTAGGTGCCGTTCTCGATCCGCTCCACCGCCTGGTCGATCTTGCTGATCAGCTTGCGCGCCCGGTCCCGGGTGCGGAGCTCGAGCGCCCGGTCGGTCTCGACGCTGGCGCGGTCGGTGAGGTCGGCTTCGGTGATCCCGCCTTCGGAGAGGGAGGACAGCGTCTCCCCGGCTTCGCGGAGCAGATCCTGGCGCCAGCGCAGCAGCTTCTGGCGGAAGTACTCCTGCTGCAGGGAGCTCATGAACTCCTCGGCGTCGGAAGGCCTGTAATCCGGCGGCAGCGTCACGAGCATCGCGGTCTTCCCCCGCCCAGGGCCCGGCCGCCGCGCCGCGGTGTATCCGCGAAGGGGCCCCCATGGGCGCCGGTTCTATACGCGCGAGGCGCGGCCGAAGCCAAGGGGGGGAATCTCGCCAAAGCCCTGAACGGCCGCGTTTTTCACTCGCGTGCCACAAGCCCCGCATATTCGAGGCGGGCGAGCTCCACCCGGGCCCGGAGCGCGATCGCCGCGACCGCCTCGGCGAGCGCCGGGTCGGCCGCCGCCTCGCCCGTGGTCAGGGCCGCCAGCCGCGCGAGCCCGGCCTGATCCATGCGCCCGCCGAGGAGTGCCGCCTGCACCGCCTGCAACTCCTCGAGCAAAGCGAGGCCGCGCTTCCGCGCCCGCGCGTCCCGCTCCTCCGGCGTGCTGCCTTCCTGCAGGGAGAGCAGGCTGAAATCGACCGGACGGACGGCAGCCGCCGCACCGGCGCGCGCCGGCGCCTGCTCGGCAGCACCGTTCAGGCGAAACCCGCCCCCGGCGCGCCCCGCCTTGCCCGCCGCGACCGGCGCATTGCCCGGCCCTACGCCTCGGATGCCGTTCATCGGCTGTTTCAACTCCAACCCGTCTTCCGTTGCCGCCCCCCGGCATGGGCCGCCGCAACCCGGCAAGCCTTGCCGGGCTTCGGCCCGGAAATCCAGCCCTCGGGCTGGCACGGCAGTTGCCCTCTCCTTTCCGTGAGCGGTGGCGAAACCTTGCCACCCCCCGACGGCGGAGACCGGAGAGTGACGGGTATTCCTTTCCTGAAGACGAAGATCGTGCTCGTCCTGCTGCTGTCGCTGCTGGCGCCGCAGGCCTTCGGCCAGATCCGCATCAAGGACGTGGCCGATGTCGAGGGCGTCCGCGACAACCAGCTGGTCGGCTACGGCCTCGTCGTCGGGCTGAACGGCACCGGCGACCGGCTGCGCAACGCGATCTTCACCCGCCAGTCGCTCGTCGGCATGCTGGAGCGGCTCGGCGTCAACACCCGCGACAACGAGACCCGGCTCGAGACCCGGAACGTGGCCGCGGTGATGGTTACCGCGAATCTCCCCGCCTTTTCCCGCCCGGGCAGCCGGATCGACATCGCGGTCTCGGCCTTGGGCGACGCGACCGACCTCCAGGGCGGCACCCTGATCGTGACCCCGCTGCTGGCCGCCGACGGCGAGGTCTATGCGGTCGCGCAGGGCGCGGTCGCGACCGGCGCCATCTCGGCCCGCGGCGCCGCCGGCAGCGTGACGCGCGGCGTGCCGACCTCCGGCCGGATCACCTCGGGCGCCATCGTGGAGCGGGAGGTGCCGTTCCAGCTCGCCGGCCGCAACCAGCTCCGCCTGGCGCTCCGCAACCCCGACTTCACCACCGCACGCCGCATCGCCGCCGCGATCAACCGCACCGCAAGGGGCGAGGTCGCGGTCGCGACCGATCCGCGCACCGTCTCCGTCGCACTCGGCGGCCGCGACCCGGTCGGCTTCATGACCGATATCGAGCAGCTCCGGATCGAGCCCGACCAGCCGGCCCGCGTCGTGATCGAGGAAGCCTCGGGCACCATCGTGATGGGTGCGGGCGTGCGGGTCTCCACCGTGGCGATCGCCCAGGGCAACCTGACGATCCGGGTCACCGAGACGCCGCAGGTCAGCCAGCCCAATGCGCTGTCGCGGGGCGAGACCGCGGTGGTGCCGCGCACCCAGATCGAGGTCGACGACCAGCGCGATCGGCGGCTGGGCGTGCTGCCCGCTTCCGTCACGCTCCAGGACCTGGTGCGGGGCCTCAACAGCCTGGGCGTCGGGCCGCGCGACCTGATCACCATCCTCCGCACCATCAAGGCGGCCGGCGCCCTGCAGGCCGAGCTGGAGCTGCGCTGATGCCGAGCCCCGCCCCCGCCTCCGCCGTCGCGCCGCCCTCCGCCCCCGGCGTCGCCGCGCCCCGCGGCTCCGCAGACCAGGGCCGCATGCGAGAGGCCGCCCGCCGCTTCGAGGCCCAGATGCTCGGCCAGATGCTGCGCCCGATGTTCGCGACCGCCGAGCTCTCCCAGGGTCGGTTCGGCGGCGGCGTCGGCGAGCAGCAGTGGCAGCCGATGCTGGTCGATGCCTTCGCCGAGGCGGCGTCCCGCCGCGGCGGCCTCGGCATCGCCGACGCCGTCTATCGCGAAATGCTCCGCACGCAATCCGCACGCTCTCAAGGGAATCCCGCACCATGATGGATGCACTGCTCCGCGCCGGCCACCGGCTGGCCGAAGCCCTCGCCGCCGAGAACGCGGCGCTTGCGAAGCTCGACATGGCGGAGGCCGGCCAGCTCGCCGGCGACAAGATCCGCGCGACCGACGCCTTCGCCGCCGCGGCGCAGAGCTGCCAGAAGCTCGGCACCCGCGCGGTCGGGCCGGAGCAGTCGGTCGCCCGGGCGCTCGCGGCCCATATCCAGACCCTCGGCGAGGAGAACAAGCGGCTGCTGCAGCGCGCCATCGCGCTGCAGTCGCGGGTGATCGAGACCATCGCCCAGGCGGCGCTGCCGTCCGCCAATCCGCTGCCGGGCTACGCGGCCCTCGCCCGCCGCCCGATCCAGCAGCAGGCCTCCGCGATCGCCCTTTCCGCCCGGGTCTGATCCCCAGCCGTGACAGGCCGGACGGCGTCGGGCATACCGCGGCGCGATGGGAGACGAGGCCGAGGATCGCGACTGGCAGGCGCTGCTCCGTGCGCGCGACGGCGCGCCGGTGCCGCCGGGCGCGCTCGGCGATCTGTTCGCGCCGGTGCTGGCGCCGCCCACCGCCCCTGACGGCTGCCGCGTCGTCGGCCGGCTGTGCCAGACGCTCGACGGGCGGATCGCGACCGCCGGCGGCTCCTCGCAATGGATCGGCGGCGCCGGCGACATCCGCCACACGCACCGGCTCAGGGCGCTCTGCCACGGCGTGATCGTCGGTGCCGGCACCGTCGCCGCCGACGACCCGCGGCTGACGACGCGGGAAGTCGCCGGGCCCGATCCGGTGCGCATCGTGCTCGACCCCCGCGCCAGGCTCGCCGCCGATTATAGGATTTTCCAAAGCGGCCCGCCGACGCTGCTTGCGGTCGCCGGGGATGCGGCGATCGGCGACCGGCACGGCGCGGCGCGGGTGCTGCGGCTGCCCGGGCCCGGCGCCATCGACGTCCCGGCGCTGCTCCGCGCACTGGCCGCCGAGGGCCTCACCCGTCTGTTCGTCGAAGGCGGCGGCGTCACCATCTCCCGTTTCCTGGCCGCGGGCTGCCTCGACCGGCTGCACGTGACGGTGGCACCGGTGCTGCTCGGCTCCGGCATTCCCGCCTTCACTTTGCCGCAGGCCGGCCGGATAGAGGACGGGCTGCGCACCCGCTTCCACGTCCACCCGATGGATCCCGACATCCTGCTCGACATCCCGCTCGACCGCGCGCGCCCGAAGGTCTGCTCGTGACCGCCCTCGCCCTCTGGGCGGTCGCACCCGGCCGCGCCGAGCTGCGGGCCGAGGTGCTGCCGGCGCGGGCGCCCGACCAGGCGCTGGTCCGCACCCTGGTGACCGGCATCAGCCGCGGCACCGAACGGCTGGTGCTCGCCGGCCGCGTCCCGGAAAGCCAGTGGCCGGTGATGCGCGCGCCGCTGATGGATGGCGATTTCCCCTTCCCGGTGAAGTACGGCTACAGCGCCGTCGGCATCGTGGAGGACGGGCCGGAGGCGCTGATCGGCCGCCGGGTCTTCTGCCTGCATCCCCACCAGGACCGGTTCCTCGCACCTGCCGCCATGTGCATCCCGATCCCCCAAGCGGTGCCGGATGCGCGCGCCGCCCTCGGCGCCAACATGGAGACCGCGCTCAACATCCTCTGGGATGCGCGGCCGCTCGCCGGCGAGCGCGTGCTGGTGATCGGCGCCGGCGTGGTCGGCCTGCTCGCTGCCTGGCTGCTCGCGCGGATCCCGGGGGCGGAGGTGGTGGTGACCGATATCGACGAGCGCCGCCGCGCGGTCGCCGAGGCGCTGGGTGCCCGCTTCGCGACGCCCGCGGCCGCACCCGGCGAGCGCGACCTGATCGTCCACGCCTCGGCGGCACCAGCCGGCCTTCGCCGCGCACTCGAGCTCGCCGCCTTCGAGGGCCGGATCGTGGAAGCCAGCTGGTACGGCGCCGGCGAATGCGCGCTGCCGCTCGGCGAGGCTTTCCACGCCCGGCGGCTCTCGATCGTCTCGACCCAGGTCGGCGCCGTCGCCCCCGCGATGCGCGGCCGCCGCAGCCATGCCGAGCGGCTGGCGCTGGCGCTGGCGCTGCTCGCCGATCCCGCCCTCGATGCGCTGGTCGGCCCCGCCACCCGCTTCGCCGATCTGCCCGAGGCGTTGCCGCACCTGCTGTCGCCGCCGGCGGGCGTCGAGCCGCCGCTCTGCCCGATCGTCACCTATACATAAGAGAGTGTCCTGATGTTCAGCCTGACCGTCGTCGACCACATCATGATCGCGCATTCCTTCCGCGGCCCCGAGTTCGGTCCCGCGCAGCGGCTGCACGGCGCGACCTTCGTCGTGGAGGCGGAGTTCCGGGCGCCGAAGCTCGACGACCTGCATCTGCTGGTCGATATCGGCCTCGCCAAGGACGAGCTGCGGCGCGTGCTGGCGCCGCTCGACTACCGCAACCTGGACGCGGAGCCCGCCTTCGCCGGCAAGAACACCACGACCGAGTTCCTGTGCCTGCACATCCACGGCCTGCTGTCGAAGGCGCTCGCGGGCGGCGTCATGGGCGAAGGCGGCAAGGCGGTGACCGGGCTCAAGGTGCTGCTGCGCGAGAGCCACATCGCCTGGGCCGCTTTCGAGGGACCGGTGACCCCGTGAAGGTCGCGCTGCTGGTTCCGGGGCCCTTCGACACGGTCTCGGGCGGCTACATCTACGATCGCCGCCTGGTCGAAGGGCTCGGCGCCGCCGGGCACCAGGTGCGGGTCATCGAGCTCGCCGGCCGCCACCCGCTGCCCGATGCGGCGGCGGAGGCGGCGGCCCGCGCAGCACTCGCCGAGGTGCCGGACGATACGCGCATCGTCATCGACGGGCTCGGCCTGCCCGCCTTCCTGCCGCTGGCGGATGCGCTCGCGACACGCCGTGCCGTCGGGCTGATCCACCATCCGACCGCGCTCGAGACCGGCTTCCCGGAAGCGGACCGCGAGGCGCTGCGCGAGCGGGAGCGCGTGCTGTTCCAAAAACTCGCGCGGCTCATCGCGACCTCCCCGCTCACCGCGCGGCGGCTGCCGGAGGAATTCGGCGTCGACCCCGATCGCGTCGCGGTGGTGGAGCCGGGCACCGATCCGGCGCCGCGCGCCGCGGGCAGCGGCGGCTCCGGCTGTGCCATCCTCTCGGTCGGCAGCCTGGTGCCGCGGAAGGGACATGACGTGCTGCTCCGCGCGCTAGGGCGCCTCGCCGACCTCGACTGGCGCCTGACGATCGCCGGCGGCGCCCGCGACCCGGTGCACGCGCACGGTCTCAAGGCCCTCGCCGAGGAGCTCGCGATCGCGCCGCGCGTCACCTTCGCGGGTGCGGTCGATGCCGAGGCGCTGGCGGCGCTCTATCACCACAGCGACCTCTTCGCGCTGGCCACCTATTGGGAGGGCTACGGCATGGTCGCCGCCGAGGCGATGGCGCATGGCCTGCCGCTCGCGATCACCGCCGGCGGCGCGCTCGCCGAGCTGGTGCCGCCGGGCAGCGCCATCGTGGCCGTCCCCGGCGACCACGCTTCGCTCTCGCGCGGCATGCGCCGCGCGATCTTCGATCCTGCGCTCCGGCGCACGATGGCGGAGGCCGCCTGGCAGGGCGGGCAGGCGCTGCCGCGCTGGGCGGACCGCGCCGGCGCCTTCGCCGCCGCGCTGGAGGGCGCCCGATGACCGAGAGCTTCGACGGCGACTGGCTCGACCTGCGCGAACCCTTCGATGCCCGCGCCCGCGACGGCGCGCTCGCGACGCGCCTCGCCGCCGTGCTGCCGGCGCGGCCGCGCATCCTCGACCTCGGTGCCGGCACCGGCGCGCTGCTCCGCTGGCTCGGCCATTGGATCGGCCGCGCCCAGGCCTGGACGCTGGTCGATGCGGATGGCGCGCTGCTCGCCCGCGCCTTCGAGACCATCCGCGGGCGCGCCGAGGCGGTCGGCTGGACGGTCACCGCGCCCGACCGCCGCACGCTTCTGGTGCATGCGCCGGGCGGCGCCTGGCGGGTGGAGGGCCTGGTCGCCGACCTCAACGACGCGCCGGACAACCTGCCGCTGGAGCGCTTCGACGCGGTGGTGAACACCGCCCTCTGCGACCTCGTCTCCGAGGACTGGCTCGCCGACATGGCCGATGCGGTGGCCGAGCACGGGCTGCCCTTCTACGCCGCGATGAACGTCGACGGGCGGGAGCGCTTCCTGCCGCCGCACCCGGCCGATGCGCTGGTGGCGCGGGGCTTCGCCCGCGACCAGCACCGCGACAAGGGCTTTGGCGGCATCGCACTCGGCGCCCGGGCGCCCGCCGCGATGGCGACGCTGTTCGCCGAACATGGCTATGCGGTGCACCGCGCCGCCAGCCCCTGGCGGATCGGGCGCCGCGACGGCGGGATGGCGGCGGCGGTCGCGGAGGGCCATGCGCTGGCTGCCTCCGCCTGGGAGCGACGGGGCGAGAAGGCGATCGGCCGCTGGATCCGCGACCGTCACGCCCAGGCTTCGACCGGCCGGCTCACCGCCCGGATCGGCCATGCGGACGTCCTCGCGCTGCCCCCGGCATCGCGCGACGAAGCAGAACCGGGCTAGAGTCTCGCCCGAAGAGATCGGGCGCTCGTCGTCCCAAGGGAATCCTCCATGGCTCTGCTCCTCGGTTGCATCGCGGACGACTTCACCGGCGCGACCGACCTGGCGAACACGCTGGTCAGGAACGGCATGACGGCGGTGCAGGTGATCGGCGTGCCGGATGGTCCGCTGCCCGAGGCGGATGCGGTGATCGTCGCGCTGAAGTCGCGCACCGCGCCGCTCCGCCAGGCGGTCGCCGACAGCCTGGCGGCCGCGGAGGCATTGCTCGCCGCCGGCGCCCGGCAGATCGTCCAAAAGTACTGCTCGACCTTCGACAGCACCGAGGAGGGCAATATCGGCCCGGTCGCGGATGCGCTGGCCGCGCGCCTCGGCACCGGCTTCGCGATCGCCTGCCCGGCCTTCCCGACCGCCGGGCGCACCATCTTCCAGGGCCACCTCTTCGTCGGCGCCGCCCTCCTCAACGAGAGCGGGATGGAGAACCATCCGCTGACGCCGATGCGCGACGCCAACCTGGTGCGCGTGCTGGCGCGCCAGACCGAGGCGAGCGTCGGGCTGGTGCCCTTCGCCGTCGTCGACCAGGGGCCGGCGGCGATCCGCCAGGCGATGACGCGGCTGGCGGAATCGGGACGCCGCTACGGCATCGTCGACGCCATCACCGACGACCACCTGCTCGCGATCGGCGAAGCGGTCGCGGCGCACGGGCTCGTCACCGGCGGCTCCGGCATCGCGATGGGGCTGCCGTCGAATTTCCGCCGCGCCGGGCTGCTGCCCGACCGCCCGGACGCCGCTGTGCTGCCGCCGGCCAAGGGCAGCCTCGCGGTCCTCGCCGGATCCTGCTCGCGCGCGACGCTCGGCCAGATCGGGCTGGCCCGCGACCATGCGCCGGTGCTGGAGCTCGATCCCCTGGAGACGCCGGATGCGGCGGCGATGACCGCGGCGGCGCTCGCCTGGGCCGAGGGCAAGCTGTCCGCGGAACGCCCGATCGTCATCGCCGCCTCGGCGCTGCCCGACCGGGTCGCGGCGCTGCAGGCGAAGCTTGGGCGGGAGGCGGCCGGCGCGCTGGTCGAGACGACGCTCGCCAATGTCGCGGAGGCGTTGGTCACCCGCGGCGTCGGTCGCCTGATCGTCGCGGGCGGCGAGACCTCGGGCGCCGTCGTCACGCGCTTGGGCGTCACCGCGCTCCGCATCGGGGCGGAGATCGATCCCGGCGTGCCCTGGACCTATGCCGAGCCGAACGGCATCCACCTGGCGCTCAAATCCGGCAATTTCGGCAGCCGCGACTTCTTCCTGAAGGCCTTCGCCGATGCATGAGGAGGGCGCGGCGCGGGAGCAGCTCGCCGCCCTCGGCCGTTCGCTGTTCGATCGCGGCTACTCGGTCGGCAGCGCCGGCAACATCAGCGTGCGCCTGGCCGAAGGCTACCTGATGACGCCGACCAATTCCTGCCTCGGCCGGCTCGACCCCGCGCGGATCAGCCGCTTGGCGCCGGACTGGTCGCATGTCGCGGGCGACAAGCCGTCGAAGGAGGTGTTCCTGCACCGCGCCGTGCTGACGGCGCGGCCGGAGGCGGGGGCCGTCGTCCATCTCCACTCCACCCATGCGACGGCGATCGGCTGCCTCGCGGTGCCGGGCGACGATGCGCCGATCCCGCCGCTGACGCCCTATTTCGTGATGCGGGTCGGACGGCGGCTGCCGGTCATCCCCTACTACCGTCCGGGGGATGCGGCGATGGAGCCGGCGGTGCATGCGGCGGCGCGCGGCGCACGGGCGATGCTGCTCGCCAATCACGGCCCGGTCGTCTCTGGCCGCAGCCTCGAGGATGCGGTGCATGCCGCCGAGGAGCTCGAGGAAGCGGCGCGGCTCGCGCTCCTGCTCCGCGGCGTGCCGGGCCTTCGGCGGCTGACGCCAGCGCAGGTCGACGACCTGCTGGAGACTTTTGGCTAAAGCCTTCAATCGCCGGGCGGCCGCATCCGCGGCCTCGGACCGGTTGGGAACCGGTCCGCTTCTTTCAGAGCGAGGCCGTCGGGTCGAGCCTGAGGATGTAGGCGCGCCAGTCGGCGCGGGCGGCGACGCGCTCATAGAAGGCGATCGCGGCGCTGTCGGCCTCGGGGACGAACCAGCGGAGATGCGACCAGGCGCGGGCGCGGCCTTCGGCTTCCGCCGCCGCAAGCAGGGCGCGGGCGGCGCCACGGCCGCGATGGGCGGGCAGCACGAAGAGATCTTCCACCTGCCCGCAGCGGCGCGCGAAGACGATCTCTGGCAATTCGAGCAGCAGCAGGAAGCCGACCGGCGCCGCATCCGCGAAGGCGCCGAGCAGCATCGCGGCCGGGTTGGCGGCCAGCAGCGCCGCCGCTTCCGCCGGCCGCGCCGGCACTTCGCCATGCAGCAGGCCGCGCATCTCCGTCGCATAGGCATCGAAGAGCGGCATGGCGGCGGCAGGATCGAGCGGTCGCGTCGACAGCATCATCGGGCAGGCTCCATGCGAAAAGGGCGCCGTCCTTTCGGACGACGCCCCTGCCGCCGGGATCTCAGGGCACTCAGGTCGAGGGCGACTCGGCCGCCGGCGCGTCCATCATCGGCGCATCGGCTGCCGGCGCCGGGGTCTTCTTCGCGCGCGGCTTGCGCGGCGCGGCGGGCTTCTTCGGCGCCGCAGCAGCCTTCGGGGCCGCCGCCTTGCGCGGAGCAGCCGCCTTCTTCGCCGCGGGCTTGCGCGCCGCGGTGGCGCGCTTGGCCGGCGCCTTCTTGGCGGCGGTCTTGCGAGCCGCCGGCTTCTTGGCGGCGGCCTTCTTCGGCGCAGCCTTGCGGGCGGTCGTCTTCTTGGCAGCGGCCTTCTTCGGCGCGGCCTTGCGGGCGGTCGTCTTCTTGGCGGCGGCCTTCTTCGGCGCAGCCTTGCGGGCGGTCGTCTTCTTGGCCGCCGTCTTGCGGGCCGCCGGCTTCTTCGCCGCCGTCTTGCGCGCGGCGGGCTTCTTCGCCGCGGTCTTCCGGGCCGCCGGCTTCTTGGCGGCCTTCTTCGCGGCCGGCTTCTTCGCGGCGGCCTTCTTGGCGGCAGGCTTCTTGGCGGCCTTCTTGGCAGCCGGCTTCTTCGCCGTCTTCCGGGCCGCGGCCATCGCCATGGCCTGGGCGCGCGGCGCTGCCGCCTCGCCCTCGGTGGTCTCGATGATATCGGTCATATGGTCAGGATCTCCGCATTGCGTTCCGGTGTGGTGCGGTGTCGCGGCGGGATCGCCGCGCTCCTCCGCATGGGCTGGACAGCAGGGCCAGCCGTACGGGACGGAGGGTGCGCGGATCCCGTTGCGCGCCTTCCCGTGCCCGCTGCCGTCCCGGTTCCGCAGTTGCCGATGCGGTCGCGCGTTGCGGCTCTGCGCCGCGCGACGCGCTTCCCGGCCTCTCTCCCGCCGGGACGCAGCGCCTCAGGCGCGGCATCCGGCGGTGCGGGTCGCGCGCTCGATGCCGCGCTTCCCATGAGACTGCGGTCCATGGACCGTCCTTCCCTGCTGCGGCGCCTCATGGCTCTGTCCCGCTCCGCACTCGGCGCCGCGGCATGACGTGATGCCGACCGCGGCGATCCGAAAGAGCGAATCGCATTGACATGATGCGCGCGCGAATCACGCTATCTGCACGCGCATCGGACGTGTCAACAAAATCCGCATCGCGCGCACGAAAATCGCACGCGCGACACATCATCCTGTCGTGTTGTGGCGCGCGCGACGCGGCGCGCATCGGCAGCGGCGACGGCGGATGCGTGCTCGACGCATCCGCCGCACGACGCGTCAGCCGCGTTCGGACAGCGGCGTCACCGGGCGCTGCTCGACGCCCGTGTACCAGGAGAGCGGGCGGATCAGCCGGTTGTCGGCGCCCTGCTCGAACACGTGCGCCGCCCATCCGGTGATGCGGGAGCAGACGAAGATCGGCGTGAACAGCGGGATGTCGAAGCCCATCAGGTAGTAGGCGGGACCGGCCGGGAAATCGAGGTTGGGGTGGATCTTCTTGCGCTCCAGCATGAGCGCCGCGAGCACGCGGGAGGTCTCCATCCAGCGCCGGTCGCCCACCACCTCCGCCATCTTCTCGGCGTATTTGGTCATCGTCGGCACCCGGCTGTCGCCGTTCTTGTAGACGCGGTGGCCGAAGCCCATCACCAGCGCCTTGTGGTCGAACTTGCCCTCGAGCCAGGCGGCCGCCTCCTTCGGCCCCGGGATCTCCTTCAGCATGTGCATCACCGCCTCGTTGGCGCCGCCATGCAGCGGGCCCTTCAGCGCCGCGATGCCGGCGGTGATGGCGCCGTGCAGGTCGGCCCCGGTCGAGGTCACCGTCCGCGCCGTGAAGGTCGACGCGTTGAAGGTGTGCTCGGCATAGAGGATCATCGAGACGTCGAAGGCCTTGATGACCTCGGGCTGCGGGACGCGGCCGAAGACGAGGTGGAAGACGTTCTCGCACCAGGGCAGCGACGGGTCGGGCGCGATCGGCTCCTCCCCCTTCGCCAGCCGGGCGGCGGCGGCGACCGCGCCCGGCAGCTTGGCGAAGAGCCGCATCGCCTTCCGCCGCTGCGCCGCGTCGGTGACGTCGCCCGCCTCCGGGTCCTCCATCCCCATGAAGGAGACGGCGGTGCGGACCGCGTCCATCGGATGCGCGTCCTTCGGCATCTCCCGGATCACCCGGAGCAAGGCCGGGGAGAGCGTGCGGTTGGCCCGCTCCTCCGCCTGGAAGGCACGAAGCTCGGCCGCCTTCGGCAGCTCTCCGTGCCAGAGCAGGAACGCCACCTCCTCGAAGCTCGCCGCCTCGCAGAGGTCCTGCACGGCGTAGCCGCCATAGGTCAGGCTGTTGGTCTCCGGCATCACCTTGGAGACGCTGGACACGTCGGCATAGACGCCGACCAGGCCCTTCCTGACGTCGGGTGTCGCTTCGCTCATGCGTGTTCTCCCATGCGGTGTTGGTCGTGCGATGGGCCGGCATCCCTGACGTAGAGGATGTCCGGCTCCCCTTCTTCGGTGCCCGCGCCGTCGGAGCAGCCGGCGGCGCGGAAGCCATGGCGTTCGTAGAAGCGGCGCGCCGCCCCATTGCGCGCGATGCAGAAGAGCGAGAGGCGCCCGCCGTGCGCGGCGAGCGCCTCCCCCAGCAGCCGGGAGCCGATGCCCTGCCTTTGCCAGGCCGGTTCCAGATAGAGATGGAAGAGCATCGGCCCGTGTCGAGGATCGCGGCCATGGCCGGCATAGCCGATCGGCCGATCCGCCGCGGCCGCCACGCGGACCGCGTGGCGCGCCATGAGCGTGGTCGCGAGCCAATGCGCGACCGCGGCTTCCGAATGGACCTCCCGGAGGCCTGGCAGGGCGGCCGACCGCGCGGCGCGATGGAGGCGCGCCAGGGCGGGCGCATCCTCCGCCATCGCGTCGCGCAGCGCGACCGGCAGCATCAGAAGATGCCGGGCTTGGCGTCGAGCAGCCCACCCGCCGGCAGCGCGATGTTCAGCCCGGCGAGTTCGCCCGCTTTCAGCCGCGGCAGGTCCTGCACCGCTTCGAGGAAGCGGTTCGCCTCCCGCGTCGTGACGATGCCGTCGGTCAGGGTCCGGAACTTCCCGACATAGGCATCCCGCCCGAAGGGCCGGGCGCCGTTCGGATGCGCGTTGGCGACGCCGAGCTCATCCGCGATCACGCTGCCGTCAGCCATGGTGATCTCGACCCGGCCGCCGAAGGCGAGCTCCTCCGGATCACGGGAATGGTACTTCCGCGTCCACGCCGCATCCTCGCGGGTCTCGATGGCGTGCCAGAGCCGGACGGTGTCGGCGCGGCCGGCGCGCTTCGGCGCGTAGCTGTCGACGTGGTGCCAGCGCCCGTCCTGGAGGGCCACGGCGAAGATGTACATGATCGAGTGGTCGAGCGTTTCCCGGCTCGCCTTCGGGTCCATCTTCTGCGGGTCGTTGGCACCGGTCCCGATCACGTAATGCGTGTGGTGGGAGGTGTGGATGACGACCTTGCGGATGTCGCCGAGCTTGCCGGCGCCGATCGTCTCGCGCATGCGAAAGGCCAGGTCGATCAGCGCCTGGGACTGGTACTCGGCCGAATGCTCCTTGGTGTAGCTGTCGAGGATGGCGCGCTTCGGCTCGCCGGCGCCGGGCAGCGGCACCTCGTAATAGGTGGGGTCGTAGACGGTGCCGCGGCCCTTGCCGTCGGCCTGCGTCCGGCCCGACAGCACCCAGGCGATCACGCTGTCCTCGCCCTCGTAGATCGGGCTCGGCGCGCCTTCGCCGCGCATGCAGCGATCCACCGCCTCGACCGCGAGCTTGCCGGCATGGGCCGGCGCATAGGCCTTCCACGACGAGATCTCGCCCTTGCGCGACTGGCGGAAGGTGACCGAGGTGTGCAGCGCCTGCTGGACCGCCTGGAAGATCACCTCCTGCTTCAGGCCGAGCAGCGTGCCGATGCCGGCCGCCTGGGCCGGGCAGAGATGGGCGATGTGGTCGACCCGGTGCTCATGCAGGCAGATCGCGCGCACAAGGTCGATATGCAGCTCGTAGCCGGTCGCGAGGCCGCGGATCAGGTCGCGGCCCGACCGCTCCATGGTCTGCGCCACGGCCAGGATCGGCGGGATGTTGTCGCCGGGATGGGAATAGTCGGCGGCCAGGAAGGTGTCGTGCATGTCGAGCTCGCGCACCGCGGTGCCGTTCGCCCAGGCGGCCCATTCGGGGGAGACGGTCGTCCCGCTGCGAACGCCGAACACCGTCGCGCCGCCCTTCTTGACGTGTCCCAGCGCCATGCCGCGCGCCGAGACCACCGGGCGGCGGTTGATCGCCGCGATCGCGACCGAGGCGTTGTCGATGATGCGGTTGATGATCATCTCCTGGACCGGCTTCTCGACCGCGACCTTGTCGGTCGCGACGGCGGCCATCTTCCAGGCGAGCTGGTCCTCGCGCTTCAGCAGCGCCTTCGACGGGTGGACTTTGACGGGGTGCTTGATCAAGACCTGCGCTCCTGCTGTCGGCAGTCAGTGCGGCTTTGTCGCGCCGCTGGCTTCCCGCGTCCATTCCGATTGACCGCCGCGCACGATAGGCATTCCGTATCGCTCCTTGCCCTGAAGCGCCGGCCGCGAGCAGGCGAGAGGAGTTTCGGATCGGTATGGATTTCCGCCTCGTCCGCCGTCTCGGCCATTTCCTCGCGGTCGCCGAGGAAGGGCATTTCGGCCGTGCCGCGCGCCGCCTCGGCGTCTCGCAGCCGCCGCTCACCGCGCAGATCCAGGCGCTGGAGGCGGAGCTCGGCGTGCGGCTGATCGAGCGCAGCCGCAAGGGCGCGCGCCCGACGCGGGAGGGCGAGGCGCTGCTGCCGCTGGCGCGCCGCCTCGCCGAGGATGCGACGCGGCTCTCGGCGCTGGCGCGCGAGCTGCGCGCCGGGCGGTCGGCGCCGCTGGCGCTCGCCTCCGTCACCTCGGCGCTGTTCGACTTCCTGCCGCCGCTGGTCCGCGGCCTGCGCGAGGCGCGGCCGGACCTCGCGGTCGCGGTCCGGGAGCTCGACACCGCCGATGCGCTGGAGGCGCTCCGCCGCGGCGAGGTCGACATCGCCCTGGTGCGCCTCGATCGCGACCGGCCGCCGGTGCGGGTGCTGCCGCTCGGCGACGATGCGCTGGTGGTGGCGCTGCCGGAGGCGCATCCGCTGGCCGAAGGCAGCGGCCCGCTGCCGCTCGCGGCCCTCGCAGGCGAAGCGATGGTGATGCTGCCGCGGGCGATCAGCCCGGTCTACTTCGACCGCATCCTCGCCGCCTGCCGGGAAGCGGGGTTCGAGCCGGTGGCGCTGCGCGAGGTCGGCTCGGCGATGGCGCAGCTCGGCCTCTGCGCCTCCGGCCTCGGCGTCGCGTTGGTGAGCTCGGGCATGGCGGCGCTGCGCCCGCCGGGCGTCGCCTTCCGGAGCCTCGCCGGCCCGGTCGCGACGACCGGCGTGGCGCTCGCCTGGAACGGCGAGGCCGGCGACGCCGCGGCGGAAGCGATCGCGATCGCCAAGCGCCTCTTTGCGGCTCCCGCTTAGAAACGCGGGATGTGCAGCCCGCCATCGATGCGGAAAGCGCCGCCGGTCGAGAACGGGATGTCGCCGGAGACGAGGCCGGCGACCGCCTTCCCGACATCCTCGGTCTCGCCCCAGCGCCGGATCGGGGAGATCGCGCCGGCTTCGATCTGCCGCGTATAGGCGTCGCGGACCCCGGCATTGATGTCGGTGCGGATCACGCCCGGGCGGATGTCGTAGACCGGGATGCCGGCCTCGGCGAGCCGCAGCGCGAAGACCTTGGCGAGCATCGCCGTCGCTGCCTTGGAGGCGCAGTATTCGATGCGGCTCAGGCTCGCCATCTCGGCATTGACCGAGGAGATGAAGACCAGCGCCCGGTTGCCGCGGCCGGGCGCGCCTTCGGCCAGCATGCGCTTCAGCACCGCCTGGCTGACGAAGAAAGGCGCCCGGCTGTTGACCGCGAGCACCGCGTCCCAGCTCTCCGGCGTGACCTCCAGCGGGTCGCCGCGGACGAAGGCCATGATGCCGGCATTGTTCACCAGCACCTCGATCCCCTGCCCTTCCCGCCACGCCCAATCGACCATCGGCGGGATCTGCGCGAGGTCGGCCAGGTCGCATCGATGCAGCGCGAAGCGGCCGCCTTCCGCCTCGACCAGGCGCCGCGTCTCCTCCGCGCCCTCCTCGCTGTGGTCGGCGGCCAGGATGTCGTAGCCGCGGCGGGCGAGATGGAGGCTGATGGCGCGGCCCATGCCGCGGCGCGCGCCGGTCACCAGTGCGACGGGACGGGTTCGGGTGCTCATGGGTTTCCTCCTGGTTGCGGGAAGCCTATGCAGCGGCCGCGGATTTCGCCAGCCGCGTCCCTGGGCTAGCGTCTGCGCCAGGAGATTTGAGCATGCAGCCAACCCCCTTCGACCGCGTGATCCTCGGCGACCTCGTGCTGCCGGACGGCATCCTGCCCGGCGGCTATGTCGCGGTGCGGGGGGAGGCGATCGCGGCGATCGGCCAGGGCGCGCCGCCGGCGGCGGCCGGGATCGCCGATCATCGCGGCCGGCTGGTGCTGCCGGGCCTCGTCGACGGTCATATGCACACGAGCAGCGCACTCGGCTGGGCGGGGATCGAAGGGGCGACGATGTCGGCCGCCGCCGGCGGCGTCACCACCTGCGTCGACATGCCCTATGACGTGCCGCGGCCGGTGACCGATGCCGCGATCCTCGCCGAGAAGGTCGCGGTGCTGGAGCGGACCGCGCATGTCGACCTGGCCCTCTACGGCACCATCACGAAGGCGGGCGGGGTCGATGCGATCGCCGGCCTCGCCGAGGCGGGCGTCTCCGCCTTCAAGCTCTCGACCTATGAATACGACGCGGTGCGCTTCCCGCGCATCGACCACCCGACCATGGTCGCCGCCTTCCGCGAGATCGCGAAGACCGGGCTGATGGTCGCGGTCCACAACGAGGACCAGGAGATCGTGGAGCGCCTGAGCGCGGACGCGAAGGCGGCCGGCAACACCAGCCCGATCTGGCACGCCCGCACCCGCCCGCCGCTCTCTGAGACCATGGCCGACCTCGAGATCTTCGAGATCGGGCTCGAGACCGGCGCGCATGTCCATATCGCGCATTCCTCTCTCGCCCGCGGGTTCGAGATCGCCGCTGGCTTCCGCGGCATGGGCGGCAAGTCCACCGGCGAGGCCTGCATCCAGTACCTTTGCATGACCGAGGAGGACCTGGTCCGGCTGGAAGGCTTCGGCAAATGCAACCCGCCCTTCCGCACGCAGGCGGAGGTGGAGCGGATGTGGCAGGCGCTGCTGGCGGGCCAGGTCGCCTATGTCTCGACCGACCACGCGCCCTGGCCGCGCGAGCGCAAGACCTATCGCGGCGACATCTTCGCCTGCGGCGCCGGGCTGACCGGCCTGCAGAGCTTCGCGCCGCTGATGTACACGCTGCTGGCCGAGCGCGGGCTTTCGCCGGTGCTGATGGCGCGCTTCTGCGCAGAGCGCCCGGCGCGCTTCCACGGCCTGTTCCCCAAGAAGGGCGCGATCCGGATCGGCGCCGATGCCGACCTGATGGTGCTGGAGACCGGCGCCTTCACCTTCGACGCGGCCGCGATCCAGGACCGCGAGGAGGCCCGCTGGTCGCCCTATGACGGTCGCGCCATGAAGGCGCGCGTCGCCGCCACCTTCCTCCGCGGCCAGCCGATCTGGGACGGCACGCGGGTGCTGGCGCGGCCGGGCACCGGGCGCTTCGTCCGGCGCCAGCACCGCGACACCTGGCTCGGCGACGCGTGAGCGCGCGCGACCGCCATCGCGGCGCCGCGCGGCCGCCGCGGCATTGGGTCAAGCGGCCGCCGCGCCCGTCCCGGCCGCCGCCCGCGGCCGCGCCGCGCCGGCCGGGGCCGCGCGCGGTCCTGATCGCCGTCGCGGTCGCCACGGCGAGCGGGCTTGCTGCCGCCTATGTCGCGGCACAGACGCTGCCGCGGCCGGAGATGACGGTGACAGCGCTGGGCTTCGGCGCAGCACTCGGCGGCGCCCTCGCCTGGCGCGCCCAGGGCGGCCGGTTCGGGCGCGGCTGACTTTCGGAACTGGCCCTGGTCAATGGCGGGCAGCCCTGGCAGCAAGGACAGGCCCGGCGCCGATGGCGGGCGCCGTCCGTCCCCGTCCGCCGGAGTATCCCGATCCATGACCCGCATCCTTCGCATCGCCGGCGCCCAGATGGGGCCGAACCAGAGGGCCGACAGCCGCGCCGCGATCCTCGCGCGCATGGTCGCGCTGCTCGACCAGGCGGCCGATGCCGGCGCCCGCCTGGTCGTCTTTCCGGAACTGCCCTTCACCACCTTCTTCCCGCGCTGGCTGATCGAGGACCGGGCGGAGCTCGACCGGTACTTCGAGCGTGCGATGCCGAACCCCGATGTGCAGAAGCTGTTCGACCGGGCGCGCGAGCGCGGCATCGGCTTCTATGTCGGCTATGCCGAGCTGACGGCCGAAGGCCAGCGCTTCAACAGCGCGATCACCGTCGGGCCGGACGGCGCCATCCTCGGCAAGTACCGCAAGGTGCACCTGCCCGGCAGCGTCGAGCCGCGCGCCGGCGACCGCTTCCAGCAGCTCGAGAAGCGCTACTTCGAATATGGCGACCTCGGCTTTCCCGCCTTCCGCGGCCCGGCCGATTGGGGCGCGCCGGTGCTCGGCATGCTGGTCTGCAACGACCGCCGCTGGCCGGAGGCCTGGCGCTGCTACGGGCTGCAGGCGGTGGAGCTGATGCTGATCGGCTACAACTCCGCCGCCTACGACCCGAATGGCGGCAGCACCGAGAACGAGGCGATCCGCACCTTCCACTCGACGCTCGCGGCGCAGGCCAATGCCTATATGAACGCGACCTGGGCGGTGAGCGTCGCCAAGGCCGGGGATGAGGACGGATCGGGATTGATCGGCGGCAGCGTGATCGTCGACCCGAACGGCGTCGTCGTGGCAGAGGCGAAGACGCTCGGCGACGAGGTCATCCTGGCCGATGCCGATCTCGACCTCTGCCTCCAGGGTCAGAAGAAGATGTTCAACTTCGCCGCCCATCGCCGGCCTGAGCAGTACCGGCGTATCGTCGACCAGGTCGGCGCCGAGGCGCCGTGACGGCGGGCGCTCCGGCCACTGCAGCGTTTCCGCTTGCGGCAGCCGGCCAGGATCGCCTTCGATCGCTGCCGAAACCAGCGGGAGACCCCCGATGTCGCGCCGGGATGCATTGCTGATCGGCCTTGGCCTGACGGGCCTTCTCGCCGCCATTCCCGATGCGGAAGCCCGCGGCGGTGGACGCGGCGGGGGGCGCGGCCGATCGGCGGCGCACGGAGGTCGATCGCACGCGACCTATCCGCACGGCGCCCCTCGCTTCGCCGGCAATACGCCGGCAGGGTCGCGCGCGACCCGTCCCGACTGCGCGACGCCGCGCGTGCCGGGGGAGGCCGCGCCGCCCGGCTGCGGCGCCGCCCCGCGCGCGCCTTGAGCGTCCCTGCCCCTCACATCCCGTTGGTGAAGCCGAGCTGTCCGGCGGCGATGCCGAACTGGCCGGGCTGGGCGCCGGGGAACCAGAAGCAGGGGCTCGGCGGCTTGCCGAGCTGCGTGTCGGCATCGTCCAGGAAGCGGGTCGGGTCCATCAGGTCGGAGCGCCGCTGATAGGGCGGGTTGCCCTTCACGGTCAGCGGGCCCGTCGCGGCGCCGGAATACATCTCGAAATGGATCATGCTCATCTTGAGGCCCTTGAGCAGGCCGACCTCGCCCAGCAACTGGCCCGCGGTGACGCGGGCCTTCGCCTTGATGCCGGTCGCGACCTTGGGCTTCACCTCGCCGTAGCGGACGACGAAGCCGCCATGGTCGATCTCGATCGCCCAGCTGCCGAGGTAGAAGGGATAGGCGCCGACCACCGTGCCGTCGGCGACCGCGAAGACCGGCGTGCCGATCGGCGCATACAGGTCGCAGCCCGCATGCTTGCGCCGGCCATGGTCGCGGTTGGCGCCGAAGCGGCGCATTCCTTCCTTGTAGCTATCCTTCGGGCGGACCTTCAGCGGGAACAGCATCGGCGCATCTCCGTGCGATGTCGTAACTGACACCCGCTTAGGACATGGTGCGACAGCGTTCCAATCACCTCCTCGGGAGAGCTACTCGATCTGGATGTTCGCCGCGCGCAGCACCGGCTCCCAGCGGCGCGTATCCTCCTCGATGGTTCGGGCAAGCGTCGCGGCGTCGCCGTAATCGGATTCGATGCCGCGCGCCGCCAGCGCCTGGCGGCCTTCCGGCGTGTCGATCGCCTGGCGCAGCGCCTCCTGCAGCCGCGCCAGGATCGGCGCCGGCGTGCCCGCCGGTGCCAGCACCGCACCCCAGTTGTCGACCGCATAGCCCGGCAGGTTCGCCGCCTCCGCGACCGGCGGCACGCCCGGCATCAGGGGCGAGGGCCGCGCCGAGAGGCTGCCGAGGGCGCGGATCTGCCCGCCGCGCACCAAGCCCTCGACCGCCGACCAGGGGGCCGAGACCAGCTCCACCTCGCCGGAGACGGCGGCCGTCACCGCCGGGCCGGTGCCGCGGTAATGCACATGGGTGAGCTTGCCGCCCGACATGCTGTCCATCAGCTCGGCCGAGACATGGGTGATGGTGCCGAGCCCCGGCGTGCCGTGGTTGAGCGAGAGCGGGCGGCTGCGGCTGATCGCGATCACCTCCGCAAGCGTGGTGGCCTGCAGCTTCGGCCCGGCCGCGATCACCGTCGGCGCCAGCGCGACGCGGGCGACCGGTGCCAGGTCCCGCCGCAGGTCGAAGGGCATGGAGCGGAAGACGAACTGGTTCACCACGATGGTGTTGAAGACGGTGACCAGCGTGTAGCCATCGGGGGCCGCCTTCGCGACGACGTCGGTGCCGATGTTGCCGCCGGCGCCCGAGCGGTTCTCCGGCACCACCGTCTGGCCGAGCGCGTCGCCGAGCCGCTGCACCAGCAGCCGGCCGAGGATGTCGCTGCCGCCGCCCGGCGGGAACGGGATCACCATGCGGATCGGGCGGTTCGGCCAGGCGCCGGTCTGCGCGATCGCGGGTGCGGCGAGCGGCGCGGCGGCGAGTGCCAGCGCTGCCCGGCGGCCGATGGGAAGCGTCGTCATGGTGGTTTCCTCCTGATCCAGCACATGCCGCAACCGCGCGCGCTTGTCACCGGGGCGCACCCGCGCTCCCATGCCGGCCGCATCTGCCGAGGAGCCTCCCATGTCCCGCCGCGTCACCCTTGCCGCCGCCCAGCTCGGCCCGATCCAGAAGGCCGAAGGCCGCGACGCCGCGGTCGGCCGCATGCTGCGGCTGATGGAGACGGCACATCGCCGCGGCGTCGAGGTGGTGGTCTTCCCCGAGCTCGCGCTGACCACCTTCTTCCCGCGCTGGTACGAGGAGGACATCGCCAAGGCCGATCACTGGTACGAGCATGCGATGCCGTCGAACGAGACGGCGCCGCTGTTCGAGGCGGCCCGCCGCTACGGCATCGGCTTCCATCTCGGCTATGCCGAGAAGACGCCGGAAGGTCAGCGCTTCAACACCGCGATCTACGTCCATCCCTCGGGCGAGGTGGTGCTGAAGTACCGCAAGGTGCACCTGCCGGGGCACAAGGAGTTCGACCCGGTGCGCACGGTCCAGCACCTGGAGAAGCGCTATTTCGAGGTGGGCGACCTCGGCTTCCCGGTGATCCGCGCGCCGGTCGGCGGGAGCGAGGCCAATATCGGCATGATGATCTGCAACGACCGCCGCTGGCCGGAGGCTTGGCGGGTCATGGGCCTCCAGCAGGTCGAGATCGTCATGCTCGGCTACAACACGCCGTCCCTCAACATGGACAATCGCGGCTTCGAAGCGCACCACCTGCGCGTCGAGCATTCGCACCTGTCGGTCCGTGCCGGCTGCTACCAGAATGCCTGCTTCGGGGTCGCGACAGCCAAGGGCGGCACCGAGGACGGGCACGAGCTGTTCGGCCATTCGATCATCGTCAACCCGCAGGGCGAGATCATGGCCCAGGCGACGAGCTGGCAGGACGAGCTGATCACCGCCGATTGCAACCTCGACGACTGCGCCCTTGGCCGCAGCACGATCTTCAACTTCGCCGCCCACCGCCGCCCGGAAGCCTATGGCCGCATCCTGGATCAGGTCGGCAGCGTCGCGCCGCCGGCTTGGACGCCAGGCTAGCGCCGGCGCTCCAGTTCGCGGCGCAGCTCCTCCCGCTCCGGGCAGCCGCCCGGGCAGAGGGCGACCAGCCGGGCGTGGTTGGCTTCCGCCCGAGCCCGGTCGCCCCCCTCCAGGAACAGAACGCCCTGATAGGCGAGCGCGCCGAGATGCGCGGCGTCGCGGCCGAGCGCTTCCTCGTAGCGGGCGGCCGCCTCCGGCCGGCGGCCCTCCATCCGGAGCGCGAGTGCCAGATAGGTCAGGAGGTCGGCATCGCCCGGCCGCCTCGCCAGCACCTCCTCCAGCATCGGCACCGACAGGGCAGCGCGGCCCTGGGCGATCAGCCGGATCGCATCCGCCGCCACCGGGTCGGCCGGCGGGTCCGGAGGGGCCGCGAGCGCCGGCGCCATTGCCAGCCCGAGGATCGCACCCAGCATCCGCATGACATGCCGCTCCCGCTCCGCCCGCTTCCATGCTAGCGGCGTTGCGACTATGTCGCATCCACTCTCCATCGCTCAGCCGCTGCCGGCACCGCCGCTGCTCCGCCGGCGCCGTGCGCCGGCCTGGACCGCCCTCGCCTTCCCGGCGGCGCTCGCGATCGCGCTGCCGCTGATCGCGATCCTGGTGATGGCGGCGACCCCTTCGGGTGCCGTCTGGCGGCAGTTCGGGGCGACCATCCTGCCGGAGCTCCTCGGCAATTCCGCCCTCCTCGCGTTGCTGGTCGCATTGATGGCAGGCAGCGCCGGCATCCTCTCCGCCTGGATCGTCACCGCCTGCGACTTCCGCGGCCGGGGCGTTCTCGAAGTCGCCCTCCTGCTGCCGATGGCGATGCCGGCCTATGTCTGCGGCTATGCCTATACCTGGCTGCTCGACGTCGCGGGGCCGGTGCAGACCGCGATCCGCGACGCGACCGGGCTTCGCTACGGGCAATACTGGTTCCCCGAGATCCGCTCGCTGCCCGGTGCGGCGGTGATGCTGGCGATGGTGCTCTACCCTTACGTCTATCTTCTCTGCCGCGGCGCCTTCCTCCAGCAGAGCGTCTGCCTGCTCGAAGCCTCCCGCACACTCGGCAATGGCTTGGCGCGGACCTTCCTGCACGTGGCGCTGCCGCTGGCGCGGCCGGCGCTCGCCGCCGGATTGGGCCTGGTGCTGATGGAGACGCTGGCCGATTTCGGCACCGTGCAGCACTTCGCGGTCCGCACCTTCACCACCGCGATCTACGACGCCTGGTTCGGGCTGGCCGACCGGGCGGCGGCGAGCCAGCTCGCGGCCGCGCTGATGGGCTGCATCGCGCTGCTGCTGCTGCTCGAACGGCTCAGCCGCGGCGGCCGCCGCTACCACCCGATGACCACGCGCCAGCCGCCGCTCCGCCCGGTGCGGCTCTCCGGCTGGAAGCAGGCGGCGGCGATCCTCGCCTGCCTGGCGCCGGTGCTGCTCGGCTTCGCGATCCCGGGCGGCACCCTGCTTGCGATGATGGTCGAGGTGGGCGACCCGTTGGCGCCGGACCGCTTCCTGCCTTTCGCGGTCAATTCCCTGACGCTCTCCGCGCTCGCCGCCCTGCTCGCGGTCGCGGTCGCGGCGCTGCTCGCCTGGGCGGCGCGGCTGCATCCCGGCAGGCTCCGCGCCGCGGCGTCGCGCATCGCGGGGCTCGGCTACGCGATCCCGGGATCGGTCATCGCGGTCGGCGTGCTGGTGCCGTTCGGCGCCTTCGACAACGCGGTCGACGACTGGGCGCGCCGGCATCTCGGCGTCTCGACCGGGCTGCTGCTCTCGGGCTCGATGGCGGCGCTGCTGTTCGCCTATGTCGTCCGGTTCCTGGCGATCGCGCAGGGGGCGATCGAATCGGGCCTGGCGCGGCTCAAGCCCTCGCTCACCGCCGCCGCCCGGGTGCTCGGCCGCCGGCCCGGCCAGGCGGCGCGGGAGGTCGAGCTGCCGCTCGCCCGCGGGGCGCTGCTGAGTGCCGCGATCCTCGTCTTCGTCGACACCATGAAGGAGCTGCCGGCGACCATGATCGTCCGGCCCTTCGACTTCGATACGCTGGCCGTCCGGGTCAATACGCTGGCCGCCGACGAGCGTCTCGCGGAGGCCAGCACCGCCGCCCTGCTGATCGTGCTGGTCGGGCTGCTGCCGCTGATCCTGCTGACCCGAGCCATGCGCCGGACGTGACGCTGCGGCGAAATGCGGGTTCAGTGGGCAACGTGACGAGAGGCGCGGCGTTCAGGACGCGCCATTCCCAGGAGAGACCCCATGGGCTTCCTTGCCCGCACCCTGATCACCGCCATCGCCTTCTGGTGCGCGGACTACCTGATCGCCGGCATCAGCTTCAGCGGCCCGGTCGCGCTGATCATCGCGGCCGTCATCTTCGGCATCGTCAACGCGCTGATCCGGCCGGTGGCGCTGCTGCTCTCGCTGCCGCTCACCATCATCACCCTCGGGCTGTTCATCCTGGTGGTGAATGCCGCCATGCTCGGCCTCACCGCCCTGCTGATCCCGGGGATGCGGGTCGATGGCTTCGGCGCGGCCTTCTTCGGCGCCATCATCGTCGCCATCGTCTCCTGGATCGCCAGCCGCGCCTTCGGGGATCGCGGCTGACGGGGCGCCTGCGTCGCCCCATTTCAGTCGGGCATCCGATTCAGACCTCCGAGCCAATCGGCCCTGCGGTCATCGGATGCCGCTCAGACGGTCGTGAAGGTGCAGTTCTCGGTGCTCATGCGCCGCCACATGCCGAACCGGTCGCTCGGGACCTTCGCGCCGAGATAGGCCGGCAGGGGCTTGTACTGCCCGCTCGGGTGCTGCCCGCCGTAGCAGAACATGTTGCAGGAGTACACGTTGCGACCTTCCTTCCTGGAACGAGCCCTCCGGCCGGAGCCGGCGCGGAGGGCGGACGAGATCGCAACGAAGTTAAATTAACCGGGAAAATTATCAATCTCAGGTTGATAGCGACGCCGGTCGTCAGTCCGGCGTGGCGCCGCCTTCGTCCTGGTCCGGCGCCGGGGCGCTGTTCAGCAGGGTATAGCGCTCGATCCCGATCTGCCTGATCAGGTCGAACTGCCGGTCGAGGAAGTCCGCATGCTCCTCCTCGTCCGACAGGATCTTCAGCAGCAGGTCGCGGGAGACGTAGTCACGGACGCTCTCGCAATAGGCGATGCCTTCGCGAAGGTCATTGACCGCCTTCTCTTCGAGCTTGAGATCGCATTCGAGGACTTCCTGGACGCTCTGCCCGACCAGGACGTTATTGAGCCGCTGCACGTTGGGCAGGCCGCCGAGGAACAGGATGCGGTCGATCAGCCAATCGGCGTGATGCATCTCCTCGATCGATTCCTTGTATTCCTTCTTGCCGAGCAGCGTGACGCCCCAGTGGCGCAGCGTGCGGGCATGCAGGAAATACTGGTTGATCGCGGTCAGCTCGTTGGTGAGCTGGATGTTGAGATGCTCGATCACCTTCGGGTCGCGCAGCATGGCAGGCCTCCTGTCAGAGGCCGGACAATGCGTCCGTAGCCTGCCCTACGCAAGAATGCCGGCGCGGTCCCGCACAATCAGTTCAAAATACTCGTTCGCAGTTGCGTGGCATTCTCACGCTCGAATTCAGTCGTTCTTCGCTTCCTGCGGGTCCTGGCGAATGATCGACAGGATGGTCCGGGTGCAGCTGCCGCATTGGGCGCGGCTGTTGCAGGCGGTATAGACCTCGCAGGGACGCTTGGCGCCGCTGACGATCGCGTCCCCGATCTGGCGGGCGGTCAGCGCGTTGCAGATGCAGACATACATGCCGGCCGTCCCCTGCCCGCCTCAGCGCCAGCCGGCGCGCTGCACGATCTGCAGCGCTTCGGCCACGTTCGCGGCCAGCCGGTCGGCATTCACCGGCTCCGACCGGAAGCGGCCCATCGCCTGCAGCGCCGGATGCAGCGGGGCATCGGCGACGACCGGGTATTCCATGTTGCCGAGCGCAAACAGCTCCTGCGCCTCATGGCCCGTCATGTATTCGAGGAAGCGGACGGCATTGGCGCGGTTCGGTGCGGTCGCGACCAGGCCGGCGCCCGAGATGTTCACATGCGTCCCGCGGTCGCCCTCGGCCTGGTTCGGGAAGATCACGCCCATGCGGCGGAACAGCGCCTGGTCCTCCGCACTTTCGGAGCGGCCGAAATGCCCGAGGTAATAGGTGTTGGAGATCGCGATCTGGCACTGGCCGGAGGGGATGGCGCGGAACTGGTCGCGGTCGCCGCCCTGGGGGGCGCGGGCGAAGTTGGCGACCAGGCCGCGTGCCCAGGCTTCGGTCGCCGGCGCACCGTCGGCGGCCAGGATGCTCGCCACCATCGCCGCATTGTAGGGATGGCTGCCGGAGCGGACGCAGATCATGCCGCGGAAGCGCGGATCGGCCAGGTCCTCGTAGCGGGCGAGGCCCTGCGGCGCGCCGCGCTCCCGGTCGTAGATGATGACGCGGCCGCGCTGGGACACCGCGAACCAGGTGCCGTCGCGGTCGCGGAGCCCGTCCGGCACGCGCTGCGCGATCACCGCCGAGCCATGCGCGGCCAGGATGCCGGCCTCCTTGGCGCGGGCCAGGCGGGCCGCGTCGACCGTGATGAAGACGTCGGCCGGGCTGTTCCGCCCCTCGCTCTGGATGCGGGCGACCAGCTGGTCGGCATCGCCCTCGACCAGGCGGATGCGGATGCCGGTCTCCCGCGTGAAGGCCTCGAACAGCTGGCGGTCGGTCGGGTAGTGCCGGGCCGAATAGATGTTGAGCTCCTGCGCCGGCGCCTGGGCCAGGACGGGCAGCGCCAGCGAGGACAGGGCGGCGGCGCTGGCGACCAGCTGGACGAGGCGGCGACGGAGCATGCGGCAGGGTCCCGAGCGAATGTCCGGGATGATTAGCTGAGCTGAGAACGCCTCGCAAGTCGAATGCGAATGAGTTGCAGAAATCTGGCCCGTTACGCCTGCAGCCCGCGCAGGAACTTCGACCGGGCGCCGGCGCCGGCGAGCAGCAGGGCATGGTCGGAGCCGGCCAGCAGGAAGCGGGCGCCGAGGGCGATGTACTGGGGCGCGTAGGTCTCGTCGTAGACGCCGCCCATGCCCATCACCTTGCCATGGGTCGCGCAGGCTTCCGCGACCCGGGCATAGGCGGCCTGCACATCGGCATGGCCGATCTGCCCGGCGATCCCCATGGAGGCCGTCAGGTCCGAGGTGCCGATCATCAGGCAGTCGATTCCCGGCACCGCCGCGATCGCCTCCGCCTGCGCCACCGCCTTCGGCGTCTCGATCATCGCGGCCACGAAGATGTCGCGGTTGAGCTCGCGCTGCGCCTCGGCGGGCGAGGGTGCATCGAGGTCGTGGGCGAAGGGCGGTCCGCCCCAGCTCCTTGTCCCCATCGGCGGGAAGCGATAGGCGGCCGCGACGGCGCGCGCCTCCTCCGCCGTGTCGACATGCGGCACGACGACGCCCATCGCGCCGTTGTCGAGCGCCCGCGTGCCCTCGAACAGCGCGTCCTTGCAGCAGCGGACGATCGGGGTGATGCCCTGGCCCAGGGCGGCGATCGCGATCTGCGTCGCCTCGTGGACCGACATCGCGCCGTGTTCCATGTCGATGAACAGCCAGTCGTAGCCCGAGGCCCGTGCCAGCATGCCGACCGCCGAGCCACGGAGGTGATGGACGCCGAAGCCGAGCGCCAGCTCGCCGGACTCGAGCCGGCGGCGGAGATGGTTGGTGACGAGCGGCATGGCGCTTCCTTCCCTGCGAACCTGGCGAAGCGCAACACGTGCGCCCTGCCCGGTCAATCCGCAGCGGCTGCCGTCTCTCCCGGTAGCAAGCGCATCAGCGCCTCCAGCCGATCGGCCTCCGCCGGCGGCTTGTCGCGGCGGATGCGGGCGATGCGCGGGAAGCGGAGCGCCACACCCGACCGGTGCCGCGTGCTGCGCTGCGCGGCATCGAAGGCGACCTCCAGCACCAGCCCCTTCTCCACCTCCCGGACCGGGCCGAAGCGCGCGGTGGTGTGGTTGCGCACCCAGCGGTCGAGGAAGACCAGCTCCTCATCGGTGAAGCCGGAATAGGCCTTGCCGACCGGCACCAGCTCCTCGCCCCCCGCATCGTCCGGCCGCCAGAGGCCGAAGGTGTAGTCGGAATAGAAGCTGCTGCGCTTGCCGTGGCCGCGCTGCGCATACATCAGCACCGCATCGATGGTCAGCGGGTCGCGCTTCCATTTCCACCAGAGCCCCTTCTGGCGGCCGGCGGCATAGGGGCTGTCGGCGCGCTTCAGCATCAGCCCCTCGATCGCTGCCGCGCGCGCCCCATCCCGGATCGCCGAGAGCTGGGCGACAGAGGCGAAGGCGATCTGCGGCGAGAGGTCCATATGCGCCGGCCGCTCCCGCGCCACGAAGGCCTCGAGCCGCGCGCGGCGCGCATCGAAGGGCAGCGGACGCAGGTCCTCGGCACCTTCGGTCAGCAGGTCGTAGAGGCGGACGCCGGCCGGGAAGTCGCGCAGCATCTTCGCCGTCACCGCCTTGCGGTTCAGCCGCTGCTGCAGATCGCCGAAGGGCGCGACCTCGCCTGCGCGGATCACCAGCAGCTCACCGTCCAGCACGGCTTCGAAGGTGAGCGCCGCCGCGATCTCGGGGAAGGCGCCGGTCACGTCCTCGCCGCCGCGGCTGAAGATGCGGGCGCCGCCGGGCGCGGCGCAGAGCTGCACGCGGATGCCGTCCCATTTCCACTCGGCCCGCCATTCGGCAGGTGCCAGCGCCGCCACGTCCCGATCCTCCAGCGGATGGGCCAGCATCAGCGGGCGGAAGACCGGCAGCGCGCCGGGATCGGGCCGCGGCCCCGCCCCTTCCAGCCAGCGGAAGAGGGGCATGTAGGGCGGCGCCACGCCGTGCCAGACTTCCTCGATCTCCGCGACCTCCTTGCCCGACCATTCGGCAAGCGCCAGGCGCGCCAGCCGCGCCGAGGCGCCGACGCGCAGCCCGCCGGTGACGAGCTTTGCCAGCGCGAAGCGGCCATTGGCGTCGAGCCGGTCCATCCAATCGGCGATCAGCGCCGGCAGCTCCGTCTTCGGCGCCAGCTCCATCGCCTCCACCACCTCGGCGAGGCCCGGCGGCGGTGCGTTGCGCCCATGCGCCTCCGGCCAGATCAGCGCCGCGGTCTCCGCGAAGTCGCCGACGTAGTCGTGCGAGAGGCGGAGCAGCTCGGGGTCGGTGCGCGCCGCGACCAGGTCGCGGAGCAGCGCCGGCTTTGCGGTCGCGAGCGTCAGCTCCTCGGTCAGGGCCGCGAGGCCGATGCCGCGATCGGGGTCCGGCTGCTCGATGAACCACTGCCGCAGCAGCGCGAGCTTGGCGTTGCGGCCGGGCGTGAAGACCAGGCGCTCCAGCAGGCGCGCGAAGGCGGGGACGCTCATGGAGGCGCGGCCTCGGCGGCCGGCACGGGCTCCGCGGTCGGTGCTTCCGCCTCGTCCTCGTCGCCGAGGCCCACCAGGTGCAACGCCCGGCCGCGCACGCCGCGGAGCGACAGGGCGTGGATCAGCGCATCCTCCCGCCCATGCGTCACCCAGATCTCCGGTGCTTCGACTTCGGCGCAGGTCGCCAGCAGCTCCTCCCAATCGGCATGGTCGGAGATGATCATCGGCAGCTCGATGCCGCGGGCCTTGGCGCGCTGGCGCACCCGCATCCAGCCGGAGGCGGCGGCGACCACCGGTTCGGCCAGGCGCCGCGACCAGGGCGTGGCCTCGGCCGAAGGCGGCGCCAGCACCACCTCGCCGGCGAGCGCGGGCGGCGCGCCGCGCCTGGCCGGCGGCACCGGCAGCAGCGGCCCGAGCGGGACGCCGAGCGCCTCATACAGCGCGCAGAGCGCGGCCAGCGCGCCATGCAGGTAGATCGGCCGCTCGTATCCGGCGCGACGGAGCAGCGCGATCAACCGCTGGCACTTGCCGAGCGCATAGACGCCGATCACATGCGCGCGCTCGGGGAACAGCCGCAGGCTCTCCAGCAGCTTCGCCACCTCCTGCTCGACCGGCGGGTGGCGGAAGACCGGCAACCCGAAGGTCGCCTCGGTGACGAACACGTCGCAGGCGACCGGCTCGAACGGCGCGCAGGTCGGATCGGCGCGGCGCTTGTAGTCGCCGGAGACGACGGCGCGGCTGCCCTGCCAGTCGAGCACCACCTGCGCCGAGCCCAGCACGTGCCCGGCCGGCACCAGGCGCAGCCGGACGCCGTTGCAGTCGAGCGCCTCGCCCGGCGCCAGCGCCTGCTGCGTGCGGCCGGCGCGATCCTCCCCCATCCGCGCCCGCATGATCGCAAGCGTCTCGGTCGTCGCCAGCACCGCGCCATGGTTGGGGCGGGCATGGTCGGAATGGCCATGGGTGATGACGGCGCGCGCCACCGGGCGCGTCGGGTCGATGTGGAAGCCGCCGGGCTCGCAATAGAGCCCGGCCTCGGTCACGCGCAGCCAGGTCTCGGGATGGGGCATCCCCCGCAATGTGAGGGATATGGTCCGGCTTTCCAGGGTCCCTTGCCGGCGGAGCGCCTCCGGCGCCACGCTGATCGCCGCCTCGGGAGGAACCGTCGATGCCGTCACGCCGCGCTGCGCTGCTCCTCGGCGCTTTACCGGTCCTCGCCGCGCCGATCGGACGCGCGCTCGGTCAGGACGCTGCCTGGCCGGTTCGGCCGGTGCGGCTGATCCTTCCCGACGCGCCCGGCAACGGCAACGACACCATCGCGCGGCTGATCGCGCCGGCGCTGCAAGCCGCCCTCGGCCAGCCCTTCGTGATCGAGAACCGTGCCGGCGCCGGCGGCCGCATCGGCGTCGAGGCCGCCTTCAACGCCGGCCCGGACGGCTACGCCTTCCTGTTCGGCAATGCCGGGTCGAACGGCATCAACGCCGCGATCTATCCCGACCTGCCCTATGATCTCGCGACCGCCTTCGAGCCGGTCTCGCTGCTGGTGCAGGGGCCGAACGTGCTGGTCGTCAACCGCCGCGCGCTGCCGGTGGCCAATGTCGCCGGCCTGGTCGCGGCGCTGCGCGCCCGGCCCGGCGCGCTCAACTATGCCTCGGCCGGCATCGGCTCCTCGGCGCATATGTCGATGGAGTTGTTCAAGGCGGCAGCAGGGCTCCAGCTCGTGCACGTCCCCTATCGCGGCGCGCCGGCGATGGCGCAGTCGCTGATCGCCGGCGAGACGGCGGCGATGTTCGCCAACCTCGTCAACGTCATGCCCTTCCTCCAGCGCGGCGAGCTGACGGCACTCGCCGTCACATCGCAAGCGCGGTGGCCTGGCTTGCCGGAGGTGCCGACGGTCGCCGATACCTATCCGGGCTTCGAGACGCTGGCCTGGAACGGCATCCTGGCGCCGCGCGGCACACCGGCGCCGATCCGCGCCAGGCTGCACGCGGCGCTGGTCGCACTCCGCGCCGATAGCGCGCTCGAGGAGCGGGTGCGCGGCCTCGGCGGCGCGCTCGTCGCCTCGACGCCGGAGGCGTTCGCGGCGCGGATCGTCGCCGACATCGCGCAGTGGAAAGGGCTGGTCGCGCGCACCGGCATCCGCGTGGAGTAGGAGCCTGCCTCGGAACGGGGGCGGGCCGCTCTGGCGGTCCTTTTCCGCCCCTCCCGCGCCGCCCTCCTTGCCGATGCAATCAGCATCGGCAGCGTCAGCCGACACGACAGGGACGAAAAATGCCTCGCCAGATCAACCCACCCTCGTTCCGAGACAGGCTCTGAGACGCATGAAAATCACCGCCATCGACTTCCACCCGGTCCAGGTCACGCCGAAGACCGTCTGGTGCTTTCTGACCGTCGCGACCGAAGCGGGCCTCATCGGCCTCGGCGAATGCACCCTCGGCAACCAGGAAGCGGGGCTCGCGGCGGAAGCGGCGCGCCTCGCCGCCCGCCACCGCGGCGCCGATGCCGGGGCGCGCAACCGGCTCTGCCAAATGCTGCCGCATGCGCCGGGCGGCCTCGTCGCGCAGACGGTGCAGAGCGCCTGCGAGGCCGCGATCTGGGACATCGCCGGCCAGGCGGCGGGTGCGCCGATCCATGCCCTCCTCGGCGGCGCACTGCGCGAGAGCATCCCGCTCTATGCCAACATCAACCGTGGTGCGGCGCCGCGCACGCCGGAGGGCTTCGCCGCGGCCGCGGGCCGGGCGCTGGCAGCCGGCTTCACTGCGCTGAAGCTCGCACCTTTCGAGCCGATGGTCTGGCAGGACGCCGCGACCGATCCCGGCGGCCAGCGCGCCGCCTATGCGGAGGGCCTGGCGCGCATCGCCGCGGTCCGGGCCGCGGCGCCGGAAGCCGACCTCATGGTCGACGCGCATTGGCGCTTCTCCCCGGGCGGCGCCGCGGCGCTGCTCCGCGACCTGGCGCCCTTCGGCCTGTTCTGGCTGGAATGCCCGATCGCCGAGGCGAACCACGCAGAAATCCGGCGCCTGCGCGGCATGGCGAATGACCGCGGCATGCGGCTGGCCGGCGCCGAGACCCTCTCCGGCCTGGCCGCCTACCGGCCGCTGATCGAAGCCGGCTGCTACGACGTGCTGATGCCCGACATCAAGCATGCCGGCGGCCATGAGGAAATCCGCCGCATCGCCGCACTCGCGGCGACCGCCGGCGTCGAGGTCGCGCCGCACAACCCGACCGGCCCCGTCTGCCACGCCCATTCACTGCACCTCTCGGCGACGCTGCCGAACCTGCTGCACCTGGAAGTGCAATTCGGCGAGACCGAGCGCTTCTTCACTTTGGCCGAAGGCGGCGAAGCGCTGGCCTTCCAGGGCGGCACTGCGACCCTGCCGGCCGGACCCGGCCTCGGCATCGCGCTCTCCCTCGCCGAAGCCCGCCGCACCCATTGGCGTCCGGAACCTGGCGCATCCCCGCCGCCACCCTGGCTCGATCCGCGGTTGGGGTAGGGTCCGAGACCTGCGCTTGTATGTTTATGCGCAAAAACACATATCTTTGACCTGATAGCCTCGTCCAAGGGAGCCGCCCCATGTCCAACGCCCGTTGGAACCTCGTGGTCTCGCAAGAGATCGATGACACGCTGCGTCAGGTGCTCGCTGCCGAAGGCCGCGCCCGCAAGGGCGAACTGTCCCGCTTCGTCGAGGAGGCGGTCCGCGCGCGGATCATCGAGGTCGAGGCCGAGGCCGCCAAGCGCGCCAATGCCGGCCGCAGCGAGGCTGAGATCGCGGCGGCCGTCGACGAGGCGCTGGAGTGGGCGCGGCGCCGCTGAATGCGCGTCATCCTCGACAGCAACATCCTCATCTCCGCACTGATATCGCCAAGCGGCGCCCCGCACCGGATCTACGATGCCTGGCGGTCGCGTCGGTTTGCATTGGTGACCTGCCCGCTACAGATCGAAGAGATCCGCCGCGCCAGCCGCTATCCCAAACTGCGCACCCTGCTCCAGCCGCACCGGGTCGGGGCCGTGGTGAACGCCATGGCCGCGGACGCCCTGCCCGACCCGCCTCTTGGCGGGCACGAGACCGACGACCCGGATGATGCGTGGCTGCTCGCCCTGGCCGAAGCGTCCGAGGCGGACTGGCTCGTCACCGGCGACCGGCGCTCGGGCCTGCTCGCCCGAGGGCGTGTCGGCCGGGCCCGCATCGTCACCGCCGCGGTGTTCTGCGCCACGGCGCTCTGACGGCCATCCTTCCCCTTCCCCAAGCCCCCGGTTCCGGTCCATACCGGGCGGGCGCATGAGAACATTGCCAGAACCATTCGCCCGCTGGTTCGCCGGGCGCGGCTGGGCGCCGCGGCCGCATCAGGCGGCGCTGGTGGAAGCCGCGGAGGCGGGCGAGAGCGCGCTGCTGGTGGCGCCGACCGGCGGCGGCAAGACGCTCGCGGGCTTCCTGCCGAGCCTGCTGGACCTGCACGCGGCGCCGCGGGACGGGCTGCACACCCTCTACATCTCGCCGCTGAAGGCGCTCGCCGTCGACATCGCCCGCAACCTGACGGCGCCGGTCGAGGAGATGGGGCTGCCGATCCGGATCGAAACCCGCACGGGCGACACGCCGCAGAACCGCCGCGCCCGCCAGCGCGCAACGCCGCCGCATTTCCTGCTGACCACGCCCGAGAGCCTGACGCTGCTGCTGACGCTGGCCGATGCGGGAAAACTCTTCGGCGGGCTGTCCGCGATCGTGGTCGACGAGGTGCATGCGCTGGCCGGCACCAAGCGCGGCGACCAGCTGGCGCTCTGCCTCTCCCGCCTGGGCAGCCTCGCCCCCGGCGCGCGTCGGGTCGGGCTGTCGGCGACGGTCGCGCATCCGGACCCGCTCCGCGCCTTCCTCTCGGCGACCGGCACGCCGGACGGCGTCCGCCTTGTCACCGCGCCGCCCGGCGCGCCGCCGGCGCTCTCGCTGCTGCTGCCGGAAGGCCGGCTGCCCTGGGGCGGGCATATGGGCCTGGCGTCGATGCCGGAGGTCTATCAGCGCATCGCGGCCGCCCGGGTGACGATCGTCTTCGTCAATACCCGCGCCCAGGCGGAGCTCTGCTTCCAGGCGCTCTGGCGGCTCAATGAAGCGGCGCTGCCGATCGGCATGCATCACGGCAGCCTCGAGATCGAGACCCGGCGCAAGGTCGAGGCGGCGATGGCGGCGGGCCGGCTCCGCGCCGTCGTCGCGACCGCGAGCCTCGACCTCGGCATCGATTGGGGCGCGGTCGACCAGGTGATCCAGGTCGCCGCCCCCAAGGGCGTCTCGCGCCTGCTGCAACGCGTCGGGCGCGCCAATCACCGGATGGACGAGGCGTCGAACGCGGTGCTCGTCCCCTCCAACCGGTTCGAGGTGGTGGAATGCGTCGCCGCCGAGGAAGCGGTCGCCGCCGGTGAGCTCGACGGGGAGCCGCCGGGTCCGGGCGGGCTCGACGTGCTGGCCCAGCACGTGCTGGCCATGGCCTGTGCGGCACCCTTCCACCCGGATGCGCTCTATGCCGAGGTCACGCGCTGCGGTCCTTACGCCGCGCTCGACCGCCGCGACTTCGACGACGTGCTGCGCTTCGTCGAGGATGGCGGCTACGCCCTGAAGGCCTACGACCGCTTCCGTCGCCTGTTCCGCGACGCGGAGGGGCTGGTCCACATCCGCGATGCGCGGGCGGCGCGGCAGCTCCGGATGAACCTCGGCACCATCGTCGAGATCCCGATGGTCAAGGTGCGGCTGCGCGGCGGGCCGGTGCTGGGCGAGGTCGAGGAGTGGTTCGTCTCGACGCTGGTGCCCGGCGACTGCTTCCTGTTCGGAGGGCAGCTCCTGCGCTACGAGGCGCTCGATGCGCTCGCCTGCATGGTCTCGCGCGGCGGCGAGGGCGATCCGCGGGTGCCGACCTATGCCGGGGCGCGCATGCCGCTCTCGACCTACCTCGCGGAGCGGGTACGGCGGATCCTCGCCGATCCCGACCGCTGGGGACACCTGCCGGAGCCGGTGCAGGAATGGCTCCGCATGCAGCAGCACCGCAGCGCGCTGCCCGATCCGGACGGGCTGCTGGTCGAGACCTTCCCGCGCGGCGGCCGCTGGTTCCTGGTCGCCTATGGCTTCGAGGGCCGGCTCGCGCATCAGACGCTCGGGATGCTGGTGACGCGGCGGATGGAGCGGGCGGGCTACGGCCCGCTCGGCTATGTCGCCACCGACTACATCCTCGCGATCTGGTCGGCCTTCGAGCCGGTGGACCCGGCGCCGCTCTTCGACGAGGAGCTGCTCGGCGAGCCGCTCGAGGAATGGATCGCGGAATCCTCGGTGCTGCGCCGCAGCTTCCGCAACATCGCGACGATCGCCGGGCTGATCGAGAAGAACCACCCGGGCCAGGAGAAATCGGGCCGCCAGATGACCATGAACGCCGACCTGATCTACGACGTGCTGCGCCGGCACGAGCCGGACCACGTGCTGCTGCGCGCGACCCGGGCGGAAGCCGCGCGGGGGCTCACCGACGTCCGTCGCATCGCGATGATCCTGGCCCGCGCCCGCGGCCGCATCCGGCACCTGCGGCTCGATCGCGTCTCGCCGCTCGCGGTGCCGGCGCTGATCGAGCAGGGGCATGAATGGGTGGCCGGTGGCGCCGAGGACGCGCTGCTCGCGGAGGCCGAGGCGCTGGTCGCGGACGCGACCGACGGGGAGGAGCATTTCGCCGGCATGCTGGCCGAGATCACCGAAGGCGTGCGCATCAGCACCCGCGACATGGACCGGCCGGTGCACAAGCGCCAGCGCCGCGGCCGCGCCAGCCGCATTGTGCCGAAATCGCTTCGCGCATGAGCCTGGCGCCGCTGCACATCGCCGGGGAGCGGCTGATGCTCGACCCCGCCGGCGCGCTCGCCTGGCCTGCGCAACGGCTGCTCGCCGTCGCCGACCTGCATCTGGAGAAAGGCAGCCACTTCGCCGCCCGCGGCCGCTTCGTGCCGCCCTATGACAGCGCCGAGACGCTGGCCCGGCTCCGCCTGCTGCTGCGCCGCCACCGGCCGGAGCGGCTGCTGCTGCTCGGCGACAGTTTTCATCGTGCCGAGAGCCGCCTGGCGCCGGCGGATGCCGCGAGCCTCGTCCAGGCGATCGACGGCATCGCCGTGACCTGGCTGCTCGGCAACCACGACCCGAAGCTGCCGGACGGGCTGCCCGGCGCGGTGGCGGAGGTGGTGACGGAAGGCCCTTTCACCTTCCGCCACATCCCCTCGCCCCGCATCGCCGCCGGCTGCGAGATCGCGGGGCACCTGCACCCGAAGGCGGCGATGCTGACGCGCGCCGGCTATGTCAGCCGCCCCTGCTTCGTGGCCGACGCGAAGCGCGTGCTGCTGCCGGCCTTCGGCGCCTATACCGGCGGGCTCGAGGTCGGCGATCCGGCGATCGCCGGCCTGTTCCCGCGCGGTGCCCGCGCCTTCCTGCTCGGGACGGAGCGGTTGTTCAGCTTCCCACTGGCGCCGCGGGGGCATCGGCCGGCGGTCTCCGTCGCCATGCCCGAAGCGCAGCCCGCCCGCCTCCGCGTCCTTCCGTAAGCTAAGCAGGGGGACGCGCTTGCTGCCGCGCGGCCCCGCATGCCAGCATCTCTGCCAATGCCGCGACAGCCGGCGATGGGAGGGATGCGATGACGGACCGGACAGGACCCGATCGCCGCATCGTGCTGCAAGGCGCGATCGGCATCGCCACGCTTGGCGCGCTGCCGGGCCATGCACACGCGCAAGGCGCGGTGCGCGAGGCGCCCGATCTCGCGGCGCTCGTGCAGCAGAACCGGCTGCCGCTGCTTGCGCAGCGGGTCGGGTCGGCGCCGCTGGTGCTGACGCCCAATCAGCCCAATCCCCGCTACGGCGGCACGCTCCGCCGCGGCTTGCGCGGCGGCTCCGACCACAACGGCATCCTGCGCCTGGTCGGCAACCAGGGCCTGACCCGCTGGAACATGGAATTCACCGACGTCCTGCCCGGCGTCGCGCAGCGCTGGGAGGTCAGCGCCGATTCGAAGGTCTTCACCTTCCACCTGCGCCCCGGCATGCGCTGGTCCGACGGCGCGCCCTTCACCGCCGACGACATCCTGTTCGCGGTCAACGACTGCATCCTGAACGCCGAGCTCTATCGCTCGCCGCCGAGCCTCTGGGTGATCGACGGCCAGCCGGTGCGCTGCGAGAAGATCGACGACGTCACGGTCCGCTTCAGCTTCGCCGGGCCCTACGGCCTGTTCCTCCAGCAGATGGCGACACCGCTCGGGCAGCACCCGACGCTGTTCGCGAAGCACTATTGCGGCCGCTTCCACCCCCGCCACAACCCGGAGCTCGCCGGCGTGCTGCGCACCGCCGGCGTCACCGACTGGGCGCAGCTCTTCCGCCAGCGCTGCGGCGACATCGAGATCCCGTCGCGCTGGTCGAACGCCGAGAAGCCGACGCTCGAGCCCTGGGTGATCGAGGAGCCCTACCAGGGCGGCGCCACCCGCGTGACCATGCGGCGCAACCCCTTCTTCTGGCAGGTCGACACCGAAGGCCGGCAGCTTCCCTACATCGACCGCCTGAACTTCCAGATCTACCAGGACGTCGAGAGCCTGATGCTCGACGTGATCGGCGGCCGGCTCGACCTGCAGGAGCGGCATATCGACACGCTGGCCAACAAGCCGGTGGTCGCGCAGAACATGCAGCGCGGCAACTACCGCATGTTCGAGACCGTCGCCTCCCTCTCCAACTCGATGACGATCTACCCGAACCTGACGCACAAGGATCCCCGCATTCGCGAGATGCTCGGCAATGTCGAGTTCCGGCGCGCCCTCTCGCTCGGCATCAACCGCGCCGAGATCGTCGACATCGTCTATCTGGGCCAGAGCGAGCCGTGGCAGATCGGGCCGCGCCCCACCCATCCCTGGTACCACGAGACGCTGGCGCGGCAGTTCACCGGGCACGACCCGGCCGAGGCCAACCGCATCCTCGACCGGATCGGCTACAATCGCCGCGATGCGCAGCGCTTCCGGCTGCGCCCCGACGGCCAGCGCGTGTTCCTCTCGGTCGACGTCATCACCGCCCTCTACCCCGACAACAACGACGCGCTGGAGCTGATCAAGCGGCACTGGGCAGAGATCGGGATCGACCTGAAGATCAACGCCATCGACCGGTCGCTGTATTACACCCGCGGCGACAACAACGACCCGGACATGGCGGTCTGGCCCGGCCCCGGCGGGCTGGAGCCGATGCTCGATCCGCGCGACTACGCGGCGCTGCACCCGCAGGGCACCCGCTACGCCATTCCCTGGGCGGTCTGGTACGCGAGCGGTGGGCGCGAGGGAATGGAGCCGCCGGACCACCAGAAGGAGCGCATGCGCCTCTATGACGCGGCCCGCTCCACCCCCGACACCGCCGAGCAGGGCCGGCTGATGAAGCAGGTCTTCGACATCGCCGCGGCGCAGTTCGAGTGCCTCGGCGTCGCCATGGCGCCGAACCTCTATGGCGTCGCCAGCAACCGGCTGCGCGGCGTGCCGGCCAGCATGCCGAACAGCTGGTCCTGGCCGCACCCGGCGCCGTCCCTGCCGCAACAGTTCTTCTTCGCGTCCTGAGGCGGGCGCGGCGCCGATGCTCCGCTTCATCCTGCGCCGCCTGATCTGGATGATCCCTTCGCTCGCGGCGGTGAGCTTCCTGACCTTCTTCCTGATCCAGCTTCCGCCCGGCGACTACGTGACCACCTATGTCGCGACGCTGGCCGCTTCCAACGAGATCGTGGACCAGCGCACCGCGCAGGAGCTGCGCGAGCGCTTCGGCCTCGATCAGCCCTTCATCGTGCAGTACTGGAAGTGGATCACCGGCATCCTGCTGCGCGGCGATTTCGGCCTGTCCTTCGAATGGCAGCAGCCGGTCTCCGGCCTGATCTGGGAACGGATGGGGCTGACGCTCCTGCTCACCTCTTCGACCCTGTTGGTAACCTGGGCGATCGCGCTGCCGGTCGGCGTGCTGTCGGCGGTCCGGCAATACAGCTTCGCGGATTACTTCTTCACCTTCATCGCCTTCCTCGGTCTCGCCATCCCCTCCTTCCTGCTGGCGCTGGTGCTCATGTACGTGGCCGTCGTCCATCTCGGACAGGACGTGTCGGGCCTGTTCAGCGAGGCCTACCAGACCGCGCCCTGGTCGCTCGCCAAGGTGCGGGACCTGGCCGAGCATCTCTGGGTGCCGGTCACGATCCTCGCGGTGAACGGCACCGCCGGGCTGATCCGCATCATGCGCGCCAACATGCTGGACGAGCTGCACCGCCCCTACGTCGTCACCGCCCGCGCCAAGGGCCTGTCGGAAATCCGGCTGCTGGTGAAGTATCCCTTCCGGCTGGCGGTGAACCCGCTGGTCTCCACCATCGGCTGGATGCTGCCGCAGCTGATCTCGGGTGCGACCATCGTGGCCGTGGTGATGAGCCTGCCGATCGCGGGCCCCCTCCTGCTGCAGGCGCTGCTCGCGCAGGACATGTACCTGGCCGGTGCCTTCCTGCTGCTGATGTGCACGCTGACCATGGTCGGCATGCTGATCTCGGACGTCCTGCTCGCGGCGATCGACCCGCGCATCCGGTACGATTGATGGACCAGCCGGTCGCCGCCCATCCCGCGCCGGAACCGGCCCCCGCCGACAGCCGCGCGGCGGTCGCCTCGCAATGGCGGCTGATGTGGTGGAACTTCCGCCGCCATCGCCTGGCCCTCGCGGGCGGCATCGTCGTGCTCTGCCTCTACGGGATCGCCGCGATGCCGGGCGTCTTCGCGATCAACGAGCCGGGGCGGCAGAACGCGCGGGCGGTGTTCCACCCGCCGCAGATGCTGCATCTGATCGACACCGCCGAGGACGGATCCTGGCGCATCCGCCCCTACGTCCAGGCGATGCGCATGGTGCGCGATCCCGTCACCCTGGCGCCCACCTTCCGTCCCGATGCCGATCGAAAAATCTACTTGAGCTTCCTCGGTCAGGGCTACGAGCACCACATCCTCGGCCTGATCCCGACCACGATCCATCTCCTCGCACCCGAGAACCCGCGCGAGCAGATCTACCTGCTCGGCGCCGACCGGCTCGGCCGCTGCGTCTGGAGCCGGATGATGGCGGCGGCGCAGACCTCGCTGGTGATCGGGCTTGCCGGCGTCTTCCTCTCGCTCGTGATCGGCCTGCTGCTCGGCGGCATCTCCGGCTATTACGGCGGCCGGGTGGATTTCGCGGTGCAGCGGCTGATCGAGTTCGTGCTGTCGCTGCCGACCATCCCGATCTGGCTGGCGCTGGCCGCGGCGCTGCCGCAGAACTGGCCGCCGGAACGCATCTACCTGACCATCACCATCATCCTCAGCCTGGTCGGCTGGGCGCAGCTGGCGCGCGTCGTGCGCGGGCGGTTCCTGTCGCTGCGCACCGAGGATTTCGTGACCGCGGCCAGGCTCGACGGCGTGCCGGAACGGCGGATCATCCTGCGTCACATGCTGCCCTCCTTCGCGTCGCACATCATCGCCTCGGTCACGCTGGCGATCCCGGCGATGATCCTGGCGGAAACCGCGCTGTCTTTCCTCGGCCTCGGGCTGCAGCCGCCGGTGATCTCCTGGGGCGTGCTGCTGCGGGAAGCGCAGAACGTGCGGTCCATTGCGACCGCGCCCTGGCTGTTCGCCCCGGGCGGTGCCGTGGTGCTGGCGGTCCTCGCGCTCAACTTCCTGGGCGATGGCCTGCGCGACGCGGCGGACCCGTACCAGCGATGACGCCCGCCCCCGCGATCGAGATCCAGGACCTCCACGTCTCCTTCCCGACGCGCGCCGGCCTGGTGCGCGCGGTCGACGGCGTCTCGCTGTCGCTGGCGCGCGGCATGACCACCTGCGTCGTGGGCGAGAGCGGCTCGGGCAAGAGTGTCACCGCACGCGCCATCCTCCAGATCGTCGACCCGCCCGGGCGCATCACCGCCGGCCGCATCCTGCTGCACCGGAAGGAGGGCGAGCCGCTCGACCTCGCGTCCCTGCATCCGCGCAGCCGGGCGATCCGTGAGCTCCGCGGCAGCGACATCGCGATGATCTTCCAGGAGCCGATGTCGTCGCTCTCGCCCGTCCACACCGTCGGCGACCAGATCGGCGAGGCGCTCCGCCTGCATCTCGGCCTCTCCCGCCGCCAGGCCCGCGCGCGCGCGGCGGAGCTGCTGGCGCAGGTCGAGATCCCCGATCCCGGCCGCGCCGTCGACCGCTACACCTTCGAGTTCTCCGGCGGCATGCGCCAGCGCGCGATGATCGCCATGGCGCTGGCCTGTGACCCGTCGGTGCTGATCGCCGACGAGCCGACGACGGCACTCGACGTCACCACCCAGGCGGAGATTCTCGACCTGCTGCGCCGCCTGCAGGATGCGCGCGGCATGACGGTGATGTTCATCACCCACGACATGGGCGTGGTGGCCGAGATCGCCCACGACGTCGTCGTCATGGAACGCGGGCAGGTCCGCGAACGCGGCCCGGTCCGCGAGCTGTTCGCCGCACCGCAGGATCCCTATACGCGGATGCTCCTCGGCAACGTCGCCAAGCTGGAGCGGCCTTCGACGATCCGCCTGGCGCGGCCGCCGCTGCCGGAGAAGCCCCCGGTGCTGCGCCTGAATGCGGTCGAGATGCGCTTCTCCGGCGGCAAGGCCAGCCTGTTCCGTCGCGCCGCACCGGAGGTGCGCGCGGTCGACGGCATTTCGCTCGAGGTCCGCGCCGGGGAGACGCTCGGGATCGTCGGCGAAAGCGGCTCCGGCAAGACGACGCTCGGCCGCTGCATCCTGCGCGTGGTCGATCCGACCGCCGGCACCATCCGCTACCGCCGCCGCGACGGCAGCGAGATCGACCTCGCGACCGCCCGCGGGGAGGCGTTGCGGGCGGCGCGGCGGGAGATCCGGATGGTGTTCCAGGATCCCTTCGCCAGCCTCAATCCGCGCATGACGGTGGCCCAGATCGTGGGCGAGCCGCTGCTGGTGAACGGCTTGGCGCGTGGCGCGGCGCTCGGCGACAAGGTCGCGGCGCTGCTCGCCCGCGTCGGCATCGAGCCCGGCTGGGCGGAGCGCTACCCGCATGCCTTCTCCGGCGGCCAGCGGCAGCGGATCGGCATCGCCCGTGCGCTGGCGCTGTCACCGCGGGTGATCGTGGCCGACGAGCCGACCTCCGCACTCGACGTCTCGATCCGCGCCCGCATGCTGGATCTGCTGCTGGAGCTGCAGGACGAGCTGGAGCTCGCCGTCATCCTGATCAGCCACGACATCTCGGTGATCCGCTACATGTGCGACCGGGTCGCCGTCATGCATCGCGGCAAGGTGGTGGAGACCGGCCCGACCGCGCAGGTCTGCGACGCCCCGCAGCACGCCTATACCCAGGCCTTGCTCTCGGCGGTACCGCGGCCGGATCCGGACGCGAAGCGGATGCATCTGCGTCATCGTTACGCTGCGCAAGCTTGACCCCGCTCATCGCGATGTGAAGGGCGGTTCACGCTGCGCACATCTCCGCGTCATCGAAGCGTCGCACCCCGGCGGCCATGGTCCGCCTCGAGAAGGCGCCAGGATGGCGCCGGGGAGAGCGCAGCATGGCTTCGAACACCTTCCGCGTCGCGACCTTCAACGCCTCGCTGAACCGCAGTGCCGAAGGCGCGCTCGTCGCCGACCTCTCGACGCCGGACAACCGCCAGGCGCAGACGGTCGCCGAAATCGTCCAGCGCAATGCGCCGGACATCGTGCTGATCAACGAATTCGACTACGTCGCCGGCAATGAGGCGCTGGATCTGTTCCGCGACAACTATCTCGCCGTGGGACAGAACACGCTCGGCCTTCCGGATGCCGCGGCACCGATCGGCTATCGCTACGCCTTCACCGCACCGTCCAACACCGGCATCGCTTCCGGCTTCGACCTCAACAACAACGGCCAGGCGGTGACGACGCCGGGCGCGCCCGGCTATGGCGACGATGCATTGGGCTTCGGCGCCTATCCCGGCCAGTTCGGCATGGCGCTCTATTCGAAGTACGAGATCCTCACCGACCAGATCCGCACCTTCCAGACCTTCCTCTGGAAGGACATGCCGGGCGCCCGGCTGCCCGACGACCCGAATACCGCCGCCCCCGCCGACTGGTACTCGCCGGAGGAGCTCACAAAATTCCGGCTGTCGTCGAAGAGCCATTGGGACATCCCGGTGCTGGTCGATGGCGAGGTGGTGCATATCATCGCCGCCCATCCGACGCCGCCGACCTTCGACGGGCCGGAGGACCGCAACGGCCTTCGCAACGCCGACGAGATCCGCTTCATCAGCGACTACGTCACCCCCGGCCGCGGCGACTACATCTACGACGACCAGGGCAAGACCGGCGGCCTCGAAGCCGGCGCCCGCTTCGTCGTTCTCGGCGACATGAACGCCGATCCGAAGGATGGCGACAGCGTCGGTGCCGCGGTCAACCAGCTCCTGCAGAACAGGACGATCGACGCCAGCCTGGTGCCGACGAGTGCCGGCGGCGCCGAGCAGGCCGCGCTGCAGGGCCGGGCCAACGCCCTGCATCAGGGCAACCCCGCGCAGGACACCGCCGATTTCGCCGATGGCGCGCCCGGCAATCTCCGCGCCGACTACGTGCTGCCCTCCGCCGCCGGGCTGACGCCGGTGGACGCGCAGGTCTTCTGGCCGGCGACGACCGATCCGCTGTTCCCGCTGGCCGGCACCTTCGATCCGGCGCTGCTCCCGAACGGCTTCCCCGCCTCCGACCATCGCCTGGTCTCGGTCGACCTCACGCTCGACCAGAATTTTGCGACGCTTTCGGGCGACGCGCCCACGGTGATCGGCCATCGCGGCGCCAGCGGGTCGCGGCCCGAGCACACGCTCGAATCCTATCGCGTCGCGATCGAGCTCGGCGCCGATGTGATCGAGCCCGACCTCGTCGTCACCAAGGACGGGGTCCTGATCGCGCGGCACGAGCCGATGCTCGGCGGTACCACCGACGTCGCCGACCATCCGGAATTCGCCGATCGCCGCACCACCAAGGTGCTGGAGGGCGAGACCATCACCGACTGGTTCGCGGAAGACTTCACCCTCGCCGAGATCAAGACGCTCTATGCCCGCGAGCGCATTCCGCAGGTCCGGCCCGACAATACCGAATTCGACGACCAGTTCCGCATCCCGACGCTCGCCGAGGTGATCGACCTCGTGAAGCAGGTCGAGGCGGAAACCGGGCGCCAGATCGGCATCATCCCGGAGACCAAGCACCCGACCTATTTCGAGTACAACGGGCGCCATGCCGACGGCACGCCGATCGATGTCGACACCAGCCGGCTGCTGATCGACACGCTCGTTGCGGAGGACTTCACCGACCCGACCCGCGTCTCCATACAGTCCTTCGAGATCGCCAACCTGATCGAGCTGCAGCGGGAGATCATGCCGGGCGCCGGCATCGACCTGCCGCTCGTGCAGCTGATGTACAACAACTACTCGCCCGACATCCTGTTCCACCTCGATCCGGCGAATGCGGCGCTCGGTGCCGACCCGACCCTCTTCGACGGCTTCGGCTTTCCGCTGACCAAGACGACGGTCGCCGAAGTGGGCGGCGGCGGCCTCTATTCCGCAGAGGCCATCCAGGCGATGGCCGACCTCTATGCGGAGGCGATCAGCCCCTACAAGGAAGACGTCTTCCTGACGACGCCCGCCGCAGCGCCGGTCGACTTCGACGGCGACGGCCGCGCCCTGATCGGCAACCAGCTGACCGGCGAGGTGGTGCCCCTCGTCCAGCGCGCGCATGACGCGGGGATCGAGGCCATCGTCTACACGCTCCGCAACGAGGAGCCCTTCCTGTTCCTGAACCCCGACGGCAGCGTGCAACGGCCGGTCGAGGAATACGTGAAGGTCATCCAGGCCGGCTTCGACGGCATCTTCACCGACTTCCCGGGCACCGGGCGGGAGATCGTCGACCAGATGAAGGCCGGCGACGGCGCGATCGCGGCCGCCAATGCGGCGGGCGGCAACGACATCCTGGTCCTCGACCCCGCGGGCCTCACCCGCGCCAAGGCAAGTGCGGGTCTCGACACCGCGATCTATGGCGGCGACCTCAAGCTGACCCTCGCGGCCGGGATCGAGGATGCGGAGCTTCGCGGCGATGCCGGCGGCAACGTCGTCGGCAACCGGCTCGACAACCGCATCACGGGTGCGGCGGGCGACGACATCCTGCGCGGCGGCGGTGGCCGCGACCGGCTGGAAGGCGGGTTGGGCGAGGACCGGCTGTTCGGTGGCCGCGGCGCCGACAGCTTCATCTACCGCTCGGCGGCGGAAGGTGGCGACGTGATCCGCGATTTCGGCGGCGACGACCGCATCGAGGTCTCGGCCGCCGGCTTCGGCGGCGGCCTCCCCCTCGGCCCGCTCGGGCAGCGCCGCTTCGAGACGGTCGATGCCGATGGTGGCGTGCCGGAGGGGACCGGCCGCGCCGGCCGTGGCCAGTTCCTGTTCGACGACTGCGCCGGGACGCTCTGGTGGGATGCCGACGGCGCCGGCGCTGGCGAGGCGCTGCTGATCGCCCGCCTGCCCGGCGCCGATCTTCAGGCTTCCGATATCCTGGTCATCGCCTGAGCGGCGCGCGGCATCGGCCCGGCGGTCGCATCCGGCGCCAGGCGCCGGGCGACCTCCGCCATCACGAGGTCGATCGAGGGCTGCTCGAAGATCGTCTCGTGCCAGGCGGTCGTCGGAATCGCCTCGATCTGGCCGCCGACATGCTTCTGCCAGCCGAGCATCGGCCCGGCGCGCAGATAGGGCGCGGCCGCATTGGTCGCGCGGAACAACACCAGGTCGCCGGCATAGGGCGGCGGCGCGTAGCGCAGCTGCGCCGCGTAGAAGGCATCCCAGGCCATCGATCCCAGCACCTCGAAGCTCGTCGCCGCATCCGGGTCCTGCCCGGTCTGCGCCAGGCGGACGCGCCGCGCCGTGCGGTACTGCTCCCAGCGGCGGCGCGGCAGGTCGAGCAGGAACTGTCGGTTCATCCGCGGCAGCAGCCGGATTTTCTCGGGCAGCGACACCGCGCGCAGGTTCTCGTCCGGCGCGAGCGTGTCGAACATCAGCAGCAGCTCGACCTTGCGGCCGCTCGCCGCGATGCGGCGCGCCATCTCATAGGCGACGACGCCGCCGCCGGAATAGCCGGCCAGGCGATAGGGCCCGTCCGGCTGCACCGCCTCGATCGCCGGCAGGTAGCAATCGGCCATCGCCTCGATCGAGGCGTGGAAGGGCTGCCTGCCGTCGATGCCCTGGGCCTGCAGGCCATAGAAGGGCACGCCCGCCGGCAGCCGGTCGGCGATCGGCTTGAAGATGACGACGTTGCCGCCGGCGCCGTGCACGCAGAACAGCGGCGTGACGCCGGCATCGCCGGCGCGGATGCGCACCAGCGGCGACCAGGCCGCGACGGCAGCCGCGGGCGCCGCGGCGGGCGGCGGCGGGGCGCTGCCCGGCGGCGGCGCCACGGCGCCGCCATGGGCGATGACCAGCTGCGCCAGTTCCCGGATGGTCGGCGTCTGGAACAGTGCGCTCAGCGACAGCTCGACGCCGAGCTCCTTGCGGATGCGCGCGAACAGCCGGACGCCGGTCAGCGAGCCGCCGCCGAAGGCCAGGAATTCGTCCTCCGGCCGGATCGCATCGACGCCCAGGATGTCGCAGCACAGGGACGCGATGCGCGCCTCGGTCGGATTGCCGAAATCGCCGGCCGCCAGGACCGGCGCCTCGGCGCGTTTGCGGCGCGGCGGCGCGGTGTAGAGCGCCTTGACCTGCGCGAGCGCCACCGAGGAGACGGTGAGCGCCTGGTGCGGGGCCTCGAAAATGCGGTCGAACACCGCCGGCGCGTCATCGGCCCGGATGCCGGAAGCGAGCAGGCGCTGGAACGGCCCGGCATCGGCCGGCAGCGCCGATGCCGCCGCCGCCGCGCTGACCGCCTTCGCTGGAATCCGGCGGAAGCCGAAGCCGGTCAGCAGCGCGAGGCAGGTCTCGTCCTCGGCCAGGAAGGCCACGTCGAAGCGCGGCTGCGCGTCGCTGGAGCCCGGCAGCCGCCGGGCACGGGCCCGGACCCTTGCCGGCAAGGGGCCGCGCAGGTCGATGCCGTCGAGCGAGATCGGCACGTAGACCGCGTCGTCCCGCCCCGCATCGTCGAACAGGAACAGGCCGATCGCGCCGGCGACGTCGATCAGCGCCGGATGCGCGGCATAGGTCGCAATGTCGCCGGTGAATTCGGCCGGCAACGCGACGTGCGCTTCCGCGGCATCGCCGCCGGTCGCCGCCGCCTCCAGCGCCCGCCAGCGCGGGCCGAAGGCGATGCCGCGATCGGCCATCGCAAGCCGCGCCGTGGCGATCGGGGCCAGCGCGCCCGCCCGCGGCGGCACCGCGGGCCGTGCGGGCTTCGCGAGCAGCCGCGCCTCGACATGGGTGATCCAGTCTCCGGTCGCCGGATCCTGGCTTTCGACCTGCACGCGGCGGTCGCCGCCCGCCAGCGGGCCGAGCACCGTCCGCACCCGGCGCGCGCGATTGTCCTCGAAGGAAAGGGGCGCCAGGAAGTTCACGGTGCGGATCGAGAGCCGCTCGCCCAGGCCGATCGCCGCGGCGGCGGCGCGGATGATCTCGAGATAGGCGGTGCCGGGCAGGATGGCGCGGCCGGCCACCCGATGCTCGTCGAGCACCCAGAGCGCCTTGGGGTCGAGGGTCGCCTCGAAGCGCGCGCCGCCGGTCTCGACGGCTTCGGCAAGCCGCACACCGAGCAGCGGGTGCAGGATCTCGCCCGGCGGCAGCGCCGGCTCGCCGAGCCGCGCCGCCATGCCGGTATCGGCCCAGACGCCCCAGGCGATCACCCGCCCGTCCCGCCTGCCGCCGGCGACCGCTTCGGCGACCGCATTGGCGGCGACGTAGTCGGCCTGGCCGGGCGGACCGACCTGCACGCTGGTCGAGGAGAAGACCGCGAAGATGTCGAGCGTGCCGTCCGGCAGCAGCCGGTCGAGCGCCAGCGCGCCGCCGGCCTTGGGCGCCATCACCGCGGCGGCCGAGGCCAGCGACTTCGTCGCCATCAGGTCGTCGTCGATCACGCCGGCGGCGTGGAAGACGCCGTGCACCGCGCCGAAGCGCTGGGTCGCTGCTGCGATCGCGCGGCCGAGGGCCGCGTCCTCTGCGACATCGGCTTCGAGCACCAGCACCTCCGCGCCGAGCGCTTCCAGCGTCAGGACCGCACGCGCCCGCCGCGCCGCCTGCGGCGAACCGCGCCCCGCGGCGAGGCGCTGCAGCGTCGCCCGGTCGGGCGGCGGCGAGCGGCCGATCAGCACCAGCTTCGCCTGCACCTGCCGCGCGAGATGCTCGGCGAGTGCCAGGCCGATGCCGCCCAGGCCGCCGGTGATGAGATAGGTGCCTGACTGCCGCAGCGGCGAGCCGGCCTGCCCCGGACCGGCCGGACGCAGCCGCTGTACGAGCCGTTCGCCGCCGCGCCACAGAACCAGGCTGTCGCCGGCCTGCGCCGCGGCTTCGGCGAGCACCGCCGCGGCGATCGCGTCGGCCGCCGTCCCCGGCGCCACGTCGACCAGCTGGCCGAAAAGGCCGGGCGATTCGCGGGCCAGCACCCGGCAGGGGCCGAGCAGCGCCGCGCGCTCCGGATACGCGGCCGCGCGTCCCGCCGCCGGGAAGGCGCCGGCGGTCGCGGCGATCAGGCGGATGCCCTCGTCCCAGCCATGCAGCTGCATCGCCTGGGCGAGCAGCAGCAGGCTGTCGAAACCTTGCACCATCGGCGCACGGCCGAGCGACCAGGCATGCAGGATCACCGCAGGCCGGATCCGCGCTGCGTCGAGTGCCGCGATCAGCGCGGTGTAGTCGGCCGGGTTGCGCGGGTTCACCCGGTAGCCGTTCTCGTCTGCGACGAAGGCCTCGCCCGCCGTCGCGATGGTGACCGCCGCACCGGAGGCCGCGATCCGCGCCGCCAGCCCCGCTGCCTCCGCATCGCCGCCCACCAGCAGAAGCCAGGGCGCGGCGTCGCGACGGGTCGCCGCCGGCAGCGGCGCCGGCACCCAGTCCATCGCCTGGAACCAGGACGCCATCTCCGGCAGGCGGGCGATCGCCGGCACCGTCGGGGCCGTCGTCGCGACGGCCGCCGCGCCGGGCTCGATCCAGTGCCGCTGGCGCTCGAAGGCATAGGTCGGCAGCGAGATCCGGCGCCGCGCGCCCTCCCCGCGCAGCCGCTTGAAGGCGAGCGGATAGCCATGCGCCCAGAGCGCGCCGGCCGCCGCCATCGCGACCATCCGGTCATCCGCGACCTCGTTCGGCGCCCGGGCGGAGGCGATGATCGCGACCGGCTCATGCGCCGCATCGGCCAGGCGCGCGAGTGCCGAGAGCCCCTGCCCCGGCCCGACTTCCAGCAGCAGCGCGCCGGGCTCGGCCAGGGCGGCGCCGAGCCCGTCCGCGAAGCGCACCGCGTGCCGCAAATGCCGCACCCAGTATTCGGGGTCGGTCAACTCGCCGGGCGCGGCAAAGCGGCCGGCGAGATTGGAGACGAAGCGCAGCTTCGGCTCCTGCAGCGCGACCGTCGCCATATGGGCGCGGAAGCGTGGCAGCGCAGCGTCCAGCATGCGCGAATGGGCGGCGACGTTGATGCGCACCCGGCTGACGTCGATGCGTTCCGCCGCGGCGCGCGCCGCCAGCGCCTCGATCGCCGCTTCGGGGCCGGAGGCGACGATGACCTGCTTCCCGTTGACGACCGCGATGTCGCAATCGAAGGCGGCGGCGAGTTCGGCCGCACGCACTTCCTCGGTCTTCAGCACCAGCATGGCGCCGCTGGGCGCGGCCTCGAAGATCTCGCCGCGCAGCACCACGGTCGCGAGCGCATCCTCGAGCCGCATCACGCCGGTGAGTGCGGCGGCTGCGTATTCGCCGGCACTGTGGCCGATCACCGCATCGGGCTCGATGCCCGCGTCGCGCCAATGCAGGCCGAGCGCGTATTCGACGATGAAGACGGCGCAGATGGAGTGGAGCGGGCGTTCGAGCTCGGCGGCCGCGGCGGCGTCGCCGGATTCGCGTTCGAACATCAGGCCGCGCAGCAAGGTGCCGCGCGCTTCGCCCAGCACCGCGAAGCAAGCTTCGGCGGCGTCGCGGAAGGCAGGCGACCCGCGGAACAGGTCGCGGCAGGCGCCGGGGTGCTGCGCGCCGCCGCCGGGGAACATCATCACCAGCCGCGGCGGCGCATCGCCGGCCTTGCCGCGCGGCCGGCGGCGGTCCTGGGCGGGGGCGGCGAGCAGCTCGGCCAGCTCCGCCGTCGTGCCGGCGACCAACGCCAGGCGATGCGGGAAGGCTTCCCGCCCGACCTGGGTCGTGTAGGCGGCATCGCCGAGGCCGAATTCTTCCGGCGGCGCGGCCAGGAAGTCCCGCCACCTGGCGGCGAGGCCGTCGAGGGCCGCCGGCGTCTTCGCCGAGAGCGCGAGGATCTGCGGCACGGTCACCGGCGTCGGTGCCGGGCGCGGCGGCGCTTCCTCCAGCACCGCATGCGCGTTGGTGCCGCCGACGCCGAGCGAATTGACGCCGGCGCGCCGCGGCCGCGCGCCGCGCGGCCAGGCCCGCGCTTCCGCCGCGACGCGGAAGGGGCTGGCGGCGAAATCGAAGCGGCTGTTGGGCCGGGTGAAGTTGAGCGAGCGCGGCAGCGCCCCATGGCGCAGCGCGAGTGCGACCTTGATCAGGGAGGCGACGCCGGCCGCGGTGTCGAGATGGCCGATATTGGTCTTGATCGAGCCGATGCCGATCGCCTGCGCCGCGGCGCCGCGATAGGCCTGGCCCAAGGCCGCCAGCTCGATCGGGTCGCCGACCAGGGTGCCGGTGCCATGCGCCTCGATATAGTCGATGCTGGCAGGCTCGACGCCCGCGACCGCCAGCGCCTCGGCGGCCGCACGCGCCTGGCCGTCGACGCTCGGCGCCAGGTAGCCGGCCTTGCCGGCACCGTCATTGTTCACCGCGGATCCGCGGATCACGGCGTAGATGTGGTTGCCCTGCCGGATCGCGTCGGCCAGGCGCCGCAGCACCACGACGCCGGCGCCGCTGCCGAACAGCGTGCCGTCCGCGTCGTCGTCGAAGGCGCGGCAATGGCCGTTGGAGGAGAGGATCTCGCCTTCGGCATGCCGGTAGCCGCGGCCATGCGGCAGGTCGATGCTGACGCCGCCGGCGAGTGCGAAGTCGCATTCGCCGGCGATGAGGCTCTGGCAGGCCATGTGCGTCGCGACGAGGGAGGTGGAGCAGGCGGTCTGCACGCCGATGCTCGGCCCCTGGAGGTTCAGCAGATAGGAGGCCCGGGTGGTCAAAAAATCCTTGTCGTTGCCGGTGTGGCGCAGCAGGAACATGCCGACCTGCTCGACGAGCTCGCGGTTGCTGAGCAGGTTCTGCGCGAAATAGGCCTGCATGCCGCAGCCGGCGAAGACGCCGACCGAGGCCTTGATGCTGCGCGGCGCATGCCCCGCATCCTCGAGCGCTTCCCAGCAGCATTCCAGGAAGTGGCGATGCTGGGGATCGAGGATGGCGGCCTCGCGCGGCGTGAAGCCGAAGAAGCCGGCATCGAAGCACTCCATCTCCGGCAGGATCATCGCCGCCTTGACGTAGTGCGGGTCCTGCAGCGCCTCCGGCCGTTCGCCGGCGGCAAGCAATTCCTCATCGGTCAGCCAGCGCGTCGCCTCCTGCCCGGCCGACAGCATCGACCACAGCGCGGCGGTGCCGGAAGCGCCGGGGAAACGCCCCGCCATGCCGACGATCGCGATACCGTCCTGACCCGCCTCGCTATCCATTCCCGTTTTCCACCCCGTCTCCGCCGCCCGCATCCTGCGCCGGCGTCAGCCTTCCGCATCCTCGAGTGCCGCCGCCGCCATCGGCCGCCGCCGCGCCGCCATCCGCGCCCGCGCGCGGTCGAGCCCGGCATCGATCGCCGCATCGCCCGATGCCCCGCCGCCGAGATGCGCGGCCAGGCCGCGCACCGTCGGGAAGCGGAAGATGTCGGTGATCGGCACGTCGCGCGACAGCGCCTGGCGCAGCCGCCGCTGCACCTGCACCGCCATCAGCGAATGCCCGCCGAGATCGAGGAAGTTCTGCTCGAGCCCGACCCGCGGGAGGCCGAGCAGCGTCGCCCAGATGCCGGCGATCACGCCTTCCAGCCCCTCGCCCGGCGCCTCCGTCGCAGCCTCTCCGGTGGCGGGGGCCGGCGCCGGCAGCGCGCCGCGATCGACCTTGCCGTTCGGCGTCAGCGGCAGCGCGGCCAGCCGGACGAAGACGGCCGGCATCATGATCTCGGGCAGCCGCGCCGCGACTACCGCCCGCGCCGCCGCTTCCTCGAAAGCGCTACCCTGGCGCTCCACGACATAGGCCAGCAGCCGGGCATCGCCCGCCGGATCGGGCCGCGCGACGACGACCGCCTGGGTGATCGCCGGCAGCGCTTCCAGCACCGCCTCGATCTCGCCGAGCTCGATGCGGTGACCACGCAGCTTTACCTGGTGATCGATGCGGCCGAGGAATTCGAGCCTTCCGGCCGCATCGCGACGCACCAGGTCGCCGGTGCGATACATGCGGCCCACACCGGCGACGTCGATGAAGCGCTCCGCGGTCAGCTCGGGCCGTTCCCAATAGCCGAGTGCAACACCGGCGCCGCCGATCCAGAGCTCGCCCGGGACGTAGCCGGGCTGCGGCGCGCCACCGGGACCCGCAATACGGAGCACGGTATTGGCGATCGGCGTGCCAAGCGGGATCGCCTCGCCGATCGCATCCAGCGCACCGGTCGTCGACCAGATGGTGGTTTCGGTCGGGCCGTACATGTTCAGGAACGATGCCGAGGGCGCCCAGGCACGAAGTTTTTCCGCGAGCGCCAGCGGCAGCGCTTCGCCACCCACCATCAAAGCGCGCAGCGCCGCGCCGTCGGGGCGGCCATCCGCCTCCGCCGCGATCATCGACGCCATCGACGGCGTGCATTGCAGGTGCGTCGCGCGGAAATGCCGGAGGTCTTCCGCGACGGTGACGTGCTCGACCGCCTCGGTCTCCGCCGCGGCGCGCTCCATCACCGCCTTCAGCCGCGGCAGGCTGGCGAGCACCGCATCGGTCTCGACGCCGAAATCGATCAGGCAGGCGATCTCGTCGACGCCGATATCGGCGACGCGGGCGACCATGCGGAGGCAGGTCCCGGCATCGCCGAACAACCCGCTCGTGTCGTAGTAGCGGTCGAAGGCGTGGTCGAGCAGCGCATCCATCTCGGCCGGCGTCACCGGCTCGGCATCGAAGATCTCGGCCGGGCTGCGGCCCGCTTCGGCGCCGCGGCGGACGAAGGTCGGGAAGTTCCAGGCGGCGTCGCGCACCAGGTCGACCGCATCCGCGAGATAGCGCTTCATCGGTTCGCGGACGATGGCGCGGACCGCCGCGTCGTCCTCGCCCACGAAGCTGTGCAGCATCAGGGTGACGCGGCCTTCGCCGGCATGTCCGGCCTCGCGCCGGGCGGCGCGATAGGCGCGGATGTTGCGCGCCAGCTCCTCGGTCGTCATGCCGAGCAGGTGCGTCAGCACGTTGAAGCCCTGGCGCCCGGCGGCAGCGAAGGTTTCGGGATTCTTGGCCGCGGTCAGCCAGACCGGCAGTTCGGGCTGCACCGGGCGCGGCAGGGTGCGGGTCGGCACCGGAACGCCGTCCGGATTGGGGAAGGCGACCGCCTCCCCGCGCCAGAGGCGGCGCACCGCATCGACCTGGTCGGCCATGCGCGCCTTCCGGTCGGCGAAGGCGCCGGGCGCCAGAACGAAGTCGTTGGGCTGCCAGCCGGAGGCGAAGGCGAGGGCGACGCGTCCGCGCGACAGATTGTCGACCAGCGCCCATTCCTCGGCGACGCGCACCGGGTGGTGCAGCGGCAGCACGCAGCTGCCGGCGCGGATCGCGATGCGGGAGGTGACGGCGGCGATCGCCGCCCCCGCAACGGACGGGTTCGGATAGGCGCCGCCGAAGGCGTGGAAATGCCGCTCCGGCGTCCAGACCGCCTCGAAGCCGTTGGCATCGGCGTATTTCGCGCCTTCGAGCAGCAGGCGGTAGGGATCGCCGCGATCGGCGGCGGCGGCGAAGTAGAACAGGCTGAAGCTCGGCGCGGTGCCGGCGCCGCGCGCCACGACCGGGGCGTGAAGCGCCACGGTGAAGCCGCGCGCCAGCGTCCAGAACAGCTCGAGCACCGAGATGTCGAAGCTCGGGCTGGTGACCGCGAGCCAGGTGCCGGGCCCATCATGCGGGATGCGCTGGTCCATGCCCGCGAAGAAGTTCGCGACCGCGCCATGCGGCAGCATCACGCCCTTCGGCCGGCCGGTGGAGCCCGAGGTGTAGATCAGGTAGGCGAGGTCGCGGGGGCGGATCGCGGGCGGCGTCCAGGCGGGCGCCGCGCCGTCCTCGACCAGCGCCTCCGCGATCGCGACGCGGGCCGCGCCGAAGCCGGTGCGCGCCGCGACGCGGCGGCCGGCGACGACCAGCGGCGCCCGCGAATCCGCCAACATGAAGGCGATGCGCTCGGCCGGGTAGGCAGGGTCGAGCGGCAGGTAGGCAGCGCCGGTCTTCAGCACCGCGAGCAGCAGGGTGACGAGGTCGGCGCTCCGCTCCATGCAGACGCCGACGACACGGCCGGGACCGGCACCGAGGGCCGCGAGCCGCGCCGCGGCGCGGTCGGATCGGGCATGCAGCGCCGCGTAGCTGAGGCTCTCCCGCCGGGTCGCGACGGCGACGCGCTCGGGCGTCGCGGCCGCCTGGCGGAGGAAGCCGTCCTGGAGGCTGTCCGCCGGGACCGGCAGCACCGGGCCGCGGTCGAGGGCCGCGAAGAGCGCGGCTTCCTCGGCGCCGCGGAGGTCGAGCGTCGCGATGGTGACGTCCGCCGCCGCCAGGGCGCGGCCGAGCTGCGCCGCGATCGCCTCGACGACGACGGGGGCGAAGCGGTCGCCCGGGATGCGGAGCGTGATCGCCTCGGCGCCGATCGCGATGGACAGGTCGGCCCCGGTGGACGGCGCCTCGCCCTCGCCGAGGTACACCGCGATCGGCAGGTCCTCGATCGCAGCGCCGGCGGCATCGCCCGGCGCGCGGCGCGCCCGCAGGTCGCAGGCGAGCGGGCCGAGTGCGGCGGTCTCCGCGAGCGCCGCCGCGGCGTTCTCTGCGAGGGTCGCGAGCACAGCTTCCGGCGGCGTCGCCAGAGTCAGCGGGCGCCAGGGCGAGAACCAGGCGGCCTCCTGCCCAAGCATCGCATCGTGGCCGGCATCGCGGAGCGCGAGCGTCACGGTGGCCGCACCGACGACCCGCGCTGCCCAGGCCGCGACGGCGGCGATCGCCTGCGCCGGCGGCGCCGCTTCCAAGCGGACGACGTGATCGGCCCCGCCGGCGGCATGCAGCCGCGGATAGGGCAGCGCCGGCGCCACGCTGCCGGCGAGCCGGCCGAGCCAGCCGGCCTCGCTTCGCGCCGCGTCGCGATTCAGCGCCTCGATCCGCGCAAGCGCGGCATCGTCCAGGAGCGGCAGCTGGTTGCCGGGGCGAAGGCCGAGCCCGGTCGCGAGCAGCACCTGCCCGCGGCCGCAGCGGAGGCCCGAGAGGCGGATGGCACCGTCGCCGGCGGCGAGCGTCAGGCCTTCGGCATCGACGGCGAGAACGGTCCCCGGCTGGCCGGCGCCGGCCGCCGGCGCGGCCTCGCCCACGAACAGGATGCGGTCGGCTGCGCGCAGCTTGGCCAGGCCCAGCGGGTTCACATAGGGGCCGAATTGCAGGCCGCGCACCAGCCGCGCCAGCGCCGCGACGCCCTGCCGGAGGTCGAGCGTGCCGGCCGCCGGCGCCCGCCTGGCGCGGCCGTAATAGCTGCGGGTGCCCTGCTGGGGCACCGCCCGCGGGCGGCCGCCGGCGGCGATCGCGGCGAGGATCGCCTCGAAACCCGCAAAGCCCGCCTCGTAGCACTTGGCGTTGACGCTGAGCGCGGTGTCGCCGGCCTCGATCGCGACCGGGATTGCGGCGAAGAGGTCGCCGGCATCGGGCCGGTCGAGCATCCCGTGCCAGGCGATGCCGTGCGACGCCTCCCCGTTCAGCAGCGCCCAGGCGGCGGCGTTGAGCCCGGCATAACGGGGCAGCGGCCCGTCATGGAAGTTGACGGCGGCGACCCGCGCCGCGCGCAGCAGCGCCGGCGGCACCATGTCGAGGTTGGCGACGCTGAACAGATAGTCGACGCGAAGTTCGGGATCTGGATCAGAAAAGAGACGATTCTTGTCGAGCACCGGCATGCCGGCCTCCCGCGCCCAGGCCGCGACCTGCGGGCTTGCGGTGGCGATGGCGGCAACCCGCTGGCCGGCTTCCTGGAAGGCCGAAACGCAGCGTGGCAGCAGGCTCGAATCGCCGATGAACAGCGCCGAAACCGGGGTCGCGCCAAACGGGGGATTGATGGCGTTCACCGCGCAAACCTTCCGAGGGCCAGCGTCGGCATGGCAGGGGCAACACGCGACGTCGGGCAATCTGTCGTCGAAATATTGCCAATATTTGTGTCCGTGTCTAACTATTTCGGATTGTGCGCAATGGCACTGGACATCGGCGGTTGCCGGAGCTGCGGTCCAGGACGCGGCCCGCGCGAATCCGCCGGGCGCGGCCGATCAGTGCAGGCGCGGCGCCTTCAGGAAGCGCGAGCGGTCCGACGAGACGACCGTGACATCGCGCATTGCGCTGCGCCTGGCAATCTTCATCGGCACCCGCGCGCCGGCGGCGCCGACCGACCACACCGCGCGCCAGAGCGTCGCGAGATCCTCGACCGGGGCATCGGCGACCGAGACCACGCGGTCGCCGGCCTTGACCCCCGCCTTCTCGGCCGGGCCACCCGGCGCCAGCGAGGCGACGGTCACCCCCTCCTCATCCTCGGTCGCGTAGAGGCCGAGCCAGGGACGCACCGGCCGGTCCGGATGGCCGCGGGTCAGGAGGTCGTCCAGCACCGGGCGCAGCCTGTGGATCGGCACCACCATGTTGAGGTCCTTGCGCCGCTTCTCGTCGCCTTCCTGCAGGATCAGCGACCCGATGCCGATCAGGGCGCCATCCGGGCCGATCAGCGCGGCACCGCCCCAGGCGGGATGGGCGGGGGCGGTGAACAGCGCATCCTCCAGCAGGTATTCCCAGTAGCCGGCGAAGGGCTGGCGGGCGACCAGCCGGCAGGCGAGTGCATGCGCGCGGCCGCCGCCGCCGGCGAGGATCGCCTCCGACCCGACCTTGAGGCTGGCGCTGTCGCCGAGCGGCAGCGGCGCCACATGCGGCCGGCCGAGCGCCTGCACCAGGCCGAAGCCGGTCTCCTGGTCGATCGCCAGCGGCACGCCCGGCAGCACCTTGCCGTCGCCGAAGCGCAGCCAGACGCTTTCGGCCTCGGTGATCAGGTAGCCGATGGTCAGGAACAGCCCGTCTTCCCGGATCAGGACGCCGCTGCCCTCCCGGTCGGTGCCGAGGACCGAGGCGGTGAAGGCATCCTCCGGCACCTGGGCGCGGAGCGTCACCACCGCCTGCAGGGTGCGCGCCAGGTCGAAGCCGAGCGCCGAGGGGTCGGGCTGCAGGGTCTCCGGGATCTCCCACTCATCCTTCGCCATCTGCCGATCCCTGCGTCGTCGCCATGCTCAACTACGCTCAAGCTAACACGAAAAAGGCCGGCGGGAGCCTTGCCCCCGCCGGCCGGACAATCTCTGATCTTGGCAGCCGCAGTCAGAACTTCCAGGTCAGGGTGCCGACGAAGCGCGCATTGCAGATCTTGAGGCCGCCGCATTCGCGCTCGCTGAGGTCGGTGCCGTAGAAGCCGACCGAGGCGCTGAACCCGGCCGCGATGTCGCGCGACAGCGTGACGCCGTACCAGAGGTAGCCGCCGTTCGCGATGCCGAAGCGCTGGTTGCGGTCGATGAACTGGTAGCCGAGCCGGCCGCCGAGGGTCACGTCGATCCCCGGGATCTTCCAGTCGACGCCGCCTTCCAGGTAGACGCCGGGGCCGGAGCGGCCGAAGAAATTGGGCGAGTAGTTGACCGCAGCCGTCAGGCTGACGTCGTTGCCGACGTCGATCGTGGCGCGCGTGCCGACCTCCAGATAGGAAAGCTCGAACTGGCCGGGCTGCGCCTGATAGCCAGGGTAGGTGTAGCCGATGACGTAGGTGTCCCATTTCACCGGGCCCGTCTCGAACCGGTAGCCGATGGTGATGTCGAGTTCCTGGCGGTTGTTCGTCGCGAGGAAGGTCGCCGTGCTCAGGAAGGCGCCGATATAGACGCCGCTTTCGTGCGAGAGCTCGAGCGTGCCCTGGAGGGCGCCGCGGTTGCGGGTCTGGCTGATGCCGCGGAACAGGTAGTCGGTGGTCGCCGATGCGCTGCCGGTGAGCGAGAGCCCCGCGCCCAGGTCGACCTGCGCCCGGGCGGGCGCCGCGGCGCCGAGACCGAGGGCCAGCACGGCGGCCGCGGCCAGGCCGCCGAGGCGGAGCCGGCCGAGGCGGCCGAGAAGGGTTGAGGGAGCGAATGCGGTCATGCGGTCATTCCTGCCTTGCAAACGAAGCGAGCGGAGCAAGAACGATGCCGTGCCGGCATCCGCCCCCTGCCTGCGCAGTCATAATCGCAGAACCTTACATGTGCCTGTAAATTGGGCATGTCTGCTGGAAGCTTGGCCGTAAATTCGGCATAAAGATGCAGAACCGGGCAGCAGCGACATCGTTTTGCGGCGCTGCATCCGCCGCCGCCTCCCGCCCGTAACACGCTATCGGAACGACGCCAGGAGACCGCCGATGTCCCGCTTCGCCGCTGCCGTCCTTGCCCTGCTGACGATGCCCGCCCTCGCCCAGGCGCCGGCCGAGGATTTCGCCGCCTGGGCGCCGCTGGTCGATCCCTTCCCCAGCACCGGCGGCGGCGGGATCATGATCGCCGGCTATCGCCCGGTGGTGGCCGGCGCCGTCTGCACCACCGATTTCGAGGCGGTGGAGACGAACGGCACCCGCCACCGCAACACCGTCGTCTTCGACGCGGTGCCGGTGCAGGGCGGCATCCTCTGCACCAATGGCCGCTGGCGGTCGCTCACCAACGACGCCGCCGGCACCACGCCGTTCCGGGTCTTCATCCGCGACGGCATCAGCCGCGGCTCGCCATAGCCGAGCCAGTTCTTCGATGATCAGGGCGCGCTAACGAAGCGGTGGCGAGTACATCAGGCCGCCTGCGTTCCAGAGGCGATTGAGGCCACGCTGGAGGCCGAAGGGCGCGACGTTGCGCTCCCACATCTCCCCGTAATTGCCGACTGCCCTGATCGCGTTCGCCGCCCAGCGGCGATCGAGGCCCATGCCTGGCCCGATATCGCCATCCAGCCCAAGGAGGCGTCGCACCTCGGACGACGCGCCCGGGCCAGGGTTGTCCGCCATCGCGGCCGTCACGCCCTGCTGCTCCGCCCAGACCAGGGCGAACTGGGTCCACCGGACCACGTCGAACCAACGCGGATCGCCCTTCCGGACCCAGGCGCCGAGCGGCTCCATCGTGATGTTCTCCGGCAGCAGGAGGAAGTCGTCCGGCCGCGGCTGCGACATGCGGAAGCCGGAGAGGCCGGTCATGTCGCGGGTGAACACGTCGCAGCGGCCGGCGAGGAACGCCGCGTGGATCTCGTTCACATCCTCGATGAGGACGGGCTGGAAGGTGAGCCGGTTGGCCCGGAACCAATCGGCGAGGATGACCTCGGTCGTCGATCCCGGGGGCACGCAGATCGTCGCCCCGTTCAACTCGGCGAGCCGGGAGACGCCGAGGGAGCGCCGGACCAGGAAACCCTGCCCGCTGAAGAAGTTCGGGGCGGCGAAGGCCAGGCCGAGCGCAGTCTCGCGGGTGGTGATCCAGGTCGTGCTGCCGAACAGCACGTCCACCTCCCCGCTCTGGATCGCCGGGAAGCGGCTCACCGAGGTGACCGGCCGGATCGTTGCCTTCGCAGGATCGCCCAGCACGGCGGCGGCGAGCGCGCGGCAGCCATCCACATCCATGCCGCGCCAGACACCGCGGCTGTCCGGCAGCGAGAAGGGCGGGTTGTTTGAGACCGCGCCGCAGACGACGCTGCCGCGGGCGCGAATGGCAGCGAGGGTCGGCGATTCCTGGGCCCAGGCATCGCCCGGGGACGCCGCGAGGCCGGTCAGCCCGCCGAGCGCCAGGGCCGCCGCATAGCGCCGGGCCGTCGCGACGGCCCGGCGGGCGGCTCCGGCGAGGGTCGCGTGAAGCATGGCATTCATCCTTCGTGTTCTCCCGCGGGATCGGTTGCAGCGCCCCGCAGCGCCACGAGGCAGAGCTGCGTGAACAGCACCTGCGCCGCCGCCTGGGCCGTCACGCTCGTCGGATCATGCGCGGGTGCGACCTCGACGACGTCGGCGCCCACCACGTCGAGGCCGGCGAGGCCGCGCAGGATCGCCAGCGCCTCGCGCGTCGAGAGCCCGCCCGGCTCCGGCGTGCCGGTGCCCGGCGCGAAGGCGGGGTCGAGCGCATCCACGTCGAAGCTGACATAGACCGGCCCGCCGCCCGCCACCGCGCGCGCCCGGGCCACCACCGCGGGAATGCCGAGTGCGTCCAGCTCCTCGGCGTGGATCACCGTCATGCCGCTGTCGCGGGAGAATTCCCACAGCCATTCCGACGGGCCGCGGATGCCGATCTGGATCGTGCGTTCGGGGTCGAGCACGCCGTCGAGCGCCGCCTGCCGGAACGGGCCCGCATGGTTGAACTTCGACCCTTCGAACTCGCCGGCCGTGTCGCAATGCGCGTCGATGTGGACCAGGCCAAGCGGCCGCCCTCCGGCGCCGAGCGCACGCAGGATCGGGTAGGAGACGGAGTGGTCGCCGCCGACCGCGAGCGGCACCACGCCCGCCGCGCGCAGCCGCGCGAAGAACGCCTCGATATCCGCGTGGCAGCGCGCCAGGTCGAAGCGGCTCGCCATCGGCACGTCGCCGAGGTCGGCGAAGCGCAGCGTCTCGGCCGGTGCGCAGCGCAGCGCGTGTTCGTAGGGACCGATGCGCTCGACGTTGCGGACGGCCCGCGGGCCGAGCCGCGCGCCGGCGCGGTTGGTGACGCCGAGGTCCATCGGCACGCCGACCAGCGCCACGTCGAGGCCCGACGGATCGCCATCGGCGCGATGCGGGGCGCCGAGCAGCGTGGGCGGCCCGGCGAAGGGCCAGCGGCGCTCGTCGGGCGAGGCGAACTGCGTCGCCGCGACCCGCGCGAAGGCCGGGTCGCGGATGTCGCCGGCCTTGCCGCCCGCGTAGCGCGCCCGCAACGCCTCGAGCTTCTCGGTGTCCATCGCGGCGATCCCTTCCTTGTTCCATCGTCCATGCGCGGCGGCGGTCAGGCGCCGGACCGGGGCGTGGCGCCAGCCGCCGCGGCCGGGCGGTAGGCCCGGCCGAGCCGCCGCTCCGCCGCAGCCTGGACCGCCATCACGGCCGAGACGAGCGCCAGATAGTACAGCAGCGCCGCCCCATACCATTCGAGGAAGCGGAAGCTCGACGAGATCGCGAAGCTCGCCACCGTCATCATCTCCCGGAGCGAGATCACCATCGCGAGCGAGGTCGTCTTGAGCAGCGAGACGAACTCGTTGATCAGCGGCGGCAGGGCGATGCGCACCGCCTGCGGCAGGACGACGAGCAGCAGGGTTTGCCGGCGGTGCAGCCCGAGCGCCGCGGCCGCCTGCCGTTGGCCGTCCGGCACGGCGAGGAACGCGCCGCGCATCACCTCGGCCAGGTAGGCGACGCCGATCAGGGTCAGGGCGAGGAAGGCCGCGAGGAACGGCGTGAACCACGCCTGCCGGAAAATCCCGAAGATCTGCGGCAGGCCGTTCCACACGAACAGCAGCACGAGCAGTGCCGGGGCGCCGCGGAAGAACCACACATAGAGCCCGATCGCCGCCCGTGCGGCACGCCCGCCCGACAGCGCGATTGCGGCGAGCGGGATGGCGGCCAGCAGCGCCACCGTCATGGAAAGGGCGGCCAGCGCGACGGTGAGGGCGGCGCCGCGCAGCAGCTCGCCGCCGAACAACGCCGCGCCGAAGATGCCCCAGTCGAAGCCCATGCCGCCGCGCCCTGCCGCCCTCAGGAGCCGTGGTCCACCGCCTCCACCATCCGCGCCGGCATGTTGTGGCGCGCCGCGATGGCAGCGAGCCCGCCGGTTTCGCGCAGCCTGCCCAGCGCCGCGCGCACCGCGGCGAGGTCGTCCGGGTTCCGGCGAAGGTAGATGCCGAAGCGGTTCGGCTCCGGGTATTCGAAGGCGATGCGCAGGCGGCCGGGCAGCGCCCCCTCCTGGAAGGCCGCCTGCACGTCCTGCGTCAGCGACGCCGCGGCGCGGCCGATCAGGACCTGCTGCATGATCTCTTCGTAGCGGCCATAGGTCTGGATGGTCGTCGGTTGCTGGCCGCGGGCGCGGAACGCCTCGTTGAGTGCATTCGCCATCCGCTCGTAGACGGTGCCGGCCTCCACTGCCAAGGTCCGGCCCGAAAGATCCTCCGGCCGGTTGACCGACGCGTTGCCGCGTGCGGTCACCAGCACGGTGGTCGTCTGCAGGTAGGGCACACCATCGAAGGTCTGCCGGCGCTGATCGGTGACGAAGATGCCGCTGATGACGACGCCGCAGCGCTGCGCGGCGAGGGCGGGCAGCAGCCCCGGGAACTCGGTCACCACGAACCGCGCCTGCGCTCCCCACAGCTCGGCGAGCGCGTCGGCGAGGTCGCTGTCGAAGCCGATCGGCCGGGGGTCGCCGGGGGCGCGCAGATAGCTCATCGGCGCGAAGCCCGCCGAGGTGCAGATGTCGAGGCGCCCGTCGGCCAAGAAGGACGGGCGCGCCGCCGCGGCGGGTGTCGCCGCCTGCTGCGCGCCCGCGGCAAGGGGGACGGCGGCCAGCGCGACGGCGAGAAACCGGGCAAGGCGACGGGTCATGCGGTGCATGGCGAGGGGCTCCTTGGCGGTTCGGGGGCTGAGGCGCCGGCGAGGATGGCGACGTACTCGGCGCCGTCGAAGGCGCGCATGACGAGCGGTTCGACGAAGCCGTCGGCCCGGGCGCGCAGGACGTACTGCATCATCGCCGCGTCGTCGGGCATCTCGAAGAGCTGCACGCAGTCATAGGGGCCCATGGTCAGCCAGAAGGCGAGCGAGCGGCCCGACAGGGCCTCGACGCGCGCCCGCGACTGCGCGACGCGGTCCGGCGAGTCGGCGAGCGAGGCCAATGCCTTCTGGGTGAACCGCATGAGGGAGAGATAGTGCGGCATCAGCGGCCACCGGCGGCCGGCGCCAGCGCCGCAAGTGCTGCCACCGCAGCGGCGACGTCGGCCACGGTGCCGAACACGCCGTCCTCCACCAGCGTCATGTGGATGGCGGCACGATGGGCAAAGGCGTCGCCGCTCGCGCAGGCGTCCTCGACCAGGCAGCACTGGTAGTTGCGGTCCGCCGCCTCACGCTGCGTCGAATGGACGCAGACATCGGTGGTGATGCCGCACAGCAGCAGGTGGGTGACGCCGCGGGCGCGCAGGATGTGATCGAGGTCGGTGTGCAGGAAGGCGGAGCAGGCCGTCTTGTCCACCACGACGTCGCCCGGTGCGAGCAGATCGGGGAGAATCTCGAAGCCGGCCGTGCCGCGCAGCAGCGGCGCATCGCCGTGCCCTGGCCCGGGCGGATGGGCGAAGCCGGCGCGCCGGCGGCGGAACACCTCATAGGGCGTCATGTCGGCGAGGTCGGCGCGGTAGCCTTGCCGCGTCTGCACGACCAGCAGCCCGGCCGCGCGGGCGGCGTCGGCCAGTCTGCGCACCGCCGGCACGGCAGCGCGCAGCGGCGCCGGGTCGTAGCCCTTGCGCGCGAAGTAGCCGCGGTCCTCCAGGAAATCGGCCTGCATGTCAATCACGAGCAACGCCGTGCGGGCCGGATCGAGCGGTCCGTCATAGGGGAAGGCGTAAGGCCGGGACTGGACCTGGCCGGGTGCGGTGGGCGGATTGGCGTTCACGCCGGCCATCCAAACCTCGGAGGGCCGCCAGCACAAACCATTTGCTGTGGCCGTAATCGTTTAGCAAAGCTAAATCCATGCGCATGCTGGCTGCGTCCCTGCCGCATTTCCGGGCGTTCGAAGCCGTCGCGCGGCTCGGCAGCGTGCGGCTGGCGGCGGGCGAGCTCTGCGTGACCCCGGGCGCGGTGAGCCAACAGCTGCGCAAGCTGCAGGACCACCTCGGCGTCGCGCTGTTCGAGCGGAGCGGCCGCGGCGTCCGACCGACCGAAGCCGGCCTGCGGCTGACCGCGGCGTCGTCCTCCGCCCTCGCAGAACTGTCGCGCTGCCTGGAAGGCCTCGCCGCCCGCGCGGCCGGCCGGGACCGCCGGCGCCTGAGCGTGTCGGTGCCGCTCTCGCTGGGCCTGGCCTGGATGGTGCCGGGCCTGCTCGCTTTCGCCGATCGCGCCGGCGTGCCCGAGGTCGCGGTCGCCAGCGCCGCCGGCGCGGCGGAGGTGGACTGGCGCGCGGTGGAGGCGGCCGTCGTCTACGACAACCCGCCCTTCGCGGGCTTTCGCTGGCAGCCGCTCGCCGGCGTCAGGCTGCGCCCGGTGCTGAGCCCGCGTTCGTGGCCAGGCGGCGGCGTCGGCAAGGGCGACGCGGCGGTGGCCGACTGGATTGCCCGGCAGCGCCTGCTGCATGAGGATCGGGGCAGCGAATGGCGTCGCTGGCTGGCCGCGGCGGGTGCCGATGGCGCCCGGCGCGGCGCGGCGGCAGGCCGGAACGCCTTCTTCGATACGCTGGCCGCGGTGCTCGCCGCGGCCGAGGCCGGCGAGGGCGTGGCGCTCGTGAGCGGGCTGGTATCGGGCGACGCGCTCGCGGCGGGCCGGTTGCTGGCGCCCGTCGCGCTCTCCGTGCCCGCGTCGCGCGGCTACTTCTTCCTCGTGCCCGAAGCGCGTGCCGAGGACCCGCTGTTGCGGCGGCTGGGCGCGTGGCTCGCCGAGCGGGCCTCCGGCGTCGCGGCCGCCGACCTGGATGCCGGCTAGCCATAGGCCTATTCTTCGATGCGGAACCCCGACGCGGCGATCGTCTCGCCCCAGCGCGCATGCTCGCGCCGGATCCGGGCGGCGAGTGCCGCGGGGTCGCTCGGCTCCATCTGGAAGCCCAGGCGCTCGAGATGCGCGCGGAGCGCCGGCTGCGCCAGCGCCTCGGCGCAGCTCCGGTGCAGGCGCTGCACCACCTCCTCCGGTGCCCGCGCCGGCAGGAACAGCGCCGTCCATTCGACATAGGTCAGGGCATCGAGGCCGAGCTCGCGGAAAGTCGGCACCTCCGGCAGGGCCGCGCCGCGTTCGGCCGTGGTGGCGGCGAGCACGCGGAGCCGCCCGGCGAGGTGTCCCTCCTGCAGGTCGGTCAGGATGGTGATACCGGTCGTGAGCGTGTTCGCCATCAGGTCCTGCACCACCGGCGCCGAGCCGCGATAGGGCACGTGGCTGAGCCGGAGGCCGGCGGCGCGGTTGAGCGCGGCGCCGAGGAAATGCGGGGAGGAGCCGGCGGCCGGCGAGCCGAACGGCACCTCCCCCTCCGCGCGCGCCCAGTCGAGATACTGCGCCAGGCTGCGGGCCGGGTGCTGCATCGGCACCGCGAGGCCGAAGGGGAAGGTCACCGTGGTGGTGACCGGCAGGAAGTCGCGCAGCGGGTCGTAGCGCAGCGTCGTCGGGTAGATGTGCGGGTAGATGGTCATCGCACTCGCCGGCGTGACCAGGATGGTCTGGCCGTCCGGCGCCGCTCCCTTCACCGCCTCCGCCGCGATGCGCCCGCCGGCGCCGGCCCGGTTCTCCACCAGCACGCTCGGCGCGAAGCCCTGGCCGAGCGGCGTCGCGAGCGCGCGGGCGATCACGTCGGTCACGCCGCCGGCCGGAAACCCGACCATGAGCCGCACCGGGCCGCGCGCGCCTTGGCCGAGCGCGGGTGCCGCGAGCAGGGAAAGGCTGCCGCCCAGCAGGGCGCGGCGCGTCGGTCTTGGCGTCATCGTGTTTCCTCCAGCGCAACAGGGTCGGGGGGCGTCAGGCTGCGGATCGCGGCGCGGAGCTCGCGCGGGCGGCCGATGCCGATGACGGCGCGCGGCACGCCCGCGGCCTCGATCCGCCACAGCGGCCGGTCGCCATCCTCGATCGCGACCGCGTCCGCCTCCGGCGACGGCAGGCCGGCGACCTGGATGGCGGCGTCGTATTGCTGCGACCAGAACCAGGGCGCTTCCGGCGCCGGAAGATCCTGGCCAAGCAGGAATGCCGCCGCGCGTTCGGCGCTTTGCCGTGCATTCTGCCAGCTCTCGAGCCGCTGCCCGGCGGCGTCGCGCGCCAGGTCGCCGATCGCGAGGACGGCGGGATCGCCGCTCCGCCCCGCCGTATCCACCAGCACCCCGTCGCGGCAGGGCAGCCCGGCGTCGCGCGCCAGCTCGTCCCGCGCCGCGAGGCCCAGGCAGAGCACGGCGAGGTCGGCGTGCAGCAGGCTCCCGTCTGGGAAGCGGGCCTCGACGCCATCCGCGGCGAGCGCGACCTGCGCCGGCGCGCCGAAGCGGAAGGCGACACCCTGCGCGACGTGACGCGCTGCGATGTGCCGGGCCGGTGCGGCCGGCAGCAGCCGCGCCAGCGCATGCGGCGCCGCTTCGGCGACCGTCACCGCGGCACCGGCAAGCCGCGCCGCCGCCGCGACCTCGAGCCCGAGCCAGCCGGCGCCGAGCACCAGCACCCGCAGCCCGGGACGGAGCCGCGCGTGCAGGGCGCGCGCATCGGCCAGGCGCCGGAGGGCGAAGAGGCGCGCGCCATCCGCCACGACGCCGGGTGGCAGCCGCGCCTCGCCGCCGGTCGCGAGCACCAGCCGCGCATAGCCGACCGCACGGCCATCCGAGAGACGAAGGCTGCGGGCATCGCGGTCGATGGCGACCGCGGCGACGCCGAGCCGGAGCACGATGCCCGCTGACGCGGCGCGCTCCGGCGGCAGCCGCCAGGCGGCCTCCGGCAGCACGCCGTCGCGCAGCACTTCCTTCGAGAGCGGCGGCCGATCATGCGGCGGATCCCGCTCCTCCCCGATCAGCGTGATCGGGCCGGCATGGCCGCGGCGGCGGAGCGCCAGCGCGCAGGTGGCACCGGCCTGGCCGGCGCCGAGGATGACGATGCTTGATCCCGGATCAGCCATGGCGTTTCCACCGCCGCGGCGCCCGCTCTATCCTCGCGCCATGTCGGACCTGCCCCTGCCTTCGCCCCGCCGCTCGCGCCGCGGCGCCGAGCCCAGCCTGACCGCCGAGGACTGGGTCGCCGCCGGCACCGCCATCCTCGCCGAGGAGAATGTGCGCGGCGTGCAGATCCCTGCCCTCTGCGCCCGGCTCAAGGTGACCAAGGGCAGCTTCTACTGGCATTTCCCGGGCCTCGCCGACCTGCTGCGCCGACTGCTGGAGGCATGGCGGCGGCGTGCCACGCTCGACGTCATCGGCCGCCTGACCCGCAGCACCGCGGGCATGAGCGCGACGCTGCGGGCGCTGCTCGCCCTGCCGCGCCGCGCCCGCTCGCGCGATGCCGCCGCACTCGAATCCAGCATCCGCGACTGGGCACGGCGCGACGGCACCGCGGCGCGCGCGGTCGCCGAAGTCGACCAGGTGCGACTTGCCTTCTTCGAGCAGATCTTCCGCGCCGGCGGCTTCGCGGGGGCGGAGGCGACGGTGCGCGCCTATATCGCCTACAGTGCGATGATGGGCGACAGCATCCTGCACCGGACGCTCCGCCCGAGCGCGCCGGACGATGCCTATCTCGACATGGTGGTCGCACTCCTGAGCGCGCGGCCCGGCGAGCGCTGACATCATGCGCGTCATGGCGCGAAGCGGAAGGAAATGGGGGCAAAACCCTGGATCTCGGCGGTGAAGCGGTCGCCGGCGGCGGCCGGCAGCATCGGCCCGAGCGCCCCCGACAGCACCAGGTCGCCGGCCTGCAGCGGCCGCCCGACTTCGGCCATGCGGCGTGCCAGCCAATGCAGCGCGACCAGCGGGTGGCCGAGGCAGGCGGCGCCTGCACCGAAGGATTGCGCTTCCCCGTTCCGCGCCGTCACCATGCCGCAGAGGCGGAGGTCGACGGCACCGAGGCGCTTCGGGTCGGTCCCGAGCACGTAGCCGCCACCGGAGGCATTGTCGGCGATGGTGTCGACCAGGCGGATGTTCCAATCCGCGATCGCGCTGTCGACGATCTCGACCGCCGCCAGCACGCAATCGACCGCGGCGGCGACGGCGGCGAAGCCGAGCTCGGCATCCGGCAGGTCGCGCGCCATCACGAAGGCGATCTCGGTCTCGACCTTGGGCTGTGCGAAGCGCCCGGCCGGCAGCTCGGCGCCGTCGACAAAGCCGAGATCGGCCCAGAGCATGCCGTAATCGGGCTCCGCGACCCCGAGCTGCGCCTGCACGGATTTTGCGGTCAGCCCGATCTTGCGCCCGGCGAGCCGCCGGCCTTCGCCGAGCCAGCGGCGCGTGTTCGCCTCCTGCACCGCATAGGCGTCCTCGGCGGAGGCAAGGCCATGGGTCTCGCGCAGCGGCGGGACCGGGCGGAGGTCGCGCCGCGCGGCGTAAAGGGCGTCCGCGGCGGTCATGCCCGCTGCTCCTGCAAGCGGTTCGGGAAGACGGCGAGGCGCCCGCGCTCCGCCGCGACCGCGTCGAGGTAGCCCTGCACCAGGCCGTCGACGACCTCCGGCACCGGTTCGATCCGGCGGATCGCGCCGACGCCCTGGCCGGCGCCCCAGATATGCTTCCAGGCCTTGGCGTCGTTCAGCATGTCGCCGGAGAAATCGAGCTTCGCCTCGGCCTTCAGCGCTTCGGCGCCGATCCCGGCACGCTCCAGGCTTTCGCGCAAAAAATTCGCCGGCGCGCCGGTGATCGCGCGGGTCTCGCGGATGTCGGCAAGCCGGGCCCGGAGCAGCATGCCGCGATACTCCTCATTGGCGAGGCTTTCCGGGCAGGCGATGAAGCGGGTGCCGAGATAGGCGAAATCGGCGCCCATCACCTCGGCGGCGCGGATGCCGCGGCCCTGCGAGATGGCGCCGCCGGCGACGACCGGACCGTCGAAGAAGCTCCGCACCTCGTCGAGGAAGGCGGGCATGGCGGCGGCGCCGGTATGGCCGCCGGCGCCGGCGCAGACGAGGACGAGGCCATCGGCGCCGCGCGCCACCGCCTTCCGCGCATAATCCGGCGTGTTCACGTCGGCGAAGACCAGGCCGCCATAGTCGCGGACCGTCGCGACCACGCGCTGCGGCCCGCCGAGGGCGGTGATCACCAGCGCCGGCCGGTAGCGGGCGACCAGCGCCAGCTCCGCCTCGAAGCGGCCATAGCTCGAATGGGTCAGCATGTTGAAGGCGAAGGGCGCGTCGTCCGGCCCGAGTGCGGCGTCGATCTCCGCGAACCAGGCGTCGAGCTCCTCGATGCTGCGCGCATTCGGGCCGGGGAAGGCGCCGATCAGCCCGGCGCGGCAGGAAGCGACGACCAGGCGCGGCCCGGAGACCAGGAACATCGGGGCGACGATCGCCGGCAGGCGCATGCGCGCCGTCAGCGCCGCCAGGGCAGCATCCACGCGGGTCATCGGGGTCCCTCCGGGCGGCGGCGCCGACCGCCGCCGAAAACATCGAGGCCGCCATCGCTGCGGATGACGGTCGCGGTCATGAAAGCGCTCTCGCTTCGGGCGGCGAGCATCACATAGGCGCCGGCATGGTCCTCCGGCGTCGAGAGGAAGCCGAGCGGCACGCTGCGTTCCACCATGCGCTCGAAGCCGTCGAGCGTGTCGAGGCGGCGATCGTCGCCGGCGCCGCCGCCGAGGGCGGTGCGCGTCGCACCCGGGGCGACGGCGTTCACCCGCACCTCCGGCGCCGCTTCGTAGGCGAGCTGGCGCATGGCGCCGAGCAGCGCGTGCTTGGCCGCGACATAGAGCACGCCGCCGCCGCCGGCATGGAAGGAGGAGGAGGAGAGCGTCAGGATCACGCTGCCGCGCGCGGCGCGGAGCGCCGGCAGCGCCGCCTGCACCGCGAACAGGTAGCCCTTGACGTTGACCGCGAAGAGCTCGTCGAAGCGCGCGTCCAAGGCCTCCGGCGTCATCCCCTCGAAAGGTTCCGAAAAATCGTAGATCGCGGCATTCGGCACCAGCGTGTCGAGCCGGCCAAAGCGGCCGAGCAGCGCCGCGACCAGCCGGGCGTGATCGGCCGGGCGGCGAACGTCGCCCAGCTGCGGCAGCACCGCATCGCCATGCGCGTCCGTGAGCGAAGCCGCATCCCCGGCACTGCGCACCAGCACGCCGACCCGGGCGCCTTCGGCGACGAAGCGGTCGACCACCGCCCGCCCGATACCCTTGCCGCCGCCGGTGACGAGCGCCACCTGGTTTTCGAGTGCACCCATCAGAGAAAGGTGTTCAGGTTCTTGGACAGCAGCACGTTCTGCGCCAGGAAGATGTGGCGGCAGAGCAGGCGCGGCCCGTCGAGATGGACCAAATCCTCCCGCCGTCCGTACAGCACGTCCTGGTCCTTCTCGCCGCGGTTGCGGATATTGGTGAAGGCGGAGAAGGCGACGGCGCAGCCGGGCTCGTCGCGCGCCGGGAAGACCTCGATGTTCGTCACGAGATGGACGTGGCGGGTGCGCGGGTTGTCGGCCCAGGCCTGCGGCTGCTCGTAGCGCGCGACACGGATGCGGAGCTCCTCCCGCCGGTCGTCGAAATAGGCCATGTCGCCATAGGCATAGGCACCGCGCGCGTCGCGCCGCGCCCGGGTCTCGATCCCCGGCATCCAGTAATGGATGTCGGGATGCATGAGATCGAGCCAGTCGGCATAGGCCTCCGCGTCCAGCAGCCGCGCCTCGCGCAGCAGGAAGCGGGTGACGGCGCCGGTGACGGCCTCCGGCACCGGCGCGGCTTCCTCTGCGCGGATCGGCCGCAGCGGCGCGCTCATGCGCCGATCCCTTCCGGGGCAAAGGGCGGCGGCGCGCTCGGCGCCGCCTGCAGCGACGTCCAGTCGGGCAGGCGCATGAACTCCGACCAGCGCTGGTAGAAGGCGCGCTGATTGGCATCGTTGAGCGAGCCCTGGTGGATATGCCCCGGCAGCTCCGGCCGGTCGACCAGGGTGCGCAGGCCGAGTGCATAGTGCAGCGGCTGGTGGCGGGTGACGTAGCCGGCATTGACGCGGGTCGCGAATTCCCAGTTCTCGCCGTCATCCATCTCGAAGACGCCGGCCGGCGAGAAGGTCATCATCACCCCGCGCCGATAGGCGTCCTTGATCGCCTGCGGCGCGTTGCGGTTGACCAGCACCCAGGAATAGAGGTCGATCCGGCCGGGTCCGCGCGGATGCCAGACGCGGAAGGTGTTCTGGCCCGGCAGGAAGGAGAAGTTCGGGAAGATGGTGGCCGACGAGGTCGCGGCGGTCATGCGCGCCCGCAGCACGCCAAGGCGCGCTTCCATCTGCTCGCGCCGCGCCATCAGCCATTCGACGATCTCCGGGCTGCCGAGGGTGCGGGCATTGCCGTAGCGATCGAGGTTGGTCTCGATGCCGTGGCCGTACATGGTGGCGTGGAAGGAGGGTTCCTGGCTGCCGAGCCGGACCGAGCTGTCGAGGATGGCGCGCGCCCCCGCCTCATGCGTCCAGAGCGCGTGCAGGATGTCGCCGACAAAGTTCTCGGCCGGGAACTTCCAGTTGCATTCCATGCTGGACTTGATGGCGCCGCCGACGAACTCCGTCCCCCCCTCCTCATTGTCGAGCATGACGTCGAGGTACCAGGCGAAGCCGCCGAGGAAATCTTCCAGGCTCGGCGCTTCCGGATCGAAGGTCGCGAAGATCAGGCCCTTGTAGTTTTCGATTCTCGCGACCGGCGTCAGGCCGATGCCGGCGGCATCGAAATCCGGGTCGCCGTCGTAGATGCGCCCATCGGTGCCGCGGAGCGCGCCGTCGAGGCCGAAGGACCAGCCATGGTAGTTGCAGACGAAGCCGCGCGCGCCGCTGCCCTGGTCGGCATGGCAGACGCGGTTGCCGCGATGCGGGCAGGAATTGATGACGGCGCGGATCGTCCCGTCGCGCTGGCGCACGACGAGCACGTCGTCTTCCCCCATCCAGCTCCGGATGAAGTCGCCGGGGCGGGGGATCTGGCTTTCATGGGCCAGGAACAGCCAGGCGCGGGCGAAGATCTGGCGGAGCTCCGCCTCGTAGATCGCCTGGTCGTGGAAGATGCGACGATCGACGCGGCCGCGCGGCGCGTCGACCAGGGCAGCGAACTCCTCGTAGCGTCCGGCGCGCGGATAGGCGGGGCGCATGTCGATGCCGCCGCAGCTCATGGGAGCGCCTCCGCCTCGGTGAGGAGGCGGAGCTCGCCCTCCTCCAGCACGGTCGCGAAGACGCGGAGCCGCGGGCAATCGGCGCTCGGCGGGTTGGAGACGGCACCGGTCGCGACGTCGAACTCCGCGAAATGCACCGGGCAGACCAGCAAGCGGCCTTCCAGAAAACCTTCGGCGAGGGAGGCGGTCGCGTGCGGGCAGGTATCGGCCACCGCGAAGAACGCGCCCTCGGTGCGGCCATAGGCGATGGCGGGCATTCCAGCCGGCGTCGCGCGGCGGAGCTCGCCCTCCGCGGGTAGCGCGGCTTCGGCGCAGAGCGTGACGCGCGGGCTCATGCCGCCCTCCGGAGCTCGGCGAAGCCGAGGCCCGTCACCCATTCGGGCACGGGCTCATAGGCGATCACCTCGGCGCGGCAGCCCGGACCGAGGGCGCCCATCGCGCAGATGAAGGTGCGGATCTCCATCGCGCCATTGCCGCCTTCGGCGAGGATCGTCGCATCGTCGAGGCCGATCAGCGCCTCGGCGTCGCCGCGTTCGAGCGCGGCCAGCACCATGCGGTCGAAGTCCGGGTTGATGCGGCCCATCTCGGCGGTGCCGACCCAATGGCTGATCCCGCCGGAGCCGATGATCGCGACGCGCGCCGGCCCCTCGAAGCTGGCGACGGCGTCCGCGATGTTGCGGCCGAGCTCGAAGGCGCGGCGCTTCGGCAGATAGGGATCGACGCCGCAGGCGAGCATGACCGGGATGGTCCGCACGCCCGGCACCTTGGCGACGATCAGGTCGTGCGGGATCGCGATCGAGTGGTCGACCGCCATCGCCCGTCCGACCGTCCAGTCGAAGCCCGTCTCGCTGCCATGCGCCGCGATGTGCCGGGCGAGCGCCGGCGCCGCGGCGATCGGCTTCCGCTTGAGGCCCGGCAACTGGTCGACCGGACCTTCCACGTCGCCGGTGCCGATCACATAGGGCGGCAGTGCGCCCGGTCCGAACAGGATGTAGTGGTCGCAGCCGATGATGATCGCGGTGTCGGCGCCGAGCTCGGCCAGGCGTTCGGCGCAGCGCGCATAGGCGCGGTGGACGGCGTCGCGCTGCGCCGCGGGCGGACCCTCCGGCAGCGCGTACATCACCGGGTCGTGCGGCACCACGAAGCCGCCCACAATCTCGGCCATCACGCCTCTCCCTTCATGGCGCCGAGATAGGCGCCGGTGCTGCCGCCGGCGGTCAGCCAGAAGCCCCAGGTCAGCATCGGGTTGACCCCGCGGGCGACCAGCGCCCGCACGTCCCGGGCCGCGATCAGCGCCGCTTCCTCGGCATCGAGGCCGTGGCGCGCCAGGTACTTCGCCGGATCGGCGGCCAGCGCTTCGCGTCCCGCGCGGCTGGTGGAGAGTTCGTGCAGCACCTTCTCCAGCAGGTCGCGGCTCATGGCGCGGCCGCCAGGAAATCGCCGGCGAGGCGCAGGAAATCGGCGCGGCGCTCGATCTGCACCCAATGGCCGCAGCGCCCGAACACATGCAGCTCGCTGTCGGCGATCGCGGCGTTAAGGGCGCGGGCGCAATCGGGCGGCACCACACGGTCCTCCCGCCCGTGCAGGATCAGCGCCTTGTGCGGCAGGGCGCGGAGGGCCGCTTCCGGCAGGCCGCGCACGATCGGCCGCTCGCCCTCCGGCTTCGGCATCAGCCGGCGGAAGGCAGCCATCGCACCCGGCCGGATCGAGGCCTGGTAGCGCGCCTGCACCAGCTCCTCGGTCAGGATCGCCGGATCGTGCGGGAAGAAGGACATCGCGTGGCGCATGGCCTCGGGCGAGGGCTCGTAGTCGAGGCTGGCGCGCAGGCCGTCGGTCATCGGGAACTCGCCGCAGGGGGTGCCGAGCAGCACCAGCCGGTCCAGCCGGTCGGGATGCGAGAGCGCGGTCGCGAGTGCCAATGCGCCGCCGAAGGAATTGCCGATCACCGAGGCGCGCGCGATGCCGAGCGCATCGAGGATGCCGATGAAATGCCGCACCCAGAGCTTGATGTCGTAGCGGGCATCGGGCTGCGGCTCGGTCGCGCCGAAGCCCGCGATGTCGGGCGCGATCACCCGGAAGCGCTCGGCGAAGGCCGGCATAACGCCGGCCCAGTTGGCGAAGGCGGAGACGCCGGCGCCCGAGCCGTGCAGCAGCACCAGCGGTGCGCCGCTGCCGGCCTCATGGATGTGGGTGCGGTGGCCGGCCGCATCGATGAAGCGGCCTTCCGGCGTGACGATGGCGTCGAGCATCGGGGGCTCCTTCAAGCGATCGCGGGTTGGCGGGCGGCGGCGCGGAGGGCGATGCGGTCGAGCTTGGCGGCCGGCGTCAGCGGCAGCGCGCCCACGAAGCGGAATTCGGCCGGCACCATGTAGGCGGGCAGATGCCGCGCGGCATGCGCGGCCAGCGCCTCGGCGCTGGTGCCGGGATCGGCGTCCAGGAAGGCGACCAGCCGCTCCCCGTTCCGCGCATCCGGCGCTCCGACCACGCCGACCTGGCGCACCGCGGGGTGCGCGGTGAGCGCTTCCTCCACCTCGCGCGGGAAGACATTGAAGCCCTTCACCAGGACCACGTCCTTCTTGCGGTCGGTCAGCGTCAGGAAGCCGTCGGCATCGAGCAGGCCGATATCGCCGGTATGGACCCAGCCGTCGCGGAGCGCGGCCGCCGTCTCCTCCGGCGCATCGCGATAGCCCTCCATCTGGTAGGGGCTTTGCACCCGGACCTCGCCGCGCTCGCCCGGCGGCAGCACGCGCCGGCCGGTCGCGAGGTCGACGATCTCGACCAGGTTCCCCGGTACCGCGCGCCCGACCGTGCCGTCGCGCTGCCCGCCCGGGGAGGTCGAGGCGGTGATCGGCGCGACCTCGGTCATGCCATAGGCCTCGTGGATCTGCAGACCGGTCGCGCGGCGCCAGCGCTCGATGATCTCGACCGGCAACGGCGCTCCGCCCGAGGGGCAGACCGCGAGTGCCGAAAGGTCGGCGGCCGCCAGGCCGGGTGCGGCGAGGAGTGCCGCATAGACCGAGGCCGGGCCGCCGCCGAAGACGGTGACGCGGTGCCGCGCCAGCAGCTCGACGACGAGGTCCGGCTGGAAACGTGGCGGCACCACGATCGTCGCCACGCCATGGACCGGGTTCAGCACCCCCATCAGCAGCCCGTAGATGTGCGACATCGGCGCGACCGGCAGCCAGACCTCGCCCTCCGGCCAGGTCGGCCAGGCGTGGTCCATGGCGCGGATCGCGAGCATCAGCCGGTCCTGGCGATGCGCGACCGCCTTCGAGGTACCGGTGGTGCCGCCGGTGAAGAGGATGCAGCCGGGCGCATCGGAAGCTCCGGCGGCCTGGCCGGCCTCGGCTTCCGGCAAGGCATCTGCGTCGATCGGGACCAGGCGGGCGCCGGCGACCTCCGGCGGTTCCGCGAGGCCGGCGGGCACCAGGATCGCGCGCGGCGCGGCCAGGCGCAGCAGCCGCGCCGCATGGGCGGCCGGATAGCCCGGATTGACCGGGGCGGGTGCCGCACCGGCGAGGAGTGCCGCCAGGAAGCCGATGTGGAAGCCGGCGCCATTCGGCAGCACGAGGCCGACCGCGCCGCCGCGACAGCCCAGCGCCTCCAGCCCGGCCGCCAGGCCCGCAGCCCTGTTCAGTACCATACGGTATGTATAGGCCTTGTCTCCTTCGTGGATCGCGACGCGATCGCCGGCGATGCGGGCGGCATGCCGCCAGATCTCGGCCGGAGCCCGGAAGTCAGGCCGCCTTCCACCACGAACATTCTGGGTCGCCTGGGCGTGCCCCATGGGCCGTCTCCCGCTGCGGCCTTGGCGGCCGCTTGATGATGGGAAACTGCCATCCTGACCCGATCCCTGTCAATACCGATCGGTATGTTAACGCGATTGCGAACGGCCGCTGCGGCGTCGGGTGCAGCCAACCGTGCTTGCGCTGCATTGCAGCATGTGTCCCATTGCGGTCCCGGTTCCGTCCGCCCTGGCGCCGTCCCGGCCGCCATGGCATGCAGAATGGCCAAGCCGCGCCAGGAGTGCCCGATGAGCCAAAGCCCGAGCCTTGCCGGCGCCGAGATCGCGGCCCGTGCCGTCGACAGCGCCACCCGCATCGCCGACCAGGCGCGCCACGTCGCCTCCGTGGCGCTCCGCGCCGCGCCGGTCTTCGCGCCGCGCCCGCCGACGCTGCCGCCGCTCTCGCCCTTCCTGAAGTCGCCGCTTGCCTTGGCGCAGGACGCCGCCGCCTATGCCATCGATGCCGGCCAGCGCTGGGTGATGTTCTGGGACGCCATGCGCCAGGCCGGGAACGCCTTCGTGGCGCATGAGGAGGCGGGCTGCCCGCCGGTGCTCGTCTTCGACTACGACATGGTGGTCGATGGCCGCACCCTGCCGCGGCCCTGCAACTACGCCCTGGTGGCGATCCGCCCGCCGGAGGGCTGGGCGCCGCTCAACGGCGCGCTCCGCCCCTTCGTCATCATCGACCCGCGCGCCGGCCACGGCGCCGGCATCGGCGGCTTCAAGTCGGACAGCCAGGTGGGCGTCGCACTCCGCCGCGGCCATCCCGTCTACTTCGTCATCTTCTTCCGCGACCCGGAGCCCGGCCAGTCGATCCTCGACATCACGGCGGCCGAGGGCGAATTCCTGCGCGCCATCCGCGCCCGCCATCCGGAGGCGCCGAAGCCGGTCGTGATCGGCAATTGCCAGGGCGGCTGGGCGGTGATGATGCTCGGCGCCACCGAGCCCGAGCTGACCGGCCCGCTGGTGCTGAACGGCGCCCCCCTCTCCTACTGGGCGGGCGAGACCGGCAAGAACCCGATGCGCTACATGGGCGGCCTCGCCGGCGGCGCCTGGCCGGCGGCCATGCTCGCCGATCTCGGCCACGGCAAGTTCGACGGCGCCAACCTGGTGCTGAACTTCGAGAGCCTGAGCCCCGGCAACACCTGGTTCCGGAAATACTTCAACCTCTACGAGAATGCCGACACCGAGACCGAGCGCTTCCTGGAATTCGAGCGCTGGTGGGGCGGCTTCTACCTGATGAACGGCGACGAGATCAGCTGGATCGTCGAGAACCTGTTCATCGGCAACCGCTTCTCCCACGGCACGCTCGGCGCCGGGCCGGGTGCGGCCTTCGACATGCGTGCGGTGCGCTCGCCGGTGATCGTCTTCGCCTCCGCCGGCGACAACATCACGCCGCCCGGCCAGGCGCTGCGCTGGATCGCCGACGTCTACCACGACGAGCAGGAGATCAAGACCCGCGGCCAGACCATCATCTACCTGGTCCATACCGATATCGGCCATCTCGGCATCTTCGTCTCCGGCAAGGTCGCGCTGAAGGAGCATGCCGAGATCGCGAACACGCTCGAGATGATCGAGGCGGTGGCGCCCGGCCTCTATGAGATGCGCATCACCGGCACCGAGGGCACCGGCCTCAACACCGGCTTCCAGGTGGAACTGGTGGAGCGGAGCATCGCCGATATCCGGACGATCTCGGGCGATGCCGAGAACGAGGCTTTCCCGGCGGTCGCCAAGGTCAGCGAGCTGTCCGAGAGCCTCTATGACATGACGCTGCGGCCGTTGATCCGGCAATTCGCGACCGAGCAGAGTGCGGAGCTCCGCCGCAAGCTGCACCCGCTCCGCGCCCGGCGCAGCCTGCTGTCGGAGAAGGTCAACCCGTTCATGGCGCCCTTCGCCGCCTGGGCGGAGACGGCGCGCGCCCGCCGCGCCCCGGCCGATCCCGGCAATGCCTTCATCGCGCTCGAGCGCGCGATGGCCGACGGCATCGAGCGCGGCATCGACCGCTGGCGCGACATGCGCGACGCCAGCGCCGAGATCGCCTTCCACGCGCTCTATGGCGGCCTGGCGGCGGCCGGCATCACCGACGACGCGACGCCGATCGAGGTGCCCGCCCAGGCGGCGCTGCTGCAGACGCCGGAGGTGCAGGCGGCCGTCGGCCGCGTCGCCGAAGGCGGCTATGCGGCCGCCGTGGTGCGCATGATGATCCTGCTCGCCCGCGCCCGCGGCGGCGTCCGCCGCGACCGGCTCGCCCGCTCCAACACCTTGCTGACCAGCGAGAGCCCCTTCGCCGAGATGTCGGCGGAGGCGCGCCAGACCCTGATCCGCGAGCAGACCCTGATCGTCGCGGTGGTACCGGAGGAAGCGCTGGCGGCGCTGCCGGTGCTGCTCGCCCGCGCACCGGAGCGCCGCCGCGCGCTTGCCGCCGTCGAAGGCGTCGCGGGCCCCGAGAGCGAGCTCAACGAAGGGGCGCTCGCGATGCTGCGCCGGCTGCGGGAGGCCCTGAAGCTGCCGCGCCCGGCCGCCGCCTGACGGCCTGACGGCAATGGCGGGCACGCCCACCTTCGCGACGCCGCCCGGCTTCCTGGGCCTCGCCGTCGGGGCGCCGCCGGCGGCGCTGACCATCGCCGGCATCCCGCTCGACATCGGCACCACCAACCGGGCCGGCGCCCGGTCCGGCCCCGCCGCGATCCGCAGCGCGTCGCGCATGCTGGTCGACGGCGCGCATCCGGTGAGCGGCGTCGATCCCGCCGCCCTGCCGGTCGCCGATGCCGGTGATTTCGCGATCGCGCTCGGCGACATCCAGGCGAGCCTCGCGCTGATCGAACGGCAGGCGGCGGCGATCCCGCATCTGCTGGCGCTCGGCGGCGAGCATGGCGTGACCCTGCCGCTGCTGCGCGCACTGAAGCGGCGCCTCGGCGCCCCGCTCGCGCTGCTGCATGTCGATGCGCATTGCGACACCTGGCCGGAGAGCTTCGGGCAGGTCTACGGCCATGGCTCGGTGTTCTTCCACGCCATCGAGGAAGGACTGGTCGATCCGCGGCGGATGATCCAGCTCGGCATCCGGTCCCCCGTCCAGGCCGAGGTCGCCGCCTGGGCGCCGGCGCGCGGCGTCACCGTCCTCTCCGCCCAGGACGTGCATGCGACGGGCGTCGCGGCCGCGGCGGAGCGGGTGCGGGCGGTGCTGGGCGATGCACCGGCCTACCTCTCCTTCGACATCGACGCCCTCGACCCCGCCTTCGCGCCCGGCACCGGCACGCCGGAGATCGGCGGCCTCGCTTCCTGGCAGGCGCAGGCGCTGCTGCGCGCGCTTGACGGCATCGACTGGCGCGGCATGGACCTGGTCGAGGTGGCACCCGCCTACGACGTGGCGGAGATCACGGCGCTGGCCGGTGCGACCATCGTCTGGGAGTACCTCTGCCAGGTGGGTCCCCGGCTTTCAGCCTGAGCGCGAAGGCGTCGCAACGGCCCGTTCGCGTGCGAGCTCGAGCTGCGCTTCCTGGGCAATGCGCCGCGCGACGGCTTCGAGGCGGCCGACATCATGTGTCGCCGCCACCACGAGCGGCTCCCGTCCTGCGGCGCGCATCCAACGGAGCTCCAGCCTCCAGGCCGCCGCCGCCTCACCCAGCGTCTCGACCAGCGCAAGATCCCGCACGCCGCCCAGGGGTGCGACCTCGTTGCGTCGGCTCCAGAGCCCGCCTCGCAGTATTCGAATGCTGCGCCCTGCCCGATCGATCTCGACGCGGCTGCTGCGACGGACCAGCCAGCGATCCAGTGCAACGGCCAAGCATAGCGAGGCGCCGAGCACGGTGGTCAGCCAGCCGAAGAAGGGATCGACCGGCCAGATGAGCCTGCTGAGTACCGGCGCCGTCGAACCGGGTGGCGGGGCCTCAGTGGCCAGAAGACACGCCAGGATGAACAGCGGGATGCCCAGGGCAACCCAGTTGCGCCAGCGGCCAGGCAACAGGGTGTCCGGCTCGATGCCGGCCAAGGAGATCGTCGCACGCCCGGGCAGGTCATTGGCCATGCGTGCCATCGCTCCGGCGCGCTCGGCGTTCGGCCTCGGCATGCCGGGAGCCATTGCCTGGACATGTCCCGGCACTCGTTGCATCAAGCAGGCGCTGCGCCCGCCTGCCGAGGGGAAGATTCGTCGCGGCCGCGAGGCGCTGGGCAGGTGACCGCAGATTCTCCAGCGTACCATCGCAGATAACGATGAGGCTTCGAGGAGATTCCCTGCGTTCCATGACGAGATTCAATAAAACCGGCCCTTCATTATAACTATCTACAATATCGACACACACAAAATCTGCCAGAAATTCTTCCCTATATCCTTCCCAAATCATCGGTGAATACCTTCGTACGGTGCCCTGAATGTGATCGACTTCGATACATTCGCTGCTGCGGCCTGCGATCAAAAATTCTATGAATAAGAACACACCAATTACAGAAAATACTAAAGAAATATCAACCCTTTCCTTTAAAATAGCCGTGACGGCAAAAATAAAACTCAAGCCGACTCCAGCCCATAACCCACTGGTCCCGAGCGTGCGCGCCACAAACCTCAAAGCTCGTGGCGGACCATCGTAAGGCTTGGTTTGCCAGAAGAGAATGGCGCCACCTTCCTTTTTGGTGCTCATACGTAAAGAATTACGGCAACATTTCGAAGCGCCCAAGTAACATTTGGCTTACCGGCCAACCGGTGGCCACGCGCGCGGCATGCGCCTGGCCGGAGCGTCATCGCGCCCACACTCCCCGGTCCGTGACCGGAGAGTTACCGGCCGCGGCCGGGCTTGGCCGGAGACCTCCCCTGGGAGCATGCCAGGCCCCCGTAATTTTCCCCGGAACCTGATCGAATGCCCTTGCATTTTCCGGGCGCGAGCGGCATATCCCCGCCGCTCGACGCCATCGCACGTGCCGCGAGCCTGGAGACAGGGCGTTCCGCCCCCAGGCACAGCAACGACGGGAACGCGTCCTTTTCGGTGGGGCCGGCTGCCATGGGCCGGCGCACAGACAGGGAAGTGGCCATGTCCGCTGAATTTCCGCACGGCGCGATGCCGAGACATCGCGGCCCGATGCTCGCCTGACGGTGCCCCGCTGCCCTGCGCAGCCCGCCCCGTCCTGCCCTCGACCTTCCGCCGTGAGTGTCCCGCCCATGCGCCTGCAGAAGTCCCGCCCCGCTTTGCTGCCCGCCGTCGATGACCTGGTCGCCCTGGCCCGGCCGGAGGAGCCCATGCTCTGCCTGCGCCCCGAGGTGCTGGCCGACACCGCGCGCGCCTTCCGCCGCGCCTTCCCGGGCGAGACGCTCTACGCCGTGAAGTGCAACCCGGACGCGGCCGTGCTGCGCGCCCTCTGGGAGGGCGGCGTGCGCCACTTCGACTGCGCCTCGATCGGCGAGGTGCGGCTGGTGCGCGGCCTGTTCCCGGCGGCCGAAATCCACTTCATGCACCCGATCAAGGCGCGCTCCGCGATCCGGGAGGCCTATGCCGAGCATGGCGTGCGCGACTTCGTGCTCGACAGCGCCGAGGAGTTTTCCAAGCTCCTGACGGAGACCGGCAACGCGCCCGATCTCGGCATCTTCGTCCGCCTCGGCCTGCCGAAGGGCAATGCCCGCTACGACCTCTCCGGCAAGTTCGGCGCGGCGCCGGAGGACGCGGCGAGGCTGCTCGCCGCGGCGCGGCCGCATGCGGTCCGGCTCGGCCTCTCCTTCCATGTCGGCAGCCAGTGCATGGAGCCGGAGAGCTACACCCGCGCCCTGCTGGCGGCCGGCGCGGTGGTGCGCCAGTCGGGCGTCGCGGTCGAGATCGTCGATGTCGGCGGCGGCTTCCCGGTCGCCTATCCGGATCTGGCGCCGCCGCCGCTCTCCGCCTTCATGGCGGCGATCGCGCGCGGCTATGCTCAGGCCGGGCTGCCGGCCGGCACGAAGCTGTGGGCCGAGCCCGGCCGCGCGCTGGTCGCCGGCGGCGCGTCCCTGATCGTGCAGGTACAGGCGCGGCGCGGCGATGCGCTGTTCATCAATGACGGCATCTACGGGACGCTGTCGGATGCCGGCGCGCCGGGCTTCCGCTTCCCGGTCCGCGCGCTGCGGGCCAGCGCCGCGCCGCTGGTCGAGTACAGCTTCTTCGGCCCGACCTGCGACAGCGCGGACGCCATGCGCGGCCCCTTCCCGCTGCCGGCCGACCTGGGCGAAGGCGACTGGATCGAAATCGGCCAGCTCGGCGCCTATGGCGCCTGCCTCGGCTCCGGCTTCAACGGCTTCGCCGCCCCGCGGATCGAGGCGGTGCGCGACCGGCCGCTGCTGGAGACGCCAGGCTTGACCACCCGCCGGATCCGGGCGGCCTGATCCGGCTTTTGTCATACGGGTGAAGCGGCGGCCCGCCTGCCGCTTCCCTATGCTGTTGTTTTCGCGTCAGGAGTGCCCGCGATGAGCCTCGACACCATCCACGCCCGCTTCGACGGGCGCCTCGTCATCCTGGGCTTCGGCTCCATCGGCCAGGGCGTGCTGCCGCTGATCCTGCGCCACGTCCAGATGCCGCGCGAGCGCATCACCATCGTCACCGCCGAGCCGCGCGGACGCGAAGTCGCGGCCGAATACGGCATCGCCTTCCAGGAGACCGCCGCGACCCGCGACAACTACCGCGCCCTGCTGACCCCGCTGCTGACGAAGGGCGACTTCCTGCTCAACGTCTCGGTCGACGTCTCCTCGGTCGCGCTGATCACCCTCTGCCGGGAGATCGGCTGCCTCTACCTCGACACCGTGGTCGAGCCCTGGGGCGGGCTCTACACCGACCCGACGCTCACCCCCTCCCAGCGCTCCAACTACGCGCTCCGGGAGGAAGTGCTGGCGCTCCCGCCCGGCGGCCCGACCGCGGTGCTGACCCATGGCGCCAATCCCGGCCTCGTCTCCCACTTCGTCAAGCAGGCGCTGCTCGAGATCGCGCGCGACACCGGCCGGCCCGCCGCGGCCCCGGCCGCCGCCGACCGCGCCGGCTGGGCAGCGCTCGCGCAGTCGCTCGGCGTCAAGGTCATCCACGTCGCCGAGCGCGACACCCAGACCTCGGACCAGCCGAAGCGCCCCGGCGAATTCGTCAACACCTGGTCGGTCGACGGCTTCGTCGGTGAAGGCAACCAGCCGGCCGAGCTCGGCTGGGGCAGCCACGAGAAGGCCCTGCCGGAGGATGGCCGCCGCCACGGCTTCGGCTGCGACGCCGCGATCTACCTGCTGCGCCCCGGTGCCGGCACCCGCGTGCGCACCTGGACGCCGCTGGAAGGCCCGTTCCACGGCTTCCTCGTCACCCACAACGAGGCGATCTCGATCGCCGACTACTACACGGTGAAGGATGCGGCCGGCGTCGTCGCCTATCGCCCGACCTGCCACTACGCCTACCACCCCTGCGACGACGCGGTGCTCTCGGTGCACGAGCTCGCCGGCAAGAACTGGGTGCTGCAGCCGGAGAAGCGGCTGATGGTCGACGAGATCACGACCGGCATGGACGAGCTCGGCGTCCTGCTGATGGGCCACGACAAGGGCGCCTACTGGTACGGCTCCCGCCTCACGATCGCCGAGGCGCGCCGCGTCGCGCCGCACAACAACGCGACCTCCCTCCAGGTCACGGCGGCGGTGCTGGCCGGCCTGATCTGGGCGATCGAGAACCCGGAGCGCGGCCCGATCGAGGCCGACAGCCTGGACCACGAGCGCATCCTGGCGATCTGCGCGCCCTATCTCGGCGACGTGGTCGGCGCCTATTCCGACTGGACGCCGCTGCAGGACCGCGAAGCGCTGTTCCCGGAGAACGTGGACCGGGAGGATCCCTGGCAGTTCCGGAATTTCCGGGTGGTGTGAGAAGAGCGGGGAGAAAGAATTCTCCCGTCGAACGTATACGTTCGACCCCCTCTTCTTTTCTTTTTGCTACTTGGCGCCGGCGTCCGACAGCAGCTCCGCCAGCGCCAGCGCCACCACCTCCGTCGCGGCGTAGAGATCGCGGAGCGGCACGCGTTCGTCGGCGCGATGCGCGTTCGCCTCCTCGATGCTGCGCGGCCCCGCGCCGTAGAGCACGATCGGCACGCCATGCGCGGCGTAGTGGCGGGCATCGGTGTAGAGCGGCACGCCGCTGATGCCGATCGGCTCGCCAAGCACCCGCGTCGCGTGGCGCGCCAGGGTGGCGGCCAGACGCTCGCTGCCGGGCAGCGGTGTCAGCGGCGGCGCCAGCAGGATGCGGCGCACCGCGCAGCGCGCCTCCGGGAAGGCCGCGGCCGCTTCGGCGATCACCTCGCGCAACTCGGCCTCGACCACCTCCGGCCGCTCCTCCGGCACCATGCGGCGATCCAGGCGGAAGGTGACGCGGTCCGGCACGACATTGGTGTTGATGCCGCCCTCGATCAGCCCGACCGTCAGCTGCGGCGCGCCGATGCCCGGCACCTTGGAAATGCGGCCCGCAAGGCCGCGCCGCCAGGCATAGAGCTCGCCGAGCACCGCCTGCGCCGCCTCCAGCGCATCCACCCCCGTCCACGGCTTGGCGGCATGGGCGGACCGGCCGCGCAGCTCCACTTCCAGGTGCAGGCAGCCATTGTGGCTGTCGACCACGGCATAGGAGAAGCCGGCGCCGATCGCGCAATCGGGCTTGCTGATGCCTTGATCGAGCAGCCACAGCGGGCCGATCTCGCCGCCCGTCTCCTCGTCATAGGTGACGTGCAGCTCGACCGCGCCGCCGAGCGCCGCGCCGGAGGCGATCAGCGCGCGCAGCGCCCAGGCATAGGTGGCGATATCGGATTTGGAGACGGCGGCGCCGCGGCCATACATCCAGCCGTCGAGGATCGCGCCGCCGTAGGGGTCCTGGGTCCAGCCCTCGCCCGGCGGCACCACGTCGCCATGCGCGTTCAGCGCGATGGTGGGGCCGGGCCCGAAGCGGTGCCGGACGACGAGGTTGCTGGCCGAGACCATGCCGTGCTTCGCCGCGAGCCCTGGCGGCACCGGATGCCGCTCGACCACGAAGCCGAGCCCCTCCAGCAGCACGGCCGCGGCTTCGGCCGCCGCGGCCAGGTCGCCCGGCGGGTTGTCCGAGGGCAGGCGCACGAGCGCTGCCAGGAACTCGGTCTGCAGCACCCGCTCGCCCGCCAGGAAGGCGCCGATGCGCGCGGCGATGTCCTCCGCCATGAACCCGTCTCCGTCGATCAGAACCGGGCGCGATGATGCCGAGGTGCCACCGGGATTTGCAATCCGCCGGGCCGGGCGCAGTCTTGCCGGCCAAAGGAGAACCGCCGGATGCCGAACCCGCCCCGCATCGCGATCCTGAGCTTCATGCTGGAGGCCAATGGCTTCGCGCCGGTCGCGACGCGGGCGGAGTTCCGGGAAAAACATTGGCTGGAAGGCCAGGCGATCCTGGACGACGCGCGGGCCGAGCGTCCGCGCGACACCGGCGGCATCTCCGGTTTTTTGGAGGCGATGGACGCGGCCGGACCCTGGACGCCGATCCCGCTGGCCGCCACCAGTGCCGGCGCCAGCGGCCCTGCCGACCAGGCGGTGCTGGAGGAGTTCCTGAGCATTGTGGAGCCCGGCCTGCGGGCAGCGCTGCCGCTCGACGGCGTCTACATCGAATCGCACGGCGCCGCCTCGGCGACCGGGGAGGCCGATCCGGAAGGGCTGATCTTCAAGCGTGTCCGGGCAATCGTCGGCGCCGACGTGCCGGTGGTCTCGACGCTCGACCTGCACGCCAATGTCAGCCGGGCGATGGTCGAGGAGACCGACCTGCTGATCGCCTACCTCACCAACCCGCACACCGACATGCGCGCCCGCGGCCGGGAAGCCGCCGCCGCAATGCGGGAGCTGCTGGCCGGCATGAAGACCGCCAAGGCCTTCATCCGCCTGCCGATCCTGCCGCCCTCGGTCGCGCTGCTGTCGGACCGCGGCCCCTATGGCGCGGCGATCGAGCGTGGCCAGGCGCTTTGCACGGGGCCGATCCTGAACGTCTCGGTGCTCGGCAATTTCAGCATGGGCGACAGCCCGAAGAACGGCATGAGCGTGATCGTCACCAGCCGCGGCGACCAGGCAGCGGCGGACGCGGTCGCCCGCGAGCTCTCGCTTCTCCTCTGGTCCCGCCGTGGCGAGCTGGTGGCGAAGCTGATGCCGATCGAAGATGCGGCGCGACGCCTGAAGGCAGCCTGCGACGATCCGGAAGCCCCGCCGCTTCTCTTCGCCGATGTCGCGGACAATCCGGGCGGCGGCGCGCGCGGCAACACGACGGCCGTGCTGCGCGCCTTCCTCGATGCCGGGATCACGAACACGGCCTTCGCGATCCACTACGACCCGGCGCTCGCCGCCGAAGCGCATGCGCGGGGCAAGGGCGCGCGCTTCGCCGCGGTGCTGAACCGCGACGAGGCGACGCCGGGCAGCGACCGACTGGAAGCGTCGGCGGAGGTGATGGCGCTCTCGGACGGCGACGTGACCGGCCGCCGCGGGACCATCGGCGGCCGCCGCATCGCGCTGGGTCCGACCGCCTGGCTGCGGCTCGAGGGGCGGATCGACATCGTCTTCGTCTCGATCCGCCACCAATGCCTCGACACCGCGATGCTGGAGCATCTCGGCATCGACGTCCGGGCGCTCCGCGGCATCGTCGTCAAGTCGCGCGGCCATTTCCGCGCCGGCTTCGACGACCTCTTCCCCGACGAGCGCATCCTCGAGATCGACGGCCCGGGCCTCGTCACGCCGATGCTGGCGCGGGTGCCTTATCGCCATCTGCCGCGCCCGATCTGGCCGCTCGATCCTGACATGGAGTGGCAGGTGCCGGCGGAAGCGGCTGTCCGATAATCGGTGATACTGGCAATCTTTGCCAAAGATCGCCATGTTGCCCGGCGGAGGTGCCGCCATGGCGACGATGAACGTGTCCCTTCCCGACCCGATGAAGGACTGGGTGGAGATGCAGGCCCGCACGGGCCGCTACAGCAATGCCAGCGACTACGTCCGCGACCTGATCCGGCGCGACCAGGAGCGTGCGGGCAGCCTGGCGGAGCTGCAGAAGCTGATCACGGAAGGCTTCGAGAGCGGAATCAGCGATCGCTCCATGGAGGAGGTGCTGGACGAGGCGCGCCGACAGGCCAAGAGCGCCCGCGGTCATGGCCTATAGGACCACTCGGCAGGCCGACCAGGACATCATCGACATCGATCTGCGGGGCGCCGAGCCTTCGGCGTCGATCAGGCGGAAGCCTAACGGGTGAGCCTGGTCGACACCTTCCAGCGGCTGTCGGAACGGCCGCATCTCGCTCGCGAGCGGACGGAACTCACGCCGCCGATGCGGAAGCATCCCCGGAGGTCGCACCTCATCGTCTATGCCAAATGGGATGGCGGGATTCTCATCATCAGGGTCATGCATCGCCGTCAGGACTGGGAACGCCATCTCTGAAGTCGGCGGTCACGCCCGATGCATCGTCAGCAGTGCGTCCACCGCGCGCTCCAGTTCGTCGAGGGTACGGCAGGGGCGCAGCAGGCGGCAGAAGGGGCGGTAGCGCGGCATGTCGGAATCGCCGGTGCCCCAGAGTGCCGGGTGCTCGGGGTTGAACCAGGCCACCTGGCGGGCGCGGCGGGCGACCGATGCCAAGGCCTCGACGCAAGGCGGCGCGCGGTTGCCGCGGGCATCCCCCAGGATCACGACCGTGGTCTGCCGGTCGATCGCCGCCGCACGCTCGAAGCCCGTGAGCGCGGTGCCGTAATTCGAGGAGCCCTGGCCGTGCTCGGCGAGGATGCGGCCGATCGCCGCCTCCGCCGGCCCGTCGCCCAACGCGGCACCGACATCGATCGCCTCGCTCGTGAAGACGAAGGCCTGCAGGTCGCGCACCACCTCGCCAAGGGCGTGCAGGAACAACAGCAGGAAGCCCGACAGGGCGGAGACCGAGCCGCTCACGTCGCAGAGCAGCACCAGGCGCGGCCGCGACACCCGCTTGTGACGCCATTGCCGGAGGAAGGGCACCGCCTCCCACCCCATGTTCCGCCTGAGCGTCGCGCGCGGGTCGAGCATGCCGCGACGCGTGACGCGGCGCCGCCTGCCGTGCCGCACCGCGAGCTTCTTCGCCACGCCGCGCACGATCGCCCGCATCCGCGCCATGTCGCGCGGCGGGATGGCGGCGAGCCTGGCGCGGCGCAGCATCTCCTGCCGCAAGGCCTCCGTCTCGCCGCGGGCGAAGAGCATCAGGTTGCGCTCCGCCTCCGCCCGCGCCTCGGCGCGCAGCATGGCGAGGCCCTGGGCCAGCCGCTCGCCGGTCTCCGTCCCCGCCTGTGCCGCCGCGTCCTGCTCCAGCGCCACGAGGCCCATCGCCTCCAGCATGCGGCGGGCGAAGGCGTTGACCTGGGTGAAGACGCGGATGCCGGAGAGGCCGACCGCCTGCCCCGCCTCCGCCATCGCCTGGGCCAGGCCGGCGCGGTCGCCGTCCAGGATCATGCGCCCGAGCGCCGAGCCGCCGCCGCTGCCCGCGGCATCGCCGCCGACCGGCGGCGCCTCGGGCAGCCGCGGCTTCGGCGCCGGCGCTGCCGGCTGCGGCGCGAAGAAGAGGTCGAAGGTCTCCTCGAACAGCCGCTTTTGGTCCGCGCTCTTCGCAACGACGAGCGCCAGCGCGTCGCGCAGGTCGCCGCGATCGGCAGGGCCGATCAGGGCGGCGGCGGACAGTGCATCGAGGCTCTCCGCCGTCGAGATCGGCAGCCCCGCGCCGCGCGCCGCGCGCAGCAGCGACAGCACGACCGTCTCGCTCATATCTGGCCCGGCCGATTCAGATCTCCGGGCCATTCGGCCCTCCGATCATCGGACGGGCTCATGCCGGCAACGGCATCCCGCTCTCGGCATCGCGCCGGGCGCGGAGCGCCAAGCCGGCGAGCTCCGGCGCCGCGGCTTCGATATCCGCCTCGTGCTTCAGCAGCAGGTTCAGCGTCTCCCGCACCAGCTCGGGCTCCAGCGCCTCGGCGTGCAGCAGCGTCAGCGCCCGCGCCCAGTCGATGGTCTCGCTGACCGAGGGCAGCTTCTTGAGGTCGAGCGCGCGCAGCCCCCGCACGAACAGCACCACCTGGCGCAGCAGCGACGCCCCGATGCCGGGCAGCCGCGCCGCCACGATCCGCGCCTCCAGCGCCGGCGCCGGCAGGCCGATATGCAAGTGCAGGCAGCGCCGCTTCAGCGCGTCGCCCAGCTCCCGCACCCCGTTCGAGGTCAGCAGCACGATCGGCGGCACCGCCGCGCGGATCGTACCGATCTCCGGGATCGTCACGGCGTGGTCGGCCAGCAGCTCCAGCAGGAAGGCCTCGAAGGCTTCGTCCGCCTTGTCGACCTCGTCGATCAGCAGCACCGCGCCCGACGGCTCCCGCAGCGCCGCCAGCAGCGGGCGGGGTTCCAGGAAATTCTCCGAGAAGAACAGGTCGGAGAAGCCCTCGAGTTTCGCCAGCGCCGGCGCCAGGCCCGGCGCGTCGCCGAGCAGCGGCCCGATCCGGTCCTTCAGGATCTGGGTGTAGAGCAGCTGCTTGCCGTACTTCCATTCATAGAGGGCGCGGGTCTCGTCGAGCCCCTCATGGCATTGCAGCCGGTGCAGCGGCAGCCCGCGCCAGGCCGCGATCGCGCGCGCGAGCTCGGTCTTGCCGACGCCGGCCGGCCCCTCGACCAGGATCGGCTTCGCGAGCCGCTCGGCGATCCAGAGGGCGAGCGCGATCGGCCGGGCGGCGACATAGCCCTGGGTGCCGAGGCCGGTTGCGACATCCTCGATGCTGGCAGTGGTTGCGGTATCCAAATCTTTCTCTCCTCCCGCCAGTGTCAGGGCATGGAGGCGGCCTGTCGAGTGGACGCGGCGCGCCCATGGCCCTATGCCGGGGACTGACCCAGCGAACCTCGAAGAGTGCCCGCCCATGAGCCCCGCCGAAATCGCCAAGCTCCAGGCCCATCTGCGCCAGCTGCTCGGCAACCAGCTGATCGCGATCGACCCGCCGAAGCGGAAGAACCAATCCGTTGAGCTCCGCGTCGGCGACGAGTTCATCGGCACCATCCACCGCGACGACGAGGATGGCGAGGTGTCCTACGCCGTGCAGATCGTCGTGCTCGGCGAAGACCTCGACTGACAGGACGCCGGGCTTACAGGTCGATCGTCCGATTCAGATCTCCGGGCCATCCGGCCCTCCGATCACCGGACGATCACGCCAGCGGCTCCAGGTCGACGGCGACCGAGAGGTCGTGGGTGCCGCCGCCCAGGATCACGCCGCGCACCGGGCTCACGTCCCGGTAGTCACGGCCCCAGCCCAGCACCACATGCTCGTCCCGCACCACGAGATCGTTGGTGGGATCGAGGTCGACCCAGCCCAGCGCCGGACCGAGCCAGCAGCCGACCCAGGCGTGGCTGGCATCCGCGCCCACCCGGCGCTTCCGCCCGGGCGGCGGCCGCGTGCGCAGGTAGCCGGAGACATAGCGCGCCGGCAGGCCGAGCGCGCGCAGCCCCGCGATCATGAGATGGGAAAAATCCTGGCAGACGCCGGCGCGGGCCGCGAGCACGCGGGAGACCGGGGTCGCGATGTCGGTGGCACCCGGGCGGAAGGTGAAGTCGCGCCTGATCCGGGCATTGAGGTCGAGGAGCCCGGCCAGCACCGGCCGGCCAGCCCAGAAACTCGGTGCCGCATAGGCGCCGACCGCGGCATCGGCCGGCGCCATGGCGCTCGGGAAACGGAACTCCGCCGCCTGCCAGGCCGCCTCCCCGCCGGCTGCCGCCGTCGCGGCGACGCTCTCCCAGGCAAGCGTCGCGTCGGCGGCCGGCGGCGGCGCGAAGCCGACCTCGACCTCCGCCTCCGCCGTCACCTCGAACTCGGCATGCGCGCCTTCGAGAAACAGGCGGGTCACCGTATTGCCGAAGTGATCGAGGCCCGCCGTCTGCCGCGCGGCTTCCGGCCGGGTCCGCAGCCCGGCCGCGATCACCCGCTGCCCGGGCAACGCACGCGGCGTGAGATGCAGCACATGCGTCGCCAGGTCGACGGGGCTCGCATAGGAATAGCGGGTGACGTGGCGCAGCCGGTAGATCACGCCGCCCCCTTCAGCGCCGCGAGCTCGGCGCCGAGTGCCTGGGCTTCCGGCAGCAGCGCGAACCAGCGGCGCGCGATGCCGTCCGAGAGCTCGCCGAGGCTCTCATGCATGGCGGCGAGCCGCGGCGGCAGCAGGGTCGCCGCCTCGGCCTGGCGGGATGCGGCCGCGACCTCGCCGGCCATGGCGCGGGCCTCGGCCAGCACCGCGCCGATCGCGGCCGGCAACCCGGCGTCGCCGGCGCCGCCGAGCTTGGCCAGGGCATCCCGCAGCGCGAGCAGCTGGAAGGCGAGGCTGCGCGGATTGCCCTCCTCCGCGAGCACCAGGTCGAGCACCGGCGCCGGCTGCAGCACGGTCACGTAGCGGCTGCGATAGGTGATGACGGAATCCCGAAGCTCGAGGGCCAGGCGGAGGCCGGGCTCCAACCGCGCCGGCTGCGTCGCCGCCAGCGGCTCGGCGAGCAGCACCGCGAGTTCGGCGGTGATGGCGCGCGCCCGTTCCAGCCGTCGCCCGAGATCGAGGAACAGCCGGCCGCCGCCCTGCACCATGTTCTCGGCGGCGAACCCCGAAACCATGGCGGAGAAGACCAGCACGCCGCCGAGCGCTTCCGAGAGCTGCGCGAGCGCCCGCGGGTTCTCGCCGCGCTTCGCCGGCACGGCGGCGAGTGCGGCCAGCAATTCCCTGAGCGCGTGGCTGGAGGCGGCGTACATCTCGCCGGTCAGGCGGTCGCGCAGCAGCTCCAGCATGCGGCCGACCTGGCCGGTGAGTTGCATCAATGCACCGTCGCGCATGCCGTCGCGCATGCCGTCGCGCATGCCGTCGCGCGCGCCGTCGCGGCGGAGCAGTGCCATGAGGGCGCGCGCGAAGGCCGGCGTGCCGACCGCCAGCGCCGCTTCCTCCTCCACCAGGTAATGGGCGTGGAGGCAGCGCGCGAGCGTCTGCAGCGAGGCCGTCTCCCGCGCCGAGAGCGAGGCGCGTTCCAGCCGCGCGGTCACCGCGCGCAGCAGCCGCGCCGCACCCTCGAGGCGCTCCAGGTAACGGCCGAACCAGAAGAAGTTGTCGGCGGCACGCGACGGCAGCTCCCCGCTCGGGCGGCGGATCGGCAGCACGGTCGCCGGCAGCGCCGCGGGGCCGCGAACCTCGCCGGCCTCCTCGCTCGCGACCCAGACATCCTTGGCGAGCGCCCGGCGCGGCAGCCGCCCGGTCAGCGCATCCTCCGGCGCCAGCGCGCGGGCGAGGCCGCCCGGCAGCGCTGCCCAGCCATCGCCCTGGCGCACCAGGAACAGGCGCAGCACGATCGGGCGCGGCGCGAAGCCCTCCGGCCCGAGGCAGGGCGCGACCGAAGGCGGCAGCGCGAGCGAGGCCGCATGCTCGGCCGGCGTCGCCGCCGCGCGGTCGAGCAGCGCCTGCCGCGCCGCCGGCGTCAGCTCCGCGAGCGGCACCGGCGGCGCGACGCCGTCGAGCGCCGGGCGCAGCAGCCAGCGCACGGGATCGCGGACGACCGCCCCCATCGCGTCGGGCTCGCCGAGCCAGCGGGTCGGCACGCCCGGGAGCAGCAGCGGACCGGCGCCGAGTGCGACCGCCACCGCCGGCAGGAAGGCGCCGATCGCCGGCGCTTCCGCCATGTCGCTGCCGGGCGCATTGGCGATGACGAGGGCGCCGGCGCGCGCCGCATCGATCAGCCCGGGGACGCCCTGCGCCAGTGCATCGCCGGCTTCGAGCTCCAGCGGGTCGAGGCTGCTGCCGTCCTGGCGGCGGAGCAGCACGTCGACCCGGCGCAGGCCGCCCAAGGTTTTCAGGAAGACGCCGCCGTCGCGCGCGGTCAGGTCGCCGCCTTCGACCAGCGTGCACGACAGCTCGCGCGCCAGCACCACATGCTCGAACCAGAAGGCGCTGCGAGGCCCGGGGCTCAGCAGCACCAGGCCGGGATTGCCGTCGCCGCTTGGCGCCAGGCGCTGCAGCTCCGCCTGCCAGGTGTCGAAGAAGGGCCGCATGCGGCGCAGATGCCGGGCGCGGAAGACCTCCGGCAGCACGCGCGACAGCGCGCGCCGGTTCTCCAGCGCATAGGCCATGCCGTGCGGCGCATTGGTGCGGTCGGCGATCACCCGCCATTGCCCGTCCGGGCCGCGGATCAGGTCGGCGGCATAGAGCTGCAGGTGCGACGCCTGCCGCAGCCCGCGGCAGGGGCGGAGGAAGCCGGCATTCGCGAAGACCAGCGCCGGCGGCAGCACGCCGCGGGCGAGCAGCTCCTGCGGCCCATACACATCGGCGAGCATGGCCTCGATCACCGCGGCGCGTTGCGCCAGCCCGGCTTCGAGGGCCAGGAATTCCGCCGCCGGGATCGGCAGCGGCACCGGGTCGCAACGCCAGGCGGTCGCCGCCGCCCCGGGCAGCAGGGCAGAGACGCCTTCCTCGGCGAAGTGGCGGTCGAGAAAGGCACCGCGCTCCGCGAGCGCCTCCGGCCCCAGGCCGGCGAGCGTGCCGAGCAGGTCCTGCCAATGCGTCCGCACCCCGCCGCGGCCATCGGCCATCTCGTCCCGGGCCGCGGGCACGGCAGGATCGGCCATCATCATCCGAGCCGTCGGAGGTCGAGGGTGCGCGGCGTGTCGCGGGCGATGGCGGGCTGCGGCTCCGGCGCCGGTCCCGGGGTATGGCCATGCGGCCAGAAGCGGATGCGGCGCCGCGCCTCCGCCTCGTTCGCATTGACCGGGCGCGTCTGGTAGTTGCGCCCGCCCGGATGCGCGACGTGGTGGGTCAGGCCGCCGATGCTGCGCCCGGTCCAGCGGTCGTGGATGTCGAGCACGACCGGCGTCTGCACCGGCACCGCCGGATGCAGCGCGGAGTAAGGCGCCCAGGCCTTGAAGCGGATGCCGGCGACGTACTCGCCCTCGCGGTCGGTGGCCGAGAGCGGCAGCGCATGGCCGTTGCAGGCAAGCGCATAGCGCTCCTGCTGGAAGCCGGTGACGCGCGCCTGCAAGCGCTCCGCGCTGCTGTCGACGTAGCGCGCGGTGCCGCCTGCCGCCGGCTCCTCTCCCAGCACGTGCCAGGGCTCCAGCGCGTGCCGCAGCTCGAGCTGCATGCCTTGTGTCGCGGTTATGCCGATCACCGGGAAGCGGAACTCGACATGCGGCGCGAACCAGTCGGGCGAGAGCGGATAGCCGAGGCTGCCGAGCTCCTCCAAGGCGTCGCGGAAATCCTGCTCGACGTAGTGCGGCAGCATGAAGTCGTCATGGATGCGGGTGCCCCATTTGATCAGCCGCCGCGCATAGGGCTTCTCCCAGAAGGCGGCGATCGCGGAGCGCAGCAGCAGCGCCTGGGCGGCCGACATCCGCGCATGCGGCGGCATCTCGAAGGCGCGGTATTCGACGAGGCCGAGCCGCCCGGAGGCGGTTTCCGGCGCGTAGAGCTTGTCGATGCAGAATTCCGTCCGGTGGGTGTTGCCGGTCATGTCCGCCAGGATGTTGCGGAACAGCCGGTCGACCATCCAGGGCGGCGTCTCCTTGTAGGGCTGCACCTGCGCGAAGGCCGCCTCCAGCTCCGCCACCATGTCCTGCCGCGCCTCGTCGATGCGCGGATGCTGGCTGGAGGGACCGATGAACAGGCCGCTGAACAGATAGGAGAGGCTCGGGTGGTTGTGCCAGAAGCCGAGCAGCGACTTCAGCAGGTCGGGGCGGCGGAGGAACGGGCTGTCGGCGGGCTCGGCCGCGCCCATCACCAGGTGATTGCCGCCGCCGGTGCCGACATGGCGCCCGTCCAGCATGAATTTTTCCGAGGCGAGCCCGACCTGCCGCGCTTCCTCGTAGAGCGACTCGGTGCGGGCGACGTGTTCCGGCCAGTTCGCGGCGGGGTGGATGTTCACCTCGATCACGCCGGGATCGGGGGTGACGGAGAAGCTCGCGAGGCGCGGATCGCGCGGCGGCTGATAGCCTTCCAGCACCACCTTGCGCCCGGCATCCGCCGCCGTCGCCTCGATCGCGGCGACGAGGTCGAGCCAGTCCTCGGCGGCGGGGATCGGCGGCAGGAAGACGTGGATCTTCCCGTCACGGCTCTCGACCGTGAGCGCGGTGCGCACTTCGTCGGGATCGTCGCTCTCGCCGATGGCGGGTGCCGCCTGCGGCTGCGGGCGGAGATCGGGCGTGAGCCCCTCGCCCAGGCGGAAGCGGTCGAAGGCGCTGCGCGCGGGAAAGGGTTCGCGCTTGTCGAAGGGATCGCGCTCGAAATCGCCTTCGACCAGCGCCGGGTCGATCCAGGGCAGGCTGTCGAGCGGCAGGCGCAGCCCGATCGGGCTGTCGCCCGGTAGCAGGAACAGCACGCCGTCGCGGAAGAACCACTGGCTCGATTGCCAGCGCCGCGCGCCGCCATCGATCACGCGGCGGAGCGGCAGCACCGCGCCGACCGAAGAAGCGAGGCCCTGGTCGAACACGCGGGCGAGCCGCGCACGCTCCAGCGGGTCGCGAAGCTTCGCATCCTCCGCGATCACATTGGCGGGCAGGCGCTTCTCCCGCCAGAGGTAATAGTGGACGTCCTCATGCGCCGGCGCGACCAGCGAGGGGTCGACCTGCAGCCGCTCCGCGAGCGACTGCGCAAAGCGCATCGCATCCTGGGCCGTCGCCGTGTCCGTGTCCTCGTCGGCGGCGAGCAGCCCGGCGTCGCGCCACACCGGCTGCCCGTCGCGGCGCCAATGCGCGTGGATCGCCCAGCGGGGCAATTGCTCGCCCGGATAGTGCTTGCCCATCGCGTATTGCAGCGCCGCCCCCGGCGCCCAGAGCGGCGTCAGGCGGCGGATCAGCTTGCCGGCATACCCCCGCTTGGTCGGGCCGAGCGCATCGGTGTTCCATTCCGCGGCATCGAAATCCGCGTTGGCGATGAAGGTCGGCTCGCCGCCCATGGTCAGGCGCACGTCGTGCTTCGCGAGCGCGCGGTCGACCGCGGCGCCGCGCGCCAGGATGTCCTGCCAGATGGCGTCCGTGTAGGGCTTCGTCACGCGCGGCGTCTCGCGGATGCGGGTGACCGTCATCGCGAAATCGAAGCTGGTCTCCGCCTCCTCGACGCCGCCGGTGATCGCGGCGGCCGATTGCGGCTCGGGGCTGGCGGCGAGCGGGATATGGCCCTCGCCGGCCATCAGGCCGGAGGTGGCGTCGAAGCCGATCCAGCCGGCGCCGGGAATGTAGACTTCGGCCCAGGCATGCAGGTCGGTGAAGTCGGCCGTCGGTCCTTCCGGCCCGTCGAGCGGCTTCACGTCGGCGACCAGCTGGATCAGGTAGCCGGAGACGAAGCGCGCCGCGTAGCCGAGATGCCTGAGCGCATGCACCAGCAGCCAGGCGCTGTCGCGGCAGGAGCCGCGGGCATTGCCGAGCGTCTCCTCCGGCGACCAGACGCCGGGCTCCATGCGCACGACATAGGCAATGCGCTCGGCCAGCATGCGGTTGATGTCGACCAGCATGTCGACGCTGTTGCGCGGCACGCGCGGGATCTCCGCGAGGAAGGCCGCGAGCATCGGCCCCGCATGGTCGACGCGGCGATAGGGTGCGAGTTCCTGCTCCAGCAGCGGGTCATAAGCGAAGGGCCAGGTCTCGGCGGCCGGCTCGACGAAGAAGTCGAAGGGATTGATGGTCGCCATGTCGGCGACGAGGTCGACGGTGATGGCGAAATGCGTCACCCGCTCCGGGAAGACGATGCGGGCGAGGAAATTGCCCTGCGGGTCCTGCTGCCAGTTCAGGAAGTGGCCGGCCGGTTCGATCGTCAGCGCGTAGGAGAGGATCGGGGTGCGGGCGTGCTGGGCGGGGCGCAGCCGCACGATCTGGGGGCTGAGTGCCACCGCGCGGTCGTAGCGGTAGCTGGTCCTGTGGTTCAGGGCGACGTGGATCGACATGGACGACAGGCTCCGGGGGTGTGACTGCCCACCGGGGAGGCAAGTTCCGTGCCCGGGCAGGGAGGAAGGACCCGGACTATGCCAGAAGCAGCGGCATGCGGAAGCGCCCGCCCCATCGCCGGGGCGGGCGCACCAGCGGTATACTTACACCGCTTCCTTCAGCTCCTTGGCGGGGCGGAAGGCGACCTTCTTGCTGGCCTTGATCTTGATCTGCTCGCCGGTGGCCGGGTTGCGGCCCATGCGCGCCGGGCGCGCCTTGACCTGCAGGATGCCGAGGCCGGTCAGGCGGATCTTCTCGCCCTTCTTCAGGCGCTTGGTCACGGTGTCGACCAGGTCGTTCAGCATCGCCTCGGCGGCGCGCTTCGACAGCTCGTGCGATTCGGCGAGGCCGGCCGCGAGCTGCTTCAGGGTAACGGTCGGGATGGCCTTGGCTTTCGCCGCGGCGGGGGCCGGCGCCGCCGGCTTCTTGGCTGCCATGTCGAGTGTGGCTCCTCATTGGTCGGCGATCGCCTGTGGCGACCTGCACGGGGGTTTCAGCGCCGCGACCGGCGCGGCGTATTGCGTGCTGCCGAAAATCCCCAAAAACAAGCCTTTTCTGCATCGAGCGCGCAAGAAACCCGCCAAGCACGGGGGTTTGTGGCCGCGACGCCCGATTCGGGGCCGGCTACGGGGCGGTCGCGGTCGCGGGCAAGCCCCGCGAAGCGGCCCGAATCGGGCGTTGCGCGAGGGCGGCGCCGGCCGCGAGCGGCAGCAGCCAGGCGAGTCGCGCCGAGTAGCGCGGATGCACGCTGCCGCCGAAGCCGATCGCCAGCGCATTGGCGGCGTAGCCCGCCAGCACGATGGCGAGCAGCAGGCGCACGACAGGCGGCCGCGACGTCGCCAGCAGCCAGGGCGCGAGCAGCAGGCCGAGAAGCGCCGCCGGCACCGGCAGCAGCGTCACCCAGTGCTCGGCGACCTCCTCCCGCAATTGCCGGGAGGCGAGTGCCGCCCGCATCGCGGCCTCACCGAGCAGCGGCGCCAGGCGCGGGGCGAAGATCTCCATCAGCTCCTGCTCCAGCCCGTCGCCGGCGCGGACCGCCACGGTTTGGCGGGCGGCACGGCCGAGCGAGGCCGCGACCCAGTCCGGCCAGAACGCGCGGAGCGTCGCCGGATTGGCGATCCGCATCTCCGGCGAGGCGGCGAAGAAATCGCCCTCCGGCCGCAGCGGCGATTGCGCGTGCCAGAGGAACTCGTCGGCATTCCACAGCATCATCGGGCGCGCCGCACAGAGCAGCGGCAGCGCCGGATCGGGGCAGCGTCGCGCGAGCCAGCGTTGCAGCAGCCCGTCGCCGGCGAGCCGCGCCGCCAGGAACACCTCGCCGCCACGGGTGTATTCGGCATGGCCCGAGAGCATGCGGTTGGCGCCGACGACCGCGCCCATGCCGGCCAATGCGACGACGCCCGCCAGCAGCGCGCGGCGCCAGGGCGCCAGGCGCAGCAGGGCGGCAGCGGCGGCGGCCGCAAGCAGCACCGGCAGATGCGTCAGGTGGCTGGCGGCGGCGAGGGCGACGATCGCCGCCGCCGCGACGAGCCGCCATCCGCCGGCGCCGGCCAGCATCAGGAACAGCGCGAGCAGGCCAGGCGCGGTCAGCGCATCCGGCATCGCGTAGCTTGCCGCCCAGCCGGCGCTGGTCAGCATCGCGACCCCGGCGCCCGCGAGGAAATGGCCGCGGAGTGTCAGCGCCGGCAGCGCGACCGCCAGCGCCGCATGCAGCGCCCAGGCGGTCAGCGCCGCCTGCATCAGGATCACCGGCCAGAAGCTGCCGGCCGCGAGCGCCGGCAGGCCCGCGAAGGCGCCGTAGCCGAGCGCCCGGATCGGGCGGCCGCCGGGGTCCAGCATCATCGCCGGGAAGTCGAGCGTGTCGGAGAAGATCAGCGGCGCGCCGTTGAAGACCGCCGGCCACAGCAGCAGGAAGGCGGTCGCAACGATGGCGGTCCAGCGCAGGGTCACGGCCTCCCGCCATTGTTTCGTCGTGCGGCCTCGCATGATGGCACGGCCTCGGCCAGATTGGGGGCATGATCGCGCCCACCATCCTCTGGTTCCGCCAGGACCTGCGCCTGGCCGACAACCCCGCCCTCCGCGCCGCCATGGCGGCCGGGCCGGTGCTGCCGGTCTACGTGCTGGACGATGCCGCGGCCGGCCACTGGACGCCGGGCGGCGCCTCCCGCTGGTGGCTGCACCACAGCCTGGCGGCGCTTGCGGGCGACCTGGAGGCGCATGGCGCCGGGCTGCTGCTGCTCCGCGGCTCGGCCGAGACGCTGATCCCGGCGCTTGCGGCCGAAACCGGCGCGGCTTCGGTCGAGGCCGGGCGCCTCTATGCGCCCTGGGCGCGGCAACGCGACCAGCGGGTGGCGGACGCGCTGCAGGGCGTCGGCAGCAAGCTCTCGCTCCACACCTCCTCGGTGCTCGCCGAGCCGCACCGGATCCGGAGCGGCTCCGGCACGCCCTATGCCGTCTTCACGCCCTTCTCCAGGGCGATCCTGGCGCTCGGCGATCCGGAGCCGGCCTTGCCGAAGCCGCGCCGGATCGACGCCGCCAGCCATCGCCAGACGGGCGATCGGCTCGAGGATTGGGGCCTGCTGCCGAGGCTCGACTGGGCGCGCGAATTCCCCGCGGTCTGGCAGCCGGGCGAGGCCGGCGCCGCGGCCAGGCTGCGTCGCTTCGCCGACGCCGTCGCCGGCTATGCGGAGGATCGCGACAGGCCCGGGCTCGAAGCCACCTCCCGCCTGTCGCCGCATCTGCATTGGGGGGAGATCTCGCCGCGGCAGGTCTGGCACGCGGCGCGGGACGCCAGGGCGGGCAAGGGCGTCGAGGTCTTCATCAAGGAGGTGATCTGGCGGGAGTTCTCCTGCCACCTGCTCTGGCACCGGCCGGAACTGCCGGAGACGCCGCTGCGGGAGGAGTTCGCCCGGTTTCCGTGGCAGCCCGACGCCCGCCATCGCCGCGCCTGGGAGAAGGGCCTGACCGGCTACCCGATCGTCGACGCCGGCATGCGCCAGCTCTGGCGCACCGGCTGGATGCACAACCGGGTGCGGCTGATCACGGCGAGCTTCCTGATCAAGCACCTGATGCAGCCCTGGCAGGACGGCGCCCGGTTCTTCTGGGACACGCTGGTCGATGCCGACCTCGCGAGCAACAGCCAGAACTGGCAATGGGTGGCGGGCTGCGGCACCGATGCCGCGCCCTATTTCCGGGTCTTCAACCCGATGCTGCAGGGCAAGAAGTTCGACCCCGAAGGCGCCTATGTCCGTGCCTTCGTCCCAGAGCTCGCGGCGTTGCCGGACGAGCATATCCAGGCACCCTGGGAAGCGCCGCCGGAGGTGCTGGAGAAGGCCGGCATCCGGCTCGGCCGCGACTACCCGGCGCCGATCGTCGACCACCAGGAAGCGCGGAACCGGGCGCTCGAGGCCTTCCAGGCGCTGCGTGCGTGAGCCTGACGCGGGATACGCTCCGCGCCCGCGGTTTCGTGGGGCTCCGTATCCTCGGCGACGTGCATGGCGATGCGGCCGCCTTCGACGCCGCCTGTGCGGGAGCGGCGGCGGCGCGGCTCTTCGTCGTGCAGTTGGGCGACCTGACCGACCACGGCCCGGACAGCCCGGCGGCGCTCCGCCGCGCCTTTGCGCTGCTGGATGAGGGCGCCGGGCTGTTCCTGCTCGGCAACCACGACCACAAGCTGCGGCGGGCTCTGACCGGGGCCGCGATCCGCATCGATCCGGCGGGGCTCGGGGAAACGCTGCTCCAGATCGAGGCAGCGCCGGACGCGCCGGAGCTGAAGGCGCGCGCGATCGCGGCGATCGCCGCCGCGCCGGCCTGGCTGCGGGCGGGCCCGTCCCTCTTCGTCCATGGCGGCTATCACGACGCGATGCTGCACCGGCTGCCGCAGCCCGATGCCGGCGCCCGCAAGCCGGAGGGTGCCGTCACCCGCGCCCTGTTCGGCGAGGTCACCGGCCGCATCCGCGCCGATGGCTTCCCGGAGCGGCTGCACCGCTGGGTGGACCGCATCCCCGAAGGCCTCACCGTCTATTGCGGGCATGAATGCCGCAGCAGCGACGGCAGGCCCCTGGTGCAGCAGGGGGCCGCCGGCGGCCGCGCGATCTTCCTCGACACCGGCGCCGGCAAGGGCGGGCACCTGAGCTGGATCGACCTGCCTTTGTAAATCGCCCTCAGACGCCGGGCGGGGCGCATCCGCGCCCCTTGGCTTCGCCGCATTCGCGGCCTCGGATCGGTCAAGTGAACCGATCCGTTTGTCTCACCAGAGCGCCGGATTGCGCAGCATCGCCGCGATGCGGGTGGCGGCCACGTCCAGCAGCGCTTCCCCCTTCTCGGCCGTCGCGGTGCGGGCGTCCCCGATCACGCCGCTTTGGGTGATCGCGCGGAAGGAGCGGCGGCGGTACAGCGCCGAGGGCTGGCCCTCGACCCTGGTCGTGAAGGGGCCATGCGCCTCCGCCAGGTGCTCCCGTCGCAGGCTTTCGGGCGAGAGCGCCATGACCATCGAGGTCTCCGCCTCGCAGGCATGCATCACGCCCGCCTGGCGGTCGAGGAGCGGCGCGAAGGCATCGCCGAGCATGTGCCAGTAGGTGCCGGCAGCGACCGCGATGCCGAGCTCGGTCGCGCATTCGGCGGCGGCGACCGCGACCGCCTCGGCATTGCCGCCATGGCCGTTCAGCAGCATGACCCGCTTGAACCCGCAGCGCGCGGCGGAGCCGACGACGCCGCGGAGCACGGCCGCGAAGGTCGCGTAATCGAGGGTGACGGTGCCGCCGAACTCCATGTGGTGCTCAGCGAGGCCGGTCCAGACGCAGGGGGTGACCACCACCGGCTCCCCGGCGGCGGCGATGATCGCGGCGGTGCGCGAGGCGACCCCGGTCGCGCAGAGGATGTCGACCCCGGTCGCGAGATGCGGGCCGTGCTGCTCCAGCGAGGCTACGGGGATGATGACCAGGGCGCCGGCGGCGGCCTGCGCATTGAGCTCGGCGGCGGTCAGCCGCATCCACTCGGTGGTTTCCGGCATGCCCTGCCCCTTCTGTTCCCGGCCCATGCTGCACCCCGTCCGCCGGGCGGGACAGCGGCGGCAAGGCATGGCAGGATAGCCGCCCATGCGACAGTTGCTTCTGCTGCGGCACGCCAAATCCTCCTGGGACGATCCGCAGTTGCCCGACCATGCGCGGCCGCTGAACGCGCGCGGCCGCCGGGCCGCCCATGCCATGGCCCGCGCCATGCACGAGCTCGGCCTGGCGCCGGACGTGGTGCTGGTCTCCTCCGCCCGCCGCACCCTCCAGACGCTGGAGGCGCTCGGCAGCCTGCCCGACGCCCCGATCGTGACGCCGATGGACGACCTCTATCTGGCACCCTGGACGCGGCTTCTGGACACGCTGCGCGCGGTGCCGGAGACGGCGCGGAGCGCGCTGCTGATCGGCCACAATCCCGGCCTGCACGACCTGGCGCTGGCGCTTGCCGGACCGGCCGCGACCGCCGCCGCCTCGCCGATGGCGCGGCGCCTGGCGGAAGCCTATCCGACCGGCGCCCTCGCCGAGTTCTCGGTGGCGCTGCCCTGGCGGCTGCTGGGCGATGGCGGCGGGCGCCTGGTGCGCTTCATGCTGCCCGCCGACCTTCCCGAGATGGCTGCCTGAGCCCATGAACACCCGCGCCGGCAGCGACCTGCCGCCCCCCGAGACCGCACCGCCGCCGGTGGTGCCCGAGCCGCCCCCTGCCCCGCCGCCGCTCACGCTCGAGCTCGCGATCCCGGCCGAAGACGCGCCGCGCCTGACCCGGCTGCCGGCGATCGGCTCCCGTCGCACGGGCCGCAGCCGCGGCGGCGCCGAGACGCTGATCTGGTTCGACACGCCGCAGGGCGCGCTGGCGGCGGCGGGGCTCGCGCTCGAACAGGGTTCGCCCCGCAGCCCCCGGAAGCTGCTGGTCACCCTGCCGCCGGAAGGCACCGCCTGGCATCCGGGGCTGCCGCCGGCCATGGCCGCCGAGGATGCGATGCCGGCCGCCGCCGCCGAGGCGCCGCTGGTGGCGATCGCCGCCTTCCACGGCCGCAGGCTCGGCTTCACGCTCTCGGACCCCGCCGGCGAGGTCGATGTGGTCCTTCGGACCGGCAAGCTCCGCGCCGTCGCCGACGAGCATCCGGTGGCGCGGCTGACGCTGACCGGCCCGGCGGCCGCGGTGCTGGCAATCACGGCGGAGATCGCGGCCGAGCTCCCGGCGCTGCCGCCGGCCGCGGCGCTGGCCGAGGAAGCCCGCGCCATCGCCCAGGGCGACGCCCCGCGGCCGCGGCGGAAGGGCGCCCCCGATCCAGGCGGCGCCGAGACCGTCGAGGAGGCTTTCGCGCTCGCCGTCGGGCACCTGTCCGAGGTGGTGCTGGCGCTCGCCCCGAAGGCGCGTGCCGATGCCGGACCGGACGCCGTGCACCAGATGCGGGTCGGGCTGCGGCGCCTCCGCTCGGTGATGAAGCTGTTCCGCAAGGCGGCGGATGGGCCGGTGCCGAAGGCGCTCGAAGCCGGGCTCAAGACGCTGCTCGGCTTCCTGGGCCCGGCGCGGGACTGGGATGTCTTCACCCTCGGCATCGGGCGCGCGATCGGCGAGGCGATGCCGGAGGAGCGCGCCGTCGCGGCGCTGCTGGAAGCGGCCGAGGGCCGGCGCCAGGCCGCCTATGCGGCGCTCGAGCGCTATCTCGCCTCGCCCGAGTATCGCCGCCTGGCCTGGGACATGACCGGCTTCGTCGCCGCCGCCCGCTGGCGGGATGGCGCCTCGCCGGAGGCGCTCGCCGTCCTCGCGGCGCCCTTGAAACCCTTCGCCGGGGCGCTGCTCGAGAAGCGCTGGGCCGGGCTCGCAGAGGATGGCGCGGCCATGGCGGAGATGGATGACGAGCGGCTGCACGAGATGCGCCTCGACGCCAAGCGGCTGCGCTACACGGCGGAACTCTTCGCGCCGCTCTGGGCCGGGCGGCGGGCGCGGCGCTTCCTGAAGCGCCTCGCGGCGATGCAGGAAGCGCTTGGCCTCGCGAATGATGCGGTGGTCGCGGGCGGGCTGGCGGGAAGCCTCGCGAATGGTCGCGCCGAACGCGCCTATGCCATTGGAATCGTGACCGGATGGGCACGCGCGCGGGTCGGGCGGGTGCGCCGGGAAGCATCACAAACCTGGGATGAGCTTGACGCTACGGGGTCCTTCTGGTAGCGGCGCCGAGTCTGTTTTCTACCGGGAGCAGGGGTTTTCCGAAGCTCCGCTCCATCGTTTTGGGCCGCCTCCGCGAATGACCTTGCCGAGACGCCGCATCTTCAAGCCGGCCCGTTCCTACCGCATCGGCGGCGGGTTGCTGGCGGTGCTCGGCCTCGCGGGCCTCGGCTCCGCGATCGTCGCGATCGGCCTGCCCACCAACCTGTTCGGCTCTGCGCCGCGCGAGAGCGAATGGCGGGCGGATGCGCATGAGGTGCGGATCGTCGATGGCGAGACGCTGCGCCTCGGCGACCGCGTGCTGCGGCTCTCGGGCGTCGCCGCGCCGGAGCGCGGCCAGGCCTGCCGGGATGCGCGCGGCGGCGGCTTCGATTGCGGCGATGCGGCGGCGGCCGAGCTGGCGCGGCTGGTCGGCGGCCATGGCCTGACGTGCCGCATGCAGGGGCGCGACAGCTACGGACGGGGCCTCGGCGTCTGCACCGCGGCGGCGACCGAGCTCAACGCGGCGCTGGTCGGCAGCGGCTGGGCGATCGCCTCCGGCCGCGACCAGGTGGACCTCCGCCCGCAACAGGCGGAGGCGCGACGTCAGTCGCGCGGCCTCTGGGCCGCAGCCTCGGCGCCGCCCGGCTGGCGCTGACCGCCCGGCGCCTTCGGGCGACCGATTGCGGCGTTGCGTGACAGCGCGTTCATGCGCGTGCCGTCATCGCCGGGGCGGTTTGCCAAACCCATGGGGCTCCTCATATCTTGCGCTGCATCATGCCAGGGCGCAGCGACGCTCCGGCACATTCGCAAAGCTTTCCTGCTGAGGAACGACGCCATGAGCAATCCGGCCACCGGATCCGTCACCCTGACGCTCGACGGCAGCAACCGAAGCGTGTCCCTGCCGCTGCTCGGCGGCACGCTCGGGCCGCAGGTGGCCGATATCCGCAAGCTCTACAACGAGCTCGGCATCTTCACCTTCGACCCGGGCTATGGCGGCACTGCCGCCTGCGACAGCAGGATCACCTATATCGACGGCGACGAGGGGGTGCTGCTCTATCGCGGCTACCCGATCGACCAGCTCGCCGAGCGGAGCGACTTCATCGAGATCGCCTACCTGCTGATGAACGGGGAGCTGCCGAACGCCGCGCAGCTCAAGGAATTCGACACCGGCGTCACGCGGCACACCATGCTGCACGAACAGATCCGGAGCTTCTTCCAGGGCTTCCGCCGCGACGCGCACCCGATGGCGGTGATGTGCGGGGTGGTCGGCGCACTGGCCGCCTTCTACCATGACAACCTCGACATCCACGATCCGGAGGTCAGGCGCATCGCCGCCTTCCGGCTGATCGCCAAGGTGCCGACCATCGCCGCCTGGGCCTACAAGTATTCGATCGGCCAGCCCTTCGTGTATCCGCGGAACGACCTCGGCTACGCGGCCAACTTCCTCTATATGCTGAACTCGGTGCCGGCCGAACCCTATGAGGTCAGCCCGATCCTGGCCCGCGCCATGGACCGCATCCTGGTGCTGCACGCCGATCACGAGCAGAACGCCTCGACCTCGACGGTCCGGCTCGCGGGTTCGACCGGCGCCAACCCCTTCGCCTGCATCGCCGCCGGCATCGCCGCCCTCTGGGGCCCGGCGCATGGCGGCGCCAACGAGGCGGTGTTGAAGATGCTGGGCGAGATCGGCCATGCCGACAACATCCCGGCTTTCATCGCCAAGGTGAAGGACAAGAACTCCGACGTGAAGCTGATGGGCTTCGGCCACCGGGTCTACAAGAACTTCGACCCGCGCGCGAAGATCATGAAGGAGACCTGTCACGAGGTGCTGGGCGAGCTCGGCATCAAGGACGAGCCCCTGCTGGACCTGGCGATGGAGATGGAGCGGATCGCGCTGTCGGACGACTACTTCATCAGCCGCAAGCTCTATCCGAACGTCGATTTCTATTCGGGCATCATCCTGAAGGCGATGGGCATCCCGACCAGCATGTTTACGGTGATCTTCGCCGTCGCCCGCACCGTCGGCTGGGTCAGCCAGTGGAAGGAGATGATGGAGGACCCGTCCCAGCGCATCGGCCGCCCGCGCCAGATCTACACCGGCGCCGGCACCCGCGACTTCGTGCCGCTCGACAAGCGCGGCTGAGGCCGCGCGGGACGGCCTGCGGAGACGACCGGCAGGCCATTCCGATCTCGGTATGATGATCGCGGCCGGCCTTCCAACCGCGGGGCCGGCCGCTTATCATTGCGTCGTCGTCCGGTCCGGAGAGCCTGCCTTGCCGATGCGATGGCCGCCCGTGTTGGCCAGGCTGCTCGCCAGCCTCGCCCTTCTGTTCGCCGTCCAGGCGCCGCTCGCGGCGCAGGAGGGGCGCGGGATCGCGCTCGAGCGGCGGGTGGCGCTGGTGATCGGCAACCAGGATTACCAGGCGATCCGCAAGCTCGAGAATGCGGTGGCCGATGCCCGCGCCATGGCGCAGCAGCTGCGCGATCGCGGCTTCCAGGTGTTCGACGGCTACGACCTCGATCGCCGCGGCATGAACCGGCTGATCTCGGAATTCGAGGCCTCGCTCGCGGCACGCACCATCGCGGTTGCCTATTTTGCAGGCCATGGCGTGCAGGTCGGCGCCGGCAACGTGCTGATCCCGGTCGACAGCACCGCCCAGTCGGAGCGCGAGCTGACCGAGGACGGCATCCGCCTGGCCGACCTGATGGAGCGCATGGCGGCCGCCAACACCGCCTCCGCCGGCGGCTTCAACCTGCTGATCGTCGATGCCTGCCGGGACAACCCCTTCCGCACCCGTGGCCGCTCGGTCGGCGTCGCCCGCGGACTGACCGCGACCGGCACCAGCGGCGTCATGGTGCTCTATGCGGCCGGCACCAACCAGCAGGCGCTCGACCGGCTCAACCGCGACGACCGCGACCCGAACGGCCTCTTCACCCGGGTGCTGCTCCGGACCATGCGCACCCCGGGCCTGCCGGTGCGCGAGGTGATCGGCCGGGTCCGGACCGAGGTGGCGCAGGCGGCGCGCGGCGTGGGCCACGACCAGACGCCCGCGATCTATGACGAGGCGATCGGCGATTTCGTCTTCACCCCGGCGCCGCCGGCACCGCCTTCGACCGCCGGCACGACCCCGCCGGGACCGCCGGTGCCGACCTTCGACCGCGACGCGCTGGCCTGGCAGTCGATCGCCGGCAGCCGCAACGCCGCCGATTTCCAGGCCTATCTGGAAGCCTTCCCGAACGGCGTCTTCGCGCCGCTGGCGCGCAGCCGGGTCGCCGCCCTCTCCGCCCCCGTCACGCCGCCGCCGATGCCGCAGCCGCCGCCCGAGCGGCGGCAGCAGGAGGCAGCGCTGGCGACCCCGCCCCCGTCGTCGCCCGGCCTGCCGACCGAGAAGCCGCTCGCCTTGCCGCCGCGCGCGACGACCCGCGCGCCGGACGCGCCCGCCGTGCCGCCCGCCACCGCCGGCAAGCCGCCGCCGCTGCCGGCGGCCGCCACCACCCGCGGCGCGGCGCCTGGCGCGGGCAAGCCGCCGCCTCTCTGACGATCCCGCCGGCGCAACCCTGGCATCGCCCTTGCTAGCCCTTGCGAAGCGTCGGGCGCATGGGCAGGAAGTGGCCGGCGCCCGCGGATCGGTGCGGGCAGAGGGGGGTTCGGGACAATGGCCTTCGGATTGACGACGCGGCGCGGGGCACTCGCCATCGGGGGCGCCCTGCTGGCGGCGCCGAACCTCGCCCGCGCCCAGGCGCTGTCGCGGGTGCGCATGACGCTCGACTGGGCCTTCCAGGCGCCCAACGCCTTCGCGCTGACCGCCCGCGACAAGGGCTTCTTCCGCGAAGCCGGGGTCGAGGTCACGATCGACCGCGGCCAGGGCTCGGGCGGCGTGCCGGTGGCGCTCGCGGGCGGCGCCTACGACATCGGCTATGCCGACCTGAACCCGGCGATAAAATTCGCCGCCGAGAATGCCGAGCGCGGCATCGTCGCGGTCGCGGTGCTGCACGACCGCAGCCCGCTCTGCGCCATCGTCCGCGCCGACGGGCCGGTCCGCGTGCCCAAGGACCTGGAGGGCAAGCGCCTCGCGGCGCCGGACTTCGATGCCGGCCGACAGCTGTTCCCCGCCTTCGCCAAGGCCGCCGGCATCGACGCCGCGCGGGTCCAGTTCCAGTCCGTCACCCCGGCGCTCCGCGAGCCGATGCTGGTCAGGCGGGAGGCGGACGGCGTCACCGGCTTCGTCACCACCTCGGCGCTGGCGCTGAAGGGCCTCGGCCTCGCCCACGCCCAGCAGCGGGTGATGATGTATTACGAGCACGGGCTGAACCTCTATGGCGGCGCCATCCTGACCACCCGCGCCTTCGCGGAGCGGAACCCGGCGGCGGTGCGCGGTGCGGTCGCGGCGCTGATCCGCGGCCTCAAGGCGCAGATCGCCGATCCCGCCGAGACCATGGCGATCCTCCGCCGCGTCGAACCGCTGACCGACGTGCCGCTCGAGACCGAGCGGCACCAGATGAACGTGGAGCGGGTGATCGTCACCGATCATGTCCGCTCGAACGGCCTCTCCTCGGTCGACATGGCGCGGCTGCAGGCCGGCATCGTCGCGGTGGAGGAGAGCTACGGCCTGGCGCCGCGGCTACAGGCCAGCACGATCTACATGCCGGACTTCCTGCCGCCGCGCGACGTGCTGACCCTCTGAGCGGCATGAACTTCCGGTTCATGCCGAGCGCCCGAATGGGCGCCGCCGGTAGTCCGGCGAGCCAAGCCCGCGTATGCCGCCGCCCGGCGATTGAGGGCAACGAATGAGACCGTTCGTCGAGATCGACAACGTCGCCATGCGCTATGGCGGCGTCGAAGGGACGCTCGCCCTCGAGGGGACGACGCTGTCGGTCGCGCAGGGCGAATTCGTCGCGGTGGTCGGGCCTTCGGGCTGCGGCAAGTCGACGCTGATGCGCCTGGTCACCGGCCTCTGGCCGGTGACCGAGGGCAGTGTGATCGTCGGCGGGCAGGAAGTGGCAAAACCGCTTTCGGTGGCCGGCATGGCCTTCCAGAACCCGACGCTGCTGCCGTGGCGCAGCATCCTCGACAACGTCATGCTGCCGCTCGAGGTGGTGGAGCCGCACCGGCGGCGCCTTCGCGCCGAACGCGCCGCCTACGAGGCGCAGGCGCGGAGCCTGCTGAAGCTCGTGGGCCTCGAAGGCTTCGAGAAGAAACAGCCCTGGCAGCTCTCGGGCGGCATGCAGCAGCGCGCCAGCCTCTGCCGCGCGCTGATCCACCAGCCGGCGCTCTTGATGCTGGACGAGCCCTTCGGCGCGCTCGACATCTTCACCCGCGAGGATCTCTGGGCGGTGCTGCAGGAGGTCTGGCTGGAGCGGCGGCCGACCGTGATCCTGGTGACCCACGACCTGCGCGAGGCGGTGTTCCTCGCCGACCGCGTGCTTTGCATGTCCTCCCGCCCCGGCCGCATCATCGCGGAGACGGCGATCCCCTTCGCGCGTCCGCGCAGCCTGGAGACCACCTATACGCCGGCGTTCCAGGCGCTGGTCGCGGGCCTGCGCGAACAGATCAACCGCGCCCGCCGCGGCGAGGAGATGGCCGGTGCCGCTTGAATCGCCGCATCCCAAGGACCGCGCCGCAGCGCTGATCGCGGCCGCCCGCCGGCGGCGGGTGCTGCAGGCCTGGCTGCCCTGGATCGTCGTCGTCGCCATGTTCGCGCTGTGGGAGGCGGGCGTGCGCGGCTTCGACGTGGCGGAATTCGTGCTGCCGGCGCCGTCGGCGATCGCCGCCAGCATGGTGAAGTGGTGGCAGCCGATCCTGCAGAATGCCGGGGTGACGCTGCTGACGACGGTGATCGGCTTCGCGCTGGCGATCGTGTTCGGCCTGGCGCTCGGCGTCGCGATCGGCAGCTCGACCTTGCTCTATCACGGGCTCTATCCGCTGCTGATCGCCTTCAACTCGGTGCCGAAGGTGGCCGTGGTGCCGGTGCTGGTGATCTGGTTCGGCGCCGGCGCGATCCCGGCGATCATCACCGCCTTCCTGATCAGCTTCTTCCCGATCGTGGTGAACGTCGCGACCGGCATCGCGACGGTGGAGCCCGAGCTCCGCGACGTGCTGCGGGCGCTGGGCGCGCGGCCCATCGACATCATCCGCAAGGTCGGGCTGCCGCGGGCGATGCCCTATTTCTTCGCCTCGCTGAAGATCGCGATCACGGTCGCCTTCGTGGGCTCGATCATCGCCGAGACGGTCGCGAGCAATGACGGGATCGGCAAGCTGATGATCGTCGCCTCCTCCCGCTTCGACGTGCCGCTGGTCTTCGCCGGGCTGATCGTCACCGGGGTGATGGGCGTGCTGATGTACGCCGTCGCCGCCGCGATCGAGGTGCGCACGACGGGTTGGGCGATGCGGGGGCAGACGGATCCGATGACCCAGGCGCCGGGCGGGTGAGCATCCGCCTGGGCATGATGACGCCGAGCTCCAACACGGTCCTGGAGCCGATGACCGCGCGGCTCCTCGCCGGCACGCCCGGCATCACCGCGCATTTCCAGCGGCTGCGGGTGCTGCAGATCGGGCTCGATCCCGCGCTGTCGGCGCAGTTCGACGCCGCGCCGATGGTGGCCGCCGCCGAGCTGCTGGCGGACGCCAAGGTGCACGCCCTCTGCTGGAACGGCACCTCCGGCGCCTGGCTCGGCATCGAGGCCGATCAGGCGATCGCGGCGGCGGCGACCGCCGCGACCGGCATTCCCTGCACCACCGCGACGCTCGCGCTGCACGATGCGCTGGCGGCCCTCGGTGCCCGCCGGGTCGGCTTGGTCACGCCCTATGTCGCGGAAGTGCAGGAGGCGATCGTCGCCCGGCTGGCGGCGCGCGGCATCGCGACCGTCGCCGAGCGGCATCTGGAGGATCCCGGCAACTACAGCTTCGCCGAGCACGCCGCGGCCCGCGTCGATACCCTGGTGCGGGAGGTGGCCGCGGCGCGGCCGGAGGCGATCGTCATCCACTGCACCAACTTCCGCGGCACCGAGGGTGCGGCCGCGATCGAGGCCGAGACCGGCATCCCGGTGCTCGACAGCATCGCCGTCTCCCTCTGGGGCGCGCTGCGGGCGGCCGGCGCCGATCCCGCGCCGCTCGCCCCCCATGGCCGGGTCTTCACCCTCGGGACGGCTTGACAAGCCTGTCTTGACCCGTCAGGGCCACGCGACCATGTTGCGGCCCGCCCCGCACAGCAAGAGGTCCGATGTCGAAAGAGGATATGATCGAGTTCACCGGCCAGGTGGTTGAGTTGCTGCCCAACGCCATGTTCCGGGTGAAGCTGGACAACGAGCACATGGTGCTCGCGCACACTTCCGGGAAGATGCGCAAGAATCGCATCCGCGTGCTCGCCGGAGACCGCGTGAACGTCGAGATGACGCCCTATGACCTGACCAAGGGCCGCATCACGTTCCGCTACAAGTAGCGCCTGCCATGCGACCGCCGCTGGTGCTCGCCTCCGCGAGCCCGCGCCGGCTCGAGCTTCTGGCCCGCATCGGCGTCACGCCGGACCGCATCGCCGCCACCGATATCGACGAGACGCCGCAGAAGGCCGAGCTGCCGCGGGCGCTGGCCGCGCGCCTGGCGCGCGCCAAGGCCGAGGCCGCCGCGGTGCCGGACGCGCTGGTGCTCGCCGCCGATACGGTGGTGGGCGTCGGGCGGCGCATCCTCGGCAAGCCCGCCGATGCGGCGGAGGCCGAGCGCTTCCTGATGCTGCTGTCGGGGCGGCGGCATCGGGTCACGACCGGGGTCGTGCTCGCGCTGCCGGATGGGCGGCGCCTGTCGCGCCTGGTCGAGACCACGCTCGCCTTCCAACGCCTGACCGCGCAGCAGATCGCGGCCTATGTCGCCGGCGGCGAATGGTCCGGCAAGGCGGGCGGCTATGCGATCCAGGGTGCGGCGGAGGCCTTCGTCCGCTTCCTCTCCGGCAGCCATTCCAACGTGGTCGGCCTGCCGCTGTTCGAGACGGCGCAGCTCCTCAGGGGCGCCGGCTGGCTCAGGCCGTGACCCGGGAGATCAGGGTCAGCGCCTCCCCCGGCGAGGTCCGCACGGCGCTGGTGGAGGATGGTCGCGCCGTCGAGTTCTGGGTGGAGCGCTCAGCGCGCCCGGACGGCGTCGGTGACCTGGTGCGGGCGCGGGTCGCGGCGATCGCGCCGGCGATGGCGGGCGCCTTCTGCACCCTGCCCGACGGCATCACCGGCTTCCTGCCGGAGAGCGAGGCCGGCGCCACGCGGGCGCCGATCGCGAAGCAGGTGAACGAGGGCATGGCGATCGCGGTCCGCATCACCCGCGCCGGCCAGGGCGGCAAGGGCCCGCGACTCTCGGCCCGGCTGACGCCGGAGGAGGCGGGCGTCGCCGCCGCCGCGCCATCGGGCGCGCCGCTGGTGCTGCGGCGCGGGCCGGCGGCGGCACTCCGGCTCGCGGCGCGCTTCGGCGCGGCGCCGATCCTCTGCGACGGTCTGTCGCTGGCCGCCACCTGGGGCGTGACGCCGCTCCGCACGCCGGCCTTCGACGACGAACTGGAAGCGGCCTTCGACGAAGCCTGCGGGCCCGTGGTGCCGCTGCCGGGCGGCGGCCGCCTCAGCATCCACCCGACGCCGGCGCTGACCGCGATCGACGTCGATGCCGGGAGTGCGGCGGGGGGGCGCGGCGATGCGCTCACCACGTTGAACGCGGCTGCGATCGCGGAAGCGGCGCGGCAGATCCGGCTGCGCAACCTGGCCGGCGCCATCCTGGTCGATGTAGCGGGGCTCGCGGCGAAGCAGCGGGCCGGGCTCACCGGTGCCTTCGCCGCGGCGCTGGCGCCCGATCCGCTCGCAAAACTGATCGGCGTGACCGGGCTCGGCCTGTTCGAAATCCAGCGCGCCCGCATCCATGCACCGCTGCACGAGGCGATGGCCGGGCCTTTGCCGGTTGGGCTCGCGGCGCTGCGCCAGGCGGCGCGGGAGGCGGCGTCGCGGGGCGGCGCGGCACTCGCGCTCCGCGCCCCGCCGGCGGTGATCGCGGCGTTGCGCGACCTGCCCGGCGCGCTCGCGGCCTATGCGGAGGGCGCCGGCTTCGGGCTGGCGCTGCGGCCGGATGCGGCGGTGGCCGGCTGGGCGATCGAGGAGGCCAGCGATGGCCGGTGACCGGCGCCCGCGCTGCCCGATCTGCGGCCAGCCGACCCGGCCGGAGGCGCGCCCCTTCTGCTCGCCGCGCTGCGCGCGGGTCGATCTCGGCCGCTGGCTCTCGGGCGATTATGCGGTGCCGGACGACACGCCTCCGGAAGGGGAGGACGAGGCGGAGGAGTGACGCCGGCCCGAACCTGCGCTGCCGGCGAACGGAACGGGTGGACAGGCCCCTGCCCTTCCGCTAATTGGCGCGTCCTCTACCCGGCCCGCCTCGGCGGGCTGGCTTTGGGCCCAGGTAGCTCAGTTGGTAGAGCATGCGACTGAAAATCGCAGTGTCGGTGGTTCGATTCCGCCCCTGGGCACCATTTCTTCCCGCGCGATGCCACCCGCCAACCCATCGCGCCGGTGAGACTGCGCCGCCCTCCACCGCAGCATCTCTCCCCGCATCGCGTCCCGTACCCCTGCTCCCGGCCGGCAACCCGCCAGTCCAGGCGACGTTCGCTCATGGAACGGGATCTGCTCCGGGCCGAGGACGCCGCGATGCCGACAACCACCTTCACGCCCCCGCAAAAGATGGCCGCGAATGCACGCCGTGGCCTCGCGCTGCGGGAAAAATTCAAGCGCGGCGGGACCGCCGTTGGGGTGCGCCGGGCGCGGCAACTCTCCGACCGCCACGACCTCCACGATCGGGACATCAAATCCATCGCGAGCTACTTCGCCAGGCACGCGGTGGACAAGAACGCCGCATCGCATGTCTGGGGCAATGAAGAGGATCCGTCGGCGGGCTATATCGCCTGGCTTCTCTGGGGCGGCGACGAAGGGCGCGACTGGGCATGGAGGAAGCGGGACGAGCTCTGACCCGATCGGCCAAGGCCCGCCGATAGCGGCGAGGCGGCAACAAGCGATGGGCGCTTCGCGCCTGCTTCGACGAATGCGGCACGGCGCCGATCACCGCCGTCACCGGCTCCGAAGTCCTGCAATGGACCATCGTGGAGGATAAGGACGGCAGTTGAAGCTGCCCGGCGGCGGGCCTTTCAGCTTCTCCGCTGCCGCCATTCTCGATCCCGTCACCCTCGGCAATCTCGATCTGCTCCAGCAGGTCGGCGCGATCGACGCGCGGTACGCCTGCCGGTTTGATCTTGCGGGATCGGTGATCCTCGGCGATGTCTGATATTATCGCTCGGGATTATATCGGGAGACGGAAATTTGGCCGGCATCAGTAAAATCGATTTGGATTCCCTTTCCGTCCAGGAGCTCACGGCGCTGATGGCGGCGGCCGAGGCCAAGCGGGCCGAAAAGCTCGCGGAGGCGAAGGCGGACATGCTGGCCAAGTGGCGCGCCGAAGCCGCAGCCGCGGGCATGTCGCTTGATGCTGTCCTATCTGGCGAGGATGCGCCGCAGGACGAGCAGCGGAAGACGCGGAAGGACGCCGGCCTGCCGGTGCCGCCGAAGTTCCGGGGACCGGACGGGCAGCTCTGGTCCGGCCGCGGCCGGCCGCCCGGCTGGCTGCTCGAGGCGGAGGATGGCGGCAAGAGCCGGGAGGATTTCAGGATTTAAGTCGTTTTTCGGACGCACACAAATTCGTGCGGTGAGCCCTCAACCATGGTAAGCCTCACGCAACAAGAAGAATGGCGGGGTCGGGAGGATGGATGGGCAGACGCTTGTGCATTGCGGTCCCTATGGCCGCAGCGTTGTTCTGGAGATGCGCTCGTCCCTCGTGACGCATGCGCACCCGCAGCCACACGTGCTGTTCAAGCTCGGCGGTTCCGACAACAGCTTTCTCGTCGGCCGGGAGCATCACCCGATCACCGGCAGCGAAGCGGTGCTGGTCAATTCCTGGCAGCCGCATGTCTATACGCACGGCGCGGAGCGCGACGAGACGCGGGTGCTCGCCTTCTACCTGGAGCCGGCCTGGATGGAGCAACTGCTCCAGGGCGCCGACATCCGCTTCTCGATGCACCGCGTCGCGCTGGACGGTCCCGGCATCGCGCTGCTGCGCGAGATCCTGGAGGCAGTGCGCAGCGGGCCGTCGAGCGACAGCACGCCGATCGAGGCGCGGCTGGCCCTCGCCGTCCGCGGGGTCTTCGCCGGCCTGCTGCAACAACAGCAGCGGGCGCAGATCGACTTCCGGATCGGGAAGGCCCTGGCCGACCTGCGCGAGAATTTCGGCTCCTTCAGCCGGCTGGAGGAAGTCGCGCGGCGGAACGGCATCTCCCGCCCGCACCTCTTCCATCTCTTCCGCAAGCACACCGAGATGACGCCGCGCATGTTCTACAACATGTGCCGCATGGAACGGGCCTTGCGCGAACTGGCCGAAGGCGTCGCCTCGGTCTGCGAGATCTCCGACGAACTGGGCTTCACGGCGCAGGCCAACTTCACCCGCTTCTTCCGCCAGCACCAGGGCATCAGCCCGATCGCCTACCGCGCCGCCCGGCAGCGCGCCGCGGCGGGCGGCGGTTATCCGTCCGTCTGATTCAGGCCCGGCGCCACGCGCGCTCAGACGCACGGATAAGCAGGCCGATGCGCGGCCCGTCATGATCCCTCCAGTTGAGGGAGCGTTCCATGACGAAGCTTCGCCACTGGGCGGCACCCGCCGCCGCTGCCATCCTCCTCGGTCTCGCCTCCCATGCGGGCGCGCAGACCATCCGGATCGGCACCCTGCAGGCCCTGACCGGCCCCGGCGCCTCCTACGGGCAGGATGCCGTCGCCGGCATGCGGCTCGCGATCGAGGAGATCAACGCCGCCGGCGGCATCGGCGGCAGGCGGCTCGAACTCGTCACCCGTGACGACGAAGGCCGCCCGCCGCGCGGCCGCCAGCTCGCGGAACAGCTCGTCTATCGCGACAACGTCGCGGTCCTGTTCGCCAATACGCTGACGACGCCCAACCTCGCGAGCCAGGAGGTGACGACCCCGGCCGGCGTGCCGCATGTGGTGGCCGGCACCACTTCCGACGTGGTCTGCACCCCGCGCGGCGCGCATGAACGGCCGTGCCCGGCGAACGTCTTCCGCCTCGCCATCCTCAATTCCTGGCAGGGCAAGGCGCTCGCCGACTACGTCGCGGACACGCTCCGGCTGCGGCGGGTCGCGGTGCTGCACGACAGCACGGAATATGGCCAGGATGGCTGGCGCATGCTGTCCGAGCCGCTCCGCGCCCGCGGCATCGAGATCGTCTATACCGGCACCTTCGGCTTCGGCGAGCGCAACTTCCGCCCGCACATGCTGCGTATCCAGGAAGCCCGCGCGGACGCCATCCTGACCTGGACGCTGGACTTCCTGGTCGCCCAGATCGCCATCGCGCGGAGCGAGGCAGGCCTCGCCGCGCTGCCGCTGCTCGGCTCCTCCGCCACCACCACCTTCGCCTATCGCGAGCTGGGGCGGGAGGCCGCCGAAGGCACGCTGATCGTGGACGGGATGCCGCCCGTCATGCCGAACCCGAGCCCCGTCCAGGCGCAGATCATCGAACGCAGCGCCCGGGAGGCGAACCGCGATGCGCGCCTCGGCGTGCAGTACTGGACCCTCACCTACTACGACGCCATGCACTGGGTGGCGGCGGTGATGCGCGACGTCGGCACCGATCGCCAGGCCATCATCCGCGCCATGGGCACGACCCATGGCAGCTTCACCGGCCGTGGCACCGGCGCGCCCTACCGCTTCACCACCGAGGAGCGGAACGGCCGCGACCCGGGTTCCACCGTCATGGTGCAGATCCGTAGCGGCCAGATCGTGCGGCCCTGAGCCGAAGACAGCGCAACCCGACACAGCGGAGCAGCAGGATGGCCGACCTCCGTCACCCCTGGATCGCCGCCGCGGCCGCGATCGCCTTCGCCGTCGCCTATGTGAACATCGGCGGCGTGAGCTGGACGAGCTTCGGACAGCTCCTCGTCACCGGCCTCGTCTTCGGCTCCATCTACGGCCTGGTGGCGCTTGCCTACAACATCGTCTTCGCCACGCGGAACATCATCAACTTCGCCCAGGGCGAGATCGTCGTCGTCGGCATGCTGGTCGGCTGGAGCCTGACCACCGCGGCGGCGATGCCCTGGCCGATCGCGCTCGTGCTGGCCTGCGCGGCGTCCGCCGCGGTTGCCATGCTGGTCGAGCCGATCGCGGTGCGCCCGGTCGGCAACGTCCGGACCAACCTCGCCTGGATCATGAGCACCTTCGGCTTCGGCATCGCGCTCAAGGAAGTGCTGACGCTGATCTGGGGCAAGGAGCCGCTGGCCTTCCCGCGCTTCATCGGCAGCGCCCAGGCGATCGAGGTCTGGGGCATCCGCATCCTGCCGCAGGAACTGGCGGTGATCGCGGTCGCGACCGGGCTGACCGCCCTCTACCAGGCCTTCACCCGCCGCTCGATCTGGGGCGCCGCGATCCGCGCCGTCGCGCAGGACCAGCGCACCGCGACGCTGATGGGCATCGATGCGCAGCGCGTCGTGCTGCTCGCCTACGGCCTCTCCGGCGCGGTCGGCGGGCTCGCCGGCTTCTTCATCGCGCCGATCACCTTCGCCGATCCGCAATTCGGCATCGTGGTCGCGATCTCGGGCTTCATCGCGGCCGTCATCGGCGGGCTCGGGCGCGTCACCGCCGGCTTCCTGGGCGGGATCTTCCTCGGCCTCCTGGAGAACCTCGCCACCGGCATCTTCGCCGTGCAGTGGAAGGAAGTGGTGGTCTTCGCGGCCCTCCTGCTCGTCATGGCGGTGCGTCCGCAGGGCCTCTTCGCGCCGGCAGGGGCGCGCTGAGATGAGCGAGCTGACCCGCCCCGCGACCGCGGCCGCCCGTCCGCCGGCGATCAGCCTGACGACCGAGCAGATCGTGCTGGTCGTCGCGGCGGGCCTCGCCCTCATTCCCTTCTTCGTCGCCAACCCCTTCTGGCAGGGGCTGTTCGTGATGGCGGCGATCTATGCCGTCGTCGTCAGCGGCCTCAACATCGTCACCGGCCATGCCGGACAGGTCTCGCTCGGCCATGCCGGCCTGTTCGCGATCGGCGCCTATACCGCGGCGATCCTCTCCGCCGATGCCGGGGTAAGCTTCTGGTTCACCGTGCCGATCGCGGCGCTCGTCACGGCGCTGCTCGGGCTGCTGCTCGGGCTGCCGGCGCTCCGCGTCTCCGGCCCCTACCTCGCCCTCGTCACCATCGCCTTCAACTTCCTCGTCCTGCAGGTCATTCTGGCGGGAGGCGAATTCACCGGCGCGGCCGGCGGCAAATGGGGCGTGGAGCGGCCGCTGGTGCCGCGGGGCGTGCCCAACTACGCCAACTACTACGCGCTGCTGCTCGTCATCCTCGTGCTGGTCCTGTTCGGCTGCCGCAACCTGGTCGCCTCGCCCTGGGGCCGCGCCTGGAACACCATCCGCAACGACGAGCTGGTCGCCAGCATCTGCGGCATCGACGTGGTGCGCACGAAGCTTGCGGCCTTCCTCGTGTCGGCCGTGCTCGCCGGCCTCGGCGGCGCCCTGTTCGTCCATTTCCAGGGCCAAGCGAATTACGAAAGCTTCGGCCTGGCGGAATCGGTCGTGCTGCTGCTGATGCTGCTGGTCGGCGGCCAGCGCACGGTGCTCGGGCCCCTGGTCGGCGCCGCGGCGATGGTCGCGATCCCGGTGCTGCTGACCGAGCTCGACGACATCCGCATGCTGATCTACGGCCTGTCGCTGATGGCGCTGGTCGCCTTCTTCCCGGACGGCATCATGGGCTGGCTCCGCCGCGGCACGCCGGCCATGGCGCCGCTGCCGCCCGCCACGGAAGCGCCGGTGCTGCTGCACCGCGCCGATCACGACCGGCCGCTCCGCGTCAGCGGCGTCTCCAGGCGCTTCGCCGGGGTCGTGGCCGCGGATGCGGTGGACATCGAGATCCGCCCGGGCACGGTGCACAGCCTGATCGGGCCGAACGGCGCCGGCAAGACGACGATGGTCAACCTGATCACCGGCGTGCTGCCGATCGATGCCGGCCAGATCAGCTTCAACCGGGACCGGCTCGATCAGCTCGCGCCGCACGAGGTCAACCGGCGGGGGATTGCCCGCATCTTCCAGAACGTCCGCCTCGTCGGCGACGCGACGGTGCTGGACAACGTGCTGGTCGGCGGACACCGGCTGGTCCGGTCGAACTTCCTCGACGCGCTGCTGCGCACGCCGCGGCTGCGCCGGGAGGAGGCGCAGGCGGCCGCGAAGGCGGCGACGCTGCTCCGCTTTCTCGGCCTCGGTCACCTCGCCCATCTCCGCGCCGGCGATCTCTCCTACGGGCAGCAGCACTCGGTCGAGATCGCGCGTGCGCTGATGAGCGATCCGCTGGTCCTGTTCCTCGACGAGCCGGCCGCCGGCCTCAACGCCGACGAGATCGCGCGCCTCGCGGAGGTCATCCGCGCCATGAAGGCGAACGGCATCACCGTCTTCCTGATCGAGCATGCGGTCGAGTTCGTCATGTCGATCTCCGACATCGTCACGGTGATCGATTTCGGGCGCAAGATCGCCGAAGGCACGCCGGAGGCGGTGCGCGCCGACCCCCGGGTGATCGAGGCCTATCTCGGCGCCTCCGCCGAGCGGACGGAGGGCGCGCTGTGACCATGCTCCTCCAGGTCTCCGGCCTTTCGACCACCTACGGACCGGTCCGCGCGGTCGATGGCGTCTCGCTGGAGGTGCCGAAGGGCGGGCTGATCGGCGTGATCGGACGCAACGGCGCCGGCAAGTCCAGCCTGCTGCGGACCATCTGCGGGCTGGAGCGCGCCGCCGGCGGCACCGTCACCCTCGAAGGCAAGCGCGTGGACGGGCAGCCCGCGCACCAGGTGCTGCGCGCCGGTATCGCCTATGTCCCGGAAGGGCGGCGCGTCTTCGCGGAGATGAGCGTGCTCGACAACCTTCGCGTCGGCGCCTTCGCAGCGCTGGCCGCCTCGCAGCAGGCGCCCTACGAGCGGCTGCTGCAGCGCGTCTTCGGCATCTTCCCGGTACTGTCGGAGCGCGCCCGGCAACGCGCCGGCACGCTCTCCGGCGGCCAGCAGCAGATGCTCGCGATCGGGCGGGCGCTGATGTCGGAGCCGCGGCTGCTGATGCTCGACGAGCCCTCGATGGGCCTGGCGCCGGTCGTCTTCCACGGCCTGTTCGACACCATCGAACGGCTGAACCGGGAAGGCCTGTCGATCCTGATGGTCGAGCAGAAGGCCTATCTCACGCTGCGGCGTATCCACTACGGCTACGTGCTCGCCAACGGCAAGCTGGTGCAGCGCGGAACCGGGCAGGCGCTGCTGGCCGACCCCGAGATCCAGGCGGCCTATCTCGGCCGCGCCGGCGGCCAGGCGCCGCCCGCCGCCATCGCGCCGCCCAAGCCCCAGGAGCAGGAGGCCGCCATGCCCGAACGCCCGGACCACCAAGGCGAGGTCGCAGCCGACCTCGCGGAGCGTCGCCGCAGGCTGCTGGGCGGCGCCGCCGATCGCCTCCGCCGCCATGCCGCGCCGCCGCCGCCGGCGGCCGCGCCCGGCGCGGCGCCGCCGCGCCCGCCCATACGCGTCGGCCTGACCCGCGAACAGGCCCTGGCGCAGCGTCATCGTCACCAAGCCTGAACGATCAACAAGAAGGAGACGTCCCATGGCCCTCGAAGTGAAGGTGCTCGACCTCGGCGACATCGAGCTGGAAAGCAGCTTCCTGGTGCTCGCGCGCGATTGCGGGCGGCATGTGCGGGTGCCGAGCTTCGGCTTCCTCATCACCGGCGGCGCCTGGCCGATCGTCGTGGACACCGCCTACCGCAGCACAGAGATCATGCAGAACCTCGGCATGCGCGGCATCAAGTCGGAGGAGCAGAAGCTGGAGAACCAGCTCGCCCGGCACGGGCTGAAGGTGGGCGACGTCCGCTACGTGCTGCACACCCACATGCATATCGACCATGGTGGCCAGGACGACCGCTTCCCGATGACAACGACCGTCTGCCTGAACCGGAGGGAGCTGGAATACGCGGCCTCCGGCATCATGGGCGAACAATACCCCTGTGAGGACGTGAAGCATCTGATCGACCGGCTGCACACCAAGGGGGCGCTAAGGCTGCTCGATCTCGAAGGCTCGGGGGGTGAGGAGATCATGCCGGGCGTCGTCTGCGTCGCCGCCGGCGGGCACACCGAAGGATCAATGAACATCCTGGTCGAGACCGCCCAGGGCATCTGCAACATCTGCGGCGACGTCATCTACGACGTCCAGGACCAGCTCGTGGAGCCGCTGTGGGAGGTGGTGGAGCGCGAGCCGCAGGTCACCGGCAACCACGGCATGTCGAAGCGTGCGGAGAAGAGCGCGATCAAGAAGGTCCTGAACACCTCGACCTTCATCTGCCCGGCGCATGACCGTCCCGCGATGCTGGACCGCGGCCGCGTCGTCGGCCGCCTGCACGACCAGGTGCCGGGTCCGGTGACGCAGGGCGGCGCGCGGCGCAACTGGTTCGCGGCATAGCCAGGGGCCGGCGGGCCGAAGGAGGCACAGCATGTCGATCGTCTCGAACCTCGTCGTCGGCCTGATCGTCGCGATCATCCTGATCGCGATCGCGGTGCGGCTGCTGTCATGGCTCTACGTGAAGTCCTCGGGCGAGACCGCGTTCGTCCGCACCGGCTTCCGTGGCCGCCGCGTGGTGCTGAACGGCGGCGCGCTGGTGATCCCGGTGCTGCACCAGACGGTGCCGGTCAACCTCAGCACGCTCCGGCTGGAAGTGCTGCGCGGCAAGGAAGCGGCGCTCTCCACCGCCGACCACATGCGGGTCGACGTCCATGTCGCCTTCTACGTCCGGGTGGCGCAGCAGCCGGACGCCATCGCGCTCGCCGCTCAGACGCTCGGCAACCGGACCACCGACCCGCAAGCGCTGACCGAGCTGGTCGAGGGCAAGTTCGTCGACGTGCTGCGCGCCGTCGCCGCCGGCATGAGCATGCAGGACCTGCACCGCAAGCGCGGCGATTTCGTCCGCGCGGTCAAGGATGCGGTCGCCGAGGATCTGGCGCGGAACGGCCTGGAGCTCGAGAGCGTGTCCCTGCTCGACCTCAACCAGACCGCGCTGCAATACTTCGACAGCAAGAACGCCTTCGATGCCGAGGGCCTGACCCGGGTCACCGAGCAGATCGAGAAGCGGCGCGAGACGCGCGCCGCCATCGCGCAGACCACCGAGCTCGCGATCCGCCGCAAGGAGCTGGAGGTGCAGTTCGAGCAGTTGGCGCTCGACAAGGAGCATCTGGCGATCGGGCAGGAGGTCGAGTTCGCCCGCCTGGCTCAGGCCGAGGCCATCGCCGTCCGTCGCGCCGAGCAGCAGGCCGCCATCGCCAGCGAGGAGGCGCTCCGCCGCCGGCGCGCCGACGAAGCCACGATCGGCGCCCGCCTGCAGACCGGGCAGGCGGAGACCGGGGCGAAGCAGGAGCTTGAACTGCGGCTGATCGAGAGCGAGCTCGCGGTCGCGACCGCCAGGAGTGCAGCGGAGAGACAGGTGCGGGAGGCCGAGATCCTGCGCCAGCGCGGGGTCGACATGGCCCGCGTCGAAGCCGGCCAGGTGCTGCAGATCGCCGAAGCGGAGCGGAGCGTCGCGCTGGCAGCGGCCGAGATTGAGGTCGCCGCCGCGCGCGCCCGCAGCAGCAGCGCTCGCATTCAGCAGGTCCGGACGGAGGAGGCGGTGCTGACCGCCCAGGCCGAAGAGAAGACGCTGCGGGAGAAGCTGCTGGCATCGCTCGGCGCCGAACGCCTGCTGATCGCCGCGAGCGGCGAAGCCGATGCAGAGCGCATGCGGGCCGAGGCCGCGCACCGGGTGGCGGAGATCGAGGCCGACGCCCGCCGGTTGCTGAACGAGGCCGACAACGCCCTCTCCGCCGAGCAGACCGCCATGCGGGTGAAGCTGCGGACCATCGAGCATTTGCCCGACATCATCCGGGAAAGCGTCCGGCCGATGGAGCGCATCGACAGCATCCGCATCGCCCAGGTGGAAGGCCTGACCCGATCCGGCGATGGCGGGTCGCTGCGAGACGGCATGCTCGGCGAGCCACGGAACCTCGCCGAACAGGTGGTGGACAGCGCGCTGCGCTACCGCGCGCAGGCCCCTCTGGTGGACGAGCTGCTGCGCGAGGTCGGCATCGCCGGCGTCGCCCGTCTGGCGCAGAACGCGACGCAGACGACGACCCATGACGCGCTGCCGCCGGAGCCGGCGCAATGAGCCTCCGCGCCGATCTCGGCGGCGTCGCTGCCCTCGTCACCGGCGCCTCGGGCACGCTCGGCGGCCACTTCGCCCGGCTGCTGGCCGCCAATGGCGCGCGTGTCGTCCTCGCCGCCCGGCGCACCGACCGGCTCCACCGCCTGGCGGCCGAGATCCGCGCGGCCGGCGGGGAGGCCTTCGCCGTGGCGCTCGACGTGACCGACCCCGCCAGCATCGCCCAGGGCTTCGCCCTCGCCGAGGACCGGTTCGGTCCGGTGCGGCTGCTCGTGAACAATGCCGGCATCGCCGGGATCGGCCGCCCGGCGCTGGAGGTCGATGACGCCGACTTCGCCGGCGTCATCGACGTCAATCTCGGCGGCGCCTGGCGCATGGCGCGGGCGGCGGCGCGGCGCATGGTGCCCGCCGGCGGCGGCGCCATCGTCAACGTCGCCTCCATCCTCGGCCAGGGCGTCTCGCCGGGGGTTGCGGCCTACGCAGCCTCCAAGGCGGCGCTGCTGCACCTGACGCGCGCCCTCGCGCTCGAATGGGCGCGGCACGCGATCCGCGTCAACGCACTCGCCCCCGGCTATCTGCGCACCGAGCTCAACGCGACCTTCTTCGACACCGAGGCGGGCCAGCGGATGATCCGCCGCATCCCGCAGCGTCGCCTGGGCGAGCCGGCGGATCTCGACGGCCCGATGCTGCTGCTCGCCTCCGACGCATCCCGCTTCATGACCGGATCGGTGCTCGTCGCCGATGGCGGTCACCTCCTGGCCGGAGCCTGAGCGATGGCCTGGGACGACGCCGCGCTATCGACCTTCCTGCGCCGGGCGACCGGCGCGGACACGCTCCGCATCAAGGGCGTGCGGCGCCTGGGCGGCGGCGCGATCCAGGAGAACTGGGCCTTCGACCTCGTCGTCGCGGATGGGCACTGGGCCGGGCGGCACGCGCTGGTGCTGCGCACCGACGCGGCGTCGCGCCTGCCACTCAGCCTCGACCGGCAGCAGGAATACGCGGTGCTGCGCGTCGTGCATGCGGCGGGGGTCACGGTGCCGGAACCGCTCTGGGCCTGCGAAGATGCCGGCGTGCTGGGGCGGCCCTTCACGGTGATGCGCCGCCTGCCCGGGGAAGCGCGCGGCCATGCCCTGGTGCGCGACCCGGTCGTGCTGGCCCAAGGCGAAAGCCTGGCCGCGCGGCTCGGCTGCGAGCTCGCGACCCTGCACAGGATCGTGGCGCCGGCCTCCGCCCTGCCCTTCCTGCAGGCGCCGCGGGAATTGCCGGCGCTCGTCTGCATCCGCGACTACCGCGGCCTGCTGGACGGGCTCGATGCCGCCGAGCCGGTGCTGGAATGGGCGCTGCGCTGGCTCGAGCGGCACGCCCCGGTGACGCCTGCCTGCCGCCTTCTGCACCGCGATTTCCGCACCGGCAACTTCCTGGTCCAGGACGGCGCGCTGACCGCCATCCTCGACTGGGAATTTGCGGGTTTCGGCGATCCGCTCGAGGATCTCGGCTGGATGCTGGCGCGCTGCTGGCGCTTCGGCGCCTGGGACCGCGAGGCCGGCGGCATCGGCTCCCGCGCCGCGCTGCTCGCCGGCTACGAGAGCATCGCCGGCCCGATCGCCCGCGACCGCATCCCCTATTGGGAGGTGATGGCGACGGTCCGCTGGGCGGTCATCGCCCTGCTGCAGGCAGAACGCCACCGCTCCGGCGCCGAGCGCTCGCTGGAGCTGGCGCTCACCGGCCACATGATCCCGCAGCTCGAACAGGACCTGCTCGACCGCATCGCGGAGATCGCGACGGAGCGCGCCGCATGATCGACCGGGCGATGACCGCCGACCTGCTCGTCACCGCGCGCGACGCGCTGCGCGAGGCGATCCTGCCCCATCTTCCGCCCGCCCAGCGCTACGCGGCGGCGATGGTCGCCAATGCGCTGGCGATCGCCGCGCGCGCGACTGAGCGGGAGCAGCCCTCGCCCGATCTGCTCGCGCAGTGTCGCGCCTGGCCCGAGCAGACGGATCGCGCTCTGGCGCAGGCGATCCGGCAAGGCGCCTACGACACGGACAGCGCCGATGCGCTGGAGGCGTTGCTGAGGCTCCGCACGCGCGAACGCCTGCTGATCAGCAACCCCGGCTATCTCGAGCAGACCCGGCAGCGGAGGAATCCCATCCGATGAGCACGACGCTCCGCGAGGTGAGCCTCGAAGACAAGTACCGCCTGGCCGAAGGCCGGGTCTACATGACCGGGGTGCAGGCGCTGGTGCGGCTGCCGCTGGAGCAGCGCCGGCGCGACCAGGAAACGGGCCTCGACACCGCCGGCTACGTCACCGGCTATCGCGGCTCTCCGCTCGGCACCTATGACCAGCAGCTCGGACAGGCGCGCAAGCTCCTGGCCGAGCATGGCGTGCGGTTCCAGCCGGCAGTGAACGAGGAGCTGGCCGCGACCGCCATCGCCGGCAGCCAGCAGGCCGAGCTCGACGGCGAAGGCCGGCATGCCGGCGTCTTCGCGATCTGGTACGGCAAGGGACCCGGCGTCGACCGGTCGGGCGACGCCTTCCGCCACGGCAACCTCGCCGGATCCTCGCAGCATGGCGGCGTGCTGCTGCTGCTTGGCGACGACCATCTCTGCGAGAGCTCGACGACCGCGCATCAGAGCGAATACGCCATGGTCGACGCCATGATCCCGACGCTCAATCCCGCGAGCGTGCAGGAGATCCTGGAATACGGCCTGCTCGGCATCGCGATGTCGCGGCATTCCGGTGCCTGGGTGGCGCTGAAATGCGTCCACGACACCGTGGAATCGGCCGCCTCGGTCGACCTCCGCGACCGCGCGATCCGCCTGCCGGATATTGGTTTGCCGGAAGGCGGCCTCAACATCCGCTGGCCGGACACGCCGCTGGAGCAGGAAGCGCGGCTGCACCTGCACAAGCTGAACGCGGCGCGGGATTTCGCGCGCGCCAACGGGATCGACCGCGTGACGCTCGATTGTGCGGCGCCGCGTCTCGCCGTGGTGACAACCGGCAAGTCCTACCTCGATGTCCGCCAGGCGCTCGACCTGCTGGAGCTGGACGATGCCGCGGCCTCGGCGGCCGGCCTCCGGCTGCTCAAGATCGGCATGCCCTTCCCGCTCGACGGCCAGGCCGCGCTCGAGGCGCTGGCCGGGGTGCCGCGCGCGCTGGTGGTCGAGGAGAAGCGCGGGCTGATCGAGGAGCAGTTGAAATCGGCGCTGCATGGCCGGGCCGGCGCCGCGCTGGTGGAGGGCAAGGCGGACGCGGACGGGGCGCCGCTGCTGCCCGCGCATGGCGCGCTGTCGCCGGAGCGGATCGCGATCGCGATCGGGCGGAGGCTGGCTGCGGCGGCGCCGGACCCGGCGCTCGCCGCCCGCGTCGCGGCGCTGGAGGCGCATGCGGCGGCAGCGGCGAGGGCACCGGCGCCGCTGACGCGGCTGCCCTATTTCTGCGCCGGCTGCCCGCATAACAGCTCGACGACGCTGCCGGCGGGCAGCAAGGCCCGGGCCGGCATCGGCTGCCACTACATGGCGCAATGGATGGACCGGGAGACCGCGCGCTTCACCCAGATGGGCGGCGAAGGCGCGGCCTGGATGGGCGAGGCGCCGTTCAGCAAGCGTCCGCACATGTTCCAGAATCTTGGCGACGGCACCTACTACCATTCGGGCCTGCTCGCCATCCGCGCCGCCGTCGCGGCGAAGACCAACATCACCTACAAGCTGCTGTTCAACGACGCGACGGCGATGACCGGCGGGCAACGGCATGATGGCGGCCTGACGCCGGCCCAGCTCACCCGCCAGCTCTCGGCCGAAGGCGTCGGGCAGATCGCGCTGGTCTCCGACGAGCCCGAGGGCTACCGCGCCGCGGCCGATCTGGCGGCGGGCGTCAGCATCCATCATCGCTCCGAGCTCGACGCCGTGCAGCAGCGGATGCGCGAGGTGCCGGGCGTCACGGCGATCGTCTACGCCCAGACCTGCGCGGCCGAGAAGCGCCGCCGGCGCAAGAAGCGCGAGATGCCGGATCCGCCGCGGCGTGCCTTCATCAACGAGCGCGTCTGCGAAGGCTGCGGCGATTGCGGCCTGAAATCGAACTGCGTCGCGATCCTGCCGTTGGAGACCGAGCTCGGCCGCAAGCGCGCCATCGACCAGTCGAGCTGCAACAAGGATTTCTCCTGCGTCGAAGGCTTCTGCCCGAGCTTCGTGACCGTGGAAGGTGCCAAGCTGCGCAAGCCCGCGGCCCTGCCGCCGCCCGCCGCGGCGTTGCCCGAGCCGCGGCTGCCGGCGCTCGACCGGCCCTACGGCATGGTCATCGGCGGCGTCGGCGGCACCGGCGTCATCACCATCGGCGCGCTGCTCGGCATGGCGGCGCATCTCGAAGGGCGCGGCATCGCCTCCCTCGACATGACCGGCATGGCGCAGAAGGGCGGCGCGGTGCTGACCCATCTGCGCATCGCGGCGACCCAGGACGCACTCGGCAGCACGCGCGTCGCCGCCGGCGGCGCCGCCCTCCTGCTCGGCTGCGACCTGGTCGTGGCCGCGGGGGGGGAGATGCTGGAGGCGGCGCAGGCCGGCACCACACGGGCCGTGGTCAATGCGGAGCCGGTGATGACCGGCGACTTCACCCGCAACGCCGATTTCGTCTATCCCGGCCGTGCGCTGGAGCGGCGGGTGCAGGAGGCGGTGAGCCCCGACGGCGCAAGCTTCGTCGCCGCGTCGCGGCTGGCGACGCGCCTGCTCGGCGACGCGATCGCGGCCAATCTCTTCCTGGTCGGCGTCGCCTGGCAGCAAGGGCTGATCCCGCTCGGGGAGGCTGCGATCCTGCGTGCCATCGAGCTCAACGGGCAGGCCGTCGCCTTCAACAAGGACGCCTTCGCCTGGGGCCGTGCCCATGCCCATGCGCCGGAGGCAGTCGAAGCCGCCATCCCGGCCGCCGATGCACCGCCGCCACGCACCCTCGACGAACGGATCGAGCTCCGGGCGGCCATGCTGACCGAGTACCAGGATGCACGCTACGCCGCCGCCTATCGCGACGTCGTCGCACGTGTCCGCGCGGCGGAGGCGCCGCTGGGGCGGGAGGCGCTGACCGCGGCGGTGGCCCAGGGCCTCGCCAAGCTCATGGCCTACAAGGACGAATACGAGGTGGCCCGCCTCTACGCCGACGGCGCCTTCCGCAAGCGGCTCGAAGAGGTATTCGAGCCCGGCTTCACCCTCGCCTTCCACCTGGCGCCGCCATTGCTGCCCGGCCCTCCCCGCAAGCGCCGGTTCGGCGCCTGGACCGAGCGCGCCTTCGGCCTGCTGGCGCGGCTGAAGCGCCTGCGCGGCACGCCCTTCGACGTCTTCGGATACATGGCGGAACGCCGGGAGGAGCGCGCGCTGATCGTCGAATACCGGGCGACGGTGGAAGGGCTGCTGGCCGGGCTGACGGCGGCGAACCATGCCGTCGCGGTGGAGATCGCCACACTCCCCGATCGGGTGCGCGGCTATGGCCACGTCAAGGCGGAATCGATCGCCGCGATGCGCAGCCGCCGCGCCCTGCTGCTCGAGCGCTTCGCAACCCGCGCGGAACCGGCAGCCGCCGCGCCCGTGCCCGCCTGAGGACCAAACCTGTGGACTTCACCCTGCCCGCGGCATTCGAGGCGGTCCGCGCCCGCACCGCCGCCTTCGTCGAGCGCGAGGTGCTGCCGGTCGAGGCCGATCGCGGCAACTGGGACGCGCATGAGAACATCGCGGAAGCGCCGCTCGCGGCGTTGCGCGAACGCGCGCGCGCCGAGGGGCTCTGGGCGCCGCAGGTGCCGCGCGCCCTTGGCGGCATGGGCCTGCCGATGGTGGCGCAGGCCGCGATGTACGAAGCGGCGAACCGCAGCCTGTTCGGGCCCGTATGCTTCAACTGCGCGGCGCCGGACGACGGCAACATGCGCGTGCTGGCGGAAGCGGCGACGCCCGCCCAGGCCAGGACCTGGCTTGCGCCCGTCATCGCCGGCACGGTGCGCTCCGCCTTCGCGATGACCGAGCCGGCGCCCGGCGGCGGTTCCGACCCGTCGATGATCGCGACCCGCGCGGAGCGGCGCGGGAATGGCGACTGGGTGGTGCGCGGCCGCAAGTGGTTCATCACCGGCGCTGCGGATGCCGCCCATTTCATCCTGATCGCGCGCACCTCGGAGGATCCGCGCCGCGGCCTCTCGGCCTTCCTGTTCCATCGCGACGACCCGGGCTGGCGGATCCGCCGGCGCATCCCGATCATGGGGCCGGAGGAGCATGGCGGGCATTGCGAGATCGAGTTCGACGGCCTCGAGATCCCGGACGAGAACCTCCTGCTCGGCATCGGCGACGGCCTGAAGCTGACCCAGATGCGGCTCGGCCCGGCGCGGCTGACGCATTGCATGCGCTGGCTCGGCCTGGCCAAGCGCTGCCTCGAGATCGCGGTCGACTATGCCGGGCATCGGGAAGGCTTCGGCGTGCGGCTGGCGGACCGCGAGAGCGTGCAGATCGCCATCGGCCGCTGCGCCTCCGGCATCGAGATGGGGCGCTTGCTTGTCATGAAGGCGGCCTGGGAGCTCGACCGCGGCGGCTTCGCGCGGAAGGAGGTGAGCATGGCGAAGAACCATGTCGCCGACACGCTGCATCTCTGCGCCGATACCGCGGTGCAACTGAACGGCGCGCGCGGCTATTCGAAGGACACGGTCGCCGAATGGATCTACCGCTACGCCCGCCAGGCGCGGCTGGTGGATGGCGCGAGCGAGGTGCACGCCATGGTCCTGGCCGGCTTCCATCGCCGGGAAGGCAACGCCTTCTGGTCCTGGTCCACGGCGGAATCGGCCGCGTGAGCTTTGCCCGGAGCTCGGGATTCCCGGAAGCGCTGCAGGGGCTTCGCGACCTGCAGCGTTTAACGTTACGGCCGGCCGTGACCTGGGCCGGCATGCTCGGCCGCCTGCTCTGCCAGGATGGGTCGCCGGCGCCGGTCCGCGGTATCGGCCGGCTCGGGACCGCTGCCTCCGTCGTGCTCGACGACCTGTTGCGCGACCGCGGCCGCCCGGACTGGGCGCTCAGGCTCGGCGGACCCGTTGCGCAGGAGGCGGTGCGGGAGACGCCGTTCTGCCGCCTCGTCCGCTTCGTCCCGCCCGGCGGCGCGGCGCGCGGGCCGAAGCTGCTGCTGGTGGTTCCGCTGTCCGGCCACCACCCGACGCTGCTGCGCGACACCGTCGCGGCGCTGCTGCCCCGCCACGAAGTCTTCGCGACCGAATGGTGCGACGCATCCGACATCCCCGCGGCCGCAGGGCGCTTCGGCCTCGACGAATACGTGGCCGAGCTGATCGAATGCATCCGCCGGATCGGGCCGGGCACGAGCCTGGTCGCCGTCTGCCAGCCGGCGCCGCTGGCGCTCGCCGCCACGGCGATCATGGCAGCGGCCGGCGATCCGGCGGTGCCCGCCGCCATGGTGCTGATGGGCGGTCCGGTCGATGCGCGCGCCGCGGCGACGATGCCCACCCGGATCGCCGAGGCCAGGCCGCTCGACTGGTTCGGGGCGCATTGCATCGCGACCGTCCCGGAAGGGCGCGCCGGCGCCGGACGGCGCATCTATCCGGGGCTGCTGCAGCTCACCGGCTTCGTCGCGCTGGATCCGGTCCGGCACCTCCGCGCCCATCTCGATGCGCTTCGAAACATCGCCATCGGCCGCGAGGAGCATGCGGCCCGGCATCGCGCCTTCTACGACGACTACTTCGCGGTCATGGACGTCCCGGCGGAATACTACATCGAGACCATCGACGTCGTCTTCCAACGGCATTTGCTGGCCACGGGTGCATTCCGCTGGCGGGGGCGGCCGGTGCGGCCCGCGGCGATCAACCGCACCTCCCTGCTGACCATCGAAGGCGAACAGGACACCATCTCGGCGCCCGGCCAGACCGCGGCCGCGCACGCGCTCTGCGCCGGCATTCCGCCCGACCGGCGCGCGCACCTGTTGCAGCCGGGCGTCGGCCATTGCGGCATCTTCAGCGGCCGCCGCTGGCGGGAGGAGATCGCGCCGCGGATCGGCGACTTCGTGGCTCAGGCGGCCGCGACGCCAGGCAGGCGCCAGCGGCCCAGGATCTCGTAGCGGGTCCGACGCAGGCGGCTGTGCACCAGCGCGAAGTCGCGGACCGTCCAGGCGATCGGGCAGATCGTCCGCATCGGAACCTGAAGGCTGTCGCGCAGCAGGGTGACGTGCGGCTTGAAGCCGGAGGGCTGCCGCAGCCGCGGCCGCCGGCGGCGCAGCATCCCGAGCAGCCTCTGGCGCAGCGCCGTCACGGGCGCCAGCGCATCGTCGCCGATCAGCACCAGCGGCCGCTTCCCGTCATCCTTCCTGAAGCTTCCGGCCTGCGAGAAGCTGGCCCTGAAGCATGGCTGCGCGACCTCGGCCGCCGCGGCGAGGGCATCCTCCAGAAGCATGCGCGGCAGCCCGTCGAAATCGCCAAGCCAGGCGAGCGACACATGCAGCCGGTCCGCGGCATAGGCCGCGTCCTGCAGCCCGTACTCCCGGCGCAGCGCCTCGGCCAGTTCGCAGGCGCTGGCGGCAGCGCCGGCTTCCGGAAAGAGCGCGAAGAACAGGCGGTCCGGATGCTCCCGGTCGACCCCGGGCAGCAAGCCTTGCAGGGGATTGCGCCAGCCGGGCATGTCCAGAACATATCATGAACAAACGCCTTTGCAAGCCTATCCCTCAGCGCAGCGTCGCCGGCTGCGGCAGCACCTCCACCTCCGGCTCGGCGAACCGGAAGCCCTGCATCATCGAGACGCCGAGCGCGCGCAGCGCCTCCGCCTCCGCCGCCGTCTCCACGCCCTCGGCGATCGCCGCGATGCCGAGCTCGGCCGCGATGCCGAGCGCGCCCGCGACGATCGAACGCCGCACCGGGTCGGCGTCCAGGCCGCGCACCAGCGGCATCGCGATCTTGAGGAAATCCGGCTGGAACTCGGCGAGCAGCGAAAGCCCCGCATAGCCCGCGCCGAAATCGTCGAGCGCGGTGCGGAAGCCGAGCGCGCGGTAGCTCTCGACGATCCGGCGCAGATGCGCGGGGTCCTGCGTCCGCTCATCCTCAGTGAATTCGAAGATGATGTTCGCGACCGGGAAGCCGACGCGGGCAGCCGTCGCGAGCGTCGCCGCGATGCAGACCTCCGGGCGGTAGATCGCGTTCGGCAGGATGTTGATCGAGACCGCGGCGCCGCGTTCGGCGATGCCGAGCGTCGCCGCAAGCTCGATCGCCCGCATCCGGCAGGCCTGGTCGAAGGCGTAGCGCGTCGCGTCGTCGACCTGCGCCAGGATCGCGGCGGCGCCGGCGCCGTCGGTGCCGCGTACCAGCGCCTCATAGGCGAAGACGCGGCCCGCCACGGTGTCGACGATCGGCTGGAAGGCCATGGTGAAGCCGTTGGCGAAATCCTCGCCGCAACGCCCGCCGCAGCCGAAGCCGCGCTCCGGATCCGGGCGCGAGGCAGGCGGTCGGTCAGCAACGCTCATGACCTGCACCTCGCAGCGGATCGACGGGCGCCGCGACAGTGGCGCAGCGGCGATGATGCCCACAACCCGATTCCGTTGCGCGCAGCGTCTACAAAAACGTCTTGGCGGTCAGCTGCGCCTTCAGCCGGTCCGCCTGCGCGCGGATACGGCCAAGCTCCGCATTCGGCTTCCGTGCAAGATTTGCATACTGATGCCGCATGCGATGGTTCTTCCCGAAGCTTGGACGGTGGCGCGCCAGGAAGTCCCAGTAGAGCGTCGTGAAGGGGCACGCATCCTCCCCCAACGCCTCGCCCGGGCGGTAGCGGCAATGCCGGCAATGGTCGCTCATGCGCTGGATGTAGCGGCCCGATGCGGCATAGGGCTTGGTGCCGACCTGGCCGCCATCGCCGTGCTGGCTCATGCCCAGCGTGTTCGGCAGCGACACCCAGTCGATCGAATCCCAGAACATCGAAATGTGCCAGCGATGCACGTCATAGGGCCGGACGCCGAGCAGCATGGCAAACAGGCCGAGCACCATCAGCCGCTCGATGTGGTGCGCATAGGCATGGTCGATGGTGTGCCCGATCGCGTCCGCCATGCAGCGCATGTCGGTCTCGCCGGTCCAGTAGAAGCGCGGCATCGGCAGCTCGGCGCCGAGCGCGTTCAGCCCGGCATAGTCGGGCATGGCCCGCCAATAGGTGCCGCGGATGAATTCCCGCCAGCCGATCACCTGACGGACGAAGCCCTCGCGCGCATTGAGCGGCACGTCCTCCGCCCCGATCGCGGCATCGACCACCTCGCGCGGGTTCAGGATGTGAAGGTTGATCAGCCCGGACAGGCCGGAATGGTAGAGCAGCGGTTCACCGCCTTGCATCGCATCCTGGTAGCGGCCGAATTCGCCGAGCCGATGCGCGACGAAATCCTCGAGCGAGGCGAGCGCGTGGTCGCGCGTCACCGGCAGGGCAAAGTCTTCGAGCTTGCCCGGGCTGTCCGCAAAATCGCGCGCGACGACGTCCAGCACCTGCTGCGTCACCCGATCGGGCGGGAATTGCGGCGGGCGCGGGATCAGCGGTGCGCCCTTGGCGCCGAAGGCGCCGCGGTTCTCGGCATCGAAGTTCCAGGCGCCACCCACAGGCTTGCCGTCCGGCTGCAGCAGCAGCCCCAAGCGCATCCGCATGGAGCGATAGAAATTCTCCATCACCATGCGCGGATGGTCGGCCGCGAAGGCCTCGAACTCCTCCCGCGGGCAGAGGAAGTGGCGATCGTCGCGGATCTCGATCGGCAGGCCGGTCGCGGTCAGCGCCTCGCGCACGCGCCAGTCGCCGGGCTCGATCAGGATGATGCGCTCGGGCTTCAGCGCCGCGGCGCGGCGGCCGAGCTCGGCCGCGAAGCTGCCCCGGTTTTCCGGATCGTCGATCGCGCTGTAATGGACGCGCCTGCCATCGGCGGCCAGCGCGTCGCGGAAATGGCGCATGGCGGCGAAGAAGAAGGCGATGCGCCGCTTGTGCTGCGGGACGTAGGTCGCTTCCTCCCGCACCTCCATCATCGCGACCGCGTCCTGCTTGCGGTCGAAGCCGTCGAAGGCAGCGGAGTCCGCGTCGAGCTGGTCGCCGAGCACCAGGACCAGGTGGCGGAGCGTCACGCCGCCGGCGCCAGCTCATGGATGCGGCGGATATCGGCGAGGAAATCCTCGTAGCCCTGGCGCTTCGCGGCTTCGTCCGGCAGGCGCAGCAGGTAGGAGGGATGGACGGTGATGAAGCCGCGCCGCTCGCCGAGCGTCGCCGGGCCGCGATTGGCGGTCACCGGAATCGGCTTGCCGGCCAGCGCCAGCGCCGCGGTCGCGCCGAGGGCGACCACAAGCTGCGGGCGCACGAAATCCAGCTCCTTCTCCAGCCACCAGCGGTAATGCTTCACCTCGCTGGTCGTCGGCTTCTGGTGGATGCGGCGCTGGCCGCGGCGCTCGAACTTGAAGTGCTTCACCGCATTGGTGACGTAGACGCGGCTGCGGTCGATGCCGGCCTGCACCAGGGCGCGGTCCAGCATCTGCCCGGCCGGGCCGACGAAGGGCCGGCCTTCCAGATCCTCCTGGTCGCCCGGCTGCTCGCCCACGAAGGCGATCGTCGCATCGACCGGCCCTTCGCCCAGAACCGCCTGGGTCGCCCCCGGCACCAGCGGCTCGGAGGCAGCGATGATGCGGTTCAGCGCCTCGAGGTCCGTCGGGTTCTGGTCGCCCATGGCGGCGACCGCCTTGTCCGGGCTGCGCTTCACCGGCATGGCCGCCTGCTCCTCCATCATCCTGTCGACCCTGGCCGGCGCGCCCCGCACCAGGCCGCGGATCGCCGCGGCCTCCGGCAGGTTGCGCCAGTAGCGCTGCGGCATCTTCGCCCGCATCGCGGTCGGGTTCACCCGCGCCGGGTTGAAGATGCTCTCGTAGTAGGTGGTCCAACCCGCCTCGAAGGCATCGGTTGCCGGCACCTCGGCACGCGACGCCGGCGGCCCGAGCGCCAGCGCCGTCCCGTCCCAGCGGAGGCTGCCGAGCGGCGTCAGGATCGCCCAGTCCATGGCCGGGAAGCGCTGCACGAAGAAGGGCGCCGCAGCGTCCAGGATGTGATGCTCCGGCTCGAACCAGGCGATGAAGGCCTCCCGCCCGCCGCGGCCGGCGACGCTGCGGAAGCGCAGGAAGGCGTGCATCTTGTGCAGGTCGCGCCGGACCGCCTTGGCCATCCGCTCCAGCCGGTGCACGAGCGGATCGCTCGCGACCTCGGCCAGCGCCGGCTCGCCATGCAGCACGCGCCAGACAAGGGCATAGAGCGCCGCGTGGCGCTCCGCGTCGCGGTGGCAGACCACCTCCCCGATCAGGGTCGCGATGCGCCGCGGCAGGCTCACGGGCGGCGCATCGCCCGCGGCCTCCTCGCCGAGCAGGTCCGGGGTATCGGCGACCGACCAGACCACTTCCTCCGGCCTGGCGCCGGCCGCGACCAGGCGCCGCACCGCCTGGCGAAAGCCGTCGAGGTCGGCGCCGGGCCGCAGCGTCGCGCGATGCCGCATCAGAACAGCCCGAGCTGCCGCGCCGGCGGCACCAGCCGGTCGCGCAGCGCAGTCTGGTCGAGCAGCCGCCCGGGATGATGATCGAGCGTCACCAGGAAGGGCCGCGCGCGGCGGGTCGCCGCACTCAGCCGCGCGACGTCGGCGAGGCGGAGCCGCGTGTGCCGCCGCGCCGCGATCAGCTTGTCGACCGCACGCGCGCCGAGGCCCGGCACCCGCAGCAGCATCTCCCGGTCCGCCAGGTTCACATCGACCGGGAAGCGTTCGCGGTGCTTCAGCGCCCAGGCGAGCTTGGGGTCGATGTCCAGCGCCAGCATGCCGCCTTCCCCGCCCGCCGCGATCTCCGGCACCGAGAAGCCGTAATGCCTGAGCAGCCAGTCCGCCTGATACAGCCGATGCTCGCGCTGCAAGGGCGGCGGCTTCAGCGGCAGCACCGTGCTCGCTTCCGGGATCGGGCTGAAGGCGGAGTAGTAGACCCGGCTCAGCGCGTAGCTGCGATAGAGCGTGTCGCTGGTCGCCAGCACCGCGCTGTCGGGCGTGTCGTCGGCGCCGACGATCACCTGGGTGCTCTGCCCGGCCGGCGCGAAGTGCCGGCGCTCCGCCCGCGCTTCGGTGATGCGCTCATGCATCTGGCCCATCGCGCTTCGGATGGTGCCGCCGCGCTTCTCCGGCGCAAGCCGCGCCAGGCTCGGCTCCGAGGGCAGTTCGAGGTTGATCGACAGCCGGTCGGCGAACAGCCCGGCCTGCTCGATCAGCCAGGGATTGGCTTCCGGGATCGTCTTGAGGTGGATGTAGCCGGCGAAGCCGTGATCGCGGCGGAGCGACTTCGCGACCAGCATCATCTGCTCCATCGTGTAGTCCGGGGAGCGGATGATGCCGGAGGAGAGGAACAGGCCTTCGATGTAGTTGCGCTTGTAGAAGGCGAGCGTCAGCCGGACCACCTCGGCGACCGTGAAGCGCGCGCGGCGGACATTGGAGGATCGGCGATTGATGCAATAGGCGCAGTCGAACAGGCAGTGGTTGGTCAGCAGGATCTTCAGCAGCGACACGCAGCGGCCGTCCGGCGTGTAGGAGTGGCAGATGCCGTTGCTGGTCGAGCCGATCCCATCCTTCGCCGCCGCCCGCTTCGGCGCGCCGGAGGACGCGCAGGACGCATCATACTTCGCGGCATCCGCCAGGACCCGCAGCTTGGTCGCCAATGCCTCGTCCACGCCCGTTCACCTGATGCGCGTTCTCTTTATGTTCTTTTGGCCGGGCGCGTCCAATCACAAATCATCCGCTACCGCGCCGGCAGCAGCGCATCCTCGAACAGGGCACGGGCCATGCCGTCCAGATCGATCGGCTTCTCGAAGCGCGGCACCCCGGCGAAGCGGGGATCGATGGCGAGCCGGTCGTAGCCGGTCGCGAAGGCGAAGGGCACCCCGCGCAGCGAGAGCTCTTCCGCCACCGGATAGACCATCTCGCCGGCAAGGTTGATGTCGAGCAGCGCCGCCTCGATCACCTCGGCATCGGCGATGGCGCAGAGGGCGCGGTCGACGCTCGGCGCCGGGCCCAGCACGATGGCGCCGCGCGCCACCAGCGCCCGCGCGACGGCGCCGGCCACGAAGTAGTCGTCCTCGACCACCAGGATGTGCCGTCCCGCCAGGCTGCTTGCACGCATCATCCCGACACCTCCTTCGCGTCCCGCCGCTGGTAGGGCAGGTCGATGCAGCAACGCAGCCGATCCCGCCCAAGCGCGTAGCTGGTTCGCGCACCGAGCGAATACGGCAGAGCGCGTTCGATCAGTTCGCGCCCATAGCCGCCAGCCGCGGTGCCGGCCGCCTCCGCCCGGCCGTCCAGCCCGTCCTCCAGCCATTCTATAACCAGGCGCGGCGCCTCCGGGGCTCCATCCGGCGCTTTCTCATGCAGGTTCCAGGAGACGTGAAGCCGACCGCCGGCCGCTGCGAGCGCGCCGTGCTTCACCGCGTTCGTCGCCAATTCGTGGATCGCGAGCGCCAGCGTCTGCACGACGCCGTTCCGGAGCGGCAGATCCCTGCCTTCGATGCGGATGCGGTCCTGCACCGATGCCGATCCGATAGCGTCGAGCTCCATCCGGATCAGCGTGCCGATGGTGATCGGCGTGCGGTCGGATCGCGACAGCAATCCCTGGACGCGGGACAGCGAGGCCAGTCGATCCTCGAAGCAGCGTTCGAAATCCGGCAGCGTCCGGCTTGCCCGGAGCGTCCGGCTGGCGACCGAGCGGATGACGGCGATCAGGTTGCGGGTGCGATGCTGCAGCTCCGCGACCAGCACCTTCTGCGTCTCCTCCCACTCGCGGCGCTCGGTCGTCTCGACCATCGCCCCGACCATGCGGATCGCGCTGCCTGCCTCGTCATGGAAGAAGCGCCCGCGCGCCGAGGCCCAGCGCACCGTCCCGTCCGGCAGCAGGAAGCGGAATTCGTGCACGTAATCCTCGCCGCTTGCCTTGGCGCTCAGCAAGGCGGCCTCGGTCGCCTGGCGATCCTCGGGATGGATCCGGTCCACCCAGACGTCGTAGCTCGGCGTGACCTCGCCGACCGCATAGCCTTCGATCCGGAAATGCTCGTCCGACCAGGCGATCGCACCGCTCTCCATGTTCCATTCCCAGGTCGCGAGCCGGCCGACCTCGATCACCGTGCGGAGCCGCGCCTCGTTGCGGCGCAGCGCCGCATCCGCCTGCTTGCGCGGCGTGATGTCGTTGAAGAGGATCGCGACCTGGTTGTCCCGGGGATCGCCGTTGGGAAAGGCATAGATGTCGAACCAGCGGCCGAACACCTCCGACCATCGCTCGAAGCGTTCCGGCCGGCGCGTCCGCACGATGCGGCCATAGGTGTCGATCGCGTGCAGGCCAGGTTCCGGCGCCAGTTCCCGGATGCGTCGGCCGACGGCGTCGCGCAGGCCGGTATGGCGCTCGAAGGCCGGGTTGACGGACAGGTAGCGATAATCGGTCGCCTCGCCGGCCGCGTCGAACAGCACCTCGATGGTGCAGAAGCCAGCATCGATCGCTTCGAAGAGCTGGCGGTAGCGTTGCTCGCTTTCCTGCCGCGCCTTCACCGTCTCCGTCGTCTCGTGGCAGATGACGAGGATGCCGCCGACGCCGTTCGGCGCCGCCGCATCGTCGATCGGGCTGTAGCCGAAGGTCCAGTAGGAATCCTCGAACCGCCCGTGCCGGGTCATCGGGATCCGGTGATCCTCGAACCAGACCGCGCCGCGGCCATCCATGACCTGATCGATCAGCGGGCCGACGATCTCCCAGAGCTCGGCCCAGACATCGGCCGCGCGGGCGCCGAGCGCCACGGGGTGGACCTCCGGCCCGATGCGGTCGCGAAAGGCGTCGTTGTAGAACTGAACCAGCTCCCGCCCCCACCAGATCACCATCGGGAAGCGGGCCTCGAGCATCAGGCGGATCGTGACCTTGAGGCTCTGCGGCCAGCCAGCCGGCGCGCCGATCGGCGTCGCGGCCCAGTCCTTGGCACGCGTCAACCGGCCGAGGTCGCCGCCGCCTTGCAGGAAATCGAGGCCGTCGCTGTCCATCCGCCGCCGTCGATCCCGATCGCGCCCGGCGTATCCTGCGCCCGGATCGTCCCGTCATTCCAGCGAAGACGTCGCCGGCAACCGCGCCGGCATCATGGCGTTGGCCCCGTGGACGTCGCAGGATGCGGCGGAGTGCGGGAGGGCACCGGCCGACCATGAACGCGATCGATCCTGCCGCAGCGAATGCGCCGCAGACCTCCCTCGCCGAACGCTACCGCGCGGTACGGGCCGCCACCGAGGCGCTGGCCGCGCCGCTCTCGCCGGAAGACCAGGTGGTGCAGTCGATGCCGGATGCGAGCCCGACGAAATGGCATCGCGCCCATACCACCTGGTTCTTCGAAACCTTCCTGCTGCTGCCCTTCCTGCCGGGCTACCGACGGGTCAGCGAGGATTATGCGGTCCTGTTCAATTCCTACTACGTCGCCGCCGGTCCGCGGCATGCACGGCCGCAGCGCGGGCTGCTGACCCGCCCGTCCTGCGCCGAGGTCGCGCGCTACCGCGCCGTCGTCGATCGGGCAATGGCCGAGCTGCTGCGCGATCCGCCCAAGGAGGCGCTGCCGCTGGTCGAGCTCGGCCTGCAGCACGAGCAGCAGCACCAGGAGCTGCTGCTGACCGACATCCTGCATGCGCTGTCCGGCAACCCGCTGCGCCCTGCCTGCGACCCGGATTGGATGGAGCCGCGCCGAGCCGCGGGTTCGCCCCGCATGCTCGACGGGCCGGACGGCCTCGTCGCGATCGGCCATGACGGCCAGGGCTTCGCCTTCGACAATGAAGCACCCCGGCACAGCGCTTTCCTGGCGCCCTACCGCATCGCCGACCGGCTGGTCGACAACGGCCAGTGGCTGGCCTTCATGGCGGCCGGCGGCTATCGCGATCCGCTGCTCTGGATGAGCGATGGCTGGGCGGCCCGCGACGCCGAGGGCTGGGAGGCGCCGCTGCATTGGGAGCAGAACGATGGCGGCTGGATGCAGTTCGGCCCCGGCGGCCTCCGCCCCATCGATCCGGCGCTGCCGGTGCGACACGTCTCCTGGTACGAGGCGGATGCCTTCGCGCGCTGGGCGGGCAAGCGGCTGCCGACCGAGCAGGAATGGGAAGCGGCCGCCGCGCTGCCGGGCTTCGCGGATGCCACGGGTGTCGCCTGGCAATGGACGGGCAGCGCCTATCGTCCCTATCCGGGCTTCCGGCCCTGGGCCGGTGCGGTCGGCGAGTACAACGGCAAGTTCATGATCGGACAGATGGTGCTGCGCGGCGGATCGCTTGCGACGCCGCCGGGCCATGCCCGCCCGAGCTACCGCAACTTCTTCCCGCCGGCGGCACGCTGGCAGTTCAGCGGGCTCCGCCTGGCCGAGGATGCAGCATGAGCACCGCCCTCTCTTGCTCGCCCGCCGAGGCGCGGCGTGCGGCGCTGATCGCCGATGCGCTGGCCGGGCTTTCCGCGCCGCGCAAGACGCTGCCCTGCAAGTGGCTCTATGATTCAGAGGGCTGCCGCCTGTTCGAGGCGATCACCCGGCTGCCGGAATACTACCCGACCCGCACGGAGGTCCGGATCCTGGAGGAGAGCGGCGCCGACATCGCGCGCGCGGTCGGGCCAGGTGCCGCGGTGATCGAGTTCGGTCCAGGCGACGGCGCCAAGGCGGTGCTGCTGCTGAAGGCGCTCGACGCCCCCTTTGCCTATCTGCCCGTCGACATCGCGCCGGAATGGCTGGATGCGGCAGCGGGCCGCGTCGCCGCCGCGATGCCTGGCCTGCCAGTGCGGCCGGTCGTCGCCGATTTCACCACGCCCTTCGATCTCGGCGCCCGCGCCGCCGGCGCCGCGTCCCGGCTCGGCTTCTTCCCCGGCTCCACCATCGGCAATTTCGAGCCCGCGGAGGCCGAGGCCTTCCTCCGTCGCGCCCGCGCGACGCTCCGCGCCGGCGCGCGGCTGCTGCTCGGCGCCGACCTCGTGAAGGACGAGGCGGTGCTGGAAGCCGCCTATGACGATGCCGCCGGCGTCACCGCGGCCTTCGACCTGAACCTGCTGACGCGCCTGAACCGGGAGGCGGATGCAAATTTCGACCTCGACGGCTTCCGCCACCAGGCGATCTGGAATGCGGCGCTGGAGCGGATCGAGATGCATCTCGTCGCGCAGCGCGCACAGACGGTCCGGATCGCCGGCCGCGGCATCCACTTCGCGACCGGCGAGACGATCCACACCGAAAGCAGCCACAAATACCGGCCGGAGCGGCTGCGGGCGCTGGCCGAAGCGGCGGGCTGGCGCACCGCGGCGCTCTGGACCGATCCGGCGCGGCTGTTCTCGGTCTGGCTGCTGGAAGCCTAGGCCGGGTCGGCGAGGATCAGCGCGTCGAGCGCGACGATGCCCTGACCCTTCGGATGCACGACGACCGGGTTGAGGTCGATCTCGCGGATCGCCGGCGTGCCCTCCAGGATGCGGCCGAGCGTCATCACCAGCTCGACGACGGCATCGAGGTCGAGCGCCGGGCTGCCGCGCCAGCCGTCGAAGAGCGCGCCGGCACGCAAGGTCCGGAGCGCCGCCGCGACCGCGTCGCGGGCGAGGCCCGGGACCAGCAGCGCCACGTCGCGCAGCAGCTCCGCCTGCACACCGCCGAAGCCCGCAAGCACCACCGCACCCCAATCCGGATCGCGACGGGCGCCGATGATGAGCTCGACGCCGCGCGCGCCCATGCGCTCCACCAGCACGCCGTCGAGCACGAGGCCCGGCGCATGCCGCGCGAGATCGGATTGCATCCGCGCCCAGCCGGCGCGGAGTGACGCCGGCCCATCCAGGCCCAGCACGACGCCGCCGGCATCGCTCTTGTGCGGCAATGCGGCCGCCTGCGCCTTGAGCGCCACCGGCCAGCCGAGCGTCTCCGCCGCCGCCAGCGCCGCGTCTTCCGTCGCCGCCAGGATGCCGGCCGGGAACGGGATGCCGTGCGGCGCGAGTGCGGCCTTGGCGCGATGCTCCGGGATCATCCCATCTCCCGGCAGCGCCACGCGGATCGGCGCCGCCACCGGGCCGGCGAGCGGCCGTGGCGCGGCGAGGCGCGCGAGCGCCCGGTAGGCGCGATAGGGCGTCGGGAAATAGGGCACGCCGAGCGCGCGCAATCCGGCGGCGTAATCCGACGGCATCTCCGCGCCTTCGTCGAGGCCGGCGACGAGCAGCGGCTTGCCCGGCCGCAGCGCGCGGATCGCCTCCAGCACCGGCGGGAACTTCAGAGCGGCGGTCGTGGGATCGGTCTGGATGATCGCAAGCAGGATGGACCCGTAGGCCGGGTCTTCGAGCAGCGGGATCAGCGTGCGGCGGTAGATGTCCGGATCGACCAGCGACTGCGCGGTCAGGTCCATCGGGTTGGAGACCGGGATGAAGTCCGGCACCGCGGCGCGGAGCGCCGCCTCCGTCGCGCCGGAGGGCGGCGGCAGCGCGAGCCCGATCGTTTCCGCGACGTCGAGCGTCATCGCCTTGAAGGCGCCGGATTCGGTCAGCACCGCGGTGCCCGGCGCCGGCCGGCCGCAGCGGAGCGCCAGATCGAGCAGGTCGCCGAGCTCCTCCAGCGTCCCGGCCAGGATCACGCCGGCGGCTTCGACCTTGGCGCGCATCAGCGCATGGTCGCCGGCGAGCGCGCCGGTATGCGTCGCGGCCGAGCGGCGCGCCGCCTCCGAGGTGCCGGGATGCAGCAGCACGATCGCCTTGCCGGCCTCCCGCGCCGCCTGCGCCAAGGCGAGGAAGCGTTGCGGATCGCGGAACTGCTCGACGACCATGCCGATCACGTGCGTCGCCGGATCGGCGGCGAGGTGGGCGACGTAGTCCTCCACCCCCGACGCCGCCTCGTTGCCCGTGGAGACCGAGAGCGTCAGCGGCAGCGCCTTGGCCATCAGCATGGTGCCGAGCACGACCGCCATGGCCCCGGACTGGGAGACGATGCCGATCCCGGGACCGGATGCCGCATGAAGCGGCACCTCGACGAAGGTGAGCGGCAGGCCGGATGCGAAATGCGTGAGCCCGAGGCAGTTCGGCCCGAGGATCGCCATGCCGGTGGTGGCGGCGATGCCGGCGAGCTCCCGCTGCGCTGCGAGCCCCGCCTCGCCGCCTTCGGCGAAGCCGGCCGCGAAGATCACCGCGGCACCGACGCCCCGTGCGGCCAGCGCGCGGATGGCGGTCAGCACCGCCGCCCCCGGGATCGCGAGCACCGCCACGTCGACGCCGGCGGGCAGCGCCTCGACCGAGGCGAGGCAGGCCCGGCCCTGGACCAGGCCGCCCTTCGGGTTGATCAGGTGGATCTTGCCCGCATAGCCGTGCCGCAGCAGGTTCGCGAGCACCGCGTTGCCGAGCGCGCCCGGCTTCTCCGAAGCGCCGAGGATCGCGATCGAGCGGGGGGCGAGCAGGCGGTCGAGGGCGGGCATGCGGCGCGCTCCCCGCCGTTCAGGATCGCTGCCGGCCGAGGTCGTAGGTGCCGAGGCCGGGCTTGAAGCTCTTGTCGTCGATGAACTGCCGGATGCCTTCCTTGCGGCCCTCGTCGTCGTAGCTGTTGGCGGCTTCCTGGGCGCGCACCAGGTAGTCCTCGGCCTCGTCATAGGAGGGCATGGCCGCGACGCGGCGGATCGCGTCCTTGGTCGCCTTCAGCGCCACCGGGTTCTTCCGGAGCAGCACGCCGGCGACCGCCGCGACCCGGTCCCGCAGCGTCGCGAGCGGCACTGCCTCGTTGACCAGGCCCCATTCGGCGGCGGTCTTCCCGTCGATGCTCTCGCCGGTCAGCGCGTGGTACATGGCGCGGCGGAACGGCATCAGCTCGGTCGCGACCTTGGTGGCACCGCCGCCAGGCAGGATGCCCCAGTTGATCTCGCTCAAGCCGAAGCTCGCCTCCTCGGCCGCGAAGGCCAGGTCGCAGGCAAACAGCGGGCCGTAGCCGCCGCCGAAGCACCAGCCGTTCACCATCGCGATGGTGGGCTTCTGGTACCAGCGCAGCCGCCGCCACCAGCCATAGCTCTCGCGCTGCGCCTGCCGGACCGCGGCCAGGCCCTTGGCCTCGGTCTCGCGGAAGTATTCCTTGAGGTCCATGCCCGCCGACCAGGCGCTGCCCTCGCCGACCAGCACCAGCACGCCGACATCGTCGCGGAACTCGAGCCCGTCGAGGACTGCCGCCATTTCCCGGTTCAGGGTCGGCGACATGCAGTTGCGCTTCTCCGGCCGGTTGAAGCGCACCCAGGCGATGCGGTCCGTCACGTCCCAGGCGACGGTGCCTTCGGGGGAGGTCTCGGTCATGCGAAGTCCTTTCGCGGTCGTGTGACGTGGGCGGCGCTCATTTGTTTGCTATACAAACTATTATGTGTCGCTGCAATCGGAGTTCCCACGTCTATGCGGTGACCGGACGAAGGCGATACCCTTCCGGCGAGGAGGGCAGCATGGCCGACCGCGACGATTCGGAGTTCGGTTTCGTGGCCGGGCTCCTGGGCTACCAGCTTCGCCGGCTCGACGTCCTGGCCATGGCCGATCTCGGCGAGATGCTCGGCGCGATCGGGCTGACGCCGGCGCGCGCGACCGCGCTGCAATACGTCAACCTGCACGAGGGCTGCGACCAGACGGCGCTCGGCAATGCGCTCGGCATCAACCGTGCGAGTGCGATGGCGATGGTCAACCAGCTGGTCGCGCTCGGTGCCATCGAGCGGCGGCCGGGGCGCGACCGGCGCAGCAACGCGCTGCACATGACCGAGGCCGGGCGCGCGACGCGCGCGGAGGCGGAGCGGCTGAGCCGGGAACAGGATATGCGGTTCTTCGGCGTGCTGACCGCGCCCGAGCGGGCCGAGCTCGACCGGTTGGTGCGCAAGCTCCGCCACCGCAACGCCGCCGGCGGCAAGCGCCCGCCGGAGCCGGGGCGTGGTGCTGCGCCGGGTGAAGCGACCCAAAACGATCGCGCCCCGCTTCAGCCCGGCCGGAAGCCGAGCGGGTCCGGCCGCGCGGTACAGACAAAGCTCTCGGCCCGTCGCGGATCGCCGCTGCCTGGGTAGCGCGCATAGGCGGGGTAGCGGCAGACCGGCATCGATCGCAGCACCTGCTGGCTTTCGGGATCAACCTCGAAGGCCGGTGGTGCGTCCGGCGGCGGCGTCCCGTCCAGCCAGGCCTCCAGCATGCTCAGGGTATCGAGCTGCGCGACGCCGGTCACGTTGTGGCCGCCGCCATGCGCGATGTAGAGGCGGAGGAACGTGTCGGTCTCCGCTTCGCCGAGCCGTGCGACCACGCTCCGCCAATACTCGGCGATCATCGGCGTGCCGACCGCGTTGTCGGCGGTCGGGTGCAGGATGATCAGGCGGCCGCCACGCTGGCGGAAGCGCGAGAGATCGGGATCGGTCGCATCGAAGATGGTCGACAGGTACTGGATGCGCGGCCCATGCGGTCGGGGATCGAAATGCAGCGGATCGGCGGCGGGATCGCCCAGGATGGCGTGGCGGATCCAGATCGCGGCGAAGTTCAGAATGGCGCCACGGCCGGGTTCGAAGCCGCGGCCGGGCGGCAGCGGATGCGACGGGCGCGCCGTGCCGACCGTGTAGAAGCCGTATTGGTAGCGCCCATTGTCCTCGTCGCCGGTGACGCCATAGCCCGGATAGCGGGTGATGCCATGCGCCAGCGGCACGGCCATCGACCAGGGCTCGCGGATCGCCCCGACCGCCGCGATCTGCGCGTCCGACAGGCAGCCCTCCCCGGCGCCGCCACCCGGGCAGCGGAGCGCGCCGGCATCGTTCCGGCATTCCAGGTAGCGGGCGATGATGCCGTCCCTGAGCCCATCCTCGGCATCGCACTGCGCACGGGTCTGTTCGGCCAGCAGCCGGATCGCCGCCGCATCCAGCCAGCCGGACACCAGCCGCGTGCGGATCACGTTGTCGGCCAGATGGATGGCGTTCCAGCTCAGCACCGGGGAGACCGCGACGATGCCGTCGTAATCCGCCGGGAAATGCTGCGCCATCATCAGCGCTTCGCGGCCGCCGGCGGATTCGCCGCTGAACAGCACGCGCTGCGCCGGCCGGCCATAGGCGAGGGCGATGAGCGCGAGCGCCACGTCGCGCGTTTTCTTCATCGAATCGCGGCCCCAGTTCCGCATCGCCTCGTCGCTGCGCATGAAGGCGACGTCAGAGCCTTGATGGCCGCCATCGCTGCCGAAGGTCGCGTAGCCGAGGGCGATCGGATAGGGCAGATGCGTCGGCACCGGATCGAAGCGCGCCGAGGCCTTCTGCTCAGGCGCGGTGATCAGCGCACCGCCGAGGCCGCCGCCGCCCGATTGCAGCGCGCGGCCGTTCCAGGCGAAGGGCAAATTGAGGTTGAAGGTGATCGGCGGCGCTGCCGGATCGTGCGGCGCGATCTCGCCCTGGATGTTGCAATGCGCGGGCACGCCCTGCGCGAACTCGCCGTCCGGATCGCGCCGGGGCGCCAGCGGTGCGGCTGCTGGCAACCGGCGCGCCACCATCACCCGGGCGCCGCCGCTCGGCAGTCCGATCGCATCGGCGGCGATCGCGGTCGCCATCAGATCCTCGCAGCGGGCTAGCGACACCGGCTGCGCCAGGACCGGGCCGGCGAAGGCCAGAGTCGCGCAGAACAGCAGCACGCGGCAGATCATCGCGGCGCTCCGTCAGACGGGTTCTACGGCCAGCGGATGCGCCGCGTAATAGGCAGCGTCTTCCCGGCTCTGCCGCCAGTCGGCCCGGCCGCGGTTCTGCCAGTGGCGGCTTGCCATGTCGGCGCCGTAGCGCACCCTGAACAGCACCGTGCGCGCCGCGCCGTTCTCGTATTCGTGGACCTCGCCGGGCGGATGCACGACGAACATGCCCGGCCGCACGTCGATCGTCTCCGAGGGCGTCCGCATGGTGCCGCCGCCCTCCATGCAGAGATAGATCTCGGTCGCCTCGGGGTGGCAGTGATAGGGGCTCACCTGCCCCGGCTCCCAGCAGGCGATGGTGACGTCGCCCTGCCCCACCGTGCCGAGGATGCGCTCCATATGGTGCGCGGGGTCGAAGCGCCGCTCGGCGTCCAGGCTATAGGCCAGCATCGTTGATCACCCCTCCATCTGCGACCGGGCAGCCTGCACCAGCGGCTCCCAGTCGCGCATCTCGGCCCGCAGCCAGTCGCGCAGCGTTTCGGGCTCGCCAGGCGGCAGCGGCTGGAACATCAGGCGGGCGAATTGCGCCGCCGCGGCAGGTGCTGCCATCGCGGCGGTGACCGCGGCCGATGCCTGCGCCAGCGTGGCCGGCGGCGTGCCGGCGGGGGCGAAGATCGCCTGCCAGGCACTGGTGCCGACGCCGTCGAACCCCGCCTCGCGCATCGTCGGCACATCCGGGAAGGCCGGCAGGCGCGTGGCGGTGGTGACCGCCAGCGCCTTGAGCTGGCCGCCCTGGACCAGCGGCAGCACCGTCGCCGCATTCAGGAAGGCGACATGGACGTCGCCGGCGATCAGGTCGTTCTGGCTGCTGCCGGAGCCGGCGCGCGAGGGGATGAGGGTCAGCCGCACCCCGGCGCGCTGCTGCAGCGCCACGAAATCGAGATGCGAATAGGAGAGCGTGCCGGCGCTGATGAAGTTGAGCCGCCCCGGCTGGGCGCGCGCCAGCGCCAGCACCTCGGCCAGGGTCTCGGGCGCGAAGTTCACCCGGGTCGCGACGAAGACGCCCGGCGCCGCCACCAGCCGCGCCACCGGATCGAGGTCGCGCAGCACGTCGACCGGCATGGCGCCGCCGACGATGACCGGGTTGATCGCATTGGTGGTGACGTTGCCGATCAGCAGCGTATGCCCGTCCGGACGCGCCCGCGCGACCTGCTGCAGCGCGATGACGCCGTTGCCGCCCGGCCGGTTCTCGACCACCACCGCGGCCCGCGCCGCGCTTCCCATCGCGTCGGCCAGGATGCGGGCGGCAATGTCGGTGGCACCGCCCGGGCCGTAGGGCACGACGAGGCGGAGCGGACGGGTCGGGAAGGTGCCGGCACTGTCGGCATGCGCCGCGGCGGCACCCGCGGCGGCGAAGCCCGCAGCCAGCAGCGATCGCCTGGTTGCCATGGCCCGCTCCTCCTGCCGGCGTTGCACGGAGGATAGCCTCGGGCCGCGTCGCGGCGCCCATGATCTGATCTGCGCACCGCCATCAGCTTCGGTGATGCGGGGTGCCGCATCATGGAAGCTGATCGCCTGGCCAAGAACACATGGTTTCCGACGCCGCGCCCCGCATTGCTAGCAAGGTGCCGCCCGGCATCCGGGCGCCGCAGGGAGGCAGGATCACGTGCAGCTCGGCTTCTTCACCATGCCCATCCACCCGCTCGGCAAGGATTGGCGTCAATGCCTGCGCGAGGACCAGGAAGCCTTCGTGCTGGCCGATGAGCTCGGCTTCACCGAGGCCTATTGCGGCGAGCACGTCACCGACCTGGCGGAGAACATCACCTCCTGCATGATGTTCCTGGCAACGCTCGCCGGGCGGACCCGCCGCATCCGGCTCGGTACCGGCACGCTCAACCTGCCGAACGCGCATCCGGCCGCGATCGCCGCCCAGGCGGCGATGCTCGATCACATGCTGGACGGCCGCCTGATCCTCGGCATCAGCCCGGGCGGGCTGCTGTCGGACGCGGAGGCCTTCGGCAACCTCGACGCCGACCGCACAGCGATGTTCGTCGAAGCGATCGACATGGTCCTGGCACTCTGGACCACGCCGGCGCCCTACCGGCTGGAGGGCAAGTACTGGCGGGTGACGACCGAGCGCAACTTCGTCCCCGAGATCGGCCAGGGCCTGATCCCGCAGCCGCTGCAGCGCCCGCACCCACCGATCGTGGTCACCGCCGTCGCCCCCTTCTCGAAGGGCGTGGCGCAGGCGGCGGCGCGCGGGTTCGAGCCGATCTCGGCCAACTTCCTGATGCCCGGCTGGGTCGCCAGCCATTGGCCGCAATACGTCGAAGGCTGCGCCCGCGGCGGCCGTCCGGCCGAGGCTGCCAACTGGCGGGTCGCGCGCAGCCTCTGCGTCGCCGCCGACGACGCGACGGCGCGCGACTACGCGCTCGGCCCCGACAGCCCCTATCGCCACTACTACGGCTCCCTCCTCGCGAAGCTCGCCCGGAACGGCCGCATCGAGCTGTTCAAGGAGCATCGCGGGATGGCCGATGCCGAGGTCACGCTCGACTACGTGCTGGACCGGCTGGTGCTGTGGGGCTCGCCGTCGCGGGTCGCCGACCGCATCCTCGCCTTCCGCGAGCAGAGCGGCGATTTCGGCACGCTGCTCTATGCCGGGAAGGACTGGGCCGACCGCGAACTCGGCCGGCGCTCGATGATCCTGCTGGCCGAGAAGGTGCTGCCGATGGTGAACGCCGCGATCGGCGGGCAGGCCGCGGCCGAGTGATCGCCCATCGCGAAAGCTGATGGGGCCGAGTAGCGGATATGGTTTCCCGCCGGCCGCCGCCGGCTGGCAAGAAGACGGATGAGGGAACGCAGGGCGCCATGACGCAGGACAGCGGCAGCGTGCCGTCCGAGTATCGCGACGGCATGCGGGTGGATTGGGATCTGCCGATCCCGATGGATGACGGCCTGGTGTTGCGCGCCGACCTGTTCCGCCCGCCGGCGGAAGGACGCTATCCGGTGATCCTGACCTACGGCCCCTATGCCAAGGGCCTGGCCTTCCAGGAAGGCTACCCGAACCAGTGGACGCGCATGGTGACGGCCTTCCCCGAGGTCGCCGCCGGCTCCTCCAACCGGCATCAGAACTGGGAAGTGGTCGACCCCGAGAAATGGGTGCCGCACGGCTATGCGGTGCTGCGCGTGGACAGCCGCGGCTGCGGCCGTTCGCCCGGCCGGATCGACCATTTCTCGCCGCGCGAGACGGCTGATTTCCGCGCCTGCATCGAATGGGCGGGCACCAGGCCCTGGTCCACCGGCAAGGTTGGGCTGAACGGCATCTCCTATTTCGGGATCAACCAGTGGCAGGTCGCATCGACCGAGCCCCCGCATCTCGCGGCGATGTGCGTCTGGGAAGGTGCGGCGGACTGGTACCGGGACATGACGCATCACGGCGGCATCCTCAGCACCTTCTGGGCCAATTGGTACGACATGCAGGTCAAGACCGTGCAATACGGCAGCGGCGAGCGCGGCGGGCGCAGCCGCGTCACCGGCCAACTGGTCTGCGGCGACGTGCCGATGAGCGACGCGGAGCTTGCCGCCAACCGCTGCGAGTTCGGCGAGGACATCCTGGCGCATCCGCTGGACGATGCCTATCACCGCGCCCGCTCGCCCGACTGGTCGCGCATCACCGTGCCGCTGCTCACCGCCGGCAACTGGGGCGGCCAGGGCCTGCATCTGCGCGGCAACGTCGAAGGCTATGTCCGCTCGGCCTCCGCGCAGAAATGGCTGGAGGTGCATGGGATCGAGCACTGGACGCATTTCTACACCGACTATGGCCGCGAGCAGCAGCTGCGCTTCTTCGACCACTTCCTCAAGGGCGAGGCGAATGGCTGGGACCGCGAGCCGCGCGTGCGGCTGCAGGTGCGCCACCCCGGCGAGCGCTTCGTAGAGCGCACCGAGGCGGATTGGCCGATCCCGCGCACGCGCTGGACGACGCTGCAACTCGACCTGCGGCGCGCGGCGCTGCTGCCGGACGGCGCGGCGACGGAACCCGCGGAGCTCGGCTTCGATGCGATGGGCGACGGCGTCACCCTGCTGACCGAGCCGCTCGCCGCCGAGACCGAGATCACCGGCCCCGTCGCGGCCAGGCTCTTCGTCTCTTCCTCGACCGAGGATGCCGACCTGTTCCTGGTGCTGCGAGTGTTCTCGCCCGACCTCAAGGAGGTGAGCTTCCAGGGTGCCATCGATCCGCATGCGCCGGTCGGCCAGGGCTGGCTCCGCGCCTCCCACCGCAAGCTCGACCCGGAGGTGAGCCGGCCCTGGCGCCCCTATCACAGCCATGACGAGAAGCACCCGCTCCGTCCCGGCGAGGTCGTGGCGCTCGACATCGAGATCTGGCCGACGAGCCTGGTGGTGCCTGCCGGCTACCGGATCGCGCTCAGCATCCGCGGCCGCGACTACGAGCGTCCGGGCGGCAGCGGCGGCCGGCTGACCACCTTCAAGAACGAGCTGCTCGGGTGCGGACCGTTCCTGCACGACGACGCCCGCAACCGGCCGCCCGACATCTTCGGCGGCCGCACCACGCTGCACCAGGGCGCGGGGCGCGAGCCCTTCCTGCTGCTGCCCGTCGTGCCGCCCGGCTGAACAGGAGAGAAGACGTCATGCCCATCTATCGCTTCGAGGATCTGGCCGAGGAATTCGTCACGCCGAAGCACTCCACCGCCTATGGGCGGCTGATCTCCGGCGAGCAGATCGAGGTCGGCGTACTGCGCTACCGCAAGGGCGAGGGCGCCACGACGCACGCGCACCCGCACGAGCAGATCATCATCGTGACCAAGGGCCACCTGCGCTTCACGCTCGACGGCGAGACGAGCGAGGTGGTGCCGGGCATGGCGATCCACATCCCGCCCAATGTCCCGCACTCGGTGACCATGCTCGAGGATTCCGAGATCGTCAGCAGCAAGGGCGTCGTCGGCGGCGTCGGTCATCGCATCTGAAAAGGAAAAGGCCATGAGCACCACGACGGAACGGCCCGCGGCACGGACTCCGGGTGCTACCCGGGCAGCCGCCGGCGAGCACGTGTTCGAGATGGCGAAGGTCAACCATTTGATGGGCGGCCCGGAATACTCGACCGTCCACGGCTCCTGCGTCGAAGGCGACCGCATGATCGTGGCGCTGATGAAGATGCCGGCCGGCACCGGCGCCGAGCCGCATTCGCATCCGAACGAGCAGTGGATCTACGTGCTGGAAGGCACCATGCGCGGCCAGGTCGACGGCAAGCCGGTCACGGCCGCGGCGGGGTCGGTCGTCTACATCCCCTCCGACGCGGTGCACGGGCTGAAGGCGACGCCGGAGCGGGACGTGCTGTTCTTCACCGTCAAGGACGCCTCGCACAGCCTGCACGGCATCCGCCAGCCCGGGGCCTGACCGCCATGGCCGGACGGCGCGGCATCCTCGCGGCCACGGCGGGCCTGCTCGCCGCCGGCAGCGCCCGGGCGCAGGAACGCTACCCGGCACGCCCGATCCGGGCCATCGTGCCCTATGCGCCGGGGGGCGCCACCGACATCATCGCGCGCCTGGTGGCCGAGGAGATGCGCCGCAGCCTCGGCCAGCCGGTGGTGGTCGAGAACCGGCCTGGCGCGCTCGGCATCATCGCGATCGAAGCGGTCGCGCGGTCGCGGCCCGACGGCTACACGCTGATGATCGGCAACGTCACCACCAACGCCATCACGCCGGTCGTCTTCCGCGGCCGCCTGTCGCTCGACTACGAGGCGACGATGATGCCGGTGACGCAGCTCGCCAACGTGCCGGGCGTGCTCTGCGCGACGACGGTCAACTTCCCGCCGACGACGGTCGCGGCCGTCGTGGAGCATGCGCGGCAGCATCCGGGCCAGGTCCACTACGTCACTGCCGGCGTCGGCAGCTACACGCATTTCGACCACGTGCTGCTCGCCCGCCGCGGCGGCGCCGAGATGACGCACGTGCCCTTCACCGCCGGCGCCGGCGGCTTCATCACCGGGCTCTTGAACGGCGACGTGCAGATCGGCTTCGTCAACGTCGCGACCGCCGGCCCGCTGGTCGCGGCCGGCCGGCTGCGGGGCCTGGCGGTCACCGCCGACACCCGGCTGCCCGAGCTGCCCGACGTGCCGACGATGGCGGAAGCGGGCTTCGCCGGGATCGGCACCTCCGGCTGGAACGCGCTGTTCGGCCCGGCCGGCCTGCCGCCCGAGGTGGTCGCGGCGCTGTTCCGTGCCGCAACCGAAGCCGTCGCGTCATCCGCGGTGCAGGAGGCTTTCCGGCGGCAGGGCATCCAGCCGGTGCCGAGCGCCTCGCCCGAGGCGGCCGGGAGCTGGCTGCGGTCGGAGCTCGAGCTCTGGCGGCGCATCCAGGAGGCGGCGCAGATCGACGTGGGTTAAGCAGGCGTCAGCAACGCCAGCCACTGCTCGTTCAGCCGCACCGATTCCTCCTCCAGCATGTCGCGGAAGGCTTCCGCGACCGGCGGCGGCGCCTGGCGCGCCGGCTCGATCACCGCAAGGTCGAGCAGCAGCGGCGGATCGGCGAGCGGGTGGACGGCAAAGCGCCCGCCGCCGGCTTCCGCGGGATCGAGCAGGATCGCGGGCAGGATCGCCGACCAACCCTGCGTCTCGACCAGGCCGACGGTGCCGAACATGGCGTCGAGTTCCAGCAGCCGGTCCGGCCGCACGCCGTTGGAAGCGATATAGGCCTCGATCGTGCGCCGCCGCGTGTTCTGCAGGCCCGGCACGACGAGGCGGAGCGACGCCACCTCGGCCAGCCGCACCGGCGCCAGCGGCGGCTGCCCGGCATCGGCGCCGACCAGCAATTCGGGGGTGCGCAGGAACAGCCGGGTGCGGATCCCCGCCGCCTCGGTCGCGGCGGGCACGATCGCGAAGGCGAGCTCGCCGGCGCGCACCTGCTGGGTCAGCACCGCGCTATAGGCTTCGACGATCTGCACGACGGCGTTCGGATTGGCCTCGGTGAAGCGCGCCAGCACCGGGGCCAGCACGCGCCGCGTCATCGTCGGCATCAGCCCGATCGCGACATGGCCTTCGAGGCCCTGGCCGAACCGCCGCATCGCATGGTTCGCCGTCTCGTAGGCGCGCAGCAGCTCGACGCAGCGGCGGTAGTAGTCGTCACCGGCCGGCGTCGGCACCACCGGCCCGGCGGTGCGGGTGAAGAGCCGGACGCCGAAGCGGTCCTCGATCTTGCGGATGTGCTGGGAGACGCCGGATTGGGTCGCGTTCTCGCGCTCGGCGGCCGCGGTGAAGGACCGCTCCTCATAGGCCGCGACAAAGAGCCTGAGGTCGCGCAGGCTCTCCGACATGTCAGCCTGGCGCGGTCCGTGGCATGGCGGCGCTCAGCCGAGGCTCGGCACCGTGTCGCGGAAGCTGGGGAGCGCCTGGATGCGCGCCCACCAATCCGCGAAGCCCTCGACCGCGAATATCGCCTCCGCGTCCGGCGTCATCGCGACATAGGCGATGATCGGTGCCAGGAAGATATCGGCGAGGCTCAGCTCGCCCGCGATGAAGGGCGATGCGCCCCGGGTCTGCATCGCGAGCGCCAGCACCTTGCGCCCGGCCTCGATGCCGGCGGTGCGGGCGGCGTCGTTGCGGCCGCCGACGAAATCCGGGAACAGGTGATAGGCGGCGACCTGGCCGAGCAGCGCGCCGTAGCCGTAGGAATCGACGATGCCGACGATCATGTCCATGCGCGCGCGATCGGCGGGCGTCGCCGGCACCAGGGAGGGGCCGGGCAGCACGTCGTTCAGGTAACGGACGATCGCCGAGGTCTCGAGGATGCGGAGCCCGTCATGGTCGAGCACCGGGACCTTGCCGAAGGGGTGCCGCGCGCGGTGCTCGGCCGATTGCGGCTCGCCGGCCAGCACGTTGAGCGGCACCTGCTCGTAATCGGTGACACCCTTCTCCGCGAGCAGCATGCGGACGGTGCGGACATAAGTCGAAGGGCTGAAGCCCCAGAGCGTGATGGCGGCCATGGTCGTTCCCCGTGCTGCGGCTTGCTTATAGCGCCGTCCGGCGCAGCAGTCAGCCGGCCATCGCCGCGCCGATGTCGGGAGCGAGGAGAGCGACGGCGTCGTAGGGATACCGGGCCGCGAGTGCCGGCTGGCAAGGAGACGAAGGGGCGCTGAAGCATTTCCTGGAGCGGCGGGGTGGCCTATCTCCTCCCGCGGTGACAGCCATGCGAATCCTCCTCGGGCTAAGCCTGCTCCTCGCTTCCTGCAGCTTCGCACCGACGCCCGAGGAGCGGCGCCCATCCGCGCTGCCGGGCGCCGCGGCGGTCACCTGCGCGGGCGATCCGGCCTGCCGGCTGCTGACGCCGGGCGAGATCCGGCTGGCGATGCCGATCTTCGGCGACCGGATCGACTATGCCGCGGTGCGCATCCTCGACCGCCGCGACAGCCTGTTGCGGCACCTGGCCAACATCACCGCGATGGGGAACGACATCCGGATCCACGACCCGTCGAAATACGCGCCGGATTTCGCCGCGGCGGCGCCGGCGCTGCGCGCACTGTTCCTGCACGAGATGACGCATGTCTGGCAGTACCAGGCCGGCCGGAACTTCTTCTGGGAAACGCTCGGCGACCTGCTGCGGCACGGCTTCGATCGGCGCTCGGTCTACGACTATGCGCTGGGCGGCCGCCCCTTCTCCGACTACTCGCCCGAGCAGCAGGCGCAGATCGTCGCGACCTACCACACGACGCTGGCCGAAGTGTCCGCCGCGACGGATGCAGGGCGGCGGCGCAGCCTGTGCGGCAGCGTCCGCGCCCATGAGGCGGTGCTGGCGACGGCGCTGCCGGTGCAGCGGGCGCCGCTCTGCGCGGAGCCCTGAGTGCCGCGGGGCGCCACCGCCAGGCCCTGTCGTTCAGCCCGGCACGACCATCGCAACCCGGCTCCCGGCCGCAACCCGGCTCCCGGTGCGGCGGCCAGCCCTGCTGACCGCCCGCGGCGGCGGGACCGGGTCCTCGAGCTTCGTTGCGAAAGCCTGGGCGGCTTCGAGGAAGGCCTTCACCAGAGGCGAGCGGATGAGGTCGCGGGAGCAGACCACGAATTCGTCGAAGACCGGCGCCTGCGGCGTGATCGGCAGCGCCACGCAGCGATCGTCGTGCCCGACCTCGGAGCGCAGGACAGGTGCGATGCCGAAGCCGTAGGCGACGGCTTCCTTGATCGCCTCCCGCGATTCGATCTCGATCATCCGCGCCTCACCGACCTCGGCGGTCGCCATCGCTGCGAGGAAGACGTCCCGTGTCACTGACCCCTTCTCGCGAATGATCAGCCGCTCGCCGACGAGGTCGGCATAGGAGATCGCCGGACCCGACGCCAAGGCATGGTCCTTCCGCAGGTAGATGACGATCTCGTCGCGGCGGAGGAACTGCTCGTGGAAGCGCGCGTCGCCGGCGCGAATATTGGCCGCCACGGCGATGTCGAACTCGTATCGTGACAGCTTGGCGAAGATCGTGGCCGAGTTGCCGGTGCCGAGGGAGAAGGTCACCTCCGGGAACCTCTCCCGCAGCACCGCCAGGATCGGCAGCACATGGAAGGCGGCGACCGTCCCGATGCGGAGATGCCCGCCGGACACGCTGCGATTGTGCAACAGAAGGTCCCGCGCCGCATCCTGCGCGCTGTAGATCTGCTCGGTGATGGCCTTCAACTGCCGCCCGAAATCGGTCAGCTCGATCCTGCCGGCGGTGCGGCGGAAGAGCTGTACGCCGTAGCCCTCCTCCAGCGCCTTGATCTGCGCCGACACGGTCGGCTGGCTGATCCCGAGCCGGGCCGCGGCACGGGTCACGTTCTGCTCGATCGCGGCGGCGTGAAAGCAGCGAAGCTGTGCGTCGTTCATCGAGCCTTCCCCGGCTGCGCCGCCTCTATATCGCCCATTGGCGGTTTCTATTGGTCGCGACCGGCACGTCTCCGCAAGGGTGCGGCACAGGCCAGCCCTTCCCGAGATCGGACCCGCCATGCCCTTTGCCAATCCCATCAGCGACATGCTCCTGCGTGGCCTCGATGCCCGGGCGGAGATCGACCTGAAAGCCGCGTTCGGCGACAGCTATGCGACATTCAGCGTGACCGGGACCGATGGCCAGGCCGTCGACGCCCGGATCGCAGGCGGCATCCTCACCCTCGACGCCGGCGCCTTCGGCTTCTCCGATCTCGTGATCACGGCGACGGACGCGGCCGGCGCCACGGTGACCGACAATGTCCGGGTCCGCGTCGCCGGGGAGAACGCCTTCACCATCGCGCTGCTGCCCGACACCCAGACCTACACCTCGAACCCCGCCCTGAACGCCACCTTCGGCAACATGACGCAGTGGCTCGCGGACAATGCCGAGAGCAAGAACATCGACTTCGTCATCGGGCTCGGCGACGTCACCGACAACAACAACGCCCCGCAATGGGCGATCGCCTCGGCGGCGCTGCACCGGCTGGACGGCAAGATCCCCTACTCGATCCTGCCCGGGAACCATGACCAGGCGGCAGGCGGCAGCGCCGCGGACCACTCGACCACCTTCCTGGACGGCCTGTTCTCGCCAGAGGCGCAGCGCGCCACCAACCCCGACACCTTCGGCGGCGCCTATGATCGGGAACCGAACCGCGCCGCGAACACCTATCATACCTTCGCGGCGCCCGACGGCACCCAATGGCTGGTGCTGAGCCTGGAATTCGCGCCGCGCCACGACGTGATCCGCTGGGCCGGCGACGTGATCGAGGCGCATCTCGACCACCGCGTCATCATCGCATCCCACACGCTCACGACCTATGCCGGCCGCAGCGACCCGATGGCCGGCCTGATCGGCGCCGCGCCGATCGACGGCTACGGGCTCGCGGACAGCGCCCAGGGCGTCAAGGATGCCGAAGCGATCTATCGCGAGCTGACCAGCCAATACCCGAACGTGGTCATGACGGTGTCGGGCCATGTGCTCGGCGACAGCGCGGAGACCAACCAGAGCTACTCCCAGCATGGCAACATGACGCTCGAGATGATGGCCGACTACCAGGCCGGCTCCACGACCGAGCTCTCGACCGCCGGCGGCGAGGGCGCGATCCGCCTGATCGTCATCGACCCCGACAATGGCAGCATCTCGACCGAGACCTACTTCACCGAGCGCGACGCCTATCTGACCGGATTCCGCGGCAAGGAGGAGCTCGACCGCGAGGGCCTGACCGGCCCTTATCGCGGCCATCAGGAGACCTATACCGGCATCGAGCTCGGCACCCCGGCATTGCATGCGCAGGCGAAGGCCGGCGCCGATCTCGTCGTTCAGGCGACCGGAGAGGCAGGGACCGCCACTGTCGCGCTGGACGGCAGCGCCACCCTGAACCCGGCGCTCGTCGCCAGCTTCGCATGGCGGGATGCGGATGGCCGTCTGCTGGCGAGCGACGCGACCGGGGAGGTCACGCTCGGCATCGGCCGGCATCGGCTGCAGCTCTCGGTGACCGACCGCGAGGGCGCCGTCACGACGGACGAGACGATCGTCATCGTCGGCGGCACCGGCACCCTGCTTCTCGAAACCTTCGACGACGGCAAGGCGCAGGGTTGGGGGGCGCCTGCGCCCAAGGCGCCGCGACTGGCGGAAAAGCTTGGCTTTGGCGAACCGTCGGCGTTCGGCCTGCCTGCCCTGCCCGGCGGCGCGACCGGCGTGATGTCGTTCCCGGCGACGGCGCCGACGACCGAAGGCTTCCTCATCAAGCCCGCCGGTGCGACAGGGCCGATCAGGAGCTACACCCTCGCCTTCGACGTGCTGGTTCCCACCGCCAACCAGGGCAAGTGGTTCGCTTTCCTCCAGACCGATCCCGCGCAGTCGGCGAGCAACGACGCCGACTTCCTGATCACCATGGCGGGCGGCATCGGCATCAACGGCGACTACAAGGGGGCTTTCCAATACGGCCAATGGCAACGCGTGGTGCTGACCGTCAGCGACCTCGGCAACGGCAACGCGACGCTCAGCAAGTATCTCGACGGGGCGCTGGTCGGCAGCCAGTCGATGCCGGCCTCCCGCTACCAGATCGATCCTGCGAAGGGCTTCCTCGTCTTCTCGGACAATGCGCCGAACGCGGGCAATCAGCAGACCCAGTCGGGCCATGTCAGCAGCATCGCCTTCGCGGACGCGGTGCTGACCGCACAGCAGGTGGCGGCCCTCGGCAAGGCGGATGCGAACGGCATCCTGGACGCGCCGCCCGCCGGGTCGCGCGCCGCCGTGCAGTACGACTTCTCCGGCCCCGACCCGCTGGCGCCGAGCTTCGGCACCGGTCAGATCATCGTCGTGCAGCCCGAAAGCGTGTTCCAGGCGACGCGCTTCGGTACGCCGGAGACGCTCGGCACCGCTCCCCTGCCCGGCGGCAGCGACGCGATCATGGCGTTTCCGGCGACCGCGCCGGACGAGGGCTACCTGCTGAAGCCTGCCGGCGCGGCGACGCTGACCAGCTACACCATCATCTGGGACATCCATGCGCCGGAGGCCCGGAACCATTGGATGGCGCTGCTGCAGACGGATCCGTCCAATGCCAGCGATGCTGACTTCCTCATCAACCTCGCGGGCGGCATCGGCATCAACGGCGACTACAAGGGCAGCTTCGACTTCGCCCGCTGGCAGCGGGTCGCGCTGACCGTCAAGGACAATGGCGACGGTACCGTGACCCTCGCCAAGTATCTGGAGGGCGTGCTGGTCGGCACGCAGACCATGCCGACGGAACGCTACGCGATCGATGCCGAACGCGGCGCCCTCCTCTTCACCGACAACGGTCCGTTCCAGGACAACCACCAGACGGTGAAGGCGCAGGTCAACAGCGTCCTCTTCACCGACGCCGCCATGAGCGGCGCCGAGATCGCGGCGCTGGGCGGCGCGAAGGCCGGCGGGATCCTGCCCAATGCGGGCTCCGCCCCGGGCAATGCGGTCCAGTTCGACTTCACCGGCGGCACCCTGGCGCCGAGCTTCGGCGACGGCGCGCTGTCGCTCTGGGACAAGAGCAAAAGCGCAGGCCTGGACAGCTGGACGATCAAGGGCAGCATCTTCGCGCCGGGCGCGAACGGCATCGGCGAAGGCGCGCTGCATGATCGCAGCAACGGAACCGACAAGCTCCTCGTCTGGCAGGGCGAGGCCGGCGCGGGCTGGTCGGATTACAGCTACGACGTCACTCTGACCTCCACCGACAACGACAAGCTCGGCGTCGTCTTCCGCTACCAGGATGCCGGCAACCACTACCGCTTCGTGATGGACAATGAGGGTGTCGCCCGCACCCTGGTGAAGATCAAGGGCGGGGTCGAGACCGTGCTCGCGCAGGTCAAGGCCGGCTATCGCTTCAACGACGAACTCGACCTCCGGGTGGTGGTCCAGGGCGACGCGATCGACGTGCTGCTCGAAGGCCGGAGCGTCTTCGGCGGACCGGTGATCGATGCCGACCCCGTCGGCACCGGTACGGTCGGCGTGATCTCGAGCGGCCAGAAGAGCTCGATCTTCGACGACGTCATGGTCAACGAGCTCCGGCTGACCGCGCATGGCGAGACGGCGATGCGCGCCATCGCGGCCGAAGGTGAGACCACGGCCCTGGTCCAACTCAGCGCCGCCAGCGCCTTCGGTCCGGACGCGATCACCGGCTATCGCTGGCTGCTCGACGGCAAGCTCCTGGCCCAAGGCCGGACGGCCGAGGTTGCGCTGCCGGCCGGCACCAGGGCGGTGACGCTCGAGGTGACGGACAGCGCCGGCCGCATTGCGACCGATATCGTCGAGGTCGATGTCGTCGGCAATGCCGGCGTGCTGGCCCGCGACGGCTTCGACGGCGCCACACTCGGCGATCATTGGCGCATTCTGGATGAAGGCACGATCGGCGGCCCTTCGGATTGGGTCATCGCCAATGGCCGGCTGTTCCAGAACTCCAACATCTACAGCGAGCAACTGGTTGCGGGCGGGATCGACAACCGCGACGTCTGGCAGAAGGGCTGGAGCCCGCTCGGCGACGGCACCTATGTGCTGCGCAAGGGCACGACCGCACTCTACGAGCCGGCCGACGAGGATGTCGGGACCTGGCGCGACTACTCGGTCGAGGCCAGCTTCCGGACGCCCGATGATGACGGCGTCGGGGTCGTCTTCTACTACCGGGACCCGGAGAATCACTACAAGCTGGAGCTCAACCACCAGGTCCAGGTCTGGACGCTGGTCAGGCTGGTGGATGGCATCGAGGAGGTGCTAGGACAGGCGTGGCACAAGTATGCGCTCAACCAGGATACGACGCTCCGGATCGACATCCTCGACAACCGGATCTCGGCCTTCGTCGATGGCGAGGCTCTGTTTCCGACGCCGATCGAGGATCGCTCGCACCAGGGCGGCACCTTCGGCCTCAATGCCTGGGGCAGCCAGGGCGTGTCCTTCGACGACGTCGTCGTGACGAAGCTCCGGCCGGAGGCGCCGATGATCTCGGGCGACGTCGTGCTGCCCGCCCTGGCCGAGGATGGCAGCACCATCCTCACCGCAGCGCAGCTGCTGGCCAATGCGCGCGACGGCAATGGCGACGTGCTGACGGTGGTCGACCTTGCGGCCTCGTCCGGCACGCTCGTCCGGACCGGCGAGGGCAGCTGGCGCTTCACGCCGACGGCCGACGATGACGGCGCGGTGACCTTCACCTATGGCGTGCGCGACGGCACCACCACCGTGGCAGCGCGCGCGACGCTCGACCTGACGCCGGTCAATGATGCGCCGGTGACGATGGCGAGCGCGCTCGCCTCGCCCTTTGCGACCGATGCGCTGTTCCGCACGCTTGGTGCGGCGGACCTCGCCGGCTTCGACAGGGACGGGGATGTCCTCACCTTCACGCTGACCGGGCTGGCGACCGGAGCCTTGCTGCTCAACGGCGCGATCGCGAGTGTCGGCGCGCGCTTCACGGTGGAGGACATCGCTGCGGGGCGGGTCACACTGCTCGCGGGCGGCGTGCTGCCGGAGGGCGGCTTCGGCGATGCCTTCCGCTACGCGCTCTCGGACGGATCGAGCCAGGTCGACGGCAGCTTCCGCGCCGGCTACGCGGCTTTCGACACCGTGCAGACAACACCGCAGTATGGCGGGTACTGGGGCGGGCGCGGCGACGACTATCAGCTCGGCACCGGCAATGCCGACAACATGGCGGCCGGCGACGGATCGAACACCCTGATCGGACAGGGCGGCAATGACCAGCTGAACGGCGGCAGCGGTGTCGGCCGGCTGTTCGGCGGCGCCGGCAACGATCAGCTCAATGGTGGCGGCCGCGCCGACCTGCTCGTGGGCGGCGATGGCGACGACCAGCTGAATGGTCAGGGCGGCGACAACATCCTGCTCGGCGGCGCCGGCAGGGATGTGATGAACGCGGGCGAGGGCGACGACCGCGCCTATGGCGGCGATGGCGACGACACCATCCACGTCAATGGCGGCGCCAACCGGATCGATGCCGGCGCCGGGAATGACCGGATCACGGCGGGCGGCGGGAACGATGTCGTCATCGCCGGCGCCGGGCAGGACACGGTCTATGCCGGCGGCGGGAAAAACATGCTTCAGCTCGGCGGGATCGCAGGGCAGCGAAGCGACGGCAACGATGAGTTCTGGACCGGCGGTGGCGCCGACCGCTTCGTGCTCTACCTCGATGACCGCGACGGCAACGCGGCGGGCTTCGGCCGCGACATCATCCAGGGCTTCCGGCTGGCGGAAGGCGACCGCCTGATCGCCTTCAGCAGCCAGGCTGGGTTCTGGGACGATGTTGGCCGGTTGCGGGAGATGGCGGAGAGCGGCTTCGTGAGCGGCGAGCGCTCCCGCGACGGCGGCGACCTCGCGCTGACCTTCGCCGAAGGAACGGAGCGCGAGTCTTCGCTGACGCTCAAGTGGTTCTTCTGGGACAATGGCGGGTTCCTGTCAGCCTCCGAGAAAAGCACGCGACCCGGCGCGGAGCTCGCCGCCGGCGACCTTGCCGGCATCCTGGAGGAGGTGATCCAGGATGGCGGCGTTTCGGGAGCGGGCTTCCTGGCGGCGGCGCACAACCTCATGAGCGATCCCTTCCTGCTCTGAGAGCCTGCCGGAGTTTCAGCGGGCGATGCGCTCATCTCGCCGTGGCGTCACACCACGGCGCCGCGGTGCCTACCCTCGACCAGCGGCTTGCCTGAGGGCGCCGGCGGGCGGCTCAGCCGGGCGTCTCCTTGCCGCCGGTCCCGCGGCGAGCGCGCGCGGCGTTCAGCGCCACTGCGGCGCGGATCAGGGCCTGGAACGCGGCTTCGTCGATCGCTTCGCCTTCATGCAGGTCGATCGCGCGCCGCGTGTTGCCAGCGAGGCTCGCGTTGAAGAGCTTCGATGGATCCGCAAGCGCGGCACCCCGGGCGAAAGTCAGCTTCACGACGGCCTTGTAGGTCTCGCCGGTGCAGAGGATGCCGTCATGCGACCAGACCGGCACGCCGCGCCACTTCCATTCCTCGACCACCTCGGGGTCGGCCTGCCGGATCAGGGCGCGCAAGCGCGCGAGCATGGCGCCGCGCCAGTCGCCGAGCTCTGCGATCCGTTCGTCGATGAGCTGCGAGGGGGATTTCGCGGGGCCTGTCATCGCGCCATCATCCGGCCCGGCTTCGCAAGCCGTCCGCAAGCGCGGAAAGCGCATGGGCGAGCTGCCGCGCCGTCTCCGGCGGCGGCAGCGGGATCCGAAGGTTTCGCGCGCCGGTCGCCGGATCCCGCTCGATCCAGGGATGCGCCGCGGCGCCGGGGTCGCCGGCAGCCGCCAGGGCGGAGACGAACTGCGCGCCGACCTGTGCCAGGGCCTGCCAGGGATCGGGGACCGCGCCGGCTTCGACGGCCGCCTCGCCCCCGCTCTCCTCCGCCAGGGCCGCATCCTCCGCGGCGGCGCCCGGCGTCACCTCCTCGGCGGGCGTCACGGCCTCGCTCTCCCCCATCCGGCCGGTGACGCTTTCGACGTCCTTGATGAAGCGGCTGAGGCGCGAGCCGCCGAGCACGATCTCGCCGCCGCCGCCGTCGAGGATGCCGGCCGAGAGCGATCGCTTGAACGCGAGGACCGAGAGCATCCCCTCCTCGATGGTGCCCTTGGCCACGAAGTTGATGACCCGCACCGGCTGGCTCTGGCCCAGGCGATGGATGCGGGCGATGCGCTGTTCGAGGACCGCCGGATTCCACGGCAGGTCCATGTTCACGACCGTCGCGGCGTACTGCAGGTTGAGGCCGGTGCTGCCGGCATCGGTCGACAGGAACACGCGGCAGCCGGGGTCGTCGCGGAACCGCTCGATCAGTGCCGGCCGCTTCTCGGACGGCACGCCGCCGTCGAAGCGGACGTAACCGAGTTGGCGCGCATCGAGGCGGCGCGCCAGGATCTCATGCGTCCGCGTCCATTGCGAGAAGACCACCACCTTGGCATCCGGATCGGCGAACAGCTCATCGAGCAGCGCCGCCAGCTCGTCCGCCTTCACGCCGTGATCGGTCTCCTGGTCCAGCAGGTAGGTGCTGTTGCAGGACATGCGCATGTTCTGCAGCGCGCAGGTCAGGCGGCGCTGATCCTTCTCCGACAGGAACCGGGTCTTGCGCCAGCGCTGCACGATCTTCGCCACCACGTCGGCATTCTCGCGGTGCAGCAGCATCTGCATCTCGGTCATCGGCACGAGCAGGGTCTGGTCGGTGCGGCTCGGCAATTGCCGCAGCACCTCGGACTTGCGCCGGCGGATCATGATGGGCGCCAGCGTCTGGCCGATTTTCTCAAGGCCCGTGTAGCCGGTGACGCGTCCGGTTTCGTCCTTGGTCTGGTGTTCGTGCAGCAGCTTCCAGGTCGGGCCGAGCCGGTGCTGATCGACGAACTGGACGATGGAGATCAGCTCCTCCAGCTTGTTCTCGAGCGGCGTTCCGGTGAGCAGGATGGCATAGGCGCTGTCGATGCTCTTGAGCGCGCGCGACGCGACGGTGTTCCAGTTCTTCACCCGCTGCGCTTCGTCGACGATGACGAGGTCGGGCGCCCAGGCGGCGATCAGGTCGAGGTCGGGCTTCAGCTTCTCGTAGTTCGTGATCTTGCAGAAGCCGTCGGCGGCATACTCCTTCTGCCGCTGCGCCCGGCCGCCGTTGATGACATGGGCGGCATCCTTGCCATCCCGGCCGGAGAAGCGCGCGATCTCGCTCTGCCATTGATACTTGAGCGAGGCGGGGCAGACCACCAGGACCCTCGCGACGCCGAAATGCCGTGCCAGGATCTCCATGGCGGCGATCGCCTGGATGGTCTTGCCGAGCCCCATGTCGTCGCCGATCAGGGCCCGACCGGCCCGCACCGCGAACAGCGCGCCGTCGGCCTGATACGGATAGAGCGGCGCTTTCAGGATCCTGCGCAGCTTGGGATCGACGGCACCCTGCGGAAAGATCCGCTCGAGCTTCGCCGCACGCTGGTCGGCGTCCCGCCGGCCGGCGACGAAATCGAGCGCGTCGTCATAGGCGCGGAACGCATGACCGGAATTCGACGCCAGCGCGATGAAGCGCTCCAGCGCGTCGAAGCGGTCGTCGGGCAGCATGCCGTCGGCATCGGCGTCGAACAGGCCGGCGGCGGCTTCGACGATCGCCGGCGGGCAATCCGTGCCGGCGCGGAAATGCACGCTGCGGCGGCCGTCGTTCCGCAGGTAGAGCTCGGAGAAGGCCGGGCGGTAGCCGCGGGCGAAGGCGGATTTGGCGCCGCGCTGCTTCGCAAGCCGCGCGAGCGCGAATTCGATGTGCTTGCAGGTTCCGAGCTCGCTGGTCGCGTAGTCGGGGCAGGCGCAGACATTGTCGCCAGGCCTCGATCCCCGGATCGCCACGCGATAGCTGGATTTCGACGCGGGATTGCTGATCCGGAATTCGGAGAAGAACGGCTCGCTGCCGATGTTCTCGATGCCGAAGGCCTGCTCGCGGCCGAACTGGCGCCGAAGTCCGCGCTGCCAATCCGCCGGCGACAGGTCCGCGGGCGGATGCAGGCGCGAGAGCCTGGGTTCATCTTTCGGCTTGCCCGCGGCATTCCGCCCGCGGCGGTCGTAGGCCATCCGAATCCGCTCCGTTCGAAACAGGGTCTCGGAGCCTAGTTGTACAGTCGCAGCATGTCATGGCTTGGCGGACGAAGGAACAGCTCCGGCTTTTCGACGCTGACGGCTTTGAGAGCCTCGAGCGGAGTTATGAACCGGAGCGCCTTGAGCTGCTTGGCGTAGTTGTAGGCGAGCAGCCAGTCTCTGACGTGGCGTCGCAGGTCGTTGATCGAGGCGTAGTGGAAGGCGCGAACGGTGGCGTCTTTGATGGTGCGGACCATCCGTTCGGCCTGACCGTTGGTCCACGGATGATACGGCTTGGTCAGCCTGTCTCGACGGCGCGCTCGGCGCAGAGCCGTCCGAAGACATGGGCGACGGAGCCGCCCTCGGCCCGCTTGTCGTGCTGGACGAACTGAACGCCGTTGTCGGTCAGCACAGTGTGGATCCTGTAGGGCACCGCGATCAGCAGCGCCTTGAGGAAGCCCGCCGCGACGAGCTTCGTAGCCTTGCGGTAGATCCGGGCGAAGACCAGCTTGGAGGTGCGGTCGACCGCCACGAACAGATAGGCCTTGCCGCCTTGGTAGCGCAGCTCGGCGATGTCGATATGGAAGTAGCTGATCTCGTAAGCTTTGAACCGCTTCGGCTTTTCGCGGTCCGTTTTGGGCAGCCGCGAGATTCCGTGACGTTGCAGGCTGCGATGCAGCGACGAGCGCGTCAGGTGCGGGATGACGTCCTTCAGCGCGACGAAGACGTCGTCCAGCGGCAGACGGGCCTGAACGCGAAGCGCGACGATCGCCGCCTCCTCGATGGCGGAAAGGACGGAGCTGCGCCGCTCCTTCGGGCCCATCGGCTTGTCCTCGACCATTGCACGCGATCGCCACTTCCTCACGGTCTTCTCGTTGATCCCGAAGCGCCTCGCGAGCTCCGCGGACGAAGCTTGCGATCGCTGTAGCTCCGCTCGAACGACGTACGTGGTCTTGGCGCTCCCGTGAAGAACCTGGCCCATACCGCGTCCCTCTCCAACGGCGACAATAGTACGCCATCACACCGTGGGGCTAAACACCGAGGCTATCACGCGGCAGAGATCGCCCGTTCGCAGCAGCAGAGATCGCCCGTTCGCAGCAAGAGAACGAGCGGCTGCGGATGGAGCGCGACATCTTTGAAAAGTCGAGCGCGATCTTTGCTGGAGCACGGACATGAGATTCCGCTTCATCAGGATCGCCGCGCCGACCACCCGGTGAGGGTCATGTGCGACAGCCGCAGGATCGTCGGCTGGGCATGATCATTTGCACGGCGGACATGCTGTCCTGCGACCTCGTGGTAGGTTGAGGCCATCAGGCGGTCTCCTTGTTCGCGGTGCCCGCGTCGTCGATGACGAGTTTGGCCAGGCCGGACCAGTCGATGTCCTCGCCTTCGCGCGCGATTGTCGCCTGCAGGCGATCTTCGAGCAGCGCATGCAGCGGCATCGGCACGCCGGTTGCTTGCGCCGCGTCACCGAGCAGCCCCATATCCTTGAGTGCCAGCGGCGCCGGAAAGCCAGCCGGGCGATAGCGTGCCTCGGCGATGATCCTGCCGTAGGTCTCATAGGCCGGGGCCGGGAAGAGCGAGCCGGTCAGCACCTCGACCAGCGCCGCCGGCGCGACATCGTGAGCGGAAGCCAAGGCTGCCGCTTCCCCAAGCCCCTGGATCGCGGCGAGCAGGAGGAAGTTTCCGACGAGCTTGACTGCGTTCGCCGCCGAGGGCCGCTCGCCGACCGTGAAATGCTTCTGCCCGATCGCCGCGAAAATCGGAATGGCCTGCGCAAGAGCCGACGCCTCACCGGCCGCCACGATGAACAGCTTTGCCGCTTGCGCCGCTGCGGGGCGGCCGAACACTGGCGCCGCGACGAAAGCCGACCCAGCCTCTGTATGGGCGGCCGCCAGCCGATCGACCAGCGCGACGCCGATCGTGCTCATCGAGACATGGAGAGGCCGCGCCGCGGCGGCGAGCAAGCCCTTCGTGCCAAGCACCGCCGCCTCGACCGCGGCGTCGTCTGCGAGCATGGTGATGACGGCATCGCCGGCAGCGGCGTCGGCAGGTGTTTCGGCGAGAGTGGCGCCGAGCGCGACCAGCGGATCGGCCTTGGCGGGCGTGCGGTTCCAGACGGTCACGTCATGGCCGGCGCGTAAGATATTGGCGGCGATTGCCGCGCCCATGTTGCCCAATCCGACGACACCGATACGCATTACCACTCCCTCACGTCCAGGCTCAGGTCCCTCCAAGGGCCTGCCGCGCACGTCTCCGTTTGCCGTCGCGGGCTCATCGCCTGGATGACCGGTCACGGAAATCGGCGTTGTCGAAGACGCGGCCATTCCTCAGATGCACGATCGAAACTCCTTCAACCTCATCCGGCGCGCCATCGATGGTGCGTCTGCTGATCCACTGGATCGCGATCTTCCCAGGGCTTTCCTGCACAGTATCGATCGCCTCCCAGCGCACATCGGGGAAGCGCGCGAACAGGCCCGTCATGAAGCGTCTGACCGCTTCGATGCCTTCCAGGGTCTCGCCCAGTGCGATGTCGCGATAGCGCACGTCATCGACGAAGAATGTCGCCGCATCGTCGATCCGGCGCTCGTTCCACATCGCGAAATAGGCGTCGGCAAAGGTTCGGGCGTCGAAAGCTTCGGTCTGGGGCATGCGTTTCCCTCCATCCGCCTCAAAGATACGAATGGAAATGCGCGGCGAGCCGGTCCGCGGCGGCGGAGACCAGTCCGGGATCGTCGTAGAAGTCGGTCTGGCCTTTCGATTCGAGCCAGTCGAGCGACTTCGGCGCGGTGACGACGTCGAAGAACTGCCGGGCCCAGTGCGGTGAAAGCGCATTTTCGGAATGCACCATCGCGATCGGCGCCGTCAGCCGCGGCGCGGCGGCCTGGACGTCGAAGGGCAGGAAATATTCGCGCGACATGACGGCGAATTTATTCGCGTAGTTGGGCACCGCCGCGCGGCGCGCGTAATAGTCGTAGGTGTCGGCGGTCTGCATCGCCGCATCGCCGTCGAGCGCGACCGCCGGGATCGTCTTGACCTCGCCGGTTGCTTCATAATGCTCGCGCGCGGCACGGCCTTGCGCGACCTTCGCATCGAAGCCTTGCAGGTCGCCTCCGCGCATCGCCGCCGGATTCCGGTAATAGCCGGCGACCGTGCCGATCGCCTTGACCAAGGCTTTATCTGCCGCCGCCGTCACGGCATAGCCGCCGCCCAGGCACACGCCCGCCATCCCGATCCGCCCGGCCGCGAGGTCCTCACGGCCCGCGAGCCAGTCAAGCGCGGCGCGAAGGTCGGCGACCTTGCGGCCATGATGCTCGTATTGGCGCGGCACGCCCGCGCTCTCGCCGTAGCCGCGATGGTCGAGGCTGAGCGCGGCGACCCCGCGGGCCGCCAGCGCCCTCGCATAGACGCCGGTCACCTGCTCCTTGACGCTGGTCATCGGCCCGGCGACCACAACGGCCGGATGCGGGCCGGGCTCATCGGGCAGATAGAGATCGCCGACGACACTGTCGCCGTCGACGACGAGATTGATCCGCTCGACGGTCATGGCGGCGACCTCTCATCGGTGCTTGGCCGCGCTTCGCCTCCGACGATCTCGACCATCGTGACGGTCAGCACGGGATGGACGGAGGTGCTGCCCGGATCGAACAGATTGGCTTCGTCCTCGACCACCCGTGCATATTCCTCCGTGGCGTAGGCCGCCTTCTGCGCGGCTTCGTCCTCGAACCAGAGCTCGGCGATGCCGTCGATTTCCGGGTCGAGATCATCGAGCCGATCGGAGCGCACATGATACTGCACGTAGCGCTTCAGCCCGGGCAGACGCGCGATCAGGGGGCCGTGATGCTCGGCCCAATACCGGCTGAACTCGTCCTTCGACAGGCCCGCCTTGCGACGCAGCACCACGAACCGCTTGATCATGACGACCCTTCAGGCTGCGAGCGCAGCAAGCCAGCTTCGATCAACTGCGATGACCCGAGCGATCCGCTTCTCATTTGTAATAGTCGGTGTTGTCGCCGGCCTTGCCATTCTCGAGTGGCAACCATGAGACGCCCTCGGTCGCATAGGCCTTGCCGTTGCTCGTGCCGGTCATCCGCCACTTGATCGCCACGCGCTCGGCGCTTTCGACGATCACGTCCAAAGTCTCGAAGCGCATGTCGGATGAGCCCTCGAACCCGGTGCGCGAGCTCCTTGAGCCCGTGCGTCTCGGTACCGAGGTTCAGGTCGCGATAGACCAAGTCTTGCGTGTAATACTCACCGGGCGCGTCGAGTCGCCGATCGTTCCAGCCTGTGAAATAGCGGTCGGCGAACGCCACCAGCGCCAGCCCGTCGATCACGACCGTCATCGCGCGCTTCTCCTTGGCGAGCCCGCCCGTCAATCCTTCACCTGGTCGTAGAGGAACGCGGCATTCGTCCCGCGGCCCTGGCCGACCGCGATGGCGATGTTCAGGTGCGCCATCGCCTCGAGCTGACGCGCGAGCCTGAGCGGACCGACGACGACCGGCATGAAACCGGCATCGCCGGCGAGCTTCGCCACCGTCTCGGCCGCCGCCGGATCGTCGCTCGCGACGAACGCCGTGATCCGCCGCCCGCCGCGGCTCTGATTCTCGGGCTTCATCACGTCGGCGAAAATCGTGTTGAAGGCCTTGACGATCTTGCTACGTGGCAGGAGGCGCTGCGTTTCTTCGCCGGCCGAATTCTCCTCGCCGAGAAGCTTGGGCGACCAGTCCGCGTTCACAGGGTTGCTCACATCGACCACGATCTTGCCGGCCAGTGCATCCGCGAGCGGCGGCAACGCGTCGGCGAGCGCGTCGTAGGGCAACGCGACAAGGACGACCTCGGCGTCGCGCACAGCCTCCGCCGGTACGGCGACGCGGTAGGTCGCATCCGGACGCTTCTCTTTTGGGTCACGAAGGCCGACGGTCACGTCGTGGCCGCCCGCCTGCAGCAGATTGGCGAGATTGCCGCCGACGCTGCCGCCGCCCATCAAACCGATCTTCATCTCATTACCCTCTTTGATCAGCGCTTCCGAACGCCTTCGGAGAAGGCGAAGATGAAATCGTTGGCATAGTCCGGATATTTGGCCTTCATCGCCGCCTTGACCGCGTCGGCCGACGGGTTCGCGGCACGAGCGGCGCGATAGTCTTCGAGCCAGCGGATCTGCTCGTCGAGCACGGTCGCATCGCGCCGCACGTCCGGCGCCGCGTGGCCGACGATCACCCGATCGGGCCTCAGCGCCTGGATCCTGCGGACAAGCGCGATCCAGCCAGGGATGTCGTTGTGATCGCCGGTGAACGCATGGGTGTGCGAGAAGACGACGTCGCCGGTGATCACGGTCCGCGCCGAGGCCACCCACACCACGGACGAATCCGGGTGATCGCCCAAGCCGCGAATGATCTCGATGGGCTGGCCGTCTACGGAAAGACCCGCGGTCGGAACCGGCTCAAAGAAATCGGGCGCCGGCGCAGTCACGTTGGGGGCGCCGCCCGGCGCGGCGGCGCCAAGCCCGGCCTGCCGCTCGGCAACCATCGGCGCGAACAGCGCGATCGCCGCAGGCTGCGCGTAGAACCTGGCCTGGGGAAAAGCGGCGCGCAGCAGCGTCGCGCCGTTGAAATGGTCGACAGGCGGATGCGTGACATAGACCCAGCGGAGCGGCTTACCGGTCTCGATCAGGTCGGCGATCAGCCTGCGGGCGTTGGCGTTGGTGAACTGGGTATCGACGAGCCCGATCTCGGTTGCCCCTTCGATGATGCCGGAGCGGTCGGATAGCGGGCCGCTCTTCGACACCCACTCGGCGACCTTGAGCGGCGCGCTCTGCGCCATTGCTGGTCCCATCTCGGCAATCATGACAAGCCAGGACGCGACACAAGCCAGGACGCAACGATGAAGAACAGCTTGCCGGAACGACGACGCGTGCGCGACATCGCCACCTCCTTGTATCCGGGTCAGGATGAGCGCTAGATTGCCCGCTTGGTATCCGACGTCAATTACGTACCTGGAGGTAACTAGTGGCTCGTCGCTCGTCTGGCCCTGCGCCGGACGCATTCGTTCGCATCTGTCCGTCGCGCGATATTCTGGCGCGGATGGGCGATAAATGGACATCGCTTGCGCTCGTGGCGTTGAAGGACGGGCCAATGCGGTTCGGCGCGCTCCACCGCAGGCTCGAAGGCGTTTCGCAGAAAATGCTGTCGCAGACGCTTCGCAGTCTGGAACGCGATGGCCTGCTGACCCGCACTGTCCTGGACCTTCGCCCGCTCAGCGTCGAATACGCGCTCACCGCGCGCGCGGCCGAACTTGTCACGATCATGCAGGCGCTCAAGGCTTGGGCCGAGATGCATCTTCATACGATTGCGGCAAGCAATGCCAAATACGACAGAAGTTTTGCCCAGCGACCATAGAATGCGAGGCTGACGTAACGCGCCTCTCGGGCCGCAAAAAGCTCTGCGCCTCCGGCACGCCGGGGTACAACGTCGATCACGTAGACAATCTGTCGTCACCCCAACAGAGCCACGTCTAAACGCAGGTTTGGGTATTATTCCAGTCATTTATCCCGAGAAACATATCGTCATACCATCCTCTTCGCTGACAGTATCTGTGCTTCCGCCAAATTGGCCCCTAGCCAATTTGGCCCCTAGCAATATTTCGTCAGAAATACCGTAAAATGTTGCCGATTTCCCTTGCCCAGCATTCCTAGTATCTGGCAAAAAAATCATTATGTAGTATCCATCATAGGCCGATTGACGATGCAGTGCCGATTATCAACCTAACCTGCCACAACGCTGCCTTTTCTACGAACTCCTACGCCAAGCTACGCTATTCCCCTACTCCCACTCGATCGTCCCCGGCGGCTTGCTCGTGATGTCGTAGGTCACGCGGTTGATGCCGCGCACCTCGTTCACGATGCGGTTCGCCACGCGGGTCAGGAACGCCATCTCGAAGGGGTAGACATCGGCCGTCATGCCGTCGGTCGAGGTCACGGCGCGCAGCGCACAGGCCTGGTCGTAGGTGCGGCCGTCGCCCATCACGCCGACCGTCCTGACCGGCAGCAGCACCGCGAAGGCCTGCCAGATCTTGTCGTACAGGCCCGCCTTGCGGATCTCGTCGAGGTAGATGGTGTCGGCCTTGCGCAGCAGATCCGCCTTCTCCCGCGTCACCTCGCCCGGGATGCGGATCGCCAGGCCCGGGCCCGGGAAAGGATGCCGGCCGATGATCGCCTCCGGCATGCCGAGCTCCCGCCCCAGCGCCCGCACCTCGTCCTTGAACAGGTCGCGCAGCGGCTCCACCAGCTTCATGCGCATGCCCGCCGGCAGGCCGCCGACATTGTGGTGCGACTTGATGGTCACCGAAGGGCCGCCGGTCGCCGAGACGCTCTCGATCACGTCCGGATAGAGCGTGCCCTGGGCCAGGAAATCGGCGCCGCCGAGCGTGTTCTGCTCCTCCTCGAACACCTGGATGAACAGCCGCCCGATCGTCTTCCGCTTGCCCTCCGGGTCGGTCATGCCGGCGAGCTCGCCGAGGAACAGCTCCGACGCGTCGCGATGCACCAGGCGGATGTTGAAGCGGTCGCGGAAGGTCGCGACCACCTGCTCGGTCTCGCCTGCGCGCATCAGCCCGTGATCGACATAGATGCAGGTGAGCTGGTCGCCGATCGCCTCGTGGATCAGCACCGCCGCCACCGAAGAATCGACGCCGCCCGACAACCCGCAGATCACCCGGCCTCCGCCCACCTGGTCGCGGATGCGGGCGATCGCCTCGGCGCGGAAGGCACCCATCGTCCAGTCGCCGCGGCAGCCGCAGACGCCATGGGTGAAGTTGCGCAGCAAGGCGGCGCCATGCGGCGTGTGCACCACCTCCGGGTGGAACATGGTGCCGTAGTAGCGGCGCTCGTCATTGGCGATCACCGCGAAGGGCGCGCCCTCGCTCTCCGCCACCACGCGGAAGCCCTGCGGCAGCACCGTGATGCGGTCGCCATGGCTCATCCACACTTCCTCGCGCGCGCCCTTGGCCCAGACGCCCTGGGTGATCGCGCATTCGGCGGTGACGTCGACGAAGGCGCGGCCGAACTCCCGCGCATGCCCACCCTCGACCGTGCCGCCGAGCTGGGCAGCCAGCGCCTGCTGGCCATAGCAGATGCCGAGGATCGGCAGCCCCATGCCGAACACCGGCTGCGGCGCGCGCGGGGAGGCGCCCTCGGTGACGCTCGCCGGCCCGCCCGAGAAGATGATGCCCTTGGGGGCGAAGGCCGCGATCCGCGCTGCGTCGGCGGTGAAGGGCCAGACCTCGCAATAGACGCCCGATTCGCGGACCCGCCGGGCGATGAGCTGAGTCACCTGGCTGCCGAAGTCGAGAATCAGGATGCGGTCGTGCTGCATGGGCGTGTCCATGCCCGGTGCTTCCATCACAGCACGCGCGGCGAAGCAAGGGCCGCGCGTGCTGAATTTTCTTGCGGCCCTCAAACGCCGGGCGCGGGCCATCCGGCCCGCTTGGCTTCGCGCTGCCAGGGCGCGCCCGGCGCGGCTGTCGGTCGCGCGCGGGGCCGCCGTGCGGCCCCGGAGCATCGCTACGCTCGCTCCGCAGGGACCGGTGGCGGCCTGCGGCCGCTCAGCTTGCCCTGCCGGCCTCGACCAGCGCCGCCAGGCCCCGCGGCGTCGCCACCACCTGCACGGCGCCGTCGCCCGCCCGCTCGAAGCCGATCAGGCCGCCATCCACCGCATCCTCCCAGATGGTCAGCCGCGGGCAGCTCGTGCGCCAGGCTTCCTGGGCGGGGCCGTAAGGCCGCGGCGCCGTCGCCACCCATTGCACCAGATCGAGGATCAAGGCCGTCGTCATGGCGTGTCTCCCGCGCCCGTCACCAGCATCCAGCCGCCGCGCGCCACGTAGACCAGCGCGATCACCGTGATCAGCCGTCCCGCCCAGACCCGGTATTGCAGGTCCGTCATCGCCTCCAGCACCCGCCGCGCCAGCGTGGTGCCGAGCATGGAGGCGAGGATCGCCGCCCCCGCCAGCCAGGGGTCGACCGAGGCCGCCGCCAGGCCGCTGAAGTAGATCAGCTTCAGGAAGTGCCCGAGCACCTGGCAGGCGGCCTTGGTCGCCACGATCTCCCGCCGCTCGAAGCCGCCGCCCAGGAAGAAGCGATCCAACAACGGGCCGGCGACGCCCGTCACCACCATCAGCGACATGCAGACCACGCCGTAGGTCGCGGCCTGGACGGCGCTGTTCGGGTCCGGCCGATAGCTTTTCGGCAGCAGCTGCACCAGAAAGGGGCTGACGCCCAGCATGAGCAGCGCGACCGCGGTCGGCGGCACGAAGACCACCACCGACCAGAAGGCCAGCGCCAGCCCGCAGCCCACCGCATAGGCGCCGATCGGCCGCCAGCGGATATGCGCCCGCCACAGCAGCCCCCGCCAGCCATTCGACGCCATCTGGGTGATGGCGTGCAGCGCCATCGCATCCGGCAGCGGCAGGACCATCAGCAGCACGCCGACCAGGATCAGCCCGCCCGCCATGCCGAAGATGCCCGACAGGAAGGCGGTGCCGACCATGGTGGCGCAGATCATCAGGAACAGCAGCGGAGCCATGGCCACGGTTCTGCGCCGGTTGCGCCCGGCCATCAAACGGCGTTAGCTGGGGGTGAGGCTCAGTTTAAGTCATGCTCGCACCGCGCCGCCTGCCCTCGCTGAACGGCATCCGCGCCTTCGAAGCGGCGGCGCGCGGCGGCAGCTTCGTGGCCGCGGCCGCCGAGCTCAACGTCACGCCGGCGGCGGTCAGCCGGCTGGTGCGGCTGCTGGAGCTGCGGCTCGGCATCGCGCTGTTCGCCCGCCACGCCAACCGTCTGGCGCCGACCGCGGCCGGCCTCGCCTACCAGGCGGGCCTCACCCGGCTGCTGGACGAGGCGGCGCGGCTGACCGAGCAGGTGGTCGCGATCGGCGGCGCCCGAATCGTCACCGTCGGCGTCGGGCCGACCTTCGCGGTGCGCTGGCTGATCCCTCGCCTGGCCGATCTCCAGCGCCAGGCGCCGGAGATCGAGGTCCGGGTGGTCACCGGCGGCCAGATGGTCCCCTTCAGCGACGGCTGGACCTGCGGCATCCGGCTCGGCGACGGCACCTGGCCGGGGCTTTCGGCGACGCTGCTGTTTCCCGCCGACCTGCTGCCGGTCGCCGCCCCCGCGATCGCCACGCGCATCAGCGCGGTCGCGGACCTGGCGCGGGAGACGCTGATCCGGGTCGCGCATGCGCCGGAGGATTGGCCGCGCTGGCTGGCCGCCGTCGATGCCCCCGGCATCCGCGCCGCGGGGCCGGTCTTCGACTATTACGGCCAGGCGCTGCAGGCGGCGCTCGACGGGCTCGGCGTCGCGATGGGGGTGCGGCCCTATATCGACGACGACCTGGCGGCGGGGCGGCTCGTGGCACCCTTCGCAGACTCGGTCGAGAAGGCTCAGCGCTGGTACCTGGTGCATCACCCGTCGCGGATGGCGGAGCCGGGTTTCGCGGCGTTCCGCGATTGGCTGGTCGGCGCGGCTGGAGCTGGCTACCGCTCCGGCGCAGGCGCGGTCGCGGCCAGCAGCGCCTCGATCGGGTCCCAGAGATAGGCCATCTGCTCCAGGGTCTGGCCGGCGACGCGGGTCGTCTCCTGGGCTGCCGGGCGGCCGCCCAGATGTTCGTAGAACCAGCGGGTCGGGTTGTCCTTCAGCACCCAGAGCATGGCGGAGCGGCAGCCGACGACGCGCAAGTGCGCGCCCATCGCGCGCATCAGCCGGCGCCCGACGCCGCGGTCGCGCCAATCCTCCTGGAGGTAGAGGGTCTCCACCTCCCCATCCGCCACGCCCTTGCGGCGGGCGCGGCCGCCGGAGGCGAAGCCCACCACCTGCTGGGCCTCGCCGGGGCCGGGCGGCAAATCGACGCCGCCGGCGACGGCCACGAAGACCGCATGGCCTTCCCGCCGGTCGAGGATGCTCCGCTCGTAGCCGAGGCCGAGGCGCCAGGCGGAGAGCCCGGCCAGGTACTCGTCCGGCAGGATGCCCGGATAGGCGCTCCGCCACACCTCGGCATGCACGCTGCCGATCGCGCCGGCGTCGGATGGCCGCGCGCGGCGGATGCTGATCATGTCGGGCGTCGCTCCAGCACCGCGGCGAAGAAGCCGTCGGTCCCGTGCCGGGCCGGGCTGGTCGAAAGCCAGGGCCCCTCGCCCGGCGCCGCGACGCCCGGGCGCAGCGCGGCCCAGAGCGCTGCCAGGGGCAGCGGCGCGAAATCCGGGTGGCGTTCGAGGAAGCGGTCCATCTGGCCCTCATTCTCGGCGCGGAAGAGCGAGCAGGTAGCGTAGACCAGCCGGCCGCCGGGGCGCACCAGTTCAGCGGCCCTCCCAAGGATTTCAGATTGCAACCGCGTGAGCTCTTCGAGGTCGGTGGCCACGGTCCGCAACCGGGCGTCGGGGTTGCGCCGCCAGGTGCCGCTGCCGGTGCAGGGGGCGTCGACCAGCACCCGGTCGAAGCTGCCGGCGCGGCGCTTGCCCCATTTGTCGCCGGGCTCCAGCAGGTGCCGTTCGGCATTGTCGACGCCGGCGCGGCGAAGCCGCTTCACCGCGCCTTCGAGCCGGACGGCCGAGGTGTCGCAGGCGGTGATCCGGCCCTTGTTCTGCATCACGGCCGCGATCGCGAGCGTCTTGCCGGCCGCCCCGGCGCAGTAGTCGGCGACGCGGAGGCCGGGCTGCGCATCGGTCAGCAGCGCGATCAGCTGGCTGCCCTCGTCCTGCACCTCGATCAGGCCGGCCTTGAAGGCCTCGGTGCCGGTCACCGGCTTGCGGCCTTCGGCGCGGAGCCCCCAGGGCGAGAAGGGCGTCGGCGCGGTCGCGATGCCGTCGCGCGCGAGGGCCGCCGCCGCATCCTCCCGCGTCGTGCGCAGCAGGTTGGCGCGCAGGTCGAGCGGGGCCGTGCGCTCCATCGCCGCCGCTTCGGCGGCGAGTTCCGCGCCGAAGCGTTCGCGGAAATGCGGCAGCGCCCAGGCCGGGATGTTGAGCGCCGCGTCCTCCGGCATCGCCGGGTCGCGGAGCGGCCTGTCGACCAGGGCGGCGACCATCCGCTTCTCGCGCGCATCGAGCGGCTCGAGCGCGAAGCGGCCGCCGGCGAAGACCGCCTCGATCGCGGCCAGGCTGCGGCCTTCGGCGAGCGCCAGGTGGGCGGCCAGCAGCAGCCGCGCGGAGGGCCTGGTTCCCGCCTGCCCGAGGTGCCAGTCGAGCCGCAGCCGCTGGCGGATAATCGCCCAGAGCGTGTCGGCGACGACGCGGCGATCGCCGCCGCCGATGAAGCGGCGGGCGCGGAAGAAGTCGTTGGCGGTCGCGTCGGCGGGCCGGCGCGGCGTCTCCTCGATCGCCTGGAGAAGCTCGGCGACGGCGGCGAGGCGGGCGGCCGGGGTCATGCCAGCAGTGCCGGCAGGGAGCCGAGATCGGGCAGCTCGGCGACCAGCCGGGCACGCAGCCCATACTCGTCCGGATCGCCCTGGCGGTTGACCCGCAGCACCGCGAAGCCGTTGGCCAGCGCCGCCTGACTGTCCCAGGGATTGCCGGAGACGAAGAGGCAGCGCGCCGGCGGCAGGCCGAGCTCGGCCTGCACCAGCGCGTAGACCGCCGGTGCCGGCTTGAAGATCCCGGCCTGCTCGATGCTGATCACCGCATCCAGGAAGGTCGCGATGCCGCCCGCCGCGCAGGCGGCCGCCAGCATGCCCGGCGTGCCGTTCGACAGGATCGCCAGGCGCAGCCCCTGCGCCCGCAGCGCCGCCAGCATCGCCGGCACCTCGGCATAGGCGTCGAGCCGTTCATAGGCGGCCAGCAGATCGGCCCTGAGCGCGGCATCGCCGATCGAATGCCGGGCCAGGACATGGTCCAGCGCATCGGCGGTGCAGGCGGCGAAGTCCCGCCGGGTGCCGAGGCCGGTCAGGCTGCCGATCCAGGAATATTCGAGCTGCTTCAGCCGCCATTCGGCAGCCAGCCCGCGCCAGCCATCGCCGAGGCGGGGCGCGTGCCGCGCCATGGCGGCCTGCACGTCGAGCAGCGTGCCGTAGGCGTCGAACACGACGGCATCGAAACGCGGGCTACACATGGCACACTCCAGAACACCCATCCCCTGCTTCGCATCCCAGGGGATCCCGCCCGGCCAGCACGACCGCGCCACCCGATCCGACAGTCCGAATGACAAAAAACAAAGAAGAGGGGCCTGGGGAGAATTCCTTCTCCCCAGCCTTTCTACTCCTGCCGGTAGTTCGGCGCTTCCCGGGTGATCGCCACGTCGTGGACATGGCTCTCGCGCAGCCCTGCATTGGTGATGCGGCGGAAGCGGGCATTGGCCTGCATCTCGGCGATCGTCGCGTTGCCCGTGTAGCCCATGGCGGCGCGGAGCCCGCCCACCATCTGGTGCACCACGGTGCCGACCGGCCCCTTGTAGCCGACGCGGCCTTCGATGCCTTCCGGCACCAGCTTCAGGCTGTCCTGGACTTCGGCCTGGAAGTAGCGATCGGCGGAGCCGCGGGCCATGGCGCCGAGGCTGCCCATGCCGCGGTAGGATTTGTACGACCGCCCCTGGTACAGGAAGACCTCGCCCGGCGCTTCGTCGGTGCCGGCGAAGACGCTGCCCATCATCGCGCAATCGGCGCCGGCGGCGATCGCCTTGGCGAGGTCGCCGGAGGCGCGGATGCCGCCATCGGCGATGACCGGCACCGATTTCTCCCGCGCCGCGGCGGCGCATTCCATCACCGCGGTCAGTTGCGGCATGCCGACGCCGGCGACGATGCGCGTCGTGCAGATCGAGCCCGGGCCGATGCCGATCTTGACCGCGTCGGCGCCGGCTTCGATCAGCGCCAGCGCGCCTTCCGGCGTCGCGACGTTGCCGGCGACGACCTGGACGGCGTTGGACAGGCGCTTGATGCGTTCGACGGCGGCGAGCACGCCGCCGGAATGGCCGTGGGCGGTGTCGACGACGACGACGTCGACATCCGCTGCGACCAGGGCTTCGGCGCGCTTCAGCCCGTCCTCGCCGACGCCGGTCGCGGCTGCGCAGCGAAGGCGCCCGAGCGCGTCCTTGACCGCGTTCGGGTTGGTCTCGGCCTTGTCCATGTCCTTGACGGTGACGAGGCCGACGCAGCGGTAGGCTTCGTCGACCACCAGCAGCTTCTCGATCCGGTGCTTGTGCAGCAGGGCGCGGGCCTGTTCGGGGCGGACGTCGCCCTTCACGGTCACCAGGTTCTCCCGGGTCATGAGCTCGTAGACGCGGAGCGTCGGGTCGTTGGCGAAGCGCACGTCGCGGCTGGTGATGATGCCGACGAGGCGCCCGCTGTCGCGTTCCACCACGGGGATGCCGCTGATGCGGTGCTGCTGTTGCAGGCTGCGGACGTCGGCCAGCGTCTGGTCGGGGTGGATGGTGACCGGGTTCACCACCATGCCGCTTTCGTACTTCTTCACCCGGCGGACCTGGGCGGCCTGTTCCTCGATGGTGAAGTTCTTGTGGATCACGCCGATGCCGCCGGCCTGGGCCATGGCGATTGCCATGTTGGCTTCGGTGACGGTGTCCATGGCGGCGGAGACGAGCGGGATGTTGAGTGCGATCTCCCGCGTCATGCGGGTGCGGGTGTCGGTGCCGTTGGGCAGGACGAGGGAATAGGCGGGCACCAGCAGCACGTCGTCGAAGGTGTAGGCTTCTTCGAAGCGGGTGTACGGATGGGCGGGGGCCAAGTCGGACGGCATGCGGGAGGTCCCTTCGCGTCGTATGTCGCCGCAAGGCGACCTTGGCGCGCCCAGATAGAGGCTTTTTTGTCTGCCCTCAAGCGCCGGGCGCGGCCTCCGGCCGCTTGGCTGACGCGCTGTCAAGGCGTACCGGGTGCGGCGGACGGTCGCGCGCGGGGCCGCCGTGCGGCCCCGGAGCATCGCTACGCTCGCTCCGCCGGGATCGGTGGCGGCCTGCGGCCGCCTGCGCCCATCGGGGTCAGGGCTCTTTGCCGCCCCGGAAGCCGGTGGCGACGACGTATAGCTCGGCCGAATCCTTCCGGCTGGCCGGCGGCTTGGCGTGACGGACGGCCGCGAAGTCGCGCTTCATGGCGTCCAGCATGGTCTTTTCGGTGCCGCCCTGGAACAGCTTGGCGACAAAGCCGCCGCCCGGCGCGAGCACCTTGGCGGCAAAGTCGAGGGCCAGTTCGGCGAGGGCTATGATGCGGAGGTGGTCGGTCGCGTTGTGGCCGGTGGTGTTGGGCGCCATGTCCGACAGCACCAGGTCGGCACCGCCGTCGAGTGCTGCTAGCACCGCCTGTTCCGCCGCCTCGTCCTGAAAATCGCCCTGCAGCAGGGTGGCGCCGGCGATCGGGTCGATCGGCAGCAGGTCGATGCCGACCACGCGCGCGGCGCCGCGTTCCAGCGCCACCTGGGTCCAGCCGCCGGGCGCGGCGCCGAGGTCGACCACCCGGCTGCCGGGCCGGATCAGCCGGAAGCGATCGTCGAGCTCGATCAGCTTGAAGCCGGCGCGGGAGCGCAGGCCGCGGTCCCGTGCGGCCTGGACGTAGGGGTCGTTGAGCTGGCGCTGGAGCCAGAGCTGGCTTGCGGTGGTGCGGCCCTTGGCAGTGCGCAGCCGCGTCGAGAGGGAGCGCCCCGAACCGGGGGGCGTCTTGCTGGCCATGAGCGGCGCGACCTTCAGGAAGCGTGGTTGGCGTGCGGGCGGGAATGGCGGCCGCGGGACGCGCCGCGGTCGGCCCGCATCATGCGCAGCAGCATGCCTTCGCGCAGGCCGCGATCGGCGACCGTCAGCCTTGGTGCCGGCCAGACCCGGCGGATCGCGGCATAGACGGCGCAGCCTGGCAGCACGAACTCGACCCGGTCCGGCCCGACGCAGGGATGCGCGGCCAGGCCTTCGCGGCCGAGCGCGAAGAGGTCGCCGAGTGCGGCATCGGCGGTGTGGCAATCGAGGGTCTGGCCGTCGACCAGCGGCCGGCGGTAGCGCGGCAGCGCGAGTGCGACGCCCGCCAGCGTGGTGACGGTGCCGGAAGTGCCCATCAGCCGGACGCCGCCGAGCCGGATCTCGCGTCCGATGCTGTGCACCGCATCGAAGGCCGCGAGGCGGGAGGCGACGTCGGCGACGACGGCGGAGAAGCCGGCCTCGGTGAAGCAATCCTCGCCGGATTGCTCGGCCAGCGTCACGACGCCGAGCGGTAGGGAGGTGTAGCCGATCATCTCCGAGGCCGCGTCCGGGCGGACGCGGATCCAGGCGATCTCGGTGCTGCCGCCGCCAATGTCGAACAGCAGCACGCGCCGGTCCTCCCGCCCGAGCAGCGGGCCGCAGGCTTCCATCGCGAGCTCGGCTTCCTCGCGGGCGGTGATGATGCGCAAGCGGAGGCCGGTCTCGGCCTCGACGCGGGCGAGGAAGGCCGGGCCGTTGCCGGCGCGGCGGCAGGCCTCGGTCGCGATCGCCTGCAGGTGGCGGACCGGGCGGCGCGAGAGCTTGTCGGCGCAGGCGCGGAGCGCGCCGAGGGCGCGGTCCATGGCGGCGTCGGAGAGGTTGCCGGTGGCGGCCAGCCCCTCACCCAGCCGCACGATGCGGGAGAAGCTGTCGACGACGCGGAAGCCCTGTCCGCCCTGGCTGCAATGGGTGGGGGAGCCGACGAGCAGGCGGCAGTTGTTGGTGCCGAGGTCGAGCGCCGCATAGGTCAGCGACGGCCATTCGCCGCGGGGCGCGGGCGGGGTGGCGGCGGGGGCGCTGCGGCCGAGCGCGAAGGCGGCATCCTCTGGCATGACAAATCCGTGCGGCCCGCCGGTTGGGGCCAAATTTCATGATCCGGCCTCATGGCCTCACGGGGCAAGGAGATTATCCGCGAGCGAGTCGGCGTGGGGTCGCGGTGGTCATATGGGGATGGTTGCCCGGTGCCGCACGCCATGCTAGCACCCGCCTCCCGCGAGGGATGGCGGTTTCGGCCGCGTCCGCGTGGTGGGGAATAGTTTAACGGTAGAACTCCCGACTCTGACTCGGGCAGTCTTGGTTCGAATCCAGGTTCCCCAGCCAGGTCTTGAGGTCGCAGGATGACCACCGAGCCCGAGGACCTGGGCGACGCCCGCAGCCGGCAAGAGAACCGCGGTGCCCGCAGCAGCTTCGACCGAAGCAAGGCGGACAATCCCCTGATCGGCGCCTACGTGCCCCGGTGGGTTCCGACGCCGAACTGGCGATTGTCGATCTTCGACCTGATCCTCTACGCGATCGGCATCGGCATCATCCTGATGGTCCTCGGGATGTGGCTTCTCGGCGTCGTCGGAGGACATTGATCCTCGATCGAACGCAGCACCGCCACCCGGACTGGCGGTATTTCCTTTTCGTGATGGGTGGGAAGTAGCGCTTTTTGTATACTAAGAGGACTGCAATGTGATTCGGACAGGCCTTGATGAGGGATGCGTCGGAACGGCTATCGGTCCTCGTCGTCGAGGATTCCTGGATCATCGCCCAGCACCTTGCCGACCGTCTTGATGGATGGGGTTACGCCGTCCTCGGGCCCACCCGCTCGGTCGCGGAGGCGACGCGGCTGATTGCCGGGGAGGAACCCGACCTCGCCCTCCTCGATGTCTCGCTCGGCACCGAAACCAGCTTTCCGATCGCGGATATGCTCTCGGCGCTCGGCGTGGCCTTCGCCTTCGTCACCGCCTACCAGGACAGCGACCTGCCGGAGCGCTTCGCGGGCTGCCCGATCGTCCGCAAGCCGGTGGTCGATCGCTTGCTGGAAGCCGCGGTGCGTGACCTTGCCGCGAGCGAAGCCGGCGCGCGCGGCGACCGGACGGCGATGGCGTCAGAAGCCCACAAGCAGCATGTCGAGGGCGCGCGTGACCTCGTCGCACCGCTCGGCCAGTGACGCGACGGGGCGCTGCAATGCCCGCACCGGCACCGCCGCGATCGCCTGGGTGACCATCAGGTAGGGCTCGCCGCCGATGTCGAAGACCGGGTTCAACGCCCTCACCTGCGGCGGCGCCTCGCGGAGCGGGAGCAGCGGGACCACCGCCCGGGTGTTGATCTGCGACAGCAGATCCGCCTGGACATCGATGACGTATGCGCGCCCGCCCGCGCCGGGCATCGGATGCACGTCGAGACGCGCCATCAGAAGCTACGGAACTCGGAGAGCGGCAGGCCGTGCCGTTCGACATGCTCGTTCCAGGCCTCAAGGGCAGCCTGGTTCTCCGCGAGCCAGCGTCGCGCCTTGGCGGCCGCGACCTCGGCCGTCAGGCCGGCTTCACAGGCCTGGGACAGGTTGACCTCCAGATCCCGCGCCTCCCGCAACAGCGCATCCGGCAAGGTGACATTCGTCGCGCGCCGCAGTGTGGGTGCATCCGGACGCCGCGCCGTCGCTGTCCTCGGCATCGCTTCCACTCCATCGTCTGGCGAAGATGATGCGCATTCCTGATGCGCATATCAATGACCACTCGAATCCTATCCGCCTTGCGCCAGCGCGGCCAGCGGCAGCCGTCCGCTCTCCTTCAGCCGGTCCAGCACGATCGAGGAGCGGACGCGGGCGACGCTCGCATGCGCCAGCAGGGTGCCGTTCACCAGCAGCGACAGACCCGCCAGGTCCGGCACATAGGCCTTCAGCAGGTAGTCGGTGTCGCCGGTCATCGCATAGGCCTCCTGGATCGCATCGACCCCAGCCAGCATCTCCCGGAAGCGGCGTGAATTCTCCTCGCTATGCGCGGTCAGCGTCACCTGGATGAAGGCGAGCACGTGCAGCCCGAGCGCCGCGGCGTCGAGCTCCGCCCGGTAGCCGCCGATCAGCCCCGAAGCCTCCAAAGCCTGGCGCCGGCGCGAGCATTGCGACGGCGAGAGGCCGATGCGATCGCCGACCTGCTGGTTGGTCAGCCGCCCATCCTCCTGCAGCGCCATCAGCAGCCGAAGGTCGAACCCATCCAGCGCGACCGTCCTGTGCACACGCGACCCTTTCACTGCACGATCCGTGCAGCGTAGCCCGTATTCGCAGCCCCAGGCATCCGGCAGCACGGCCCGCGCGTATTTTCGGAAGCCGCATCTGGAGGTCCCATGCGTCCGCTCCTCGCCTTGCTGGCCTTCCTCCTTGCCGGCCCGGCGCTCGCAGCCCCCGCCTCCGAGCCCTGGCCGCGCTGGGAACGCCAGCAGGCGGGCTCGACCGAGCGGGTCGACCAGCGGCCCTGGGCGGAGCTGCTCCGCCGCTATCTCCGCCCCTATCAGGACGGGGTGAACCGCTTCGCCTACGCCTCCGTGACGCCGGAGGACCGGGCGGCGCTCGAGGCCGACATCACCCGGCTGCAGGGCATTCCCGTCTCCCGCCTGTCGCGGGCCGAGCAGCGCGCCTATTGGATCAACCTCTACAACGAGCTCACGATCCTGGTCGTGCTCCGCGCCTTTCCGGTCGCCAGCATCCGGGAGATCAACACCTCCCCCGGCCTGTTCAGCCGCGGCCCCTGGGACGCCAAGCTGGTCCGGGTGGAGGAGGAGCCGCTGTCGCTCAACGACATCGAGCACCGGATCCTGCGCCCGATCTGGCGCGACCCGCGCACCCACTACGCCGTCAACTGCGCCTCCATCGGCTGCCCGAACCTGGCGCCGGAGCCCTATACGGCCGAGGCCATGGAGGCGATGCTCGACCGCGCCGCCCGCGCCTATGTCAACCATCCCCGCGGCTTCGAGGTGCGGGACGGCCGCCTGACGGTCTCCTCGATCTTCGTCTGGTACCAGGCCGATTTCGGCGGCAACGAAGCCGGCGTGATCGAGCATCTCCGCCGCTATGCGGAGCCGGCCAAGGCCGCCGGCCTCGCCGGCATCACCCGCATCGGGGCGGACCGCTACGACTGGGCGCTCAACCTCGCACGATGACGCGACGTGAGGGTTTTTTCGCCTGCCCGTCATCCGGCGGCCAGGCTCGCCCGTAGTATCGTCCGGGGCGCTCTGCGGCGCGCCCATGCAGGAGGAGCGCCTTGGCGGATGGACCGAACCTCCGGCCGGTGATGAGCCCGGCCGACATCCTGGCAGCCAGGCCGGAGCCGGCGCCGGCATCCGGCCACTCCCCGCTCGATCACGCCCGCGCCCGGATGGAGCGGACCGGGCAATGGCACCCGCGGCAATCCATGGGCCGGCGCTGGTCGATCGGCTGCGTGGCGCTCGAGATCACCCAGCGCTGCAACCTCGACTGCACGCTCTGCTACCTCTCCGATCACTCCGAGGCGGTGAAGGACCTGCCGATCGAGGAGATCTTCCGCCGCATCGACCAGATCCGCGCCCATTACGGCCCGGACACCGACGTCCAGGTGACCGGCGGCGACCCGACGCTGCGCAAGCGCGAGGAGCTGGTGGCGATCGTCCGACGGGTGCGGGATGCGGGCATGCGCCCGTCGCTGTTCACCAACGGCATCAAGGCATCGCGCGCGATGCTGAGCGAGCTCGTCGACAACGGCCTGGTCGACGTCGCCTTCCACGTCGACATGACCCAGGAACGCAAGGGCTATGACAGCGAGGTCGCGCTGAACGCGATCCGCGAGGAGTACATCGAACGCGCCCGCGGCCTGAAGCTCTCGGTCTTCTTCAACACCACCGTCTACGACGGCAATTTCCACGAAATCCCGGAGGTCGCGGCCTTCTTCGTCCGCCACGCCGACATGGTCCGCGTCGCCTCCTTCCAGCTGCAGGCCGATACCGGCCGCGGCACGGTGCGGGCGGCGGCCGAGCCGATCACCATCGACACCGTCGCCGCCCGGCTCCGTCGCGGCGCCGATGCGCCGATCGCCTTCGACACGCCGGTCGCCGGCCATTCCGCCTGCAACCGCTATGCGATGACCCTCGTCGCCAATGGCCGCGTGCACGACCTGTTCGACGACCCGGACGTGCTGGCGGACCTGCTGGCGACCACTGCCGGGGTGCAGTTCGACCGCCAGCACCGCGGCGCCGCGCTGCGCTCGCTGACCGGCGCACTGCTGCGGCGGCCCAGCATCGTCGCCCGCCTGGTACCCTGGGCGGCGCGCAAGCTCTGGCGCATGAAGCGCGATCTGGTGGCGTCCCGCGGCCGCGCCCACAAGCTGTCCTTCTTCATCCACGATTTCATGGATGCCGGGTGCCTCGATTGCGAACGCATCGATGCCTGCGTCTTCATGGTCGCGACCGGCGACGGCCCGATCTCCATGTGCCTGCACAATGCCAAGCGGGACGAGTTCATCCTGAAGCCGATCGAGACCGCGGGCGGCGGCTGGTGGAACCCGCTCGACGGCAGGATCGGCGACGCCGCGCCCGCGAAACCCCGGGTCGTCCTCACGCGAAAGACCCTCAAGGGACGCCTCAAGGAAGAGACGATGGCCGGCCGCGCAACCACCCCCCCATCCGGCCCGGCGCCATCGGCGGAGCAGGTCTCATGAGCATCCCGTCCCGCTGGCCCGCCCCGCTGCCGGCGGCCAAGTTTTCTGACCCCGCTCGCACAGCCAAAGGAGAGCGCCGCGCCACCGTCGCCCTGGGTGAGCTCCGGACGCTCTGGTTCAACACCGGCACGCTCTGCAACCTGACCTGCGCCAATTGCTACATCGAGAGCTCGCCCAAGAACGACGCCCTGGTCTATCTCTCGGCCGCCGAGGTCGCGCTCTACCTCGACGAGATCCGCGACCGCGACCTGCCGGTCGAGGAGATCGGCTTCACCGGCGGCGAGCCCTTCCTGAACCCCGACATGATCGCGATGCTGGCCGAATGCCTCGGGCGCGGCTTCCGCACCCTCGTGCTCACCAACGCCATGCGGCCGATGCTGAAGCAGCGCGAGGGGCTGGCGGCGCTGAACGCCGCGCATCCGGGGCTGCTGACGATCCGCGTCAGCCTCGATCATTACGGCCCGGCGCTGCACGATCTGGAACGCGGCCGCGGCACCTTCGAGAAGACGATGAAAGGCATGGAATGGCTGGTGCGCGAGGGTTTCCGCATCAACGTCGCCGGCCGCGCCGCCTTCGGGCACGAGCCGGAAGCGGCTTTGCGCGAGGGCTATGCGCGCCTGTTCGCGGCGCGCGGCGTGCCGATCGATACCGGCGATCCGGTGGCGCTGATGCTGTTCCCGGAAATGGACCCCGAAGCCGACGTGCCGGAGATCACCGAGGCCTGCTGGGGCATCCTGAAGAAATCGCCCGACAGCGTGATGTGCGCTTCCTCCCGCATGGTGGTGAAGCGCCGCGGCGCCGATCGCCCGGCAGTGCTCGCCTGCACGCTGCTCGCCTATGATCCGCAATTCGAGCTCGGCGCGACGCTCGCCGAGGCGGACCGCCCGGTGCCCCTCAACCATCCCCATTGCGCCCGCTTCTGCGTCCTCGGCGGCGCGGCCTGCAGCCGATGAAGGAAAGCGTGCGATGACAGCCTCCAGACGCGCCCTGCTTCTCGCCGCGCCGGCGATCGGCCTCGCCGGTCGGGCCCGCGCCCAGGCGCGGCCGATCCGCTTCGCGGTCGGCCCCTTCCAGCCGACCGCCGGCGACACCCGTCGCGCCTACGAGCCCTTCTTCGCCTACCTCGCCGAAGCGGTCGGCCGGCCCTTCGAGCTGACCGTCACCACCGATTGGGCCGGGATCGCGGTGGCGCTGGCCAACGACCAGGTCGATTGCGCCTGGATGGGTCCCTGGGGCTACGTGCTCGCCAAGGATCGCGCGGCGGCGGAGGCGCTGGCCGTGGTCCACTACCAAGGCCGCCCGACCTACCAGGCGATCATCATCGCGCGGCCGGAGCTCGATTTCCCGAACTTCCCCGCCGATGCGCGCGGCCGCTCGATCTCCTTCGCCGATGCCGGGTCGACCTCCGGCTGGCTGATCCCGTCCTACTGGTTCAGGACCCAGAACATCGACCCGCGGACCTTCTTCCAGTATCGCGACGGCGCCTCCCACCCCGCCAACGTCACCGCGGTCGCCAACGGCCAGGTCGACCTCGCGACCGATTACGACCGCAACCTGGCCGCCATGATCGCGGCCGGGCGGATCCGCGCCGACCAGGTGCGCATCGTCTGGCGGTCGGAGCCGCTGCCGAACGACGCGCTGGCGGTCCGCCGCGACCTCGATGTCGGGTCGAAGCGCAGCCTGCTCGCAGCAGCACTCCGCATCGACGCCGCGACCGCCGCCCGGGTGATGCCGGCCAACTACACCGGCTGGGAAGCGGCGACGCCCACGACCTATGCGATGATCGAAGCGGCCGGCCGCGCCCTCGGCCGGATCGGCGGGGGGTGATCAGCCCGCATATCTCACCGTTGCCACCGACGCTCGCTTGGTCTCGGCGGCGCCTGGCATTCCGCCGTGCTCGCCAAGACATCCCGTCTTGGCTCCGCGCGGCGAAATACCAGGCACCACCGATCCCGGCGCGATCGCCGATGTCCCCGATGAGACATGCGGGCTAGGCGCGGCGCCGTCCTGCTGGCGCTGGCGGGCTTCCTCGCCTGGTGCTGCTGGGTGGTCTCGCCCGATCTCGGGCGCCTGGCGGCCGGGATGCCGCGGCTGCTGCGCTGGCTCTCCGGCGCCTTCCCGCCGGATTTCTCGGGCGCCGGCGACCTCGCCCGTCGCGCCGCGGAAACGATCGCGATCGCGAGCCTCGGCACCGCGGTCGCCGCCGTCGCGGCGCTGCCGCTCGCGATCATGGCGGCGCGGCCGGTGGCGCCGCTGCCGGCGCTGTATCACCCGATCCGCGGCCTGCTCGACCTGCTCCGCGGCGTCGACGGTTTTGTCTTTGCGCTGATCTTCGTGGCCGCCGTCGGCTTGGGCCCCTTCGCCGGCATGCTCGGCGTCGCGCTGCACTCGGCGGGCTCGATCGCCAAGCTGTGGTCGGAAGCGCTGGAGACCGCGGACCTCCAGCCGGTGGAGGCAGCACTCTCCGCCGGCGCCTCCCGCGCGCAGGCGGCGGCCGTCGTGCTGGTGCCCGAAACCCTGCCGCAGACGGCATCGGCCGTGCTCTACGTATGGGAAGTCAACATCCGCACCTCCACGGTGCTCGGCATCGTCGGCGCCGGCGGGCTGGGGCAGGAGCTCAAGAATGCCGTCGACCTGCTCGACTTCGCCCGCGTGCTCGCGATCCTGATCGTCATCGTGGGCCTGGTGCTGGCCGTCGACCGGCTGTCGGCCGCGCTGCGGCGGGCGTTGCTGTGATGGATGCGATCACGCCACAGGCCTCGCTCTCGGGCGGGCTCCGGATCGAGGGGCTGACCGTCCGGCTCGGCGGCCGCGCGGTGCTGGATGACGTGACGCTCTCGGTCGCGCCGGGCGAGATGCTGGCGATCGAAGGCCCGTCGGGCGCGGGCAAGACGACGCTGCTCCGCGCCGCCGCCGGGCTGGTCCCGCACCAGGGGACGATACGCTCGGGCGGCGCGCGCCCGGCGCTGGTGTTCCAGCAGCACGCGCTGGCGCGGCGGCTGACGGCGCGGGAGAACGTGCTGGTCGGCGCGCTCGGCCGCATCGGCTTCTGGCGCGCTGCCCTCCGGCTCTGGCCGGGGCGCGAGGCGCGGCTTGCCGCGGAGTGCCTCGCCCGCGTGGGCCTGGCGCCACTCGCCGATCGCCGCGCCGACACGCTGTCCGGCGGCGAGCGGCAGCGCGTCGCGCTGGCCCGCGCGCTGATGCAGCAGGCGCCGGTGCTGCTGGCGGACGAGCCGGTGGCAAGCCTCGACCCCGAGAATGCGGAAGCGGTGCTGGCGCTGCTCCGCGACCTCGCGCGGCAGGACGGCCTCGCGGTGCTGGTCAGCCTGCACCAGCCGGAGCTCGCGCGGCGGCATGCCGATCGCCGGCTGCGGCTGCACGAGGGGCGGCTCCGGTGATCGATGCCGACGGACCGGTGCTGATCTTCGGCGGCCCCTATTCCAACCTCCAGGCGACCGAGGCGCTGTTCACCGAGGCGGTGCGGCTCGGCATCCCGCCGCGGCGGATGATCTGCACCGGCGACGTCGTCGCCTATGGCGCCGATCCCGCGGCGACGCTCGATCGCGTCATCGAAAGCGGCTGCGTCACCATTGCCGGCAATTGCGAGGAGAGCCTGGCGGCGGGCGAGGCCGATTGCGGCTGCGGCTTCGCCGAGGGCAGCGCATGCGACCTGCTGTCGCGGAGCTGGTTCCCCTATGCCGCAGCGCGGATCGGCCCGGCGCACCGGCAATGGATGGCGGCGCTGCCGCAGCGGGCGGTGCTGTCGATCGGCGGCCGGCGTCTTGCGGTCCTGCATGGCGGCGCCACCGAGACCAGCCGCTTCCTGTTCGCTTCCGCCGAGGACGAGGTCCTGGCGGCCGAGATCGCGGCGACCGGCTGCGACGGCGTGATCGCCGGGCATTGCGGCATGCCGTTCATCCGCCGGGTCGGTGCCGGGCTGTGGCTCAATGCCGGCGCCGTCGGGATGCCGGCCGATGACGGCACGCCGCGGGCCTGGTTCGCGGTGCTGACGCCGGAGCATGACGGGGTCGCGGTGTCGCTGCGGCCGCTCGCCTACGACCACGCCGCGGCGACGGCGGCGATGCGCGCGGCGCGCCTGCCGGAAGGCTATGCCGCAGCACTTGGCAGCGGCATCTGGCCATCCTGCGACGTGCTGCCGGAGGCCGAGCGCGCCCGGCGCGGGCAACCGATCCAGCCGCGGACGCTCCGCTGGTGACCGCCCGCCGGCTGCGCGCGGCAGTTGCGGCGGGCGGGCTCGTGGCGCTGCTGGCGGCGGTCGCGGCGCTGCCGCCGCTCGGCACGCCGGTGCCGCGCTGGGCCTGGCGCTTCTTCATTCTCTGGTGCCTGGCGACACCCTATTGGCATTACGCCGAGTACCGCTGGCTGCGCGATACATCGGCCGATGCGGCGGCGGAGCGTGACTTCCGCTATCAGCAGACGTTGTCGCGCGCGGTCTGGATCGGCGGCGCGCTGGTGCTCGGCGTCTTCCTGCTGGCCGGCCGCTGATCGGTCAGCTTGCGCGCCGGCCGAGCAGCCCGTCGCGCACCGCCTCCGAGGTCGGCGCCGGTCCGATGAAGGTCGCGAGCACCAGCCGCGCAAGATCGGGCCCGGGAGCGCTGCCGAGCGCGCGGCCATCCGCGTTCAGGGTCACGCCCGCCGCGGTCAGCGCGTAGCTTTCCTCCGTCCCTTCCCGCACCGCCTGGCAGAGGCCGATGAAGCGCTCGATCGCCGGCGGCGCAATCGCACAGGGCGAACCGCAATTCGCTTCCAGCAGCGCCCGCCAGGCGCGGCGCACATCGGCTTCATCCACCGCGCGCCGATACCGGATCGCGATCAGCTTCGGCGCGGCGGAGGCGAGGATGGCCGCGGCGTCGCTCAACGGCCGCTCCAGATAGAGGCCGGCGACGTAGACGGTGACGCGGAACACCGTGTAGGTCCGGGCCGCCATGCCGTTGAGGCGGAGCGTCGTGCCGTCCAGCACCCGCGTGTCGGGCAGCGTCACGCCGTCGAGCGTCGCGGCGCTGGCGGGGCCGGCGGCGGCGAACGGCAGCGCGAAGACGCTCCGTCGCCTCATCGCCGGGACGGCGCTGCGGTGAGCAGCAGCAGCGACAGCGCGACCAGCGCCGCATCCTCGAACAGCGTCAGGATCGAAAGCGGTCGCCCCCAGAACACGCCGAAGCAGCCGCAATTCGGGATGACGAGGCCGCGCGAGAGCGCCAGCGCCGCCCAGCCCATGTAGCCGGCATGCAGCAGCGCCGAAACCGCCGCCGCGGCGGCGAGCAGCCGGCCCGACAACAGCCAGGCCGCCAGCCCGAGCTCGCCCGCCGCCACCAGCCAGGCGGCGGGCGCCAGCAGCGGCTCCGGCAGTACCTGATAGGTCGCGACGACCGCGACGAAGCCCGGCAGGTCGAGCAGCTTCGCCGTGCCGGTCACCAGCAGCACGAAGGCGATCAGCAGGCGGAGCAGCGGCGCCACCAGGTTCGGCGCCGGCCGGTGGATCGGCTGCGCGGTCATGCGGCGGCGGCCGGCTGGCGGTTGATGGTCCAGTCGTAGTCCAGGAAGGCCGTGCGGTAATCGGACGGCACCGGCGGCGACCGCCAGCGGCTGACATAGGCCGGCAGGCTCGGTGCCTTCGCGAGGAAATCCTCGGTGTAGAAATCGAGGATGGCGGAGACACGCATGGTCCGGCTGGTGTCGTCCACCACCAGGTTGCGCGGCTCGGAGAAGAACAGCCGCGATGCGGCGTCGAGCTCCTGCCCCAGGCCCGGCCCGGTGAAGGGCCGGCGCGGCAGGCGCGGGCAGGAGACGACCATGCAGTTCAGCGCGACATGCACCCGCTCCTCGCCGAGCGGGCGGATCACGTCGTTCTCGTAATCGTAGAGGGAGATGGCGCGGCCGCCGACCGTCACCCGCGTCAGCTTGAAGAAGTCGAAGCGGCCGAGCAGGGTCAGCCGGCGCGGGATGCCGTTCTGCAGCACGTTCCACATCGCGAGCGCGTTGTAGGAATTGATCATGTAGGCGATGCGCGCGCCGCGATCCGCGATCGCCTCCGGCGCGGTCGCCGCGACATGCGCGACATAGGCGTCGAGCGGCGCCGGATCGCGCGCGAGCCCCGCGAAATCGACACGCCCCGCCTCGTCCACCCGCTCCCGCAGCACCCGCGCCCAGGCCGCGTCGGGGTCGATCCCGGTGCGGTCGGGCGGGCGGAGCGTCGTGCAGCCGGCGGCGAAGCCGAGCGCCGCAATGCCAAGCGAGCGGCGGGTCAGGTCGGTCACGGCAGCCTCCCGAGCAGCGCCGCCACGGCGCGAATGGTGGGCGAGAACAGGCGGTCGAGCGCGAAGGTCGAGGCGGCGCGCTTTCCCGCCTCGGCGCGCGTCGGGTAGGGCAGGATCAGGCCGGAGAGCGCAGTCGCCGACAGCTTGCGCCCGATCGCGAGCGCAAAGAGGCCGATCATCTCCCCCGCCCCGGCGCCGACGATGCCGGCGCCGAGCAGCCGGCCGCCCGGGCTGACGACGAGTTTTGCCAATCCCTCGGTGCGGCCTTCGGCGATGGCGCGGTCGTTCTCGGCGAAGGGCCAGAGCAGCAGGCGGTGCGGGGTGCCGGCCGCCTTCGCCTCCGGCTCGGTCAGCCCGACCTGCGCAAGCTCGGGATCGGTATAGGCAACCCGCGGCAGCGCCCGGTAATCGACCCGCGCCGGCAGCCGGAACAGGATGCGCCGCGCCAGCACGCCGGCATGATGGGTGCCGACATGGGTCAGGTACCGCGGCCCGATCCCCTCTGGATCGGCGATGTCGCCGGCGGCGTAGACGCGCCGGTTCGAGAGGCTGCGGAGCCCGGCATCGGTCGCGATGCCACGCGGCGTGGTGCGCACGCCGCCGGCTTCGAGGTCGAGGCCTTCGAGGTTCGGCGTGCGCCCGGTCGCGACCAGCAGGTGGCTGCCGGCGATGCGGCGTCCGTCCTTCAGCACCAGAAGCGGCCCCGGCTCGACGGCGGCGACCGCCGTGCCTTCCAGCAGCGTGACCCCGGCCTCCGCCAGTGCGTCGCGCAGCACCGCGGCAAGCTCCGGATCCTCGCGCGCCGCGAGCGCGCCCTGCTCGACGATCGTGACCCGGCAGCCGAGCCCGGCATGGGCATCCGCCATCTCGAGCCCGATGGCGCCGCCGCCCAGGATCAGCAGGTGCTCGGGTTTTTCCGCCATCGCGAAGATGGTGGCGTTGGTCAGGTGCGGCACCGCGTCGAGCCCCGGGATGGGAGGCACCGCAGCGCGGCTGCCGGCCGCGACGACGATGCGGCGGGCGGTCAGGCGGCGGCCGCCGACCTCGAGCGCGTCGGGGCCGACGAAGCGCGCCTCGGCGCGGATCACCTCGGCACCGAGCTCCCGGTAGCGGTCCTCGGAATCCTGCGGCGCGATCGCCTCGATGGCGCCGTGGACATGGGCGCGCACCGCGTCCCAATCGATCTCGGGGGCCGGCAGCCGGATGCCGAGGCGCCCGGCGCGGCGCGCGGCGGCGGCGGCATGGGCGGCCGCGAGCAGCGCCTTGCTCGGCACGCAGCCGGTGTTGAGACAATCGCCGCCCATGCGCTCGCGCTCGATCAGCGCGACGCGGCGGCCCATCCGCGCCGCGACATAGGCGATGGAGAGCCCGGCCGCGCCGGCGCCGATGACGGCGAGGTCGAGCTCGGGCGATTTGTCAGCCATGCCGCGCCTTCCAACGCCGCCAGGCGACCGGCAGCAGCGCCAGCAGCGCCAGCCCGATCAGCGGCAGCAGCACGGGGGCGCGAAGGATGATGGAGAGGTCCGGCTGCCGCCCTTCGGCCAGCACCGCCCCGAGCCCGGCGCCGACCGAGGCGAAGACGAAGGTGCCGGGCAGGATGCCGATCAGCGTCGCCAGCGCGAAGCTGCGGAGCGGCATGCCGGCCAGGGCCGGCGCCAGGTTCACGATCCAGAACGGGAAGATCGGGATCAGCCGCAGCGCCAGCAGGTAGGAGAAGCCATCCCGTTCCAGCCCCGGCCGGATGCGTGCCAGCCAGCCGCCGGCCCGCCCGGCAAGCCAGGCGCCGAGCGCGTATCGGGTTACGAGGAACAGCAGGATGGCGCCGGCCGTGGCGCCGACCGCCGCCGCGGCGCCGCCGAGCAGCGTGCCGAACAGCAGCCCGCCGGCCAGCGTGATCACCACCGCGCCGGGCAGCGAGAGCGCCGTCGCCGCCGCGTAGACGACGGCGTAGATGAGCGGCGAGGACAGCGGATTGGCGGCCACCGCCTCCCGCAGCGCCACCTGCTGGCGGCCCAGCGCCTCGAAGGACAGCAGTCGGTGCAGGCCCGCCGCATAGGCGGCGCCCAGTGCGGCCAGCACCAAAAACACCGGCCAGAGGCGCAGCCAGCCGCCGCCCCGCGCGGGCATCGGCGCTTCCGGCTCCATCGGCTGCGGCGTCACGCGACCTCCCCTGCCAGCAGATGCAATACGCACGAGCGGCCCGATTGGATCACCATCATCGCGCGCGGGCGAACCGGGCCAGGAAGCGGCGGTCGAGCCAATCCTTCCAGAACAGGGCGAGCCGGCCCTGCCAATGCAGCGCCCCGTAACGGGCAAAGCCGGTGCCGTCGCCGAGATTCATGATCCAGAGGTGGCGGCGCTGCGGCCGGTAGCGGCGCGTCGGCCCGCCTGCGACCGCCGCCGCCAGGTTGTGCCGCAGCACCGGCGCCTGGCGCACGGCGAAGACGCCGGCCCGCGGCAGCGCGTGCCCGGCGAGTGCGATGCAATCCCCGGCGCCATGGATGCGGGGATCGGCCGGCGAGCGGAGATCAGGCCCGACGACGAGCCCGCCCGCCGCATCGACCGGCAGACCGAAGCCTGCGATCGCCGGCGGCGGCCGCAGCCCGGTCGCGACCACCAGCAGGTCGTAGGGCAGCGCGCCGGCGGTCGTTGCAAGCGTGTCTTCCTCAACGGCCAGCACCCGGCCCGGCCGGACGGCGATGCCGCGCGGCGCGAGCCGCGCCAGCAGCCGGGCGGCGACGGCGTCCGGCAGGGCGGCGAGCGGCCGGCCGTCGCCTGCGAGCAGCGTGATCGCGGCGCTGCCGCCGCGCCGCGCCGCGAGGCCGGCGATCGCGGCGGCGATCTCGCAGCCGGTGATGCCGGCGCCGGCAACGACGACGCGGACGCGCTCGCCTGCCACGAAGCGCCGTTCCAGTTCCTGGCGCAGCGCCGCGAGCCGCGCGATCGGCTTGGCGGCAAAGACGCGGTCGGGAAACGCCTCCGCCCCCGACGGCAGCACGACGACGCTGCCGAGCGAGAGCGACAGCGCGTCGTAGGGCAGCGCTGTCCCGTCCGCGAGGCTCACCCGCCGCGCCGTGCGGTCGAGAGCCACGGCCTCGCCAGCGACGAAGCGCGCGCCGCAGCGGGACGCGAGCGCCGCGACATCGACCTGGTCGTCCTCCGGCGCATGCGCGCCGGCGAGCACGCCGGTCGCGAGGCCGGAATACCAGGCCGGCCCCGGCGCCACGACGGTCAGTTGATGGCCGCGGAGCGCCGCGGCGCCGGCCAGCAGCAGGAGATGCGCGTGCCCGGCGCCGAGCAGCAGGATGCGTCCGCCCAACCGATAACCCTGTCCGCGATCTGTGGCGCGACATGGGTGCGCGCCTGGCCTAGATAACACCGAGTTCCGCGGAGCATCAGCGCCTGCCCCCGATCCTGCTGTCCGTCATCGTCCCGCTGGCGCCCGAGGAGCGGGAGGAAGCGCCGTTGCTGGAAGCGCTCTGCGACCTGCCGTCGGGCAGCGAGGTGCTGCTGGTTGCTGCCGACGCGCTGTCGCGACCGGCGCCGCCGGGCTGGCCGGAAGCGGTCGCGCTCCGGCAGATCGCGACGACGCGCGGTCGGGCGCGACAGATGAACGAAGGTGCGGCGGCGGCGCGCGGCGCCTGGCTCTGGTTCCTGCACGCCGATACCCGCTTCACGCCGGGCACGCTGCCCGCCTTGCTGCGCTTCCTGGCGCGTGGAGAGCCGGCGATCGGCTGGTTCGACCTCGCCTTCCGTGCCGATGGGCCGCGCCTGGCACGGCTCAATGCCTGGGGCGCCAACCGCCGCTCCGCCTGGCTCGGCCTCCCGTTCGGCGACCAGGGGCTGGTGCTGCCGGCCGAGGCCTTCGCGCGGCTCGGCGGCTATGACGAAGCCGCACCTTATGGGGAGGACCACCTGCTGGTCTGGGCGGCGCATGGCGAGGGCCTGCCGCTGCGGCGGCTCGGCGCCGGGATCTCGACCTCGGCGCGGAAATATGCCCGCCGCGGATGGGGGGCGACGACCTGGCTGCATTGGCGGCTGACCGCGCTGCAGGCCTGGGGCGCCTGGCGGTGCAACCGGCGGAAGCGGCGCCGTGCGTGATCGAGGCTGAGCGCGCATGATCCGTGCATGAAGCGGCGCTGGAACGCCCAGTTTGCACGCATCTTGCCAGGCAGCGGGCTTAGTCTTCTCCCAGATCGAGGAGACGATGATGGGTCCCTTCCCGCACGACGCGCCGCGCCAGACGATCAGCGAGCACAACCCGATGGGCACCGACGGCTTCGCCTTCGTCGAATACGCCCATCCGGAACCGGAGCGCCTGCACGCGCTATTCCGCCAGATGGGGTTCTCCCCGGTCGCAAAGCACCGCAGCCGCGCCGTCACCCTCTATCGGCAGGGCGACATCGACTACCTGTTGAACGAGGAGCCGGGCAGCCACGCGGTGCGCTTCGCCGAGCGCCACGGCCCGAGCGTGCCGTCCATGGCCTTCCGCGTGGCCGATGCCGCGCACGCCTATGAGCGCGCGATCGCGCTCGGCGCCGCGCCCGCCGATCCGGCGGAGGGTGCGCCGACGCTCGGCGTGCCGGCGATCAAGGGCATCGGCGGCAGCCTGCTCTATTTCGTCGACCGCTACGGCGACCAGGGCTCGGCCTACGATGCCGATTTCGAGTGGCTCGGCGCGCGCGATCCGAAGCCCGCGGGCGCCGGCCTCTTCTACATCGACCACCTGACCCACAACGTGCATCGCGGCCGCATGGATGTGTGGTTCGAATTCTACGCCAAGGTCTTCAACTTCCGGCAGATCCGCTACTTCGACATCAAGGGCGAATATACCGGCCTCTTCTCCCGCGCGCTGACCAGCCCGGACGGGCGCATCCGCATCCCGCTCAACGAATCCGCCGACGACGAGAGCCAGATCGAGGAGTACCTGCGGGCATACAAGGGCGAGGGCATCCAGCACATCGCCTGCGGCTGCCGCGACATCCACGCGACGATCGAGGGGCTGCGCCAGTCCGGCCTCGCCTTCATGCCGCCGCCGCCCGAGACCTATTACGAGCGCGTCGATGCCCGGCTGCCGGGCCACGGCGAGGACCTCGCGCGTCTCAAGCGCAACGGCATCCTGGTCGATGGCGAGGGCGTGGTGGAGCACCGCAAGGCGCGCCTGCTGCTCCAGATCTTCTCCGGCAACGTCATCGGCCCGGTCTTCTTCGAGTTCATCGAGCGCAAGGGCGATGACGGCTTCGGCGAAGGCAATTTCCGCGCGCTATTCGAAAGCATCGAGGAAGACCAGCTCCGTCGCGGCGTGATCGGCGGCGCGAAGCAGGCGGCGGCCTAACCCTCCTCCATCAGCGCCCGGGTCCGCGCGCCGATCTTGTCGAGAATGGCCAAGAGCTGGCGCTGCTCCGCCTCGCTCAAGGCGCTCGCGAGCGAGGCCTGCAGCGCGCGGGCCAGCGGGACGATGCGTTCGTAGACGGTGCGTCCCTTGCGGCTCAGGCGCAGCACCTGGGCGCGCTGGTCGCGCGGATGCGCGAGGCGGTCGAGCAGGCCCTTGTCGGCGAGCCGGATCACCGCCCGGCTGACCCGGACGCGGTCCATGCCGGTGCGCTCGATCACCTCCTGCGTCGAAGGCGTGCCCTGCTGGCCGACCACCGCGACGACGCGCCATTCGGGAATGCTGAGCCCGAAGCGTTCCTGGTAGCGGAGCGCGAACAGGCTGCTGACCCCTTCCGTCACCACCGACAATCGATACGGCAGGAAGTCCTGGAGGATCAGCGGCGCGTCCTCGGCGGCGGCAGCAGCGGCTCTTCTGGCCATCAGTCGAGCGTGATGCCAAGGTCGCGGATCAGCGGCACCCAGATCGCGCGCTGCGACTCGGTCAGCCGCTGCATCTCGGCCGGATTGCCGGAGAGCGGCTCCAGCCCGATCTCCTGCATGCGGCTGCGGATCGCGGGCTCCGCCATCACCGCCAGCAGCTCGGTCGTCAGCCGCTCGGCGATCGCATCCGGCGTCGCGCGCGGCGCGACCAGGCCCTGCCAGGCATAGGCCTCGAAGTCGCGCACGCCGAGCGCCTCCTGCACCGTCGGCACCGCGGGCAGCCCGTCGATCCGCGCCGCCGAGAGCACCGCGAGCGGCCGCATGCGGCCGGAGCGGAGATGCTCGCCGCCGGAGGCGAAGTCGACCACCATCGATTCCAGCGTGCCGGCCAGCATGTCGTTGATCGCCGGCGCGGCGCCGCGATAGGGCACGTGGCTCATGCGTGCCCCCGTCTCCCGCAACAGCCGCTCCATCGCGAGATGGTGCGGGGAGCCGACGCCCGGCGAGGCATAGTCGATGCTGCCGGGCGCGGCGCGGGCGCGGTCCAGCAGGTCCTTCGCCGTCGCGAAGGCCGAATTCGCCTTCACCGCGAGCACCAGATGGAAGCGCGCGAACAGGCCGAGGTTGCGGAAGTCGCGGTCCGGGTCGTAGGGCAGCCGGCGGAACAGCGCCGGGTTGAAGATCAGCGTGCCGTTATCGGCAGTGAAGACGGTGTAGCCGTCGCCCGGCGACTTCGCCGCCGCCTCGGCGCCGATATTCGTCGCCGCGCCGGGGCGGTTGTCGATGACGACGGGCTGGCCGAGCCGGGTCGCGAGCGAGGCGCCGATCAGCCGCGCCAGCGTGTCGGTGCCGCCGCCCGGCGCATAGGCGACGATCCACTTGATCGGCCGCTCCGGCCAGGCGGCCGCGGCCGCACCCGGCAGGACAGCGAGGCCAAGGGCTGCCAGCAGCGAGCGCCGCTCGAGCATGGGAAGGGTCATGCGGTCGTCTCCCGGAGGTTGCCGTCAATGCGCTTCGGCGGTCTTCATCGGCTGCTGGCCTTCGAGCGCGCGCCACATCGCGAGGTCGCGCTCGGCGGTCCAGATCCGCGGATGGTCGATGCCCTTCGCCTCATCATAGGCGCGCGACGCGTTGAACGGCATGCAGTGTTCGAAGATCACCCAATGCCCGTATTTCGGGGCCATCGCCGCCATCGCATCCCGGTAGAAGTCGCCGAGCTCCTGCCCCGCGGCAACCGCCTTCCGGGCGAGTGCGAAGAGGTCGGCGGTGAAGGACGCGGTGCCGGCGATCCCCTCCTCCACCTCCGTCGCGGTCAGCAGGCTCCGGCCGCGGCCGGGCACCAGCCTCTCCGCGCCCAGCGCGCGCACCGCGTCGAGCGTTCCCGGCCAATCGGCGAAGTGCGCGTCGCCGCAATAGGGGGTGGCGCCGAATTCCACCGTGTCGCCGGCGAACAGCACCCGCTCCTGCGGCAGCCAGACCACGGTGTCGCCGGCGCTGTGGCTGCGCCCGACATGGATGATCTGCACCTCCCGCCGGCCGAGCCAGAGCGTCATCCGCTTGTGGAAGACGATGTCCGGCCAGGTGAGGCCCGGAATGCTCTCCCGCCCGCGGAACAGGCGCGGGAAGCGGCCGATCTCGCTGTCCATGTCCTGCTGCCCGCGCTCGGTAATCAGCGCCCGCGTCACGTCGCTCGCGATCACCGCGGCACCTTCGTAGGCGGAGGCGCCGAGCACCCGGACTGCGTGGTAGTGGCTCAGCACGACGTGGCGGATCGGCTTGTCGGTCACCGCACGGATGCGGGCGATGACGTCGCTTGCCATGATCGGCGTCGCCTGGGCGTCGACGACCAGCACGCTGTCGTCGCCGATGACGACGCCCGAATTGGGATCGCCTTCCGCCGTGTAGCCGTAGAGGCCGGGACCCAGCTCCTCGAAGGAGACTTTCTTATCGGCCAGGTCCTTGGTGCTCGCGAAGCCGGACATGCGTTACTCCTTGGGCTCGGATGAGGTGGAAGCGAGGCCGTCGCGGGCGCGGATCAGCGCCTCCCGCAACACGGCGAGCTCGCCGATCTGGTTGGCCAGCAGCAGGATCAGCCGCGCATTGAGGCGGTGGCTCTGCTCCGGCGTCAGGTCGCGATGCGCCTCGATCAGCGCCTCGTAGAACGCATCCGGCGCTTCGAGGTTCGGCGCGAGGTTGAGGCTCATGACGCGGCTCCGAGCGCGGTCGCCATGGCGCGACTGACCGCGTCGCCATCCGGCCGCCGCCAGCGCGCCGCGACATGCTGGTCGGGGCGGACCAGGTAGGCGGTGCCCGGCCGCGCATCGTAGCGCGCCGCGGCGAGGCCTTCGCTGTCCGTCAGTAGGATCGCGCCCGGCGGCGGCGTGCCGACAGCATCGACCAGCAGCAACCGGAGCCCGTCCGGTAAGGCCGGCGGCACGGTGCCGAAGCAGAGCAGGCAAAAATCCGGGCCGAGCTGGTCGAGCAGCCAGCCCGGCGCGCCGCCGATCGCGACCGGCGCATCGGCCGCCGGTGCGCCGGGCTCCAGGGCGCCGGCGAAGTCATCGCCGTCCGGCGTGTTCAGCGCCGAGCCGCGCAGCACCGCCGGCGTCGACAGACGGCCGCTATTGACCAATGCGCGCGCGAACGGTGCGTCCCGCGCCAGGTCGAGCACCGCGTCACGGAACAGCCGGCTGATCTCGCCCTTGGGCGTGATGAAGTCGGCGGCGCGGGTCGAGTGCAGCAGGTTCTCGTCCGCCGCCGCCTCCCGCTCCCAGCCATAGCTGTCGAGCAGCGCTTCCGGCGCGCGGCCCTCCAGCACGGCGGCGAGCTTCCAGCCGAGGTTGTCCGCATCCTGCACGCCACTGTTGGCGCCGCGCGCGCCGAAGGGCGAGACGCCATGCGCCGCATCGCCGGCGAAGACCACCCGGCCATGCCGGAAGCGCTCCATCCGCCGGCAGGAGAAGGTGTAGATGCTGACCCATTCCAGATCGAAGGGTGCATCGGGGCCGAGCAGCGCGCGGATGCGCGGCAGCACCCGCTCCGGCAGCACTTCCAGTGCCGGATCGGCATCCCAGCCGAGCTGGAAATCGATGCGCCAGATGTCGTCCGGCTGGCGGTGCAGCAGCACCGACTGGTTCGGGTGGAACGGCGGGTCGAACCAGAACCAGCGCTCGGCCGGGAAATCCGCGGTCATGCGGACATCGGCGATCAGGAAGCGGTCGCGGAAGACGCGGCCCTTGCTCTCGAGCCCCATCATGCCGCGGATTGGACTGCGGCCGCCATCGGCGGCGATGAGCCAGTCGGCCGCGATCCGGTACGCGCCGTCCGGCGTCGCGATCGTCAGCACCACGCCGTCGGGCCCGGGCTCGACCGCGGTGACGCGGTTGCCCCAGCGGAGGTCGAGGCCGGGCAGCGCCACGGCGCGCTCGGCGAGGTAGGCTTCGACATAGAATTGCTGGATGTTGACGAAGGCCGGGCGCCGATGCCCGGCTTCCGGCAGCAGGTCGAACTGATAGAGCAGCGCGTCGCGCAGGAAGACGCGGCCGAGATTCCAGCGCACGCCCTTGGCAGTGACGCGCTCGCCGAGGCCGAGCCGGTCGAAGACCTCCAGCGTGCGCTTGGCGAAGCAGATGGCGCGGGAGCCCACCGACAGCCGGTCGTCGTCGTCGAGCAGCACGACAGGCTGCCCGCGCTGCGCGAGGTCGATCGCGGCCGAGAGCCCGACCGGCCCGGCGCCGACGACGACGACCGGATGCCGCGCCGGTGCGGCCGCATCCTGGTCCGCGCTGCGGCGATAGGCGAAGTCGGGTGTCGGCGCGTCGCGCGGCATGCAGCCAGCATCCTTCCGGACCAGAACGTCTCCGATGAGACAATCTGCGGAAGGTGCGGAGCTTCGTCAACGCCCGATCGGGCTTTTCATCTCATCCGAGACGATATAGTAAGTCTGCACTGACCTCTGGAGCATGGCCGATGACGCCCACGAACCGCCCGGCCTACCTGTCGGGCTTCGGCAACGGGTTCGAGACCGAGGCGCTGCCCGGTGCGCTGCCGGTCGGTCGCAACTCGCCGCAGCGCTGCGCCTATGGCCTCTATGCCGAGCAGCTCAGCGGCTCCCCCTTCACCGCGCCGCGGGCGAGCAACGAACGCTCCTGGCTGTATCGCATCCGCCCGACGGTCGGGCATTGGGGCCGGTTCACGCGGATCGATCCCGGCCTCTGGCGCACCGCGCCCGCCCCCGAGGCGGAGCCGGCGCCGGCGCCGCTCCGCTGGGACCCGATCCCGCTACCCGAGGACCAGGCGCTGACCTTCCCGGACGGCATCCGCACCATCACGACGGCGGGCGATGCCGGGGCGCAGGCCGGCATGGCGGCGCATGTCTATCTCGTCACCCGCTCCATGCGGGACGAGTATTTCTACAACGCGGATGGCGAGATGCTGTTCGTGCCGCAGCAGGGCGGGCTCCGGCTCTGGACCGAGTTCGGCATCATCGACATCGCCCCTGGCGAGATCGCCGTCATCCCGCGCGGGACGAAGTTCCGGGTCGAGCTTCCGGGCGAGGCGCCGGCGCGCGGCTATCTCTGCGAGAATTACGGCGGCGCCTTCACCCTGCCGGAGCGCGGACCGATCGGCGCCAATTGCCTGGCCAATCCGCGCGACTTCCTGACGCCGGTCGCAGCCTATGAGGACCGGGAGGTGCCGTCGACGCTCACCGTGAAATGGGGCGGCGCGCTGTGGCGGGCCGACATCGCGCAATCGCCGCTCGACGTCGTCGCCTGGCACGGCAATTACGCGCCGTACAAATACGACCTGCGCCGCTTCTCCCCGGTCGGGCCGATCCTGTTCGACCATGCCGATCCGTCGATCTTCACCGTGCTGACCGCGCCGTCGGAGACGCCGGGCACCGCGAATGTCGACTTCGTCATCTTTCCCGACCGCTGGCTGGTCGCCGAGGACACTTTCCGCCCGCCCTGGTACCATATGAACGTCATGAGCGAGTTCATGGGCCTGATCGAAGGCGTCTACGACGCCAAGACCGGCGGCGGCTTCGTGCCCGGCGGCTTCAGCCTGCACAACATGATGCTGCCGCACGGCCCCGATGCGGACGCCTTCGAAGGCGCGAGCCGGGCGGCATTGCAGCCGCACCGGCTGCAAGGCACCTTGGCCTTCATGTTCGAAACCCGCTTCCCGCAGCGCGTCACCCGCTTCGCCGCCGGGGCGCCGCAGCTCCAGGCCGAGTACGGCAGCTACGGCGCCGGTCTGCGCCGGCATTTCGACCCGGCGCGGCCATGATCGACGCGACGCACGACCCCGCCCTCCGCTCCTGGGTGCCGGGCGCCGACGGGCATGCCGACTTCCCGATCCAGAACCTGCCGCTCGGCATCTTCGCTTTGGCGGGCGACGGCCGCCGGCGCGGCGGCGTCGCGATCGGCGAGCAGATCCTCGACCTCGGCGCGGCGCTCGGCGCCGGTCTCTTCGCCGGCGATGCCGCGATGGCGGCGGAGGCCGCTTCCGGCGAGACGCTGAACGATGTCTTGGCACTCGGCGCCGGCCCGCGCCGCGCACTTCGCGCCGCACTCTCGGCGCTGCTCGCCGAGGGCAGTGCGGCGCGCGACCGAGCGGCGCGCTGCCTCCACCCGGCGACGGATTGCACGCTGCATCTGCCGGCGCGGATCGGCGACTACACCGATTTCTACGTCGGCATCCACCACGCGACCAATGTCGGCCGCGTCTTCCGGCCGGACAATCCGCTGCTGCCGAACTACAAGCATGTGCCGATCGGCTATCACGGCCGCGCCTCCTCGGTCCGGGTCAGCGGCACCGATGTCAGGCGGCCGAAGGGCCAGCTCGCGGGACCCGATGCGCCGCGCTTCGCCCCCTGCGAGCGGCTCGATCTGGAGCTGGAGCTCGGCATCTGGATCGGGCCCGGCAATGCGCTCGGCGAACCGATCGCGATCGGCGCGGCGGCTGAGCACATCGCGGGCTTCTGCCTGCTCAACGACTGGTCGGCGCGCGACATCCAGGCCTGGGAATACCAGCCGCTCGGCCCGTTTCTGGCCAAGAGTTTCGGCAGCACGATCTCGCCCTGGGTGGTGACGCCAGAGGCGCTGGCACCCTTCCGCATCGCGCAGCCGCCGCGGCCGGCGGGCGATCCGGCGCCGCTGCCCTACCTGCTGGACGCGGCCGACCGGGCGAGCGGCGCCTTCGAACTCGGGCTCGAGGTGCTGATCCTGACCGCGCGGATGCGGGAGGCCGGGCTGCCGCCGCACCGCCTGTCGCTCTCCAGCACGCGGCACATGTACTGGACGGTTGCACAGTTGGTCGCGCACCACACGAGCGGCGGCTGCGACCTCAACCCCGGCGACCTGTTCGGCTCCGGCACCCTCTCCGCCCCCGAGGCGTCGGGCCTCGGCAGCCTGCTGGAGATGACCGGCGGCGGAAAGCAGCCGGTGACGCTGCCGAACGGCGAGGCGCGGCGCTTCCTGGAGGATGGCGACGAGATCATCCTCCGCGCCCGCGCCGCACGGCCGGGCGCCGCCGGCATCGGCTTCGGGGAATGCCGGGCGCGGATCCTGCCGGCGACGTAGCGCGACAGGCCTTGGATCCAGGTTCGGCAAGTCTCGCCGTCAACTTGACCGCATGTCGATGTCGTTCAGGGCGGCACGAATGCGGGGTCTGAGAACATTGACAAAGCTGTTGACCCGCTCCGCTAACCACTCCTGGGCGCGCTGGCGAGTGTCCGAGCTTTGCAAGGGGCCGACCGAAAGTTTGTCCAAGATACGGGGGCGTCCCTCCCACTCTACCTTTTGGGCGGTTCCGCCAAGTTCCGGGGCGATTCTATCCCAGTCAGCAGCGATCGCTATCACGGCCTGCTCGCCCGGCGTGCTCCGCTGCGAGGACAGGAACACGCCGATCTCGCCTTGGACACGTTCCCAGTACACGGTGATCCAGCACGTCCTGGCTGGTGCAGGCATCGGGAAGTTGACGTAGCCGATCCGGGCCGGGTTCGGTAGGAGCTGCTCGGGGTCGTCAAGGTGCAGCCGCGCAAGAAACTCGGTCCAGAATTGCTGTGCTTCACTGCTCCTCGCGACGCGTTCCGGATCAGATTCCGAGTTCGCCGCCTGATCTCCGCTGTTTTGAAGACCGTAACCCTCCGGTAGCGAGACGACATTGCGGTTCACCAGGAGCGTCCGGGCCAAGATTCTGGGAGTCGCGAGCAATCCCCCATCCGGCATGCGATAGAACGGCATCTCGACGAGGCCGAAAGAGAAGTGGAGACCGGCATGGTCTTGAAGATGCGCCATGATGGCCTCGACGCCCTCCCGAATCCCATCACCCACGATAAGCAGCATGAAGCGCCCGCGGCGTAGGTTCTTGGTCAGGGCGTCGTTGAACGCCATCTCATCGAGCTCAGGCACGGCACGTCGCACGAGCTCAAGCAGCGGGTTCCCAGAACCACTGAGCCGCCGCTTCACTTCACGTTGCAGATCGGAAGACGACCAACGACTCAGCTCCTTTGCGTAATCCAGTATTTGGCCCACGACTTCCCGCCGGCCCTCCGGATTCCGCCAGAGCTTGCATTCCGCGAGGATCGGCATGCCTCGCGGGCTGACAAGGAAATTGTCGATCGCGCCCGCGGGTGTCATGAGTTCTCGGCAGATCGCGATAGGATCGACGAAGGCGGGATCAATCTCCGAAATCGGCAAACAATTCGGATGCGCGTGGACAAGGGCTTGGATGTCGGCCTCGCTTATGGCGCCGGCTCCGGCCGCCATTCCAAGCGGTGTGAGAGGGACGGCAGCGCTGATGCCATTCGGAATATAGAGGGGAACACAGTGTTGTCTCGCCACGCTTCGGTTCCCTGCTGCAGTTCTTCGATTGGTGAGTACGAACCAAACGTTGTTGCTGAAGTCGGAGTCAATCCCAGCGAGAGCAGCTCGCTTTCGCCCATACCGACCCGCCGCCATCTCCTGCTCGGCACGCTGGGCCTCACGGCCTGCAGCCGCGTCGAGGCGCCGGCGGCCTTCCTGCAGCCGGCGGACCGGGCGCCGGCGGAGATCGTGGTCACGCGGCGAAGCTGGCACACCGATGTCTGCTTTCCGGCGGTGGATCTGCCGGCGCCGATCGACACCGTCGCGGAGCGCTTTCCCGGCGTCGCCTGGTTCGCGGTCGGGTTCGGGGATCGGGCCTGGCTGATCGACAATGCACGCGGGCCGCTCGCCGCACTCGGCGCGCTTGGCGGCAGCCCCGCGGCGCTGCTCTTCACGGCACTCTCGGCGCCGCCGGAAGTGGGCTTCGCGCGCTACGACAATCAGCGGATGCGCTTGCCGCCCGCGGGACTCGCGGCGATCAAGGCCTTCATCGCCGAGCAGCTCGAATCGGCGGAGCCGATCGCCCGCGGGCCTTACGCCGGCAGCCTCTTCTACACGACGCGGCTGCGCTATTCGGCGGTCTATACCTGCAACACCTGGACGGCGGATGCGCTGCGTGCCGGTGGGCTCGGCGTCGATCCCACCGGCATCGCCTTCGCCGATCAGGTCATGGCGGCGGCGCGCGCCGCCGCCTTGCGGAGCTGATCAGCGCGCCGGGACGACCGTCGCGTTCGCCGGCGGGTCGGGATTGGAGCTCGAGAAGCTCAGGCACCCCGCCAGCGCGAAGCTCAAACCGATAACTGCGATCACCTTGCGCATACGTCGAAAGCTCCTTGTGTACCGGCAGCTTATATCGCTCGGCTGAGGGAACGCCACAGCCACGGCCCAGTTGCGGGCGACACACGAATGCGCGAGGCGAGGCGCCGGCTACTCCGCCCGGATGCCCGCGACATTGATGACGCCGCGCCACTTCTCGACCTCTTCCGCCAGCCGCTCCGCGAGCGGGCGCGGCCCGTCCAGCCGGATCTGCGCAGCCCCGGCGGCGAGCCGCGCCGCCATGTCGGCATCCCGGCGGAGCGATGCGAGCTCGGCAACCAGGCGACCGAGCAGCGGCTGCGGCAGGGCGCGCGGCGCGAACATCGAAAACCAATTGGGCGCCGCATAGCCCGGCACCTGCTCGGCGATCGCCGGCACCTCCGGCGTCTCCGGCAGGCGCGCCGGCATGGTGGTGCCGAGCAGCCGGGCGCGGCCTTCCCGCGCATGCGCCAGCACCTCGAGCGTCGAGCCGAAGATCAGGTCGATCTCGCCGCTGTAGATCGCGGTCACCGCCTGGCTGATGCCGCGATAGGGCACGTGCGTCATCTCGATCCCGGCAAGTGCGGCGAACAGAGCGCCGGCCAGGTGATTGGCCGAGCCGACGCCGCCGGAGGCGAAGGTGAGCAGGCCGGGCGCGGCGCGCGCCGCAGCCAGCACCGCGGCCAGGCTTTCGAACCGCGAATCCGCCCGCACCAGCAAGGCCGCCGGCACGTCGCAGACCAGGCTGACAGGGGCGAGGTCGCGGATCGGGTCGAAGCGCAGCGCCTGCTGCAAGGTCGGGATGATGGAAATGGAGGAGGAGATGAACAGCAGCGTGGCGCCATCGGGCGCCGCCTGCGCCACCTGCTGAGCACCGAGCCCGCCGCCGGCGCCTGGCCGGTTGTCGACGATGATCGTGCAGCCGAGGCGATGGCTCAGCTTCTCGGCGATGATGCGGGCGGGCGGATCCTGCGGGCCGCCGGCGGCGAAGGGGATGACGATGCGCACCTGGCGCACCGGCCAGGCGTCCTGCGCGCGCAGCAGGCCGGGTGCGGTCAGCGCCGGCAGCAGCGCGAGCAGGCCGCGGCGATGGAGGCCCTGTGAGGCCATTCACGTCTCTCCCTGCCGCGTTTCGCGACGGAGCATCCCCGGCACCGCGCTCCGCGTCCAGGGGCGAAGCTTACGGGTGCTCGGCCTCCGGCAGGGCGCCGCGCAGCAGCACGCCGGCGGCGTTGCGCAGCACCTCGCTCGTCCGCTCGCAGCCGAGATAGGGGATCGCCGCGAGCGCGCCTTCGATCAGCATGCCGAGCATGTCGCCGAGCATCGCCGGATCGGCAGCCCCCGCTTCCGCCGCGAGGCTTGCGAAGCGCGCCCGGGTCGCGGTCTTGAAGGCGGTCACCACCTGGTGCGTCGGGTGCCCGGGATCGCGGAACTCGACCTGCGCCATCTGCATCGGACAGCCGAGGCTCTCGCTCTCCGCGAGCTTGCGGGACGACGCCGCGACCAGCGCGTAGAGCTTCTCGACCGGCGTCACGCCGACCGCGGTCACCGCTTCGAACCAGACATCGTATTCGGCGGCATCCTCGTTCAGGATCGCCGCGACCAGCGCGTCCTTGCTCGGATAGGCGCGATAGAGGCTCATCTTCGTGGCCTCTGCCGCCCGGCACACCTCCTCGACCCCGGTCGCGCGTATGCCCTGCCGGTAGAACAGCGCCTTGGCCGCGTCGTGGATGCGCTGCGCTGCCTTGGGCTTCACCGCCGTGTCGCTCACCATGGTCGCCGACCCTCCTCGCAGCCTCGTGCTGCATCGCCGCAAAAAGCCACTTGCCGTTACTGACCGGTCACTCTACATAGGCTGCGACGAACCGGTCGGTATCATCCGGCCCAGGAGATAGGCGATGCAGACCAGCGCACGCAAGACCCCCATGCAGAATACCGGCTTCTGGACCGCATGGCTGGCCCGCTTCCAGGCCGGTGCGGCGGCTGTGACGCTGCTCGTTGCCGCGACCCCCGCTTTGGCGCAGAACGCCCCGCCAGCGGTGACCGTTGCGACGCCGCTCGCCCGCCAGGTCGCCGAATGGCAGGAACACACCGCCCGCATCGAGCCATCCGCCCGGGTCGAGCTGCGCCCGCGGGTCTCGGGCCAGGTCGAGCGCGTGCATTTCGAGGATGGCGCCATCGTCCGGCAGGGCGACCTGCTGTTCACCATCGACCAGCGCCCGTTCCGCATCGCGGTCGACCAGGCGCGCGCCGGCGTGGAGCGCGCCGAGGCGCAGCTCACTCTCGCCGGCCAGCAGGTGGAGCGCTACACGCCCCTCGCCCAGAGCCGGATCGCGCCGCAGGCCGAGCTCGACAGCCGGCGCTCCGCGTTGCGGGAAGCGCAGGCCGGCCTCGCCGCGTCGCGCGCGACCCTCGCCCAGGCCGAGCTCGACCTGGAGTTCACCGAGGTCCGCGCCCCGCGTCCCGGCCGGGTCAGCGACCGCCGGGTCGATGCCGGCAACCTGGTGCAGCAGGGCCAGACCCTGCTGACCACCCTGCTGGCGCTCGACCCCGTCTATCTGAGCTTCGACGCCAGCGAGGCGGATTATCTCCGCCAGGCACGCGCCGCTTCCGCCGGCGGGCTCAGGGCCGGCGGCGCCCGGGTGCAGCTCCGGCTGCTGGACGAAGCCGAGTTCTCGCGAGAAGGCCGGGTCGATTTCGTCGACAGCGCCTTCGATGCACGGAGCGGCACGATCCGCGCCCGCGCGGTGGTGCCGAACGCCGACCTGTTCCTGACGCCCGGCAGCTTCGCGCGCCTGCGCCTCTTCGCCGGCGATGCGCCGGCGCTGCTGGTGCCCGACACCTCCGTGATGGCCGACCAGTCCGGCCGCATGGTGCTGACGGTCGCCGCCGACGGCACGGTGACGCCGCGGAACGTGCAGCTCGGCCCGCTCTCGGACGGGCTCCGCGTGGTGCGGAGCGGCCTCTCGCCCGAGGACCGCGTCATCATCGGCGGCCTGCACCGTGCCCGGCCGGGCATGCGCGTGACCGCCGAGCAGGGCCGCATCGGCCAGAGTCCGCTCGCCTCCGCCCAGTAAGAACGCCGCAACCTCTCCGTCCCGAAGGCATCCCCCGATGCGCCTCGCCCGCTTCTTCATCGATCGCCCGGTCTTCGCCGCGGTGATCTCGATCGCGATCACCCTGATCGGCGCGATCGCCGTCTTCCGGCTGCCGATCTCCGAATACCCGGACATCGCGCCGCCGACCGTGCAGATCACCGCCCTCTATCCCGGCGCCTCCGCGGCGACCATCGCCGAGACCGTGGCCGGCCCGATCGAGCAGGAGGTGAACGGCGTCGACGGCATGCTCTACATCTCGTCGCAATCGACCGGCGACGGGCGGGTCGTGATCAGCGTCGTCTTCCGCCAGGGCGTCGATGTCGACCAGGCGCAGGTGCTGGTGCAGAACCGCGTCGCCGTCGCCGAGCCGCGCCTGCCGGAGGATGTCCGCCGCCTTGGCATCACCGTCCGCAAGGCCTCGCCCGACATGCTGCTGGTCGTCCACATCATCTCGCCGGACGGCAGCCGCAGCCCGGAATACGTCTCCAACTATGCGACGCTCAACATCAAGGACCGGCTGACCCGGATCGACGGCGTCGGCGACGTGCAACTGTTCGGCGCGCGCGACTATGCGATGCGCGTCTGGCTCGACCCCGACCGCATCGCGGCGCGCGGGCTGACCGCCGGCGAGGTGGTGGACGCGCTCCGCCGCGCCAACGTGCAGGTCGCGGCGGGTGCCATCGGCCAGGCGCCGCGTGCCGAAGGCGCGGGTGCCTTCGAGCTCTCGGTGCAGACCCAGGGCCGGCTGGTGACGCCGGAGCAGTTCGGGGAACAGGTGATCGCGACCGGCACCGGCGGCGCGCCGCTCAGGCTCCGCGATATCGCCCGGGTCGAGATCGGCGCCGCCGAATACACGCAGAACGCGCTGCTCAACAACCGCCAGGCGGTCGCACTCGGCATCTTCCAGCGGCCGGGCAGCAATGCGCTCGCGACCGCAGCCGCGGTGCGTGCGGCGATGGAGGACGCCCGGGCGAGCTTCCCGACCGGCATCGCCTACGACGTGATCTACGACCCGACCCGCTTCATCGCACAGAGCATGGAAGCGGTGGTGCACACCTTCATCGAGGCGATCCTGCTGGTCGTACTGGTCGTCATTCTGTTCCTGCAGAACTGGCGCGCCGCGGTGATCCCGCTCGCCGCCATCCCGGTCTCCATCATCGGCACCTTCGCGGTGCTGCTCGCCCTCGGCTTCACGCTCAACACGCTGACCATGTTCGGCCTGATCCTGGCGATCGGCATCGTCGTCGACGACGCGATCGTCGTGGTCGAGAATGCCGAACGGCACATGGCGGCCGGCCTCTCGCCGCTCGAGGCCGCGCGGAAGACGATGGACGAGGTGGGCTTCGCGCTGATCGCGATCGCCCTCGTGCTCGTCGCGGTCTTCATCCCCACCGCCTTCATCACCGGCATCTCGGGCGAGTTCTACAAGCAGTTCGCGGTGACGATCGCGGTCGCGACCCTGTTGTCGGCGCTCGTCTCCCTCACCCTCTCGCCGGCGCTCGCCGCCATCCTGTTGAAGCCGCACGACCATCACAGGAAGCCGAGCCTGCTGATGCGGCCTTTCGGCGCCTTCGCGCGCGGCTTCAACTGGGTCTTCGACAAGCTTTCCTTCGGCTACGGGTCGCTGACCCGGCGCCTGGTGCGGCTGCCGGCGCTGCTGCTGCTGCTCTATGGCGGCCTGCTCGTGGCGACCGGCTGGACGGTGAACACGACGCCGACCGGCCTGATCCCGCCGCTCGACCGCGGCTACTTCATCGCTGCCTTCCAGCTGCCGCCGGGTGCCAGCCTGACGCGATCCGACGCGGTGATCCGCCGTGCGTCCGAGACCATCGCGGCGACGCCCGGCATCGAGAACGCCGTCGCCTTCGTGGGCTTCGACGGTGCGACCTTCACCAATGCGCCGAACACCGGCGTGATCTTCGCGACCCTCAGGCCGTTCGAGGAGCGGGCGCATCAGGGCCTTTCCGCCAACGGCATCCTCGCCGACCTCCAGCGCCGGATGGCAGCCGACCCCGATGCGCTGGTGCTGGTGCTGCCACCGCCTTCGGTGCCCGGCATCGGCACCGGCGGCGGCTTCAAGCTGATGATCCAGGACCGCGCCGGCCGCGGCGCGCGCGAGCTCGAGCGCGCGACCCAGGCGGTGATGGCGGCAGCGAGCCGGACGCCCGGCATCGCCTTCGCCTTCAGCCTGTACAACACCGCGACGCCGCAGATCCGCGCCGAGGTCGACCGCTCGCGCGCCGAGATGCTCGGCGTGCCGATCGACCGGGTGAACGAGGCGATGAGCGTCTACATGGGCTCGGCCTTCGTCAACGACTTCAACCTGCTCGGCCGCACCTGGCGGGTCACCGCCCAGGCCGACATGCAGCACCGCATGAGCGTCGAGGACATCGCGCGGCTGCGCACCCGGACCAATGACGGCGGCATGGTGCCGCTCGGCAGCCTGGCCACCTTCCACGAGACCTCCGGCCCCTATCGCGCGCCGCGCTACAACCTGTTCCCGGCCGCCGAGCTGCAGGGTGCGGCGATGCCCGGCATCTCGACCGGCCAGGCGATCCAGATCATGGAACGGGTGCTGGCCGAAAGCCTGCCGGAAGGCTTCGGCTACGAATGGACCGAGATCGCGCTGCAGGAGAAGATCGTCGGCAACACCGCGCCGATCGCCTTCGGCCTCGCGGTCGTCTTCGTCTTCCTCCTCCTCGCCGCGATGTACGAAAGCTGGCTGCTGCCGCTGGCCGTCGTGCTGATCGCGCCGATGTCGGTGCTGGCCGCACTGCTGGGCGTGCTGCATGTCGGGCTCGACAACAACGTGCTGGTGCAGGTCGGGCTCGTGGTGCTGGTGGGGCTTGCCGCCAAGAACGCCATCCTGATCGTGGAGTTCGCCCGCGCGGCGGAGCAGGACGGGGCCACGCGCTGGGAAGCGGCGGCGATGGCAGCGCGCACCCGGCTCCGGCCGATCCTGATGACCAGCCTCGCCTTCATCCTCGGCGTGCTGCCGCTGACCTATGCGACCGGCGCGGGGGCCGAGATGCGCCAGAGCCTCGGCGTCGCGGTGTTCTACGGCATGCTCGGGGTGACGCTGTTCGGCCTGCTGTTCACGCCGGTCTTCTACGTCGTCGCCCGCAAGCTCGCCGCGCGGCGTCAGAAGCCGGCGCCGGTCGAGGCGCCTTCGCCCGAAGGCGCCTGAACCCGGTGTAACCGGCGGGACGGTCGGGTTAGAAGGGACGTCCATGCAGGGAACGTCCCATGCCCGATCAACCGCTCCGGCCGCGCGTCGTCATCCTGGGCGCCGGCTTCGCCGGCCTCTCCGTCGCGCGCGGCCTCCGGGCGGAGCCGGTCGAGATCCTGGTCGTCGACCGCCGCAACCACCATCTGTTCCAGCCGCTGCTGTATCAGGTGGCGACCGCCGCGGTGTCGCCGGCCGACGTCGCCTGGCCGGTCCGCGAGATCGTCGGAAGGCAGCCGAACACCGAGGTGATGATGGCCGAGGCGACGGCGATCGACCTCGACCGCCGCAGCGTGGCGACGACCGCCGGCGAGGTCGCCTATGACAGCCTGGTCGTCGCCTGCGGCGTCAGCCACAGCTATTGGGGGCAGGATGGCTGGGCCGCCTTTGCCCCCGGCCTCAAGACCGTCGACGACGCGACGCTGCTGCGCGCCCGCATCCTGACCGCCTTCGAGCGCGCCGAGGTCACCGCCGATCCCGCCGCCCGGCAGCGGCTGCTGACCTTCGTCGTGGTCGGCGGCGGCCCGACCGGCGTCGAGATGGCGGGCGCGGTCGCGGAAGTGGCGCGGGATGCGCTGGCCCGCGACTTCAAGCGCATCGACCCGCGCAGCGCCCGCATCCTGCTGGCCGAAGCCGGACCGCGCATCCTGCCGTCCTTCCCGGAATCGCTCTCGGCCTACGCGACATCCGCGCTGGAGAAGCTCGGGGTCGAGGTGCTGACCGGAAGGCGTGTCACCGTGGTCGATGCCGGCGGCGTCACGCTCGACGAGGAGGCGATCGCGGCCGAGGTCGTCATCTGGGGTGCGGGCGTCGCCGCCCCTGCCCTGATCCGCAACCTGCCCGGCACCCATGACCGCAGCGGGCGCATCCAGGCCGCCCCCGACCTGTCGCTGCCCGGCCATCCGGAGGTCTTCGTGATCGGCGATGCGGCGGAGGTGCGGGATGCCAAGGGCGTCCTGGTGCCCGGCATCGCGCCGGCGGCCAAGCAGATGGGCCATCACGTGGCGGCGGTGCTGGCGGCGCGGCTCCGCGGTGCGCCGGCGCCGGCGCCCTTCGCCTACAGCCATGCCGGCGACCTGGCGACCATCGGCCGCAACGCCGCCGTGGTGCGCATCGGAAAGGTGAAGCTGACCGGCTTCCTCGCCTGGCTGTTCTGGGGCGTCGCCCATATCTACTTCCTGATCGGGATGCGGAACCGCCTGCTGGTCGCGACGCATTGGCTCTGGATGTACCTGACGCGGGCGCGCGGTGCCCGGCTGATCACCGGCGGGGACAGGCGCGCGGATTGACGCGGATGCAACGAATGCGGATGCTTCCGATACGGCGGGTGCGCCGCTGGCTCGCCTGGCCGGCCACCGAATGGCTGCTGCTTTCCGGCATCCTGGTGGCCGCCGCCGGCGGCTTCGCCTTCGCCTGGCTCGCCGGCGAAGTGATCGAGGGAGAGACCGAGCGCTTCGACAGGCGGCTGCTGCTGGCCTTCCGCAGCCCTGCCGATCCCTCCGACCCGATCGGCCCGCGCTGGGTGGAGGAGATGGCGCGCGACGTGACCGCGCTCGGCAGCGGCATCGTGCTCGCCTTCATGACGCTCGGGGTGATCGGCTACCTGTTGCTGGCGCGCAAGCGCGGCGCGGCGTTGCTGGTGGCGCTTGCGGTCGGCGGCGGCACCCTGCTCTCGACGCTGCTGAAATTCGGCTTCGACCGGCCGCGCCCCGACCTCGTGCCGCATGCCGTCGCGGTCTATACTGCGAGCTTCCCGAGCGGGCATGCCATGCTCTCGGCCGCCACCTTCCTGACGCTCGGCGCGCTGCTGATGCGGGTCGCGACGCAGCGGCGCCTGAAGTTCTACGTCATGGCGCTCGCGGTGCTGGCGACGGTCGCGGTCGGCCTCAGCCGGGTCTATCTCGGCGTCCATTGGCCGACCGACGTGCTGGCCGGCTGGTCCGCCGGCGCCGCCTGGGCGCTGCTCTGCTGGCTGGTGGCGCTGCGGCTGCAGCAGGCCGGCCGGGTGGAGACGCCGCCGGTGGAGTAGCCTGGCCCGCACCGCGGGCCTCGGGTCGATCCCGTCAAGGACAAGAGACTGCCCCCAGCCAGAAGAACGAGCGCGATGGCGAGGGTGGTCGTGGGATACTCGGACAGGAGCGGAATCGCAGCGAGCGCCGTCGCGGAAGGCACCAATGCCGTGCACACGGCTGCGCCGGCCGCCCCCAGCCGCATCACCACCCAGCTGTACACGAAGACGGAGATCGTGCCGACGAGCACACCCTGGACCGCCACCTGGGTGAGCACCGCCACAAGCTCCGCGCGGTGCAGCTGCGGTTCCGCGAGCAGCAGGTAGGGCGGCAGGTAGAGCAGCGCCGACCAGACACCGACCGTTGCCGCCGTGCTGACCGCGTCCAGCCTCAGGCGTGCTGCGAGCAGACCGAAGCTCGACCAGGTGGCGGAGGCTGACAGGACGAGGGCCGCGCCGCCGAGCTGTCTTCCACCCCCAGCAATCGCATTGTCCCAGACGACCATGGCCAGCGCAGCGACCACCAGGCAGATTCCCGCCACGCCACGGGCATCGGCCGCGGTCCTGCCCAGGGCGAACCCGAGCGCGAAGGTGCAGAGCGGCAGGGCGCCGTGGAGCAGCGCGCCCGCATGGGAGGCCGGCACGATCGCCAAGCCGGTGAAGGCCTGCGCCGCGAAGCCGATCCCGCCCGCCCCGGCGAGCTTCAACGAGTCGAGGCTGAGCAGCGCCCGTCCTCGCCGTGCGATCGCGAAGGGCAGCAGCAGCAGCCCGCTGGTGGCAAACCGGATGGCCATGAGGTCCTGCGGCGCCAGCGCGTCGCCGTAGGCACGGCGCGATGCGAGCGTGAAGCTCGTCAGGATGGCGATCAGCGCCGCGCCTCCGGCGATGTTGGCAAACCTGGTCACCGCCCCAGCGATGCGATGCCAGGTGAGATAGTCCACGGGTCCACGCGGGTCATCTGGCGTTGTAGGGTGTTCCGTCCTTGCGGACGTAGCGCCACCCAGCGCCGGGGACCATGATCGCGAGCAGGTCATCGTCGGGGTAGCGCCCTTCGTCGCCTGCCGTCCGATCTCCGACCTCGAGAATGACGCAGTCGCGGTCCGTCAGGTTCTCCAGGTGGTGCGCGGTGCCGCCCGCCGGAAAGCCGGCGACCATGCCGGGCCGCAGGCGCATCGGCCCCGCGTCGGTGAACAGCGTGGGCTCACCCTCCAGTACGTAGATGAATTCGTCCTGCCGCGAGTGGACGTGGTGCAGCGCCGAGGCGGCGCCTGGCCGAAGCCGGGTGAGGTTCACCCCGAAGTTCCGCAAGCCGAAGAGGTCGCCGAGAGGGTGCTTCACACGGCCAGCCACACGCGCCGCGAAGGGCTCGGGATAGCTGCTCTGCTTCGCGCGAGGCGGCGCGTCGGCGGCGGCGATTGCGGTAGGGAGGGGCTCTGGTGCGACGGTATCCATTGCGGGGCTCCGGACAGAACGGGACGCGGTCGGCTGGACGCACGATACCCCCTCGACTGCGAGGGCGGGCGCGCAACGTCGCCTGTCCGCGGTGACTTCTCCTCATGCGGACGAAGGTCCGCTCATCCGAAACGCCACGCATCGACATCGTGCAGGGCAAAGACATGGCCTGCCGCCGCCGCTAACAGGCTGCGGATGGCATGACTTGAAAGAAGCGATCGACGCCGCCGTGGCGCATCGCTTCGGTGAAGGCGGCGTCGGCGATGCTGAGGATGGTGTGGGTCGCCGCCTCGCTCGGCCGGTCGAAGCCGAGGTCGAGCTCCTGCCCCGGCGCGCGCTGGCTGTCGATCCGATGATAATGCGGCCCGAGCCGGTGCAGCATCAGCGCATGCGTCAATTGCTGCTGGGCGGCGAGGATGGTCGACCACAGGCGCGCGCGGCGCAGCCACCGCGTCACGCCGTAATGCCGCCCGAAGCGGTGCGGCAGCGAGAAGCTGGCGGTGGTGGTCCCGATCGAGAGCATGCGGATCCGCTCGACCGGCAGCTTGAGGTAGTATTCCGCCTCGTGCAGCCCGACGAGGTCCGGCGCATTGGCGAACAGCGCGCCGTCGGCATAGAGGCTGTCGCCGAGCGACGCGAGCGGGAAGAAGGTCGGCGCGGCGGTCGCCGCCAGGCCGAGCTCCGCCATCCGCACCGTGCCGTGCTGCGACCAGTCGAGCGCGTGCGGCGTCTTGAAGATCTCGATCCGGCCGGTCGTCATGTTGACCGCCGGGATCGCGAGCTTGCAGCGCGCCGCGGCGAGCGTCGTCTCCGGCCCCAGCAGTTCCAGCACCGATTGGCGGAGTGCCGCGTCGCCGTATTTCGGCCGGAACAGGTTGCGCAGGAAGGAGGTCGTCCAGCCGGCGATCGCCGGGCCGGCGCGGCGGGCGAAGACCAGGGGGCCGTTCCGGATCAGCGCCGCCTCGATATCGGCGGCCGGCACCCCGATCGAGAGCGCCATGGCGGTGACGGCGCCGATCGAGGTGCCGCAGATGAAGTCGACATCCTCGACGATCGGGCGCCGCGTCGCCTGTTCGATGCGCGCCAGGACATGGGCGGTGAAGAGCCCGAGATAACCGCCGCCGCTGAGGCAGAGGATGCGGAAGGGTGCATCCCCCGGCGGCGTCGGCATGTCCATCGCCATGGCGCTGCATCTCCCCCTGCCCGAATCTTTAATCTCGGGCACCCGGGCGGGGCAAGCAGTGTGCGCTGCATCAATCGATCATCGCGCGGAGCGCCGCCTCGAAGGCCTCCGGCGTCTCGTAGGCGACCCAGTGGCCGACATCCGGGATGATCGCGACCTGTGCCTGCGGCCGCAGCGCGCGCAGCGCCGCCACGCGGTCGGGCAGCGATCCCCGTGCCGGCTGGTCGTGCTCGCCCCAGATCGCATGCGCGGGTGCGGCGATCTCCGGCAGCAGCCGCGTGAGCGAGAGCGGCGGCAGCACGCCCCGCATGCGGAGCCGCGCATGGTCGGAGTTCCAGGCCTGGGCGGCGAGCGCCAGCGCGTCGATCGCCGCCGGGTCGTGGATCATGATGCGGATCAGGTTCTCGCGGTGCGCCGCCATCCGTGCCAGGCCCTGCTTGTCGCGCACCGGCATCATCTCGACGATGCGGGGCGGCGTCAGGCCGCCGCAGCCGACCAGCACGAGATTGCGCACCCGCTCGCCCATCCCGGCCGCGACGTAGCCCGCGATGGTCGCCCCCAGCGAGAAGCCCGCCAGGTCGAAGCGGGCACCCTCCGGCAGCAAATCCTCGATGCCACGCGCGAGCGCGCCGGCGACGCCGTCCATGGTGAGCGGCATCGGCGGCATCGCGGACTCGCCGAAGCCCGGCATGTCGGCCGCGATCACCAGCCGGTCCTCGGCAAGGCGCTCGACGTTCCTGACCCAATGCCGCCAGGACCCGGCGCCGCCATGGAGCAGCACGAGCGGCGGACCGGCGCCCCAGAGATGCCAGACGACGCCCCCCGCCGTTTCGCGCCGCCGCGCCAGCGCCTCGATGCGCGCAAGCTCCGCCTCGGCGCCATCGCCGTCCCTCATCGGGTGCCGCCCCGCTGATGCTTCCCGGACGGGCTCAAGCGGCCTTCCGCCGGAAGGCATCCAGGCTGCCGGCATGGATCAGCTCGCTCGGCAGCGGGTGGCCGACGATCGCTTCCGCCATGCGGCCGACCTCGATCAGGGCGTCGAGGTCGACGCCGGTCTCGATGCCCATCTCCTCGCAGAGCAGCACCAGCTCCTCCGAGCAGATGTTGCCTGCGGCGCCCTTCTGGCCGGCGAAGGGGCAGCCGCCGAGGCCGCCGACGGTCGCGTCGAACCGGTCGATGCCGAGCTTGATCGCCGCATGCGCATTCGCGACCGCCATGCCGCGGGTGTCGTGCAGATGGAGCGTGATGCGCTTGTCCGGCCAGCGGCTGCGCACCTCGGCGACCGTGCGCTCGATCCGCGGCGGGATCGCCCAGCCCATGGTGTCGGCGAGCGAGAGGTCGGTGATCTCGGCGCCGACCTCGGCCGCGATCTTCAGCCCGTCCTCGATCGTGCTGACGACCTGCACCGCGGTGATGTCGCCCTGGTAGTTGCAGCCGAAGGCCGCCATGACGCCGAGGCGCTTGACCGCAATGCCGGCGGCGATATGCGCCACCGCGTTCTTGGTCATCGCGGCCAGGTTCTCGGCATGGGTGCGGTGCAGGTTCTTCTGCGTGAAGCCTTCCGAGGCGGTCAGCGAGATCGAGCCGCCGATCGTGAGCTTGTCGCGGAAGGCGAGCGCACGGTTCAGCCCGTTCTCGTTGAACCAGAGCGCGGTGTAGTGCACGCCCGGCCTGGCCTTGAAGCCCTCGACCACCGCTTCGGCATCGGCCCAGCCCGGCACCACCTTCGGGCTGACGAAGGAGCAGGCCTGGATGTGCTTCAGGCCGGTTTCGGCCAGCGCCTCGATCAGGCGGATCTTGTCGGCGGTCGCGATCGGGCCGGGCTCGATCTGGAAGCCCTCGCGGGGCCCTTCCTCCTGGACGTGGACGTGCTTCGGAAGGTCGGACATGGCGGGTTCCTTCTCGGTTCTCTCCATCACAGCATGCCACCGTAGCGCGCCGGGCGACAGGCGCCGACCGGGATGGCGGTTGATCGCCGGACGCAGGGCAGGCAGGCTCGGCGCGAAGACCCCGCCTCGAGACGGGTGGAGGAGACGACATGATCCCGCGACGCGCCCTCGCCAGCCTCGCCGGTGCGCTAGGCTTAGCGCCGATCGCCGCGCACGCCCAGGGCAGCTTCCCCAACCGGCCGCTCCGGCTCGTGGTGCCGTTCACGCCCGGCGGCTCGGTCGACCTGATGGCACGCGCCTTCGGCACCCGCCTCTCCCGCCACACCGGCCAGCCGGCGGTGGTCGAGAACCGGCCCGGCGCCTCGACCATGCTCGCGACGCAGTACGTCGCGCGGGCCGATCCCGACGGCTACACGCTGCTCTCCGGCAGCACCCAGCTGGCGCTCATGCCGCATATGGGCACCGAGACGCCCTATGACTGGCAGCGCGACCTCGCGACGGTCGCGGTGCTGACGCTGATCCCCTATCTGCTGGTGGTGAAGGCGGAGCTGCCGGTGCGCACCGTCGCCGAGCTGATCGCGCATGCAAAGGCGCGGCCCGGTGCCCTCACCTACGCCTCCTTCGGCGTCGGCGGCGGCGGGCACCTGGCCGCCGAGATGTTCAACGCCATGGCGGGGACGGAGACGCTGCACATCCCCTACAACGGCACCGCGCCGGGGCTGAACGACGTGATGGCCGGCCGCGTCGACATGAGCTTCTGCACCATCCCGCCGGCGATCCCCGCGATCCAGGCCGGTCGGCTGCGCGCCATCGCGCTGACCGGCCTGCAGCCGCTGCGCGCCCTGCCCGGGGTGCCGACGATCAGCGAGTCCGGGCTTGCGGGCTATGAATGCGTCAGCATGAACCTGCTCTTCGTCCCCTCGGCGACGCCGGCCGAGCGCATCGCGCGGCTGAACCAGGCAACGGTCGCGGCGCTGCGCGACCCTGAGCTCCGCGACCTGCTCGAGGATCAGGGTTTTGTCCCGGCCGAGCCGATGGATCCGGCGGCATCGCGGCGGAGCTTCGATGCTTCGGTCGACAAGCTCGCGGCGATCATCCGCAGGGCCAATATCCGCGCTACATAGCGGCCGGATCGGTGGAGAGGAACGTCTCGACGCCATAGCCGGCCTCGATCGGCAGGTGCATCAGCCGCCCTTCCGATGTCGTCGTGGCACGCGGGCGGATGGTGACGACCGGGGTGGCCGCGGCGTGTTCCAGGATCGCCGCGACGCTGCCGAAACGCGCCAGGCGCATCAGGTTCAGCCGCGTCGCGACGACGAGCTTGCGCAGGCCCTGATCGGCTTCGGCCAGTGCGGCCGCCGGCGCGATCCAGACGGAATCGACCGCTTCCCGACCGTCATGCGCCGCCTCCTGCCCGGCCGGCGCGACGGCCAGGAAGAAATGCGTGTCGAAGCGCTTCGGGCGCTCGGGCGGCGTGATCCAATGCGCGAAGGGCACCAGCGCCTCCGGCGCCGGGGTCATCGCGAGCTCCGCCAGCAGTGCGCCGAAGCCGGTCTGGCCGCCGCAGGCCGCCGCCTGCCAGGTGCGCCGGGTCGCGAGGTCGGGTGCCGCATCCTGGACCAGCAGGATCGCGCTTTCCTCGAAGGTCTCGCGAAGCGCCGCGAAGCGGAGCGCGCCGGCTTCGGCCCCGAGCCCATGCGCCTCCGCCAGCACGCGGTCGCCGGGATCGACACGGCCGCCCGGGAACACCAGCGCGCCGCCGGCGAAGGCGATTTCGGCATGGCGCACCACCATGAAGACCTCGGGTCCCGCCGCGCCCTCGCGCAGCAGCAGGACGGTGGCGGCGGGTTTCGGTTCGGCGATCGCGTTTGTCATGGCGGCGCAGTATCACGGAACTCGCTCGGCCTCGCCACCCGGCGCCTGGCGGACCAGAATGCGACATGGTTACCGATTTCACGCCCGCGCAGATCCGCACCATCATCATCGGCGTGGCGCTCGCGATGTTCCTCGCGACCCTCGACCAAACCATCATCGCGACCGCGCTGCCGGTGATCGCCCAGGACCTCGGCGGCTGGGACGAGATGGCCTGGGTCGTCACCGCCTACCTGATCGCGTCCACGGTGACGACGCCGATCTATGGCCGGCTCAGCGACCTCTATGGACGGCGGCCGGTGCTGCTCGCCTCGGTCGGCATCTTCGTCCTGGGCTCGATGCTCGCGGCGCTGTCGCAGAGCATGGCCTGGCTGATCGCGGCGCGGATCGTGCAGGGGCTCGGCGGCGGCGGGCTGCGCTCGGTCGCGATCGCGGTCGTCAGCGACATCCTGCCGCCGCGCGAGCGCGGCCGCTACCAGGGCTACCTGACCGCGACCTTCGCGACCGCCAACGTGCTGGGCCCGGTGCTCGGCGGCCTGATCAGCGACGGGCTCTCCTGGCACTGGATCTTCTGGCTCAACCTGCCGCTCGGGGCGCTGGCCTTCGCGATGACCTGGCGGCAGCTCCGCCGCCTGCCGCTGCCCAAGGGCAAGCCGGTGATCGACTGGCTGGGTGCGGCGCTGATCCTCTGCTCGGCGACGCCGCTGCTGCTCGGCATCGGCGCCGTGCAGCGGAGCGGGTCCTGGGCGGCGCCGGATGCACTGGCGGGCTTCGGCATCGGCCTGCTGCTGCTCGTCGCGCTGATCCTCTGGGAACGGCGGGCGCCGGAGCCGATGCTGCCGGTCCGCCTGTTCGGCAATGCGGTCTTCGCGCTCGGCAGCCTGGTGACGCTGCTGAGCTCGATCGTGATGATCGCGCTGATCCTGATCATCCCGCTGCACTATCAGTTGCTCGTCGGGCTGGCGCCGGGCCAGGCCGGGCTCAGGCTGATCGCGATGACGGTCGGCACCGTCACCGGGTCCTTCGTCGCCGGCCAGCTCATCACCGTGACCGGCCGCACCCGCATCTTCCCGATCGCCGGCTGCGCCGCCGCGACGCTCGCCTGCGCATTGCTGGCCCTCCTCGGCCTCGGCCATTCCCTGGCCGTGGACCTGGTGCTCACGCTGCTGCTCGGCCTGTCCTTCGGCGGGCAGATGTCGCCGATGACGGTCGCGCTGCAGAACGCGCTCGATCCGCGGGATGCCGGCATCGGGCTTTCCTGCATGATGTTCTTCCGCCTGATGGGCGGCGCCTTCGGCACCGCGGCGCTGGTGGCGCTGCTCGTCGGACGGCTCGGCGCCGCCGGCTTCGGCAATGGCCTCGCGCTGTTCCAGCCGCATCTCCGCGCCGCGCTGCCGCCCGACCAGGTACGCGGCATGGCGGAGGCGCTGGCCGCGGGCTTCGCGCATGTCTACTGGGTGGCGGCCGGCATCATGGCCGCGGCGACCGCTGCGGCCTACGCCATCCGTGAGATTCCCCTGCGGAGCAAATAGGTTCAGAGCTCGTCGAGGCGGATGCCGGCCCGCTGCAGCACCTCCGCCCAGCGCCGCATGTCGAGGTCGATCGCCTGCGTCAGGCTGTCGCCGACCTCGTAGGCCGGCTCGAAGCCGCGGGCCAGCAGGCCGTCGACGGCCGGACCATCGGCGACCGCCTGCGCCGCGCCCGCTTCGATCCGCCGCAGGATCGCGGGATCGACGCCATGCGGGGTGCTGATCGAATAGGTCAGCTCCGCCGCATAGCCCGGCACGAACTCGCCGATCGTCGGCAGCGCCGGCAGCAGCCGCGAGCGTTGCGCCGAAGCGGTCGCCAGCGCGCGCACCTTGCCTTCGCGGATCAGCGGCAGCACCGCGCTCATCGAGCCGAACATCAACTGCACCTCGTCGGCCAGGATGCCGACGATCGAAGGACCGGTGCCGCGGTAGTGCACGTTCTCGAGCTTCGTGCCGGCCATCAGGTCGAACATCACGGCCGCCAGGTGCTGGGAGGTCAGCGGGCCGGCGGTGCCGTGGTTGAGCCGCCCCGGCCGCGCCCGCGCGTATTCGATGAACTCCGGCACCGTCGCGACCGGCACCGCGGCGTTCACCACCAGGATGTTATGGGTGATCGCGACCCGCGCGACATGCTGCACCACGCTCCGCGGATCGAAGCCGTCGCGCACGATGGAGACGGTGCCGTTGAACAGCAGCGCATAGCCGTCGGGCGCCGCCTGGCCGACCGCGTGGGTGCCGATCATCCCGCCGGCGCCGCCGCGGTTGTCGATGACGAAAGGCTGGCGGAAGATCTCGGAAAAGCGCTGGCCGATCAGCCGGCCGCAGATATCGGTACCGCCGCCCGGCGGAAAGGCGATGACGAAGCGCACCGGCCGGTCCGGCCAGGCGGCATTGGCCAGGGCCGGCCGCGCCAGCCCCGCCGCAACGACGGCGCCGAGTACCTCGCGTCTGCGCATCTTCTTCTCCCTCCCATGATCAGCGTGCCGGCCCTCTGCGGGGCCTGGTCGCGGCGATGCCCGATGCTTCCAGCTCGTCGATCTCGGCGGCGGCGAAGCCGGCGTCTTCCAGCACCGCGCGGTTGTCGGCGCCGAGGCCCGAGGCGCCGCGCGCGATGCCCGCCGGCCGGTGCGCGAAGCGGAACGGCGTGCCCTTGGCCGGCTGCCCGTCCGGGGCGTGCAGGATGGCGGTGCCGGCCGCGAGCTCCGGCGCCGCGGCCAGCGCGATGCCGTCCCGGACCGGCGCCGAGCCGCCGTCCCACACCGCACGCCAGCCTTCGCCTTCGGCGATAACCTCCTCGCCGGGGGCGGCAGGGTCGGCATTGCCCTGGCGCGGCGTCGGCACGCCGGCTGCAGCCGCGATCAGCTCCTCCCCCAGCAGAAAGCTCGTCAGCTCCCGCTGCGAGAGGTCGATATGGGCACCCTCCCCGGTCGCGTCGCGCTGCGCCAGCGCCGCGACGATCGCGCCGGCGGCGAACAGGCAGACCACCTGGTCCGGGTAGTTGATGGCGCGGCCGGTGATCTGCGGCGCGCCCGCGGCCGGGCCGGTCAGCGCGGCCAGCCCGCCGGTCGCTTCGAGCGTCGAGCCGAAGGAGACCATGTCGCGGTCCGGCCCGTCCTCCCCCTGGGAGGAGATGCTGGCGATGACGAGGCGCGGGAAGCGCTGCCTGAGCATCGCCGGCGCCAGGCCGAAGCCAGCCAGCACGCCGCGGCGGTAATTCTCGACCAGCACGTCCGCACCGTCGAGCACGCGCAGCAGCGCCGCGAGACCACGCGGATCCTTGAGGTCGAGGCAGAGCGAGCGCTTGCCGCGGTTGGTGAAGTTGTAGAAGGGCGAGCGGTTCCACCAGTCGTCCCCGGCCTCGGCGCCGCTCCAGTCGCGGAAGGGATCCAGCGCCCCGGGCCCTTCCACCTTGACGACATCGGCGCCGAGGTCGAGCAGCAGCGCGGCACTCGCGGCCCCCGCGGTCAGCCAGCCGAGGTCGACGACGCGGATGCCGGCGAGCGGCCCGCCTGGCGTGGCATCACGCGGCATCGGCCGCTCCCCAGCGCGGTGCGGCGCCGTCGATCAGGAACGGCAGGCGCGGCATGCCGCCGGCGCCGAGGAAGCCGCGCGCCGCGTGCTGCGGATCGGCCAGCACCTCGCGCGGCGCCAGCACCGGCCCGATCGGGATGCGCAGAACCTGGGCAGCGGCGGTGATCTCGGCGCGCGTGCGGGCCGCGAACCAGGGCGCCATGATTGCATCGAGCGCCGCGAGGTTCTCGCCGCGCGCCGCCTGGGTCGCGAAGCGTGGCTCGTGCAGGCGCGGATCGCCGATCAGGTCGCGGAGCGGCGGCCAATCCTTCGCCATGTAGACCAGCGCGACATGCCCGTCGCGCGCCGCCATGGTGTGCCAGCCGCCGCGGCCTTCCTTGTCCTTGACCGCCGCGGCCGAGCCGAGCAGCAGCACCGTCGCCGCCGCCTTCCAGTTCAGCCAGCAGCCGGTGTCGAACAGCGAGATGTCGGCGATGTCGTCCATGCCGGCGCGGAGGCCGGCCGCCATTGCGGTGAAGGCCGCGAGGCCGGCCGCATAGGCCGCCTGGTGGCCGCCCAGCCGATGCGGCGCCTCGCCGGCCGGATGGATGGCGGCGAGGATGCCGGAGAGCGCCAGCAGGCCGAGCTCGCTCATCGGCGGATCTTCGCCCGGGCCGAAGACGCTGATCCGCACGCGGAGCGCCGCATCGGCCGCGATCGCCGCCGCCGCGTCGCCGATCGCGGCATCGAAGCGGCCTGCGGCGTCCGCGCCGGCGCGGCCGGTGAGCAGGAAGCGCGCGAGCGCGCTCGTCCCATCGGGCAAGAGCGGCGGCAGCGCCGCCAGGTTGCATCCGGCTTCCGGCAAAGGCCGCACCACGGTCGCGCCGAACGCCGCCGCCAGCTTCCCGGCCATCGCGATCGCCAATGCATGCGGCCGCTGGAACGCGAAGGCCGAGAGGTCGAGCACGCGCTTGCCGGCGAAGGGGGCGGTCATCCCTGGCCCGGGTTCTTGAGGCCGGAAGCAAAGCGGGCATTGCCCTCGGCCTGCGCGCTCGTCTTCGAGCGGATGGTCAGGTTGACCATCTGGCCGTGATCCATCGCCTCCTGCCAATCGGTGACGAAGGCCGGGATGCGATCCAGCGCCTTCTTGCTCTCGGCGAGTGCGACCGCATCGAACTGCGCGACCTGCTGCGCGAGCGCGCGGGCGCGCGGCAGCAGCCGCTCGGGCTCCACGCATTCATTGACCATGCCCCAGCGCTCGGCGGTCGCGCCGTCGATGCGGTTGGTCGTCAGCACCAGCCAGGCGGCCTGCTTGCGGGTGACGCCGGAGAGCTGGATCGCCGGGCCCGCCATGCCGGGATAGGTGGAGAAGCCCATCTCCGGGCAGCCGATGCTCGCTGTGGTGCTGGCGATCGCCAGGTCGCAGACATTGATCAGCGTGGCGCCGCCACCGAGTGCGAGGCCATTGACCGCGGCGATGAAGATCGCCGGATGGGCGCGGATCGCCATGTTGACCGCGATCCATTCGTCGCCGGCGCCGTCGATGCCGGCGCGGCGGTCCGCCTCCCGCTCCTTGAGGTCCATCCCCGCGCAGAAGCTGGCGCCGGTGCCGGTCAGCACGATCGCCCGCGCGCTGCCGCGCAGCGCCTCGAAGGCGTGCATCAGCCCGTCGCGGCTGGCGCGGTCCATGGCGTTGCGCTTGGCCTCGCGATCGATGCGGAGCTCGGCCCAGCCCTCGTGGCGGTCGACGACGATCGGGCCGGTCATGCGGTCGCTCCCTCAGGTCCGAACTGCGGCAGGACAAGGCCTTCGGGGCCGCCCGGGAAGCGCACCGCGAGGCGCATGCCGATCTTCGCGTCCTCGGCGGTCATGCCGTCGAGGTTGGTCAGCAGGAAGGGTCCTTCGTCGAGCTTCACCATCGCGACCGGATAGGGCAGCTCGTCCTTCATGCCGGCGAAGTAGTTCTGGTGGAACACGACGAAGGACCAGAGCGCGCCGCGGCCCGACGCGGTGATCCATTCCCAGTCCGGCCGCCCGGTGAAGGGCGAGACCGGCGCCGGCGGGAAGAAGCATTGGCCCGTCTGCGTGCAGCGCTGCAGCCTCAGCTCGCCGCGGCCGCAGCCTTCCCAGAAGGGGCGGTTCCAGTTGTCGAGGATGGGCTTCGGGCGCGTGGCGAGGCTCATGCATCCCTCCGCAGGATCAGGCTCTGGGCGATGTTGGTGGCGCAGATGTATTGCATCGCCTGCACGTCCGGGATCTGCCGCGCGCCGCAATCGTCGCGGAGCTGGCGGACGCATTCGGCGATGATGCCCCAGCCCTGCATATAGCTGTCCGAGAGATGCCCGCCGGAGGTGTTCGTCGGCCAGCGCCCCTCCCCGAGGCGCAAGGTGCCGTCGCGCACGAATTGGCCGCCCTCGCCCTGCTGGCAGAAGCCGAGGCCCTCCAGGCTGAACAGCACCGTCGGCGAGAAATTGTCGTAGATGCCGAGGCCCTGGATGTCCGCCTGTCCGATGCCGGCGCGGTCATAGACACGGCGGCAGGCGGAGAGCGTCGGGTGCCAGAAATCGTCGGGCGGCGCGCTGCCGTAGTGGAAGGCGTCCTGCCGCGCATAGCCGGAGAGCAGCACCGCCGGCCGCTTCAGGTCGCGCGCGCGCTCGGCGCTGGTCATGATCCAGGCGACGGCGCCGTCATTGATCAGGCAATAGTCGAGCAGCTTCAGCGGCGCGCAGATCGGCCGCGCTTCCGCGTGATCCTCGAAGGAGATCGGGCGGCCATGCATCACCGCATCCGGATAGAGGCAGGCATGGTCGCGGAACGCCTTCGAGACATGGCCGAGATCGGCATGGGTGGTGCCGAACTGGTGCATGTGGCGCTGCCACATCATGGCGTGGATGGCGCCCGGGCTCGTCATGCCCCAGGGGCTCCACTGGCTGTCGCCGCCGCCGTAGTTCATGCGCACCGAGCGGCCGTTGTTGCCGTAGACCAGCGCCACGGTCTTCGCCGCACCCGACGCGATCGCCTGCGCGGCGAGCGCCAGCGAAACGCCGGAGAAGCGGCCCGGCGCCTCGGTCAGCAGGCAGAATTGCGGGTTGATCCCCATCATTTCCGCGAAGCGTTCGTAGGAGGGGATGCGGTTGACGATCAGGCCGTCGATGTCGGCGGGCCGGAGCCCGGCATCGTCCAGCGCCGCGTTCAACGCCTCGCAGCCGAGGCCGTAGCTGTCGGTCTCAGGAAAATTGCCGTAGCGCGTGGTACCGATGCCGGCGAAGGCGATCCTGTCGCGCATCGGCCAGGCATCGCCGATGGCGGGGGTGGCGAGCGGCGTGTCCGAGGGCATGGCGTCCGGTTCGTTCCTTGTCATGCGACGGCCGCTTCCGCAGCCGGCATCAGCCTGTCGAGCCTGGCGCGGCATTCCGCCGCCTCGGCGATGATGGATGAGACGATCGCGGCCATCGGCTCGACGCGATCGACGAAGCAGGCGGCCGCACCCATCGAGAGCATGCCGCTCTCGGTGTCGCCGTCGCGGTAGCAGGCGTCGCGCGACAGCGTGCCCGTCAACAGGTCCGCATAGGCGTCGAAGCCGTCCTGGCCTTCAGCCTCCCGGCGGCGCACCGCGCGCGCCGTGGCGTTCGCCAGCACCCGCCAGGCGCCGCCCATCGGCGCATTGCCGGCGAAGGCCACCAGGCTGTCCTCCTCGCCGGCCTCAATCACGCGGCGCTTGTAGGCGTCGTGCGCGGTGACCTCGGCCGCGGCCAGGAAGCGGGTGCCGATCACGACCGCATCGGCGCCGAGCGCAAGCGCCGCCAGCAACTGCCGGCCGGTGCCGATGCCGCCGCCGATCGCATAGGGGATGCGGAGCCGCCCGGCGGCGATGGCACCGCCGAGCATGGCCGGCATGTCGGTATTGGCGCCGGGATGGCCGCCGCATTCCATGCCGACCAGCGCGACGGCATCGACGCCGAGGCGCTCCGCCGTCATCGCGTGCCGCAGCAGCGGCACCTTGTGGATGACGACGCCGCCGGCATCGCGGATCGCGGCGATCAGGGCGTCGGCCGGCGCCCGGCCGGCGGTCTCGAAGAAACGCACGCCATGGTCGAGCGCCGCCGCCAGATAGTCCATCAGCGGCACGGCGGTGTGGCGGGAGGTCGAGAGATTGACGCCGAATGGCCTGCCGCAGGTGAGCGCATGGCAGCGCGTGAGCTGCGCTTCGAATTCCGGCAGCGTCGCCGAGGAGCGGGAGGTGATGAAGCCCATGCCGCCGGCATTCACCACGGCGGCGACATAGGGCGCGTCCGACAGCCACATCAGCCCGCCCGCCAGGATCGGATGGCGGATACCGAACAGCGTCGTGATGCGGGTGCGGAAGCGCTGTGCCGTGCCGGTCTCGTCCACCATGGCGCGAAGCTGCCGCAGGAAGCGGGCGCTGTCGCGAGGGGAAAAACATGGGGTAGGCAAACCTCAGGTTAGGCTGAACCCGCTTCCAGCAGGCTGATCTCGCGCAGCAGCCAGCCGCAGAACATCACCGCCTCCGGCCGCAGGCGGCCCGGCGGCAGCACCAGCCAGTAGTAGTCCTCGGTCTCGAGCGGCGTGGCGTCGAGCGGCCGCAGCCGCCCTTCCCGCACGTCCTCCTCCACCAGCATGGGCGAGGCGATGACGGCGCCCATGCCCTGGATCGCCGCCTGGATCGCCAGGCTGGTGCTCTCGAAGGAGACGGTGCGGTCAGGGAGCGCCGCGCCGCGCGCCGCGGCCCAGCTCGCCCAGTCGCGCGGCCGCGCCAGGCTCGCGAGCAGCGTCACGCGACCGAGCCAGCCGGGATCCGCCAGCGCCGGCGCCGCATAGGGCATGATGGCGTGGCGCCAGAGCCGGGTCGCGCCCGGCAGCGGTGCATTGCCGGGCGCCATGCGCACCGCGGCATCGACCGGGTCGGCCGCGAAGTCGACCGGCAGCAGGGAGGTGGTCACCTCGACCGCGTGGTCCGATTGCAGCCGGTAGTAGTGCGGCAGGCGCGGGATCAGCCAGCGCAGCGCCCAGGTGGTGTAGGCGCGGATGCGGAGCGGCCCGCCCGGCGGCCGCATCAACGCCTCCGTGGCGCCTTGCAGCACGGCGAACCCCTGGGCGATTGCCGCGGCGTAGGCGGCACCCGCTTCGGTCAGCGCGATCCGGTTGGCCCGGCGTTCCAGCAGCGGCCGCCCGACCCAGGTCTCCAGCGCGCGGATGCGCTTGCTGATCGCCGGCTGGCTGACGTTGAGCCGCGCCGCCGCGCGGGTCAGGCTGCGGGTCTCGCCCACATGGGCGAAGGCCTGGAGGTCGGCGAGCGGCGGCAGCCGTGTCGGCATGAACACAGGCTAACGCAGGGTTTGGGTGGAGGCGAGCGCCTGGCCTTGCCATCCGCATCCTGGCAGCGCCATTTACCGTCCTGCGAAACAGGAGAGCCGGGAGGCATGCCGATCACGCCCCGTCCCCGCGGACGGCCCGCCAAGGCCGATCCGGCCAGGACGGATCAGAGCAAGACGCGATCCCGCTCCGCGGTGCCGCTGTTGCGCGACCACGGCGATGTCGGCGACGCCTATGCGCGCGACCGCAAATTCGTCTGGGCGCTGGCGCGCGGGCTCGAGCTGTTGCGGGCTTTCGCGCCGGGGCGCGGCGCGCTCGGCAACAGCGACCTGGCCGCGCTGACCGGCCTGCCGAAGCCGACCGTCTCCCGCCTCACCTACACGCTGACCGAGCTCGGCTACCTGACGCAGGTCTCGCGCACCGGCAAGTACGAGCCGGCGCCGCCCTTGCTGGCGCTCGGCCATCCGGTGCTGGGCGCGCGGCCGGAACGGCTGGCGGCGCGGAACGCGATGCGGGAGCTGGCGGAGCTGGCGCAGGGCCAGGTCGCGCTCGCCGCACCCGACGGGCTGGCGATGATGTATGTCGAACGCGCGGTCGCGGTGCCGCCCGAGGACACCCGTCTCGAGATCGGCAGCCGGGTCGAGATGGTGCGCTCCTCGCTCGGCCGCGCCTGGCTGTCGGCGCTCTCGGAGGCGGTGCGGGCGGAGGCCTATGCGCGGTTCCGCCAGCGCTACCGCGACGAATGGCCGGCGTTGGAGGCGCGGGTGGAGGCGAGCATGGCGGAGGTGCGGCGGCGCGGCTTCTGCCTGGTCGACGGCGAATGGGTGCGCGGCGTCCGCGCGGTGGCCGTCCCCGTCCTCTCCCGCGACGGCACCCGCATCCTGGCGATGAACTGCACGAGCTACGGACCGGGGCCCGCCGACCGGCTGGAGCGCGAGCTCGGCCCGAAGCTGGTCGAGGTCGCCGGGCTGGTGGGGCCGCTGATCGGGTGATCCGCGGCCCCTTTTCCGGGCCTACGGCCGGTCGCGGCCGAAGACGATGGTGCCGCTGGCGGAGAACATGCCGCCGACGCCGTGGCTGACCGCGACCTTCACCTCACCGACCTGCGCCGGCGCGGTGCCGCGCACCTGGCGCACGCTCTCCTGCAGGGCGAACATGCCGTACATGCCGGTATGGGTGTAGGAGAGACCGCCGCCATTGGTGTTCATCGGCAGCTTGCCGCCGGGGGCGGTGTTGCGCTCCCAGATGAAGTCCTTCGCCTCGCCGCGGCCGACGAAGCCCAGATCCTCGAGCCCGTACATCGGCAAATGCGCGAAGGCGTCGTAGATCATCAGGTGGTCGACATCGGCGTGCCTGATGCCCGCCATCCGGAACGCCTCCGGCCCCGCCACCCGGAAGGCGCGGGAGGAGGTGAAGTCCGCCATCTGGCTGACCATCGTGGTCTCGACGCTCTCGCCGGAGCCCAGAATATAGGCGGGCCTGGTCGGAAAATCCTTCGCGCGGTCGGCGCTGGTCAGGATCAGCGCGCCGCCCCCGTCCGTCACCAGGCAGCACTGCAGCAGCCGGAAGGGGTAGGCGATCATCCGGCTGTTCAGCACGTCGTCGACGGTGATCGGATCGCGGAAGGCGGCGCGTGGATTCTGCGCCGCCCATTCGCGCTGCACGACGGCGACCATCGCCATCTGCTCGTGCGTCACGCCATAGGTCTTCATGTAGCGCAGCACGGGGATCGGGAAGAGCGTCGGCGGCCCGACCGGACCGAAGGGCACCTCGAACTGGCCGGCCAGGCTGCCGGGCTCCGGTGCGCGGGCCATCGGCGCGACGCGCGACTTGCCGCTCTCGCCATGGGTGATCAGCACGGTGTTGCAGTAGCCGGCTGCGATCGCCGCCGCGGCGTGGCGGACATGCAGCATGAAGGAACAGCCGCCGACGCCGGTGCCGTCCACCCAGCGCGGCGTGATGCCGAGGTAATGCGCCACCATCTGCGGCCGCATCTGCCCGACGCAGGCGAGGCCATCGATGTCGCCGGGCTTCAACCCGGCATCGGCCAGGGCATTGAGCGCGGCATCGGCGTGCAGGCCGATCTCGGACAGCTCGGGGATGGCGCCGAGGCGCGTGGTCTCGGCGGCGCCGACGACGGCTGCGGATCCTGGCTTGTACATCAGCGCGCCTCCGCCGGCCGGAACAGCGGCAGGGTGATCGCATCGTCGAGCGGGACGAAGGCGACCTCGAGCGGCATGTCGAGCACCAGCGCCTCCGGCGTCTGCGCGCAGTCGATGATGTTGGTCATCATCTGCGGCCCTTCCTCCAGCTTCACCACGGCGATCGCATAGGGCGGCGTGAAGCCGGGCGCCGGGCGGTGATGGATGACGTAGCTCAGCAGCGTCGCGCGGCCGCTCGCCTCGAAGACCTCGACCGAGCGGGTGCCGGTGAAGGGGCTGAAGGGGCGCGGCGGGAAATAGGCCTGGCCGGTGTCGCCGCAGCGCTGCAGCAGCAGCTTGCCTTGCTTCGTGCCGTCCCAGAAATGCCGGGTCTCCGGCGTCGGCAGCGGCTTGGGCCGCGCCGGGTCGAGCGTCGTCATCGCGGTGTCTCCTCCATGCTGCTGCGCATAAGAGAACCGCCTTGCCGTGCTGCCAAGCGGAATATTCGCATGCCCTCAGTGCTTATCTGCCGTGCCGCAGGTAGATCGGCGTCTTCCGCATCACGCGGAAGGCATGGTCGGCGGCGAAGAGATCCGCGTAGTGAAGGATATGCGCCTCGACATTCTCGCCGTGGAAGGGGGCGTTGGTGGCATGCGTCGCGACCGTGCTGACCACGGTGTGCGGGAAGCCGAGCTCCTTCAGCAGCATCGCCCCGACCACGCCATGCGGCAGCTCCCGATAGAGCTGCGCATGGCCGGCGACGCCGTCCTGCATGGTGTAGAGCAGCGGCTTGTCGACGTCGTGCAGGATGAGGATCGCCATCATCACGTCCCAGTCGAGCGTCACCTGCCAATCGATCTCGGCCCGCTTCGCCAGGTCGATGCCGGCGCGCGTCACTTCGTTGACATGCGCGGCCAGCGGATAGGTGGGCGATCCCGGCGAGAACGGCATATCGGCCAATGCCGGGTGGGAACTCGATGCCCAGCTGGTGACCCAGGCGGTGACGATCCGCTCCCGCACCTCCGGCGAAACGCGGTCGAGGCCTTGCAGCCACCCTTCCACCGCCTCGCGCCGCCAGTTGCTGCCGCGGTCGATCGTGTAGATCTCGCTCATGTCGAAGCCCCTTCCCTCACTCCAGGCGGATATTGGCCTGCCGTACCACGCGCGCGTTCAAGGCGAATTGCTCGCGTCGGAAGGCGCCGCACTCCTCGGGCGTGTTCGGCCGGGTGACGGCGCCGAGGGCGCGCAGCCGTTCCGCCATCTCGGGCGCCCGGATCGTCGCGTTCAGCTCCCGGTTCAGGTGGCCTACGATCTCGCCGGGTGTCGCGGCGGGTGCGAAGATGCCGTTCCATTCATAGGTCTCGTAGCCGGGCAGCGTGTCGATGATCGCGGGTACGCCCGGCAGCACCTCCACGGGGCCGGCCCCGGCATGCGCCAGCACCCGCAATTCGTTCGATTGCAGCACGCCGACGGCACTCGGGACATTGCCGAACTGGGTGGCGACGCGCCCGGCGATCAGATCGTTCCGCGCCGCCGGCGTGGCGCGGTAGACGACGTGGTTCAGGCGGATTCCCGCCATCTGGTTGAGCAGTTCGATCGAGATGTGCTGGGCCGAGCCGATGCCGGTGCTGGCCGCGTCCAGCCCCGCCGGCGCCGCCTTCGCGACATCGATGAACTCACGCACGCTGCGCGCCGGAAAATCCTGCCGGACGACGATGGTGTTCGGTGCGACCATGGAGAGAAACACGGGCAGCAGGTCGCGTTCGGTGTCGTAGGGCAGGCGCGCGCCGAACAGTGCCGGGTTCACCGAATGGGCGGTCGCGTCATACAGCAGCGTATGGCCATCCGCGGGCGCCTGCACGACCGCGCCGGCGGCGATGGTGCCGGCGCCGCCGGGGCGGTTCTCCACCACGAATTGCTGGCCGAGGCGCGTCGACATCGCGGCGAACAGGATGCGGCTGACGATATCGGCGGTGCCGCCGGCGCCATAGGCGCAGATCACCCGGACCGGCCTGGCAGGATAGCGGCCCTGGGCGCGCAGCACCCGGGGCGCCGCGACGGAGGCGGCAAGACCGGCCGCCACCGATCGGCGATGCAAGCCCGGTCCGGTGGTCCTGCCCGCTGTTGCGGTCATGGCCTGGTCCCTCCCGCGTCCCGGCGTTGCCTCGGCAACACGCCCCGGGCCGCGACACGCATGGCGACGCTGGAAGACAAGCCCGAAGGGGCGTCGCGGCCTCAGCCGGCGCGGGCCGGCACCGCCTCCGGCATCGGCGGCCCGAGCCCGCGGCGGTGCAGCGCGGAGAGCAGGTGGAACACCGTCTTGAAGGACAGGATCGGCAGCAGCGCGCGCCAGTCGCCGCGCAGGTTGCCGGCCAGCATGTTGATGATGCCGTCGCGCATCAGCAGCGTGTTGCGCGGCGCCATGAACAGCGATCGCATCACCGGGTCGTTGATCCGGTAGATCAGCCAGCTGATGCGATCCATCGCCCGCGCCAGCTCCCGGTTGGTGCGCGCCGCCAGGCGCGCGCCGCGCACCGGATCGTCGAGCCAGGCATCCGCGGCCTCGGCGCCCAATTCGCCCGCCGTCATCGCCATCAGGACGCCGGTCGAGAACATCGGGTCGACGAAGCCATAGGCGTCGCCGATCATCAGGAAGCCGTCGCCATGTCCCTGCGCCGCACGGTAGCTGTAGTTGCCGGTGCTGAAGACCTCGGAGACCATCGTGGCGCTGCGGGTCCGGGCCGCGACGGTCGGGCTGCCGGCGATGCGCGCGGCCAGCAGCTCGGCGGGCGTTCCCGGGCGGCCCTTCCAGGCCGACTGGTTGCCGACGAAGCCGATGCTCATGATCCCGCCCTGCAGCGGGATCAGCCAGAACCAGCCATCCTCGGCGAGGTGGATGCTGATATAACCCTCGGTATCGCCGCTCCGCCGCTCGACGCCGTCGAAATGCGCGTAGACGGCGGCGGTGTTGTTGTACTTGTTCGAGACCTTCACCCGCATCCGCCCGGCCAGGAAGGTGTCGCGGCCGGAGGCGTCGAGCACGTAGCGCGGCCGGTAAGCGAGCGCCTCACCGTCGGGGCCGCGCGCTTCGACCGTGGCGCGTTCGCCCTTGGCGCCGAAGCGGATCTCGGTGACCCGCGTCCGCTCCAGCGTCTCGGCGCCCAGCCGCTTCGCATTGGCGAACAGCAGCGCGTCGAAATCGGCGCGCTTCACCTGCCAGGCATGGGTGCGGGAGCGGTTCAGCGCATGGGCGAAGGGGAAGGCGAAGCTGCGGCCGGTGCGGTCGGAGACGAATTCGGCGCCCGGCTTGTGCACGCCGATGCCGCGCACCGCCTCCAGCACGCCGAGGCGCTCCAGGATGTCGAGGTTGCGGGGCAGCAGGCTTTCGCCGATGTGGAAGCGGGGATGGCCTTCCTTCTCCAGCAAGGTCACGCTTCGGCCGGTCTTGGCGAGCAGCGCCGCCGCGGTCGAGCCCGCCGGGCCGCCGCCGACCACCAGCACGTCCGTCTCGACGCCCGCCGCTTCCGCCATCGCCACCAGTCCCCCGCTATCCTTCCGGCCAGTCTAGGCCGGGCGCGTCTTGCGTTAAAGGCCGCCACGGGGCGCCGTCCCGGCGCTATGATCACACCATGCCGATCCGCCGAACGCTTCGCGCCGCAGCCCGGTCCGTCCTGCTGGTGCTCGCCTTCGCCGTCATCCTCTGGGAGGAGACGGTCTGGCGCTGGGCGCGGGCCTTCGGCGCGCTGCTGGCGCGCATCCCGCTGGTCGCGGCGCTGGAGCGGCTGGTGCAGCGGCTCGATGCGCGGCTGGTCTTCGCGCTGTTCCTGATCCCGATCGCGTTGCTGTTCCCGCTCAAGATCGCCGCCCTCTGGCTGATCGCGCACCATCACGTCGTGGCCGGCCTGACGCTCATCGCCGGCGCCAAGCTGCTCGGCACCGCGATCTCCGCCCGGCTCTATGCGATCGCCGAGCCGCGGCTGCTGGAACTCCCGAGCTTCGCCTGGCTGCACGGCCTCGTCACGCGGCTGCTGGGGCGCGCGCACGCCTTCCTCGATGCCTCGCCCGCCTGGCAGGCCGCGCGCGCCGCGATCCGCCGCGCGCGGGCAGCGGTGGCAGGCGTCGCGCGGCGCCTCCGCGCCCGTTTCGCCGGGGATGGCCGCGGCCTGCCGGCGGCACGCCGCCTGCTCGGCCGCTGGCGCCGCCGTCCGGCGCCCTGACCGGCTCCTCCCTTGACGCGGCGCTGCTTCGGACGCGGAGTTCACGGATGCCACACGCCTTTCCGCGCCGCGCGCTGGCCCTCGCTGCCCTCTCGGCCCTGCCGAAGGGCGCCCGCGCCCAGGCCTGGCCGAACCGGCCGATCCGGCTGATCGTCCCCTTCCCGCCCGGCGGCGGCGTCGACGCGACGGGGCGGATCCTCGCCGAGCCGCTCGGTGCCGCACTCGGCCAGACGATCGTGGTCGAGAACCGGGCCGGCGCCGGCGGCGCGATCGGCGTGGAGGCGATGGCGAAGTCGCCCGCCGACGGCCACGTCCTGGCACTCGTCAGCCCCGGCAACATGACGGCGGGACCCGTGGTGCGCCCGACGCCCTACGACCCGCTGGCGCTCGGCTTCGTGACGCGGGTGGTGCAGAGCCCGCTGCTGCTGGTCTGCCGCCCGACGCTTCCCGCCCGCGACCTCGGGGCGTTCGTGGCCCTGGCGCGCCGGCAGCCGGACGGCATCCGCTTCGCCTCCGGCGGCGTCGGCACCGGCACGCATCTCGCGGGCGCTCTGCTCAACCTCCGGCTCGGCGTGCGGATGACGCATGTGCCCTATCGCGGCACCGGGCCCGCGCTCGCCGACCTCATCGCCGGCAATGTCGACATCTTCTTCAGCGACACCTCCGCCTGGCCGATGGTGCAACAGGACCAGTTGCGGCTGCTCGCCGTCAGCAGCCTGGCGCGCTGGCCGCAGGCGCCGGAGGTGCCCTCGGTCGGCAGCCTGGTACCCGAATTCGACGTCGCCAACTGGTACGGCATCGTGGCGCCGCCCGGCACGCCGGCGGCGATCACCGGGCGACTGCAGGCCGAGATCGCGCGGCTGCTGGCGCGGCCCGACATCGTGACGCTGCTGGAGCGCATCGGCTTCGCGCCCGGGCCCCTGCCGCCCGACGAGTTCCAGGCCTTCGTCCGCGCCGAGACCGCGACCTGGACCGCGGTCGTCCGCGCCGCCGACATCCGGCCCGATTGAGCACAGGACCGAGATGACCGGGACAGCACGCCTCGCCGTCGATATCGGCGGCACCTTCACCGACCTCGTGCTGGAATGGCCGCGCCGCAGCCTGTCGGCCAAGCTGCTGACCACGCCGGAAGCGCCGGAGCGCGCGGTGCTGGAAGGCACCGCCGCGATCCTCGCCGAGGCCGGGCTTGGTGCGGCCGACCTGGCGCTCGTCATCCACGGCACCACGCTCGCGACCAATGCGCTGATCGAGCGCAAGGGCGCGCGCACCGCTCTCCTCACCACCGAGGGCTTCCGCGATTCGCTCGAGATCGCCTACGAGCATCGCTTCGAGCAATACGACCTCCAGATGGAGCGGCCGGAGCCGCTGGTGCCGCGCCCCTGGCGCCTCGAAGTGCCGGAGCGGATCGCCGCCGACGGCAGCGTGCTGCTGCCGCTGGACGAGGAGGCGCTCCCCGGGATCGGCACGCGCCTCGCGGAGGCCGGCATCGAGGCGCTCGCGATCTCCTTCCTGCACGCCTACCGCAACCCGGCGCACGAGCTTCGCGCCCGCGCGATCCTGGAGCGCTATCTGCCCGCCGAGGTCATCGCGATCTCGAGCGAGGTCTGTCCCGAGATCCGCGAATACGACCGCACCTCGACCACCGTCGCCAACGCCTATGTGCTGCCGCTGATGGAACGCTACCTGCGCCGGCTGGAGGAAGGGCTGCGACACCTCGGCGCCGAAGCGCCGCTGCTGCTCATGATGTCCTCGGGCGGGGTCACCACGGTCGCGACCGCGCGGCGCTTCCCGGTCCGCCTGGTCGAGAGCGGGCCGGCGGGCGGCGCCATCCTCGCGCAGCGCATCGCGGCGGAGGCCGGCATCGACCGGGCGCTCGCCTTCGACATGGGCGGCACCACCGCCAAGATCACCCTGATCGACGACCTGAAGCCGCAGCAGGCGCGCCACTTCGAGATCGCGCGCGCCGCCCGCTTCGTGAAGGGCAGCGGCATCCCGGTGCGCATCCCGGTGATCGACATGGTCGAGATCGGCGCCGGCGGCGGATCCATCGCGCGCCTCGACGGCCTGCGCCGCATCGGCGTCGGGCCGGACAGCGCCGGCTCCATGCCCGGCCCCGCCTGCTATGGCCGCGGCGGGACGCTGCCGACGGTGACCGATGCCGACCTGCTGCTGCATTGGATCGACCCGGCGCGCTTCGCCGGCGGCCAGATCGGCCTCGATCCCGACGCCGCGGCCACGGCCTGCACGGCGCTGGTGGCGGAACCGCTCGGCATGACCGCGGAGCAGGCGGCCCTCGGCATCGTCGAGATCGTGACCGAGACCATGGCGAGTGCCGCCCGGGTGCATGCGGTCGAGAACGGCAAGGAGACGGCAGGCCGCACCATGATCGCCTTCGGCGGCGCCGCGCCGCTGCACGCCGCGCGCATGGCGCAGAGGCTCGGCATCGACCGGGTGCTGGTGCCGGTCGGCGCCGGCGTCGGCTCCGCGCATGGCTTCCTCGGCGCGCCGATCGGCTACGAGGTGGTGCGCACGCGGCTGCTCGGCCTCGATGCCTTCGATGCCGGCCTCGTCAACGAGCTGTTCGCAGCGATGCGGCAGGAGGCGGAGGCGGTGGTCCGCCTCGGCGCCCCGCGCGCCACGCTGCGGGAGGTGCGGACCGGCTTCATGCGCTACCGCGGCCAGGGGCACGAGGTGCCGGTGATCCTGCCGGACGGCCCCTACGACGCGGCGGATGCTTCGCACTTCCGCGACGCCTTCGGCGAGGCCTATCGCGCGCTCTATGGCCGCATCATCCCGACGCTCGGGATCGAGGCGCTGACCTGGACGCTGTCGCTCGCGGAGGCCAAGCCGCTGCCTGCCCGCATCCCCGACCCGCCACCTGCCGTGGCGCCGGCGCCGATCGGCCGACGCCGCCTCATCGATCCCGGCACCGGCATCGCGACGGAGGCAGCGATCCACGACCGCGCGGCGCTGCCGCCCGGCGCCCGCATTGACGGACCCGCGGTGATCGTGGAGGCCGAGACCTCCACCCTGGTGCCGGACGGCTTCCGCGCCGGGCCGAACGCCGCCGGCCATATCCTGATCGAGAGGATCCTGCGATGAGCGGCCGCCTCGGCGAGATCGAGATCCAGATCCTCTGGAACCGCCTGCTGTCGGTGGTGGAGGAGCAGGCCCAGACGCTTGTCCGCACCGCCTTCAGCACCGCGGCGCGCGAAGCCGGCGACATCTCCGCCGGCGTCTTCGACACGGATGGCCGCATGCTGGCGCAGGCGGTCACCGGCACGCCCGGCCACGTCAATTCCATGGCGCGCTCGGTGGTGCATTTCCTGGCGGCCTTCCCGGCGGCGACGCTCCGCGACGGCGACGTCCTGATCACCAACGATCCGTGGAAGGGCACCGGGCACCTCTTCGACCTGACGGTGGTGACGCCGATCTTCCTCGACGGCCGGGCGGTCGCGCTGTTCGCCGCGACGACGCATGTCGTCGACATCGGCGGCCTCGGCGTCAGCGCCGAAGGCCGGCAGATCTACCACGAGGGCCTCTACATCCCGCTGATGCACCTGGCGCGCGAAGGGCGGATGAACGAGGACCTGCTCGGCCTGGTGCGCGCCAACGTGCGGGAGCCGGTGCAGGTGGTGGGCGACATCTACGCGCTGGTCGCCTGCAACGAGACCGGCGGCGTGCGGCTGCGCGAGATGATGCGCGACTACCGTCTCGCGGATCTCAACGAGCTCGGGGAGGCGATCATCGCGCGCAGCCGCCATGCGATGGCGGCGATCATCGGCCGGCTGCCGCAGGGGCGCTGGAGCGCCGGCATGACGATCGACGGCTTCGAGGCGCCGGTGACGCTGGCCGCGACGCTCACCATCGAAGCCGACCGCGTGCTGGTCGACTATGCCGGCACCTCCGGCCTGTCGCGCTACGCGATCAACTGCCCGCTCTGCTACACGGAGGCCTATACCGCCTTCGGCGTGAAGGCGGCACTGGCGCCGTGGGTCCCGAACAACACCGGCACGCTCGATGCCGTCATCGTCACCGCGCCCGAGAACACGATCGTGCATGCGCCGCACCCGGCGGCGGTCTATGCGCGATCGGTGATCGGCCACATGCTGCCCGACGTCGTCTATGGCTGCCTCGACCAGGCGATCCCGGAGCTGGTGCCGGCCGAGGGGACCTCCAGCCTCTGGAACCTCAGCCTGCTGGCGGGGCATGGGCTGACCGGGACCGAGGGCAGCGCGATCCGCGCCTTCAACGTCACCACCTTCCATTCCGGCGGCGCCGGCGCGCGCCCGGCACTCGACGGGCTCTCGGCGACGCCCTTCCCCTCCGGCGTGCGCAACGTCCCGGTCGAGATCACCGAGGCGATCACGCCGCTGGTCGTCTGGCGGAAGGAGCTGCGCCAGGGCTCCGGCGGCGCCGGCCGGCAGCGCGGCGGGCTCGGCCAGCGGATGGAGATCGCGAACCGCGACGATGCCGCCTTCGGCATCCAGGCTCGCTTCGAACGCGGCGAGTATCCGGCGCGGGGGCGGCACGGCGGCGGGGCCGGCGCCACCGGCCGGCTGGCACTCGGCTCCGGCGCCGCGCTGAAGGTGAAGGGATTCCAGGTGGTCCCGGCTGGCGACCGGCTGATCGTCGAGATGCCGGGCGGCGGCGGCTACGGCGACCCCTTCGCGCGCGATCCGATGGCGGTCGCGCGCGACGTCGCCCATGGCCTGGTCACGCCGGAGGACGCACAGGCCGCCTATGGCGTCGTGATCGGCCCTGCCGGAGCGCCGGATGCCGCGGCGACGGCGGCGCGACGTGCTGCCCGATCAGTCGTCCCAGACCGGTAGGGCTTCGACCTGGGCGCGGCTGAGGCCCGTCACCAGGCGCCGGCCATCGAGCCGGAGCTGGTCGAGGCGGATGATGCGGTCGCGGTCGTCGCCGCCGCGCAGCTCGACGGTGACGGCGACCGGCCGGCCTGCTGCATCCATCAGCACCTCCTCGACCTCGCCGAGCCGCTCGCCCGAAGCGGTGACGACATCGAGGTCGTCGAGCTGGTCCACGGTGAGGTTGAAGGGCTCGATCACCCGCCGATCGTCCCGGATCTCCTGGTAGCCGCTGCGGGCCGGATCGACCGGCGCCGGCGCCGGCGCCTGCGCCAGCGTTGCCATCGGCAGCCCGAGCAGCAGGGCGAGAGCGGGAAGGCGTCGGAGCGTCATAGGGGATCTTTCAGGTCGCGGTGGAGCCGACGGCCGAACGCGCCCGGGGTGGCGCGGTTGCGGACGCCGCCTGATGGCATCGGCAAGGAAGGCGGAAGCGGGGATAAGGACCGCCAGAACGACCCGCCACCCTTTTGAGGCGGGCTCTCAGTTCCAGAGCGGCAGGCGAGCGACCTGGGCGCGGGTGAGGTCGGTCACCAGCCGTATGCCGTCGCGCCGAAGCCGCTCGATCAGGATGATATGTTCCCTGTTCCAGCCGGGCTCGAGCACCTCGACCGTGACCGCGACGGGCCGGCCATCGGCGTCCATCAGCACCTTGGCGATCTCGCCGACCAATTCGCCGGCGTCGGTGTGGATTTCGGTGTCGTCGAGCTGCTCGACGGTCAGGTCGAAGGGCGCGACGACGCGCCAGCCCTGCGGGATCTCACGATATCCGGTGGCCCGGCCGCGGGTCGGGATCGACGGCGATTGGGCAAGGGCGACCATCGGAGGCCCGACGAGCAGCGCGAGGGCGGCAAGACGACGGCGCATCATCGGTCCTGAAGCGCCCAGGCGGGGGCGAATAGCGGCGGGCGGACTTGAACCGCCGACCCCGGCATTATGAGTGCCGTGCTCTAACCAGCTGAGCTACGCCGCCATGGAGGGCGCGGAGTAGAGCGCCGACGCCCCCTCTGTCAATCAGGCTGCGCGTCCGATTCAGACCTCCCGACCATGCGGCCCTCCGGTCATCGGACGCTTAGGCGGCGCGTGCCAGCTTCACCTTGAGAAAGCCGCCGCCGAGCACGCGGTCGCCGTCATAGATCACCGCCGCCTGGCCTGGCGCCACGATCCCCGGCGAATCGAGCGCGATCGCGATCTCGCCGGCCGTCGCATCCCAGGCGAGGGTCGCCGGCTGCGGCACCTCCCGCGCCCGAAGCTTCACCGCGGCGCGGAAGGGCCCGGCGGGCGGCGTCACCAGCCAGTTGACCTCGCCGGCGCGCGCTTCCGCCACCGGCAGCGCGGCGCGGGGGGCGACGGTGATCCGCCGGCGCGGCGCATCGACGCTGGCCACGAACAGCCGCTCCTCGCCCTCCGCTGCGGCGATGCCGAGGCCGCGCCCCTGGCCGACCGTATAATGCGCGATGCCGCGATGGATGCCGCGCACCCGGCCCTCGGCATCGACGATCTCGCCGGGCGCGGCCGCATCCGGGCGCAGCCTGGCGACGACATCGGCATAGCGGCCCTCGGGGACGAAGCAGATGTCCTGGCTGTCCGGCTTCTCCGCGACCGCCAGGCCGAGCCGCGCCGCGACCGCGCGCACCGCGGCCTTGTCCGGCATGTCGCCGAGCGGGAAGCGGGTGAAGGCGAGCTGGTCGCGGGTGGTGGCGAACAGGAAGTAGCTCTGGTCGCGCGCCGGATCGGCGGCGCGGAGCAGCGCCGGGCCGTCGGGCGTCTCCGCCCGGCGCGCATAATGGCCGGTCGCCAGCGCTTCGCAGCCGAGGTCGCGGGCGAGTGCGACGAGGTCGTTGAACTTCACCGTCTGGTTGCAGCGGACGCAGGGGATCGGCGTCTCGCCCCGTGCATAGGAATCGGCGAAATCCTGCACCACGGCGTCGCGGAAGCGGGCTTCGCGGTCGAGCACGTAATGGGCGATGCGAAGCCGGTCGGCGACGCGGCGTGCATCCAGGATGTCCTGCCCGGCGCAGCAGGCGCCCTTCCGTGCCGTCGCCGCACCATGGTCGTAAAGCTGGAGCGTGGCGCCGATCACCTCATGCCCGGCCTCCGCCATCAGCCCGGCGACCACCGAGCTGTCGACGCCGCCCGACATGGCGACGAGGATCCTCATGACGCGACATCCAGACCCTGCTGCCAGAAGCGCTGCTCCAGCCGCGCGGCTTCCGCGAAATCCGCCGCCAGGCGCGTGAAGCGGGCCTCGCCGCCATGGCTCGCCCCGAGCGCGTCGATCCGTGCCGCGGCGCCGCGCGCCAGCGCCTGGTAGTCGGGCGCGGCATAGGTCGCGATCCAGCTTTCATAGGCATTGCCGTCGCGGAGGCGCGCCGGGTCGGCAAGGATGCGAAGCGCCACCTCCCCATAGCCGACGGTGCAGGGCGCGAGCGCCACTTCGAGGTCGAGGATGTCGCCGGCGAGCCCGCGATCCAGCACCCAGCGGGTGTAGGAGACGGTCTCCGCGGTCTCCGGCGTCGCCATCACGGCGGCTTCGTCGAGGCCCCATTCGGCACAGTAGCGAAGGTGCAGCTTGGTCTCGTCGAGGATCGCGAGCACCGCCGCCGCCTTCTCCCGCATCGCGGCCAGGCTCTCGCCCTTGACCACCGCCAGCGCCTTGGCGCGCGCGAAATGGATCAGGAACAGGTAGTCCTGCACCAGGTAGTGCCGGAAGGCCGGCAGCGGCAGCGTGCCGTCGGAGAGCCGCCGCACGAAGGGGTGCCAAGTGTAGCCGCCCCATGCCTCGCCGGCGGCATCGCGCAGGCGCCGGAACAGGCCGCCCTCCTGCCCGAAGCTCCGCCAGTCGAGGTCCATGATCCTATCCCCCCGCGTGGCGGGTGCCGGAGGGCAGCTTGACCTCCAGCCCGTCCAGCGCATCGGTCATGATCAGCTGGCAGCCGAGGCGGGAGGTCTCCTGCAGGTCGAAGGCGAGGTCGAGCATGTCCTCCTCGTCCTCGGTCGGCGCCGCCAGCTTGCCGAACCAGGCCGGGTCGACGATCACGTGGCAGGTCGAGCAGGCGAGGCTGCCCTCGCAGGCGCCCTCGATGTCGATGCCGTGCTTGTGCGCGATCTCGAGCACGGACAGCCCGTTCGGCGCATCGACCTCGCGCCGGGTGCCGTCACGCTCCTGGAAAACCATCTTCGGCATGAGGGGGCCCTATCGCTCCGTCTGAGAGGCTGCCTGCCGCCAGGCCGCCGCCAGCAGCAGGGCGGACTGGTCGATATCGGCAGGCGAGGTAAAGCGCCCGATGCCGATGCGCAAGGTCGCCCGTGCCCGCGCCTCCGGCAGCCCCAGCGCCTTCAGCACGTAGGAGGGCTCGATCGCCGCCGAGGAACAGGCCGATCCGGTGGAAACCGCGAGCTCCGCCGCCGCCGCCATGATCGCCTGGGCGTCGACCTCGCCCGGGAAGGTCAGGTTGAGGTTCGCCGGCACCCGCCGCTCCCGGTCGCCATTGACCGCGAGGCCGGGGATCGCTGACGAGAGCGCCGCCAGCAGCCGGTCGCGCAGCTTCGCGATGCGGGCGGCATCCGCCTCCGCCTCCGCCGCGGCGATCCGCGCCGCGGCGCCGAAGCCTATGACCAGCGGCGCCGGCAGGGTCCCGGAGCGGAGCCCGCGCTCCTGCCCGCCGCCCGAGAGCAGCGGCGCCAGCCGGGCGCGCGGCCGCCGCCTGACGTAGAGCGCCCCGATCCCCTTGGGTCCGTAGAGCTTGTGACCGGACAGCGAAAGGAGGTCGGCCCCGATCGCGTTCACGTCCAGGTTTACGCGCCCCGCCGCCTGCGCCGCGTCGGTGTGGAACAGCGCACCAGCCGCCTTCACGATCGCGCCGATCGCGGCCAGGTCCTGCACCACACCGATCTCGTTGTTCACCGCCATGACCGAGACCAGCAGCGTCGACTGATCGACCGCCCCACGCAGCGCGTCGAGGTCCAGAAGGCCGCTCGCCTGCACCGGCAGGATCACCGGCTCGAAGCCTTCGGCGGCCAGCGCCTTGACGCTTTCAAGGACGCATTTGTGCTCGGTCGCGACCGTCACGATGCGCCGGCGCGGGCTCTCTTGCGCGGCGGCGAAGCGGGCGGCGCCCTTGATCGCCAGGTTGTTCGACTCCGTGGCGCCGGAGGTCAGCACCACCTCGCGCGGCTCGGCGCCGATCAGCGCTGCCACCTCGGCACGGGCTTCTTCCACCGCTGCCTCGGCGGCGCGGCCCATCCCGTGCTCGATGCTGGCAGGATTGGCGAAGTTCTCCTCCCACCAGGGCCGCATTGCCGCCAGCACCCGCGGGTCGACCGGCGTCGTCGCGTGATTGTCGAGGTAGATCGGGCGGTTGGGGCGCATGATTGCCCGAGGATGATGCTTCAGGCGGCGCGGCGCGAGAGCCGCGCGCGCATGGCCGCCCAGGCTTCGACGAAGCGCTCCACATCGGCCGCCGTCGCGCCCCAAGGCAGCGAGACGCGGATGGCGCAGCCGGCGAGCTCCGAACAACCCATCGCCGTCAGCACATGCGAGCGCGCCACCTTGCCGGAGGAGCAGGCGGCGCCGGCCGAGACCCGAACGCCGGCAAGGTCGAGCGCGATCACCTGGGTCTCCGCCGCGGCACCCGGCAGCGCGATGCAGGATGTGTTGGGCAGCCGCGGCGCGCCGTCGCCGGCGATGACCACCTCCGGCGCCAGCGCCCGCAGCCGCGCCTCCAGCACATCGCGGAGCGGCGCCAGATCGGCGGCCGGCGCTTCGGCCGCGGCCGCCATGCCGGCGATCGCCGGCAGCGGCTCGGTGCCGCCGCGGCGGCCACGCTCCTGCCCGCCGCCCGGGATCAGCGGCGCGGGCTCCGCCCCGCCGCGCAGCAGCAGCGCCCCGGCGCCCTTCGGGCCGCCGAGCTTGTGGCCGGAGAAAGCCAGGCTGTCGCCGCCTTCGGGCAGCGTCACCCGCCCGGCAGCCTGCACCGCATCGACATGCAGCAGTGCCCCCGCCACGCGGCACAGCGCCGCCGCCTCGGCGATCGGGTGCAGCACGCCGGTCTCGTTGTTGGCCGCCATCAGGCAGACGAGCGCCGGACTGTCGCGGAGTGCGGATTCCAGCGCCTCGAGCCCGATCCGCCCCTGCCCGTCGACCGGCAGGATCGTGGCCCCAGATGCGGCGGCCAGCACCGAAGGATGCTCGGTGGCACCCACCAGCAGGCGCCGCCCGGCCGCGAGCCCGCGGATCGCGAGCGCATTCGCCTCCGTCCCGCCGGCGGTGAACACCACGGCCCCCGGGCCGAAGCGACGGCCGATCGCTTCGCGGGCTCCTTCCAGCACCCGCCGCGCGGCGCGACCCTCGGCATGGACGGAGGACGGGTTGCCGATGACGTCGAGGGCCGCGATCGCGGCCGCCCGCGCCTCCGGCCGCAGCGGCTCGGTCGCGTTGGCGTCGAGGTACGTCAATCCGCACTCCCCGCGCGGCGTGCCGCCGCGCAGATGAGGGGCGGGATGGCGCGGCCGCGAATGTCGCCGGCGACCACGTCGGCGAGCGTGATGCCGCCGAGGAAAAGACGGATCTGCTCGCCGAGCTCGGCCCAGAGATCGTGGGTCAGGCAGCGCTCGCCGGCGAGGCAGCCCGGCCCGCCATCCTCGCAGCGCGTCGCCGCGATCGCCTCGTCGACCGCATCGACGATCTCGCCGATCCCGATCGCGGCGGCCGGCCGCGCCAGGCGGTAGCCGCCGCCCGGACCGCGCGCGGAGGCGACCAGCCCCGCCCGGCGCAGCCGGCCGAAGAGCTGCTCCAGATAGGCGAGCGACAGCAGCTGGGCGGCGGCGATCTCGGTCAGCGACACCGGCCGCTCGGCCTCGCAGGGCGAGCCGCCGCCGCGCGCCGCGAGCTCCGCCATGGCCATCACCGCATAGCGACTCCGGGTCGAGAGCCTCATCGTCCGATCAACCTTCGCGAGACGCCGTCATGCCCGATCGTCCGGACCAGCCAAGTTCACATGGGCGCCATGCCCCGATTTCGGTAGGAAAAAGCGTGTCCCATCCGTATATTCCGCGCTCCTGGGGAGCCGGAACCCACCCCAGGGCGATCGACATCCGCCAATCCTGCTCCATTGACGCTAAGCTGACCCGGCCACCACTTCGAGACCATCCCGACCGACCGCCTCGCAGGCACTGAGACGCCTGCTCGGCCCATTTGGCGCAAGCCGTGGAAACCGGCCGGAATCTATTGTCGGTGATGGGACTGGTCAATCGCCGGGCATTTGGAGCGATGCGGGCGGCGGCCCGCCAGGATTGGCGACCAGGGGTCCAGAACAGGCGGCCGGCGGGCCGTCGCCAGGCAGCCGGTCCCCCAACCGGCCGATTGGCGCATCCGCCGGAAGCCCAAGCAAAGGAATCGAGAGCGCGATGCCTGAAGTCATGTTCGCAGGGCCCGATGGGCGGCTCGAAGGCCGCTACCACCATGCCAAGCGGGCCAATGCCCCGGTCGCTCTCATCCTCCACCCCCACCCGCTGCATGGCGGGACCATGAACAACCGCGTCGTCCACGCGCTGTACCAGCGCTTCCAGGCGATGGGCTTCTCCACGCTCCGCTTCAACTTCCGCGGCGTCGGCCGCAGCCAGGGCCGCTACGATGGCGGCATCGGCGAGATCAGCGATGCGGCCTCGGGGCTCGACTTCCTGCAGGCGGTGAACCCCAGCGCCTCCTCCCTCTGGGTCGCCGGCTATTCCTTCGGCTCCTATGTCGGCATGCAGCTGCTGATGCGGCGGCCGGAGATGGGCGGCTTCGTCTCGATCAGCGCCCCGGCCAGCCATTATGATTTCGGCTTCCTGGCTCCCTGTCCTTGCAACGGCCTGATGTACCACGGCGCCGATGACGAGCTGGTGCCGGAGGCAAGCGTCCGGAAGCTGGTCGACAAGCTGAACACCCAGAAGGGCATCAAGCTCGACTACCGGGTGCTGCCCGGCGCCGGCCACGTCTTCACGCCCGAGGGCACGGCCGCCGTCGCCGACGCCGTCGAGGATCACGTGATGACGGCGCTGAACCGCAACCGCATGGCTCTCGCCGCGGACTGAAGAACGCGCGCTAACCTGCTGAAACGCCGGCCTTCCATGGCCGGCGTTTTGCGTTTCAGGTCAAGATCCGCCCGGCGATCCGTCCGCCCTGCAGCGGCCGCGCCGCCCCGGTCGTGCCGGGGAAAGTGATCGGCAGCCCCCGCGCGACCCGCGCCGCCAGCAGCCCGAAAGCCTGGGCCTCCACCGCATCCCCATCCCAGCCGGCGACCTCGACCGCCCGCACCGGCGCCTCCAGCGCCGAAGCCAGCGCCCGCATCAGCGCCGTGTTGCGGCGGCCACCGCCGCAGACCAGCCATTGCAGCGGCGCCTCCGGCAGATGCCGCGCCGCCGCCGCGACCGCGATCGCCGCAAAGGCGACCAGCGTCGCCGCGCCATCCGCCGGCGTCAGCGCCGGCGCCCCCGCCTCCTTCAAGGCCCGGTCGAAATCCAGCCGGTCGAGCGACTTCGGCGGCGACCTTTCCAGATAGGGATGCGCCAGCAGCCGGCCGAGCACGTCGCCATCCGCCCGCCCCGCCAACGCCAGCCGCCCGCCCTCGTCATGGTCCCGCCCGGTGTGCTTCCGCGCCCAATCATCCAGCGGCCCATTCGCCGGCCCGGTGTCGAAGGCGATCAGCGCCCCGTCGCTCCCCAGGAAGGTCAGGTTGCCGACGCCGCCAAGATTAAGCATTGCCAAGGGCTTGGGCAGCGATGCTGCCATGGCCTGGTGGAAGACCGGCACCAGCGGCGCGCCCTGCCCGCCCATCGCGACATCCTGGCTGCGGAAATCATGCGCGACCGCCGCCCCGGTCAGCCGCGACAGCAGCGCCGCATCGCCGATCTGCCAGGTCCGCCCCGGCTCGGCCCCGCCATTCGCAGGCCGGTGCAGGATCGTCTGGCCGTGGAAGCCGATCAGCTCCGGCCGCGCATCCAGCGTCGCCACCGCCTCGGCATGCCGCTCGGTCAGCCGGCGCTCCACGTCGCGCAGGAAGGGATCCTCGGCATCGAGCCCGGTCTGCGCCCGGTCCAGCAATTGCCGCAGGTCGCGGCGGAGCGCCGTCGCATAAGGCAGGGTCAGCCGCCGGCCGAGGCCCGCGATCCGCTCCCCGTCCGTCTCCACCACGGCGGCATCCACCCCGTCCAGGGACGTCCCGCTCATCAGCCCGATGGTTCTAAGCATCGGGCGAGTGTGCTAGTCCGGCGCCCCCCGGGAAAGTCCGGGATTGTCCGAAGGATCCACAACCGTGAGCAGCAGGCCCAGCAGCGACTTCCTGGCGATCGCCCGGGAGCGCGGCTATGTCTACCAGGTGACCGACGAAGCCGCGCTCGATGCACGGCTCCTGGCCGGGCCGGTGGCGGGCTATATCGGCTTCGACGCGACCGCCGACAGCCTGCATGTCGGCTCCCTCGTGCAGATCATGATCCTGCGGCTGATGCAGAAGACCGGCCACCGGCCGGTCGTGCTGATGGGCGGCGGCACCACCAAGGTCGGCGACCCGTCCTTCCGCGACGAAGCCCGGCCGCTGCTCGACGACGCACAGATCGAACGCAACAAATCCGGCATCCGCCAGGTCTTCGACAGCTTCCTCCGCTTCGGCGACGGCCCCACCGACGCCATCATGCTCGACAACGCGGCATGGCTCGACCGCCTGCTCTACATTCCCTTCCTCCGCGACGTCGGCCGGCACTTCTCGGTCAACCGCATGCTGACCCTCGACAGCGTCCGCCAGAGGCTCGACCGCGAACAGAACCTCAGCTTCCTCGAATTCAACTACATGCTGCTCCAGTCCTACGACTTCCTGGAGCTGTCCCGCCGCCACGGCGTCGCGCTGCAAATGGGCGGCTCCGACCAATGGGGCAACATCGTCATGGGCGCCGAGCTCGTCCGCCGCGCCGACCAGAAGGACGCCTTCGGCCTGACCACGCCGCTGATCACCACCGCCTCCGGCGCCAAGATGGGCAAGACCGCCTCCGGCGCGAAATGGCTCAGCGCCGACAAGCTCTCGCCCTACGATTACTGGCAGTTCTGGCGCAACACCGAAGACGCCGATATCGGCCGGTTCCTTGGCCTCTTCACCGAACTCCCGATGCCCGAGGTCGCCCGCCTCGCCGCCCTCGGCGGCGCCGAGATCAACGACGCCAAGAAGATCCTGGCGACCGAAGCGACTGCCCTCCTCCACGGCCGCGACGCCGCCGACCAGGCCGCCGAAACCGCCCGCCGCACCTTCGAGGAAGGCGAAGCCGCCGAAACCCTGCCGAGCATCACCCACGCCCTGCCCGCCCCCCTCCTCGACCTCCTCCTCGCCGCCGGCCTCGTCGCCAGCAAAGGCGAAGGCCGCCGCGCCATCGCCGGCGGCGCCATCCGCATCGACGACACGCCCGCCAGCGACCCGGCCGCGACCCTGCCGGCCAAACCGACGACGAAGCTCTCGTTCGGACGAAAGCGGCATGTCCTGGTGCGGGCTGGGTGAGTTCTGTCCCGGAGAGGGACTTTGTCCCTCTCCGAACCTCTCCCTACCAGGAGCCTAGGGCCCCTGGACCCCGATCATTTTTTGCGCCCTCACGGCGAAGGGGGCCGCCCCGAAGTGGGCGGCCCCCTTCGCCGTGAGGGCACCAAGTGAAGCAGGTCAAGGAGCCTCCAGGCTCCTTGTGGGGAGGGGTTTGGGGAGGGGCGAAGCCGCTCCCCAAGGACACACCTCACCGAGCCGCGCTCCCCAGGTCGGGCCCGCTGTCGCCGATCCCGAAGATGCCGCGCAGGAAGCCCGGGGTGAGGGCGGAGAGTGGGTTCACCGCGACGGAGGGGTCGGCGAGTGGTCCGCGCAGGCGGTAGGTGACGGCGAAGAGGCCGCCGCCGCGCTCCGGGCTGAAGATGCGCCCGAGGAGGGGGATGTTGCCGAGGAGGGTGTTGAAGACGTAGGCGGGCACGATGGTGCCTTGCATGTCGAGGCTGTGCTGGCGGCGGTCGATGCGGCCGCGGGCGGTGAGGCCCAATGAGGCGGAGAAGGCGCGGGCGTCGTCGAGGATGAGGGCGTCGGGCGAGAGGGCGAAAGGTGCCACCATGCGGGAGAAGCCGAGGCCGGGGCCGGAGGCGGCTTCGAACAGGCCGTAGAGGGTCATCGCCTGCATGAGCTTGCCGAAGGCGGGGGCGTCGCGGACGGCGAAGTCGGTCATCTCCGCTTCGCCGCGCAGCGTCGCGCCGGGGCGGCTGCTGTCGTAGGCGCCGGTGACGGAGAGGCGGCCGCGTTCGATGCTGCCGGTCACGTCGAGGGCGCGGAGCAGCGCGCCGGCATCGGCGGCGGTGAGCGTCAGGCGGCGGGGGGCGGCGGTGCCGGTGCCGGTCGGCATGATCGCGATCTCGAAGGCGCCGGTGCCGGCGCGGCCGGTGGCGCGGGCGTCGCGGATGACGGAGCGCTCGTCGACCCGGGCGCGGGCATCGAGGGCTGCGAGTTCCCGACCCGCCCCGAGCAGGACGCGGTCGAAGCGGAGCCGGACGGCGAAGGGCGTGCCGGAGTCGGTTTCGGCGGGTGGGGAAGCGGCGGCGGCGGGCTCCGGGCGGTCGAGGGCGCCGTGCAGATCGAGGACGGGGCCTGAGAGCGCGAGTTCCCAGGCGGCGCCGACGGCGCGCGGGGCGAGGAGCTCGCCCTGGAAGCGGCTCTCGCCGAGGCGCCCTTCCAGGATCTCGAGCCGTTCCGGCAGGCCGGCGCGGAAGCTGCCGGCGCGGAGGCGGAGCGTGGCGTCCGGCGCATCGAGGCGCGCGGCTTCGAGCGCCTGGATCGCACCGGCCTGGAGGCGGAGCGTCGCTTCGAGGGCGGCCGCCTGGTTGCGCGGCTTGGTCCAGCCGAGGGCATCGAGGGTCAGCGCCGCTTCGCGGAGATCGGAGCGGAGCGTGATGCGCCCCTGGCCGTTCCGCCGCGTCTCCTGCCGGGCTTCGAGGGCGACGGGCCCGTCGACCATGCCGCGGAGGTCGAGGCCGAGGGCCGCGAGCTGGCGGGCATCGGCGCGGGCGGCGAGGCTTTCGCGGGCGACGACCTGCTGGGCGTTGCCGGCGCGGAAATCCATCTCGACGGCCAGCCGCGCCTGGAGCTCGGCGACCTGGGCATTGCCCTGGATGCGCATGCCGTCGGTATCGGCGGTCAGGTCGAAGGCGCCGCGGGTGATGTCCTGGCCGAGCAGGGCGCGGGCGATCCGGACCTGTTCGAGCCGCGCCTGCACGCCGATGCGGAGCTGCTCGATCGGCAGCGCGTCGAGCAGCGGGAAGGCGATGGCGAGCCTGCCTTCGGTCATCTGGCCGGCGATGTCGGGCAGCGGCACCTGCCGCCGCTCGAAGAGCTTGAGGCGCGGGTGGCGCAGCAGCGCCATCACGTCCGGGATCGGGCCGGCGAAGCGGAGGTTCATCTCCGTCTCCTCGCGCCCGGTCGCGAAGGCGAAGAAGCGGATGCTGCCGTCGCGCACCGCGATGCCGCTGGCCTGCTGGCGGCCGCCGGCGAGCCGGACGGTGATCTCGTCGAGGCCGAACTCGGCGCTGCCGCGGGCATCCTCGGCGGGCGGCACCGGGCGCAGCCAATGGACCGTCGCGGCTTCGACCTCGAGCCGGCCGGAAAGGCTGGCGACGCGAAGGCCGTCGAGCGTCTCCGGCACCTCCGCCTCGATCCGCCAGCGCCCGTTGCGGGCGATGCCCGCGGTGATGTTCCCGGTCATCCAGCGCCGCGCGCCCTGTCCGACGCCGTCCGGCCAGTACTGCCGGAGATCGGCGAGCGCCACCGCATCGAGCGCGAGGTCGACGCCGCCACGCCAGGTGCCGTCGGCGCGGCGGGCTTCGCCCGAGAGGCGGAGCTCGGGCGCGGTGCCGCCGGGGCCGCGCGGCAGGGAGAGGCGCGCGGGGCCGATGGTGAGCGTATCGCCGGCGAAGCGGGCGCGGAGGCCAGCGCCGGCGATCGCGAGCGTCCGGCCCTCGCCGAGCGTCGCGGTGCCGGCCCCGGCCTCGAGACGGGTCTCGACCCGAAGCGGATTGCCGTCGAGGTCGAAACTCGCTTCAGCCTCGAGCGCGACCGCGGCGTCGAGGGCGGCGAGCGGCGCCAGCGCCGGGACGGCGCGGGCGAGTGCCGCCGGCTGCAACGCCGGCAGGGCGATGCCGACCGTGATGCGGGCGGGATCGCCCAGGGCTTCGGCAGTGACGCGGATCGGCACGGTCGCCTCGCCGAGCCGGAGCATCGCCTGGCCGCCGCCGGCGACGCCGCCCGCTGCCTGGCGGCGCAGCCGGACATCGAGCCCGTCGAGCGTCCAGCTCCGGCCGAGCTGGCGGTCCAGCACCTGCACCCGGCCGCCGGTGAGCGTCACCGATTGCAGGGCGGCGAGCGGGCTGTCCTCCGAGGCGGGCCGCATCAGGTCGGTGAATATCCGGGCTGCCGCCGAAGGGCCCTCGGGCCGTGGTTCTTCCGGGGTGGCCTCGCCCTGTTCGGCGAGGCTGCCGAGGTCGAGCGCCCAGGACCCGTCCTCGGCGCGGAAGACGCGGAGCGAGGGCTGGCGGAGCTCGACGACCCGGGGCGCGAATTCGCCGCGGAGCAGCCAGGCGAGCGAGAGGGAGACGGCGGCCTCCGGCATCTCGGCGCGGAGCGTGCCGCCCGCTTCCCGCGCCCGCATGTCGCGCAGCACGATCTCGAAGGGGGAGGCGTGGCCGTCCCGCCAGCCGCCCCAGGCGATGCTGGCACGGCCGATCTCGATCCGGGTCGGCGCGTCGCTGCTGTTGACCGCCGCCTCGATGCGTGCGGCGAGAAAGGGCAGGTCGACCGGGCCCTGCGCCAGGCGCCAGGCGAGTGCCGAGAGGCCGAGCCCCGCGAACGCCATCAGCGTCAGCGCGGCGCCGCAGCAATGCCCGAACCAATGCATGCGCCGACGGCGGGCAAAGCCGCGGCTGGGGCGCTCGGCGGGTGCCGGTCGCGGGCTTGCGGCTTGACCGTCGGGCCCGCTCACGCCTTCCCTCCCCGGTCATGCCACGCGATCCCGATCCCAGGACCCCGGCCCTGCCCCGTCCCTACGACCGCGAAGCGGCCGACCGCCTGCTCGAGGATTTTTGTGAGCGCGGCGTAGCGGAGCGCGCCTATGCGGCGAGCCCAGGGGGTGCGGCGCTGCTGGCGGCGCTCGGCGGGCACAGCCCCTATCTGGCGGAGCTCGCGCTCCGCGAATCGCCCTCCCTGCTGCGGCTGGCGGAGCGGGGTGCCGACGACGCGATGGCGGTCGCGCTCCATCCGCTGGAGCGCTGCGACCCGGCGGCGCCGCGTGCGGCGGTCGGCGGCCTGCTGCGCCGGGTGAAGCGGCAGGCGGCGCTGATCGCGGCGGCCGCCGATATCGCCGGCCTCTGGCCGCTCGACCGGGTCACCGGGGCGCTGTCCGATCTGGCGGAGGCGACGCTCGACATGGCCGTCGCGCATCTCCTGCGCGAAGCCGCGGCGCGGGGGGAGCTCCGTCTGCCGGGCGGCAGCCGCCGCGATCCGAAGGCTGTCGCGCGGGGCGCCGGGCTTACCATCCTCGGCATGGGCAAGCTCGGCGCGCGGGAGCTGAACTATTCCTCGGATATCGACCTCATGGTGCTTTATGACCCTGAGGTTGCAGCCTATCACGCCGATCGCGCCGGCGCGCTCTATGTTCGGCTCGCACGCGACCTGGTGACCCTGATGGAGGAGCGGACGGCGGAGGGCTATGTCTTCCGCACCGACCTCCGGCTGCGGCCCGATCCGGCGGCGACGCCGCTTGCGGTCTCGATCCCCGCGGCGATCGCCTATTACGGCTCGATGGGCCAGAACTGGGAACGGGCGGCGATGATCAAGGCGCGCCCGGTCGGCGGCGACCGCGCGCTCGGCGACGGCTTCCTGCGCGAAATCAGGCCCTTCGTCTGGCGCCGCCACCTCGACTTCGCCGCGGTCTCCGACATCCATTCGATCAAGCGCCAGATCCACGCCCACAAGGCGTCCAAGGGTGCCCATGACAGCGTGCAGGTCGCGGGCCACGACGTGAAGCTCGGGCGCGGCGGCATCCGCGAGATCGAGTTCACCGCGCAGGTGCTGCAACTCATCTGGGGCGGGCGCGATCCGGGCCTGCGCGACCCGACCACACTTGGGGCACTCGCCGCACTCGCCGGCGCCGGGCGGATCGAGCGGCGGGGTGCGGCCGACCTCGCCGATGCCTATGTCTTCCTGCGCGGCGTCGAGCACCGCCTGCAGATGGTGGCCGACCGCCAGACCCATCGCCTGCCGGAGGATGCGGAGGGTCTCGCCCGCATCGCGAGCTTCCTCGGCTTCGAGAGTGCGGAGGTCTTCGCCGCCGCCTTCACCGCGCATCTGACGCGGGTCGAGCGGCATTACGGCGGGCTGTTCGAGGCCGCACCCGACCTCGGCGGCGGCGGCGATGGCGGCAACCTGGTCTTCACCGGCGTCGAGGACGATCCGGCGACGATCGCGACGCTGACCGCGATGGGCTACCGCAACCCGGGCGGCATCGCCGCGATCGTGCGCGGCTGGCACCACGGCCGCCCGCGCGCGACGCGGAGCGAGCGGGCGCGGGAGCTGCTGACCGCGATGATGCCGGCCCTCCTCGCGGCCTTCGCGCGCCAGCGGGAGCCGGATGCGGCGCTGGCGCGGTTCGACGCCATGATGGCGCGGCTGCAGGCCGGCGTGCAGGTGCTGAGCCTGTTCCACCGCAACCCGGCGCTGCTCGACCGGCTGGCGGCGATCCTCGGCGCGGCGCCGCAGCTCGCGGACCACCTCGCGCGCAATCCGGCGGCGCTGGAAGGGCTGCTGTCGGGGCAGCCGGGCGGGCTGACCACGGCACCGGTCGCAGGGCCCTTGCCGGCGCTGCTCAAGGATGCGCGCCACGTGGAGGAGGCGATGGAGGCAGCGCGGCGCCTGGTGATGGAGCGCAACTTCGAGATCGACGCGGCGGCGCTGGAGGCGCAGATCGATCCCGACATCGCCGGCGAGGCGCGGTCCGACCTCGCGGCCGCCGCCGTCGCCGCGCTGCTGCCGCATGTGGTCGCCGATTTTTCCGAGCGGCACGGCAAGGTGAAGGGCGGCGCGCTCTGCATCGTCGCCCTCGGCAAGCTCGGCGGGCGGGAGATGCTGCCGGGCAGCGACCTGGACCTCGTGCTGATCTACGACCACGACCCGGCGGCGGAGACGAGCACCGGCGGCACCAAGGCCTTGCCGCCATCGCAGTATTTCGGGCGGCTGGCGAACCAGGTGGTGGCGGCGATCACCGCGCCCGGCGCCGACGGCAAGCTGTGGGAAGTCGACATGCGCCTCCGGCCTTCGGGTGCGAAGGGGCCGGTCGCGGTCTCGCTCGGCGCCTTCCAGCGCTACCACGCCGAAAGCGCCTGGACCTGGGAGCGGATGGCGCTGACCCGGGCGCGGGTGGTGGCGGGGCCGGCGGCGCTGGCGCGGCGGATCACGACGGCGATCCGGGCAGCGCTGACGCGGCCTGAATTCGCGGCGCGCGCGCTGCCTGATGCGGCGGCGATGCGCGGGCGGCTGCTGCGCGACCTGCCGCCGGATGGGCCTTGGGATTTGAAGCTCGCACCCGGGGGCTTGGTCGAGGTTGAGTTCGTCGCCCAGGCATTGCAGGTCGCGCATGCGCACCGGCTGCCCGCGGTGCTGGCGACCCAGACGCGGGCGGCGCTGGCGGCACTCGCCCGCCAGCGTATCCTGCCGGAGGCGGAGGCGGCGGCGCTGATCCGCGCTGAAAAACTCTGGCGCGGCGTGACGGGCCTGCTGCGGCTGACGGTCGGCCGCACGAAGCAGGAGGCGCTGCCGGAGCCGGTCGCCGCGGCGCTGCTCCGTGCCGCCGCGCCGTTGCTGCGGCAACCCGCGGTTGACGTCCCCGCACTCCGCACACAGATGCGGGAGGAGGCGGCCGAGGTGCGCGCCATCTTCGAACGGCGCATCGGCGCGCCGGCGATCGCGGGGGAGCAGGGGTGATGGCGGAGCTGGTCGAGGGCGCGAAGGCGCCGGCCTTCAAGATGGCGGCGAGCGGCGGGCGCGAGGTGAGCAGCGCCGGGCTGAAGGGCAAGCCCTATCTGCTCTACTTCTACCCGAAGGCGGACACGCCGGGCTGCACCACCCAGGCCTGCGGCGTGCAGGAAGCGCTGCCGCAGCTCGGCAAGCTCGGGCTGACGGTGATCGGCGTCTCGCCGGATGCGATGCCGCCGATCGAGAAGTTCGCCAAGAAATACGGGCTCGACTTCCCGCTGGCCTCCGACCCCGAGCACAAGACGGCCGACGCCTATGGCACCTGGGTCGAGAAATCCATGTACGGCAAGAAGTACATGGGCATGGAGCGCAGCAGCTTCCTGGTCGGCGCCGACGGCAAGATCGCGAAGATCTGGCGCAAGGTGAAGCCGCCCGAGCACGCGGCGCAGGTGATCGAGGCGGCGAAGGCGCTCTGATCCCGGATCACGCAAAGAGCAGCGCGATGTCCGCCATCGGCCGGAACAGTTTTGTGGGCTGGTCCGGGAAGGGCAGGAAGCTCTCGCGCTCGTAGAAGCGCTTCGCATCGTCGTCCTTCGCGTCGACGACGACCGCAAAGGATGCGATCTCGCTGCGGAGCGCGCGATGGAGCGCGTCGGCCAGCAGGAAGCGGCCGTAGCCCTTGCCCTGATGGCGCCGATCGACCGCGAGGCGCCCGAGCAGCGTCGCCGGCACCAGCGGGTAGCGCGGCAGCTTGCGCGAGAGCTTCTCCGGCAGCTCGCCGAGCCCGAGCGCCGTCGAGGACAGCGTGTAGTAGCCGGCGATGGCGTCGTCCGGCAGCAGCAGCACGAAGGGCGCGGCCAGATTCTTGCGCGCATCCTGGCCGGCCTGGAGCCGGAAGTAGCGGTCGAGCGGCCCGACCCCGCTCTCAAAACCGGATCGGTCGAGCTGCGGCGATAGCGGTTCGACTTTCAGCCCTTTGTCGCCTGGCGATAGCGGCGCACCGTCTCGCGCAGCCGGTCGTTCACAGGCTGAGGGTTCAGCAGGGCGTCGACGAAGGCCTCGCTGTCGCGGAGCGAGAGGTCGAGGCGCTGATGATCCTCGATCGCGCGGCGCGCGGCGTCCTGCACGCTGGTCAGCACGAAATCTGTCACCGTCCGGCCTTGCAGGGCGGCGGCACGTTCGATCAGCTTCTTCTGGTCGGCGGTGACCCGCGCCTCGAGGCGCTCGCCACGGACCCGATGTATGGCGCTTGTGGTCATACCCGATATGTACGGCCAATGGCCGGAAGAATCAACGGCCTGCAAGGCTCCGGACGCAGCGCGTGAAGGCCGTGAGGTCATGCCAGCGCGAAGCGGCCGGCACGTCTTCCCGCTCGACGGCGAAGCCGGCCTCGATCACGCCGCCATCCAGCATCAGGTTGTCGGCCAAGCCAAAATCCTCGATCGCGAGCCCCTCCCCGTCTTCCCAGTCGCCATCGGGCCGGCGGCGGAGCGCGGGGCCGAGGAACGCCATGCTGCGGGCAGCAAAATCACGCAGCACGTTGCTGTAGGCGAGCACCGGGCGACCGAGCGCCCGCATGAAGCCGAGCTCGTAGGCGGTGCCGGCATCGGCGGATGGGCCGCGGAACGGCGTCAGGTTGGCGATCAGCGCGTCGCAGGCGCGGAGATGGGCCTCGTTGGCGCGGTAGATGCGCAGGTAGCCGGGCAGCGTGGCGTCGGCGGTCGCCGGATCCTGGTCGGTCGGGAACACGCCGGTCAGGCCATGCGCGGCGCAGACCGCTTTCTTCGCGGCGGCGGCCGCCGCCCAATCAGCGAGGAAGACCTCGGGTCCGGCGAGATAGACGCGCATGCGGCGATCCTGCCTTGCGACGTGGCGGCGCGCCATGCGCAATGCCGGGCATGGATGCCGAGAGCGAGTACAACAACCGCGCCCGGGTGCCGGGCCATGGCGCGATCATCGCCGGCTGGGCGCGGGATGCGGCGGCCTTCCGCGCCGCGCCGCCGGCGGGGAGCCGCCTCGGCATCGCCTATGGCCCGGGGGAGCGCCAGCGCTTCGACCTGTTCGGCCCGGCCGAGGGCCAGCCGGTCGCGATGTTCATCCATGGCGGCTACTGGCAGGCGCTCGACGGGTCCTTCGTCAGCCATTGCGCGGCGGGGCTCGCGGCGTGCGGCATCAGCGTCGCGGTGCCGACGCACGCGCTGGCGCCGGCGGCCAGCCTCGGCGCCATCCTCGACCAGATGCGGACGGCGACGCTGGCGCTGCACCGGATGACCGCGCGCCGCATCCTCGCGATCGGGCATTCGGCGGGCGGGCAGCTTGCGGCGATGCTGGCGGCGACCGATTGGCGCGGCATCGACCCGGCGCTGCCCGAGCGCCTGGTCGGCGCCATCCTGCCGGTCTCCGGCGTCTTCGAGCTGGAGCCGCTGATCGGCACCAGCGTCGTCGCGGCCATGGCGCTCGACCCCGCGACGGCGCGTGCCTTCTCGCCCCGCCTCCTGCCGTCCCCCGGCGTCGCGTTGCACGCCGTCGCCGGCGCCGCCGAAAGCGGCGAGTTCCGGCGCCAGACCCGGGACTTCGCCACCGCCTGGGGCGGCAGCGCCGAGCTGATCGACGGCGCCGACCACTTCACCGTGCTGGCGCCTTTTGCCGATCCCGCGCACCCGCTGGTCGGACGCGCGACGGCGATGGCGCGCCAGCTATGACGACGCGCGTGAAGCCGTCACCCAGGCAGGATTTCAGCCGTGGCGGGCGATGTTGACGACGGCGCTCGACCCGACGCGGGCGAAGGAGACCTCGGTCCTGCCGATGACCCAGGACGCTGTCGTCATCGCGTCCTGCCGCTCCAGCGTGGCGGGCGTGCCGAAACGCTCCGACAAGGCATCCAGGAGCCCCTCGGGATTGGCCGTCGCGTAGTAGCATGCCCGATGCCGGCTCGGTCCCTGCGCGACCCAGAACGACAGGCTGTCACGGCCACTCCCGTCACGTCGCCAACCCAGCACCTGGACCGTGCCGCCATTGAAAGCGACGAAACCCCGACGCCATTCTTCGAGCTGCGCGTCAGGCGTGCGCAACCAGCCGAGTTGGCCGCCTCTCGCCTCCGCTTCCAAAATCGTTTCTGATTCACAAATATAATGCAGCTGGGCGGCGGTCAGCGCCGCCGGCGTCGCGTCCACCATCCGGGCGGCGAGGACCGCGCTCAGACACAAGCCGGCCGCCCAGTTTCGCATATCTTCGGTATTCCGCTGACGTTCCGATCGGCGTCGCAGCATAGCTGCCGGTTTTCGGTCCGGGCCAGCCGCTTTCAAGGCCGTTCGGACCCGCGCGTCGGACGGGGCGGGCCCACCCGCTTGCGGAACGGCCGCGCTTGCGGTCTATCGGCTGAATGGCTGCATGCCGGGGAGAACGGGGATGATGGGGATCGGACGCCGCGGGCTGATGGGCGCAGGCGCTGGGCTGCTCGCCGCGCCGATGCTGGCGCGGGCGCAGGGCAGCCCGCTCAAGATCGGCCTGGTCGCGGTGCTGACCGGGCCGCAGGCAGCCCTCGGCACCCAGCTCCGCGACGGGTTCCAGCAGGCGCTGCGGCACCTCGACAACCGGCTCGGCGGCCGGCCCGTGGAAGTCGTGCTGATCGACGACGAGCTGCGGCCGGAGGTCGCGGTGACCAAGGTCCGCGCCGCGATCGAGCGCGACCGCGTCGATTTCGTCATCGGCGTCGTCTTCTCGAACATCCTGGCCGCGGTGATGCGGCCGGTGACCGAGGCCAATACCTTCCTGATCTCGACCAATGCCGGGCCGTCCACCTTCGCCGGCCGCGGCTGCAACCCGTTCTTCTTCACCACCAGCTACAACAACGACCAGGTCCATTCGGTGATGGGCCAGGCGGCGCAGGACAGCGGCCATCGCCGCGTCTTCGTGATGACGCCCAACTACCAGGCCGGGCGCGACGCGGTCGCCGGCTTCAAGTCCCGCTTCCAGGGCGAGGTGGTGGACGAGGTCTTCGTGCCGCTGAACCAGCTCGATTTCTCGGCCGAGCTCGCGAAGGTCGCCGCCGCCCGGCCGGATGCGATCTTCACCTTCATGCCGGGCGGGCTCGGCGTGAACCTGGTGCGGCAGTACCGCCAGGCCGGGCTTGCCAACATCCCCTTCCTCTCGACCTTCACGGTCGACGAGGCGACGCTGCCGGCGCAGGGCGAAGCGGCCCTCGGCTTCTATTCCGCCGCGTCCTGGGCGCCGAACATGGAGCACGAGGCGAACCGCCGCTTCGTCCGCGATTTCGAGGCGCAGTTCAGCTACGTGCCGGCGACCTATGCCGCCCAGGCCTATGATGGGGCGATGCTGGTCGACAGCGCGCTGAAGCGCACCGGCGGCGCCACCACCGACAAGGACGCGCTGCGCACCGCACTCCGCGCCGCTGACTTCCCGAGCGTGCGCGGCAAGTTCCGCTTCGGCGCCAACCACTACCCGGTCCAGGACTTTTGGTTGTGCCAGGTCGCCCGCCGGCCGGACGGCAAGTTCCAGACCGAGACAGTCCGAAAAGTGCTGGAGGACAGCACCGACCCCTATGCGGCCGAGTGCCGCATGCGGTGACGGCGGAGCTGCTCCTGGTCCAGGCCCTGAACGGGCTGCAGCTTGGCGTCCTGCTGTTCCTGGTCGCGGCCGGCCTCACCCTCGTCTTCGGGGTGATGGATTTCATCAACCTGGCGCATGGCGTGCAGTACATGCTGGGCGCCTATCTCGGCGCGCATTTCGCCGCCGCGACCGGCAGCGTCTGGCTCGCCGTGCCGCTCGCGCTGCTCGGCTCGCTGGCGATCGGGCTGGTGCTGGAACTGCTCGTCTTCCGCCACCTCTATGCGCGCGATCACCTCGCGCAGGTGCTGGCGACCTTCGGGGTGATCCTGGTCCTGAACCAGGGGGTCAAGCTGGTCTGGGGCACCGCGCCACGGCAGGTGCCGGTACCGGCGCTGCTCGATGGCGGCATCCCGATCATGCCCGGGCTGCAATACCCGATCATCCGGGTGGCGATCATCGCCGCCGGCCTCGCGACCGCGGCGCTGCTCTGGCTGGTGGTGGAGCGGACGCGCACCGGCATGCTGATCCGCGCGGGTGCGACCAACCCGCGCATGCTCGCCGCGCTCGGCGTCGACGTCCGGCGCCTGTTCACGCTCGTCTTCGCCACGGGTGCGATGCTCGCGGGCTTCGCCGGGCTGATGGCGGCGCCGATCCTCTCGGTCGAGCCCGGCATGGGCGACACCGTGCTGATCCTCGCCTTCGTCGTGATCGTGGTCGGCGGCATCGGCTCGATCCGTGGCGCCTTCATCGCGGCGCTGCTGGTGGGCCTGGTGGACACGCTCGGCCGCTCGCTGATGCCGGACCTGATGCGCCTGGTGCTCGATCCCTCCGCCGCGCGGCAGGCGGGGGCGGCGATCGCCTCCATGCTCGTCTACGTCGCCATGGCGGCGGTGCTCGCCTTCCGCCCGGCCGGGCTGTTCCCGGTCCGCGGCGCATGACACCCGGCGGAAAACGTCTTGACGTTCGGAGCAGGGTGTCGCGCGCAGGGTTGGTGTGGCGGCTGCGCGCCAAACATCGAGCAATGCCGGCCGCATGCCTGACGAGCATCGTGCAAACCGTCATGCGGCCGGCATGAGGCGCGCGGCACCGGCGCTGCTGCTGGCGCTGCTGGCGGCCGCCCCCTGGCTCGGCTTCTCCGGCAGCTACGAATACACGCTGATGGCGCGTGCGATGGTGCTGGCGCTGGCCGCAATCAGCCTCGGCTTCCTGGTGGGCGGCGCGGGCCTCGTCAGCCTCGGCCATGCCGCGATGATGGGGGTCGGCGCCTATGCGGTCGCGATCCTGGACGCGCATCGCGTGACCGAGGCGGCGGTCGTGCTGCCGGCCGCGATCGCCGCCGGCGCCCTGTTCGCGCTCGCGACCGGCGCCATCGCCATCCGCACCAGCGGCGTCCACTTCATCATGATCACGCTCGCCTTCGGACAGATGGCGTTCTTCGCCGCCTCCTCGCTCGCGGCCTATGGCGGCGACGACGGCTACACGCTTTATGCGCGGACAGAGGTCGCACGCACCCGCCTGCTCGAGGACCGGCTGGTCTTCCACTATCTCTGCCTGGCGCTGCTCGCCGGCGCCTGGCTGCTGCTGCGCGTGATCCTCGCCTCCCGCTTCGGGCGCGTGCTGCGCGCGGCACGGGAGAATGCTCTCCGAGCTGAGGCGATGGGCTTCGCGCCCTACCCCTATCGGCTGGCGGCCTATGCGATCGCCGGCGGGATCGCCGGTCTGGCGGGCTTCCTGCTGGCCAATGCGACGGAGTTCGTCGCACCCTCGACGATCGCCTGGCAGCGGAGCGGGGAGCTGCTGTTCATGGTGATCCTCGGCGGCGTCGGCAGCCTGCCCGGCGCCATCCTGGGTGCTGCCGCCTTCGTCGCGGCGGAGGAGAAGCTGGCGGCGCTGACCGAGCATTGGCGGCTGATCTTCGGCCCCGCGCTGATCCTCGCGGTGCTGTTCCTGCCGCATGGCCTGGCCGGGCGCCGCCGCCATGGCTGAGCCGCTGCTCCGCGCCGAGGGCCTGCGCAAGCGCTATGGCGGGCTTGCCGTCACCGACGGCGTCTCGCTCGAGCTCCGCACCGGCGAGATCCATGCAGTGATCGGCCCGAACGGCGCCGGCAAGACAACCCTGATCCATGAGCTCAGCGGCACCGTGGCGCCCGATGCCGGGCGGATCCTGTTCGACGGGCGCGACATCACCCGCCTGTCCTTCGCCGGCCGGGTGCGGGCCGGGCTCGCGCGCAGCTTCCAGGTGACGAGCCTGCTGCCGGGTTTTTCCGCACTGGAAGCGGCATCGCTCGCGGCGCAACGCCGGCATGGCTCCTCCTTCCGGTTCTTCCGCGCGGCCAGGCGCGAAGCGGGACTGAATGCGGCCGGTATGGCGGCGCTCGATGCGGTCGGCCTCGCCGGGCGTGCCGACGTGCCGGCCGGCGCGCTCAGCCATGGTGAGCAGCGCCAGCTCGAGCTTGCGCTGGCGCTCGCGACCGGGCCGCGGGCGCTGCTGCTCGACGAGCCGCTCGCCGGTGCCGGGCCGGAGGAGACGGCGCGCCTGGTCGCGATCCTGGGCCGGCTCCGCGATCGCTACGCGATCCTGCTCGTGGAGCACGACATGGATGCGGTGTTCGCGCTCGCCGACCGGGTGACGGTGCTCGACCAGGGCCGCGTGCTGGCGAGCGGCACGCCGGCCGCGATCCGCGCCGACGCGGCGGTCCGGAGCGCCTATCTCGGGGAGGAGGCGATGCCGTGCTGAGCGTCGAGGGCCTCGCCGCCGGCTATGGCGACAGCCAGATCCTGTTCGGCATCGACCTCGCGATCGGCGCCGGCGAGGTGGTGACGCTGCTCGGCCGCAACGGCATGGGCAAGACGACGACGGTCTCCGCGATCATGGGCCTGATCCCCGCCCGCGCCGGCCGCATCCGCTTCGCGGGCGTGGAGCTCGCGGGCCTGCCGCCGCACCGGATCGCGCAGCAGGGGCTCGGCCTGGTGCCGGAAGGCCGCCAGGTCTTCCCGACCCTCTCGGTCGAGGAGAACCTGGTCGCGACCGCGCGGCCCGGGCGCTGGGACCTGGCCGCGGTCTACGCACTGTTCCCGCGCCTGGCGGAGCGGCGGCGCAATCCGGGCGCGAAGCTCTCGGGCGGCGAGCAGCAGATGCTCGCGATCGGGCGCGCGCTGATGACCAACCCGAAGCTCCTGATCCTCGACGAGGCGACGGAGGGCCTGGCACCGCTGATCCGGGCCGAGATCTGGGCGGTGCTGGCGCGGCTGAAGGCGGAGGGCCTGGCCATCCTGCTGATCGACAAGAACCTCGCGGCGGTGATGCGCATCGCCGACCGGCATGCGATCATCGCCCGCGGCCGCGTGGTCTGGAGCGGCGACGGCGCGGCGCTGGCCGCGGCGCCGGAGGCACAGCGGCATCTGCATCTGGGGGAGGACACATGAGCAGCACCCTGACCGCGGGCGTGACCCGCGCCGGCGAAAGCGAGGGCGGCCTCGTCTGGAACATCCTCGGCCAGACCTACCGGCCGGTGGCGCACAGCGAGAGCTGCTTCGCCTTCGACACGCTGTTCCCACCCGGCACCTTCGTGCCCCCGCATGTCCATGCGACGCAGGAGGAGTTCATCCGCGTGCTGGAGGGCGAGTTCGAGCTGCTGCTGGACGGCAGCCCCGCCATCGCCCGCGCCGGCGACCTGATCCGCCTGCCGCGCAGCCGCAGCCACGGCATCTTCAACAAAAGCAACGCGCCGGTGCGTGCCCTGTTCTGGGTGACCCCGGCCCGCAGCCTGCAAAGGCTCTTCACCCGCATCGACGGCGTGCCGGACCCGGCCGAGGTGGTGCGCATCGCCGCCGAACACGAGGTGCAGTTCCTCCCGCCGCCGGCCTGATCCTGACACGCGGAGGCCGTCAGGCCTTCCGCGCCGCGAGATGCGCGAGGAAGCTGCCCATCATCGTCCGCGGCTCCTCGCTGTCCCAGCTCCGGCCGAAGGCACCGATGCCGGCGGCGACGGCGGCCTTCAGCGGCAGGTCCTCCCATTCGCGGATCAGCGCTTTCTGATTACGGATGGCGTGTGGGCCCGCGGCCAGGAGCTTCTCGACCCATTCCTCGACCGCCTCATCCAGCGCCGCGGCCGGCACCACGCGTTCGAGGAAGCCCCAGTCGGCGATCTCCGCGGCGCCGATCGTCTCGCCGAGCAGCAGCAGGCGCCGCGTGCGGCCCCAGCCGATCAGGCCCGGCAGCAATGCCGCCTCCACCACCGACGGGATGCCGACCAGCACCTCCGGCATGCCGAAGCGCGCGGACTCGCTTGCGATACGAAGGTCGCAGGCGGCCGCCGCTTCCAGCCCGGCGCCGAGGCAGAAGCCCTCGATGCGCGCGATCACCGGCACCGGCAGCGCCCGCATCGCGTCGCAGACGCCATGCACCAGGCGGATGAAGGCCTCGCCCTCCGCCGGCGTCGCGACCGCCGCCATCTCCCGGATATCGGCGCCGCCGATGAAGGCGCGGTCGCCGGCGCCCGTCAGCACCGCGCAGCGCAGATCCTCCCGCGCGCGGAGTGCCGCCATGGCCGCGATCACCTCCCGCATCAGCGCCGCGTTCAGCGTGTTGAGCTTCGCCTGGTGATCGAGTGTCAGATAGGCGACGCCGCGCGCATCCACGCGAACCCCGAAACTGCCGGCCATAAGACCTACCTTTCCCCTTCAGCGCGTAATGCGCGCATAGCCGCCGGCGATCGCCGCCAGCTCCTCCCGCGCGATCACGTCCTCGATCCGCACGAAGCCGTCCGGTGCGCGCGCGCTGACGACATCGACGATGCGTTCCGGGCCGCCGAGACGATTGCTGCGCACGATCTCGGCCGTCCGCGGCAGCCGCTCCGCCTCGTAAGCCGCGAGTGCGGCCGGCGCATCCCGCGCCGCGAGCAGGCCGGCCAGGCAGCGCGCATCCAGCACCGCCTGGGAGGCGCCGTTCGAGCCCACCGGGTACATCGGATGCGCGGCGTCGCCGAGCAGCGTCACCCGTCCCGCCGTCCAGAAGGGCAGCGGGTCGCGGTCGCACATCGGATACTCGAAGCATTCCGGCGTCGCGCGCACCAGCGCCTCCACGTCCAGCATCGGCATCGCGAAGCGCCGGGCATGCGGCAGAAGTTCCTCGAGCTGCCCCGGGCGCGACCAATCCTCCCGCCGCGGCGGCGGCGCCGAACCGTCGCCCTGGCGCACGCAGACCACCCAATTGGTCAGCCGTGTGCCCGGCGCCGCGCCGGCGGCGATCGGGTAGAGCACCAGCTTCTCGGTCATGTCGCCGGCGACCACCATGCAGTCACCGCCCTCGAAGACCGGCCAGTCGACCGCGCCGCGCCACATCTGGATGCCGTTCCAGCGGATGCCGCCATCCGAAGGGTGCAGAGTCGCCCGCACCCGCGAATGGATGCCGTCGGCGCCGACCAGCACATCGCCCCGGATCGTCGACCCATCCGCCAGCGTCACCGTCACGCCGTCATCATCCTGCGCGAAGCCCGCGACCCGCGCGCCGCGGCGGACCGGGCCCAGCCGCGCCTCCACCGCGCGCCACAGCACGCCATGCAGCCGCCCGCGATGGATCGAGAATTGCGGCGCCGGGTGCCCGGCGTGCTCGCCGCGCGCCTCCCGCCAGATCTCCTGCCCGAAGCGGTTGAGGTAGCGCAGTTCCCGCGTCCGGACCGCGACGGCATCGAGCGCCGGCAGCAGCCCGAGTGCCGCGAGCTCCGCGATCGCATGCGGCAGGGTGTTGATGCCGACCCCGAGCTCCCGCACCTCATCCGCCGCTTCCAGCACCGTGCAGCCGACGCCGCGTTCCTGGAGCGACAGCGCGAGCGTCAGCCCGCCCACCCCGCCGCCCGCGATCAGCACGTGCATGTTCGCCCCCGTTCCGGAGGGCATCCTAACCTTCCCGTTGCCGCGTGACAGGCCCCGCCCCCATCATGCGGCCATGGCGCTCACCCCGATCCAGCCGCCGCTCTGGCCCGAGGCCCGCGGCTTCGCCCATGGCATGGCCGGCAGCGGCCGCATCGCGGTGCTGAGCGGCCAGGTCGGCGCCGACGAGCATGGCCGCTTCGCCGAAGGCTTCACCGCGCAGACCCTGCAGGCGCTGCGCAACATCGTGACGCTGCTGCGCGAGGCCGGCGGCACGCCCGAGCACCTGGCGCGGCTGACCTGGTACGTCACCGACCTCGACCTCTATCGCGCGGCGCTGCGGGAGCTCGGCCCCGCCTGGCGCAGCGTCATGGGCCGGCACTACCCGGCGATCACCATCGTGAGCGTCGCGGCCCTGCTGGAGCCCTCCGCCCTGCTCGAGATCGAGGCGACCGCCATCATCCCGGGCTGAGCCTGGGCTCCCGCTCCGGCTCCCGCCGCGCTTCCAGCAGCCGCTTCGCGAGGCACGCGGCGGCGACCGCACCGCCCGTCGTCACGACACCCGCCACGAAGGCGCTGCACAGCAGGGCACGCCCGATCCTGAACCCAATCATTCGCAAACCTCCGAACGGCATTCGGCCGCTCACCAATGCTGCATCCGCGCGCGCCGCGATGGCGAGCAAAGCTCCGCGAGTGATGCCCTTGCGTCCGAAGCGGGATAGCGGTTCCGGAAGCGCAGGGTGAGCAACGGCCGAAATCCGGGTGGAGACCTTGCCCTTTTCGCCCGAGGCTGTGTCCTTGTGAGCTGCCGCCCCCGGCGAGGAGGGACGACTTGCACCACACCGGCATTCACAACCCTCGGCGCGGCGCGCTCATCTGCGTGGCGGTGACCCTTCTGGCATGGGCCTTCGTCGCCTGGGGGGCATTCGAGATGCATCAGGCAGGCGAGGAGACGTTCGGCTCCGGTTTGAAGATCGGCGTCGCACTTCTTCCGGCTATCCTCGGGCCCGCCTTCTTCTACAATTTCTGGTGCGGCATGACGCTCTTCGCGGCGATCCGCCGCGGCGAGAACGCAGTCGGGCGCTGGACCGTGACCGCCGCCGAGTTGGCCGAATTCTCAGCCCACGACGCTGCCCGCTATGCGCTGGGGGGCGAGAATCAGAACGCCTGGACGCCGCCACGCGTGCCGCCGCCGGCAGGTGTCGAGATCATCTTCGTGGCGGACGGCGTCCTGGTGGGCGAGACCTACTTCGCGCTCGTCACCACCGGCCTGATCAAGATCAGCAGCGTCCGGATGCTTCCCGAGAGCCCGCCCACGATCGCGTTCCGAACCGTCACGACCTGGATGCACGAGCAACGCGTCCACACAGCGTCCGGCGCGCTGCGCATCCCGGTCTCCCGTCTCGCCGGCGCCGAGGCTGCCAGGGTTCTCCACCACTTTGAACAGATGAAAGGGCGCGAGATCACCGTCAACGAGGGCTTCTACCGGCGCCGGATGCGGTTCGGGCTGATCGCGGCGCCGATCTGCTTCGCGGTCGCGGCGGCCGGCTTCGCGATGCAGTGGACCGGCATAGACAACGGCAGCAACGACATTCCCGTTTTCCTGATCATCATCGGCATCCTGCTCGGCACCATGATGCTCATCTTCATACTCGCCGCCTGGTGGCTGAGCCGAGCGCCGCGGCGCAAGCGCTGAGTGCCTATTTCGGAGAGACCGCGTGTATCTCGGGCGCCGATCTCGTCAAGGTCGGCGCCTGCCTCTCCGGCGTGCTCGCGAGGAGGGAGAACATCGATCGTGGCCGTCACCTGCAGAAGATCGGCGCTGCCTCCGCGTCAGAACTCTCCCGTTAGACTAGCCGAAGGACGGTTTGGCGATCATCAGCCAGAAGATCATCAGCACGCCGATGAACGCCGGCCAGCCCAGCCAGAACCACCAGCGAGCGGCTTGGTGATAGGCCAAAGGCAACGGCGTGCCCCCTGCCAAAGCCTCCTGCGCCAGACGATGCATGCGGATCTGTAGCCAGACTACAGGCAGCCAGCAGGCGCCGACGACCAGATACAACGCCATCGCCGCCACCAGCCAGCCTCTGTCCAGTGGGTATCCGGCCAACCGCGCCAGCAGCACGCCGGTGATAGGCTGCACCACCACGGCCGGCGCGGTGAAGAGCCAGTCCGCGCGCACCACATTGCGGTTCACCACGACGATGGCGCGCGTCTCGCCGCTGCGCTGCGCCATCCAGCCGTGGAAGGCAGTGCCCAGCCCGGTGCCGAACAGCAGCGTCGAGCTGATCACATGCAGGAATTTGAGAAAGAGATAGCCGTCCATCACCGGCCCTCCCGCATCGCGATCAGACCAAGCGTGGCTGCCAACATGGCGGCCCCCTTCAGCAATGGGCCAAAGGGATCGGCCCAGGCCTCCGGCGCCACCAGGCTCGCGAGGGTGCTGAACAGCAGGATCACCACGACCTGAAAGCCACCGATCGCCGCCTGGTGGCGTGGCGCGAACAGCAGCAGCCCCATCAGCAGATCCGTAAGCGCGCCACCGGTCACGACAGCCGCCGACAGCCAGCCCTGCAGTCCAACGCGGCCGAGCAGCGCCAAGCCCTGCGACCAGCCGACGGTCAAGGAAACTACGGTCGTTCCGATCCAGACTGCCGCCATCAGCAGCCGCATCACCGGGCGGAGCGGCAGCAGCCGCGCGTCCTGGCGATCGGCGGGGCCAGCGGACTCGGCGGCCATGGCCTCGGCCAGAGGGCGCGGCCGCCAGTCCGGCGGTGCCGTGCCGGTGGCGACATTTCCCTGCATCAGCATGGTCAGGGTCGCCGGCCGCAGCGCAGCGCCCGGGATCAACAGGCCTGCACCAGCCGCCAGGCGCAGCAGCCACAAAGGCACTGCAAGGGGCCGCCGCGGCGGCAGACCGAGCCAATCGCGCAGGACCGCCGTCAGCCCGTCGGTATCCATCGCCGTCGGACCGCCCAACTCCTGACAGGCGGAGACAGGCCCTGCCGCTTCGAGCCGCGCCACCACGAGCGCGGCGAGGTCGTCCACATGCAGCGGCTGCAGCCGCCAATCGCCACGCGCCAGCCGGATCGGCCAAGGGAACGCGGCAAGCGCGGCAAAGCGCCGCGTGCTGGCGCCGCCGCGCCCGATCACCAGGGAGGGTCGAAGCGTGCACCACCCATCGCGCCCGCCAGCCGCGCGCAACTGCAGCAGCCGCTGATCGGCTTGGCGCTTGGTGCGGAAGTAGCGGGTGTCGCCCTCGCCGGAGCCGAGCGCAGAGATCTGCACCAGCCGGGGAATGCCCGCCTCGGCGCAGGCTTCGAACAGCGCGGCCGGGCCGCTGGCATGGATCGCCTGGAGCGGGCCGTGCAGCGCACCTGCGGCGTTGACCACCGCATCGATGCCGGCCAGACGAGGCAGCCATTCGGCTTTGCCGTCGCGGGTGAGATCTGCCGGCACCGCCGCGTCGCGTCCGCAGGCGAGCACGGCATGGCCACGTGCGCGCAGCGCCGCCGCGATGCGGCCACCGATGAAGCCGTTCGCCCCAAGCAGCAGGATCCGCATGCCTGTCACTCCGGCTGCTGCTTGGGCGAAGCCGGCGCGGTGGACGCGGCGGCCCGCTCATTCCGGCGGATGCCGTTCATCAGCGCCCCGCTCATCAGGCAGAAGGTGCCGATGAGGCCGAGACTGCAGAATGCGATCGCCTGGCGGATGAAATCGGCCAGGTTCCTCGCGCGCTCGGCCGCAAAGCAGACGAGGAAGAGCGGCCCGCAGACCAACATGACCGCGGCAAAGGTGGTCCAGAAGCGCGCGGCCACGGCGCTGCGGCAGATCAGTTCCAGCACGTCGAACAGCGGCTGCCAAATCACCCTGATCACTGAGAGCGTCGCCACCAGCGTCACCGCCAGGGCGATCCCCAGTTCCATCCAACCGACCATCTGTCCCTCTCCTTGGTCCTGTGTGTACGGGGAGAGAAAGGCAGGCGGCGTGCCAAGGAGGAGCGCCAAGACAATTCAATGAGTTATCCGGCATCCAGCCGGTCCAGTCTGGAAACCCCGGATACAGGTACTGTATCCAAGGTTTACAGCTTGCAGAGCGGATGCGAGCCTTTGCCGAGGGGGCCGCGCTGGCCCGAATCCTGCCCAGGAGCCTGGATGGCCCTGCACGTCGCCCTGCTGCTCGCGCTGATCGGCTGCTTGCTGCTCGCTGGCCTGTTGGCGGCCTGGGCGGAGCGCGTCGCTGGCGCCCGGCTGCTGTTGGCCTTCCTGATCGGCGTCTCGCTCTGGATCCTGGGCAACGAGCTGCCGAACTGGCTGGGCTCGCAGGTCATCCCCGTCGCGCTGATGCTGCTGGCAACGGCGCCGCTGACCTCTGCGGTCTTCCTGCATTTCGCTCTGGCCTTCACCGGCGCGCCGGCGCCGCGCTGGCTGCCGATGGCGGGTTATGCGCTCGGCGGCGGGGCGACGCTGCTGTCGCTGATCATCCCGCCCGGCGGCTTTGCACCCTTCGCCGGGATCGACTACGTCGCGCAGCCCAATGCAGTCGGCTGGATCGCCAGCATCGGCTGGGTCGCCCTGGCCATGGCCGGCATGCTGATCCTGCTGCGCGCGGGTCTAAACACCACCGGGCTGGCACAGCGGCAAGCGCTGGCGGTGGCGGTTGCCTCCGGCTGGGGCGCGGCCTGCCTAGTGGGGTATGGCGTGCTGGCGCTGCGGCTGGATGTCCATCCCTGGCCGCTGCTGGGCCTGCCGCTCTACCCCGTGATCCTCGTCTACGGCGTGCTTCGCTATCGCGTGCTGATCGCCAATGCCTGGGCGCGGCGGGCGCTGGGCTGGGCGCTGCTGGCCGGTATCGCAGCACTGGTGCTCGCGGCGGTGCCGACACTCACCCCGTTCGGCCCGCTGCTGTCCGGCGCGCTCGTGGCGCTGGCCTTCCTTGCGTTGGGCGGGCCGGTGCGCGGCCTGGCCGAGCGGCTGGTCTATCCCGGCGGCACCGCCACCCCAGACGACATGGCCGCTTGGCGCGCGGCGCTCGCCGGCGCCGCTACGCCGGCCGAGCTGGCCGGAATCGCGACGCGCCTACTCTCGGCCCGGCACCGCACGCCTATCGCGGTGTCGCTACCCGGCGCGCCGCCCATTGCCGACCCAACGCTCCCGCGCCTCGTATGCGCCGAAACCCAGGAAGGCTGGCGCTGCGCGCTGGGAGGCTGGGACGCCGCGCCGCCCGGCCCCCGGCACTTGGCAGGCGTTTTCGGCGCATTGCTGGCCGAGGAAGCCGGTCGCCTCGCCCGGGCCGAGGCGCTTGTCCGCCGCGAGCGCGACATCGCACTGCAAGTGCGGCTGGCCGAGCTGGGCGCGCTGGCCGCGACGGTCGCGCATGACATCCGCAACCCGCTGAACGTCATCGCCATGGCCGCCACCTCTGCACCTCAGGACGCTCGCGCGGAGATCCGCGGGCAGCTCGGCCGTATCACCCGTCTCACCCAGGATCTGCTGGATTACGCCAAGCCCTGGCAGACCGAGCCGGTGCCGATCGACCTCGCCCCCTTGGCCGCCGAGGCGATTCAGCATCGCCCGCAAGCCGCACTCGGCCCCGCGCTGCAGACCACCCTGCCCGCCCGCGCCGACCCCCGCCGGCTGCGTCAGGCCTTGGCCAATCTGCTGGACAATGCCGCCGCCGCGCCGGGTATGCGGCGCATCCTGCTGGATGTCGAAACCGCGCCCGGCAGCCTGCGCCTGCTCGTCTGCGACGATGGCCAGGGCGTACCGGAAGAACTGCGCGACAGCCTCTTTCGGCCCTTCGTCTCGCGCAGCCCCGGTGGCACCGGGCTCGGCCTCGCCATCGTTGCCAAGATCGCGGAGGCGCATGGCGGCCGCATTGCGCTGGAAGCCCGCCACGGCTGGTCCACCTGCTTCGCCCTCACCCTGCCCACGGAAACCTCATGAGCGACATGCCCGGCATCATCCTGCTGGCGGATGATGAGCCCGCCTTCCGCCGCTTGGCCGCGACTTGGCTGGAGGGTCTCGGCCATCGCGTCATCACCGCCGGCGATGCAGTGGACGCCGTCGCGCAATACGCCGCCAACCAGCCGGAAGCGGTGGTGCTGGACTTGGTGATGCCGCCACATCTGACGCCCCAGGGAGGGGTCGACCTGATCGCCGCCTTCGGAGCGACGCCGGTGATCGTGCTGACTGCGCATGCTGAACAGGACGTGGCGCTGCAGGCGATGGCGCGCGGCGCCTGGGATTTCCTCGCCAAGCCGGTGGAGCCGGAGCTGCTGCGCTTCGCCGCCGACCGCGCCATCCGTCAGTCCCGCCTGCGCCAGGAGCTGATCGCGCTGCGCGCCGGAGCCGAAACCAACAGCGAGGATTTGGGGCTGATTGGTCGCAGCGAAGCCATGCAGCGATTGCGCGAAATGATCCGCCGCCTCGGCCCCGCGCCTCTGCCGGTCGTGGTGCTCGGCCCCACCGGCACGGGCAAGGAACTGGTGGCGCGCGCGCTGCACCTGCGCAGCGGTCGCAAGAGCTTCGTCGCCCTGCATTGCGGCGCGCTACCGGCGGAGCTCCTGGAAAGCGAACTCTTCGGCCATCGCAAGGGAAGCTTCACCGGCGCGCATCGCGACCAACCGGGCCTGGTCGAGGCGGCGCATCGCGGCACGCTCTTCCTGGACGAAATCGGTGAAATGCCATTGGCCATGCAAGTGAAGCTGCTGCGATTCCTGCAGGATGGCAGCTACATGCCGGTCGGTGCGCGCGAGCCGCACCGGGCTGACGTCCGCGTCATCGCCGCTACCCATCGTGACCTGGATGCGATGGTCGCCGAGGGCACGTTCCGCGAAGACCTCTTCTACCGCATCAGGGGCTTCGTGCTGCGCACCCCCTCCCTGGCCGAACGGCGGGAGGATGTAGCGCTTCTTGCCAACGTCTTCCTGCGGCGCGCTTCACCGACGGGCCGCCTGACCGCGCAGGCCATCGCCTGGCTGGAAGCCCGGGACTGGCACGGCAATGTGCGCGAGTTGCGCGCCCTGATGGAGACCGCGGCGGCCTTGACCATCCCGGGCGATGCTATCGATGCCGCGTTGCTGCGCTTCGCCAAGGGTGAACCGGATGCGGCAGCGAGCGAAAGTTTGGGCAAACTCGACTTCGCGATCGCGGCATTGGAAACCAGCATGCTGAGGCAGGCGCTGTCGGACACGGGTGGGAACCAGTCGGAAGCCGCCAGGCGGCTTGGGATTTCGCGCGTTGGGCTCATCAAGAAGCTGGCGAGGCTCAATCTGCGATGACGCTTCGCTCGTTGGCGGCAAGTCGACGATCCGCCCCGGATATCACGTGCGGCTCAATGCACCAGCGCCATCTCCGGAATCGCCTCGCTGGCCGTCCAGAACCGCCCGATCGCTTCGGCATGGGCAGCAATAGCGGCGGCATCGCCCTCCGCCGCCGGCCGCGGCTCCGGCGCGAAGTTTTCGTGGCGGTCCTCGCCCCGCACCAGCGTCGCCGACAGCCGCGTCTCGCCGATGTAGCGCACATGCGTCGGCACGTAGGAGATGCCGATCCCGATGCGGTCCTGCGCCGAACGGTTGGGGCGGGACGCATGAAGCAGCATGGTGTGGTGCAGCGAGAACTGGCCGGGCCGCAGGATCATCGGCACCGCCTGCCCCTCATCCACCGCCTCCGCCACGCTCTGTCCGCGGGAGAGCATGATGGTCGGGTCCTTCCGGTCCCGGTGCGCCCGCTGGCCAACGGTGTGGGAGCCGGGCAGCGCCTCCACGCAGCCCATCTCGAGGTCGCTCCCGGTCAGCGAGACCCAGGCCGTGACATGCTCGAAGGGCGCCAGGCCGAAATAGGTGCCGTCCTGGTGCCAGGGCACGATGCCGGCGCTGCCGGCGGGCTTCCACCAGATGGTGCTGTGGAAGGCGAGGATGTCAGGCCCGATGACGGCCTCGACCGCGTCCAGGATCGCCGGGTGGCGGATCAGCGCCGCCGCCCAGGGAAACAGCAAGTAGGACTTCACCCGGCTGGAGGGCTGGCGGATGCCGGCCTCGCTGGTGGGCCGCGCCGCCTCCGCGCAGCAGCGGACCAGGTGCTGGCGGTAGCGCTCCGCTTCCTCCGGCGGGAAGGCGTCGAGCGGGAACACCATGCCGTCCCGCCGATAGGCCTCGATTTGGGATGGGGTCATCGACCCGGTCATCGCAACTCTCCCGTCAGCCCGCCAGCCACCCGCCATCGACCGCCAGTTCCAGCCCCGTCGTGAAGGCCGCCGCGTCACCGGCGAGGTAGAGGGCGGCATCGGCCACCTCCTCCGGCCGGCCGAGGCGGCCCAGCGGATGGCGGGCACGGGAGTTCTCCCGCGCCGCATCCGGATCGGCGGCGCGGCCGAAGCTGCGGCGGAGCAGCGGCGTCTCGATGGCGCCGGGCAGCAGCGCGTTCACCCGGATGCCGTCCGGCGCGTAATCCAGCGCCATCGTCTTCGTCATCGCGAGGATGGCGCCCTTGGAGGTGATGTAGGCGGTGTTGTTGCGCCCACCGGCGCGGGCGAGCTGGGACGCGACGGTGACGATGCTGCCCGCACGTTGCGCCTGCATCGCGGGGATCACCGCGCGCGCCCAGAGCCAGGTGCCGTCCACGTTGGTGCGCATCACCGCATGCCAGTTCTCGACCGGCGTGGTGGTCGCGGTGCCGCCGAGCGAAATGCCGGCGGCGGTGAGCAGGATGTCGATCCGGCCCCAGGCCGCGAGGGCCACGCCGGCATCCGCATCCGCCGCACCGGGGGCAGCGACGTCGGACGCACGGACCAGGCATTCATGGCCCTGGGTACGGAGCTCCTCCGCGAGGGCCGTCAGCATCGCCTCGTCGCGGTCCACCAGCAGCAGGCGCGCGCCATGGGAAGCGAACAGCCTGGCGCTAGCCTGGCCGATGCCCGACGCCGCGCCGGTGATGACGGCGACCTTCTCCGCAAGCCTCATGCGACATCCCCGCGCTCGATCGGCAGCGTATCGTCCTTCGCCCATTCGCTCATGGATGCGTCGTAGACCGCAAGGTTGGCGTAGCCGAGCTGATGCAGCAGGAAGGCATCCAGCGTCGCCGCGATGCCGCCGCCGCAATAGAGGATGATCCGCTTCGACCGATCGGCACCGGCCGCAGCGAAGGTCGCCGCGACCTCGCCCGCCGGCCGGAAGGTCATCGAGCGCGCATCCACCACCGAGGCCACCGGGACATTGACGCTGCCCGGGATCCGGCCCGGCCGGCCGTAGCGCGGGTTCTCCCCGCTGTGCAGATCAGGCGCCAGCGCATTGATCGTGCAGATGCCGGCGTCGCCGATCGCCGCCTTGACCTCCGCCTTGCCGACGAACAGGTCCGGACGCGGCCGGGCGAGGAGGCTGGCCGGCGGATAGCCTTGCGTGCCGGCCACCGTCGGCCGCCCCTCCGCCTGCCATCTGTCGAACCCGCCATCCAGCACCGCGGCATCGTCGAAGCCGATGGCGCGCAGCATCCACCAGAGGCGCGTCGCCCATTGCATGTTCTTCCGCGCATAGAGGACGACGCGGTGCCCGTCGCCGACGCCCTTCGCGGCCAGCCGTGCCGCGAGATCCGCGGTCGACGGCATGGTGAAGTTGAACGGGCTCGACGGGTCGGAGAGCTCGCCCTGCAGATCGAGGAAGCTAGCGCCCGGGATATGGGCCGCCTCGTAATCGCGGCGTCCGCTCTCGATGCGATAGGGCCGGCCGGTCTCCGTCTCGTAGATCAGATAGGTCGTGCAATCGAACACGCGAAGCGTCGGGTCGGACAGATGCGCCTCGAGCCACTCAGTGCCGACCATGGCCTCCGGATGGGCGTAGTGCGCGGTGGCCGACATGGGCGATCCTCCTCTGGGCTGCGGGCCAGACCGAAGCCTACTGCACCTCGATCCCGGCATCGCGCACCACCTGCCGCCAGCGCGCCAGCTCCGTCTCGATCATGGCGCGGAACTGCGCGGCCGGCTGCGGCGTCGCGACCTCCACGTTCTGGGCCGCGAAGCGCGGCGCGACGGCGGGGTCGGTCAGCATCCGGCCGAGCTCCCGGTTCCAGTACGTCACCACCTCCGGCGGCGTCGCGGCGGCGCCGAGCAGGCCGGTCCAGGCCCGCACCTCCATGCTTGCCACCTCCGGCACGCCGAGCTCCGAGATCGCCGGGATCTCCGGCGCGAGCGGGGAGCGGGCCTGCTGCATCACCGCCAGGGCCCGAACCTGGCCGCCGCGGGCCTGCGGCAGGGCGGTGCTCATGCCGTCGATCATCAGCGCCGCACGGCCGCTCGCGACATCCAGCAGCGCGGCACCGCTGCCGCGATAGGGCACCGTCTCCAGCCGCGTCCCGGTCTTCTGCATGAACTGCTCGGAGGCGAGATGCGTCACGGTGCCGGTGCCGGGCGTCGCCATGGCGTAGCGGCCGGCGGGTGCAGCGCGGATCACCCGCACCGCTTCGGCGAGCGTGGTCGCCGGGAAGTCCGGGGCAGAGACCAGCACGTAGCCGGTCCAGGCCATCAGCAGGATCGGCGCCAGGTCGCGCAGCGGGTCGTAGCCGGGATTGGCGGTGAGCGCCGGGTTGACGACGATCGGCGACAGCGAGCTCAGCAGCAGCGTGTAGCCGTCCGTCGGCGCCTGCATGACGGCGCGGATGCCGATCGCACCGCTGCCGCCGGCCCGGTTGTCGATCACCCAGCTGTGGCCGAGGCGCCGCTGGACCTCCTCGGCGGTCAGCCGCGCCGTGAGATCCGCCAGGTTGCCGGGCGGGAACGGGATGACGATCCGCACCGGCCGCGACGGATAGCCCTGCGCCGAGGCCCGGACGCTGAGGCCGGCGGCGGCCCCGAGCACCCCCGCGACGAGGTGCCGGCGGCTCGGCGATCCGCCGCCGGCATGCGACCATTGGCGCATCGTGTCGTCCTCCCCGACCGATGGGGCTCCCGTTCGCTTTAACCGGTCAAGTGCCGTCCTTTTCTCGGCTCCCTCAGACGCCGGGCGGGCGGCATCCGCCGCCCTTGGCTTCGCCGCACTCGCGGCGGGCCGCATTCGCGGCCTCGGGCGGGTCAAGCAAACCGGCCCGCGACATCAGGCCGCGACGACGCGCCGCGATCGCATCGCCTGCCAGGCGATCAGCCCCAGCGCCAAGGCGAGGGCCGGCAGCAAGGCGAGGTTCAGCATCGCCCACCCGGCCTTCGCGTGGACGGCGCCCGAGAGGAAGGCGGTGCAGGCGACGGTGCCGAAGACGATGAAGTCGTTGGCGGCCTGGGCGCGCACGCGTTCCTCGGGCGTATGGCTGGTGGCGAGCAGCGCCGTGGCACCCACGAACATGAAATTCCAGCCGATGCCGAGCAGGCCGAGGGCGATGCTGAAATGGGCGAAGCTGGTGCCGGCGACGGAGGCCGCGACGCAGCCGGCGCTCAGCAGCGCGCCGGTGACGATGATCGGGCGGATGCCGAAGCGCTGGATCAGGCGGCCGGTGACGAAGCCGGGCGCGAACATCAGCAGCGCATGGATCTGGATGACGGTCGCGCTGGCATCGATGCCGAAGCCGCAGAGCATCATCTCGATCGGCGTCGAGGTCATGACCAGGTTCATGGTGCCATAGGCGACGAGGCCGCTGCCGGCCGCGGCGATGAAGGCCGGCCGGCGCAGGATCTCGATCAGCGGCGTGCGGGTCTTGGGGCGCGGCGGCGGCGGCGGCAGCTCCGCGATCGACAGCAGCAGCAGCACGATCGGCGGCAGGCAGGCGATGACGAGGTAGGTGCCGAGGAACAGCGCCGGCGCCGCCAGCTCGCGGGTGTGCTTGACGAGCTCCGGCCCGAAGATCGCGGAGAGCACGCCGCCCGCCATCACCAGGGCGATGGCGCGGGCGCGGAACGCCGGCGGTGCGACTTCGGCGGCGGCGAAGCGGTAGTGCTGGGCGATGCCGAAGCCGAGGCCGGCGGGGATGGCGCCGGCGCAATAGAGGACGAAGTCGCCCTGCCAGACGCCGGCCGCGAAGGTGAGCGAGCCGGCGATCGAGAGGCAGGCGCCGAGCACGAAGCCGGCGCGGCGCCCGAAGCGGGCGAACAGGAAGCTTGCGGGGATGGAGGCGGCCATGACCGCGGTCATCTGCACCGCCATCGGCAAGGTCGCCAGCGCCTTGTCCTCGGCAAGGGAATGGCCGATCAGCGCGCCCATCGCGACCTGCCCGACCATGGTCGCGTTCATCAGCGCCTGACAGAAGAACAGCAGCCAGACAGTCGTCTTCGGGTTCTGACCGGTTGCCATCAGAAGTGGCTCCATCCCCCCCGCGGCAAGGCGATCTCCGCCCCCGCTGCGTCCAGGAGTTTGGCGGCGGGCCGGCCCTCGGCGAAGCGCCCGATGCGCGTGGCAGCGATGCCCGCGGCGGCGGCGGCGGCCTCGATCGCCGGCGTCGCGTCCTCGGGCGCGGCGAACAGCAGCTCGTAATCATCGCCGCCGGCGAAGGGCAGCAGCGCCAGCGCGGGATCGGCCGCGAGTGCGGCGCGGGCGGCGGGCGAGAGCGGCACGCGCCCGGCCTCCACCACCGCGGCGCAGCCGGAGGTGCGGCAGAGATGGCCGAGGTCCTGCATCAGCCCGTCCGAGACGTCCATCGCCGCGGTCGCCAGGCCGATCAGCGCGCGGCCCAAGGCGAGCCGCGGCCGCGGCAGCCGGTAGCGGTCGGCGAGGATTCCGTCCGGATCGGGCAGTTGCCCGCGCGCGGCGCGGAGCCCGAGCGCGCCGTCTCCGATACTCCCCGAGACCCAGAGCGCATCGCCGGGCCTGGCGCCGCCGCGGCGAAGCGCAGTGCCCGGCGCGACATGGCCGAGGATGGTGAGCGAGAGCGTCATCGGTCCTGGCGTGCCGACGGTGTCGCCGCCGAGCAGCGTCAGGCCGAAGCTGCGCTGGTCCTCCGCGAGGCCGGCGACGAAACCCGCGATCCACGCCTCGTCGATCGCCTTCGGGAAGGCGGTCGTCATCAGGTAGCCGAGCGGGACGGCGCCCATCGCCGCGAGATCCGAGAGGTTCACGCGCAGCAGCTTGCGGCCGATGGTGTCCGGCGGATCGTCCGCGAGGAAATGCACGTCCGCGACCATGGCATCGGCGGCGATCACCAGCTCCCGCCCCGCCGGCGGCGCCAGCACCGCGGCATCGTCGCCGAGCTCGAGCGCGCCGGCGCCGGCGAGCGGCCGGAAGTGACGGGCGATCAGCGCGAATTCGGGCGGCAGCTCGCTCACGCGGGTTTTTGCGCGAATTCCGCCGGACGGAGTTCATGCGCCAGCGCGTCGAGCACGCCATTGGCGAAGCGGGCCGCCTGCTCGTCCATGAAGCCGCGGGCGATATCGAGGTATTCGTTGATGACGACGCGGGCCGGCGGCTCCTTCGGCGTCAGCAGCTCGGCGGCGGCGGCGCGCAGCAGCGCGCGCAGTACCGGGTCCAGCCGCTCCAGCGTCCAGTCGCGCGACAAGCGCTCGCGGATCAGCGTGTCGACGCGGTCGCCTTCGCTGGCCGCCGCGCGCACCACATTCGTGAACAGCGGCACATGCGCTTCCGGCACCCGGCCATCCTCGAAACCGCGATCCTCCAGCGGGCCCAGGCGGTGGCGGACGAACTGGTCCATCACCGCCTCCGGGCTCTCGCCGGTCTGCTCGCTCTGGAACAGGGCCTGCACGGCGGCGACGCGGGCGCCGGTGCGCGGCCGGCCTGCCGGCTTTTCCCGACGCCCGGTCATTGCAGCCCCCAGCGGCGGGCGAGCGCGATCTGCCCGATCACCGCATGCGCGCATTCGATGCCCTTGTTGTGGCGATCGTCGGCCGAGCGCGCCTCGGCCTGCGCGAGCGTGTCGACGGTCAGCAGCCCGAAGCCGATCGGCGCCCCGGTCTCGACCGCGATGTCCATGATGCCCTTGCAGACCGCGTCACAGATGAAGGTGTAGTGGTCGGTCTCGCCCTTCACGACGCAGCCGAGGACCAGGAAGCCGTCCCATTGCGGCCCCTCCTCCACGCCCTGCGCTTCCAGCGCGAGACGCAGCGCGGCCGGCAGCTCGAAGGCGCCGGCGACCTCGACCACCTCGATCTCGGCCTCGAGTGCCGCCAAGGCGGACGCAGCGCCGCGGCGCATGCCCTCGACGACGGCGCGGTAATAGGGCGCCTCGATCACCAGGATGCGGGGCGGGTCGCCAGGCAACGCCGCGGCGCCGCGGTCGGGGGCGTCGGCGGTGCTCATCGGGTGGGCTCCAGCGGGATCGGCCGCGTCTCGACGACGGTGAGGCCATAGGCTTCGAGGCCGACGACCGGCCGTGGATGGTTGGACAGGCGGATGATGTCGCGCAGGCCGAGATCGGCCAGCATCTGGGCGCCGATCCCGTAATCGCGGATGCGGGGCGTCATCGGCGTCCGCTCCCGCCCGGCGCGCACCTGGTCCGACAGATGCGTCGGCCGCCAGTCGCGCAGCAGCAGCACCACGCCGCGGCCGGCCTCCGCGATCATGTGCATCGCACCATGCAGCTCGGCGATGCCGACGCCGGAGATGTGGTCGGCCAGCATGCCGGCGGCGTGGATGCGGGTCAGCACCGGGCCGGGCGTCGCGATGTCGCCCTTCACCAGCACGATGTGCTCGCCATCCTCGATCGAGGAGGCATAGACGATGATCCGCCACTCGCCGCCGACCGCCTGTTCGACGGTGCCTTCCTCGACCCGGCGCACCAGCCGCTCGGTCCGCCGGCGATGCGCGATCAGGTCGGCGATGGTGCCGAGCTTCAGGCCGTGATGCTGAGCGAAGGCGACGAGGTCCGGCATCCGCGCCATGGTGCCGTCGTCGTTCATGATCTCGCAGATCACGCCCGAGGGGTTGAGGCCGGCGAGCCGCGCCAGGTCGACCGCAGCCTCGGTATGGCCGGCGCGCACCAGCGTGCCGCCTTCGCGCGCCACCAGCGGGAAGACGTGGCCGGGCGTCACGATGTGCTCGGGCCCGAGATCGGGGTTGATCGCGACGGCGACGGTGCGGGCGCGGTCGGCGGCGCTGATCCCGGTGGTGACGCCGTCCCTCGCCTCGATCGAGACGGTGAAGGCGGTCGAATGCCGGGTGCCGTTGGCCTGCGCCATCAGCGGCAGGCCGAGCTGCTCGACCCGCTGCCTGGCCATCGCCAGGCAGATCAGCCCGCGCGCGTGCTTGGCCATGAAGTTGATCGCATCCGGCGTCGCGAACTGCGCCGGGATGACGAGGTCGCCCTCGTTCTCCCGGTCCTCGTCGTCGACCAGGATGAACATGCGGCCGCTGCGCGCTTCCTCGAGCAGCTCCTCGGTCGGCGAGAGGAAGTCGCTCAGTGCGGCGCGGGTCGTGGTGATGGCGGTCACGCCAGGCTCTCCTGCAGCCGCGCGACGTAGCGCGCGAGCATGTCGATCTCGATGTTGACCTTCGCACCCGGCTGCAAGGTGCCGATGGTGGTCACCGCGGCGGTGTGCGGGATGATGTTGACCCCGAAGACCGCGCCGTCAACCTCGTTCACGGTCAGCGACACGCCGTCGATCGCGATCGAGCCCTTCTCCGCGACGAAGCGGGCGAGCGAATTCGGCAGCCGGAAGCGCCAGCGGACCGAGCCGTTCTCGGGCTCGGCGGACAGCACCTCCGCGACGCCGTCGACATGGCCGGCGACGATATGCCCGCCGAGCTCGTCGCCGACCCGGAGCGAGCGTTCCAGGTTGACCCGGGTCCCCGCGACCCAGCCGCCGAGCACCGTCTTGGACAGCGTCTCGGCTGAGGCATCGACCTCGAACTCGTCGGCGGCGAAGCGCACCGCGGTCAGGCAGACGCCGGAACAGGCGATCGAGGCGCCGAGCACAGCCGGCGCCGGCTCGGCCAGGAATTCCGGCGAGGTGCCGATGACCAGGCGCATATCCTGCCCCGCCCCGATCGGCAGCACCTGCCGGACGGTGCCGAGCGCCCCGATGATTCCGGTGAACATCCCCTATCGCTCCTCGGCTTCGAACTCGGTCAGCAGGTCCGGCCCCAGCGTGTGGCGCGCGACCCGGCGGAATCTGGGCATCCCGGCAAGACTTGTCACCGGCAAGGGGTAAGCAGCCGGCATGCCGTCGCCGCCCATCACTGACGGCGCATGGAACCAGGCCAGCCGGTCGACCAGGCGGTCGCGGAGCAGGGCGGCCGCGATTCCGGCCCCGCCTTCGGCCAGGACCCGGGTCACGCCGCGGCGGGCGAGCGCCCGCAGCAGCTCCCTGAGGTCGAGCCCGCCTTCGGCCCGCGGCACCTTCAGCACCTCCACCCCCGCTTCCTGGAAGGGGGCGAGGGCCAGCGGCGGGTGGCCGGGCGCGGTGATCAGCCAGGTCGGCACCTCCCGCGCGGTCCGGACGAGCTGGGCGCCGGGCGGCGTCCGCAGCCTGGCATCGGCGACGACGCGGAGGTCGGCGACCGGCTTCACGCCCGGGGCGCGGGTGGTCAGCGCCGGGTCGTCGGCCAGCACGGTGCCGGATCCGACCAGCACCGCATCGTGCAGGGCGCGCAGGCGGTGGGCGGCCGCCCGCGCCGCGGGGCCGGTGATCCAGCGGCTTTCGCCCGTCCCGGTCGCGATCCGACCGTCGAGGGTGGTCGCGAGCTTCAGGGTCACCAGCGGCAGGCCCTGGCGGATGCGCTTGACGAAGCCGGCATTGACCGCCTGCGCCTCCGGCTCGCAGAGCCCTTCCTCCACCGCGATCCCGGCTTCGCGCAGCCGGACGAAACCGCGCCCGTCGACCCGGCTGTCGGGGTCGCGCATGGCGCAGACCACGCGCGCGACGCCGGCCTGGGTCAGGGCGTCGCAGCAGGGCGGCGTGCGGCCCCAATGCGAGCAGGGTTCCAGCGTGACATAGGCGGTGGCACCGCGCGCGGCCGGTCCGGCGCGGCGGATCGCCTCGGTCTCGGCATGCGGGCGCCCGCCGGGCTGGGTCCAGCCGCGCCCGACAACCTGCCCGTCCCGGACCAGGACGCAGCCGACCGCCGGGTTGGGCCAGGTATTGCCGAGGCCGCGCCTGGCGAGCGCCAGAGCGGCGCGCATGTGGGAGAGATCGTCCGCGGTCATCCTCGGCCCTGTCCTAGCCCGAACCCCCGGTCAGCGGAACAGCCGGGCGATCCGGGCGATGTTCAGCAGCGAGACCAGGGCGGAGGCGACATAGGTCAGCGCCGCGGCGCGGAGCACCGACCGCGCCCGCCCGAGATCGGCCGGCGCCAGGTAGCCGGCGGCCAGCGCCGGGAGCGCCCGGCGGTAGCTGGCGTCGAGCTCGACCGGCAGCGTCACGAGATGCACCACGACCGAGAGCCCCATCACGCCCGCGAACAGCGCGAGCTGGCCGAACAGGAGTGCGGGCGAGCGGGTGAAGAAGGCCAGCACCGGCGCCAGCAGCAGGATCACGTAGGCGATGCGCTCGGTCGCCATCGCCAGCCGGACCAGCCGGATGCGCAGGCCGAACATCGCCATGCCATCGCGATGTTGCACGGCATGGCCCACCTCATGCGCCGCAACCGCGACGGCGGTGACCGACCGTCCGTCGAATTGCGCCTCGCCGAGCCGCACCGCGCGGGCTTCGGGATCGTAGTGGTCGCCGCTGTCGGTGCGTTCGACCACGACCTGCGCGAGCCCGGCCTCGTCCAGCAGGTGCCGCGCCAGCTCGCCGCCGGTGCCGGGGAAATCGGGTCGCTCGGCACCGTGCCGCGCCATCGTCCAGCGGACATAGAGCGCCGGCCCGAACACGACGGCCAGCAGCAGGACGATGCCGGCGAAGACCACCGCTCAGTCCTTGGGACGCTTGCCGAGCTCGCCCAGGAAGGCATGGAAATCCCTGGCCTCGTTGAAATTCCGGTAGACGCTGGCGAAGCGGACATAGGCGACCTGGTCGACGGTGCGGAGCGTCTCCATCACGATCTCGCCGATCTGGCGCGATTGCACCTCCACCTCCATCTCGGTCTCCAGCCGGCGCTGGATGCCGTTGACGATGCGCTCGATCCGGTCCTCCTCGACCGGGCGCTTGCGCAGCGCGACGCGGACCGAGCGGGCCAGCTTCTCGCGGTCGAAGGGCACCCGGCGGCCATCGGTCTTGATCACCGTGATCTCGCGCAGCTGCACCCGCTCGAAGGTGGTGAAGCGGTTGCCGCAGGCCGCGCAGAAGCGCCGGCGCCGGATCGCGCCGCCCTCCTCCGCCGGCCGGCTGTCCTTCACCTGGGTATCGTCGGCGCCGCAGAAGGGACAACGCATGTGCGGCGCCCTTCCGGCTCAGGCCGCGTAGATCGGGAAGCGGCCGCAGAGCGCCAGCACCCGCGCCTTCACGCTCGCCTCCACCGCGGAATTGGCGTCAGCGTCGTTCGCGCGGGCCAGCCCGTCCAGCACCTCCCCGATCAGGGCGCCGATCGCGCGGAACTCGGCCTCGCCGAAGCCGCGGGTGGTGCCGGCCGGCGAGCCCAGGCGCACGCCGCTGGTGACCATCGGCTTCTCGGGGTCGAAGGGGATGGCGTTCTTGTTGCAGGTCAGGTGGGCGCGGTTCAGCGCCGCCTCGCCGGCCTTGCCGGTGACCCGCTTCGGGCGGAGGTCGACCAGCATCAGGTGGTTGTCGGTGCCGCCGGTGACGATGTCGAGGCCCTGACCCTGCAGCGCTTCGGCCAAGGCCTGGGCGTTCTTCACGACCTGGCGGGCATAGGCGCGGAATTCGGGCTTCAGCGCTTCCCCGAAGGCGATCGCCTTGGCGGCGATGACGTGCATCAGCGGCCCGCCCTGCAGGCCCGGGAAGACCGCGCTGTTGAACTTCTTGGCCAGCGCCTCGTCATTGGTGAGGATCATGCCGCCGCGCGGGCCGCGCAGCGTCTTGTGCGTGGTCGTCGTCACCACATGCGCATGCGGGAAGGGCGACGGATGCGCCCCACCGGCGACGAGGCCCGCGAAATGCGCCATGTCGACCATGAAGTAGGCGCCGACCTCGTCGGCGATCGCGCGGAAGCGGGCGAAGTCCCAGACCCGCGAATAGGCGGAGCCGCCGGCGACGATCACCTTGGGCCGCGCCTCCCGCGCGATGCGGGCGACCTCCTCCATGTCGATGATCTGGTCCTCGCGCCGCACCGTGTAGGGCGCGACCTTGAACCACTTGCCGGACTGGTTGGCGGGCGAGCCATGGGTCAGGTGGCCACCGGCCGCGAGATCCAGGCCCATGAAGGTGTCGCCCGGCTGCATCAGCGCGAAGAACACCGCCTGGTTGGCTTGCGCGCCGCTATGCGGCTGCACGTTGGCGAAGCCGCAGCCGAAGAGCTCGGTGGCGCGGCGGATCGCATGCTCCTCCGCGATGTCGACCGCCTCGCAGCCGCCATAGTAGCGGCGGCCGGGATAGCCTTCGGCGTATTTGTTGGTCAGCACCGAGCCCTGCGCCTCCAGCACGGCGCGGGAGACGATGTTCTCGGACGCGATCAGCTCGATGCCGTCCTGCTGGCGCGCCAGCTCCTGGCCGATGGCGTCGGCGATCGCGGGGTCGGTCTCGGCGAGCGTCGCCGAGAAGAAGCGGGCATGGGTGAAGGCGGGGCTCTGGTCGTTCATGGCGTCTGGTTCCAGTCCGGGCTCAGCTTGGCGACACGCGGCGCGTGGCGGCCGCCGGCGAAGGGCGTCGCGAGGAAGGCGCGCAGCGCGTCGAGTGCCACCTCGGCGCCGATCATGCGGGCGCCGAAGGCGATGACGTTGGCGTCGTTGTGCTCCCGCGTCAGCCGCGCGCCGGTCACGTCGTGCACCAGGGCGCAGCGGATCGCCGGGTTGCGGTTGGCGGCGATCGAGATGCCGATGCCGGTGCCGCACACGAGGACGCCGAAGCGGGCGCGGCCGCCGGCGACCGCATCCGCGACAGCGTGGCCGAAATCGGGATAGTCGACGCTGTCGGGGCTATTCGTGCCGAGGTCGACAACCGGATGCCCGGCTGCTTCCAGCGCTTCCCGCAGGATGGTCTTGAGCGGCAGGCCGGCATGGTCGCCGCCGATCGCGATGGGGGTGTGCTCGGCCGTCATGGCCCGGGGTCTAACACGCCGGAACCGCGTACAAAACCGATTAGGACGGCCGGTCAGCCCCCGACCGGACGCAGCGCTCCGATGAAGTCCGGCACCCGGCGGAGCGAATCGGCACGCGCCGCGGGATCGGTGCCGGTGGTCGCGATCCCGCCGCCGCGGGCGGTGCCGACCAGCCCCATCCGCTCCCGCAGCGGCGCATTGGCGGCGTCGAAGCCGTGATGGGCGCCGGGATAGACCACCACCTCGACATTGGCGGGCGCCCGCGACGCCAGGCGCTGGCAGGGTCGCGCCGCGCTCCAGTCATCGGCTTCGCCGAGCAGCATCAGGACGGGCACGCCGGCCTGCCAATCCGGCGTGTCCTGCACCAGGCGGTTGCAGCCCGGGTAGAAGGCGATGACGCCGCGGACGGCACCTTCGGGCAGCGGCGGCTGGGCGGCCGCAAGCGCGGCACTGCCGCCATGCGACCAGCCCAGCAGCACGGCACCGCCCGGCTGCGCCCAGGGCTGGCCCGCCGCCCAGGCGGCGGCGGCCAGCGCATCCTCGCGGCGCACCGTCTCCGGCTCCACGCCGCGGCTGCCGCCCTCGCAGGCCTCGCGCCGGCCGCGGCTGCCATAGCTGTCGACGAACAGCACCGGATGGCCGATCGCGGTCAGCCGGGTCGCCCATTCGCGCTCCCGCGGTCCCAGCCGGATCGGCCGGTCGGCGCGGCCCAGCCCGCCGCAGCCATGCAGGGCCACGACCGGCACCCCGGGCTCGCCGCCCTCGGCCGGCAGCAGCAGGGCCCGGAGCGGGAGGCCGCCGGGCCCCGGGATCGCCACATGCCCCTCGCCCATCGTGGCGCCGGGCTGGGCCGCGGCGGAGCCGCCCGCGAGGGCGAGCACCACCGCGAGGAGGCGCAGGAAGGACATGCACAACCCTTCGCAAAGCGACCGTCCCGGCGCAAGCCTGTCCTGAGAGTGACGGAGATCACGCCAAACCCTGCTCCGCTCTGTCGCGAGGCTTGGCGTCGGCCCCGCGCCCCGCCTAGCCTCCGCGCCACCGGACGCAAGGGAGCGCCAGCGATGACCGACAGCACGAACCCCGAAACCCAGGTGCTGCACGCCGGCTGGCGCGCCGACCCCTCGACGGGGTCGGTCGCGGTGCCGATCCACCAGACCACCAGCTTCCAGTTCCAGGACACCGGCCATGCCGAGCGGCTGTTCGCGCTGGCCGAGCTCGGCAACATCTACACCCGCATCATGAACCCGACCGTCGACGTGCTGGAGAAGCGCGTGGCGGCGCTGGAAGGCGGCGTCGCCGGCCTCGCCCTCGGCTCCGGCCAGGCGGCGACCGCCTTCTCGGTGCTGAACCTCTGCCAGGCGGGGGACAACATCGTCAGCAGCACCGACCTCTATGGCGGCACCTGGAACCTGTTCGCCAATACGCTGAAGCAGTTCGGCATCGAGGTCCGTTTCGTGGATCCGGCCGAGCCCGAGGCCTTCCGCCGCGCCTCCGACGCACGCACCCGCGCCTGGTACGCCGAGACGCTGCCGAACCCGAAGCTCCAGGTGTTCCCGATCGCCGAGGTCGCGGCGATCGGCCGCGCGATCGGCATCCCGCTGATCATGGACAACACCGCGGCCCCGGTGCTCTGCAAGCCGCTGGCGCTCGGTGCCGCGGTCGTCATGCATTCGACGACCAAGTTCATCGGCGGCCACGGCACCTCGATCGGCGGCCTGATCGTCGATGGCGGCAATTTCGACTGGGAAGCGCATGGCGACCGTTTCCCGACGCTGAACAAGCCCGACCCGAGCTATCACGGCGCGGTCTGGACCCAGGCGGTGAAGCCGCTCGGCCCGATCGCCTACATCATCCGCGCCCGCACCTGCCTGCTGCGCGACCTCGGCGCGCCGCTCGCCCCCTTCAACGCCTTCCTGACCCTGCAGGGGCTGGAGACGCTGCCGCTCCGCATGGAGCGTCATTGCGCGAACGCCAACCGCGTCGCGGCCTTCCTGGCGGAGCATCCGGCGGTCGCCCAGGTCATCCACCCGTCGCTGCAATCGGGCGAACCCAGGCGCCGCGCCGATGCCACGCTCCGCGGCGGCTACGGCGCGCTGCTCGGCTTCGAGCTGAAGGCGGGGGCGCCGGCCGGCCGTGCCTTCATCGAGGCGCTGAAGCTGCTGTACCACGTGGCCAATATCGGCGATGCGCGGAGCCTCGCGATCCATCCGGCGACCACCACCCACAGCCAGTTGAGCGCCGAGGAACAGGCGGCTTCCGGCGTGACCCCGGGCTATGTCAGACTGTCGGTCGGGATCGAACATATCGACGACATCCTGGCCGACCTCGCCCAGGCGCTGGATGCCGCAACCAAGGCCTGACCATCGATGAGCAGCCCTCTCGGCCACTTCCCCGCGACCCGGCTCCGCCGCAACCGCGCCGATGGCTGGACGCGACGGCTGGTGGCCGAGACCACGCTCACCGTTTCGGACCTGATCTGGCCGATCTTCGTCATGGAGGGCGAGGGCACCGAAAGTGCCGTCCCCTCCATGCCCGGCGTCACCCGGGTCACGATCGACCGCCTGCCCGGCCATGTGGAGCATGCCACGACGCTCGGGATCCCGGCCATCGCGCTGTTCCCGATGACGCCGGTCGCGAAGAAGGATGCCGAGGGCACCGAGGCCAAGAACCCGGAGAACCTGATCTGCCGCTCGGCACGGCTGCTCAAGCGGGAATTCCCCGATCTCGGGCTGATCGGCGACGTGGCGCTCGACCCCTATACCGATCACGGCCATGACGGGGTGATCCGCGGCAGCTACGTCGCCAATGACGAGACGCTGGAGGTGCTGTCGGTCCAGTCGGTGATCCAGGCGGAGGCCGGCATCGACGTGATCGCGCCGTCCGACATGATGGACGGGCGGGTCGGCGCGATCCGGGCGGCGCTCGATGCCCGCGGCCTGATCCATACCCGCATCATGTCCTATGCGGCGAAATACGCCTCCGCCTTCTACGGCCCGTTCCGGGACGCGCTCGGCGCCGGCAAGACGCTCCGCGGCGACAAGAAGACCTACCAGATGGATCCCGCCAATTCCGACGAGGCGATGCGGGAGGTCGCGATGGACCTCGCCGAGGGCGCGGACATGGTGATGGTGAAGCCGGGCATGCCCTATCTCGACATCGTCCGCCGCGTGCACGAGCGCTTCGGCGTGCCGACCTTCGCCTACCAGGTGAGCGGCGAATACGCGATGATCGCCGGGGCGGCGAACAATGGCTGGCTCGACCGCGAGCGTGCGGTGCTGGAGAGCCTGATCGCCTTCAAGCGGGCCGGGGCGGCCGGCGTGCTGACCTATTTCGCGGTCGAGGCAGCGGAGGCCCTGCGTCGTGCCTAGCGCGAGCAGCCTGCAACCCGGCTACACGCCGCCCTGGCACCCGCCGGTGACGGGCGGCGACCCGCGCGACATCGAGGCACTCCGCGCCCAGCGCGCGGAGGTCGAGGCGCTGCTCGCCTTCCGGCATGCGGTGGAGGCGGATGCGGCGCGCTGCTGGTGGCGGTTGATCGCGGTGCGGCGCGAGCGCCTCCTCGTCACGGCGGCGGCGCTGACGCCGCTGCCGGCGCCGCCGCGGGGTGCGCTCACCCTCGTGCAGCGGATGATGTTGCGGGTCGGGCGCTTCCGGCCGGAGCGCGCGCGGGCACCGGCGGCGCTGCGCTGATCTTCAACCGCGGAGGAAGTCTGCGACCATCGCGATCTGCGCTGTGTCCATCAGCGCCGGGGCGTGACCGGCGCCGGCGATCTCCTCGAGGCGGACGCTGGCGCGGGCCGCCATGCGCTGCGCGGTCTCGGCCGGCAGCAGATCGCTCTCGGCGCCGCGGATCAGCAGCATCGCGGGCAGCGCGATCGCGTTCCAGATCGGCCAGAGTTCCAGCGCCTCGATCGGCGCGTTCCGCATCGGCACGGCGATCGCCGGATCGTAGTGCAGCCGGACGGCGCCGCCCTCCGCGATCCGCGCCGAATGCTCGGCGAGGTGTGCCCAATCGGCGTCGGTGAGCGCGCCGAAGCTTGCATGCACCTGGCGCAGATGCCGCTCCAGCGCGGCCAGGTCGGGGAACGCGCCCTCGGTGCCGACATAGTCGCGGATGCGCTCGAGCGCAGTCTTCGGGATGAAGGCGCCGACATCGTTCAGCACCATCCGCCGGATCGGATGCCCGGGCACGACCGCGGTCAGCATGCCGCAGATGCCGCCGAGCGAGGTGCCGACCCAGTCGACCTCGGTCACGTCGAGCCGCGCCAGCAGGTGCGCCAGCGCCGCGACATAGACCGGCGGCTGATACAGCTCGCCGCGCGGCAGCCAGTCGCTGGCGCCGCGGCCCGGCAAATCGGGGCAGATCACCCGCCGCCCCTCGGCCGCAAGCGCCCGGGCCAACGCGTCGAAGTCGCGCCCGTTCCGGGTCAGGCCGTGGACGCAGAGCACCGGCGCGCCATCCTCCGGCCCCCATTCCACCCAGCGCAGGGTGTGGAAGCCGGTCGCGGCGAGCCAGCGGAGCGCGCCGCGGCGCACCGGCGGCTCAGACCACGCCGGCGGCGCGGAGCGTCGCGATGTCGTCGGCGGAAAGGCCGAGCTCGGTCAGCACCGCATCGGAATGCTGGCCGAGGGTCGGCGGCGGCTCGCGGTAGCTCGGCGGCGTCGCCGAGAGCCGCACCGGATTGGCGATCACCTTCACCGTCGCACCGCTCGCATGCGGCATCTCGACCACGCAGTCGCGGGCGACGATGTGCGGATCGGCGAAGACCTCGGACAGCTTGTTGATCGGGCCGCAGCCGATCTTGGCCGCCTCCAGCGTGTCGACCCACTCCTTCGTGGTGCGCGACTGCATGACCGGCGTCAGCGTGTCGGTGACGAGCTGACGATTCTCGACCCGCTTGGCATTGGTCGCAAAGTTGGGGTCGGCCAGCAGGTCCTCCCGCCCGACCAGGCGGCAGAAGCGCTCGAAGGTCGGGTCGTTGCCGACGCTCAGCACGATGTGGCCGTCCTTCGAGGGGAAGACCTGGTAGGGCACGATGTTCGGATGCTGGTTGCCGAGGCGCGGCGGGTTCTCCCCGGTCGCCAGGTAGTTCATGCCCTGGTTGGCGAGCCAGGCGACATGGGTGTCCATCATGCCGATATCGACCTGCTGGCCCTCGCCGGTCGCGTGCCGGTGGTTCACCGCGGCGAGCACGCCGATGCAGCCATAGAGGCCGGCGAAGAGGTCGCCGACCGGGACGCCGACCTTCTGCGGCAGCCCGTCCGGCTCCCCGGTCAGGGACATGACGCCGCCCATCGCCTGGATCAGGCTGTCATAGCCCGGGCGCGGCGCGTAGGGGCCGGTCTGGCCGAAGCCGGTGATCGAGCAGTAGATCAGGCGCGGGTACTTGGTGCGGAGCTGCTCCCAGCCGAGCCCGTATTTCGCCAGCGCACCGACCTTGAAGTTCTCGACCAGGATGTCGCAGCGTTCGAGCAGCTGGTGGATGATCGCCTGGCCGGCGGGCTTGGCGATGTCGAGCGTCACGCTCTTCTTGTTGCGGTTCACGCCGAGGAAGTAGGCGCTTTCCCTGGTCTCCGGCCAGAAGGGCGGCGCGAAGCCGCGGGTGTCGTCGCCGGCTTCCGGCCGCTCGATCTTGATCACCTCGGCGCCGAGGTCGCCCAGCATCTGCGTGCAGGTCGGGCCCGCAAGCACCCGGGTGAGGTCGAGGACGCGGATCCCCGCGAGGGGCCCGGACGGATGCTGGCTCATGGTGCTTCTCTCGGCAGGACTTCAGCCCTGCTTTAGCACCTCGCGCCCTGCTGTCCATGCGGGCCCGCCAGCGTCAGTGGCGGAAGTTGACCTTGCGATTGTCGCCGCCCTCGGGCGGCCGGCCGGTCAGCAGCGCCTTGGCATAGCCATAGGCGTAGAGCGCGGTCGAGGAGGTGGTGTCCCAGAACTCGGCGCCGTCGATCTCGACCGCGATCAGCACGAGGTCGGCGCTCTCCGGGCCGTCGGGGAACCAGACCCTCGCACCTTCGCTCCAGAGCGCCTTCTGACGTTCGACGTCGCGCTCGATCCGGGCCTGGCCGTAGACCGAGCAGTAGTCGTTCCGGTTGGGCGCGCCATAGGCCAGCAGTACCCGCCCGTCATGGCCGATCTCATCGGTCTTGGGGCTGTCCGCCCGGGTGAAGAACCAGACCGTCCCGCCTTCGTCGTCGAGGCTCATGTGCTGCATGGGGCGAGAGCGCAGGCGGCCTTGTTCGTCGACCGTGACGAACATCGCGGTCGCGATCTCCTTCATCAACGCGCGGACGCGGATGCGGGCCTCGTCGTCGTTCATCGGCTTCGCCATGGCATGTCTCCTTGCCACGGGAGAACGGCTCCGTCCCGGCCCGGTTGCGCCGCCCGGCCCGCCGCCGCATCTTCCGGGCACATTGAAGCTGGGCGTCCGATTCAGATCTCCGGGCCATTCGGCCCTGCGGTCATCGGATACCACCCACAAGAGGACCAGCCATGCTCGACGCCCCGCTCCAGACGCCCGAAGCCCCATCCACCGATCCCTTCGCGCTGGCGAAGGCGCTGTCGGGCGTGCACCTCATCGGCGGCCGCTTCGTGCCGGCCCGCTCGGGCCGCAGCTTCCCGGTGGTCAACCCGGCGACGGGGGCGGAGGTCGCGGCGGCGGCGGAAGGCGATGCCGCCGATGTCGATGCCGCCGTCGAGGATGCCGCCCGCGCCCAGAAGGCCTGGGCCAAGGTGCCGGCGCGCAAGCGCGGCGCGCTGGTGCATCAATGCGCGGCGATCCTGAAGGCGCATGCCGACGAACTGGGTCGGCTGATCGCGCTCGAGACCGGCAAGGCGCTCCGCACCGAAAGCCGGGTGGAGGCGAACGTCGTTGCCGACATCTTCGAATTCTACGGCGGCCTCGGCGGCGAGCTGAAGGGCGAGAGCGTGCCCTTCGCGCCCGACGTGCTGTCGGTGACGGTGCGGGAGCCGCTCGGCGTCGTCGGCGCGATCATCCCCTGGAACGTGCCGATGCTGCTGATGGCGCTGAAGATCGCGCCGGCGCTGGTCGCCGGCAACACGGTGGTGGTGAAGTCGGCCGAGGAGGCGCCGCTCGCGGTGCTGCGGATCTGCGAGCTTCTCAACCGCGTGCTGCCGCCCGGCTGCTTCAACATGCTGAGCGGCTTCGGCCCGGAATGCGGCGCGCCGCTCGTCAGCCATCCGAAGGTGCGCAAGGTGACCTTCACCGGCAGCGTCGAGACCGGCAGGATCGTCGCCCGCACCGCGGCCGAGAAGCTGATCCCGCTGACGCTGGAGCTCGGCGGCAAGTCGCCGATGATCGTCTTCGCCGATTGCGATTTCGCCAAGACCGTCGCCGGCGCGCTGACCTCGATGCGCTTCACCCGCCAGGGGCAGAGCTGCACGGCAGCGAGCCGCATCTATGTCGAGCGCCCGATCTTCGACCGCTTCGTCGCCGCCATGAAGGAGGCGGTCGACGGGATGGTGATGGGCGATCCGCTCGACGAGAAGACCGATATCGGCACCATCGTGAGCGAAGGCCAGCTCGCGAAGGTGAAGGGCTTCATCGAGGAAGGCCGCGCGACGCCGGGGGCGGTCGCGCATGTCTGCAGCGCGATGCCGACCGATCCCGCGCTGAAGAAGGGGCTGTTCATCCAGCCGGTGATCTTCACCGGCCTCGATGCCGGCAGCCGGCTGGTGCGGGAGGAGATCTTCGGCCCGGTCACCGTCATGCAGCCCTTCGACGATGCGGAAGCCGTGCTGGCGGAGGCCAATGACAGCGAGTACGGCCTGGCCGCCAGCCTATGGACCAACAACCTGAAGATCGGCCTCGACCTGGCGCACCGGCTGGAAGCGGGGCTGGTGCAGATCAACCAGAACCTGGTGGTCCAGGCCAACCTCTCCTATGGCGGCGTGAAATCCTCGGGCCTCGGCAAGGAAGCCTCGCTGGAAGCGATGCTGGAGCACTTCACCCACAAGAAGACGATCATGGTAAACATGAGCTGAACCGGCGGATCGATGGACAACGGCACTCTTTCTAGCTAACATACTTAGCTAGGAAGGGTGCCATGACCGTCGTCACGATCCACGCCGCCAAGACCACGCTCTCGCAGCTCCTCACCCGCGTCGAAGCCGGGGAGGAGATCATCCTGGCGCGTGGAAAGCAGCCGGTCGCCAGGCTGGTGCCGTTCGATCCGCCGGCGGCGAAGCGCCGCTTCGGTGCGCTCCAGGGCCGCGTCAGCCTCGGTCCGGAATTCTTTGAGCCGCTGCCCGAGGCGGAGCTGGACGCCTGGGGCAGCTGAGTTGCGGCTGCTGCTCGACACCCATGCCTTCATCTGGTGGCTGGCCGGCGATCCCGCCCTGCCCGCCTCCGCGCAGGCGGCGATCATCGATGCCGGCAACGCCGTGTTCGTCAGCGCCGCGTCGACCTGGGAGATCGCGACGAAGCACCGGATCGGGAAATTGCCGGGCGTCGCCGCCATCGCCGCCGATCTCGACCAGGCGATCGCCGATCAGGGTTTCCTCGGGCTACCGATCAGCCCGCGTCACGGTCAGGCGGCGGGCAGCCTGCCCGGGCCGCATCGCGACCCCTTCGACCGGATGCTGATCGCCCAGGCCATGCTGGAGGACCTCGTGCTGGTCTCGAACGAGCAGGCCTTCGATGCTTATGGCGTGCGCCGCTCCTGGTGAGCGGCGGGCGGTTCAGTTCGCGTAGACGCCGGCGGCTTCGATCACGCCCCGCCATCGCGCCACCTCCTCGGCATGGAAGCGGCGATGGTGATCGCGGGTCGCTTCCTGCTGGGTCGCGGGGGCGGTGATCAGGTCGGTGAAGCGGGACACCAGCCGCTCTTCGCGGAGAGCGGCGCGGAGCGCCTCCGACAGCCTTTCCTGGATCGGCTCCGGCACTTCGGCCTGAGTGAACAGGCCGTGCCAGGTGGTCATCGTCGCCTGCGGCATCCCCGCTTCCGCCATGGTCGGCAGGCTATCGATCCCCGGCACCCGCGCCTCGCTCGTCACCGCATAGGCCGGGAAGCTGCGGCGCCGGATGAAGGGCAGCGTGTTGGTGACCTGGTCGCAGAAGATGTCGACGCGGCCGGCCATCAGCTCGGTCGTGATCGGCGCGCTGCCGCGATAGGCGACCGTCGTCGCCTGGGCGCCGCCCGCCTGCTGCAACAGCATGGCGCAGAGATGAGAGGAGGAGCCGACGCCGGAATGCGCGAGGTTCAGCCGGTCGCCCTCCCGTCGCATGGTCGCCGCGTAGTCGGCCACCGTCTCGGCCGCGAAGCCGGGGCGGGAGACCAGCATCATCGCCGCCTTCGAGGCGAGGCCGATCGGCGCGAAGCTCTCGGTGACGCTGTAGGGGAGCTGGCGGTAGAGCGTCGCACTCGCGGCGAAGCCGACATTGGTGTTGAGGACGGTGTAGCCGTCGGCGCGCGCCTGGCGCGCCCTTCCGGCCGAGAACACGGTGCCGGCCACGTTCTCGACGACCACCGGCTGGCCGAGATGGCGCGCCATGCCCTCGGCGACCAGCCGGCTGACGACGTCGGTCGGCCCGCCGGCGGAGCCGCCGGCGATCAGCGTCACCGGCCGCGTCGGATAGGATTCCTGCGCGCGGAGCGCCGGCGCGGCGAGGATCGCAGGCATGGCGGCAACGAGGCCACGTCGGGTGGATTGCATCGGCTTCCTCCTGCCCGCCTTCACGGCGGATCATAGGCGGAGTTCAAGCCAGGCCGATCGATGCGGCAAGCCCGGGCGCCATGAACTTCGCGGAACGGCGCTTTCCCGTCCCGCCGCCTGCCCCCATCTTCGGCGGCATGCGGACGCTTCTCTCCTGGCTCGGGCGCGGGATCCTCGCGCTTGCGGTGCTTCTCGTGCTGACAGTCGCGGGCGCGCTCGCGCTCGTCTGGTGGACCCTGCCGGCGGAGCGCGCGGAAGCGCGCATCCCAGCCCTCGCGGCGCCGGTCGCGATCGCCTTCGACGGCTACGGCATCCCGACCATCCGCGCCGCCAACGAGTCCGATGCCTGGCGCGCCATCGGCTGGCTGCATGCGCGCGACCGGCTGTTCCAGATGGAGATGATGCGCCGCGGCGCCGCCGGGCGGCTTTCGGAGATCGCGGGCAGCGCCACGCTCCGCGTCGACCGCTTCTCCCGCCTGCTCGGCCTGGCGCAACGGGCGGAGGCCGACCTGGCGACGCTGCCGCCGGCGACCCGCGCCGCCCTCGATTCCTATGCCGAGGGCGTCAATGCCTGGATCGCCGAGCACGGCCGCTTCAGCGCCCCGGAATTCCTGGCCCTCGGCGCGCCCGAGCCCTGGCGGGCCGCGGACAGCCTCCTCTGGGGCAAGGTGATGGGCCTTTGGCTCTCCGGCGACTGGCGAACCGAACTCGACCGGATGCGCCTGGCGTCCCGCCTGCCGGCCGACCGCCTGGCCGAGCTCTGGCCGGCCGATGGCAGCCCCGGCCGGCCTGACCTGCCGGAGCGCCAGGCGCTCGATCCGACCGGGGCCGCGGCGCTCGATCGCCTGGCCGCGCAGATCCCGCGCTTCGGGGAAGATGCGCCGCTGCCGGCGACGGCATCGAATGCCTGGACGGTCGCGGCGGCACAGTCGACGACCGGGGCGCCGCTGCTCGCCTCCGACCCGCATCTCGGCTTCGGGGCGCCGATCCTCTGGTACCTGGTGCGGATCGAGCTGCCGGAGGGCCGGGTGATCGCCGGCGCCACCGCACCCGGCGTGCCTTTCGTGGTCATCGGCCGCAGCAACGACCTCGCCTGGGGGTTCACCACGACGACCTCCGACACCCAGGATTTGGCGCTGGAGCGGCCGGCGCCGGGCGGCTATGCGGCGCCGGGCGGCACGCGGCCCTTCACGACCCGGACCGAGACGATCGCGGTGCGCGGCGGCGAGCCGGTCGTCATGACGGTGCGGGAGACGCGGCATGGCCCGCTGCTGAACGACCTCGATCCGCCGCGGCCGGGGGGCGAATCAGGGCCGCTGATCGCGCTGACCATGGCGAACCTCGCCCCGGGCGACACCGCGGCCGCCGGGCTGCATGCGCTGAACCGCGCGGCGACGCTCGCCGACGCGCGCGGTGCGGCGGCGCTGATCACCTCCCCGCCGCAGAACCTGCTGGTCGCGACGCGCCAGGGCGACATCGCCATGTACTTGACCGGCCGCACGCCGCTCCGGCGCTCGGGCGACGGCACCACGCCCTTCGAGGGCTGGAACCCGGCCCAGGGCTGGGCCGGCTTCGTCCCCTTCGATGCCATGCCGCATGTCGAGAACCCGGCATCGGGGCGCATCGCCAATGCCAATAGCCGGCCGGCGCCGCCCGACCATCCGGTCTTCCTCGCCCGCGGCTTCCCAGGCGACTGGCGCTTCCGCCGCATCGGCGAGCTGCTGGGGGCGCGCGAGCAGCATGGCCCGGCCGATTTCGCCGCCATGCAGGTGGACACCCTCTCCCTCCTCGCCCGCGACCTGATCCCGGCGATCGCGGCCCTGCCGCGGCCGGACGGGGCGGCGGGCGCGGCCCAGGACCTGATCCGCGCCTGGGACGGGCGGATGGGCGTGGAGCTGCCGCAGCCGTTGATCTTCAACGCCTTCCTCCGCGCCTACGGCCGCCTGGTGATGGCGCGCGCCGGCGTGCCGGAGAACGCGCACACGCCGTCGCACGAATTCCTCGCCCAGGTGCTGGACGGGCGCCTGCCTGGCTGGTGCGGGGGCGCCGAATGCGGTGCGCTCGGCGCCCGGGCGCTGACCGAGGCGGTGGCGGCGCTGGCCGCGATCCACGGCGCCGATCCCGCCTCCTGGCGCTGGGGTGCCGCGCATGCCGCCCGCTTCGAGCATCCGCTGCTGCGCTTCATCCCGGCGCTGGCCGCCCTGACCCGGCTGGAGGTGCCGGTCGCCGGCGACGGCGAGACCCTGCTGCGCGCCGGGTTCCGGGGCGAGCCGGGCGATTTCCGGGCGGTCCATGGCGCCGGCCTCCGCGCCGTGTTCGACCTCGCCGACCCCGCCGCAACGCTCGCCGTCATCGCGACCGGGCACTCCGGCCACCCGATGAGCCGCCATTGGGGCGACCTGCTGCCGGCCTGGCGGGATGGGCTGACGCTCCGGCTCGACGGCCGCGGCAGCGGCGGCGGGACGGCGACGCTCACACCCTGACAGGCTCTGGCACGGAGATTGTTGATTTGCGCGGGCTTGCGACCGAGACTGCGCCTCGGCCATGCATCAACGTCCGACGAAACGCCCGCAATTCTTCTACACGACGGCGCCGCTCCCCTGCCCGTATCTGGCCGGGCGGACGGAGCGGAAGATCGTGACCGAGCTGTCGGGCGGCGAGGCGGAGCCGCTGCATGACCGGCTGTCGCGGGCCGGTTTCCGGCGCAGCCACAACATCGCCTATTCGCCGGTCTGCCCCGGCTGCCAGGCCTGCATCCCGATCCGCATCGTGGCCGACGCCTTCGCGCCCGACCGCACCCAGCGACGGGTACGGCGGGCGAATGCCGACCTGATCGGGCGCGAGACGCCGGCACGCGCCACCGCCGAGCAATTCGCGCTGTTCCAACGCTACCAGCGCGCCCGGCACAGCGACGGCGACATGGCGGCGATGGGGTTCTACGACTACCGCGCCATGGTCGAGGACACGCCGATCACCACCGGCATGGTGGAGTTCCGCGACGCGGCCGACCGCCTGGTCGGCGCCTGCCTGACCGACTGGCTGAGCGACGGGCTCTCCGCCGTCTATTCCTTCTTCGATGTCGGCGAGGAGCCCCGCTCGCTCGGCACCTACGCCATCCTCTGGCTGGTGGCACGTGCCCGGGCGCTCGGGCTGCCTTACGTCTATCTGGGCTACTGGGTGCCGCAGAGCCGGAAGATGGCCTACAAGGAGCGCTTCCGGCCCAGCGAGATCCTGACCGCGGGCGCCTGGCGCCCGCTCGGGGAGCCGGCGCTCCCCGTCCGGCCGGCCGAAACGGTGCGCTGAACCCACAGCGCTTCGTCGCGTCCCGGACTTTTTCCTGAATCCTTTCCTAACAAATACGTCTGCGCTCACGGCGCCGCGACGGTTTCGACTCGCCCCGTCGCGAGAATTTTTGTACGTCTCATTCCGTCATAAAAAATCTTGTTTTGTCGACTCAACGTCGACGAAAGGTGACGGACGATGTCCAGTCGGTTTTCGATCGCTACATTCGATACAAATACCGTCAGTGAAGATCGAACCGCTACCGAGTTCCTGTGGCCCTCGCATGGTGCGGGCTGCCCCTGCGGGTGCTTCCAAGGCCAGGTCCAGGGCGACCATGCGGATGGCGGCAGCAGTGCCATCCAGCCTGCCAGCGCCCCGGCCGGGCCGACGCTCGGCACCGCAGCGACCGGCAGCAGCTACAACAGCGCCATCGACGGAGTGCTCTACGGCCAGAAATACGCTGCCTCGGTCATCAGCTTCAGCTTCCCGACCGATCCCGGCCTCTATGGTACCGGCTATTCCGAAGCCACGAACGCCTTTCGCGGCGTCTCGACGGCGCAGGCCGCGGCGACCGACTGGATCCTGACCGGCACGTCCTCGTATGGCACCAGCTTCGTCCAGCGCTACGGATCGGTGTCGTCCTTCACGAACCTGACCTTCGTCGACAACGGCAACGGCGACGCGGTGATCCGGCTGGCGGGCAGCGGGCAGCCCGACACCGCCTATTCCTACTATCCCTTCAGCGGCCCGCAGGGCAGCGATGTCTGGTTCGGCAACCGCTACGACGGGACCTCGGCCGACTACCGGAACCCGAAGATCGGCAACTACGCCTACATGACGCTGGTCCATGAGCTCGGCCACGCCCTCGGCCTCAAGCATGGGCATGAGGCGGGCGGACCGGGCAACACCGCCCTGCCCGCCGGCTACGACAGCCACGAATTCAGCATCATGACCTACCGCAGCTACGAGGGTAAGGCGATCGGCGGCGCCAGCAACGAGCTCTATGGCTTCCCGCAGGGCTTCATGATGCTCGACATCGCGGCGCTGCAATTCATGTACGGCGCCAATTACGGGGTGAACGCCGGCAACACGGTCTACAGCTGGTCGCCGACGACGGGCGAGATGTTCGTCAACGGCGTCGGCCAGGGCGCGCCCGGCGACGGCAATGGCGGCATCTCCAACCGCGTCTTCCTGACCATCTGGGACGGCGGCGGCAACGACACCTACGACTTCTCCAACTACACGACGGCGCTCAACGTCGACCTCAATCCCGGCGGCTGGTCGAAGACCTCCGCGGCGCAGCTCGCCTATCTCGGCGACGGGCACTATGCACGCGGCAACGTCTTCAACGCGCTGACCTACCAGGGCAGCACCGCGAGCCTGATCGACAACGCGATCGGCGGGTCGGGCGACGACGTGATCATCGGCAACAGCCTCGCCAACCGCATCAAGGGCGGCGGCGGCAACGACTTCGTCAGCGGCGGCGGCGGCGTCGACACGCTCGTGCTGCAAGGCAACAGGGCCGAGTACACCGCGTTGCCGGTCGTCGGCGGTCTCTTCTACCTGAAGGACAACGTCGCCGGCCGCGATGGCACCGACAGCTTCTCCAACGTCGAGGTGCTGAGCTTCCGCGACCAGGACGTGCTGACGCAGGATTTCTACGGCGTCTCGGCGAACGTCGTGTCGCCGCCGGAGCAGGTCGCCATCTTCCGCTTCTACAACACGAAGACCGGCACGCATTTCTACACCGCCTCGTCCTATGAGCGGGACAGCCTGCGCGCGACCTCGCCCAGCTTCTCCTACGAAGGCGCGGCCTTTGCCGGCTCCAACGACGCCGATGCCGATATGAGCATCTTCCGCTTCTACAACACGAAGACCGGGACGCATTTCTACACGGCGAGCGCCGCGGAGCGCGACAGCGTCATGAAGACCATGCCGACCTTTTCCTATGAAGGCGTCGGCTACAAGGCCTTCTCCCAGGCGGTGGATGCCAGCGGCGACGCCCATATGGCGCTGTACAGGTTCTACAACTCCACCGCCGGCACGCATTTCTACACCGCGAGCGCGGTGGAGAAGGCCAGCATCCAGGCGCATATGCCGGCCTTCAAATACGAGGGCGTCGCCTACTACGTCGACGCGGTGCTGTAGGCACCGCCGGCGCCGGATGCGGTGTCGGAGTCGGGGCTCGCCAGGCATGGCAGTCCCGGCCCGTCGCGCCGGCGCGCGCACCAACCGGCACCCGCTGCGCAGCCGCTCGGTTGAAGTTCCCTGCATCGGGCAATGGACAGGGCCGGATACCATCGGGCATTATCGGCTACGCTTCGCAAGCAATAACCGTCAAGGCGCGAGGCACACCCCAATCCGCGGCGCGAGCCGCGAAACCATAGGTGTGACCATGCCCCTTCATGCCCTTCGCCCGCAGCAGGCCGTCCTTGGCCATCTCCGCCGCCGCCGTATCGTCGGCGCCTCGCTGGTCGCCATGACCTCACGCGCCGTTGCCCAGGCCCCCTGGCCGGACCGGCCGGTGCGCATGCTGGTCGGGATCCCCGCCGGCGGTGGTGGCGACCTGATCGCCCGCGCCATCGCACCGGCGCTCGGCGCCAGCTTCGGGCGGCCCTTCGTGGTCGAGAACCGGCCCGGCGCCGGCGGCGCGATCGCCGCCCAGGCCGTCGCGCAATCGGCCGACGGACACACGCTCGGCGTCGTGCTCGGCGGCCCGACCACGACCGCGCGCGCCCTGAACCCGGCGCTCGGCTATGATCCGGCGCGCGACTTCACCGCGATCTCCCAGGTCTTCCGCACCGGCTTCGTGATCGCCGTGCATCCGGCCATGCCGGTCACCGATCTCGGCAGCTTCATCGCCCATGCTCGCGCCAATCCGGGCCGCCTTTCCTACGGCTCGATCGGGCCCGGTACCGTGACCCATCTGGCGATGGAGGAGCTGAAGGCGCGCCACGGCCTCGATATCGAGCATGTCACCTATCGTGGCTTCGGGCAGATGACGCTCGACCTTACGGCCGGCCGCATCCAGGTCTGCTTCGACACCTTCGGCGAATCCCTCGCCTTCCTCCAGGACAGCCGCATCCGCGCCCTGGCCGTGACGACCGAGGCGCGCAACCTGCTGCTGCCGGCAGTGCCGACCGTCGCCGAAGCCGGCGAGCCCGACGCGGAATGCTTCGGTTGGACCGGCGTCGTCGCCCCGGCCGGCTTCCCGGCCGAACGCGCGCGGGCGCTCGCGGATGCGATCCGTCAGGCGATCGCGGTGCCGGAAGGCCGCGCCAATCTCGACATGCAGGGCACCGAATTCATCGGCAGCACGCCCGAGGAATTCGCGGCCCTGCAGGCCCGCGAAGCGGCGCGCTGGATCGCCGTCATCCAGCGGCTCGGCCTGCGCGCGGCGGGGTAGAGCAGATCGCCGACGGGCGGAATCGCCCGGACGCAGGCCCCGGCCCCGATCATCCCTCGAACCGCCGGCTGCGCGGGAAGCGCTCCGGCGGAGCCTTGCCGGCGCCGGCGCGCTGGCCGCGCCAGAGGCGGAGATCGGTCTCGACGCGCATGCCGTTGCCGTGCCGCCAGGAGAGGCCTTCCTTCAGCGCGAAGACCACGGCATCGATCAGCTCGGCGCCGTCCTTCAGCGCCAGGAGCTGCACGCCGCGGCCGCGCGTCATCTCCGGCACCTGCTCCAGCGGGAAGACCAGCAGGCGGTTGTTGCTGCCGGTGACCGCGACATGATCGCCGGCGGCCGGCACGCAGAGCGCGCATTCGCGCCCGGCCTCGACCACCAGCACCTGCTTGCCGGTCCGCTTCTCGGCCAGGAACTCCTCGCCCTTCACGACGAAGCCGCGCCCGTCATTCGCCGCGACCAGATAGCGACCGCCGTCGCGATGGACGAAGAGGGCGATGATGTCGTCCTCGTTCGTCAGGTCGAGCATCAGCCTGACCGGCTGCCCGTCGCCGCGGCCGCGCGGGACCGCATCCGCCTTCAGGGTGAAGGCGCGTCCGTTGGTCGCGATCAGCACCAGGCGGTCCGTGGTCTCCGCATGCACCGCGAGCTTGAGCGCGTCGCCTTCCTTGAAGCGGAGCTCGGCATCGGCGGCCAGGTGCCCCTTCTGGGCGCGGATCCAGCCCTTCTCCGACAGGATGATGGTGATCGCCTCCCGCTCCAGGAAGGCGGTCTCGTCGACCGCGAGCGCCGGCAGCGCGACGCCGAGCGCGGTGCGCCGCGAACCGAGCGCGCCGTCGCCGAAGGCGGCGCGCGTCGCGGCGATCTCGTCCGCGATCGCCCGCCAGCGCTTCGCCTCCGACCCCATCAAGCCTTGCAATGCCTTCTGCTCGGTGGTGAGCGCCTTGTGCTCCTTTCGGATCTCCATCTCCTCGAGCTTGCGGAGCGAGCGCAGCCGCATGTCGAGGATGGCGTTGGCCTGCACCTCGGTCAGCTCGAAGCGCGCCATCAGCGCTTCCTTGGGCTTGTCCTCCTCGCGGATGATGCGGATCACCTCGTCGAGGTTGAGGTAGGCGATCAGGTAGCCGCCCAGCACCTCGAGCCGCCGCGCGATCGCCGCCAGGCGATGCGCCGTCCGTCGCTGCAGCACCACGTGCCGATGGTCGAGCCAGGCGCGCAGCACATCGCGCAGGCCCATGACCCGCGGCGTGCGCTCGGCGTCGAGGACGTTCATGTTGAGGCTGATCCGCGCCTCGAAGGCGGTCGCGCGGAACAGGCTCTCCATCAGCACCGCCGCATCGACGTTGCGCGATTTCGGCTCGATCACGATGCGCACCACATCGGTGCTCTCGTCGCGGATGTCGCCGAGCAGCGGCAGCTTCTTCTCCTCGAGCAGCTGCGCCACCTGCTCGATCAGCCGCGATTTCTGCACCTGGTAGGGAATCTCGGAGACGATGACGCGCCAGGTGCCGCCCTTGGCATCCTCCCGCTCCCACCGCGCGCGCAGCCGGAAGCCGCCACGGCCGGTGGCATAGGCCTCCCGGATGCTCTCGGCGGGCTCGACCAGCACGCCGCCGGTCGGGAAGTCCGGCCCCTTCACCAGCGCCAGCAGTTCGTCGAGGCCCGCCTCGGGCTTCCCGATCAGCAGCAGCGCGGCGTCGCAGAGCTCGCCCGCATTGTGCGGCGGGATGCTGGTCGCCATGCCGACCGCGATGCCGTTGGCGCCGTTGGCGAGCAGGTTCGGAAAGGCGGCCGGCAGCACCACCGGCTCCCGCTCCTCGCCATCGTAGGTGGCGCGGAAATCGACCGCATCCTGTTCGATTCCGGCGAGCAGCGCCTCGGCGACGGTGGTCAGCCGCGCTTCGGTGTAGCGCATCGCCGCCGCGTTATCGCCGTCGATGTTGCCGAAATTGCCCTGGCCTTCGACCAGCGGGTAGCGGGCCGCGAATTCCTGCGCGAGGCGCACCATCGCGTCGTAGATCGCGCCATCGCCATGCGGATGGTACTTGCCCATCACGTCGCCGACGATGCGGGCGCATTTCTTGAAGCCCGAGGCGGGATCAAGGCGGAGCTGGTGCATCGCCCAGAGGAGGCGCCGGTGCACGGGCTTCAGCCCGTCGCGCACGTCCGGCAGCGAGCGGGCCGTGATGGTCGACATGGCATAGGCGAGATAGCGCTCGGAGAGCGCGTCGGAGAGCCTGGTCTCGCGGGTCTCGCCGCCATCGGGAAGGGTCGTCAGGTCGTCGGGCATGCGGAGTGATTCGCGCTTCGTTCTCGTCCGGGCGCGTCGATACACCAAGCAGGCCAGGCGCGCCACGTGTTACGCTGACGCCAAGGCCAGGCAAGGGGAGGCGAGCATGCGTTCGAGGCGTTTCGTGATCGGCTGCGCGATCTGCGCCATCACCGCCGCCGGGTTTTCGTCGACCGAGGCTGCCGCCCAGGCGACCTCCGGGGTTACCCGCACGATCCTGCAGCAGACCGAGCTGCCCGGCGGCACCCATGTCGTCATCCTGGTCGCGGCCGAGATCGCCCCGGATGCGGAGGTCGCGCGCCACACCCATCCCGGCATCGAATCGGCCTATGTGCTGGAGGGCGGCTGCACCCTGCAATCGGCAGGCAACCCCGACCGGCCGCTCCGCCCCGGCGACGGCTTCCAGATCCCGGCAGGCCTTGTGCACGGCGTGAAGAATGGCGCCGCCGCGACGAAGCTCGCGATCACCTACACGGTCGAGAAAGGCAAACCCTTGGCCTCACCCGCCTGAGGCCAGCGCGGCAACGCGGTCCTGCAGGCGCTGCCGCGCTTCCGGCGTCGCGCGGTGGTGGCCGTGGAACACGTCGCGTTCCAGGAAATGACCGGTCAGGCGCAGGCCGTCCTGCCAGTCGGCCGGCGCCGCCGGCGCCGCCTCATCGCGGAGGAAGGCCGGCAGCGGCAGCAGCCGGTCGGCCCAGGGCTCGGCCGCCGCGGCGCTGACCGCGCGGCCGGATTTCGGCGACACATGCGTCAGCCCGTGGCGCACGCCGGTCGCGGCGCAGGCCGAAAGGTCGAGCCCGAAGCCGAGCTCCGCCAGCAGCATCGCCTCCCAACGGAGATAATCCGGCATCGCCGCCGCCGGCCCCTGCACCAGGCGGGAGATCACCCGCACCAGGCCTTCGAACAGCACGGGATGCGGGGCGCGTTCGGGCAGTGCCGCATCGGCGACCGCGCAGGCGGAGGAGAGCAGCGCGAGCGCCAGCGGATCCTCCATCGCGCCGGCGGCGGCCGGATGCACCATCTCCGCGCTCAGGCTGCCGAGCTGCTCGGCCAGGCGCCCGACCCAGCGCGCCTCGACCATGTTGCCCGCCTGCCAGAGCGCGGCCTGCGATCGCGAGGCGCCGCCGCGGGCGAGGCCGGCATGCCGCCCATGCTCACGGGTCAGCAGGGTGACGACGGCGCCGCCTTCGCCATAGGCCCGGACGGAGAGGATGATCGCCGGCGCGCTCCACTCCATCGCGGGCGCCTAGCCTTCGTCCTCGAGGCCGATGGCGCGGAGCCGCGCCCGTTCCTCGTCCCAGCCGCTGCGTTCCTTGACGTTGAGAAAGAGGTGCACCGGCCGCTCCAGCAGCGCGGTCAGCTCGACCCGCGCGCGGCGGCCGATCTCCTTCACGCGGCCGCCCTTGTCGCCGATCAGGATCGCCTTCTGCGTGGCGCGCGCGACATAGATGGTGCAGTCGACGCGCACGCTGCCGTCGTCGCGCTCCTGCCAGGCCTCGGTCTCGACCGTCGCGTGGTGCGGCACCTCCTCATGCGTCTGGCGCAGGATCTGCTCGCGCACGATCTCGGCCGCCAGCATGCGGTTGGGCAGGTCGGAGAGCTCGTCCTCCGGAAACAGCCAGGGGCCTTCGGGCACCGCCGCCGCCATGTCGTCGAGCAGCCGGTCGAGACCCCGCGCCTTCTCGGCCGAGATCATGAAGGTGCGCTCGAAATCGAGTGCCTTGTTCAAGGCCTCGGCCAGCGGCAGCAGCGCCGGCGGGTCGATCAGGTCGGTCTTGTTGAGCCCGAGCCAGACCCGGCGCCGATGCTTCGCCAATCCGTCCAGGATCGCCTGCAGCCGTTCCGTGATGCCGGTCTTGGCATCGACCAGCAACAGCGTCACGTCGGCATCCTTGGCACCGCCCCAGGCGGCGGCGACCATGGCGCGGTCGAGCCGCCGGCGCGGTGCGAAGATGCCGGGCGTATCGACCAGGATCAGCTGTGCGCGCTCCCGCATGACCACGGCGCGGATGCGGAAGCGCGTCGTCTGCGGCTTCGGCGAGACGATCGTCACCTTGCTGCCGGTCAACGCATTGACCAGCGTCGACTTGCCGGCATTCGGCGCGCCGATGATCGCGACCAGGCCGCAGCGCATCGCCGCTTCGCTCATGCCGGCAACCCTCCGAGCCAGGCTTCGGCCGCCGCCTGCTCGGCCTCGCGCTTCGAGTGGCCGAGCCCCTCGGCGCTGCGGCCTTCCGCGGTGACCCGCACCACGAAGACCGGCGCATGCGCCGGGCCCGCGGCAGAAACCAGCGCATAGTCGGGCAGGCCGCGGGCACGGCCGAGCGTCCATTCCTGCAACCGGTTCTTGGCCGAAACCGGCGGCGTCTCGACCGCATCCAGGTGCGTCGCAAAAATCCGCCGCACGACGCCCTGCGCCGCCTCCAGACCGGCATCGAGATAGACGGCGCCGAGCAGCGCCTCCAGCGCATCGGCCAGCACGCTCGCACGGTCGAGCAGCCCGGCGCGGCCTTCCGACGGCGGTACCCGCAGCGCGTCGCGGAGCCCGATCTCGTCGGCGACACGCGCCAGCATCTCGGCGGCGACGAGCTGCGACAGGCGCCGGGTCAGCGCCCCTTCCCGCTCCTCCGGGAAGCGCTCGGCGAGCCATTCCGCGGTGACGAGGCCGAGCACCCGGTCGCCCAAAAACTCCAGCCGCTCGTTCGAATCGAGCTGGGCGCGCCGGGGATCGGCGGCGGAGCGGTGGGTCAGCGCCTGGTCGAGCAGCGACGGGCGCGCGAATTCATGCCCGATCCGCGTTTCCAGCGGCGTCATCGGACCGGCGTGAAGATCCGGCCCCAGCGGATGGCGAAGGGCCAGTTCCAAACCTCCCAGAGCGCGGCGGAGCCGTCGACCGAGAACCAGATGAACTCCGCCCGGCCGACCAGGTTCTCGACCGGGATGAAGCCGACCGCGCTCTGCGCGCGGCTGTCGAGGCTGTTGTCGCGGTTGTCGCCCATCGCGAAGACATGCCCGGCCGGCACCACGAATTCCGGCGTGTTGTCGAACGGCATGTCGTCCGAGGTCTCGAGGATCTGGTGCGGCTGCTGGCCGGCGCCGGGGAAGGTCTCCCGGTACCAGCGCACCGTCATGCGCGGCCCGTCGCCTTCGATCGTGTAGGGGCCGAGCGGCTCCCGCCTGGCAGCGACGCCGTTCACGTAGAGGATGCCCTGGCGCACCTGGATGCGGTCGCCCGGCAGGCCGACGATGCGCTTGATGTAGTCGGTGCTGCCGTCGCGCGGCAGCTTGAACACCGCGACGTCGCCGCGTTCGGGGAGGCGCCCGAAGATGCGGCCGGAGAAGATGTTGGGGCTGAACGGGATCGAATGCCGCGAATAGCCGTAGCTGTACTTCGAGACGAAGAGGTAGTCGCCGACGAGCAGTGTCGGGATCATCGAGCCGGAGGGGATGTTGAAGGGCTCGAAGGCGACGGTGCGGACGCCGATCGCGATGAGGCCCGCGTACAGCACCGTCTTGATGCTTTCGCCCCAGCCGCCCGATTTCTTCGCCATGGAAGAGGATTTCGCCCGCATGAATGGTGTCGTCCGTGTTTCAGCCGCGCTGCGCGGATCGAGGTCCGCCGCGGCCACGGGCTGGCGGAGGGAAGCCCTGAGCAGCCCGCGATGTCAAGGAATGGCATCCCATCCTTACGGGAGCTTCACGGCGGCGATCACCACCATGGCCTGCGCGTAAGGGTATTCGTCGGTCATTGTCAGCGTCACCTGGGCGGCATGCCCCGGCGGCGTGATGGCGGCGAGCCGCGCCGCGGCGCCGCCGGTCATCCGGAGCGTCGGCGCGCCGGAGGAGAGATTGACCACGCCGAGGTCGCGCCAGAACACGCCGGCGCGGAAGCCGGTGCCGAGCGCCTTCGATGCCGCTTCCTTGGCCGCGAAGCGCTTTGCCAGTGTCGCGACCCGGATGCGCTCGGTGCGGCGCGCCGCCTTGGCACGCTCGACGGGGGTGAAGACACGCTCCAGGAAGCGGTCGCCATGCCGCTCGATCACCCGCGCGATGCGGCGGATGTCGATCAGGTCGCTGCCCAGGCCAAGGATCATGACACGCGCACGCTATCCTCGCGCCCGCTCGACGCCGGTGACGCCCGGGCAGGCGCGCAGCGCCGCGATGATGGTGGACAGGTGCCGCAGGTCGCGCACCTCGACATCCACCAGCAGCTCGCAATACTCGGTCGCGCGGCTAGTGATCTTGAGGCTGGCGACCGCGCCTTCCTGCTTGGCGATCGCGGTGGTGACGCCGGCCAGCGCGTTGTTGCCGCCTTCGGTCACCACCTCGATGCGGCCGACATGCGTGGCGCGCGGCCCGCCATCATATTCCCAATCGACGTCGATGAAGCGTTCCGGCGTCGCCGCGAAGCTGTCCAGCGAATGGCAGTCGTTCTTGTGGATGGTGACGCCGCGGCCGGTGGTCACGATGCCGACGATGCGGTCGCCGGGCAGCGGGTGGCAGCAGCCGGCGAAATTCACCGCCATGCCGGCGACCAGGCCGCTGATGCCCATCGCCGCGTCGTGGCGGGGGGATCGCTTCTCCCCCTTCGCCGGCTGCATCAGCGCCGGCCCGGCGCCGAGCCGGCCGCGCGGGCGCGCCAGCGGCAGCGTGTCGACGGCGCGCGGCGGGCCCTTCAGCTCCGGCACCGCCGCATGCACCACTTCGCGGGCCGAGAGGTTGCCGGCGCCGACCGCGGTGCAGAGCGTCGCGAAATCCGGCTGCTTCAGCAGCTTCACCGCCGGCTCGATCAGCTTCTCCGAATAGTCGAGGCCTTCGGCGCGGACCGCCTTGGCGATCGCCGCCCGCCCGGCATCCTGATGCTCGGAACGCTGCTGGGCATGGACGAAGCGGCGGATGCGCGCCCGCGCCTTGCCGGTGGCGACGAAGCGTTCCCATTGCGGGTTGGGCGTGCCGCCGCGGGCCGTGATGACCTCGACCTGGTCGCCATTCTCCAGCTGATGGCGGAGCGGCACGATCTTGCCGTTCACCTTGGCGCCGACGCAGGTATCGCCGACCTGGCTGTGCACCTGGTAGGCGAAGTCGACCGGCGTCGCGCCGCGCGGCAACTCGATCAGGTCGCCCTTCGGCGTGAAGCAGAAGACCTGGTCGCGATGCAATTCCAGCTTGGTGTGATCCAGGAAGTCCTGCGGATCGTTCGCCGCATCCAGGATCTCGAGCAGGTCGCGCACCCAGGGGAAGCGCTTGCGGTCCTTCGCGGCGGCATCGCCCTGCTTGTAGATCCAGTGTGCCGCGACGCCGAACTCCGCGACCTCGTGCATCTCGCGGGTGCGGATCTGCACCTCGATCTTGGCGTTGCGCCGCTCCGGCACGGTGACGCCGCTGTGCAGGCTCTGGTAGCCGTTGGTCTTCGGCGTCGAGATGTAGTCCTTGAAGCGTCCCGGCACGACGCGATAGGCGGAGTGGATGGCGCCGAGTGCCGCGTAGCAATCCGCCTTGTCGTCCACGATGATGCGGAAGGCCATGATGTCCGAGAGCTGCTCGAACGCCACGTTCTTCGTCTGCATCTTGAGCCAGATCGAATAGGGCGACTTCTCCCGCCCCATGACGTCGAGCACGGTGACGCCGGCTTCCAGCAGCACGCGCTTGAGGTCGGCCTCGATCGCCTCGATCAGGTCCGCACCCTGGCCGCGCAGGAAGGTGAGCCGCGCCGCGATCGTCGCCCAGGCATCGGCGTCGATCTCGCGGAAGGCCAGCGTCTCGATCTCGGTCTTGAGCGCCGCCATGCCGATGCGCTCGGCGAGCGGGGCGTAGATGTCGAGCGTCTCGCGCGCGGTCTTGCGCCGCTTCTCGGGCTTCGGCACGGCATTCAGCGTGCGCATGTTGTGCAGCCGGTCCGCGAGCTTGACCAGCAGCACGCGGATATCCTCGCTCATCGCGAGCACCAGCTTGCGCAGGTTCTCGGCCTGCTTGGTCCGCTCCGACTGCAGCTCCAGCCGGGTCAGCTTGGTGACGCCGTCGACGAGGCGGGCGACTTCCTTGCCGAAGCGCTTCTCGATCTCCGGCAGGCCGACCGGCGTGTCCTCGACGACGTCGTGCAGCAGGGCGGTGACGATGCTGCCCTGATCGAGCCGGTAGCCGGCCAGGATCTCGGCGACCGCCAGCGGATGGACGATGTAGGGCTCGCCATTCTCGCGCTTCTGCGGCGCGTGCGCCTTTTCGGCCAGCGCATAGGCCGCTTCGATCAGCGGCAGGTCGGCGCGCGAGTCATAGGCGCCGACGATCCGGGCGAGGGCGGCACCCGGCGAGACGACGGTGCCCGCCGCCAGCCCTTCGGGCGCGCGCACGGGCGGGGGAAATCCACCTGCCGTCGCGTCGCCCGTCTTCAAGTCACCACCTCACCGGCCCGGCCTGGCGGGCCTGTTCAGGAATCAGCGCTTGCCGCCATTGAGCTCGGCCGCGATCGCCGCTTCGATGTCGTCGGCGGAGAGGTCCTCGGCGCCGGCTTCCGGAAGCTGCTCCTCGTTCACGTCCATCACGCCGAAGATGTTCTCGTCGGTCGCGATGAGGTCCATGACCTCCTCCTCGGCCGGCTCCGGCTCCGGCGCGCGCTGCAGCGACTTGATCAGGTCGGCCTCGAGCGGCGCCAGCTCCACCGTCTCCTCGGCGATCTCGCGCAGTGCGATCACCGGGTTCTTGTCGTCGTCCCGCTCCAGCGTCGGCTCCTCGCCGCGGCTGATGTTGCGGGCGCGCTGCGCTGCCAGCAGGACGAGGTCGAACCGGTTGGGGACCTTGACGATGCAGTCTTCGACCGTGACGCGTGCCATGAAGGCTCCGGACTATGAATGGGGGGCGGCGTGCCGCCGCCGAACCCTTCAGATAGCCACCGAACCCCCGGAGTGCAAGCGCAGCAAGGCCCGCGGCTACCGGACCGCTCGTTCCAGGACCAGCTCGAACCGGCCGGCGGTGCTGTCACCGAAGACCCCGGCCCGGATGAACAGCGGGCGCTTGTGCTCGGCCGGGATCGCGAGGCGGGAGGCGAGGCCGCCGCCGCCATCATCATCCTCCGCCAGCACCGCGCCGGTCTCGTCGAGCAGCGCCAGCACCGTGTCGGTATTGTCCTGCAGGTTGCGGGTCAGCGCCGAAAGCTGCCCTTCCGGCACCCGGAAGAAGGCCTGCTGGCCGCGGCGCAGCCGGATCGAGACCGGCTCCCCGAGGCCGAGCGGCGGCGCCGCAGCCGCTTCGGCGATCGAGGTCGGGAAGCCGGTGCCGCCCGGTTGCGGCGCATTCGCCTCCAGCACCAGTTCGAAGCCGCCGGCGCCGCCGCCGAGGATGCCGGCGCGGAGGATCAGCGGCCGCCGCTGCCCGGCCTCGATCTCGAGGCGGGAGGCGAGGCCGCCGCCGCCATCATCATCCTCGGCAATGACGTTGCCCTGGGCGTCGAGCACCGCCAGCACCGTATCGGCGTTGCGCTGAAGCGCCCGGGTCAGCGCGACCAGGTCGCCCTCCGGCAGGCGGAAGAAAGCGGATTGCCCGGCCTGCAGCCGGATCGGCACCTGTGCCCCGGGGGCGAGCGGCGGCGCGGCATTCGCCGCCTCGATGCTGGTCGGGAAGTTGGGCGGCGGCGGCGGCACATAGGCCTCGAGCGCCAGGTCGAAGCTGCCGCCTTCGTTGCCGAGCAGGCCGGCGCGCAGGAACAGCGGCTGCCGCTGGCTGGCCGAGATCTCGACGCGGGAGGCGAGGTTCTCCTCGCCGCCATCATCGTCCTGGCCGAGCACCCGGCCATTCCCGTCGACCAGCGCCAGCACCGTGTCCGCCCCCTGGGACAGGCCGCGGGTCAGCGCGACCAGGTCGCGCTCGCCCTCCGGCAGGCGGAAGACCGCGACCTGGCGGGGCCTGAGCTCAAGCCGCAGGATCTGGCCGACCGTGAGCGGCGGCCGCGACGCGGCCTCGGCGACCGAGGTCGGGAAGGCGGCCGGCGGTGCCGGCGGCGTCGCCTGGACCAGCAGCTCGAACTGGCCGGCGCCGTTGCCGAGGATGCCGGCACGGAGGAACAGCGGCCGGCGCTGCGCGGCGGCCACCTCGATCGCGGAAGCCAGCCCCTCGCCGCCGTCATCGTCCTCGACCAGCACCCGCCCGGCGCCGTCGAGCAGCGCCAGCACCGTGTCGGTGTTCCGCGCCAGGTTCTGGGTGATCGCCAGCAGGTCGCCCTCCGGCAGGCGGAAGAAGGCCTGCTGGTTGCGCCGCAGCCGGATCGGGATCGCCTGGCCGGTCGCGATCGGGGCCTGGTTCGCCGCCGCGCGCTCCAGCGACATCGCGAAATCCTGGGGCGGCATCGGGGGGGCGCGGGTCAGCAACACCTCGAAGCTGCCGCCGCCATCGCCGAGGATCCCGGCCCTGACGAGTGCCGCGCCGTCGCCGGCCGAGACCTCGACCCGGGAGGCCAGCGGCTCGTCGCCGCCGTCGTCGTCCTCGGCGATGGTGCGGCCCTGGCCGTCCAGCACCTGCAGCACCGAATCGGTGTTGCGGCCGAGCCGGCGGGTGATGATCACCAGGTCGCCGCCGGCTTCCGGCGCGATCCGGAAGAAGGCCGATTGCCGCGGCCGGAGCTGGACCTGGACCGGCTGGTCGGGCTGCAGCGGCGCGAAATTGGCGGCATCCTGCGGCCGCAGCGCAAAGGGCGCGGCCGTTTGGGCGCCAGAGGACTGCCCGCGCTGCGCCAGTGCCGGCGGCACCGCCACAGGCACCAAGGCGAGTGCCGCCAGGATCGGCAGCGCGACGAGGCAGGCCCTGGATTGGCGGGGCATCGGCTTTTCCCTGTGCATCGGTTCGCGAAGCAAGCAGGAACCGGCCCCGGGATCAATCGTGCCGCGACCACAATGGCCGATCACGTTCGGGTTGCCGGGATGCGATCCACCCGCCCGTGCTGCGCCAGGTGGTCCAGCACCACCCGGATCCGGGCCGGCAGCGGGCCGCCCTGCCCCAGATGGACGGCGTGGAACGGCTCCCGGTCGCCGGGGTTGAAGGCTTCCAGCACCGGCAGGAGCCGCCCGGCCGCGAGGTCGGCGGCGAGCGTGAAGACCGAGAGCCGTGCCAGCCCGACGCCGGCGAGCACGAGTTGCTGCAGCCCGTGCCCATCGCTCGCCCGCACCCGATCGCCGGTCGGCAGCAGTTCAGCAAGGCCCTTGAGCGGCCAGCCTTCCAGCGCGCGCTGGTAGCCGAAGCCGAGCCGGACATGACGGTGAAGCTCCTCCGGCGTCCGCGGCGTGCCGTGCCGCGCCAGGTAGGCGGGGGAGCCCACGATCATCTGCGCGGTCTCGCCGAGGCGCCGCGCCAGCAGCGCCGAGCTCTTCATCGGGCCGCCGCGGATCGCGATGTCGGCGCGCTCGGCCAGCAGGTCGACCACCCGGTCGGTCTGCACGATGTCGAAGGTGATCTCCGGCCAGGCGGCCATCAGCCCGGGCAGCAGCGGCCCCAGCACGTGGTTGCCGTAGGAGGCGCTGGTGTTGATCCGGACCGGACCGGCCGGGCGCACCCCGGCGCCCGCGGCCCGCTCCGCCTCCTCGAGGTCGGCCAGCACGCGGAGCGCCCGGGCGTGGAAGGCGAGCCCTTCGGCAGTGAGCTGCAGCCGCCGGGTCGAGCGGTTGACCAGCCGCGCGCCGAGCCGCGCCTCCAGCCGCGCGACCAGCCGGCTGACGGCGGAAGGCGTCATCCCGGCATCGCGGGCGGCGGCCGAGAAGCCGCCGGCGGCGACCACCCGGACGAAGACCTCCATCTCCCCGGACCGGTTGACGTCCAGCCGCGCCATGATGCGTTCAACTCATCAATGCTTTGCCTTCCCGGCGTCTACCGCAAGGTTCGGAACCGGTCCATCTCGCCGGGCGACAGGAACCTTCCGGGATATTCCAATGCCTCTCGCCCTCTACGCGCTGACCGCCGGCGCTTTCGGGATCGGCGTCACCGAATTCGTCATCATGGGGCTGCTGATCGAGGTCGGTGCCGATCTCGGGGTCTCGACCAGCGCCGCCGGCCTGCTGATCTCGGGCTATGCGCTCGGCGTCGTCGCCGGCGCGCCGCTGCTGACGACGCTGACCGCCCACTGGCCGCGCAAGACCACGCTGCTGGCGCTGATGGCGATCTTCACGCTCGGCAACCTCGCCTGCGCGCTGGCGCCGAGCTACGGCCTGCTGATGGCGGCGCGCATCCTGACCGCCTTCGCGCATGGCACCTTCTTCGGCGTCGGCTCGGTGGTGGCGACCGGGCTCGTGGCATCCGACCGCCGGGCCTCGGCCATCGCCGTCATGTTCACGGGGCTGACCGTCGCGACCGTGCTCGGCGTGCCTTTCGGCACCTGGCTCGGCCAGCTTCTCGGCTGGCGCGCCGCCTTCGCCGCCGTGACGCTGGTGGGCGTTCTGGCCCTCGCGGTCATCGCGCTGCTGGTGCCGCGCGACCGCACGCCGCCCGAGGCGTCCGACTGGCGCGCCGACTTCCGCGCCATGGCGCGCCGCCCGGTGCTGCTCGGGCTGCTGACGACGGTGCTCGGCTTCGCCGGCGTCTTCACCGTCTTCACCTATATCGCGCCGATCCTGACCGGGATCAGCGGCTTCGGCGCCGGGGCGGTCTCGCCGATCCTGCTCGTCTTCGGCGGCGGCCTCGTCATCGGCAACCTGGCGGGCGGCCGCGCCGCCGATCGCCGGCTGGTGCCGGCGCTGCTCCGCAGCTTCGCGCTGCTGGCGGCGGTGCTTCTGCTGATGGCGGCCACCCTCGAGAGCCGCATCGCTGCCGTGCTTTCGGTCGGCCTGCTCGGCATCGCCGGTTTCGCGACCGTGGCACCGCTCCAGCTCTGGGTGCTGGAGAAGGCCGCCGGCGCCGGGCAGAGCCTGGCGTCCAGCTTCAACATCGCCGCCTTCAACCTCGGCAATGCGCTCGGCGCCTGGGTCGGCGGGCTCACGCTGGATCGGCTGGGCCTTGGCGCCCTGCCCTGGGTCGCGGCCCTCTTTCCGCTTGCGGCATTGGCAGTCGCAGCGCTGGCGCTGCGGCTGGAGCGCCGGCCGGCCGGCGTCGCCTGCGCGCAGCAGGCCTGATCACGCCTCAGGGCCTGCGGGTTCCGACCGCATCCAGAAGGAGGCGCAGGCCGAGCGCGGCCATGACGCCGCCGGCGACCCTGTCGACCGAGAGCTTGGCGCGCAGGTAGAGCGCGCGCGGGTGGCTGGCCGAGAAGGCCAGCGCCACGATCGCATACCACGCCGTCTCGATGACGAAGACCAGCGGCGGCAGCGCCGACACGAGCCAGGATGGCGGCGAAACCGGAAGCATCGCCGCGAAGACGCTGCCGTAGATCACCGCCGCTTTCGGGTTGCTCACCTGGGTCAGCAGCCCGAAGGAAAAGGACCGGAACAGCGAATTGCTCTGCGGCCCATCGACCTCGGCGGGCGGCAGCGGCTCCCCCGCGCCGCGCCAGATCCGGATACCGAGCCAGCCGAGGTAGAGCCCGCCGGCGATCTTCAGCGCAAGATGGAGCCAGTCGACCTGGCTCAGCAGCGTCGCCAGCCCGAGCAGCGCCAGGCCAGCGAAGAGAGTGCCGCCAATGCCCATGCCGAGCGCCGCCGCCAGCCCGTGCAGGCGGGAGCGGGTGACCGCAATGCGGGAGACGAGGACGAAGCTCGGGCCGGGGCTGACCACGCCGATCAGCAGGGCGCCGAGAATGGCGAGAAGCACGGCAGACTCGGACATGGCGGCCTCCTTGCGGCGGCCAGACTGCCAGGACGCGCGATGTCCGGGAACCGCCCTGCATCAGGCAGGCGCCGGTCACGCCCTGGCCCGTCGCCCGGCCAGCATCACCGCGGCGGCGGCGGCCTGCACCAGCGCCGCGGCCAGGATCGGCAGGGCGGCGTCGCCGGCGAGTTCGCGCAGCGCGCCGAAGACGGCAGGCGCGAAGGCGAAGACCGCCTGGTTGGTGGCGGTCACCAGCGCGACGACGCGGGGCAGGTCGGCGCGGCGGAACTCGGTCTGCGCGATCAGCGGCGGCAGCGAGATCAGGTTGCCGATGCCGAGGCCGAAGCAGACGCAGCCGGCCAGCAGCAGCGGCACCGAGGTGCCGCCCGAGGCCAGCAGCATCAGGCTGCCCGCGATCTGCACCGCGAGGTTGACCGCGGCTGCGGCGCGGCGGTCGCCGCCCGGCGGCAGGACGGCGCCCAGCAACAGTCGGCCGACCACCGCACAGCCCGTCGCGAGGCTCATCGCAGCACCCGCACCGGCCTCGCCGAGCGCCGGCGCGAGCAGCAGGAACATCTGCGCGATCAGCCCGATCTGGGCAAAGAGCGCCAGCGCGAAGGCCGAGGCAAGGGTCAGGAATCGCCGCTCCCGCCAGGCGGCGCCACCTGCCGCGAGCGACGCGGCCTCCACCGCGACCGGCATCGCCGCCGGCGCCGCGGCGGCCGGCGCATCGCCGTCCGGCAGCAGGCCGAGCGCTGCCGGCGTCGCGGCGAAGTAGCGCCCGGCGAGCCACCAGAGGCAGAGCGCCATGGCGGCGCCGATCGCGAGCGCGGCTGCCGGAAACCCCCAACCCGCGATCAGCATCGCCCAGAGCGGCGCGAAGACGACGCCGCCGACGCTGGCACCGTTATAGGCCATGGAGAGTGCGGCGGGCCGCCGGCGGTCGAACCAGGGTGCCACCATGGCGTTGATCGCGGCGCTGCTGGTCGCCGCCCAGCCGGCGCCGCTGAGGAGCGCCGCCGGGAACAGCAGCCAGGGCGACGGCGCCAGCGCCCAGGCGAGCACGCCGAGCCCGGCCAGGACGCCGCCCGCCCGCGTCACGGCCTTCAGCCCGAAGCGCCCATGCAGCCCCGGCAGCCGTGCGACGATCGCGGCACTCAGCAGGAAGTGGCAGGTGATCGCCGCCGAGACGAGCCAGACCGGCCAGCCGCGCTCCGCATGCAGCGCATGCAGGAAGATCGGCGGCCCGTAGAAGCCCGCACCCCAGGCGAAGACCGCGACGACGAAGGCCGCCGTCACCACCCGCCAGCCGAAGAAGCTCACGCCTGCGGCCGTGACCGGGGCGAAGTTGCCAGCCCCAGGAAGACGAGGACCGCCCGATTGAGCCGCAGGACATCCTCGTCATCGAGCCGGCCGATGCACGTCCCGAGCTTCGACCTGGCCACCGTGTTGATCTTGTCCACCATCAGGCGGCTCGGCGCCTGCAGCCCATTGTTCGCGCTCGGCATCACCGGCAGCCGGAAGAGCGGCGCTTCCGTCGGGTCCGTGGTGAAGGGACAGACGGTGATCGAGCCGGTGGCATCGAAGCTGTCATCCTGCAGGATCACCGCCGGGCGCGGCTTGCCCGCGAAGTCACTGCCGCCCGAGACCGTCCAGATGGCGCCACGCCTTCTGAGTGGAGCGTCCGATTCAGACCTCCGGGCCATTCGGCCCTCCGTTCATCGGACGCCTTGTAAGTGGAGCGTCCGATTCAGACCTCCGGGCCATTCGGCCCTCCGTTCATCGGACGCCTTGTAAGTGGAGCGTCCGATTCAGACCTCCGGGCCATTCGGCCCTCCGTTCATCGGACGCTCACGCGTCGTCCCAATCCGAGACCCCGTCGACGAAGGCCTGATCCTCCGCCGCATGAGGGCTCGCGGCGACGGCACGGGATTGTTCGTGCGCGGCCTTACGGAAGGCGGGCGAGCCGGTATCCGGCACCCAGATCTGGATCGGTCGCAGGCCTTGGGCGCGGAGCCGTTCGCGATGTTCCCGCACCTTCATGCGCGGGGTCTTCGGTCGAGGTGCCGACATGGCGTAAGCGCTCGGTCGTGGTTACATGTAACCTACGCCAAATGCGCCCGCTCTGCCAGATCTTCCGTCCAGCGGCCGGATCGCCTGCCTCGCCACCTCTTCGATCAGCGCGTCAACGCCGAGCCCCGATCGCGGATGCACCCAGCCCGGCGCCACCTCCGCCAACGGCCGCAGCACGAAGGCGCGGAGATGCGCGCGGGGATGCGGCAACACGAGGCCCGGCCCGTCCGCCAGCACCCCCGCCGCGTCGATCAGGTCGAGGTCGAGGGTGCGGGGCGCATTCGGGAAGGGCCGCACCCGCCCGAACCGATCCTCGATCTCGTGCAGCGCCGCCAGCACCGCCTCCGGCACGGCACTGCCTTCGAGCCGTGCCACGCCGTTGACGAAGGACGGCGCGCCCGGGATCGGCGGGATCGGCTCGCTCTCCCACCAGCGCGACGCCGCCGCAAGCCGCAAGCCGCAGAGCCCGTCCAGCAGCGCCAGCGCGCGGCGGCAGGTCGCGATCGCCGGCGCCCCGTCCGGCCCCGGCAGGTTGGCGCCGATCGCGACCAGGAACTTGCCGGTTGCGCTCCCCTGCCCCGCGCCTATGGTGCCCGCCATTCCATCACCACCACCCATTCCGACAAGGCATTCATGTCCGAATACACCCCGGAGCGCACTGCGCTCTTCATCGACGGCGCCAATCTTTTTTCCGCCTCCCGCCTGCTCGGCTTCGACATCGACTACCGCGCGCTGCTCGCGCATGTGCGCAGCCAATGCAAGCTGATCCGCGCCTACTACTACACCGCGCTGCTCGACACCGAGGAACACAACCCGATCCGCCCGCTGGTCGATTGGCTCGCCTACAACGGCTACGCCGTCGTCACCAAGCCGGCGCGCGAGTTCACCGACGGCAACGGCCATCGCCGCATCAAGGGCAATTGCGACATCGAGCTCGCGGTCGACCTGCTGGAGCTGGCGCCGCATATCGAGCACGCGGTGCTGTTCTCGGGCGACGGCGATTTCCGCCGCGTGGTCGAAGCGGTGCAGGCGCGCGGCGTCAAGGTCACCGTCGTCTCCACGCTCCGCGTGCAGCCGCCGATGGTCTCGGACGACCTCCGCCGCCAGGCCGACGCCTTCATCGATCTCGCCGACCTCGCCTCCGAGATCACCCGCCGCCAGACCGAGCCGCGCCCGCGCACCCCGGCCCCGAGCCGCGCCGCGGCGCCGCGCGCGACGCCGGCCGAGCCCTTCGGCGACGATCCCGTCATCGAATGACCGCGGTGCCGGATCCGGGCCGCGACTGCCCGCTCTGCCCGCGCCTCGTCGCCTATCGCCAGGCCAACCGCGCCGGCCATCCGGACTGGCACAACGCGCCGGTTCCCGGCTGGGGCGAGATCTCGGCGCCGATCATGATCCTCGGTCTCGCACCCGGCGTGCGTGGCGCCAACCGCACCGGAAGGCCCTTCACCGGCGACTTCGCCGGCAAGCTGCTCTACGCGACCCTGCTGAAATTCGGGCTCGCCACCGGCGACTACGCCGAACGCCCGGATGACGGGATGCGCCTCACCGGCGTCCGCATCGCCAATGCGGTGCGCTGCGTGCCGCCCGAGAACCTGCCGGTGCCGGCCGAAATCCGCGCCTGCAACGGCTTCCTCACCGCCGAGCGCGCCGCGATGCCGGCGCTGCGCGCCGTGCTCGCCCTCGGCACCGTCGCGCACAACGCGCTGCTCCGCAGCCTCGGCATCCCCGCCGCCCGCCACCCTTTCGCGCATGGCGCGCAGCACGCGCTGCCGGGCGGCCTGCTCCTCGCCGACAGCTACCACGTCAGCCGCTACAACACCTCGACGCGGCGGCTGACGCCCGCGATGTTCGAGAGCGCGGTCGCAGCCCTGCTCGCCCGGCTGGGCTGACCCTGGCCAGGGCGCCGGTGCCTATGCATCATGGCCGATCACCGATGCGCGATGGAGCGCCTCGCAGGGAATCCGCCATGACCAGAGGCCTCCTCGCCCTTCTCCTTCTCGCCGGCCTGGCCGCGCCCGCCGCGGCGCAGACCGTGGCGCCGGCGCAGGCCGGCCCGACCCTCACCGCCGTCCGCGCCCGCGGCGCCGTCGCCTGCGGGATATCGACCGGCGACCCGGCCTGGAGCCAGCCCGACAGCCGCGGCGAATGGCAGGGCATGGATGCCGATTTCTGCCGCGCCGTCGCCGCCGCGGTGCTCGGCGACCCGCGGCGCGTTGCCTGGAACCCGCTCACCGGCCAGAACCGCTTCCCGACCCTCGCCTCCGGCCAGATCGACCTCCTCAGCCGCACCACGACCTGGACCTTCCTCCGCGACGTCACCAACGGCCTCAACTTCGCCGCCCCCAACTTCTTCGACGGCCAGGGCTTCCTGGTGCGCAGCAACGCCAACATCACGAGCATCCGCCAGCTCGACGGCGCCTCGATCTGCTTCACCTCGGCCAGCACGCATGAGCTCAACCTGCAGGACTGGTCGCGGAACGAGAACATCCGCTTCACGCCGGTGATCTTCGCCGACAAGGACGAGGCCCGCCGCGCCTACGAAAGCGGCCGCTGCGACAGCTACACCGGCGACGCCAGCCAGCTCGCCGCCGTGCGCGCCGCCTTCCCGAACCCGGCCGAACACGTGCTGCTGCCCGAGCGGATCAGCAAGGAACCCTACGCCGCCTCCGTCCGCCACGGCGACGACCAGTGGTTCGACATCGTCCGCTGGGTCGCCTTCGGCCTGATCGAAGCCGAGGAACAAGGCGTCACCCGCGCCAATGTCGACGAGCGCCTGGCCAGCCAGAGCCCGGCGACGCGCCGCCTGCTCGGCGTCAGCGGCGACCTCGGCCCCGCCCTCGGGCTCGATCGGCGCTGGATGTACAACGCCATCAAGGCGGTCGGGAACTACGGCGAGATCTACGACCGCCACCTCGGCGCCGACAGCCCGGTGCGGCTGCCGCGCGGGCTGAACGACCTCTGGAGCCGGGGCGGGATGATGTTTTCGCCGCCGATGCGGTGAAGGTGCATCCCGGGGAAGGCGCTGCCTTCCCCGGACTGCCGGACGGCGGCCTGACTAAGCTCGCGACAGCTCCGATGGAGGACCGCATGCGCATCCAACGCCGAGCGATCGCCCTCTGCCTGCCATTCCTCCTGCCGGCACAGCGGATCGCGGTGTCTCAGCCCGCGCAGCCACCCGATCCCATCATCAGGCCGGAGGGGCTGCGCCGCGTTTCCGAGCACGTGCAGGTCATTCCCGACGGCGATGTTCCGGTCGTCCCGAACGTCGGGTTCGTGGTCGGACAGACGGGGATCCTGATCGTCGATACCGGGCTCGGGCCCCGGAACGGCGAACTGGTCGCGGCAGTGGCGCGTCAGTTGGGCGGTCAGCGCACCGCCTATCTGGTCACGACCCATGTCCATCCCGAGCACGACCTCGGGGCGCAGGCTTTTCCTGCCAGCACCCGCCTGATCCGCTCGACGGACCAGGTCGCGGACATCGCGGAGTTCGGCCTCGACCTGGCCCGTGTCTTCGCGGCCCGCTCGCGCGCCATGGCCGCGCTGCTGGAAGGGGCCGAGTTCCGGGCTGCGGACGTGACCTTCGAGCGGGACTACGACCTCGATCTCGGCGGCGTCCGCGCCCGCATCCTCGCTCTCGGCCCGAACCACACGCGCGGCGACACCGGCGTATGGGTGACACTCGACCGCGTCCTCTTCACCGGCGACGTGGCGACGCGGGCGCAGCCGTCCTTCGCCAGCCCGTATTCCAGCCCGCGCCACTGGCTGACGAGCCTCGACCGGCTCGAAGCGCTCGGGCCCGCCGTGGTCGTGCCGAGCCACGGGCCGATCGGCGACGCGGGCTTCATCGCCGGCTACCGCGCCTACCTGACCGAGATCCGCGATCGTGCGGCAGCCGCGAAGCGGGCCGGCAGCAGCCTGGACCAGACGGTCGAGGCGATCACCGCCGCCCTCACGAGCCGCTATCCCGACCGCGGCAGGCTCGCCGGCGCGATCCGGTCGGCTTACGCCGAAGCGCCGTGAGCACCGCTGCTCAGCCCGTCGTCGCAGCGGCCGCGAAGGCGGCAAGCTCCCGCCCGAACCGGGACGGCTCCTCGTAGAAGGGGCTGTGCCCGCTATCCGCATAGACCGAAAGGCGGCTTCGCGGGTGGAGCGCACCGATCCGCTGGGACATGGCCAGGCGCACCAGCCGGTCATGAGCGCCGTGTGTCAGCAGGATCGGGCCGGCGTAGTCGCGGAACGCCGGCTCCAGGTCGGTGGTCCCGGTCCTGGTGAAACCCTCGTTCACGGCGCGGGCCGTCATGCCGTTGACGACGAGCATGCGCTGCCATTCGATGCCGGTGGGCGACTGGTGGAAGCAGGCGGCCAGGAAGTCCGCCGTCGCTGCGGTCCGCTCGCCGAGGTCGTGCGAGCTGGTGGTGCGGGCGAAGCTTCCCGCCAGCGGGGTCAGGAGGTCCGGCGACAGCCTGGTGACCGCATCGACCAGGTTGATCCCCGCGATCCGCGCGCCGCCATGCTTCCGGAGATAGGCGCCGGCCACGTAGCCGCCGAGCGACCAGCCCACCAGCACCGGCCGACGCAGCCTCGCGCCGTCGATGACGGCCGCCAGGTCGTCGGCCCAGCGATCGGCATCCGCATAGGCGTCGGGCGCGGCCGGCTTGTCCGAATCGCCATGGCCGCGGAGATCGAAGCGGACCATGCGGAAGCCTGCGAGCGCCGGATCGGCGAATTGCCTGTCCCAGCTCAGCCGGCTCTGGCGCAGGCCATGGATGAACAGGATCTCGGGTGCCTGCGGGTCGCCCTGCGCATCGGCCGCCAGCATCGTGCCGTCGGCCGACCGGACGCTGAACGGACCGCGCGGCGCCACGGGGTCGGCGGCCATCGCCGGGCCGCGCGCCGCGACGACGGCTGCCGCCGCTGCAGCGCCCAGCATCAGCCCCCGCCGGCCGATTCCATCATGCGTATCCATCATATGGTCCTTTTATTTTATCGATCACTAAACAATAGGGGCTTGCCCGGGACCTTCAAGGGCCTCACTTGCTGTGCATGGTGGCCACTCCGACGACGACCAGCGACGCCTCGCCGCGGCCACGCGGCCGGCAGCCGAGCTTCGACCGCAACCAGGCGCTCGAAGCGGCGCTCGATCTGTTCTGGCGGCATGGCTATGACGGCGTGAGCATCGCCGATCTGACGCAGGCGATCGGGATCGCGGCGCCCAGCCTCTATCATGCCTTCGGCAACAAGGCCGATCTCTACCGCGCGGTGCTGCGCCGCTACGGCGCCGGCGGCATCGGTGCGGAGGAGATCGCGGGAGCGCCGTCGAGCCATGACGCGGTTCGCCAGATGCTCGAGCGCGGCATCGCGGCGGTGACCGCGCCAGGCAAGCCGCTCGGCTGCATGGTGTCGAGCGGCCTGCTCATGACCTCCGCCCAGAATGCCGAACTGGCGGCAGAGCTCAGGGCGATGCGGGCCGCGTCGCGCCAGGCGCTGGAACGCCGCATCGCCCGCGACGTCGCGGCCGGGGTGCTGCCCGAAGCGACCGATGCCGCAGCACTCGCGCGCTTCTACATGACCGTCCTGCAGGGCCTCTCGGTGCAGGCTCTGGACGGCGCCGGTGCCGCCGAGCTGGCGCCGGTGGCAGCCTCGGCGCTCGCGGCCTGGCCGGGTCGCCGGCGCTCGCGCAGGGGCGGTAACCCGACCTGATCGAACGTCGCTCCCTCAGCCCACAGGCGCCGAGACCGCCGCCTCCACCGCCCGCAGGAAGTCCGGCCGGTCCGGCTCGACCCCGGTCGCGAAGCCGGTGACGCGGCGGCCGTCGCGGGCGACGAGGTATTTGTGGAAGTTCCAGCGCGGCTCGCCGCCGCCGGCCTCCGCCAGGAAGGCGAACAGCGGGTGCGCGGCGCGGCCGCGCACATGGGTCAGGCCGGCCATCGGGAAGTCGATGCCGTATTGCGTATCGCAGAAGTCGCGGATCGCGCCGGCGTCCGCACTCTCCTGATTGAAGTCGTTCGACGGCACGCCGATAACCGCGAAACCGCGGGCGCGGAAGCGGTCATGCAGGCGCTGCAGCCCCGCATATTGCGGCGTGAAGCCGCAGAAGCTCGCGGTGTTCGCGATCAGCAGCGCCTGGCCGCGGAAGGGGCCGAGCGCCAGCTCGCCGCCTTCGAGGCGCGGCAGCGTGAAGTCGTAGGCGCTGACCGCCGGCGCGCTCGCCATCAGCAGCGGCGCGGCCAGCAGGACTCTGCGACGGATGTCACCCATAACGCTCCTCCAGCCAGGGATCGGCATTGTTGTGGTAGCCGCGGGTTTCCCAGAAGCCGGGCCGGTCCTCGGCCAGCAGCTCGATCCGGGTCACCCATTTCGGGCTCTTCCAGAAATAGAGTTTCGGCAGCACCACGCGCACCGGCCCGCCATGCGCGCGCGACAGGGGCTCGCCGTTCCAGGAATGCGCCAGCAGCACGTCCTCGTCGTCGAAGGCGGCAAGCGGGACGTTGGTCGTATAGCCGTCATAGCTCGTGAAGCCGACGAAGCGGGCGCTCTCCTTCGGCCGCGCCAGCGCCAGCAGGCTGCGCGCGGGGACGCCGGCGAAGCGGTTGTCGTAGCGGCTCCATTGCGTGACGCAGTGGATGTCGGAGACCTGCTCGACCTGGTCGAGCCCCATGAACCAGTTCCAGTCGAGCGCGACCCGGTTCTCGACCAGGCCCTCGACCCTGAGGCGGAAGCGCTCCTGCGCGACATCGGGCTGCACGCCGAGGTCGAGCACCGGCCAGTCCTTCACCAGCCTCTGGCCGGGCGGCAGGCGCATGGCATGCCCGGCGTCGGTGCGGCCGGTGATCAGCCGCCCGTCCCGCGCCCAGCCCTGCTTCCGCTCGACCAGCTTCTCCCGCAGCGTTCCGGTCGTCGGCACCGTCTCGTCCTCGGCCATCGGGTGCTCCTTCACCCCTTACATTCAGCGCGCGGCGCCGGATGCAAGGGGGCGGCCGAGCCGCGCCGCGAGCCAGGGCGCGACCTCCGCCCCCCAGACCGCGCTGCCGCCGCGGCCGAAGAACAGCCGGTGGCCATCCTCCCCGAAGGCCGGCAGCGGGCGGTACTCGGCGACGCCGCCGCCACCGGTGTAGGCGGCGTGCAGGGAGCGCGCGATCGGGGGCGCGAAGAAGCTGTCATTCTCGGTGTAGAGCCAGAGCGTCGGCACCCGGGCGCTGCTTCCATACTGGCCGGCGGCGCTCGCCAGCAGGTCGGGGCGGCAATTGGTGTTGGCGACGCCCTCGGACCAGCCGCCGCGGCCGCCCGCCATGTTGACGATGGCGGCGATGCCGGGCGGGTTCATGGCCGCGAGCGCCAGGCCGCCCCAGCCGCCCGCCGATTGCCCGACGACGATCACCGGCAGGTCGCCGCGCACCATCGGCAGCGTCCGCGCCACCGCGATCGCCGCCAGGATGTCGCGCGCCGTCTCCCGCCCCGCGGCGGCGTAATCCGCCTGCTGGCACCGTCCGAAGCCTTCCGCCCAGTCGCCGCCGGAAGCGCCGTAGCCGCGCCGGAGCGGCAAGGCGACGGTGAAGCCACGGGCGGTGAACCAGCGCACCGCTTCGCTGCCGCATTCCGTCATCTGCATCCGGGGCCGGTCGGCCGCGCGCGCCGGGGACCCGTGGTTGATGACCACGAGCGGCCTCGGTTCGCCGGCTTCCGGGCAGACCCGCATCGCGATCGCGGCGTCGGTGCCCGGCACCGGCACCAGATAGGCTTCCAGCCCCGGCTGCGCCGCGGCGCAGCCGGCCGTCAGCCAGCCCGCCAGTGCCAAACCCCATGCAAGCCGCATCGCGGCACCTCCGTCCTGCCGAGCCTCCGCCAGCTTGGCCCTGCGGCGACCGCCCCGGAAGCGGAAAGATCGCGCATCCGGGGCCGGCCGGTCAGGTCATGGCCGAAGCGGCGGCGCGGCGCCGCATGCGTGTCGCCATTGGCCGCGGGCCATCACGCAGGCTTCATTGCGATGTCGTTGCCAACCGCGCCCGGGCGGCCTTCCCTGGGTTTCTCATCCCGACGGAGCAACGCCGACCATGTCCCTGAAGACCGGCATCGCCGCCGCTGCCGCGTTGCTCCTCGCCGCGGCGTTCGCGGCGCCGTTGCTGCTGTCCCTGCCGGGCCCGACCCGCATCGACATCCGGCAGCGCTTGCTGCCGCCGGGCCTCGACCATCTCCTCGGCACCGATGCGCTCGGCCGGGACGGGCTCGCCCGATGGCTGGAGGGAACCCGGTCGACCATCACGGCCGCGATCCTCGGCACCCTTGCCGCCATCGGCCTCGGCTGGCCGCTCGGGGCGGCCGCACGCGCCTGGCCGGACATCGCCGGACGCTGTGTCGCGATCCTTGCGCACGGGCTGTACGTGGCGCCGGCGGTCCTGCTGCTGCCGCGCTGGTCGTGCCGCATCCTGATGGCGCTGGTCTGCGCGTTCGGCGCCCTGCCGGCGACCTGGCTCGCCGTCGTCGCGGCCGCCGGCTTCGGCTTCCGGGCACCGACCGGTCCGGTCCTGCTCGGCCTCCTCCTCGCGCCCGCGGTCGCTTATGCCCTATATCGCGGGCTGTCCGGGTTCGGCGTGGTCGCGACCTCGGTCTTCGTCTGGGCGCTGGTCAAGCTCGGGCACTGGGACGCCGTCGGGCTCGGCACCCCGCCGCCCTTCCCGAGTTGGGGCGGCTTGCTGGCCGATCACGCCGCCACGCCCTGGCCCGCACTCGCGACCGGCACGAGCCTCCTGCTGATCGTGCTCGGCGCCTTCTGCCTCGGCGACGCCCTCACCAGGCGGCGGCCGACACCGGCCTTGCCTCTGTCGGCGCCGTCACCGCAAGCTTGACGCCCCACCACAGGGCCTCGCCGATGTCCTTCGTCCTGCACGCCTTTCCCGAATCCGGCGGCTGCTACAAGGCGGCGCTGATGCTGGCCCTGTCCGGTGCCGAGTGGCGCGGGGTCTGGGTCGATTACTTCGCCGCGGCCGAAACCCGGACGCCGGAATGGAAGTCACGGCATTCGGTGATGGGCGAGGTGCCGGTGCTGGAGGATGGGCCGCTCCGGCTCAGCCAGTCGGGCGTCATCCTGCACCACCTGGCCGAACGCCTCGGCACCTTCGCGCCCGAGGGTGCGGAGGAGAAGCGGGAGGCGCTGCGCTGGATCCTGTTCGACAACCACAAGTTCACGAGCTACCTCGCGACCTGGCGCTTCCTGCTCGGCTGGACCGAGAACCCCGATCCGGCGGTCGTCGCCTTCTTCCGCACCCGGGTCGAGAACGCCTTCCGCGTCGTCGAGGCGCAGCTCGTGGACCGGCCCTTCATCCTGGGCGCGCGGCCGACCATCGCCGACATTTCGATGAACGGCTACCTGCACTTCCCGGAAAGCGAATGGCCGCTCGACCTCGCGGCGCGCTTCCCGAACATCGCCGGGTGGATCCAGCGCATCCGCGCGCTGCCGGGCTGGAAGGCGCCCTACGACCTGCTGCCGGGAAGCCGCACGCCGCCGCGGGTTGCGGCATGAGCGGGACCATCACGGGCGGCTGCCTCTGCGGTGCCGTCCGCTACGCGCATGACGGGCCGATCGGCGCCGCCAATTGCTGCCACTGCGAGGATTGCCGGCGCTGCACCGGCGGCCCCTTCGGCATCAGCATCCGGATGGAAGCGGCACGCTTCCGCATCCTGAGCGGCAGCCCCCGCGGCTTCACCAAGACCGCCGACAGCGGCCGGTCGCTGACCCGGCATTTCTGCCCCGATTGCGGATCGCCGATCTACACGACGGCCGATCAGCATGCGGGGCATGTCTACGTGAAGGCCGGCAGCCTGGACGATCCCACGCTGGTGCGGGTCGACCGCCAGGCCTGGACGGACCGGCGGGTGCCCTGGGCCATCCTCGATCCCGCGCTGCCCGGACGGGCGAAGGGCTAGCCCTTCTCCCGCATCAGCCGGGCCTTGTCGCGGTTCCAGTCGCGCTCGGCGATCGCGGCGCGCTTGTCGTGCTGCTTCTTGCCCTCGGCGAGGCCCAGCGTGATCTTGGCGACGCCGCGGTCGCTGAAATGGATGTCGAGCGGCACGAGCGTCGCGCCGTCGCGCGTCACCGAGCCGGTCAGCGTCCGCACCTGGGCCTTGTGCAGCAACAGCTTGCGCGGCCGCCGCGGCTCGAACCGCGCCATGAAGCTGCCGGCCTGCCATTCCGGGATATAGGCGTTGAAGAGGAACATCTCCCCGTCGCGCTCGCCGGCCCAGGCATCGACCAGCGTCGCCCGCCCGGCACGGAGCGACTTCACCTCCGGCCCGATCAGCACCACGCCGGCCTCGATCGTGTCGTTGATCTTGTAGTCGTACCGGGCCTTGCGGTTCTGGGCCGCAATGCCGTGGCTGATCAGCGTGCTCTTCTTCTTGACGCGCGCCATGAGGGTCGATCCGGATAGCAGGGCCGCCGGATGTAAGGCACCCAAACCCAATTTACCAGCACACAAGCCCCGCGGCCGCAGGCCGCCACCAGTTTCGGCAGGGCGAGCGCAGCGACGCCCTGGGGCCGCGAAGCGGCCCCGCGCGCGACCAACAGCCGCCGCTGGCGCGCCCTGACCGCGCGGTAGCCAAGCGCGCGGATGCGCGCGCCGGCGCCTGGGCGGCATCCGATGACCGCAGGGCCGAATGGCCCGGAGGTCTGAATCGGATGCCCGACTTACAAGGTCTAATTCAACAACCCCGCCGAGACCATGGCGTCCCGCACCCGGGTCCTGGTCCCGTCCTGCACCGGCGCCAGCGGCAGCCGGCACTGGTCGGTGCCCTTGCCGAGCAGCGAGGCGGCATACTTCACCGGGCCCGGCGACGTCTCGGAGAACAGCGAGTCGTGCAAGGGCGTCAGCCGCTCCTGGATCGCCATCGCCTCGTCGACCCGGCGGTCGCGCCAGGCCTTGTGCATCTCGGCACAGAGCCTTGGCGCGACATTGGCGGTGACCGAGATGCAGCCATGCCCACCGGCCGCCATGAAGGCGAGCGCGGTGTGGTCCTCGCCCGAGAGCTGGAAGAAATCCGGCCCGCAGCTCCGCGTCGTGTGCAGGGGGCGCGTCAGGTTCGCCGTCGCGTCCTTCACGCCGACGATGTTCGGGTGCTTCGCCAGCCGCCCCATCGTCTCGGCGCTCATGTCGACCACGCTGCGCGGCGGGATGTTGTAGATGATCACCGGCAGGTCCACGGCATCGGCGATCGCCATGAAATGGAGGTACAGCCCCTCCTGCGTCGGCTTGTTGTAGTAGGGCGTCACCACCAGCGCGGCGTCGGCGCCGACCTCCTTCGCATGCCGGGTCAGGCGGATCGCCTCCGCCGTGCTGTTGCTGCCGGCGCCCGCGATCACCGGCACCCGGCCGGCCGCTTCCTCGACGCAGAGCGCGACCACGCGGTCATGCTCCTCATGGCTCAGCGTCGGGCTTTCGCCCGTGGTGCCGACCGGGATCAGCCCTTCGGTGCCCTCGGCGATCTGCCAGGCGACCAGCTCGCGAAAGGCTTTCTCGTCGATCGAGCCGTCGCGCCGCATCGGCGTGATCAACGCCACCATCGAGCCCTTCAGCATGCCGCGTTCCTCCGATTCCAGGCGGCTGGGAGCCTAGTTACACGGGGGACGCGGGACAAGCGCCCGGGGCTTGGGCTAGCGTCCGTTCCGTCATGCGATTCATGCGTCCGCTGCTTCCGATCCTCGCCCTGCTTGCCGGGCCGGCCCTGGCCCAGCCCTGGGCGCCCGAACCGGCGCGGGCCGCCGGGCGGCAGGCGATCGCCGCCGCCAGCAATGCCCGCTGGGGAGAGGCCGAGGGATTGGCCGCCGCCGCCGACCCGCTGGCCCGCAAGATCGTCCTCTGGCTCAGGCTGATCGCCCGCAACGCGCCTGCCTCCGGCGCCGAGGTGGTGCGCTTCATCGACGAGAACCCGGACTGGCCCTTCCCGGACAGCCTGATGCGCCGGGCGGAGGAGGTGATCGCGATCGGCGGCATGGAGGATGCGGACATCCTCCGCCTCTATGCCCGCAACCATCCGCGCGGCCTGCCCGCCGCCATGGCGCTGGCCGATGCGTTGACCCGCGCCGGCCGCAGCGCCGACACCACCCCGATGCTGCGCCGGAGCTGGGCCGAAGGCGCGCCCGACGGCCTCGCCGAGGACGCCTTCCTCGCCCGCCACGCGGCCCTGATCCGGGAGGAGGATGCCTGGCGCCGCTTCGACCGCCTCTCCTTCGGCCGCGACCCGGCGGGTGCGGCCCGCGCCGCGCTGCGGCTGACCGGGGCGCGCCGGGCCGCCGCCGACGCCCGCCTCGCCGGCAGCGGGGAGGATATCGGCGCGGTGCTGGAGACCGCACGCGCGCTCCGCCGCACCGACCGCGACCTCGATGCCGCCGCCGCCTGGCGCGCCGGCGAGCGCCTGCAGCGCGACATCTCCGCCGAGGCGCAGCGCGCGGTCTGGACCGAGCGCCAGGTGCTGTCCCGCAAGCTGCTCCGCCTCGGCCAGGAGCGCGAAGCCTATCGGGTCGCCGCCGAGCACGGCCAGGCGCAGCCCGGCGAAGCGCGGCAGGAGGCCGAGTTCCTGGCCGGCTTCATCGCGCTCCGCCGGCTGAACGACCCGGCCGCGGCGCAACGGCACTTCGCGCGCCTCGGCGAAGGCAGCCGCAGCATCATCACCCGCGCCCGCGCCGGCTACTGGGAAGCGCGGGCACTCGCCGCGAGCGGCGCCACGGACGCCGCCCGCGCCCGCTACGAAGCGGCGGCGACGCTGCCGGCCGCCTTCTACGGCCAGCTCGCGGCGTTGGCCCTCGGCGAGGACAGCGCCCGGCTCTCGGCCCGCATCACCGGCGCGCCGGTGCCGCCGGCGACCGCCGATCGCGCCGTCGCCTTCGCGGCGCGGGAGCTCACCCGCGCCGTCGTCACGCTCGTCGATCTCGGCGACAGCCGGCGGGCGCGCATCTTCCTGCTGCGGCTGGAGGAGCTGGCACCGGATGCCGTGGACCGCCTCCTCGCCGCCCGGCTCGCGCATGCGGTCGGCCGGCCGGACCACGCGATCTGGGTGGCGCGCCGCGCCGGCGCCGATGGCGTCATGCTGCTCGACGACGGCTGGCCGGCGCCCTACCGCGCCGATGCGGCGGCGCCCGAACCGCCGGTGATCTATGCGATCACCCGACAGGAGAGCAATTTCGACCCGGAGGCGGTGAGCTCCGCCAATGCCCGCGGCCTGATGCAGCTGCTGCCCTCGACCGCGACGCTGGTCGCGCGTCGCCTCGGCATCCCGCATGCGACGCCGATGCTGACGGCCGATCCGCAGCACAACATGCGGCTCGGGGCCGCCTATATCCAGCAGATGCTCGAACGCTACGACGGCGCGCTGCCGCTGGCCGCCGCCGCCTACAATGCGGGTCCGGGCCGGGTCGACGAATGGCTCGGCACCTATGGCGACCCGAGGGGCGCCGTCGACGTGATCGACTGGATGGAGCAGATCCCCTTCGCCGAGACCCGCAACTACGTGCAGCGGGTGATCGAGAACGTCGTCATCTACCGCGCCCGCGATCCTTCCCTCGCCGCCGCGCCGCATCCGCTGGCCCGCTTCCTCGAACGGGGACCCTGACCGATGGCAACCGCCCGACTCGCCCGACGGCTTCTGGTGCTCGGCTTCGGCAGCATCGCCGCGACCCCGGCGCTCGCGCAGAAGAGCGGCGGCGCGGCACGGCCGGCGCCGACCTCGGACAGCGATCCGAACGATCCGGCGGGACGCGGCCGGCCCAATACCGGCACCTCGGACGGCGATCCGCGCGACCCGGCCGGCCGCGGGCGGCCGCGCACCGGCACCTCCGACAGCGACCCGCGAGACGCCGCCGGGCGCGGGCGGCCCAACACCGGCACGTCCGACAGCGATCCCCGCGACGCCGCCGGCCGCGGCCGGCCACGCACCGGCACCTCCGACAGCGACCCGAACGACGCCGCGGGGCGCGGACGGCCGAACACCGGCTATTCCGACAGCGACCCCCGCGATTCCGCCGGCCGCGGCCGGCCGCGCAGCGGCTATACCGACGCCGACCCGAGCGACGGGCCCGGCCGCGGTCGGCGATGACGGGGCCGCGGAGCGTCTCCTTCGCCGGCCGGGACGGCCTCATGCTGCATGCCGAGGATTGGCGCCCGGGCGCCGGTGCGGCGGAGTGGCGCCCGGGCGCCGATGCGGCGCCACGCACGCCGCTGCTCTGCCTCTCCGGCATCACCCGCAACGCCGGCGACTTCCGGGCGCTGGCGGCGCGGCAGGCCCGGCGACGGCGGGTCGTCGCCCTCGACTATGCCGGCCATGGCGGCAGCGCCCGCGCCGAGGATCCGGCGCGCTACCGCCCCGATGCGATGATCAACGACGTGCTCGACATGATGGCGGCGCTGCACCTGCCGCGCGCCGTCGTCGTCGGCACGAGCTTCGGCGGGCTGCTCGCGATGGCGCTCGGCGTGCTGCGCCCGGCCGCACTCGCGGGCGTGGTGCTCAACGACATCGGCCCCGAGATCGGCAGCGAAGGGCGCGATTTCGTGCTGGATTTCCTGAGCCGCGACCCGGCGCCGGCGACGCTCGACGACGCCGTCGCCCTGCTGCGCGCCCGGCTGCCGCCGCTGCCGCATCTGGACGAGGCCGGCTGGCGCGACCATGCCGATCGCACCTTCGCGGAAGGGGCGGATGGGCGCCTGCATCCGCGCTGGGACATCCGCGCGGTCGGCCAGGCGGTCGGCGCCGGGGCCGGGCCGGTGCCCGATCTCTGGGCCATGTTCGGGGCACTCGCTGGTCTGCCGCTGCTGCTGGTCTGGGGGCAGGAGAGCCGGCTGCTGCCGGCCGCCGCCGTCGCACGGATGCAGGCGACGCATCGCGGCATGCGCGTCGTCGCGCTGCCCGGCACCGGCCATGCGCCGACCCTGACCGAGCCCCCCGCCATCGCCGGCATCGACGCCTTCCTGGACGCCATTCCGTGACGCTGCCCCGCCTGATCGCGAGCGTCCTCGGCATCGGCAGGCTGCGACCGGCGCCCGGGACCTGGGGCTCCGCCGTGGTGCTGCCCTGCGCCTGGCTCGGCCCCCTGCCCTGCCTGGTCCTCGCAATCCTGGTCTTCGCAGCCGGCTACTGGGCGGTCGGCCGCCTCGGCGCCGAGGCGGAGGCCGATCCCGGCTGGATCGTGGTGGACGAGGCGGCCGGCCAGCTGCTGGCGCTGGCCGCGCTGCCGGCGCATCCCTCGCTGGCGGGCATCGCCGCAGCCTTCCTGCTGTTCCGGGCGTTCGACATCCTGAAGCCGGGGCCCGTCGGCTGGGCGGACCGGCGCCACGGCGTGCTCGGCGTGATGCTGGACGATGCCATCGCCGGCCTGCTCGCGGCGCTGCTGCTGATGGGTTTCGCGTACTGGCAACCGGGGATGCTCGGGCGATGATCGAGGACGAGGTGCTCGGCCGCGCGGCGGCGCTGCTCGCGGCACTACAGGCGCAGGGCCTGACGGTGACGACGGCGGAAAGCTGCTCCGGCGGGCTGATCGCCGGCGCGCTGACCGCCATCCCCGGCAGCTCCGCCAGCCTCGAGCTCGGCTTCGTGACCTATTCCAACGCCGCCAAGCAGCGGATGCTCGGCGTGCCGGAGGCGCTGCTCGCGGCGCATGGCGCGGTCAGCGAACCGGTCGCCCGGGCGATGGCCGAAGGCGCCCGCGCCGCCGCCGGCGCCGGCCTGGCGCTCGCCTGCACCGGCATCGCCGGGCCGGGCGGCGCGGTGCCGGGCAAGCCGGTCGGCACTGTCTTCGTCGCCGCCGCCCTGGCTGACCGCACCGAGGTCCGGCGCTGCTCGTTCCCGGGCGACCGCGCCGCGGTCCGGACGGCGACCGTCGCCGAGGCGCTCGGACTGGGGCTGGCGCTGCTCACGATCCGGTGACAGAGTCTCGGATAGGCTGCAACGCAACGAAACACTTCCGGGGAAGCGTGCTGGCTTCGGCTGGTATACATGTGCCCTGACAGGGAGACATCGATGCGACCACGCGCCCTCCTGCTCGGCCTGGCCGGGCTTGCGGCCTTCGGGCTGGCTGGCCTGCCGCCGCTCGTCCCCGCCGCCCATGGCCAGGCGGAAGCGCCGGCGGCCGGCGGCCAGGGCGCCCGCGTGCCGGTCACCACGGACCCGGCGCGCGTCGGCGCGGTGCCGATCGAGATCGCGGCCAACGGCACCGTCGTCGCCGATGCGGTCGTCACCATCCGCCCGCGGGTCGATGGCCAGATCGAGCAGGTGCATGTGCGCGAAGGCCAGATGGTTCGGCGCGGCGACCCGCTGTTCACCCTCGATAGCCGGATGGCGCGGGCGCTGCTCGCGCAGCAGGAAGCGCAGCTCGCCCGTGACCGGGCGCTGGCGGCCCGCGCCCAGTCCGATGCCTCCCGCTATCTGTCGCTCCGCGGCGAAGGCTTCGCCGCCCAGCAGCGCTTCGAGCAGGCGCAGGCCGATGCCGCCGCCGCCGCCGCCAACGTCCAGGCCGACCAGGCACTGATCGCCCAGACCCGGCTGCAGATCGCCTTCGCCTCCATCACCGCCGAGGTCGATGGCCGGCTCGGCACCCTGCCGCTCAGGGAAGGCAGCGTGCTGCGGGCGGCCGAGACGACGGCACTCGCCACCATCACCCGCATGGACCCGATCTTCGTCCAGTTCGCGATCCCCGAGCGCTGGCTGGAGGAGGTGCAGGCGGCGATGACGGCCGGCACCGCCCGGGTGCTGGTGCATGCCGACGGCGAGCGGGCGCCGCCGCTCCAGGGCAGCCTCGTCTTCGTCGACAGCGCCGTCGACACCGCGACCGGCACCATCAGCCTCAAGGCGCAGTTCGCGAATGCCGACATGCGGCTCTGGCCCGGGCGCTACGTGCAGGTGACGCTGGTCCCGCGCGACGAGGAGGGTGCCACCAGCGTCGTCGCCGCCGCGGTGCAGACCGGCCAGGGCGGACGCTTCGTCTACGTCCTGACGCGGGAAGGCCTCGCACGACGACGCCCGGTGCAACTGCTCCGCATGGCAGGCGACCGCGCGGTGATCCGGGGCGAGGTCGCGGCCGGCGACGCCGTCATCCTCGACGGCGCCCAGCGCGTCACCGATGGCAGCCGGGCGGTCGCGCGCGAAACGCAAGCCGCACGCGAGGCCCGCGCGCAATGAGCCTCTCCGAGACCTGCATCCGCCGGCCGGTGATGACCAGCCTGCTCTGCATCGCCGCCGTCATCGCCGGCATCATCGCCTATACGCGGCTGCCGGTCGCCGCCGTGCCGCGGGTCGACTTCCCGGTCATCACCGTCACCGCGACCCTGCCGGGCGCCAGCCCGGAGACCATGGCGACCAGCGTCGCCCTGCCGCTCGAGCGCGAATTCTCGACCATCGCCGGCATCGACACGATGTCGTCGACCAGCGGCCAGGACACGACGACGATCACCCTGCAATTCGTCCTCGACCGCAACATCGACAGTGCGGCGCAGGACGTGCAGGCAGCGCTGACCCGCGCGCAGCGCCGGCTGCCGCCCGAGATGACGACGCCGCCCTCCTACCGGAAGGTCAACCCGGCCGACGCGCCGGTGGTGCTGCTGACGCTGACCGGCGGCGACCAGCCGCTGTATCGCATGAACGACATCACCAGCACGATCATCGGCCCGGCGCTGTCGCGCCTGCCGGGCGTCGCGCAGGTGCAGACCTTCGGCGAGCAGCTCTATGCCGTGCGCATCCGGCTCGATCCGAACCGCGTCGCGGCCATGGGCCTGGCCTTCGACACCGTGCAGCAATCGATCGCGGCGGCCAATTCCAACACGCCGGTCGGCGTGCTGAGCGGCCAGCGCCAGCAGCTCACGCTCCGCGCCAACGACCAGCCGCAGGACGCCGCCGCCTTCGGCGACCTGATCATCGCCGGCCGCGCCGCGGCGCCGGTCCGCCTCAACGACATCGCCCGCGTCGACGACGGCGTGCAGAACGAGCGCATCGCCGCCTGGCGCGACGGACGCCGCGCCCTGGTGCTGGCCGTCCAGCGCCAGCCGGACGCCAACACCGTCGATGTCGTGGATGCCGTGCGCGCGACGCTGCCCGCCCTGCAGGCGGCGCTGCCGCCGGGGTCGGAGCTGCAGGTCATGCTCGACCGCTCGGCCAGCATCCGCGCCGCGGTGCATGACGTGCAGGAAAGCCTGCTGATCGCGATCGGCTTGGTCGTGCTGGTCTGCTTCCTGTTCCTGCGCCGCGTCTCGGCGACCATCATCCCCTCGGTCGCGGTGCCGATCAGCCTCTGCTGCACCTTCGGCCTGATGTACGTGCTCGGCTACGGCATCGACAACGTGACGCTGCTCGGGCTGACGATCGCGGTCGGCCTCGTCGTCGACGACGCGATCGTCATGCTCGAAGCCGCGATGCGTCACATCGAGAACGGGGTGCCGCCGATGCAGGCGGCGATCCGCGGCGCGCGCGAGATCGGCTTCACCATCATCTCGATCACCTTCTCCCTGATCGCGGTCTTCATGCCGATCCTGCTGATGGGCGGCGTGGTCGGCCGGGTGTTCAACGCCTTCGCCGCGACCGTCTCCCTCGCGGTCATCGCGTCCTGCGTGGTGTCGCTGACGCTCACGCCGCTGATGGCCTCCCGCATCCGGGCGCATCACGGCAAGCCCGGCTGGCTCGACCGCACGCTCGAGCGCGGCTTCGTCGCGATCGAGAGCGGCTATGCCTGGCTGCTCGGCTACGCACTCCGCGCCCGGCTGCTGATCTGGGTGCTGTTCCTCGCCTCCGCCGTCGGCGCCGGCTGGCTCGTCGTCCACCTGCCGAAGGGCTTCTTCCCGATCGAGGATACCGGCCTGGTCAGCGTCAACACCGAAGGGCCGCGCGGCGCCTCGCTCGAGGCGATGGGCCAGATGCAAGGCCAGGTCGCGGAGATCCTGATGCGCTCCCCGCACGTGGCCCGCGTCGTCTCCAACCTCGGCGCCCAGGGCAGTTCCTCCTCGATCAACCAGGGGCGGCTCTTCGTCGAGCTGAAGCCGGCCGCCGAACGGCCGGGCGTCGTGCAGGTGATGCAGGAGCTCCGCCGCCAGACCGCCGGCATCCCGGGCATGCGCGTCTTCTATTCGCCGATCCAGAACCTGAACTTCGGCGGCCGCGTCAGCCGCAGCCTCTATCTCTACACGCTGCAAGGCCTCCGCCTCGAGGAGCTCTACGACTGGGCGCCGCGGATCGAGGAGCGGCTGCAAAGGCTGCCGCAGCTCCAGGACGTGAACACCGACCTCCAGACCGACGCACCGGTCGTCATGGTCAATGTCGACCGCGACCGCGCGACCGCCCTCGGCGTCACCGTCGACCAGGTGCGCCAGGCGCTCTACTCCGCCTTCGGGGCGCGGCAGATCAGCACCATCTACGGCCAGGCCAACGCCTATCCGGTGATCCTGGAAGCCCTGCCCGAGGACCAGCGCGACGAGCAGGGCCTCGCCAAGCTCTATATCCGCAACAACACCGGCCGCCTCGTGCCGCTCTCCGCACTCGCCACCATCTCGCGCCGCTCGGGGCCGCTCACCGTCGGCCACCAGGGGCAGTTGCCGGCTGTGACGATCGGCTTCAACACCGCACCGGGCGTCGCCCTCGGCGACGCGGTCACCGCGATCCGCCAGGTGGAGCGGGAACTGGGCCTGCCGCCCTCCATCGTCACCGGCTTCACCGGCACCGCCCAGGTCTTCCAGCAGGCACTCGCCGGCCAGGGCATGCTGGTGCTGGCCGCGGTGCTGATCATGTACGTCGTGCTCGGCGTGCTCTACGAAAGCCTGATCCACCCGCTGACCATCCTGTCGGGCCTGCCGGCCGCCGCCCTCGGCGCCTTCGCGACACTCTGGCTGTTCGGCATGGAACTCTCGGTGATCGCGGTGATCGGCGTGCTGCTGCTGATCGGCCTGGTCAAGAAGAACGCCATCATGATCGTCGACGTGGCACTCCATCGACAACGATCCGGCGAGGATCCGCTGAGCGCCGTCCGCGAAGCCTGCGTGCTGCGCTTCCGCCCGATCCTGATGACGACGCTCGCCGCCGCCGCCGGCGCGGTGCCGATCGCCGCCGGCTGGGGTGCCGCCGCCGAGCTCCGCCAGCCGCTCGGCCTCGCGGTCGTCGGCGGGCTCGCGGTCAGCCAGGTGCTGACGCTGTTCGTGACGCCGGTGCTCTATCTTGGCTTCGACAGCCTGGCGCGGCGGCTGACGCGCTCCGGGCCCGTGATGGCGCCGGCGGAGTAGGGAGAACCGGGGAGAAGGAATTCTCCCCAGACCCCACTTCTTTTATTTTTATCGGTTTGAAAGTGCGAGCAGCGCGGCTGCGCACATCAGGCCGCCGATGACGGTCACATGCTCCAACGCGATCTGGAATTCCTCCATCCGCTTGGGTGGCGGGAACGTCCAGAACGGGTGTCCGAGCGGGATCGAGAGGGCGGTGAACACGCCGAGCCAGCCGGCGCCGAGCCATCCGAGCGACCAGGCATTGCTGACGAGCAGCGCGGAACCGCCGAGCTCGGTGACCGTCATCGCGGCGGCGATCAGCCGCGGCGCCGGCAGCCCGGCGCGCTCCACGGAAGCGACGATCACCGCGAACTTCAGGACGCCGAAGATGCCGGCGATCCAGAAGAATGACGTCAGAACCAGCCGTGCGAGCACGCCGAAGGCGTCACTGGTCACGAGCTCGCGTACCCAATCCGGCATCATCACTCCTTCACGTGGTCGTTGGTGCGTTGCCGGCATCGGCTGCTGCATCCAGGCCGTAAGCCTTCTCCAGCATGGCCGCCGGATAGGCGGGTGGCCTCGCGCTGGGGCGGGCCGAGAACATCCCGTACCAGGCGACGAGGTGCGGACAATCACGGGGCACCGGCACGCCGTAGAACCGGTCCGCGAACTGGAGCGTCGCCATCGCCGCGCAATCGGCGATGGTGACCTGCGGCCCCGTGAGGAACGGACCCGCCGCTTCCGCCGCCAGCAAGTCGAGCTTGCGCAGGCGGGCGAAGTAGTCGTCGCGCGCAAAGGCCGCCGCGACCGGGTGCTGCGGCTCTCGGCCGGCGAAGAGCGGGCTCGCCTTGTGGCACCAGACGCCGAGCTGGAGCGTGGCCTCCTCGATCACGCTCATCAGGACGCGCGTCTGCGCCCGCACCTCCGGCGTTGCGCCGAGCATGGTCGGCGCGGGAAACCGCTCCTCGAGGTATTCGAGGATCGCGACCGATGCGCGGATCAGCGTGCCGTCCTCCGTCTCCAGGATCGGCACGGTGCCGAGCGGCCCCATCCGCTCCATCTCCGGCGGCGGCCACGGCGACCCCATGTCGAAGACGATGCGCTCGATGCCTTTGATCCCCTTCTCGGCGAGGTAGATGTCGACGCGCGGCGGAAACAGGCCGCCCCGGAAACCGTAGAGCTTCATGCGGCGAGCGCCGGGAAGACCAGCGCGCGATGGAGGGAGGTGCCGGCGGTGACGCCGTCCGCAACCGCCCAGCTCACGCTGTGCGGCGCCCTGGCGATGTCGCCGGCGGCGAAGACGCCCGGAACCGTCGTCATCCGGAAGGCGTCGGTGCGGATCACCGGCCCCAGCGGCCCCTCATCCACCGCGCAGCCGAGCTGCTCGGCGAGCGGGCTGTTCAGCCGCGAGGTCGGCGCGACGTAGAGCGCCTCGATCGCGACCCCGCGGCCATCCTCGAGCCGCACCGCCGCGAGATCGGCGCCCGCCCCTTCCAGCCAGGCGATGGCGACAGGTTCGATGGCGACGCCGCGGCGCGCGAGCTGCCCGGCCGCATCGGGCTCCAGCGTCGCACCGTTCAGGAACAGGGTCACAGGACCCCATTCCCGGATGAGGGCGGCCTGATGCGCCGACATCGGCCCCTTGTGGAGCACGCCGAGCGGGCGATCGCTGAACTCGATGCCGTGGCAATAGGGGCAATGCAGCACGCTCCGGCCCCAGCGCTCGGCGACGCCGGCGATCTCGGGCAGCGCGTCGAACAGGCCGAAGGCGAGCACCAGCTTGGCGGCGCCGTGCGCGGCGCCATCCGCAAGACGGACGACGAAACCCCCGTCCTCGCCTGTCGCCGCGACCGCCTCGCCCCGGACGAGATCGACCGTCGGATAGGCGAGAAGCTGCGCGCGAGCCTCGTCGAGGATGAGGCCGGGCGGCTTGCCGTCGCGGCCGAGGAAGCCGTGCGACGCAGCCGCGAAGCGGTTGCGCGGCAGGCCGGCATCGACCACCAGCACATGGCGGCGCGCGCGCGCGAGATAGGTCGCCGCCGCCAGGCCGGCGAAGCTGCCGCCGACGACGATCGCATCATGATGCATGGGATTTCTCCTGGAATTCGCAGGTCGTGGCCCGCTGCCGCAGGCGGGCATGGAAATCGGCGCTGAGTGCGGCGAGCGTCACTTCGCCGAGCCGCCGAAGCAGCAGCGCCTCGGCTTTCGCGAAGGCATCGTCCATCGCCGCGTTCACCGCCTGCTCGACGAGGCAGCCCGGCGCCTCCGTGCGGTTGCCCATCGCGAAGACGCCGGGCGCGCCGAGCGCCTCGTAGATGTCGCGGAGCGTGATCGCTCCGAGATCGCGGGCGATGGTCCAGCCGCCGCCATGCCCCTTTTCGGACCGCACGAGCCCGTCCTCGCGCAGCCCCGCCATGATCCGGCGGATGACGACGGGGTTGGTCTGCATCGCACGGGCCAGGTGCTCGGAGGTCACCGGACCCGGCGCCTCGGCCATGTGGAGAAGGACATGGAGGATGCCGGACAGGCGGCTGTCGCGCTTCATGGAACTTTAGATGTTACGTGATACCCCACATGTCAACCCCTGCCCGCCTCGGTCGCCACGGCGGCGCCATCATGCGAGTCTCGCAGGATGGATCGCATCGACGCCCTGTGCCTGCTGCTTGATGTGGCCGAGGCCGGCAGCTTCTCCGGCGTCGCGCGGCAGCGTTCGGTCGCGACCTCGACGGTGGCGCTCGCCGTCAGCCAGTTGGAGGCGGAGTTCGGCGCGCGGCTGCTGACCCGCTCCACGCGGCGGCTGGTCTTCACCCATGAAGGCGAGAGCCTGCTCGGCGATGCGCGGCGCATCGTCTCCGATTGGGATGCGGCGCTGAACGGGCTCAGGGAGGATGGGCCGCTCGCCGGACCGATCCGCGTCACCGCCACCAATGATTTCGGACGTGCGCGGCTGCGTCCGCTGCTCGATGCCTTCCAGGCGCGGCACCCGGCGGTCCATGTCACCCTGCTGTTCAGCGACGGCGTCGCCGACCTGATCGAAGGCCATATCGACCTGGCGCTGCGCAGCGGGCCGCTGCCCGATTCCAGCCTGCGCGCGCGGCTGCTGATCCGCGGGCCGCGGCTGGTCTGCGCGTCGCCCGATTACTGGGACCGAACGGGCCGGCCGGCACATCCGAACGACCTCGCCCGCCACAACTGCATCATCCTGGCGCGGCCGGGAGCGCCCCTCTCGCCCTGGCCGTTCCGGGAGGCGGGCAAGCCCTTCAGCGTGAAGGTTGCGGGCGACCGGCAGGCGAGCGACGGCGACGTGCTGCGCGCCTGGGCCGTCGAGGGGCGCGGCGTCGTCATCAAGAATCACTGGGACATCCGTGGCGACCTGGAGGCGGGCCGGCTGGAGACGGTCCTCGACGACCACGTCGCCGGCCAGGTCGATCTCTACGCCGTCCATCCCGGCGGGCCGCCCAGCCGCCGCCTGTCGGCGCTGGTCGATTTCCTCGCCGATGCGCTGCGCGAGCCGCCGGCGAACTGAAGGCGATCGCCGCGGCGGATGTCAGACCCGCGCGGCGTCGCGGAACCGCCTGGGCGTGGTACCCGTCAGACGGCGGAACCAGGAGCCGAGGTGGCTCTGGTCGGCGAAGCCGCACAGCGCTGCCACCTCCGCCAACGGCTTCCCGGTGCCGGCAAGCAATTCCTTCGCGCGCTCGATCCTGCGCGCGAGCAGGTGGCGGTGCGGCGAGGTGCCTGTGGTGGAACGGAAGGCGCGGGCGAAATGGGTCGGGTGCAGGCCGGCGGCCGCGGCCAGCTCGTCGAGACCGACATCCTCCGCCAGCCGCGCCTCGAGCAGGTCAAGCGCGCGCCTGAGCCGCCAGGGCGCCAGGCCGCCGCGGGTCGGGGCCGCCGGGCCAGGCGGCATGCCCGCCATGCCGCGCGACCGGCGGAGCAGGGCGACGAGCAGCGCCGACACGGCGCCGTCCAGGAAGAGCCGCCCCGCCGGATTCTCTCCCATCGCCTCCTCCCACATCCGCTCGCACAGGCCGGACATGAACGGATCATCCAGAAGCGGCCCATGCAGCGGCCCGAATTCGCCGGCGAAGCCGCCCGGGACCACGGGGTCGAGCAGCCGCCGAGCCCGCTCCATGCGACGATGTCCCCGGAAGAAGCCGCCATTGCCGCGCATATCCTGAGGGCGAAGCAAGCCGTCCCCATCCACTATGGCGCTCCCTACACCCCGCAAGGCTACGTGGAGGCGCCGCGCGCAGCCGAACGCTTCGCGACCAGGGCCGCCGAGCTGGGCGCTGCGCCGCTGATCGCAGGCCGTGGCGCATGGATCGTCCCGGCATGATCCAGGTACCGCCTGAGCACGACCGTCAGCAACGAGGGAGACCACCGATGAGCATCAGCATCGTATTGGTTCACGGAGCATTCGCCGACGGGTCTGCTTGGAACAAGGTCGTTCCCTTGCTTCATGCGAAGGGGCTCGAGGTCCTCTCCGTTCAGAACCCGCTGACGTCGCTCGAGGATGATGTCGCCTTCGCCCGGCGCGCCATCGACCGGGCGCGCGGACCGGTGGTGCTCGTCGGGCATTCCTGGGGCGGCACGGTGATCACGCAGGCCGGCGACCACCCGAAGGTGAAGGCGCTGGTCTACGTGGCGGCCTTCGCGCCGGGCGAGGGCGAGGCGACGCTCGACCTCATCAAGGCCTACCCGACCCCTCCGGGTCTTGCTGCGCCCGAAGCGGATGCCAAGGGCTTCCTGACGCTGTCGCCCGACACCGTGGCGCGACATTTCGCACAGGACGCGACGCCGGAGGAGAAGACCCTTGCCGCGGTCACCCAGGGTGCCGTGCGGGGCGCGAATTTCGAGCAGAAGGTCACCATCGCCGCATGGCGGACGCGGCCGAGCTGGGCGGTCGTCACCGAAGAGGATCACATGATCGACCCGCGCCTGCTGCGGGACATGGCCGTCCGGATCAAGGCGCATGTGAAATCCGTTCCGACCGGTCACGTCCCCATGCTGACGCGGCCCGAGGTGGTCGCGGGCGTCATCGTCGAGGCGGCCGAAAGCGTCGACGCCGCACGCTGAGAACACGCGCGCCGCCCGGCGCAACATGACCACGGAGACCACATCGATGAGCCGGAAAAACACCCCCGATATCGTCAGCGATTCCGCGGCAGCCCGACCCAGGCCCCTCTCGCTCGATGCGCGGCTCGACCAGGCGCTCATGGACTCCTTTCCGGCAAGCGATCCACCAGCTCTCCTTCGCGGCGTCGAGCAGGAGGATGTTCCGGAGGGGAGTGATCGGACCATCTTTCGACGCCCTCGCAAGGTCATTCCGATCCGCCGCGGATAGTCTTCCTGCGTGCGATGCCGAATATCCGGCCCCAAGCATCGAGGGTACATCATGAATATCGATTTCACGGGCCGGCGCGTTCTCGTGACCGCCTCGACAGGCGGCATCGGCTTCGCCGCGGCGAAGGGATTCCTGGCCGCCGGCGCCAAGGTGATCGTCAATGGGCGAAGCGGTGCGAGCGTCGAAGGGGCGGTCACGCAACTGCTTGCCTCGCATCCCGGCGCCCATGGCTTCGCCGGCGACCTCGGCACCGAAGCGGATTGCGCCCGCCTGGTCGCCACCCATCCGGATGTCGACATCCTGGTCAACAACCTCGGCGTCTACGGCCCGCAGGACTTCTTCGACACGCCCGACAGCGAATGGGAAAGGTTCTTCCAGACCAACGTCATGTCCGGCGTCCGGCTCGCGCGGGCCTATGCGAAGGGCATGGCCGATCGCGGCTGGGGCCGCATCGTCTTCATCTCCTCGGAATCGGCGATCAACATCCCGCCGGACATGATCCACTATGGCTTCACCAAGACGGCCCAGCTCGCGATCTCGCGCGGCCTGGCGAAGCGGCTCGCCGGAACCGGCGTGACCGTCAATGCGGTGCTGCCGGGACCGACGCTGTCGGACGGAGTTGCGCGCATGCTGAAGTCCCAGGACGGCACCGGTGCCAGCGCCCGCAAGCTTGCCGACGACTTCGTCGCGGCCCACCGCGGCTCCTCGATCATCCGCCGCGCGGCCAGCGTCGAGGAGGTCGCGAACATGATCCTCTACGTCAGTTCCGAGCAGGCCTCCGCGACGACGGGCGCGGCGCTGCGTGTCGACGGCGGCGTCGTCGACGGCATTCTCTGACCCACCCCGACAGCAGATCCCAAAAGGGCTTCCCATGACCAACCCCATCATCGCCGCCATCGAGGAGCGCCGCACGACGGTCCTCTTCGACACGGCGCGCGACATAAGCGACGCGCAGGTGAGCGAGCTGGTGCGCCTCGCGACCCGCGCGCCGACCGCCTTCAACCTGCAGAACTGGCGCTTCATCGCCGTCCGCACGCCCGAGGCCAAGGCGCGGCTGCGGGCGGTCGCCTGGGATCAGGCGAAGATCACCGAAGCGCCGGTCACCTTCATCGTCTGCGGCCGGATGGCCGAGGCGGAGACCCTGCGGGATCGCCTCGCGCCGGCGGTCGCGGCCGGCATCATGCCGGCGGGCATGGTCGACGGCTGGGTCAAGGGCGCCGCCGGCCTCTATGCCGACCAGCCCTGGCGGCAGCGCGACGAAGCGGTGCGTTCGGCGGCGTTCGGCGCGACCACGCTGTTCTACGCGGCGCACGCGATGGGCCTCGGCGCCGGGCCGATGATCGGCTTCGATCCCGAAGGCGTCGCCCGGGAATTCGGCCTGGCCGCCGACGAGATCCCCGTGCTGCTCGTTTCCATCGGCTACGCCACGTCGAGGAACTGGCCGCAGAAGCCGCGCCGCCCGGTGGCCGAAATTCTGAGCGTCGTCTGAACGCGCCGAACCGCCGACGCGGCGGCGCCTGCCTTTCCTGCCTCGCTTTCGTTCCGGTGGCATTGACCGGTGATCGTGTCGCACTGTAACATGTTGTGAGAATGATTCTCATTCTTATAGGATGTTACGTTATAACTAATGCCACGATCCGCCCCTCTCGGTCCAGCCCTCCTGCTTCGCCGGCTGCTCGCCGCGCATGCCGTCACGACCGCTGCGTCGATCGCCTGCGGCTCTGCCGCCTCGATCCTGTCGCTCGCGCCGCACGCAGCGATCGCGGCGGCGGCGCTCCTGCTCGACCAGGGTGCGGGCCTTGGTGGGCTGGCGCCGCTGGCGCTCGGCCTCGCGGTCGCCATCCTCGCCCGGCACGCCCTCTTTGCCGCCTCGACCGGGCTGTCGCATCGCGTCGCCTTTGACGCGCAGCGGCGGCTGCGCGAGGCGCTCGCCGGGGCGCTCGCCGCGGCGCCGCTCGGCTACGTCCTCGACCGGCCGGCCGGCGCGCTTCGCGGCGTCGTGCTCGACGACGTCGAGGCGGTCGAGGACGGCCTCGCCCATCTGGTGCCGGAGACGACGGCGGCGGCCGTCGCCCCGCTCGCACTCCTTGGCCTGCTCGCCTGGCTCGACTGGCGCCTGGCGCTCGCCGCGACGCTGCCGGTCTTCGCAGGGCTCGGCGTCGTCGCCGCGGTGATGCGGCGCTCGGCCGACATCACCCGCGCCTACTACGCCGGGCTCGATGCCATGAACGCGGCCGCGACCGAGCTGGTGCAAGGCATGCCGACGGTACGCGCCTTCGACGCCGGCGGCGCCGCCACCGCCCGGCTCGCCCGCGCCTTCCAAGGGTTCCAGGAGCTCGCCGACCAATGGATCCGGCGCTCCCTCGCCCCCGCCGCAGCAGCGCAGCTCCTGCTCGGCTCGGCGCCGCTCATCGTGCTGCCGGCCGGCCTCGCGCTCCACGCGGCCGGCGCCATCGAGCCCTGGCGCCTCATCGTCTTCCTCGCCCTCTCGCTCGGCTTCGGCAACCTGTTCGCCGCCCTCGTCGGCCTCGCCTACCGGATCAGCCAGCAGGTCGAAGCGCTGTCGCGCATCGCCCGCCTGCTCGCCGCCCCCGCACTGCCGCAGGACGGCGCCCGCGCGGTGCCGCGCGACGCGAGCATCGAATTCCGCGACGTGCGCTTCGCCTATGCCGAAGGCGGGCGGGAGGCGCTGGCCGGCCTCAGCTTCCGGGTGCCTCCGGGCGGCTCGCTCGCCCTCGTCGGCCCGTCCGGCGCCGGCAAGTCGACCGCGGCACGGCTGATCCCCCGCCTCTGGGACCCGACCGGCGGCGCCGTGCTGCTCGGCGGCATCGACCTCCGCGACATCGCGCCGGAGGTGCTGCCGCGCCACGTCGCCTTCGTCTTCCAGGAGGTGGTGCTGTTCCGCGCCAGCATCGGCGACAATGTCCGCCTCGGACGCCCCGAGGCCGGCGATGCGGAGGTCGAGGCCGCCTGCCGCGCGGCGCGCATCCACGACATGATCATGGCGCTGCCCGAGGGCTATGCGACGCTGCTCGCCGATGGCGGCGCCGGCCTTTCGGGCGGCGAACGCCAGCGCTTGGCGATCGCGCGCGCCCTGCTGATGGACGCGCCGGTGCTGGTGCTGGACGAGGCGACCGCGCATGCCGACACCGAGAGCGAGGCCGAGCTGCAGCAGGCGGTGGCGGCACTCGCCGCCGACCGCACCCTGATCGTCATCGCGCACCGGCTGGCGACGGGCGCCGGCTGCGACGAGATCCTGGTGCTGGAGGACGGCGCCGCCGTCGAAGCCGGCAGCCATGCCGCGCTGCTCGCCGCCGGCGGCCGCTACGCCGCGATGTGGGCCGCGCATCGCGCGGCCGAGGGCTTCCGCTTCCGCGACGACGCCGCGGCGATGCTGCCATGAGGGCGCTGCTCCGCCTCATCCGTGCGCTCGAGGCCACGGCCGGGCGGCGCCGCTTCCGGCTGGCGCTGGCGCTCGCCGTCGCGGACGCCGCGCTGCTCGCGGTCCCGGCGCTGATCGTCGCCTGGGCGGCCTCCGGCCTGCTCGACGATGCGCTCGGCCGCGGCCGGGCGGCGCTCGCCGCCGGCGCCGTGCTGCTGCTGCTCGGGCTTCGCTACGCCGCAATGATGGCGCTGCGCGGCCTCGCGGCGCCGCACGGTTTCGCGCTCGGGCTGGCGCTCCGCCTCACGCTGCTCGATCGCCTGGTCCGCATGCCGATGGGCGCCCTGCGCCGCCGCGGCAACGGCCCGCTCGTCGCCGCTCTGGTCGAGGATGCGCGCTGGCTGCAGGAAGGGGCCGCGAACCTGCTGCCGACGCTCGTTGCCGACCTCGCGGTGCCGGTGCTGCTGCTGGCGGGCCTTGCCCTCCTCGACTGGCCGACGGCGCTGTCGGTCGCGGTCGGCCTCGCCTTGGGCATTCTCGCCTGGGCGGTGCTGGAGCGGGTGATCGTGCTGCCGCTCGCCGCGCGGCGCGGCCCGCGGCTCGCGGACGCTGCCGGGCGGGTCGCCGAATACATCCAGGGCCTCGGCACGCTCCGCGCCTTCGGCCAGGCGGGCACCCGCATGGCGGCCTTCCGCGCCGCCCTCGATGCCGTGCTCGACGCCTATCGCCAGAAGCTGTTCCTGGCCGTGGCCCTCGGCGGCCTCGGCGCGGCGCTTGCCGAACTCGGCCTCGTGCTGGCGCTGCTCTGGGGCGGCGCGCGGGTCGCGGCGGGCAGCCTCGCACCCGCCACGCTGCTGGCCGCCCTGCTGGTCGCGGCCGCCGCCCTCGCCTTCGGGCGGGGCGCGCTCTCCGCCAGGCTCGGGCTCCGCTTCGCGGGCCGCGCCGCCGCCTCCCTCACCGGATTGCTGGCCGAGCCGCCGCTGCCGGAGCGCGCCGGCGCAGCGCCGGGCGAGGGCAACGCCATCTGCTTCCGCGAGGTCGCCTTCGCCCATGAGCCGGGTCGTGCCGCCCTCCGCGGCATCTCCTTCGCGGTGCCGGAAGGCGGCTTCGTCGCCCTGGTCGGCCCGTCGGGCGCCGGCAAGTCGACGGTGCTGCAACTGCTCGCGCGGCATGCCGACCCCGATGCGGGGTCGATCCTGCTCGGTGGCCGCGACCTCCGCGACTGGCCGGCGGCGGCGCTGCAACGGCGCCTCGCGGTCGTCGCGCAGGAGGTGCATCTGTTCCGCGACAGCGTCGCCGCCAATCTCCGCCTGGCCCGGCCGGAGGCCAGCGACGCCGAGCTGGAGGCGGCCTGCCGCGCCGCCCGCATCCACGCGACGGTCGCCCGCCTGCCGCAGGGCTATGCGACGGTGCTCGGCGATGGCGGCGCGACGCTGTCGGGCGGCGAGCGCCAGCGCGTCGCGATCGCCCGCGCGCTGCTGAAGGATGCGCCGATCCTGCTGCTCGACGAGGCGACGGCGGCGGTCGACCCGGAGAACGAGGCCGAGATCCAGGCCGGGCTCCGCGCCCTCGCCCGCGGGCGCAGCCTGATCGTCGTCGCGCACCGGCTGCCGACCATCGTCGAGGCCGACGAGATCCTGGTGCTCGACGGCGGCCTGGTTGTGGAGCGCGGCCGGCACCGCACGCTGCTCGCCGCCGGCGGCACCTATGCCCGGCTCTGGGCCGCCGGCGAAGCGGCACGCGGCTGGCAGCTTCGTCCCCCTGCCGAAGGAGAGCGCGCATGACGCGGATCTTCGCGACCCTCGCCGCGCTCTATCTGCTGCAAGGCGCCGCGCTGTCCTTCTTCTACGTCGCGGTGCCGGCCATGCTGCGCGCCGAAGGCGCGGCGTTGGCGCTGATCGGCGCCACCTTCTTCGCCTACCTGCCCTTCGGGCTGAAGTTCCTCTGGGCGCCGCTGATGGACCGGCTGTGGTCGCCGCGGCTCGGCCGCCGCCGGTCCTGGATGCTGCCGGCGCAGGCAGCGACCGTGGCACTCTTCGCCGCCATGGCGGCGATCGATCCGCTTGCCGACTTCGCACTGATGATGACGCTCGCCTGCCTGGTCTCCGCCGCCGCCGCCACCCAGAACGCCGCGACCGATGCCTGGGCGGCCGAGAGCCTGCCGCCGGATCGCCGCGGCTGGGCGAACGGCCTGCAGGCCGGGGCCTTCGCGGTCGGCGGGCTGATCGCCGGCGGCGTCGGCGCTCTGCACGGCATCGGCGGCTGGCCGGCGATGGCGCTGGCGATGGCGGCGCAGGCGCTCCTCGGCCTGTTGCTGCTGCTGGCCCTGCCGGTCGACCGCGGCGCGCCGGCCGCGCCGGCCGCAGCGGTCGAGGCACCCTGGCGCCGGCTGCGCTCGGCGCCCCTGCGGCGGGCGCTGCTGCTGGTGGTGCTCGCGCGGTCCGGCATCAACATGCCTTTCGCGCTGGTCGGCGCCATGGCGATCGATGCCGGGCTCTCGGTCGGTGCCGCGGCGCTGCTCGGCGGCGCCGGCGGCAGCGCCGCGACCCTGATCGCGGCCGGTCTCGGCGGCTGGATGGTGCAGCGACTGGGGCCGACCCGGGCGCTCGCCGCCGCTGCGGCCGCCTGCGCGCTCGGCTCCGCCGCGATCGCCGCAAGCCTGGCGCTCACCGGGCTCACGGTGGCGCTGGCGATCGGCGCACTGCTCTACGCCTTCGCCGCCGGCACGCTCGTCTTCGTCGCGTTGCACGGGCAGTTCATGGCGGTCGCCGACCCGCGCCGCGCCGCCACCGACCTCGCGCTGCTGACCAGCGTCGAGATGCTGCTCGGGCTCGGCGTCATGGCGGCGGGCGGCTGGCTCGCCGGCCCGCTCGGCTATGGCGGCGTCTTCGCCGCTGCCGTGCTGCCCCTCCTCGCGACTTTGCCGCTCGCGCTGCGCCGCGATCGCGCGCCACCCCTCCAGCCCGCAAAGGTGACCGTGCCGTGAGCTCCTCCTGCCACCGTCTCGGGGCCGCTGCCCTTCTCCTCCTCGCCGCGCCCGCGACGGCGCAGGAGGCGATCACCCTGCCCGAGATCGTCACCACCGCCCGCCGCCTGGAGGAGACGGCGCGGGAGGTGCCCTTCTCGCTCAGCGTGCTCGACGGCCGGCAGATCGAGGACCGCCGCATCGACCGCATCGAGGATCTGGTCGGCACCATCCCCAATTTCGGCGTCGCGGGCTTCGGCGAACGCCGATCGAGCTTCCCGCTGATCCGCGGCCTCGGCGCCCTGGTGCAGCCGCTGGCGCCCGACGACAGCTCGGTCGTCACCTATGTCGATGGGGTGCCGCAACCGCTTTTCGGATCGAACCTGGCCTATCTCGACATCGAACGCGTCGAGGTGCTGCGCGGGCCGCAGGGCACCCTGTTCGGGCGCAACGCCCAGGCCGGGGCGATCAACATCGTGACCCGGCGCCCGAATGCCGAGCGCGAGTTTCTGCTGCGCCAGGAATTCGGCGAGGACGGCTACAACCGCACCGAGGCGATCGCCTCCGGCGCGCTGCTGCCGGACCGGCTGTTCGGACGCCTGGCACTGCGTTGGGCGGCGGTCGACGGCTATGTCGGCAACGAGCTCGGGCGGGAGGGCGGCCGCGAGCGCAACTTCGCCGGCCGCGGCACGCTGGTCGGGCGGCTCGGCGCCGACACCACGCTCACCTTCTCCTTCAACGGGGAAGTCGCGCGCGACCGTCCGACAGGCTTCGTCCTGCGCGGCACCGCCGGCTATCCGCGCGTCGCCTCCACCGGCTACACCGCCGATCGCGACGTCTGGGCGCTGACCGCCAACCTGGAGCACCGGCTGTCCTGGGCGGTGCTCACCTCGCTCACCGGCTACACCAACGTCCGCACCTTCCTCAACACCGACGACGACGAAGGCTTCACCTATGGCCGCGTCTTCGGCCTGCCGCGCTCGGCCTTCGCGCGCCCCAATGTCGAGCTGTCGCGCTTCACCGACCGCGACTGGACGCTCAGCCAGGAGCTGCGGCTGAACAGCCTGCCCGACAGCGCCGTTACCTGGGTCGCCGGCCTCTCCTATGTCCACAACGGCTTCGAGACCGGCTATGTCAGCCGCTCGGCCTTCTTCGGCTCGACCAACGGCACCCGCAGCAACAGCATCACCACCGACAACGTTGCGGGCTTCGGCGAGGTGACGGTGCCGCTCGGCACCACCGGCTTCCGCCTGACCACCGGCCTCCGGCTTTCGCATGAGGAGAAGTCCTGGGACGCCACCTTCCGCGGCAACGGCTTCCCCGGCACCGTCGCCTTCTTCCGCGAAACCGGAAGCCGCAGCTACGATTTCGCGACCGGGCGCATCGCACTCTCCTACGACTGGAACGCCGACCACACGAGCTACGCGACGATCGCGCGCGGCTACAAGACCGGCGGCTTTCCGCGCTTCGCCAACGACGCCTATCTCGGCGTTGCCAGCGAACCCTACCGCCCCTCGACCTCCTGGACCTACGAGATCGGGCACAAGATGCGGCTCTGGAACGGTCGCCTGCAGCTCGACGTCGCGGCTTTCCACAACGACGTCCGCAACGAGCATCTCCAGGCGGTCGACTTCAACAGCTTCTCCTTCCGCCCCTTCAACCTCGACATGCGCTCGACCGGGGCCGAGGCGCAGGCGGCGGTCGCGCTGGCGCCGGGTCTGACCGCGACCGCCGGCCTTGGCTTCACCCATGCCGAGCTCGTCGACGTGCCCGCGAACCTCGCCCTCAGCGGCGGCGCGCGGAGCGGCAACCGGCCGCCCAACGTGCCGCGCTTCAACACCAATCTCGGCCTCGCCTGGCGCACCAGCGCGGCGCCGCTCGGCCTGCCCGACGGCTGGATGCTGTCCGTCCAGGGCAATCACCAGTTCGTCTCCGGCCGCTACGGCGACATCGCCAACACCCTCCGGCTCGGCCAGTACCAACTGGTCAATCTCAGGATCGGGATCGAGCGCAACGGTGCCGAGTTCTACGTCTTCGCCAACAATCTGTTCGACGCCCGCTTCGAGACCGCCGGCCTCGATTACGGCCGCGGGGCGGAGGTGGTGGTACCCGGGCGCGGCCGGCTGGTCGGCGCCGGCGCTGCGGTGCGCTTCTGATGCAGGCTGGCGGTGTCGCGCTGCTCGCCGGACTCGCGGTCATCGCCTCCGGGCAGACCGTCCTCTTCGCCGTGCTGCCGCCGGCAGCGCGCGGCATGGGCCTCGCACCCTGGCAGGCCGGGCTGCTGATCTCGCTCTCCGGCCTCGCCTTCGCCGCTTCCATGCCGTTCTGGGGCGGCTGGAGCGACCGCCGCGGCCGCCGGCCGCCGATCCTGCTCGGCTTCGTGGCCTATGCGGCGCTGACCGCGCTGTTCGCCCTGCTGCTGCGGGCGGGCATGGCGGGCGCCTTCGCGGGCGTGCCGGCGCTGCTGGTGCTGCTGCCGGTCCGCCTCCTGTTCGGCATCGGCGTCGCCGCGGCGATGCCCGCGGCGCAGGCCTGGGTCGCCGATACGACGCCGCCCGACCGCCGCGCCGCGGCGCTGGCGCGGGTCAGCATGGCCTTCGGGCTCGGCACAATTCTCGGGCCGGCGCTGGCGGCGACGCTCGCCGGCTTCGGGCTGCACGTGCCGCTGCTGGCCGCCGCAGCCCTCGCGGCGATGCTCGGGCTGCTGCTGTGGCGGAGCCTGCTGGAGCCTGCACGCAGCGTCCGCCCGCCACCGCGCCCGCTGATCGGCGACCGGCGCGTGCGGGCCGCGGCGCTGACCGCGCTCGGCTTCTTCAGTGCGGTCGGCGCGCTGCTGCAGGCGCTCGGCTTCCTGGCGCAGGACCGGCTGGCGCTGGCACCGGAAGCAGCCACCCGGACGGTCGGCATCTGCCTGGCGGCGGCTGGGCTTTCGGCGCTCGCGGTGCAGGCGGTGCTGGCGCGGCGGCGGGGCGACCGGCCGCTCGCGCTGATCCGGCTCGGGCTGCTGGTCTCGGCGATCGGCTTCGCGCTGGTTGCCCTGGCACCCTCCCTGCCGCTCATGGTGCTCGGCGTGGCGCTCGCCGGCGGCGCCGGCATGGGGCTGATCCAGCCCGGCCTCGCCGCCGCCGCATCGCTCGCGGTGACCGAGGCGGAGCAGGGCGCGGCGGCGGGGACCGTCGGCGGCGCGCAGGCCGGCGGCTTCGTGCTCGGGCCAGTGATCGGCGGGCTGCTCTACGACGCGACCCCTGCGGCGCCCTTCGCGGCCGGGGCGGTGCTGCTGCTGGCCCTCCTGGCGTTGCAACGCACGCGGTAGTCAGCGCTTCGCGACGATCTCCCGGATCGTCGCGACCGCTTCCTCGATCATCGCGGCATCGACGTCGAGATGGGTGCAGGCGCGCATGCGGCCGCCGAGGCCGGACATCTGGATGCCGCGCATCCGGAGCGCGGCGGAGAGATCGGCGACCGTGATGCCGGCATCGCGCGGGTCGAAGAAGACCAGGTTGGTCTCCGGCGTCTCCACGGCGAAACCGGGGATCTGCGCCAGGCCGCGGGCAAGCGCCCGGGCATTCGCGTGATCCTCCGCCAGCCGGTCGATGTTGTGGTCGAGCGCATGCAGGCAGGCCGCCGCGCAGACGCCCGCCTGGCGCATCGAGCCGCCGAGCCGCTGCTTCCAGCGCCAGGCCTCGCCGATGAATTCGCGGCTGCCGGCGAGCACGGCGCCGAGCGGCGCGCCCAGGCCCTTGGTGAAGTCGAGCCAGACGCTGTCGAAGCTCGCCACCATCTCGGCCGCCGGGATGACGGCCGCGACGCAGGCATTCATCAGCCGGGCGCCGTCCATATGGGTCGACCAGCCCTCGCCATGCGCGACGGCCGCGACCGCGTCGAGCCGCGCCAGCGGCCAGACGGCCCCGCCACCGATATTCGCGGTCTGCTCCACCTCCAGCAGGCGCTGCGGCGGCGCATAGCGGGTCTTCGGGCGGATCGCGGCGCGGACGTCGTCGGCGGTGAACATGCCCTTGGCACCGCGCAGCGGCATGATCTGCACGCCGGTCAGCGCGGCATGGGTGCCGCCTTCGCTGTGCAGGATATGGCTTGTCTCATGCGCCACGACCTCGTCGCCCTTGCGGCAATGGGTCAGGATCGCGATGACGTTGCACATGGTCCCGGACGGCAGGAAGACCGCGTCCTCCTTGCCGAGCAGCGCCGCCATGCGGTCGGTCAGCGCATGCACCGTCGGGTCGTCGCCATGCTGCTCGTCGCCGACCTCGGCGCGCAGCATCGCCTCCTTCATCGCGGGCGTTGGCCGGGTCTGGGTATCGGAATAGAGGTTGATGCGCACGGACGGCGCATCGGCGGGCGGGCGTTCGGGAGCGTGGACCATGCCGCGAGCCTAGCCCGCCCCCGCGCCGCCTGGAAAGTCAGGCGATGACGTGGATGTCGGAAGCCGCCAGCGCCGTCTCCTGCGCCAGCACCGCGATCAGCAGCGGATCGGCGCCGCGGGCACCATCGGCATCCCACCACAGCCGGCCATGCGCCTCGTCATAGACGAACTGCCCCTGGCCGGCGGGCGCATCCGAGCGCCGGTTCTCCGCCACCAGGAACTGGTCGGCGGTCAGGGCGACGCCAGCGGCCAGGCCGCCGCCGAAGCCGGCCGCCGAGACCGCGATCATGTCCTCGCCGGGAGCGAAGTCGGTGATCCGATCGTTCGCGGCACTCGCCGCCGCGAACAGGAAGGTGTCGGCATCGGCGCCGCCGGTCAGCACGTCGCGCTCGGCGCCGCCGCCGGAGAGCAGGTCCTTCCCGGCACCGCCATCGGCCCGGTCGCGGCCGGCGCCGCCCTGGAACAGGTCGTCGCCATCGCCGAGCAGCGCATGCAGGCGCCCGGCATCGTCGGCGGCGGCCTGCACGCTGTCGCGCCCGGCGCCGGTGCGGATGGAGACGGTGCCGTTCGCGTCATCGGCGAAGTCGACCTTCACCAGGTCGTCGCCGGCACCGAGCCGGACCGAGCCCTGATGCACCTGATCGAGGGTGATGCTGCGCGACAGGCCGACATCGTCGTCAAGCTGCACGATCTGCTTGGCGAAGCCGCGGAGCGTGAGCGAATCCCCGGTGAAGTCGTCGATGCGCACCTGGTCGGGGCCGTCGCCCGGCGCTTCCAGCAGCGCCGCGCGGCCGGTCCAGTCGAGTGCGAGGACAGGCTCGCCGTTGCACCCGCCGAGCGTCTGGCGGCCGAACTGGAGCTCGGATGCCGCGATGTCACCGTCCCGGGCGGTGAAGTGGGTCAGCGTCGCACCGGTCGGATCGTCCGGCTGGTCGGCGTGCCAGGTCGCGCCGTTCGCAGTCGTGTAGAGGATGTCGGACAGCGCGCGGGCGCCGTCGAGGCGGAGGTGGAAGCTGATGCCGGGGTCGAGCAGGTCGAGCGAGGCGTCGGCGAAGGTGATCTCGCGGGTGTTGGCGAGCGTGGTGATGGTGCCGGCGGCAAGGTCCCGCACCGTCACGCCGTCGGCGCCGACGGCGACCGCGTAGTCCTGGGCCGCACCGGGCAGCCAGGCGTAGCCGGGCGCCGCAACGCCCGGTGCGGCGGCGCCGATCGCGTCCGCGACCGCCCGCAGCGCGTCGAGGTCGTCGCTGCCGTAGCTGCCGTCGATCGGCGTGACGGTGATGTGCCCGGCGTTGAAGGCATTGCCTTCGGAATAGGGATCCGCAGTCGCGATGCCGGGGCCGAAGTTGAAGCCGATGGTGCCCTCCGGCTGCCCCGCGAGCTGGCCGATCGCGACCGAGAGGTTGGAGGCGGCGTCAAGCTCGGTGACGGCATAATCGCCCAGGTCGGCATGCAGCGGGATGTTCACGTTAAGCCCGGTATGCCCGGGCAGCAGGCGCTGGCTCGCCCCCTGCGTCGCTTCGAGCTGGGCGATGAGGTCCACGAGGAAATCGGCGCTGGTCTCATAAAGTCCGGTGGGCACGCCGCCGGTCGCGTCGGTTGCCGTCGAGATGGCGATGGCCGGAAGGTCGTAATTGAAGACCGCGGCGACCGCAGCGCTCAGCGTGCCGGAGGCGGTGGCGAACAGCCCGACATTGTTGCCCTCGTTGCTGCCCGACACCACCAGGTCGGGGCGGTCCTCGCCGGTCAGCAGCGCATCGAGCCCGGTATAGACCGTGGTGGTCGGCGTCGCGCCGACGGCATAGGTGGTGGCGTCGACCGCGGTCACATCGAAGGCGCCGAGCGTCAGCGAGGTGCCGACGCCGCTCTGCTGCGAGGAGGGCGCGACGACGGTCACGTGATGCCCGGCCGCGACGAGCGCATCGCGCACCGCGGCGAGGCCCGGCGCGGCATAGCCGTCGTCGTTGACGAGCATGATGTCGAGCGGCCGGGCGGTGGCCGGCGGCGTGGCGAGGCCATCCAGCCGCTGCTCGACGGCAAGCCGTGTCGAAGCGCCGGCGGACCAGTTGCCGTCCAGCGCCGTCACCGTGGCATTGCCCAGCAGGAAGTTGGAGCCTTCGGAGAGCGGGTCGCCCGATGGCTGCGTGTTGGGCATGAAGGCGGAGGCGTATTGGCCGGTGCTGGTCTGCCCGATCGGGAAATAGGCCGCGCTTTCGCTGGTCAGCACCGTGGCCGCGACGCCGTTCTGGATCGCCTGGCCGGGCACGTTGATGCTGAGCGCCTCGCCGGGCGGCAGCAGCGAGCCGCCGAGGCTGCGTTCCGATTCCAGCCTGTCCAGCAGGTCGACCACCATCGCGGCCGCATTGGCATAGGACGCCGCGTAGCTGCCGCCGCTGCTGCCGGCGGAGACGGCGATCGCGGGGATGCCTTCGTAGAGCGCGGCCAGCGCGGCATTGATGGTGCCGGAGATGTTGGCGCTCTCGCCGGTGTTGTCGCCGGCATTGGTGCCGGAGATCACGATGTCCGGATGGAAGCCGGGCAGCTCGGTCGGCAGGATGTAGTCGAGCGCGGTGCGCGCCGCGACGACCGGGGAGCCGCTGACGTAGAAATTGCCCTCCGAGAACTCGGTGAAGGACACCGGCTGCGACAGCGCCGCGACGCCGCCGAGCGTGCTGCCCTTGGCGCTCTGGTTGGTTTCGGGTGCGACGATGTGCACCGTGTGTCCTGCCGCGGTCAGCGCGGCGGCCAGCGTGGTCAACCCGGCGGCGCCGTAGCCGTCGTCATTGGTCAGCAGGATGTCGAGCGACATGGCCGGATCCTTCGCGTTTTGCGCGCGCAGGATGGGTGGCGATTGTGTCCGCCGGCTTGCCGCCGCGTTGCAGCCGGCTGACAAGCGGCGCCCGTGCCGCCGTCGTGAAAAGCATGGCGTCCGGCATTACGGGCAGGAGATGTCGATGTCGCGACGACGGCGCGCGCCGTCGCGTCAACGGCGGCGGCGCTGCGCCGGTGGGGTGGCGGCCAGCATCCGCGCTTCTTCCGCAACATGGGCCACATGCGCGCGGAGGAAGGCGGCCGCCTCCTCGATCCTGTCGTCGCGGCAGAGCGCGAGCATGGTCTCGTGCTCCCGCTGCGCGCGGTCCTGGGCGATGATCCGGCCCTGCAATTGCAGCCGCGTGTAGCGGTCGCATTCGCGGAGCAGCGCCGCCACCTGCGCCTGCATGCGCGGCCAGTCGGCCCGGGCATAGAGCGACAGGTGGAACTCGGTGTTGAGCGGCCCCCATTCCTCGCTGCGGCCGCCCGCCATGCTCTCGGCGTGCCGGGCGAGCTGGGCCTCCAGCGCCGCGATGTCCGCGTCCGAGAGACGGGCGGCGGAGCGGCGGAGCAGCTCCGGCTCCAGCGCCAGGCGCAGCGCATAGGTCTCCTCCATCCGCTCGGGCGACAGGCTCGAGACCGTCGCGCCCTTCTGCGGGACGAAGGTGGCGAGGCCCTCGGCCTCCAGCTGGAACAGCGCTTCCCGCACTGGGATGCGGCTGACGCCCAACCGCTCGGCCAGCGCGTCCTGGCGCAGCGCCTCCCCGGCGGCGAGCGTGCCGTCCAGGATCAGGGCGCGGATCGCCTCCGCGACGCCGCCGCTGACGGTGGGATGGCCGGCGACGACGCGCCGCCGCCTGCGGGCCCGAAGGCTTGCCGACATGAAGGTCTCCTCTGCCGTCGACATAGCCGGATCGGGGTTTCCAAGGAATTTATAAAAAGTGGCGTAGAATTTATAAATTTCTTGACGAGCGAAGGCGGCGGCCCCTAGGGTCCGTCATCCCGAAGGAGCCAGGTCATGCCCAAGCTGCCCGAATGGCGCGGGGTCTTCCCCGCGGTCACCACGCAATTCCATGCCGATCTCAGCCTCGACGTCGCGGGCACGCATCGCGTCGTGCAGGGCCTGGTGCGGGACGGCGTCGACGGCCTGGTCATCTGCGGGACTGTCGGCGAGAACACCGCCCTGACGGCGGCCGAGAAGCAGGCGGTGATCGAGGCGGCGGTCGATGCCGCGGCCGGGCGCGTGCCGGTGATCGCCGGCGTCGCGGAATTCACGACTGGCTTCGCGGCCGAGACCGCACGCATGGCACGGCGCGCCGGCGTCGATGGCGTCATGGTGATGCCGGCGCTGGTCTATTCCGCGAAGCCGCACGAGACGGCGGCGCATTTCCGTGGCGTCGCATCGGCGACCGACCTGCCGGCGATGGTCTACAACAACCCGCCGATCTACAGGAACGACGTCACGCCCGACATCCTGGCCTCGCTCGCCGATGTCGAGACCATCGTCGCCTTCAAGGAATCCTCCGGCGACGGCCGCCGCTTCACCGACCTCCGCCACCTGGTCGGCGATCGCTTCGTGCTGTTCGCGGGCCTGGACGACACCGTGGTCGAGAACGTCATGCTCGGCGCCGTCGGCTGGGTTTCCGGCATGTCGAACGCTTTCCCGCAGGAAGGGGCGGCGCTGTTCCGCCTGGCCGCCGCCGGCCGCTACGCGGAGGCGCGGCCGCTCTATGACTGGTTCATGCCGCTTCTGCATCTCGATGCGCGGCCCGACCTCGTGCAATGCATCAAGCTCTGCGAGGCGATCATGGGCCGCGGCAGCGCGCTGACCCGCCCGCCCCGCCTCGCCTTGCCGGCAGCCGAGCGCGCGGAAGTGGAAGCGCTGATGGCGGCCGCACTCGCCAGGCGCCCCGCCCTCACCGCCCTCGCGGCCTGAAGGGGAGCCGCGCCATGACCCTCTCCCGCCGTTCGCTCCTCGCCGCCCCCCTGCTGCTGCCGGCGCTCGGCGCCGCGGCGCAGTCGCGCGCCGAGCCGCTCCGCTTCGTGCCCTCGACGCCGCTGCCGGCGCTCGATCCGATCGTCGCCACCAGCTACGTCATCCGCAACCACGGCTACCTCGTCTACGACACGCTGTTCGGGATGGACGAGCATTACCGTGTGCACCCGCAGATGGTCGGCCAGCACGAGGTGTCGCGCGACGGCCTCGCCTGGACCTTCGAGCTGCGCGACGGGCTGGTGTTCCACGATGGCGCACCGGTGCGGAGTGCGGATTGCATCGCCTCGCTCCGCCGCTGGTCGGCGCGCGACGCCTTCGGCCAGACGCTGGCGTCTGCCATCGAGCGCTACGAGGCGAAGGACGAACGGATCTTTGCCATCCACCTCAAGCGCCCCTTCCCCGCGATGCGGGAGGCGCTCGGCAAGCTCTCCTCCAACGTGCCCTTCATCATGCCGGAGCGGATCGCCGCGACCGATCCGTCGCGGCCGATCTCGGAAGCGACCGGCTCCGGCCCCTGGCGCTTCCTGCCCGGCTCCTGGAACCCCGGCCAGTCCGCCGCCTATGAGCGCTTCGCGCGATACCGCCCGCGCGAGGAAGCCTCGAGCTGGGCGGCCGGCGGCAAGCTCGCGAAGATCGACCGCATCGAATGGCATGGCATCACCGAAGCGCCGGCCGCGGCCGCCGCACTCCGCCAGGGCGGCATCGACTGGTGGGAGCAGCCGCCGGTCGACCTGCTGCCGGTGCTGCGGCGCGACCGCAACATCCAGCTCGTGAAGGTGCCGCTCGGCTTCCAGCTGCTGATGCGCTTCAACCACCTGCAGCCGCCCTTCGACAACCCGGCCATCCGGCGTGCGATCGCCGCCGCGGTGAAGCCGGAGGACTACATGCGGGCGGTCGCCGGCGAGCCCGAATGGTACGGCGAATGCCGCAGCTTCTTCACCTGCGGCACGGCGCTGTCGTCGGATGCCGGGGCCGGCATCATGGCGAGCGATCCCGCCCGCGCCCGGCGCATGCTGCAGGAGGCCGGCTATCGCGGCGAGAAGGTGGTGCTGCTGGCCCCGGCCGACCAGCCGATCAGCTACAACCAGGCGCAGGTCACCGACCAGCTTTTGCGCGGCCTCGGCATGCAGGTCGATTTCGTCTCGACCGACTGGGCGAGCTTCGTCTCCCGCCGCAACAACCGCGGCCCGGTCGATCAGGGCGGCTGGTCGGTGTTCCACACGCTGTGGTCGGGGGCCGACCTGACCAACCCCGCGATCAGCCCGCTGCTGCGCGCCAACGGCACCGCCGCATGGCTCGGCTGGCCTGCGGATGCGGAGATCGAGCGCCTGCGCGACGCCTGGCTCGCGACCGGCGAAGCGGCGGAGCAGCAGCGCATCGCCCGCGCCCTGCAGGAACGCGCCTTCGAGACGCTGCCCTATCTGCCGACCGGATCGGTCGAGCAGCCGATGGCCTATCGCCGCAGCCTCACGGGCCTCGTCGTCTCTCCGGTGCAGTTCTTCTGGAACCTGGAGAAGGCCGGGTAACGACGACGCGAGGGGTCGGCGCGGCTCCGCATCGTCATGGAAGTGTTAGGCGGAGGAACAAGAAGCGCGTTTCCGTCGGGTCGAGGCTGACGCCGCAACCCGAACCGGAGATGTGTCGATGAGCGATACCGGTGGTGTCGGCGGCGTGGGCGGTGGCGTCGGCGATGGCGGAGGCTTCGGCGGCGACGCAGGCGGTCTTGGCGATGCAGGCGGCTTCGGCGATGCCGGGGGCTTCGGCGACGCAGGCGGCTTCGGTGATGCGGGCGGCCTCGGCAATGCCGGTGGCTTCGGCGATGCGGGCGGGTTCGGCGATGGCGGCCTGGATGGAGGCGGCTTCGGCGACGGGATGAGCGACGCCGCCGACGGGCTCGGTGACACCGGATTGGGCGAAGACGGTCTCGGCGATACCGGATTCGCGGGCCCGGGACTTGGCGACTCGATCGGCGAAGACGGGCTCGCGGATCCCATGGGCGATTTCGGCCTCGCCGATCCGCTCGGCGACTTCGATGCAAGCCTTGATGACGCTGCGGCGGTCGGGCTCGGCCATCTGGCGGATATCGGACCGGTCGATCCCGCCTCGCTGATCGGCCCGCCCGACGACTTCACGGGATTGGCACCGGCGCCGACAGAGACGCCGCCGGCCGTGCAGACCGTCGATTTCAATCCGATGGCGCCAGTCGACATCATGGGCAATGTGGTGGGACCGGCACCGATGCTGGATGCGCCCGCGCCGCCGGCCACGCCGGAAGAGCCCTCGCTGCTCGGCACCATCGCCGGGGCTGCCGTGCTCGGTGCGACACGCAGCGCTCCTGCCGCAGGCATCGCGGCGGCGGTCGACGGGCCGGTACCGATCGGCGACGCCATCGCGCTCGGTATCGCCGCCTACGGGATCGCGTCCGCGATCAACGAAGCGCTGCAGAGCCGCAACACGCCGGCGCCCGCGCCCAACTTCGGTCCGGCGCCTGCGATGCCGGCACCGGTCGCGCCGGAGGCGCTGGCGCCGATCGCGCCGGAGGCGCTGCCATCCATACCCGCGCCCGAGGCGCTGCCATCCATGCCGGCGCCGGAGGCTTTGCCGGCGGTCCCCGAGCCGGAGGCGCTGGCGCCCGCGGCACCGGTGCCGGACCTGGCACCCGCCCCCTTCACCGCGGCACCGGTCGGACCGTTGGTCGAAAGCTTCCCCGCGACGCCGCCCGCCATGCCGCAGCTCGAGGGGTTCCCGGCCGCCCCGCCGATATCCCTGCCCACGGAGACCTTCCCGATCGCGCCCGAACTGCCGGCGCTGCCCGGCTTCCCGGGCGAGGTCCTGCCCGACACCGGCCTCATCGCGACCTTCCCGCCGGAGATCGAGCAAGCGCTGACCCTCGAACGCTCCAGCCCGCTGCGCGGCAGGATGATCGCCGCCGGCGTGCCGATCGGGGCGGATGACGACGCGCATCATGTCGCCGCGCTGAACGAGCCGGCGGCGCAGCCGGCGCGCGACGTGCTCGCGGGCTTCGGGATCGACATCAACGACCCCGTGAACGGCGTCGCCCTGCCGCGCGGCTTCCACCAGCGCGAGCTGCATGGTCCCGACCGCCGGGCGGCGTATTATGCCGAGGTGAACAGCCGCCTCGCTGAGGCCGAGACGCGCGAGCAGGCGGAGGCGATCCTGCGCGGCATCGCCGACGAATTGCGCAACGAGGGGACCGGAGGGTCAGGCCAGTGAAGGTCTTCACGCTCAAGGGCGACCACCAGCTCGCCTGGATCAACCCCGCCGGCGATGCCGAAGGCGCCCGCCTGTTCCGGGCGCGCGGCACCGCCGCCGCCGTGGGTTGGCAGCCGCTCCGCCTCGTGCTCGCGCCCATCCTCGGCGAGGCGGAGGCCCACGACCCGCCGGTGCTGACCGATTGCCCCTATCTCGGCGCCGCGCAGCTGCTGCTCAGTGTGCGGGCACGCGACGCGCTCGCGCCGCTGCTGGCGCCGGAAGGCGAGTTCCTGGCCGCGGAGACCGATTTCGGCGCGTACTGGATCTACAATCCGCTTCGCAGCCTCGACGCACTGGACGAGGAGCGCTCCGTGATCGAGCGCTTCCCGGATGGCGGGATCAGGCACATCACCCGCCACGCGCTGCGGCCTGAGATCATCGGCGAGCACGCGGCCTTCCACCTGCGCGGCAAGACCGGCCAATGCTACGCGACCGACAGCCTGGCGAACGCCGTCGCGCAGGCCGGGCTGGCGGGCTTCGTGTTCACCGAAATCTGGTCGTCCGAGGCCGGCAGCATCGACCGCCCTCCATCGCCCCTCCTCCATCGCGGCGCCGACGATGCGGCCTTGCGCGAACGACGCATCGCCAGGCGCGCCGCCGCGCGCGATCGGATGGCAGCGATCTGACGGGCGCTGGAGATCACCGCGGCACCTGGCCGATCGGCGCCCCGGGACGGCAGCAGCAGCAACCCAGCCCTCGGAACAGTCCATGAACCTTCCGGGCGCAGCACGCGCGGCGGCGGGGCAGCCCATTTGATTCGAACAATAGATAGAAATTTTTATTGACTTATCCACTAAATACCCCCAGGCTCCTCCCAGGCCCGAAGTGGAGGATCCAAGGATGAACCAGGCGATCACCGCGAGCCCGGCCCCCGATGCGGCGATCGGCCTGTCCGCGAGCTTCGAGGCCCTGCTGGACGGCATCCGCGCCCGCCGCGGCGAATTCGCCGCCCAGCGCCACGTGTCCCAGGACATCATCGAGGGCCTGCGCCAGGTCGGCATCTACCGTGCCCTCGTCGCCCGCACCTTCGGCGGCGACGAGCGCAGCCCCGCCGAGTTCTGCCGCCTGATCGAGCGGATCGCGGAGGCCGACGGCTCGACCGGCTGGGTCGCAAGCTTCGGCGTCTCGGCCGCCTACCTCGCGGCGCTGCCGGAACCGACGCTGCGCGAGATCTACGCGCCGGGGCCGGACGTCGTCTTCGCCGGCGGGCTGTTCCCGCTGCAGCCGGCGGTGCGCACGCAGGAAGGCTTCCGCGTCAAGGGACGCTGGAAATACGCCAGCGGCTGCACCGGCGCCTCGCTGATCGGCGCCGGCATCTCGGTGCAGGGCGAGGACCGGAGCGGGCTGCCGCGCGTCGCCGTGATGCCCGCGCACCAGGTCGCCATCCAGCCGAACTGGGACGTGATCGGCCTGCAGGGCACCGGCAGCCACGACGTCGTCGTGGACGACGTGCTGGTGCCGGAAGCCTGGACGCTGATCCGCGGCGGCGCCGCCTCGGTCGACGCACCGATCTACCGCTACCCCAACATGCCGCTCGCGGCGCAGGTGCTGGCCGTCGTCGGCCTCGGCGTCGCGCGCGCGGCGCTCGACGAGATGGCGGCGTTGGCCGGCGGCCGCGTCTCGATCACCGGCGGGCCGCGGATGGCGGACCGCCCCTACGTCCAGTCCGAGGTCGCGCGGGCGGAGGCGCTGCTCCGCTCGGCCCGCGCCTTCTTCTACGAGGCGACCGAGACCGCCTGGGGCGTCGTGCTCGCCGGCGACCATGCCAGCCCGGAGCAGGCGGCGATGCTGCGGCTGGCGGCGACGCATGCCGCAAGGACCTCGGCCGAGGTCGCCCGGATCGCCTGCGGGCTGGCGGGCACCACCGCCATCCATGCCGGGCACGGCCTGGCGCGCGCCATGTGCGACAGCCTGGTGGTCGCCCAGCACGCGTTCCTGGCCGAGGGCACGCTGCAGAGCGCGGGCCGCGTGCTGCTCGGCCTGCCCGGCGCACCCGGCTTTCCCTGAGCGGCCGCTTCGTCAACCCGGATCGCGAGGACCCGAGCATGGACACCCACTCCCCCCGACCGGCCGATCCCGGCGCCCTCGTCCAGCCGGATCGCGCCCGCACCCCGGTCTACACGGACCCTGCGGTGTTCGAGGCGGAGATGACGAAGATCTTCGAGAGCACCTGGGTCTGGGTCGCGCATGCCAGCGAGATCCCGAAGCCCGGCGACTTCAAGACGGCGCAGGTCGGGCGGCAGCCGGTGATCGTCGTGCGCGACCGCCGCAACCAGGTGCATGTGCACGTCAACCGCTGCCGCCACCGCGCCGCGACGGTCTGCGAGGTCAGCAAGGGACGGACCAACAGCTTCGTCTGCCCCTATCATGGCTGGAGCTACGCACTCGACGGCTCGCTCCGCGGCGTGCCCTACGAGGCGGGCTATGATGGCGCCCTCGACAAGAGCCAGCACCCGCTGCTCTCGCTGCGCGTCGAGGAATACCAGGGCCTGATCTTCGCCTCCTTCCGGCAGGACATCGAACCGTTGGTCGATTTCCTCGCCGGCGCGAAGCGGTGGATCGACCTGTTCATGAAGCAGGGCGCCGGCTTCCCGCTGAAGACCCAGGGCCAGCACCGGTTCCGCTTCCCGGGCAACTGGAAGATCCAGCTCGAGAACACGACCGACGCCTACCACTTCCCGCTGGTCCACAAATCGTTCCTGACCGCCGCCGACAACGAGACGGAGGACCTCTGGGATATCATGAACGCCGGCGGCTACGTCGAGGATCTCGGCAACGGCCACAGCGTCTGCATCATGATGCCCGACCTCGTCGACCTCGAGGCCAATCTCGACGCGCCGATCCCCGACCGCTTCCGCGACCTCGCCGCCGAGCTGGCGCAGGACCATGACGACCTGACGGTGCGGCGGATCGTGCGCGCCGTCGGCGGCTGCGGCTTCAACCTGAACCTGTTTCCCAATCTCGGCTGCTCCGCCGCCTTTTTCCGGGTTCTGCAGCCGATCTCGGTCGACGAGACCGAGGTGCGCCACGTCGCCCTCGGCATGGAAGGCGGCCCGCCGGCGGCCAACCGCGCCCGGCTCCGGCTGCACGAGTTCTTCCAGGGGCCGATGGGCTTCGGCAGCCCCGACGATGCCGAGGTCTGGGACCGCGTCCAGCACGGGGCGCAGGGCGGGCGCGACCTCTGGATCCTGCTCAACCGCGGCCTGGCCCAGGAAGCGGTGCTGGAGGATGGCCACCGCCGCGGCGACGTGAGCTCCGAGGCCGGGATGCGCGCCGCCTACCGGCAATGGAAGCGGATGATGGAGGCCTGAGGGATGGACATGACCCTGCCCGCCACCGCCATCGGCCTCGATGAGGCGATGCGCTTCGCCTGGCTGGAAGCGGACCTCCTGGACCACGCGGCCTATGCCGATTGGCTCGCCCTCTGGGCGCCGGGGGGCCGCTACGTCGTGCCGATCGAGCCGGGCGTCGAGGATTTCGAGAACGCGCTGAACTATGCCTATGACGACCACGCGATGCGCGCGAAGCGAACGGCGCGGCTGACCAGCGGGCAGTCCGTCTCCGCCTCGCCGGTCGCGCTGACCGTCCGGCTGCTGTCGCGATTCCGCCTGCTCGCGGCCGATGTCGCGGCCTGCGAGCTGCGCTGCGCGCAGATGATCACCGAGTACCGGCGCGGCCGGGAGCGGCGCTACGCGGCGAATGTCAGCTTCCGCCTGCTGCGCGGCGCGGAAGGGCTGCTGATCGAGCGCAAGGTGATCCGCCTGATCAACGCGACGGATGCGCTCCGCGGCATCGGGTACATCCTGTGAGCGGGGCGCGCGTCGCCCTCGTCAGCGGCGGCGGCAACGGCCTCGGCGCCGTCCTCGTGCGGGCGCTCCACGCTGCCGGCTACCGCGTCGCCGCCGCCGACCTCGACGAGGCGGCGGCGGGGGCCGTCGCGCGGAGCCTCGATCCCGGCGGCGCGACCGCGATGGCGCTCGCCCTCGACGTCCGGACCAAGGAGGCGTTCGAGCGCGCATTGGCGCGGCTGGTCGATGCCTGGGGCGGCGTGCAGGTGCTGGTGAACAACGCCGCCCGCACCGTCGCCCGCCCGGTCATGGAGATCACGGCGGAGGAGTTCGACGACGTGATCGCCGTCAACCTGCGCGGCACCTTCTTCGGCTGCCAGGTGTTCGGCGCCCATTTCCGCGATCGCGGCCATGGCCGCATCGTCAACATGGCATCGCTCGCCGGCCAGAACGGCGGCACCGCCACCGGCGCGCATTACGCGGCCTCGAAGGGCGGCATCGCGACGCTGACCAAGGTCTTCGCCCGCGACCTCGGCCCGGCCGGCGTGACCGTCAACGCCGTGGCACCGGGGCCGCTCGACCTGCCGATGGTGCATCGGACGCTCGGGCCGGAACGCCTGGCGGCGCTCAAGGGCGCGATCCCGGTGGGCGGCATCGGCGACCCCGGCTTCGTCGCCGCCATGGTCGTCCAGCTTGCCTCTCCCGACGCCTCCTTCACGACCGGTGCGACCTGGGACGTGAATGGCGGGCTGTTCATGCGTTGATGCCGGAGCGGTCCACCATGAGCGACGCCACCCTGGACCTGCTGATCGCGCGCCGCGAGGTGCAGGCGACGGGCATCGTCGTCCTCGACCTGGTCTCGCCCATCGGCGCGGCGCTTCCGGGTTTCGAGGCCGGTGCGCATCTCGACCTGCATGTCGCGCCGGGGCTGGTGCGGCAATATTCGCTCTGCGGCAGCACCACCGATCGGGGGCGCTACCGCCTCGGCATCCTGCGCGAGGCCGCCTCCCGCGGCGGCTCCGCCGCCATCCATGACGGCTTCCAGGAAGGCCAGCGGGTCACCGTGAGCCGTCCGCGGAACAACTTCCGGCTCGATGCCGGCGCAGCCCGCTCGGTGCTCGTCGGCGGCGGCATCGGCGTCACGCCGCTGCTCGCCATGGCCGATCACCTCGACCGCGCGGGACGGGCCTTCGAGATGCACTATTGCGCGCGTGAGCGCGGCCGCGCGGCTTTCCTCCGCGAGCTGGCCGCGGCACCCTATCGCGACTGCGTCCGGCAGCATTTCGACGACGAGGCGGAAGCGCAACGCTTCGTCCCGGCGCGCGACCTGCCCCCGCCCGCGACCGGAACCCACCTCTATGTCTGCGGCCCCGCCGGCTTCATGGCGTGGGTGATCGAGGAAGCGGCCCGCATGGGGCATGCCGAGGCGCGCATCCACCGCGAGTATTTCGCGGCGGCGCCCGCCCTGGCGGGCGAGGCCTTCGAGCTGGTGCTCGCCGCTTCCGGCCGGTCCGTGCGGGTCCCGCCCGACGGCAGCATCGTCGCGGCGCTGGCCGGCATCGGCGTGACGATCGCGACCTCCTGCGAACAAGGCGTCTGCGGCACCTGCCTCTGCACGGTGCTCGACGGCATCCCCGACCACCGCGACGTCTACCTGACCGAGGAAGAGAAAGCGGCGAACGACCAGATGCTGGTCTGCTGCTCACGCTCCCGGACGCCGCGGCTGGTGATCGATCTCTGACGACGGCAACCGCGGCAACTCCAGGGATCGCGGACCATGACGAGGAGCGCTCGTCTCTCCCCCGACGCAACAGGAGACAGCAGATGCAACGTCGAAGCTTCGCCCTCGCCTCCCTCGCCCTCGCTTCCGCCCCGCTCCGGGCGCGCGCGACCGCCGCCCCGACGGCCTGGCCCAGCCGCCCCGTGCGATGGGTGGTCGGCTACGGCGCCGGCGGCGCCAGCGACGTGCTCGCACGCCTGCTGGGCGGCGCCATCACCGAGCGCAGCGGCATCGCCATCGTCGTCGAGAACCGGCCAAGCGGCGGTGCCATCGTCGCCACCGAGAACGCGGTCCGCAGCGCCGCCGACGGCCACACGCTGCTCCAGGTCGACAACGCCATCATGGTCTACAACCCGGCGCTCTATGCCCGGCTGCCCTTCGACCCTGACGCGGAGCTCGCGCCGGTCGCCTCCGTCGGACGCTTCCCCTTCTTCGTGCTGGTCCGGAGGGACAGCCCGCATCGCAGCTTCGCGTCGCTGCTTGCGGCATCGAGGACGGCGCCCTTCACCTACGGCACGCCGGCGGTCGCCTCGCCGCATCACCTCGGGATGGAGCTGCTGAGGATGCGTTCCGGCCTGGAGGCGGTGCACGTCCCGTTCCGGGGCACGCCGCCCGCCATCCAGGAAATGCTGGCCGGGCGCATCGACGGGATGATGTGCGACGTCACCGCGACCCTGCCGCTGCTCAGGAGCGGCGATGCGCGGGCCCTGCTGACCGTCCATCCCGAACGCTCCGCGCCTGCGCGGGAGGTGCCGACGGCGCGCGAGCTCGGCTACGACGCGGTCGCGCCAGGCTTCCAGGGTGTCGCCGTGGCGGCAGCGACGCCGGACCCCCTGCGTATCGCGATCGAGCAGGCGCTGGCCCAGGCGGTGGTGGCGCCGCGGGTGCAGGAGCGCCTGACGAGCCTGGGCGGCGAGCTGCCGGAAGGAAATGCGCAGGATTTCACCACCTACCTCCAGCGGGAACGCGCCTTCTGGCGCCCGCTGATCCGCGATCTCGGCCTCCGGATGGACGGCTGAGCACCCCCTTCCCTGACCGGAGTGCTTCGATGAGCCAGGACGAGTTGGCGACGGCGGTGACGGCGCTCGCCCGCGAGCTGTGCGACCTGCGTGCGGAGGCCGATATCCGCCGCATCCAGGCCCGCTACATGTTCCTCTGCGACACGCCCTGCCCGGAGCCGGGCTGCGCGGAGGATGCGGTGCGGATCGACCGGATCCTCGACCTCTATGCCGAGGATGCGGTCTGGGAAGGCGTCGGCGCCTATTACGACGACCAGTTCGGCCGCAGCGTCGGCAAGGCCGCGATACGGCGCCATTTCGAAGCGTTCTATGCCGAGCGCCGCGATCCGGCGCTGCTGCTGAACGTCCACTACCTGACCTCCGAACAGATCCACGTGCGGGGCGACGAGGCGGACGGGCAATGGGTGCATTGCCAGCCCTGGATCTTCGCCGACGGCACCGCGCTGCTGCGCTCGAGCCGCCTCAACAACCTGTTCCGGCGCGTGGGCGGCACCTGGAAGATTGCCCGCACGCGGACCGAGAACGTGTTCGTCGCCCCGCTTCCGCAGGGATGGGCGACCAGCATTCCCGCAACCTCGGTGTTGATGACCTAGGAGTCCGCGACGAAGATGGCCACCCATCCCCTGAGCATCGCCGTCCTCGGCGGCGGCAACGGTTCCTTCGCGGCGGCGGCCGACCTCGCGCTCGCCGGGCACGACGTCCGGCTCTGGCGGCGCGATGTCGCAGCGGTCGCGGCCCATCGTGCCGCCGACAACCTCATCCGCCTCCGCGACGCGCGCGGCCTGCACGAAGCCTGGGTGCCGCTCGTCACCGCCGATCTGGCGGAGGCGGTTCGCGGTGCCGCATTGATCCTCTGCCCGACCCCGGCGACCGCGCAGCCGGCGATCGCGGAGCGGCTGGTGCCGCTGCTGGCCGATGGGCAGGTGGTGTTCCTGCCGCCCGGCACGCTCGGCTCCGTCCTGATGGCGGACGCGCAGCGGCGCCAGGGCAATCCGGCCCGCGCCGCCTTCGCCGAGACCGGAACGCTGCCCTGGCTGGTGCGCAAGCACGGCCCGCACGAGGTCACGATCTCCGGCCGCGCCACGCGCCTGCCGACCGGCGTCTTCCCGCTGGCCCGGGCCGAGCACGCGCTCGCGGTCATCGGCCGCGCCTTCCCCGGCGTCATCGAGCCCTGCGGCGATGCCCTGTCGGGCGCGCTGATGAATGCCGGCGGCATCATCCACCCGCCGCTGATCGTCATGAATGCCGGCCCGCTGGAGCATTTCCCGGCCTGGGACATCCACAACGAAGGCACCCAGCCGGCCATCCGCCGGGTGACCGACCGGCTGGATGCGGAGCGGATCGCGGTGCGGGAGGCGCTCGGCTACGGCGCGCCGCATTTTCCGCTCGCCGACAACTACGCCGAGGCCGGCGAGGAGTGGATGTATGGGCGGCGCAGCCATGAGGCGCTGACCGCCTCCGGCGACTGGCGGGAACGGATCGTGCTGACCGAGCACCGCTACATGCTCGAGGATACGCGCCTCGGCCTGTCGCTGATCGCCTCGGCCGCGGCGCTGGCCGGCGTCCGGACGCCGCTGGTGCAGGCCTTCGCGGCCATCGGAGCCGCGATCTGCGGCCAGGACTTCATGGCCGACGGCCGCAGCCTCGCCACTGTCGGACTCGGCGGCCTCGACCGCGCCGGCGTGCAGGCGGTGCTGCGCGGCGGCTTCCCGGCATGAGCGCCACAGGCATCGCCTGCCTCGGCGCGGGACGCATGGGGCGCGGGATCGCGCTGGTCTTCGCCTATGCCGGGCGGCAGGTCGCGATCCTCGACGCCAAGCCGCGCCCGGCCGAGGCGTTCGCGGCCCTCCGGCAGGAGGCGATGGCGGAGCTGCGTGCGACGCTCCGCGACCTTGCGGCCTGCGGCATGTTCGAAGCCGCGCATGTCGACACCCTCCTGCGCCGCATCGCGATCCTGCCGGAGGCCGAGGCGGCGGCGGCACTGGCCGGCGCCGAACTCGTCTTCGAAGGCGTACCGGAGATCCCGGCGGTGAAGCGGGACGCGCTGGCGCGCGCCTCCGCCCTGGCACCGGCGGCGATCATCGCCTCCACCACCTCCACCATCCTGGTCGACGAGCTCGCGCCGGCGGTCGTCTCGCCGCAGCGCTTCCTCAACGCGCACTGGCTGAACCCCGCCTTCCTGATGCCGCTCGTCGAGATCTCGCCCGGCCGGGCGACCGACCCCGCCGTGACGATGCGCCTTCGCGGTATGCTGGAAGCCGTCGGGAAGGTGCCGGTGACCTGCGCCGCCCGCCCCGGCTTCATCGTGCCGCGCATCCAGACGCTCGCCATGAACGAGGCGGCGCGGATCGTGGAGGAGGGGGTCGCGACTGCGGAGGAGGTCGACCGCGCGGTGCGCTACGGCTTTGGCTTCCGCTTCGGCGTGCTGGGCCTGCTGGAATTCGCCGACTGGGGCGGCGGCGACATCCTGGCCCAGGCCTCGCGCTATCTCACGGGCGCGCTCGGCGATGCGCGCTACGCGGCGCCGGCGGTGCTCGAGCGCAATCTGCAGCGCGGCGATGTCGGCCTGCGCAGCGGGCGCGGCTTCCTCGACCATGCCGGTACGGATCCGGACGCCTATCGCCTGACGCGGCTGCGCGCGCTGGCGGAGCGGCTCCGCGCCGAAGGCCTGGCGCGGCCGCCGGTACTGGATGCGCAGCAGCCGGCGGCGGAGGCCTGACCCATGACCCTCCCCGCCTCCCGCCGCACCGTCCTGGCCGCCGGGTTCGGCGCGCTCGCCGCCCCGGCGCTCGCGCAGGGCAGCGCCTTTCCGTCGCGGCCGGTGACGCTGATCGTCGGCTTCCCGCCCGGCGGGCAGGCGGATTTCATCGCCCGCCTGGTGCAGCCGGGGCTCGCGCGGGCGCTCGGTCAGCCGGTCGTCGTCGAGAACCGGAGCGGCGCCGGCGGCAACATCGCGATCGAGGCGGCGATGCGCGCGCGGCCGGACGGGCATGTCCTGTTCGCGGCGAACGGAACCTTCGTCACCATCAACCCGCACACCTTCCGCAACCTGGCCTTCGACCCGCGGCAGTTCGCGCCGATCGGCATGCTGATGCAATCGCCGCTGGTGCTGAACCTCGGGACCGCGGTGCCGGCCCGGACGCTCGCGGAATTCGTCGCCTGGGCGAAGGCCCAGCCGGACGTGCTCTACGGCTCGGTCGGGGCCGGCACGCTGGCGCATGTCGCGATGGAATATTTCGCGGCGCGCACCGGCCTGACCAATATCACGCACGTGCCCTATCGCGGCGGCGGCCCGGCCAACCAGGATCTGCTGGCCAACCGCTTCGCCGGCCTCTTCGACGGCGCCTCCGGCGCCTTGCCCCTGATCCGTGCCGGCCGGACGCACGCCGTCCTGATCACCGCCGAGCGCCGATCGCCGGTGCTGCCGGAGGTGCCGACGGCGGCGGAGCAGGGGTTGGCGGATTTCGCCTTCGCCAACTGGTTCGCCCTGTTCGCGCCGCCCGGGACGCCGGGCGCGATCCTGCTGACGCTCAATCGCACGCTGAATGCGGTGCTGGCGAGCCCGGAGGTGCGCGACCGCATCGTGCAGCAGGGCGACGAGCCCGGCGGCGGCGGGCCCGAGATCGTGGAGGCGACCATCGCGCGCGAGTATCCGCGATGGGGCCAGGTGGTGCGCGACCAGAATATCCGCGCCGACGGATGACATCGGACGAAAGGAGACGACGCCATGAGCGACGACCAGAACGGAAACCTCGCCCGCCGCGCCGCGCACGAGATCGTCGACCTGCACGTGCTGCTGCAGGCCTGGTTCAACGCGGAGGGCAGCGAGGATCTGGCGACCATCCTTGAGCATTTCGACGAAGGCTTCACCATGATCACGCCCGCCGCCGCGTTGATCACCCACGAGCAGCTCGCCGCGGGCCTCCGCGCCGGACGCGGCGGGCGAAAGGGCCTGGTCATGGCGATCAGCGAGGTCGCGGTGCGCCACGTCGAAGCTGGTTCCGCCCTGGTCACCTATCGCGAGCGGCAGACGCAGGCGGGCCAGGTGACGGACCGGCTTTCCACCGCACTGCTGCTCGACCGGCCGGACCGGCCCGGGCCGGTGTGGCGGCACCTTCAGGAAACCATGCTCGGTTGAGGCGCGTCATGACGACGGCCGAGATGTGGGGCGTCTATCTGTTCCGCGACCTGCGGGTGCGGGTCGTCCAGCAATGGTCCGATCCGTTCGGCACCCGCATGGTGCGGATCGAGGCGGCGGCCGGGGGCGACGACCGGGCTGAGGGCATGACGGAGGCGCGCTTCCTCGGCGACGCCACGCCCTGCCCGCCGGATGGGGATCAGAGCGACAGGTTGGCGTGAACCTTTCTGGCGATGCGGGCGAGCTCCGTCATCTCCTGCTCGGTCACGTCGCGGAAGGCCGTCTCGAAGATGATGCCGGCCTTCTCCCGCACCTGATCAAGGGCGCTGCGGCCCTTGCCGGTGATCGAGACGACGACCGAGCGCGCATCCTCGCTCGAGGTTTCGGTCGAAACCAGCCCTTCGGCGACCATGCGCTGGACGATCTTGGCCATGGTCGACATCTGCGCCACCGATTCATCGGCCAGCACCGTCACCGTGGCCGGGCCGCGCACGCCGAGCAGGTTCAACACCCGCCATCGCGGCACGTCCATGGCGATCGGCTTCAGGATCGCATTCATGCGGCGGTGATAGACGCCGATCAGCCGCGCCACCTGGTAGAAGGGCGATCGCTCGATCTTGAAGTCCGAGGTCGCCGGATTGGCGTCGTTCCATACGGCGCTGCGGTCAATGGGAGGCATGGTCCAGCGACGTCCTGGGCTTCTTCCGCGGCCGGCATTCCGCGTGGCCTGTTCCGGCAGCTTCCTGTTCGATGCAGCGCTTATGGTCCGTCGTCGGACGAAGCACAAGCGTCGAGCGGTATCGGGCGGACTGCGCAGGTCAGCGGCGGATGCCGTCAGGCTGCGGCGTGGCGCGCCCAGACCGGCGCGACCTTCGGACGCGCCCTCACCGCCTCCCCGAGCCGGACCAGCTTCGGGCATTCCCGGGGAAGCCATTCCCGGCCGCCGAGCCAGCCCGACAGCACCGCCAGGTAAAGATCGGCGACCGAGAACCGGGCGCCCAGCAGGAACGGCGCTTCCGGCGCGCCGGCGAGCCCGGCCTCGGCTTCGACCAGGCGCCAGAGGTCGCGGTACATGGCCCGCGCCCGCTCCCGGATCGCCGGCGCATGGGCAGGATCGGCGCTGAAGCGTTCCGGGTAGTCGGCGCGCGTCACGTGCGGATAGCCTTCGGCGGCGACGAGCGTCATCCAGCGCAGCGCCCGCGCGCGGCCGGGATCGGCGGGCGGGGGCAGCAGCCCGGCCTCGGCGTGGCGATCGGCGAGGGTCAGCAGGATGGCCAGCGATTCCGTCACCACCGTGCCGTCCGGCAGGATCAGCGTCGGGATGCGGCGCATCGGGTTGATGCTGCGATACGCCGCGGCGAGCTGCGCATCGCTCGCGAGCGGCACCGGACGCAACTCCAGCGGCGCGCCGATCTCGGCCAGCGCCATCTCGACCGGCGCGGAACCGGAGCCGGCATCGCCGTAGAGGATGTAGGTCATGCTGGAACCCTCGCCCGGGGCCGCCGCGGCTGCCAATGCAAATGCCTGATGGCGCGGATCAGCGGCGTTGACGCCGCGCCGGGGCCGGCGCCGCCGGCTGCCGGGCAACCTCCGGTCATCGCCCGCCTCGTGACGGCAACGCAGCCTCGCCCTACCCTTCCCGACCGCATGACCCGAGGCAGAGCATGACGACGCATCCCGATCGCAAGCAACCGGCAGAGCTGCGCTCCGCGCGCTGGTTCGGCCCGGCCGACCTCCGCTCCTTCGGGCATCGCTCGCGCGCCATGCAGATGGGCTACGCGCCGGAGGAGTGGACCGGCAAGCCGGTGATCGCGATCGTCAACACCTGGTCAGACCTCAACCCCTGCCACACCCATCTGCGCCAGCGCGCGGAGGACGTGAAGCGCGGCATCCTGATGGCCGGCGGCTTCCCGGTGGAGCTGCCGGCCCTCTCCGTCTCCGAGAGCTACGTCAAGCCGACCACCATGATGTACCGCAACATGCTGGCGATGGAGACGGAGGAGCTGCTGCGCTCCCACCCCGTCGACGGCGCGGTGCTGATGGGCGGCTGCGACAAGACGACGCCCGGCCTGCTGCTCGGCGCCACCAGCATGGACATCCCCGCGATCTTCGTCCCGGCCGGGCCGATGCTGCGCGGGAATTGGCAGGGGAAAGTTCTGGGTTCCGGCTCCGACAGCTGGAAGTACTGGGACGAGCTGCGCGCCGGGAAGATCACCGAACAGGACTGGCTCGGCGTCGAGGCCGGGATCGCGCGCAGCCACGGCACCTGCATGACCATGGGCACCGCGAGCACGATGACCGCGATCGCCGAAGCGGTCGGCATGGTGCTGCCGGGCGGCTCCTCCGTCCCCGCCGCCGATGCCGGGCATGTCCGCCTCTGCTCCGAAAGCGGGCGCCGCATCGTGGAGATGGTGTGGGAGGTTCTGACGCCGCGGCGCATCCAGACGCACGCCGCCTTCCAGAACGCGATCGCGGTCGCGATGGCGATGGGCTGCTCGACCAATGCGATCATCCACCTGATCGCCATGGCGCGCCGCGCCGGGCAGGAGATCAGCCTGGAGGATTTCGAGCGCGCCAGCCGCATTGTGCCGGTGATCGGCAATGTCCGCCCCTCCGGCAACGCCTACCTGATGGAAGACTTCTTCTATGCCGGCGGCATCCGCGGCCTGATGGACCGCATCCGCGGGCATCTCGATCTCGGCTGCGTCACCGTCACCGGCCGCACCCTGGGTGAGAACATCGAAGGTGCGCGGGTCTACAACGACGACGTCATCCGCCCGCTCGACAACCCGATCTACGGCGAGGGCTCGCTCGCGGTGCTGACGGGGAACCTGGCCCCCGATGGCTGCGTCATCAAGCCGGCGGCGATGGACCAGCGCTTCCTGAAGCATTCGGGCCCGGCGCTGGTGTTCGACGATTATCCCTCGATGAAGAAGGCGGTGGAGGACGAGACGCTCGAGGTCACCGCCGAGCATGTGCTGGTGCTGCGCAATGCCGGGCCGCAGGGCGGCCCGGGCATGCCGGAATGGGGCATGCTGCCGATGCCGAAGAAGCTTTTGAAGCAGGGCCATCGCGACATGCTGCGCCTGTCGGATGCGCGCATGTCGGGCACCAGCTACGGCGCCTGCGTGCTGCATGTCGCCCCTGAGAGCCATGTCGGCGGGCCGCTCGCGCTGCTCCGCACCGGCGACATCGTCAGCATCGACGTCGCCGCGCGCTCGATCCGGATGGAGGTGTCCGACGAGGAGCTGGCGCGGCGCCGCGCCGCCTGGACGCCGCCGCCGCCGCATTTCGCGCGTGGCTATGGCTGGGTCTTCACCCGGCACATCCAGCAGGCGAACGAGGGCTGCGACTTCGACTTCCTGCGCACCGATTTCGGCGCGCCGGTCCCCGAACCCGCGATCTATTGAGAGAGCAAGCGAGCATGCCCCTCAGCCCCGAGACCCGCGAGAAGCTCAAGCGGGTCAGCACCGCGACCCTGGCGACCACGCTCTACAAGCGCGGCTTCCGCACCCAGTTCGTCCAGGACGTGCGGCCGCTGCACGCGCCGGCCGGGAGCATGGTCGGCGAGGCCTATACGCTGCGCTACATGCCGGCGCGGGAGGATCTCAACACCTTGGCGGTGTTCCGTGACCGCGGCCATCCGCAGCGCAAGGCGGTGGAGGAATGCCCGCCCGGCGCGGTGCTGGTGATGGACAGCCGCAAGGATGCGCGCGCGGCGTCCGCCGGCGCGATCCTGGTCGGGCGCTTGAAGGCGCGCGGCGTCGCCGGCGTGGTCACCGATGGCGGCTTCCGCGACGCCGCCGAGATCGCGGCCCTCGGCATCCCCGCCTATCACCAGCGGCCTTCGGCGCCGACCAACCTGACCTTGAACCAGGCGATCGACCTCAACGTCCCGATCGGCTGCGGCGACGCGCCGGTGTTTCCGGGCGACGTCGTGGTCGGCGATGCCGACGGCGTCATCATCATCCCCGCGCATCTCGCCGACGAGATCGCGGCGGAGGCGACCGAGATGACCGCCTTCGAGGATTTCGTCGCGGAGAAGGTCGCCGATGGCCGTTCCATCCTCGGCCTCTATCCGCCGACCGACGAGGCGAACCTCGCGGAATTCGCGACCTGGCGCGCGGCCAAGGGGCGCTGAGCGGTTGCCATCACCGGCCCGGGCTGGAAGACGCCCGCCAGGGCGGCCCAAGGTTGGATAGTAGGTCAAATGGAGAACAGGTTCTGCTCATGAACGAGGAGATTTAGAGGGCAGGGTCACACGAAAAGCCGAGATTCCGCTATCGACCACATTCCAATCGCACCCCATGCGGCGCGCTATCTGCCTCGCCCGTCCGATGAGGGCCGAAGCCCATCACCCCCCGCCGAAGTCGTCGGTCGCCCGGGCGGGAAGGTCCATGCTGTCGTGGAGAATGCGGGCGATGCCAATCAAGTCCGGCTCGAGCACGCGGTAGAGCACGAAGTGCCGGGGCGCGCCGACCGCGCCAATCCCGGTGCCGGCGCGACGCTTGCTGCCGCGCAGGTGATAGATGCGCGCGCCTTCCGCCAACTCCGGTGCCGTGCGGCTTCCAAGCCGCGCGGGACCGGACGGGAGTTCGACGAGAGCGGTTGCGATCAGCCGCTCGTACCGCTCGCTCGCCGCATCGCCGAACCGCGGACCTATCAGATAGGTTATACGGAGGTATGGCGGGCACGATCTTCCGGGTCGGTGCGATCCAGGTGTTCATCGGCGCCGAGGATGATCCGCCGCCTCACGTCCATGCTTTCCATACGGGAGAGGGTTGGACGGCACGTTTCCGGTTCTCGTTCCTCTCCGATGTCGTGGGCCTTTACAGGTTCCGACGTCGGGGGCGGAAGCCGACACTGGCCGTCCTCAATGCCATGGCGGACGACATCGAGCGGCAGCTTGCTGCCTGCCGGCAAGAATGGTGGAGCACACACGGGGCCCGGCACGGCATCGGGCTCGTCAATCGGAAGGTCGAAACCAGGCCCGGCGACTGGAAAGACGGTTTCAGGGCGAAGGTCGCACTCAAGCCAGGCGTTGCGGCCGTCGGCATCGTGTCGGCCATCTACGATCCAGCGGCCGCCAGGGTCACGTTGATTGTCGCCGACGGCCGCAAGCTGGTGCTCACCGCGGGGCAGCACATCGAGGAGGCGGAGGAATGGTGAAGCACCATGACGACGACTGGGACCTTCCGCGCCGGAAGCCGATCACGCAGGAGGTGCTCGATCGCGCGATCGAGGCCGAGGAGCGCCTGTCCGCACACGAGCACCATGCCAGGCTGGCATGGTTCGACCGTCAGCACGATGCGGTGGTGATCATCCTGACGGATGGCCGTCTGTTCGGCGCGGAGCGCAGCCTCATCCCGTCGTTGGAGGATGCCTCGCTCCGTCAGTTGAGTCGGCTGCACGCCACCAAGGACGGACGATTCCTCGCGATCGAGGACAAGGACCTCCGCATCAACGTCCATGGCCTGGTGACGAGACTCATGGAGGGGTCGCCCACGACCCTCCGGCAGGCGGGAGCTCGTCTCGCGGGCAGGTCCACCTCGGCGGCCAAGGCTGCGGCATCCGCTCGGAACGGCCGGCTGGGCGGACGGCCTCGGAAGGCGGCGAAGATCGGGGAGATGTCCTAACTCCCGCGGCGACGCGATGCGGGCGGCGGCGCGGCGACGGATCGGGCGTCCCGGGCGTGCACCGGCATGAGGCGCAGCGTGTGCGGCGCGTCCGGGTGGTCCCAGCGGCGCAGCAGCGCCGCGTGGACCGCGTCGCACTGCGCGTCGGTGCGGTATCCGACGACGTCGAAGAAGCCGGCCCCTTCCTCGGGGATGTCCGTGCGGCCGAGCAGGATGACGGAGAGCCGGTCCGGCACCGGAAAGCCCGCTTCCTCCAGCACCGCACGGAAGGCTTCGCCGTCCTCGATGCCCCAGGCGATGAGGGCGGTCGGTGGTGCTTCCAGCGCGGCGAGCGCCGCCACGATGGCCGCCGCGAGACCGTCCGTGGGCAGCAGGTCCAACAGGATCGGCGGCAGCAGCGCGGCCCCGTCCGACCGCTGCCGCAGCGCGTCGTAGCGGTGCAGGCCGAGGATGTTGGCGAGGAAGGGCCTGGCCGTCGTCGCCAGCGCGATGCGCGCATGCCCCGCAGCGCGGAGCGTCGCGATGGCCTGCTCGACCGAAGCCCCCCATTCGAAGCCGATGGAATCGATGTCCGCCCCGGTCAGCCAGGCGCCATCGACCACGACCGCGGCCGCCTTCCGCCGCAGCGCCGCGAGCATCTCGATCGGCATCGGCTCGAAGGCGGAGGACAGCAGGCAGGCGTCGAACCGCGGCAGGGTGCGCAGGACGCGGCAGGCATGCGGCGCGTCGGAATAGCCGATCTCCAGCGTGCGGTGCCCGGATGCCGCAAGGCGGCGCCCGACCTCCTCCAGCACCATCCGCGCGCGCCGCGTGGCCACGGTGCGGCGGAGGATGAGGACGCTGCGCCCCACCTCCGCCGGCGCATCCGGCGCAGAGATCTCGCCGATGAGGCCCGGGCCCGCGAGGAAGGTGCCGCGCCCGACCTCGGCGATGATCGCCCCGCGCTCGTGCAGTTCGGCCAGCACCGCCTGCACCCGTGCCTGGGAGAGGCCGAACTGGCGCATCAGCGCGCGGATGGTGGGAAGGCGGTCGCCTTCCTGCCCGCGCTGCGCGAGACCCATGAGATGAAGGCGCAAGCGAGCCGCAGCGTCCATGCCTGATGATCCATTCAATACAATCTTCAGCAACTCAGAGGGCGCTATACGCCATTGGACAATACAATACAATTTGCATTGCTGGCAAAGGGATGGGACGGTGCAGCCAGGGCGGTGGCCATCGCGCCAGCACACGCCCGGACAGGAGGACCCGCCATGATCCGCACCACCCGGCGCGCGCTCGTCGCAGCACCCGCCCTGCTCGCCGGCCTGCCGGCGCTCGCGCAATCTTCCCAGCCGCTCACCCTGCTCGTCGGCTACGCGGCGGGCGGCAGCGCCGACCTCGTCTCCCGCGCGCTCGCCGCGGGCCTCGGCCCTCGCCTCCGCCGCACCGTCGTCGTCGAGAACGTCGCCGGCGCCAGCGGCATACTGGCGTTCCAGCGCCTCCTCGGCGGCCGCACCGACGGCAGCGCGATCTATCTCGGCGGCCTCGACACCCTCGTCGTCCCGATGGTGAACCGCAGCATCCGGCTCGACTGGAAGCGGGACACGGTCCCGGTGGCGCGGACGACGATCGGCAGCCTCACCTTCGTCGTCCCGGCAAGCTCGCCGCACCGGGACATGGCGGGCTTCCTCGCCGCCGCCCGCGCGGCAGGGGACGAGGCGGTCAGCTACGGCACCCCGGGTGTGGCAACCATCCAGCACTTCATGGGCGAGGCGATCAGCGCCCGCGGCGGCGTGCGGCTGCTGCACGCGCCCTATCGCGGCGGCAACCTCGTCGTGAACGACCTGATGTCGGGCAACCTCGCTTCCGCGGTGCTCGTCACCTCCACCGCCCTGCCCCCCGTGCAGCAGGGAACGCTCCGCGCGCTGGCCGTCTCCTCCGCCGCGCGCCTGCCGCAATTGCCGGAGGTGCCGACGCTGTCGGAGCTGCCGGGCTTCGACGGCGTGACGTTTCCGCTCTGGCAGGGCCTGTTCCTCCGCGCCGGCACCTCCGACGCGGTCGTCGCCGGGTTCGATGCGGCGGTCCGCGACACGCTCGCCGCGCCGCAGGTCCGCTCGCAGCTCGATGATGCGGGGTTCGAGGCCGCCTACATGAGCCGTACCGAGTTCACCCCGTTCATCGAGGAGCAGGCCGCGGTCTATCGCCAGCTCATCGACACGGCCGGCATCCGCCTGGAGTAGCCCCCGCCCATGACGACCGTCGGCATGTTCAACTCCCGCTTCAGCGGCCATTGGTTCAGCGCGGCGGCGCTCGCCCTCTGGACCGATCGCGCGACGCTGCAGGCCTGGCTCGACGTCGAGGTCGCCCTCGCCCGCGCGCAAGCCGAGCTCGGCCTGATCCCGCCCGCTGCGGCCGGGACCATCGCGCTGCACGCGCGCGCGGAGCTGTTCGACCTCGACCAGGTGGCGATCGGCATCCAGCGCACGCTGCATCCCTTCGTGCCCGTCCTCCGCGCATTCGAAGCGCTCTGCGGGGAAGAGGCGGCGGGCTGGATCCACTGGGGTGCCACCACGCAGAACATCTTCGACACCGGCTGCGCCCTGCAGGCGCGCGCCAGCCAGGCGCTGCTGCGCCGCGGGCTGGACCGCGCCGTGGACGCCGCCGGGCGCCTCGCGGCCGCACATCGCGACACGCTGCAGTCCGGACGCACCCATGGCCAGCACGCGCTGCCGATCACCTTCGGCTTCAGGGTCGCTGCCTGGCGGGAGGAGCTGCGGCGCCACGCCGCGCGGATCGAGGCCGCGACCGCCGACGCCTTCGTCGCGCGCACCGGCGGCGCCGTCGGCACCTTCGCCGCGATGGGGGAGAAGGGACGCGCGGTGCAGGCCCGGGTCGCAGCACTCCTCGGCCTCGGCGCCGCCGCGATCCCGGTCCGCTCGGCCTGGGACGGCATGGCCGCCTATCTCGACGCCCTCGGCCTGCTCGCCGCCACCATCGAGAAGATCGCGCGCGAAATCGTCTTCCTCCAGCGCACCGAGGTCGCGGAGGTGGAGGAGCGCTTCGAGCACGGCAAGGTCGGCAGCTCGACGATGGCGCAGAAGCGCAACCCGCAGCATGCGCAGAACGTCGCGACGCTGGCGCGCCTGCTCCGCGCGCGTGCGCCGCTGGCCGGGGAGGCGATGCTGCGGATGGACGATGGCGATGCCATCGGCGGCAATCTCGGCGACGCCCTGGTGCCGGAGATGGCGATCCTGGCGGTGTCGGCGGTCGAGGGCCTGGCGGTGCTGCTGGAAGGCCTCGTCGTCCACCCCGACGCCATGCGCCGCAATCTGGGCCTCACCGGCGGCGCGATCCTGTCGGAAGCGGTGATGATGACGCTCGCCCATGCCATCGGCCGCCATCACGCGCATGACGTGCTGTACGCGGCGGCGATGCGGGCCGCCGACGGATCGGTCAGTTTCGAGGAGGCGCTGCGCAGCCATCCCGCGGTCGCGGCGCACGCCGGATCGCTCGACGTCGCGGCCCTGCTCGACCCGGCGAACTACGTCGGCGCCGCCGCCGCCTGCGTGGACGACGAGCTTCGGCACGACGCGCGGGGAGAGCGGTGATGGTGGCGTCCCTTCCCGGCCTTGCAGACACGCCCATCCTCGTCACCGGCGGCGCGGGCGGCATCGGCGAGGCGATCGTCGCACGCTTCGCGGCGGCGGGCGCCCGCCTCGCCTTCCTCGATCGCGACGTCGCGGCCGGCGCGGCGCTGGCGGAACGCCTCACGGGGGCCGCGCATGCGCCCCTGTTCCTGCCCTGCGATCTCACGGATATCGGCGCGCTGAAGGCCGCGGCGGCCCGCGCGGCGGAAGCGGTCGGGCCCATCCGCGTCCTGGTCAACAACGCCGCGAACGACGACCGGCATGCGCTGGAAGAGGTGACGCCGGACTACTGGCGCAATCGCCTGGCGGTGAACCTCGACCACCATGTCTTCGCGGCCCAGGCCGTCGTGCCCGGGATGCGGGATGCGGGCGGCGGCGCCATCATCGGCCTCGGTTCCTGCTCCTGGCATCTCGGCCTCGGCGGCATGCCCGCCTATCTCGCTGCCAAGGCCGCGATCGAGGGGCTGACGCGCGGCCTCGCCCGCGACCTCGGCCCGCACGGCATCCGCGTCACCTGCGTCGTGCCGGGCGCCGTCCGCACGCCGCGCCAGGCCGCCCTCTGGCTCACGCCGGCAGCGGAGCGGGCGATCCTCGACGGCCAGTGCCTCAAGGAACCGATCCCGCCGGACGCGGTCGCGGCGATGGTCGCCTTCCTCGCCTCCGACGATGCGCGCTTCTGCACCGGCCAGATGTATCCGGTGGATGCGGGATGGGTGTGAGCCGAGACTAGGCCGAGGCCGGCCGCGGCGGCGCTTCCGGGGCCGCGGGGCGGCCGTGAAGCGCCATGGCGCGGCGCTCGAAGGCGCGGACCATCAGGCGCACCGCCTCGTTGAAGACGGTGCCGATCAGCGCCTGCAGCAGGCGCGACTTGAATTCGAAGTCGACGAAGAAGTTCACCTCGGTGCCTTCGGCGGCCGGGGTGAAGCGCCAATGGTTGTTCAGGTAGCGGAAGGGGCCGTTGAGGTAGCGCACATGGATGTGCTCCGGCCGCTCCAGCGTCACTTCGCTGCGGAAGGTCTCGCGGAACACCTTGAAGCCGATGGTGAGGTCGGCGGTCAGCGCCTCCTCCTTCCGTTCCAGGATGCGGGCGCCGACGCACCAGGGCAGGAATTCCGGATAGCGGCGGACATCGGCCACGATGTCGAAGAGCTGCTCCGGCGTATAGCGAAGCAGCTTCTTCTCCGCATGCGTCGGCATGTCAGGCCCGCGCCCCGAGCTGCGCCGTGCGCGCCGCGCCCGCGGTGCGCGCCGCACCCGCGGTGCGCGCCGCACTCAAGGCGGCAAAGTCCCGGTCGGCGTGATAGCTGCTGCGGGTCAGGGGCGTCGCGGAGACGAGCAGGAAGCCTTTGCCGCGGGCGGCGCGGCCGTAATCCTCGAACTCATCGGGCGTCACGAAACGGTCGACCGCGGCGTGCTTCACGCTCGGCTGCAGATACTGGCCGATGGTCAGGAAATCGATCTCCGCGCTTCGCATGTCGTCCATCACCTGCAGCACCTCGATGCGCGTCTCGCCAAGCCCCACCATCACGCCGGATTTGGTGAAGATCGTGGGATCGAGCTGCTTCGCCCGGTCCAGGAGCCGCAGCGAATGGTAGTAACGCGCGCCGGGGCGGATGGTCGGATAGAGTGCGGGCACGGTCTCCAGATTGTGGTTGAAGACGTCGGGGCGGGCTTCGACCACCACCTCCAGCGCGCCATCCTTCCTGAGGAAATCCGGCGTCAGCACCTCGATCGTCGTCCCCGGCGCCGCGGCGCGGATCGCCCGGATCGTCTCGGCGAAATGACGGGCGCCGCCATCCTTGAGGTCGTCGCGGTCGACGCTGGTCACGACGACGTGGCGGAGCCCGAGCTTGGCCACCGCATCGGCCACCCGCCGCGGCTCGTCGGCATCCAGCGCCTTCGGGATGCCGGTCGCGACGTTGCAGAAGGAGCAGGCGCGGGTGCAGGTGTCGCCCATGATCATCATGGTCGCGTGGCGCTGCGCCCAGCATTCCCCGATATTCGGGCAGGCGGCTTCCTCGCAGACCGTGACCAGGCGGTTCTCCCGCATCAGGTCGCGGGTCTCCCGGTAGACCGGATGGGTCGGCGCCTTGACCCGGATCCAGTCGGGCTTCCGCTGGATCGGGTTGTCGGGCCGATTGGCCTTCTCCGGATGCCGCGCGGCGCCGGTCAGCGGGGTCCGGTGGTCGATCGTGATACGCGTGGTGCTGGTCATGCTGGGCTTTCGAGGGGCCTGCCGTCCCCTTAGATATGGATAACCCGGCCATAGGCGTCCAGCACCGACTCATGCATCGTCTCGCTGACGGTCGGATGCGGGAACACGGTGTGCATCAGGTCGAGCTCGGTCGATTCCAGGGTGCGGGCGATGCCGTAGCCCTGGATCATCTCGGTGACCTCCGGCCCCGCCATATGGGCGCCCAGCAATTCCCCGGTCCTGGCGTCGAAGACCGTCTTGGTCAGGCCCTCCGGCTCGCCGAGCGCAATCGCCTTGCCATTGCCGATGAAGGGGAAGCGCCCGACCCGGACCTCGTGACCCTTCGCCTTCGCCGCCGCCTCGGTCAGCCCGACCGAGGCGACCTGGGGGCGGCAGTAGGTGCAGCCCGGGATGTTCCCGACATCGAGCGGGTGCGGGTCGAGCCCGGCGATCGCCTCGACGCAGATCACCCCCTCATGGCTCGCCTTGTGGGCGAGCCAGGGCGCCCCGGTCAGGTCGCCGATGGCATAGACCCCGGGCTCCCCGGTGCGGCAAAGCGGGTCGATCACGACATGGGTGCGCTCGACCGTCACCTTGGTGCCCTCGAGGCCGATATTCTCGACATTGCCGACGATGCCGACCGCCGAGATCAGGCGGTCGGCCTTGATCTCCTGCACCTTGCCGCCGGCTTCGACGATGGCGGTGACGCCGCCGCCTTCCTTGCGGACACCCTGGACCTTGGCGCCGGTCATCACCGTCATGCCCTGCTTGGCGAAGGCCTTGTGGACGAAGGCCGAGATCTCCTCGTCCTCGACCGGCAGGATGCGGTCCATGACCTCGATCAAGGTCACCTCGGCGCCCATGTTGAGGTAGAAGGAGGCGAATTCGGCCCCGATGGCGCCGGAGCCGATGACGATCAGCTTCTTCGGCAGCGCGGCCGGCACCATGGCCTCCCGGTAGGTCCAGATCAGCTCGCCATCCGGCTCGATCCCCGGGATCACCCGGGCGCGGGCGCCGGTCGCGAGGATGATGTGCTTGGCGGCGAGCTCGGCGACCGGCTTGCCCGCCTTGCTGACCGCGACCTTGCCGGGACCCGCCAGCTTGCCGTCGCCGTCATAGACCGTGATCTTGTTCTTCTTCATCAGGAACTTGACGCCGCCCGAAAGCTGGCTCGCGACGCCGCGGGAGCGCTTGACGACCTTGGCGAAGTCGAAGCGGACGTTGTCGGCGGCGAAGCCATAGGCGTCGAGGCTGTGCAGGAGATGGTTGATCTCGGAGGCGCGGAGCAGCGCCTTGGTCGGAATGCAGCCCCAGTTGAGGCAGATGCCGCCCAGATTCTCGCGCTCGACGATCGCGGTCTTCATGCCGAGCTGCGACGCGCGGATCGCGGCGACATAGCCGCCGGGGCCGCTGCCCAGCACGATGAGGTCGAATTGGTCCGCCATCTCAGCCTCCTGCAAGCCCTGCAAGCTCCGCCAGCGCGTCGCCGTCGACGCGCTGGATGGTCCAGTCATCCAGGCCCCGCGCGCCCATCGCGCGATAGGCGCCGATCGCCGGCGCATTCCAGTCGAGCACGCTCCATTCGAGCCGCGCGCCGCCTTCGGCGAGGACCCGTGCCGCCAGGCTCTTGAACATCGCCCTTGCGATGCCGCGCCCGCGGTGCTCGGGCTCGACGAAGATGTCCTCGACCCAGATGCCGTGCCGGCCGGTGAAGGTCGAGAAGGTGCGGTACCAGACGCAGAGCGCCGCCGGCGCGCCGGCGACCTCGGCGATCATCGCACCGGCCCGCGGCGGGTCGCCGAACAGGGCGCGGTCGAACGCCGCCTCCGTCGCCCGCGCTTCATGCGCCAGCTTCTCGTACTCCGCGAGTGCCCGCACCAGCCGGACGATCGCCGGCAGGTCGTCCGGCGTCGCGTCGCGGAGCCTGAAGCTTGCGGTCAAAGCAGCAGGCTCAGCGGGTCCTCGATCACGCGCTTCAGCGCCTGCATGAATTCGGCGGCGAGCGCGCCGTCGATCACGCGGTGGTCGACGCTGAGCGTGCAGGTCATCACCGTCGCGACCGCGAGCTGCCCGTCCTTCACGACCGGACGCTGCTCGCCGGCGCTGACCGCGAGGATGCCGGCCTGGGGCGGGTTGATGATCGCGGAGAAGTCGCGCACCCCGTACATGCCCATGTTCGAGATGGAGAAGCCGCCGCCCTGGAACTCCTCCGGCTTCAGTTTGCCGGATTTGGCCCGGGCGCCGAGATCCTTCATCTCGCTGCTGATGGCGGCCAGGCCCTTGCGGTCGGCATGACGGATGATCGGCGTGATCAGCCCGTCCGGGATCGAGACCGCGACCGAGACGTCGACATCCTCGTATTGCAGGATCGCATCCTCGGTCCAGGTCGCGTTGACCGCCGGGAAGCGCCGGAGCGTCGCTGCAACCGCCTTGATGACGAGGTCGTTGACCGAGAGCTTGTAGGCGCCGGCACCCTCCTTCGGCAAACGGCCGTTGAGGTCGGCGCGCAGCTTCAGCAGCGCGTCGATCTCGAAATCCATGGTCACGTAGAAATGCGGGATGGTCGATTTCGATTCCGCCAGCCGCCGCGCGATCACCTTGCGCATGCCGCTGTTCGGCACCGCCTTGTGCGGCGCGGCGATGGCCGCCGGCGCGGGCTTCGGCGCCGCGGCCGGTGCCGCCTGCGGCGCGGCGGCCGCGGCTGCGGCGGGCTGCGGCTTCGCCAGCGCGGCTTCGATATCCGCCTTCACGATGCGGCCATTGGGACCGCTGCCCGCGATGCCGTCGAGCGCGAGGCCGGCCTGGCTCGCCATGCGCCGCGCGAGCGGGGATGCGAAGACGCGCTCGCCCGACGCGGCGGGCGTGGGCTGCGGGGCTTCGGCCTTCGGCGCCTCGGGCTTCGCGGCGTTCGGCTTCGCGGCCTCGGGCGCTGCCGCCGCGGGCTTGGGCGCTTCGGCCTTCGCCTGCGGCTTCGCTTCGCCGGCGCCGTCCGGCACGGCTTCCCCGGGTTCGACCAGCACCGCGATCACCGCGTTGACCTTCACGCCCTCGGTGCCGTCGGCGACCAGGATGCGGCCGAGCACGCCTTCGTCGACGGCCTCCACCTCCATCGTCGCCTTGTCGGTCTCGATCTCGGCGATCACGTCGCCGGCGCGGACCTTGTCGCCTTCCTTCTTGAGCCAGCGCGCCAGGTTGCCCTCCGTCATGGTGGGCGAAAGGGCGGGCATCAGGATGTTCGTCGCCATGGCTGCTCGCCCCCCTCAGCGGTAAGTCACGCGTTTCGCGGCATCGACCACCTGCTCGAGCCGCGGCAGCGCAAGCTTCTCGAGATTGGCGGCATAGGGCATCGGGATATCGAGCCCATGCACGCGGACCGGCGGCGCATCCAGGTGATCGAAGGCGTTTTCCAGGATCTGCATCGCGACCTCGGCGCCGATGCCCGCATAGGGCCAGCCTTCCTCGACCGTCACCAGGCGGTTGGTCTTCTGCACCGAGCGCACCACCGTCTCGATGTCGAGCGGGCGGATGGTGCGGAGGTTCACGACCTCGGCGCTGATCCCCTGTTCGGCCAGCGCCTCGGCTGCCTGCATCGCCATGCCGACCATGATCGAGAAGGCGACGATGGTCACGTCGCTGCCTTCCCGTTCGACCTTCGCCTTGCCGATCGGCAGGACGAATTCCTCATCCGTCGGGCACTCGAAGCTGTGCCCGTAGAGGATCTCGTTCTCGAGCACGATGACCGGGTTCGGGTCGCGGATCGCGGCGCGCAGCAGGCCCTTGGCATCCGCCGCACTCCAGGGTGCCACGACCTTGAGGCCCGGCAGATGCGCGTACCAGCTGGCATAGCATTGGCTGTGCTGGGCGGCGACGCGGGCGGCAGCGCCGTTCGGGCCGCGGAAGACGATCGGGCAGCCGAGCTGGCCGCCCGACATGTAGAGCGTCTTCGCCGCCGAATTGACGATCTGGTCGATCGCCTGCATGGAGAAGTTGAAGGTCATGAATTCGACGATCGGCTTGAGGCCGGTCATCGCGGCACCGACCGCCATGCCGGTGAAGCCGTGCTCGGTGATCGGGGTGTCGATCACCCGCCGGGCGCCGAACTCCTCCAGCAAACCCTGGCTGATCTTGTAGGCGCCCTGGTACTGGGCGACCTCCTCGCCCATCAGGAAGACGTCCTTGTCGCGCCGCATCTCGAGCGCCATGGCGTCGCGCAGCGCCTCCCGCACCGTGATCGCCTTGGTCGGGCCCCAATCCTTCTCGGGCTCGCTGGCCGGGCGCTTCGGCTCGGCGGCGACTTCCGGCCGGCTCCCGGTGCCTTTCGCCGCGACCTCGGCATGGGATTCGGACGGCCGCGCATCCGTGATCTTCGGGCCCGGCGCCGGCGCGCTGGCGCCGTTGGCACCCTTGCCGCCATCGAGCTCCGCGATCACCGAATTCACGCCGACGCCTTCGGTGCCCTCGGGCACCAGGATCTTCGTCAGCGTGCCCTCGTCGACCGCCTCGACCTCCATCGTCGCCTTGTCGGTCTCGATCTCGGCGATCACGTCGCCGGACTTCACTGCATCGCCTTCCTTCTTGAGCCAGCGCGCAAGCTTGCCCTCGGTCATCGTCGGCGACAGCGCCGGCATCAGGATCTCGACGCCCATCTCAGCGCTTCCCCTCGATCAGGATGTCGGTCCAGAGCTCGGATTCCGGCGGCTCCGGGCTCTCCTGCGCGAAGTCGGCGCTGTCCTGCACGATCGCCTTCACCTCGTCGTCGATCGTCTTGAGCTCGGCCTCGGTCACCGCATGCCCTTCCGCCAGCAGCTTCCGCGCGGTCTCGATGCAGTCAGACTGCTCGCGCATCTTCTGCACCTCCTCCCGCGTGCGGTACTTCGCGGGGTCGGACATCGAATGCCCGCGGTAGCGGTAGGTCTTCATCTCCAGCAGATAGGGCCCCTGGCCGGCGCGGCAGTGGCCGACCGCGCGCTCCCCGGCCTCGCGCACCGCCAGCACGTCCATGCCGTTCACCTGCTCGCCCGGGATGCCCCAGGCGGCGCCGTTCTTCGACAGGTCGCGGGAGGCGGAGGCGCGCTCCACGCTGGTGCCCATGCCGTATTTGTTGTTCTCGATGATGAAGACGACCGGCAGCTTCATCAGCGCCGCCAGGTTGAAGCTCTCGAAGACCTGGCCCTGGTTGGAGGCGCCTTCGCCGAAATAGGTCAGCGCGACCGCGCCATCCTCCCGGTACCAGTTGGCGAAGGCCAGGCCGGTGCCGAGCGAGACCTGCGCACCCACGATGCCGTGGCCGCCATAAAAACCCTTCTCGCGGCTGAACATGTGCATCGAGCCGCCCTTCCCCTTGGAATAGCCGCCGATGCGCCCGGTGAGCTCCGCCATCACGCCGCGCGCTTCCATGCCGGTCGCCAGCATGTGGCCGTGGTCGCGGTAGGAGGTGATGACCTGGTCGCCGGGCTGGAGGCACATCTGCATGCCGACGACGACCGCTTCCTGGCCGATATACAGGTGGCAGAAGCCGCCGATCAGGCCCATGCCGTAGAGCTGGCCGGCCTTCTCCTCGAAGCGTCGGATCAGGAGCATGTCCCGATAGGCCTTGATGAGGAGGTCGCGGGATATTGCCGGCTCGCGCCCCTTGGCGCGACGCTTGGTTGCCGTTTCGGCGCCTTGGACCATGCCGCCATTTCCTCCGCTCGGGATCTTCCGCAGTCACCGATCTACGGGGGCGTTTCGCATTCCGCAAGCGCCGGCGCAGGCAAAAAAGCCTTGTTTCGCAATGCAATAAGACGATTAACTGAATTCAAGTTAAGTGGTTGATCGCGCGATGCGCGGGCCATGCCGGCGCAACTTGCGGAAGGCGAGGCGCCCCCGTGCGGACCGAAAGTTCGCGGCATGCCGACCCGGAGTTTCCGCATGCGACCCGTCCTGTCCCCCGCCCTGCTGGCGAGCATCGCCGGCCTGCACGCCTGCGATCAATTGACGCTGGCGGCCTTGCCGCTGATCGCGACCCTCCTGCACGGGGCCGGTCCCGGCGCGATCGGCGCGCTGGTGGCGGCACAGGGTGCCGCCTGGCTGCTGGTGACGCTGCCCGCCGGCGTGCTGGTGGACCGCGCGCCGCGAGCGCAGGTGCTGCGGGGTGCCGCCATCGGCGCCGGCCTGCTCTCGCTCGCCGCCATGGCGGCACCCGGCGCCTGGTGGCTCGCGATCCTCGCCTTCGCGGCGGCCTCGGCAATGGTGCCGGGGGTGCTCGCGGGCTTCGCGATCCTGCCGGCTCTGGTCCCGAGGCCGGCGCTCGCGGCCGGCAATGCCCGGCTGGAACTGGCGCGCGCCGTCGCGACCCTGGCGGGGCCGCCGCTGGCCGGCCTCGCCGCCGCCTGGGGCGAGCCGCGCGCCGCACTCGGCCTGGCGGCGCTGGCCGGCATCACGGCGGCGATCGCCGCCGGGCGGTTGCCTGCCCTGCCCGCCCCGCCATCGGCGCGGCCGAAGCTGCTGGCGGCGATCCGGGAAGGTGCCCGCTTCGTGCGTCGGGAGAGCCATCTGTTCGCCATCGCGCAGGTGGCGGTCGCCTGGAACCTGGCCTTCTTCGCGCTGCAGGCGGTGCTGGTGCCGCTGGCGCTCGGCCCGCTCGGGCTTGGACCGGCCACGGCCGGGGCGGCAATCGGCGCCTATGGCGCCGGGCTGGTGGTGGCGGCGCTGGCAGCGCCAGCACTCGCCCGCCGCGCCACACCAGGGGCCGCGCTGCTGGCCGGACCGCTGCTGTCGGCGATCGCGGCCATGCTGCTGCTGGCGGCCCCGCATGGTCCTGGCGCCCTGCTGCTGGCGGCGGCGCAGTTCCTGCTGGGGTTCGGCCCGATGCTCTGGCAAGTGGCGCAGACCAGCCTGCGCCAGGTCGTGACGCCGCCCGAATTGCTGGGGCGCGTCGGCGCCACCCTGCAGGTCGCGGTGTTCGGCGTGCGTCCGCTCGGCGCGCTGGCAGGCGGCGCGCTCGCCGCCGGCTTCGGGCCGGAGGCCGCCCTGCTGCTGGCGGCCGGCGGCTTCGCCGTGTCGCTGGCGCTGGTGCTGCGCTCGCCGCTGCCGGCGCTGCGGCAGCTGCCGGCGCCGGTATGAGCCTACTGGCGCGCGGTGGTCGCCGGCCCCGCGCGGGTGCGGATGATGGTGTTGAGCGCGGCCGGCCGGTTCATGCGGTCCATGTCGTCCTGCAGCCGCGTGCCGCCGAGCTGCGAGAGGCGCGCCCGGTCGGTGGCGCAGGCGCCGCCGGCGGCCTCCGCGACGACGGTCGCCGATTCCGAGGTGGCGCGCGCCAACGCCGCCGCATTGTCCCGGATGCAGGCCGCGTAGAGATCGGCCGCTTCCTGAATCTCCTGGTCGCGGGTCGGCGGCCGCACCGCCGCATCGCGGGCACCGCCACCGTCATTGCCGTTGGCCGGGACGAGGATGCGGCGGTTCAGCGCGGTCTGGAGCTGGGTCGCGAAGGTGGCGCCCTCGGTCGAAGCCGCCTCCATCTCCTGCCCGGACTCGTAGCCGCATTGCAGGGCGGCGCGTTCCCCGATCGCACGGGCGCTGGCCGGGGTCAGCCGCGGCAGGCCCTGCATGTCGGTCGCGATGATCCCCCGCATGCAGGAGCCCTTCTGGGCATCCGTCATGACGGGCGGCGGCGGCGGTGGCGGCGGCGCCTGGCAGCCGACAGCGAGCAAGCCAAGGCCGCCGAGGAGAAGAATGCGCATCGGATCCCCGCGGGTCGTCTTCGTGGGGGAGACTAAATCCGCCGCCGCATCATCGAAAGAGGCTTGGCTGCACCAAGATCCGCCACGCCGATCCTGCAGTCATACGGAGCGCAGGGCATGATCCGAGGGATCATTTCCTGAAACGACCCATGCGAATGAGAGACGCCATTCACGGGATATTGCGGAACGCCTGTCAGTACAGGCTGCGGCCCGGCCCGTAGGGCAGCACGATCTCGTCGCGGCCGGCCATGTTGAGCAGCGCCCGGGCGCGCTCGTCGAGCTGATCGCGGTCCAGCCGGTCGCCGCGCAGACCATTCACGCGGCGCTCCATCGCGTCGCGCTCCGCCTCGACCCGCGCAAGCTCGGCGCGCGCCGACGTCATCTCCGCCGTGCGCTGCTCGAAGGCGATGAGCCCGCGTTCGCCGTGGCGCGCGTGCCAGCCGAAATAGACGCAGACCGCGATGAAAAACAGCGGAAGCACCGCATCCTTCGCGCGGCGCTTCAGCTCCCGCCAGAACCCCATGGCGATCGCCAGCCCCCAAACCCCTGAGCGCGCAGAGAATCAACATCCTGGACGCTTGGCAAGCGGGATCGCGCCACACCGGCGGGAAATCGGCGCAAGCGTGTGCGATCAGCGCAAGCGCGTGCGATCACCGCACCAACGGGCAGCCGCCTTCGCCCATCGGGCGAAATGCCTCCTCGCCGGGGATGGTCTGCACCAGCCGGTAATAGTCCCACGGACCGCGAGATTCCCCCGGGCGCTTCACCTCGAAGAGGTGCATCGCATGCACCGCGCGCCCGTCGCGGCGGACCACCGTCTCCCCGAACAAGGGATCCTGGATTGGCGCCCGCTGCATCTCCGGCACCACCCGCCGCGCATCATCGCTGCCGACCGCCGCGGCCGCGCGCAGATAGGCGAGCGTCGCGGAATAGACCCCGGCCTGGTTGGTGCTCGGCGGCCGGCCCAACCGCTCCCGGAACCGACGGCTGAACTCCCGCGTGCGGTCGTCCATGTCCCAATAGAAGGCCTCCATCAGCAACAGGCCCTGCGCCGCCTCCAGCCCGATCGCGTGGATGTCGTTCACGAACATCAGGAAGGCGACCAGGTTCTGGTTGCGGGTCAGGCCGAACTCCGCTGCCTGCTTGATCGCGTTGCCGGTGTCCGGGCTGGCATTGGCAAGCCCGATCACCCGCGCGCCGGACCGCTGCGCCGGCAGCAGCATTGCCGAGAAGTCGATGGTGCCGAGCGGGTGCCGCGCGGCGCCCAGCACGCGGCCGCCATTCGCTTCGATGAATTCGCTCGCGTCGCGCTGGATGGCGCGGCCGAGCGCGTAGTCGACGGTCAGGAAGTACCAGCTGGTGCCGCCGCGGGCCATCATGGCGCGCGCCGCGGTGCGCCCGATCGCCCAACTATCGGTCACCCACTGGATGGTGTTCGGCGAGCACTGGCTGCCGGTGAGGTCCGACGTCGCGGTCGAGGAGGCGAGGAAGGTCATCCGCGTGTCCCGCGCCACGGTGTTGACCGCGAGGCCGACCGCGGAGTTCGGCACGTCGACGATCGCATCGACGCCGTCGACGTCGAGCCAGCGCCGCGCGATGGCGGAACCGACATCCGGGCGGTTCAGGTGGTCGGCGCCCACCACCTCGATCCGGATGCCCGGCACCGCGGCGGCGAAATCCTCCGCCGCCATGCGGGCGGCGACGACCGAGCCGGGACCGTTGGTGTCCTGGAACACGCCGGTCGTGTCGTTCAGCACGCCGATCCGAACCACCCCGTCCGAGATCTGCGCGCGCGCAACGCCACCCCCGATTGCCAGCGCTGCCAGGGCCGCGATCAGAACACGTCCGTTCATTCCGGGTTCCCTCCCCTCGTTGTAGACTAACCCGTCAGACTTGCCGCGCCGGCAGCCTTACCGTCAGCCCATCGAGGTCTGGGCCGAGCCGGATCTGGCAGCCGAGCCGGCTTTCCGGTCGCCTGTCCTCGGCGGTGCCGTCCAGCAGCGCATCCTCATCCGGCGCGACTGGCGGCAGCCGTGCCAACCAAGTCGCGTCGACATAGACGTGGCAGGTGGCACACATTGCATTGCCGCCGCATTCGCCGATGATACCGGGAATGCCGCGGGCGGTGACCGCTTCCATGATACTGGCGCCCGCGATGACCACGAGCCCGATCGCCTCGCCGGCCAGCGTCAGGACAGTGAGCTTCGGCATGGCGGTCACCTTTCCAGGAGCAGCGGCAGGCTGGCGAGCCCGCGCAGCGTGTTGTTGTGCTGGCGGACGGGCGCGCCATCCGGACGGATCGCCGTGACGCGGCGCGCCAGCGCGGCAAGCAGCGCCTCCCCTTCCAGCCGCGCGAGCAACTGGCCGACGCACATGTGGATGCCGGCGCCGAAGCCGACATGGCCGCTGACGCCGCGGCCGATGTCGTAACGGTCGGGCACCTCCCATCGGCGCGGGTCGCGGTTGGCGGCGCCCAGGAACATCAGCACCTTCTCTCCTTCCGGCAGCGTCGCGTCGCCGATCCGGGCGGGCCTCGCGGTGGTGCGAAAGAAGGTCTGCAGCGGGCTCTCCAGCCGGATCGCCTCCTCGAAGGCGTTGCGGGCGAGCGTCGGATCGGCGCGCAGCCGGTCGAACTCGACGGCATTGCAGGACAGCGCGTATAGCGCGGCGCCGATGCCGTTCACCGTCGTGTCGATGCCGGCGGTCAGCAGCGAGCGCACGAGCAGCACCGCCTCCTCCGCCGCGATCTCGCCGCGTTCCGCCGCGTCGTGCACCTGCCGGCCGAGGCCACCCTCCGCAAGGTTCTCCCGCCGGCACTGGTCGGTGACCCAGGCGACATGCGGGCCGGCCTCGGCCAGTGCCCTCCGGCGCAACGCATTGTCCGGGCCGAACGCGTTGAAGGCCAGCGACGCGTAGGGCAGCAGATGCTCCCGACCTTCCGGCCCCAGCCCGACCGCATCGGGGAAGACCGCGAGCGGGAAGGCCTGCGCCACGTCCCGTATACCGCAGGTCCGGCGCCGCGCCAGCAGCTTTTCCACCAGCGTTTCGGCGGCCTCCGTCACCCGCGCGCGCAACCCCTTCATCGCCGCCGGCGACAGCACGCGGGAGAGCACCGCCCGCGCCCGGGTGTGCTCCGGCGGATCGCGCTCGAGGACGAGGCTCGGCGGCCGCCACGGCGTCTCCTTCGCGAAATCCGCGAGCCCGACGCCGCGCGAGGAGCAGAAGGTCGCGTGGTCGTGCAGCACCGCCGAAACCTCGGCATGCCGCGCCACCGCATAGGCGCCGATCGCGGGGAGATGGACGACCGGCCCGGCATCGCGGACCGCGGCATGCGCCGGGAAGGGATCGTCGAAGAAGGCTGAGCAGAAGGGATCGATCGGCAGGGCCGGCACGTCATTGGTGGCCTGGGCGCTCATCGGGCTCTCCTGCTCCTGTCCGGGCCTCGACAGCCGGCGGGCGGCCGCGCATAGGGGATGGCGCAACCGATCGGGGTGACGGCGTGGCGAAAGCACGACAGGCGCGTCGAAACGCATCGTCCGGACCGGTGCTCGACCTGGAGCGCTACTCGCCGGCACTGCTGCAGTTCCTGGCCAACAAGCTGTCGCGCGGCGCGTCCACCCTCTACCGGCGGGAATTCGGCGTCGGTATCATCGACTGGCGCATCATGGCGCTGCTCGCAATCGAGCCGGGCATTCCCGCCGCCCGCATCTGCAAGGTGATCGGGCTCGACAAGGGTCCGGTGAGCCGCAGCATCGCCTTCCTGACCGGCCGAGGCCTCGCCGCGGCCATCGCCGATGGCGGCGACGCCAGGCGGCGCATCCTCGCGCTCACGTCCGCGGGACAGGTACTGCACGACCGCATCCTGGTCGTGGCGCTGGAGCGGGAGCGGCGGCTGCTCTCCTGCCTCGCAGCGGCGGAGGTCGACCTGCTGCTTGGCCTGCTCAACCGGCTGCACGGGAACCTCGACGCGCTGTCGCGGCCGGTCGCGGTGCCGAAGGCGAGCTGATCCCGTCATGCCGCGACCGACCTCAGGGAATAGCCCGGATCAGCGGCGAACTCGGGCGGCAACGTCGCGCCGGCGGCGAGGATACGGCGGGCCTGGACGTGGTCGGCCGGCCGGCTGGCCGATTCCACCGCGACCAGCCGCCCACCGCGATAGAGGAAGACGGAGAAGCCGCCCGGTCCCGGCGCGCCACGCATGACCGCTTGGTCATGCCCGCGACCGAGCCCCGCGATCTGCAGCCTGGCCGCGCCCTGGTCGCTCCAGAACCAGGGCGTCGCGGCATAGGCGCGCGGGCGGCCGGCGATGCGGGCGGCGACGCAGCGCGCGCCGTCGACCGCCGCCTGCACCGACTCGAGGCAGAGCCCGCCTTCGGCCAGCGGATAGGCAGCGCAATCGCCGATCGCGGAGATCGCGGGATCGGCGGTCCGGAGCAGGGCATCGACCGCGACGCCGGGCGCGACCGGCAGCCCGGCAGCCTTGGCAAGATCGGTCTCCGGCTCCGCCCCGATGCCGGTCAGCACAAGGTCGGCGGCGTGGCGCTGCCCGTCCGCGGTCCCAACGCCAGCGGCGCGGCCCTCTGCCTCCAGCACCGCGGCGACCTTGGCGCCGAAGACGAAGCGGATTCCGGCCGCTTCGTGCAGGGCCTGGAAGGCGGCGCTGGTCAGCGCCGAGACCGCACGCGCCATCGGCCAGGCCGCCGCTTCGAACACGGTGACTGCGATGCCGCGCGCGGCCGCGGCCGCCGCGCATTCGAGGCCGATGAAGCCGGCGCCGATCACCGCCATGCGGCGGGAGCCCGCCATCGCCGCCCGCAGCGCTTCCGCCTCGGCAACGTCACGAAGCGCATGCACGCCGGGGAGCGCCGCACCGGCGACCGGCAGCGTGCGGTTGCGGGCACCGGTCGCGAGCACGAGATGGCCATAGGCAAGCGTCGCACCGGAAGCCAAGCGCACACGGCGCGCATCGCGGTCGATCCCGATGGCGGCGTCGCCGAGGCGGAGCGCGATGCCGCGCTCGGCATAGAAGCCCGCCGGCCGCAGCGCCAGGGAAGCGCGTGTCGCCTCTCCGGCGAGGAAGGCCTTCGACAGCGGCGGTCGTTGATAGGGAAGCTCGGCTTCGGCGCCGAGCAGGGTCACCGGGCCGTCGAACCCCTCCTCCCGAAGCGAGAGCGCGACCTGGAATCCGGCCTGGCCGGCACCCAGGGTGAGGACGCCCTCAAGCGCCACGGGCGCCATCGCGCCGATGTCTGGACATCGTCCTTTCCTCCGCCGGCCTCACCGGGCCGGTCTGGGGAGCATTCCATGGCTCTAGTTGCCATGGCAACCATTTTCCACGCGCAGCTTGAGACGCCCTTGCACCCAGACCGCAGAAACCAGTGCCTCGCGCCACCCGGTCGCCGGGGTGGCGAGGAGATCGGCGCGGAGGCCGCAGGCAATGCGGCCGCGATCGGGAAAGCCGGCCGCGGCGGCCGGCGCCGCGGCGGCGAGCGCCGCGGCGGCATGCAGCGGCAGCACGCCATCCTCCGCCAGCCGCAGCACCGCCGGCAGCATCGCCTGCGGCGCGTAGTCGCTGCAGAGGCAGTCGGCGTGCCCGAGTGCGATCGCCTCCGCGGCGGAAAGGCCGCCGGCCTGGCTGCCGCCGCGCACCACGTTCGGCGCGCCGACGACCGAGGCCAGCCCCGCTTCCCGCGCCGCGGCGGCGGCGGCCAGCGTGACCGGGAACTCGCTGATGCCGATGCCGAGGCCGCGGAGCGCCGCGACCATCGCCGGATCGTCGTCGTCATGGCTCGCGAGCGCGATGCCCGCCGCGCGCGCGGCGGCGGCGAGCCGCGTTGCGCGTTCGCCCGCCCCCGCCTGCCCTGCCGCGGCGGCCGCCGCAAGCGCCGCGGCTTCGGCGGCGCCACGGCCATAGCTCCGCGCCTGGAAAGCGACCCAGGCGGCGAGGTCGCGGAACTGGCCGCGGCCCGGCGTGTGGTCCATCAGCGAGACGAGGTCGCCGATGCCCTCCGCCAGCAGATCGAGCAGGGTCGGGAGCGCGCCCTCCTCGGTCACCTCGTAGCGAAGATGCAGCCGGGCATCGCCGAGCAGGCGGCCGCGCGATGCCACGACCGCGCGGGCCAGCGCCGCGGCCCCCGCCGCGGAGCGGAGCCCGAGCGCGCCGCCGGCGAAGGAGAGCGCGTGGAAGGCCGTGGTGATGCCGGCCGCGACCGCCCGGCGATCCGCCTCCGCGACCGCCAGCGGCAAGGGGAAGGCGGCGCCGGGGCGCGGTTCCGCCGCCTTCTCGATCGCATCGCCATGCAGGTCGACGAAGCCCGGCAGCAGCAGCGTGCCGGATGGCAGCCGGATCTCCTCGGCGGCAGCGCCCGCATCGGCACCGATCGCGGCGATGCGGCCATTCTCGATCAGCACCGGGCAGTCGCGCGCGACCTCCCCAGGCAGCACGGCATCGGCGCCGACGATCCGCAGCATGTCAGGCGGCCTCCGCCGGCACCGGTACCGCGAGCACGACGCGGCGGTCGGCGAGGCGCGCGACCAGCGCCGGATCGTGGAAGATCGCGACGATCGCGGTGCCGCGCGCCTTCTCCGCCTCGATCAGCGCGATCGCGCGGTCGCGACTCTCGGGGTCGAGGCTCGCGGTCGGCTCGTCGAGCAGCAGGAGACGCGGCTGCGTGACGAGGCCGGCGGCGATGTTCACCCGCTGCCGCTCGCCGCCCGAGAATGTCGCCGGCGGCACGTCCCAGAGATGCCGGGGCAGGCCGAGGGCGTCGAGCAGCATCGCCGCCCGCGCCTCCGCCTCCACGGCCGCGACGCCCAGGCGGCGCAGCGGCCGGGCCACGGTGCCGAGCGTCGAGACCCGCGGCAGCACGTGCAGGAACTGGGTGACGAAGGCGATCTCCTGCGCGCGCAGCGCAACGATCCGCGGCTCGGGCGCAGTCGCGAGGTCGAGCACCTCGCCGGACGCGGCGCTGTAGAGGATCCGCCCCTCGCTCGGCAGGTAGGTGCGGTAGATGCAGCGGAGCAGGCTCGACTTGCCGAGGCCGGAGGCGCCGGCGAGGGCGACCAGCGTGCCGGGCTCGGCCGTGAAGAAAACGCCGCTCGGACCCGGCACGGTCTTGCCGCGCTCATGCAGCAGGAAGCGCTTGCCGAGATCGGCGACGTCGAGGATCGGGGGCATGGCGGTGATCCCTCACAAGGCCGAGGCGACGAGGCGTTGCGTGTAGGCGTGCTGCGGGTCCTCCAGGATCTGGTCGGTCAGCCCGCTCTCGACCACGCGGCCATGCTTCATGACGATGGTGCGGGCGGCGAGCAGCCGCACCACGCCGAGGTCATGGGTGACGACCACCATGGTGGTGCCGAGCCGCTCCTTCAGCTCCAGGATCAGGTCGAGGATGCGGGCCTGGACGGAAAGGTCGAGGCCGGTCGTCACCTCGTCGAGGAACAGCAGCGGCGGATCGGTCGCCAGCGCGCGCGCGATCTGCACGCGTTGCTGCATGCCGCCCGAGAAACGCCGCGGCGGCTCGTCCATGCGGGCGGGCGGCACCTCGGTGCGCTCGAGCAGCGCGCCGGCACGGGCGCGGATCGCGGCATAGGCAGTCTCGCCCGAGGTCAGCAGCCGCTCGGCGATGTTGGCGCCGGCCGAGATGTCGAGGTTCAGGCCGAGAACCGGGTTCTGGTAGACGATGCCGAGGCGCCGTTCGCGCAGCCGCCGCGCCTCCCCGGCATCGAGGGTGAAGAGGTCGACCGCGCCCCCCTCGTCATGGAAGACCGCGCTGCCGGCGCTCGGCCGGTCGTCGAGATGCAGCAGCCGCACGACCGAGGACTTGCCGCTGCCGCTCTCGCCCATGATGCCGAGGATCTCGCCGCGGTCGAGGCGGAGCGAGACGCCGCCCACCGCGACCACGCTGCGGCAATGCGGACAGATATTGGTGCCGTGCTCCGGCCCGGTGCTGTCAAGGCAGCGCGGGCAGCCGCGGCCGTGGATGCGGGTGAGGCCCGAAACCTCCAGCATGGGCGTGCTCATCGGCGGCTCCTCCGCTCGTCGCAGTGATCGGCATCGCTGCATTGGAAGACGCGGTTCCCTGCCGCGCCCGGCAGCTCGTCGAGGAAGCTGTCGGTCGCCCCGCAGCGTGCGCAGGCGTGGCGGCGGCCGGTCGCGGGATCGGAGAAATCCTCGACCCGGAAGGGCACGTCGGAGAAGGAGAGCGGCACCGCATCGGTATGCGGCGGCACCGCATAGACCCGCTTCTCGCGCCCGGCGCCGAACAGGAACAGGCAATCCGCCTGGTGCAGCTTCGGCACGTCCCAGCGCGGGATCGGCGAGGGATCGATCACGTAGTGGCCGGCGATCCGGGTCGGGTAGCGGTGCGAGATCGTGATCTCCCGATGCGCGACCATGTCTTCGTAGAGCTTGACCCAGAGCCGCGCGTAATCCCCTTCGCCATGCATGCGCCGCCGCCGCGCGCCGGAGGCTTCGACGACGACGAGCGCATCCGGATAGGGCACCTGGAGGACCAGCAGCTGGTCGGCGCGGAGCTTCCGTTCCGGGATGCGGTGACGGGTCTGGATCAGGGTGGCTTCCCGGGTGTGGGTGGTGGTGCGGAGCCCGGGGCAGACGAGGGCGAAGAAGCGCCGGATATTGGCGGCGTTCACGCTGTCGTCGGCACCCTGGTCGATGACCTTGACCGTGTCGGCGGTACCGATGAGTGCGAGCGAGAGCTGCTGGCCGCCGGTGCCGAAGCCGCGCGCGATCGGCATCTCGCGCGAGGCATAGGGCACCTGATGGCCGGGGATCGCGACCGCCTTGAACATCGCGCGGCGCAGTTCCCGCTTGGTGCCTTCGTCGAGGTAGCCGGGGTGGTGGGCCTGACGGGCGCTCATGGCGCTGCCTCCCCGGCCTTGCGGCGCGTGGTCCTGAGCCGATCGAGATCGGATTGGAAGGTGACGTAGTGCGGCATCTTGTAGTGCACGCAGAAGCCCATGCTCTCGATGCCGTCGACATGGGACAGCACGAATTCCTGGTCCTCCGACGGGTTGCGCGGCCCCGCGGCGCCGTTCTGCATGGCGCGGTCCAGGATCGCCATCGCGATCGCCTTGACCTCGTTGTGGCCGAAGGCAGCGCCGTAGCCGAGCCCGAAGACCGGCTTGCCGCCACCTTCCGCCGCCGCGTACATCGCAACGATCTCGCATTCGGTCATCAGCACCTCTCCCGCTTCCTGAAGCTCGCCGGTCACCGGATGCGGCAGCAGCACCGGCAGGTAGCCGACGCGAAGCTCGGCGACCGTCGGATGCACGTCGCCGTAGCCGCGCATGTTGGAGTAGGCGATGGCGAGCAGCCCGCCGGTCTCGCCGCGCGCCATGGTCTGCAGCGCCGCCGAACGCGACGCCGGGAAGACGAGCGGGGCGCGCGTCACGTCGAAGGGTTCCGGCGCATCCGCGCCTTCCGGCGCGGCCGGCGGCACCAGGCCCTCGGCGCGGAGCGCATCCAGCACCTTGGGCAGGCTGGTCGGCTGCCGCGCCACGACCGCGGGCGGCAGCCGCGCGGCGACCGCCGCGTCGAAGGCCGCCGGATCCTCGTCCAGCAGCTCGTAGCGGAACAGGCGCTGGGCGTAGTCGGTCGTGGGGCCCAGCATCTGGCCGCCGGGCACGTCCTTGAAGGCGGCCGAGACGCGGCGGATCACCCGCATCGCGGCGCCGTCATGGCGCACCGTCGCGGGGCGCCGCGGCCGGGTGGAGCGCCAGGCGCGGAGATAGAAGGCGGCTTCCAGCGGATCGCCGAGCGATTGTTCGATCGCGAGGGCCGCGAGTTCCGGATGGTAGACGCCGCCTTCGCCGAGCACGCGGCCATGCAGGAAGCGGAGCTGCGACTGCACGGCGACGCTGCCGAGCGACCGGCCGCCGGCGGCGGTGCGCAGCGCCTCCAGCGCCTCCGCCGCGCCTTCGATCGCGGCTTCGCCGCCGCGGATCGCGACATAGGTCATGGCGTGCCTCCCTCTTCCACGATCCGCGTCGTCCGCGGCAGCACCGCGACCGCGTCCGTATCGGCGAGCACGAGGTCGACGCCGAGCGGGAAGCGCGCGCACCAGACCGCGCGCCGCGCGAGCCAGGCCGGATGCAGGCCGGCGAGAAGCAGGCGCCGCTCCTGCGGGATGCCGGGCCCCGCGAGGCGGAGTAGCCGGTCGCCGCGGCCGAGGGCCGCGACCGCCAGGAACAGCGTCGCCCCGTCCTCCGGCGCGTCGAGCGTGCCGCGCTGCGGCGCGAGATCCTCGGGCGGCGGCCTGGCGCCATCGGCGACCAGGAAGGGCGCCGTATCCGGGGCCGCCGCCGGCGCGTCCAGGAAGCGGAGCGCGGCGGCGTCGAGCACGGGGTCGAGGCAGGCGAGCGGCGTCGCGTGGTCGACCAGCGTCGCGACGGCAGCGAGCAGCGCGCCGGCGCCGGGTGCGGCATCGGCGAGCGTCATGACGCGGCCCGGCCGCGCCGCCGCGTCCAGCATGCGGCGGAACAGCATCTGCTGCGCCGCCGGCGTCCAGACCTCCTCAAGCGTCAGCATCACCATCCTCCTGCGCCTCATCGAGGGTCGAGAAATCCACGCGGGTGCGGGCGAGCATTGCCGCACGCATCGCTTCCGTCGCCTCTCGCGCCGCCGCGCCCTCGGCGAGCAGCGCCTCGGCCGCGGCGGCACCGGGCAGCCCGCCTTCGATCACCGCATCGAGGAGCGCGATCGCGACCGCCAGCCCGTCATCGTCGGAGAGAATCTCGGCTCCCCCTTCGGCGACGCGGCCATCCGGCGCCGCGACCGCGAGATGGGCGCGCGCGGTCGGGATCTCGCCCAGGAAGAAGCTCTCCCCGAGCGCGCCGTCGCGTAAGCGGAGCAGCCGGAGCGCGGTCGAGGGCAGCGCCAGCGGCGTCACCGAGAGCCCTTCCGTGAGGCGGATGCACTCGGCGGCGGCGCGGAGACCGGCGGCGGGCAGCGCGGCGAGGCAGGCGGCGCGCAACCCGCGCGCCGGCAGCGGCGGCAAGGTGGCGCTCATCGGCCGATCCTCCCCGCTTCGCCGATCAGCCGGCGGCGGAGCCGCGCCGAAACCTGGTCGAGTGCGAAGACGGTGATGAAGATCGCGAGCAGGATGGTCGCGACATGCCCATACTGGAAGATGTCCCAGCGTCCCTTGAGCTCCTGCCCGATGCCGCCGGCGCCGACGAGGCCGATCACCGCCGCCATGCGCAGGTTGCGGTCGAGAACGTAGAGCAGATAGGCGACGTATTGCGGCAGGACCTGCGGCAGCACCGCGACCCAGAGGATGCGGAGCCGTCCGGCTCCGAGGGCGCGCATCGCCTCCTGCGATTTCCGGTCGGCATTCTCGATATCTTCGGCGAAGAACTTGCCGAGGAAGCCCGCAGCATGCAGGCCCAGGGCGAGTACGCCCGGGATCGGCCCGAAGCCGAAGGCGAGCACGAGGAAGAGCGCGCTGATCAGCTCCGGCACCGCGCGCAGCGCGCTGACGGTGCCGCGGGCAGCGAAATAGGCACCGCGGCCGGGTGCGTAGTTGGCGGCGCCCCAGACCGCGAGCGGCAGGCTCAGCAGCAGCGCGATCAGCGTCGCCCAGGCCGCGATCTCGATCGTCTCGACCATCTTGCCGAGCACGGTCCAGAGATAGCCGAGCGGCTGGACCAGCACTTCCGTCTCCACCACGGTGCGGGTCATCTGCAACGTGCGCGGATCGAGGCGCGGCTCCTCCCGGCGTTCCACCTCGACATGCGACAGGATGGGCAGGCGGTCGCGGTCGAAGCCCGGGATGCGGGCGACTTCGGTGCGGTCGGAGACCTGCGGCGGGAACATGGTCGCGACCGCGCGGCCGAGGCCCTGCCCGACCTGGCTCGTCTCCGCGAGGCCGAGCGAGGCGGCGCCCCATTGCGCGAGCAGCCCGGCCATGCGGTCGAGCTCGGTCCGCGCCCCGGACCAGACGGCGAGGCCGGCCAGCAGCACGAGGGCCGCCAGCGTCCGCGCCCCATAGGGCGATCGATGCAGGAAGGCGTCGAGCCGCATCCTGCTGGCGGCGATGGCGGCGGTCATGCGGCGCACTCCTCGATCGGGGTTGCGGCGTCCGGGACCGGGCCGGCGGCGCCGTAGATGCGGGTAAGGGCCACGTCGTCGAGCGCCTCCGGCGGGCCGTCGAACACGGTCTCGCCGCCGGCGGTCGCGACGATGCGGTCGGCGAAGTCGCGCGCGAGGTCGACCTGGTGGAGCGAGCAGAGCACCGCCGCACCACGCTCCCGCGCCACGTCGCGGAGCAGGGCCAGCACGTCCCGGCTGACCACCGGATCGAGGCTTGCGACCGGTTCGTCGGCCAGGATCAGCGCCGGCTGCAACACCAGCGCGCGGGCGATGCCGACACGCTGCTGCTGCCCACCGGAAAGCGCGGAGACACGGCGGAACAGCTGATCGGCGTCGAGCCCGACGCGCTGCGCCAACGCCCATGCGCGGGCGCGGAGCGCCGGCGGGTACCACCAGCCGAAGGCGCGCCAGGCGGGCGTCGCGGCGACGGCGCCAGACAAGATGTTGCTTGCGACGCTCAGCCGATCCACCAGGTTGAAGGATTGGTGGATCATCGCGACCCGACGCCGGATCGCGGGAAGGCTGCCCCGCGTCACCGCGGCGCCGTCGAAGCGGACGGCGCCCTCGCTCGGCTCCGCAAGGCCGTTCACCATGCGGAGCAGGGTCGACTTGCCGGCGCCGGAGGGGCCGAGGAGGACCACGAACTCCCCGGCGGCGACGCTGAAGGAGACCGAGCGCAGCGCGCGGGCGCCACCCGGCCAGGTCTTGCCGACGGCTTCGAAAGCGAGCATCTCCGCCCCCTCAGCGTTCGGCGGCGCGGCGGATCATCGCCTCGCGCACCCGGTGATCGACCAAGGCCATGGTCTCGAGCGCCGGGCGCAGGTCGGCCAGGCTAATGCTCGCGTCGTAGCGGTCGACCTGCTTGCCGCCATAGCCGCGGATCTGCGCCGGCATCACGCCGGGCGCCCGGTGCACGCCGTCGAGTGCGGCGCGCAGGCGGTCCTTGATCGCGGCGGGCAGCGCCGGGTGCAACGCCAAGGGCGGGTTCGGGATCGCCTCGCTCCGCGCCAGCACGCGGAAGCGGCTGCCATCCAGCGCGCCGGCGCGCACCGCGCGTTCGTAGCTGTCGAAGGCGGCGGCGGCGGCATCGACCAGCCCGTCGCGGAGTGCGGCGAGGCTGTTGGCGTGGCTGCCGGTGATCCGCACCCGGCCGAGATCGCGGGCGGGGTCGAGCCCGGCGCGGAGCAGCATCGCGACCGGATAGGCGAAGGAGGAGGTGGAGTTCACGTCGCCGAAGGCCATCGCGCGGCCGCGCAGATCGGTGAGGTTCTCCGAGCGGAAGTCGGCGCGGACGAAGATGCCGGAATAGTAGACGCTCTCGCCGCCGAGCACGTCGACGGCGAGGAGCTCGGCGCAGCCGCGGCCGGCGGCCTGGAGGAAGGAAACCGGGCCGAACCAGGCGATCTCGGCGACGCCGGAGCACATCGCCTCCACCACCGCGCCATAGGACTGGCCGACGCGCAGCTCGAAATGGAGCCCGGTCTGCTGGGTGATGGCGGCGAAGAGCGGCGCGAAATCCGCGCGCGTGCCATCCTCGGTGCCGCCATCGGCAGGCACCAGCACGACGCGGAAGGGCTGGCGCTGGCTGCCGTCGCGCAGCGACTGGGCGCCGGCGGGGGCGGCCAGGCATGCAGCGGCGATCGCGCCCAGAAGGGCGCGGCGGGTCGGCTCGGGGGGCATCGCACTCACTCCTCGGTTGCGGGGAAATCCAGGCGGAGCTGCGCACGGTCTCCGCGGAAGCGGGTCAGGGCGTATTCGACCGGCGTTGCGGTCGCGGCGCAGAGGTTGACCGTCTTGGCGCGCAGCACCGGCAGATGGCGCGCCATGGCGAGCAGCTTGGCGTCGTCGCCGAGCGGCAGGGTCGTGGTCAGCAGCGTCTCGGCGCGGCGCAGCCTCAGCTCGGGGAAGTGCTGCCGGAGGAAGGCGTGCAGGGAGCCGCCCTCGTACCCCTCGGCGACCGCCTCGCCCCAGGGGCCGGGCAAGAAGTGGGAGATGATGCAGAAGGGCGCGCCATCGACCTGGCGCAGCGTCTCGACCCAGGTGACCGTGGTGCCGGGGACGATCGCGAGCCGGTCCGCGACGCCGCCCTCGCCCGGCAGGCGCTGCTTGCGCAGCACGCGGGTGTCGGTGGCGCGGCCGATCGCGGAGAGGGTCTCGGTGAAGCGGCTGCGGCCGGAGAGCGGATAGCTGACGACGCCGCCGAGCACGAAGGTGCCGGTGCCATGCCGCCGTTCGATCAGCCCGGCATCGGCCAGCTCGTCGATCGCGCGACGAAGGGTGTGGCGGTGGACGCCGTAGCGTTCCGCGAGTTCATCCTCGTTGGGCAGGCGGTCGCCCGACTGGAAGTGGTCGCGGATCTCGGCTTCCAGCCGGTCGGCGACCTGGCGGTAGAGGGGCGGGCCGCCGGAGCGGGTGAAGCCAGATACAGACATACGTACCTCCGTACGTCCATATCTCTACGCGCCGGGAGATTTTCCTTCCAATGAACACTCGATGGCACTTTCGTGACAGCCTGAACGCGACGAGGCCGCCCTTGCGGACGGCCTCGCTCAGGCGACCGGGTCGACGCGGGGCGCTAGCGGCGGAGCACGGTCCGGCCGGCATAGCGGGCGGCGGCGCCGAGGTCCTGCTCGATGCGGATCAGCTGGTTGTACTTGGCCAGCCGGTCGGAACGGCTGAGCGAGCCGGTCTTGATCTGCCCGCAATTGGTGGCGACCGCGAGGTCGGCGATCGTCGCATCCTCGGTCTCGCCGGAGCGGTGGCTCATCACCGCGCGATAGGCGGCGCGATGCGCGATCTCGACCGCGTCCAGCGTCTCCGACAGCGTCCCGATCTGGTTGACCTTGACCAGGATCGCATTCGCGGTTGTCCGCTCGATCCCGGTGCGGAGCCGCTCGGGGTTGGTGACGAACAGGTCGTCGCCGACCAGTTGCACCTTCGCGCCGAGCCTGTCGGTCAGCAGCTTCCAGCCGGCCCAGTCATCCTCGGCGCAGCCATCCTCGATCGAGACGATCGGCCACTTGCCGCAGAGCCCGGCCAGGTAGTCGACCATGCCGGCCTGGTCGAAGCTCTTGCCCTCGCCGTCGAGCTTGTAGACGCCGCCCACGAAGAACTCGGTCGCGGCGCAGTCGAGCGCGAAGACCACATCCTCGCCGACGCGGTGGCCGGCCGCCTCGCAGGCCTTGGCGATGAAGGCGAGCGCTTCGTCGGCGGAGCCGATATTCGGCGCGAAGCCGCCCTCGTCGCCGACATTGGTGTTGTGGCCCGCATCGTGCAGCGCGCGCTTGAGTGCGGCGAAGATCTCCGCACCGATCCGCACCGCGTCCGCCATGGTGCCGGCGGCGACCGGCATGACCATGAATTCCTGGATGTCGATCGGGTTGTCGGCATGCTTGCCGCCGTTGATGATGTTCATCATCGGCACCGGCAGGGTGCGCGCGAAGGTTCCGCCGACATAGCGATACAGCGGCATGCCGATCTCGTTCGCCGCCGCCTTGGCGACCGCCAGCGAGACCGCCAGCATCGCGTTGGCGCCGAGCCGCGTCTTGTTCGGCGTGCCGTCCAGCTCGATCATGGTCTCGTCGATCTTGACCTGCTCGGTCGCGTCCATGCCGCCGATCGCGTCGAAGATCTCGCCCTCGACATTGGCGACCGCGGTCAGCACGCCCTTGCCGCCATAGCGCGCCTTGTCGCCGTCGCGGAGCTCGACCGCCTCATGCGCGCCGGTCGAGGCGCCGGAGGGGACGATGGCGCGGCCGGCGGCGCCGCTGTCGAGCGTGACCTCCGCCTCGACCGTCGGGTTGCCGCGGCTGTCCAGCACTTCGCGGGCGGTGATGTCAGCGATCGCGGCCATTCGGTTCTCTCCGGACAATTTTCGACATGGCGGATAGAGCGGCGTGGTCCATACGGCAAGCGGGACCGGCGAGGCTTCACCGCCCCGCAACCGATCGGATGCCATGATGGCTGGACAGGCCGCGCGGCGCGCCCTTTTCTGTCCAGGCACGGAACATGCCCGATTCGACCACCGCCGCAACGCGACGCCCGCCCCGCGCAGCCCGGAAAGGCACGCCTCCGATGACGGCCGCCGGCGATCGCGACCCCCCTGAGGACGCCGGAGCGGCACTGCTGCTGACCCGGGTCGGGAGCGTCTTCGCCGCGACCCCGGCGGCCGCGATCTTCAGCTGGCTCGGCGCCGCCGTGGTCGCCGCCGCCTTCTGGCAGCCGGGGATGGCGGCCGGGCTCATGCTGTGGCTGGCGGCCCTCTTCCTGCTCGCCGGCATCCGGATCGCGGCCGCCATCGGCTTCCGCCGCAGGCCAGTGGACGGGCCGCGCTGGGCGCGGCGCGCCATCCTGCTGAACGGGCTGCTCGGCCTCCTCCTCGGCATCGCCTGCTTCTGGCTGACCGGCATCGGCACCCAGGACCAGATCCTGCTGCTGTCCTGCTTCGTGATGGCGATCGCGATCGGGTCCTTCACCAACCTCGCCTACTGGCCGGCGCATGCGGCGCTCTATCTGCCGATGTTCGGGCTGCTGGCCGCCGGCTTCCTCCTGATGCCGGGGCGGGAGGGGCTGCCGCTCGCGGCCGGCACCGCGCTGATCTGCGGCCTGGTCGCCTTCATGGGCCGCAGCCTGGCCCGCGACATCGTGCTGTCGATGCGGCTCTCGATCGAGAACCAGCGCCTGGCGGACCGGCTGCGTGGCCATGTCGAGGCGCTGGAGCAGGCGAACCTGGAGCTGACGGAGCTCAGCGCCACCGATCCGCTGACCGGGCTCGCGAACCGGCGGCGGCTGGATGCGCGGCTCGACGTCGAATGGCAGCGGAGCCTGCATGCGCAGCGCCTCCTCGGCCTGATGATCGTCGATGTCGACCACTTCAGGGCCTATAACGACCGCCACGGCCACACCGCCGGCGACGACTGCCTGCAGCTCATCGCCGAGGCGATGCGGCACCTTCTTCGCCACGGGGTCGACCTGCCGGCCCGCTATGCGGGGGATCAGTTCGCGATCATCCTGCCGGGCATGGATGCCCCGGCCGCGGCCGCGCTGGCCGAGCGCATCCGGGGGAGCGTCGCGGCGCTCGCGGCCGCGGCGCCGGGCGTGCTGGGCAAGGTCACGGTCAGCATCGGCACCGCCTCCGCGGTGCCGCCGGGCGGGTCGGCCGCGCGGCAACTGGTCGAGGCCGCCGACGCCGCCCTCCAGCACGCGAAGCATTCAGGGCGCGACCGGGTTCAGGCGGCGCCGGTCGCGATGTGACGAACAAGCGGATCGGTTCACTCGACCGATCCGAGGCCGCGAATGCGGCCCGCCGCTCGTGCGGCGAGCCAAGGCCGCGTATGCGGCCGCCCGGCGATTGAGCGACTGTGTTGGATGTCAGGCGCGACGACGGTCGAGGTCGCGTTGCAGGGTCATCGTCCGGCCCTGTCGGTCGCAGGGCTCGACCAGCCAGGCCGGGATGTCGCGGCCCATCGGCATATGCGAGGTCCGCGGGCGGCTGTGGCCGGCGAAGCGGATATCCAGGCTGCCCTGCGCCACCCGCATCACCTGGCCCCAGTCGCCGGCCTGGGCGGTGATGATCTCGCCCTCCTCGTCGCGCTTCAGCCGGACGTAGTCGCCGGCTTCGTAGACCGGGGTCGCATAGCCTTCCCGGGAATATTCGATGCGCATCAGAGGGTCCCCGGCCGGCGGGTGAGATCGAGGTCGCGCTGGCGCAGCGCGACCGGCAGGCCGCGGCCGTTGCAGGGCTCCACCCAATGCTTCGGCACGCCGCGCGCGAAGGCGACCGGCGTGTTGCGCGGCCGCGAGAAGCCAGCCAGCTGGATGTCGATTTCGGTCCCGCCGATGCGCACCACGCGCCCCCATTCGCCGCAGCGGAAGGTGACGAGCTCGCCGATGTCGTCATGGCACAGGCGCACGAGGTCGCCGGCTTCGAAGACCGGTCGTGGCGTCCCGTCCTGGAGGTAGGCGATGCGCATGCCGCAAAGCCTGCGGCATGCCAGGTAAAAGGAGGGTTACGCCGACTTGGACAAACGGTCGAAGGCGATCAGCCGCGCGATCAGCGCCGGCATCTCCCGGAGCGGGATCATGTTCGGCCCATCCGACGGCGCATGGTCCGGATCCGCATGCGTCTCGATGAAGACGGCGGCGCAGCCGACCGCGACCGCGGCGCGGGCCAGCACCGGGGCGAATTCGCGCTGCCCGCCGGAGGAACTGCCCTGCCCGCCCGGCTGCTGCACCGAATGCGTGGCATCGAAGACCACCGGATAGCCGGTCTCCGCCATCACCGGCAGCGCCCGCATGTCGGAGACCAGCGTGTTGTATCCGAAGCTCGCGCCGCGCTCGCACAGCAGCACGCGCTCGTTGCCGGTGCTCGCGATCTTGGCGGCGACGTTCTTCATGTCCCAGGGGGCCAGGAACTGGCCCTTCTTGACGTTGACCGCGCGCCCGGTCTCGCCGGCCGCCAGCAGCAGGTCGGTCTGGCGCGACAGGAAGGCCGGGATCTGCAGCACGTCGACCGCGTCCGCCGCCGGCCGGCATTGCTCCGGCGCATGCACGTCGGTCAGCACCGGCAGCCCCGTGCTCTCCCGCACCTCGGCCAGGATCGCGAGGCCTTCCGCCATGCCGATGCCGCGCGCCGTCGCGATGCTGGTGCGGTTCGCCTTGTCGTAGCTCGACTTGTAGATCAGCCCGATGCCGGCGGCCTTGGCCATCTCCGCCAGCGCGGCCGCCGTCTCCAGCGCATGCGCCCGGCTCTCGATCTGGCAGGGGCCGGAGATCAGCACCAGCGGCAGGTGGTTCCCGATCGCGACCGGACCCACCTGGACGATGCGGGGAGCGGTCATACCAGCCTCGCCTGGCGCACGGCGGCGCCGATGAAGCCTGCAAACAGCGGGTGCGGAGCGAAGGGCTTCGACTTCAGCTCCGGATGGTACTGCACGCCGATGAACCAGGGATGGTCCGCGTATTCGACGATCTCCGGCAGCACCCCGTCCGGCGACATGCCGGAGAAGCGCAACCCCGCCTCCTCCAGCTTGCCGCGATAGGCGACGTTCACTTCGTAGCGGTGGCGATGGCGCTCGCTGATGTCGGCCTCGCCATAGACCTGGCGCACCAGGCTCTCCTCCGCGAGGTGCGCCGGATAGGCGCCGAGCCGCATGGTGCCGCCGAGATTGCCCGCCGCCGCCCGCTTCTCCATCTCGTTGCCGCGCAGCCATTCGGTCAGCAGGCCGACCATCGGCTCGGCGCATGGGCCGAATTCGGTCGAGGAGGCGCCCTTGAGGCCGAGCAGGTTCCGCCCCGCCTCGATCACCGCCATCTGCATGCCGAAGCAGATGCCGAAGAACGGGATTTTCCGCTCGCGCGCGAAGCGCACGGCTTCGATCTTGCCTTCCGAGCCGCGTTCCCCGAAGCCGCCGGGGACCAGGATGCCGTGCACGCCTTCGAGCCGCGCGACGGCGCCGGCATCGCCGGTTTCGAAGATCTGGCTGTCGACCCAGTCGAGCTTCACCTTCACGCTGTGCGGGAAGCCGCCATGGGTCAGCGCCTCGGCCAGGCTTTTGTAGCTGTCGAGCAGGTTGGTGTACTTGCCGACAACGGCGATCGTCACCTCGCCTTCCGGCGCCACGGTCGCCTGCTGGATCTTCTGCCACACCGCCATGCCCGGCTCGCCATAGACCGAGAGGTTGAAGTGGCGCAGCACTTCCCGGTCGAGCCCTTCCTCGTGGTAGCGGATCGGCACCTCGTAGATGGTGCGGGCATCGAGGGCGGGGATCACGCTTTCCGGCCGCACGTTGCAGAACAGCGCGATCTTGCGCCGCTCGTTCTCCGGGATCGGCCGGTCGCAGCGGCAAAGCAGGATCTGCGGCTGGATCCCGAGGCCCAGCAGCTCCTTCACGCTGTGCTGCGTGGGCTTGGTTTTCAGCTCGCCGGCGGCCGGGATGTAGGGCACCAGCGTCAGATGGATGAAGACGCTCCGCTGCGGGCCGAGCTCGTTCGCGAGCTGGCGGATCGCCTCCAGGAAGGGCAGGCTTTCGATGTCGCCGACGGTGCCGCCGATCTCGACCAGGACGAAGTCGTAGCCGTCGGTCTCGGCCTGGATCACGTCCTTGATCTTGTCGGTGATGTGGGGAATGACCTGCACCGTGCCGCCGAGATAATCGCCCCGCCGCTCCGCCGCGATCACGTCCGAATAGATCCGCCCGGTCGTCCAGTTGTCGGCCTTGGTCGCGTGCACGCCGGTGAAGCGCTCGTAGTGGCCGAGGTCGAGGTCGGTCTCCGCCCCGTCATCGGTCACGAAGACCTCGCCGTGCTGGTAGGGGCTCATGGTGCCCGGATCGACGTTCAGATAGGGGTCGAGCTTGCGCAGCCGGACCTTGTAGCCGCGCGCCTGCAGCAGCGCGCCGAGGGAGGCCGCCGCGATGCCCTTGCCGAGGGAGGAGACCACGCCGCCGGTGATGAATACGAACCGCGTCATGGGCGTTCTTCCTAGAGCAGATCGCAGGAGGGTGGAATCGCCCGGAAGCGTGAATCTGCTCTGCAAACAAAAATTGGAGGGGCCGAGCTGAGCGCAGCGAGGCGAAGGCCGCTCTACAGTGGCGCGCGCGGCGATGCCACCCGCGCGATGCGGGCGGCCGCCATGCGTGGTGAAATCGTTGAAGGGGCTGGGTTAGTTGGTCGGCACCGCCGGCGCGGGCGGCGTGGCCGGCACCGCGGGGGCGGCCGGCGCCGCGGCCGGCGGCGGCGACTCGAGGATCGAGCGCGGGCCGCTGCCGCCGCGGTTGATCAGCGCGAGCGCGATCGACAGCACGAAGAACATGGTGCCGAGGATGGCCGTCGAGCGGGTCAGCAGGTTGGCCGTGCCGCGCCCGGTCATGAACGATCCCATCCCCTGCGAGGAGCCGACGCCGAGGCCGCCGCCCTCGCTCCGCTGGAGCAGGACGACGCCGATCAGCGCCAGGGTCACGAAGAGGTGGACGATCAGAAGCAGGGTGGCCATGGCCGCGCTTCTAGCGGCGACCGCGGCGGATGGGTAGGGGGCAGACGATCAGCGTCCGAGCTTCGGGAAATCGGCCTCGGTCAGCTTCGGCGCCACCACCGGCGCCTTGTAGCCCGGATAGAGGGTCAGGAAGTAGGCCCAGGCCTCGCTTTCCATCGTCGGCAGATAGGGCATCCCGTTGATCATGGAGACTTTCGGGCCCCAATTGTCGCGCCCCTGGTATTTCGCGTAGGCGCCGGTGCCGAGCCCGGTCGGGTAGTAATAGCTCTTGGCGACCGCGTTGGACGGGTTCCAGTCGGCCAGCAGGTAGCCCCCCTCGCCCAGCGCATAGGCCGACAAATGGAAGCCGAGCCCCGCATGGGCGTTGGACTTGGTGATGGTCGCATGCAGCTGCAGCCGCTGGTGGGAGCCCGTCTGGCTGTTGCCGAGCATGCCGAAATCCCACACGCCGGCGCACCAGACCTGCATGCTCTTCGGCACTGCGATCGCGTTGCCCATCATCGCCCCCTATGGTGTTCGCCTGATGCGTTCTTTCTGTAGCGGAATGTCTACGGGCGGGCGGGCGGATGGGCAAGGGGCCAAACCGTGATCAGCCACCGGCGGCGGCGATCATGGCCAGGAGATCGGCAGCGACCAGGCTGGCGCCGATCGCGGTTCAGGTGCGCCGGCGCGCGATGTCCGCGACCTCACGCGCCAGATCCAGGCAGGTTCCGATCGCCTGCCGCCGGCCTTCGCTGTCCGGCTGTGCTTCGAGGTACAGGCGGCCAGCGGCAATCTCGGTCTCCATCTGGCGCAGGCTCAGCCCTGCATCGCGAGAGCCCGATCGACCGAGATGCCGAAGGATGGTGTCGCCATCCGCGGCGAATTGGACGGAGGCAGCACTCGCGCCGCCGCTCCGGCCGCGATCCGCGGCCTTCGCCAATAGCCCGGCGCAGCGCAGCGATACCCGCGTCAAGCCGTCCAGCCCGTCCAATTCCTGGAACCGCGCGATGAAGCCGGAGCCGTAGGAAGCACGGGATACCGACCGTTCCTGGTTCAAGACCGGCTCCGGCGCGGCACAGCCGACCGCGAGGCCCGCAAGCATCAAGGCTGAAATCGACCGGCGCATGGCGCATCTCCCATCAGGCGAACATCGGCGGCGTGCTCCGGCGCATGGCGCCAACCGCCCAGGGCCAGAGGGCGTCCGACACCACGCGTTCAAGATGCCTCAGGGCTTCCGAGACACCATGCGTTCCGCCCGCGTCGCAACGCGCGTCGACGGCAAGCTCCAGGCGCCACCAGGCGCTCATCGTCGCATGAATGTCGGCCAGAAGGGTCCTGAGATGGTCGCGTCGGGTTTGCGCTGCGCTTCGCAGCACCTGGAAGTCCCTCGGCATGTGGTCGACGATCCGCGGTTCGGGCGCGAGGGATCCGCGCAGCCATTCGGCCCGGACGGCCCTCTCCCATTCCGGCAGCAGGACCTCACGCCCATCGGCGCGGTGGAACAGCGGCAGCAGGTAGATCGCTCGCTCCACCGTGCCGGCGCGCGACCGCCCCTCGTAGAAGTCGCTGGCGGCGAACGCATCCAGCGGCAGCATGCGGTCCACCCATTCCCGCCCCTCTTCCGCGTCCGGCTCGGGTCGCGGGTAGCCGGTCTGCCAATACGCGTCGCAGAGGCCCACGAACACGTCGGCACCGGCCGCGAGGCCTGGCAGCCCGTCGGTCCGGATCAGCGCCTCCATCAGCCATGAGGCAATCTCGAAATCCTTGCTCCGGTCGCTCAGGGCGTCGATGGCGAGGCGTTTCACGGTCTGCCAGGCGGCAAGGGTAGCCTCCGGATCGGCGCTGGCCGGATCATCGTCGGCAACCCGCTCCTGGTGCCTGGCGGCCGCCCGGGCATCCCGGAGAGCCCAATACGGCGAGGCCGGGTTGGAATCGTTGCGGATATCGGTGCCGGCGCCGCCGACCCCGATCGGCTTCAGCAGCGCCGGGTGAAGGGTCAGCAATTCGACGGAGCGCCGCGGTTCGGGCGTCGGCAGGTGTCGGCGCATCGTTTCCGGGCAATCCTTGAGAGCGTCCGTGACGACCCGATCCGCGTGGTTCAGCGCATCGGAGACGCCGATCCCACCACTCCATGCGCCGGAGCCGCGCCGATCGGCTTTCCGGACCATGGCCTCCCAGAAGGCGGCCGCGTTGCGAATCCGACCCAGAAGCACCACCAGCCCATCCGCCTGCGACCTGGCGTGATCGCGAAGCGATGCGACATCCTCGGAGTCCTCGGGGAAGCCTTTCGCTTGGTGCGCCTCCCGTCGAGTGGCGGTTCGCACGGCCGCATTCCAATCATGCACCCGAACCGCGGTGCCATCGGGACGACGGAACAGCGGCATCAGATGGATCGGCTGCACGATCGTGCCCGCACCCCAACCCAATCCGTCGCCGCGCGCTCCGATGGCATCCAGTGCCCGCAGCCGCTCCGCCGCCGCCTCGTCATCGGGCGCGCCGGTATCCGCCGCGCGAGGAAAGCCGGTCTCCCAGAAATGGTCGAGCAGACCGGCGAACAGGCTTGCGCCGGCCGCCAGGCCGGCAAGACCGTCGAGACGCACCAGCGCCTCCAGCAGCCAGGCCGCGACCTCGAAATCCTTGCTCCGCTCGCCGAGGCACTGGAGAGCGAGCCGCTTCACCTCCCGCCACGCCGCCAGGGCAGCGGCCGGATCGGCATCGGGACGGCCGTCCTCGGCCCCGCGCTCCTGCTCCCGCGCCGCGGTCCGCGCATCCAGCAACGCTCGATGGAGCGTCGCGTCCCCTGCCCGCGGATCAATCCCGGCGCCGCCTCCGTCAGTCAGGGGCGCGAGCAGTGTGGGCAGATCGATCACGCCATCCATCATTCGGCCCGCCTCGTCATCGTCTCGCTGCAAGGAGCGGGAAGTCGGGCACGTCCCCGGGCCGCTGCATCACCGGATGCTGGCGCCCGTTGGTCAGGGCACGGACCCGGTCCGCCACGAAGACGTTGAGCTCATCGGTGCGCACCGCTCCGTCGCGGTTCAGATCGGCCGCGCCGCCGAGCCCCTCCAGCAGAGCCGCGGTGAAAGCGCCGTTGCCGAGCGCCGGCAATTCCACCGCCGGCTGTCGCGACGTCGCCCCGGCGAAGACGATCAACCCGCTGCCCGGCTCCCGCAACTGGTTCACGAAGGCCGTCATGTCCGGCGCAGTCCGTATCCCGCGCTGATTCTGCGCCAGCACTGCGCTGCCGGCATGGCAGATATCGACCAACGCCACCACGCGGCCGGGAACGCGGGACAGGATGCCCTGAAGGTCCGTCTGCGCCACCGCCGTCGAGAACAGCCGCTCCGGATCGCCATCGGCCGGCAGGAAGAAGGTCCGGCCCTCGTCCGGCATGCCATGCCCGGCCAGGAAGACGAGAGCCACGTCGTTGCTGGTCGTCTGCCGGCGCAACCAGTCGAGCGCGTCCAGCACGCCGCCCCGCGTCGCATCGCGGTCGGTCAACACTCGCAGGTTCACCTCCCGGTAGAGCCCGAGGTCTCGCTGCGCCGCCAGCGCCGCGGCAAGATCGCGGGCATCCTTGGCGGCAAAGCCCAGCCGGAGCGTCGGGTCGGCGTAGTCCGACACGCCGACCAGCACCGCATTCAGCCGCGGCGCCAGCGGATTGGGCGCCGCCGGCGACGTCGGGATCGCGACCGCCGGTGCGGCAGCCATCGGCAGCGGCGGCGCGGCGGCGGGAGCCGCCGGCACCGCCCCGGTCAGGCGGAGCCGTGCCGGTTCGCTCAGGCGGCCATTGGCTTCCGCCAGCAACGTCACCGTCACGCTCCGCCCCGGCGGGATCTGCACCGTCACCTGGCGCTCGATCTCCTGCAGGGCGCCGCCATCCTGCCGCAGGCTTTCGCGGTCGAGGCCGCGCATGACCGGCGCTGGCCGGCCATCGATCAGCACGCGGATCTCGCGCACCGGCTGGCCGGAGGGCGAACGCAGTCTGTAGCGGATCGCCGCTTCGCCCCCGCTCAGCGAACTGCCGTCGCTCGGCGACAGGATCGTGACGACGGGCGGCAGGTCCTGACGCAGGTCCGGCGCCGCCTCGGTCCGCTTGCCGCGTGCCAGGTCCGCCTGTTCGAGCGCCTGGCCGATATCGAGCGTCGTCAGCACGCGTTCGATCACGTCGGGGCGATAGAACCGGTCGCGGAAGCGGCCGGCGCCGAAGAAATCCGCCGCCTGGTCGGGGCCGCGGTTGAGGTGCCAGCCGATCAGATCCTCCCCGCCGGGCGATGCGGCGTAGTATCCCGTCGGCGTGAAGGCCACCCAGCGCTCCGCATCCGGCGTCACGAACAAGGCCAGCAATTCCTCCCCGTCGCGCGAGCGGTACCAGCGGATCGTGCCGTCGCCGAGCGCCGCCACGACGAGGCGGCCGTCCGGGGACTGGTTCACGCGGTTGGCGTTGTCGGGGACTGGGCGCGCCCAAAGTCGACGCCCATCGCCGTCGAACATGAGCAGCGACCATTCGGTACCGAGCAGCACCCGTTCCGGTGCCACGGCAGCGCTGTAGGATCGATCGCCGCGATCCAGCCGCAGGCCCTGGCGGTTGAGAGCCGGACGCTCGCCGTAGTCCCAGCCGGTCAGGAACAGCCCCGCAGCTTCGGGCGTCCAATCGAAGAGCCCGTCCAGCGGCGGCGCACCCGCCGTGAATTCATGGCTTGCCGCATCGAAGCGCAGCCAGGCGTTTCGGCCATCGAAGAAGACCCATTCGACGATGCGGCCATCCGGCGAGACGCCGAGCCGACGCGCCGGCAGGTGCCAGTTCCCGGGCAGGTTCGCCAGGTCGCCGGTGCTTTGACCGACTTCCGCCTGCCGGATCCCGTCGCGATCCAGGGTGACCATCTCGCCATAGACCGAGGCGAAGACCAGGCCCCCGTCCCGCAGCCCCAGGATCTGCGAAATCGGGTTGATCGTCCCGGGATCGACAACCCGGCGCGGCCCTGCACCCGCCTCGCCCCAGGCGAAGAGCGGCGGACGTTCCCCGAACAGCGCGCCACCTGCATAGAGCGTACGCCCATCGGCACTCCATGCGACGTTCGGCATGTTCAGGTCCACCGGGCCGTCCTTGCGCGGCAATCCGCCGAGATCCGGTCGGGCGCGCAGAGCCAGCGTCATGCCGTCCCGGACCTCAACCGCCAGGGAACTGGCGGACCCGACGGCGATCAGCCGCCCATCCGGGCTGAACCTTATCCGGCGTGGGCGTTGCCCGGCCTCCAGCCGCATCTGCCGCGCCCGCCGGCCCGCCACGTCGTAGAGCCGCAGATCCCCATCGGCGGCTGCGGCCGCCAACCGGCCATCCGGCGCAAAGTCGAGGCCCAGCACCTGGCCACGGTAGTCGCGGTCCTCGCTCACCTGGCGGCCATCGCTTACCCTGAACAGCCGGATGCCGCTGGTGCCGAAGCCGGCCGCGAGGCGTCGTCCATCGGAGGAGAAGGCCAGGGCCGCGACCGTATCGGGCAGCCCCGACAATTGCCGTACGACCTGCCGGGTCTCGATGTCGACGAGCAGCACGCCGTCGCGCGCCTGCTGCCCCAGCCAGCCACCGACCGCGGCCAGCCGGCCATCGGGCGAAACGGCAACCGCATTGAGCTGTCCGACCTCGTTCTCGGCGATCCGAGGGCGAATGACGCCGATCGGGCGCAGATCGGGCAGGGACCAGATCCGTGCCGTCTTGTCGCTGCTGACGGTCACCAGCAAGCGACCTGCGGCATCGGTCGCGGCATCACCGACAGCGGCCACGTGCCCGCCGGTCTCGATCCGCAGGATCGGCTCGGCAGGCTGTCCGGCAGCCGGTCCACCGAGGGCCAGGGCGAGGATCAGCGCCCAGCCGGACCAGTAACGCACCCTGCACCCAGGCATCGCTGCGAGGCTCCCCCTGCCGTCACAGCTTCGCAGCGCGACGCTCGACCCGCCTCCCCCGATCGGAGGAGATCGCGGTAGCGCAGGCAGAGGCCCCGCGGTTCAGCCGCGGGCGGCCGCCGCGATCGCCAGGAAGTCGGCCGCGACCAGGCTGGCGCCGCCGACGAGCGCACCGTCCACATTCGCGAGGCCCAGGATCGCCGCGGCATTCGCCGGCTTGACCGAGCCGCCGTAGAGGAGGCGCGTCGAAGCGGAGGTCAGGCGCCGCAGCACGGCGTGGATCGCGGCGATATCGGCCTCGGTCGGCGTCCTTCCGGTGCCGATCGCCCAGACCGGCTCATAAGCGACGACACCGCCGGCCGCGAGGAAGCCGTCCGGCAGGCTGCCCGCCACCTGGCGCGCCACGACCGCCTCGGCCTCGCCCGCCTCCCGCTCCGCGAGCGTCTCGCCCACGCAGATGATGGGCGTCAGCCCGGCCGCGATCGCCGCCGCCGCCTTGGCCCGGACCATCGCGTCCGCCTCGCCGTGATCGGCCCGGCGCTCGGAATGGCCCAGGATCACATAGGTCGCACCCACGTCGCGGAGCATCGCCGCGGCGACGTCGCCGGTATGGGCGCCCTTGGCCGCGGCATGGCAATCCTGCGCGCCGACCGCCACCCCCTGCCCCGGCAGGGCGGCGGCGACGGCCTGCAGATGCGGGAAGGCCGGGCAGACCAGCAGGTCGACGCCGGCCGGGGCGCCGGCGCGGACCGCCCCGGCCAGCGCCGCCGCGTCCCGCAGCGTGCCATGCATCTTCCAGTTCCCGGCGATCAGGGGGCGGATTCCCGGCGTCATCGCGATATCTCCCGTAACAGGCCCGGTTTAGACTTCGCGCCCCGGCGTTTGGCAACCGGCCGGCGCTTCCCTTATGGTCCGCCGCCTTTTCCCGATCCGGACACCGATGCTCACCTCGCTCCGCAAGCTCGCCGCCACCTGGGTCGCCAAGGCCCTGTTCACCCTCCTGATCGCCTCCTTCGCGATCTGGGGCATCGAGGACAGCTTCCGGAACTGGGGCCGGGACGATGCGGTGGCCCGGGTCGACGGCCAGCCGATCCAGGCAGACGAGGCGCAGCAGGCGACGCGGCGGGAGATCGCCCGCATCACCCGCCAGGTCGGCCGCAACCTGGAGATCACCGAGGATATCCGGCGTGCCGTCGCCGCCCAGGCGGTCGAGACCCTGGTGCTGGACCGCGTGATGCGGAGCGAGGCGCGGCGGCTCGGCGTCGTCGCCCCGGACGATGCCGTGCGGGCCACGGTGTTCTCGATCCCCGACCTGCACGGCATCGACGGCCGCTTCTCCCCCGAGCGGCTCGCCCAGATCCTGCGCTCCGAAAGCCTGACCGAGGCGCAGTTCCTGGCCATGATCCGCGGCGGTCTGGAACGCCGCCAGGTCGCGGGCGCCGTCCGCGCCGGCGCCGCGGCACCGGCGGCCATCGCCGAGCCCCTCACCCGCTTCGCCAACGAGCGCCGCATCGCCGAAGTCGCGCAATTCCCGGTCGCCGCCGCGCCCGAGCCGCCGGCGCCGACCGAAGCCCAGCTCCGCCGCTTCCACGAGAACAACCCCGAGCGCTTCTCGACCCCCGCCCTTCGCGACGCCGTCGTCGCGGTGCTGACCGCCGACATGCTGGCCGGCCAGGCCACCGTCACCGATGCCGAGATCGGGGCCGCCTACGACCAGCGCCGCAGCCAGTTCGAGACGCCGGAGCGGCGCGTGCTGCAACAGGTCGTGCTGCAGGACGAGGCCGCCGCCCGCACCCTCGCGGACCGCTGGAAAGCCGGCGCCGCCTGGCCGGAGATCGAGGCCGCCGCCCGCGAGGCCTCCGGCCAGGCGGTCGAGCTGCCGGAAACCGACCGCGCCGGCCTGCCGCTGCCGGCGCTCGCCGAAGCCGCCTTCGCACTCGCCCCCGGCGCCGTCTCCGACCCGGTGCGCAGCCCCTTCGGCTGGCACGTGCTGCGCGCCGAGCGGATCACGCCGGGCGCCACCCGCACCCTCGCCGATGTCCGCACCGAGCTCCGCCAGGAGATCGCGAACGAGAAGGCGCTCGACCTCGTCTTCCAGCGTTCCACCCAGCTCGAGGACCAGCTCGCCGGCGGCGCCACGCTCGAGGAGGTGGCGCGCCGCAACAACCTCCGCTTCGCCGCCGTCCGCCTCGACGCCGAAGGCCGCGACGCCGATGGCCAGGAGGTCGCGCTGCCGGTCCGCCCCGCCCAGCGGCCGGAGACGCTGCGGCTGATCTTCGCCGCCAACCCGGGCGACGCCGCCCGGCTGAACGAGACCGTCGACGGCTTCATCGCGGTCGAGCTGCGCGAGGTCGTCGCACCGACGCTCCGCCCCTTCGAGACCGTCGAGCCCGCGGTGCGCGCTGCCTTCATCGAGGATGCCAAGCGCCGCCACCAGGAAGAAGCCGCGACCGCCATGCTGACCGCGCTCCGCGCCGGGACGCCCTTCGCCGAAGCCGCCGTGGCGGCCAACGCCACCGCCGGCCGCGTCGGCCCCTTCGGCCGTCAGCCGCAGGCCGACACCGCGATCCCGCCCGAGCTGGTCTCGCCGATCTTCGAGCTGGCGCGCGGCGAGGCGACGATGGCCGCGACCCGCACCGGCTTCGCCGTCGGCCAGGTCGCCGAGATCGCGACCGCCGACCTCACCGCCGAAGCCGAGGCGCTCACCGCCATGCGGGCCGAAGTGACGCGCTCGATCGGCGACGATTTGGAATTCGAATTCCTGACCGCGCTCCGCGCGCGCAGCACCATCCGCACCAACCGTCAGCAGATGGAAAGCCTCACCCGATGACGGATGGCTACGCGGCCTTCGCTGCCGCCCTCGCCGCCGGGCGCGGCCACGTCCTGGTCCGCGAACGGGTCGCCGACCTCGACACGCCGGTCGGCGCCTACCTCAAGCTCGCCGACACCCGCGCCAACGCCTTCCTGCTCGAAAGCGTCGAAGGCGGCTCCGCCCGCGGCCGCTACTCGGCGATCGGCTACGCCCCCGACATCGTCTGGCGCTGCCGCGACGGCCGCGCCGAGCTCAACCGCCACGCCCTCTCCGCCCCGCACGCCTTCGCCCCCGTCGAAGCCCCTGCCCTGCAAAGCCTGCGCGAGGCGCTCGCCCTCGGCCGCATGGCCCTCCCGCCCGGCCTGCCGCCGATCGGCGCCGGCCTCTACGGCTATCTCGGCTACGACATGGTCCGGCTGATGGAACGCCTGCCGGCCAAGAACCCGGACGTCCTCGGCATCCCCGACGCCATGCTGCTGCGCCCGACGGTGATCGCCGTCTTCGACCATGTCCGCGACACGCTCAGCCTCTGCGCGCCGATCTGGCCCGACGCCGTCGCCGACCCCGCGAGCGCCTGGGAAGCCGCCCACGCCCGCCTCGACGAAGCCGAAGCCGCGCTCGACCGTCCGCTGCCGCGCGCCGCCCCGCCCGCCGACCTGCCCGCCCTGCCGCAGCCCGCCTCCAACTTCACCGAAGCCGGCTTCATCGCCGCCGTCGAGCGCGCCAAGGACTACATCCGCGCCGGCGACTGCTTCCAGGTCGTGCCTTCCCAACGCTTCTCGGTGCCCTTCGGCCTGCCTTCCTTCGCGCTCTACCGCGCGCTCCGGCGGATCAACCCCGCCCCCTTCCTGTTCCATTTCGACTTCGGCGGCTTCGCCGCCGTCGGCGCCTCCCCCGAAATCCTCGTCCGCCTCCGCGACGGCACCGTCACCGTCCGCCCCCTCGCCGGCACCCGCCGCCGCGGCGCGACGCCGGAAGAAGACCGCGCCCTCGAAGCCGAGCTCCTCGCCGATCCCAAGGAACGCGCCGAACACCTCATGCTGCTGGATCTCGGCCGCAACGATGTCGGCCGCGTCGCCGCCATCGGCAGCGTCCGCGTCCCCGCGCAGTTCCAGATCGAGCGCTACTCCCAGGTCATGCACATCGGCAGCGAAGTCCAAGGCCGGCTCCGCGACGGGCTCGACGCGCTGGACGCCTTCGAGGCGGGTTTCCCCGCCGGCACCCTCACCGGCGCCCCTAAGATCCGCGCCATGGAAATCATCGAGGAACTCGAACCCTCCCGCCGCGGCATCTACGCCGGCGGCTTCGGCTACTTCGCCGCCGACGGCAGCATGGACACCTGCATCGGCCTCCGCACCGCCCTGGTGAAGGACGGCACCATGCACGTCCAGGCCGGCGCCGGCGTCGTCGCCGACAGCGATCCCCAAGCCGAATACGAAGAAACCCACCAGAAAGCCCGCGCCCTGTTCCGCGCCGCGGAAGAAGCGGTGCGCTTCGCAGCCAGGCGGCGGTAGGTTCTGTCCCGGGATGGGCTCCGCCCCTCCCGGACCCACCCCGCCAGGAGCCTAGGGCCCCTGGACCCCGTCTACTTTTGAGCCCGGCTTGCCAAGGGGGCCGCCCACTTCGGGGCGACCCCCTTGGCAAGCCGGGCACCAAGTGATGCAGGTCAAGGAGCCTCCAGGCTCCTTGCGGGATGGGGGTCTGGGGGAAGGGCGGAGCCCTTTCCCCAGGACAGAACCCACATCCGCTTGATTCCGAAGCGCCGCCGGTTCATGCATCGCGGCATGATCCTGTTGATCGACAACTACGACAGTTTCACCTTCAACCTCTGGCATTTCCTGGGGGATCTGGGGGCGGAGGTGGTCGTCCGGCGCAATGATGCGTTGGATCCGCAGGCGGTGCTGGCGATGGCGCCCAAGGCGATCGTGTTGTCGCCGGGGCCGTGCACGCCGGACCAGGCGGGGATCTGCCTGCCGTTGATCGGGTTGGCGGCGGAGGTCGGGTTGCCGGTGCTGGGCGTGTGCCTCGGGCATCAGGCGATCGGGCAGGCGTTTGGCGGTGCCGTGGTGCGGGCGCCGGAGCCGGTGCATGGCAAGGTGTGGGACGTGCATCATGGTGGGGGTGGCGTGTTTGCGGGCTTGCCGACGCCGTTCCGGGCGACGCGGTATCATTCGCTGATGGTGGCGCGGGAGGGATTGCCCGAGGTGCTGGAGGCGACGGCCTGGACGGCGGACGGCTTGGTGATGGGCCTCTCGCATCGCAGCCTGCCGATCCATGGCGTGCAGTTCCATCCGGAGAGCATCGCGTCCGCGCATGGGCATGATCTGCTCAGGAATTTCCTGGCGCTGGCCGGCGTCAAGGCGCTGGCGCCGGCCTGATGAGCGATGCCGGCCTGAAGCCCGTGCTCGCCCGCCTCGCCGCCGGCGAGGCCCTGGATGCGGCGGAGGCGGAGGCGGCCTTCGGCGTGATCATGCAGGGCGAGGCGACGCCGGCGCAGATCGCGGGCCTGTTGATGGCGATGCGGGTGCGCGGCGAGACGGTGCCGGAGATGGTGGGCGCGGTGCGCGCGATGCGGGCGCGGATGGCGGCGATCGAGGCGCCGGCCGACGCCATCGACATCGTCGGCACCGGCGGCGATGCGGCAGGGACGCTGAACATCTCGACGGCGGCGGCTTTCGTGGTGGCGGGGGCCGGCGTGCCGGTCGCCAAGCACGGCAACCGGGCCCTGTCGTCGCGGTCGGGTGCGGCGGATGCGATCGCGGCGCTGGGGATCGGGCTGGAGGCGCCGGTCGCCGCCCTGCCCGGCATCCTGCGCGAGGCCGGGATGGTGTTCCTGATGGCGCCGCGGCACCACGCGGCGCTCAGGCATGCGGCGGGGCCGCGGGTCGAGCTCGGCACCCGGACCATCTTCAACCTGCTGGGGCCGCTCGCGAACCCGGCGCGGGTGACGCGGCAGATGACGGGTGCCTTCGCGGCGCAATGGCTGCGCCCGATGGCGGAGACGCTGGCGCAGCTCGGCACCGAGCGGGCCTGGCTGGTGCATGGCCAGGGCCTGGACGAGCTGACGCTCGCCGGCGAGAGCCAGGTGGTGGCGCTGGACCGGGGCACGATCCGGGAATTCCGGGTGTCGCCCGAGGATGCGGGCCTTGACCGCGCGCCGGTGGAGGCGATCCGCGGCGGCGACGGCGTTCACAATGCGGCGGCGCTGGTCGCTCTCCTGCAAGGGGCGCATGGCCCCTATCGGGATGTGGTGCGCCTCAATGCCGCGGCCGGGCTTGTCGTCGCCGGCCGCGCCGCCGATCTGCGCGAGGGTGCGGCGCTCGCCGCCCGATCGATCGACAACGGTGCGGCGCTCGGCGTGTTGGAACGCCTGCGCCTGGCCTGTCCCCCCAAGGATACGACCCCATGAACCTTGCTGCCCCCGACACGATCGTGCCGGTCCTGCCGGACACCCTCGCCCGCATCGTCGAGGAGAAGTGGGTGGAGGTGCGGGAGCGGTCGTCGCAGGTGCCGCAGGCGGAGATGGAGAAGCGGGCCGCCGATGCCGGGCCGCTCCGCGACTTCACCGGCGCGCTGTGCCAGGCGGTCGCCGAGGGGCGCATCGGGCTGATCGCCGAGATCAAGCGCGCCTCGCCCTCCGGCGGGCTGATCCGCGATCCCTTCGCGCCGGCGGAGCTCGCGCGGAGCTACGAGGCGGCGGGGGCGGCCTGCCTGTCGGTGCTGACCGACGCGCCCTGGTTCCAGGGCGCGCCCGAGCACCTGCAGGAGGCGCGCGGCGCCTGCAAGCTGCCGGTGCTGCGCAAGGATTTCATGATCCATCCCTGGCAGGTCTTCGAATCCCGCGCGATGGGCGCGGACGCGATCCTGCTGATCATGGCGGCGCTGTCCGACGCCCAAGCGGACGAGCTCGAGGAAGTGGCGCGCTCGCTCGACATGGCGGTGCTGGCCGAGGTGCATGACGAGCGCGAGCTGGAGCGGGCGCTGGGGCTGGAGACGCGACTGATCGGTGTCAACAACCGCTGCCTCAAGCGGCTGAAGACCGACATCGCGACCACCGAGCGCCTGGCGCCGCTGGTGCCGGCGGACCGTATCCCGGTCGCCGAGAGCGGCATCCGCACGCCGGAAGACGTGCGCCGGATGGCGATGGCGGGCGCGCGCTGCATCCTGGTCGGCGAGCATCTGCTGCGCCAGCCGGATGTCGAGGCGGCGGCGCGGGCGATGGTCGAGGCCGGTTAAGGTGGTGGAGTTCACCCATTTCGACGCGGCCGGCCGCGCCGCGATGGTCGATGTGTCGGGCAAGGACGCGACGGCACGGGTCGCGGTCGCGGAGGGGCGCATCGTGATGGCGCCGGCGACGCTGGCGCGCATCGTCGAAGGTGCGGTCGGCAAGGGCGACGTGCTCGGCGTCGCGCGCATCGCCGGCATCATGGCGGCCAAGCGCACGGCGGAGCTGATCCCGCTCTGCCATCCGCTGATGCTCTCGAAGGTCGCGGTCGAGCTGACGCCGGAGGCGCCGGATGCGGTCCGGATCGAGGCGACGGTCGCCGTCACCGGGCAGACCGGCGTCGAGATGGAGGCGCTGACCGCAGTGACGGTCGCGGCGCTGACCGTCTACGACATGTGCAAGGCGGTCGATCGCGGCATGCGGATCGAGGCCGTGCGGCTCACCCGAAAATCCGGCGGCAAGTCGGGCGAGTTCGTCGCGGCATGATCCCGCTGGAGGAAGCCCGCGCCCGGATCCTGGCCGCGCTGGCGCCGACGCCGGCCGAGACGGTCGCGTTGCCCGATGCCTGGGGCCGGGTGACGGCGCGCCCGGTCGCCGCGCGGCTGACGCAGCCGCCGGCCGATGTCTCGGCGATGGACGGCTATGCGGTGCGCGCCGCCGATGCGACGGAAGGCGCGGTTCTGCGCCGGATCGGCGAAGCGCCGGCCGGGCATCCCTTCGCGGGCGCGATCGGCGCTGGCGAGGCGGTGCGCATCTTCACCGGCGGCATCCTGCCGGAGGGTGCGGATGCGATCCTGCTGCAGGAGGATGCGACCGCCGAGGGCGATCGCGTCACGGTCGGAGAGACGGTCAGGCCTGGCCGCTGGATCCGCCCGCGTGGGCTCGACTTCGCGGCGGGGGATGCGCTGATCGCGGCGGGCCGGCGGCTGACCGCGCGCGACATCGGGCTCGTGGCGGCGGCGAACCATCCCTGGATCACGGTCCGGCGGCGGCCGCGCATCGGCATATTGGCAACGGGGGATGAGATCGCGCTGCCGGGCGAGCCCATTCCGGCGGGAGGCATCGTCTCCTCCAACGCGCATGCGCTGGCGGCGCTGGTGCGCGCCGGCGGCGGCGCGCCGCTGGTGCTGCCGATCGCGCCCGACGACACCGCGGCGATCGCGGAAGCTGCGCGCGCGGCGCGCGCCTGCGACCTGCTGGTGACGACCGGCGGCGCCAGCGTCGGCGACCACGACTTGGTGCAGCAGGCGCTGGGGCCGGAGGGGTTCGCGCTCGATTTCTGGCAGATCGCGATGCGGCCGGGGAAGCCGTTGATCTGGGGCCGGCTCGGCCAGACGCCGGTGCTCGGCCTGCCGGGCAATCCGGTGAGCGCGCTCGTCTGCGGGGTGCAGTTCCTGTTGCCGGCGCTGGCACTGCTCTCCGGCCTGCCGGCCGGTGCGCCGCCGAGCCGCAGCGTGATCGCGGGCGGCGCGCTCGCCGAGAACGACAAGCGCTTCGACCACCTGCGCGCGACGCTTGCGACCGATGCGGAAGGACGCATGGTGGCGACGGCCTTCGCGCAGCAGGACAGCTCGATGCTGGCGACGCTGGCGCGGGCGGAGGCACTGATCCTGCGCGCGCCCTTCGCGCCGGCATTGCCGGCGGGCGCACAAGTCGAGGCGATCCTTCTGTCGGAACTGGGCGTCTGACCGGCTGTATTCATTTTCGTTTGACTGCGACTCTGGAACCTTCCTAGAACACGCGAGCCGGTTGCCGGTTTGTTCGCCCGATTCGCGGGGGTCCGGCAGCGGGAAGATGGCGCCGAGAGGTCCGACGCATGTTGACCCGCAAGCAGCACGAGCTGTTGATCTTCATCGACAAGCACCTGCGATCGACCGGCTTCTCGCCTTCCTTCGAGGAGATGAAGGAAGCGCTGACGCTGAAGTCCAAATCCGGCATCCATCGCCTGATCACCGCCTTGGAGGAGCGCGGCTTCCTCCGCCGCCGTGCCCATCGTGCCCGGGCACTCGAGGTCATCCGCCTGCCGGAGAGCCTGTCGCCGAAGCGGGCGGAGGCGCCGCGCCTGCCGGAGCCGGAGGCGCCCGCCTTCGCGCCCAACGTCATCCGCGGCAATTTCGCGCCCAACCTGCCGGGCGTGCAGAAATCCGCCGGCGAGGCGGCGGCGGTGCACCTGCCGCTCTATGGCCGGATCGCGGCCGGCCTGCCGATCGAGGCGCTGCGCGACCAGGGCAGCTCGGTGGAGGTGCCGGCGGCCCTGCTTGGCAGCGGCGAGCACTATGCGCTGGAGGTGGCCGGTGATTCGATGGTGGATGCCGGCATCCTGGATGGCGACACCGTGCTGATCCGCCGCGGCGACACGGCGGAGAACGGCAGCATTGTGGTGGCGCTGGTCGACGAGAACGAGGTGACGCTGAAGCGGATGCGCCGGCGCGGCAACTCGATCGCGCTCGAGCCCGCCAACCCCCGCTACGAAACCCGCATCTTCGGCCCGGACCGCGTGCGGGTGCAGGGCCGGCTGATCGGGCTCCTTCGGAAGTACTGAGGCGCTGCCATGCCTGATACCGTCCCCGTGACCATCGACGTCGAGCCCGAGGTCGCGGCTGCCCTCGCCGATCCGGCGACCCGCGCCCGGCTCGAACGCCTGGTCCGGCGCACGCTTCAGCCCACCGGCGGCGTAGACCGGCTCTTCGCAGCGATGGACGCTCTGTCGGACGAGGCCCGCCGCCGCGGCCTGACCGATGAGATCCTCGAGGCCGAGCTCGCCGCCTATAACGCCGAGCGCCGGGACCCGCCGCCCCGCACGTGATTGTCCTCGACACCTCGACGCTCATCGGCGCCGCCATAGGCCGCGGCAGCGTTCCTGACCTTGCTGTGCGGCACGCCTTCGCGTCGGATCGGGTTGCCGTATCGGAGGCAACCTTGGCGGAGCTGCTCGACGTGCTCGCGCGACCGCGGCTGGCGCCATTCCTCGATCCGGAGTTGCGCGAGGAAATGCTCGCGCTCATCGATGCCTTCGGTACGTTCTTTGCGCCGACGGAGGCGGTGACGGACTGCCGCGACGCGAAAGACAACAAGTACCTGGAGCTCGCGCTGGCCGCCGGTGCAACGGCGATCGTCAGCAGCGATGCCGACCTGCTGGTGCTGCATCCCTGGCGCGGCGTGCGGGTGTTGCGGCCGGCGGCCTACCTGGCGGATGCTACCAGAGTCTGATGTGGGCCTTGGCTCAGCCGTTCAGCAAACGGTCGATTTCCGCCTGCGCCAGGTCGTGGCCGGTGCCGCCCGGCGCTGGTGCTGCGCCGTTCGCGAACTTGATGGCCGGCATCGTTCCCACGTCGCCGAGGCCGCGCAGCTCCTCCTCGACCTGACGCAAATGCAGGATGGCGCGGCGGATGCGCTGGCCGGTGATGTCCTGGAAGCTGCACGCCTCGAAGATCACGTTCACCTGGTCCTCGATGCGGCCGATGCTGTCGCGGCTGCCGCGCGCCGCGTCGCCGAGGCTGTTGGAGATGGTCTCGGCGGCGCCGAGGATGCGGTCGGCGGCGGCTTCCGTCGCCTGTACCACCGCTTCGAGCTCGAGGCCGCTGTTGCGGGTGCTGGTGTCGGGTGCGGCGATCAGCGAGCAGACCTGGCCACGGATATCCCCGATCATGCCCGCGAGCTTGGCTTCGCTCATGTCCATGAGGTCGGTGGTCGCCGAGAGCTCGGCACTGACCTCGGCGAGCCGCCGGTCGACGAAGGCGCGGAGCTCGGCGATCGGCGCGGCGAACTCGGCGCGGATGATGGTGCGAAGTTGCTCCGCGAAATCGGGCGGCAGGGTCATGCGGAGTCTCCGGTGGCGATCGCCGGCAATGAACACCGGTTCGCCTTACCGCTTCGCTAGCAAGTAGCTTCGCTAGCAAGTAGCTTCGCTCGCAACTACTCGACCGGGGCCGGCGGCAGCGCCTCCCCGCGGCGGCGCGGCATCGGCGGCGGCGGCACCCAGGGGCGGTCGCCGCGATGCGCGCGGTCGGAGAGCACGACGGCGCCTTCCGGCCGCAGCCAGATCGCGTGCGGACCCTCCCGCCAGACGCTGAAGCGGTCGACCGATGGGATGTCGTGGCAGCGCGGGCGGAGCGGCTCCGGCGAGAGGATCACCGCGGCGCCCCCGCAATGGCTGCCGGTCGCGCCGTCGCGGATCAGCAGCGCCGCGGCCGCACCCGCCGGTGCCAGGCGGCAGCGCCCCTCCCCGCAGGCGAGCGGCGCACCCTCCCGCGCCGTCGGCAACGGCGCGGCCGCCGAGACGCCGAAGGCACGGAAGTAAGCGTCGCGGATGAAGGCGCTGCCGCCCGGCTGACGCAGCAGGAAGGCCTCCTCCCCGGCGCGCAGCAGGATGACCCGCGCATCGCCGGAGACGAGGATGTCGGGCGGCGGCAGGACGGCGCCGGCGGCAAGCCCCGCCGCGACGACGGGCAGGCCGAGCAGCCGGAGCCGCCCGCGCCAGAGACACAGCAGCAGGAAGCCTGCGGTCGCGACCAGCAGGCCCTCGGCCGGGATCGGGCGCAGCGGCAGCGCCGCCCCCGGCCAGCCGGCGACCAGGCGGGCGACCGCCAGCACCGCCTCGCACCCCCATCCCATGATGGCGAGCGCCCAGCCCTCCAGCCCCGCCGGCATCAGCACCAGCGCCAGCATGCCGGCGGGCATCACCAGGACGGAGGTGAGCGGCACCGCGGCGGCATTGGCGGCGACGCCGTAGAGCTGCGCCCGGCCGAAATGGTGCAGCCCATAGGGCATGGTCGCCGCCCCCGCGAGCAGGCTGGTCAGCAGCAGACCGAGCAGCACCAGCCCCGCCCGGCGCGCCAGCCGGGCGCCGAAGCCGAGCTCCCGCCGCGGCCCCGCCAGCCAGGGCCGCAGCGCCTCGTAGCCCGCGATCAGGGCCAGCACCGCGGCGAAGCTCATCTGGAAGCTCGGGCCCAGCAGCGCGTCCGGCTGCGCCAGCAGCACCACCGCCGCCGCGAAGGCGAGCACACGGAGCGACAGTGCCCGCCGCCCGAGCATGAGCCCGAAGGCCACGAGCGCCGCCATCGCGAAGCTGCGCAGCATCGGCACCTGCAGCCCGGTCAGCAGCATGTAGGCGCCGCCGGCGGCCAGCGCCCCGAGCGAGGGCCAGAGCCGGCCGTCGCCACGGAGTGCCAGTCCCGGCACGCAGGCGATCAGGAAGCGGATCACCCCGAAGCTCACGCCCATGACGATCGCGATATGCAGGCCGGACACCGAGAGCAGATGCGCAAGCCCGGAATCGCGCATGGCGGCGAGGTCGGCGGCCGGAATCGCGCCCTGCCCGCCGGTCAGCAGCGCGGCTGCGATCGCGCCGGCCGGCCCCGGGATCGCGGTGGTCACCCGCGCCTCGATCGCCGCCCGCGTCGCGGCGAAGGGCGGCGCCGGTGCCGAGCCCGGCGACACGTCGGCCGGGCCGAGCGCGAAGCCCGAGGCGCCGAGGCCGTTGAACCAGGCGGCGCGCTGGAAGTCCCAGGCGCCGGGATGGGTGGGCGCGGACGGCGCCCGCAGCAGGGCGCGGACGGCCAGGCGATCGCCGGGCTGCGGCCGCGCGGGGTCGTCGGCGCGGAGCCGGAGGCGGACCAGGCGCGGATAGGGCCCGTCCTCGCCGGCGCGGGCGGCCCCGAGCGTGACGCGGCGGCCTTCCGGCAGCAGCTCCACCGCCTGCACCGTGCCCGCGACCTGCACCGCCTGGCGCGGCGGCTCGATCGCCGGCGCCGCCCGGGTCGCGTGCCAGGACGCCGCGGCGAAGCCGAGTGCTGCGGCGGCCACAAGCCCCAGGGCCCAGCCGGTCAAAGCATGGCGCCAGCCGGCGAGCAGGGCCGCAAGCAGCAGGGGCGGCGTCAGCCAGCGCCAGGCGGGATCGGGCTCCGCCCGGCCGGTGAAGTAGAGCAGCACCCCGGCGCCGAGGGCGACCGCCAGCCAAGGCGCCAGCGCTTCGCCCTGGCGCTCGAACAGCCCGGCCGCCGCCCGCGCCGCCGCCGCCGGCCAGGCCGGCAGCGCGATGCCCGTGCGGCGGGGCTGGGTCAGCGACACGGGGAGCAATCTGCCGTCAGCGGCCCCCCGGTGGAAGGCCTGTGTCCCTCGCAGCAAGGACAGCGATGCGCTATCTCCCGGCCATGACCGTCCGCACCCGCTTCGCCCCTTCGCCGACCGGCTACCTGCATATCGGCGGCGCCCGCACGGCGCTCTTCAACTACCTCTTTGCCCGCCACCATGGCGGCGCATACCTGCTGAGGATCGAGGACACCGACCGCCAGCGCAGCACCCCCGAAGCGATGCGCCAGATCATCGACAGCCTCGAGTGGCTGGAGCTCACGCCGGACGAGCCGCCGGTCTTCCAGACCGCGCAGGAGGCCCGGCATGCCGAGGCGGCGCGCGCCCTGCTCGCGAGCGGCCATGCCTACCTCGCCTACGACACGCCCGAGGAGCTGGCCGCGATGCGCGCCGCGGCGGAGGCGGCGAAGCGGCCCTTCAAGTATGACGGCAGCCGCTGGATCGGCGGCGCGGCGGCGCCGGACGGCGTCGCCCCGGTGATCCGCATCATGGCGCCGAAGGAGGGCGAGACCGTCGTCCAGGACCTGGTGCAGGGCGAGGTCCGGGTCGCCAACACCGAGCTCGACGACATGATCATCCTGCGCTCGGACGGCACGCCCACCTACCTGCACGCGGTCGTCGTCGACGACCACGACATGCGCATCACCCACGTGATCCGCGGCGACGACCACCTGACCAACACCTTCCGGCAATGCATGGTCTACGACGCCATGGGCTGGAACCGCCCGGCCTTCGCGCATATCCCGCTGATCCACGGCGCCGACGGCGCCAAGCTCTCGAAGCGGCACGGCGCCGTCGGCGTCGGCGAATTCGATGCCCAGGGCTTCCTGCCGGAGGCAGTCTGCAATTACCTGCTGCGGCTCGGCTGGGGCCATGGCGACGAGGAGTTCGTGCCCCGCGACCGTGCCATCGCGCTGTTCGACCTCAAGGATGTCGGCCGCAGCGCCTCCCGCATGGACTACGCCAAGCTCACCCATCTGAACGGCCAGTATCTGCGGCAGGCGGATGACGCGCGCCTGACCGAGGCGGTGCTGCGGCGGCTGGTCAAAGGGGGCGGCGGGGATTTCGGCACGGTCGGCGCCGAGCGCCTCCGCGCCCTGATGCCCGACCTCAAGGAGCGCGCGAAGACGCTGGCCGAGCTCGAGGCCGGCTGCCGCTTCGCGCTGCAGGACGGGCCGCCGGCGATGGATGCGAAGGCCCAGGCGCTGCTGACGGAGGAGGCCCGCGCGCGCCTCGCCGACCTCGCGCAGTTCCTCTCCGACGCGCCGTGGGAGCGGCAGGAGCTCGACCGCTGGCTGCGCGACTATGCCGAGGTGAAGGGGCTGAAGCTCGGCGCCGTGGCGCAGCCGCTGCGGGCGGCGCTGACCGGCAGCACGACCAGCCCGCCGATCGATGCGGTGCTGGCGGTGCTCGGCCGGGCGGAGGCGATCGACCGTATCCTTCGGGCGGCCGGCGGCGAAGGAATCATGCTGTAACGCGAGTGCCCTGCGTCACGGCGCGGTCACGGCCAGGGCATCATGGTGCCACGGAATCGCTTGCATAAGGCCGCCCGACACGCCGGCCGCGCATGGCTGGCCCAACCGCCGCCCGCTGGCGAGGCCGCGATCCGGCCTGCTAACCGGGCGTCAACGAAGACGCTGATAACCGAGATCATGCCCCAGTCGAATAACGACGCCCCGGGACGCCAGAAGGCGGCCCCGAGCCGACCCAGCCTCCCCGAGGAGATCACCATCCCGCCCAGGACCTACGGGTCCTGGATGGAACTCGGCCTGGCCGCGCGCCAGATGGCGACGGCCGCCGCCACCCCGGCGCCGGCTGCCGCACCGGCGCGCCGGCGGCCGCGTGCTCAGGCGCGCTCGATCAGCTCGATCTTGTAGCCGTCGGGGTCTTCCACGAAGGCGATGACGGTGGTGCCGAACTTCACCGGCCCCGCCTCCCGCGTCACCTTGCCGCCGCCGGCGCGCACCGCCTCGCAGGCCGACGCCACGTCCGGCACGCCGACCGCGAGATGGCCGAAGGCATTGCCCATCTCGTATTTCTCGACGCCGTAATTGTAGGTGAGCTCGACCACCGCCTGCTCCTCCTCCCCGGCGTAGCCCACGAAGGCCAGCGTGTACTTGCCGTCCGGCACGTCGCGGCGGCGGAGCTCCTTCATGCCGAGGAGCCTGGTGTAGAAGGCGATGCTCCGGTCGAGGTCGCCGACCCGGATCATCGTGTGCAGCATCCGTCCCGCCATGGTCACTGTCCTTCTCCTGGAGTCACAGCGAGCAGGAAGAGGCCTGCCGCCGTTGCCGCCGCGACGGTGGCGTCGCGTTCCATGACGATGGTGCCGCCGGCCTCGATCGCCAAGCCACGAAGCCCGGCGGCGAGCGCACCCGCCACGGTGCGCGGCCCGATCGTCGGCAGGTCGGCGAGGCGCGACTGGCCGGGCTTCACCCGCTTGACCAGCACGCCGCCCGGCCCCTCCCGCCGGAGCGGGCCGACGCGGGCGAGCAGCGCGTCCGTGCCCTCGATCGCCTCGACGCCCAGCACCAGCCCCTGCTGCACCACGACCGCCTGCCCGACATCGAGCGCGCCGAGTGCGGCCGCGACCGCGAAGCCGCGCGCGATGTCGGCCAGCGCCTCCGCATCCGGTGGCGGCCCCGCCAGCAGGCCGGCCGCGGGCGTCGCGTCGCCGAGCACCGCATGGGCACCCACCACCTCGAAGCCTTCCTCGCCGAGCACCCGGATCAGCGCCTGCAGGATGCTGTCGTCGCCACCGAAGGCGGCGCGCCCGATCCGGGTCGCGAGCTTGAGCGTCGCCGCATCCGGCATCAGCGACAGCATGGATGGGCGGGTCACGGTGCCTGCCATCACCACCTGACCCACGCCTTCCGCGCGCAGCCAGTCGAGCATGCGCGCGGCATGGCCGAAGCGCATCGCGACCGCGGGGTGGGGTGCAAAATCCGCAGGCAGCGCGAAGCCGTTCAGCGCCACCACCCGCACCGGGCGCCCGACGGCGGCGGCGGCGGCGGCGACCCGCCGCGGCAGCTCCCCGCCGCCGGCAAGGATGCCGAGCGGCGGCGCCGCGCCGGTCATGCGGCGGCCTCGTCCTCGTCCTCGCCCGCCGCGTCGCGCCCGGCCTTGCAGAGGCCGCGGCGCGAGGGGGCGGTGATGAAGGCCAGCACCTCGGCGGTCTGGGCATCGCCCTGATAACGTTCCAGCGCCTGCGCCAGCCGGTCGGCGAAGATGCCGGGATCGCGGAACAGCAGGCGGAACATCGCCCGCAGCGCGTGGATCTCCGGCCGGCTGAAGCCGCGGCGCTTCAGCCCGATCAGGTTCAGCCCGATCAGCCGCGCCCGGTTGCCCATCGCCGAGCCATAGGGGATGACGTCCGCCTCGACGCCGCTCATGCCGCCGATCACCGCCTGGCGGCCGATGCGGACGAACTGGTGGATCGCGGTGCCGCCGCCGACGAAGACGGTGTCGCCGATCGCCACGTGCCCGCCGAGCATGACGTTGTTCGCCAGGATCACCCGGTCGGCCAGCGTGCAGTCATGCGCGACATGCGCCATCGCCATGATCATGCAATCGGCACCGAGCGTCGTGACGCCATGGCCGCCGACGCTGCCGCGATGGATGGTGACGCCTTCGCGCACCAGGGTGCGCGGCCCGATCTCGCAGCGGGTCGGCTCGTCCCGGTACTTCAGGTCCTGCGGCGCCAGGCCGATGCTCGCATAGGGGAACACGCGGGCGCCGGCGCCGATGCGGGTATGGCCGTCGACCGCGACATGGGAGATCAGCTCGACCCCCGCCTCGATCACGACATGCGGCCCGATCGTGCAGAACGGGCCGATGCTGGCGCCCGCATCGATTTCGGCGCCGGGGCTGACGATGGCACTCGGATGGATCGTCACGCGGTGCGGTCCAGGATCATCGCGGCGAAGGTCGCCTCGGCCACCACCTGGCCGTCGACCTTGGCCTCGCCATTGAACTTCCAGACATTGCCGCGCTTGCGCTCGCGGGCGACGTGAACGCGCAACTGGTCGCCCGGCACCACGGGCTTCCTGAACTTGGCGTTGTCGATGGTCATGAAATAGACCAGCCGGCCATGCGCGTTGTCGCCCAGGCTCTCGACCACCAGCGCCGCCGCGGTCTGGGCCATGCTCTCGATGATCAGCACGCCCGGCATCACCGGCTGGCTCGGGAAATGGCCCTGGAAGAAATGCTCGTTGATGGTGACGTTCTTGATCCCGGTGCAGCTCTCGCCGAGCTTCACGTCGACGACGCGGTCGATCATCAGGAACGGGTAGCGGTGCGGGATCGCGCGCATGATCCGCGCGATGTCGAAGATCTCCGACGTCGCGGGCGGCGCCCCCTGCCCTGCCTCTTCGGTCTCCATCAGGCTAGCCTCGTTCCTGTGTCCTGTCGTTTCGGCCTGCCGCCGCGGCCGGTGCCGCGCCGTGCACGGGGCCGCTGCCGGCGATGCGGCGCAGCGCCGCAACCTCCCGCCAGTGATCCCGCGCCGGCTTCGCCGGCAGCCCCGCCACATCGAGGCCGGGTGCCACGTCCTTCGTCACCCCGGCCTGGGCGCCGATGCGTGCTCGCGACCCGATGGTCAGGTGTCCGGCGACCCCGGCCTGCCCGGCCAGCACGACGTAGTCGCCGAGCGTGGCGGAGCCGGAAATCCCAACCTGCGCGACGACGACGCAACCGCGGCCGGTGCGCACGTTGTGGCCGATCTGCACCAGGTTGTCGATGCGGGTGCCGGGGCCGATCTCGGTGTCGTGGCTGGCGCCGCGGTCGATCGTGGTATTGGCCCCGATCTCGACCCCGTCGCCCAGAACGACCCGGCCGAGCTGCGGCATGGTGACATGGCGGCCGGTCGCCGGATCGGTCACGAAGCCGAAGCCTTCATTGCCGACCCGCGCCCCGGGATGCAGCACCACGTCGTCTCCGGCCAGCGTATGGCTGATGCCGGCATGGTCGTGGATGCGCGCCCGTGCGCCGAGCACGACGCCGCGGCCGATGACGGCATGCGCGCCGATCAGGCTGTCGGGGCCGATCTCGGCACCCGCGCCGATCACGGCATAGGGGCCGATCTCGGTCCCCTGGCCGATCGACGCAGTCTCGTGCACGACCGCGGTCGGATGCGCGCCGGCGCGGCGCGGCGCCGGCGGATGGAACAGCGATGCGACGCGCGCGAAGCCCAGCGCGGCGTGGGTCGCAAGGATCGCGACGCAGCCTGGCGGCACGCGGTCGAGCAGGCCCTCCTCGATCACCACCGCGCCGGCGCGGGTCGCCGCCAGCGCATCGGCATGGCGGCGGCCTTCGACGAAGCTCACCTGATCGGGGGTCGCCGTCGGCAGCGACCCGATGCCGGCGAAGAGGCGGCTGCCGTCGCCCTCGAAGCGGCCGCCGGCCGCTTCGGCGATCGCGGCCAGGCTCTGCGGACCGCTCACCTCGTAGAAGCGAGGATCGGCGGCCATCGCCTCAGTTCCGGCGGGGCGGCGTCGCCGGCGCTGCCGGAGCCGCAGGACGCGCCGGCGGGGTCGCCGCGGCCGGTGCCGGGGGAGCGCCTTCCTCGGGCGGGATCGCGACGCGCTGGATCGCCTCGTTCACCTTCTGCGCGACCTCCTCCGTCAGGTCGAAGCCGGCCTCGTTGAAGATGATCACGCCGCGCGGCAGGATCATGTTCACGTTGCGCGACGCCGCCACCTGGCGGATGACGACGCCGAGCGCCTGCTCGATCTGCCCGAGCGACTGCTGCGCCGCCTGTTCGATGTTGCGCTGGCGATCGCGGAACACCCGCTGCGCGTCGGTGATGCGGTCCTGCAGCTCGCGCTCGCGGTTGCGGAGCTGGTCGGGGTTCAGCGTCGGGCGATCGGCCGCCAGGCGCTGCTGCTCCTCCCGCCAGCGGAGCTGCTCGCGCTGCAGGTCGTCGTTCAGGCGCACGCGCCGGCGCTCGATCTCCTCGCGCACCTGGGCGAAGGCGGTCGAGACGCGCTGCACCTCGGGCACGTCGACCACGCCGACCACGACGGTCGGCGGCTGCTGGCCGGGCGGCAGCGGCTGCGGCCCGTCGGTGCGCGGCGGCTGGCCGGGGCGCGCCTGCTGCGGGCGCGGTGCCTGGCCCTGCGGCGGCCGCGGCTGCTGCGGCTGCGCGCCTTGCGGACGCTGCTGGCCGCCGCCGCCAGGCACGAACCATTCGGGCTGCTGCTGCGCGAGGACGGGGGACGCGGCGAGCACGCCCGCGAACAGGAGGGCAAGTCTACGAGCCATATGCACTGTCTTTCTCGTTCAGAACCGCGTGCCGAAGCCGATGCGGAACACCTGCGTCCGGTCGTAGGATTCCTTCACAACGGCCTGCGCGAGGTCGATGTTGATCAAGCCGAGCGGGCTGCGCCAGGAGACGCCGAAGCCGGCACCGACCCGGGGAGAGGAGCTGTCGCGCACCTCCGGTCCGCTGACGCTGCCCGGCAGGCCATAGTTCAGGCCGACATCGGCAAAGACGCGGCCGGTCAGGCCGAGATCGGCGGAAACCGGCAGCGGGAAGCGGAACTCGGTCGTCTGGGTGATCAGGGTCCGGCCGCCCAGGCTGTCCCGCGTCGTGATGTCGCGCGGTCCGGCGCCGCCGATCTGGAAGCCGCGCAGGTTCTCGCCGCCCAGGAAGAAGCGGTCGACGATGCGGTCCTCGCGGCCGCCGAAGGGCGTGAGCTGGCCGACGCCGGCGGAGATCGCCAGCACGTAGTCGCGGTCGCCGAAATAGCGCTCCAGCGGGATGTAGAGATTGCCGTCGAGCCGGGTGCGCAGATAGGAGACGTCGCCGCCGAGGCCCGCCACGTCGGTGCCGAGGCGGACGATATAGCCCGAGCGCGGATCGATGCGGTCGTCGCGGCGGTCATAGGTCAGCGTCTGGCTGACCTGCGACAGCAGCGTGCTGCCTTCCTGCTCCTGCACGAAGCGCGAGGCGTCGCTCAGCACGTTGTAGATGCGGCGCTGGATCAGCGAGTAGGAGACCGACTGGCGGAGGTACTCGTTGAATTCGTAGCCGAGGCGCAGCGTGAAGCCGATGCGACGCTCCTCGTAGCTGGCGATGCTCGTCAGGTTGCGCTGGATCAGGAAGGCGTCGGCGCCGGCCGCGAGATTGCGGTCGAGGAAGGCAGGATCGGTGACCGAGAGATCGAGCTGGCTGCGGCGCTGGCCGAGCGTGCCGTTGATGCGCGCATCGATGCCGGTGCCGAGCAGGTTGCGCTCGCGCAGGCCGATATCGGCGAGCAGGCCGGCATCGGTCGCATAGCCGCCGCCGAGCGAGACCTCGCCGGTCGAACGTTCCTGGATCGAGGTCGTCAGGATCACCCGGTCGGGCGCGCTGCCCGGGCTCGGCGTGATCTGCACGTCGCCGAAATAGCCGAGGGCGCGGATGCGCTCGCGGGAGCGGCGGACCAGCGTCGGGTTCACCGCATCGCCTTCGGCGATCCGGAACTCGCGCCGGATCACCCGGTCCTGGGTGCGGGAATTGCCGGTGATGTCGATGCGTTCGACGTAGCTCCGCTGGCCTTCGGAAACCTCGAAGGCGACGGCGATGGTGCGGCCGTCGCGGTCGCGCGTCGTGCGCGGATTGACCTCGACGAAGGGGAAGCCGCGGGTCGCCAGCGTGTCCGTCAGCGCGTTGGTCGCGCGCTCCAGCGCATCGCCGTCGTACCAGCTGCCTTCCTCGATCGGGATCTCGGGGCGGATGGTGGCGGCGTCGAGGTTGCGCACCCGGCTGTCGACGGTGACCGGGCCGAAGCGGTAGCGCGGCCCTTCGTCGATCGTGTAGGTCACGAAGAAGCCGCTGCGGTCCGGCGCGAGCTCGGCCGTCGCACCCGTCACCTGCGCATCGGCATAGCCCTGGCGCAGGTAGAAGCGGCGCAGCAGCTCGCGGTCGAAGTTCAGCCGCTCCGGCTCGTAGGTGTCGGAACTCGACAGCAGGCGGTACCAGGCGCTCTCGCGGGACGACACCACCTCGCCGAGGCGGCCGTCGGAGAAGGCGCTGTTGCCGACGAAGTTGATGCGGGCGATCAGCGCGATCTCGCCCTCGCTGATCTCGTAGACCAGGTCGACGCGGTTCTGGTCGAGCTCGATCACCTTGGGCTCGACGCGGGCGGCGAAGCGGCCGCGGCGGGCATAGAGGTCGAGGATGCGCTGGCGGTCGGCCTGGGCCGCCGCGGGCGTGAAGACCGAACGCGGGCGGAGCTGCACCTCGGCGCGGATCGTGTCCTCCGAGATGCGGCTGTTGCCCTCGAAGGCGACGCGGTTGACGATCGGGTTCTCGACCACCCGCACCAGCACGCGGTTGCCCTGCGGGGTGATCTCCACGTCGCGGAACAGGCCGGTCGCGAACAGCGCGCGCAGGCTGCGGTCGAAGGTGTCGCTGGTGGCGACGTCGCCCGGCTGCACCAGCATGTAGCTGCGGACGGTATCGGCCTCGATCCGCTGGTTGCCCTGCACGTCGATCGCGACGATGCGGTTGCCGGCGGTCGGTGCCACGGCACGCGCCGGCTCGCGGGGGGCGGCCGGGGCCGCGGGGCGCGGCGGGGCTTGGGCTTCGACGATCGCCGGCAGGAGCACGACGGAAGCGAGCAGAAGGGCGCGTGATGCGTGCAAGCGACTCGGGCCTGTCCGAAAGTTAAATGCGGCGGCACACTAACCGGAAGGCCAGGGCACTGCCACCCCTCCCCGCCCACCTCTGAGGTCCGGCGATCAAGCCCTTGGTCAACAAAGATTTCCGGGCCGCAAACCGGGCCCGATCAGGCCTATCCCGCCAAGCCCGCCACCCATCGGAACAGGCCCGACTGGCCGACGTCGTTCCAGGTCGCGAAGACGAACAGCGCGATCAGCACCGCGAAGCCGGCGCGGAAGCCGATCTCCTGTGCGCGCGGCGGCACCGGGCGGCCGCGGATCGCTTCCGCCGCATAGAACATCAGGTGGCCGCCATCGAGGATCGGGATCGGGAACAGGTTGATCAGCGCCAGGTTCACCGACAGCACCGCGATGAAGGAGATCAGCGGCACCAGCCCGAGCCGGGCGACTTCCCCCGAGAGCTGGGCGATGCGGATCGGACCGCCGAGCTCCTCCGTCCCGCGCTGGCCGGTGATCATCTGCCAGAGGCCGGCCAGCGTCTGGACGGTGATGTCGGCGGTATGGGTGACGCCGGCCCAGCTGGCGCTGAACGGATCCAGCCGCTCGAAGGTCACGGCGCCGCCGGAGATGCCGAGCACGCCCTGCCCGTCGGGGCGCGCCGTCGGCGTCACCGTCAGGCTGCGCTCGCTGCCCTCGCGCTCGATGCGGACCGCGATCGCCTGGCCGGCGCGCGGCTGCACGTGGCGCTGGATCTGCTCGAACCGGGCGACCGGCTCGTCGTCGAGCGCCAGCACGCGGTCGCCGGGCACCAGGCCGCCGGCCGCCGCCGCCGAGCCTTCGACGACGGTGCCGATGGTGGTCGCACCATCCGCGACCGGGCGGCCATGGACGGCGAAGAGCGCCGCGAACAGCACCGCGGCCAGCACGAAATTGGCGATCGGGCCGGCGGCGACGACGATGGCGCGGTCGCGGACCGGCTTGTCGTGGAAGGTGCCGCCCGGCCGCCAGGCCGCGCGCTCCGCCTCCGTCACATCTCCCGGCTGCTCCTGCCCGTGCAGCTTGACGTAGCCGCCGAGCGGCAGCCAGCCGATGCGCCATTCGGTGCCGCGGCGGTCGGTCCAGCCCGCGATCGAGCGGCCGAAGCCGACCGAGAACCGCTCCACATGCACGCCGCGCCAGCGCGCCGCGAGGTAGTGGCCGAGCTCATGGATGAAGATCAGCACCCCGAGCACGACCACGAAGGCGATCAGGGTGCGGAAGGTATCGGGGATCAGGTCCACAGGGGATGTCTTCCGGAGGGCTCAGGTGAGGCTGGCAGCGACCGCGTCCGCCATGGCCCGCGCTTCCGCGTCGAGGGCGATCACGGCGTCGAGCCCGGCGACCGGCGGGGCGCCGAGGCGCGCCAGCGTCTCCTCCACCACCGCCGCGATGTCGAGGAAGCCGAGCGATCCCGCGAGGAACCGCCCGACCGCGGCCTCGTTCGCCGCGTTCAATATGGTGGGGGCGCCGTCGCCGGCGCGCAAGGCATCGCGGCAGAGCCTGAGCGCCGGGAAACGGCCGGGGTCCGGCGCCTCGAAATCGAGCCGGCCGAGGGCCGCGAGGTCGAGCCGCGGGATCGCGACCGGCATGCGGTCCGGCCAGGCGAGGGTATGGGCGATCGGGGTCCGCATGTCGGGCGCGCCGAGCTGGCCGATCAGCGACCCGTCGACGTACTGCACCAGCCCGTGCACCGCCGATTGCGGATGGACCAGCACGCCGATCCGCTCCTCCGGCATCGCGAACAGCCGCGCCGCCTCGATGATCTCGAGCCCCTTGTTCATCATCGTGGCGCTGTCGATGCTGATCTTGGCGCCCATCGACCAGGTCGGGTGACGGAGCGCCATGGCGGGCGTGACCGCGGCCATGTCGGCGAGCGGCTTGGTCCGGAACGGGCCGCCGGAGGCGGTCAGCCAGATGCGCTCGACCCGCGCCGGATCCTGGCCGCAGAGCGCCTGGAAGATGGCGTTGTGCTCGGAATCGACCGGCAGGATGGTGGCGCCGGCGGACCGGGCTTCGGCCAGCACCAGCTCGCCGGCGCAGACCATGCTCTCCTTGTTGGCGAGCGCCAGCGTGCCGCCGCGGCGGAGTGCGGCGAGCGTCGGGCGCAGCCCGGCGGCGCCGACCACCGCCGCCATGGTCCAGTCGGCCGGCCGCGATGCCGCCTCGATCACTGCGGCATCGCCCGCCGCCGCCGCGATGCCGCTGCCGGCGAGCGCGTCGCGCAGCGCCGGCAGCGCGGCGTCGTCGGCCAGCACCGCGATCCGCGGCCTGAGCCGCAGCGCCTGGGTGGCAAGCGCCGCGGCATCGCGGCCGGCGACCAGCGCTTCCACCACGAAATCGCCGGGTGCCGCCGCGTCCAGGAGTGCGACCGTCGAGCGGCCGACGGAGCCGGTGGAGCCCAGAAGCGTGATGCTGCGCGTGCTCATTGCCAGATCGGCTGCCCCTGCCCGCAGATCACCGCCAGCACCGCGGCGACCGGGGCGGCCGCCAGCACCCCGTCCAGCCGGTCGAGCAGCCCGCCATGGCCGGGGATCAGGGAGGAGGTGTCCTTGACCCGGAACTGCCGCTTGATCGCACTTTCCAGCAGGTCGCCCCCCTGCGCCGCGACGCCGAGCAACGCCGCCACCGGCAGCGACCACAGCGCATCGCCGGGGGCGAGGGCGAAGGCGGCGGCGAGCCCGACCAGCATCGCCGAGACGAGGCCGCCCGCCGCGCCCGACCAGGTCTTGTTGGGCGACACGGCGGGGGCGAGGCGCGGCCCGCCGATCGCCCGCCCCGCGACATAGGCGCCGATGTCGGAGGCCCAGACCACCAGGAACAGGAACAGCACGTTGATGCGCCCGGCGGTGTTGTCGTGCCGGAGCTCGACCAGCGCGATGCCGGCGAGCCCGATATAGAGCACGCCGAGTGCGAGGTGCGCCGCCGGCACGCTCGGCCGGTGGCGGCGCGGCAGGGCGCGGGCGGCAGCCCAGGTCAGCAGGAAGCCGGCCGCGAGCATCGCGAGTGCTGCCGCCGGCCGCTCGACCACCGCAAGCGTGCCGGCGGCGAAGACCGCGACCGGCACCGCCGCACCCGGCAGCGCCCGGGTCCGGAGCCCGCAGAGGTGCACCCATTCCCAGACCAGGATCGCGATCGCGAGTGCGACCAGCGCGGTCCAGGGCTCGGCGCCGAGCCAGATGCAGGCGATCGCGGCCGGGCCCAGCACCAGCGCCGATAGCACGCGCTTCCTGAGGTCGCGCCAGCGCTTGGCGTCTGCGCCGCCGCCAGCGGAACCCGGCTGCCCGCCGGGCGGGATCACGCCGCGCCCTCGGCGCGCTGGCCGAAGCGGCGATCGCGGCGGGCGTATTCCGCAAGCGCCAGCGCCAGGTGGTCGGGCCCGTAATCGGGCCAGAGCACGTCCTGGAAGACGAACTCGGCATAAGCCGCCTGCCAGAGCAGGAAGTTCGACAGCCGCTGCTCGCCGGAGGTGCGGATGATGAGATCCGGATCAGGCTGGCCCGCGGTCTGCAGCGCGCCGGAGAAGCCTGTCTCGTCGATCGCCGCGGGGTCGAGCCGCCCGTCCCGCACCGCTTCGGCCATCGCGCGCGCCGCGGCGACGATCTCGGCCCGGCCGCCATAGGAGAGTGCCACGGTCAGGTTGAGCCGCGTCCCCGCTTCCGTCGCGCGTTCGGCGGCGGCGACGGCGCGCGACATCTCGGGCCCGAAGCGGGCATGGTCGCCGATGACGCGCAGCCGCACGCCTTCCTTTACGAGCGAGGCCACTTCCGACTTGAGATAGAGACGGAGCAGCCCGGTCAGCGCCGAGACCTCGTCCAGCGGGCGCTGCCAGTTCTCCGAGCTGAAGGCGAAGAGGGTGAGCCAGGAGACGCCCATCTGCCCGGCCGCCTCGATGGTGCGGCGCGCCGCTTCGGCGCCGGCCCGGTGGCCGAGTGCCGCCGGCAGGCCGCGCGCCTGCGCCCAGCGCCGGTTGCCGTCCATGATGATCGCCAAATGGCGGGGCACCGGTGCGCGGCCGGTCGCCGCAATCTGCGGGGCGGTCTCCTCCGCCAGGCGCGGACGCGTCAGGGAACTCATGGCGGCGCTGCCCTTCGGGCTCAAACCGTCTTGATGTCCTTTTCCTTGTCGGCGAGCAGCGTGTCGACCTGCTTGACGTACTGGTCGGTCAGCTTCTGCACCTCCTCCTGGGTCCGCTTGCCCTCGTCCTCGCTGATCGGCGCCTTCTTGTCGGCGGTCATCGCCTTGACCCGCTCCATGCCGTCGCGGCGGACGCCGCGGATCGCGACCCGGCTCGCCTCCGTGTATTTGTGCGCCGTCTTCACGAGGTCGTTGCGGCGTTCCTGGGTCAGCGGCGGCAGCGGCACCCGGATGGTCTGGCCTTCGGCCTGCGGATTGAGGCCGAGGCCGGAATCGCGGATCGCGACCTCGACCGTCTTGGTCAGCGACCGGTCGAACACCTGCACCACCAGCAGCCCGGGCCCGCCCACCGAGACGTTGGCCACCTGGTTCAAGGGCGAGTTGCCGCCATAGGCCTCGACCCGGACCGGCTCCAGCAGCGCCGGGCTGGCGCGGCCGGTGCGGAGACCCGCGAATTCCTTCTTCAGCGTCTCGATCGCGCCGTCCATCCGGCGCGTCAGGTCCTGCTTCAGCGCTTTCGCGTCCTCGGCCATGGCGCGGCTCCCTTCCTTCAGTGCGGCTGCTCGACCACGGTGGTGAAGCGGCCTTCGCCCTTCATCACGGCGGTGAAGGCGCCAGGCTCGTGGATGTTGAAGACGATGATCGGCAGCCGGTTCTCGCGCGCCAGGCTGATCGCGGCCGCGTCCATGACCGCGAGGTCGCGGGCCAGCATGTCGAGATAGGTGAGCGTCACGTAGCGCTCGGCATCCGGGTTCTTGCGCGGATCGGCGGCATAGACGCCGTCGACCTGGGTGCCCTTCAGCAGCGCGTCGCAGCCCATCTCGGCCGCCCGGAGTGCGGCCGCGGTGTCGGTCGTGAAGAAGGGGTTGCCGGTGCCGGCGGCGAAGATGACGACCCGTCCCTTCTCCATGTGCCGCTCGGCGCGGCGGCGGATGAAGGGCTCGCAGACCGAGGACATCGGGATCGCGCTCTGCACCCGGGTCGAGACGCCGCATTTCTCAAGGGCAGACTGCATACCAAGCGCGTTCATCACGGTCGCCAGCATGCCCATGCTGTCGGCCTGGGCGCGGTCCATGCCGGCGGCAGCACCTGCGATGCCGCGGAAGATGTTGCCGCCGCCGATCACCAGGCTGACCTGCACGCCCAATTCCACCACGCCCTTCACGTCCTCCGCGATGCGGCGGGTGGTGGCGGTGTCGAGGCCGTATTCCCGGTTGCCCATCAGGGCCTCGCCCGAGACCTTGAGCAGGACGCGCTTGTAGGCCGGCGATGAGCTCATGACGGTCCCGGTGCGCAATGGGTTACAGTCCGCCGCACCATAGAAGAGCGGCGGCGGCGGCGGCAACCGGCGCCCGCCAGGCGGGCGCCGGCAGCGTTCCTCAGGGCTGGGGCCCGGCGGCGGCGGCGACCTCGGCGGCGAAGTCGCTGACCTGCTTCTCGATCCCCTCGCCGAGCTGGAAGCGGGCGAAGCCGGTCAGCTTCGCGCCGGCCTTCTGCACCACCTGCGCAACCCGGCTCTCGCCGTCATGCACCCAGACCTGCTCCAGGAGGACGACCTCCTCGTAGTACTTGCGGATCCGGCCCTCGACCATCTTCTCGATGATCGCCTCGGGCTTGCCGGAGGCGCGCGCCTGCTCGGACAGCACCGCCTTCTCCCGCTCGAGCGCCGAGGGGTCGACGGCCGAGGTGTCGAGGGCGTCCGGGCGCGCGGCCGCGACGTGCATGCCGACCTGGCGGCCCAGCACTTCGAGCGCCGCAATCTCCGAGCTGCTCTCGACCGCGACCAGCACGCCGATCTTGCCGAGGCCGGGCTTGACCGCCGAATGGACGTAGGCCGCGACGACGCCCTGGCCGACCCGAAGCACCCGGGCACGACGGATCGTCATGTTCTCCCCGATGGTGGCGATCAGGCGGGTCAGCTCCTCCTGCACGCTGTGGCCGGTGCCGGGATAGGTCGCGGCGCGAAGCGCCTCCACATCCTCGCCGACCGACAGGGCAAGGCCCGCGACCTCGGCCACGAAGGCCTGGAACTGGTCGTTGCGGGCCACGAAGTCGGTCTCGGCATTGACCTCGACCATGGCGCCGGTGTTCGGGCCGGTCGCGACGCCGACCAGGCCTTCGGCCGCGACGCGGCCCGACTTCTTGGCCGCCGCCGACAGGCCCTTCTTGCGCAGCCAGTCGACCGCGGCCTCCATCTCGCCGCTCGCCTCGACCAGGGCCTTCTTGCAATCCATCATGCCGGCGCCGGTCTTCTCGCGAAGGTCGCGGACCATCGCCGCGGTGATCTCGGCCATCGGGTGTCTCCGTTCCTGCTCGTCTCAAGCGCTCGCCGCGGGAGGGCGCCTGCCCTCGCCGCGGCGGTTCATCAAGCGCGCCCCCGTGACAGGGGCGCGGCGGCCTTATTCGGCGGCCGGGGCCTGCGCCTCGGCCGGCGGCTCGGCAGCCGGCGGCTCGGCAGGCGCTTCCTCGGCCGGCGCCTCGGCTGCGGTCTCCTCGGGTGCGACTTCGGCCGCGGTGCCGAGATCGACGCCGGAGGCCTGGAGCTCGGCCGAGATGCCGTCGAAGACGGCGCCGGCGATCAGGTCGCAATAGAGGTTGATCGCGCGGATCGCGTCGTCGTTGCCCGGGATCGGGAAGGCGACGCCCTGCGGATCGGCATTGCTGTCGACCACGGCCACGACGGGGATGCCGAGCTTGTTGGCTTCCTCGATCGCCAGCTTCTCCTTGATCGTGTCGATCACGAAGATGATGTCCGGCAGGCCGCCCATCTCGCGGATGCCGCCCAAGGCGCGGTCGAGCTTCTCCTTGTCGCGGGTCAGCATCAGGACCTCTTTCTTGGTCAGGCCCTGGGTGTTGCCGCCGAGTTGGTCGTCCATCTGCTTCAGGCGCTTGATGGAGCCGGTGATCGTCTTCCAGTTGGTCAGCATGCCGCCGAGCCAGCGATGGTTGACGTAGTACTGGCCGCAGCGGGTCGCGGCTTCGGCCACGTATTCGGCGGCCGCCTTCTTGGTGCCGACGAACAGCACGCGGCCGCCGCCGGCGACGGTGTCGCGCACCGCCTTCAGCGCCCGCTCCAGCATCGGCACGGTCTGCTGCAGATCCAGGATATGCACCTGGTTGCGCACGCCGAAGATGAAGGGGGCCATGCGCGGATTCCAGCGCCGCGTGTGGTGGCCGAAATGCACGCCGGCTTCGAGAAGCTGGCGCAGCGAAACATCTGGCATCGCCATCGGCGATCTCCTTCCTGCTCGTCCGGTTGGACTTCCGCGGCGCAGACCTCCGTTCGGAGGACCGGACCCTGCCCATGATCAGGAAGGGCGCACCGCGTGCGAATTCCCGCGGCGACGTGCCGCAGGTGGCGGGGATATGACCGAAAGGGCGGCGGGAGGCAAGGGAGGCGGTTCAGCCCGTCTTACGGAGTGCGAGCAGGTGCAGGGCATAAACCATGGTGCTGCGGGCGTGCAGGCGGACCGCCCAGGGAAAGGCGGCCTCCTCCCCCGCGATCGTGATCCCGGCGAGCGATTGCGGGTGTGCGCCCTCGGTCAGGATGGCGCGCAGCAGCGGCTCGGCGGCGCCGCGGTCGGGGCCGCGCTGCGAATGGCCGCCGATCCAGAAGGCAGGCTGGGTCGCACTCGGCGCCCAGTCATAGGGGGTCGAGAGCACGGCGCCGCCGCCCGGTGCCAGCAGCACCGCGATGGCGTTGAGGAGTGCGACCGGCGAGGGCACGCAGTCCAGCACGTTCATGGCCGAGATCCGGGCGAAGGCGCCGGCTTCGAAGGGCAGCGCCATGGCATCGCAGGCCCAGGCGTCGATCCGCGCGGCATCGGGCATCGGCACCACGAAGTCGCGGCTGTCGTAGACGAGGCCGATCCGGCGCCGCTGGTAGACGACGCGGCCGGTGAGGATCGCCCGCTGCATGAGGCGCAGCATGGAGAAGTTGAGGTCGACGCCGAGCACGAGGCCCGGCGCCGCCGCCAGCCCCGCCGATGCCCGCCCGACCGAGCAGCCGATGTCGAGCGCCGGCCCTTCCGGCAGATCGGGCCCCAGCATGGCGAGCCCGGCCGTCAGCGCGCGGGCGACCGAGCCCGGCGGGAAGGCCGAGGGGCTCGCCGCCTCCTCCGGGTCGAATTCACCCCAATGGTCGTGGGCATAGGCGCCGAGATGGTGGCGCGTCGCCTCGAACGGCGTGCCGGGCCCGATCGCATCCCCGATCATGCCGAGCGCCTCGGCCGGCAGGTCGTCGCGGGCCAGCACCTGGGACTGGCTGTCGGCGAGATAGCGCGCCGGATCGGCGACGATCACCGGCACCCCATCGATGATCGGGAACTCGCAGAGGCAGGCCGCTTCCGGGCATTGCAGCCGGCCCTCGGTCACCACCTCGCCCTGGCGGTCGCCGACATGGGCGAGGGTCAGGCGGCTGTCCGGCCGGCCTTCGATGCGGCAGCGCGGGCAGACCGGCGCCAGCGCCTCGAAATGGCCGATCCGCACTCAGAGCCTGTCTCGGAAGGGTGGCGGGTTGGTCTGGCGAGGCATTTTTCGTCCCTGTCGTGTCGGCTGACGCAGCCGATGCTGATTGCATCGGCGAGGAAGACGGCGCGGCAGGGGCGGAAAAGGACCGCCAGAACGACCTGCCACCCTTCCGAGGCAGGCTCTCACCCGCCGATCATGACCGTGGGACAGCCCGGGGGGATGATCTTGCCGACCGGCGACGGGATCGGCGCGACGCAGGAGGGGTGGGAGGTCAGGTCGCCGACCCGGGCCGCCGGCAGGCCCGCGATCATGACCGTCGCCGAGCCCTTGACGATGATGCCGGGACCCGCCGGGACGCAGGGCACCAGGGTGCAGATCTTGGTCATGTCGGTGACGCGGGCGGCTGGCAGGCTGCCGATCATCACGGTCGGAGCCCCCGGCGGCATGATCGGCAGCGGCAGGGCCGGATGCGGCACCGGCGTCGGCGTCGGGGCCGGCGGATGGATCGGCGCGTGGCAATGCGGCGCGTCCTGCAGGACGAGGTCGGTGATGCGGGCGGCAGGCGGCATGGCTCAGGCTCCCTCGCCGGAAAACTAACGCAATCGAATCGAATACGCCAGCGGCGTCGCGCTCACGGCTGCGTCACGGCCCCAGGCGGAAGCCGTCCGGCGGCAGGGTCAGGTCGACGCTGACGACGATGTTGTCGCCGACCACCATCAGCGGAACCTTGGCGCCCTTGTAGGGATCCTCCTCCGAGGTCGGGATGCCGCCCTTCTTGAACAGCGCGGGCCGGACCTTGCCCGAGGCATAGACCTCGACCCAGAGGTCGAAGCCCAGGAACATGATCTGCACCTTGCCCCGGTGCGTGGCGATCGCCCTGCCCAGATCCTGCAACGTCGCCAACAGCCAAGCCCCCGCCCATCACCGATCCATCATGCTAGCCGAGCCGGGCGCGCGCCTCCACCTGGGCCACCGCGAGCGCGGCATCGGCGGCGCTGATTTCCGGCACCCGCGCCACGGTCCGCGCGGCGCGGATCGCGGTCCATTGCGCATAGACCGCCTCGATCTCCCCAGGCGTCACGCCCGGCAGCGTCAGGATGGAGCGGCTGTGGACCGCCGGACGCTCCAGGTAGTCCTCCGGCAGGTAGCCCTTCTCCCGGCAGAGGTGGAACAGCGCGGTGCCGGGATAGGGGTAGAAGACGAAGTAGCCGAAATCGACCGGGTCGAGCTCGTGGTGCAGTGCGATCGTCTCCTGCATCTCGGCCACCGTCTCGCCCGGCGTGCCGATGATGTAGTTGGCGGTCGCCATGATCCCCGCCTGCCGCGTCCAGCGGAACACGTCGCGGAAGCGCTGGTTGGTGGCGTGGCGCTGCATGATCTGGCGGCGCACCCGCTCGCTGCCGCTCTCGACGCCGTAGACGATGTGCCGGCAGCCCGCCGCCGCCAGCTCGTGCAGCATCTTCTCGTTCACCGTCTCGACCCGCGCATGCAGCGAGAAGGGCACCCGGAACTCGGCGCCGTAGACGCGGCAGAACTCGCGCACCCAGGGATGGTGGATGGTGAAGGTGTCGTCGAGGAAGATGACGTAGTTGAGCGGGCCGCGCGCGCGGATCTCGCGGAGCTCCGCCAGCACGTTGGCGTGGCTGCGACGCCGTCCGTAGGCGCCGCCGCCCTGCTCGGCATAGAGCTGGTCGTACATGCGCGCCGCGCAGTAGGTGCAGGGGAACGGGCAGCCGCGCTGGGTCGAGACGTGGACCACGCCCCAGCGCTCGTCGAGCAGGTCGCGCGCGGTGAAGGGGATGCTATCGATGGGCTCGATCGGCGGGCGGATCGCCGGGCGGCGGCCGCCCTTGGCCCAGATGTTCCCGATGGCGCCGTCGGCGACCTCGCGCCCGGCGTCGAGCGCTTCCACCAGTTCGAGCAACGCCGCTTCGCCTTCGCCCAGGCAGACGAAGTCGATCCCCGGATGGCGCAGCACCTCCTCCGGCGCGAAGGTCGCGTGCAGCCCGCCGAGGATGACCGGCACGTTGGAGCGGCGGCGAAGGTCGGCCAGGATCGCCCGCGCCCGGAGCCATTGCCGCGTGGTCGCGGAGACGCCGATCAGGCCCGGCGCTTCGGCGCGCACCGCGGCCGCCACCTCCTCGACCCCCATCCCGAGGCCGACGCGCAGGAAGCCCGCCTCATGCCCATGCGCGCGCAGATAGGCGGCCAGGAAGCCGGGTCCGAGCGAGGCCACCGCCCAGTCGCCCTCGGTGTCGATCTCGAGAAAGAGCAGCTTCATGCCGGAAGGGTAACAGACCTCCCATGCCTCCTTCAAACGGAAGGTCGCCGCTCCGTCCAGCCGGACGCCGCTTCATAGGCTTGGGCGATGCGCAGCAGCGTCGGCTCCGCAAAATTGGCGCCGACGAGTTGCAGGGACAGCGGCAGGCCGTTGCCGGCGAAGCCGATCGGCACCGACAGCGCGGGATGGCCGGTGGCGTTGAACGGCGCCGTGATCGGGTGTTCGCGGCGCCACGGGCCTTCATCGACCGCGTCGAGGCGCGGCGCCGGGCCGGCCGCATTGGCGCAGACGATGGCGTCCACGGCGCCGAACGTTGCCTCCATCGCCTCGGTCAGCAGGCGGCGCTGGCGCTGCGCCTGCACGTATTGCGGACCGGTCACGAAGGCACCGACCATCAGCCGCTCCCGCGTCACGCGCCCGTAATCCTGGGGCCGCGTGCGCAGGTCCTGCTGATGGATCGCGAAGCCCTCGGCCAGGATGATGGTCCAGACGCAGGCCTGCATCAGCGCGAGCGGCGGAAGGGCGACGTCGACCAGCGTGGCGCCAAGATCCCGGAGCACGTCGCAGGCGGCATCGATCGCCGCCTGCTGCTCGGCACCGATCCCGGCCTCCTCGTTGAAGCGGCGCGCGATGCCGATGCGCAGGCCCGCGACGCCGTCCCTGAGATGGCGCAGGTGATCCCCCGCCGGCACGGCCGCGGAGCCGGGGTCGCGCGGATCGTGCCCGGCCAGGACCTGCATCGCCATGGCGCAATCCTCGGCGGTGCGGGTGAGCGGCCCGGCATGATCCATGCTGAAGGACAGCGGCACGATGCCGTGACGCGAGAGGCGCCCATAGGTCGGCTTCATCCCGTAGGTCCCGCAGAACGCTGCCGGCAGCCGGATGGAGCCGCCCGTGTCGCTGCCCATCGCGAGCCCGACCATCCCCGCCGCCACCGCCACGCCGGAGCCCGAGGAGGAGCCGCCGGCGAAGTGCTCCGTGTTCCAGGGATTGCGCGCATTCGGGAAGGGCAGCGCATCGGTCGGGCCGCCGCGCGCGAATTCATGCGTGGAGAGCTTGCCGAGCAGGATCATGCCGGCGGCTTCGATCCGCTCCGTCGCATCGCTGTCGGCGGCGGCGACATTGTCCAGGAGCAGCTTCGAATGCGCCGTCGTGCGGATGCCCGAGACGTCGTAGATGTCCTTCAGCGCGTAGGGCACGCCATGGAGCGGCCCGCGCGAGCGGCCGCCGCGGATCTCGGCCTCCGCCTGCTTCGCTGCCGCCCGCGCGCGATCGGCGGTCAGCGTGATGAAGGCATGGAGGCGCGGCTCCAGGGCTGCGATGCGGGCCAGGGCCGCTTCGACGATCCCGACCGGCGATTCGCCGGCGGCGATGCGGGCGGACGCCTCGGCCAGGCCCGGTGCCGGGGCGGCGCTCACCGCCTGCCCTCCCGGGCGCGGGCGACATAGGCGGCGGCCGGTTCCACGCCACGGGGCAGCGGCGCATCGAGCAGGCTCGCCAATTCGCGATAGCCCAGGAAGGCCTGGAACATCGCCGCCTCGCGATCGGGCGGCACCGCGATGCCGGCACGCGCGAGCGCGGCGTGGAACTCGTGCTTCAGGGCGGCATCCATGGCGAGGTCCTCGGGCTGGGCAAACCTTCGTGCGGTCAGCCTTCCAGATTGGGCGCGCGATGCAAGGCCCCTGGCGCATTCCTGTTGCGCCGCACCCGCCGGCGGGCGCAAGCTGGCCTTCGTCGTCAACAACCGAAAGGAGGTGATCCGGTGTCACATCGCAATCTGCGGAGCATGTCGTCCGCGACCCGGATCATCGCGCAGGGCTGAGCCCCGCGCGGGTCACCAGGGTTTTCGCGGGCGGATGACCGCCACGCGATGGGAGGGCTCCGGCGGGCGACCGCCGGAGCCCTCTGCGTATCAGAGGACCGGTGCCATGAGCCTGAGCAGCCTTCGCAGCCTGGACCACATGGTCCTGCTCTGCCGCAGGATGCCGGAGACGCGCGCTTTCTACCGCGATGTCCTGAAGCTGCCGATAGAAACCGATCGCGAGTCCTGGGTCAGCTTCCGCATCGGGGGCGCGCTGCTGAGCCTGCGCCCGCGTGGGGCGTGGAGCGTCTGCGACGACGGCCCATCGCTGCCCGGCTCCGCCGCGGTCCAGCTCGCCTTCCGGGTGCCGTCGCCGGCAGTCGACGCCTGCCACGCGGAACTGGTCGCCCAGGGCGTGCCGATCCTGCGGGGACCGGCCGACCTGCCGAGTTGGCGCCACCGCACGCTGTTCTTCCGCGACCCCGAGGACAACATCCTCGAGATCTACGCCGAATACTGAACGGCCCTGGTCCGCCTCAGCGGCAGATGAAGCCGTCCGGGCCGTCGTCGGAGGGGTCTTCCGGCAGGTCCGCGGCGACGTCCTGGACCACCGCCGAGACCCACTCATCCGCCGTGCAGCCGAGCTGCGCCGCGCGGCGCGCGATCGCGTCGGCGACTTCATCCGTCAACTCAAGCTTGACCTCGATCATCCTGTCCCGGCTCCGCTTTGCTGCATTGCAAACGCCATTAGACGCCGATCCGGCGGCAGGAGGCCTGCCGCTTCGGCATGGGAGGATCGCGTGCGTCAGCCAGCCCCGAGCAGCCGCCCGATCCCGTGATAGTCGCGGCTGAAATAGATCAGCGCCTGGTCGCCGGCGCTGCCCTGCCGGATCGCCTGCACCTCCGCGAACAACACGCTGTGGGTGCCGCGCTCCACCACCTCCGCGATCTTGCAGTCGAAGGACACCACCGCACCGTCGAGCACCGGCGCCCCGGTCGCGAGCCGGCTCCAGGCCGCGGACGCGAAGCGCTCCGCCATCGGCGGCCCGGCCGACCCCGCAAAGGCCTCCGCCACCGGCCGCTGGCCATGTGCCAGGGTGTTCACGCAAAGCACGCCATTGCCGGTGACCGCCGGCCAGACCGAGCTGCCGCGCCGGAGGCAGACCAGCAAGGTCGGCGGATCGTCGGTCACCGAACAGACGGCACTCGCGGTGAAGGCGACCTCCCCCTCCGGACCGGCCGAGCTCACGACGTTCACCGCCGCACCCAGGCGGGCCATCGCATCGCGGAAATCCTGGCGGGTGACGGTCATCGGGAGGTCCATCGCAGGGTTGCGATGCAACAAGACGGGCTGGCGGCGGGACCGGTCAACCCCGGATCCAGCATGGCCGTCTCCCCGGGGATGTCCGCGATCGCGCCGGGATCGGTGGTGTCCGGTGTTTCGCCGCGCGGAGCCAAGACAGATCGTCTTGGCGAGCACGGCGGAATGCCAGGCGCCGCCGAGACCAAGCGAGCCTGGGCATCCCCGGGGAGATGGCCGTGCTAACAAGGTCCGAAGCGGATCGCCGCGACCGAGGCATCGAGCGGGCTGCGCGTGTCGTCGGTATCGGCGCTGATCGCGATCTCGAGCAAGGGCGGCGGATCGCCGCCGAAGGTGCTGCGCCAATCCGCCGCCAGATCGACCCGCTGCTCCACCCAGCGGCCGCGCGGCGCCTCCGCCGGCTGCAGCACCCGCACCTGGCCGAGCCCTGCCATATACGGGCTCGGGAACGGCCGCGGCTCCTGCCCGGTGCCGCCCCAGACGTAGATCAGCATGCTCCGCGGCAGCACATGCTCGCCGGCGGAGGATTGCGCGAAACCGTGCTGCGTCCGCTGCCAGAGGCTCGACTGGGCCGGCCAGCCGGCGAAGCCGACCGCGATCGCCAGCGCGCGGTCGTCGCCGCCGCGGCGGTTCAGCGCCGTCGCCGGCGGCCCGGCATCGACCCGCCAGCGCCAGCTCAGGCATTGCGGCGGCCCCGGCTGCGACCGCCGCGCGAAGCCGCCCGACGCCTCGCCGCGGATCCTGACGCCGCCCGGATCGCCCGTCACCGCCGAGAACAGCGCCAGCGGCACGCCGCGCCAGGCGCCCACCATCCAGCCGACGGCCGCAAGCTCCGGCGGCGTCTCGCCGCGATCCGCCGCGGCCCCCAGCAGCGGCGCCGTCAGCAGCACGGCCATGGTCGCAAAATGGCGCATCACGCCTTATCTCGGCTGCACGCATCCACCGCAAGCCGGACAAACGTCTTGGACAATTCCCCTTCCGTCCGGCGGCGCGCCATGTTGCTCTCCAGCCCCGCCCTGATCGCCGCCGGCCCCGCCGACATCTGGACCCAGCTCGCGCGCCGCAGCCTCGCGCCCCTCCGCGCCGCGATCGCCGCGGCCGACGGCCCGGTGCTGCTGCGGAGCTGGGAGATCGGGCGCGGCGAAGCCTTCGACCGCGTCCATGCCGAGACCGCCTACACCTACGACAACGCCCTCGCCGGCCTGGCGCTGCTCGCCGCCGGCGAAACCGACGCCGCCCGCCGCGTCGCCGAAGCCCTCCGCCTCGCCCAGACCCAGGACCGGCACTGGCAGGACGGCCGCCTCCGCAACGCCTATGCCGCCGGCCGCCAGTACCCCGACGCGCCCCACAGCGCCCGCCCGCCCGGCTGGTGGGACGGGCGCTGGTTCGAAGACGCCTACCAGGTCGGCAGCGCCGCCGGACCGACCGCCTTCGCCATCCTCCTCTGGACCAAACTGGCCGAGCCCCCCTTCCGCGCCGCGGCCGAAGCCGCCGCCGCCTGGTGCGCCACGCTCCGCGCCGATCGCGGCTTCACCGGCGGCAGCATCGGCCACGAACCGAACCCCACGCCCCTCCGCTGGCGCTCCACCGAACAGAACCTCGACCTCGCCATCGCCTTCGCCCGCACCGGCCAGCCAGACCTCGCCGCCCATGCCGACGCCTTCGTGCGCGCCATGTGGGACCCGCGCGAAGCCCGCTTCCTCTCGGGCCTCACCCCCGACGGCACGCCCAACCGCCACTCCGCCCTCGACGCCAACCTCTGGCCGCTCCTCGCCTGGCCCCGCGCCCGGCAATACCGCCCCGCCCTCGACTGGGTGCAGCGCGAACACGCCGCCGGCGACGGCTTCGACTTCGACCGCGACCGCGACGGCATCTGGCTGGAAGGCACCGCCCAGGCCGCCCTCCTCCTCCGCCGCCTCGGCGACGACACCGCCGCCACCCGCTGCGCCACCACCCTCGCCCGCCACACGACCCGCGACGGCTGGGTCCGCGCCGCCAGCATCCCACGCCTCACCACCGGCCTCGAAACCGGCATCACCGCGGGCCAGGCCGACTTCACCTACCCCGACCGCTGGCACCTGGGCGCCACCGCCTGGACCGCCATGGCGGGTTTGGATGCGAGCCCCTTCGATTGAGAGGGTGGCTCTGTCCTTGGGGAAGGCGCTGCCTTCCCCAAACCCCATCCGCCAGGAGCCTAAGGCCCCTGGACCCGGATTACTTTGACGCCTTTCCCGCAAAGGGGGCCGCCCACTACGGGGCGGCCCCCTTTGCGGGAAAGGCACCAGGTGATGCAGGTCAAGGAGCCTCCAGGCTCCTTGCGGAGTGGGGGTCTGGGGGCGAGGCAGCGCCTCGCCCCCAGGGACCGAGCCACCCTCTCAAACGATGGCCCGCGCCCAATCCGCCAGGGTGATCCGATAGAGCAGGTGGGCGCGCATCGGGCTGGTGAGACGGGGGTGGTCGAAGTGGCCGTCGGCGCGCATGCCGAGTTTTTGCATGAGGCGCCAGGAGGGCGTGTTGTCGGGGCGGGTGAAGGCGACGATTTCGGGGAGTTTCAGCTGGTCGAAGCCGAAGGCGAGGGAGAGGCGGGCGGCTTCTTCGGCGTAGCCCTGGCGGAGGTGGTCGGGGGCGATGCGCCAGCCGATTTCGACGGCGGGGGTGAAGCGGGCCTGCCAGGGGATGGCGAGCAGGCCGACGATGCCGAGGAAGGCGTGCGTGGTGCGGTGTTCGGCGACCCAGAAGCCCCAGCCGTGCTCGGCGAAGTGGGCGCGGATGCGGGCGGCCCAGGCGTCGCTTTCGGCGCGGGTCATGACGGTGGGGAAGTGGCGCATGCTGTCGGGGTCGCCGTTGATGGCGAAGAGGGGCGTGTCGTCCTCGGGGCGCCAGGGGCGGAGCCGGAGGCGCGCGCCTTCGAGGGTGACCGGGTGCATGGTGCGCGAGGCTAACCTCTTCGCCTGATCGGCGGCAGGGTCTATGGATCGGGGCAGGAGGATGCCGCATGACCCCGATCAGCCTGGAGGCGATGGCCGCGAGCGTGCCGGATGGGGCGCTGGTCGCGATGCCGCCCGACAATTCGTTGCCGTCGGTGGCACTCGCCAAGGCGCTGATCCGGCGCGGGGCGCGCGGGCTCAGGCTGCTGGGCGTGCCGGTGTCGGGCTTCGCGACCGACATCCTGATCGGCGCCGGCTGCGTGGCGGAAGTGGAGACGAGCGCGGTGTCGCTCGGCGAGGCGGGGTTCGCGCCGCGCTTCACCGCGGCGCTGAAGGCGGGGTCGATCGTGGTGCGGGACGCGACCTGCCCGGCGATCCACACGATGCTGCAGGCCGCCGAGAAGGGCGTGCCCTTCATGCCGCTTCGCGGGGTGATCGGCAGCGACATCCTGGCGCATCGGCCGGATTGGCGGGTGATCGACAATCCGTTCGCGGATGGTGGGGATCCGATCCTGCTGTTGCCGGCGAAGCGGCCGGACGTCGCGGCCTTCCATGCGGTGATGGCCGATGGCGAGGGCAATGTCTGGACCGGGCGGCGGCGCGAATGCGCGACCATCGCGCATGCCGCGAAGCGCGCGCTGGTGACGGTGGAGCGCGTGGTGGAGGGCAACTTCCTGGAGGATGAGCGGCTGGCCGCCGGCACCATCAGCGCGACCTATGTCGGCGCGGTCGCGATTGCCGAACGCGGCGCGCGGCCTTCGGCGCTGCTCGACGAATACGGCTTCGATGCCGCCTATATCGCGGCCTATGCGCGGGCGGCGAAGACCGATGCGGGTTTTTCGGCGTGGTGCGCCGAGCATGTCTTCGGCGAGCTGCGGGCAGCGGCCGAATGAGCGTGCAGCCGGAGGAGCGCCTGGCGGTCGCGCTCGCCCGTCTGATCCTCGATCCGGCGGCGCCGCCGGCACGGCACATCGCGGTCGGCGCCGCTTCGCCGATCCCGGCGGCGGCCTGCTGGCTGGTGAAGAAGCAGGGGCATCCGGTGCGGCTCTCGTTGCTGCACAAGCGGAGCGGCAACCCCTTCACCGAGGGCACGCGGGAGCTGTTCGACCTGACCGGGCAAGGCCGGATCGACCTGTTCTTCCTGGGCGGCGGGCAGATCGACGGGCAGGCGAACCTCAACCTGGTCGGCACCGGCGAGTGGCCGGGCACCGGCGTGCGCTTCCCGGGCAGCTTCGGCAGCGCCTTCATGTATTTCATGACGCCGCGGACGATCCTGTTCCGGGAGGAGCATTCGCCCCGCGTGCTGGTCGAGCGCGTCGACAACGTCTCCGCACCCGGCATCTCGCCGCCCGGCGTGTTCCGCCGCGGCACTGCGCAGGCGCTGGTGACGGGCAAATGCGTCTTCGCCTTCGACGCGGCGGCGGCGCGCTTCACCCTGGTCTCGTTGATGCCGGGCGAGACGGTCGAAAGCGTGCGCGCGGCGACCGGCTTCGAGTTCGATGTCGCCGAAGGCCTTGCAGAGGCGCCGGCGCCGGACGAGGCGGAGCTCGCGCTGTTGCGCGGCCCGGTCTGCGACGAGATGCTGGAGACCTACCCGGAATTCTGCGCCCGCGTGTTTGGAAGGAAGCTAGCCGCATGAACGACGCTCTGCCGATGGCGGGGGGCAAGGCCCTCGCGGAAGGCCCGGGCGCGCTCGCCGGCCTCAAGGTCGTCGACCTGACCCGCGTGCTGGGCGGCCCCTATTGCACCATGCTGCTGTCCGACCACGGCGCGGAGGTGATCAAGCTGGAGCCGCCGCAGGGCGACGAGGTGCGGGAATGGGGCCCGCCCTTCAACGAAGATGGCGATGCCAGCTACTTCGTCGGCGTCAACCGCAACAAGAAGAGCATGGGGCTCGACCTTGCCAAGCCCGCCGGCAAGGACGTGCTGCTGCGCCTGCTCGAGGATGCGGACGTGCTGGTCGAGAACTTCAAGCCCGGCTCCATGGAGAAGTGGGGCCTCGGCTACGAGACGGTGCTGGCCGAGCGCTTCCCGCGCCTGATCCATTGCCGCGTGTCCGGTTTCGGCGCCGACGGGCCGCTCGGTGGCTTCCCGGGCTATGACGCGGTGCTGCAGGCGATGGTCGGGCTGATGTCGATCAACGGCACGGAGACGAGTGGTGCCACGCGGCTCGGCACGCCGATCGTCGACATCGCGACCGGGCTCTTCTCCGCCATCGCCATCCTGATGGCGCTGCACGAGCGGCAGGCATCGGGCCGCGGCCAGTATTGCGACATGACGCTGCATGATTGCGGCATGGCGCTGCTGCACCCGCATGCCGCCAATTTCTTTCTGAATGGCAAGCGGCCGAAGGCGACCGGCAACCCGCACCCGAACCTGGCGCCCTATTCGAAGTTCCAGACCCGGACCTGCGAGATCTTCGTCGCCGCCGGCAACGACCCTGCCTTCCGCAAGTTCAGCGGCTTCCTCGGCCTGGAGGCGCTCGCTTCCGACCCGCGCTTCGCGACCAACGGCGCCCGGGTGAACAACCGCGATGCGCTGACCGAAATCCTGAACGCGCGCTTCGCGGCGGAGGACGGGCATGACCTGACCCGCCGCATGCTGGCGGCCGGCCTGCCGGCAGGGCCGGTGCTGAACGTCGACGAGGCGATGGCGGCCGAGCACACCGCACACCGGAAGATGGTGACGGAGATCGGCGCCTTCCGCGGCCTCGGCACGCCGATCAAGCTCTCCCGCACGCCGGGCGGCACCCGCAGCGCGCCGCCACGCTTCAACGAGCATGGCGCGGCGGTGCTGCGCGCCCGCGGCTTTTCGGAGGACGAGATCGCCGCACTCGCCCGCGACGGCGTGCTGGTGCAGAAGCGCCGCACGTAGCGGATGGCGGCGGGGCGCGATCGCGCGCTCCGATAGGCCGCATGGAACAATCCCTGTCCGGCCGCGCCTGGGCGCTGCTGTCGCTGCTCGCCCTGCTCTGGGGCGGCAGCTTCTTCTTCATGGGCGTCGCGGTGCGGGAAGCGCCGCCGCTGCTGATCGCCTGGTCGCGCGTGGCGCTCGCGGCCGTGGCCCTCTGGGTCGCCGTCGCGGCGCTGCGCATCCCGTTGCCGCGGGGACGCGCGGCGGTGCTCACGCTGGCCGGCATGGGGCTGCTCAACAACGCCATCCCCTTCTCGCTGGTCGCTTATGGGCAGTCGCATCTCCCTTCCGGCTTCGCCGCCATCCTGAATGCGACGACGCCGGTCTGGGGCGTGGTGCTCGGCATCGTGGCCTTCGGCCAGCCCGCCACCCGGTGGCGGTCGATCGGCGTGGCACTCGGCTTCGCGGGCGTGCTCGTGCTGATGGGGACGGAGAAGCTCGCAGCACCCGGGGCCGAGCTGCTGCCGATCCTGGCCCTGCTCGCCGCCGCGATCTCCTACGCGCTGGCCGGCTTCTGGGCGCGGCGGATCGCCCGCGACGGCATCGCCCCGCTCGCCGCCGCGGCGGGTCAGGTGACCGCCTCCGCCCTGATCCTGGCGCCGGTGCTGCTGCTGGCGCATCCGCCCGGCAGCCTCGCGCTGCCCGGCACGACGGTGATCGCGGCCCTCACTGGGCTCGGCCTCGTCTCGACCGCGCTCGCCTACGCGGTCTTCTTCCGCATCGTCGCGATCGCCGGCGGCAACAACGCCATGCTCGTCACCTTCCTGGCACCGCCGGTCGCGATCCTGCTCGGCGTCGCCTTCCTCGGCGAGATGCTGCTGCCCCGCCATCTCGGCGGGCTGGCGCTGATCCTGGCCGGGCTCGCCTTGATCGACGGCCGCCTGATCAGGCGATGAAGCTGCGCGCGAAGGCCTCCTGGGCGGGTGTCTCGACGGCGCGGGGGTCGTAGGCGGCGCGCACCCAGGCGATCGGATCGCCTTCGATGCCAGACAGGCGCGCCAGACAGGCGAGGGTCAGGCCGGTGCGCCCGAGGCCGGCACGGCAGCCGACATAGCCGACGCCGTCCGGCGCGGCCGCCAGCAGCGCCGCGAAGCGATGGAGCATCGCGTGGAAGGCGGCGGCATCCTCCGGCACGCCGAAATCCGGGATCGGGTGCAGCAGCGCCGCCGCCGCTGCGCGCGGGTTGCCGGCATCGAGGCAGAGGCCGATCGCGCCGTCGGGAATCGCCGCGAACGGCCCGGCGAGGATGAGGCAGGACTGACCGCCCAGGCGAAGCCTCACGCGCCGGTCTGGCGCGGCCCGTTATCCGCGACCACCACCGGCTCCAGCATCGCCTCCGCCTCGTGCCTGAGGCGGAGATAGCTGCGCACCGAGAAGGGCAGCATGCCGAGATAGAGAAGCCCGCCGGCGGCGAGCGCCGCCCAGGGTTCGCTGAGCAGAAGGGCCACGAAAAGGCCGACGCCGAGCAGCAACGGCAGCACGGCGTTCCGCGGCACCTTGAAGTTCTTGAAGCTCCAGGTCGGCAGCGTGCTGACCAGCAGCACCGAGGTGCCCACCAGCAGCAGCCCGACGACGATCGGGTTGCGCACCAGGCCGACCCAGGCGCCCTGCCCCCATTCGCCGAGGGCGAGGCCCGCGAAAAGCGGGATCAGCGCGACCGCCGCACCCGCCGGCGCGGGGACGCCGGTGAAGAAGTTGTAGGCATAGGCGGGCTTCGGCGCGACGCCGACATCGAGGGCCGCGTTGAAGCGCGCGAGCCTGAGCGCCATGCAGACCGCGAACATCAGGCATGGCAGGTAGCCGATGCCGCCGGCGCCGTTCATGGTCCAGAGATAGAGGATCAGCGCCGGCGCCACGCCGAAGCAGAGGAAGTCCGACAGGCTGTCGAACTCCGCCCCGAAGCGCGTCGTGGCCTTCAGCAGCCGCGCGAGGCGGCCGTCGAGCCCGTCGATCACCGCGCAGACGACGATCAGCGCCGCCGCCATGCCGAAGCGGCCCTCGGTCGCGGCGCGGATCGCGACCAGCCCGGCGCAGAGGCCGAGCATGGTCAGCAGGTTCGGCACCAGCCGGTTGAAGGAGAGGCCTTCGAAGCGCGGCCGGGTGCGCGGGCGGAAGCGCCGGCGCAGCCGCCGCATCGGTGTCTGGCGCGGCCCCTCCCCGCTCACTGGTGAAGCTCCGCGATCACCGTCTCGCCCCCGATCATGACCTGCCCCTCCTCGACGAGCGGGCGGATACCGTGTGGCAGATAGAGGTCGGTGCGGCTGCCGAAGCGGATGATGCCGAAGCGCTCGCCGGCCACCAGGCTGTCGCCCTCCCGCACGTCGCAGAGGATGCGGCGCGCGATCAGGCCCGCGATCTGCACGACGGCCATGTCGCGCCCGTCCGGCAGCTTCAATGCCAGCGCGTTGCGCTCGTTGTCCTCGCTCGCCTTGTCGAGGCTGGCATTGAGGAAGGCGCCGTGCCGATAGGCGATGCGGGTGACGACGCCGTCGGCCGGGGCGCGGTTCACATGGACGTCGAGGACCGAGAGGAAGATCGCGACCCGGGAGCGCGCCTCGGGGCCGAGGCCGAGCTCGGCCGGCGGGACGGCCATCGCGACGCTGACCACATGGCCATCGGCGGGGGCGACCACCAGCCCGCCGCGCGACGGGGTGACCCGTTCGGGATCCCGGAAGAAATAGAGGCAGAACAGGGTGAAGAGCAGGCCCGGCCAGAACAGCCAGGGGCCGAGCAGCAGCCCGCCCACCACGGCGACCGCGGCGCCGCCGATCAGGAAGGGCCGTCCGGCCGGGTGCGGCGGGGCCACCACCATCTTGAGGCTGTGCATCAGGGACATGGCGGCGCTTATGGTGTCTTCACCCTTTTCGGACAAGCTGCGGCAAGACCGACCGTCCGGGAATCCCGGCCGGGCGGCATGCCCATGACGGTGGACCGATGACGCAAGCAATCATCCTTGGCCCCTTCCAGGTCGGCGCCGACGGCGTCCTGACCCCGATCGATGCGGAGGCGCGGCCGAGCTTCCGCTTCGCCTGGCGCGGCCGGACGGTGCGGGCGGAGCTGGAGACCGACCGGCTGCGCATGCAGGCGACAGCCGCCCGCATCCCCTTCACGGCGGAGCGGCCGACCGACCGGGCGCGCGCCTTCGGCACCGTCCGCGGCATGCCGCGCGAATTGCCGGACGGCTGGGCGCTGACGCTGGCGCCCGATCATTCGATCGTGCTCGAGACCGAGAAGACGGTGGGCGGGGTGACGACGGTGACCAAGCTGCTGGCCTCGCTCACCCGCTTCGTGCTGGAGCTCGACCCCTATCTCGACCGGCTGGAAGCGGGCGGCGCCTGGTCCGGCGCGGCGGCGGGCACCGCGAAGACCTGACCGGGGAAGATGCGGTCGGGATCGCGGATCTGGTCCCGGTTCGCCTGGTAGATGGTGGTGTAGCGCACGCCCTGGCCATAGCTGGCGCGGGCGATGCGCCACAGGCTCTGCCCCGGCTGCACCACCACCTGGCCGCCGCCGAAGCTTTCCTCCGGCAGCTGGTCGCGCTGGAAAGGCAGCTCGATCCGGGCGGAGACGCTGCCGGTGGCGGCGAGCTGATCGACCCGGAGGGTGTGGCGGCCGACAGCGGGCGTTTCGGCCGGCACCAGCGTCCAGCGGCCTGAGGCGTCGGCGACCGCGTCGCCGGCATGGCGTTCGCCGACATAGGCACGGACCGCGGCACCAGGGGCGGCGGTGCCGGAGAAGCGCATGGCGCCGGCATCGGCATAATCGACGGCTTCGAGGCCGAGGCGCCCGGGCGCGCCGCGGGGCGCTTCCGTCGCCGGCGTGGCGGCCGGTGCCGGAACGGCCGGGCTGCCGGCGGAGGCGGCCGGGTTGGGCGCTGCGGCCACCGGCGGCGCCGCGGTGGCGGGTGCCGCGGGCGCCTGCAGCAGCCGCGGCGCGGCATCCGCGGCGCGGGGCGGGATCAGCACCGCGAGCGCACCGGCGGGCTCGGCCTGGCGCGGCTGGTCGCCGGCAACGGCCGGCGCCGCATCCGGCACCACGACGACGACGGCGTCAGGCCCCGCGAGCTCCGCCCCCGCAAGCCGGGCGCGCAGCGAGAATTCATAGGTGCCGGGCGCCAGCGGATCGGCCGGCAGGATCACCCATTCGCCGCGCTGGTCGGCGCGGGCGCGGCCGAGCTCCCGCCTGCCATTGGCGATCAGCGTCACCTCGGCGCCGGGTGCGGCGCGGCCGGCAACGACCGCGGTGCCGCGGGCACCGACGCGGACGACGTCGAAGCGCGGCGGCGGCGGGCCGGCGGCGGCGGGCGCCGCGGCCGGGGGTGCGGCTCCCGGCGGCGGCACGGCGGGCGGCGGCGCTGCGGGCGGTGTCGCGGCGATTCGGGGGGGTTCGGGACGGGCCTCCGGGCGGGCGGCAGCCTCGGCCGGCACCGGTGCCGTGGGCGCCGGCGGCGGCGCTGTGGCGGTCGCGGCCGGCGGCGGCGGTGCTGCCGCGGCCCGGGGCGGTGGCGCGGAGGGGGCCGCGACGGGCGGTGCCTCTGCCTGGCGGGGTGAAGCGGCCGGCGGCACGGGCGCCGTCGCGACAGGTGCCGCGGGGTCCGGCCCGCAAGCGCGCAGCACCAGGAAGGTCGCGCCGAAGGCCGCGAGACCGCTCATTCCCAGCAGCAGGAACCGGCCACCCGGCTTGCCTTGCATCATACCTCCGTGAGGCGCGCGGTGTCCGCGCCATCGAGTCCCGTCGGACCCTTGACGATATTAAAGCAAGACCGCGCGTGAGGAAATCGTCAGCCGCGGCGATTTACCTGCCAAAACAACGATTTGGGTCGCGTCATCGGAAGCGCCCGCCAAGCCATGCCGCGGCCGCGACCGCCGGCGCCGCCGCCAGCGCCCAGCCGATCCAGGCGCCCGCCCGTCCGGGCAAGAAAGCCCCGAGCCGCGGGCCGAGCCAGAGCGCCAGCAACGGCGCGGCCGCAGCCGCCCAGAAGGCGGGCGCGCCCCGTGTCGCGACCGGCAGCACCGCCAGGCCAGCGAGCGCCGGGGCCAGCACCGCGCGCGACGCCACGCCCGGATCCGCGCGTGCCAGCAGCGCGCCCAGCGCCGCGGCGGCGGCCGCCGTCGCCAGCACCGGCAGCGAGGCGGCCGCACCCGCCGCGAACAGCCCGGCCGCCAGCGCGAGGGCGGCATGGATGCCCTCCGCCGGCCCGTGGATCCGCAGCATGAGCGCGATCCCGAAGGCCGCGATGCCGAGCAGGAGCGGCAGCACGCGCCAGAGCCCTGCCCCGGTCTCGGGCCCGCCTGCCATCCACCAGGCACCGGCAAGCACCGCCAGGAGGGCCATGGGACCGCCGAGCCACGCCAGCCGCCCGCGCGCGACCCCCGCCAGCACCAGGCCAAGCAAAGCGAGGCCGGCAGCCAGCATCGGCAGGCGCTCCGCCATCTGGCGCGGCGCCGCGGTGATCAGGCCCGCCGTCACCATCCAGCCGGCCGCGAGCCCGATCCCGAGCCCGGCCGGCACCAGCGACGTCTGCCCGGCGCGGCGAAGCCCCAGCACCCAGAGCAGCGCGACCGCGAAGGCGATCGGCACCCCGCGCCAGGGCCAGAGCGAATCGAGCGTCATGCGGCGATCCTGCCATAAGCTTCCTGCGAAGCTTGCGAAGGAGGGCCTGCATGGAATCCGCGTGGCGCCGCGTGACCGTCTGGGACGGGTGGGTCAGGCTGTTCCATTGGGCGTTGCTGGCGCTCGTCGTCACGTCCTGGTGGACCGCCCAGATCGGCGCCTGGCGCCTGCACTTCATCTCCGGCCACAGCATCCTGGCGCTGGTCGGGTTCCGGCTCCTGTGGGGGCTTTGGGGCTCCGACAGCGCGCGGTTCGGGCGCTTCCTGCGGGCGCCGGCGGCGGTCTGGCGCTATTTTCGCGGCATCCTGAAGCGCGGCCCGGACACCGAGCCCGGCCACAACCCGACCGGCGGCTGGATGGTGGCGCTGATGCTGGCCGTGCTCCTGGCGCAGGTGGCGACCGGGCTGTTCGCCGATCCGGACGACTACATCGTCCGCGGCCCCTTCGCCCGCCAGATCGATCCCGGCACCAGCTATGCGCTGGCCGGCTGGCATGCGCGGCTGTTCAACCTGCTGCTGGCGCTGATCGCGCTGCACGTGCTGGCGATCCTGGCCTATGCGCTGATCAAGCGGCACGACCTGGTCCGCCCGATGCTGACCGGCACCAAGCGCCTGCCGCCATCGGTGCCGGCGCCGCGCATCGCGCCGGCCTGGCGCGGCGCGGCACTCCTGCTGGTGGCGGCGGGCGCCGCCTATGCGCTGTTCCGTGCCGGGGCGCCGGCATAGACATCACGGACCGGTCCCTTGACCGGTCCGAGGCCGCGAATGCGGCCCGCCGCCCGTGCGGCGAGCCAAGGCCGCGTAGGCGGCCGCCCGGCGATTGAGCGGCATCCGATGACCGCAGGGCCGAATGGCCCGAAGGTCTGAATCGGATGCCCGACTTACAAGGGCGTTGTCAGCGCGCTCGGTATGTCCGATGGCAGGCGCCGCAGGTGGCGCCGGTTTGCTGGTAGGCGGTCGCGAAGCCCGCCGGGTCGTTGGTCGAGGCGGCGACGCGCAGCGCGCCGAGCTGGATCACCATGTTGGCGGCCGCCCGCTCGAAGCCGGGATTGTCGGACCAGATGGTCTCCAGCGCGTTGGTCTGCCCTGGCTCCCGCCCGCGGGGACGGTCGGTGCCGGGCGGGAAGCGGTTGGTGAAGCCCTGGAAGAAGGCGGTCATCTGCTCGATCCGCGGCAGCGCCGCGCGCGGATCGCCGCGGTTGTCGACGATCGCCTTCATCGCCTCCATATGGGCGCCGATGCCGCGCAGCCCTTCCCGCCGCGCGTTGATGACGTCGGTCTGCGCGGCGGCGCCGCCCAGGACCGAAAGCACGGCCAGCACCCCGCCGGCGATCGCAACAGCCCGCATTCCGTAATCTCCTTCGGCCGGGTTCACCTTGGCCGTGGCCGGAACAGTCGCAGCAACCGCGCCACGGCTGCAAGCGCGGTCCGGAAGGGTGTTGCCGCATCATCGGCGCCAAGCTATACGCCGCCACCCGCAGGCACCGGAGTGTAGCTCAGCCTGGTAGAGCACTGTGTTCGGGACGCAGGGGCCGGAGGTTCGAATCCTCTCACTCCGACCAACAGAAACCCCTGGGAAACCAGGGGTTTTTTGTTGCCTGCCCATGATGTTCCTGCCCAGGTTGATCCCCTCCCCCACCAACCCAGATTGGAAGGCGGCAACAGGGTTCAGGGGCGGGTCATGCCCGGATCGACGCAGCATTATCGGGTCTTCGGGACCGCTCGCGGCTTCTGCGGCATCGCCTGGAGCGATCTCGGCATCACTGGCTTCGGCCTGCCCACGAAGACCGCCGAGGCGGCGGAACGGCTGTTGCTGCGCCGCGCCCCGGATGCCGAGCCCGGGACGCCGCCGCCCATGATCGCCGACGCCATCGCCGCAGCTCGCGCCTATTTCGAGGGCGAGGCGATCGACTTCCGGCACTTCCCCCTCGATCTCGTCGCGCAGGACGCGCTGTTCGGGAGGATCTATGCCGCGGTGCGGGCGCTGCGCTGGGGCGAGACCACCACTTATGGGGCGATCGCCAAGGCGCTGGGTGCTGAGCCGGAGCTGGCGCGCGATGTCGGGCAGGCGATGGCGCGCAATCCGGTCCCGCTCATCATTCCCTGCCACCGGGTGCTCGCCGCCGGCGGCCGGATCGGCGGCTTCTCCGCGCCGGGCGGCGCGGGGTCCAAGGCGCATATGCTGGCCCTCGAAGGCGTGCGTCCGACGGAGCCGCCGGAGGCTGCCCAACAGGCGTTCAGCTTCTGACGTCGCCCACCGGCGACATCGGACGGCTCTCCGGCGGGCATGCCGGAATGCTGCGATCGGCGTCGCGAATTCCGGCCTGCCGTGGCCGCCGGAGTGCGGGCCTTGCCGTGCTTGACCCGGCGCGGCCTCTCCCGCGAAGGTCCCGGCCATTGCGAAGGACGGCCGATGGACCTCTCCCGAATCCTGGGCACCGTGCTCGAAGGCGCGCTGCAGCCACCGCGACGGGCAACGCGCCGGCGCACGACGACGATCCCGGGCCTCGGCCGCTCCCGCTCCGGCACCGCGCAACTGACGCGCGCGCTGGCGGGCCTCGCGACCGCGGCCGCCGAGGCGCTGGCGAGCCGCCCTGCGCCGGCACCCGCGCCGCGCCCCTCACGCCCGGTGCCGGACCTCCCCGCCCCGGCGCCCGTGCCGGCCCCGCGGCCCGCGCCGGGTGCCCGCGGCAGCGTGCCGGCGAGCGGCCCTTCGCCCTGGGCGCCCAAATCCGCGCCGCCGGCGCCGCCGCCAGAGGCCGAGACGGCGGAAGCGCTGCTGATGATCCGGGCCATGATCGCCGCCGCGCGCGGCGACGGCCGCATCGATGCCGAGGAGCGGCAGGTGATCGCCGGCCAGCTCGACGGCGCCGGATTGGGCGCCGCCGAGCGCGACTTCGTGCTGGCCGATTTCGACAATCCGCTCACGCCCGAAGCACTCGCCAAGGAGGCGCGGGACCCGATGCAGGCAGCCCAGCTCTATGCCGCCGCCTTCGCCGCGGCGGGCGAGGTCAGCGCGGAGGAGCGCGCCTGGCTCGACCGGCTCGGCCGCGCGCTTCGGCTCGACCGGGTGGCGCTCGCCGCGATCGAGCAACGCCTCGGCGGTTGACAGGCGAAGGCGGCCCCCCTAGACGACCGGGCTCGCAAGGACCGACTGGCATGAAGATCCGCAACAGCCTCAAGACCGCCAAGACCCGCGACAAGAACTGCGTCGTCGTGCGCCGTCGTGGCCGCGTCTACGTGATCAACAAGAAGAACCCGCGCCTGAAAGCGCGCCAGGGCTGATTTCGGCTTCGCCGAAATCAGTTCAGCGGGGGTCCGGGGGGTGCAGGCCCCCCGGTTCCGAAAGCCCAGGATAGAGATCGCCACGCCGCCAGGGCCTCCCCGGCGGCGTTTCCGTGTTTGAGCCCGGCGCTTGCCGCGCGCCACGCCCCGGCACATCTTCCGAGCAAATCGAGGGAGCCGCGCCGTGATCCGCCTGCCCGACCCGAAGCCCGGGATCCTCGCCAGGCGCGACGCGATCCTGGCCGCCCTGCGGGCACTGGTCCCCGGCGACGGGGTGATCGGCGAGCCGATCCGCCTCAAGCCCTATGAGACCGACGGGCTCTCGGCCTATCGCCAGCCGCCGCTCGCGGTCGTGCTGCCGCGCACGACGGCGGAGGTGGCCGCCGTGCTGCGCTACTGCCACCAGGAAGGCATCCGGGTGGTGCCGCGCGGCGCCGGCACCAGCCTTTCGGGCGGCGCGCTGCCGCTGGCCGATTCGGTGGTGATCGGGATGATGCGCATGAACCGCATCCTGGACGTCGACTACGAGAACCGGCTGGCGGTGGTCGAAGCCGGCGTCACCAATATCGGCATCACCCAGGCGGTCTCGGGTGAAGGCTTCTTCTATGCGCCCGATCCGTCGAGCCAGCTCGCCTGCATGATCGGCGGCAACGTGATGATGAATTCGGGCGGCGCGCATTGCCTGAAATACGGCGTCACCGCGAACAACCTGCTCGGCCTCACCTTCGTCACCATCGCGGGCGAGGTGGTGCGCATCGGCGGCGAGCATCTGGATGCCGCGGGCTATGACTGGCTCGGGCTGATCACCGGCAGCGAAGGCCAACTCGGCATCGTCACCGAGGTGACGGTGCGCATCCTGCGCGGGCCGGAAGGGGCGCGCGCCATGCTCGCCGCCTTCGGGGCCACCGAGGTCGCGGGGGCGGCGGTCGATGCGATCATCGGCGCCGGCGTGATCCCGGTGGCGCTCGAGTTCATGGACCGCCCCTGCATCCATGCCTGCGAGGCCTTCGCGCATGCCGGCTATCCGCTCGACGCGGAGGCGATGCTGATCATCGAGGTCGAAGGGAGCGTCGCCGAGCAGGACGCGCTGCTCGGCCGCATCCGCGACATCTGCGCGCGTTTCGATCCGATCAGCATGCGGGTCGCGGAGACGCCAGAAGAATCGCTCGCGATCTGGAAGGGCCGCAAGGGCGCCTTCGGTGCGGTCGGCCGCATCAGCCCGGACTATCTCTGCATGGACGGCACCATCCCGACCGGCGAGCTGCCGCGGGTGCTGGCGCGCATCGGCGAGATGAGCACGGAATACGGGCTGCAGGTCGCCAATGTCTTCCATGCCGGCGACGGCAACCTGCACCCCCTGATCATGTTCGACGCCAACGATGCCGACAGCTTCCGCCGCGCCGAAGCCTTCGGCGCGGATATCCTGAAGCTCTGCGTCGAGGTCGGCGGCTGCCTGACCGGCGAGCATGGCGTCGGCGTCGAGAAGCGCGACCTGATGACCGTGCAGTTCACCGAGGCCGAGCTCGACCAGCAGCGCGCGGTGAAATCGGCCTTCGACCCGGACTGGCTGCTCAACCCCGCCAAGGTGTTTCCGCTCAGGGACGCGGCGTGAGCAACGCGCTGACCCCGGGCAACGAGGCGGCGGTCGTGGCGCTGGTCGCCGAGGCGGCGAAGCAGCGCGAGCCGATCGCCATCGAGGGTGCCGGCACCAAGCGGCGGATGCTGCGCCCGGTGCAGGCGGCGCGGACGGTCTCGACCCGGGCGCTCACGGGCATCACGCTGCACCGCCCGACCGAGCTCATCATCAGCGCCCGCGCCGGCACGCCGCTCGCGGAGGTGGAGGCGGCGCTCGCGGCCAAGGGCCAGATGCTGACCGCGGAGCCGCCCTACCTGACGGCGCTGATGGGCACGGGCGCCGAGCCTACGATCGGCGGCATCGTCGCCGTCAACCTCTCGGGGCCGCGGCGGATCAGCGGCGGCGCGACGCGCGACCAGGTGATGGGCATCCGCTTCGTGAACGGCAGCGGCCAGGTGCTGCGCTCCGGCGGTCGGGTGCTGAAGAACGTCACCGGCCTCGATCTCTGCAAGTTGCTGACCGGCAGCCACGGCACGCTCGGCATCGTCACCGAGGTGACGTTGAAGGTGCAGCCGGCGCCGGAGGCCTCGGCGACGCTCTCGCTCCCCGTCGCCGATCTGGAAACCGGGCGGCGCGCGCTGTCGGCCGGGCTCGGCAGCCCCTTCGGCGTGAGCGGCGCCGCGCTGCTGACCGACACGCCGCGCGCGCTGCTCCGCATCGAGGATTTTGCGGAGAGCGTCGCCTATCGCAGCGCGAAGCTGCGGGCGGTGCTGCGCGAGTTCGGCGATGCCGAGATCCTCGTCGATGCCGAGAGCCGCGCGCTGTGGCAGAGGGTCCGGGAAGCCGAGCCGCTCGGCGCCGAACCGGGCGACGCGGTCTGGCGCGTCTCGGTGAAACCGAGCGAAGGGCCGCGGGTCGCCGCCGAGCTCCGCGCCACCTTCGATGCGAAGCTGCTGCTGGATTGGGGCGGTGGCCTGATCTGGATCGCGGGTCCGGCGACCGAGGCCGTGCATTCGGCGGTCGCGCATGCCGCCGATGCCGGCACCTTCACCCTGTTCCGCGCCCCGGATGCGCTCCGCGCCGCGGTCGCGGTGATCCCGCCGGAGCCGCCGCCGCTCGCCGCCATCACGCGCCGCGTCAAGGCGGCGCTCGACCCCGTGGGCATCCTCAACCCCGGCCGCCTCAGGGGCGGCGTGAGCGTCCGATGACCGAAGGGCCGCATGGCCCGGAGGCCTGAATCGGACGCTCCGCTTGCAACGGCCATATCCAAAGCTGATCGTTGATATCGGCCCCGTGCGGACTTCGCGGTCGGCACCGGCATGCCAACCTCTCTCCGATCCAGAGAGAGGAACGAGACATGCCGCTGACACGTGTGGCCCTTCGGCGCGGCAAGCCCGCTGCCTATCGCCGGGCTATCCTCGACCAACTCTACGAGGCGATGCGGGAGACCTTCGCGGTGCCGGAGGGCGACCGCTTCATGACGCTCACCGAGCACGACGATAGCGATTTCCACTACGGCGCCGACTATCTCGATATCGCCCGCAGCGACGACCTGGTGATGATCCAGATCACCGCCAACGACACGCGGACGCTCGCGCAGAAGCGGGCACTCTACCGCCGCATTGCCGAACGCCTGGCGGAGAACCCGGGCATCCGGCCGGAGGACGTGCTGATCAGCCTGGTGGAGGTGAAGCGCGAGAACTGGTCCTTCGGCCACGGCCTGGCGCAATACGCGCCGGAGGCGTGACGTGGCGGCGCCGCCGATGCCTGGACTACAGCGGCGGCCGCGCCTCGCCGGGCTTCGCGGGCGAGGTGAGGCCTGGCGCTGCCGGCGATGCCGCGGCGCTGCCGATCCAGGCGGCGAGCACGGTGGGCCAGAGCGGCGCCGGGCGACGCTTGGGGGCAGCAGGAGGCACGATCGCGTCGGTCGTCCGGATGCTGTCCATCGCGGGGACTCCCCTGTCGATGGAGCGATGGGAGCCGGCGGAGACGTCGCTCGCGGGGCGAGAAAAGGGCCATAACAAGGCAATGCATTTCGAGATATTTCGGGCTGGCAGCCATACGGATTGACCGCGCCTGCATCCCGCCCCGAAGCTGGGCGGCAAATCTCGCCAGGAAACACGCCGTGTCGCGCTGGGCCATTGCCATCCTCGCCGCGTTCCTCGCCGGCGCGCCTGCCGCCGCCTGGGCGCAGGGCGCGCCCCCGATCCGACTCGTCGTCGGCTTTCCGCCCGGCGGCGGCATCGACCTGCTGACCCGGGTGATGGCGGAAGGCCTTGCCGCGCGGCTCGGCCGCGTCGTCGTGGTCGACAACCGCACCGGCGCCGGCGGCAACCTGGCGGCGGAGGCGGTCGCCAAGGCGGCGCCCGACGGCAGCCTGCTCGGCGCGGTGCCGGCCGGGCCGCTCGTCATCAACCGCCACATCTACCGCAGCATGCCCTTCGACCCGATCCGCGACCTGACGCCGATCAGCCGCTTCGCGGCGATCCCGGTCGTGGTGCTCGCCGCACCGGCCTTCCCGGCGCGGGATATCGCGGGGCTGCGCGCGGCGCTGGCCGCCGGGCCGGTCGCCTGCGGCACGCCGGGTGCGGGCACCACCCAGCATCTCACGCTCGCATTGCTGATGCGGGCGATGGGGACCGAGTGCACGGTCGTGCATTACCGCGGCACCGGGCCGGCATTGCCGGACCTGCTGAACGGCACCATCCAGGTCTATGTCGACACCGTCGTCACCGGCCTGCCGCCGACCCGCGACGGCCGGGCGCGCGCCCTGGCGCTCGCCTCCGCCGCACGGTCGCCGCTGGCACCCGAGATCCCGGTGATCGCGGAGACGGTGCCGGGCGTCGCCGCCGATACCTGGCTGGCCCTCATGGGCCCGCGCGGCCTGCCGGATGCGATGGCGGCGACGCTGGAGGCGGCGGCCGTCGCGGTCGCGCGCGATCCGGCTGTCGCCGCGCGGCTCCGCGAGCTCGGCGCCGAAGCCGTCGGCTCCACCCGCGCCGAGCTCGCCGCCACGATCGCGGCGCAGGATGCGATGTGGGGCACGGTCGCGCGCGAGGCGCGCGTCACGGCAGATTAGGATGCAAACCAACTTCTCTCTCGAGCAGCTCCGCGATCCCGACACCGCGGAGAGCAACCGCATCCTCCGCACCTGCGTCCATTGCGGCTTCTGCACCGCGACCTGCCCGACCTTCGTCCTCCTCGGCGATGAGCTCGACAGCCCGCGCGGCCGCATCTACCTGATCAAGGACATGCTCGAGAACGACCGGCCGGCGACGGCGGAGGTCGTGACCCATGTCGACCGCTGCCTCTCCTGCCTCTCCTGCATGACGACCTGTCCGTCCGGCGTGCACTACATGCATCTGGTCGACCATGCGCGGCGGCACATCGAGGAGACCTATCGCCGGCCGCTGCCGGAGCGGCTGCTGCGGCGCGTGCTGTCCTTCGTGCTGCCCTACCCGGTCCGCTTCCGCTTCGCGCTGACCGGCGCGCGCCTGGCGCGGCCCTTCGCGCGGCTCATTCCCGGGCAATCAATGACCGCGGCGCGGCTCCGCGCCATGCTGCGCCTGGCGCCGGCGCACGTGCCCCCGCGCGCCGTGGCCGAAGGCGCCCGCGTGCATGCGGCGGAGGGGCCGCGGCGCGGCCGCGTCGCGCTGCTCGCCGGCTGCGCGCAGCAGGTGCTGGCACCTTCGATCAACGCAGCGACGATCCGCCTGCTGACCCGCATGGGGATCGAGGTCGTGGTCGCGAAGGGGGCCGGCTGCTGCGGCGCGCTCGATCACCACATGGGCCACCACGATCCGGCGATGCGCCTGGCGGCGGCCAATATCGAGGCCTGGTCGCGGGAGGTCGCGGGGGACGGGCTGGATGCGGTCGTCGTCAACGCCTCGGGCTGCGGCACCACGGTCAAGGATTACGGCTTCATGTTCCGCGAAGATCCCCTTGCGGAGAAGGCGGCCGCCATCTCGGCGCTTGCCGCCGACATCAGCGAGGTGCTGACCCGCTTCGGCTATGCGGCCACCCGCCCCGCGCCCGGCCTCACCGTCGCCTACCACGCGGCCTGCTCGCTCCAGCACGGGCAGCAGATCACGGGCGAGCCCAAGGCGCTGCTGAAGGCGGCCGGCTTCGCGGTGAAAGAACCCGCTGAGGGTCATCTCTGCTGCGGCAGCGCCGGCACCTACAACCTGCTGCAGCCGGAGATCGCGGGGCAGCTCAAGGAGCGCAAGCTCGGCAACATCGCGCGGCTGCGGCCGGACGTGATCGCCTCGGGCAATATCGGCTGCCTGACGCAGCTCGGCGGCGGCGCGACGCCCGCAGTCCACACCGTCGAGCTGCTCGACTGGATGGCCGGCGGCCCCAGGCCCGCCGCGCTGCCGGGATGATCCGCCGCCTGGATGCCGCCGACGCACCGGCCTATCGCGCCATCCGGCTGGAAGGGCTCGCCCGGCATCCGCAGAGTTTCGGCGCCGCAGCCGAGGACGAGGCACCGCAGCCGCTTGCCTGGTTCGCGGAACGGCTGGCGGGCAGCCACGTCTTCGGCGCCGGGGAGGACACGCTCCTCGGCGTCATCGGCCTGCGGCCGCAGGAGGCGGCCAAGCTCCGCCACAAGGCGCTGATCTGGGGTTTCTATGTTCGGCCGGAAGCGCGCGGCAAACGCCTCGGCGCCGCGCTCCTCGCGCATGCCATCGCCGTGGCGCGGGGGATGGTGGACGAGTTGCGGCTCTCGGTCGCGCCGGACAACGCCGCCGCGCTCCGGCTCTACGAAGCCGCCGGCTTCAAGCCCTATGGGCGCGAGCCGCGGGCGCTCCGCATCGATGGGCGGGATTTCGACGAAGTGCTGATGGCGCTCCACCTCGCCTGACGGCGAAGAGCATCTTCACGCCTCCGGGCGATTCCGCCCTTCGGCGATCTGCTTCAGCTCTCGTAGCTGACCAAGGTCTCGACCGGCACGTCGACGCGCTTGCGGCCTTCGAGGAAGGCGAGTTCGATGATCGCCGCGGCACACGGCACCACAGCCCCCGCCTGGCGCAGCAGGCTGATGCTCGCCGCCATCGTCCCGCCGGTCGCGAGCAGGTCGTCCAGCACTGCGACGCGGGCGCCCTTCACCACCGCATCCGCCTGCATCTCCAGCCGGTCGGTGCCGTATTCCAGCGCGTAGTTCAGGCCGATCGTCCGCCCCGGCAGCTTGCTCGGCTTCCGGATCATCACGAAGCCGAGCCCGAGCTCATAGGCGAGCGGCGCCGCCACCAGGAAGCCGCGGCTCTCGATCCCCGCGAGCACCTCCGGCTTGTAGGGCCTGATCGCCGCCGCCATCCGCCCGACCGCCGCATGCCAGGCCGGGCCGTGCCGCAGCAGGGTCGAGATGTCGTAGAACAGGATCCCCGGCTTCGGGAAATCCGGAATGCCGCGGATATGGGCCTTGAGATCGAGGGGCTCGGTCACGCAACAGCCTCCGGCAGGGTGCAGACCGCCTTCTGCCGCGCCGCCGAACCCCTGGGCAAGCCCCACCCCGGCATGCGATCAGCCCGCCATGTCCCGCATCGCCATCGCGAGCATCGCCGGCATCGCCGGCTTCCTGCTCTACATCGCCGCCGCCGTGATCCTCGCCGACCTCGTCCTGCAGGGGCATTGGGCGCTGCAGATCCTCTATTTCGCGGCAGCCGGCATCCTCTGGGCCTGGCCGGCGAAGTGGCTGATGGTGTGGGCGGCGCGCGGGTAGATCATTCCGCGGCTTCGGCGACGACGCGGTTGCGCAGCACGCCGATCCCATCGATCTCGACCTCCACCAGCCGCCGGTGCCCGGGCAATTCCTGCCCGGGATGTCTGGCCGCTGTGGCGTTGCCAATCCCGCACCGCGCCGTCGTTGTAACACGCATAGCCAGCGACCAGCGCCATCGACGCCGAAGGCCTGCCGGTCGGGCTGCCTGGGCGCGGCGGCGGCGCTGGAAATGGGGGTGGGCTCTGTCCTCGGGAAAGGCTCTGCCTTTCCCGAACCCTATCCGCCAGGAGCCTAAGGCCCCTGGACCCGTATTACTTCCGGAGCCCGGTTTGCCGAGGGGGTCGACCACTTCGGGGCGACCCCCTCGGCAAACCGGGCCCTGAGTGACGCAGGTCAAGGAGCCTCCAGGCTCCTTGCGGAGTGGGGTTTTGGGGGCGAGGCAGCGCCTCGCCCCCAAGGACAGAGCCTACCCACCCATCGCCGCCGCCACCACCGGCGCCAGGCCGCGGAACTCGGCCGCCCGCGGGCTGCGGCTGCGCCAGGCGAGGCCGAGCGTGCGGCGGGGGCCGCCGGCGGCGGCGTCGCTGTCGACCGGGCGGAGGGCGATGGCGGCGCCGGCGAGGACGCCGCCGTCGATCGCGAGTTTCGGCAGGAGCGTGACGCCGAGGCCGCCGGCGACCATCTGGACCAGGGTCTGGAGAGAGGTGGCGGCGAAACCCTCCGCCGCGGCGGCGCCGGGCAGGCCGCAGGCGGAGAGGGCGTGGTCGCGCAGGCAGTGGCCGTCTTCGAGCAGCAACAGGCGTTCGCCGCCGAGGGCCGCGACCGGGATGCGGGAGCGTTCCGTGAGGCGGTGGCCTTCGGGGAGTGCGGCAAGGAAGGGGTCGTCGGCGATGGCGAGGGTTTCGGTCTCTGCGGTCGCGGCGGGGAGTGCGAGGAGGAGGAGGTCGAGGCGGCCGGCGGCGAGGCCGTCGAGGAGGTTGTCGGTCAGGTCTTCGCGCAGCCAGAGCCGGAGGCGCGGGAAGGTAAGGCGGAGGGCCGGCATCAGGCGGGGCAGCAGGAAGGGGCCGATGGTCGGGATGATGCCGAGGCGGAGCGGGCCGGAGAGCGGCTCGCGGGAGGTCGCGACGGCTTCGGCGACGGCTTCGAGGGCGGCGAGCGCACGGCGCGATTCGCGCAGGATCTCGAGCCCGAGCGGGGTGAAGACCGGGCGTTTGGCGCCGCCGCGCTCGAGGAGCGCGGCGTCGAGCTGGCGTTCGAGGGCGATGATCCCGGCGGAGAGGGTGGATTGGGTGACGCTGCAGGCGGTGGCCGCGCGGCCGAAATGGCCGGTATCGGCGAGGGTCACCAGGTAGCGGAGCTGCTGAGGGCTGGGCAGCGCCCCGCCCGGAAGCGATTTCATCGAAGGTTCCGATGGTTCTGACGAAAACTATTCATTGGCACCCTTTGCTGCACTGCGCCATATCCGTAGCCATTGCAACATTGCACCGGGGTACCCGCATGCTGACCGTTGGCGATCGCTTTCCCGATTTCTCGCTCACTGCCGTCAAGGCAGGCCCCGAGGGCCTGGGTGGCCCGGGCGTGTCCTTCACCGAGATCGATCAGGCGACCGATGCCGGCAAGTGGAAGATCGTCTTCTTCTGGCCGAAGGATTTCACCTTCGTCTGCCCGACCGAGATCGCGGCGTTTGCCAAGCTTTCCGGCGAGTTCGCGGATCGCGACGCGGTGGTCTACGGCGTCTCGACCGACAGCGAGTTCGTGCACCTGAACTGGCGCGTGCACAACGAGGATATCCGCGACCTGTCGATCCCGATGCTGGCGGATGTGAAGCGGGAACTGTCGGGGGCGCTCGGCATCCTCGACAAGACGGCGGGCGTGCCGCTGCGCGCGACCTTCATCGTCGATCCGGACGGCACCATCCAGTGGGCGGCGGTGAACGGCCTCAATGTCGGGCGCAATCCGCAGGAAGTGCTGCGGGTGCTGGACGCGTTGCAGACCGACGAGCTCTGCCCCTGCAACTGGGAGAAGGGCCGCGACGTGCTGAAGCCGCAGGAGCTGTTCTCCAAGGCGGCCTGAGCCCTTGCTGCGTCCCGTATGCGATCGGCATGCGGGACGTCAGGGTTCCCAATCATCGCTGGAATAGGATGCGCCATGTCGCTCGAGGCCCTGCGCAATGCGCTGCCCGACTACGCCAAGGACCTGAAGCTCAACCTCGGCAGCCTGGCCGCCGAGCCGGTGCTGACGCAGCAGCAGCTCGCCGGCACCTTCATCGCCTCGGCGCTTGCCTCCCGCAACGCGCAGGTGGTGCAGGCGATCGGCGCCGAGTTCGGGCCGAAGCTGTCGGCGGAGGCGCTGACCGCCGCCAAGGCTGCGGCCGCCATCATGGGCATGAACAACGTCTATTACCGCTTCACCCACCTGGTCGGCGGCGACTATCCGAAGCTGCCGGCGAAGCTGCGGATGAACGTCATGGCGAAGCCCGGCGTCGACAAGGTGGACTTCGAGCTCTGGTCGCTCGCGGTCTCGGCGATCAATGGCTGCGGCATGTGCATGGAGGCGCACGAGAAGGTCGTGCTGCATGGCGGCCTGTCGAAGGACGCGGTGCAGGCGGCGGTGCGCATCGCCGCGACCGTGCATGCGGTGGCGGCGACGCTCGATGGCGAGCAGGCGCTGGCTGCCTGACGGGGATCAGATCTTCTCGACGTTCCAGTAGAACAGCGCCGGCCCGTTGATCAGGCCGCGCAGGTTGCGCCGGTGCGCGATGACGCTGCGGTACTGGCCGAGCGGCACCTGGGTCGCGGTCTCCAGGTGCACGCGCTCCAGCTGCTTCAGGACCTCCTGCCGTCGCGCGGGATCGGCTTCGAAGGTCCAGGCCTCGGTCAGCTCCGGCACGCGGCGGTCGCAGGGCCAGCCGAACCAGGCGTCGGTGCAGTGGCGCACGAAGGTGTTGAGCAGCGGGTTGGCGATGCCGGTGATCGTGGCGTTGGTGACGAAGGCGTTCCAGCCGCCCGCCGCCGGCGCGGCGCGGGAGGCGCGGCGCGCCACCAGCGCGCTCCAGTCCATCGCCACCAGGTCGACGGCGACGCCGAGCCGCCGCAGCGCATCGGCCAGCAGCAGCGCGCCGGGATGCAGCGTCGCGTTGTCGGCGGGGTCCATCACGACGATCGGGCGGCCGTCATAGCCGCTGTCGCGGAACTGGCGCTGCGCTGACGCCAGATCCTGCCGCGGCCAGCCGAGCTCCTCGAACTGCGCCCCCTCCCCCGCCGCGCAGCCGAAGGTCGCGGCGCATTCGCGGGAGGGGCTGCGGTCGCCGACCGTCGCCTGCATGAAGTCGGTCTGCCGGATCACGCTCATCAGCGCGCGCCGTGCTTCCACCTTGTCGAAGGGCGGATGCAGATGGTTGAAGACGACGAAGAGCTGGTAGCCGAGCGGGTCGTTCGGCGCGACGACGACGTCCCGCGCCCGCTGCAGCAGCGGCACCAGGTCGGGGGCCGGGCTTTCCAGCAGGTCGAGCTCGCCGGTGATCAGGCCGTTGGCGGCGGTCGCGGCATCCGGCGTGTAGATGCTCTCGATGCGATCGAGTTTCGCGACCTTGCCGCCGGCCGCCTGGCTGGGCGGCTCGGCGCGCGGGCGGTAGCGGGCGAAGCGCTCATAGACCACTTTCACGCCCGGCACCCAGGATGCGCGGTCGAAGCGGAAGGGGCCGGAGCCGACCACTTCGGCGATCTGCTGCGCCGGATCGGTGCGCGCCAGGCGCTCCGGCATCATGAAGGGCACGTTGCTGTCGATCTTGCCGAGCGCCTCCAGCACGAAGCCGACCGGGCGCTTCAGCGTCAGGCGGATGGTGCGGGCGTCAGGCGCTTCCAGCGTCTCGGTCACCGACATCAGGGCGCGGCCCATGCCGTCGCGGGCGCCCCAGCGGCGGATCGAGGCGACGCAATCGGCGGCGGTGACCGGCGCGTCGTCGTGCCAGAGCAGGCCGTCCCGCAGCGCGAAGGTCCAGATGCGGCCGTCGCCCGAGCTCTCCCAGGCCTCGACCATCTGCGGCTGCGGCCGGCCTTCGGCGTCGAGGGCGAACAGCGTGTCCCAGACCAGGTAGGCGTGGTTGCGAGTGAGATAGGTGGTGGTCCAGATCGGATCGAGCGCGCGGAGGTCGCCGATCGGCACGCTCCTCAGCACCCGGCGCGGATCCTGCGCCATGGCGCGCCGCGCGGCGGCCGGGAGGAAGGCGGGTGCCGCGAGTGCGGCCTGGAGCAGCGGGCGACGGAGCATGGCGGTTCCTTGGACGGACCGGCGTGTTTCTCCCTGGACTGCCAATCTGGGTGGCTATGGTCGTGTATGCAATGATTAATCCAGAGGCACGAAGCCCGCTGGGACCGCGATCTCCGGGTGCTCCGCGAAGAGCTTGCGCCAGGCGCGGCGGGCGATGGCGTCCGCCTCGCGCAGGATCGCCGGCTCGTCGAGGGTCAGGACCCGGCCGTCCCGCATGATCCAGCGTCCGTCGACCATGACGCTCTCGACGTCGCTCGCCTGGCCCTGGTGGACGAAGCCCGAGACCGGCCGCAGCCGCGGCACCAGGTGTGCGCGGTCGCTGCGGACGAGGATCAGGTCGGCGCGGTTGCCGGGCGCGAGCCAGCCGCCGTCGCCGACGCCCATCGCGCGATAGCCGTCCCGCGTCGCCCAGCGCAGCGCCTGCTCCGGCGTCGGCTGGCGGCCGTCCTCGCGACGGATGCGCTCCATGAAGAGCCCGGTGCGCATCACCTCCACCATGTCCTCGGCCATGTTGTCGGTGCCCATGCCGATGGTGCAGCCTTCCGCCTGCAGCACCGAGATCCGGGGCGAGAGGCCGCGGCGCGCGGCGATCGCCGCATTGAAGGCGACGGCGGTGCGGGCGCGGCCGAGCAGCCGCTCCTCCTGGTGCGCCATGCAGCGGCAATGCGCGGCGATCAGGCGGTCGTGCAGGAAGCCCGCCTGGTCGAGATACTCGGTCGGCTTCACGCCGCGATGCGCCTCGACCGCCGCCACCTCTCCCCAGATCTGGTTGAGGTGGATGGTGCAGACGCAGTCGAGCCGCTGCTGCAGATCGCGCAGCCGGCCGAGCAGCGCCGGCGTGCACATGTCGGGTGCCCAGGCGGCGACGCCGACCGCGACGCGGCCGCCCTCGGCGCCGTTCCAGCCAGCGTGGAGGTCCGCGATGCGCGCGAGCCCCGCCTCGCCGAGTGCTGCGTCCTCGACGAAGGGGCCGGGGTCGCCGATGCCGGCGTCGCGGCGGTCCCAGGCACGTTCCGCGAGCAGCAGGCGGAGCCCGGTCGCGACCAGCGGCCGTGCGTAGGCCGCGATGCCGGCACCGTCCTCGAGCAGCGCGGTGGTGCCGCTCCGGATCGCTTCGAGGGCGCCGAGCTGCACCATCACCGCGCTCTCCTCGGCGGAGAGCGCCGGCAGCGGGATCGGCGAGAGGCCGCCGCAGAAGGGCGGCTGGTGCGGCGGCGAGAGATCCTCGAAGACGCCGCGCGCCAGCGTCATGCCGAGATGGGTGTGGATATTGGCGAAGCCCGGCAGCAGCATCCGGTCGGCGGCGGCGACCCGCTCGGCCGCCGGATGGGCGGCGAGGATCGCTTGCGTGTCGCCGAGCGCCAGGATGCGGCCGCCCTCGATCGCGACGGCGCCGTCGTGCAGCACCCGGTCCTCGTCATCGCCGGTTGCGATCGTCGCGCCGTGGATGACGAGGGTCATGGGCGAAGCGGATCGCCGGAGGGCACTATCGCCCGGAGGCATTGATCCGTTCGCGGCCATGTGCCGGCTCCTAGCTTCCGACTTTGAGCGTCGAGGTCAGGCCCCGCAGGCAGGCGAGGATCGAGAGCGGGGTGATCCTGCCGGTGCGCGGGTTCTCCTCGCTCGGCACGTTCTCGATCGTCATGGTCAGGCGCGCGGCGGTGGCTTCGACCCGGATGGTGTGGGTGTTGCGCGTCACCTCGGGGTCGGCCCAGATCTCGACCATCGTGCGTTCAGGCCCGATGCCGGCGAGCGCCAGCGCGGCGGCGACGTTCACGTTGGCCGGGAAGCCCTGCGCCGCGTCGAAGGCATTGCCCTTGAAGACCAGGGTCCTGGTGGTGATCGCCGCGACGTCGATGCCGTGTTTCTCGAGGTAGGGCGCGCCGGCCAGGCCGCGCGGCGGCTTCCGCGTCTCGATGGTGACGCTCGCGACCTCGCCTTCGGCCGCGGCGCGCACGGCATCGAGGCCGAGCAGCGCGCCGGTCGGGACGATGATGCGGGCGCCGCTCCGCCTGGCCGCCTCGATCAGGTGCATGCGCGGCAGCAGCGCGCCGCAGCTCGAGGGGACGAAGATGCGGCCCTTGGCGATCGCCGCCGTCGCCACCTCCTCGAAGACCGCGGCCGGCGCCGCTTCCACGACGATGTCGGCGGCCTCCGCCAGGCCCGCCAGCGAGGTGATCGCGGGCATGTTCCGGAAGCCGGCGAGGTTCGCTTCCGCCTTGGCATGGTCGCGCGCCGCGACGGCGGCAAGCCTCAGGCCGTCGACGCCGCGGTCGAGCGCCTTCGCGAGATGGAGCCCGATCGCGCCCAGACCGGCGATCCCGACCGTCAATGCCATGCGTCCCTCCGTGCTGTATGCAGCGGCGTTAGCATGGCATGGCGGGCGGGCCTACTCCTCCCGGAAGCCGTATTCCGGCAGGCCCTGCTCGGCGCCGTAATACTTGAAGGGCAGGAACTTGCCGCTCATCGTGAACTTCACGCGGTCGCCCTTCGGGTTCGGCAGCCGCTCGATCTCCATGTCGAAATCGATCGCGGACATGATGCCGTCGCCGAACTCCTCCTCGATCAGCGCCTTCCAGGCCGGGCCGTTCACCATCACCAGCTCGTAGAAGCGGTAGATCAGCGGATCGGTCGGCGGCATCGGCGAGCCGCGATGCGGCACCTCGTTCAGCATGCGCTCCTCGACCGGGCTCAGGCCGAACAGCGCGGCGGCGCGGGCGGCCAGCGGCTTCACGAGCTTCATCTGGCCGAGCAGCGCGCCGACGATCAGCACCGGCGAGACGCCGCCGATCTCGGCGCAGACATGCTTCCAGCTCCAGCCCTTCTCGCGCCGGATGTCGAGGATCTTCTCGGTCAGCTGTGCACGGGTCATCGGCGTCTCCTTCAAGGTGCGGCAAGCGCCGCTTCGGGTTCGGCCGGCCGCACCTCCGGCGCGCGCCGCGGGTCCCAGCCCGGCGGCGGCGCGCCGGCGAGCGTCCGGCTGCGGGTGATCAGGAAGTCGAGGATGTGGTCGCGGAGCGGGTGGTAGCCCGGCAAATGGTGCAGCGTCGCGCGGGTGCGCGGCCGCGGCAGGGTGTTGACGACGACTTCCGCCAGCCGCGCCTCCGGCCCGTTGGTCATGAGCAGGATGCGGTCGGCGAGCAGGATCGCCTCGTCGACATCATGGGTGATCATGAAGGCGGTCTGGTCGGCCTCCGCGACCAGCCGCGCCACCTCGTCCTGCAAGGCGCCGCGGGTCAGCGCATCGAGAGCGCTGAACGGCTCGTCCATCAGCAGCATGCGCGGCGCGATCGCGAGCGCACGGGCGATGCCGACCCGCTGCTTCATGCCGCCCGAGAGCTGCGCCGGCTTCTTCTCCGCAGCAACCTCGAGCCCGACGCGGGCGAGCGCGTCCCGCGCTGCCTCCCGAAGCCGCGCGCGCGGCCAGGCCGGGTTGCGGCAGGAGAGCGCGAAGGCGACGTTCTGCTCCGCCGTCATCCAGGGCATCAGCGCATGGCCCTGGAAGATCACGGCGCGGTCGAGCGAGGGTCCGGCGATCTCCTCGCCGCCCATGATGACGGTGCCGGCGGATGGCGTCTCCAGCCCGGCCAGGATGTTCAGCACCGTCGTCTTGCCGCAGCCCGAATGCCCGACCAGGCAGACGAACTCGCCGCGGTCCACGCCGAACCAGAGATCCTCGAAGATCGTCGCAACCGGATAGCGGCGCGCGATGCCTTCGACCGACAGGTAAGCCCGGGTCACGGCGTCACTCCTGCCAGGCGACGGCGCCGGCGACCCATCCGAGCAGCCGGTCGAGCAGCAGGCCGACGATCCCGATCATGAGGATCGCGATGACGATGTCGGCGAGCGAGAGGTTGTTCCACTGGTTCCACACCCAGTAGCCGATGCCGGTGCCGCCCACGAGCATCTCGGCCGCCACGATCACCAGCCAGGCGATGCCGATCGAGATGCGCATGCCGGTCAGGATGGTGGGCGCGGCGGCGGGCAGGATGACGCGCAGCGCGGTCTTCATCCGGCCGGCTTCCAGCGTGCGCGCGACGTTCAGCCATTCGCGGCGCACGCTCGCGACACCGAAGGCGGTGTTGAGCAGCATCGGCCAGACCGAGCAGATGAAGATGACGAAGATCGAGGAGATTGCGCTGTCCTTGATGGTGTAGAGCGCGAGCGGCATCCAGGCGAGCGGGCTGACCGGCCGCAGCACCTGGATGAAAGGATTGAGCGCTGCGCCCAGAAGCGGCGACATGCCGATCAGGAAGCCGAGCGGGATCGCGACGAGCGCCGCCAGCGCGAAGCCGATGCCGACGCGGGCGAGCGAATAGGCGATCTGCACGCCGATGCCCTGGTCGTTGGTGCCGCGCACGTAGAAGGGGTCGCGCAGCAATTGCCAGAGCCGGGCGCCGATCTCGGACGGCATCGGCATCGGCGTCTGCCCGCCTTGCGCCGCGGCGGCGCCGACGAGGGCGGCATATTCGGGATCGACCGCGGCGCCGCCGGCGGCCGTCCCACTCCGCGCCGCGAATTCCCAGCCGCCGAGCAGCAAGGCGAGCAGCGCCAGCGACAGCAGTGTCGCCCGCCAGAACGGGACTTCGGATGCCATCAATTGCGCCGCATCGGCAGCGACGCGAGATAGCCCGCCGGATCGGCGGGATCGAAGCGGCGGCCACCGATCACGTGCTCCCGCATCGTGCTCTCCGGCACCGGCAATCCGATCTCGCGCATCGCGCGTCCGGCATCGAGGGCGAGGAAGACCTGCTCCGCGACCGCGCGGTAATCCACCTCGCGGGTCAGCTGCCCCCAGCGGCGCATCTGGGTCAGGATCCAGATCGCCATGGAATGCCAGGGGAAGGGATCGAAGCCGATGCGGTCCGGCACCCGCTGCACACGACCGAGCCCATCGGCGAAGGTGCCGGTCAGCACCTGCTCGACCACCGTCGGCGGCTGGTTCAGGTAGTTCTGCGCGGCGATCGCCTGCGCGACCTCGCGCCGGTTCTCGGGCTTGTTGGCATGCGCCGTCGCCTCGACGATCGCGCGCATCAGGGCGGCGAAGGTGTTGGGGGCCGCCTGCACCAGCTCCCGCGGGACGGCGAAGGCGCAGCAGGGATGGCCGTCCCAGAGCTCCCGCGTCAGGACGTGGATGAAGCCGACGCCGTCGAAGACGGCGCGCTGGTTGAAGGGATCGGGGCCGAGATAGCCGTCGATGTTGTCGGCGCGGAGGTTGGCGACCATCTCGGGCGGCGGCACGGCGCGGATCTGCACGTCGCGGTCGGGGTCGATGCCGTTCGCCGCCAGGTAGTCGCGCAGCAGGTAGTTGTGCATCGAGAAGTCGAAGGGCACGGCGAAGCGGAAGCCCTTCCAGTCCTTGGGGTCGCGCTTCTCGCGATGCTTGTTGGCCAGCGTGATCGCCTGGCCGTTGGTGTTCTCGATCGCCGCGACCGCCCAGGGGATCGGGTTGGCGACGCCTACGCCGAGCGACATCGCGAGCGGCATCGGCGCCAGCATGTGCGCGGCGTCGTATTCGCGGGCCAGCGCCCGGTCCCGGATCACCGCCCAGCCGGCGGTGCGGATGACCTCCACCTCCAGCCCGTGGCGGGCGTAGAAGCCCATCGGATGCGCCATGATGATCGGCGTCGCGCAGGTGATCGGGATGAAGCCGATCTTGAGGTCGCGCTTCTCCGGCGCCGCCGGCGCCTGGGCGAGCGCTTCGCGGGCATGCGCCAAGGGGAAGACGCCGGCGATCGCCGCCATGACGGCGGCCTGCCCGAAGCGGCCGAGCAACGCACGGCGGGTGCCGGAAGCGGGGAAGACGGCGCGGAGCACCGCTTCCTCGGCGACCGCGCCATGGGCGCCGGTGCCGTCGTCGGGCGGGTCGCAGGCGAAGCCCGCCGCATGCGGCGCGGCGCACCCGCAGCTTGCGATCGATGTCCTGGGCGGGCGGGCCATGGGCGTCTCCGGCGGGTCGTTGCCGCCGGATCAAGCAATGGCCGTGCCGCGATGGGCCCGGCTACGGCGTCACGCCGCCGGTCAGGGCTTGTACTCGCCGAGGAAGCTGAAGTTGTTGTTGGCCTTCAGGTAGCGCCTGAGGGTGCTCGGCCAGGTGTGCTTGCCGTCCAGCTGGACGAACAGCCGATGGCCTTCGTTCACCGCGTCGCCGGCGATCCAGGCGAGCTGGTAGCAGAGGATGACGAGCTCCGAGCAATAGACGTGCTTCACGACGCCCTGGTCGTTCTTCAGCCGCTGCCGGTACTTTTCCAGGCGCGCCCGGGTGCCGCCGCCGACATTGTGGGTGCTGAAGGTGCTCTTGATGCCGGCGCGGGTGATCCCGTAGGTGGCGCTCGCCTTGATCTCGTTGGCGATGTTGGTGACCTGGCCGGTCTCCGCCTTGGTCAGCACCGGGTTGGCGCGGAACACCTCGGCTTCCTGGCCCCAGAGGTCGATGTCGCAGCTCAGGATGCCCTTGCCGGTGGCATGGACCATGTCGAGCCCGTCGACGACGATGCCGCAATGCGCCGGCTTGAAGGTGCTGGTGTTGATGAAGATGTCGCCGGGCTTCAGCAGGTCGCGCTTGAAGCCGGCATTGGGTCGGTAGAAGGCCATCGGACGGGCACCCGCGTTTCGGCCGCCTCGCCGAGGTGCCCCGGGATCGGGACCGCCCGCCCGGCGAAGGGCGGGCGGACCTATATCACGGAACCGAGATCGGAACGTTACTGATTCGGTATGGATGAATGCCGCGCTTGTCCATCAACCTCCAGGTTTGCCGTCAAACGACCGGGCTGCGGCCGCCATCGACGTTGAGCGCGGTGCCGGTGATGTAGCCGCCGCCTTCCGAGCAGAGGAACAGCGCGGTCGCCGCGAATTCCTCGGCTTTGCCGAGACGGCCGAGCGGCACCGCCTTGCCCTGTTCGGCCTTCCATTCCTCCCAGGTGATGTTGCGCTTCTCGGCGGCATGGCGGCGCACCCATTGGTCGCTCTCGATGATGCCGACCAGCAGCGCGTTGACCAGCACGTTGTGCTTCGCACCCTCCTGCGACAGCACCTTGGTGAGCGCCATGCCGGCGGCGCGGGAGACCGCGGTCGGCGCGCCTTCGGCCGGCGGCGCCTTGGCGCCGGTGTTGAGCACGTTGATGATCCGCCCCCAGCGCCGCTCCTGCATGCCCGGCATCGTCGCGCGGGTCAGCCGGATGGCGGCGAACAGCTTCAGGTCCAGGTCGGCCTGCCACAGCGCATCGGTGACCGCGAGGAACGGGCCACGCTGGGAGGTGCCGGCGTTGTTGACCAGGATGTCGATCGGGCCGAGCGCCGCGACCGCCTGCGCCACAGCCGCCGTGCAGCCGGCATCCGTGCTGATATCGGCGGCGATGGCGGCGATCCTGGCGTCGGGCAGCTCGGCGCGGAGCCTGGCCTCGGCGGCGCCGAGCGCCTCCGCCCCGCGGGCCACGATCGCGACCGCGGCGCCGGCGCCGGCGAAGGCCCGCGCCATCGCGAGGCCGAGGCCCTTGGAGCCGCCGGTGATCAGGGCCGTGCGGCCCGCGAGATCGATCTGCATGGATATCCCCTCCCTGTCCGGCGAACAGGGCGCACCGGGACGCGGCTTGCGTCAAGGCCGGGGGGAAGAGGAGTGGGGCGACCTACGGGGCTCGAACCCGCGACATTCGGCACCACAAGCCGACGCTCTACCAGCTGAGCTAAGGCCGCCACACAGGGGCCGGGAGATAGAGAAGCGGGTGCCGCGCGTCAACTGCGGCGGCCGCCCTGGCCCTACCCCGCGGCCGCGACGGCGCCCTGCCCGGGGCGTGCCGCGATCCAGCGGCCGAGCCGCGCCAGCGCCTCGTCCAGCAGCGCGTCGTTCTTGCAAAAAGCGAAGCGTACAAAGTGGTTCGGCGGCGCCTCGCTGGCGTAGAAGGCGGTGACCGGGATCGCGGTGACGCGGGCATCGAGCGTGATCGCGCGGCAGAAGGCGACGTCGTCGCCGGCGAAGCCGAGCGGGCGGACATCGGCGGTGATGAAATAGCTGCCCTGGGTCGGCAGCACCCCGAAGCCGAGGGCCGCGAGCCCCGCCGCCATCCGGTCCCGCTTCGCCTCCAGATGGGTCGAGAGGCCGGCGAAATAGGCGTCTGCCTTCGCGAGCCCGACCGCGACCCCGCGCTGGAGGTTGGGCGGTGTCGTGAAGGTCAGGTTCTGGTGCGCCTTGGCGACGTTGGAGGCCAGGCTGCGGTCGCAGGTGACGTAGCCGATCTTCCAGCCGGTCAGGCTGAAGGTCTTGCCGGCGCTGCCGACCCGCATGCAGCGGGTGCGCATGCCCGGCAGCGTCATCAGGGGAATATGTTTCCAGCCGTCGAAGGTCAGGTGCTCGTAGACCTCGTCGCAGACCGCATAGGCGTCGTGGCGTTCCAGGAGGTCGGCGATGAAGGCGAGCTCGGCGGCGGTGAACACCTTGCCGGTCGGGTTCATCGGCGTGTTGAGCAGGATCGCCTTGGTCTTCGGCCCGAAGGCGGCGGCGAGCTCGGCGCGCGGCAGCTCCCATTTCGGTGGCGTCAGGCGCACCAGCTTCGGCACCGCGCCGAGCAGCTTCACCACCGGCAGGTAGGTGTCGTACAGCGGCTCGATCAGCACGCATTCGTCGCCCGGGTTCAGCACCGCCATCAGGCAGGCGGTGATCGCTTCCGTCGCACCCGAGGTGACGACGACCTCCGCCCCCGGATCGACCTCGAGCCCGTAGAAGCGCCGGTTGTGGTCGGCGACCGCCTGGCGGAGCTCCGGCACGCCGGTCATCGGCGGATACTGGTTGCGCCCGTCGCGCAGCGCCGCGGCGGCCGCATCGATCACATCCTCCGGCCCGTCATAGTCCGGAAAGCCCTGGCCGAGGTTGATGGCGCCATGTTCGGTCGCCAGCGCACTCATCACCGTGAAGATCGTGGTGCCGGTGGCGGAGAGGAGCGCGTTCTGCGGCTGCATGGGCCGTGGTGATCCTGGCATGGCGTGGACGGAGCCCGGCATCATGCGGCGAGCGTCATGGGGTCGCAACCAGCCGCTTGCGCGCCCGATCAACATTCGGGCAATTTGCCCAAAATTCGGGCAACGCCGGATTGGCCTGCGGCGATTTCCCAAGGCCCCCCGATTGAAGCCGCCGCGCACCGCATGCGATACCGGCGCAACGCCGCGAGCGAAGCCGGCGGTGCGCCGGGCGATCCGATCCGAGGGGTCATGACGGCATGCCGCATGCAATGCTTGAAGCGACGCGGGCCAGGTGGCCCGGCCGCCGGGAAGCCATCCCTGCGGCAGCGACCCTCGGGAGGAAAGGAGGCCGGCGCGCGGCGTGAGGCAAGCGCGCCGGTGAACGGAGCCGATGAAAAAAATCGAGGCGATCATCAAGCCCTTCAAGCTGGACGAGGTGAAGGACGCGCTGCACGAGATCGGCCTGCAGGGCCTGACCGTGGTCGAGGCCAAGGGCTTCGGCCGCCAGAAGGGCCATACCGAGCTCTATCGCGGCGCCGAATACGTCGTGGACTTCCTGCCGAAGGTGAAGATCGAGGTCGTCTGCGCGGACGACATGCTGGACCGCGCGGTGGAGGCCATCCAGGCCGCCGCCCGCACCGGCCGCATCGGCGACGGCAAGATCTTCGTCTCCGACGTGGCCGAAGTGATCCGCATCCGCACCGGCGAACGCGGCGAGGACGCGGTCTGACGGCGCAATGGAAGCGGATCGGTCCGCTTGACCGATCCGAGGCCGCGAATGCGGCCCGCCGCGAGTGCGGCGAAGCCAAGCGGCCGGAGGCCGCGCCCGGCGTCTGAGGGCCGGCAAAGACTATCCGAGCGCGCCCCGGCTGGCGGGGGCGCGGTACGAGGAACGGTGCGTCGCCCACCAGGGAGGGCAGCCCGTTCCGCAAATCAGCCGGGGCCGACCGTGGACCACCGATCCGCGGCCGCGCCTGCTCAATCGGGATCACCGCCCCAGCGGGGCATCAGGGGAACAGGACCGCACACGATGGCGAAGAAGCCCGCAGCCGCAGCGCCGAGCGCTGTCTCCAAGGTCATGGACATGATCAAGGAGAACAGCGTCGAATACGTCGACCTGCGTTTCACCGACCCGCGCGGCAAGTGGCAGCACACCGCCCAGCACGTCGCCACCATCGAGGAGGACGTGTTCACGGACGGCTTCATGTTCGACGGCTCCTCGATCGCCGGCTGGAAGGCGATCAACGAGTCCGACATGATCCTGATGCCGGACCCGACGACCGCCTGCATGGATCCCTTCTCGGCCAAGCCGCAGCTGATCCTGATCTGCGACATCATCGAGCCCTCGACCGGCCAGCTGTACAACCGCGACCCGCGCGGCACCGCGAAGAAGGCCGAAGCCTACCTGAAGTCGACCGGCATCGGCGACACCGCCTTCTTCGGCCCGGAAGCCGAGTTCTTCATCTTCGACAGCGTGAAGTTCGGCACCGGCGGCAATTTCGGCATCTACCAGCTCGACAGCGTCGAAGGCCCGGGCTCGAACCTGAAGGATTATCCGGAAGGCAACATGGGCCATCGCCCCGTCGTGAAGGGCGGCTACTTCCCGGTCGCCCCGGTCGACAGCGAGGTCGACCTGCGCGCCGAGATGCTGTCGACCATGATGGAAATGGGCGTCGCCGGCGAGAAGCACCACCACGAGGTGGCGCAGTCCCAGCACGAGCTCGGCACCAAGTTCGGTCCGCTGGTGCTGCAGGCCGACCACATGCAGATCTACAAGTACTGCATCCACAACGTGGCGCATTCCTACGGCAAGACCGCGACCTTCATGCCGAAGCCGATCTACGGCGACAACGGCTCGGGCATGCATGTCCACCAGTCGATCTGGAAGGCGGGCAAGCCGATCTTCGCCGGCAACGGCTATGCCGACCTGTCGAACGAGGCGCTCTACTACATCGGCGGCATCATCAAGCACGCCAAGGCGCTGAACGCCTTCACCAACGCGTCCACCAACTCCTACAAGCGGCTGATCCCGGGCTTCGAGGCGCCGGTGCTGCTGGCCTATTCGGCCCGCAACCGCTCCGCCTCCTGCCGCATCCCCTATGCGACCAGCCCGAAGGCGAAGCGCGTCGAGGTGCGGTTCCCGGATCCGACCGCCAACCCCTACCTCGCCTTCGCGGCCATGCTGATGGCCGGCCTCGACGGCATCAAGAACAAGATCCATCCCGGCGAGGCGATGGACAAGGACCTCTATGACCTGCCGCCGGAGGAGCTGAAGGGCATCCCGACGGTCTGCGGCTCGCTCCGCGAGGCGCTCGGCGCGCTCGAGGCCGACCATGAGTTCCTGCTGGCCGGCGACGTGTTCTCGAAGGACCAGATCGAGAGCTACATCGAGCTGAAGTGGAGCGAGGTGTACCGCTTCGAGCACACCCCGCACCCGGTCGAGTTCGAGATGTACTACTCGGTCTGAACCGGACCGCCTGACCTGGAATGGAGCGCCCCGCCGGCAACGGCGGGGCGCTTCGCGTTTCGGCCCTGGCGCTCGCGCCGCCGCGCGACCAGACTGGGGCAACGGATGGAGACGCCGATGGCCATCGCTCGACCAGGACTTGCCGGCACGGCGGCGGCCGCGCTGCTGGCGCTCGGCGGCTGCGCGGCGGATCCGCCGCCCCCGCCCCAGGTCGCGCTGCCGCAGGACGCCGTGGCGCGCGGCGTCGCGATCTTCTTCGCCGTCTGCGCCGATCCCGCGGTCGAGCCCGCCGCGGCGCGCGCCGCCGAACGCGGCTTCCGCGCCGCGGGCGACGAGGCGATCCGGGACCTGCTCCGCGGCCGCACCGGCGTCGTCCGCGCCCGCAGCGGGCGCGAGGCGGAGGGCCTGTTCCTGCAGGCCGAGCCGAGGCTCTGCGAGGTCACGCTGGCCGGCCCCGACAGCCGGCGCGTCGCCCCCGCCTTCGCCGACGGCATGCGGGAGGCAGGCTTCGGCACGACGACGCTGTTGAACGAGAGCGAGTCGGGCGCCGGCCTCACCCGGCGCTGGCGCGCGGCCAATGCGGCGGGCGTGGAGCGCATCTACACCCTCGCCCCCTATCCCGACACCGAGCGCCCCTGGCGCGCCGTGCTGTCGGTCACCGACGATCCGGCGGCGCTCCGCGCCGCGAGGCTGGTACGCTGATGTCCGACACCCGCCGCATCATGCTGCTGACCGGTGCCAGCCGTGGCATCGGCCATGCGACCGTCAAACTCTTCCAGGAGCGCGGCTGGCGCATCCTGACCGTCTCCCGCCAGCCTTTCTCCGAGGATTGCGCCTGGCCGGCGGCGCGGGAGGCGCATGTGCAGGCCGACCTCTCCGACCTCGCCAGCATCGACGCGCTGGTCGCGACGGTGCGGAGCCGCCTGCCGCATGGCCGGCTGCACGCGCTGGTCAACAATGCCGGCATCTCTCCGAAGGGGCCGGAGGGCGACCGGCTCGGCGTGCTCGGGTCGACAGCCGCCGTCTGGACCCAGGTGCTGAACGTCAACCTGGTCTCCACGGCCCTCCTCGCCCGCGGCCTGCTGCCGGAGCTGGAGGCGGCGCAGGGCTCGATCGTCAACGTGACGTCGATCGCCGGATCGCGCGTGCATCCCTTCGCCGGCGTCGCCTACGCCGCGTCCAAGGCAGCGCTCGCCGCGCTGACGCGGGAGATGGCGCATGAGCTGGGCCCGCGCGGGGTGCGCGCGAACGCGATCGCGCCGGGCGAGATCCAGACCTCGATCCTCTCGCCCGGCACCGATGCGCTGGTCGCCAAGGAAGTGCCGCTCGGCCGGCTCGGTGACCCGCGGGAAGTGGCGGAGACCATCCACTTCCTCTGCACCGAAGCCTCGGCCTACATTAACGGCGCCGAGATCCACATCAATGGCGGCCAGCACGCCTGAGCTGTGCCGCAAGGGGTAGCGACAACAATGACTGCAGCCCGGACGGCGCTCGTCGTCAGCGCCCATTCCGCCGATTTCGTCTGGCGCGCCGGCGGCGCCATCGCGCTGCATGCGGCGCGCGGCTGGCAAATGACGGTGGTCTGCCTCTCCTATGGCGAGCGCGGCGAATCCGCAAAACTCTGGCGCCAGCCGGGCATGACGCTGGAGCGGGTGAAGCAGGCGCGTGAGGCGGAGGCGCGGCGCGCCGCCGAGGTGCTCGGCGTCGCCGACATTCAGTTCTGGGATCTCGGCGACTATCCGATCACGCTCTCGAACGAGAGCCTGTTCCGCCTGGTCGACGTCTACCGCGCGATCCACCCCGCCTTCGTGCTGACCCACAGCAAGGAGGACATCTACAACCGCGACCATCCGGCGGTGACCGACTTCGCCCAGCACGCGCGCATCACCGCCCAGGCGCATGGCCACAACCCGGGCCAGACGGTGCTCGGCGCGCCGCCGGTCTTCCTGTTCGAGCCGCACCAGCCCGAGCAATGCGGCTGGAAGCCCGACGTGCTGCTCGACATCGGCTCGGCCTGGCCGCAGAAGCGCGCCGCCATCGAATGCATGGCGGGCCAGGAACACCTCTGGGAGTACTACACCCGGGTCGCGCAGCAGCGCGGCGCCCAGGCGGCGCGCAATTCCGACAAGGCGATCACCTGGGGCGAAGGCTACCAGTCGGTCTTCCCGCACGTGGTGGAGAGCCTGGCGTGACGAAACTGCACGCCGCGATCGGCCGCACGCCGCGGACCGAGGCGATCTTCGCAGGTGGCGTCGCCTCCCCGCTGTTCGACCTCGATCTCGCGGCGGTGCCGGAGATCAGCCGCGCCTTCGCGCCGATGGTGCGGGATGGGCGCTACGACCTCAGCGAGATGGCGATCGCGACCTTCCTGATGGCCAAGGCCTGGGGCAAGGACCTGGTGCTGCTGCCGGTGACGCTCGCCGCCCGCTTCCAGGAAGTGGCGCTGCTCTGCCAAGCGGGGTCGGACATCGCGGGTCCCGCGGACCTCACCGGGCGGCGGGTCGGCGTCCGCGCCTACAGCCAGACGACGGGGATGTGGTTGCGCGGCACGCTGCGGGATGAATTCGGCGTCGCGCCGGATGCGGTGCGCTGGGTCACCTTCGAGGATGCGCATGTCCCCGAATACCGCGACCCGCCCTTCGTGGAGCGCGCCGAGCCCGGCGCCGCCATGCTGGCGATGCTGCAGGCGGGCGCGCTCGACGCCGCGATCTTCGGCAACGAGACGCCGTCGGGCACCGCGTTCCGGACGGTGTTCCCGGATCCGGCCGCCGCCGGTGCCGCCTTCCAGGCCAGGCACGGCTTCGTGCCGGTGAACCACCTCGCGGTGCTGCGCGGCGACCTGGTGCGCGACCGGCCGGAGATCGCCGCGGCGGCGGTCGCGCTGTTCCGTGCCGCCAGCCTGCCGGTCGGGCGCGAGGCGCTGGCGCCGGCGATCCGCCTCGCCATCCGCTACGCGGCCGAGCAGGGCCTGCTGCCGCGGCCGCTCTCGCTCGACGAGGTCTGGGCGGGGCTGCCGCCGGATATCGCATGAACCGGCGCCGCCTCCTCGCCGCCGCTGCGATCCTCGCCGCACCGGCGGCGCAGGCGCAATCCTGGCCAGCGCGGCCGATCCGGCTGATCGTGCCAAATGCCGCGGGCGGCATCGGCGACCTCACCGCGCGCGCCGTCGGCCAGAGGCTGGCGGAGCTGCTCGGCCAGCCGGTCGTCATCGAGAACCGGCCAGGCGCCGGCGGCGTGGTCGCCGCCCAGGCGTTGATCGCGGCGGCGCCCGACGGCCATACGCTGATGCTCGCGACCAATTCGCACGCGATCGCGCCGGCCCTGTTCCGCGCCCTGCCCTATGATCCGTTGCGCGACCTCGCACCCGTCGTGAAGCTCGGCACCTTCGCCGTGGCGCTGCTGGTGCCGCCCGCCTCCGCGCTGCGCGACCCGGCAGCCCTCCTCGCGCGCCTCCGGGAGCGCCCCGGGGCGCTCAACATCGGCTCGATCAGCGTCGGCAGCACGCAGCACCTGGCGGCGGAACTCTTCAAGACCGAAGCCGGCGTGCGCGCCGAGACCGTCACCTTCGCGGCGACGCCGGCGCTGGTCACCGCGCTGCTCCGCGGCGACGTCGACGTCGCCTTCGAGATCGCGGGGCCGATCTGGGGCCAGATCGCATCCGGCGAGCTGCGCCCCATCGCGGTCACCTCGGCGACACGGTCGGCGCGGCTGCCGGACGTGCCCGCGCTCGGCGAAGCGGCGCTGCCGGGCTTCGACGTCGTGTCCTGGAACGCGCTGGTCGCGCCCGCGCGCACGCCGGAGCCGGTGATCGCGCGGCTCAACCGCGACGTCAATGCGGCGTTGGCGACGCCGGCGCTGCGCGAACGGCTGCTCGCCGCCGGCGTCGAGGCGGCAGGTGGCTCGCCGGAGGCATTCGGCGCGTTGCTCGCGGCCGACATCGCACGCTGGCGCGGCGTCATCGAACGGACGGGGATCGAGCGGCAATGAGCGACAGGACGTGCAAGGCGCCCGATCCCGACACGCGCACCCCGCGCCTGCGGCTGCCGCCCGGCGCCTGCGATGCGCATTGCCACGTCTTCGGCCCGGCCGATCGCTTTCCCTATGCGCCGGACCGCGCCTACACGCCGCCCGATGCGCCGTACGAGGCACTCGTCAGGCTGCACGAGACGCTCGGCGTGGAGCGCGCGGTGATCGTCCATGCTTCCTGCCACGGCAGCGACATGGCGGTGACGCTCGACGCCATCGCCCGGTCGGAGGGTCACATGCGCGGTGTCGCGGTGGTGGAGCCGGGCGTCACCGATGCCGCACTCGCCGCCCTCGATGCCGGCGGCATCCGCGGCGTGCGCTTCAACTTCGTGCGCCACCTCGGCGGCATGCCCGACATGGCGGTGTTCGAACGCGTGCTGGCGCAGGTGGCGCCGCTCGGCTGGCACGTGGTGCTGCACCTGGACGCCGAGGACGTGGTGGAACTGGCGGAGAGGATCGCGCGCATCCGCATCCCCTTCGTGATCGACCACATGGGCCGGGTGAAGGCGCGGCTCGGCCTCGACCAGGCGCCGTTCCGGCAATTGCTGGAGCTGATGCGGAACCCGCTCGCCTGGGTGAAGATCTGCGGCGCCGAGCGCGTCTCCTCGGCCGGGCGCCCGTTCCGCGACGCGGTGCCCTTCGCCGCCGCGCTGGTCGCGGCCGCGCCCGACCGCGTGCTCTGGGGCACCGACTGGCCGCACCCGAACATCGCCGGCGACATGCCGAACGACGGCGACCTGGTCGACCTGCTGGCCGAAGCAGTGCCGGAGGAAGCGCTGCGCCACCAGGTGCTCGTGGAGAACCCGGCGCGGCTCTACTGGGCGCGCTGAGCCGCTAGATTTTATGCGCTTCCAGCGTCGCCGGGTGGAACAGCTCCTCCGGCGCCAGCAGCCGGCCGGACAGGCCCTGGCGGTGGTGGTGGCGCAGGAACCAGTCGAAGACGTGGCGGTTGGGGCCCATTCCGTAGGAGAAGAAATCCTCCCCCATCAGCGCCCGCGCCCGGCGCAACCCCTCCTCCACGAAAGGCAGCGTGACCTTGGTGGCGGAGGTGTCGGCGAGGCGCTCCAGCGCCAGGCGCTTGGATCGCTCGAAGGCCTTCATCGCCGCGACCGGCAGCCAGGGGTGCCGCTCCGCGAGGCTGCGGCGGATGCCGAGGACATGCATCACCGGATAGATGCGGGTGCGGCGGAACCAATCCTCGGCTGCCGCGGTCGGGTCGTCGTAGAGCCAGCGCAGCATCGGGTCGCCGCGCTCGAAGGGGGACGGCGCGCGCGGGCCCATGACGCCGTCGAGCGCGCCGGCGGCGAGCATGCCGGAGATCGTCGCACCCTCGGGTGCGGCTTCCACCACCACGCCCGGCGGCAGCGTCACCGCCAGCTTCTCGACCCGGCCCGGCGTCTCGTAGCCGCCGCGCACCCAGGTGATGTCGGAGGGTGCGACGCCGTGATCCTCCTCCAGGATGGCGCGGGCCCAGACATTGGCGGTGAGCTGGTATTCGGGGATGCCGATGCGCTTGCCGCGGAGGTCCTCCGGCCGCGCGATGCCGCGATCGGTGCGGACCACCGTGCAGGTGTGGCGGAAGGCGCGGGAGGGGAAGACCGGCACCGCGACATACGGGCAGTCGCCGCGCGCAACGCGCAGGCAATAGGAGGAGAGCGAGAGCTCGCAGATGTCGAAGGCTTCGTGCCGCATGGCACGGAAGAAGATCTCCTCCGGTTCCAGCAGCATGAATTGCGGATCGACGGCATCGATCGCGACCTCGCCATCGACCAGCGGCCGCATCCGGTCATAGGGCCCGATCGCGACCGAGAGCTGGAGTTTTGGCATGCGCTACTCGGCCGCCTGCGGCTGCGCCGGGCCGCCCAGGAATCCCTCGCGCTCCAAGGCGCTGGTGCCGAGGCTGCGCCAGTCGATGCTTTTCGGCACCACGCCCTCGAAGCTCGCGATGTCGCGGAGCGGCACCCGCGGCTCGGTGCGGCCGAGCGCCGGGGCGCCCGCCGCATGGGCACGCGCCGCCTCGATCATCAGGCGCCGCCACTGCACGATCGCGACGTCGGAAGCGCCGAGCCGCTCGCTGCCGCGGTCGGCGATCGCGCCCATGCCTTCCCACATCGCCATGTCCTGCGCCGGGATGCCCTTGATGCCGGTGAAGTTGCCGAGCCGCATCTGGCTGCGGTCCTGCAGGTAGTCGTTCTCCCGCACCCGCAGCCGCCGCCAGCCCTGACCAGGATCGACATCGATCCCCGGCGTCAGCGCCAGGAAGGCGCGCCATTCGGCGGTCGAGGGCACGTCCGGCCCCTCGCCCCAGGCCATGAAGTGGAACATGCAGCTGGTGTCGTCGAGCGGCACCGTCACCTGCGCGACGTTGTAGCTGGCATTCGGCGGGATCAGGCTGGTCACCGGCGCGACGAAGGTGGTGACGCGGACATAGTCATGCGTCGCCGCATCCTGGATCGGGCGGCGGATCGCGGCGTAGCGGAAGCCGTAGCTCGTGAGCTGCACCTGCATGCGCGGCGCCTTGTCGGTGCTCGGCCGCGTCCAGCTCCGCGCATTGGCACCCGCACGCCCGACCCGCGCCGGCACCATGTCCGAGGAATGGAGCGAGGAGGAATGCGCGCTGTCGATCTGGCCCTCGACCACCTGCGCCCAGTTGCAATGGACCAGCGCGGAGCCGATCGAGACCCGGCTTGCGGGCGTCGGCGCGAAGGGCGGCGGCTCGAACGCCGGCATCGCAGCGCGGTCGCCGAGCCAGGCCCAGACGAAGCCGCCAGCCTCGGCGGTCGGATAGGCAGGGTGACGGATGGTGGCGGCCGCACAGGCGCCGGGCGGCTCGCTCGGCATCTCCAGCACCTGCCCGTCGGCATCGACCTTCCAGCCGTGATAGAGGCAGCGCAGCCCGCCTTCCTCGTTGCGGCCGTAGACGAGGCTGGCCTTGCGATGCGGACAGGCTTCGCCGACCAGCCCGACCCGGCCGTCGCCGTCGCGATAGGCGACCAGCTTCTCGCCGAGGATCCGGACCCGGACCGGCTTGCCCTCCGGCTCCTCGACCTCTTCCGACAGGCAGACCGGCAGCCAGTGCTGGCGCATCAGCTGCCCCATCGGCGCGTCGCCCTCGACGCGGCAGAGCAGGTCGTTTTCCTGGTCGGTGAGCATCAGAATCCTCCGCCCGCGGAATGCTTAGTCATCTAAGAATATGCTGCCGGCGCGCCCGATGTCCAGGCTTGACGCGGACACTTAGAGAGCTAAGTTTCTGCCATGGACGACCCGATTCCGATCGAGGAGGAGGCCGGTTTCCACCCGCTCAGGGTGCGCGCGGCAGCGCCGATCGCCGACGGGATCCACGGCTTCGAGCTGGTCGATCCGGAGGGCGCGGCGCTGCCGCCCTTCACCGGCGGCGCGCATCTCCGGGTCCGGGTGCCGAACGGCCTGCTCCGGCGCTATTCGCTCTGCTCCGACCCCGGCGACCTCTCGCACTACGCGATCGCGGTGAAGCGGGAGGCGGCGGGCGGTGGCGGCTCCGCCTCGCTCTGCGACGAGGTGCGCGCCGGGGACCTGTTGCCCTGCGCGGCGCCACGCAACGATTTCGCGATGAAGGGCCGGCCTGCCGGCCGCGTCTTCATCGCCGGCGGCATCGGCATCACGCCGATCATGGCCATGATCCGGGAGCTGGAGGCGGCGGCCGGCCCGCCCTGGACGCTCCATTACCTCACCCGATCGCCGGAAGTGACCGCCTTCCGGGACGCGCTGGCGGCATTCGGCCGCAAGGTCGTGCTGCACCATGACGAGGGCGATCCCGGCCGCGCCTTCGACCTCTGGCCGGTGCTGGAACAGCCCAAGGGCCGGCACCTCCATTGCTGCGGCCCGCGCGGGCTGATGCAGGCGGTGCGCGACATGACCGGGCACTGGCCCGCCGCCGCCGTGCAGTTCGAGGATTTCGGCGGCGGCGGCGATCGCCGTCGGCCGGACGACCGCGACTTCGCGGTGCGGCTCGCGCGCAGCGGCGGCAGCGTCGCGGTGCCGGCCGGCACTTCCATCCTGGCGGCGCTGCGTGCCGCCGGCATCGCGGTGCCGTCCTCCTGCGAGAGCGGCACCTGCGGGTCCTGCCGCACCCGGCTGATCGAAGGTGCTGTCGATCACCGCGACCTGGTGCTGATGGAGCATGAGGCGGCAGAGGCGCTGATGGTCTGCGTCTCGCGCGCGGCCCCGGGCACCGACGAGCTGGTGCTGGACCTGTGACGCGCCGGCTCGGGCTTGGCGTCGTGGGGCTCGGGCGCGGCTTCATGCTGATGCTGCCCGCACTCGTGGGGCATGCCCGGGTGCGGCTCGTCGCCTGCGCCGATCCGCGGGCGGAGGCGCGGGTGCGCTTCCTGCAGGACGTGCCGGATGGCCGCGCCCATGCCGACATCGCGGCGCTGGCCGCCGATCCGGAGGTGGAGGCGATCTACGTCGCGACCCCGCACCAGCATCACGCGGCGGATGTGCTGGCCGCCTGCCGCGCCGGCCGCCATGTGCTGGTCGAGAAGCCGATGGCGCTGACGCTCGAGGAATGCACCGCGATGATCCGCGCGGCGGAGGATGCCGGCGTCCGCCTCGTCATCGGCCACAGCCACAGCCAGGACGGGCCGGTGCAGGCGGCGCGGCGGCTGATCGCCTCCGGCGCGCATGGCCGGCTGCGCCTGCTGACCACGCTGACCTACACGGATTTCCTGTATCGCCCGCGCCGGCCGGAGGAGCTCTCGACCGCGGCCGGCGGCGGCGTGGTGTTCAGCCAGGCGGCACACCAGGTGGACGTGGTGCGGCTGCTCGGCGGCGGCCTGCTGCATTCCGTCCGCGCGCAATGCTTCGCCTGGGACGCGGCGCGCCCGACCGAAGGCGCCTATGCCGCCTTCCTGCAATTCGCCGACGGCGCCGCCGCGACGCTCACCTATAGCGGCCATGGCCGCTACGACAGCGACGCGCTGATGGGCTGGGTCGGCGAGACCGGGCAGCGGCGCGACCCGGAGGATTACGGCGCGGCGCGGCGCAGGCTGGCCGGCATCGCGGACGAGGCCGCGGCCAAGGCCGCGCGCGGCTACGGCGCGGCGAGCCCGCCTTTGCCGGCGCCGGCGCCGCCCGCATTCCACAACCAGTTCGGCTTCCTGCTGGCGAGCTGCGAGGGCGCCGACCTGCGGCTGACGCCCGACGGCGTCGAAGTGCATGCGGATGACCGCCGCTGGCTGGAACGCGTGCCCCTGCCGCCGGTACCGCGGGCCGAGGTGCTGGACGAGTTCTGCGCCGCGGTGCTGGACGACACGCCGCCCGTGCGCTCCGGCGCCTGGGGCATGGCGACGCTTGAGGCCTGCCTGGCGCTCCTGCACTCTGCCCGCGACGGGCGGGAAGTGGTGCTGAAGCATCAGGTCGCGACCGGCGATTGAAGGAAGTCCGATGCCGACGCTCAGGATCGAGGCCACGTGCGACCAGGGGACGGGGCTCTTCTACCTCTCGGTCTATTGGCCGGCCGAGGCGGAGCAGCCCTATGTCACCACCGCGCCACGCTACGGCAGCGCCGCGGCCGCCGAGCAGGACATGATCGCGACGCTCGCCGCCGCCGCGAACCGCCCGTCATGAGCATGCCGCCGGCCGCCGAGCTGCCCTTCGACGCCAGCCTCGGCTACCAGGTGCGGGAGCTGAACCGCGCCATCCAGCGCAACCTCCAGCTGCGCATCCAGCCGCATGGCGCGACGCTCGGCGCCTGGTACTTCCTCCGCGCCCTCTGGGAGGAGGACGGGCTGACCCAGCGCGCGCTGGCCGGCCGCACCGGCATGCAGGAGCCGACCGCGGTCATCGCGCTGCGGGGGATGGAGCAGGCCGGCTGGATCCGCCGCGCGCCGGACGGCCGCGACCGCCGCAAGGTCGCGATCCACCTGACGCCGGCCGGCCGCGCACTCCGCGACACGCTGCTGCCCGAGGCGCATGGGGTGGTGGACGCCGCCATGCAGGACATGACCGAGGCCGAGCGGGCGACGCTGCTGGCCCTGCTGCGCCGCGCGCGCGCCAATCTCGGCGCGCCCTGAAACCGTCGCCGGAGGAGCGCCGACCATGCCGAGCATTCCGAACCGCATCGAGGACATCCTGGCCGCCCCCGGCCGCCGCGGCCTGCCGAAGCCGGTGCGGCATCCGCCGGCCGATATCGGCGCCCATATGCGGGGCGTCGACAATTTCTGCCGGGTGCTGGCGATCCGGCCCGGCGACCACGTGGTGATGCTGACCGACCCGCTGCTCGACCCCCGCGTCACCCAGGCGGTGCAGGGCCTGGCGCGCGGCCGCGGCGCGAGTTTCGCGGCCTATATGGGGGAATCGACCCGCTACGTGACGGTGCCCGACGAAGCCAAGCCGCTGCTGGAGCGCGCCACCTTCGTCGTCTCCACCTGGTTCGCCTCGGTGCTCGACCCCTACTGCATCGCGCTCAGGCGCCAGCGCGGCCAGCGCTGGGTGAAGATCACCTTCTTCCGCGACCTCGACCTGCTGCACACGCCGCAGGCGCAGTTTCCGATCGACCTGCTCGGCGAGATCATCCGCGCGACCGGCCGCCTGTTCCCCGACAAGGGCGACTTCACGCTCCGCATGACCGATCCGCGCGGCACCGACCTCCGCATCCCCTTCACCGACGCGATGCTGCAATCCCTGAAACGGCACAACCGCTGGCGCGGGCACAACATCGCCGACGAGGATGGCTGCTACGTCCACTATCTGCCGACCCACGGCCCGAACCTGTTCGAGCCGTCGATGGTCGGGCTGAAGCCGGAGGACCGGATCGGCGTCAGCGGCACCGTCTGGGCGCAATGGGCGGTCGGCTTCGACGCACCCTTCGCGAGCCCGGTCGGCGTCGAGTTCCGCGACGACGTGGTGCACGCCGTCCACGGCGAGGGTTTCGAGGCGGAGGTGCTGCGCGACTACCTGATCGGCGGCACGCTGGAGGAGCTCGGCTGCGGCCACAACCCGAAGGCGCCGCGCTTCGACATCTACCCGGCCGGCCCCAACAGCCCGGGCGCGCTGCATGTCGGCATCAACGCGCCGAAGCCGTCGGACTATCTCCGGCGCGTCATGCCGAACTGGGAGGAGCCGCATATCCACATGGACCTCGTCAGCTACGACGCGACGGTCACCGCCGGCAACCGGCCGATGATCGAGGACGGCTACCTGCTGTCGCTCCGCGACCCCGCGGTGCGGGCATTGGCGGAACGCTACGGCGATCCGGTCGACCTGCTCGAAAGCTACCCGGTCTGATGCCCGCCATCGGCCGACGCATGGCCCTGGGATCGGCGCTCGCGATCGCGGCGGGGCCGGCGCACGCGCAGGCGCGGCCGGTGCGCCTCGTCGTGCCCTATCCGCCGGGCGGGACCACCGACATCACCGGCCGGCTGGTGGCGCCGCGCGCCTCCGAGCTGCTCGGGCAGACCTGGGTGATCGAGAACCGCTCCGGCGCCAATGGCGCGGTCGGCGCCGAGGCGGTGGCGCGGAGTGCGGCCGACGGCACCACCCTGCTCTATTCGAACGAGGTGCTGACCGTGCTGCCCTTCGTGCAGCGCAACGTGCCCTTCGACCTGCAGGCGGATTTCACGCCGATCGCCCGCACGGTCGCGATCCCCTATGTGCTGGCCGGCGGCGCCGCGCTGCCGCAGCGCGACCTGGCGGCGCTGCTGGAGGCGATCCGCCGCACGCCCGACCGCTTCTCCTTCGCCGGCTCCTCGCTCGGCTCGGTCGGGCAGCTCGGCACCGCGGCGCTCTGGCAGAAGCTCGGCGTCGAGACGACCTTCGTCTCCTATCGCGGCACCGGGCCGGCGCTGAACGACCTGGTCTCCGGCGCGGTGTCGCTCTTCATCGCCCCGATCGGCCCGGTCATGCCGCTGATCCGCGACGGCCGGCTGCGTGCCTTCTGCGTCACCTCGGCGGCGCGGGAGCCGGTGCTGCCGGAGGTGCCGACCCTGGTCGAAGCCGGCTTCGCCGACCTGGTCTACGAAGGCTGGTGCGGCATCTGGGGCCCGCGCGGGCTGCCGGCGGAGGCCGTGGCGCGGATCGCCGGCGCGGTGAACGGCGCCGCTGCCGATCCGGCGGTCGCGGCGCGCATGCGCGACCTCGGCCTGACGCCGGTCGCCGAGACCACCGCAGGCTTCGCCGCGCGCATCGCCGCCGAGATCCCGCGCAACCGCGCCCTCGTCGCGGCGGCGCGCATCCAGGCCGAATGATGCGCCGTCGTGCCCTCGTCGCGGCCGGCATCGCCGCACCGCTTCTTCCTGCGCGCGCGGACTGGGCGCCGGCGCGGCCGATCCGGGTCGTGGTGCCCTTCGGCGCCGGCGGCCCGACCGACATCGTCGCCCGGCTGCTGGCCGAGCCGGTCGGCGCCGCACTCGGCCAGCCGCTGGTGATCGAGAACCGGGCCGGTGCCGGCGGCAACCTCGGCACCCGCGCCGTCGCGCAAGCCGCGCCTGACGGACAGACGCTGGTGCTGAACGGCGCCTCCCCGCTCGCGATCAACCAATGGCTCTATCGCGACCTCGGCTACGACCCGGCGACAGCGCTGGCGCCGATCGCGCAGCTCACCACCGGGCCGCTGCTGGTCGTCGCCGATCCGCGCACGGGCTTCCGCAACATCGGCGAGCTGATCGCCGCGGCGCGGCGCCGGCCGGGCGCGCTGAACTACGCGACCGCCGGCAACGGCACCGTGCCGCATCTGGCGACCGAGCTGTTCCTGCGCGCCGCCGACATCCGCATGACCAACGTCACCTACCGCCAGACGCCGGATGCGACGCAGTCGGTGATGCGCGGCGACACCGCGGTGTTCTTCGATTCACCCGGCAGCATGCAGCATGTGCGCGCCGGCGCGCTGACGGCACTCGCGGTCACGACGCCGCGCCGCTTCGCGCCCTTCCCGGAGGTACCGACGGTCGCCGAATCGGGGGGGCCCGCGATCGCGGCCGAGGCCTGGTACGGGCTGCTGGCGCCGGCCGGCACGCCGGCAGCCGCGATCGCCCGCCTGCACGTGGCCTTCGCCGCCGCCCTCCGCCGGCCGGAGGTCGCGACCCGCATCACGGAGCTCGGCTTCGAGCCGGTCGGCAGCACCCCCGCCGAATTCACCGCCTTCATCGCCGCCGAGGCAGCGAAATGGCGCGAGGTGATCCGCGCCGCCGCGATCCGGATCGAGTAGCTGCCTTTGTAAGTTGAACCTCCGGTTCAGACCTCCGGGCCATTCGGCCTCCGGTCACCGGACGCTCAGATGCTCACCGCGGTCACCGGACGCTCAGATGCTCACCGACATCCCGAAGGGCGGCTCGGTGCCTTCCGGGATCGTGCTGCGATACGGGGTCACCGCGGTCCGGGCGGCGAGGTCCTCCTTCGCGCGGGCGATGATCGACGGGTCGCGGATGGTGTCGACCGCGGTCGCCGCCATCACCTTCGCCACATGCACCATGCCCTTATGCGCCGCCGGCAGCTTGCCCTGGGCCGTCAACTGCCAGGAATGCCCGGGCGTGCCGATCGCATAGGTCGCACCCCGCGCCTGCACCGTCGGCACCACCCAGGAGACGTCGCCGACATCGGTGCTGCCGACCATCGGCACGCCCTTCGCCTCGGCCGGGATCACCTGGTCGGTGAGACCGAGGCCCGGCTTCGGCGTCACGCCGACCTTGCGCCAGGCGGCGGCGATGTCGGCCGCCGTCATCGTCGCCTGGAACTCGTTCGCGCGCGCCTGGTCCTCGGCATCGAAGGGCGGCGGGCCGAGCCGGTCGAGCGCCGCCTGCATCGCCTTTTCCATCGGCGCATTGCCGAGCAGGTTGGCGACGCCGCTCAGCACCCGGTGGTCGACCGTGCATTCGGTCATCAGCGCCGCACCCTCGGCGATCTTCTTCACCCGCGCGATCAGGTCGTTGAGCTCCGGCAGCTCCCGCGCGCGGATCAGGTAGCGGACCTTGGCCTGCGCCTGCACCACGTTGGGCGCGATGCCGCCGGCATCGAGATAGGCGTAGTGGATGCGCGCGTCGCTCGGCATGTGCTCGCGCATGTAGTTGACACCGACGCTCATCAGCTCGACCGCATCGAGCGCCGAGCGGCCGAGCTGCGGCGCCGCCGCGGCATGGCTGGCACGGCCCTTGAAGGTGAAGTCGATGCGGGTATTCGCCAGGCTGATCGCCTCCTGCACCGCGGCGAAGGCGGCCGGGTGCCAGGAGATCGCGACGTCGACATCGGCGAAGGCGCCTTCGCGCACCATGAAGGCCTTGGCGGCGCCGCCTTCCTCGGCCGGGCAGCCGTAGTAGCGGACGCGGCCGGCGATGCCGTTCTCGGCGAGCCAATCCTTCACCGCCGCGGCGGCGAGCAGGGAGGCGGAGCCGAGCAGGTTGTGCCCGCAGCCATGGCCGTAGCCATCGCCCGGCATCGGCCGCTGCTCCGCCACGCCGGCTTCCTGGCTGAGCCCGGGCAGCGCGTCGTATTCGCCGAGGATGGCGATCACCGGGCCGCCCTCCCCCGCCTCGCCCATCACCGCGGTCGGGATGCCCGCCACCTTCTCGGTGACGCGGAAGCCTTCCTGCTCGAGCATCGCCTTGTGCTCGGCGACCGAGCGGTGCTCGTTGTAGCAGAGCTCGGGCATGCCCCAGATGCGGTCGGAAAGGCCCTCGTAATCGGCGCGGCGCTGATCGACGAGGTCCCAGATGCGTTCGGCGTTCTGCATGTCCGGAACTGTAGGCCACGGCGCCCGACATGGCGAGGTGGCAGCAGCAGGTTCTAGGGAAGCAGGCTGAAAGTCACGTCGGGGAATTTGGCGCGCACCTTGCCCACGAAGGCAGCGACGTTGGTCACGGTGGTTTCGTGGATGTCGTGCATCAGCACGACATTGTCGCGCCCGGGCTTGATCTGGTTCAACCCCTTGGCCATCCAGGCGACGCTCCTGGACTTCCAGTCCTCGGTGTCGACGTCCCACAGCACCGTCGTCATGCCGGCGGCCGCGGCGACCTTCTTGACGGTCGCATTCAGGCTGCCATAGGGCGGCCGGAAATACTTCTTGCTGCTTCCGATATTGCCTATCAGCGCCTGGGTCTTGCTGAGCTGCGAGCTGATTTCCGCCTCGCTCAGCTTGGCCAGATCCGGATGGCTGTAGGAATGGTTGCCGACCTGATGCCCGGAATCCTTGACACGCGTCAGGATCGCCGCACCGGTGCCTTCGAGTTGCTTGCCAACGACGAAGAAGACCGCCTTGATCGACAGCGTCCCGAGCGTGGCCAGCAGCTTCGGCGTGTGGATGGCGTGCGGACCGTCGTCGAAGGTCAGGACGACGCGCGTCGCTCCGGCGCTGATCCATTGCGCCTGGCGCTCATGCATGCGCCGCGCCTGTTCGGTGCAGAAGGCATCGACGCTCGAAACCATCCCGGCCACTCCGATGCGGACCCGGAAGTAACCTGGGATGAATCCTATTCGCTATCGAATCAAGATTTGGCGATCCCCGCCACGTGGTCGGCGATCGCCAGCGAGGCGGTGAGGCCCGGGCTCTCGATGCCGAAGAGGTTGATCAGCCCCGGCACGCCATGCACCGCAGGGCCTTGGACGCAGAAATCCTGCGACGCGATGGCGGGCGGCACGATCTTCGGGCGGATGCCCGAATAGCCCGGTGCCAGCGCGCCGTCGCGGAGCCCCGGCCACCAGCGCCGGATCGCGGCGTAGAAGCCCTCGCCGCGCGCCGGGTCGACCTCGTAGTCGAGGCCGTCGACCCATTCGACGTCGGGGCCGAAGCGCGCCTGGCCGCCGAGGTCGATGGTGAGGTGGGTGCCGAGCCCGCCCGGCACCGGCACCGGATAGATCAGCCGCGAGAAGGGCGAGCGGCCGAGCAGGGAGAAATAGTTGCCCTTGGCGTAGTAGGCGGTCGGCACCTGACCCGGCGCCAGGCCGTCGATCCGGGCTGCGAGCTTCGGCGCGTGCAGCCCGGCGCTGTTCACGACCAGCGCCGCCTTCAAGGTCATCGGCTCGGTGCCGCCGACATCGACCTCGATGCCGTCATCGGCAACGCGGCCGCCGGTCGCCGGTGCGTGGAAGACGAAGACGGCGCCGGCATTCTCGGCATCGCCCTGGAGCGAGAGCATGTAGGCGTGGCTGTCGACGATGCCGGTCGAGGGCGAGACCAGCGCCGCCGTGCAGGAGAGCTCGGGCTCGATGCCGCGCGCCTCGTTGCCGGAGACGCGGTAGAGGTCGTCGACCCCGTTCGCCGCCGCGCGGCCGCGGATGCCTTCGAGCTTCTCCGCCTCCTCGGCAGTGGTCGCCACGATCAGCTTGCCGCAATTCGCGTAGGGCAGCCCGCGCTCGCGAAGATAGGCATAGAGAAGGTGCTTCCCGGCGACGCAGAACCGCGCCATCAGGCTGTCCTTCGGGTAGTAGATGCCGGCGTGGATCACTTCCGAATTGCGCGACGAGGTCTCGGTGCCGATGCCCTCGGCGGCCTCCAGCACCAGCACCTCCCGCCCCGCCAGCGCCAGCGCGCGGGCGACAGCGAGGCCGACCACGCCCGCGCCGACGACGACGGCATCGACCTGCTCCATCGCGGTCACACCACCTGGTTGAGCAATGCGTCCTCGCCGCGCTGCAGCCGGCCCAGATTCTCCATCAGGAAATCGAGCACGTTGTCCTCATAGGCGCAGGTCTCGCCGCCGGTGTGCGGCGTCAGGAAGACGTTCGGCATGGTCCAGAGCGGGGAGGTGGGCGGCAGCGGCTCCTCCGCCACGCAATCGAGGGCGGCCGACCTGATGGTGCCGGCGTTGAGCGCCGCGATCAGCTCGGCTTCCTTCACGACCTTGCCGCGCGCCACGTTCACCAGATGCGCCGAGGGCTTCATCAGCGCGAGCTCGGCGCTGCCGATCAGCCCCTGGGTCTCGGGCGTCAGCGGGCAGCAGAGCGCCAGGTAGTCGGCGCGCGGCAGCATGGCGTGCAGCTCGGCGATCGCATGCACCTCGTCGGCGCCGTCGGCGCCGGTCGTGGGATCGCGCTTGAGGCCGATCACCCGCATGCCGAAGGCGCGCGCCAGCCGCGCCAGCCGGCCGCCGATGCGGCCGAGGCCCACCACCACCAGGGTCTTGCCGCCGAGCTCGTCCTCGCGCAGCGCGAAATCGCCCTGCATGCCGCGCCAGTAGCGGCGCGCCTGGTTGTCGCGCGCCTCCGCCAGGCGACGGCTGGTCGCGAGGATCAGGCTCATGGCGTGTTCGCTGACCGCATTGGCATTGCCGCCGGCCGCCGAGGCCAGGCGAATGCCGCAGGCCCAGAGCACCGCCTGGTCGTACTGATCGACGCCCGCGCTGATCGACTGGATCAGCGTCAGGCGACCGGCGAGCGGCGCCAGCGCATTGTCCCAGAAGCCGGAGACCACCAGCACGTCGATCTCGCCGATGCGGGCGGCGAGCTCCTCGCGGGAGCGGATTTCGATGAAGGGCAGGGCAGTGTTGCGCAGCGCGAAGCGCTCGCCGAACCGATAGGCGACATGGGCAAAGCCGATGGTGGGCGTGTCGCCGATCAGGGGCATGGGGCGGTTCCGGGCGTGAGTTGGATAGACCCCTTCTATGGAACGGCCCGGCCCGGCCGCCAAGTCGGCCGGGTTCGGGAGGCGCGGTCGGAAACCGAAACCATCCTGGGGGCGTTGGCGATCGGAACACTGCAATCTTCCGTCACGGCTTGCCATGGCTTCGCCGCGATCATGCCACGAGCGTTCCGGATTGCAGCGGGACCATGATTTCGAGGACACTGGTCCTCCGCCGTATCCATGGATGCGGTGCAGAAGAAGGAGCCTTTCCATGCCGGTCCGCTTGACCCAACTCCTCCGCGCCGCGCTACTGGGCGCGCCGCTGGCGCTCGTCGGCCTCGCCCCGGCGCCGGCCGAGGCCGCCCCCGCCCGCCCGACGCTGGCCCAGGCGACCGCGCCTGCGCCGATGCTCCAGGAGGCGCAGTATTACGGCGGCCCGCCGCGCCGGGGTCGCCGCTGCTGGATGGAGGAGCGCCGGGTGCGCTTCCGCGACGCCTATGGCCGGGTGCATGTCCGCATCCGCCCGGTGCGCGTCTGCCGCTGACGCCCTGAACCGACGCCGGCCTTCCAAGGAGGGCCGGCGGCGCCCCAAGCTCGATGCCTCGCGACTCGGGGGCTTTGGGCATGGAGCGATTCTTCGACATGGCGGCGCGCGGCACCACGCCGCGCACCGAGCTGCTGGCCGGCCTCTCCACCTTCCTGACCATGGCCTACATCGTCGCGGTCAACCCGACGATCATGGCCGCCGCCGGCATCGACCAGGGTGCCGCCTTCGTCGCGACCTGCCTCGCGGCCGCCATCGGCTGCCTGCTGATGGGGCTGATCGCGAACTTCCCGATCGCACTCGCACCGGGCATGGGCCTGAACGCCTATTTCGCCTTCGCCGTCGTGCAGGGTGCCGGCATTCCCTGGCAGGTCGCGCTCGGCGCGGTCTTCCTCTCTGGCCTGCTGTTCTTCGCGATCTCGGTGCTGCGGATCCGGGAATGGCTGGTGAACGGCATCCCGCTCTCGCTCAAGCTCGGCATCGCGGCCGGGATCGGGTTCTTCCTGGGCCTCATCGGGCTGCGCGCCATGGGGCTCGTCGTCGCGCATCCGGCGACGCTGGTGGCCTTGGGGCCGGTCGGTGCCACGCCGACGCTGCTCGCCTGCGCGGGATTCCTCGTCATCGCCGGCCTCGCCGCCCGCCGCGTGCCAGGGGCGATCGTCATCGGCATCCTGGCGACGGCGGCGGCCGGCATCCCGTTCGGCCTGACGACCTGGCGGGGCCTGATCGACCTGCCGCCCTCGATCGCGCCGAGCTTCCTCGCCCTCGACATCCCGGGGGCGCTCGGCCTCGGCATCCTCGGTATCGTCTTCACCTTCTTCCTGGTCGACCTGCTCGACAACACCGGCACCCTGATCGGCACCACCCACCGCGCCGGGCTGATGCGGCCGGACGGCACCGTGCCGCGGCTCGGCCGCGCGCTGGTCGCGGATTCCGGCGGCGCCATGGTGGGCGCCGTCCTCGGCACCTCGACGACGGTCAGCTACATCGAGAGCGCAGCCGGCATCCAGGCCGGCGGCCGCACCGGGCTGACCGCGGTGACCGTCGGCGTGCTGTTCCTGCTGGCGCTGTTCCTGGCCCCGCTCGCGACCGCGATCCCGGCCTTCGCGACCGCGCCGGCGCTGGTCTTCGTCGCCTGCCTGATGGCCCACGGCCTGCGCGACCTCGCCTGGGACGACGCGACGGATTTCATGCCGGCGGTCATCACCGCACTCGCGATGCCCTTCACCTTCTCGATCGCGACCGGCATCGGCCTCGGCTTCATCGCTTTCGCCGGCGTCAAGGCGATCGCCGGCCGCGGCGGCGAGGTGCATGGCGCGGTCTGGTTGATCGCCGCGCTGTCGGCGGTGAAGTTCGCGCTTGGGTGAACCGCATCAGCCGTTGTCGTCGAGGTCGGTCCAGATGTTGTCGCCGTCTCCGCCGTAATCCTTGTGGTCGAGATCCTCGAAGAACACGTCGGTGGTGAACTGGTCCCTAGCCCATTCGGTCGAGTTCCACTTCTCCAGCCATTGCGACACCTCCTCGGAGCGGTAGTCGAAGATGCCGACATCGTCGGGCGCATCGCGCTGGCCGAAGGTGTAGATTGATGCGTCGAGGTAGCGGTAATGGTCGAGGCCGTCCTGCCGCAGCAGCCCATCGGCATCGAGCGCGGTGAACAGCTCCTGCAGCTGCTCCCGATGCGCGTCCATCTTCTGCCGGTTCTTCTCGTCCTGGATGATGTCCGGGATCAGCGTCGCCACCGACAGCACCGCGGAGATCAGGAAGGACGGGGCGGCAGCCGCCTTCACGGCGTTCAGCCCGGCAAGCCCCGCGAAGGAGGCGATGCCGCCGGCGGTGCCGAAGGCGCCGGAGGCCACCTGCAGGGCACCCTTGGCAATGGTCTCGTCGCTGCCGCTCGCGATGCCGTTGCGGATGGTCAGCCCGCCGATCACCGCATCGGCGACGCCCACGAAGCTATTGGCGCCCGCATCCAGCACCTGCAGGACCGCCGAGGCGCCGCGATGCCACTTGGTCGAGCCCTCGGGGAGGTTCGGCCGGCGCTCGTAGCCCTCCGCCATCCCGTCGATCAGCTTCTGCGCATCGGCTTCGGTGACGTTGCCGAAGGCACCGGCAAGGCGGGCGGGATCGTCGCTGAGCGCGATCGCCGCATCGACATGGCGCAGGAAATCGTCCTTCACCTCCGGCGTCATGTTGAGCCCGCCGCCGGTGCGGCCGGAGCGTTCGCCGAACAGGTCGGGCAGCGACTTGTCGAGGCCAAGCAACTGGTTGGTTCCGGTGCCGTTCACGAAATCCGTCATCCGGGTGCCGAAATTCACGAAGTGCCGGCCGGCGCCGACGAAGCTCACGAACTCCTTCGCGATGCCGAGCCGCTCCTCCGGCGTGTCGGCCAGCGTGCCGCCCTTGCCGGCCAACTGATAGATGCCCGACGCGAGTGAGATCAGCCCGCCCGCCGAGCCTAGCAGGCCGTTGCCGTTCATCTCGCTGATCGCCTTCAGCGCGCCGCCATCGGTCGCGTCGTTCAGCGACTGGTACTTGCCGCCGCTGCCGAGCAACCGCTGGATGTCGTCGCCAGTGACCAGGCCGTTCTGGGAGTACAGCGCGCCGAGCTCCTGCATGGCCTTGCCGAAGTTCCCGGCGGTCTGCTTGTCGCGCAGCACCTCGTTGAGGAACTTCTCCGACTCCACGAAGCGCCGCCCGGCATCGACGCCGAGCTTCTTCAGCACCTGCAGGATCACTTTGCCGGTGTCCTGGGTCGCGGTGGTCAGGTTCTCCTGGCTGACGAGATCCGGGTTGGCGATGAGTTCGTCCAGGTCGATCGTGAGCGCGTTGACCTCCGCCTCCTGCGCGAACTTGGCAGCTTTCTCGGGGTCGACCATCAGCAACGCGTCGAAGGTCGCGGCGATGTCGTCCTTCGCAAGGTCGCCCTTGCCGTCCTTCTGCAGCGCCGCGAGATGGGTGAGGTAGTCGTCGCCGAAGGCCATCTCTTCCAGCCTGCGGGCGATGTCCGCACCGCCTTCGACCTTGCCAAGGCTCGCCTTGCGCTCGGCCGCCAGGTCGCGGCCGACCGCATCGGACGCCATCAGCTCGGCGATCCGCGCATCCGCCTTGTCGCCGTCGATGATGGTGTCGAAATCCTTGGCCGTGGCGTGGTTGAGGCTCTGCCCCGACGCCATGTCGAGGCCGACCATGTTCAGCCCGTCCTCGGCCGCGCCCTTGGCCTGCACGGCCCGATAGAGCTGGGCGCGTTCGTCGTCGGGCGCGATGCTGCCCTTGTCGATGCCGTCCTTCCAGCTCTTGATCAGGTTCTGCCAGGTCAGTTCGTTGACCGTCAGCTTGCGCTTGTCGTCCTTCGGATCGGCCTCGGTGGTCGCGAGCTGGCCGATATCGAGCTCGCTCGCGGTCGGCAGGTCACTTGCGCGCCGCGCCTCGTCCACCGCCGCGGTGGTCTCCCCCGCATGCGCCGCATCGTATTGCGCCACGGCACGGTCGTAGAGCGCGGGATTGACGTCGCGCGAGACGTGGATGCGCTCGCCGTTGAGATCGACGCCGATGAAGCCCTGCGCCTCGTTGGGCGGCAGGATCCGGGCGCTCTCCAGGTCGGCGCCGGAGATGCTGCGCGCGCTGTCCGCCATGGCGTAGCCGTCGTCATAGCCCTTGATCACCGCGCTCGCCTTGTCGAACAGCTCGGGCGTCAGGTCGCGGTGGACCATCACGCTGCGGCCGCCCTCGAGCTCCAGCTTCCAGAGGTTGCCGCCCTCATAGCCGACCCAGGTCGCGATGTCGGCGAGTGGCAACTGGTCCCCGCCCCGCAGGACGTCGAGCTTCTCGGCCCGCAGCGTCTGCATCTCCGCGGGCGCGATCTGCGATATCGCCTCCGCATAGCCGTACAGGCCGGGATTGTCCTCGCGCCGCACGACGACGGTCTTGCCGTCCGCCTCGAAGGCGAGGGTTTCGGCGGCGAGTTCCGGATGCTCCGCGGTCGCCGCCTCCGGCACCGCGACCGGGTTCATGTCGGTCGCCGGCGGCCAGACCTCGTTGTTCGTCGCCACGCGGTAGTCGGGCGCCGCCGCACCCTCGCCCTGCTGCGCCTGGCGCAGCGCTGCGTCGAAGGCGCCGGCATCGGGCGTGTCGGCGCTCGGCGGGCTGTCGATGGTGGCGGCGGATTCGGTGCGCATGGAGCCTCCCGGGCGAAGCAGCCACCGCGATAGGATCGTGCGGCGCCCCGGACAACGCAGCCGCGATGGCGGTTCCGCGAAACACCGCCCATGGCCGGTCAAGTTTGGCGGAGCGCTATCGCAGCGCCCAGCGGATCAGCAGCCCGACCGCGCCGACGCAAGCGACCCCCGCCACCCAGAGCCCGATAAACCAGGCGGCGCGACGCAGCCCGGGCGGCATCAGTGATAGCCCGCGCCCGGCCGCACCTTGCCGCGGAACAGCCAATAGACGTAGCCGGTGTAGATCAGGATCATCGGGATCAGCACCGCCGCGCCCACCAGCAGGAAGCGTTGCGACTGCGGCGAGGCCGCCGCATCCCAGATGGTGATCGACGGCGGCACGATCATCGGCCAGAGGCTGATGCCGAGCCCCGCATAGGACAGCAGGAACATCCCGAGCGCGCAGAGGAAGGGCTGGCCGTCATGCCACAGCACCTCCTGCTCGGTCGCACGACGCCCTTCGTTCCAGTGACGCTCGCTTTCGGACACCGCGCGGAAGAAGCGCCAGGCAAGGAGTGCGACGAGCAGCGGCACCGGTGCCGCGTAGAGCAGGTTCGGCAGCACGAACCAGCGCTCGCGGAAGGCCGGCTGGAGGAAGGGCATGGCCAGGCTGACGAGTGCGATGCAGACGAGCGTCACGACGCCCAGCAGCCGCGCCAGGCCGCGCGCGCGGTCCTGCAGATCGCCTTCGGTCTTGAACACCAGCCAGCAGGCGCCGAGCAGCGCGTAGCCCGCGACCAGCGCCACCCCGGTGAACAGCGAAAACGGCGTGAGCCAGTCCCACCAGCCGCCGGCATAGGCGCTGCCCTCCACCCGGATCCCCTGCACCAGGGCGCCGAGGGCGATGCCCTGGCAGATCGCCGCGCCATAGCTGCCCCAGGAGAAGGCGCGGTCCCACCAGAGCTGCGCGCGCGGGGTCTCGGCCTTGAAGCGCATCTCGAAGGAGACGCCGCGGAAGATCAGCGCGAGCAGCATCAGGATGATCGGCATGTAGAGCGCCGGCAGGATCACCGCATAGGCGAGCGGGAAGACCGCGAGCAGCCCGCCGCCGCCCATCACCAGCCAGGTCTCGTTGCCGTCCCAGACCGGCGCGACGGAGTTCACCATCACGTCGCGGTCCGCCTTGTCCCGCAGCCAGGGGAACAGGATGCCGAGGCCGAGGTCGAAGCCGTCCATGCAGACATAGAGGAAGACCGCGGTCGCCAGCAGCGCGGCCCAGATCACGGTGAGGTCGGCGTCCATCGCGGTCAGCGCCCGGCCGGCACGTGTTCGGCACCCTGCGTCGCCGGCGCGGGGGTGATGCCGGCGGTGCGGATCGGCTGGTCGCGGGGCGGCCCCGGCTCATGCGCCTGCGGCGGGCGCGCGAACAGCTTGAACAGGAACCAGATGCCGGCGCCGAACACCAGGAAGTAGACGATGATGAAGGCGAGCAGCGAAGCGGCGACCGCCGGTGCCGCGATCGGGGAGACGCTGTCGGCGGTGCGCAGCAGGCCATAGACGGTGAAGGGCTGGCGGCCGGCCTCGGTCACGATCCAGCCGGCGGTCACCGCGACCAGCCCCGACGGCCCCATCGCGACCGCGGCGCGGAGGAACCAGCGCGTATCGTGCAGGCGCCGCCGCCAGCGCAGCCAGGCCCCCGCGAGACCCAGCCCGATCATCAGGAAGCCCAATCCGACCATCACCCGGAAGGACCAGAAGACCAGCGGCACGTTGGTCGGCCGCTGATCGGGCGGGAAGGACAGCAGGCCCGGGATCTCGGCATCGACGGAATGGCCGAGGATCAGGCTGCCGAGATAGGGGATCTCGATCGCGAAGCGCGTCTGTTCCCGCGCCATGTCGGGCCAGCCGAACAGGATCAGCGGCGCGCCGCGCTGCGTCACCCAATGCCCTTCCATGGCAGCCACCTTCTGCGGCTGGTAGCGGAGCGTGTTGAGCCCGTGCAGGTCGCCGATCACCGCCTGGAGCGGTGCCACCAGCAGCGCCATCCACATCGCCATCGAGAGCATGATGCGGGCGCGCGGGTTCGCCTTGTCCCGCAGCAGGTGCCAGGCGGCGACCGCGCCGACGATCATCGCGGTCGTCAGGTAGGTCGCGGTGACGGTGTGCAGGAAGCGGTAGGGGAAGGACGGGTTGAAGATGATCGCCCACCAATCCTCCGGCATGAAGCGCCCGTCCGGCGTCACCGAGAAGCCGGCCGGCGTGTGCATCCAGGAATTGGCCGCGAGGATCCAGAAGGCCGAGAGCAGCGTGCCGAAGGCGACGAGGCAGGTCGCGAGAAAATGCAGCCGCCGTCCGACCCGCTCCAGCCCGAACAGCATGACGCCGAGGAAGCCCGCTTCCAGGAAGAAGGCGGTCAGCACCTCGTAACCCATCAGCGGCCCGATGACGTTGCCGGCACGGTAGGAGAGCACCGACCAGTTGGTGCCGAACTGGTAGGAGAGGACGACGCCGGAGACGACGCCCATGGCGAAGTTGATCGCGAAGATCTTCAGCCAGTAGCGGAAGACGTCGAGATAGACCGCGCGCCCGGTCCACAGCCAGAGCGCTTCCAGCACCGCGAGGAAGCTCGCGAGGCCGATGGTGAAGGCGGGGAAGAGGAAGTGGAAGACGACGGTGAAGGCGAACTGGAACCGCGCGAGGTCGAGCGCGCTCGGCAACCACTCCCAGGACATGCGGCCAGCCTCCGTTCGCTGGCGCCCTCTCTACGCCTTGGACGGCGTCAGTAGTAGTATCCGCGCGGGCGGTAGTAGTAGGGCCGATAGGCGGGCGCGGCGTAATAGCCCGGCCCCGGCGCGTAATAGCCATAGGCGCGCGGTGCCGGCGCGACGACGCAGCCCGAGAGGGACAGGCCGGTGCCCACGAGCAGGGCGGCCACGAGCAGCTTGCGCATCCGAACCTCCATCCGCCGCCTAGTGGGCGGCACGGACGAGCATAACGCCGTCCCTGTGCCGGAATGGTGGCGATGATGTAACTGAATTTGACTGCGCCCGATAACGATTCAGAGACCGGCGCGCCGCAGCTCCGCATCCAGCCGGCCGGTCGCCATCAGCCAGGCCATCCGGAAATCGGAAACCAGCGACCAGACGGGATAGGTGAAGGTCGCCGGCCGGTTGCGTTCCACCAGCATGTGGCTGCCCCAGGCGAAGGCATAGCCGGCGACGGGGACGGCGATCAGCAGCCAGCGCGGCCCGATCAGCGCCCCCCAGAGCAGCAGCGCGAGGGCGATCAGCGTGCCCACGAAATGCACGGCCCTGGTGGTCGGCTTGGCATGCTCGCGCAGGTAGTGGGGCCAGAACTCGGCATAGGTCGCGAAGAGGCGTTCCATGGCGGGATGGTAATCCCGCGCGCCGTCGCGCGTCACCATCGCTTCGCTTCCCGCCCCGGCGCGCGGCTGGCAGATTGCGCCGATGCCGATCCCCGGCGCGCTCGCGCCCCTCCGCCATGCCGTGTTCCGCAGCCTCTGGCTCGGGGGGCTCGCCGCCAATACCGGGCTCTGGGTGCAGAACACCGGCGCGGCCTGGCTGATGACCTCGCTCGCGCCCTCGCCGGTCATGGTCAGCCTCGTCCAGGCCTCCTCCATGCTGCCGGTCTTCCTGCTGGCGCTGCCGGCCGGCGCGCTCGCCGACATCCTCGACCGAAGGCGGACGCTGATCGCGGCCCAGCTCTGGATGGCGGCGATGGGCTTCCTCGTCGCCCTCCTCGCCGCCACCGGCACGCTCGGCGCCTGGGGCCTGCTCGCGATCACCTTCGCGCTCGGCGCCGGCACCGCCGTCACCTTCCCGGCAATGGCGGCGACGACGCCCGAGCTGGTGCCGCGCGAGGACCTGGTGCAGGCGATCGCGCTCAACGGCATCGGCTTCAACCTGGCGCGCGCCGTCGGCCCGGCGATCGGCGGCTTCACCATCGCGGTCGCCGGCGTCTCCGCCTCCTTCGTGCTGGCGGCCTTCGGCCTGTTCGTGATGGTCGCCGCCCTGCTGCTGTGGCGGCGGGAGGTGCCGGCGCGATCGCTGCCGCCCGAGCAGCTCTGGCCCGCGATGCGATCCGGCATCTTCTTCGTGAGCGCATCGCCCGGGCTGCGCGCCGCCATCTTCCGCGCCTGTGCCTTCTTCTTCTTCACCGCCGCGGTCTGGGGCCTGCTGCCGCTGCTGGTGCGGGAGCGCCTCGGCCTCGGTCCGGACGCCTTCGGGCTGATGCTGACCGCGATGGGCGCCGGCGCCGTCACCGGCGGCTTCCTGCTGCCGACGCTCCGCGGCCAGGCGACACGGGGCGCGCTGGTGTTCCGCTTCTCGCTGCTCGCCGCGGCTTCGCTGCTGCTGCTCGGCGCCTGGCCGCACTGGCTGCCGGCCGGGCTCGGCATGGTCGCCTTCGGCGTCGCCTGGATCGGCGCCGCAAGCACGCTCCAGGCGGCCGCCCAGCTCGCCTCCCCCGCCTGGGTCCGGGCACGGGCGATCGGCATCTACCAGTTGTCCTTCTTCGGCGCGCTCGCATCCGGCAGCCTTCTCTGGGGCCTGCTCGGCGAATGGATCGGGATCGCGCAGGCGCTGTTGCTCGCCGCGGTGACCGGCAGCATCGCGGCGGTCGCGGTCCGGCGCTGGCGGCTGGAGCCGCCGCGCGCCGCCGAGGTGCCGGCCAAGGGAACCCTGCCCGCCCCCGAGGCACCGGCCGCCGAACTCGCGGAGCTGCTGAGCGAGGATTCCGGCCGGGTGCTGGAAGTGGTGCATTACGCGGTCGATGCCGCCGATCGCGACGCCTTCCTGGCCGTCATGGCGGAGATGCGGCGGATGCGCATGCGCTCCGGCGCCCGGGTCTGGCGGCTCTATGAGGACATCGCCCATCCGGAGCGCTTCGCCGAGCTCTGGATCGTCGAGAACTGGACCGAGCATCTGCGCGAGGTCGGGCGGCTCGACGCCGCAGACCGCGCAACGCTCGCGCGGGCCGCGGCGTTCCACAAGGGAGAGGGCGCACCGGTCGCGGCGCGCTACCTGCACCGACAGACCTGACGTCGCCGCTGGCGCGACGCCGGCGGCGACCTATGTCTCGGATCGAACCCCGAAGGAGCGAAGCCGCAATGGCGAAGAAACCCGACGAGCCGAAGCTGATGAAGACGCGGAACGACGTCACCGACAACGCGAAGAAGGTCTCGATCGGCGTCCTGCAGGGCTGCCTCGGCGACGCCGTCGACCTCTACAATGCGACCCGGCAGGCGCATTGGAACGTGAAGGGCCCGCATTTCAGCGCGCTGCACCTGTTGTTCGAGACCTTCTACGGCCAGCTCGCCGAGGGCACCGACGAGCTCGCGGAGCGCATCGTGCAGCTGGGCGGCATCGCCTATGGCACCACCCAGACGATCGCCGGCGGCACGAGGCTGGAGCCCTACCCGACCGAACTGCTCGCCGGCATGGACCATGTCCGCGCGCTGGCGCCGCGCTATGCGATGGTCGCGAAGACCCTCCGCTCCGGCATCGACGAGACCGACGAGGCGGGCGATGCCGACACCGCCGACCTGTTGACCGAGCAGAGCCGCGTCATCGACAAGGCGCTCTGGATGCTGGAGGCGCATCTGGAGCCCGATACCGCGCGGTAGCGAGCGCTTGCCCCGCGGCGCGCGGAACTCATTGCGCGTCCGGGGCGAAGCTGGGCATGGTGCCGGCATGGAAACCCGGATACGGCACCGGCCGCCTTTGACCCTCGCACTCGGGCTCGGCGTGACGCTGGCTCTTGGCGGCTGCGCCACGCGCGGCGGCGGTGCCGCGGCGCAAGGCGAAGGCTGCCGCGCCCAGCTCACCAGCTTCAACGAATCCGGCGACAGCTTCGTCCGTCCCTCCCGCCCGCGCTGGAGCTGGCGGCCGGCGCCGGCCGCACCGCCGCCGACCGGGCTCGACGGCGAGATGACGCGCGAGAACGCCGATCTCGACAGCCTCCAGATCGCTTTCGACAGCCTGCTCTATTGCCGCTGGATCGAAGCCCGCACGGTGCGCGCGGATCTCGCCGCCGGGCGGGTGCCGCGGCCGCAATCGGAAGCGCGGATGGCGGCGCTGCGGGCCCGGCTGCGCACCGATCTCGATCGGGCACGGACGGTCCTGGCCGAGCTCGAGCAGCGCGCCGCGGCGCGGGAAGCGGCGCTGGAGGCGCTCGCCCCCGGCAGCCGCGCTTCGGCCGCTCGCACCCGCAACGCGCGCGGCGGGTCGACGCCGGTGGTCGCCGCCGCGACCGTGCCGCTCCGGCTGCGGCCCGATGCCGGGGCGCCCGAGGTCGGGCGGGTCGCCGCCGGGCAGACCGTCACCGTCCGCCCGGCCGAGAACGGCTTCGCCTATGTCGAGGGGAGCGCCGGCCAGGTCCGCGGCTATGCCGCCGCAGCCGCCTTCCAGGCAGCGGAGCGGGCGCTGGCGGCGCAGCGCTCGGCCGAGGGCCGCGACGCGCCGCAGACCGCGGCGGTCCGCCGCCTGGCCGCCACCAATCTCGCCCGCCGCGACAATTTTGCGGAAAGCGTGACGCTCGCCGAGAACGCGGCTGTATCGGGCTTCGAGCTCGCGACCTAGGAGCCTGCCTCGGCCGATCAAGGCCGCGCCAGCGACTCGTCCGCTGCGTTGCCGGGCTGCGCCGGGGCGGCTATCGTCGCCCCCCTCAGGGGAACAAGACATGAACGATCTCTTCGGTCGCGGGGGCAAGCCCGCCGCCGCGGCTGCCGATACCTACTCGGCCAAGGATATCGAGGTGCTGGAGGGGCTGGAGCCCGTCCGCCGCCGGCCGGGCATGTATATCGGCGGCACCGACGAGAATGCGCTGCACCATTTGGCCGCCGAGATCATCGACAACGCCATGGACGAGGCGGTCGCCGGCCATGCCGACCGCATCGAGGTGACGCTGGAGGGAGCCAACTGGCTGACCGTGCGCGACAATGGCCGCGGCATCCCGGTCGACCCGCATCCCCGCTTCCCGAAGCTGTCGGCGCTCGAGGTCATCCTCACGACGCTGCACTCGGGTGGGAAGTTCTCGGGGAAGGCCTACGACACCTCGGGCGGCCTGCACGGCGTCGGCTCCTCGGTGGTCAATGCGCTCTCGGCCCGGATGGAGGTCGAGGTGGCGCGCGAGCGCAAGCTCTGGACCCAGGCCTATGAGCGCGGCAAGCCGGTGACGAAGCTCAAGGATGCGGGCGCCGTCCACAACCGGCGCGGCACCAGCATCCGCTTCCAGCCCGATCCGGAGATATTCGGGAAGCAGGGCTTCAACCCGGCGCGGCTGCACCGCTTCTGCCGCTCCAAGGCCTATCTGTTCCGCGGAGTCGAGATCCGCTGGTCCTGCGATCCGGCGCTGGTCGAGGGATCGGAGACGCCCGCGCAGGCGGTGCTGCACTTCCCGGGCGGGCTCACGGACTTCCTGGCGTCGGCGATCGAAGGCCGGGCGCAGGTGGTGCCGCTGCCTTATGCCGGGGAAGCGCCCTTCCCCGACCGCGCCGGCCGCGTCGAATGGGCGCTGACCTGGCTGGAGCAGGGCGACGGCTTCCTCTCGACCTATGCCAACACCATCCCGACGCCGCAGGGCGGCACCCACGAGGCCGGCATGCGGGCCGCACTCGTGAAGGGGCTCCGCGCCTATGGCGAGCTGAAGAAGGAGCGGCGGGCGGCCAACGTCACCGCCGAGGACCTGTTCGGCGGCATGGCGGGCATGCTCTCGCTGTTCCTCCGCGAGCCGCAGTTCCAGGGCCAGACCAAGGACCGGCTGACCAGCCCAGAAGCGGCGCGGCTGGTCGAGAATGCGCTCCGCGACCATTTCGATCATTGGCTGACCGGCGATCCCACGACCGCCGACAACCTGCTCGCCTTCGCGATCGAACGCGCGGAGGAGCGCATCCGCCGCCGCGAGCAGAAGGACATGCCGCGCAAATCGGCGACCCGGAAGCTGCGCCTGCCCGGCAAGCTGACCGATTGCGCGCGCGAGAGTGCCGAGGGGACCGAGCTGTTCCTGGTGGAGGGCGACAGCGCCGGCGGCTCCGCCAAGCAGGCCCGCGACCGCGAGACCCAGGCGGTGCTGCCGCTGCGCGGCAAGATCCTGAACGTCGCCAGCGCCAGCGCCGACAAGCTGCGCCAGAACCAGGAGCTCAAGGACCTGATCGAGGCGCTGGGCTGCGGCGCCGGCGACCGCTTCGACATGGCGCGGCTGCGCTACGGCCGCATCGTCATCATGACCGATGCCGATGTCGACGGCGCGCATATCGCCGCGTTGCTGATGACCTTCTTCTACAAGGAGCTGCCGGAGCTGGTGCGCCAGGGCCGGCTGTTCCTGGCGCAGCCGCCGCTCTATCGCCTGCAGGCGGGCGGCGTCTCGGTCTATGCGCGCGACGATGCGGATCGGGAGCGGCTGCTGAAAAAGGCCTTCAAGCCAAGCCAGAAGGTCGAGGTCAGCCGCTTCAAGGGCCTGGGCGAGATGCCGCCCGCCTCGCTCAAGGAGACGACGATGGATCCGCGCAAGCGCGTGCTGCTGAAGGTGGTGCTGCCGCCGGAGGAGCGCGCCCGCACCGCCGAGCTGATGGAGGCGCTGATGGGCCGCAAGCCCGAGCTCCGCTTCCGCTTCATCCAGGAGAATGCGGCGCGGCTGGACGCCGAGGCGGTGGACGCCTGACCCTCAGCGCCGGGCGGTGAATCGCGCGAGCGCCGGCCGGAGGCGCTGCCAGGCAAGGAAGCCCAGCAGCACGAGGGCGAGCAGGCCCGCGATCGCGAGCGGGTCGGGGCTCTGGCCGAAATGCCGCACGAGCCAGGCGCCGATCGTGCCCGGCAGCATCAGGGCCGGCGCCCAGATCAGCGCCGACAGGATGTTGGCGCTCTGGAAGGAGAGGCTCTTCATGCCGACGACGCCGGCGGCGAGCGGCGCCACGGCGCGCGCCGGCCCGAAGAAGCGGCCGATGAAGACCGCCCACCAGCCCCAGCGGCGGAACACGACGATCGACCAGGCATAGGGCCGCCGGCAGGAGGCCGGCAGCCGGCGGCGGATCGCATACGGCCCGACGGCGCGCGCCACCCAGTACCCGACCGCATCGCCCAGGATGCCGCCGGCGACGCAGGCGAGCAGCGCCGGCACCGGCGACACCAGCCCGGCGCCGATCAGCGCGCCGATCGCGAGCAGCAGCGCGGTCGAAGGCACCAGCAGGCTGATGATGGGCAGCGATTCCAGGAAGGCGATCACGAAGGTCGCGGCCGCCGTCCAGCCGGCATTGGCGCGCAACCAGGTCTCGAAACCGGCGGTCCAGCCTTCGATCATGGAGATATTGTAATCCGTCAGGGGCTTCCCAAGATAGCCGACAGCGCCCGGGAATCCTCGGGCGCTTTTCGTGACCGGCTTAGCGGAGACTCCATGGACAGCATTCTCGCCCTCGCCAGCGATCCGGCGGCCTGGGTGGCGCTCGGGACCCTCATCGTCATGGAGGTGGTTCTCGGCATCGACAACCTGCTGTTCATCTCGATCCTGACCAACAAGCTGCCGGAGCATCAACGCGCCCGGGCGCGCTTCATCGGCATCGGCGCGGCGCTGGTGCTGCGCCTCGGGCTGCTCAGCCTCGTCTTCGTCATCGTGCAGCTCACCGCGCCGGTCTTCTCGGTCCTCGGCCAGTCCTTCTCCTGGCGCGACCTGATCCTGATCGGCGGCGGCCTGTTCCTGGTCTGGAAGGCGACGAAGGAGATCCACCACAACGTCGACCCGGACCATGCCCCCGACGTCTTCGACGGCGGCAAGTCCGCGGCGGTCGCCGTCGGCTACACCGCGATCATCGCGCAGATCCTGCTGCTCGACCTGGTGTTCTCGCTCGACAGCATCATCACCGCGGTCGGCATGACCGACCATATCGAGATCATGGTCGTCGCCGTCATCGTGACGGTTGCCGTCATGCTGTTCGCCGCCAATCCGCTGGGCAACTTCATCGGCGCCAATCCGAGCGTCATCATGCTCGCCCTCTCCTTCCTGCTGATGATCGGCATGATGCTGATCGTCGAGGGGTTCGGGGTGAAGGTGCCGAAGGGCTATGTCTACGCGGCCATGGCCTTCTCGGCCGGCGTCGAGGCGCTCAACCTGGTCGCGCGCAGACGGAAGGCGCGCGTGGCCGGTGCCGCGGCGCGCATTCCGGTGCAGCGCTGAGGCCGCTCATCCCGCGCGGCGCAGGGGCAGCAAGGCCCTGAGCGCCGGGTCGCGGAACCAGAGCCCGCCCCAGGCGAGGAGGCCGAGATAGAGGCCGAACAGCAGGTGGCTGAACACCGGGCTGCCGACGCGGAGATGGGTCGCGATGGCGCCGCCGAGCAGCCCGGTCAGCAGGATGGCGCCCAGCAGCGCGGTGCGCGGGATCGCGTAGAGCACCGCGATCGCGATCGTCAGGACGCCGAGCCCGAAGCCGAGCCCCGGCGGGTAGCCGAGCTCCCCCATGGTGTCCGCCACGACCTGCAGCCCGGCGATCTTGATGCCGCCGTCGAACAGCAGGAACAGCATGGTCAGGGCGCTGAGCACGCGTCCGGTCCAGAGGGCGCCGCCGCTTGGCGGCGCAGCGGTGAGCGAGGCGGACATGGCGATCTCCTGTCGCGGACGGGCGGCAGGATGCCGCGTCTGGGCCGAGGACGCCGCAGCGCTGCCGATTCCGACAAGCGGCGTCGTCGCGCACCGTCGGCATTGGAAACGGCATCAGTCGATGCTATTTTCGTGCCTGACCCCGGAGGACGAACATGCGCACGACCCTCGCATTGGATGATGATCTCGTGGCCAAGGCGCAGGCTTTCACCGGCCTTCAGGAGAAGTCGAGCCTGGTCCGGGAAGCGCTCAAGGCGTTGATCGAACGCGAAAGCGCGCGCCGGCTTGCACGCCTCGGCGGCAGCGAGCCGGCGCTCGAGGCGCCGCCGTGGCGGCGGCCCGCCGCAGGTTGATCCTGGTCGACACCTCGATCTGGGTCGACCACCTCCGCTCCCGCGATGTTGGTCTGGCCGGGCAGCTCGAAGCCGGGCGGGTGCTGGCACATCCCTTTGTCATCGGCGAGCTGGCGCTCGGCATCCTGGAGAACCGCGACGTCGTGCTGGCGGCGCTCGCCGATCTGCCGGCGGCCGTCGCCGCCACCGATGCTGAGGTGTTGGAACTCATCGATCGCGAGGCGCTTCCCGGGCGCGGGATCGGCTATGTCGACGCGCACCTGCTCGCAGCGGCCCGGCTCAGCCACGCCAGGCTGTGGACGCGGGACGAGCGGCTGCATGCCGCAGCGGCCGCTCTCGGCATCGCCGGGTCATGACGCCAGGCGCCGGCGCCGCTCCGCGGTAAAGAGGCTCTCCGGCCGCGGCAGGCCGTAGTGGTCGCGCAGCGTGTGGCCCTCATAGGCGTCGCGGAACAGGCCGCGGCGGCGGAGGATCGGCACGACCTCGTCGGCGAAGGCGTCGAAGCCGCCGGGCAGCCAGGGCGGCATGATGTTGAAGCCGTCGGCCGCACCCTGCGTGAACCAGGTCCCGATATGGTCGGCCACCTGCTCCGGCGTGCCGGCCAGGACGAAATGGCCGCGGGCGCCGGCCAGGCGGTGCAGCAATTGCCGGAGCGTCGGCCGCTCGCGGTCGACGATGCCGAGCACCACCTGGAAGCGGCTCGCGACCGCCTTGGCATTGTCGGGCGCGATCAGGTGGCGGGGGAATGGCGCATCCAGGTCGTGGCCGGAGAAGTCGATGCCCAGCATCTGGCGAAGCTGCCGGAGCGAATAGGCGGGCTGCACCAGCGCATTGAACTCCGCCTCCAGCGCCCGCGCCTCCGCCTCGGTGCCGCCGATGAAGGCGCTCAATCCAGGCAGCACCTTGATGTGATCCGGCCGGCGGCCGAGCCCCGCAGCGCGGGCCTTGATGTCGGCGTAGAAGGCCTGGGCGCTCTCGAGCGTCTGGTGCGCGGTGAAGATCGCCTCCGCATGCCGCGCCGCGAAGCCGCGGCCATCCTCGGAGGAGCCGGCCTGGACATAGACCGGCCGGCCCTGCGGCGGGCGCGGGGCGTTGAGCGGCCCGCGCACCCGGAAATGCTGGCCGGCATGGTCGATGCGGTGGATCAGCGCCGGATCGGCATAGCGGCCGCCGGCCACGTCGCCGATCACCGCGTCATCCTCCCAGGAATCCCAGAGCCTGGTCACGACATCGACGAACTCCTCCGCCCGCGCGTAGCGCTCGGCATGCGGCGGATGCTCTTCCAGCCCGAAATTCTGCGCCGCCGCGGCAGAGGTGGTGGTGACGATGTTCCAGCCGGCGCGGCCGCGGCTCAGGTGATCGACCGACGCGAACAGGCGCGCCAGGTTGTAGGGCTCGTTGTAGGTCGTCGAGGCGGTCGCGATCAGCCCGATGCGGGACGTCGCGGCGGCGATCGCGGCCAGCAGCGTGATCGGCTCCAGCCGGAAGCGCGGCGCGAATTCGATGTTCTCCGCCAGCGCCGGTCCATCGGCGAAGAAGACCGCGTCGAAGGCCGCGGCTTCGGCGCGCTGCGCCAACGCCTGGAACCAGCCGATGTCGAGCAGCCGGTCCGGCTCCGATCCCGGGTAGCGCCAGGCCGCCTCGTGATGGCCGTCGGGATAGATGAAGAGGTTCAGGTTCAGGCTGCGCGCGGTCATGCGGCGTCTCCTGCGCGGGGTGTGTCGGCGCGCCATTCAGCCCACGCAGGCGGCCCTGGACAAGAGAAATGCGATGTCTTGTCGTTATTTTTTCTATGGACGATTTAGTATCGCGTTTATCGTTGACTCCAAACCGATACGCGTGAAACCTCCGCCGACTGCGACGAGTGGAGACCACGCCCCGTGACAGAGCTTTCGACGCGCGACGGCGCCCGGGCCGAGCTGCCCCCGGAGACCCGTCGCGTGGCCCTTGCCGCGCACGGCGTGATCCGGCGCTTCGCGATCGCGGGGCAAGCGCTGACCGCGCTCGCCGGCATCGACCTCGAGGTCGCGGCGGGCGAGTTCGTCGCCATCCTCGGCGCCAGCGGCTGCGGCAAGTCCACCCTGCTCCGCCTCTTCGCCGGGCTCGACCGGCCGGATGAGGGCGTGGTGCTGCACAATGGCGCGCCGATCGCGGGCCCGAGCCTGGCGCGCGGCATCGTCTTCCAGGAGCACCGGCTGTTCCCCTGGCTGACGGTCGCGGAGAACGTCGCGACCGCGCTCCTCAACGCGCCGGGCGACGCGGCGGGCAAGCGTCGCGCGGTCGCCGACCACCTGGCGCTCGTCGGGCTGTCCGGCTTCGAGCAGGCCTATCCGCACCAGCTTTCGGGCGGCATGGCGCAGCGCGCCGCGATCGCCCGCGGCCTGGTCAACGGTCCGGACGTGCTGCTGCTGGACGAGCCCTTCGGCGCGCTCGACGCCATCACCCGGGCGCGGCTGCAGCGCGAGCTGCGCCGGATCTGGGAAGCCGAGCGCCCCACCACCCTGCTGGTCACCCATGACGTGGACGAGGCGCTGCTGCTCGGCAGCCGCGTCGTCGTGATGACGCCGCGGCCCGGGCGCATCGCGCACATCCTCGACCTGCCCCCATCGCTGCCGCGGGAGCACGGCCACCCGGCCTTCGCGCGGCTGCGCGCGCAATTGCTGGCGACCCTGGAAGACGCAGCACCCGATACCGAGGAGACGCCGCGATGACCGCGCAACGCCGCATGCTGCTCGCCGCCGGCGCGGCCACGCTGTTCGCGCCGCGCATCCTGCGCGCGCAGACCCGGGTGGTGCGCATCGGCTTCGCCTCGATCGGCGCCGGCAACCGCCAGTTCACCGGCGGCTCGCCCGCCGCGGCAGCCCATGCCGAAGGCTGGCTGGAGCGCGACCTGGCCGATGAGCGCGGGCTCGAGCTCCGCTGGTTCTTCTTCGCCGGCGCCGGGCCCGCGGTGAACGAGGCGCTGGCCAACAACCAGCTCGACCTCGCCTTGCAGGGCGACCTGCCGGCGGTGATCGGGCGCGCCAATGGCCTCCGCACCAAGCTGATCCTGGCCAATGGCGTCAACAACCCGATCTACCTGGCGGTGCCGCCCGACAGCGACATCCAGGGCGTCGCCAATCTCCGCGGCCGCAGCGTCGCCTGGCACCGCGGCACCAACCTGCATCTCGCGATCGCCAAGGTGCTGGCGGCAAAGGGCCTCGCGGAGCGCGACCTGCGCGCGGTCAACCTCGATTTCGCGGCCGCCGACGCCGCCCTCGCCTCCCGCAACATCGACGCCAGCTTCGCCTCCCCCACCATATTCGCGCTGCGCCGCCGCGGCCTGGCGCGCATCGCCTATACGACGAAGGGCGACGACCCCGCCTTCGGCCGGCATTCGCATATCCTGGTGCAGGAAGCCTTCGAGCAGGCGAACCCCGAGCTGGTGCAGCGCATCGTGACGAGCTTCGTCCGCGCCGCCGACTGGTCGTCGAAGGAGGAGAACCGGGAGGCGCTGTTCGACATCTGGGGAAGGTCCGGCCATTCGGTCGAGAACTATCGCGAGGATTTCGAAGGCCTCACCCTCGCCTACCGCAACAGCCCCCTGCTCGACGCCTTCCTCCAGGGCCAGTACCGGGTGCAGGCGGAGCAGGCGCTGGAGCACCGGCTGGTGCGCCGCCGCGTCGACACCGCCGGCTGGTTCGACACGCGCTACCTCGACACCGCACTCCGCGAGCTCGGGCTCGAGCGCCGCTGGGCGCGGCGCGATGCCGAAGGCCGCGAGATCACCGGCTGATGTCGGCGGCGCTCACTGCGGCGAGCCTCCCTTCGACGGCGCCGGCCGCGCCGCGCCGTTGGCCGGCGGCGCTGCTGCTGCCGGCGGCGCTGCTGGCGCTGTGGGCCGCAGCGGACGCGGTGGGGTGGCTGAACCCTGCCATCCTGCCGGCGCCCGGCGACGTCGCGGCGACGCTCGCCGATCTCTGGCGCTCGGGAGAGCTCGGCGAGCATGCCGCCCGCAGCCTGTTCCGCGTGCTCGCGGGCTTCGCGATCGGCGCCGGCGCCGGGCTGCTGCTCGGGGCCGCCATGGCGCTGTCGCAGCGGGCCGAGGATTACCTGCGCCCGAGTTTCCTCGCCGTCGCGCAGGTGCCGGTGATCGGCTGGGTGCCGCTCCTGATGCTGCCGCTCGGCATCGGGGAGGCGCTGAAGATCGTGATCATCGCCAAGGCGGCGCTGGTGCCGGTCACGCTCAACACGCGGGACGGCATCCCCGCGGTGCCGCCGGGCTGGATCGAGGTGGCGCGGGTGTTCCGCTACTCCCGCGCGCAGCTGCTGCGCCGCGTGGTGCTGCCGGCCGCGGTGCCGCCGATCTTCACCGGCATCCGCTACGGGCTCACGAGCTGCTGGAAGGCGCTGGTCGCGGTGGAGCTGCTCGCCTCCGCCGAGGGGCTCGGCTTCCTGCTGGTCTGGGGGCGGCAGATGTTCCAGATGGACGTCGTCATCGCCGGCATCCTGGTGATCGCCGCGATCGGCCTGCTGCTCGATGGCAGCCTCGCCGGGCTGGAGCGGCGCCTGCAGCGCGGACGGGTCGCATGAGGGGCGCGGTGCTACCGCTGCTGCTGCTCGTCGCCTGGCAGGCCGCTTCGGCGCTCGGCCTCGCCGATCCGCGGCTGCTGCCGCCGCCGGCGGAGGTCCTGGCGGTTGCCGGGCGGCTCGCAGCCGATGCGGCGACGGCAGCGGCGCTCGGCACCAGCCTGGCGCGCTGCCTTGCGGGCTTCGCCCTGGGCGCCGCCGCCGGGCTCGGCTTCGGGCTGCTCTGCGGCCTGTCGCCCGTCGCGTCGCGGCTGCTGGGGCCGAGCTTCCACGCGCTGAAGAACGTCGCGGTCTTCGCCTGGATCCCGTTGATCGCGATGTGGTTCGGCTTCGGCGAAGCCTCGCGCATCGCCTTCGTGGCCCTCGCGAGCTTCACCCCGGTCGTGCTGAACGTCTGGGAGGGCGTCGCCGGCACGCCGCGCCCGCTGCTGGAGGTCGGCGCCGCGCTGCGCTTCGGGCCCTGGCAGCGCCTGGCCCGCATCCGGCTGCCGGCGGCCCTGCCCGCCCTCATGACCGGCGCGCAGCTCGGCCTGATCCACGCCTGGCTCGCCACCGTCGGCGCCGAATACTTCCTGGCCAAGGGCACCGGGCTCGGCGGCGTGCTGATCGAAGGCCGCGACACCTTCGACATGGCGCTGGTGCTGATCGGCGTGCTGCTGCTCGGCGCCGTCGGCGTCGCGCTCAACCGTACCGCGCTCGCGGCCGGGGTCGCGTTCGCCCCCTGGCAGCGGCGCGGCGCCTGAAACCCATCCCTGGAGGAGAGACGCCATGAGCTATGCCGCCATCGACATCCGCCGCGCCGCACCGCATGCCGGCGCCGAGATACGCGACATCGACATCACCCGCCCGCTGTCGAATGCCCAGGTCGACGAGCTGCACCGGGCGCTCGGCGAGTTCGGGGTGCTGTTCTTCCGCGACCAGCATTTCGACCACGCCAGCCAGAAGCGCTTCGGGCGCTATTTCGGCGAGCTCGCGATCCATCCGAACACGCCGGGACCCGAGGGCCATCCCGAGATCCTGCCGATCCATGCCGATGCCAACAGCAAGCGCATCAATGGCGAGCGCTGGCATTCCGACGTCTCCTGCACGCAGGAACCGCCGCTGGGCTCCATCCTGCATCTGCACACGGTCCCGCCGGAGGGCGGCGACACGCTGTTCGCGAGCCTCGCCGCCGCCTACGACGCGCTGTCGCCGCGGCTCAAGACCTATCTCGAGGGGCTGACGGCGTTCCATTCCGGCGAACGCTCCTACCGCCGCACCAACCGCCTGCTCGGCATCGACGACAGCGCCCGCGCGCATCCGAGTGCCGTGCATCCGGTGGTGATCCGTCACCCGATCACCGGGCGCCGCGGCCTCTACGTCAATCGCGGCTTTACCGTCCGCATCAACGAGGTGTCGGAGGAGGAGAGCGAGGCGATCCTGCAGTACCTGTATCACCACGCCGAAAAACCCGATTTCCAGGTGCGGTTCCAATGGCAGCCGAACTCGGTCGCTTTCTGGGACAACCGCGCGGTGCAGCACCTGGCGGTCTGGGACTACTTCCCCCACACGCGCAGCGGCGCGCGGGTGACCGTCAAGGGCGGGCAGCTCGCAGCCTGATCGCGGGTCATTCCATCAAGGCGGGCGTGGGCGACATGTCACTGGCCTGCCGCCGCCCGATCTGCTGAAACGCCGCCGCAACCGGCCAGGAGCGGCGGACCCATGGACGCAGAGGAGGTCGCCCGCTGCTGGGAAGCCAATGCCGATTCCTGGTCCCGGCAAGCCCGCGCTGGCTACGACATCTATCGCGACGCGCTGAACACGCCGGCCTTCCTGGCGATGCTGCCGCCTGTGGCGGGACTCGACGGCCTCGACATCGGCTGCGGCGAAGGGACGAACACGCGGGCGCTCGCCGGGCTCGGGGCGCGCATGCAGGCGATCGACATCGCGCCCACCTTCATCCGCCATGCCGAGGCCGCGGAGGCGGCCGATCCGCGCGGCATCCGCTTCCGTACCGGCGACGCGATGGCCTTGCCCTACCCCGATGCCGCCTTCGACTTCGCGACGGCCTTCATGTGCCTGATGGACATGCCCGACCAGGGCCGCGCGTTGCAGGAAGCGAAGCGCGTCCTCCGCCCCGGCGGCTTCCTGCAATTCTCCATCCTGCATCCCTGCTTCGCGCCGCCGCACCGCAAGGTGCTGCGGGAGGCCGATGGCCGGGTGCGGGCGATCGAGGTCGGCGACTACTTCGCGACCGGGAGCCACGCTGAGGACCGGTGGTTCTCGACCCTGCCCGCGGCGGAGCGGGGCCTGGTCGCACCCTTCCGCGTGCCCTACTTTCACCGGACGCTCAGCGACTGGGTCGGGCTCATCCTCGGCGCCGGCTTCGCGATCGAGGCCTTCGGCGAGCCGAGTGCCGATGCCGCGCTGGCACAGGCGGTGCCGGTCGTCGCCGATACCCGCGTCGCGCCGCTGTTCCTGCACGTCCGCGCGGTCAATCCGTAACGCGGCGACCATCCGGACGACCGAGCGTCAATCCAGCGCCGTCGCCGGGCCGCGGGGACGCGCGGCCCGGTTCCAGATGTCGCGGATGGTCTCGCTGACCTTCACCGGGTCGGGCAGGCCGCGCAGCACGTGCTGCTCCTCCGACCGGCCCTCGGTGCTCTTGATCACCACGTCGCCGATGCCGAACAGGCGCTGGCCCAGGCTCTGCTTCACGACGACGTCGCGGATGCGGAAGATCTCCACATCGTCGCGGGTGCGCGTCCAGAACCCCTGCTGGAGCACGATCCGCTGGTCGGTGATGGTGACGCGCTGGCGGCCGAGGAAAGGCAGGCCGAGCAGCAGGATGCCGACCACGAGCATCAGCGGCCCGAAGGAGCGCCGCGTTTCCCGGACCTCGAGCACCGTCTGCTCCGCCGCCACCGTGCCGGCCATGCCGAAGCCCCCTTGTTGCGCCTCCGGTTTAGGCACCGCCGCCGGCGTGCGCAATGGCGGCCGCCGAAGCGTAGCATCGCATTGCCGGTACGCCGATGATCATGGAAATTCTTTCCGCTCAAACCGCCGAATGAGGGAGATCATCGCCATTTTCGGCCGCATCTTGCCAGCGGGCGAGAATGACATTTTCTCTGGAGCCGAAATCCGGAGCGCCGCCCTTGTCCAAGATTCACGTCATCCACGAAAACGATGCCTGGGTGGAGCCGCTGCGCGCCGCCTTCGACCGGATCGACGCGCCGTTCGAGGAATGGTTCCTCGACCGCGGCCGGCTGGACCTGCGCCAGGCGCCGCCGGCCGGCGTGTTCTTCAACCGCATGAGCGCCTCCTCCCACACCCGCGGCCACACCTACGCCCCCGAATACACCGGCGCGGTGATCGAATGGCTGGAGGCGCATGATGCCGTGCTGGTGAACGGCCGCCGCGCGCTGCAGCTCGAGCTCTCGAAGGTCGCGCAGTACCAGGCGCTCGGCCGCGCCGGCATCCCGGTGCCCGACACCATCGCGGTGGTGGGCGTCGAGAATATCGGGGAGGCGGCGCGAAGCCTCGGCTTCCCGGTGATCCTGAAGCACAACCGCGCCGGCAAAGGGCTCGGCGTGCAGCTCATCCTGAGCGAGCATGGCCTGACCGAAGCGCTCGAGCGGCTGGCCGCCGACCCCGATCCGCATGCCGCGCCGCGCGACGGCATCTGGCTGGTGCAACGCTACATCCGGGCGCCGGAGCCCTTCATCACCCGCGCCGAGTTCGTCGGCGGCAAGTTCCTCTACGCGGTCCGGGTCGACACCAGCGAAGGGTTCGAGCTGTGCCCGGCGGACGTCTGCCAGGTCGATCCCGGGGCCGCCTGCCCCGCCGTCGCGCCGGCGGCGAAGTTCCGCATCCTGGAAGGTTTCTCGCATCCGCTGCTGCCGCGGATGGAGGCCTTCCTGAAGGCGAACGGGGTCGGCGTCGGCGCCATCGAGTTCATCGCCGATGCCGAGGGCGAGACCTTCGCCTACGACGTCAACACCAACACCAATTACAACCCCGACGCGGAGCGCGTGGCCGGCATCTCCGGCATGGCGGGGATCGCGAAGCTGCTCGCCGGCCTGCTGGCGGAGCAGCGCCTGGGCGTCCGCGACGCCGCCTGATCAGGCGGCGAGCCAGTCCCGGAGTGCGAGGTTGACGGCGTCCGGCACCTCCATCGTCGGCAGGTGACCGGCATCCGCGAAGCGCACCAGGCGGCTGCCGGGGATCAACCCGGCCATTTCCTCGGCGAGTTCGGGCGGCGTCAGGATGTCCTCGGCGCCGACGCCGATCAGGGTCGGGACCGCGACGCGGGGCAGCTCGGCGCGGCGGTCGGCGCGGGTCAGGATCGCCTGCTGCTGCCGCAGGAAGGCCTCGCGCCCGACCCGTTCCGCCATGTCCTGCACCGCCTGCGCGAGCGGGGTGCCGAGGCGGGACGGGTGGATCAGGCTCGGCAGCAGCCGCGGCGTCACGCCCCTGAACTGGCCGCTCCGCGTCAGCGCCATCAGTCCGCGGCGCTTGCGGGTCTGTTCCTCGGTATCGGCGCGGGCGGAGGTGTCGAGCAGCGCCAGCCGCGCGACCCGGGGCCCCGCCTGGCGCCAGACCTCGATCGCCGCATAGCCGCCCATCGACAGGCCGGCGACCGCGAAGCGATCGGCGCCGCGCGCATCCATCAGCGCGATCGCGCGCGCCGCCATCGTCGCGATGGTGTCGTCCCGCGTCAGGTCGGCGATCGCGATGTCGGCGACATCGGCGAGGTCGGTGAGCTGGTCCTCCCACAGCCGCTCGTCGCAGAGAAGGCCGGGGAGGAGCAGCAGCAACGGGCGATCCATGGCCCTGGGGTTTAGCCCGGCCTGCTCACCGGGGACACCCGCATCACTGCGCCTCGATCCCTGCGGCGCGGACGACGGTGGCCCAGCGCTCCATCTCGGCGCGCACCAGCCGCGTCAGCGCCTCCGGCCCCTGCTGGTCGGGGGCGGCGGGGATCGAGCCCAGCGCCTCGATCCGCTGCCGGACGCCGGCATCGGCCAGCGCGGCGCGCAGCGCGGCCTCGAGCCGCGCCACCACCGGGGCCGGCGTGCCGCGCGGCGCGAAGATCGCGTTCCAGCCCTGGAAGATGAAATCGGGGAGGCCCGCTTCCGGCGCCGAGGGCACCTCGGCGGCATTGGGGTTGCGCTCCCCGGCCGCGGTCAGCAGCGCGCGCATGGTGCCCGACCGGATCTGCGGCACCGCCGCCGGCGCCAGCAGGCAGGCGCTGTCGACCTGCCCCGCGACGACGTCGTTCATCGCCGGCGCCTCGCCGCGATAGGGGATGTCGGCGAACTGCACCCGGGCGACATGGGCGAACAGCGCGCAGGCGAGGTGATTCGTGGAGCCGACGCCGGCATGCCCGTTGGAGATGCGGCCCGGATCGGCGCGCGCCCGGGCCAGGAACTCGGCCAGGCTGCGCGCCGGGAAGCCGTTGCGGACCACGACGAAGAGCGGTGTGCCGGCGATCAGCCCGATCGGCTGCTGCTCCCGCGGGTCATAGGCGATGCTGCGGTAGATCGCGGGCGCCGCCGAATGGCTGCCGAGGCTGCCGACCGTCAGCGTCAGCCCGTCGGGCGCCGCCTGGGCGCCGCGGGCGCCGCCGATGGTGCCGCCGGCGCCGGAGACGTTCTCCACCACGATGCGCTGGTTCAGGCTGCGCATCATGTGATCGGCGACGATCCGCGCCAGCACGTCGGTGGCACCCCCCGGCGCGAAGACGACGATCATGGTGATCGGGCGCTGCCCGGACTCCTGCGCGCGGAGCGGCGCGGCGCCGGCCAGCAGCAGCGCGAGAGCGGCGGCGAGATGGCGAATTTTGCTCATGTCCGTGCTCCCCCTCTCAGGACCAGTCGTCGCGATGGAAGCGGTAGCCCGCGCCGTCGCGCGCGACATGGCCGACCGCCGGGAAGGGGAAATGGTAGCCGACGACGCGCATCCGCTCGGCCGCCACCTGGTCCAGCACCCGCCGCCGCGCCGCCGCCGCCGCCGCACCGTCGAAATCGAACAGCGAGACGTAGTCCGGCCGGCGCGCGAACAGCTCCGGCCGATGGGTGATGTCGGCCAGGATCATCATCTGGCCGGCGCCGCTCGCGACATGGAACAGCGTGTGCCCTGGCGAATGGCCGTGGGCTGCGACGGCACGGATGCCGGGGGCGACCTCCGCCCCCGCGGCGAAGCGCCGGATGCGGCCCCGATAGGGGGCGAAGCGCCGCGCGACATTGGCGAAGTTGACCCGCTGACCGGGCGGGCTCCGGGCCTCGTTCGCCGCATCGCTCCACCAGGCATGCTCCTCCTCCGCCAGCGCCAGCTCGGCATTCGGGAAGACGGCGCGGCCATCGGCGGTCGCCAGGCCGTGGATGTGGTCCTGGTGGCAATGGGTCAGCAGCACGAGCCCGACCCGCGCCGGGTCGATCCCGGCCGCCGCCATGTTGGCGCCGAGCCGGCCGGCGGTCGGCGCCATCTGGCCGCCGGTGCCGGTATCGACGGCGATCAGCAGGGACCCGGTGTCGAGGAAAGTGACGGTGTAGGGGCCGTCATAGTGACCGGTCGGCAGGAAGGCATCGGCCAGGACCCCGCGGACCTCCCCGGCCGGCGCATTCAGCACCAGGCCGTCGATACCGCGCCGCGCGAAGCCGTCCGAGATCGTGGTGACGGTGACCTCGCCCAGGCGAAAGCGGTACCAGCCCGGCGCCTGGGTGCCGGCGGGCGCCGGCATTGGCTGTTGCTGCGCCGCGACGGCAGGCGCCAACGCCGCCAGCGCGGCCGTGCCCAGCAATCCGCGACGACCGATGATGCTCACGGTGCCGTTCCCCTCCCGGTTTTCGTCAGCGAGACGCCTTCCCGGGCCGTCGTCAAGGGATGCCGCACGGGCATGGCACAGGCGCCCGCTCCTATTCTTGCTTTTGCGCGCCGGCGGGCGCATATGCGCCGCACCCGCGAAGGGACGCGCCGACCCGGTGCGCCCCCGCGTCGCCGCCAGGGCTTGCGAAGGCTGGGCCGGCCGTGCGGGGTTTGAGGAATAGAAGAGTTTGACCGAGCGTCCCGAAGCGACCGCCAGCGCGGCCGAGACCGAGCCCATGGACCCGAAGCCGGCCGAGATGGCGGCAGCCGACGCACCGGCGCCCGAGCCGCAGGCCGAGCCTGAGGCGTTGGAGCCCGAGGGGGCGCCGGAGCCCGAGGTCGTGGAGCCCGAGGCGGACGCGGACGACGCCGAGGACGCGGTCGCCGAGGAGGAGATCGAGGCGGAGGAGGAAGAGGCCCCGGCCCGCGCCGTCTTCGCCGATCTCGGCCTCTCCGACGCGCTGCTGCAGGCGGTTTCGGAATCCGGCTATCTGTACCCGACGCCGATCCAGGAACAGGCCATCCCGGTCGTGCTGATGGGTCGCGACGTGCTCGGCTGCGCCCAGACCGGCACCGGCAAGACCGCCTCCTTCGTGCTGCCCATGCTCGACATCCTGACCGGCAGCCGGGCCAAGATGCGCATGCCGCGCAGCCTGATCCTGGAGCCGACGCGCGAGCTCGCCCTGCAGGTCGCCGAGAACTTCGAGAAATACGGCAAGTACCTCAAGCTGAACCACGCGCTGCTGATCGGCGGCGAGAGCATGAACGACCAGCGCGACGTGCTGGAGAAGGGCGTCGACGTGCTGATCGCGACGCCGGGCCGGCTGCTCGACCTGTTCGACCGCGGCCGCATCCTGCTCGCCGACTGCAAGCTGCTCGTGATCGACGAGGCGGACCGCATGCTCGACATGGGGTTCATCCCCGACGTCGAGCGCATCGTTTCCATGCTGCCGAAGCTGCGCCAGACGCTGTTCTTCTCGGCCACCATGGCGCCCGAGATCCGGCGCCTGGCGGATGCCTTCCTGTCGAACCCGCGCGAGATCACGGTGGCCCCGCCGGCTTCCGTTGCCAGCACCATCATCGCCGGCGTCGTCTATGTGCAGCCGCACGACAAGCGGGAGGCTCTGCGCTGCCTGATCCGCAGCGAGCAGGTCGGCAATGCGCTGATCTTCTGCAACCGCAAGGTCGAAGTCGACATCCTCTACAAGAGCCTGAAGAAGCACGGCTTCGCCGCCGGCGCCCTGCATGGCGACATGGAGCAGTCGGCCCGCTTCGCGACGCTGAACGCCTTCAAGGCCGGCGACCTGCAACTGCTGGTCTGCTCGGACGTGGCGGCGCGCGGCATCGACATCGGCGGCCTGTCGCACGTCTTCAACTTCGACGTGCCGTTCCGCGACGAGGATTACGTCCACCGCATCGGCCGCACCGGCCGCGCCGGGCGCGAGGGCCATGCCTTCACGATCGCGACCGCGGACGACGTCAAGCTCGTCCAGGCGATCGAGGTGCTGACCGGCAAGCCGATCCCGCGCATCGCGATCGACGGCCTCGATCCGGTGACCGATGCCGAGCTGGCGGAGGCCGCGACGGCGCCGCGCCGTGGCCGCAACGGGCGCACCGATGCCCGCGGCGGGCGCCGCGCCGGCAGCCGGGCCGCCGCCGAGCCCCGTGGCGAGAAGCGCGGCGGCAGCGGCCGCGGCGAGAAGCGCCGCGAGGACGCACCCCGCGAGGAGCGCGGCCGCGGCGGCGACCGCAGCAAGCGGGAGGAGCGCGCCCCGCGCCGCGACATCGAGGCCGAGACGTTGCGCGAGGCGGAAGCCCCGCGCGAGGCGCGGCCCGCCCGGCGCGACGACCATCGCCGCGACGAGCCGCGCCGGGAGGATCCGCGCCGCGACGACCGCCGGCGGGACCGCGACCGCGACGACCTCGGCCCCGCCGTGCAGGGTTTTGGCGATCAGGTGCCGGCCTTCATGCTGATCCCGATCCCGCGCGCCCGCCGCGACGCCGCGCCGGACATCGAGACCGACGCCGAAGCCGCGTAAAGACAACGGACCGGTTCACCTGACCGGTCCGAGGCCGCGAATGCGGCCTGCCGCCGCGCTGTAAAGCGCGCCTTACGGCACGACCCGGCGAGCCAAGGCCGCGGATGCGGCCGCCCGGCGCCTGAGGGTTTGAAGGAGGAGACTGCCATGAACGTCGTCAGCCGGCCGAAGGGCCAGCTTGCACCCTTCACCTGGGACGACGCGCTGCTGCTGGACGACCAGCTCACGGAAGACGAGCGCATGATCCGCGACGCGGCACGCGCCTTCTGCCAGGAGAAGCTGATGCCGCGCGTGCTGCTCGCCAATCGCGAGGAGCGCTTCGACCGCGAGATCATGAACGAGTTCGGGGAGATGGGCTTCCTCGGCGCGACGCTCGACAGCCATGGCTGCGCCGGCGTCGGCTACGTCTCCTACGGGCTGATGGCGCGCGAGGTGGAGCGGGTCGACAGCGGCTATCGCAGCGCCTTCTCGGTGCAGTCCTCGCTGGTGATGTACCCGATCCACGCCTTCGGGTCGGAGGCGCAGAAGGACAAGTACCTGCCGAAGCTGCGCACCGGCGAATGGGTCGGCTGCTTCGGCCTGACCGAGCCCGATGCCGGCTCCGACCCCAATTCCATGCGCACCCGCGCGAAGAAGGTCGATGGCGGCTACCTGGTCTCCGGCTCGAAGACCTGGATCACCAATTCCCCGATCGCCGATGTCGCGGTGGTCTGGGCGAAGGACGACGACAACATCCTGCGCGGCTTCGTGCTGGAGCGCGGCATGAAGGGCCTGACCTTCCCGAAGATCGAGGGCAAGTTCAGCCTGCGCGCCTCGGTCACCGGCATGATCATGATGGACGAGGTCTTCGTCCCCGAGGAGAACCGGCTGCCGGGCGTGAAGTCGCTGGCCGGCCCCTTCTCCTGCCTCAACCGCGCCCGCTACGGCATCGCCTGGGGCGCGCTCGGTGCCGCCGAGTTCTGCTGGCACGCGGCGCGCGACTACACGCTGAATCGCATCATGTTCGGCCGGCCGCTGGCGCAGACCCAGCTCGTGCAGAAGAAGCTCGCCGACATGCAGACCGAGATCACCTTGGGTCTTCAGGCGGTGCTCCGGGTCGGGCGGCTGTTCGACGAGCACAAGGTGGCGCCGGAGATGATCTCCCTGGTCAAGCGCAACAATTGCGGCAAGTCGCTCGACATCGCCCGCGTCGCCCGCGACATGCATGGCGGCAACGGCATCGTCGACGATTACCACGTGATCCGCCACGTCATGAACCTCGAGACGGTCAACACCTACGAGGGCACGCATGACGTGCACGCGCTGATCCTCGGCCGGGCGCAGACCGGGCTGAACGCCTTCGGGTGACCGGCCAGGAGGTGCTGGTCCGGCGGCTCGGCGCCGCCGGCGACGGCATCGCGGAGACGCCGTCGGGCCCGGTCTACGTGGCGCGCACCCTGCCCGGCGAACGCGTTGCCGTGCGCATGGCCGGCCGCGACCGGGCGGAACCTGAGGCGGTCCTCGACCCGAGCCCGGACCGCATCGCGCCCGCCTGCCTGCACTTCGAGCAGGGCTGCGGCGGCTGCGCCACCCAGCATTGGGCGACGGCCCCCACCATCGCCTGGAAGGAAGCGCGGCTGACCGACGCGCTGGCCCGGGCCGGGTTCGCCGAGCCGCACCTGCTGCCGGCGGCGGTGACGCCGCCCGGGCGGCGCCGCCGCGCCGACCTCGCGGTGCGGCGGGAGGGGGCGGCGATCCGGCTCGGCTTCCACCGCCGCGGCGAAGGCGCGGTGCTCGACCTGCTGGAATGCACGGTGCTCGATCCCGCCCTGGTCGCGCTGCTGCCGCCGCTGCGGGAGGCGCTCCGCCGGCTGCCGGCCTTGAAGCGGGAGGGCTCGGCGGTGCTCAACCTGCTGGAGACCGGGCCCGACCTGCTGCTGCGGACCGATGGCGCGCTCGATGCGCCGGCGCGCGCGGCACTCGCCGCATTCGCCCGCGAACACGGGATGCCGCGGATCGCCTGGGCGAAGGGCGAGGCCGCTTCCGAGAATGCCGCGCAGCTCGGCCCCGTCAGCCTGCGCGTCGGCGGCGTCGCGGTGGCGCCGCCGCCCGGCGCCTTCCTGCAGGCGAGCCCGGAGGGCGAGGCCGCGATCATCGCGGCCGTGCTCGCCGGCCTGCCGGAGCGGCTGCCGGCCAAGGCGCGGATCGCCGACCTCTATGCCGGGATCGGCACCCTCTCCTTCCCGCTGGCCTCGCGCGGCCAGGTCGCGGCCTTCGAGGGCGCGGCGGAGGCGGTGGCGGCGCTCGATGCCGGCGCGCGTGCCTCCGGCCTCCGGGTCAAGGCGGCGCGGCGGGACCTGGCGCGGCAGCCGCTGCTGGTGCCGGAGCTGGCGGGCCTCGCGGCGGTTGTGCTCGACCCGCCCTTCGCGGGGGCGGTCGCGCAGATGCCGCTGCTGGCGCGCGCCCGGGTGCCGCGGGTGGTTTACGTCTCCTGCAACCCGGCCGCACTCGCCCGCGACGCGGCGGTGCTGGCGGCGGCCGGCTACCGGCTGGTCTCGGCGCAGCTCGTCGACCAGTTCCTGTGGTCGGCACAGATCGAGGCGGTGGCGGTCTTCGACCTGCAAAAGGCTTGAAGCCCGACCGATCCGTGCCACCCTCTGGCAGCCGCCCCGGACGGGTGCGCGCGAGAGACCATCAAGGGAGAGCGCCATGACGCCCAATCGCCGCGATGCCATCACCCTCGGGGCCGGCGCCGTTGCAGCCGCCGCAGCCGCCGCGGTGTCCGGCCCGGCCGCCGCGCAGCCGGCCGCAGCGCCCGCCGCCGCGCCGGGCTCGCCCGGCTTCTACCGCTTCAAGCTCGGCAGCTTCACGGTGACGACCGTCCATGACGGCTCCCGCGCCATCCCGCTGCAGGGCTTCGTGCGCAACGCGCCGCTGGAGGAGGTGCAGCGCGTGCTGGCGCTGAGCTTCCTGCCCGCCAACGAGTTCCGCATCCCCTTCACCCTGACCGTCGTCGACACCGGCCGCGCGCTGGTCGTCTTCGACACCGGCAACGGGCCGCAGCCCGCCGGATCGCCGGTCGGCCGCTTCGCCGAGAATTTCCGCGCCGCCGGGCTCGACCCCGCCCGCGTCACCCATGTCGTGCTCAGCCATTTCCACGGTGACCACGTCAATGGCCTGCTGACCGCCGACGGCGCCCGCGCCTTCCCGAATGCCGAGCTGGTGGTGCCGGAGGCCGAATGGGCCTGGTGGACGGAGGAGGGCAACGCGACCCGCAGCCCCGAGAACCAGCGCCCCAACTTCGCCAATGCGGCGCGGCGCCTGGCCCCCTGGCGGGACGGGGTCCGGCGCGTCGCCGACGGGGCGGAGGTGCTGCCGGGCATCCGCGCCCATGCCGCCTACGGCCATACGCCGGGGCACACCGTCTATCACGTGGCCGACGGCGCCGAGCAGATGATCTTCTCCGCCGACACCACCAACCGGCCGGAGCTGGTGGCGGTGCGGCCGGATTTCCACATCGTCTTCGACTTCGATCCGGCGGCGGCCGAAGCCACCCGCCGGCGCCTGTTCGACCGCGTCGCCGCCGACCGCATCCGCCTCACCGGCTACCACTTCCCCTTCCCCGCCCAGGGTTTTGTGGCGAAGGAAGGGAACGGCTATCGCTTCGTCCCCGGCGACTGGTCGGCGGGGATCTGAACGAGCGGCGCGGGCGGCGTCTCGTCGCCCTCGCCGAGCGGGCGCTGCAGCAGCACGCTGTCGAGCCAGCGCCCGTGCTTGCGCCCGACGCTCGCCAGCGTGCCGACCAGGCGGAAGCCCATCGCCTCGTGCAGCCGGATCGAAGCGAGGTTGGCGCTGTCGCCGACGACCGCCACCATCTGCCGGAGCCCGAGCGCTTCCGCACGCCGGATGAGCTCGGCGAGCAACGCCCGGCCGATGCCACGACGCGGGGCGTCGTGGCGGATGTAGATCGAGTTCTCGACGGTGTTCCGGTAGGCGGCGCGCGGCCGGTAGGCCGAGACATAGGCGTAGCCGAGCACCGCGCCGGCCGCGTCCTCGGCGACGATGTGCGGGTAGCCCTTGCCCAGGATGTCGGCGCGGCGCCGCCCGATCTCGGCCGCATCCGACGCCTCCGTCTCGAAGGAGGCGGTGCCGTGCTGCACGTGGTGGGCATAGATCGCGGTGATCGCGGGGATGTCGGCATCGGCGGAAGCGCGGATGCGGAGCGTGGCGGGCGGCCCGGACTGCGGGGCGGGATGCTGGATGTCCATGCGGTAAGGCTGCACCGAGGGGGTGCCCCGCGAAAGGAAGTCTTTTCGATACCGCGCATCAGGATAAGTTTTCGGCATGCGCGAGCCAAGCCTTCGTCAGTTGCGGACCTTTCTCTCGGTCGTCGAGGCCGGCGGCGTGACCGCCGCGGCGCAGGCGCTCGGCCTCACCCAGCCCGCCGCCAGCCAGCAGCTGCGGGAGCTGGAGCGCGCGATGGGCGTCCGCCTGCTGGAGCGGCTCGGTGGGCGCGCGGTGCCGACCGCCGCCGGCCGGGCGCTGATCGAGCCGGCGCGAAGGGCGCGGGCCGCGGTCGAGGATGCGCAGGCGGCCACTGCCGCGCATCGTGCGGGCGAAGTGGGCCGGGTCCGGCTCGGCACAGGCGCCACCGCCTGCATCCATTTGCTGCCGGCGGTGCTGGCCTCGCTCAACGAGGCGATGCCGGGGCTCGAGGTCATCGTCTCCACCGGCAACACGCCGGACATGCTGCGCCGGGTCGAGGAAGGGGAACTCGACCTGGCGCTGGCGACGCTGCCCGCCGCACTCGGGCGCAGCCTGTCGGCGACGCGTATCCTGATCGACCCGCTGCTGGCGCTGGTGCCGGAAACGATGCTGCCGCCCGGACGCCCGCGGCTCGGCCCCGCCGATCTGCAGGCGCTGCCGCTGATCCTCTATGAAGCGGGGGCGAACACGCGCGCGGTCATCGATGCCTGGTTCCACCGCGCCGGGCTGGTGCCGCGCACCATCATGGAGCTCGCGAGCGTGGAGGCGACGAAGATCCTGGTCGCCGGCGGCCGCGGCTGTTCAGTGCTTCCGGCGATGGCGCTCACGACCCCGATCCCCGGCACCGCCATCCGCCCGCTGCGCCCGGCGTTGAGCCGTAGCCTTGCGGTGATCCTGCGGCGGGAGAAGGTGATCGACCGCGGCCTGCGACAATTCCTCGCGGTGCTGAAGGCCTGCGCCGGCGACGCCACCTGATCGGATGATGGCCTACCCGCCGCGTCGTCGCCCCTGCGCCGCCATGCGCACCGCGGCATTGGCGGCGCCGTACTGGCGGTAGCCGCCGCGGCGCTCCGTCACCTCGAAGAAGAAACGGTCGTGGAAGGCGTCGGTGAAGGCGTGGCGGAAGCGGCCGCCTTCCGCGTCGCCGTCGTGCAGCAGATGCAGTCGCGCGAGTTCGGTGAGCTCCTCGTCCTCCAGGCCGAAGCGGGCCGCGAGGTCCTCGTAGTAATTCTCCGGGATGTCGAGCATCGGGGCGCCGCGCGCGGCGGCGGCGGTCATCGCCGCTGCGGCATCCGCGGTCGCGAAGGCGATGTGATGCACGCCGGCGCCGGCGAGTGCGGAGACGAAGCGGCCGGTCAGCGTGCTGCCGCTCTGCGAGACGTTCAGCGGCAGGCGCACGCTGCCCTCGCCGCCCACGAAGGCGCGCGAGCGCACCAGGCCATAGGGATCGGCAAGCTCCCACAGCGCCTCCGGCGCCAGGCCGAACAGCGTGCGGTAGAACAGCACGAAGCCGTCGAGCATGCCGGGTGCGACCGCCTGCGCCACGTGGTCGATGCCGAGCAGCCCGCCTGCTTCCGGCGCAAGGCTCGCCTCCGGCTGCATCGAAAAATCGTCCTCCCAGATCGGGCGGGCGCCGCTCGCGGCGTCGGCGACGAGGTAGACGAGCGTGCCGTCCGGCGCGCGCACCGCCGGGATGTGGCGCTCGCCCTCCCCTACCCGCTCGCGCCAGACCGGATAGGAGAGCGCCTGGGCGCGCGCCGCCAGCCGCTCCGGATCGTCGAGGCGGAGCGCCATCGCGCAGACCGACGCGCCGCGCTGCTCGAAGCGCTCGGAGGCGGCGCTGTCGGGCTCCGCGTTCAGCACCAGGTTGACGCCGCCATTGCGCCAGAGCGCGACATCCTTGGTGCGGTGATGGCCGGCGAGCCCGAAGCCGAGCCGCGCGAGCATGTCGCCGAGCTCGGCGCGCGCCGCGTGGTCGACCGCGAACTCCATGAACTCGATGCCGGAGAGTTCTGGGAGTGCCGGCAGCGTGGCGGCGCCGACCTGCTCCGCGAGCCAGGTCAGGCTGCGGAGGCCGTCGCGGGCGATACGGCGGGAGGGCGCGGTGCGGAACTCGTCGTTGAAGATCTCGAGCGAGAGCGGGCCGTCATAGCCGGCGCGCAGCAGGCTGCGCAGGAAATCGGCGACCGGCAGCTCGCCCTGGCCCGGGAACAGCCGGTGATGCCGGCTCCAGGAGAGGACGTCCATCGCGAGACGCGGCGCATCGGCGAGCTGGACGAAGAACAGCCGCTCCGCCGGCACCACCTCGTGGAGCGCGGTCAGGTCGTCGTCGAGGCAGAGGGTGTGGAAGCTGTCGAGGCAGAGGCCGAGCGACGGATGATCGGCCTGGGCGACGATGTCGGCGGCCTGGCGCCAGCGGTTGACGTGGCGCCCCCAGGCGAGCGCTTCGTAGCACAGGCGGAGCGAGCGCTTGGCCGCGCGCTCCGCCATCTCGCGGAGGTCGGCGGCGGCGCGCTCCGGCTCCGGCAGGGCGGCCGGCTGGGTGTTGCTGCAGACGAGCAGGAGCTCGGTGCCGAGCGCCTGCATGGTATCGAACTTGCGCTCGGCGCGGTCGAGGTTGCGGGCGCGCTGCGGCGCCGGCATCGCCTCGAAATCGCGGAAGGGCTGGAAGAGCGTGATCGCGAGGCCGAGATCGGCGCAGATGCGGCGGACATCCTCAGACGTGCCGTCGAAGGTGAGCAGGTCGTTCTCGAAGATCTCGACGCCGTCGAAGCCGGCCGATGCCGCCGCCTCCAGCTTGTCGGGCAGCAGTCCCGACAGGCAGACGGTGGCGATGGAGGTTGCGTGGCGGCGCGGATCGGACATCGGGCGGGGCACCTCAGAGATCGAAGAAGACGGTTTCCCCCTCGCCCTGGAGGCGGATGTCGAAACCGTAGCAGGCAGCCTCGCCGCCCGTCGCGCGGCGCGATGCGATCAGGGTGCCACGGCGCTCCGCGCCGACCAGGCGCAGCACCGGATCCTCGGCATTGGCTTGCGCCTCGTCGGCGAAATAGAGCCGGGTCGCAAGGCCGATATTGATGCCGCGCGCGACGATCCAGAGGTTGATGTGCGGCGCCATCCGGGCATGGCCGCGCCGGCCGGGAACGCGGCCCGGCCTGATGGTGTCGAAGGCCCAGAGCCCGGTTTCGAAATCGGTGCCGGTCCGGCCCCAGCCGCGAAACGCCGACCCGGGTTCCGGGTAGCAACCTTCGGCATCGGCCTGCCAGATTTCGACCAGCGCATCGCGCACCAGGGCGCCGTCGCCATCGGTGATGCGGCCTTCGATGCGGATCCGCGCGCCCGCGACCTCCGGCCCGGCGACGGTGCGGCCGAGCGGTGCCGCGAAGACGGGAAGCCCGGCCTGGTCCGGCGCCAGGCCGATATGCAGATAGGGGCCGGCGGTCTGCGACGGCGTTTCCGGCAGGCGGCCGAGGGCGTCGGGCGCGATCATCAATTCCCCTCCAGCCGGTTCTCGAACAGCGTCGCGCGGCGGCTGCGCAGCACGATGTCCCAGCGATAGGCCAGGGTGTCGAGCGGGATCGCGGCATCGAGGTCGAGCCGCGCCACCAGCCGTTCCCGCGCCGCCGGGTCGGGCACGGTCGCGAGGATGCTGTCGTGGCGGAGCAGCGGATCGCCTTCGAAATACATCTGGGTGATCAGGCGCTGCGCGAAGCCGGTGCCGAAGACCGAGAAGTGGATATGCGCCGGCCGCCAGTCATTGGCGCGGTTGCGGTAGGGGTAGGGGCCGGGCCTGACGGTGCGGAAATGGTAGCGGCCCTCGGCATCGGTGATGGCGCGGCCGCAGCCGGAGAAATTCGGGTCGATCGCGGCGACATAGCTGTCGTTCACGTGGCGGTAGCGGCCGCCGGCATTGGCCTGCCAGAATTCCACCAGCACGCCGCCGACCGGCCGCGCCTCCCCGTCCAGCACGCGGCCATGGACGATGATGCGTTCGCCGATCGGCTCGCCTTCGCCGCCGTGGTTGCGCAGCAGGTCGTTGTCGAGCGCGCCGATGTCGTCCTGCCCGAAGGCCGGGCCGGTCACTTCCGACAGGCTGTTCTGCAGCGCGATCAGCGGCCGGTGCGGGCCGCGCACGACGCTGGTCTTGTAGATCGGCGTGACCGCCGGCGGGTGCTGGCCGCGGTCGCGCGGGATGAACTCGAAGGCGATCACGACGCGGCCAGGCCGAGCATGCGCCGCGCCTCGGCGGCGCTCGCGATCGGCCGGCCGGCCTCTTCCGCCATCGCCGCCACATGCGCGACGAGGGCGGCGTTGGAGGGTGCCAGGCGATCGCGGTCGAGGCGGATGTTGTCCTCGAGCCCGGTGCGGCAATGCCCGCCCATGGCAATCGCCCAGGACGCGACCTCGAACTGGTGGCGGCCGATGCCGGCCGCCGTCCAGGTGGCGCCGGGCAGCAGCTGGCGCAGCTTCGCGACCTCGAATTCCAGGATATCGCGATGCGCCGGCAGCGCGTGCTTCACGCCGAAGACGAACTGCACGTGCGGCGGCGCCAGGATCAGCCCTTCCGCGACGAGGTCCGCGGTGTTCGTCAGCATCGCCAGGTCGAAGACCTCGACCTCCGGCTTGATGCCGAGGTCGCGCATGCGGGTCGCGAGATCGCGCACGAAGTCGGGCGGGTTCTCGTAGACGATGGTCGGGAAGTTGACGCTGCCGGTCGCGAGCGAGGCCATGTCCGGCTTCAGATGCAGCATGCTCGCCCGCTGCTCCGGCGCACGGCCGCGGCCGCCGGTCGAGAACTGCACGATGATGTCCGGGCAGTGCCGGCGGATGCCGTCCTGGAAGGCCGCGAATTTCTCCGGGTCGCTGGAGGGCGTCTCGTCGGCGTTCCGGACATGGACATGGACGAGCGCAGCCCCGGCCTCATAGGCCGCGTGGGTGCTCTCGACCTGTTCGGCGACGGTCACCGGCAGCGCCGGATTGTCCCGCTTGCGCGGGACCGAGCCGGTGATCGCCACCGAGATGATGCAAGGCTCCCCGGGCATAAAGACCTCCTCAAACGCCGGACGCGGCCTCGGATCGGTCAAGTGGACCGATCCGCTTGATTTACTCGAGCGTGATGCCGCGGGCGCGGATCAGGTCGCCCCAGCGGGTGCTCTCGGCGGCCATGTAGGCGGGGAACGCCTCCGGCGTGCCGACCGTCGGGAAGATCGAGTTCTGGCGCAGGCGCTGCACCACCTCCGGATTGCGCATCGACGCCGTCATGGCGGTCGCCAGGCGCTGCACGATCGGGGCCGGCGTGCCGGCCGGCGCCAGCAGCGCGAAATCGGACGTCGCCTCGAAGCCCGGGAAGCCGGCGCTCGCGATGGTCGGCACGCTCGGCGCCAGCTCGTTCGGCTGCGGCGTGCTGACGCCGATCGCCCGGATGGTGCCGGCCGCCATCAGCGGCAGCGCGGTCACCGCATCGACGAAGGCGACCTGGGTCTCGTTGGTGACCAGCGCCTGCACCGCCGGCGCGCCGCCGCGATAGGTGATGTTCTGGATGTCGATGCCGGCCTCGCGCAGGAAAAGCTCGGTCGCGAGATGCGCCGAGGAGCCGGCGCCGGAGGAGGCATAGCTCATCCGCCCCGGCTGCGCCTTGGCGCGGGCGACGAGGCCGGCGATGTCGGTGATGCCGAGCGTCGGGTTGACGCAGAGGAAGATCGGCGAGATCGCGACGCGGCCGATGCCGATGAAGGCGCGGTCGTCGTCGTAGCCGCGCTGCGGGAACAGGTGCCGCGACATGGCATAGGTGGAGTTTACGCCGAGCAGCAGGGTGTAGCCGTCCGGCCGCGCCCGGGCGACGGAGGCATGGCCGATGGTGCCGGAAGCGCCGGCGCGGTTGTCGACCACGACGTTGCCGCCGAGTTCCTGCCCGAGTTGCTGCGCGAGGACCCGCGCCACGAAATCCGTCGATCCGCCGGGCGCCCATGCGACGACGAGCGTCACCGGGCGGGTGCCGGGATAGGCCTCCTGCGCGCGGGCGGCGCGGCCGGCGCCGGCAAAGGCCAGGGCGCTGGCAGTGGCGCCGAACAGGCGGCGGCGATTGAGGATCATGGACGCGTTCCCTTCGTTCTGTGGTGTTGCTTTGTACGTACTGGATGGTACATAAACTTGCAAGCGGGAAATTCGCCCGCCTTGGGGTGTGCCATGACGACGAACAACTCCCTCCTCGCCGGGCTGATCGGCACCGGCATCGGCGGATCCCTGACGCCGGCGCTGCAGGAGCAGGAGAGCGCGGCGCAGGGCCTGCGCCTGCTCTACCGGCGGATCGACCTGGCGGCGCTGGGGCTCGGGGTGGAGGCGCTGCCGGAGCTGCTGACCGCGGCCGAGCGCTTCGGCTTCGCCGGGCTCAACATCACCCATCCCTGCAAGCAGGCGGTGATCCCGCTGCTGGATGAGCTTTCGCCGGATGCGCGCGCGATCGGGGCGGTGAACACGGTGGTCCTCGCCGGCGGTCGTCGCATCGGCCACAACACCGACGTCTCCGGCTTCGCAGAAGGGTTCCGCCGCGGCCTGCCGGCGGCGGCGCTCGGGCGCGTGGTGCAACTCGGCGCCGGCGGCGCGGGTGCGGCCGTCGCGCATGCGCTGCTCGGCCTTGGCGTGGGCACGCTGGCGCTGTTCGACGCGGAGCCGGCGCGGGCGGAGGCGCTGGCGCGCGACCTGTCGGCGCGGTTCGGACCGGGCCGCGCGGTCGCCGGCGAGGACCGCGCCCAGGCGATGGCGGCGGCCGACGGCCTGGTCAATTGCACGCCGATCGGCATGGCGAAGTATCCCGGCCTGCCCTTGCCGGCGGCGCTGCTGCGGCCGGCGCTCTGGGTCGCGGAGATCATCTACTTTCCGCTGGAGACGGCGCTGCTCCGCGCCGCCCGCGACCTCGGCTGCCGCACGCTGGACGGTGGCGGGATGGCGGTGTTCCAGGCGGTCGGCGCCTTCCGCCTGTTCACCGGGCTGGAGCCGGATGCCGAGCGCATGCTGGCGCATTTCCGCTCGCTGAACGCGGCGGCGGGGGCCGATCAGCCCGGGGCCAGATAGCGCATCACCGCATCGACGATCATGCGCCGATGCGCGGCGCGCACCTCCGCCGTCGCGTTGTCGCGGCCGAAGATCGCGCGCAGCGTGTAGCGGTTGGAGACGCGGTGGAAGCAGAAGGCGCTGATCAGCATGTGCAGGTCGAGCGGGTCGATGCCGGCGCGGAAGCGACCCGCGGCGACGCCGCGGTCGAGCACGCCGGTGATCATGCCGATCACCGCCGCGTTGCGGTCGCGGATGGTGGGCGATGCGGCGACCTGCCGCGCTTCGTGGATGTTCTCGACGCTGACCAGGCGGACGAATTCGGGGTGCTCGGCGTGATGGTCGAAGGTGAGCTCGACCATCCGGACCATCGCGGCATCCGGCGGCAGGGCCGCGAGCCCCGCCGCCTGCTCGGCATCGCGCATGCCGCCGTAGAGCTCCTCCAGCACCGCGGCGTAGAGCTCCTGCTTGCCGCCGAAATAGTAGTAGATCATGCGCTTGGTGGTGCGCGTCCGGGCCGCGATGTCATCGACGCGGCCGCCGGAAAGCCCCTTCTCGCTGAATTCCGCGATCGCCGCATCGAGAATGGCGCGCCGCGTCTCCTCCGGCGCGCGCCGACGCGGGCCTGGCTCGGCTAGGTCGTCCTGGGTCGGAGCCTCGGGCACGCCGGCGATCCTGAACTCTCTGGTTCGTTCAAAGTTAACACGCTTCTCCGATGTGGGACAGCGCGACGCCTTTTCTCACACGTGGAAGCTTTCGCCGCAGCCGCAGCGGCCCTTCTCGTTCGGGTTGGTGAAGGTGAAGCCGGCGCTCATCGCCTTCACCTCGTAATCCATCACCGTGCCGATCAGGAACAGCGTCGCCTTGCGGTCGACCAGCAGCGTGACGCCCTTGTCCGACACCACCTCATCCGTCGGCCCGGCCGCATCGACCCAGGAGATGTCGTAGGAGAGGCCCGAACAGCCCTTGGTCGAGACCGCGATGCGCAGCGTCCGGCCGGCCTCGCCCTTCGCGTAGAGCCCGGCCAGACGCTCGGCCGCGGCGTCCGAGAGGCGCATCAGCGGCGGCAGGGCGCGCTTCGGCGCCGGCTTGTCGAGGGTGGTGCTCATGGCGACGCGATCCTCAGTACATGTTGAGCGCGAGGCGGGCATCCTCGCTCATGCGGCCCTGGTCCCAAGGCGGATCCCAGACGACCTCGACCGCGACATCGGTCACGCCCGGCACCATCCGCACCGCTTCCTCGACCTGCGCCGGCAATTCCTGCGCCGAGGGGCAGGAGGGCGTGGTCAGGGTCATCTCCACCTTCACCTGGCCGTCATCACCGATCTCGATCGCGTAGATCAGGCCGAGCTCGTAGATGTCGACCGGGATCTCCGGGTCGAAGACGGTCTTCACCATGCCGATGACGGCATCCTCGCTGATCCGCGCGGGCGGCGGAACCTCGCCTTCCGGCGTCCAGCTGCCATGGGCGGGCGCGTCGTCACTCACTGCTCGCCTCCTTGGAGCCGGCAAGTGCCGCGTTGAGCGTGTGCCAGGCGAGGGTCGCGCATTTCACGCGCGAGGGGAATTCGTGCACGCCGGACAGCGGCTGCAGACGCTCCATCTCGTCGGCGATGTCGGCGCCGCAGTCCGGACAAATGCCGGTCATCGCGAGGTCGCGGAACCTGGCACCCAACGCCTGCGCTGCCTCGGGCGCCTTGCCCTTGACGACCTCGGTCATCAGGGAGGCGCTGGCCATCGAGATCGCGCAGCCGCGACCCTGGAAGGCCGCATCGCCGATCGCACCATCGGGCGTCAGTTTCAGGAACAGCTCCATCCGGTCGCCGCACATCGGGTTGTCGCCGCGGGCCGTGCGGTCGGCATCCTCCAGCCGGCGGAAGTTCCGCGGCTTGCGGCCATGGTCCAGGATCACGTCCTGGTAGAGATCCCTCAAGTCATCAAACATGCTTGTCTCCCGCTGACGCGGGGCCGGCCGATTCAGCTCTGCGCGCGCTGCGTACGCTCCGACCATCGGACGGCATGAAAAACCTCCGCGCCTCGGTCAGCGCTTCGGCCAACACATCGATCTCGCCCATGGTCGTGTAAAGGCCGAAGGATGCGCGGCAGGTGCCGGCCTCCATCCCGAAACGCGCATGCAGCGGCTCCGCGCAATGCCGCCCGGCGCGGACGGCGATGCCGACCCGGTCGAGCAGCGTCGAAAGGTCATGCGCATGTGCGGCATCGAGGGCGAAGCTGAAGACGCCGCCGCGATCCTGCGCCCGACCCAGCACCGTCAGCCCCTCGATCGCCGAAAGGCGCGCCATCGCATGCTCGGTCAGCGCCCGCTCATGCGCTTCCAGCGCCGGGAAGCCGATCGCGGTCACGTAGTCGATCGCGGCATGCAGCCCGACCGCCTCGACGATCGCCGGCGTCCCCGCCTCGTGCTTGGCCGGCACCTCCGCCCAGGTCGAGCGTTCCAGCGTGACGGAGGCGATCATCTCGCCGCCGCCGAGCATCGGCGGCATCGCATCGAGCAGCGGCAGCCGGCCGTACAGCACGCCGATGCCGGTCGGCCCGTAGAGCTTGTGGCCGGTGAAGACGTAGAAATCGGCATCGATGGCGCGGACGTCGACCTGCCGGTGCACCGCCGCCTGGGAGCCATCGAACAGCACCACCGCCCCCGCCTCATGCGCCATGCGCGCGATGCGGGCGGCCGGCGTCACGGTGCCGAGCACGTTCGACATGTGGGTGACCGCGACCAGCTTCACATCGCCTTCGGCGAGCTTCGCGGCGTAATCCTCCATGTCGAGCTCGCCGGCATCCGTCACCCGGATGAAGCGGAGCGCGATGCCATGCGCGTCGCGCAGCATCTGCCATGGCACCAGGTTGGCGTGGTGCTCCATCTCGCTCACCAGCACCGCATCGCCCGGCTTCAGCACGCCGCCGCCATAGCTGCGGGCGACAAGGTTGATCGCTTCCGTGCTGTTGCGGGTGAAGACGATTTCGCGCGCATCGGGCGTGCCGAGGAAGCGGGCCGCCGCGGCACGCGCCGCTTCATAGGCTTCGGTCGCGACCTCGCTCAGGTGGTAGGCGCCGCGATGGACGTTGGCATAGGCTTCCTCCATGCACCGCACCATGGCCTGGATGACCTGGCGCGGCTTCTGCGCCGAAGCGCCGCTGTCGAGGAAGACCAGCGTCTTGCCGCGGATCGGCTTGCCGAGGATCGGGAAATCCTCGCGGATGCGGGCGACGTCGTAGGGGGTGCGCTGCCCACCGTCCATCACGCCGCCTCCGTCCGCCACCAGGCCGCGACGGCGCGACCAAGGGCCGCCTGCAGCGCCTCATCGGCGACGCTCTCGACCGCCTCCTGCAGGAAGGCCTCGACCAGCATGGCCTTGGCCGCGGCTTCGGGGATACCGCGGCTGCGCAGGTAGAAGATCTGCTCGGCATCGAGCGCGCCGACCGTCGCGCCGTGGCTGCACTTCACGTCGTCGGCGTAGATCTCGAGCTGCGGCTTGCTGTCGATCTCGGCGTGCGGGCTCAGCAGCAGCGCCTGGTTCATCTGGTAGCCATCGGTGCGCTGCGCCGCCTGGCGGACCAGGATCTTGCCCTGGAACACGCCGCGGGAGCGGCCGGAGAGCACCGTCTTGTAGGTCTGGCGGCTGCTGCAATCGGGGGCGGCGTGATCGAGCGCCGTCGTCGTGTCGGCATGCTGACCCTCCGCCAGCAACTGGGCGCCGTTCATGTGGCATTCGGCGCGGGGACCGGTCAGCGCGGCGTGGATCTCGTTCCGCGCCAGGCGAGCGCCGGCGTTGAGCGTGAAGTTGTCGTAGACGCCGCCGGCCGCGATCCGCGCATAGACGGTCGAGAGGTGCCAGGCCTCCCGCGCTTCCTGCTGCAGCCGGCCGTGGACGAGGCGCGCGCCTTCCGCGACCTCGATCTCATGCACCGGGTTGTGCAGGTAGCGGGCACCGGTGGCGCCGGCTGCGGTCTCGATCAGGGTCAGGCGAGCGCCCCTGCCGAGCCGGATCAGGTGACGCGGATGGAAGGCCTGCGGCCGCTCGCGCGCAGTCGCGAAGGAGAGCAGCTCGACGATGCCGCCATCCTCTCCCTCCCCGAGCTCCAGCAGCAGGCCGTCCTCGAACAGCATGGTGTTGAGTGCCGCCAGCGGCTCCCGCGCCGGTTGCGCGAGCGCGCTGAGCCGGGCTTCGAGCGCCGGCAGCGTGGCCGCGACCGAGGCTGCGCCGGGATGGTCCGTCAGGTCCGCGCGGAAGCGGCCATCGACGAAGACGATGCGGGGCGCGATCGCCGGCGGCAGCGCGACCGCACCATCGGCCAAGGTCAGCGGCTCGTCGAAGCTGAGCTGACCGAGCGGATTGAGGTCTGTGTACTTCCACGCCTCCACCCGCCGGGTCGGGAAGCCCGTGGTCGCGAAGCTCTCGGCCGCGGCAGCGCGACGGGCGTCGAGCCAGGAGAGGCCCGCGCCCGGCAGCCGGCGGCGCAGGCCTTCGAAGCGGTGGGAGAAGCCGAGGGCGCCGGCCAGCGCGTTCATGCCGCCTCCTGCACCGAAGCGTAGCCCTCGCGCTCCAGCGCCTGGGCGAGCTCCGGCCCGCCCGACTTCACGATGCGGCCCTTGACCAGCACGTGCACGCGGTCGGGGATGATGTAGTCGAGCAGGCGCTGGTAATGGGTAATGACGAGGGCGGAGAAATCCGGCGCGCGCAGCGCGTTCACGCCGTCGGCCACGATCTTCAGCGCATCGATGTCGAGGCCGCTGTCGGTCTCGTCCAGGATCGCGAGCGCCGGGCGCAGCAGCGCCATCTGCAGCACCTCGTTCCGCTTCTTCTCGCCGCCGGAGAAGCCGACATTGACGCCGCGCTTCAGCATGTCCTCCGGCATCGAGAGTTCCTTCATCCGCGCCCGGGCGATCTTCAGGAACTGCATCGCGTCGAGCTCCGGCTCGCCGCGGGTGCGTCGGATCGCGTTCAGCGCGGTGCGGAGGAAGTTGACGTTGCCGACGCCCGGCAGCTCGACCGGGTACTGGAAGGCGAGGAACAGGCCGGCGGCCGCCCGCTCCTCCGGCTCCAGCGACAGCAGGTCCTGGCCGTTGAAGGTGGCGGTGCCGCCGGTGACCGCGTAGCCGTCACGCCCCGCCAGCACGTAGGAGAGCGTCGACTTGCCGCTGCCGTTCGGGCCCATGACGGCGTGGATCTCGCCCGCCGGGACCTCGAGCGAGATGCCGTTCAGGATGGCCTTGCCGTCGACCTCGGCCGACAGGTTTTCGATCTTCAACATGATGGGTTAACCGACGCTCCCTTCGAGCGAAATCTGCAGCAGCTTCTGCGCCTCGACCGCGAATTCCATCGGCAGCTCCTTCAGCACCTCGCGGCAGAAGCCGTTGACGATCATGCCGACCGCCTCCTCCTGGCTGAGGCCGCGCTGGCGGCAGTAGAAGAGCTGGTCCTCGGCGATGCGGCTGGTCGTCGCCTCATGCTCCACCTTCGCGGTGAGGCAGCGGTTCTCGATATAGGGCACGGTGTGCGCGCCGCAGCGGTCGCCGATCAGCAGGCTGTCGCATTGGGTGAAGTTGCGGGCACCGGATGCCCGCGGCCCGATGCGGACCAGGCCGCGATAGGTGTTCTGCCCCTGCCCCGCGCTGATGCCCTTGGAGACGATGGTCGACTTCGTCCGGGCGCCGAGATGGATCATCTTGGTGCCGGTATCGGCCTGCTGCCAGTTGTTGGCGATGGCGACCGAGTAGAACTCGCCCACGCTGTCGTCGCCCTGCAGGATGCAGGAGGGATACTTCCAGGTGATGGCCGACCCGGTCTCCACCTGCGTCCAGCTCACCTTGCTGCGCTTGCCGCGACAGGCGGCGCGCTTGGTGACGAAGTTGTAGATTCCGCCACGGCCCTCGGCATCGCCCGGGTACCAGTTCTGCACCGTGGAGTATTTGATGGTCGCGTCGTCGAGCGCCACCAGCTCCACCACCGCGGCATGCAGCTGGTTCTCGTCGCGCATCGGCGCCGTGCAGCCTTCGAGGTAGCTGACCGTGCTGCCCTCGTCGGCGATGATCAGCGTGCGCTCGAACTGGCCGGTGCTCTTCGCATTGATGCGGAAATAGGTGGAGAGCTCCATCGGGCAGCGCACGCCCTTCGGGATGTAGACGAAGCTGCCATCGGTGAAGACCGCGCAGTTCAGTGCCGCGAAGAAGTTGTCGGCCTGCGGCACGACCGAGCCGAGATACTTCCGCACCAGCTCCGGATGGGTGCGCACCGCTTCCGAGATCGCGCAGAAGACGATACCTTCCTTCTCGAGCCGCGCCTTGTAGGAGGTGGCGACCGAGACGCTGTCGAACACCGCGTCCACCGCGATCGGCATGCGGGCATCGGCGGCCGAGCCGGCGCCTTCGACGCCGGCCAGCACCTCCTGCTCGCGGAGCGGAATGCCGAGCTTCTCATAGGTGCGGAGCAGCTCCGGATCGACCTCGTCCAGCGATTTCGGGCCCTGCTTCGGCGCCGCGTAGTAGAAAGCATCCTGGTAGTCGATCGGGTTGTAGCGCACCGCGGCCCAGCGCGGCTCCTCCATCGTCTGCCACAGCGCGAAGGCGCGCAGCCGCCATTCCAGCAGCCATTCCGGCTCCTGCTTCTTGGCCGAGATGAAGCGGACGATGTCCTCGTTCAGGCCCTTCGGCGCGAACTCCATCTCGATGTCGGTCTCGAAACCCCATTTGTAGCCGGAGTCGGTGACCGATTGGACAGCTTCGATCGTCTCGTTGACGGCAGGCATTGCGTGTCCTGACTGCTATTCCGCCGCATGCGCGGCAGGGAAATGGATGGGCGCCGCGGGGCGCCTCGGCGGGCCGGCAAGGTCGGCGATGGTGATGCCGGCGAGCGCGTCGCGGATCGCCCGGTTCACCGGATCCCAGCGCCCGCGCACCGCGCAGACGCCTTCCGCCTCGCATTGGCCCATGCCGTTGTCGACGCAGGCGGTGAGCGCGATCGGACCCTCGATGGCGGCGATCACTTCCGCAAGCGGAATGGCCGCCAGTGGTCGGGTCAGCCGGTAGCCGCCGCGGGCGCCACGCTGGCCCTCGACCAGGTCATGATGGGCCAGGATCTTCAGCACCTTGGCGACCGTCGGTTCGGCGATGCGGGTGCCGGCGGCGAGGCCGGGCGCAGTCCGCACCCCACCCTCGGCGCCGAGACGCGCCAGCACCACGACCGCGTAATCGGTCAGCTTCGACAGCCGCAACACCGGCCTTTGTGCCTCCGCCCTTGAAACCGGACCTCCTGGGTCCGGATTGCAGATGCGCCCGCGACCCGCTTTCGTCAAGGCCGTAGGCGGTCTGGACGCCCGTCGGCACGCCGCCCAATCTCGCGCTTCCCGCGAAGGAGAGAGCCATGCCGGTGATCCGTGCCGAAGACGGCGTCGATCTGTATTACGAGGAGGCGGGCAGCGGCACGCCGCTGGTCTTCGTCCATGAATTCGCCGGCGACTACCGGAGCTGGGAGCCGCAGCTGCGCTTCTTCGCCCGCCGCTACCGCTGCATCGCCTTCAATGCGCGCGGCTATCCGCCCTCCGACGTGCCGACCGATCCGGAAGCCTATTCGCAGGACCGCGCGACCGACGACATCGCGGCGGTGATCCGGGGCCTCGGGCTGCCGCCCGCGCATGTCGTCGGCCTGTCGATGGGCGCCTTCGCGACGCTGCATCTCGGGCTGCGGCATCCGGGGCTGGCCCGCAGCCTGACCGCGGCCGGCGTCGGCTATGGCGCCGAGCCCGACAGGCGCGCGCAGTTCCAGGCCGAGAGCGACGCCGCGATCGCCCGCATCCGCGCCGAGGGCATGCCGAGATTCGGGCTGACCTACAGCCGCGGCCCGACCCGCCTCGTTTTCGCCGAGACCGATCCGCGCGGCTTCGCCGAGTTCCAGGCGCAGCTCTGCGAGCATTCGACGGAAGGCGCGGCGCTGACCCAGCAGGGCGTGCAGCGCCGGCGCCCCTCGCTGTACGACCTGCGGGACGGCCTGGCGGCGATGACGCTGCCGACCCTGATCGTCGCCGGCGACGAGGACGACCCGACGCTGGAGCCGGCGCTCTACTTGAAACGCACCATCCGCTCCGCAGCGCTGCTGGTGATGCCGAAGGCCGGGCACACCATGAACCTGGAGTACCCGGACGCCTTCAACCGCGCGGTACTGGATTTCGTGACCCAGGTCGATGCCGGCGCCTGGCGGCTGCGCATTCCGGAAAGCCAGTCCGGCAGCATCATCGCGGCGAAAGATGCGTAGGGCTTACCTGTAAATGTCGGCGCGGGTCGGCGGCAGGCCGCTCGGCCCGCGCACCCGCTTGGAGGCGAGGGTCTGGAAGATGCGGGAGGTGTTGCGCTCGAAGGAGAGCGTGACGCCGGCCAAATAGAGCAGCCACAGCCGCGTCTTGGCGGCACCCGCCTGCCGCGCCGCTTCGTCCCGGTTCGCGTACAGGCGCTCGGTCCAGAGCCGGCAGGTCCGGCCGTAATGCTCGCGCAGGTTCTCGGTGTCGTGCACCTCGAAGCCGTTGCGTTCGAGGGCGGTGGTGGTTGAGCCGATATGGTCGAGCTCGCCACCCGGGAAGATGTACTTCGTCAGCACCCTGAATTCCGTGCTGGTGCGGCGGAACCTGCGATCGCTCCGCTTCATCGGCGCGGTGATGGCGTGGTGCAGATAGAGCCCGCCATCGCCGAGCAGCCCGCGGATGTGCTGGAAGTAGCCGTCGGTGTTGGCGAGGCCGACATGCTCGTACATGCCGACGCTCGCGATCTTGTCGAAGCTGCCAGCGAGGCTGCGGAAGTCGCGCAGCTCGATGGTGACGCGCCCCTCGAGGCCGAGGCGCGCGATCTTCGCCTGCGCGAAGTCGAACTGCGCCTGGCTGAGCGTCACGCCATGCGCGATCGCGCCGTGATGCTGGGCGGCGTGGCAGACGAGGCCGCCCCAGCCGCAGCCGATGTCGAGGAAGCGCTCGCCGGGCCTGAGGCGCAGCTTGCGGCAGATATGCTCGAGCTTGGCCGTCTGCGCCTCGTCGAGGGAAGCGTCCCAATCCGGGAAGTAAGCGCAGGAGTAGACCATCTGCTCATCGAGGAAGAGCCGGTAGAAATCGTTCGACAGGTCGTAGTGGAACTGGACCAGCGCCTTGTCGTCGCGCCCCGCTTCGTATTGGCGCGGCATCGCGCCGGCATAGGCGAGCGAGGCGGTGGCACCCCGGTTGCCGAACAGGAAGGGCAGCAGCGCACGGGCGAGCTTGGCTTTGGAGAGTTTCTGCCAGAGCCGCTTGGTGCCGCGCGCCTGGCGCCGCGCCGCGAGGTCGAGCAGGGTGCCGCCTTCGACCTCGACCAGGTCCTCGGCGATCAGCTCGACAAGGGTCTGCAGCCGCGGCGACCGGACCAGGCGGGTCAGCGCGCCGGGCGAGCGGATGGCGAAGGCGAGGTCGCCCGTCCAATGCGGGCCGAGCGGCAGCGGCACCCCGTCCCAGAGGCGGAGCGCCAGGTCCATGTTCAGGTGGGGGGCGAGATCCGCGACGAGGCCGCGGAGTGCGGCCAGGCGGGGGTCGGCGGCATCGGTCATGGTGGCGGGACGGCTTCCCGAAGCGGCAGGAGGGGACTAGATACGTCGGTTAGCAAGCAGGAGGAAGCTGCCCCATGATGCTCGAAGGCCCAATGCTCGAAGGCAAGGTCGCCGTGGTCACCGGTTCCGGCGGCGGGATCGGGCGTGAGATCGCGATCGCCATGGCGATGGCCGGCGCCAAGGTCGTCATCAACGACATCGGCGCGAGCCTTTCGGGCGAGGGCCAGTCGGCGACGCCGGCGGAGCAGACCAAGGCGATCATCGAGCAGCGCGGCGGTGCGGCGGCGATCAACACCGACAGCGTCAGCGAATGGGCGAATGCGCAGAAGATCGTGCAATGCGCGCTGGACAATTTCGGCCGCATCGACATCGTCGTGAACAATGCCGGCATCCTGCGCGACCAGATCTTCCACAAGACCTCGCCGGAGGAGTGGCTGGCGGTCATCAACGTGCATCTGAACGGCAGCTTCTTCGTCTCCCGCGCCGCCGCCGAGCATTACCGCAAGCAGGGTTCGGGGTCCTATGTGCACATCACCTCGACCTCCGGCCTGATCGGCAATTTCGGGCAGGCGAACTACTCCGCGGCCAAGCTCGGGATCGTGGCGCTGTCGAAGTCGATCGCGCTCGACATGCAGCGCTTCGGCGTACGCTCGAACTGCCTGGCACCCTTCGCCTGGAGCCGGATGACGAGCTCGATCCCGGCCGAAACGCCGGAGCAGAAGGCGCGCGTCGCGCGGATCATGGCGATGGGGCCGGAGAAGAATGCGCCGCTCGCGGTCTTCCTCGCCTCCGATGCCGCCAAGGAAGTGACCGGCCAGGTCTTCGCGCCGCGCATGAACGAGTTGTTCGTGTTCAACGCGATGCGCCCGGTGCGCGGCATCCACCGCAGCGAGGGCTGGACGCCGGAGACGATCGCCGAATACGCGCTGCCGGCGCTGAAGCCTGGTTTCGCGGCACTCGAGCGTTCGGGCGACGTGTTCAGCTGGGATCCGGTCTGAGCGGGGCGGGCCGCGACCATGCAGGAGCTTCTGGCGGCACGCTACGGCCGGGCGGAATTCGCGCTGCCGGACCCGTTGCCGGAGGCGTTCCGCGCGCTGCTCGATCGGCGAGTGACGCGGCGCTACCGCGACGCGCCGGTCGGCGATGCGGTGCTGGATGCGGTGCTGGCCGGCGCGCAATCGGCGCCGAGCAAATCCGACCTGCAGCAATATGCGATCGTCGTGACGCGCGATGCGGCGAAGATCGCCGCCGTCGCCGGCTGGATCGGCAGCATGCCGTGGATCACCGAGGCGCCGGTCTTCCTGCTGTTCTGCGGCGACATGCGGCGCGGCCAGCGCGTGGCCGCGCTGCAGGGGCGGGAGCATGCGAACAACAACCTCGACACCTTCCTGAACACCGCGGTCGATGCGGCGCTGGCGATGGGTGCCGCGATGGCGGCGGCGGACGCGCTCGGCCTCGGCACCTGCCCGATCAGCTATGTGCGGAGCCATATCGAGAAGGTGGCGCCGCTGTTCCGGCTGCCGAAGGGCGTTTATCCGGTGGCCGGGCTGACGCTCGGCTACCCGGAGGCCAGGGCCGCCCCCTCCCCGCGCCTGCCGGCGCAGGTGGTGGTGCACCGGGAGGCCTATGACGATGCAGGGCTGGAGGCGGCGCTGCCCGGCTATGACGCGCTGCGCCCGCCGGGCAAGCCGCGGTATCCGGAGGTGCACGGGCCGGCGCCGGCAGGCTGCACCTGGTCCGAGAATGCGGCGCGGCAGTTGTCGGTCCCGGAGCGGTTCGGCTTCGCGACCTGGCTGCGCGGCCGGGGCTTTGATCTTGCCTGAGGACGCGGCCCCGCGTCCTGACCTGGACCCGCTCGCCGACAACCCGGGCGGCGCGGATGCGGAACCGGCTTCGCTCGATCGGCGCCGTCGGCGGGCCGTGCGGCCACGCAATGCGGCGTCGCTGATCCTCTGGCGCGACACGCCGGCCGGCCCCGAGATGCTGATGGGCCGCCGCCATGCGAGGAGCCGCTTCATGCCGAACGTGCTGGTGTTCCCGGGTGGCGCCGTCGACCGCGCGGACCATTACGCGAAGCCGCTGACGCCGCTGAAGGAGGGGACGCGCATCGCGCTGGAGCGGAAGGCCACGCCTTCGCTCGCCCGCGCGCTGGCGGTGGCCGCGGTGCGGGAGTTGTATGAGGAGACGGGGCTGGTGCTCGGCGAGCGACGTGGTGACGCGATCGCCGCCGATCTCGGCTGCATCGATTACCTGTGCCGGGCAGTGACGCCGCCGGAGAGCCGGATCCGGTTCAACGCACGCTTCCTGGTGGCGCCGGGCGCTCGCCTTGCCGGCGAGATCGCCGGGTCCGGGGAATTGGATGGGTTGGGGTGGTATACCCGGGAGGCCGCGCAGGCTGCGTCCATGGCGCCGATCACTGCCCTAGTGATGGATGCGTTTCAGGAGATGGACGGCAAGGCGGCCGGCTTGATTCTGTTCCGTGGCCATGATGGCAAGACATGGGAGCGGCCCTGACAGGCTCCATGTTCATCGGGCGAGGTCATCGATCTGCTCGCTCAAGTCCACCCGGCGCAGAGATGAGCCAGTCGCCCTCGGCTGACGGCTCCACAGCAACGCCCGGCGCGGACAGGAAGCGCTGTGTCCGCTCCGGCCAATGGCGGCGAAACAGATCGTCCATGAAGGCGTATGCCGCCGACGGATCAGGCGCGCGATCCGTTCGCACCGCTTCCAGCCACCAGATGAACGATTCGCCAGGGTGCTCGCGGGCGCAAAGCAGCCTCTCGTTTGTCGACCAATCCGCATGCTTCAAGTTGGGATCGAAGGGCAGATCCTCTCCGCTCTTCGGATCGCGGCAGAGCCAGATGCCGCGCAGCGCGGTGACATCGAACCCGGCGATGGAAACGAGGTGCGCGGCTTCCTCGCACGTCAGTTCGATGGTGTGTTGCGGATGGCTCCAGTTCTGAGCAGCGGTGATCAGACGATTGGGGCTGTCGATGACAAGGTGACCGCCGATTCGAAGGACCCTTGCGGCTTCCAAAACGAATCCCGCCACTTCGTCGGGCCAAAGATGTTCCAGGTTCTGCCCGGAGAAAACAAGATCGACGCTGGCTTCGTGGACGGCCGACATGTCGGAGGCGGTGTTGGCGATCCAGGTTACATTCCCGGGAAGGTCGGACGGCTTCTCCGAGAAGAACTCAATCCCGATATGTTCTTTGACGGAGCCGTAGGTCTTCTCGACCCAATCGAAGTACCATGTGCCAGAGCATCCGGCGCTGAGTATCCGCTCCGCTCCCTTCGGCATGCCCCGCAACATGGCGCCGCGCGATTCATGAAGCAGAAGATTGGCATCGAGGGGCGCCGGCGTTTCCGGAGCCTTGGACGTCATTGATTTCAGGGCCGCTTCCACATGAGAAAGTCTTTCGGACAGCAAGTTTGTTCCGACAGCGGACCTGACAGACCTAGTGGAGCGCCCCCCAATTCGACCGGACAGCCGGCGCAGCCCTGAGGGCCTAGGTGGAAGCCTAGGCGTGCGCCTATGTCGAAACCCATCGAACGCGTCGAAATCATCACCGGCCGCGAGCGCCGGAGGCGATACACTGCCGAGGAGAAGGTCCGGTTGGTCGCGGAGACCGCGAGGCCTGGCATGACGGTTTCCGCCGTCGCCCGGTTTCATGGCGTTTCCCCCAGCCTGCTGTTCGGATGGAGGCGGCGGATGGCCGAGGGTGGTCTGGAGGCGGTCCGAGCCGACGACGACGTGGTCGCCGCCAGCCGCGTCCGCGAACTCGAGGCCAAGGTCCGCGAGCTGGAGCGCCTGCTCGGCCGCAAGACCATGGAGACCGAGATACTGCGCGAGGCGCTCGAGCAGGCTCGCCCAAAAAAACTCGTGTGGCGCTTGCCGTCGCCGCCACCGGACGGTTCCCGGTGAAGGCCGTGGCCGACACCCTCAGCGTGGCCAGGTCGAACCTCGTCGACCAACTTCGCCATCCCGACCGGCGCCGCCGCGGTCCCTACCGTCGGGCCGGGGACGACGATCTCCTGACCGAGGTCCGCGCCGTCACCGATGCGCGGCCGACCTACGGCTATCGCCGCGTCACCGCCCTCCTGAACCGTGCCAGGCGCAGCTCCGGCGAGCTACCCGTCAATCGCAAGCGCGTTCTGCGCCTCATGCGCCAGGCCTGCCTGACGCTGCGGCAGCACACGGCCAGGCGGCCGATCCGCGCCCATGAGGGCACCGTCATTGCCCCAGCCTCGAACCGGCGCTGGGCGTCCGACGCCTTCGAGATCCCCTGCTGGAACGGCGAGGTGGTCCGCGTCGCATTCGCCATCGACACGCACGACCGCGAGGTCATCGCCTGGGTCGCAACTGTGGGCGCCGGGATCAGCGGCGAAATGGTCCGCGACATGATGCTGGAATGCGTCGAGCGCCGGTTCGACCATGTCCGTGCCCCGCAGCCTTTGCAGTGGCTCGCCGACAACGGCTCCGCCTACACCGCGGCCGAAACCGTGGACTTCGCCACTGCGCTGAACCTCATCGCCTGCTTCATCCCGGTGCGTAGTCCCGAGAGCAACGGCGTCTGCGAGGCTTTCGTCAAAACCTTCAAGCGCGACTACGTCCGCGTCAATACGAGGCCGGACGCCATCTCCGTCCTCCAGAAACTACCCGCATGGTTCGAGGACTACAACGACATCCACCCCCACAGCGGCTTGCGCATGCTCTCGCCACGTGAGTTCATCGCCAAGCAGCTTTCAACCCAAGCCGGCTGTCCGGTCTGATGGGGGGCACTCCAACTCGCCGACGGTCATCGCCTCGCATTGATCGCTCCTGGATCACAGCGATCAGCGAATCACATCACAGCCGCGCCGCGAGGCAGTTTTCAGCAGCCTGCTAATGATCAACGGGACGCCTCGCATGGCGGTGATCCACTCGATACAAAGCGTCAAAAATCAAATATTTTCCGTAATTTTATCGTTGACGGAACCTGTCAAAACAGTATCGTACTATTTGTAGTTTGGAGGTAGATATGGCTGGGTTTTCCACGATCGGTCTGCATTCTGCGGGTAACTGGACCCTCCACGAAATATTATCGACTAACTTACTTTACACTGCCACATCCTGGGGCGGGTTAGATCCAGGTCGAACATACTACGGTTTAGGACCACTCCCACAGACTGCTCACGTGAACTACATCTTCTCTTCTGACCCGGTTTCTGGAACGTCTCTTCCGTCAGATGCGATATTTTTAGCCTCGTATATATTTAATCCCACTATCGGTTTAATTTATATGTATATACCGGGCTCAGCGGCATTAGATCAACTTTATGTGAGTTACCCAGGTTCTCTTCTAACTCTTCATTATGGTCTCGATGGAAATGGCTCTAACGGCATACCGGAGTGGCCTGGCGATACACCGTCGACATTGACAGCAAAGGATTTTACTTCATTTTCGATGTTACAGGATGTTATTGAGCAGGATTTGCCACTCCGTATTTGGTTTAGTGATGCTGATCAAGTATTAATAAACTCTGATTACGTAGATACCGTTCGCGATGCGCTGATCAAATATAACTACATAAATACCTCTGATGTCACTTTGCCGGGGTCAGCTAACGACTATATTATTACAACAAAATTTAAGGACGCGACATTCGTCGGTAATGATGGTTCTGTTGTCACTGTGATACCGAAGAACTCTGCTGATGGCGGTGAGTCACATTGGATTAAGCTGTCCTCCTCGGTGCGTCTCGATTTCGCTGAGGCGTTCACCAATAATGTAACCATGGACTTAGGTGTTTATGTTGAAATGGCTCGCCTTGCACAGAACGATTCCTATGGCTGGGAGCTCCCGTTCAAGGGCGACAGCTATGAGCCCCTTGCCTTTGAGGAGGCCGACTCCGGGGCCACTCGGAATGCGGCCGTGGTCAGGCGCGCGGTCGAAAATGGCTGGCGCACCGTTTCTTCAGCTGAACTCGATCTCGCACCTGCGGGTGGTGGTAACTTTGGGCCTGAGCCGTCACTTCCTGGCGTCTCAACGCTCATGTACAGTTTCGTGAATGGTTCCTATCAGGCCGTTGACCCGGAGAATCCGTTCCTACTGTTCGGACCATCTGAAGCGAACGCTCTTGTCCTGACCGGTATCGTTGGATCGAAGCGCACTCTTCAGGTGACGTTCCGCGGCACTGATCAGGCAGCAGACTTTGGCGACTACGCAAATTTTTTTGATCATTACAAGAAATTTGCACCCCTGACCTCCGCGCTCAAATTATATGTGCAGTCGGAAGGCATTGAGCAGATATTGGTCGCAGGACATAGCCTAGGTGGAGCGATGGCGCAAATTTTCGCTCGGGAGTTTGGCACCGTTCTCGATGCCGATGCGATCCAGGTGTTCACGTTCGGCTCGCCGGGAGCTGAGCCTTCGCTACCTAGCAGCGCCAATCAGATCAATTTTTTTCGATCCGGCGATCCCGTTGCAGCCCTTGCGCCTGATCTAAGTGATCCGGCCAGTCCGCTAGGGGAAGCCGCGCGGGATGCGGTGAAATTCCTTTTCGGGGGCCTAGGTGACGTGGCAGTAGCTGCGATTGACGCGGCCATGATTGCGAAAGACCGTGCGGGTATCGACATTGTTCTGCGTAGCGACCTACCGATCAGTTTAGGACAGCACGGAAACTACGATAGCGAACTTGAAAGATTGATTTTATTCGCACACGATGCGGCTGGCCCATTCAATCAGATGCAGCTCGCGCAAGCTTTGCTGAGCGGATCTGGCTACGCTGGTCCGTCGGTTCAGCTAGCACTCAGTGGGCAAAACCGCGGTCGTATCTCGACCGGATCGGGTGACGACTTGGTTCTAGGTGATAGCGGGACTGCTAACCGCATTGGGCTTACGGGCATTGAGCATCGCGTCATCGATGGCGGAGATGGCTTGGATGACAACCTTGCGCTACCGTTCCAAAAAAGTAATTGTACCATCCAGACCATTGGCGACCGAACAGAAATCTACACCGGCACTCTGCATGTCGCGACCGTCTATCGTGTCGAGACCCTAACCTTCGCGCCTCCTCCTGGCATGGGGCCGCCCTCCGACCCCAGCGTACTTGTTCTGCATCTCGATGGTTCGCCTACTACGCGCCAGACGGCCGCACCCGGCGCCACAACGTTGGTCGTCGACGCATCTGCAGATGTCGCCTATGCCGGTGTCGGCGTGCGCAGCATTACCGGTAAAAGCGACGACGCGATCATCGTTTACGGCAGAGACGTTGAAACGATTGCAACAACTGGTAGCGTCACCATCATGGCCGACAGTGGCGGCACCGCTGGCCAACGTGTCATCATCGATCCCGGGCAGAGCGTCGCAACCGTCCATGGAGGCGTGGCGGACGAGAAGTTCATCGGCCACTTGTCCGGTGCGCAGTTCAACGGCAGCAGCGGCAATGACACACTAGTAATCGCCAACACGGGCCGCCGCGAGATTACGCACGGTGTTACTACGGAGGGCGCCATTGCCATTGTCCGCGGCGATGCCGGCGACAGCTACAGCGGCATCGAAACGCTCGAGCTTGTGGATGGCAAGATCCACCACGATGCCTCCTCAGCGGCGGCGCAAGTGGTGCGACTCTACCAAGCAGGCCTCGGCCGCGAGGCCGACCAAGGCGGCCTGAACTATTGGATTGCCAGCATCGAGGCAGGAGCGCCCCTTGCGAACCTCGCCAACGGCTTCATCGGCAGTGCTGAGTTCGCAGCACGCTACGGCAGCGCCACCACTACTGACGACTATGTCGAATTGCTCTACGACAATGCGCTCGGCCGCCCATCCGACGCCCTTGGTAAGGCGACGTGGATTAACATGATCGATGGGGGCTCCATCGGCCGCGCCGACGCTCTCATTGGGTTCTCTGAAAGTGCTGAGAACCGCGCCCAGACAGCAGACGTCGTGCATGCCGGCATTTGGGATGTATCAGAGAATGCCGCTTTCCTCGCCAGGCTCTATGACACGGCCCTCGGCCGGCTACCCGACGTCATGGGCGTCAAGGTCTGGCGCGGCCTACTCGAAAGCGGTGCCCAAACACGACAGGATGTGGTGAACGGCTTCATGACCAGCCAAGAGTTCATCGGTCGTTATGGCGCCAACCTCGCTACGCCGGAATTTGTCGGACTCCTCTACCTCAACACCCTGCATCGCGGCCCGGACCCAATCGGTGAGGTGACATGGGTCGGCCTGATTGACAGCGGCACCATGAGCCGTGCGGATGCCGTGCTCGGCTTCTCCGAAAGCGCTGAGCACTACGGCCTCACCGCCGAAAAAATCATGAGCGACAACCCAACTCAATTCGGTATCCTATTTGCAAGCTAGGAGCCTGTCCGCGTAACATCGGTTTGGGTTGAGGGCATCTGGCGGCGACTTTTGGCGGTGCCCGGCCTCTCCGATCTAGTTCGGCGGGTGCCATTGGCTGATTCAGACAGGCACTGCCCTGACGAACTTGGAGAGATTGTGGGCGGTGCAGATCAACGCCCGGCCTTAACTAACCATCTAGATGCCGCGGAAAAGAAGCTGACGGAAGCCTCGCGCCGGCTTGATCTGTCCGAGGACGACTTTGACCACCTGCTTGCGTAGTCGGTAGCAGCTATGGTGACCGAGCTGCTCTCGCACGGCAGAAGTCAGCGGCCCTCGGCGTTGCTCCTGGCCGCCATCGGGACGCTTGGCGCGGCCGGTGGTGATGTACCCTAGGTGTACAGTCCCAGCATGTCATGGCTTGGCGGACGAAGGAACAGCTCCGGCTTTTCGACGCTGACGGCTTTGAGAGCCTCGAGCGGAGTTTTGAGCCGGAGCGCCTTGAGCTGCTTGGCGTAGTTGTAGGCGAGCAGCCAGTCTCTGACGTGGCGTCGCAGGTCGTTGATCGAGGCGTAGTGGAAGGCGCGAACGGTGGCGTCTTTGATGGTGCGGACCATCCGTTCGGCCTGACCGTTGGTCCACGGATGATACGGCTTGGTCAGCCTGTGCTCGACGGCGCGCTCGGCGCAGAGCCGTCCGAAGACATGGGCGACGGAGCCGCCCCCGGCCCGCTTGTCGTGCTGGACGAACTGAACGCCATTGTCGGTCAGTACAGTGTGGATCCTGTAGGGAACCGCGATCAGCAGCGCCTTGAGGAAGCCCGCCGCGACGAGCTTCGTAGCCTTGCGGTAGATCCTGGCGAAGACCAGCTTGGAGGTGCGGTCGACCGCCACGAACAGATAGGCCTTGCCGCCTTGGTAGCGCAGCTCGGCGATGTCGATATGGAAGTAGCCGATCTCGTAGACTTTGAACTGCTTCGGCTTTTCGCGGTCCGTTTTGGGCAGCCGCGAGATTCCGTGACGTTGCAGGCTGCGATGCAGCGACGAGCGCGTCAGGTGCGGGATGACGTCCTTCAGCGCGACGAAGACGTCGTCCAGGGGCAGACGGGCCTGAACGCGAAGCGCGACGATCGCCGCCTCCTCGATGGCGGAAAGGACGGAGCTGCGCCGCTCCTTCGGGCCCATCGGCTTGTCCTCGACCATTGCACGCGATCGCCACTTCCTCGTAAGCGTCCGGCGAAGGCCCTTCGGCGAATTCAGGCGGCGGCGGCGGCCTGAGGCTGCGGTGTTTTCCAGTTCCAAGGCAGGAGCTGATCGAGGCGCGCGACGGGATGGTCCGCGATGCGGCGCAG